>Ga0102592_1000013_pt1 | contig 768349 bp, 720 predicted proteins | sample AraplaCol_mMF_r2_FD_76861 | JGI IMG/M metagenome (GOLD analysis project Ga0102592, IMG submission 76861) | Arabidopsis root microbial communities from North Carolina, USA - plate scrape MF_Col_mMF_r2 (SPADES assembly) (version 2) | ecosystem: Host-associated > Plants > Roots > Endosphere... | reverse complement strand
CGCTCTCGCTGCGGGGCGCGGTCGCCTGGGTCCATAATTTCGAGACGGCGACCAGCGCGCTTGCCAGCTTCCAGTCGCTGCCGGGCGCGACCTTCCTGGTCAGCGGCGCGGCGCTCGACCGCAACGCACTGCGCACCACCGCCACCGCCGAGCTTGACCTCAGGAACGGCCTGTCCATCGCCGCCACCTTCGACGGCGAGTTCGGCGAGAACAGCCGCAGCCTCGGCGGCAAGGGCGCCATCCGCTACAGGTGGTGAGCGGGGGCTGATCGGCGCGGCGGGAAGCCGGAAAGCGGACCTTTCAGGCGTCCGAATTGGGTCGAAATCGGACGATCCCGCCCCGTCGTCAGAACAACCGACCGCCGACCGGAACCCCATGCCCCGGCCCGATCAGTACCACCTCGCCATCCGCATCGGGGATGCCGAGCGTCAGCACTTCGGACATGAACTTGCCGATCTGTCGTGGCGGGAAGTTCACCACCGCGAGGACCTGCCGGCCCGGGAGATCCTCGGGCCGATAGTGCTTCGCGATCTGCGCCGAGGATTTCTTGCGGCCGATCGATCCGCCGAAATCGATGACGAGCTTGATCGAGGGCTTGCGCGCCTCCGGATAGGGCTCGGCCTCGACGATTGTGCCGACACGGATGTCGACCTTGAGGAAATCGTCGAAGCCGATCGGCGCGGCCGCTTCAGGAGACGCGCTCAAAACTCCGCCCAGCCCTTGTCATGGCTCGCGGTGTCGAGCTTCGGCGCGGCCGAACCGCCGGCATAGGCCCGAGCCCGCGGCGCGGCCGGACGCGGAGCGACAGCCGCAGGCGCGACGGCGGCCTGCATGGTTCTCGCCATGGCCTTGAGGCCCCCGATATCGCCGCCGACCTGGAAGCGGGCGACCAGCGCCGAGAGCCTGTCGGCCTCCTGCGAGAGCGAATGCGCGGCCGCGGTGGATTCCTCGGCCATCGCCGCGTTCTGCTGGGTCGCCTGATCCATCTCGCCGACAGCCGCGTTGACCTCCTGCAGACCCGAGGCCTGCTCCTGCGCAGCGCCCGCGATCTCGGCCACGAGCCCGGTCACGCGGGTGATCTCGGAGGCCATGCGCTGCAGCGCCCCGCCGGTCTGCCCGACCAGCGCCACGCCCTTCTCCACCTCGACCGTCGAGGCGTCGATTAGAGTCTTGATCTCCTTGGCCGCGGAAGCCGAGCGCTGCGCCAGCGCCCGCACCTCGGAGGCGACCACCGCGAAGCCCTTGCCCGCATCGCCCGCGCGCGCCGCCTCGACCGAGGCGTTCAGCGCCAGCAGGTTGGTCTGGAAGGCGATCTCGTCGATCACGCCGACGATCTGCGAGATCTCCTGTGCCGATTTCTCGATGCCGCCCATCGCGGTGACGGCATCGCTGACGATCGAGGTCGACTGCTCCGCCTCGGTCTTGACCTGCTCGGTCGCATGATTGGCGAGGCGGGCGCTCTCGGCGGTCTGGCGCACCGTGGCGGTCAGCTCGTCAAGCGCCGTGGCGGTCTCCTCGACGGAGGAGGCCTGCTGCTCGGTGCGGCTGGCGAGGTCGTCGGCCGCCTGGCTGATCTCGGTCGAGCCAGCTTTCATGCTCTCGGTGTTGGTCGCGATCTGGCGCATCGCATCCTGAAGCTTGGCGATGGCGCCGTTGAAGTCATCCTTCAGCTTCACGTACTCGGCCGAGAAGGCCTCCTCGATCCGATAAGTCAGGTTGCCGTCGGAGAGATGCTCCAGGCCCCGGCCCAGTGCCTGCACCACGCCGGCTTGGAGGCGGGCCTGCTCGGTCCGCTCAGCCTCGTTGCGGCGGCGCTCGCCTTCGGCGGCGGTGCGGTGGCCGGCGGCCTCCTCCTCGACGCGGACCTTGTCGGCCTCCATCGTCTCCTTGGCCAGCGCCGCGTCGCGGAAGACGACAAGCGCACGCGCCATCGAGCCGACCTCGTCCGGGCGCTCCTGATGCGCGATCTGCGTGTCGAGATGTCCTTCCGCCAGGCGGTCCATCGAACCCCGCAGCGACTGCAGCATGCTGGTCGCGCGGCGGCTCAGGAACACCACCAGACCGAGCATGATCAGGCCGAGCGGAACGAGGACCTGGGCGACGCCAAACACCATGCCGGCAAAGGCGCGGTCGACGTCATGGACATGCAGGCCCGAGCCGACCAGCCACTGCCACTTCGGCACGCCGATCACATAGGAAATCTTGAGGGACGGCTCCTTGTCGCCAGCCTTCAGCCAGCCATAGTCGAGGAAGCCCTCGCCCTTGGTCTTCACCAGGGCGACCATGTCCTGCACGAAGAACTTGCCGTCCGCATCCTTGAGCGGCTTCATGTCCGACGACTGGATCTTCTTGTTGGCATGCAGCACGCTGATGCCGTCATAGTTCACGAGGAAGTAATAGTTGCCGTCGTCGAAGCGCGCGCTGCTGAGCGCGTCCATGGCGAGCTTCTTGGCATCCTCTTCCTTGAGCTCTCCGGACTCGACCCGCGCCAGATAACCTTTGACGGTCGTCGCAGCCGCCTCGACGAGATTCTTCATTTCGGCGCGCTTGAGCACGATCATTTCATTGCGGGCAGCATTCAGCGAATAGCCGATGCCGCCGACAGCGATCAGCACAGCCAGGAGGCCGATCAGCGCGAAGGAGCGACCGATCGACAAGGTAGCAAGCTTCTTCAAGAACAGCATAAACGTGTCCTGCGCCGGAGAGAGATTCTCTCTACTCGCGCAGATCCACTTAAGACACGTTTAACGATGACTCGATTTGGCCTCATTTCCCGCGCGGCCTTGCGCTGAATCAAGGGCCTCTCGGCCTTGCGGCGCAATAACCCCGCGACGGCGACGATGCCCGCCCGAGCGGATTACTCCTGAATGACGCAAGGGAGCCTGATCGCCTCCCGCGAAAGCTCAGATCGCGGGCGCGTAATCCTCGTTGTCCTCGCCGCGTTCCGACGCCCTTTCGCGGCGGCGCACCTTGAGCGGCCGGCCAGAGCAGATCGCCCGCGCCAGCCCGCGAAACGGCGCCGTCAGCCGATGGACGTCCTCGACGCGGGCCATGATGCGCCCGGCCGTCTTCAGTTCGCGATCGAGTCTGGCCATGGTCTTCGAGAGTTCCGGCTCCTCGTCGTCGAGCCAAACCTCCGAAACCCGCGCCATCAGCAGCGCCGCGCCCTGCACCCGCACACCGCCAAGCGCGTCTTCGGTCGGAATGCCGGCGGAGGCCAGCATATAGCGCCAGGAATTGACCGCACCGCGGTTGAGGGCGGCAAGCGCCAGCGGGTCACGGCGGATCGCCGGCGCGATCTTGCGAAGGCCCGCCTTGTAGGGCGCGAGCGCATCGAGTCGGCGCATGACGAGGTCGAACATCCGCTCCTTGTAGGGCTCCCCGATGAGGTCGTCGGAGGAACCAGCGAGAACGGCGTCGTCGGCCATGCGGGTCAGCCCGCCCAGCATGGCGAGCTTGGAGGGAAAGAGCCCGCGCAGCTGCGCGAGCGTCAGGCCGGCCTCGGTCGCGATCTCCGGCAGCTCGATCTGGTCCCAGGGCTGGCTGGCGGCAAGCCGCATCAGCGCCTCGACGGCCCGCTTGCGCGGATCGGCGGGCGCGGCAGGCTCAGCCTGGGGTGAAACGGGTTTGCGGGCCATGGCACTGCTCCTCTCGCTTCGTAGCAAGACGAGAGGTTAGGCCCCTATCGTGGCAGGCGAAAGGCTGTTCAGCCCGAGAGCTCGCCGGCGCGACGCTTTGCAGCAGCCACGGCCTTCCGCATCAGCGGCTTGAGCCCGTCATCCGCCATCAGCACCTCGAGCGCGGCCGCGGTCGTGCCGCCGGGCGAGGTTACATTCTGGCGCAGCGTCCCGGGCGGCAGCGGCGACTGGAACAGAAGCTCGCCCGCCCCCTCGATGGTCGCCCGCGCCAGGCGCTCCGCGATGTCGGCCGGCAGCCCGGCCTCGATGCCGGCGGCGGCAAGGCATTCGACGAGGTGGAAGACATAGGCCGGGCCGGAGCCGGACACGGCCGTGACGGCGTCGATCAGCGTCTCGTCCTCGACCCATTCCACCACGCCGATGCTGCGCAGCAGCGCATCGGCCATGGCGCGCTGGGCGGCACTGACGCCCTTCCCGGCAGCCGCCCCCGTGGCGCCCCGCTGCACGGAAGCGGGCAGGTTCGGCATGGCCCGCACGATCGCGGCAGCGTTGGGAAGCCGCGCCGAAAGATCGCCCAGCGTCTTGCCGGCGAGAATCGAGATCAGCAGCGTCTTGGGATGAATGAAGGCCTGCACGGCCGGAGCCGCCGTATCGAGCATCTGCGGCTTGGTCGCCAGCACCAGGACGTCGGTTGCCGGAATATCCCTGGCGGACGGGTTGAGCTTCAGGCCCTTCTCATGGGCGAGCTCCACCATCTCGTCCGAAGGCTTGGGATCGATCACGGCGATCCCGGTCGGGTCCATGCCGATGCGCAGCCAGCCCTCCAGCATCGAGCCGCCCATTTTGCCCGCGCCGATCAGAACGAGGGACTGCGGAAGGGCATTCGACATGGCGGCCTCGCGAGGGCAGGAATGAAACGGCACGCTCGGGCTCGCCCGAACGTCTCAGGACCAGAGCCCGCATGAGATGGCCGGGTCAAGCCCGGCCATGACGCTCCTGTCCGCCGCTCAGGCTTCGCCCGCGGTCTCCAGAATAGCGCCTTCCATGCCTTCCTTGGCCGTCTTGCCGGCCCAGACCACGAACTGGAAGGCCTGGTAGTAGCGCTCGCAGGCCTCGACCGCACTGCGAACCAGCGCAGCCGCCTGCTCCTCCGTCGGCTCCGCGCCGCCCGAAAGCAGAAGCGCATGGCGGTACATGACCACGCTCTCGCTGCTCCAGAGGTCGAAATGGCCGAGCCAGAGCTGCTCGTTGACGAGGCTGACGAGTTGCAGCACCTCGCCGCGGCGGCGCTCCGGCACCTTGAGGTCGAAGGCGCAGGCGATGTGCAGCGCCTCCACCTCAGCAAGCCAGGTGATCGCGACGTGGTAGTCGGACCAGCCACCCGTGACGGCGACGGAAAGCTCGTCTTCGCTGTCGCGGTCGAAGGTCCAATCGTTGAGGGAAGCGAGGCGTTCGAAGAGGTCCAGCGGGTTGGAAGGCCGATCCTGATCGGCATCCATATCGAGATCCATCATGCCCTGATGTCCACCTTCCGGGGCGGGAACCCCGGCGCGTTCGAGAAGAGGAACACGGCGACTGGAAAGCCTGAGGAACGCAACTCACCTCCGGAACGCTCCGGGAAGGAGCGTTCCCATCCGCTGGCCGGAACCGAATCCGCCCGACGAATCAATTCTTTCCACCGACGATAGCGCAGGCGCTGTGACGCTCCCAACACAGCGGCGAAGCTCCGCGGATTCGGCGGCCGGACTCAATCCCCCCGGAGGGCTGTCCACAGCACTTGGCTGTGGAGACGGCTCAGGCCTTGCCGAGCTTCTCTTCCAGCGCCTTGAGGCGGGCGGCGAGCTTGTCGTTCTCCTCGCGGGCGATCAGCGCCATCTCGCGCACCGCCTCGAACTCCTCGCGGGTGACGACGTCGAGATCGCGCAGCAGGCGCTCGATCTGCGTCTTCACCACCGTCTCGACCTCGCGGCGCATGCCCTGCGCGGCGCCGGCCGCATCGGTGGCGAGGCGGGCGATATCATCGAGGATGCGGTTGCTGGTGCCGACCATGGCTCTCTCCATCGGGGCGGAATTCCTGTCGTCAAAGCCTATAGGGAGACGGCGCTGGCCCTGCAATCGAAACGCTCCGGCCCGAAGCTCTCGGCAATGCTTGCGGCAAGGCCCGGGCCGCGCTCACATGGCCTCTCGTCCGAGGGAGTCGCATTCATGGCCCTACATTTCACCCCCGCCGAATTCGCCCGCCGCCGGCAGGCCCTGCTCGCCGCGATGCAGGCCGAGCGCCTCGATGCGCTGTTCCTGTTCCAACAGGAATCGATGTTCTGGCTGACGGGCTACGACACCTTCGGCTTCTGCTTCTTCCAGTGCCTCGTCGTCAAAGCCGACGGGACGACGGCTCTGCTGACACGCTCGGCCGATCTCCGGCAGGCACAGCACACCTCGAACCTGACCGATATCCGCATCTGGAAGGACGGGCGCGACGCCAACCCCGCCATCGACCTGCTGGCGCTGGCGCGCGACCTCGGTCTCGGGTCAAAGCGCATCGGCGTCGAGTTCGAATCCTACGGCCTCGTCGCCTCGAACCACCGTAAGCTCGAAGCGGCCTTCGCCGGACGGGCCGACCTCGTTGACGCCTCGTTGATCGCCACGCGGCTGCGTGCGGTTAAATCAGCCGAGGAAATCGCTCATGTGCGCCGCGCCGCGGAGCTGTCCGATGCGGCCGACCGTGCCGCGCTCGACACAATCCGCGCCGGCGCCGACGAGGGCGATATCCTCGCCGCTCAGCACGCCGCGATCTTCGCCGGGGGCGGGGATTATCCCGGCAACGAGTTCATCATCGGCTCCGGCCGCGACGCCCTGCTCTGCCGCTACAAATCCGGCCGGCGCAAGCTCGATGCACAAGACCAGATCACCCTCGAATTCGCGGGCGCCGACCGGCACTACCATGCCGCGATCATGCGCACGGTCGTCGTCGGCAAGCCGCGCGCCCTGCATCTGACCTACCACGCCGCGGCCAAGGACGCGCTTCTGGCGTGCGAAGCGGAGCTGAAGCCCGGTCGCACCGCGGGCGATGTCTTCGCCGCCCATGCCCGCGTCTTCGATGAACATGGCCTGGCCCAGCACCGGCTCAATGCCTGCGGCTACTCGCTCGGCGCCAAGTTCACGCCGTCCTGGATGGACTGGCCGATGTTCTACGAGGCCAATGACTGGGAGATCGTGCCGGGCATGGTGATGTTCGCCCATATGATCCTGATGGATTCACAGAGCGAGACGGCGATGTGCCTCGGCCGCACCTATCTCGTCGGTGCGGACGGCGCCGAGGCGTTGAATTTGCCCGATCTGGACCTCGCGCTGCGTTAAGCCTAGAACAGCGCCCGTAAGGATTCTTTAAGAAGCGGTCTACGCTTGAAAGAGGGGGAGGCGTAATGAGCAGCCGTTTGAGCGGTCTCGCCCTGGGTTCGGTCTTCGCATTGGCGCTGGCCGGTTGCCAGGAAACCACCCAGACTGCGGCTCGCCCGCGTGTCGATGCGCCCGGCATCCCGGTCTCGGTCCAGAGCATCTCCGGCGCGCCGGACGACGTGACCACCAATTTCACCAGCCTGCTCGGCGAGGCCGCAGCCGAGCGCCGGATGGAGATCGTCCCCGGCGACAAGCCCGCCCGCTTCCGCGTGAAGGGCTATCTCACCGCCATGCCGACCGAGGACGGACAGACCGCCCTCGCCTTCGTTTGGGACGTCTACGATTCCAGCAAGCAGCGCGCCCAGCGCGTCCAGGGCGAGAGCCTCGGCAAGCGCGGCGGCTCGGATCCCTGGTCCGGCATCGACCGCACGGTCGTCGCCAAGGCCGCCTCGGACTCGATGGACGCCATCGCCGGCTTCCTCGTCACAATCCCGCAGGACGCCACGCCTCTCCCGGCCGCCACAGGATCGAAGACCGACGGCAAGAAGACCGCCGCGGCCACCACCGGAAACGGCAAGCGCCTCTGACGGGGGCGCTGTCATATAATTTGCATGCCGATATTGCAGCGCAGCAGTCGACTCAGCCCGACCGCGCTGTTAAGAGCCGTTCGAATTGAGCCGGCACGGCCGGTTCCTGCCCCGCTCAAAGCCTGCCGTTCGGTCGGCGGCCCCCAATTCAGACGGTACGCCACGGCATGGCCTCTCACTTCAAAGTAGTCGCCGGCAACTCCAACCGGCCGCTCGCCGAAGCGATCTGCAACCATCTCAGCATCCCGCTGGCCCGGGCCTCGGTCCGGCGCTTCGCGGACATGGAAGTCTTCGTCGAAATCCAGGAGAACGTCCGCGGACAGGATGTCTTCGTCATCCAGTCGACCTCCTTCCCGACGAACGACCACCTGATGGAGCTGCTCATCGTGACCGATGCGCTGCGCCGCTCCTCGGCGAAGCGCATCACCGCCGTGATCCCCTATTTCGGCTATGCGCGGCAGGATCGGCGCGCCTCCGGCCGTACGCCGATTTCGGCCAAGCTCGTCGCCAACCTGATTGCTCACGCCGGCGTCGACCGCGTGCTGACGCTCGATCTGCATGCCGGCCAGATCCAGGGCTTCTTCGACATTCCCACCGACAACCTGTTCGGCGCCCCGCTGATGGCGCGGGATATCAAGGACCGGCTGGACTGGAAGAACGCCATGGTGGTGTCGCCTGACGTCGGCGGCGTGGTTCGCGCCCGTGCGCTCGCCAAGCGCATCGACGCTCCGCTTGCCATCGTCGACAAGCGCCGCGACCGGCCGGGCGAGTCCGAGGTCATGAACATCATCGGCTCGGTCGAGGGCCGCTCCTGCATCCTGATTGACGACATCGTCGATTCGGGCGGCACGCTGGTGAACGCCGCCGAGGCGCTGCTTGCCGAGGGTGCCAGGGAGGTCTACGCCTACATCACCCATGGCGTGCTCTCGGGCGGAGCGGTTGCGCGCATCGCCTCCTCCAAGCTCAAGGAACTGGTCATCACCGACTCGATCATGCCGACCGAGGCCGTGAAGGTCGCCCGCAACATCCGCGTCATCTCCATCGCCGGCCTGATGGGCGAGGCGATCGAGCGCACGGCGAGCGAGACCAGCGTTTCCAGCCTGTTCGACTGAGGCGGAAAGGCGTGGCCAAGGTAGGCGCCCTCGTCCTGTTCTCCGGGGGGCAGGACTCCACCACTGCGCTGGCCTGGGCGCTCGAACGCTTCGACGCCGTCGAGACGATCGGCTTCGATTACGGCCAGCGCCATCGCGTCGAGATGGAATGCCGCCTCGCCATCCGCGAGAAGCTGCCGGCCCTCTCCGCGACCTACGCCGAACGCCTCGGCCCGGACCATCTCGTCGACCTCAAGGCGCTCGGAGCCATCTCCGAGACGGCGCTGACGCGCGAGAGCGAGATCGCTTTCGCTGAGACCGGCCTGCCGACGACCTTCGTCCCCGGTCGCAACCTGATCTTCCTGACCTTTGCGGCAGCCGTCGCCTATCGCCGGGATCTGAAGCACATCGTGCTCGGCGTCTGCGAGACCGACTATTCCGGCTATCCCGACTGCCGCGACGACACCATCAAGGCAATGCAGATAAGCCTGAGCCTGGGGCTCGACCGCCGACTCGTCCTGCACACCCCGCTGATGTGGCGCGACAAGGCGCAGACCTTCGCGTTGGCCCGCGCCCTCGGCGGAGAGGCCCTGCTCGACCTCGTCATCGAGGACAGCCACAGCTGCTATCTCGGCGACAGGACGACACGGCATGGCTGGGGCTATGGCTGCGGCCGTTGCCCCGCCTGCGACTTGCGCGCAAAAGGCTTCGCGGCTTATCTCGCGGCACCCGACGACAGCGGACCTTCCTATGACTCATGACCGGCAGCGCTTTGTCGAAGGCCTCATCGCCCTCGTTGCCTTCGCCCTGACCATTCCAGCCGCCAACTGGCTGATCGGCAATGCCGGCACCGTCTGCGTGCCGAACGGCCCCTGCCTCGTGCCGGTCTGGCCCGGCGTCATGGCGCCGAGCGGCGTGCTGATGGTCGGCCTCGCCCTCGTGCTGCGGGACGTCGTCCAGCGCCGCCTCGGCGCGCTCGCCGGTCTCGGCGCCATCGCGGTCGGCACGCTGATCTCGGCCTGGCTCGCGCCGCCCGCCATCGTGATCGCCTCGGCCAGCGCCTTCCTGCTCTCCGAGCTTGCCGATTTCGCGGTCTATACGCCGCTGCAGCGCCGCCGCTTCGTCACCGCCGTCTTCGCCTCCAGCGTTGTCGGACTCGTCGTCGACTCCATCGTCTTCCTGCATCTTGCCTTTGGCAGCCTCGATTTCCTGGCCGGCCAGATCATCGGCAAGGCCTGGATGGTTCTGTTCGCGCTGCCGCTGATGTACCTGCTGCGCCGCCGCGACGAACGGTTGGGACTGATCGCGGCCTGACGCATCCCGATGCATCGATTTTGAGGCGACGCCTCAACCGGTCCTTAAGGCTCTCCCGATAGGACCATCGGTCTGCAATACGCATCCGTAGGGGGCCGCGTGATCAGACCCTCGGGCCATTTGCAGGCCCTGCAGAACGACATTCTCGAAGATATCGCACGCGGAAAGACGCTCGCCGAATGCATGGAGCGCCTGTGCCGTCAGGCCGAAGCGATCTCCAGCGGCGCCGTCTGCTCCGTCCTGACCGTCGACGACCAGGCGCGCCTGCAAACCCTCGCTGCCCCAAGTCTGCCCGAACACTATGCCGCAGCGATCTCGGGCCTTCCGATCGGCCCCAGCGTCGGCTCATGTGGAACCGCCGTCTATCGTCGTGAGCCGGTAGAGGTCACCGACATCGCGACCGATCCCCTATGGGCGCCCTATAAGGAGCTGGCCCTGCCGCTCGGGCTGCGGGCCTGCTGGTCGACACCGATCATGGCGCGTGACGGCCGCGTCGTCGGCGCCTTCGCCTTCTATTTCGACAAGCCGCGCGGGCCGCGTGCGCTCGAGCGCCACATCGTCGCGACCTGCGTCCATCTCTGCGCCATCGCGATCGAGCATGACGAGGTGCGCGCCCGCAACCACCGGCTCGCCTATTTCGATACGCTGACGAAACTGCCGAACCGGGCCCAGTTCAACGATGCCATCGCAGCCATCGGCGCGTCCTCAAGTCATTATGGGCTGATGCTGATCGACATCGATCATCTCAAGACGATCAACGATACGCTCGGCCACGGCGCCGGCGATGCCCTGATCGCCGAGATCGGCGCCAGGCTGAGCGCAGCACTTCCCGGCTGCCTCGCCTGCCGTATCGGCGGCGACGAATTCGCGGTCCTGATCCCCGATTGCGACAGCGGCTCAGGGATGCGCGCCCTCGCCTCCGCCGCCCTCGCCGCGATCGCCGCCCCGCTTGATCATGACGGCCAGAGCATCCAGCCGAGCGTCACCATCGGCGGCGCACTGGCCGGCGAAGATGGCCAGGACAGCGGCACGCTGCGCCAGAACGCCGACCTTGCCCTCTACCATGCCAAGGAGACCCAGCGCGGTCGCTATGTCCGCTTCCGGAGCCAGCTGCGCAGCGCCATGATGCAGCGCATCCGGATCAGGAAGGACGTCAACGCCGCGCTCGAAGACGACAGGATCGTCCCCTACTACCAGCCGATCATCCGGCTCGACACGGCCGAGATCGTGGGAGTGGAGGCACTGGCCCGGATGCGCCTCGCCAACGGCCGGCTGGCGGCGGCGGACGAATTCCACGAGGCGTTGCTCGATCCCAAGATCGCTCACCGCCTGACGACGCAGATGCTGCAGTCGATCGCCGCCGATATGGTGCAGTGGCGCCAGGCCGGCGTGGAGTTCCAGCATGTCGCGCTGAACGTGACCTCGGCCGACTTCAGGAAGGGCGATCTGGTTCAGCGCATTACCCGGATCATGGAAAAGGCCGGGCTGCCGATGCAGCACCTCGTCGTCGAGATCACCGAACAGGTCTTCATGGGCGGGCGCAAGGACGGCGTCGCGCGCACGATGGACGGGCTGCGGGCCGCCGGGATCGCGGTGGCGCTCGATGATTTCGGCACCGGCTTCGCGTCCCTGACCCATCTCCTCGATTTCCCGATCGACATCATCAAGATCGATCGCTCCTTCGTCGCAGCGATCGACAGCGGCGCGCGCAGCGGCGCCATCGTCGAATCCCTGCTGAACATGACCCGCAGGCTCGGCATGAAGACCGTCGCCGAAGGCATCGAGACGCCGTCGCAGGCCCAGCGCCTCGGCGAGATGGGCTGCCGCCTCGGCCAGGGCTATCTCTATTCGCCTCCGGTCCCGGCCGCCCATATCCGCGAACTGCTGCGGCGCTTAGGGCGTGCCGAAACGAAGCCGGCGGATGGCTGCCCCGTCGCGAACGCTGCCTAGACGGATATTCTTGCCAGGCGCGCTGCTGACGCAACGGACTTGAGATTGCGCCGCTTTTCCCCTATGAGCACCCACGCGTCCCGCTGACACCCTTGGAGGTCTGGACGCGCAACCCGATGGCCGCCACGAGGCGGCCATGTCATTTTGAACGTCAAGGACATTAACATGACCGCCGTGAAGCAAATCGAGGCTTCGGCGCGCGCACAGGTCGGCAAGGGGGCCGCCCGTGCAGTTCGCCGCCAGGGCCAGACGCCTGCCGTGATCTATGGTGGGGGCGCCGCTCCCGAAGCCATCGCGCTCGACGCCAACAAGACCCGCCAGCTCATTTTCAATGGCCACTTCCTGACCACGATCTTCGAGATCACCGTCGGCGGCAAGAAGCAGCGGGTCATCCCGCGCGACTACCAGCTCGACCCGGTCAAGGATTTCCCGATCCACGTCGACTTCCTGCGCGTCGCCAAGGGCCAGACCGTCACGGTCCAGGTTCCGATCCACGTCGTCGGCCAGGAAGCCAGCCCCGGCGTCAAGAGCGGCGGCCTGGTCCAGATCGTCGAGCACACCCTCGAGATCACCGTCGAGCCCGACAACATTCCGGAGGCCTTCGAGGTTTCGGTTGCGGGCCTGAACATCGGCGACCAGATCGAGGCCAAGGTCATCAAGCTGCCGGCCGGCGCCAAGCTGACCGTCGGCTCGGACGCCACGATCGTCACGATCGCCCCGCCGACCGTCGAGGCCGAGCCGGAAGCCGACGCTGCCGAGGCCCCGGCCGAAGCCAAGGCCTGATGAGCGGCGCCAGCCGGCGCCCTCTCCTGCCTATACTGTCGAATGAGACGGCCGGGACCTCCCGGCCGTCTTGCTATGCATCGGGCCGAAACATGGTGTCCGGTTTCGGATTAAGCCGATGCCGAACCGATAGGCCTGCCGGAGTCCCGCCATGCTGATCTTCGCCGGCCTCGGCAATCCGGGCGCGCGCTACGCCCGCAACCGGCACAATATCGGCTTCATGGCCGTCGAGGAGATAGCCCGCCTCCATCGCGCCTCCCCCTGGCGCGCGCGCTTCCAGGCCGAGGCCTGCGAGGCCACCATCGGCGGCGAAAAGATCATCCTGCTCAAGCCGCAGACCTACATGAATGAATCAGGCCGCTCGATCGGCGAGGCCGCCCGCTTCTTCAAGATCGCCCCTGCCGATGTCATCGTCTTCCACGACGAGCTCGATCTCCCTCCCGCGAAGCTGCGCGTGAAGCTCGGCGGCGGCAATGCCGGGCATAACGGCCTGCGCTCGACCACCGCCTCCATCAGCAACGACTATCGTCGCGTCCGCATGGGCATCGGCCACCCCGGCGACAAGGCTCTGGTCCACGCCTATGTGCTCAACGATTTCGGCAAGTCCGAGCAGCCTTGGGTCGAGGATATGTGCCGGGCCTGCGCCGACCATGCCGAACTGCTCGCAGCCCATGACGACGCCGGCTTCCAGAACAAGGTCCATCTCTTCATGGACGGGCGCGGCCACGCCGCAGTGAAGCGGCTCGGCGAGAAGAACGACGACTGAGCGCTCTAGAACGGCAGCTTCGCCCCGGACTTCGCGATGGTGACGCGGCTTGCGCTGTAGCTGCCGTCGGCCTGGCGGCTCGCCGTCATCGCAACCTGCACGCCGGGCTTGAGCTCGGCGGCCTCGGCCGGCCCCGCCATCAGGATGGTGGCCTCCGGCGTGATCGTCACCTTCTGCTCACCGCCCGGGTAGCTCAGCACGAGATTGGCTCCATCGACCTTCGAGACCGTATCCGCCACGGTCGCATTGGTCATGGTCGCGTCCGGCAGCACGCCCCAGGGGCGATGCCCTTCACCCGTGCCGCGCATCGCTTCGGGGAAGATGACGACCTGCACCGCCAGCAGGGTGCCGTCCGGCTGCGGCCGGGCGCCGACGCCGATGAACGCGCCCTTGCCGATGTCGGACACCTTGGCCGGAACGATGCCGCCTGCGGCGAAGCCCGGGGCCAGCGTCACTTTCGCCTCGCGCCCCTCCGAGGTCTTCAGCATCAGGGTCGCACCGTCCATGGCCTCGACCTCGCCGCGCAGCCGGGTGCCGCCCTGCTGGGCCTGTGCCGCTCCCGCGATCAGGAACAGTGCGAGCGTGGCAGCGGCGAGAGGACATTTGCGCATGGCGGAACACCGAGGCTCGAGACAATCCGGCGGCGATCCAGCACCCGCCAGAGGCCCGCCGCCATGCACGTTCCCGTGAGGTGAAGATTCCCGCCGTCCGGCTCTGCCCCTTGTGTTTATGGCGCTCTCACCCCAATAAGGCGCCATCATTTCTTCAACATCATGCGCGCCCGCCATCTGGCCGCGGCAGCGCTACGGATCGGCGATCATGGGTTTCAAATGCGGAATCGTCGGCCTGCCGAATGTCGGCAAGTCGACCCTCTTCAACGCGCTGACGCAGACGGCAGCGGCGCAGGCTGCGAACTATCCCTTCTGCACCATCGAGCCGAATGTCGGCGACGTCGCGGTGCCTGATGAGCGGCTGGAGCAGCTCGCAGCCATCGCGGGCTCCAAGGAGATCATCCCGACGCGGCTGACCTTCGTCGACATCGCCGGCCTCGTGCGTGGCGCCTCGCGCGGCGAAGGGCTCGGCAACCAGTTCCTCGCCAATATCCGCGAATGCGACGCCATCGCCCATGTCGTGCGCTGCTTCGAGGATGGCGACATCACCCATGTCGAGGGCAAGGTCTCGCCGATCGACGACATCGAGACGATCGAGACCGAGCTGATGCTCGCCGATCTCGACAGCCTCGAGAAGCGCGTGCTGCCGCTGGAGAAGAAGGCCAAGTCCGGCGACAAGGAGGCCAAGGAGGCGGCCGACCTGATGAACCGCTGCCTCGTCCTGCTGCGCGACGGCAAGCCCGCCCGCCTCGTCCAGCTCTCGGCCGAGGAGAAGCGCCCCTTCGAGATGCTCGGCCTGCTCTCGTCGAAGCCCGTGCTCTATGTCTGCAACGTCGAGGAGGCGAGCGCCGACAAGGGCAACAATTTCTCGGAGCTGGTGAAGAAGCGCGCCGCCGAGGAAGGCGCCGTCGCAGTCGTCGTCTCCGCCAAGATCGAGAGCGAGATCGCCGTCCTTCCGGCCGAGGAGCAGACCGAGTATCTGGAGGCCGTCGGCCTCGACGAGCCCGGCCTGAACCGCGTGATCCGCGCCGGCTACAGCCTGCTCCACCTCGTCACCTACTTCACGGTCGGCCCGAAGGAGGCCCGCGCCTGGACGATCGAGAAGGGCACCAAGGGGCCGCAGGCCGCCGGCGTGATCCACACCGATTTCGAGAAGGGCTACATCCGCGCCGAGACCATCGCCTATGACGACTACGTCGCCAACAAGGGCGAGGCCGGCGCGCGCGAGGCCGGCAAGTTCCGCCTTGAAGGCAAGGAATATGTCGTCGCCGATGGCGACGTCCTGCATTTCCGCTTCGCGAACTGACCGGCGGAGCGGCTGGCGATGCTGCAGCAGTTCGAGGATTTCACCGTCGGGCAGACGCATTCCTTCGGCAGCATCGCCGCACCGCAGGAAGACCTCATCGCCTTCGCCTCGCGTTACGATGCGCAGGATTTCCATGTCGATCCGGAGGCGGCCAAGTCCAGCTTCGTTGGCGGGCTGATCGGCTCCGGCTGGCATAGCTGCGCCATGCTGATGCGGCTGGTCGCCGAGGATTTCCTGCTGGACTCGACGGGCATGGGCGCGCCGGGCATCGACGAGCTGAAATGGCTGCGGCCGGTCTTTCCGGGCGACACGCTCCATGCACGCCGCACCGTGATCGAGACCAAGGCCTCGCGCTCGCGCCCCGAGATGGGGCTGGTGCGCTTCCGCCTGGAGCTCCTGAACCAGCGCGACGAGCCGGTGATGGAGCAGGTCAACTGGATCATGTTCGGTCGCAATGGCTCCGGCATCGCACCACAGCCGAAGGGCGACTGGCTCGCCCATCCGCCCCGTTACGCGCGCCCGGCGCAGGAAAGCCCGCTCGAAGCCCCCGCGGAAGCGCCGGAACCAACCCGCTTCTTCGAGGAGCTGGAGATCGGCAGCCGCCACGAACTCGGCAGCTTCATCTTCACGGCGGAAGAGATCATAGCCTTCGCCCGCAGCTTCGATCCGCAGCCCTTCCATATGGACGAGGTTGCGGCGGCAGGCTCATCCTTCGGCAAGCTGGCTGCTTCGGGCTGGCATACGGGCGCGGTGTGGATGGCGAGCATGGTTTCGCACCGCAAGCGCCAGCTCGCAGCTACGGAGGGACGCGCCGCCCGGCTCGGCCCCTCCCCCGGCTTCAAGAACCTGCGCTGGTCGAAGCCCGTCTTCGCAGGCGACCGGATCACCTATTTCTCAGAGATCGCCGACAAGCGTGAAAGCGCCTCGCGCCCGCAATGGGGCCTGTTTTTCCACCGCAACACCGGCGTCAACCAGCATGGCGAAGAGGTCTTCTCGTTCGACGGCTGCGTTTTCGTCGAGCGCAAGCCCTGAGCGCTGATCTCAATGCTTGGCGACGTGCTCGGGTTTCCCCTTGCGCTTCGTCGAGGCCATCTTCTCCAGCTCGGCCTCGCTCATCGACGTCTCCATCTCTTTCGAAGCGCCCTTGAGCTCGCTCTTCTTGATGTCGCCGCGCTTGGCTGCGAGCGCCGCTCCCGCGGCTTTCTGCTGGGCGGCGGATTTTGCAGGCATGTAAGCCTCCTTCGCTGAGCGGATGAGCCGGCGCCCGCCCGGAAGCGGTCGCGCCTGTGCGATGAACCGCCAGCCTTCTGGAGGGTTCCGCTGCCAGCACTGTCCCCGAAAACCTGACAGGCAGCCGCAATCCCTCCATGACGCCCGCACCATTGCCGGGCGTCCGACCCACCGGCATAGAACGCTCAAGGCCGCGCAAAAGCAGTGGCTGGCAAGAACAGTGGCTGGGAGGAAGAGCCGTGCCGACGAGGGGCATCTTTACGACGCGCCAGATGGAAGACATCGCGCGCAGGCGCCTGCCGCGGGCCGTCTTCGATTTCGTCGAGGGCGGCGCGGGAGCCGAGCTGGCGATCGCCCGCAATCGCAGCCGCCTCGAAGAGATCGCTCTGATGCCGCAGGCCCTGCGCGATTGCTCGGCGGCAAGTGCGGAGGTGACGCTCTTCGGCCGCCGCTATGCGGCGCCTTTCGGTATCGCGCCGATGGGCTTCGCCGATCTGGTCCGCCCCGGGACGGATCGAGCGCTGGCCCACGCGGCGAAGCAGCGCAACATCCCCTACACGCTCTCGACGGCCGCAACGACCTCGATCGAGTCGATCAGCCCGCTCGCGCAGGACAATCTCTGGTTCCAGCTCTATCCCGGTTCCGACGAGGCCATGGCCGCGAGCCTGATGGAACGGGCGCTGAAAGCCGGCGTCACCACGCTTCTGGTCACGGTCGATATCCCGGTCCCTGCCAAGCGCGTCCGGGATCGCGTCAACGGCCTCGCCATCCCCTTGCGCCCGTCGCTGCGCACCGTGCTCGACGTCGCGCGCCATCCGGCCTGGCTCCTGCGGGCGGCCTGCGGCGAACGGCTGGGCATGGCGAACTTCACGGCAAGCAAAGGTGGCATGAGCGGCCTCGCCCATGCCGAATTCGTCTCCCGCCAGCTCTCCTGCCCCGGCCTGGACTGGCGCCGGATCGAACCCATTCGCAGGATCTGGCCGCACCACATGGTCATCAAGGGCATCCTAAACCCGCGGGACGCCATAAAGGCCGCGGAGCTCGGCGCGGACGGCATCGTCGTCTCGAACCATGGCGGCCGCCAGCTCGATCCGGCCCCCTCCTCGATCGAGGTTCTGCCCGCCATCCGCGCGGCCTGCGGCGACGCGCTGACGCTCATCCTGGACAGCGGCATCCGCGATGGCGCCGACATCGCACGCGCCCTCGCCTCGGGCGCCGACTTCGTCCTGCTCGGGCGCCCCTTCCTCTATGCGGTTGCCGCCATGGGCACCGAAGACGGCCCCTCGGCGATCATCGACATGCTGCGCGAGGAGCTGGTGAACACGCTGATCCATCTCGGCTGCGCGACGCCGGCTGAACTGAACCGCAGCTTTCTTTGGCCGCAGCCGGTCGATCTCCATTAGGCTGGGCGCTGACCGAAGACAGGGATTCGACCGATGAAGATTGCCGTCATGGGGGCCGGAGCCGTCGGCTCCTACTACGGGGCCATGCTGGCGCGGGCGGGCCATGAGGTCACGCTGGTGGCCCGGCCCCAGCATGTCGAAGCCATCAGCGGGCGTGGGCTCGTCCTGGAAGCGCGTGGCACCACCGAGACCATCCCTCTCGTGGCAACCGCCGAGCCCTCCGGCGTGGCCGGCGCAGAGATCATCCTGTTCTGCGTCAAATCCGACGATACCACCGCGGCCGGCGAGGCCATGGCGCCCCATCTCGCTCCCGGCGCCGCGATCCTCAGTCTGCAGAACGGCGTCGACAATGCCGAGCGGCTGGAGCAGGTGCTGCGGCGCGCGGTGATTCCGACCGCGGTCTATGTCGCCGTCGAAATGCCCGCGCCCGGCCATGTCCGCCACCACGGCCGCGGCGAGCTTGTCATCGGCTCCGGCCCCGCCAGTGCCGGGATTGCCGAAACTCTGACGCAGGCCGGCATCGGCACCGAGGTCTCCGACAACGTCATCGGAGACCTCTGGGGCAAGCTGATCGTCAACTGCTGCTACAATGCCCTCTCCGCCATCCCCCAACTTCCCTATGGCCGGATGCGCGCCGTGGACGGCGTCGAGGCCGTGATGACGGACCTCGTCGCCGAATGCGTCGCTGTGGCCAAGGGCTGCGGCGTGCGGACCGACGAGGGCATCCTCGGCAAGGTGCTGGCCCTCGCCTCGGCGATGCCGAACCAGTTCTCCTCGACGGCGCAGGACCTCGCGAAGGGCAAGCGCACCGAGATCGGGCATCTCAACGGCTTTGTCGTTCGGATGGGCGAAAAGCTCGGCATCGCGACGCCCGCGAACCGCCTGCTGGTGGTGCTGGTGAAGCTCATGGAAGAAGCCAACCAGGCCTGACCGGACCAGCGCCTAGAGCATTTTCAAGCGAAGTGGACACCGGTTCGCGTGAAGAAAATGCGATAAAACAGACAGATGGAGCATTTCCGCGGTTCGAAGAGGCGCGGAAATACTCCAGCACAAGGCGGCAATGCCGCAACGGCGGGGCGCCGTTCTTGTGGGCGTCGCTGAGCCCATGCCATCCTGCCTGCACGCCGGCTTCGGCGAACGATAAAATCAGGCAGGAAACGTCTCTATGAAGCGCAGATCATTTCTGGCGGGCGCCGGCGTCGGCGCGGCCGCGAGCATTGCCGCTCCCGCAATAGCGCAGAGCATGCCGTCCATTTCCTGGCGCATGGCGTCGAGTTACCCGAAATCGCTGGATACGCTGTTCGGCGCCTGCACCTATCTGTCGGAGGCGGTCTCGGCCGTCACCGACGGCAAATTCAAGATCCAGGTCTTCGCCACCGGCGAGATCGTGCCAGCCCTGCAGGTCGCCGATGCGGTGACCAGCGGCACCGTCGAGATGGGCCATTCCGGCTCCTATTTCTACACCGGCAAGGACACTGCCTTCGCCTTCGGCACCGTGATCCCCTGGGGGCCGAACAGCCGCCAGATGCAGGCCTGGCTCTTCCATGCCGGCGGGCTGGAACTGCTCAACGAGTTCTACGCAAAGTTCAACATCTACAACCTGCCGGCCGGAAACACCGGCGCCCAGATGGGCGGCTGGTTCCGCAAGGAGATCAAGTCCGCAGCCGATCTGCAGGGCCTCAAGATGCGCATCGGCGGGCTCGGCGGCAATGTGCTGCAGAAGATGGGCGTGATCCCGCAGCAGCTCGGCGCGGGCGACATCTATCCGGCGCTGGAGCGCGGCGTGCTCGACGCAGTCGAGTTCGTCGGCCCCTATGACGATGAGAAGCTCGGCTTCGCCAAGGTCGCGCCCTATTACTACTACCCGGGCTTCTGGGACGGCTGCGCCGAGCTCAGCTTCTTCATCAACCTGGAGAAGTGGAACAGCTTGCCGCCGCTCTATCAGAAGGTGCTGAGGACCTGCGCCATGGCCGCCGGCCACGACATGCAGGCCAAGTATGACGCGCTCAACCCGCAATCGCTGAAGAAGCTGATCTCAGGCGGCGCACAGCTGCGCTCACTCCCGAATGACATCCTCAAGGCGAGCTACAAGCACACCAAGGATCTCTACGCCGAGATGTCGGCCGCCAATCCGAACTTCAAGAAGATCTACGACCATCTCTGGGCGTTCCAGCAGGACAGCACGCGCTACTGGTCGATCTCGGACCTGTCCTTCGACCTGATGTCAGCGACCGCACAGCAACAGCGCTGGCAGGACGGCTGAGCAATGTGCCGGGCTCTCCGCGAAGGCGGAGGGCCCGGACGCCCATGTCACCCCACCTTGCCGTAACCGGCGAACTTCGCGCCGACCCGCACCATCTCCTCCTCGTCGAGGATGACGGGCTCGAGCCCCGCGGCGAGGATGTCGAGATATTGCCCCGCGAGGTTCTCGACCTCGGCGACGATGGTGTGGGCGCCGGCCAGCGTCTGGCCGAGCGCGATGACGCCGTGGTTGGCGAGCAGCACGGCCTTGCGCCCTTCCAGCCCCTTCACGGCATTGGCCGCAAGCTCCGGCGTGCCGAAGGTGGCATAGCCGGCGCAGCGGACATCAGCCCCGCCGCAGAGCGCGATCATGTAGTGGAAGGCCGGGATGCCCCGTCGCGTCGAGGACAGCGCCGTAGCGCGGGGCGAATGCGTATGGACGATGGCCTGTGCATCGGGCCGCGCCTTGTAGATCTCGACATGGAAGGGCCATTCCGAGGACGGCTTGCGAGCACCGGACAGAACGGTCCCGTCGAGCGCGAGATAGATCAGGTCCTCGGGCTTCGTCCGAGCATAAGGCAGGCCCGAGGGTGTGATCAGGAGGCCCTCGCCGAAGCGGGCCGAGACATTACCGGATTTCGACGGGCAGAACCCCGCCCGGTCGATCGCCTGCGCGACCTCGACGATCTCCTGCCGCAACTGCGTCTCGTTCATCATGCCGCCCTGTTGGCCATATCGGGGAAAAGTGTCGCAAGCCCCGCGGCAGAGGCCGCGCAGACACCGCGCTCGGTCAGGAGCCCGGTGACGAGCCGCGCCGGCGTCACGTCGAAGGCGGGGTTCGCCGCAGCGCTGCCCGGCGCGACGACGCGGACGGACCGCACCTCACCATCCTCCGCCAGCCCCGACAGATGCGTGACCTCACGCGCGGCGCGCTCCTCGATCGGGATGTCCCTCAACCCATCGCGGATACTCCAATCGATCGTCGGCGACGGCAGCGCGACATAGAAGGGCACGCCGTTGTCATGCGCGGCGAGCGCCTTGAGATAGGTGCCGATCTTGTTGGCGACGTCGCCATTCGCCGTCGTCCGGTCCGTGCCGACAATCACCATGTCGACCTGGCCGTGCTGCATCAGATGGCCGCCGGCATTGTCGACGATCACGGTGTGCGGCACGCCATGGGCACCGAGTTCATAAGCGGTCAAAGCCGCGCCCTCGTTGCGCGGGCGGGTCTCGTCGACCCAGACATGCACCGAGATGCCCGCATCATGCGCCACGTAGATCGGCGCCAGCGCTGTGCCCCAATCGACGGTCGCGATCCAGCCGGCATTGCAATGGGTCAAGATGTTGACCCGCTGCCCGGCGGGCTTGCGCGCCGCGATCTCGCGGATCAGCGGCAGGCCGTGCTCGCCGATGGCGCGGCAGAGCGCCACGTCCTCATCGCAAATCGCCGCCGCTTCGGCATAGGCCAGTTCTGTCCTCACTTCTGCAGGCAGCGCCGAAAGCACGCGCTTCATCCGCGCGAGTGCCCAATGCAGGTTCACAGCGGTCGGCCGCGTCGCGCCCAGCAACTCCAGCGCCGCACTGAGGGCCGCGTCCGAGGCATCCGCCCGCATCGCCAGCGCCATGCCATAGGCGGCTGTCGCGCCGATCAGCGGCGCGCCGCGCACGACCATACTGCGGATCGCATCCGCCGCCTGCTCGGCCGAACCCAACGCCACCGTCTCGAAGCGAAAGGGCAATCGCGTCTGGTCGATGACCACGACGCGCCAACCATCCTGCGCCAGCCAGATCGTCCGGTAATGCTGGCCGTTGATCTTCATAGCTCAGTGTCCCGCGAAGGAAACGAGCGTGCGCACCGGCACACCGAGCCTGCGGATGCGATCCGCGCCGCCGAGATCCGGCAGGTCGACGATGAAGCAGGCCGCAACCACCTCCGCACCGAGCCCGGTCAGAAGATTGACTGCGGCCTCGGCCGTGCCACCGGTCGCGACCAGATCGTCGACCAGCAGCACGCGCTCGCCCGGCTGCACCGCGTCGCGATGGATCTCGATCTCGTCCGTGCCGTATTCGAGCGCATAGGTCGCGCGCAGCGTTTCGCGCGGCAGCTTGCCCTTCTTGCGCACCGGGATGAAGCCGGCCGAAAGCTGGTGGGCCACCGCCCCGCCCAGGATGAAGCCGCGTGCCTCGATACCCGCGATCTGCGCGATCTTCAGCCCCGCAAAGGGCTGGACCAGCTCGTCCACGGCCCGCCGGAAGGCCCGCGCATCACCCAGCAGCGTGGTGATGTCGCGGAAGATGATGCCGGGCTTCGGATAGTCCGGAATCGCGCGGATGCTGTCAGCGAGGTTCATGGATAAGGTCTCGGTCGAATGGCGGAGGCTTTGGTCGGACGTCACGCCGCCCTCGTCAAGGGCGCAGCCATGAGTCAGCTCTTCAGCACCCGGCCGGCCACGGCATCGAGCTTGGCCAGTAGCGCCGGATCACGATAGGGCGGCGCGGTGATGATGGCGGTGTCCAGCGCATTGTGGGAGCCGGCGGGGCAAGGCTCGCGCTCGGCCGGGAAATCCGCAGCCAGCCGGGCAACGAGCCGCTTCGCCTTGTCGGCATTGTCGTGCAGCACCTTGACCACCGCCGCGACATCGACCGGCCCGTGTTCCTCATGCCAGCAGTCGTAATCCGTCACCATCGCGACCGTGGCATAGGTGATCTCGGCCTCGCGGGCGAGCTTGGCCTCGGGCATCGCCGTCATGCCGATCAGGTCGTAGCCGAGGCTCTTATAGGTCAACGATTCCGCCAGCGTCGAGAACTGCGGCCCTTCCATCGTCACCAGCGTGCCGTTCCGGACGAAGGGCAGGCCCTCGGCCTCGGCCGCATCGGCCAGGCGCTGCTGCAGCCGCGGACCAACCGGATGGCCGAATGAGACATGCGCGACGCAGCCGCGCCCGAAGAAGGAACTCTCGCGCCGGCTGGACCGATCGACGAACTGATCGACGAGAACGAACAGCCCCGGGTAGAGCTCGGCTTTGTAGGAGCCGCAGGCCGAGAGCGAGACCAGATCGGTCACGCCCGCCCGCTTCAGCACATCGATATTGGCCCGGTAGTTGATCTCGGAAGGCGGGATCACGTGGCCGCGCCCATGCCGCGGCAGGAAGACGATCTTCGTCGTGCCCATCTTGCCGATGCGCAGCACGTCGGAAGGCTCGCCCCAGGGGCTCTCGATACGCTCTTCGCGCAGATCGGTGAGGCCCGGCAGATCGTAGATGCCCGATCCGCCGATGATTCCGAGAACGGCTTCGCTCATGCGTGATTCCCTGTTGCGGCTAAGGAAGGCACCATCTTTCCATGACGCTCGCAATACAGCGCTCATCCGCAGGCGTCATGCGCGGCCTGCCCCGAGCATCCTCGGACAATTGAAAAAGCGAAAGGCCCCGTTTCCGGGGCCTTTCAAAATCGTTCTGTTCCGTCGGCGCAGCTGGCGTCAATGCGCGGGCGAGCCGTCCGGCATCCGCGACCACACCTTCTTCTTGGTGTAGTAGAGCAACCCCGCGAAGATCACGAGGAAGATCATCACCTGCATGCCGAGACGCTTGCGCGCCTCCAGATGCGGCTCCGCCATCCAGACCATGAAGGCCGCGACGTCGCGGGAGTACTGATCGACGGTCTCCGGCACCGGCGACTTGCCATCCGCACCCTTCGGATACTCGACCTGCCCGTCAGAAATCGGCTTCGGCATCGCGATCAGATGGCCGGGCATATACTTGTTGTAGTTCTGGCCCGGCAGCAGGGCGGGGAAGCCGGCCGGCGGCTCCTCATAGCCCGTCAGCAGGGCGTGGATGTAGTCCGGCCCCTGCTCCTGATACTGCGTGAAGATGTCGAAGATGAAGGTCGGGAAGCCGCGGGTATAGGTGCGCGCCTTGGCCAGGACCGAGAAGTCCGGCGGATAGGCGCCGCCCTGGGCCGCACGCGCCGCCTGCTCGTTCGGGAACGGCGACGGGAAACGGTCCGCCGGGCGGCCGGGCCGATCGAACATCTCGCCCTGATCGTTCGGGCCGTCCTTGATCTGGTAGGTTGCGGCGAGTGCAGCGACCTGTCCGGGCGTGAACTCCGGGCCGCCCGGCTGCGACAGGGTGCGGAAGGGAATCAGGCTCGCGCCGTGGCAGCTCGCGCAGACTTCCTTGTAGACCTTGAAGCCACGCTGCAGCTGCGCGCGATCGAACTTGCCGAACGGCCCCGCGAAGGACCAGCTCATCGCCGGCGGCTTGGGGCCGGCTTCGGCAGCCTGCGCTGCCGGCTGGATCAGCGTGAGCGAAAGGCCGGCGGCGAGCCCAGCGAGGGCGAGACGAAACGATGTCTTGGTCATGTTCCGTCAGCCTTTGACGTTCGGTTCGGCAGCAGTGGCGGTCGCGATCCGGGCCGCCGAACCGCCTTTGGCGGAAGCGAGCACGGAATCGGCGATCGAGGTCGGCAGCGGCTTCGGCCGTTCGAACAGGCCGACGACGAAGAGCGCGACGAAATAGCCGAAATACAGCACGGTGAAGATCTGCGAGGCGATGACGTAGCCACCTTCCGCCGGCATGGCGCCGAGATAGCCGAGGCCGATGCAGACCACGAGGAAGGCCCAGAAGAGCTGGCGCGCGATCGGCCGGTAGCTCATCGACTTGACCTTGGAGGTGTCGATCCAGGGCAGGAAGGCCAGCACGACGATGGCCGCGCCCATGGCGAGGACGCCGCCGAGCTTGTCCGGAATGGCGCGCAGGATCGCGTAGAACGGCAGGAAGTACCACTCCGGCACGATATGCGCCGGCGTCGAAGCCGGGTTCGCCATGATGTAGTTGTCGGCGTGGCCCATGAAGTTCGGCTGGTAGAACACGAACCACGAGAACACGATCATGAACACGACCATGCCGAAGATGTCTTTGATCGTCGCATAGGGCGTGAAAGGCACGGTGTCCTTCGCGACGTTCTTCACCTCGACGCCGGTCGGGTTGTTCTGTCCGACATGGTGCAGCGCCCAGATGTGCAGCCCGACGACGCCGAAGATCATGAACGGCAGCAGGTAGTGCAGCGAGAAGAAGCGGTTCAGCGTCGGGTTGTCGACCGAGTAGCCGCCCCACAGGAACGTCACGATCGTCTCGCCGACCACCGGCAGGGCCGAGAACAGGTTGGTGATGACGGTCGCGCCCCAGAAGGACATCTGACCCCAGGGCAGAACGTAGCCCATGAAGGCGGTCGCCATCATCAGCAGGAAGATCACCACGCCGAGGATCCAGAGCACTTCGCGCGGCGCCTTGTACGAACCGTAATAGAGCCCGCGGAAGATGTGCACGTAGACGGCGACGAAGAACATCGAGGCGCCGTTCGAGTGCAGGTAGCGCAGCAGCCAGCCATAGTTCACGTCGCGCATGATGTGCTCGACGGAGTTGAACGCCATCGAGGCATGCGGGGTGTAGTGCATCACCAGGATGATGCCGGTCACGATCTGCGCCACCAGCATGAAGGCGAGGATGCCGCCGAAGGTCCACAGATAGTTCAGGTTCCGCGGAACCGGATAGGAGACGGCCGAATCATGGGTGAGCCGGATGATCGGCAGGCGCGCATCGAGCCAGCGTTCGATGCCGGTCTTCGGGACGTAGGAACTATGACCACTCATGAAGAATGCCTCAAGGCTGTCTCATCTTGGCGGGAAAGCGTCGAGCGCATGCTCAGCCGATCTTGACTTTGGTGTCGCCGTTGAAGGCGTAGGGCGGCACCGGCAGGTTGAGCGGCGCCGGGCCCTTCCGGATGCGGCCGGAGGAATCGTAGTGCGAGCCGTGGCAGGGGCAGAACCAGCCATCGAAATCGCCCTTCGATTCGCCGGGCGCGGTGCCCAGCGGGATGCAGCCGAGATGGGTGCAGTTGCCGAAGACGATGAGATACTGCTCGTGCCCGGCCTTGGTGCGCTGCTGGTCGGTCTGCGGATCGCGCAGGGTCGCGACGTCGACGGCGAGTGCCTCGTCGATTTCCTTCTTGGTGCGGTGACGCACGAAGATCGGCTTGCCGCGCCAGAAGATCTTGATCGCCTGCCCTTCGGCGATGGGCGCGAGGTCGAGATCGACGGGCGCGCCGGCCGCGACGGTCTGCGCGTCGGGCGCGAGCTGGCTGATCAGGGGGACGACCAGGGCACCGACGCCGACTGCGCCGGCGGCGCCGGTCGCGAGCATCAGGAAGTCGCGGCGGGTGGTTCCGGTCGACGTATCGCTAGCGTGCGCCACGATCCAAGCCTCTCAAACGTCTTGCGAGCTGTAACAGCTCGAAATTATCGCCTCTCGCCCTCATACGGGCGCGCCGCACCCACCGCAATGCGGCGCCGCGTCACTCGGCTCTTTGACATGCAGATTGGAGGAAGTCTACTGTCAGAAGCGTCGCTGCCATGCACGGCACACAGGCCACGGGCGACAGCTTCAGACAGCGAGCTTTTCCGGGTCGGCGGCGGCGAGGAAGCCGCCCGACTGGCGCGCCCAGAGCCGGGCATAGAGCCCTCCCCGCGCGATCAGCTCCTCATGGCTGCCCATGTCGACGATGCGCCCATTGTCGAGCACCACCAGCCGGTCGAGCGCTGCGATGGTCGAAAGCCGGTGGGCGATGGCGATCACCGTCTTGCCCTGCATCAGGGCCGAAAGCTGCTGCTGGATCGCCGCTTCCACCTCTGAATCGAGCGCCGAGGTCGCCTCGTCGAGGATCAGGATGGGAGCATCCTTGAGCAGGACGCGTGCGATGGCGATGCGCTGGCGCTGGCCGCCCGAGAGCTTCACGCCGCGCTCGCCGACGCGCGAATCGAAGCCCTGGCGCCCGTCCTGATCGCCGAGCCCCAGAATGAACTCATGCGCCTCGGCCTGGCGCGCCGCATCCGCGATCTGCGCCTCGCTGGCCCCCATCCGGCCATATGCGATGTTGTCGCCGATCGAACGGTGGAGCAGCGAATTGTCCTGGGTGACCATGCCGATCTGGGCGCGCAGGCTGTCCTGCGTGACATGGGCGATGTCCTGCCCGTCGATCAGGATGCGCCCGCCATCGAGCGGGTAGAGCCTCAGCAGCAGGTTCACCAGCGTCGACTTGCCGGCTCCGGACGGACCCACAAGGCCGATCCGCTCGCCGGGCTTGATCTGGAGGTCGAGCCCCTCGAACAGCCCCGCCGCCCTGCCATAGTTGAAGCGGATCGTCTCGAAGCTGATCGCGCCCTTTTCGATGACGAGCGGCGCGGCATCGACCGCGTCGGGCAGGTCATGAGGCTTGGCGATGGTCTCCATGCTCTCCTGCACGGAGCCGAGATTCTCGAAGATGCCGCGCACGAGATGGATCAGCCAGCCGGACATCTGCACCAGCCGGAGCACGAGGCCGATCGCAGCGGCGACTGCGCCGGAGGTCATCTCGCCCGTGCTCCAGAGCCAGAGCGCCAACCACGCCGTCGCCACGACGACCGCGCTGTTCATCGTCTGCAGGATGACGCTGACGCCGGTGATCAGCCGTGACAGGTCGAGGAAGGAGGCGTTCCAGCGTTTCAGCGAATCGCGCACGGCCGAGCGCTCGGCATCGGCCCGGGCGAAGAGCTTCACCGTCAGGATATTGGTGTAGGCATCGACGATGCGCCCAGTCGTTGTCGACCGGCCGAGCGAGTTCGCCTCGGAGCGCTTCTTGGCGCGCGGCACGAAATAGATGAGCAACGCGACATAGCCCGCGAGCCATGTCAGCACCGGCAGCGCCAGCCACGGGCTCGTCTTGCCGAAGAAGCCGATCGCGACTGAAGCGAAGACCAGCGCGTACCAGAGATCGTCGATGATCTCGATCGTGGCGCCGCGGATCGACTGCCCGGCCTGGATCACGCGGGAGGAGAGCCGGCCGGCGAAATCGTTCTGGAAATAGCCCAGCGCATGACCGAGCGTGTAGACATGGTTGCGCCAGCGGATCTGGTTGGTGATCTGCGGCACCACCACCTGGTCGACGATGGCGTGGTTGGCGAAATAGACGATCGGCCGCACCACCAGCACCAGAAGAGCCGCGCCGGCCAGCATCAGGCCGTGATCGCGGAACAGCGTCTCCGGCGACTGCGTCGCCAGCAGGTCGACGAACCAGCCGACCATCAGATACATCGCCGCCTCGATGCCGCTGAAGCACAGGCCGGTGATCATGATCGCGATCATCCAGCCCTTCACGCCCTTGATGTGGTGCCACATGAAGGGCCAGACGCCATGCGGCGGCGTCTCGCGTTCGTCGAAGGGAGCGAAGACGTCGACGCGGCTTTCGAGCCAGCGGAAGAGCGGAGCGAACATGCTGGCTTCGCTATCGGGAATGAGACGTGAGGACAAATGGCATTATCGATCCAGGCGAGCCTCGCTCGCGCATGACTTCCGGAGCGATCACCCCATCGCAGGTTGGAGACTGGCTCCGACAGATGGCGGCAGTAGGGCGCGGCTTCGATCACGGCGCGAAGACGAGGCAAATCGGAGCAAGGGCGTGCGCGTAAAATCGTGATGATATTGTAAACACTCTGTTAATATCGATTTACGCTGGCAGGAACCGGCCTTCCTCCGCCCCTGTTCGGCACTCGCTGAAAGTATCCTTCCAAATGGAGGAAACAATGCGAGCGAAAATACTAGGAGCTATCGGCACCTGCGTCCTGCTGGCCGCATGTAATACCTCGAGCGAATACGCATCCTTCGATGGATGCGACGGCCTGCGCGGCGCTGCGAAGAGCAAGTGCCTGCGATTGGCCGCACAGCACAATCCCGTAGCCAGTTCGCGGGGCGCCTCTCGCGGCTTCGGGATCGCGAGCCTCCCCGGCAACCCGGGAAATCCTGGCAACCCCGGCAATCCGGGAAACCCGGGGAATCCCGGTGGACCGGGATCGGCCGGCGGTCCGGGCGGCCCCGGCGCGCCTGGCGGAGGCTCTGGCCTTGGTCTCGGCCTGTCGGCCAACGCGGATGCCGCCGGCATCGGCGCTAACGCCGGCCTCGGCGCTGGGCTCGGTCGCGGCGGTCTCGGTGCAGGTCTTGGAGCCAATGCCGATGTCGGCGGCGGCCTCGGCGCCAATGCCGGAACCAGCGGCAGCAATAGCGGCCTTGGAGCCGCGGCCGGTGCCAGTGTCGGCAACAACGGCGTCGGCGCCGGATTGGGTGCAGGCCTCGGCAATGCTTCGTCCGGCGGCTTGGGCGCGGGGCTTGGCGCAGGGCTCGGCAGCGGCGGTCTCGGCGTCGGAGCCGGTGCGGGGCTCGGCGGGCTGGGAGCCGGCCTCGGGGTGGGTCTCGGCAGCGACGGCCTCGGGGTCGGGGCCGGTGCCGGCAACGGCGGCGGCAATTCGGGCAGCGAAAACGGCGGCCGCTGAGCGGTAGGCGTGTCCCTTTGGCTGAACCGGCCGAAGGGACGCACCAGCGCCGGCCTTGACGGTCCCGCAATCGGCTCGCATGACGGCAGCCATGCTGCGCCTCGCCCTTTTCCAGCCGGACATCCCGCAGAATGCCGGCACGATGATCCGCATGGCGGCCTGCCTCGGCATCGCCGTGGACATTGTCGAGCCCGCGGCCTTCGATGTCTCGGACCGGCATTTCCGCCGCTCGGGCATGGATTATCTCGAGCGCGCCGCCGTGATGCGCCACGATTCCTTCGCCGCCTTCGACTCTTGGCGGCGCGACAGCGGCCATCGCCTCCTGCTCGCGGAGACGGACGGCCTGACCCCGCTGCCGAACTTCACCTTCCAGCCAGGCGACATCGTTCTGGTCGGCCGGGAATCGGCGGGTGTGACCGAGGATGTGCGCGCCGCAGCTGACGCCTCCGTGCATATCCCCATGCGCCCGGGCTTGCGTTCGCTCAATGTCGCATTGGCCGCGGCGATGGTAATGGGCGAGGCGTTGCGCCAGACAGACGGCTATCCGCGCCGCGATGGACATGAAGCATGAGCACCCCGAAGCCTGTTGAAGCTCCTCCCGCCGATCCTGCCCTCGTCGAGGCGATGAAGCCGCGCGCCGCCGCCTGGTTCGAGAACCTGCGGGATCGCATCTGCGCGGCCTTCGAGGAAGTCGAGGACGCGGCGACAGGCCCCTTCCCGCCGGAGGCCGACAAGCCCGGCCGCTTCGTGCGCACGCCGTGGCAGCGCACCAACCATGATGGCGCGCCCGGCGGCGGCGGCGTCATGTCGATCATGAAGGGGCGAATCTTCGAGAAGGTCGGCGTGCATGTCTCGACCGTCCATGGCAGCTTCTCGCCCGAATTCGCGGGCCAGATCCCGGGAGCGGCCGAGGACCCGCGCTTCCACGCGACGGGCATCTCCCTGATCGCCCATCCCTGGAATCCGCATGCGCCGACCGTGCACATGAACACGCGCTTCGTCGTCACGACGAAGCCCTGGTTCGGCGGCGGCGCCGACCTCACCCCGGTGCTGGAAGCCCGCCGCAACCAGGAAGACGCCGATAGCCGCGATTTCCATGCGGCGATGCGCGCGCCCTGCGATCGCTTCCCGGACATCGCGGATTACGAGCGCCTGAAGCGCTGGTGCGACGACTACTTCTTCCTGAAGCACCGCAACGAGCCGCGCGGCATCGGCGGCATCTTCTACGACTACATCTGGACCGGCGACGCGGAGGCCGACTTCGCCTTCACCAGGGCGGTCGGCGAGGCCTTTCTCGACATCTATCCGAACATCCTCTGCCGCAACATCGGCAAGCCCTGGAGCGAGGGCGAGCGGCACGAGCAGCAGGTGCGGCGCGGCCGCTATGTCGAGTTCAACCTGCTCTATGACCGCGGCACGATCTTCGGACTGAAGACCGGCGGCAATGTCGCCTCGATCCTCTCGTCGATGCCCCCGACCGTGCGCTGGCCCTGAGGCCTCAGGCCAGCGCCGCCTGAACGAATGACATCTGCTCCGGCAATCCGGCCGGGCATCCCGCCTCGATCCAGCTCTGCCGGGCCACCTCGAGCACCCGCCCGACCTGCGGCCCCGGCAGGATGCCGAGCCCGATGACCTCCTTGCCGGTCGGCAGGAAGGCCGGTGTCCCGCCGAGTTCGCCGATCAGCCGCTGCACGTCACGCCCGGCTCCTTCCTCCGCCGAAGCATTGAGCAGGACGAGCGCCCCGGCCACCGCATTCTGCCCCAGCGCGTGAGCGGCATGGCGCAGGGAAGCGAGCGCCGGCAGCTCCGCCTGTCCGCCCAGCCGCTCCAGCGCCAGCGCGATCCGCTCGATCCGGTCGAACTCCTCGTTCGAGAGCCTTAGCCGCTCCCTGAGCCGCGAGGCATCTTCACGAACGGAGACGGCCAGCGCCGCCAATCGGAAGGCGGGGCACACGCCCTCTCCGCCCCCGGCGGCCATGGCGGTAAAGCGCGAGAGATGGGGCACGCCGCCGATCACCGGCATCAGCAGCCCGGCGCCCGCCATCGCCTCCAGCGTCGCAGCGGCACCGGGCGCCACCAGGAGCTTCATCGTCTCGGCACGGACGCGCTCGCGCGAGAGCCCGCCCAATCCCATACGGCCGGCAATGCAGGCCCGCAGCCCCTCGGCATCCGGGCTTCCCGCACCGTATTGAGCATGGAATCGGAAGAAGCGCAGGATGCGCAGATAGTCCTCGCGGATGCGTTCCTCGGCCTTCCCGATGAAGCGCACGCGCCGCGCCGCGAGGTCGGCCAGGCCATCGCTGTAATCGTGGATCGCCCCATCCCGGCTCAGGCCAAGCGCATTGATCGTGAAGTCGCGCCGGACCGCGTCATCGGCGAAATCGCGCCCGAACACGACCTTCGCCCGCCGCCCATCGGTTTCGACATCGCGCCTGAGGGTGGTGACTTCGAAGCTCTGGCCCTTCGAGACCAGCGTCACCGTGCCGTGCTCGATCCCGGTCGGAACCGCCTTGAAGCCGGCCGCCTTGCCGCGCCGGATCGTCTCCTCCGGCAGCGCCGTCGTCGCGAGGTCGACATCGCTGCGCGCCTCGTCGAGCAGAAGATTGCGCACCGCGCCGCCGACGACGCGCGTCTCCTCGCCTTCGCCGTTCAGCGCGGCCATGAGCTGCGCCAGGACCGGCTCGGCGAGAAACGCCGCGATGGCTCCTCTGCGAGCCGGAATCATTTGAAGCGGCCGGGCACCAATACGCCATTCTCCATATGCGGCGGCTCATAGGCGCCCTGGCTGCGCGGCGCGACAAAGCCCGTATAGGCGAGAACCGCGATGGCCAGGACGAGACCGGTCACCGAGAGCCAGAAGGCGTGGCGGCTCCAGTGCTCGACATCGAAGGGATTGCGCCGTTTGACGACGAGATAGCCCGCGAAGACGCAGAAGGGCAGGACGAAGAGCAGAACCTCTTCGATGATTACGCGCAGCATCGACCGTCGTCTCCCGCGCGCCTTTCGTGGCGAGCCATACCGCCCGCACGCCCGAAATGCGCACCTGTCGCAACTCTATCCGGCAAGCCGTTCGTAAAGGTTACGGATCATGCCGGCAGTCGCGCCCCAGATATAGCGATCCGCGAACGACATCGCATAGTAGGTGCGGAAGTGCCCCTGCCACTCCCGGCCTTCCCGCTTGTGATTGGCGGGATCGAACAGGAAGGAGAGCGGCGTCTCGAAAGCCTCATCCACCTCGTGAGGGTTGATGGTCAGCGAGAAGGGCGGCTCGATCAGCGCGACCACCGGCACGATGCGGTATCCGGTGCCGGTCAGATAGGCGTCGAGAAAACCGAGTGTGCTGATGTGCTCGCGGGAGAGGCCGATCTCCTCTTCCGTCTCGCGCAGCGCCGTGACGACCGGCGAGCCATCGACCTCATCGACCCGCCCGCCCGGAAACGAGACCTGCGCTGAATGGTTGCGCAGGCCTGCGGCGCGCTGGGTCAGCAGCATGGTCGGCCCCTCCGCGCGCGGCACGATGCCGATCAGCACCGCGGCGGCAACCGCACGTTTCTCGTCGGGGACAGGCACCGGCTGCGGCTGGTTCTCATGGTCGCCGCGCGGCCGGCTGATCACGTCGCCGAAATCGGGCGGCTCCGGCCGCAGCCGCTCGCGGGCGAGCGCTGCGAAGGCCTCTGCGTCGAGGTTCAGGGCATGGCCGTTGATCGTCAAATCTCGATGCCTTCAATCTCGCTCGCCGGCAGCGCCGGATAGAACTGGCCGGCTGCGGCGATGCCGAACATCGCCTCGCCCTCGACCTCCCGTACCTCGCCGAGGGCGAGCAGGTCATAGGTCAGCGCCCGCGTCAGCCGGGCCCAGAGGCCGCGCCGGATATGGACATAGGGCTTGAGACCGTCCTTTGCAGCCCGCTCGAAACGCAAGCCATGTTCCGGCCCGACGCTGAGCAGATCGTCCACCTGCGTCCGGAAGGCCATGCTGCGGGTATCCCCCTCCCCGTCCACCTGCATCTCGACCGCCTGGAAGGGCGCGTCCTCGACCCGGATGCCGACCTTCTCCACCGGGGTCACGAGAAAGTAATCGTCGACCTCCCGCTTCAGCACGGATGAAAACAGCTTCACCAGAGCCGGCCGGCCGATCGGCGTGCCCATGTAGAACCAGGTGCCGTCGGCAGCGATGCGCATGTCGAGATCGCCGCAGAATGGCGGATTCCAGCGCTCGACAGGTGGCAATCCACGCGGTTTTCCGGACGCGCCGGCTCCGCCCAGCGCGGCCATCAGCCGCTCCATCGCGTTGCCCTCGGCGGTCATCGAAAAGCCCGTCCCTGTCGGCTGCGGCATATTGGTTGCATCGTCTTTCTGCCTTGAACTCCACATAATCGTGAAGCCGAGTTTATGTGCACCGCGCCAATCGGTGCTTGAGCCCCTCCGAGGGGCCGTCCACATTGAACGACGGAAGACGACGACAGTTTCACGCGTCCATCGGCCCCGATGCGGCAGCGGCAGGCCAGAGTGAAGGAGACCGACATGGCGGCGCAAGCCCGCGCGAGCGAGAGCAACACTCCGATCGATCTCGACAGCGGCATCGTCGAGGCGGCAGAAGCCGCGCTCGGTGCCATCGGTGCAGCGCGCAAGGAGATCGGCCAGGTCATCTTCGGCCAGCAGCAGGTTGTCGACCTCTCGCTCGTCACGCTTCTCGCCGGCGGCCACGGCCTGCTGGTCGGCGTGCCCGGCCTCGCCAAGACCCGCCTCGTCGAGGCGATGGGCACGGTGCTCGGCCTCGCGGCACGGCGCGTCCAGTTCACGCCGGACCTGATGCCCTCCGACATCCTCGGCTCGGAGGTGCTCGACGAATCCAGCGACGGCAAGCGCCATTTCCGCTTCATCAAGGGCCCGGTCTTCGCCCAGCTGCTGATGGCGGACGAGATCAACCGCGCCTCGCCCCGCACCCAATCCGCGCTGCTGCAGGCGATGCAGGAGCACCATGTCACGGTCGCGGGCGAGCGCTACGACCTGCCCGCTCCATTCCACGTGCTGGCGACCCAGAACCCGATCGAGCAGGAAGGCACCTACCCCCTTCCGGAAGCCCAGCTCGACCGCTTCCTGCTCGAGATTGACGTCGGCTATCCCGACCGCGATGCCGAGCGCCGCATCCTGCTCGAAACCACCGGCGCGACCGAGCGCAAGCCCGAGCCCGCGATGACGGCCGAGACGCTGATGTCCGTGCAGCGGCTGGTGCGCCGCCTGCCGGTCGGCGAGGCCGTCGTCGACGCCATCCTGGATCTCGTCCGTTCCGCCCGCCCGGGTGAGGGCAACGAGGCGATCACCGGCAAGCTCGCCTGGGGCCCCGGCCCGCGCGCCAGCCAGTCGCTGACGCTCGCCGTGCGGGCCCGCGCGCTGGTCGAGGGCCGGCTCGCCCCCTCGGTGGACGACGTCGCCGCACTGGCGCTGCCCGTACTCAAGCACCGCATCGCGCTGACCTTTGCCGCGCGCGCCGATGGCGAGACCGTCGAGGGCGTGATCGGCAAGCTCGTGGAACGGCTGGGATAAGCCGATGCTGCGCACGCGCGTCCTGGGTCCAGGCGAACGGCAACCCGCCAAACCGATCCTCACGGAATCGCTCGACCTCGCCGCGCGCCTGCCTCGCCTCATCCTCGAAGCCCGCCGCGTTTCGGCGAGCATCCACGGCATCCACGGCCGGCGCCGTTCAGGCCCGGGCGAGAGCTTCTGGCAGTACCGCCCGCTGGTAGCGGGCGAATCGGCCTCGCGCATCGACTGGCGCCGCTCGGCCCGCGACGGCCACCTCTTCGTTCGCGAACGCGAATGGGAGGCTTCCCACTCGATCTGGCTCTGGATCGATCGCTCCGCCTCGATGGGTTTCGCCTCGACGCTGGCGCTCGCCTCCAAGGTCGACCGCGCGCTGGTCGCAGGATTCGCTCTCGCCGAGACGATGGTCGAGGGCGGCGAACGCGTCGGTCATCTCGGCCTGACGCGGGCGCTCGCCTCCCGCCGCATCGTCGAGATGCTGGCCCAGGCCATCATCGCCGACAGCCGCGGCGGCGATAGCGATCTCCCACCCGGCGGGCCTCTGCCACGGTTGGCAGATGCGATCATCATCACCGACGGGCTGACACCCGGAACATCGCTGGCACAGCGCATCGCCTCAATGTCGTCGAGTGGCGCACGCGGCCATGTCCTGCTCATCGCCGATCCGATCGAGGAGACGTTCCCGTTCAGTGGGCAGGCCGAGCTCTTCGACCTTGAGGACGGGCTGACTTTGCGCGTCGGCGATGCCGGATCCTGGGGCGAGGAATACCGCCAGCGCCTCGCCGCCCATCGCGATGCGATCGCGGAGGCCTGCCGCAAGGCGGGCTGGACGCTGACGCTTCACCGCACCGACCGGCCGGCCAGCGAAGCCGTGCTGCGCGTCGCCAGCCTCGTCGCCGCCGCGCGCGGCATGGCCTGAGGAGAGAGCGACCATGTTCAGCGCCCTCCCCCTGAGCTTCACCGCCCCGCTCGCACTGGCCGCGCTCGCCTTGCTGCCGGCACTCTGGCTGATCCTGCGCGTCACGCCGCCGCGCCCGCGCCGCATCGATTTTCCGCCGCTGAAGATCGTAGCCGACCTCATCGCCAAGCGCGAGCTGCCGGCCCATACGCCCTGGTGGCTGCTCGCCATGCGCATGGCCGCCGCAGCGCTCGCCATCCTCGCCGTCGCGGGGCCGATCTGGAACCCGACGCGGGACGGCGCGCCGATGAGCGGCCCCGTCCTCCTGCTGGTCGACAACGGCTTTGGCGCCGCTTCCGACTGGCCGGAACGCATCGCCGTTGCCGAATCCCGCATCGCCGCCGCGACCCGCGAGGGCCGCCCCGTCGCCATCGTCGGCCTCGCGGAAGCGCCTGCGGCCATCTCCCTCGCCGAGCCGCGCATCGCGCTGGACCGGCTGCGGGCGCTCGCGCTCGAGCCCCACGCTCCCGATCGCGCCGCCCATCTGCCACGCATCGAGGCCTTCCTGCAGGCGACGCCCTCGGCCGAGATCGTCTGGGTCAGCGACGGGCTGGCCGTCTCGGATGAGAGCGAGTTCCTGGCGCAGCTCAAGCAGCTGGCTGGTGCGCGCCGCCTCTCTCTCCATGCCGGCCCGCCGGGCCAGATCGCGCTCGCCGCGCCGGAGAACCTCGCAGGCGCCCTGACCGTCAAGGTGCTGCGCCCCACAGCGAGCGCCCCCGCCAGTGGCCAGGTCCGCGCGCTGGATCTCAAGGGCCTGCCGCTCGGCGACGCGCCTTTCATTTTCGAGGGTTCCAACTTGCAGACGACGGCGCGTCTCACCCTGCCGATCGAGGTGAGGAACGCCGTCTCGCGGCTCGAAATCGCGGGCGAAGGCAGCGCCGCGGCCGTGGCCCTGCTCGACGACCGCGCCAAGCGCCGCCGCGTCGGCCTCGTCTCGGGCGCGACCGCGGACACCGCCCAGCCGCTGCTCTCGCCGACCTACTATATCGCCCGCGCGCTCCAGCCCTTCGCCGAAGTCCGCGAACCGCGCCAGGGCTCGACCGACCCGGTCGGCGAATTGTTGGCGCAGAACCTTTCGGTGCTGGTGCTGGCCGATATCGGCGCGCTCGACCGCGAGACCAGTGCGAAGGTCAGCGAGTTCGTTGAGCGTGGCGGCGTGCTGCTGCGCTTCGCCGGCGCGCGGCTGGCCGCCTCCTCCGATGATCTGACACCGGTGCGTCTGCGTCGCGGCGGCCGCACCCTCGGCGGTGGCCTCTCCTGGGAGACGCCGCGCAAGCTCGCGCCCTTCACCCGCGAGAGCCCCTTCACCGGGCTCCAGATCAGCGACGACATCCGCGTCAGCCGCCAGATCTTGGCCGAGCCCGAGGCCAATCTCTCGCGCAAGACCTGGGCGGCGCTGGAAGACGGCACGCCCGTCGTGACTGGCGAACGCCGCGGCGACGGCATCATCGCCATGGTCCATGTCACCGCCGACACCACATGGTCGAACCTGCCGCTCTCGGGCCTCTTCGTCGAAATGCTGCGCAAGATCGTCGGTCTGGCGGGAACCGGCACCGCCGCCGATGCTCAGAGCGACGAAGCCCGCGTCGAGACGCTGTCGCCCACCCGCGTGCTCGATGGCAGCGGCCGCTTCCGCTCGCCACCGGCCACCAGCCAGCCCGTCGCGCGCAACTTCGCCGGCCGCGCCACGCTGGCGCATCCGCCCGGCCTCTACGGCCCGGCGGAGGGCTCGCTCGCCGTGAATGCCCTCAAGCCTGACGACACCCTCTCGGCGCTTGATCTCGCTGGGCTCGGCGCGCCGATCCTGCCCATCGACGAGCCGGTGGCGCGGGACGCACGCCCGCCGCTGCTGGTCCTCGCCCTGCTACTGCTCGTCGCCGATACGCTGGCGACGCTCTGGCTCGGCGGCAGGCTCAACCTCACGCGCTTCCGCAGGGCAGCAGCTCCGGCCGCGATCGTTCTGGCCCTCGCCGCCGCGGGCATGGTGGCGCCTGACACGGCCCACGCCCAGCCTGCGCCGGCCGCGGCACCCGATGGCCGCCCGCCAATTCCGCGTGCCCTCCTCGCCAACGGCGCCATGACGCGGCTCGCCTATGTCGTCACCGGCGATAGGGCCGTCGACGACATGTCGAAGGCCGGGCTCGCGGGCCTCAACACCGTGCTGGGCGCGCGCACCGCGCTCGAGCCCGGCGAGGCCGTGGGCGTCAATGTCGAGCGCGACGAGCTCGCCTTCTTCCCGGTGCTCTACTGGCCGGTGGTCGCGGGCCGCCCGATCCCTTCGGGCGAGACCCTGCGCAAGCTCGAAGCCTATATGAAGGGCGGTGGGCTCGTGATCTTCGACACGCGCGACGCGATGAGCGCCCGGCCCGGCGGCGGCACGACGCCGGAGGGCGACCAGCTCCGGCGGACGCTGCAGACGCTCGACATTCCCGAGCTCGAGCCGCTGCCGCGCGACCACGTCCTGACCAAGACCTTCTACATCCTCGACGAACTGGTCGGCCGCTACGACACCGGCACGACCTGGGTCGAGATCCTGCCGCCGGCCGACAGCGACGGGCGCCGTCCGGCGCGCGCCGGCGACAACGTCTCGCCCATCGTCATCACCGGCAACGACCTCGCCTCCGCCTGGGCCATCGACAGGCGCGGCGAAGGCCTCGTGCCGCTCTCCGGCTCCGATCCCCGCCAGCGCGAGATGGCGCTGCGCGCGGGCGTCAACCTCGTGATGTATGCATTGACCGGCAACTACAAGGCCGACCAGGTCCACGTCCCGGCCCTGCTCGAGCGTCTGGGACAGTAAGCCATGTGGAGCGTCTCCTTCGCCCCGCTGGTTCCGCTGCCGATCCTCATAGGGCTTGCCGTGCTTGCGGCTGTCGCGGCGGGCGCGGCCATCGTGCTCGCCGGCCGCAGCGCCATCCTGCGGGCTCTGGCGCTTGCGGTTCTGACGCTCGCGCTTGCCGACCCCTCGCTGGTCGCGGAGGACCGGGACCCGGTCAAGGACGTCGTCTCGGTGGTGGTCGATCGCTCGGCCTCGAACCGTCTCGCCGACCGCGCCGCCCAGACCGACGAAGCCGTCGCCGAGGTCGAGCGGCAGCTCCGAGGCATGCCCAATATAGAGCCGCGCATCGTCGACCTCCGGGATGCTCAAGGATCGAGCGACGGCACCCGCCTGTTCGAAGCGCTGGCGGCAAGCCTCGCCGACGTCCCCTCCGAGCGGGTCGCCGGCGCCATTGCCATCACGGACGGCCTCGCCCATGACGCCCCAGCCAATGCCGAGGCGCTGGGCCTTCGCGCACCGCTGCATGTGCTGACCACGGGCCGCAACGCCGAGATCGACCGCCGCATCATGCTGGTCGATTCGCCGCGCTTCGGCATCGTCGGCAAGGACCAGGTGATCCGGCTTCGCGTCGTCGACAAGGGCGGCCCCGGCCGCGCCGGGCTGACCATCCGCCGCGATGGCGAAATCATCGCACGCCGCGACGTCGCCACCGGGCAGGTCGTGCAGGTGCCCGTCCGCATCGATCGCGGCGGGCCGAATGTCGTCGAGATCGAGGCCTCTGCCCTCGACAACGAACTCACGCTCGCCAACAACCGCGCCGTCATCACCATCGAGGGCGTGCGCGACAAGCTGCGCGTGCTGCTGGTCTCCGGCGAACCGCATCCGGGCGAGCGCACCTGGCGTAATCTGCTCAAGGCCGACGCGAATGTCGACCTCGTGCATTTCACCATCCTGCGTCCGCCGGAGAAGCAGGACGGGACGCCGATCAACGAGCTGTCGCTGATCGCCTTCCCCACGCGCGAGCTGTTCCAGGTCAAGATCAAGGAATTCGACCTGATCATCTTCGATCGCTACGCCAACCAGTCGATCCTGCCGCTGCTCTATTTCGAGAACATCGTCCGCTATGTGCGGGAAGGCGGCGCGTTGCTCGTCGCGGCCGGCCCCGAATATGCCGGCGGCCAGACGTTGGCGCGCACGCCGCTCGGCCAGATCCTGCCGGCAGTGCCGGACGGCAGCGTCATAGACGAGGCCTATCGCGCCCAGGTCAGCGAGCCCGGCAAGCGCCACCCCGTCACCCGCGACCTGCCGGGCTCCGAGGTCTCGCCGCCACGCTGGGGCGAGTGGCTGCGTATGGTCGGCGCTCAGGCGCGCCCCGGCGCGTCCTCGGTCATGACCGGGCCGGGCGATCGGCCTCTCCTGCTGCTGGGGCGCGAGCAGAAGGGCCGCGTCGCGCTCTTCCTCTCCGACCATGCCTGGCTCTGGGCCCGCGGCTTCCGCGACGGCGGCCCCTATCTCGACCTGCTGCGGCGCCTCAGTCACTGGCTGATGAAGGAACCGGAACTGGAGGAGGAGGCGCTGCGCGCCACCGCCCGCGGCAGCACCGTCGAGGTCGAGCGCCAGACCCTGCGCGACAACCCCTCCCCGATCACCGTGACTGGGCCGGACGGGCAATCTCGCACCATCCCGCTCGAAGCCGGCCGCCCCGGCCTCTTCACCGCGCGCATCCCGGCCGGCGACCAAGGTCTCTACCGGCTGACATCCGACAACCTGACTGCTTTCGCCAGCGTCGGCCCGGAGAACCCGCGCGAGCTGATGGAGGTGGTCAGCGACCCCGCCGCTCTTCAGCCGCTGGCGCAGGCCACGGGCGGCTCCTCACGACGCATCGGCCGCGAGAGCGGCTCTGCTGTGAATGTACCGCGCATCGTGCCGGTGCGCTCCGGCAGCCAGTTCTCGGGCAATGACTGGATCGGGCTCCGGATCAGCGATTCCGGCATCGTGCGCGGCGTGCGGATCGCGCCGCTCTTCATCGGGCTGATCGGCTTGGCACTACTCTTCGGCGCGCTCGTCGCCGGCTGGCTCGGGGAAAGCGGCCGCCGCTTCAACCGACAGGCTTGAGGCGGCGGCGCAAGGGCCGTCATTCTCGGGCTTGACCCGAGAATCTCAGGACCAGAATGCGCTGGTTTCCGAGATGCTCGGGTCAAGCCCGAGCATGACGCTGAGCCTCAGCCGATCACGCGCGCCGAGGTCACCGCGCCGCGCCGCTCTTTCAGCACGCCCTCGACCAGTTCCAGCGCCAGGAAGCGCGCCGGATCGGCAGGGCCCGGCAGCACGAGCTGCCCCGGCGGCAGCACCTTGAAGCCGAAGCGAGCATAATAGGGCGCATCGCCGATCAGCATGACGAGGTCATACCCGGCCTCGCGCGCGGCCTCGATCGAGCGGTTCATCAGCGCGGCGCCGATGCCCCGCCCCTCGAAGGCGGGATCGACCGTCAGCGGCCCCAGCATCAGCGCCCTGTGGCCGCCGGCGGAGACGGGCGTCACCTTCACCGAGCCGACGAGGAAGGTGCCGACATGCGCGGCAAAGGACAGCGCCGGATCGGGCGGGACGCCTTCGCGCAGACGGAAAGCGGTGCGGGCGAAGCGGCCGGGGCCAAAGGCGCGCTCGTGCAGGCGTTCGATCGCGGCGGCGTCCACGGGTAATTCGTGGCGGATAGTCAATGGCAGGGATGTCATGGCAACAATCGGCTAGGCAGGGAGCGATCGGCGATGACGAGGGCGCGTCGACGCTCCTCGCCCGGAAGGCGCATTCAGCGCGTCGGTCGTCGCAGGTCGCGGAGGTTGTGCCCGTTGCTCATGGCAAGCGCCTCTACAGCATCGTCTCGCAAAGGGGAATAGCGTTCGTCCGCCCCGCGCCGTGTCAGCGCTTGTCGCTCTCCGCGGATTGGTCTCAACTCCCCAGCAGAAGCGACCGAGAGCGCCAAGGCCCAGAAAACCGGTGCCGGCTTTGCCAACGGAGGAAACCATGTCGACCTGTAAGCGGCCTGCAGCCATTCTTCTTTGGGCAATCGTCGCGTTGCCCGCCTTCGCCCAGCAGCAGGCCGCGCCCAAGGAGCCCGTCCGAGACGAGTTCTTCTGGCTCGGCGAGATCAACAAGGCGAGCACCGTCATCAACTCCGAGCAGGGCCTGCTGGACCGCGCCCTGGCACCGAAGCTCGCCCAGGGCATTGCGAGGGTGATCGAGGCCGGCAACCAGCCCGGCGCCAAGCGCCCTTCGACCGTCATCTCCTTCGAACCACTGATGATCAAGGAAGCCGGCGTCGAGGTCACGCTGATCCATGCCGGCCGCTCCAGTCAGGACATGCACGCGACCTATCGTGCCGCGATCATGCGCGATCGGCTGCTGGCGCTGGCCGACCAGCTCAACCGCACGACGCGAACGATGGTCGAGCAAGCCGCCACGCATCGCACCACCATCGTGCCCAACTATACCAATGGCGTCGCCGCGCAGCCCAACAGCTATGGCCATTACCTGCTCGGCCTCGCCGCGGGTTTCGATCGTGACGCACAACGCGTCCAGGAGATCTACGCCCGCATCGACCGCTCTCCCATGGGCACCACCGTGCTCAACGGCACGAGCTGGCCGCTCGATCGCCGGCGCATGGCGGACTATCTCGGCTTCGCTACCCTCGTCGATAATGCCTACGACGCCTCGCAGATCGCCGCCGTCGACCTGCCGGTCGAAGCCGGCGGCATCGTCACCGGCGTCGCTCTCCATGTCGGCAGCTTCATCGAAGACGTGATGACGCAATATGCGCAGCCCCAGCCCTGGATTTTGCTGCGCGAGGGCGGCGGCAACACCTATGTCTCCAGCGCGATGCCGCAGAAGCGCAATCCGGGCCTGCTGAACGGCACCCGCGAAGACGCATCGACCGCGCTGTCGCTGGCGATGGGCCCCATCTTCAAGGCCCACAACACCCCGCCCGGCATGCCAGACGCCAAGAGCGCCAAGGACAACAGCGTCATGCTCGACAGCGCGACAAAGTCCCTGCAGGGCCTCGACCGGATTCTGAAGGCGCTGGTCATCGATCCCGATCGCGCGCTCGCAGAGCTCAACAGCGACTGGACCGCCTCGCAGGAGCTCGCCGACGTGCTGATGCGCAAGTACAAGCTGCCCTTCCGGGCCGGCCACCATTTCGCGTCCGAGGTCGTCGACTACGCCAAGGACAAGAACATCAAGCCGACGGATTTCCCCTATCAGCAGGCGCAGGCCATCTACCGCAAGGCAGCAGTGGAAATGGGGTTGCCCGCGGCGGAGCTCCCCATGGACGAGGCCGAATTCCGCTCGACGCTCGACCCCGTCGCGATCGTGAAGAACCGCGCCACCTCCGGCGGTCCGCAGCCTGCCGAGATGGACCGGATGCTGGCCGAAGCGAAGCAGCGCCTCGACAAGCAGGAAGCCTGGATCAAGCAGCGGCGCGGCGCGATCTCCGAAGCGCTGGCCAAGCTCGACGCCGATTTCCGCAAGCTCGCGGCGAACGCCAACTGAGGCGCGTCGGCAGAGCCTCCTGACAGCCGGAAATCACCACTCTCGGGCGGGCGGCTTTCCCGAGATGATCTCGTCGAGCCGCCTTCGCGTCGCCGCGGTCGTGCCTTCCGGCAGGGCGGCGAGCGGAAAGAAGCCGGCCGCGGCGATCTCGCGGTCGGGCTGCTTGACGTGTTCGACACGGAAATCGCGCACGACATAAAGCGCCACATGGTCCCGCCGAGACGCATGGCGGTTGAAGAAGAACCCGTGCAGCGCCGGCGTTCCCGCCAGCGCGAGCCCCGCTTCCTCCGACAATTCCCGTTCGAGCGCCAGCAGCGCCGACTCGCCGACCTCGACACCTCCACCGGGCAGATGCCAGCCCGAGACATAGGTGTGGCGGATCAGGAAGACCTCGCCGCGCTCGTTCAGCACGGCGGCCCGCACGCCCAGCGTCATGCCGCGCGCGAAGCGGAAATAGAGATGGAGCAGCCGGACCAGAAGCCGCTCCGGCAGTCTTCGAGGGCTCTCGGCGTCGGTGGCGGAGTTCGGTGCCTGCGATGGCATCAGGTCAACTCTCAAGATCCGGTTAATTGTCTATGCAAATGACGCATAGCGGAGTCGTTTTGGAGGCCTTGTTCCGTCATAAACGCGTCCCAAATAAGCGGCACTAACCCTGCGTCACCAACCGGACCCACGACCATGCTTCTCTCTTTCATCATCGCCCGCCTGAGGGCCAAACCCGCCTATGTCTGGAAGCCCGCCGTCACCCTGACCGATTCGCGTATCGTGTCGGAACTCACCGGCGCCGCCAACTGAGGCCGTTCCGCATCCCGCCAGTCGAAGCGCGACCACAGCGCGCTTGACTGACGGCCCGCGGCGGGGGAAGCGCTGGAGCGTGTTCAAGCTCGCGCATCTGTCCGACCCGCATCTCGGCCCGCTGGCCGGGTTTTCGCTGCATCAGCTTTTCGGCAAGCGTGCGACCGGCTACGTCAACTGGCGCCGGAAGCGTCGTCACGCTCACGACATGGACATCCTGGAGCGGATCGTCGCCGATATCCACGAGAAGCGGCCGGATCACATCGCCTGCACCGGCGACGTCGCCCATATCGGCCTGCCGAACGAGTTCCGCACGGCGGTAGCCTTCCTCGATACGCTCGGCCCCCGCGACACGGTCAGCTTCGTGCCGGGCAACCACGACGCCTATGCCCGCTCCTCGCTGAAGCCGCTGGCGGCCCAGCTCGCGCCCTGGAGCGGCGGCGACGAGAACAGCGTCACTTATCCCTGGTATCGCAAGCGCGGCCCTGTCGCCCTCATCGGCGTCAACAGCGGCGTGCCGACGCTTCCGCTGATGGCGACGGGCCGTGTCGGCAGCAAGCAGATCGCCCGAGCCGAGGCGCTACTTGAGAGAGCCCGCGACGAAGGGCTGATTCGCGTCGTACTGATCCACCATCCGCCCTATGTCGGTGGCGCCAAGCGCGGCCGCGAACTCGTCGATGCCTCGGCCTTCGAAGCCATGCTGAAGCGCCATGGCGCCGATCTCGTGCTGCACGGCCACAATCACAGCTTCTCGCTCGCCTGGCGGCCCGGCCCCAGCCATGACGTGCCGATCGTCGGCGTGCCCTCCGCTTCGCTCGGCCCGCTCGGCCATGGCGAACTCGGCACCTGGCACCTCTTCCGCATCGCCGGCGACGCGAAAGCCCCCCGCATCACGCTGGAGCAGCGCGGCTTCGAGCCCGACGGCACGGTGGTGCGCCGTCAGGAGATCGCATTGCTGGGCGAGCTGGTCTGATTCCCCCACCCCTCTGAAGCGTCTGAGAATTCGTCAGCGCGGGCCGTATGGCGTGCCGTTCGAGAACCGGAGCGGAGTGGACTTTCGTCCGTGAGCACCGGAAGCGGAGAACGACGCGTCAGGCGGCCGCGATGGCGGATCGGCAGATGCTTCAGACGCAGCGGCCGCCGTCGACGGCCAGCACCGAACCCGTCACCATGTCCGCCTCGTCCGAGCAGAGGAACAGCGCGGCGTTGGCGATGTCCTGCGGCGTCGAGAAGCGGCCCCACGGAATGGTCGAGGTGAAAGCCTTGCGGCGCTCCGGCGTATCCTCGCCCATGAAGGTGGCGAGCAGCGGCGTCTCGCCCGCGACCGGCGCGATGGCGTTGACGCGGATCTTGTCGGGCGCGAGTTCGACGGCCATGGACTGCGAGATCAGGTTCGCGGCGCCCTTCGAGCCGTTGTACCAGGTCAGGCCCGGGCGCGGGCGCAGGCCCGCCGTCGAGCCGATGTTGAGGATGACGCCGCCGCCATGCTCGCGGAAATGCGGGATCGTCGCGCGCGCCATCAGGTAGATCGACTTCACGTTCACGGCGAAGACGCGATCGAACTCTTCCTCGGTCACCTCGGTCATCGGCTTGTTGCGATGGGTGGTGCCGGCATTGTTCACGACGATGTCGAGGCGACCGACCTTGGCGAGGATCTTCTCCACCGCCTTGTCGACGCTCTTGGCCTTGCCGACGTCGCAGGTCACCGCGAAGGCGCGGCGGCCAATGGCCTTGGCGGCCTCCTTGGCCTTGTCGCCGTTCAGGTCCAGCACCGCGACACGCGCGCCCTCACGCGCGAAGGTCTCGGCGATGCCGAAGCCGAAGCCCTGCGCCGCGCCGGTCACCAGCGCCGTCTTGCCCTTCAGTCTCATGGTCGTTCCTCGTGTTTTGCCCTTGCCCGATGTTTGGAGCGATCGCGTCACGACGTAAATGCGCTTTCGTGCAGGCGCGGCTACGGAAATCGAATGGCTTACGCCCCGATCTCCTCCCGCAGCATCTCCAGCTCCAGCCAACGCTCCTCCGCTTCGGAGATCGCACGCGACACCTCTTCGAGCCGCGTCGTCGCCTTCGCGAAGAGCTTGGGATCACGGGTGTAGAGATCGCCTGCCACGGCCGTATTGAGCTTGGCAGCCTCGGCCTGCAGCGCTTCGATCTTGGCCGGCAGCGTCTCCAGGGCATGTTTCTCGTTGAAGGAAAGCTTGCGCTTCGAGGCGGATGCGGCCGCAGCCTGAGCAGCCGCGGGCTTCGCTGGCGCAGGCGCCTTCTCGACCGCCCTGACCTTCGCACCGACCCCGCGCCCGCGCTGCGCCAGCATGTCGGAGTAACCGCCGGCGAATTCCGTCCAGACGCCATCGCCATCCGAGATCAGCGTGGCCGAGACGACCCGGTCGATAAAGTCGCGGTCATGGCTGACCAGCAGCACCGTGCCCTGGTAATCGGCGAGCAGTTCCTGCAGCAGGTCGAGTGTCTCGAGGTCGAGGTCGTTGGTCGGCTCGTCCAGAACCAGCAGGTTCGAAGGCTTGGCCAAGGCCCGGGCCAGCATCAAGCGCCCGCGCTCGCCGCCCGAGAGCGCGCCGACCGGCGTGCCACGCTGGATCGGCTGGAACAGGAAGTCCTTCATATAGGAGACGACATGGCGCGGCTGGCCGCCGACCATGACCTGGTCCGAGCCGCCGCCGGTCAGCACGTCGCCCAGCGGCGTCGCCGGGTCGAGGCTCTCGCGGCGCTGGTCGAGCGTCACCATCTCCAGCGCCGTGCCGAGCTTCACCTTGCCGGAATCGGGTTTCAGCGCTCCGGTCAGCAGGTTGATCAGCGTGGTCTTGCCCGCGCCATTCGGCCCGACGATGCCGATCCGGTCCCCGCGCGCGACGCGCAGCGACAGGCTCTTCACCACGGCGTTGTCGCCATAGGCCTTCGCGACATCGATGGCTTCGATCACCAATTTCCCGGACGTCTGCGCCTCGCTCGCCTCCAGCCGGACATTGCCCTGCGCGGCCCGCGCCGTCCGGCGTTGGTCGCGCAGGGCATGGAGCTCGCCGAGCCGGCGCTGGTTGCGGGTGCGCCGGGCGCTGACGCCATAGCGCAGCCAGTCCTCCTCGCGCGCGATCTTCCGGTCGAGCTTGTGGCGGTCGAGCTCCTCCTGCGCCAACACCTCGTCGCGCCAGGCCTCGAAATCACCAAAACCCTTCTCCATCCGCCGCGTCACGCCGCGGTCGAGCCAGATCGTGGCGCGCGAGAGCGAGGTCAGGAAGCGTCGGTCGTGGCTGATCAAGACCATGGCCGAGCGCAGCGATTTCAGCTCCTGCTCCAGCCATTCGATCACGGGCAGGTCGAGATGGTTGGTCGGCTCGTCCAGCAGCAGGATGTCCGGCTCCGGCGCCAGCACCCGCGCCAGCGCCGCCCGGCGCCCCTCGCCGCCCGACATGGAGGCAGGATCCTCCTGCCCCGTCAGGCCGAGCTCGGTCAGCAGATACTGCGCCCGATAGGCGTCGTCGCCCGGCCCGAGCCCCGCCTCGACATAGGCGAGAGAGGTCTTGAAGCCGCTGAAGTCCGGCTCCTGCGGCAGATAGCGGATGGTCGAGCCCGGCTGGACGAAGCGCTCGGCATGATCAGGCTCGACGATGCCCGCTGCAATCTTGAGCAAAGTCGATTTGCCCGAGCCGTTGCGGCCCACGAGACAGACGCGCTCGCCGGCCGAGACCGCGATTTCCGCGGCTTCGAGCAGCGGCTGTCCGCCGAAAGTGAGCGCGACGTCGCGCAGATGCAGCAAAGGGGCCATGGTCTGTCCTGTGAACTGGCGAGCGGGATAGACCGCGCGGGCGCTGCTGTCACGTCTGCCGGACATGGCACGCCCCTTGCGGGCGAAGGAGCAGCCCCTATTCTGGACAATCGCCTGGAGTCGAAAGCCAGCCATGCCTTCAGCCCGCCTGCGCCCTATCGGTATCGGCCATAACGGCGGCCCGCCGCTGAAAGAGCGCAAGCCGCGCTCGGAGACCGGAAAGGGCAATATCGGCCGGTACTTCGACTGGCGCTTCGCCCATCGCCGGGCCTGGAAGAAACCGCGCGAAGTCGCGATCCGCCGCCAGGAAAAGGCCGAGGCGCTGGGGCTGACCTATGAGGAATACTCCCTCGAGATCATGGAGCGCGGCTATTATCCGCAGCCTGAGCACGCCGACGCGATCAAAGCGAAGCGCGCTCAGCGCCGCAAGGATGGCGGCGTGGTCGGCCAGTCGCTCAAGGGCATGAAGCTGAGCTGAGCTCAGCCTCCGAGCCAACGCCGGGCCAGCCGCGTCGCCGGCTTCTCGAAGAAGCGGTAGATCAGCACCGAGGCCAGCACCGCCCCGCTCAGCGCGAGCGCGATATAGAGCGCGGGCGACGCCAGCCCGATCCGCAGCGCGACCTCGCGCAGGCCGCGGATCACGAAGGGATGGACGAGATAGAGCGCGTAGGAAGCGTCGCCGACTGCCGCCAACGCGCGCACAGGCTTGGGCGGCTTGACGCCTTCCCGCCCGCAGCCCGCGGCCAGCATCAGCAGCACGGCCGCCCCGCCGCGCCAGAGCACGCTGCTCCACGGCCCATCGGTTCCCGGCAAATGCGCAGCGGTGAGCAGCACGGCAACGCCCGCCGCCGCCACCGCGATGCGCAGGGCTCCGGGGAGGCGCAGGCCCTTGGCGCGCAGCACGGCGAGCCCCATGCCGGCGGCGAATTCGAGCACGATCGGCTGGCCCCAGAAGCCGAGCGGCAGAGGCAGCGGGCCGGCAAACGCCTCAAACCCGACCAGGAGGGCCAGCAGAGCTGCAACGGCCGGCAGCGTCCAGCGCGCCGGCAGCGCGAGCCCGCAGGCGAACAGGACGTAGAACAGCATCTCGTAGTTCAGCGTCCAGCCGAGCGAATAGACCGGCTGGACCAGCCCCTGCGTCGAGACGACCGGCCAGAACAGATAGGAGCCGAGGACCTGCGCAAAGCTCGGCACGCCGGAATTCAGCACAGCCGGAACGGCCAAGCCGACCAGCAGGAAGAGCGTCGTCGTCGCCCAGTAGATCGGAACGATGCGCGCCAGCCGCCGCCTCAGGAAGGCAAGCGAGGCCCCTTCCCGCCCGAACAGCTCCTGCGAGGCATGGACCATGATGAAGCCGGAGACGACGAAGAAGATATCGACGCCGGCCATCCAGGGCAGCAGGTCGTTGCGGCTGAAGCTCAGGCCGAAGCGCTCCGCCACGACCGCAGCGTCGGGCTGAACATGATGGATCGCGACCATGAAGGCCGCGAGCGCGCGCAGAACCTGAATCGAATGGATGGGCTGCACGCGGACCTTTGAGCGGGATGTGTTCGGATGAGCGGGACGCTCAGCCAAACCACAGCCGCTTCGGATCGTCGAGGCCGAAACGATGGAGATTGGCGGCGATCGCAGCCAGCCCCTGCTCGGCGGCGTCCGGGGCGGTGACAACGCGCAGCGCGAAGCTGCCCGCCAGCTCCTCCATTGGCGGCTTGCCGGCGAAGACGGTGCGAATCGCGGCCTTCTCGGCAAGCGGCAGGAGATGTGGCGCAATGCCCCCGGCAATGAAGACGCCGCCCGTCGCCTTGAAGATCAGGGCGAGGTCACCCGCGACCCGCGCGAGCAGGCGCCAGAAGCAGACCACCGTCATCAGCGCGGCCGGGTCGCCATCCTCCGCGAGGCGGGCGACATCGGCGGCACTCACATCGAGCGCAGGCGTTCCGGAGGTCAACGCGACAGCCTTGTGCAGGCGCACCAGCCCGTCGCCGCTCAGGAGATGCTCGACGGTGAGCCGCGGAATGCTGTCGCTCAGCGCCGGCCAGATGCGCTGCTCCGTCTGGTCCTCGGGGCCGATGCCGATATGGCCCGACTCGGTCGGGATCAGCATGCCACGCTCGCCATGCGTCAGCAGCGCTGCCGCGCCGAAGCCCGTGCCCGGCCCCAACACCAGCCGCACGCCAGCTGGATCCGGCCGCCCCTCGACCAGCGTCACGGCATCCTTCGCACCGAGCACGGCCAGCGAAGCGGCCAGCGCTTCGAAATCATTGACGAGCAGCCCCTGAGTCAGCCCGAGAGCCGCGGCGATCCGCGGCCCGTCGAAACTCCACACAGCATTGGTGAGCTGCGCCTGCCGCCCATTCAGCGGGCCGGCGACGGCGATGACCGCCGAACGCGGCTTCTCGGCCACGTCCGACAGCACAGCGGCGAAGGCAGCTTCCGCCGTGGGGTGGCTCCCGGTTCCGAGCCTTGCGAGCGGCCGGTGCGGGCTGTCGGGATCGGCAACCAGCGAGAGCCGGCAATTGGTTCCGCCGACATCGGCCACCAGAACCGGGTAGCTGATCGAGGGAGGACGCATCAGGCGTGTTTCCGCCAGGGCGCAAACCAGCCGAGCCCTTCCAGCGTGCCGCGCTCGGGGCGGTATTCGCAGCCGACGAAGCCGTCATAGCCGATCGCGTCGAGCTCGCCGAAGAGGCGGGGGTAGTCCGGCCCCGAGGCATCCGGCTCGTGGCGCCCGTTGGCGCGGGCGATCTGGACGTGGCCGACGAGCGGATAGAGCGCCTTCAGCCGGGCCGAGACGTCGCCATGGATCAGCTCGCAATGGTACATGTCGAACTGCAGCCGAACATTCGGCCGGCCGGATTCGCGGACATAGGCCGCCGCCAGGTCGAAATCGTTCAGGAAATAGCCGGGCATGTCCTTGCCGTTGATCGGCTCCAGCAAGAGCTCGATGTCGTGCTCGGCGAGTTTGTCCGCCGCATAGGCCAGCGAGGCGCGATAGGTCTTCTGCGCGACGGGGTCGTTCGGGTCGGCGAGCCCCGCCATCATATGCAGCTTCTTGACGCCGGTCTCGTGGACATAGGACAGCGCCTTGTCCACCGAGGCGCGGAACTCGTCCTCGCGACCCACGAGCGAAGCGATGCCCCGCTCGCCATTGGCGAAATCGCCCGGCGGCAGGTTGAACAGCGCCTGCTCCAGCCCTCCGCCCGCCAGCGCGAGCCCGATCTGCTCGGGGCTGTGCTCATAGGGAAAGAGGAACTCCACCGCCTCGAAGCCGGCCTCCGAGGCCGCCTTGAAACGGTCGAGGAAGTCCCACTCGGTGAACATCATCGAGAGATTGGCGGCGAAACGCGGCATGGCAGTCCTGCAGGCTGGTCAACATCGATGGCGGGCAAGCTAGCGCGATGCGTCCGCCACGTCATGCCGCAACGCGGCAGGGATGGGATGCGTTCCGCGGCGGACCGCCGCCGTCAGGGCTTCCCAGCCTTGGGCGGCGGATTCGGATCGGCCGAGAAATGCCGGAACACCATGTCCGGCGAAGAGGTGTTGTGGCGCGAATGCGTGGCCCGGCCCATCCAGATGTCGGTCGCCTTGCCGCCCTGGAACGGCATCAGCGGCTCCTCCCGCCAGCCCTTCGCACCGGGCTCGCGCACCGCGATGCGCGCGACGTCGTTGTTGAACTCGGTGACATACATCGAGCGCAGGGCGACGAAGGCCTTGTCGCCCATCACCGGCCGGTCCAGCACGGCATTGAGCACCATGCGGTTCTCGTCGACGCTGTCGAGCTTGAGCGTGCCGTTGGAGCCGTCCTTGAAGGCGAGCTTGAACGAGAGCGTCTTCGGGTCGAACTCGATCTCGCGGATGTTCACCACCGGCCGGCCGTCCTGCTCGACAGGGCCGAACAGGAAGGAGGAGCCATAGGAGGATTGGCCGAGATGCTCCGGCGGCAGCGGCCGGGCACGCCAGTAGCCATCCTGCGGATAGACCACCAGCACCTCATAGGACTTGTCCTTGCCCAGCTTCCAGAGCTGGACGATGTGCAGCCCCTTCTCGACCCTGTCGCCGACACGGAAGGTCGTATCGGCCGGGCGCCAGAAGCTCGGGAAGGTGTAGCCGACCAGCCAGTATTCGATGGTCTCCCAGAAGGTTACGCGGCGCGGTGGGGTCGGCGGCGCGAAGGACGGGTCGCCCTTCATGTCGCAATTCGTCCAGTCGGCATCCCAGTTGTCGCGCACCAACCCCGCGATATAGGCCGGATGCGCCGCCTCGATCTGGAAGCGCCGGACCTCAGGCGAGATCGCCTTGATCGTGACGTTGTCCTTTTCGGCGCATAGCACCGGCTCGGATTCGTTCTTCACCTCGACAGCGATGTCGCCTGCGGCGAAGGCGGGCGGGGTAATGCAGGCGAGCGCGGCAAGGACGGCGGCAACACGCAGGCGCGAAAACGTCATGAGGCTTCGTTCTCAGCGTTGCAGGATGGCGTAGACGTCACCTGAATTGGCGGCGTGCGGGAGGGCGCGCAGATAGGCGCCCATCGCCTCAACGTCGACGGGATGAGGAAGTTCCAGCGTCTGGGTCTCGCCGAGCGCGACGTTGAAGCGGTAGAAGCCGATCGTATCCAGCAGGGCGAGGCAGGCCTCGGCCACGTCGCGCTGGATCGTGGTGAACTCGAAGGAGATCACCGGCACGGCGCGCGTCAGCCCAGCCAGCACATGCGCCTCGAAGCCCTCGACATCGATCTTGAGCAGCTTCGGCAGGCCGTAGCGCATGATCAGCCGGTCGAGCGTCGTGCAGGGCACGGTGATCTCATGGTCCCAGACCTGCCCTTCCCAGCCCCTCGCTCCGGCGGCGGCGCCGATGAAGGCAGCCGAAGCCGTCGAGACCGTCGGATTGTCGCTGTTGATCCTGAGGCCAATCGAGCCCTCATGGTCCCCGCAGGCCGCCTCGACCAGCGTCACCAGAGGGTCGCGCCGATGGATCAGACGGATGACCCGCGCCGGCCCCGGCTGCGGCTCCAGCGCGACGACGCGCGCGCCCAGCCGTCGGAAGGAGGAGACCCGGTCGCCGACATGCGCGCCGATGTCGAAGGCGAGGTCGCCGGGCGCCAGAAATTCTCCGTAGAGCCGGTCCATCGCCGCGTTCCGCTCGCGATCGCCATGATAGATCCGCAGGGAGCGCGACAGCGCCTTCACCGTCCCCTTCGGATAAGTCACGGCGTTCATGCCCGCTCCCCTTCGCGGATCGCAGCCAGCACCGGCGGCATGGCGAAATCCTCGGGTATGCCGCAGAGACCGCGTCGCGCGAGCCAGGCTCCGAGCGCGGGCGATGCCGTCAGCATGGCGAAGGGAATGGCCAGCAGATAGCCGGCCGTCAGCGGCAGAGACCAGAACAGCACCGCCGGCGAAAACGCCCACAGCGCCGCGAACAGATAGACCCCGAACAGGAGATGCGGCCAGAGCCCCGCGAAAGCCGTTGCGAAGGAGAGCGCATGGGCATCGCGATCCTGCCCGTTCCAGCCGATCCGCGCCCGGCCGAAGGCCAGCCCGATCATGAACAGCGTGGTGCGGAAGCTCGAGACCGCACCCTGCAGGAAGGAAAAGACGATCTCGATGGCAGCCGAGACGAGAAAACGCGCCATGCCGCCATAGCGCCGCGCGCCGCCCTTCGTGAGCAGGATGTCGGCGAAGCCGGCGAGCTTCGGCGAGAGATACATCGCCAGGAACAGCAAGTAGAGGCCGGCAGCAGCCGCAGCCGGATAATCGGCGACGCCGCGGTCCTCCAGCACCTTGAGCGGGGCGAGCGCGATCATCAGCGTCCAGGCCGGCAGGCCGAGGAACATCAGGATCGCCCACAGAAGCTGGAAGCGGCTCATCGGCTCGAGGGCGGACAGGTCGAGCAGCTTCAGATACTGCAGGTTGCCCAGGCACCAGCGCAGGTCGCGCCGGGCGAAATCGAGCATGGTCGGCGGGTTCTCCTCCCAGCTTCCGCCCTCGACCGGCAGCACGCGGACCTCGTAGCCGGCGCGGCGCATCAGCACCGCCTCGACCTGGTCATGGCTCATCACCGCCCCGCCAAGCGGGCCCTTGCCCGGCAGGACCGGGAGATGACAATGCGCGCGGAACGGCGCGATCCGCACCAGCGCGTTATGCCCCCAGAACGGCCCGCAATCCCCGCCCCACCAGGCAGAGCCCATGGTGTAGGGACGCATGCCGTGGCGCATCCCGAACTGGAAGATGCGCGCAAAGGCCGAGCGGCTCGGCATGCCTACGACGAGGCTCTGCAGGATGCCGAGCTTCGGATGCGCCTGCATGATCCGCACCAGCTTCACGATGTCGGCGCCCGCCATGACGCTGTCTGCATCGAGCGGCAGCATCAGTTCGTAGCGCTCACCCCAATGCTCGCAGAAATCGCGGAGGTTGCCGGCCTTGAAGCCAGCATTGTCGAGCCGGCGGCGATAGGTCAGCCGCGCCGGCTCGCCGATCTCATGCGCCCAGGCGGCAGCCAGCGCTTCCTCAGCGGCAGCCACGGCCGGATCGCTGGTGTCGGACAGCACGAAATAGTCGAACCAGACCCCCTCCCCAGTCCCGTCGAGGCTTTCCTTGACAAGCTTGAGCCGGCGGAAGGCGCGCGCCGGGTCCTCGTTGCGCAGGGTCATCAGCACGGCGGTGCGCAGCGTCACGGGGGTGGCGCGCTCGCCGGCCTCGGCGAAGGGCGCGACGCTTTTCAGCCCGTCGCGGCCGCCATGCAGCAACCAAAGCCCGATCACGGCGTTCCAGAAGCCGAGCACGGTCCAGGGTGCACCGAGCAGGAAGGCGACGAGTATCACGCCGTCTGCGACGCTCCACCCACCGGCACCGAGCACCTGGCCAAGGCCTGCCAGCAGGCCTGCCAGCGTCGCGAGGTTCAGCGCGAGCACTGCTAGTCGCCGGCGGCGCAATGTCGCCTGCGGCTGCAGCCCGGCAGGCGTCATGCCGACCGGAACAGGCTCTTGCGTCGCCGGCTGGAACGTGGTCGGAGCGGGACGCTGGTTCGTGACGATCTCGGTCATGGAGCAGCTATTGGCGGGCTCGGACAGATAGGGTCGGACGGAAATGGCGCGGGAGCTAAAGCCGGCAACCATCGCTGGCGCAAGGGCGAAAGCTCTCGCCCTTTGGTATACGGCCCCCCGTGAATGCCGGCTGAATGAGGTTTCGCTGCCTCCGGTGGGTCCAGAGGACTGCCTGATCACGACATTGTGGAGCGGCGTCAGCCGCGGCACGGAGCGCCTGGTTTCCGAAGGTCGCGTGCCGCGCGGCGAGCAGGAGCGCATGTGCGCGCCCTTCCAGGAGGGCGGTTTCCCCTTTCCCGTCAAATACGGCTATTGCGCCGTCGGCCGTGTCGACGAAGGCCCGGCCGACATGCTCGGCCGCACCGTCTTCTGCCTGCATCCGCATCAGGATCGCTTCGTCGTCCCCCGCAATTGCCTGACTTTGGTGCCGGACGCCGTGCCGGCCCGCCGCGCCATCCTCGCCGCCAACATGGAAACGGCGCTGAATGCCCATTGGGATGGCGGCTCCGGCCCGGCAGATCGCATCGTGGTGGTGGGCGGCGGCGTGCTAGGCCTGCTCGTCGCCTGGCTCGCCGCCCGACTGCCCGGTGCCCAGGTCACGCTCGTCGACATCGAACCCGCCCGCGCCGCGCTGGCCGACAGGCTCGGCTTCGGCTTCGCCCTGCCGGAGGCGGCCCCGCAGGGCGCGGACCTCGTCTTCCACGCCAGCGCCACTCCGAGCGGTCTCGCCACGGCGATCGCCGCGGCCGGAACGGAAGCGCGGATCGTCGAACTGAGCTGGTATGGCGAGGGGGCGGTACCGGTGCCGCTCGGCGGCGCCTTCCATGCGCGCCGGCTGCAGCTGATTTCCTCGCAGGTCGGCATGATCTCCCAATCGCGCCGCGCCCGCTGGGATAATGCCCGCCGCACTGAGGCCGCGATGGCGCTGCTGGCCGACGACAGGCTGGACGCGCTGATCAGCGACGAAATCGCCTTCGGCGATGCGCCCCGGCGCATGCCGGAACTGCTCGCCCCCGGCGCCACTGGCCTGACGGCCGCGATTTGCTATGAGGCGCGGTCATGACCGCGATGGGCCTCGTTCAGGATCCGGACGGCCACCTTCTGCGTTGCTGGCTGTCGTTCGGCCGCCGGCACGCTGCCAAATCCGGACACTGAACCTCTATACCGGGAGCCCGCATGTACTCCGTCGAAGTCCGCGACCGCATCATGATCGGCCATTCCCTGCCCGATCCCTTCTTCGGCCCGGCGCAGAACATGCACGGGGCGACCTTCGTGGTCGACGTCGCCTTCTTCCGCGAGGCGCTGAATCGGCACAATGTCGTGGTCGACATCGGCGCCGCACTCGACGTGCTGGGCCGGACGCTGAAGCCGCTCAACTACCAGAACCTCGATACGCTGCCGCAATTCGCGGGCGTGCTGACGACCACGGAATTCCTCTGCAAGCACATCTTCGACGCCATGGCGGCGGCGGCGAAATCCGGCGCGCTCGGCGCCGATGGCGATGGCCTTGCGAAGATCCGCGTGACGCTGCACGAGACCGACCTCGCCCGCGCCGCCTATGAGGGCGCGCTCGCGTGAGCGCCATCGTCTTCGCCATCCCCGGTGACATCGACCTGCCGACTGGCGGCTATGGCTACGATCGCCGCATGCTGCGCGAATGGCGTGAAGCCGGCATCGAGGCGCAGCATCTGGCCCTGCCCGGCGGCTTTCCCTTCCCGACCGAGGCCGATCTCGCCCTCACCGAGACGCTTCTGGCGACGACCGTGGCCGGCGACATCCTGCTGATCGATGGCTTGGCCTTCGGCGCCTTCCCGGAAGCGCTCGCGGCCCGCTTCTCCGATCGCGTCGTGGCGCTCGTCCACCATCCGCTGGCCCTCGAAACGGGGCTCGCACCGGCCCAGGTCGAGGCCTTGAGGCTGAGCGAGCGCGCCGCCCTGCGCCATGCCCGCGGCGTCGTGGCGAGCAGCCATTCGACGGCCCGCACCCTGGCGGCGGATTTCGGCGTGGCTGCAGAGCGCATCGCGGTAGCCGAACCCGGCGTCGATCCCGCTCGACGCGCGACAGGCGGCGTTAGCGACGGCCCGCTGCAGCTGACGGCCGTGGGGTCGCTGATCCCGCGGAAGGGCTATGACGTGCTGGTGGAAGCGCTGAGCCGGATCGTGGACCGCGACTGGCGCCTGACCATCGCTGGCTCTCCGGATTACGCACCGGCGACGGCGACCACGCTGCGCGCTCAAATCGATAAGGTCGGGCTGGCGGACCGCATCTTGCTTGCAGGGGCGGCAACCCCGGAGCAGCTCGACGAACTCTATGGCCGGACCGACCTTTTCGTCATGCCATCGCTCTACGAAGGATACGGCATGGTGCTGACCGAAGCCCTGGCGCGCGGGCTGCCGATCGTCTGCACCTTGAGCGGCGCCGGCGCCGATGCGCTGCCCGACGAAGCCGCCCTCAAGGTGCCCCCCGGCGACGCTGCGGCACTTGCCAAGGCGCTCGCAAGGCTGATTGATGCGCCCGCCGAACGCAGGGCACGCGCCGATGCCGCATGGACCGCGGCCGGCGACCTGCCGCGTTGGCACGACACGGCTCAGATCGTTGCTGCAGCCTGCCTGCGCGACGGCGGCCGAAAGGTGGATTGATGACAGGTTTTTCTCCGGAATGGCTGGCGCTGCGGGAGCCCGCCGATCATGCGGCGCGCAATCCGCAGGTGCTCGCCGCGGTCGGCGCCCATTTTGCCGAGAAATCGTCGATCTCCGTGCTCGATCTGGGCAGCGGCGGCGGCTCGAACCTGCGCGCCTCCTATAGCGCCCTGCCCGATCGGCAGCACTGGACCCTCGTCGATCACGACACCGAGCTGCTGGCCTTCGCGCGCGAACGCCTCAAGGATTGGGCTGACGAAGCCCGCGAACAGGGCGAGGAACTCGTCCTCGCCAAGGGCGACAAGTCGATCACGGTAGACACCCGCAGGGTCGACCTCGCCAAGGATCTCGAATGGGTGCTGGGCTGGCAGCCCGACCTCGTCACCGCCGCCGCCCTGTTCGACCTCGCTTCGAAGCGCTGGATCGAACGCTTCGTGGCCGCGCTGGCAAGCCAGCGCCTGCCGCTCTATGCGGTGCTCACCTATGACGGCCGCGAGGAATGGCAGCCGGCCCATCCCGCCGATGCCGGCATCCATGCCGCCTTCACCGAGCACCAGCGGCGCGACAAGGGTTTCGGCCCCGCCGCCGGCCCCGACGCCTGCGAGATGATGGCAGAGGCCTTCCGCAAATCCGGTTTCGCCGTCTCGACAGGCGACAGCAGCTGGCTGGTCGATGATCGCTATGGCGATCTGCGTGCGATCCTGGCCGAGGGCATTGCCGGCGCGGTCGGCGAGACCCAGCGGATCGACCCCTCGGCGCTGAACGAATGGCTTCTCGCCCGCCGCCAGGCGCAATCGGCCCGCATCGGCCACCAGGACCTCTGGGCGCGGCCGGTCTGAACGCCGAAAGCCTGTTCAGCCCCGCCCCGGCCACATCCGGCGCAGGACGCCATCCCGGCGGATCAGGTGATGGTAGAGCGCCGCGCCGATATGCATCAGCGCAAGCGCGCCCAGCAGCAATGCGAGCGTGCCATGGATGCCGAGCACGCGCTGCGCCGCGGCCTCGTTCGGGCTCGTCAGCGCCGGCAGATTGAACAGGTCGAAGATGCTGAGAGCGGGATAGAGCGATACGCCGATCCAGCCCAGCATCGGCACGACCAGCAGCAGGCCGTAAAGCAGCCAGTGGACGAGATGCGATGCCGCCTTCTCCCACCATGCCAGCGTCGGCTCGTCGGGCGGCGCGCCATGCAGCAGGCGATAGGCAAGCCGCCCCGCCGTCAGCCAGAGCAGCAGGAAGCCAACGAGCTTGTGGCTGCTGTAGAGCCCGTTGGTCAGCCCGTCCCAGACATTGAGCACATTACCGCGATAGCTCATCGTGAGGCCGACCGGGATCATGACGAACACGGCGATCGCCGTGACCCAGTGCAGGGTGCGGGCAGTGGCGCTGTATCGGCCCGTCATCGTCTCTTTCGGCATCAGAACGCCCCTCTCTCTGCCGTTAGGGAAGACATTCATCTCATGTTCAAAGCATCGAGCCTATATGGAGGGATCAGGAATGCGCGATCCAATTCCCCAATTCCGACGTATTGTCCTCCAGACATGTTCGACCTGATGCGTTTTTCTGATAACGGAACCGGCATCGGGGCGGGGCGTTGCTGGCAGGGCGGGCGACAAACCCCTATATCGCTGTTCGATGGTGCCCTCGATGCTCCCCGGCCGGTCTCCGGCCCAATCTGACGGACTTCCGATGTCTGAGTCGCGTACGCTCTTCGGCCCTGCCCTGGAAACCGCTCTCGTGAAGGTCGACCGGGCGATTGCCGAGTTCCGCGCCGCCCGCCCCGTGCTGTTGCGGGACGGCGACTCCCTGGCGCTCGCCCTCTCTGCCGAACTCGCCGATACCGATCTTGTTCAGCGGCTCGAGCAGCTGGCGCGCGGCAACGGCCATCTCGTGCTCAGCGCGCCGCGCCTGCGCCGCCTTGGCGCCAAGGGCCGCAACGAGGCCGGCATCTTCGCCCTGCCCGCGATCGATCTCGCTCGCATCGAGTGTCTCGCCCTCAAGCTCGACGGCCGCATGGACGCGCCGATCGCCCCGGCTTCCGCCCTCGACGAGGGCGCGCTGGAACTGGCGCGGCTGTCGCTCGTCCTGCCCGCCGTCATCCTCGTTCCCGTCGAGGCCGCCGACATCGCCGGCGAGCCGCTGGTCGAGGTTGGGATCACCGCCGTCGGCGGCTACCGCGCCGAGCAGGCCGCCTCGCTCAGGATCGTCGGCCGCGCGCCGGTGCCGCTCGAAGGCGCGCCCGAGACCGAGTTCGTCGTCTTCCGTGGCGGCGAAGGCCTGCGCGACCAGGTCGGGATCGTCGTCGGCAAGCCGGACCTCGATGCAGCCGTGCCGGTGCGGCTGCACTCGGCCTGCCTGACGGGCGACCTCTTCGGCTCGCTGAAATGCGATTGCGGCGACCAGCTGCGCGAAACCGTGCAGTGGATGGCCGAGAACGACGGCGGCATCCTGCTCTATCTGGACCAGGAAGGCCGCGGCAACGGCATCGCCAACAAGATGCGCGCCTACAAGCTGCAGAGCCAGGGCTGGGACACCTATGAGGCGGATGAGGTGCTCGGCTTCGACCTCGACCAGCGCCATTTCGATTTCGCCGCCACGATGCTGAAGCAGCTTGGCGTCTCGCGTGTCGTCGCCTTGACCAACAACCCGCAGAAGATCGGCGCGATCGAGGCGGCGGGGGTGGAAGTCGCGGCGAGCCAGCGCGTGCTCGGCCGGCCGACCGCCCACAATGTTCGCTACCTCGCCTCGAAGCGGGATCGCGCCGGCCATTTTATCGACATGGACGCGCTGATGGCGCGCGCCGCGCCGAAGGACTAGGGCCCGTCCCGGTCATGGGCGCGCCAATGATCAGGCGAGGCTGATGCCGGAGCCCGAAGCCGCCCTCCACAACGACGCTCCGCAACGCCGCCCGCTAGCCAGCGTCTGCGTGATTGTGGTTCTCGGCTGGCTCGCCCTCTCCTGGCCCTGGCTCTCCGGCGCCGTCACCATTCCCTGGGATGCGAAGGCGCATTTCCATCCGCAGCTCCAGTTCCTCGCCGACGCCTGGCACAAGGGCCTCTCGCCCTTCTGGACGCCCTATGTCTTCTCCGGCTCGCCGCAGGTCGCCGACCCGCAGTCGCTGATCTTCTCGCCGCCCTTCGCGCTGATCGCGGCGCTCAATCCCGCACCGGACTTCCGCTGGAGCGACGGCGCCGTGCTCGGCACCCTCCTCGTCGGAGCGCTCGCCCTCGTCCTCGTCTTCAGGGACCGCGGCTGGCATCCGGCCGGAGCGGTCGTCGCCGCGCTCTCCTTCGCCTTCGGCGCAGCCGCCGCTTGGCGCATCCAGCATGTCGGGCAGGTGCTGAGCCTCGGCTATTTCGCCGTCACGTTCTTGCTGCTCTCACGCGCGCTGGAACGAAGCTCCGTGGCCTATGGCTTCGCCGCCGGCATCGTCTCCGGCTTCATGGTTCTGGGGCGCGATCAGGTGGCGCTGATCGGCGTCTATGTGCTGGCCTTCCTGGTGATCGCCGCCATCCTGATGGCGCAGCGACCTTGGCGCGCATTCCGCACCAGCCTGCCGCCGCTCATCGCGGGCACGCTCGGCGCGATCCTCGTCGCGACGGTGCCGATCCTGCTGACAGCCTTCATCGCGCAGGAATCGAACCGGCCCGTCATCGATCTGGCCGGCGCCGAGAAGGGCTCGCTTCACCCTGCCGCGCTGCTGACCGGGCTGATCGCCAATCTCTATGGCGCGGCCGGGCCGCTCATGAACTTCTGGGGCGCGCCGAGCCCGGGTTGGGAAGCACGCTTCGGCCCGCTCGACCTCTTCCTCGCACGCAACATGAGCCAGCTCTATCTCGGCCTGCTGCCGATGGGGCTGATCCTCACCGTGGGCCTCGTGCGCGGCGGGCTCTGGCGCCGGGAGATCGTGGCTCTGACCGTCGCGGCGCTGATCGTGCTGGTCTACGCGCTCGGCCGCTACACACCGGGCTTCCGGCTGCTCTTCGAGCTGCCAGGCGTGAGTTTTTACCGCCGCCCGGCCGATGCGCTCTTCATCCTCGGCGCGCTGCTGGCGATCATCGGCGGCTATCTCACCCACCTCGTCATGTCGGGAACCGCACCGAGAGGCCGCTGGTGGCAGATCGCGTTGGAGGTGCTGATCTTCGCCGGCCTTTTCGGTCTGGCCGGCTGGCTCGCCTGGACGGTCGGACGGGTGCCAGTCGCGATCTCGGCCGGCATCGTCACCCTGCTATGCGGCATCCTCACCCTCGGCGCGCTGGTCGCGGCCCATGGGCTGGCGAAGCGCGGCTCGCGGCTTTCCGCCACGATCGTCATCGCCGCGATGCTGATCGTCGACCTCTCGGTCAATAATGGCCCGAGCGAATCCACCGCCCTGCCCGCGCAGCGCTACGATGTGCTGCGGCGGGACAGCACCAACGAGACCATCGCGCTGCTGAAGCGCGAGACGGCCCGCACCGCGGCACCCGACCGGCGGGACCGTATCGAACTCGCCGCCATCGACTTCCACTGGCCGAACGCCAGCCTCGTCCACGAGCTCGACAACACGCTGGGCTACAATCCGCTCAGGCTCGCGCTTTACAGCAAGGCGACCGGCGCGGGCGACCATGTCGCCCTGCCCGACCAGCGGACCTTCTCGGCCCTGATGCCGGGCTATCGCTCGCTGCTGGCCGACATGCTGGGCCTGCGCTTCATCGCCACGGGCGTGCCCATCGAGCAGATCGACCGGAAGCTGAAGCCTGGAGACGTCAGCCAGATCGCCCGCACGGCCGATGCCTATGTCTACGAGAACCCGCGCGCCCTGCCGCGCGCCCTGCTGGTAACCCAGGCGCAGAAGGCGGATTTCGACGCGATCCTCACCACCGGCCAATGGCCGCAAAGCTTCGATCCGCGCCAGACCGTGCTGCTGGATCGGGACATGCCACCCCTCCCGCCAGGTCCGGCCGGCTCCGGCACCGTGGCCATCCGCGACTACGCCACGACGACCGTGACGCTCGACGTCGACGCGCCGCGCGGCGGATATCTTGTCCTCAACGATGTCTGGCACCACTGGTGGCAGGTCGAAGTCGACGGCAAGCCGGCCGAGCTGCTGCGCGCCAACGTCCTCTTCCGGGCCGTCGCCGTGCCGGCAGGGCGATCAAGCGTGCGCTTCGTCTTCCGCCCGCTGGAAGGGCTCTGGCACGATCTCGCCGCGCATATCCGCGCGGCGCTACCGCCCGGCTGATCAGGCCAGCGCGCCCATTGCCGCGACCGGCTGGACCGGCAGGCCTTCGAGCACCTTGGCGAGCCCGGCCGGATCGACCACGCCGCCTCGCATCGTCTCGTCGCGATGGATGCCGCCCGCGATGAACAGGCTGTCGAAGCCCATCATCCGCGCGCCGGCCAGATCGGTCCGGACCGCATCGCCGATCACCAGCACCCTGCCGGCATCGACGCTGCGGCCATCGCGCGCCTCGGCCGCGGCCGCGAGCGCGAGGTCATAGGCCGGGCGATAGGGCTTGCCGGCCCAGGCGACCGAGCCGCCCAGCTCCTCGTAGATCATCGCCAATGCCCCAGCGCAGGGCAGCAGATCCTCGCCGACATGCACGACGAGATCGGGATTGCCGCAGATGAACGGCACGCCGCGCTGCGCGAAACGGGTCAGCAGCGGGCGGTATTGCTCCGGCTGCTCGGTGCGGTAGTCGAAGAGCTCGGTGGCGACGACGATGTCCGCACGCTCTTCATCGGTGAGCTCGACGTCCTGCCCGGCGAAAACCGAACGATCGCTCTCCCATCCGATGTGATAGACGAGGCGATGGTGGCTTTCGGCGATCAGCGCGCGCGTTACGTCACCCGACGTGACGAGCCGATCCCATGCGTCCCGCGGCACGCGCTTCTTGTCGAGCAGCTTCGCAACCTCCTCGGAGGGTGCGGGCGCATTCGACAGCAGCACCACCGTGCCGCCACCGGCGCGGAACGCGGCGAGAGCCGCGCAGGCGGGCTCCAGCGCCCAGAGCCCGTCATGCACCACGCCCCAGACATCGCTGATCAGTACGTCGTAACGGGCGAGCAGTTCGCCCGCCCGCGCAAGCACCTGAACACCCATCAGCCCTTGGCTCCAGCGCCCTTCGCCTCGGCCGCAATGCGCGCCTCGACATCGGCCCGGCTCGGCAGCGGCGCCACGGCGCCATAGCCCTGCGTCGAAAGGGCCGCAGCGACGTTGGCATAGGCGCCGGCCGCGAAGGCATCGCCCGTGCGCAGGTACTCGGCAAGGAAGGCGCCGTCATAGCAATCGCCGGCGCCGGTGGCGTCGATCGCATTGACCTTGATCGGCCGGAAGCGTTCGCGCCGGACCGGCGTCGCCACCAGCGAGCCCTCATGGCCCAGCGTCAGCGCGACCACGCGCGCACCGAGGCCGAGATAGAAATCGGCGATGGCGTCGGGATTGTTGAGCCCGGTGAGCTGCGTCGCGTCGTCGAAGCCGGGCAGCACGATGTCGGCCATCCCGCAGGCGGCGTGGATCAGGGCGCGGGCCCGCGTCAGCGGCCAGAGCTTCAGGCGCAGATTGGTATCGAAGGCGGTGAGGACACCGGCCTTGCGAGCCGTTTCGAAGGCATCGAACACGGCGTCGCAGGCGCTCGCCGAGATCGCCTGGCTGATGCCGGAGGCCTGCACGATGCGCGCCGAGCGAATGAGATCCCGCGGCAGGTCGCGCGGCCCGTACAGGCTCGCGGCCGAGCCGGCGCGAAGATAGGAGAAGACATGGCCGGACGGGCCGTGATCGACGAAATAGAGCCCGGTCGGCGCGCTCGGATGCGTAGAGACATGGCTGTCGTCGACACCCTCCCGCTTCCAAAGCGCGCGGATCGAATGACCGGCGGCGTCGTCGCCGAGCGCACCGAGATAGCCCACCGACATGCCCTGTCGCGCTGCCGCCACTGCGCAGTTTGACGTGTCGCCGCCATGCCCGAACTGGAAGGCACCGGTTTCGGCGCGGGTCGCGTTGAACTCGCCGAGCGGCTCGCCCAGGCAGAGAAGGTCGAAATGGCGGTCTGTCACGGGGCTCGGAACCATTCAGCTGGCGCGAAAGCGTCGGGAAGCCCGCTTTCCTAGAGCATCCAATCTGAAAGGGAAACGCGCTTCTCGAAGCGAGCCTATTCGGCCGCTTCCTGCTTCGGCGGCAGGCTCATCAACCGGTCGGCAAGCCTGACGATCTCCTGGCGCAGCGCGGGATGATTCGGCCCCTCATCGGCGCCGGTCCTGCGCAGCCCTGAGATTTCCTCGCGCAGCCGCTCGCGCTCTTCCCGGCCCTGGCTCAGGGCGCCTTCGAGCCGTTGCAGCTCGGCATGCAGCATCTCGACCTGAGCATCGCGCTCACGCTGGCTATGATGCAAGGCTGCGACCTCCTTCCGGTGCCCGAGCTGGGCGGCTGCCAGCTCCTCCCTCGCCGAGGCGAGAGCCTGCTCGCTGGACTGCTCGGCCTTGGCCTGCGCCGCCTCGCTGCGAGTGATCCGATCTTCGGCCCCCGTCAGCTGGGCTGCAAGCTGATCACGCTCTCCTTGCAGCACCATGATCCGCGTCCGATCCTCGACCTGGGCGACGCGCAACGCCTCATGCGCATCACGGCTGCCGGTAAGCTCGCGTTCCCGCCCGGCGAGGCGCGCCTCGATCCGCTCGACCGTCTCGCGCTCCCGCTTGAGTTCCTCGTCGCGCGCGTTGAGATCCGCCCCGGTTCCCTTCAGCGCGGCCCTTGTCTCTCCCAGAGCTTCTTCGAGGTTCGTCAGATCCGCGACACGCTTGTCGAGGGTCGCATGGGTCTCGGCGTGGCCGGCCCGCTCCGTTGCGAGGGTTGCGCGAGTCTCCTCCAGCGTGCCGCGCGTCGAAGCCAGCTCGCCCTCGAGCGTGCCGATACGCTGGTCCTGCTCGCCACGCTCCCGCTCCAGCCGGCCGATCGTCATGTCGCGCTGGCCAATCTCCTGCATCGCCCCGGCCTTGGCCGCGAAGCCGCGTTCGGCTTCCTGCTCGACCGCCCGCATGCGTACGGCCAACTCCGCCCGCAAATGGTCCCGGTCGGCGGCGATCTCGGCAAGGGAGAGCGGAAAGGCGGCTTCGGCGCGCTTCCGGGCCAGCCGGTCGGCCCGTCGCGACAGGGCCGGCACAGCAGCCAGAGCGAGCAGGCTCGCGCAAAGGAAGCCGAGCGCGAACAGCATGACGGCTTCGATCAAGGGTACAGGCTCCTGGCTACGCAACTCCCGCTCAGGCGGAAACTGCCATGCCGGCTCAGGCTTGGCCAGCGATTGTCGCCATTTGCCCTAACGCGGCGGCGCCAGAAGAACGCCAGGCAGAACCTCAAACCCTAGAACGGGTTCCAGGTCGCATTCGGCGTGAACTTGAGGTAGCCGAGGTTGACGCCGAGCCGCCAGCCGAGGCCGGTGCGGATCGGCACCACCGTGATGCCCTCTGCTGTCAGCGCCGTGAAGCCGAAGCCTCCGACGAAATAAGCCGAGCCGTCCACGCCGGCAAAACGCTGGTAAAGCGCGTCGACCACCGGCAGGTTGTAGACCAGCATCATGGTGCGCGCGCCCTCCCCGCCGAAATCGAAGCCGATCGACGGTCCCTGCCAGAACACACGCCGATCCCCGGCATTGCGGGTGAATAGCTGGCCTTCGCCATAGCGCAGGCCGCCGACGAAGGCGCCGGACGCCTCCTGGCCGAGCACATAGCCATTGGGCTCGCCCCAGCGCCGCACGGCTTCCTCGATCGTCAGCGCGAGGCCGCGCGAAACATTGCCGAAGAACTTGTGGCCGGAGCCGACGAGCTCGTTCTGCGAAAAGGAGCGCTGGCTGCTGTAGCCTTGATTGCTCTGGCCGAGCGCGGGAGCGGCGAGCCCCGTCAGGCTCGTGCCTGCGACGGCGAGACCGCCTTTGATCAGATAGCGGCGGGTCTGGTTCATGGACGAGATCTCCGGACAGGGGCCGGGTCGAATCCCGGCGCCAGGGGCGGTTTGATCGTCCGGCCGATCCGCTCCGGGCGGATGCGATGCGGGCCGGAAGGCGGGCCGATCCTGGGCTGTCCGCCATTCGCCGGGCGCGAAAAGCGCAATATCCGGCAAATACGAATCATTTGCGTAACGGGTTTGATACGCCGCAAATCTATCCAAGAGGTGAAGATTGGTAACAGAAGCAGGCCCGGCAGAGCTTGCGAGCTTTCGACTCGCGCGAATCGGCCTTTAGAGGATTTGACGCGATGAAGGCCGCAACATGGCGCAGTCTGCTGCCGCTGGCCGCTTGCCTGCTCTCGCTGGCTGCAGCCGGTACGCCCGCGCGCGCCCGCGCGCCGGGGCTGCCCGCCGAGCTGCCGAATCTGCCTGTCTTGGGCGAGCTGATGCAGCAGGATCTGCGCACCGGGCTCGCCATCAACGGCTTCGACCCGGTCTCCTATCGCCTCGGCGACAAGCCCGCGGCCGGCCTCTCCACCTATGAGCTCATCCAGGACGGCATCGTCTGGCGCTTTGCCTCGCAGGCTAACCTCGAAGCCTTCCGGGACGCGCCGGCGATCTATGCACCGGCCTTCGCCGGCTTCGATCCGACGGGGGTGGCGAATGGCGCCGCCGTCGAAAGCGATCCCAGCCAGTTCGCGGTCGTCGGCTCGCGGCTCTTCCTGTTCCGCACCGCGGAGAACCGCCGCCGCTTCCTGCAGAATGCCGGCTTGCTCGCGCAGGCTGAAGGGCGTTGGGGCTCGGTGCTGCGCTTGGTCGCGCAGTAAGCGGACGGCTTTAGCAGCCCGTATCCCCGGCAATCGCCCGGCGCGCCAGCGCCTCGCTCGACGCCGCCACGAAGGGCGGGTTGCGGAACTGCCGTTCCGCCACGCCGTAATGCGGCCGCGCCCCGTCCAGCGTCAGCACGATGCCGCCCGCCGCCGAGAGGATGGCGTCGCCGGCGGCGATGTCCCATTCCATGGTCTGGCCGCAGCGCACATGCAGATCGGCCTCGCCCGATGCGATGATGCAGAACTTCACGGCCGATGAGAGCGGAATGCCCTTGCTGCAACACACGGCGGCCGTCATGCCGTCACTGCGGCCGTCGCCATGGAAACGGCTGATCAGCGCGACTGGCCCCTCCTCCGGCAGGTCACGGACCGCAACAGGCCGCGCATCACTGAGCGCGGAACCGTCCGGCGCAAAATCCTGCACATAGGCGTGCTCGCCCGCGAACCAGAGGCGCCCCATCTCGGGCGCCGCGATCGCGCCTGCAATCGGCCTGCCCTCGCTCACGACCGCGATCGCCACGCAATAGCTGTTGCCGCCGGCCAGGAATTCGCGCGTGCCGTCGAGCGGATCGAGCAGGATGAATACGGCGCCCGGGACGACGCTGCCCACGGTCTCCTCGCTGACGATCGGGAAATCCGGCAGCAGCCGCGCCAGAGCCACCTTCGCGGCATGGTCGGCCGCCAAGTCGGCGCTGGAGACGGGCGAGCCGTCCTGCTTGAGCTTGACCTCGCAGGCCGCTCGTTTCCCGAGGAGAACGGCAGCGCTCAGCCTTGCGGCTTCCGCGAGTTTTCGCCCCAGCCCATCGCGGTCCCGCAGGCGGGGGTCGTCACGGCCGATCATGGCCCATCCCTTAAACAATCACCCCGAGGGGCGGTGGAACCTCGCACGAATGTCGGCTCGGGGTCCCTAACAAGCGGTTCATATGGGGATTAACCACATGAAAACCAACATGACAGCATATCTGACGGCAAGGGCGCCCTACCCCAGGCGCATCGCAGAATGCAGGATTCACCTCCATGTCCGCTATCTCGCTCGACTCGCTCGATCTGGCCGCTCTTCTCTGCAGCCGGGTCTGCCATGACGTGATCAGCCCGGTCGGCGCGATTGTCAACGCATTGGAGGTTCTGGAGGAAGACGACCCCTCCATGCGCGAATTCGCGCTCGAACTCATCAAGAAGAGCGCGCGCAACGCCTCGTCGCGGCTGCAATTCGCCCGCCTCGCCTTCGGGGCCGCCGGCTCGGCCGGGGCGATGATCGACCTCGGCGATGCCGGCAACGTCGCCAACGGCTTCCTCAACGACGAGAAGCTCTCGCTCGACTGGGAGGCTCCGCGCGCCCTGCTGCCGAAGAATCAGGTCAAGCTGCTGCTCAATCTCCTGGTCATCGCCACGCAGGCCGTGCCGCGCGGCGGCAAGCTCGTCTCTCGTGCCACCGTCGAGGGCGAGCAGGGTTCGTTCGAGATCACGGCGACCGGCTCCCATGCCCGCATCCCCGCCCATGTCGAGGAACTGTTGGCCGGCAACGCACCGGGCGGGGCCATCGATGCCCACGCCGTCCAGCCGGTCTATGCCGGCATGGTCGCGCGCGCGGCCGACATGGACATCGCCATCTCGATCGACGGCGAGACCGTCACCATCAAGGCCGGCAAGAAAAGCTGAGACGCGGGGCCTCAAACCGCCTTTCGGCGGCGTGGAAGCCCCTTCTCTCAACTGATCTTAAACCGTTCTCCTGCTTAAATTCCTGCAGCGTGTCGCGTTGAGTGATGTTCCTGCATGGACGAGTTGCTGCAAGAGTTCCTGGCGGAGACCGGCGAGAACCTCGACACGGTCGATCGGGAACTCGTCCGCTTCGAGCAGGATCCGAACGACCGCGAGATCCTGCGCAACATCTTCAGGCTCGTCCATACCGTCAAAGGCACTTGCGGCTTCATCGGGCTGCCGCGCCTGGAAGCCCTGACCCATGCCGCGGAATCGGTGATCGGCCAGTTCCGTGACGGCGCCACCGTCAACACCATCGCCGTCACCGCCATCCTCGAGACGATCGACCGGATCAAGGACATCCTGTCCGAGCTCGCCGAAAAGGGGCAGGAGCCGGAGGGCAACGACGAGACGCTGATCGCCGAGCTTCAGGCGCTGGCGGAGCATGCCAAGAGCGAGCTGCGCACGAACGGCGCAGATCTTTCGCTCGATCCCGTCGCCGCCTATCTCGCCCGTCACGGCCAGACCGCCGAGCCCTCGCTGAGCGCCCCGGCCGCAGGGCCTTCATCCGCGCCAGCGCAGGAGGACCTCGTCTTCCGCAATGCGCCGGGTCCGCAACGCGGGCGCGACGGCCGCATCGACAGCGGCGATGGCCAGGCGGAGGACGGCGTCGGCGTCTCCCGCAGCGGCGGCACTGCGACGCTCAGGGTCAATGTCGACACGATCGAACATCTGATGACCATGGTCTCGGAGCTGGTGCTGACGCGCAATCAGCTCCTCGAGGTCGCCCGCCGGCAGGAGGATGCCGGGCTGAAGGCACCGCTGCAGCGTCTCTCGCTGATCACCGCCGAACTGCAGGACGGCGTGATGAAGACGCGGATGCAGCCGATCGGCAACGCCTGGTCGAAGCTCCCGCGCATCGTGCGCGACCTCAGCGGCGAGCTCGGCAAGCGCATCGAACTCCTCACCGAGGGCGCCGAGACCGAGCTCGATCGCCAGATCCTCGATCTGATCAAGGATCCGCTGCTCCACATGGTGCGCAACTGCGCCGACCATGCCATCGAGACGCCGGCCGAGCGTCGCGCAGCGGACAAGCCGGAGCATGGCACGATCCGGCTCGCGGCCTCGCATGAGGGCGGCTCCGTCTCGATCTCGATTTCGGATGACGGCCGCGGGCTCGATTTCGAGCGCATCCGCAACAAGGCGGTCGCCAACGGACTGGCTTCGGAGGCCGAAGTCGAGAAGCTCAGCGACGCCCAGATCGCCCGCTTCATCTTCCAGCCCGGCTTTTCCACCGCCGAGAGCGTGACGGCGATCTCCGGCCGCGGCGTCGGCATGGATGTCGTCAAGTCGAACGTCGACTCGATCGGCGGCACGGTCGAGATCACGAGCCGGCCCGGCCTCGGCACCGCGATCACCATCAAGATTCCGCTGACGCTCGCCATCGTCTCCGCCCTGATCGTGGTGGCGGGCGCGGAGCGCTACGCCATTCCTCAGCTGGCGGTCCGCGAGCTGGTGCGGGTGAAGGCAGGCGACGACACCCATATCGAGGAGATCAACGGCGCGCCCGTGCTTAGGCTCCGCGGCCGCCTGCTGCCGATCGTCTCGCTCGGCGAGCTCATGGCGGCGCCGCGAAAGGCCAGCGGCGAGGGCTTCATCGTCGTCACCCAGATCGGCGAACGACAGTTCGGCATCCTCGTGGACAGCGTCTTCCACACCGAAGAAATCGTGGTGAAGCCGATGTCGAGCAAGCTTCGGCACATTCCGCTCTTTTCGGGTAACACCATCCTCGGCGATGGCGCCGTGGTCCTGATCGTCGATCCCAACGGCGTCGCCAGCCTGGTCGGCGCGGCCATCGCCGACGACGCGGATCCGCAGCCTCAGGACACCGTGGACGCCCGCGGCGAAGGCTACGAACGCACCACGATGCTCGTCTTCAGAGCCGGTGGCGGGCGCCTTCAGGCGTTGCCGCTCTCGCTGGTGACACGGCTGGAAGAGGTCGAGATCGGCGAATTCCAGCAAGGCGGCGGCCGGACCCTCCTGCACTATCGCGAGCGCCTCATTCCCGTGATGCCGGTGGCGGGCTCGCTTCTGCGAGATCAGGGCGTCCAGCCCCTGGTCATCGTGTCCGATGGCGACATGACGATCGCGCTGGCCGTCGAGGACATCGTCGACATCGTCGAGGAGAACCTCGACCTGGAGATGGCGGCGGCTGACGAGCACGGCGTCATCGGCTCGGCCATGATCCGGGGCCGGGCCACGGAAATCGTCGATCTTTCGCATTATCTGCCATTGGGCGAACCCGGCTGGCTCGCTGGCCGCCGCGCCTCGGCGGCGCAGGGCAGCGTGCTCCTCGTCGAACCGTCCGACTTCATGCGGGAGATGCTGAGCCCCCTGCTCAAAGCCTCGGGCCATGTCGTAACGATGAAGACCGGATTCGAAGCGCCGGCCCCCGATGCTGCGGAGGAGCGCTTCAACACCATCCTGATCGATCTCGATCGCGATGCCGACGCGGCCTTCGCCTTCGCGGCAGGCATGCGCGAGCGCGCCGGCGCCGACCGGCTGCGCATCATCGGCTTGACCACCTGCGCGACGCCGGATCTCTGCGCCCGCGCCAGCCAGTCCGGCCTCGACGACATCATCGCCAAGTTCGACCGCCGCGCCCTCCTGCGCGAGCTCAACACGGCCGGCGCGGATATGAGGCACGCGGCATGACGGCCACCGACCGCAACAAGGTGCAGACCGAGCTCGCCCACGGTTTCGGCGACTCGCTCGACTATGTGACGATCCGCATCGGCGAGCAGCTTCTCGGGCTTCCGATCAGCCGCGTACAGGACGTCTTCATTGCCAACCGGATCACCTCGGTGCCTCGTGCGCCGGACGAGATCGTCGGCCTCATCAACCTGCGCGGACGCATCGTCACCGCCATCTGCCTGCGCAAGCGGCTCGGCCGGCCGGCCATCATGAAATTCGACACGCAGGGTCGCAGCGAGCTGACCGCCATCGGCATAGACCATGGCGGCGAGGCCTATGCCTTGATCGTCGACTCCGTGGGCGAAGTGATCCGCCTCGACCGTTCGACGCTAGAGCCCCTCCCCGTCCATCTCGACCGCGTCTGGGCGGCGTTGGCGATGGGGGTTCACCGGCTTGCAGACCAGCTTCTCGTCATCCTCGATCTCGATGCCGTCCTTGACCTCGACCTTCGCACCGCAGCCTGACCGGCATCGGCCGCGATTTGGAGACCGACCATGAAATATTGCCTTGTCGTCGACGACTCCGCGGTGATCCGGAAGGTGGCCCGCCGCATTCTCGAAGGCCTGCAGTTCCGCATCGCGGAGGCAGAGGATGGTGCACGCGCCATCGACGCCTGCAAGGGCGAGATGCCCGACGCCGTGCTGCTCGACTGGAACATGCCGATCATGGACGGCTATGAGTTCCTGCGCACGCTGCGGCAGATGCCCGGCGGCAAGCGACCCAAGGTGGTCTTCTGCACCACCGAGAACGACATCGCCCATATCGCCCGCGCGATGCACGCCGGCGCGGACGAGTACATCATGAAGCCCTTCGACAAGGAAATCGTGGCGTCGAAGTTCCATCAGGTCGGCCTGCTCTGAATAGACCTACCAGCTTAGCCGTCGGCCTCCTGCCGTCGGTGCCGCCGAACAGAACAACAGCACCGGCATGACAGTTCACCGCCCCATTCCCGCCGGCCAGCCGAGCCGGCACAAGACGGTCGTGATCGCCGACGACTCTGCCCTCGTGCGCGGCCTGTTCGCGCGCTGGCTGGGCGAGGTCGGCCATTTCCACGTCGTCGCGGTAGCGGGCGACGGCGAGACTGCGCTTGCTCATGCCGCCCGCTACAAGCCTGACCTGATGGTGCTTGACTTGGACCTGCCCGGCGTCGACGGCGCAACCGCATTGCCGCAGATCCTGCGCGAGAGCCCCCATACCGGCATCCTGCTCGCCGCCACTCTCAACGAACACAACACCCGGATCGCGCTCGAATGCATGACGCAGGGAGCAGTGGATATCGTCTCGAAGCCGGACAACCGCAGCGGCATGGCCTTGTCGCTCGAGTTCCGCAGCGAGTTCCTGGCCAAGCTCGGCAACACCGCCCAGATGGCCGCCAAGCCCGGCGCGGAGCGCGCGAACACCGATCCCCGGACGCCCAGCACCGGCCCGGTCAACCTGCGTCGGCTGGTCTCGGCCATGCCGCGCTATCTCGTCATCGGCGCCTCGACCGGCGGGCCGCGGGCTGTTGCCAAGGTCCTGTTCGACATCGGCGCGGCCCTAAACGATCTAACGGTCCTCATCGTCCAGCATATGCCGCCGCTCTTCACGGCCTCCTTCGCAGAGCAGGTCTCCAGCCATATCGGCGTGCCCACCCGCGAACCCCATGACGGCGAGCGGCTGATGCGCGGCACGGTCTATGTCGCGCCCGGCGGCCGGCACCTCGGCATCGACCGCCGCCTGGGCCATATCGTCGCGCGCATCGGCGACGAGCCACCGGTCAACTTCTGCCGCCCGGCTGTCGACGTCCTGTTCGGCGACGCCGCGCGCCATCTCGGCGCCGCGGCCCTCGGACTCGTGCTCACCGGAATGGGCAGCGACGGCACCGAGGGCGCCGGCGCGATGCGACAGGCCGGCGCGGCCGTCCTCGTGCAGGATGAGCCGAGCAGCACCATCTGGGGCATGCCGGGTTCGGTGGTCCGGGCCCAACATGCCAGCGCCGTCGTCCCGCTCGATTCGATCGGCGTCTCGATCCGCTTCCTCGTCAAGGGAGTGCAGGTCGCATGACTGAAGCGGATTTCGCCTTCCTTCGCCTGCTGCTCCAGCAGCGCTCCGGCCTCTCGCTCAGCGTCGACAAGCGCTATCTGGCGGAGAGCAGGCTGAGCATCCTCTGCCGCCGCCGCGGCATCGTCGACATCGCGAGCCTCGTCGACCAGCTTCGATACGGACGCGACCGCAGCCTCGAAAGCGCCGTGGTCGACGCCATGACGACGAACGAGACGCTCTTCTTTCGCGACAAGACGCCGTTCGACCAGTTCCGGGACGTCATCCTGCCCGAGCGCATCGCCGCCAATGCCGCGACGCGCTCGCTCCGGATCTGGTGCGCCGCCGTCTCCAGCGGCCAGGAGGCCTACTCTCTCGCCATGATCCTCGACGAGGCTGCCGATCGCCTCGCCGGCTGGAAGATCGACATCCTCGGCACCGACATCTCCACGGAGATTCTCGATAAGGCGAGGGCCGGCGTCTACAGCCAGTTCGAGGTCCAGCGCGGCCTGCCGATCCAGATGCTGCTGAAGCATTTCCAGCAGCGTGGGGACGCCTGGCAGATCTCAGAGCGCCTGCGCGCGATGGTCGATTTTCGCCAGCACAACCTGCTCGAACCCAGCGATCACCTCGGCCGCTTCGACATCATCTTCTGCCGAAACGTCCTGATCTATTTCGACGTTCCGACGAAGATGAAGGTGCTCGACCTGCTGGCGCCGCGCCTGCACGCGGACGGCGCCTTCGTGCTCGGCACGCCCGAGACGGTGCTGGGGCTGACGACGAAGCTCACCGCAGACCCGGATCATCGCGGAATCCACCGCCTCGCCCGGGGTCCTGCGCTGGCGCCGAGCCGGCTTGCCGCCGTGGCCGGACGACGCGGCTGAAGACGCCGGCGACGCTTCTCCGACTTTCTACGGCGAGTAATACCGACAATCGCGCGACCGCGTGCGGGGCCTCCCGCCCAAACAAAAACCCCGCCTCGCGGCGGGGTCCCCGTCGACCTGTCGTGTACATCCGACGATCAGGTCAAGCATGTTATCGCGTCGTTTCGTGACCGCCGAATGACGGCGGAACGACAGGACTGCGTCAGGCCGGGATGCGCTCTTCGGCGTCGGACGGCTCGCGCAGCACATAGCCGCGGCCCCAGACCGTCTCGATATAGTTCTTGCCGTCGGATGCATTCGCCAGCTTCTTGCGCAGCTTGCAGATGAAGACGTCGATGATCTTGAGCTCGGGCTCGTCCATGCCGCCATAGAGATGGTTGAGGAACATCTCCTTGGTGAGCGTCGTGCCCTTGCGGAGCGAGAGCAGCTCCAGCATCTGGTATTCCTTGCCGGTCAGATGCACGCGGGCGGCGTCGACTTCGACCGTCTTGGTGTCGAGGTTCACGACGAGATCGCCGGTGGTGATGACCGACTGGGCATGGCCCTTCGAGCGGCGGACGATCGCATGGATGCGGGCGACCAGCTCGTCCTTGTGGAAGGGCTTGGTGAGGTAGTCGTCGGCGCCGAAGCCGAGGCCCTTCACCTTGTCCTCGATGCCGGCGAGGCCGGACAGGATCAGGATGGGCGTCTTGACCTTGGCGACGCGCAAGCTGCGCAGCACCTCGTAGCCCGACATGTCCGGCAGGTTCAGGTCGAGGAGAATGATGTCGTAATCGTAGAGCTTGCCGAGATCGACGCCCTCTTCGCCGAGGTCCGTCGTATAGACGTTGAAGCTCTCGGATTTGAGCATTAGCTCGATGCTTTGAGCGGTCGCGCTATCGTCCTCGATCAGCAGAACCCGCATGTCCACGTCCCCAATTTCGCCCGCAGGGCAGTTTGACCGTTGCTTTCGCCCGAGCCTTCACGGCCCTCGGCGACGACGCACTTGCCCAATGAAACGCCACGCGAACACGCTATCGAAAACTGGTTAACAAACCGTGATTCCCGTGCGCAAGCGCTTCCTGGGAGAAAGTGAACGATCCTTGCCGAGTGAGTCGAATATGACACGGACCGATTAACCTTCACCCGCGAAAGCGCCCTTTCGCGGAGGGTTGCCTCGGGAAACGGAGAGAAAACGCCCCGCGACACGCTGCAGCCTCGATCCTTAGTGTTAACCACACACCTTAATGAATGGTAAAAGGATGTGATTCGTTAGGAAGAGTTACCGATCTTCCACAGCCACGGTCGGCATGAACCATCCCTCTCACGGTCAGGATCGCCTCTCCGCCCTCGCCTCGGCGATCGGGGAGCTCGACAGCCTGAGCATCTATGGCCGCGTCATCGGCGTGCGCGGCCTGCTGGTCGAGATCGCTGGGCCTATCGGCGCAATGAGCCTGGGCGGGCGCGTCGGAATCGAGATCGCGCCCGGCACCCGCGTCCCCTGCGAAGTGGTCGGCTTCTCCGGCGAGAAGGCGCTGGTCATGCCCTTCGGCGGGCTCGACGGTGTGCGCCGCGGCTGCCCTGTCCATGTCGATAAGGCACAGCCGGGCCTGCGGCCCACCTCGGCATGGCTGGGCCGTGTCGTCGATGCCCTCGGCCGGCCGGTCGATGGCGGCCCGCCTTTGCCGCAGGGCGAGACGCTCTACGCCTTCCGCAACGACCCACCGCCCGCCCATGCCCGGCGCCGCGTCGGCGCCCCGCTCGATCTCGGCGTGCGCTCGCTCAACGCGTTCCTGACCTGCTGCATCGGCCAGCGCATGGGCATCTTCGCCGGCTCCGGCGTCGGCAAATCCGTGCTGCTCTCGATGCTGGCGCGCTATGCGCAGGCCGACGTCAACATCATCGGCCTCGTCGGCGAGCGTGGCCGCGAGGTCCAGGAGTTCCTGCAGGAGGATCTAGGGCCGGAAGGCCTCGCGCGTTCCATCGTCGTCGTCGCCACCTCGGACGAGCCCGCGCTGATGCGCAAGCAGGCGGCGCTGACCACGCTGACGCTCGCCGAATATTTCCGCGACCAGGATCTTCAGGTGATGTGCCTGATGGATTCGGTCACGCGCTTTGCCATGGCGATGCGCGAAATCGGCCTGGCCGCCGGCGAGCCACCCACCACCAAGGGCTATACGCCAACGGTCTTCGCCGAATTGCCGCGCCTGCTCGAGCGCGCCGGGCCGGGCATCGGCGAGGGCGCGATCACCGGCCTCTTCACCGTGCTGGTCGATGGCGGAGACCATGATGAGCCGGTGGCTGATGCGGTGCGCGGCATTCTCGACGGCCATATCGTCATGGAGCGCTCCATCGCCGAGCGCGGACGCTACCCGGCGATCAACATCCTCAAATCGGTCTCGCGCACCATGCCGCGCTCCTGCGATCCGGCCTATTATCCGGTGGTGCAGAAGGCGCGCGCAACGCTGGCGACCTATGCCGACATGGAAGAACTGATCCGCCTCGGCGCCTATCGCCAGGGCGCTTCCGTCGAGGTGGACGAGGCCATCCGCCTGCATCCGGCGCTGGAAGGTTTCCTGAAGCAGGCGAAGGACGACGCGACGCCGCTACCGGAATGCTACCAGCGTCTCGCCGAGATCATGGGTGTGGGCGTGGAGAGCTAGCTGCCGCCGGCAGCTCCTGTCGCCCGAGCATCCTGACCAGCGCAAACATCGCCACGAAGCCCACCGCCTGGATCCCGGCCGCGATGACGAGCGTCTCGGCGGCCCCGAGCCTGTCGACCATCGCCGCAAAGAGAACGGGTGCCACGGCGAAGGTGACGTTCTGCGGCACGGTAAGCCGCCCCAGCATCGCGGCGAAGCCGTTGCTGCCGAAGAGCGCGAGCGGCAGCGTCGCGCGCGCCACCGAAATCACGCCCAGCGCCGCATTGAACAGCACCATGAAGACCCCGGCGCTGAGGACGGTCATCGGCACAAACGGCAGGACGAGGCACAAGGCCGGCCCCAGCAACAGCCCCACGAGCGCGACCTTTTCCGCCGGAAGCCGCTCGCCCAGCGTCGCATCGACGGCACGGGCGGCGATCGTCGCCGGCCCGCCCAGCGTCGCGATCCAGACCGCCTCGGCCTGCGTCAGGCCGGCCTCCTGGAACAGCCGGATGAAGTGCAGCGGCAGCCCCCAGGACACCAGACCGCTCGCCGAGAAGGCGAGCGCCAGCAACCAGAACGCCGTCCGGCGCCGCTCCGGGCTCACCCGCCCGCGCTCGAACGCCGATGCGGCCGCGGAGATATCCGGCCTCGATGCGGAAGGCCGGATGCGCGGGATCGAGGCATAGATCGGCAGCACGATGACGATCTGCATCGCCGCGAAGGCCAGCACCGTCGCGCGCCAGCCGTAGGAGTCCATCAGGAAGGCCGTGAGCGGCCAGAACACGCTGGAAGCGAGCCCCGTCAGCAGCATCATCAACCCGATGACGCGCCGCGTGCGCTCCCCCATCAAATGCGCGACGGTGACATTGCCGACATTGGCGAGCGAAAGCGCGTGCCCGATGCCGATCACGAACCAGCTGGCGAGATAGCTGACCGGCCCCTGCGCGATGGCCAGCACGACGAAGCCGAGCGCGCAGATTACCGCGCCGATACACATCGAGCGGCGCGTGCCCTCGCGATCGAGCTGGCGCCCCACCGCCGGCGCCAGCAGCGCGCCGGTGATCAGCAGCACGGTGATGCCGCCGAAGACGATCTCGGCGCTGAGCCCGATATCGGGCCCGAGCGCCTGCACGAGCACGGACGGCGAATAGAAGGTCGTGCCCCAGCCGATGATGCGCGTCAGGGCGAGGCCGACAAGCAGCGGGACATGCCCGCCGAAGCGATGGGAAGCAATCAATGCAGAAATCCGCGAGGAGGCACCAGACGGCGCCGCCGGAGTGACTAGATCATCGTGACAGGCGGCGGCAGGAGCGGCAGCGCGACCTGACCATGCAGAAAAGGCAGCCCATTTCGGTAAGGAAAGGTCAACCTCCTTGAGTCATCTTGGGGCCGTCTCGCGGATGGAGTTCCGGACGTAGCCGAGGGGTCGGCAGCGTCCAATGCGTAGTCAGGAGTTTAACGACATGAAGTCGCGAGAGACCCTTTTGCGGTTGAAGCGCTTCCAGGTCGACGAAAAGCGTCGGCGGGTGAGCCAGATCGAGATGATGATCGCCGATTTCCATCGGATGGCGAGCGATCTCGACCGCGAGATCCAATCTGAAGAAGCGCGCGCCGGCATCGCCGACCCCGCGCATTTCGCCTATCCGACCTATGCCAAGGCGGCTCTCGGCCGGCGCGACAACCTGCGCCAGTCCGCAGACAACCTGAAGGGCCAGCTCGACGAGGCCAAGGCCGAGCTTCAGGAAGCCTTCGAGGACATGAAGAAGGTCGAGATCCTCGAGGATCGCGAGCGCGCCTCCGAGCGTGCCGCGGAAGCCGCGCGCGATCAGGCCACCATGGACGCGATTGGGCTGCGCTCGCGCGTCTGAAGCCGATCGCCGATTTTTGCGGGAGCCGAGCGGGACACCGCCGGCTCCTGTTTGCTTTTCACCTGATGACCGGGTGATGCGGCACGCTGTCGGCGCGCAGCTTTCCGTTGAGCCGCGGATCGTCGTCGATCTCGATGCCGCGCAGGAAGACGGCAAAGCCGGAGCGCTGGTAGAAGGCGAGCGCGGTTGGATGGTCGAGCGTGCAGGTATGCACCCAGAGGCGCGAGATCGGCTTCGCCCAGGCCAGCGCCAGCGCGCGGTTCATCAGCCAGCGCCCCGCGCCCTTGCCGACGACCGGCTCGTCCAGCCCGAAGAAGGTGATCTCCCCCTCCCCCGCCACGCGGAAATCGAGCTCCAGCAACCCGACGTCGCGGCCAGCGACACGCACCGCATAGAGATCGACGGCCGGATCAGAGAGGATGGCCTGAAGCTCGGCGCGCGGCTTGACCAGGCGGCTGAACCACATCCAGCGCTCGCCGAGCAGGCGATAGATGTCGAGATAGCGATCGACGTCGCCACCATCGATCGGATCGAGCGAGAACGCTTCCATGCCTTCCGGATCCGGACGTTCCGGCGGCCGGGCGAACATCTCGAGCGAGGTGACGACCGCGGCGATCTTGCCAGGCGGCAGATCGGTCGTGCCGGTGAGGGTGACGGTGAGGCTGTTCGACATGGGCCGCTTGCTACGCGGCGCCCGGCGAAAGTGCAACGCCGCCGTGATCGTGACATGATCCGGTCCGAAGGATCGCTTCGCAATGAATCACGCCCGGCCTGACAGCACAGCGAGCGCGGCACGGCAACGCCAAGCCGGGCGCAAGCTCGGCCTGGTTTTCGCCCTGCTGGTGATGTGCCTGGCCGTCCTGCCACATGTCACGCTGGCCGCCTCGATGATGATGGGCCGCGCAATGCCGGGGCAGGCCAATGCCCCTGCGCATGATACCGTCGCGGACATGTCCGGGGCCGCCACGCCCTGCCACGAAGACGCAGGCACAGCCGCCACCCATCAAGCACCCGCGCCGTGCTGCGTCGTCGGCTGCGGCCTGATCGCGGAAGCGCCGGAGGCGCCGCTTCTGCCCGCCGTCTTGGCCTGGTCGCGCGCGCGCCCGCCCTCGGCTTCCCCGGTCGGTGGCCTGTCACCGGAACCCGCCGAGCATCCGCCTCGATCCGGCGTCCGCACGACCTGAGAACGAACCCATCATGCGAGGGATCCTGACGCCGCCACGCGGCGCGATCCCTGATTCCACCGATCAAGGACAACACAGATGAACCGTATCGCCCTTTCGCTGGCCGCCCTGCTGGCGGCTGGCATGCCGAGCCTCTCGCTGGCTCAGCAGCACCAGCATCATGGCGCGCCCGCAGCGGCCGCTTCGGGCGCGGCTGAAAGCGCCGCCACCAAGGCCTACAAGGACGCCAACGCGAAGATGCACAAGGACATGGACATCGCCTATTCGGGCGATGCCGATGCCGATTTCGTCCGCGGCATGATCCCGCACCATCAGGGCGCGATCGACATGGCCAAGGTCGTCCTCGCCCATGGCAAGGATCCTGAGATCCGGAAGCTCGCCGAAGGCGTCATCCGCGACCAGGAAAAGGAGGTCACGATGATGCGCGAGTGGTTGAAGAAGAACGGCAAGTAGCCTGTGCTGGAGGGCGTGGGCGAGCGCTTCCGGGCGCTTGCTCTCGCCCCGTCTCACTGGCAGAGAGATTGGACAGGTTCGCGCCGCAGCGGTGACGACGTGGGCCCGCCTGCCACGCATTCCCACCCTCGGTTTCCAGCCCAGCGGCCTGCATGAAACGTTATCTCGACTACCTTTGGCCGATCATCGGGCTCATCGCCGTGGTCTGGTCCGTCGAACTGCTCTGGGACAAGCTGAAGGCCGAAGCCGGCACCGACGCCGCCATCGAGGCGCTGCTGGAAAACGCCGGTCTCTGGGAGAGCATCAAGATCATCGCCCACCGGATCGGGCACAAGATCGCAGTGATCCCGCACGAGGCCTTCTTCCATGCCGCGCTCGCGACGCTCGTCGCCTATGCCGCGCTCGCCTGGTACGATCGGATCGCCCTGCTCCATCTCGGCAAGGACAAGGGCATCTCCTGGTTCTACATCTCGCTGTGCTCCTTCGTGACCTATGCGCTCTCGCATAACATCGGCGCCTCGGTCTTCTCGGGCGGGATGGTGCGCTACCGGGCCTATACGGCAAAGGGGCTGAGCGCGGCCGACGTCGCGGTGCTGGTTGCGCTCTGCTCCTTCACCTTCGCGTTCGGCACACTCCTGCTGATGGGCATCGTCCTGATCTACGAGCCCGAGATCCTCAGACCGTTGACGCGTATGTCGAAATGGTTCGCCATCGGGGACAACACGGCGCGGATGATCGGCGTCGGCATGCTCGCCTTCGTCGCGCTCTACACGATCGGTTCCTGGCTCAAGTTCAAGCCGCTCAGGATCGGCAAGTTCGAGCTGATCTATCCGCGGCTGCGCATCGTCGCCCGGCAGTATCTCGCAGCCCCGCTGGAGCTCGCAGGCGCCGCCGGCATCATCTATTTCGCCCTTCCGGAGCAGGGCAATCCCGGATTCATGATTGTGCTGGGCGCCTTCCTGCTCTCCTTCTCCGCCGGGCTGCTCAGCCAGGTACCGGGCGGCGTCGGCGTCATGGAGGCGGTCTTTCTGGCGGTGATGCCGGGCATGCCGGCGCCGGCCGTCTTCGCCGCGCTGCTGGTCTGGCGGATGTTCTACCTCATCCTGCCGCTGGTCTTCTCGCTGCCGATCGTGCTCGCCTTCGAGCGCGCGCAGCTCAAGCGCAGCACCCGCATCGCTCCGCCGCCCTAGCGTCGCAGCGCGATCGCGGCAGCGGCGAACATCAGCACGGCTCCGGCCGCCTCGCTGGGGCCGAAGGGCTCGCCCAGCAGCATGACACCGGCGATGACCGCGATGACCGGGCTAACGAAGGCATAGAGCCCGGCCCCGAACGCACCCCAGTCGCGCAGCAGCCTGATGTAGATGGTGAAGCCGACCAGCGAGCCGGCCACCACGAGGAAGCCCACGGCCGGCGCCACCGGCCAGCGCAGCAGGGTTGCAAGCTCGCTAGCCCCGACGGGCTCGAGCGACAGCGTCACGGCGACGAGGCCGATCGCGCCGATCGCCGTCTGCCAGCTCGCCAAGGTCAGCGTCGGCATCGTGCCCGCGATCTTCCGGCTCAGCACCGCACCCACGCAATAAGCGAATGTCCCGAAGGCGACCGAGGCGAGGCCCCAGGCTTCGAGCGCATCCCCTGGCGCGCCGCCGCCCTTGAGGAGGCGCTGCGCGAACAGGAAGCCTAGCCCGATCGTTCCCAGCGCGATCGCCAGCACCCGCCGGGCCGTGATCCTCTGCCCTTCGATCGCCCGGCTGGCGAGCAGCGTCCAGACCGGAATCGTCGCCATGTTGACGATGGCCGAAAGTCCGGACGGCGCATGGGCCGCGCCCCAGAACAGGAAGGCGTAATTGACGGTGTTGACGAGCAGCGCGGTCACGATCAGCCGCGGCCAGGCCGCGCGCGGCACCTTCATCACGTCGCGCCCGGCCCAGGCGAGCAGCAGCAAACCGGCAATGACGAAGCGGGCCGATGCCAGCAGCAGCGGCGACGCATGTTCGGAAGCAACCCTGACCGGCAGGAATGTCAGGCCCCAGACCAGGCACAGGACGGCGAACAGGGCGGCGTTGCGGCTCATGGGCGCCCTCATAGGCAAATGCCCGCGGCGCCACCATTGCGCCGCGGGCATCGACGACCCGTGGAAAAGGGGCCTGCTTCAGACGGAGCCGACCGTCTTGAGCCGCACGCGCGGATGGATTTCCGCCTGCGACAGCACCGGCGTCTCGCGGCGGAAGCGCTCGATGATCTGGCGCACGAAGGGGCGTGCCAGCCCGGACGCGACGAGCGCCGGCATCTCACCGATACGCGCGGCATCCTCGAACCTCTCGCGGACGTGATGCACGAACTCCTGCAGCCGCGAGGGCTGCATGGCGAGGTGGCGCTCCTCGCCCTGGCCGACGATCGACTCCGCAAAGACGCTCTCCCAGGCCGGCGACAGCGTGATGATCGAGAGCACACCCTGCGGATTGGCGAACTGCGCACAGATCTGGCGCGCGAGCCGGGCGCGGACATGCTCGGCGATGTCGCGCGGGTTGCGGACGGTGGCGGAAACCTCCGCGATGCCCTCGATGATGGTGGGCAGGTCGCGGATCGAGATGCGCTCGGACAGCAGGAGCTGCAGCACGCGCTGGATGCCGGTGGTCGAGATCTGGTTCGGCACGATCTCCTTGATGAGATCGGCATGGTCCTTCGGCAGTTCGCGCAGCAGCTTCTGCACCTCGCCATGCGAGAGCAGCTCCGGCATGTTCGACTTCAGCACCTCGGTCAGATGCGTCGAGATCACGGTGGCGGCGTCGACGACCGTGTAGCCGCGGATCTGCGCCTCGTCCTGCAGCGCCGAGTCGATCCAGGTCGCGGGCAGGCCGAAGGTCGGCTCCAGGACGTTGTGGCCCGGCAGGTTCACCGCCCCGCCCATCGGGTCCATGGCCATGTACTGGCCGGCATAGACGATGCCCTGACCGGCATCGATCTCCTTGATCTTGATGAAGTAGTGGTTCGCCTCGAGCTGGACGTTGTCGACGATGCGGACCGCCGGCATGACGAAGCCCAGCTCCGCCGCGAGCTGCCGGCGCAGAGCGCGAACCTGGTCGGTCAACCGGTCCTGCCCATCCTGCGCATTGACCAGCGGCAGCAGCGCGTAGCCGATCTCGATCTTGAGCTCGTCCATCTTGAGCAGGTCGTTGAGCGTCTCCTCGCGCGGCGTGCCGTCGGCAGCAACCGCACCGCCCGCCTCGCCGGTGCCGGCCTCGGCCTGCGCCGCACGCTCCTTCGCGGTCTTGCCGAAGCGATAGGCCAGGAAGCCTGCCCCGCCCGCCAGCAGCAGGAAGGGCATCATCGGAATGCCGGGCAGCAGCGCGATCAGCAGCATCACGCCCGCCGACATACCCAGCGCCTTGGGATAGCCGGACAGCTGCTTGCCGAGCGCCTTGTCGGCCGCGCCGCGCACGCCCGCCTTCGAGACGAGCAGGCCCGCCGCGGTCGAGACGATGAGCGCCGGGACCTGGCTGACCAGGCCGTCGCCGACGGTGAGCAGCGTATAGTTGTGCGCCGCTTGCCCGAAGCTCAGGTTCTGCTGCGCGACGCCGATGACGATGCCACCGAGCACGTTGATGAAGGTGATCAGCAGGGCGGCGATGGCGTCACCGCGCACGAACTTCGAGGCACCGTCCATCGAGCCGAAGAAGGAGGATTCATCCTCCAGCGCCTTGCGGCGGACCTTGGCGGTCTCCTGGTCGATCAGCCCGGCGGAGAGGTCGGCGTCGATCGCCATCTGCTTGCCGGGCATGGCGTCGAGGGTGAAGCGGGCCGCGACCTCAGCGATACGGCCCGAACCCTTGGTGATGACGACGAAGTTCACGATGATCAGGATGGTGAAGACGATCACGCCGATCACGAAATTGCCGCTCATGACGAAGCCGGCGAAGGCCTCGATCACATGGCCCGCCGCGGCAGTGCCCTCATGCCCATGCGCGAGGATGAGGCGCGTCGAGGCGAGGTTGAGCGCCAGCCGGAACATGGTGACGATCAGCAGCACCGTCGGGAAGGCAGAGAACTCCAGCGGCTCCTCGATGAAGAGCGCGGTCATCAGCACCAGCACCGACAGGATGATCGATAGCGCCAGCATCAGGTCGAGCAGCAGCGCCGGCATCGGGAAGATGAGCACCACCAGGATGCCCATGACGCCGAAGGCGAGGAAAAGATCCGGGCGGTTGAACAGTTTCGTCAGCACATCCCGGTTGGGAAGGCTGAAACCGCTGCTGCCCTGACCTGCCGTCACATCGGTCATCGACCGCTCCGCTTAGACCCGAGCCCGCCATGCGGACTCGCGCGCCCCGAAGCGGGGCACGACCCGGCAATTCTTGCCGGGCATATGGTGAATGAATTGCTAAGATGGGTTCGGGCCGCCTGCGCCAATCCGGCGCGGAACCTTCCCGAGAGCGATCCGTTATCCCACCACCCCGACGGCAGGTGGAGGAGCCCGGCATGGCAACGCCGGCCGCGGATCAGCGCGGCACGATCGAAACCGATGTGCCCGCGCGGCTGGATCGCTTGCCCTGGTCCCGCTTCCACACGCTCGTCGTCGTCGCGCTCGGTGTGACCTGGATCCTCGACGGGCTCGAGGTCACGCTGGCCGGGTCCGTCTCCGGCGCGCTGAAGGAAAGCCCAGTCCTCAGGCTCACCAACACCGAGATCGGCCTTGCCGGTGCCGCCTATATCGCCGGCGCCGTGCTGGGCGCCGTCCTCTTCGGTTGGCTCACCGACCGGCTCGGCCGCAAGAAGCTCTTCACGATCACGGTGCTGGTCTATCTCGCCGCCACGGCGGCCACCGCTTTCTCCTGGAACGTCGCGAGCTTCATCGTCTTCCGCTTCCTGACCGGGATGGGCATCGGCGGCGAATACACCGCCATCAACTCGACCATCCAGGAACTCATCCCCGCCCGCATGCGCGGCTGGACGGACCTCGTCATCAACGGCTCGTTCTGGATCGGGGCGGCGCTCGGCGCGCTCGGCGCCATCGTCCTGCTCGATCCCGCGGTGATCAATCCCGAGACGGGCTGGCGCCTGGCCTTCTTCATCGGCGCGGCGCTCGGCCTCGTCATCCTGTTCCTGCGCCAGTGGATTCCGGAAAGCCCGCGATGGCTGATCAGCCACGGCCATCCCGAACGCGCCGCAGAGATCGTTTCCGATATCGAGCGGCGCTGCGGCTTCGTCCCGCCACCGGGCGAGACGCATCAGTTGACCCGCCTGCGCCCCCGCGCCGCCACGCCGCTCGGCGAGGTGTTCCGGGCGCTCTTCGTCCTCCACCGCGAGCGCGCTCTGGTGGGGCTGGCGCTGATGCTGGCACAAGCCTTCTTCTACAACGCGATCTTTTTCACCTACGCCCTGATCCTGACCGATTTCTACGGCGTGCCCTCGCAGCAGATCGGCTGGTTCATCCTGCCCTTCGCCGCGGGCAACTTCCTCGGCCCGCTGCTGATCGGCCGTCTCTTCGACACGCTGGGCCGGCGGCCGATGATCGCCGCGACCTATGCGCTCTCCGGCCTGCTGCTGGCCGGGACCGGCTATCTCTTTCAGCAGGATGTGCTCACCGCCACGCAGCTCACCTTGTGCTGGAGCGTCGTCTTCTTCTTCGCCTCGGCGGCCGCAAGCTCGGCCTACCTCACCGTCTCCGAGACCTTCCCGGTCGAGATGCGCGCGCTCGCCATCGCCGTGTTCTATGCCATCGGCACCGGCGCCGGCGGCATTGCCGGCCCCTGGCTCTTCGGCATCCTGATCGACACCGGCTCCCGCAGCAGCGTCTTCGGCGGTTATCTGTTCGGCGCGGCCCTGATGCTGGCCGCCGCCTTCATCGCGGCTCGCTTCGCCGTCCGCGCCGAGCGCAAGCCGCTGGAGGCTGTCGCCCGCCCCCTGAATGCCGTGGACTGATGGGGAGCGCCTGTAACCATAGCCGTCAAAAGCGACCCGATGGGAACAAGCCGTCCTGCAAACGCATTACTGTTTGCCTGCGTTCCCCGTTTAAGAATGCAAGGGAAGATGCAGTGAGAACAGCCTGGAGGTCATAGTGGACAGACGTTCATTTCTGATGGCGCTGGTCGGCGGCGTGACCGCTGCCGGCTTCGGCGGCGTCGTTGCAGCGGAAGCCGCCCAGCCCAAGCTCGTGCCCGTTCCGGAGCCGGAGCGCGCGCCTGCCAAGGCAGACGAGCAGAAGAGCGACGAGGCCGTCTCGGCCGAAATGAAGGAGGCGCTCGACAAGACGGACGCCGAATTCAGCCAGTACTACTATTACCGGCGCCGCCCGCGCTATTATGCCCGCCCACGCTACTATGCCCGCCCGCGCTATTATTACCGCCCGCGGTATTATTACCGCCCGCGCTACTACCGCCGCCGTTATTGGTGAGGGCGGCCCGACCGGGTCAGGCCGCGTTGATGCGCGTCTGACCCGGCTCTGCCACGGCAATTCCCGCAGACGTATATTCGCTCAGCTTGTTGCGCAGCGTGCGGATCGAGATCCCCAGGATCTTGGCCGCGTGCGTCCGGTTGCCCAGGCAATGGTCGAGCGTGTCAAGGATCAGCTCCCGCTCGACATCCGCCACCGTATGCCCCACCAGCGAGCGCGTCATCGCCTCCGCCGTCTGCGCGGCGCGGGCCGCCGGGTCGCGAGCGGGCGCGCCGGCTGAAAGCGCCTCGCCCTCCGGCGTCAGCACGGCGTCGGTTCCGATCTCAGCGCCGGTCGCCAGCAGCACCGCGCGATGCATCGTATTCTCGAGCTCGCGAACGTTGCCGCGCCAGGCATTGGCGGTCAGCAGCCTGCGTGCCTCGGTGGCGATCGGGCGCTGCGGCAACCCGTTCAGCTCAGCATATTTCTTCGAGAAGTGGTCGGCCAGCACCAGGATGTCGCCGGGCCGCTCGCGCAGCGCCGGCAGGCGCAGATGCACCACGTTCAGCCGGTAAAGCAGGTCCTCGCGGAAGGAGCCCTCGCGCACTGCATCGCCTAGATTGCGGTTCGAGGTCGCGATGATGCGGATATCGACCTTGACCGGCTGCGTGCCGCCGACGCGATCGATCATCCGTTCCTGGAGTGCGCGCAGCAGCTTGGCCTGCAGGCGCACATCCATCTCCGAGATTTCGTCCAGTAGCAGCGTACCGCCATTCGCCTCCTCGAACTTGCCGATGCGCCGCGCGATGGCGCCGGTGAAGGCGCCCTTCTCATGGCCGAACAGCTCGGATTCGAGCAGGTTGTCGGGAATCGCGGCGCAGTTCACCGCAACGAAGGGCTTGTCCTTGCGCGCCGATTTCTGGTGCAGATGGCGGGCGATCACCTCCTTGCCGGTGCCGCTCTCGCCCGTGACCAGCACGGGGGCCTCCGATCGCGCGATCTGCGAGGCGAGCTGCACCACCCGCTCCATCGCGGGATCGCGCCAGATCAGGCTCGACTGATCGGCAGCTACAGCCTCCAGCACCGCCGCGATCAGCTCCGGATCGGGCGGCAGCGGCACGTATTCGCGCGCGCCAGCCTGAATCGCGGCGACGGCGGCGCGGGTGTCAGTCGAGGTTCCGCAGGCCACGATCGGCGTGCGGATGCGCTCGGCCTCGAGCGCGGCGACATATCCGGCAATCGGCTGCGCCACGTCGATCATCAGCAGATCGGCGCCCTTGGACCGCAGCACGGCAAGTGTCTGCTCGAGCCCGTCCGTATGCGTCACGGCGGCTCCATGCGACATCGCGATCTTGGCCGCAGCGATGATCTGTCCCTGGAGACCGCCGGCGATGATGAGACGCATGGCTCAGCCCCTTCTTTCTCTAATCTTGCAGTCGGCGCCGGCCGTCACCGGTCAGCCTTGATGATTTCGGTCATGGTCACGCCCAGCCGGTCCTCCACGACGACGACCTCGCCGCGCGCCACCAGCCGCTCGTTGACGAAGATGTCGATGGCCTCGCCGACCCGCCGGTCGAGCTCCAGCACGGTGCCGGGCACGATCTGGAGCATGTCGCCCACCGCCATGCGCGAAGAGCCGAGCACCGCGGAAACCGTGACTGGCACGTCGAAGACCTGCTCCAGATCCTCCGCCGTCTTGACCGGAACCGGGCCCGAGCGGTCAGGCTTCGCATTGTCCGCATCGAAGGACAGGTCGGCCTGGTTCAGCGGCGGCAGGTTGAGGTCGTTCTCCTGGCTCATGGCTCAGACTTTCATGATTCGACGAGGCTGCGGCCGAATACACGCAAAACCGCGTGTTCGACCAACGCCGCGATCTGCTGGCTGTCGAGGACGAAGCCGCCCTCCGCCCATTCGATACGTCCGTCGCCGGGCGCGATCTCCGGCTCTCCCAGCACAATCAGCTTGCCGGCGAAGCCCTGCTCGGCGGCGAGCCGGCGCGCCAGCTCCTCCGCCATCTCGACCGCCGCCTCATTGACGCGCAGCACCAGATGCGGTGCCTGGCGGGCATGGCCGAGGCACTCGCGGATCGCTCCGGCGAGCGCGGCCTGCGGCTTCTCCGCGAGCGCGGCACCGGCGAGCGCCTGTGCGAGCGTGATGGCGAGATGCCCCGCCTGTTCCTCGATCATGGCCAGGCGGGCCGCCTGCTCGGCGAAAAGTCGCTCGGCCGATTGCGCGAACTGGCCGGCCAGTGCGCCGAGCTGCGCCTCGACCTCCTGCCTGGCCTGGTCCTGACCGGCGCGGAAGCCCTCGGAGAGGGCTTCGACACGAGCCTCCTCGCGGGCGACGGCTCTGGCCGCATCGAGCTCAGCCCGGGCTGCGGCCTGTTCGATCTCGCCGCTGCGGCGCCCGCCCTCGCCGAAGTCCGTTCCGAAGGTGAATTTGGTGGCGACGGCCATCTCAGTACACCAGCTCGTCTTCGGAGTTTCCCTTGGACAGGACGATCTCGCCCCGCTCGGCGAGATCCTTCGTCAGCTGCGCGAGCTTGCTCTGGGCCTCGTCGACCTCCTTGAGGCGCAGCGGCCCGAGCCCCTCGATGTCGTCCTGCATGATCTTGGCGGCGCGCTGGGACATGGCGCCGAAGAAGAAGTTGCGCATCGTCTCGCTGGCTCCCTTGAGCGCGCGCGTCAGCGTGTCCTTGTCGACCTGGCGCATCAGCGTCTGCAGGCCGGCAGGGTCGAGCTGGGCCAGGTCATCGAAGGTGAACATCAGCGCCCGGATGCGTTCGGCCGATTCCGCATTCGAGGCGTCCAGCGCCGACAGGAAGCGCAGCTCGGTCTGGCGGTCGAAGCCGTTGAAGATGTCGGCCATCATCTCGTGAGGGTCGCGCCGGCGGGTCTGGGTCAGCGTTGAGACGAACTCGGTGCGAAGCGTGTTCTCGATGTGGTCGAGCGTTTCCTTCTGCACCGATTCGAGCCTCAGCATCCGGCCGACCACCTCGACGGACAGCTCGTTCGGCAGGTTGCGCAGCACGTTGGCGGCATGGTCCGGCCGGATCTTCGAGAGGATCACGGCGATGGTCTGCGGGTATTCGTTCTTCAGGAAGTTCGCGAGCACCGCGGCATCGATGTTGCCGAGCTTCTGCCACATGTTACGGCCGGCAGGCCCGCGGATTTCCTCCATCAGGAGCGCGACCTGGTCGCTCGGCAGGATCTTCTCCAGCAGCGAGATCGTGCGGTCGAGGGAGCCGGTGACGGCGCCGGCAGCCGAGAGCGAGCCGACGAAGTCCACCATCAGCTTCTCGACATCGTCGGAATCGACCGTGCCGAGCTCTGCCATTGCGCGGGTGACGATGCGGATCTCGTCATCGTCCAGTTCCTTCCAGAGCGACCGGCCAAATTCGTCGCCCAGCACGAGCAGGATGACGGCAGCACGTTGCGGGCCGGTCATTTCGGCGACTTTGGTCACCGTGCCAAAATTGTTCGGCAGGACGTCCGATTGCCCGGTGCCGCGCGTCGCGAGGGCTCTATTTTCCGCCATGGCTCAGATACCCGTCACGCCGCTGACTTTTCATGGATCCAGCTCCGCAGCACGGCGAGCGAGTCCGCCGGGTTCTGCGACACCATCTGGCCGATCTTCTCGACGGACTGCGCCTTGAGCTGGCCCTTGATCTGCGCCAGCGCGAGCATCCGGTCCGAGGCGGGCGGCTCGATCTGGATCACCTCGCCATCGGGGCCGATCGCGACCGGCAACCCAGTGCCAGCCGGGTCTCCCGTCGGATTGCCTTCCGCATCGACAGCATCGCGCATGAAGGACGGCAGTCCGCGCACGTCGGCGCTGTTATCGGTCGCCAGCACCTGCTTCAGCAGCGGCCGGACCACCGTCATCAGCACGATCAGCGTCAGCAGCGAGATCACGCCGAGCTCGATGAAGCGCACGATGTCCTCCTTGCTGAAGGAGAGCATCCTCTGCATCAGGGTCTGCTCGACGAGGTCGTTCGGCGGCGGCGGGGCGTCGGCGAAGCGCAGGTTGACCACCTCGACCTTGTCGCCGCGTCCCTGGTCGAAACCGACGGCGGTACGCACCAGTTCGCCGATCCGGTCCAGCTCCTCGGCATTGCGCGGCTGGTAGGCGAGTTCGCCCGACGCGCCACGGTTGTAGACACCGTCGACGAGCACGGCGACCGAGAGCTTCTTGATCCGCCCGCCTTCCAGCACTTCGGTGCGGGTCGTGCGCGAGATTTCGTAGTTGGAAACTTCCTCGTTCTTCGCCGAGGTTTCGCGCTGGTTCTGGTTCGTGCCCTGGGTTTGCTGGGCGCCCGGCAGCTCGTTGCCGACGGTCACGGTGCCGTTGTTGTCGGTCGTCGTCGAGCTCTCGTTGCGGTTCTGGCTGGAACGCAGGACACGGCTTTCGGGATCGAAGTTCTCGGAACGGCTTTCGACGCGGTTGGTATCGAGATCCGCCGTGACCTGCACCCGCGCCCGGCCATAGCCGACGACGCTGGCGACGATCTCCTCGACCTGCGACTTGAGGCGCTTCTGGATCGCGGTCTGGCGCTCCTCGATGCCGAGCCCGATCAGGCCCTGCTCGGTCTGAGCGCCATCCGCCAGGAGCCGGCCGCGTTCGTCCACGATCGAGACCCGCTCCGGCTTCAGCCCATCGACCGCCGAGGCCACGAGATGGCGCACCGCGCGCACCTGCTGGGCGTCGAGTTCACCGGCAAGCTTGAGCGCGATCGAGGCGCGCGGCGGCTCGCGGTCGCGCTCGAACAGGCGCCGTTCCGGGATGACGAGGTGGACGCGGGCCTGCTGCACCCGGCCGATCGAGCGAATCGTCCTGGCCAGCTCGCCTTCCAGCGCCCGCAGATGGTTGATGTTCTGGACGAAGCTCGTCGAGGAGAAGGCGTCGCCCTTGTCGAAGATCTCGTAGCCGACGCCGCCGCCGCTCGGGATGCCCTTGCCGGCAAGGTCGAGGCGCAGGCGCGGCACGTCGTCCTTCGCCACCAGCACCGTCTGCCCGTCATTGCGCAGCTCGTAGCGGACGCCGCGCGTGTCGAGATCCTTGACGATGGCGTTGACGTCCTGGGTCGAAAGATCGGTGAAGAGGACGCTCATGGCCGGCTGCGACATCCGCAGCATGACGAAGCCGAAGAAGCCGACGAGCGCCAGCGTCACCGCCAGCATGGCCGCCAGCCGCGCCGCACCGAATTTGGCAAACTGCTCAATCAGGGCGTTCACGCGGTCATCCGTCCCACAGAATCGGAGCGAGAGCGTGCTTGCCCCAACCCACTAGGCAAGTTTTTCCCAGCGCATGGTTAGCAGTCCGTTAATTTTCGCTAACCACCCCCGATTTTGCCCGTGAGAGCGCCGCAGAAACGCGAAAGGCGCCGGCCCTGCTCGGGCCGACGCCTTTGAAAGAAATCGAAGAAATCGCGCCAGTTACTGGCGGTAATGCTGGATCCGGGTCGTCCGCAGGCCGGCAAGGCCATGCTGATCGATCGACATCTGCCAGCTCAGGAATTCATCGACGGTCAGCGTATAGCGCTGGCAGGCTTCCTCGAGGCTCAGCAGCCCACCGCGGACTGCGGCCACCACTTCTGCTTTGCGCCGGATAACCCAGCGCCTCGTATTCATCGGCGGGAGGTCCGCGATCGTCAGCGGACTTCCGTCCGGTCCGATCACGTACTTGACCCGCGGTCGCAATGGCTCGGTCATGATGTTACTCACACAACTCAACAGCGCTACTGTGAGCCAGCATAGGCATTCGTCTTTAAGAATTGCCTAAAGCGCCGGGGGAGCGGTGCATCACTGATTCGCTCCTCAGCCGTTTTGCCGCACGACGCTCTTGACCTTGTCGATCGGCACGCTGATGTCGCCGATCTTCAACGACGGGATCGAGCCCGTGAAATCGACGCCGTCGACGACGCCGCTGATCTGCGTCTTGGCCGTGATCGATTCACCGGCGACGTTCTTGGCGTCGATCGTGATCGTGTACTGGCCGTCCGCCGCCTTGCTGCCAGTCGAGGTCGTGCCATCCCAGCTATAGGTCTGATCGCCCGCCGTCATGGTCCTCGTCTGCGAATAGACGACGCTGCCATTCGCATCCTTGATCGTGACGGTGGCGCTGCCGGCCTGGGGCATGTTGACCTTCCACTCGGCCTTGCTGTCCACCATCTGGGCGGTCGTGCCATCGGCGGTGATCGTCGCGCCGATGAAGCCGACCGCGTTCGTCGCCGTGCCGGCTGCGTTCAGGCTCAGCAGCGAGCCCAGCGTCTCGTTCGTCTTGAGCTGCTGCTCGACGCCGGCGAACTGGACGAGCTGCTGCGTGAACTGGTTGGTGTCCATCGGGTCGAGCGGCGACTGGTTCCTGAGCTGCGTCGTCAGCAGCGTCAGGAACTGGTCGAAGTTGTTGGCGATGCCGGTCGTCCCGCCGGTCACTGTCGTGGTGTTCGACGTGCCGGAGACGCCGCCTGTCCCAGTCAGGGCCATGAAGTTTCTCCTCGCTCAGATGCTGAGATCGACGCCGCCGAGCCGGACCATGCGGCGCTGCGGAACGGGGTCGATCGAAAGGGAAGCGTCGTCCGCCGAGTCGCCGCCATGCTGCTGCCGTGCGCGCTGGGGCGCCTCGTCATGCTGGCGGTTCTGGCGGAAGGCCGATTGGTCGGACGGATCACGCAGGCTGATGTCGACGCCGCCGTCGGAGGGCTTCAACCCCGCCTGTTCGAAGGCGCGCTCGAGCGTGCGCGCATCGCGCTGGAGCAGATGCAGGGTCTCGACACGGTCGACGACCAGCTTGGCACTGACCTCGCCGCTATCGGAGATCGAGAGATTGACATCGACGCGCCCAAGCTCGGCCGGGTCGAGCCGGATGTCGAACTGCTTCGCGCCCGACATCGCCCTGAGCCCGATCTCGATAGGTACGAGATGGACGGGCGTCGTCGCGCCGGTGGCTGCGTTCGCATGGCCTGAGGCGGCGCCGGCCGCATTGGAGAGGAGGGCATTGGGGTCGAGCTGCTGTACAGTCTTGCCGGCCTCGGCCTTGGCGAGAGGTTGCTGCAGCAACATCTCGAACGGCTTCGCATCGGCCGCAGATGTGGGGGTTGCGTGCGCGCCGTGCTTGGCGGCATCGCCGGCAGGCTCGGCCTTGCCATCGCCCTGCTCCGCCCCGTCGAGCGCGAGCCCGGCCTTGGCGGCCTTCGCCGTGCCGTCGCCGGCGACCTGCTGTAGCGCCAGCCCGTCGGGGCCCGTGACAGCGTCGCCACCACCCAGAACCGGGCCGGGCGGGGTTGGCAGCGGAACGATCGGCACGGCGACGGGCTGCGGGGTAGCCGCGGCAGCATCCTTCGCCTTGCCGTCCCCCGTCTCGCCCTCGCCAGGCAGCTTCTCGCCGGCCGTCGGATCGGCCTTGACCTCACCGGAAGCGGCCTCGAGCTGCGCGGCCGCCATCGCGAGCAGGAGATCGATACCCGTCAGCGGTTCGGCCTTGTCGGTCTTGTCCGTCTTGTCGCCCTGCCCGGCCTCCTGCGACGCAGCGGCGGCATCGTTCTGCGCGGGCGCCTTTGGAGCCTTGGCTTCATCCGGCTTCGCGGGAGGAGCCTCATCTTTACGGGCAGCGCTGTCCTTCTTCGGCGGAGCAGCATTCTCCGCCCGCTTGTCATCGGCGGCCGATGGCTTGGAACGCGGCCGCTCCCTATCCGCCGGCGCAGCGTCGCGGTTGCTCCTCGTCGGCTCCGGCAGCGCGAAGGCGGCAGCATTGTCCCGCCGCCCCGCCTTGTCGGCGCGGTGACGGGAAGCGGCAGCCTCTGGAGCAGCCGGATTATTGAGCAAGGCCTGGACAGACATGAACTGCTTTCGCAACAGGGCAACCGAACGCCCGTGGCGTCGAGCAAGTTGCGAGCCAGATCCCCCTTGTTCCAAATCAATGACTTAGAGAGAAAGCGCGCTAGATTGACGGCAAGAATCGCCTTCGATACCGCGCCGGGCCGGCAGGAATTGCCGATCCTGCTGGCCGCAGCCGGCCAAAGCCGGTATAGAGCGCGAAAAGCCGCTTAAGCGCCTCCGGACCCCATTGCAGCTGATGACCACACCCCGCAACTCACTCGACATTGCCAAGCCGCCCGCGGCAACGCGCGTTGTCGCAGCGATGTCGGGTGGCGTCGATTCCTCGGTGGTTGCCGCGATGCTCAAGCGCGAGGGCTACGACGTCATCGGCGTGACGCTGCAGCTCTACGACCATGGCGCCGCGGTCCACCGCGCCGGCGCCTGCTGCGCGGGGCAGGACATCCACGACGCCCGCCGCGTCGCCGAAGCGATCGGCATCCCGCACTATGTCCTCGATTACGAGAGCCGCTTCCGCGACGCCGTGATCGAGCGCTTCGCCGAGAGCTATCTCGCCGGCGAGACGCCGATCCCCTGCGTCGAGTGCAACCGCACGGTGAAGTTCCGCGACCTGCTGGATCTGGCGAAGGAGCTCGGCGCCGATGCCCTGGCGACCGGCCACTATGTCGTCAGCCGCGACCTCGGTAACGGCCATCGCGGCCTGTTCCGCGCCGCCGACGCGAACCGCGATCAAAGCTATTTCCTCTATGCCACGACGCAGGAGCAGCTCGACCTGCTGCGCTTCCCGCTCGGCCATATCGACAAGGCCCGGACCCGCGCGCTCGCCGCCGAGCTCGGCCTCGCCATCGCCGACAAGCCGGACAGCCAGGACATCTGCTTCGTTCCCAACGGCCGTTATGCCGACGTCATCGAGCGGCTGAAGCCCGGCGCCGCACGCCCCGGCGAGATCGTCCATCTCGACGGCCGCGTGCTCGGGCAGCATGACGGCGTGCTGCATTACACGGTGGGCCAGCGCAAGGGCCTCGGCATCAGCGCGGCCGAGCCGCTCTATGTGCTGCGGCTCGATGCCGATGGCGCCCGCGTCATCGTCGGCCCGCGCGAGGCGCTGAGCACCCGCGAGATCCGCCTGCGCGACCTGAACTGGCTGGCCGAGACGGCGCTCGACGACCTGCCGCCGGAAGGGCTCGACGTTGCCGTGCGCGTGCGCTCCACCCGCGCCCCGCGTGAGGCCCGCCTCTTCCGCGATGAGGAAGGCCTGCGCATCGAGCTCGCCATCGACGAGGAAGGCGTGTCGCCGGGCCAGGCCTGCGTGATCTATGCCGATGCCGGGCCGGGCTCCCGGGTGCTCGGCGGCGGCACCATCCTGCGCCGCCCCCTCGCCCTGCCGGCGGCTACATCGCCTGCCGCCCTCGCCCTGTCCTGACAGCCCCTCGCGGAACCCTCCATGCCGGCGACCGACGATCTCGACACCCAGAAGCGCGCCTATGCGACCTGGGCGAAGTTCTACGATCGGATCTATCAGCGCCTGCTGTCCCGGCCTCAGCGCGAGGCGGTGGACGCGGCCTGCGCCTGCGGGCCGGACATCCTCGAGATCGGCGTCGGCACCGGCCTCACCCTGCCCTATTTCACGCCGGATTCGCGCGTCTTCGGCGCCGACCTCTCCTTCGACATGCTCAAGGTGGCGCATCGCAAGGTGGCCGAGCAGAACCTCGCCCATGTCCATGGGCTGATGGTGATGGATGCCTGCAGGCTCGGCTTCGGCGCCGAGCAGTTCGACGCCGTGACGGCGCAATTCGTCATCACGCTGGTGCCGGACCCCGAGCAGGCATTGGCCGAGATGGACCGGGTGCTGAAGCCAGGCGGAGAGATTATCGTCTCCAGCCGCCTGATCGACGATGGCGGCGTGCTCGCGCCTTTCTGGAGCGCGCTGGCCCCGCTGATGCGGCGGATCGGCTGGAGCACGGATTTCAAGGTCAGCCGCCTGACGGGCTGGGGCAAGGCCACCGGCCGCTACGAGATGGTCCATGTCGGGCGCGGCTATTTCAAGGTGGTGCGCCTGCGCAAGCGGTCATCCGCACCGGCGTGATCCACAAGGCTTGACGAGCCCGCATCACGACGCCTATATCGCGCCTCGACGACGGGCCGGCTTTGCCGGCTCCGACCCTGTGGCGGGGTAGCTCAGCTGGTTAGAGCAGCGGAATCATAATCCGCGTGTCGGGGGTTCAAGTCCCTCTCCCGCTACCACTCCTCCCGCCCCGGTGTCCGGGGCGACGGCGTGGGTCAACATCGCCGATAGGCGACATCTCACCTCGACAGTCGCAGGCTCAGGCGGATCGCTGATCGTAATGATCAGTCCGAGACAAGCGCGCCGTTCGGCGTTGAACGCCTCGACGTCATGAGATCGAGCGGCGAGAGCTGCTCCTCAAGCCTCACGACAACGGCCTTCTCGACCGGATCGAGAGCTACGCGGACGTTCGACCCGCCGCGCCGACCGAACCCGCACAAGTCAACCCACGAAAGGGATCGCATCGGCCGGGACGAGTTGAGGGCATCCGCAGCCAGCTCAACCGTTGCCGATGATCTTGCTGGCGAGAGCCAATGCAGGGCTGGCCACGAGCGCCGCGAGGATGAGAGCGATACGAAAAGCCATGTGGTGGTCCTCCGTCCCATCGACGTGGGGATGCCGAAGCGATCAGACAAGATGGAGGGCAGGACGACGCCGCCCGCTTGCAAAAACCTGCTGCTGGTCACCACCTCAACATATTAAGTGAGTACAGCGTGCCCTAAGATCACGAGCGCTCGCCTTGCCGTTCTTCCGAACACGGCACAAGCCATTGGCCTTCAAGGGTGATCTTCGCCTGATAAAGACTTCCGCCCGTCGCGTTGCGGACGTTCACGCTGAAGATCCTGTGGTCGCCGTCGGGCAGGACGTCGCGGACCATGTCGGCGAGCGCATCCAGCGCAGCAGAGCGCGCTGCGCTGTCGCTTGCGAGTTCCAGCCCACTGTCGTCTTCGACGTCATGTTCACCATCGGAGCTGTCGATGAAGTACCTGGGCATGCCGGGATGAATGCGCCACGAGGCGGCGGGTTCCGCCCGCGCGCGCTTCGTTTTCAAGGAAACGGCGTCATCCCGGACGCAGCGAAGCGGAGATCCGGGATCCATGCCCGAATCTTGATCGGAATCGCTCCGGCATGAATCCCGGGTCAAGCCCGGGACGACATCGTGTTCCCCGGCTAAATCGGGATGCGTTAGCGCGGCTCCTGGATCAGATTCAGATAGGTCGGGTCGAAATCGGCAAGCTTCGCCAGCCGCTTGAAGTCCAACATCTGCACGCGCCCGCCGTCCCAGATGAAGTGGTTCAGCTGGCGGAGCTCCTTCAACGTCCTGCTGACATGCACGATCGAGAGGCCGAGCATGTCGGCGAGGTCGGGCTGGGAGATCGGCAGGTCGAAGGCATCGTCCTCGACCAGCCCCGCGACCTGCAGGCGCAGATACATTTCGCAGAGCAGGTGACTAATATGGGCCAGCGGCGAACGCCGCCCCATCGAAGCGATCCAGGCCCGCTGGATGGCGCCGTCGATCACGGTCGAAAGCCAGAACAGCCGGGTCAGATGCGGAGACTGCTCGGAGATGCGCAGCAGTTCGGCATGCGGGATGAACAGCGCCTCGCACTCGGTGAGCGCCACGACGCTGTGATCCATCAGCTTCAGCAGGAAGGCGTGCAGGTCGACGAAATCGCCCGGGACATGCATGGCGCTGATCTGCCTGCTGCCATCGGAGAGGAACACCTCGCGAGCCGTGATTCCGCCGGTGACCAGGCAGCTATCCGTCGGGCGGGAGTGCTCCACCACCAGCTGCGCGCCTTTCGGGAAGGTCTTGCGGCGGTATGGCATGCTTTCGATCAGCGACACGTCCCGCTCGGTGAGACGGTCACGGCCGGCCAATGCCCTTATGAGGTAGGAAAATCCGGACACTCTGGCTCCTTCGCCCTGGCCTTTGGCATCACCCGCTGCAACCTGACCGAAAGCAGCCGGCGCCCCGATGCCGACGCCTGCCATCAAACGTGTCGCCCGGTCATATCATTTGATGGGTCGCGAAATAAATCGATGTGCTTGAAGCGTGGAATGCTACGAGCCGACGACAGGCGACCTCCGATCGATGCGTTGGTGGTCGAGGATGACCCCTTCATCAATCTGCATCTGGTGGAAGCGCTGGAGAGCGCCGGGTTGCGCGTCGCCGAGTTCTTTGCCGCCGAGGCGGCGCTGCTCGAACTCCAGCGGCAGCAGGCCGTCCGCCTGCTTGTGACCGATATCAAGTTCCACACGACCCTGGACGGTCTTGCTCTCGCCTGGAAAGCTCGGGAGCTTCATCCGGAGATCGGGTTGATCATCGCGACAGGCAGCGCGGTGGACGAGTTTGGGCCGATACCGACGGGAGCCGTCTATCTCGGCAAGCCCTTCGGCGAGGCGCAGATACGCTCTGCGCTTTCGGAAGCACTGGAGTGATCGGAAGGCGAAGGCCCCCAACCTGCCAGCTCAAGGAAATCCGGCCGTCTGCAGCCTGACGCGTTCGGCATTCCCCCGCCTATGAACGCTTTCCGACAGCCTTGTTCACGCCTCGTTGAAACTTCGCGGGGTTCAATGGGCGCGATAAAGGAGTCCACGATGCGAATGCTATTGATGACCGCCACCATTGCCGTCGGGGCCGCGCTCGGCGCACCGGCCATGGCGAGCGAGGCTCTGCCGCAATCCCTTGCGCAGCACCTCGACAAGGCGCCCGTCGAATTCACCATGAGCGCTGCGAAGGAGCGGCGGCTGATGATCATGCAGGAAACGATGCGCCAGCAGCAGGGCGGGCGGCGCGGCGGATCTGGCGGCGGCTACGGCCCCCGTCCCGGCTATGGCCCGGGCCCCGGCTATGGTCCCCGCCCTGGCTATGGCCCTCGCCCCGGCTATGGCTACGGGCCGCGCCCGGGCTACCGTCCTCCCCCGCCGCCGCCGTATTACGAGCGCTGGTAATTCATCGTTCGGGCAAGGGGCCGGCCTTCGGCCCCTTGCCCCGCCAGTGCGCCTAGCTCGGCAACACCGGCACCACTGCATTCTGGAGCGCCCACCATGCGCGGGCGCTCACGACCAAGGCGAGCAACGCGATCAGAACCGCGGCTTGGGCCAGGTCACGCCGCCAGCTCGTCTGGGGCGATTTGCGCAGGGTCGCGTACACGGCTTCGCGCCTGCGCCTGAAGGATGCCAGAAGCGGCATGGCAATGTTTCCTTGAATGAGGGGACGATCAGGCGCGCGCGCCGGGACGATGGCCGTTGGCCGTGCCGAGCGGCGGCCGCGGAAAGTCCTCGATGACCTCTTCCATCAGCCGGACCGCATCCTCGCCGGCGGGCGTCAGCGGCAGCCGGCAATCCGGGCGGACCCCGGGATGAAGCCGCGACAGTCCCTGCTTGATCAGCACGGGCTCCGGCTCCCTCGCCAGGGCGGCATTCACCGGCGCGAGCCGCCGCTGCAGCATCTGCGCCTGCCCGTACAGTTCGGAGCGCATCGCGCTGCCGAGCCGGAACAGCCAATGCGGCACGAGATTGCCGACCGCTGTCACCGCGCCGCAGCCCCCGGCCAGGAAATAGGACGGGATCGCATCCACGGAGCCCGTCAGCCGCATGAACCGGCGGTCGCGCACTTGGGCGATCCGGTCGCAGCGAGAGAGATCCCCGCGGCGTTCCAGGATGCCGACGATGTTCCCGTGGCCCGAAAGCTGCGCGAGCGCCTCGCAGGAGAGCTCGACGCCGCAGCGGTCCGGATCGTTATCGAGCACGATCTCCAGCGTCGTCGACCGGGCCGCGGCGGCGACATGGGCGACGAGCCCAGCCTGGGTCGGGCGGCTGTAATAGGGCATGCGCAGCAGGATCGCCGACGCCCCGGCGCGCTCGGCCTCGGCGATCTCCGCGAGCGTCGCGGCGGTTGCATTGGTCCCCGCAGCCGCGATGACGGGGAAGTGGCGCCCCGCAGCGCGACGCACGCTCGCGAGGACATCTCGGCGCTCGTCGGGCGTCAGGGTCGGAAACTCCCCGGTCGCGGAGCAGACGACGAGGCCATCCGTGCCCTGTGCGATCTGCCAGGCGACGAGCCGTTCGAGCGAGGCATGGTCGACGCGCTCTCCCTCGAAGGGCGTGACGAGCGCCGTGAACATGCCGTGGAGCCAGTGGTTCATGGCCGCCTCACAGCAACCTGAGACGCTTCGCCGTGGAGCGGACCGCCAAGGGGCGATGGTCCGTCTCGAAGGCGGCGTAACGCAGTGCGCAGTCCCGGCTCACGAAGATTCCGCCGCCGCGGCCATGCGCCTCGACCGCCAGCCAATGCCCCTCGACATCGCGGCCGACGACGAATTCAAGGGGCTTCTGAAGACATCTATCCTTCATCGTCCTGTTCCCATGCAGCTGATGACCAGCTGTCGAACAGGTAATGACGGAACGGGTAGCTTTTCGATGCCGGCGAAGGGCGCGAGATCTTAAAATGTCATAGGAAAATTATCGGATCTTACGCGGAGATGACCGATAGGTTTTCTTTCAACACTCCAAAATTCTACAAATTCTATTCCACGAAAGCCTGATAACTTTGCACGGAACCACGCCGTCATCCCGGACAAGCCGCGGCAGCGGCGCCGATCCAGGATCCATCGGAGAGCGCCGCGCCTTAGAATGGATCCCGGGGCGAGCCCGGGATGACGTCCCGTTTCCGCAGAAAGTCAGCACGCTCCGGCAGCAGGTTCGAAGCTGGCCGATCAGACCTCGTCGAGCAGCAGCGGGTAGATGTCTTCGCCGCCCTTGGCATCGCGGATGCGATCGCGCACCTCCTGCGGCCGCAGCCGCTTTGCGATGCAGGCGAGCGCGTCAATCCGGCCCTTGCCGCCATTCTCCGGCGTCAGCACGAGGCAGACGATGTCCACCGGCTCCCCGTCGATCGCCTCATAGGCGACCGGGCGCTCCAGCCGCGCCAGCAGGCCGAAGGGCTCGGCGAGCCCGGCCACCGGCGCATGCGGCATCGCCACCCCTCCCCCGACACCGGTCGAGCCCAGAGCTTCGCGGCGGTTCAATGCGTCGAGAATGGCAGCCTCGGGCAGCGCAAGCTGCTCCGCCGCCTTCTTCGCCAGCGCACGGAACAACGCCGGCTTGGTCGCGGCGGCAAGCTTGATGATGGAACGCGGGCGAATGATGTCGGAAGGGATCATGCAGCTATGTCGTCGTGGGAGGCCGTTAGAACCGGAGACGGAGCGGCGACGCTCACTCGGCCTCGCGCAGGCGGTAGCCGACGCCGGTCTCGGTGGTGATGTATTGCGGCTGGTCCGGGATGCGCTCGATCTTCTGGCGAAGCTGCCGGACATAGACGCGCAGATACTGCACATCGGCCGAGCTGCCCCAGACCTGCTTCATCAGATGCTGATGCGTCAGCACCTTGCCGGCATGCTGCACGAGGATGCGCAGGATGTCGTATTCCTTAGGCGAGAGCTTCACCTCCTGCCCGGCCACCCTGACGATGCGCTTGACGAGGTCGACCGAGAGCTCGCCGGTCTGGAAAATCGGCTTCTCGCCCTGCTGCTGCAGCTTGTGGCGCAGCGCGACGCGCAGGCGCGCCGCGAGCTCCTTCATCCCGAAGGGCTTGGTGACATAATCGTCCGCGCCGGTCTCCAGCGCCTCGACGATGCCGGCCTCGTCGGTGCGGCTCGACAGGATCACGATCGGCAGCGCCAGCGCCTCCCCCCGCCATTTGCGCAGCAGCTCCTGGCCGGACATATCCGGCAGGCCGAGGTCGAGCACGATCAGGTCCGGCATCTCCTCGGTCACCTGCGCAATCGCATCCCGCCCGGTCGCAGCCTCGCGGATGGCGTATCCCTCGGTCGTGAGGCCGACGCGCAGCAGGCGGCGGATCGCCGGCTCGTCGTCCACGACCAGGACCTTGACGTCCATTGTCGTCATGTCAGCGGCTCCAATCTCTCTGGCCGGGCCTCGACGGGCATGCTGATGGTGAAAGCCGCACCGGCGCGATCCGTCCGGTTCGACGCGTCTATCCTGCCCCCCATCGCCTCGACGAAGCCGCGGCAGATGGCAAGGCCAAGGCCGGTTCCGGCGCGGACCTGATCGCCTTTCCGAACCCTGTAGAAGCTGTCGAAGATGCGCTCCAGATCAGCCGGCGGCAGACCGGGGCCTTCGTCGGCGACCGTGATCAGGACCGCCTCGCCATGCTGCCGGGCACGGATGGCGATGGCGCTGCCGGCGGGGGCATATTTGGCGGCGTTGTCGATCAGGTTGAACAGCACCTGCTCGAACAGGACGGGGTCGAGCCGCAGCATCGGCAGATCCCCCGGCAACTCCGTCTCGATGCGATGGCCAGCCGCGATCTTCGCCGCGCGGCGCAGCGCACTGCCGACCACTTCGGCCACATCCACCAGCGCGGCATTGGGCTCCATCGCGCCGGCCTCGATCCTGGTCATGTCGAGCAGGTTGGCAATGAAGCGGTTGAGCCGCTCCGACTCGTCGATCACGGTCACCAGGAGGTCCGTGCGATCCTCCTCGGGCAGCGCGTTGCGATAGTCCCGCAAGGTGCCGGCCGCCCCCATGATCGAGGCCAGCGGCGTCTTAAGGTCGTGCGAGATCGAGGTCAGCAGCGCCGACCGCAGGCGATCCGCCTCCGCCGCAAGCTTCGCCCGGTCGACATCGGCGACGAGTTGGATGCGCTCGATCGCGACCGCAGCCTGATCGGCGAGCGCATCGAGCAGGCGCTGCTGCTCGGGCGAAAGCAGCGGCCCCTCCTTGTCGTTGTCGAGGCCGATCACGCCGACAGCGGTGCGCCCCGTCCGCAGCGGCAGATAGAGCCGTTTCGCGCCGGGCAGCGTATCGGCGCCGCGTCCGGCCGGGCGGTCATGCTCCCAGGCCCAGCGCGCGGCTGCGATGTCGGCATCGACCAGCGTGTCGTCGGGGGGATAACCGGCGCGCACCGACAGCGAGCCCTTCTCCGGCATCAGGATAACGACGCGCACCTTGAGCATTGAGGCGATCTGGAAGGCGCTCGCCCAGAGCACGTCGTCGAGTGTGCCGGTCCCGGCGAGCTTCTTGGAGAACAGGTAGAGGTCTTCCGTGGTCCGCGCCCTCTGTCGGGCGGCATCGGCCTGGCGCTGCACGCGCGCGGTCAGGTTCGAGGCGATCACTGCGACGAGCAGGAAGAAGGCGAGCGCGACCGCGTTCTCCGGGTCCCCCACGGTAAAGGTGTAGATCGGCGCGACGAAGAAGAAGTTCAGCGCCAGCGCGCCAAGCACCGAGGCGAAGAGAGCCGGCCACAGACCAGCCGTCACAGCCGAGGCGAGGACGGCCGTGAGGAAGACCAGCGCGATATTGCGCAAGTCCATGATCTGGCTGAGCAACTCGGCCGCACCGAGAGCAATGGCGACATAGGCGACTGCGGCGAGATAGGGCTTGGCCGAGAAGCCCGTCTTGCCGAGGGTCGAGACCGCGCCGGCCGCGTCCGGCGGCTCCTCGCGCAGCGCAACGACATGAACGCCGATGTCGCCGGCCCGGCGGATCAGCTCGTGCGAGACGGAGGTTCCCAACCATTCGCGCCAGCGCGATTTGGCCGGCTTGCCGACGATGATCTGGGTGACGTTATTGGCCGCCGCATGCCGCAGGATCTCCCCGGCCACATCGAGCCCCGGCAGAACGATCGCCTCGCCGCCAAGCTGGGCGGCAAGCCGCAGCGCATTTGCGACCCGTGTCTTGGCCGCTTCCGGCAGCGCGGCCGCTCGCGGCGTCTCTACATGAAGCACGCTCCACGGCGCCCGCAGGCGATCGGCCTGCCGCTTCGCATGCCGGATCAACGCCGGAGCCCCCGCGCTCTCGTCGATGCAGACGAGGATGCGCTCTCCCGCGGCCCAGGGGCCAGGGATCGCGTGCTCCTGCATATGGCTGAGCAACTGGTCGTCGACCCGCTGCGCCGTCCGGCGTAGCGCCAGCTCGCGCAGCGCCGTCAGGTTGCCGGGCGAGAAGTAGTTCGCGATGGCGCGCTTGGCCGTCTTGCCGAGATAGACCTTGCCCTCCTCGAGGCGCCGGATCAGGTCGGCCGGCGTCACGTCGATGATCTCGATCTCGTCGGCGCGGTCGACGATCGAATCCGGCACCGTCTCGCGCACCCGGATGCGGGTGATCTGCGCGACGACGTCGTTCAGGCTCTCGACATGCTGGATATTGAGCGTGGTGTAGACATCGATGCCTCGAGAGAGCAGTTCCTCGACATCGAGATAGCGCTTGGGGTGGCGGCTGCCGGGCGCGTTGGTATGGGCGAGCTCGTCGACCAGCACCAGCGCCGGGCCGCGCGCCAGGACCGCGTCCAGATCCATCTCGTCGAGGACGTGGTCCTTGTAGTCGACCATCCGGCGCGGGACGATCTCGAGACCGTCGACCAGCCCTTGCGTCTCCTTGCGGCCATGGGTCTCGACGACGCCGATCACGACGTCGAGGCCCTCGGCCTTGCGAGCCCGGGCGGAGCTCAGCATCTCATAGGTCTTGCCGACGCCCGGCGCCGCGCCGAGGAATATCTTCAGGCGGCCCTGGCCTTCGCGCCGGGCGCTCGCCAGCAGCGCCTCGGGCGAGGGCCTGCCCCTGATTTCACGATGGCTGTCGGGAAGCGTCATGCGGTCCGCACGGAAAAGCGGCGGCGCGTCACGCGCCGCCGGTGCCTTTGTGTCAGCGCGCAGCGGCGCCGTCGAGAGCGAGGTTGAGCGCCAGCACGTTGACGACGGGCTCACCGAGGAAGCCGAGCTTGCGCGGCTCAATGTGGGCATCGACCAGCGCCTTGACCGTCGCCGGGTCGGCATTGCGCGCCTTGGCGACGCGGCCGACCTGGAAATAGGCCGCCTCTGGCGAGATATGCGGGTCGAGCCCGCTGCCCGAGGTGGTGACGAGGTCCATCGGCACGGCCGCGCCCGGATTCTCGGCCCGCAGCGCCTCGGCATCGCTCTTGATGCGCTCGATCAGCTTGGGATTGGTCGGCCCGAGATTGGAGCCCGACGAGCTCGCGGCATTGTAGCCGTCGCCCGCGGCCGAAGGCCGGCTGTGGAAATAGCGATCGGCGGCGAAGGACTGGCCGATCAGGCTGGAGCCGATGATCTTGCCGTCCTTCTCGATCAGGCTGCCATTGGCCTGCTTCGGGAAGACAGCCTGCGCGATGCCGGTCATCGCCAGCGGGTAGACGAGGCCCGTGAGGATCGCGAAGGCCGCGAGCATCACGAGGGCGGGGCGAATCTGCTTGAGCATGGTTCCGGCTCCTTAGACGAGGTGCAGCGCGGTGATGGCCATGTCGATGGCCTTGATGCCGATGAAGGGCACGATGATGCCGCCTAGCCCGTAGACGAGCATGTTGCGGCTCAGCAGCGCTCCGGCGCCGACGGCGCGGTACTTCACGCCCTTCAGGGCGAGCGGGATCAGCGCGATGATGATCAGCGCGTTGAAGATGATCGCCGACAGGATGGCGCTCTGCGGCGTCGCCAGCCCCATGACGTTGAGCGCGCCAAGCTGCGGGTAGAAGGCCAGGAACATCGCCGGGATGATCGCGAAGTACTTGGCAACGTCGTTAGCGATCGAGAACGTCGTCAGCGCGCCGCGCGTCATCAGCAGCTGCTTGCCGATCTCGACGATCTCGATGAGCTTGGTCGGATCGCTGTCGAGGTCGACCATATTGCCCGCCTCGCGCGCCGCCACCGTGCCGGTGTTCATCGCCACGCCGACATCGGCCTGCGCCAGTGCCGGAGCGTCGTTGGTACCGTCGCCGCACATGGCGACGAGCTTGCCCTTGGCCTGTTCCTCGCGGATGAGCGCGAGCTTGTTCTCGGGCGTGGCCTGGGCGAGGAAATCATCGACCCCGGCTTCCGCGGCGATGGCGGCTGCGGTCATCGGGTTGTCGCCGGTGATCATCACGGTGCGGATGCCCATGCGCCGCAGCTCCGAGAAGCGCTCGCGGATGCCGCCCTTGACGATGTCCTTGAGGTGGACGACGCCGAGCAGGCGCCCATCGCGGGCCACCGCCAGCGGCGTGCCGCCGGCCTTGGCGACTTCGGCGGCGATGGCCTGGACCTCGCGCACGATCTCGGAAGTGGAACGTTCGCCCGCCGCCTCGACATGCTTGAGCACGGCATCGACCGCGCCCTTGCGGATCTGCGAGCCATCGATGTCGACCCCGCTCATGCTGCTCTGCGCCGTGAAGGGCACGAAGGTCGCGTGCAGGCTGGCCATGTCGCGTGCCCGGATGCCGTATTTCTCCTTGGCGAGCACGACGATGGAGCGGCCTTCCGGCGTCTCGTCGGCGAGCGAGGCGATCTGCGCGGCATCGGCGAGTTCCTGCTCCCCGACGCCGCGGACGGCCCGGAACTCCGTCGCCTGGCGATTGCCGAGCGTGATCGTGCCGGTCTTGTCGAGCAGCAGCGTATCGACATCGCCGGCGGCCTCGACGGCGCGGCCGGATGTGGCGAGCACATTGAAGCGCACCAGCCGGTCCATGCCGGCGATGCCGATGGCCGAGAGCAGCGCACCGATCGTGGTCGGGATCAGCGTCACGAACAGTGCGACCAGCACCACGACGGGGATGTAGCCGCCGGCATAGGTCGCAAAGCTCGGGATCGTCGCGGTGGCGAGCACGAAGATCAGCGTCATGCCCGCGAGCAGGATGTTGAGCGCGATCTCGTTCGGCGTCTTCTGGCGCTCCGCGCCCTCGACCAGCGCGATCATGCGGTCGATGAAGGTCGAGCCCGCCGCGGCCGTGATGCGCACGCGGATCCAGTCCGAGAGCACCTGCGTGCCGCCGGTCACCGCCGAGCGGTCGCCGCCGGATTCACGGATGACGGGGGCGGATTCGCCTGTGATCGCCGCCTCGTTGACCGAGGCGACGCCCTCGATCACCTCGCCATCGGAGGGGATGATGTCGCCAGCCTCGACGAGCACGACATCGCCGACCTTCAGCGAAGTGCCGGGGACGAGCTTGAAGGCGCTGCGATCCTCGCTGGTCAGCAGCTTGGCCTGCGTCTCGGTGCGCGTCTTGCGCAGCGACTCCGCCTGCGCCTTGCCGCGCCCCTCCGCCATCGCCTCGGCGAAATTGGCGAAGAGCACGGTGAACCAGAGCCAAAGCACGATCTGGAAGGAGAAGCCGAGCCCGGCGGCGCCCGTCACCAGATCCTTGACGAGGAGGACGGTGGTCAGCGCCGAGACCACGGCGACGACGAACATCACCGGATTGCGGGCGAGAACGCGGGGATCGAGCTTGCGGAAGGCGTCGCCCAGCGCAGGCAGGAGGATGCGAGCGTCGATCAGGCTCGCGGATTTGGATGGGCTCATGAGAGGCTCCAGCGAAAGGATGTGACGCGCGGGCTCAGGCGGCGCCGAGCAGGGCGGCGAGTGCGCGGACGATGAGCAGGACGAGGCAGAGCCCGAGCGTCATGCCGAGGATCAGGGTGGCGGGCCGGGGCGGCGTCCGGCCCGGTCCCCGCGACGAAGCCGCGTCGCGGGGGATGGCTTCACGCCGCATCTGGCGCAGGCAGCTTGCCATGGCAGGCTCCTCAGAAGCTCTGGCCCGCGATCATCGCGAGATGCTCGACGATCGGGCCGACGGCGAGAGCGGGAAAGAAGGTCAGACCGCCGACGATGACGATCACGCCGACCAGGAGGCCGACGAAGAGCGGCCCGTCCGTCGGGAAGGTGCCGGCCGAGGCGGGCACGGACTTCTTCGCGGCAAGCGAGCCCGCAATGGCGAGCGCCGGGATGATGACCAGGAAGCGGCCGACCAGCATGGTGATGCCCAGCGTCACGTTGTACCAGACCGTGTTCGCCGAGAGGCTGGCGAAGGCGGAGCCGTTGTTCGCCGCCGCCGAGGTGTAGGCGTAGAGGATCTCGGAGAAGCCGTGCGGCCCGCTGTTGCCGACCGCAGCGACGGCATCGGGCAGCACCACGGCGATCGCGGTGAAGATCAGCATGCCGGCCGGCAGGCACAGGATGGCGAGCACGGCCATCTTGACCTCCTTCGCCTCGATCTTCTTGCCGAGATATTCGGGCGTGCGGCCGACCATCAGCCCGGCCACGAAGATCGCCAGCACGATGAAGAGCACGATGCCGTAGAACCCGGCGCCCACGCCGCCCACGATGATCTCGCCGAGCTCCATGTTGATGAGCGGGATCAGGCCGCCCAGCGCGGTGAAGCTGCCATGCATGGCATTGACCGCGCCGCAGGACGCCGCCGTGGTGACGACAGCGAAGAGCGCCGAGAGCGGGATGCCGAAGCGGACCTCCTTGCCCTCCATGTTGCCGCCCTGCAGGCCAAGCGCATGGACCAGCGGGTTGCCCGCTGCCTCCGCCCAGTAGCAGACGACGACACCCACGATGAACAGCACGCCCATGCTGGCGAGGATCGCCCAGCCCTGGCGCTGATTGCCGACCATCCGGCCGAAGACGTTGGTGAGCGCAGCGCCGATGGCAAAGATCGTCACCATCTGGATCATGTTCGTGATGGCGTCGGGGTTCTCGAAGGGATGCGCAGCATTGGCGTTGAAGAAGCCGCCGCCATTGGTGCCGAGCATCTTGATCGCGATCTGGGAAGCGACAGGCCCGCGCGCGATGGTCTGCTGCGCGCCTTCGAGTGTGGTCGCGACCGCCGCAGCGTCGAAGGTCTGCGGCATGCCGAGCGCGACATAGATGAGCGTCAGCACGATGCAGAGCGGCAGCAGGACGTAGAGCGTCGCGCGGGTCAGATCGACCCAGAAGCTGCCGACCGTCTTCGCCGAGGCCCGCGCAAAGCCGCGGATCAGTGCGACGGCAATGGCAATACCGGTCGCGGCCGAGACGAAGTTCTGCACGGTCAGACCGAGCATCTGCGTCAGGTACGACATCGTGCTCTCGCCGCCATAGCTCTGCCAGTTCGTGTTGGTGACGAAGCTGACCGCCGTGTTGAAGGCGAGATCGGCCGGCACCGCTGCCATCCCGTCCGGGTTCAGCGGCAGCCCGCCCTGCAGGCGCTGCAGCCCGTAGAGGAACAAGAGCCCGGCGAGGTTGAACAGCAGCAGCGCGACGGCATAGGCGCTCCAGTGCTGCTCCTCGCGGTCATGCGTGCCGGCCACCGCGTAAAGCCCCCGCTCGACCGGCGCGAGCACGGGGGACAGGAAGGTGCGCTCACCATTGAAGACGCGCGTCATGTAGCCGCCGAGCGGCTTCGTCAGCGCCAGCACGATCGCGCAGAAGAGGAGGATCTGGATCCAGCCATAGAGTGTCATGGGGATGACTTTCAGAGCATTGCGCTGCGCTCAGAACCGCTCGGGGCGGATCAGCGCATAGATGAGGTAGACGAGCAGCACCGCGGTCACCGCGCCGCCGAGGAGATAGTCGACGATCATGGGAGGGCCCTTTCAGAGCGCGTCGCAGGCGGAGACGTAGGCGAGCGTGGCCGCGAAGAAGGCGAAGCCGAGCGCGAGCATGGCGATATCCATTGCCGTGGTCCTTTCGACCGGGGCGTTGCCGATGGGCCAATGGCCCGCGGGCGCCGTCCTCCAGTGGAAGGCGAAGCCAGCAGCCTGATCGACCATGGGCGGGATTATCGTGCCGGGGGCATAGGCGTTCGAGACGGCCGGACGCGGCAGGAAATAGGAATCTTATAGGAATTCAGCCAACCGGCGGGCCCGAGCCGAAGGGAGTACGAGTACGGGAGCCCAAATGCGGAAAGGGCGCCTTCCGGCGCCCTTTCGCTTGTCCTGCAGATCTGATCTGGACCGCTCAGTAGCGGAACGAACGGGCGAGCTGGTCTTCGATCGGCTTGACCAGATAGGCGAGCGCGGTGCGCGAGCCGGTCTGGATGAAGGTCTCGACCGGCATGCCGGGCATCAGCGTCTTGCCGCCAAGCCGGCTCACCTCGGCCCGCTCCAGCCCGACGCGCGCGATGTAGAACGAGGCGCCTGTCTTCTCGTCGGTGGTGGCGTCGGCCGAGACCTGGATCAGGCGCCCGTTCAAGTCCGGCGTCGTAGTGCTGTCGAAGGCGGAGAAGCGCATGACGACCGCCTGGCCGACGCGCAGCCTGTCGATCATCGTCGGCTCGATCCGCGCCTCGACGACGAGGCCGTCGGTCTCCGGCACGATCAACATGATCTGCTCGGCCGGGCCGATGACGCCGCCGATGGTGTGCACGGTCTGCTGGTGGACGATGCCGTCCTGCGGCGCGCGCATCTCGATGCGGGCGAGCTGGTCGGACGCCGCCACGCGCCGCTCCAGCAGATCGGCGATCTTGCCCTCGACGTCGCGCAGCTCGGTCGTCACTTCGCGGCGCAGATCCTGATCGACCTGCAGGATCTGCAGCTCGACCTCGGCGATGCGCCCCCTCACCCGCGCCATGTCCGAGGTCAGGCTGCCCTCCTCGCCGGCAAGGCGGGAGGCCTCGCGCTGCAGACCCGTCAGACGCGAGAGCGCGACGAGGCTCTGGTCGTAGAGCTTCTGGACGCCCTCGAGCTCCTGCCCGATCAACGCCGCCTGGGCGCGCCGGGAGGCGAGCTGCGCCACCAGCCCCTTGATCTCTTCATGCGACTGGGCGACCCGCTCGCGCAATTGCGAGCGCTGGCCGTCCGAGGCGGTGCGCCGCGTGCGGAACAGCGTGTTCTCGCTCTCCGTGGCCTGGATCACCACCGGCTCGGCGGCCCGCTCGACCAGTTCCGGTGGCGTCACGATCGCGGGCAGGCCGTCCCGCTCGGCTTCCAGCCGGGCCTTGCGCGCCTGGAATCGGCGCAGCTCCAGCTCGATCAGGGCGAGGCTCGCCTTCGCATGGGTCTCGTCGAGCCTGACGAGGACGTCACCGGATTTGACGCGGTCGCCATCCTTGACGCGGATCTCGGCGACGACGCCGCCGGACGGATGCTGGACGCGGCGGACATTGCTCTCGACCACCACCTTGCCCGACGCGATCACCGCGCCGGCAAGCGGCGCCGTGGCGGCCCAGATGCCGACCGTGCCGAACAGCAGCGCGATGGTCGCGACGCCGACGATCGCGGCCTTGCGGATGTCGCGGCCCGGATCGAGCCGCTTCTGCGGCGCGCCGGCGCCGCTCTTGTTCTCGTTAACCGCGCGCATGGGCCGTCACCATCAGCTTCGAAGCGGGAGCGGCGGTCGGCACGGCGGCAGGCGCCGGCGCAAGGCTCTTGCGCAGCACCTCGTCCTTCGGTCCGAACGTCTGCACCTGGCCTTCGGCGAGGATCATCACCAGGTCGATCCCCGCCAGCGCCGAGGGCCGGTGGGCGATGACCACGACGATGCCGCCGCGCTTGCGCACACCGCCGATCGCCGCCGTCAGCGCCGCATCGCCATCGGAATCGAGGTTGGCGTTGGGCTCGTCGAGCACGACGAGGAAGGGATCGCCGTAGAGCGCGCGTGCCAGGCCGATGCGTTGGCGCTGGCCACCCGACAGAATGCCGCCGGCCTCCCCGAGCGGCGTCTCGAAGCCGTTCGGGAGCCCCAGGATCATGTCGTAGGCGCCGGCCGCCTTGGCCGCCGCCAGAACCGCCGTCTCGGTCATCTCCGGGTCGAAGCGGGCGATGTTCTCCGCCACCGTGCCGGCGAAGAGCTGCACGTCCTGCGGCATATAGCCGATCATCGCGCCACGCTGCTCGGCCGACCACTGGTCGAGCGTCGCGCCGTCGAGGCGCAGGGAACCGCGCTGCACCGGCCAGATGCCGACCAACGTGCGCGCCAGCGTGGACTTGCCGGAGGCCGAAGGACCGATGACGGCAAGCCCCTGCCCGGCCTGGAGCACGAGGCCGATATCCTTGAGGACCGGGCTTTGCGAGCCCGGCGGGGCGACGAAGACATGCTCCAGCCCGAGCTGCTGCCTCGGCCGCTCGGGCGCGACGAGCGGATCGGCCTTCGTCTCGCCGAGCGCCGCTTTCAGCCGGGCCCAGGCCTGACGGGCACCGATGAAGGGCCGCCAGTTGCCGATGGCGAGTTCGATCGGCGCCAGAGCCCGGCTGCTCAGGATCGAGGAGGCGATCATCACTCCGGACGAAGCCTCGTTGTTCATCACCAGCCAGGCGCCGAGGCCGAGCATGCAGGACTGCAGCATGAAGCGGACGATCTTCGAGATCGTGCCGAGCATGCTGGTCAGGTCGGAGGCACCGAGACCGGTTGCGACGTAGCGCTCGTTGACGGCGTCGAAGCGGGCCGTGACGCGCCGCTCCATGCCCAGAGCCGCCACGGCCTCGGCATTGCGCCGCATCGCTTCCAGCAGGGCCGAACGCTCGGCGCCGGCGCGCGAAACCTCGGCGCTCGGCTTGCGCGAGAGCACCTCGGTCAGGAGCGCCAGCACGACCAGGACCGCGGCGCCGCCGACCAGTGTCCAGCCGAGATAGGGATGCAGGATGAAGCAGAGACCGCCATAGAGCGGGATCCAGGGCAGGTCGAACAGGGTCGTCGGGCCGAGGCCGGACAGGAAGGAGCGCACGCTGTCGAGGTCGCGCGGCAGCTGCGTGCCCCCCGGCGTCCCGCGCAGCTGCGCCGCGAGCATCGTGCCGACGACCGGGCCGCTCAGCTTCCGCTCGAGCGACACACCGATCCGGCCGAGGATGCGCTGGCGCAGCCAGTCGAACATGCCGAGCAGGATGTAGAGCGCCGCGACGACGATCGAGAGCGCGACGAGTGTCGGCACGCTGCGCGAAGGCAGAACCCGGTCATAGACCTGCAGCATGTAGATGGAGCCGGTCAGCATCAGGATGTTGACCAGCGCCGAGAACAGCGCGACGGCGAGGAAGGCGGCGCTGCACGAAGCCAGCGCCTGGCTCGCAGCGTTCGAAGAGGATTTGGGCAACACGTCTCGACCCTGGGCAGCTACACGACAAGATGGCGCCGACATCTTCCCTGGGGCGATAGAAAGCGAAGATGACGGCTGGGTGAAATCCCCTCTCACGAGGCATCGAAAGTTTCGATACCCCCATCGAATCCTGAAATACCCGGGTTTGCAGGCAGCGCCGCGGAGTCCCGGAAAACAATAGATAAACTTCTATAATTGTTGATGTTTTCTGAGATTTAGCCGAGGAGAACTGTCATAAATCAGAAGCAATGAGACTTTATCGGCCATTTGTCCCTGATCGAACCGGCGATCGGGATGCCCGACACGGCTGAGCGCCAGGAGGGACGCCAGGCGGACATGTTTCGACGGCGTGAGTAGGGTCATGGCATCGGTTACGCAGCTTCGCGCATTTCACCACGTCGCGACCGCCGGAGGTTACTCTCAGGCCGCGCGCGAAACCGCGAACAGCCAGTCGAACCTTTCCGGCCAGGTCCGCCAACTCGAAGCGGCTTCCGGCATGGCCCTGTTCGAACGCGGCCCCTATGGGGTCAGGCTGACCTCGGACGGCGAGGCGCTCTACAAGGTGACCTCACGGCTGTTCATGGCGCTGGGCGAGGCCGATGCGCTCCTGAAGAGCAGGAAGGTCGACGGAGGCCGCCTGCGCATAGCGTCCGACGGTGTCGTGCATTCGCTGCCGATCCTCGCGGCGTTGCGCCGCTACAGACCCAACCTGGTCTTCTCCTTGCTGGTCCATAATTCGGACGCCGTCATCGAGCAGGTGTCGCAATACCGCGCCGATGTCGGCGTCACCGCGCAGAAGCCGAAGGACGACCGGTTCTACGTCCGCCCTCTGACCAGCATGAGCATCGGGGTGTTCATCCCGAAATCGCATCCCTGGTCGCGCCGCAGCAATGTCGCGATCCGCGAGCTGGAAGGCCTGCCCTTCGTGATGCGAGAAAAGGGCTCGCGCACACGTCAACTGTTTGAGCAGAGCGTGCGGGACCACGGCGTCTCTCTCGGCCCTGTCCTCGAAGTATCGACCCGCGAGGGCGTCCGCGAAACCGTGGCGGCCGGCTTCGGCCTGGGCGCTGTGGCCGATCTCGAATTCGGCTTCGACAGCCGCCTGCATTTCCTGCCGCTGCGCGACGCGGAAGTCATGCTCGAGGAATATCTTGTCTGCCTCGACGAACGACGGCGCATTCCGATGATCGAGGACTTCTTCAAATGCGCGGCAGAGGGCCTTGGCTCCCGCGCCCAGCTTCGGGCTTCGCACCCGGAGTTTGCCTGACGGCCGCCCCTGCAACGAAGCCCGCCGTTTTCCGACCGGCAGGCTCGTTCCCGCGAAGGTTCTCGACCGACGCGATCGCCGAACGCGGCGCGTCATTCCCATCGCAGTGAAAGCGCCCCGACGTCGCCCGGACGGCTTGATCGTGCATCGGCCGGCTCAGCCGCATTTTATTACGACTTTCGAAATGACGTTAAGATACTGTTAACAAATCGTCATCGCCGCAGGCTCTTTAGCGCGGGCTGGCTCGCCTCAGGCGGGCAGCCCGGCGAACCTCGTGCTTCGCCGGATCTCCTTTGCCTGGCTTCAAAAGGATTCCCGCGATGGCGCTCGCCCCCGGTTCGATCAATCTCGTCGGTTTCAGCGCCGACAGGGCCGACGGCCTCGTCTTCGTCGTGCTGGAACCCGTACTCGCCGGCTCGGTGGTTGCCATCACCGACAACAGCTTCGACGGCGTGAATTTCGGCACCGACCGCGCGACCTGGCTCTGGACGGCCAACGCCGACCTGGCGGCTGGAACCGAAGTGACGATCAAAGGTCTCCAGTCCGGCGAGGCGCCGAGCGCTGATACCGGCACTGTCGTCGAATCTGAAAAGCCGGTCGATGCGGACATCACCGGCAGCGTCAGGACGTTCCATGCCTATTCCGGCAGCTCGACCAATCCGGCCCTGCTCGGCAGCGTCGTGAGCCAGGGCATCGCCGACGCGACCGTTCACATCTCGGCCGAGACCGGCTCCGCCGGGGCGCAGAGCCACGCTTCCGCGGGCTTCCAGATGGCCGAGATCGCCGGCGGCGGCAGCGCTTCGCGCAGCTTTGCGAGCTTCTCCGCCTTTTCGTCGTCCATTGCCGCGCCTGCGAGCGAGACGGGCAATACGCCTTCCGCGCCTGCGCTCGATGGCGACGACAGCGCCTTCAGCGACGGCAATGACAACCTCAACAACACCGGCCTCTACACCGGCACCGTTGCGATGAAGGGCGGCGATGACACCCTCGTCAATTCCGGCATCATCCTCGGCTCGAACGGCGTCGCCATCGACATGGGCGACGGCGACGACAACGTCACGCTCGAGGAAGGCTCGCGGGTCTACGGCGAAATCCGGCTCGGCGCTGGCGACGACGAACTGCAGGCCGGCGAGGTCGAGGGTGATCTGAACATCGATGCCGGTGACGGCAACGACACGGTCGTCTCCGGCATCGGCGACGACCTGATCCGCGGCGGCGCTGGCGACGACATCCTCGACGGTGGCGAGGGCGACGACCTCCTGCAGGGCGATGCCGGTAACGACCGTCTGCTCGGCGGCCTCGGCGACGATTTCCTCTTCGGCGGCGAAGGCAACGACACCCTGATCGGTGGCGAAGGCAACGACCTGCTCGACGGTGGCGCCGGCATCGACACGGTCGACTACTCCGACGACACGGATGGCGTCACGGTCGATCTCAAGACCGGCAAGGCGAACGGATACGGCATCGGGATCGACACGATCCGCGGCGTCGAAAACGTCATCGGCGGCAGCGGCAACGACACGCTGATCGGCAATGACGAGGTCAACCGCCTCGAAGGCGGCGCGGGCAATGACCGCCTCGTCGCCGGCGCCGGCGACACCGCGATCGGCGGCACCGGCGACGACACCATCGAAGCCACCGCTGGCGCGGGCGGCGCGATCACGGTCGACGGCGGCGAGGGCGACGACCTCATCCGCCTCATGGGCACCGGCACGGGCAGCCTCGCCGCCGCCACGGCCGTGGAACGCCTGATCGTCGAGGGCGGCAGCTGGTCGATCGCCGGCAGCGCCGTCTATGACGCGATCACCATCAAGAATGGCGGCACCGTCACCTCCGGCCTCGTCATCGACAAGGACGACCAGGTCAGCATCGAGGCCGGCGGCAAGCTTGTCGTCTCGAACAATGCCGTGACCTGGGCCGGCGGCGGCGACGCTGTCCTCACCAATGCCGGGCTGATCGAATCCGGCAGCCGCCTGCTCCAGACCACCGCGGGCGCCACCGGCTCGCTGACCATCGACAACCTCGCCAGCGGCACGCTGCGCGGCGGGCTCAACCCGAGCCAGGCAGCGGCAGCCGGTGCCAGCCTCACCCTCAACAACGCCGGCGTGATCGAGGCCAGCGGCCGCGTCATCGACTTCGAGGACAAGTTCTCCGACAACGGCGCGGTTGCCACGATCAACAACCTGGCCGGCGGCATCATTCGCCAGTACGGCACCAATACCGACGTGATCCGCATGGGCACGAACGGCACCATCAACAACTGGGGCACGATCACCACGGCCGAGGGCTTCACGGCTGGCGGCGACCTGATCGACTTCCAGGGCAGCACCGGCGGCAAGGTCAACAACTATGCGGGCGGCCGGCTCGAGGGCGCCAAGCATGCCGTGACCGGCGACCACGCGGTCACCGTCGTCAACGAAGGCACCATGATCGGCCGCAATGGCTCGGCGGTGAACATCGACAACGGCGCCTCCGAGGCTGACCGGGTCTACATCACCAACCGCGGCACCATGCAGGGTCGCTCGGCCGAGCTTGCCGACAGCGACGGCGACGCCATCGACATCGATGGCCTGCTGACCCTGAACAACAGCGGCACGATCGAAGGCCTCGGCGCCGAGGGCTATCACGACGGCGAGCCGAACGTGTCCGAGGGCATCGCCATCGGCGGCGGCTCGATCAACAATGACGGCCGGATCTATGGCTACGGCCGCGGCATCCAGGTCGACAATTCGAGCAACCAGGGCGCGCTGGGCGCCACCCTCATCGTCAACCGCGGCGAGATCGAGGGCGGCGGCCATGGTCCGGAGGGTGTTTCTCCGGCGGATGCGGCGCGGTTCGACCTGCGCGGCAACGAGGCGATCAACCTCGTCGGCGACCATGCCGACGAGATCATCAACACCAGCACCGGCCACATCATCGGCGGCATCGCGATGGGCGGCGGCGCCGACAGGCTGAGCAACTCCGGTCTGATCGAGGCCACCGGCGGCAGCGCCATCGACATGGGCGCGGGTGACGACTGGCTCTGGCTCTACACCGGCGCCGTCGTGCGCGGCACGATCCTGCTCGGTGCCGGCAACGACCTCGTCTTCGGGACGGCCTCTGCCGGCTTCACGATCGACGCGGGTGACGGTGACGATCAGATCTACATGGGCGGCTACACCGCCGATGCGAACGACCACATCCTGGGTGGCGCCGGCAACGACACCATCTATGCCGACATGGGCGACGACTTCGTCGATGGCGGCGTGGGTGACGACCGTCTCTTCGGCGGTGCCGGCAACGACACCATCTTTGGCGGCGCGGGCAACGACCTGCTCGACGGCGGCGACGGCGACGACATTCTCAATGGCGGCGACGGCGACGACGTGATCAGGGGCGGGGCCGGCAACGACATCATCGATGGCGGCGCGGGCTACGACGTGCTTGATCTCTCGGATGCCGCCGGGCCGATCTATGTCGACTTCGGTGCGGGCTACGTCTCCGGCGCCGGCATCGGCACGGATACCTTCACCGGCATCGAGAAGCTGCTGTTCGGCGACGGCGCCAACGACATCACGGGCGGCAACGGCGACGACATCTTCGACGGCGGCGCGGGCAACGACACGCTCAAGGGCGGCGCCGGCGACGACCAGCTCTTTGGCGGCCTCGGCGACGACACCCTGATCGGCGGCTCCGGTGACGACATCGTCGACGGCGGAGAGGGCAACGACACCATCTCCGGCGGTTCGGGCGACGACCAGCTCATGGGCGGCGCGGGCAACGACGTCATCAGCGGCGGCTCCGGCGACGACGACATCACCGGCGGCGCGGGTGACGACATCCTGACCGGCGGCTCCGGCACCGACAGCTTCCATTTCGCTGCCGGCTTCGGCCACGACACCATCACCGATTTCGGCGCCTCGGATCAGGACCTCATCTGGTTCAACAGCGATCTCTTCGCCGATTTCGATGCGGTGTTCGACCACGCGGTTCAGGTCGGGAACGACGTCGTGATCACCATCGACGAAGACACCTCGCTGACGTTGAACCGCACCAACCTCGCCTCGCTCGTTGCGGATGATTTCCGCTTCGCCTGAGCGATCTGGCCTCATGCCTACGGAAAGGGCGCCTCGCGGCGCCCTTTTTGTTTCGCCGTCGCGATCTCCCTGCGGGCGGAGTGGCCAATCGCGAGCGCGAGAACATCCTGACCTAAGGGAGCGGCCTGTCGTCGCAGGCGCATGTTCGGGCGTCACGACGGGCCGGGACCGAATTTTCGGATTCGGGGCCACATAAGGCTGGATTCCGCCGCGCCAGCCCCCAAATCCCGAACGCCATCTCATTGACGCTGATGGCCGATCGAGCATTTTCGAGGGGTCGGAATGCTCGTATCGGCGCGTTGTGCGCCGACAGGAGTTGCCTGCGCCCCAGGAACGGCGCTACAGGCACGGTCGGATATTGCCGCCTCCCGCCGCCTGACATCCCCGAGATCGAGACCGTCGAGAATGAGCAATTTTTATGAGGAACGCGTGCTCAGCGTTCATCACTGGACTGACACGCTCTTCAGCTTCACGACCACGCGCGATACGTCCTTCCGCTTCAAGAACGGCCAGTTCACGATGATCGGCCTGAAGGTCGACGAGAAGCCGCTGCTGCGCGCCTACAGCGTCGCGAGCACGAACTACGACGAGAACCTCGAATTCTTCTCGATCAAGGTGCCGGACGGCCCGCTCACCTCGCGGCTGCAGAACCTCAAGGTCGGTGACCCGATCATCGTCGGCAAGAAGGCGACCGGCACGCTCGTCCTCGACAATCTCAAGGACGGCAAGCGGCTCTTCCTGCTCGGCACGGGTACGGGGCTCGCCCCCTTCCTCTCGCTGATCCGCGATCCCGAGACCTATGAGCGCTACGAGAAGGTCGTGCTCGTCCATGGCTGCCGCCAGGTCTCCGAGCTCGCCTATGGCGAGCGCATCCAGAGCGAATTGCCGCAGGACGAGTTCCTCGGCGAGATGATCCGCGATCAGTTGCTCTATTACCCGACGGTGACGCGCGAGCCCTTCCGCAATCGCGGCCGGATCACCGACCTCCTGACCGGCGGGCAGCTCTTCACCGATCTCGGCCTCGGCCCCTTCGATCCGCAGGGCGACCGCTTCATGCTCTGCGGCAGCCCGCAGCTGATCGCCGACCTGAAGTCGATCTTCAACGAGCGCGGCCTGCATGAGGGCAACCATGGCGAGCCGGGCGACTATGTCGTCGAGCGCGCCTTCGTCGAGAAGTGAGCTGACAGGAACGAACGCGGCGATCCGAAGATCGCCGCGCCCAAGCTTGATTATTCGATCACGTCGATGATCCGGCGGGTTTGCGGATCGACGATCAGCACGTCATCGCCGATGAGCGTGTACTGATAGCCGCGCAGGCCGCTATCACGCTCCTCGGCCTCGCGCGGCAGCGGATGCAGCGCCATCTCGTTCGGCAATACCGCTCCCTTCAGCCCGTCTATGCCCTGGATGTCACCGGGCCGGGCGTCGCCGAGGATGATCCGCGCGATCTGGTGGCGATCATCCATGGACGCCGGCGGTGGAGTACTCCCGGTTGTCGCCGGAGCGGCGGCGGCCGATTGCGTCGCGCCCTTGTCCACCACTTCGACGATGCGACGGCTGCGCGGTTCGACGATGGCGACCTCCTCGCTCTCCGTCATGACGTATTGATAGCCGCGCCAATCGGGATGCCGCTCCACCACTTCGACCGGGAGGTCGTAGTAGTACGCGCTCGGCGGCAGGACCACGCCTTGCCTGAAGACCACCGTATCGGGCCTGTTCCACCGACGAATGTCGCGGCGGTGCGTGAACGAGGCATAGATGTCGGCATCCCCACCCCTGCCGTCGCGCGCGATCACCTCGACGACGCGCCGGCTGCGCGGATCGACGATGACGATCTCGCGGTCGGAAACGGTGTAGCGATAATCGCGATATTGCGGGCGGATGGTCGCAATCTCACGTGGCAGCGGCTGGAGCTGCACGCGCGACGGCAGTTCGACACCGACCGAAACCGCGACGCCCAGATTCGAAACCGGTCGGATCTCCTTGCGGTCGATACCCTGTCGAACGGTGTCGGCGATGCGCTGCGTGTCGGCGCTGCCGGCCTGCCCCTGCGCCGATTGCGGCGCTGTCGCCGCCGGCTGCCCGGCGGCCGTGCCGGTCTGCGGCGCGCCGGTGCTGGGCGCCGGCGCCGGGCTCGTGGCGCGCTGCCGATCATCAGGGCTCGGCTGGTTGGGCTGCGCCGTCGAAGGCCGGTTCGTGCGCTCATCCGGCTGCTGGGGCTGCGCGTTCTGCTGCGCCGGCGTCCGCTGGCCCTGCTGTTCGCGCTGCGCCTGCTCGCGCTGCTGCTGGCTCTGCGTGCGCTGATCCTGCGCTCGCTGCTTGTCCTGGCCGCGTTGCTGATCCTGCGCCCGCTGGGATTGCTCGCGCTCCTGGCCGTGCGTCCGCTGCTCCTGGGCGCGTTGCTGCCGCTCCTGGCCGCGCTCCCGCAGATCCTGGCCGCGCTGCTGATCCTGCCCACGGCGCTCTTCCATCTGGGCGCCGCGCTGCGATCGCGAACTCCCATCCGGCTGCCGCTGGGGTGCCTCTCCCTCGACGCCGCGGGCGCCGCGCGGTTCGGCACCGCCCGGAGGCCTCTCCATACGTCCGCGCGGACCTTCGTCAGGTGAAATGATGACGGGCTGGGCGACGGCCATGCCCGCATGCGCGGCAAAGGCTATCGCCGCGATTCCTGCGAATCGTTTCATCGGGATCATCCCTTGGTGGGTTTCGGATGGGAAACCAACCCGGAGCGCCCCGGCCTGTTCCGCCACGCCTGCAGCTAAGGAGAGATGTCTGGCAGCGCCGGCCCGTTTCAGGCGTCGAAACGGCTCTTTTCGACGAGCAATTCGATCACGAGGCCATGGGCGTCCCAGCTCTTGCTGAGACGACCCAATTGGGTGGCGCTGGCCCTGACGAGCAGGCTGCCGAAACCCTCCGCACCTGCACCGTTCGGCGGCGGCCCGCCGCTCTCGCGCCAGGTGATCGCGAAATCGTCGCCCACTTCCGTGCAGGTGATGTCCACCCTGCCCTCGACGACCGACAGGCCGCCATACTTCACCGCATTGGTCGCAAATTCATGCAGCAGGAGGGCGAGCGGCGTCACCATGCTGGCGGGCACCAGCCGATTGCACCCTGCGATGCTGACTCGCGGCTGATCCCCGCCCTCAGCGCGATAAGGCGACAGAACTTCGCCGATCAACGTATGAAGGCTAGCCCCCCCGCGGTCGGAGCGCCCGGATATGGCGGCTGACATCGTCAGCGAATGCGCCCGCGACAATGCGACGAGACGCTCCGAGACGGCGGCGGCCAGAGAGCGGGCGTCCGGCGCGCGCGAGGCGCTTAGATTGACGATGCCGCCTACGACCGCGAACAGGTTCTTCACCCGGTGGTCCATCTCGCGCAGCAGCAGTTCCTGCTGCCGCTGCGCGCGCCGCCAATCCGAGATGTCGCGTGCGATCTTCGAGGCCCCTACGATCCGCCCGGCGGCGTCCCGGATCGGCGAGATCGTCAGTGAGATGTCGAGCAGGCTGCCGTCCTTGCGCCGGCGGATCGTCTCATAATGCTCGACGCGCTCGCCGGCGCGGATGCGCGCGAGGATCGAAGGCTCCTCATTCTGGCGATCATCGGGAATGAGCACCGTCACCGGCTTGCCGAGAATCTCCTCGCGCGAATAGCCGAACAGGCGCTCGGCACCGGGATTCCAGTCCGTGATGATGCCGTTCAGGTCCTTGGCGACGATCGCATCTTCCGAGGATTCCACCAGGGCGGTCAGCCGCCGTGCCGAGGCATCCGCCGCGTGACGTTCGATGGCGAAGCCCAATTGGCGGGAGATGATCAGCGCCATGTCGCGCTCATGGTCCGGGAAAACCCGCGGCGTATCGTAATAGACCATGAACTTGCCGAGGAGCACCTCGCTGCCGGCGAGCGGAATGAAGCCGAGTGCCTGGATGCCCTCGCCCAGGACGGTCTCGACGAGCGGACGCGGCTCGCCGCTCTTGGCGATATTCTCGATGAAGATCGCCTGCGCGTCCCGCTCGGCCTGCTTCCACGGAGAATGGCCATCGACGGCAGCTCGGTAGCCATCGGAGAGCCCGCGCCAGGCGACGAAGCGGGCGATGCCGTCCCGGTCGAAGCAGAGGAGAGATGCCCGCGCACAGCCGAGCGCTCCGAAGATGGCATCGAGCGCGGCTTCGTAGATGTCCTCGAGCGCTCGGGCGCGGAACAGCCGGTCGGTGAACCGGTATAGCGTGGTTTGCTCCCGAGCTTCGCGCGCCAGCGCGACATCCTCGGGGCCATTCTGGCCGGTGGTCGCGCTTGCCGTAGCGCCTGGCTCCATTCCGTCCTCGCCGACCGCCGAGCCCCTCCGATGCGGCGAAACGCCAGCATCAGTCGACGGCAAGCAGTCAGTATATGCAGAATTCATACTGCTGGACAGAGCGAATACCGGGCCTGCTCGAGGTCCCGCAATCTACGGGGCGCCCGAAAATACATCGCTCACGCCGAAAGCCATTCCAAACCGATTGGAATTCTGGCAGGGTTGAAGTTTGCTGTATCGTGTAGCGTGTTTAACCAGAATCAAAAAAGAACGACGGGAGAGAAGCGCTATGATCTATTCGGCGATCATCTGGCTCGCCTGTGCAGCCGTATTCCTAGAGCTGTCCGACCGCGCGCCGGCCATCGACTGAACTGACCGAGGTGATGAAACGACATCCTGCGTTACGTCGGACCGGATACAGCCCGACGTAACGCAGCTCTGCCGGTCTCGGCTTACCCCGCCACGGCGAAGGCGTCCCCGACGATCCTGCGCGCATCCTCCTGGATGCGGGCCAGATGGGCGCCGTCCCGGAAGCTCTCCGCATAGATCTTGTAGACTTCCTCAGTGCCCGAAGGACGCGCCGCGAACCAGCCATCCGCCGCCGTGACCTTGACGCCGCCAATGGCCGCGCCGTTGCCCGGCGCCGCGCTGAGGATGGCGGTGATCGGCTGCCCCGCCAGCTCCTTCGTCTTGATCTGCTCACCGCTCAAATTCTTCAGCACCGCCTTCTGGCTTGCCGTCGCCGGCGCATCGACGCGGGCATAGGAGGGATCGCCTAGTTCCGCCGTCAGCTTGGAGTACAGCACGCCCGGATCAGACCCGGTCTTGGCGGTAATCTCGGCCGCGAGCAGCCCGAGGATGATGCCGTCCTTGTCGGTGGTCCAGACGGTGCCGTCATGGCGGAGGAACGAAGCACCGGCGCTCTCCTCGCCCGCAAAGCCGAACCCGCCGGAAAGCAACCCGTCAACAAACCATTTGAAGCCGACAGGAACCTCCACGAGCCTGCGGCCGAGCTTGGCCGCGACACGATCGATGATCGCGCTCGAAACCGCCGTCTTGCCGATGGCGGCATCCGCCCGCCAGCCCGGACGATTGGCGAAGAGATAGGCGCTCGCCGCCGCGAGATAGTGGTTCGGGTTCATCAGCCCGCTCGAACGCGTGACGATGCCGTGCCGGTCCGCATCCGTATCGTTGGCAAAGGCGACGTCGAAGGAATCGCGCATGCCGATCAGGCTCGCCATCGCATAGGGCGAGGAGCAGTCCATCCGGATCTTGCCGTCCCAATCGGCCGTCATGAAGCCGAAGGTCGGATCGACTTCCGTGCTGACGATGGTCGCCTTCAGCCCGTAGCGATCGATGATCGGCTGATAGTAGTCGAGGCCCGCGCCGCCGAGCGGATCGATGCCGATCGACACGCCGGCCCCGGCGATGGCCGCCATGTCGACCACATTGGCGAGATCAGCCACATAGCCGCTGATATAGTCGTGCCGACGCACATCGGCGCTCTTCAGCGCCTTCTCATAGGGAATGCGATCGATACCGGCGAGGTTGTCGGCGAGGAAGGCGTTGGCCTGCTTCTCGATCCAGCCCGTCGCATCGGTATCGGCCGGGCCGCCATGCGGCGGGTTGTACTTCAGCCCGCCATCGGCTGGCGGATTATGCGAGGGCGAGATGACGACGCCGTCCGCCAGGCCGCTGCTGCGGCCACGGTTATAAGTCAGGATGGCGTGGGAGATGACGGGCGTCGGCGTGAAGCCGAGCTTCTCGTCGATCATCGTCACGACGCCATTGGCCGCGAAGACCTCCAGCACCGACTCGAAGGCGTTGCGCGACAGCGCATGGGTGTCGATGCCGAGGAAGAGCGGGCCGTCGATGCCCTGAGCCCGACGATAGAGACAGACCGCCTGGGCGATGGCGAGGATATGCGCCTCGTTGAAGGACTTGGCGAAGGCTGAGCCGCGATGCCCGGACGTGCCGAAGGCGACTTGCTGCGCGCGCAAGGCCGGGTCGGGCCGGTCGTAATAGGCTTTCGTCAGGGCTGCGACGTCAACGAGCAGGCTGGGCTCGAGCCGTTTTCCGGCGAGGGGACTCACTGTGTCGCTCATGGATCGTTCCGCTTGGAAAGGCTCGGGGCCGCTGCTTATAGACCGGCGCAGAAGGGCGCGCAGCCCCAAACCATCTCCCGCCGATGCGACAGGACTGCGGCAGCGGGTGCGATGAACGCCGGGATCGGTCGATCTTGCCGCTACCGCGCCTGCAAATTCCAGCCGCCGCGCCAGAGCCCCGCGCCGGCCGCCTGCGCCATTGCGGTCTCTGCAGCGTAGGCACCGGCTTCGCGCCCATCGCCCCGCGCCCAGCCTTGCACGACCAGAAGGCGCGCGACATCACCTTCGGGCAGGCTGTCGCGCGCAGCCAGTTGGCAATCCGCCGTGATCCGCCCTTCGGACAGCGAGCGGCGCGGCTGGCAGGCCAGGCTGCGACCTCCAACGAGGTTGTGCAATGCGGCCCGTGCCTGCAGCCCGCATGACCAGCGGCCCTCTCCGTCGCGACAGACGGCGCCGGCGCCGGGCCCCTCGATGCCGTCGATGCGCACGATGGCGTCGCCATGCTTGAACGTCGTGCCATCGATGGAGCGCAAGGGCCCCGGCACCTCGAAGACCGGCTCGCCGCTGAGGTCGGCTCCGGCCTTCCGCCGCAATTCCTCAGTGGCGGCGGCTTCCATGCGCTCGGACAGTTTTTCGGACGGCTGCGACGGCGCGGAATCCGGAGCAGCCGCGACGCTTTTCCCTGCCGATCCAGAGGCGCCGCCCACTCGTGGCGCCGGCGGATCTGCCCGCATCAGAACGAGCGCGAGCAGCCCGGCAACCGCCAAGACCAATCCTGCCGCGAGCAGAGTCGGCACGAAATCGCCCGCCCGGAAGCGCTTCCCCAGGCGAAATACGAATAACGGCCTCATCATATCGAACCCATTTGGAGCAGCCACGACGTCATGATGCCGTCAAGAGCTTCTCTGAATATCGCCCATGCAGCTTGAACAATATCAAGCGCGATCAACGGCTGTGAATTGATTTCGAACACGCCCTCTTCGGATCCGTTCATGCTTGCACCTGCGTCAGATTCACCTCACTATTCGCAAGCGCATGGTTGAACGTGGCTTTATGATATTCGCTGTGAAATCCGGTTCGCGACATCTAGGACTGCAGCCGGACTGCAAGTTTCCGCTCCCCGAGGCGGAAAAGGCGGCTCAACCTTGCAAGCGCTGACACGTCGCCAAGCCTGTTTCGGCCTTGCTGCGACCGCAGCCTGGCCGGCGGCCGCAGCGGAAGGCGAGAGCCTTGCGCAGATCGCTGCACGCAAGGGCATCCGCTTCGGCTCCATGGTCAATGCCAAGCACCTTCAGGATGCGCGACTTAAAGCGCTCATCGAGCGGGAATGCGTGATCGTCGTGCCCGAGAACGAACTCAAATGGCGTTTCGTCCAGCCGACGAAGGGCCATCTCGATTTCGGCCCGGCGGACGCCATCATCGATTTCGCATCCGCGCACGGCATGGCCTTTCGCGGCCACACCACAGCCTGGTACAACGCCGTTCCCAAATGGGCGTCGGAAGAGATGGGGTCCTCGGGGCGCTTCACGCCAGCGCTCAACTATCTCGAGGCCGCCATGGCCCGCTATCGAGGGCGGGTCCTGGAATGGGACGTCGTCAACGAGGCCATCCATATCCGCGACGGACGGCCCGACGGCCTGCGCAAATCCATCCTGCTCAGCACCAGCGGCCCCGGATATATCGCCGATTGCTTCAGGGCTGCTCGTGCGGCCGACGGTCAGGCAGCGCTGTTCTACAACGACTTTGGCGTCGAATATCACTGGCCCGATATCCTCGCGCGCCGGGCCAGCATGCTGAAGCTGCTCGAAGGGCTGAAGAAGGAAGGCGCACCGATCGATGGCCTGGGCATCCAAGCCCATCTCAAGGTCGGGAATCGCTTCTCGGAAGCGAGCTGGAGGGCCTTCCTCAAGGAGGTCGCCGGCATGGGGCTCAAGCTGTCGATCACGGAACTCGATGTCGATGACACCCGCCTTCCCGGTGACCCCGCGGCACGCGACGCAGCGGTGTCCGACCACATGCGCCAGTTCCTCGACGTTACCCTCGATGAGCCGGCGGTGAAGACGCTTCTGACCTGGGGATTGTCGGACCGCTACTTCTGGTTGACCAACTTCTTCCCACGCTCCGACGGCCGCCCTTCCCGGGGGCTTCCTTACGATGCCGAGATGCAGCCCAAGTCGATGCGGGCCACGCTGGCGCAAGCATTGCTTGGGGCCAGATCACGGCCGTAGGAACGAGCTGAACCGAGACATGCCTGTGCCAAGAGCTGATGCCTTTTCCCCCGCGTTGAAACGGGTCCCCTGTTCCACATCGGTGGCTTTGCGCCGAGCTGCCCGCCTCGACCTGGAAAATGCGGTTTCGCCATGTCTCGCCTAGCTCCGACAAGCGGCATGCCTATTGCGCATAGCGCGGACCAGAAGAGCGCGCGAACCGGTTATCTGCTCGTGGCGGGAGCCGCCGCCCTCGCCATCATCCTTTACGTCACGACCTATCGCTTCACCTTCGGCGAAAGAGACGCATACCGCGTCTTCACCGGCGTCATCGACGCATTCCAGACAGGAAAGCCGCTCTCGAGCGATCTCGTCTACGGCTACGGCATCTCCCGCGGCTATTTCGCATTGGTGGAGCTTCTGCGGCCCTGGGGAGATCAGCCGGGCCGCGTCGCTCTGGCGCTCAACCTGTTGACCACCCTCTCGGTGGTCGGCTCCATCCCTGCACTCTACGCGATCAGCAGCCGCCTCGGCGGGACATGGGCCGGAGTATTCTCGGTCATCGCCCTGATGAGCGCGCCGATCTGGTTCCACGGAGCCGCCTACGCTCATCCGATGTGGCCCGCCATCTGCTTCTTTCTCATGGCGATGGCTGTCCAGATGCAGGCATGGGAGCCGGACGGCCGCCCATGGATGACGCCGCTCGCAATCCTCTTCCTCGCGATCGCGTTCAGTTTCCGGCTCGATGTCGTCCTCATGGCGCCGATGTATCTCGGCCTCGCCGTTGAGAACGGGCGCCTGGCGCCAGCACGCATGGCGAAGCTGCTGCTGTTTGGAGCGATAGGCCTCGGCCTGGCCCTGCTCCTCATCGTGTTGGGCCCCTCGACGAGCCGGCCTGAGGGATCGCCGCTCGATCAATTGCTGAGCTGGCATAGCCCCGACCGCTTCGCCCGCCTCTTCTTCTTCTCTCAATTGCGTGTCGGCAGAGGGATCGGCCCGGCGTTGATCGGCGCCTACGTGATCTCGGTCGCGATCCTGCTCGCTCGACGGGATTACGTCACCCTGCTCCTGACCGCCCCTGCCGTTCTGCTGAACTACCTGTTCTGGATTCCGAATCCCCAGCCGGAGCGTCACTTCCTCTATCTCGTGCCGCCGCTTGCGATATCTGTCGGCGTGGCTGCGCGGATCGCGCTGGAGCGCTGGGAGGGGGCACGGAGGCAACGCTTGGCCACAGCCTCGGCGGCCCTGTCGATCCTGCTATTGCTCGCCTACTCCATCTACCCCTGGCCGGGTTTCGTCTTCGCTGCAGCACTGCCGGTCTTCGGACTCGTGGTCTTCACCTGGCTGGAGAAACACCTGCCAAAATGGGCCGGGATCGTAACCGCAGCGGGGTGCTTTCTCATCGCTCTGGCTCTGGTCGCCTCTCCGAAACAGCTTCTTTTCAAGAACTATTTCAGCGCTGAGGATCCGATCCATCTTTCGTCGCTGGCCGGACGGCTTCTCGGCTTGCCGGCCCAGGAACGGCGCGTCCTGGTCATCGCCGATTCCTTTCCGCTGCTGGCACGCATGATGGAGGAGAAGACCGGCCCGATGCGCTACGGGTTCGACGGTCCATGGATCAAGGTCGAATACAACGGCAGACTGCTCTGGCTGCATCCGCAGGGCTGGATCGTCAACGAGGCCGTCGCGGCGGTCCGGGATGCCGCCGCGCAGGGACCGGTCACTGTCTTCGTCGATCCCGTAGCAGCGGCGGAAACGGCGGCTCTCCTCAGCGCCATCACTCAAGCACAGGTTATCGTCGGGCCATGAACAGCCAACTCTTGCCCTCAACGACGAACTTCACCCTGTTTCCGCCGTCTCGCCATTGCGAGCGCCTGTCGGTCGTTATTCCCTGTTACAACGAAGAGGAAGGTCTCGGCGAAGCGATCAAGCGGGTGGACGCCGCCTGCGTTGCCGCAGCTGTCCCCGCCTACGAGATCATCCTCATCGATGATGGCTCGCGCGATCGCACATGGGTGATCATCGAGGAGGCACGCCAGGCGAACCCTCACATCGTCGGCGTCCGGCTGGCGCGCAATTTCGGCCATCAGCTCGCCTTGTCGGCCGGTCTGACGGTCGTATCCGGCGACCGCATCTTTGTGCTCGACGCCGACCTCCAGGATCCGCCCGAACTGCTGACAGATATGATGCGGCTGATGGATGAAGGAGCCGACGTCGTCTACGGGCAACGGCTCCAGCGCGAAGGCGAGACGGCGACGAAGAAACTCACCGCCAAGCTCTTCTACCGCTTCCTCGCGAAACTGACGGATATCGAGATCCCGGTCGATACCGGCGACTTCAGGCTCATGAGCCGTCGTGTGGTCGAACTGCTCAACAGCATGCCCGAAACCAATCGCTTCATCCGCGGCATGGTGAGCTGGGTCGGGTTCAAGCAGGTCGGCCTGCCCTATCGCCGCCGCGAGCGCTTCGCCGGCACGACGAAATATCCCTTCCGGAAGATGATGCGCCTCGCCGTCGATGCCATCACGGGCTTCTCGATCAAGCCCCTGCGCGTCGCCTCCTATTGCGGCGCGGCCTTCGGGATGGTGGGCTTCATCCTCATGATCTATGTGGCCTTGAGCTGGTATGACAACCAGACGATCCGCGGCTGGACGAGCCTGATCAGCATCGTCCTGCTTCTCGGAAGCGCCCAGCTCATCGTCCTTGGCGTGATCGGCGAATACATCGGGCGGCTGTTTATCCAGGGCAAGGGCCGGCCGAACTTCATCATCAGCGACCTGACGCGCGGCAGCGAAGAAGCCCGCCTGTCCTCGCGCTAAGGGCTTCCCGATGTCCCCACTCGTTCTCGGTCTGCTGATTCTATCGGTCGTTTGTGCCGCCTGTGGCCAGCTGCTTTTCAAGGCCGGCGCCAGCGGCGCCGTGGCGCCGCTCGATTTCATCAACCTCAAGGTGATTTTCGGCTTGTTCTGCTACGGCGTCAGCACCTTGATATGGATATGGACCCTGTCCAAGGTGAACCTCGTGACGGTCTTCCCCTTCACGGTCATGACCTTTGTGCTCGTCTATCTTGGCGCGGCCGTAATCTACAAGGAGCCTGTCACGACCGTCGGCCTCGCCGGGGCCGGCGTCGCGCTTCTGGGGTTGTTCATGATCGTCCGCAGTTCAGCCTGATCGACGGCAGCCGGCACCAGCCTGGCGCCGCCGGTCTACTGGACGGGCTCGAAGCTCGACACGGCGTCGACGCTGTTCAGCGCCAGCGAGACCAGGGGAACGCTCGCATTCGCGATGGTCGAACCGAAGTGTCCAATGCCAGTGTAGGACGCTGCGATCGGCGTGATGCGCTGCCACAGGGCCAGATCCATGGCCATGCCGAAGCCGAGCGCCATCGAGCCGACCGAGATCGCGGCGGGCGCCGATGCCACGACCACGCCGCCGGGTGCGGACCGCTCCGGGCCGATCTCGGGGCGGCTCGGCTGCTGGAGAGGAGCCATGGGATCGGCCGGGCGCGCCGGACGGCGGGCCGGAGCTGTGGAGACGGCCACCCAATACTGCGGATCCTCGGCAGACTGGCGCTTCAGCCACACGTAACCGGTGCGGTTCCAGACCAGGACGGCTGGGCGACGATTGTCGAGAACCAGATCCCCCCGATCCGTGCGCACCGTGAGGACGAGATGCCCCTCGCCGAACGCGGTCCGCACCACCGCCAACGAGAGCGCAGCCATCGGGTAACCCAGCTTGATCAACGCGTTCCGCTTCTGCACCGCATAGTCGTTGCAGTTGCCGAAGCGGGTTTCGAGCGACCAGTCGAAGCCTCCCTTGGCCTCGTCCGGCTCGATAGCCGCATTGACCTTGGCGTTGATCTGCCGAAGGTCCTCCCAGCTCCGTGCGTCGAGCGTGATCGAAGAGGGCGACGCGCCGGCCTTGCACTGCCCTTCATAGGCCTTGCAGAACTGAACGAAGGCCATCGGCGCCAAAGTCGGCTCGGTGTCGGACAAGGCCGAGCCCGAGGGCAGAAGGCGATCACGCGCAATCGAACCTGTATTGGAATAGGCGAATGCCGTCGCGGTCGAGTTCAGTCCAAGAACAGCCGCGAGCAGGATCTTCGAAACAATTTGAGCCATGACCCATTCCCTGATTGGAAATGAGACTATGGTGCTTGAATTTCGGCCCGCTTCAGAAAGTATATCTGAATTTAGAACGCCAATTTACCTGGAATTAGTGATCGAATTCCATTTAAAAGCGAGAGTTTGCATTGACGAATAATTAGCCGAATTCGTCCGCAACAACACCAAAACGCATTGGAATTGATCGATTACGGGACAATTGCGCATCGCGGCCTTTTGCGCCGTTTACGAAGCGGTAAGCGATGGGCGCGGCTGGCACTATTCAGTCCAGGCGGGCAAGCTCGAACTACGGCAAATTACGCGTTAACCCGGCCGCCATAGCGCCAGATGTCTGGGACATCCGCCTTCAATTTGCGCCCGCAGGACCTATATCGATCGCTTGCAAGGGAGGTTCGGACGTGAAGCAGATCGGGATCATCGTGATGGCCGCCGCGTTCGTGCTCTCAGCAGCGGCCAACGAGGCCGCAGCGGCGCCGTTATCCGCCAAGGACCGCGAAGCGATCGAGGTTCACAGGCTCCGCAGCCTCGAGCGCAGCCGGCAGCGAAGCTATCAGCAGCAGTCGGACCAGATCGAGCAGCAACGCTCGCGGCCCATCCCACCGAAGAGCCCAAACTCGCAGGTCGTGCCCAATCGTTGATGCGACGTGCAAAGGCGGGCGGCTGAAGCTGCTCCTCGCCGGACGACCGCCCTCCCCGATCACGTCGGTTCGAGCTGATCAGATTTGGCTCTCGGAGGTGACGCAGCGGCTTCGATGGCCCGCTTGGCACTTCCGCGCGGGCGCGCCTCCTGCCTTGCAGTGAGACCTAGACTTGCCAGGCCGGCCCCGGTGAGGGCCGCAAAAGTCACGGCGTAGCCCGGAATCTGCAAGGAGAAGTCGACGCAGGAGTGAAGGACGCCCAGAAGCCCGACGCAAAAGCCGATGATGACGGCCCGGCGGCGGCTTCGCTGGCTCGCGCGCGCTAGCGCCGCCAGGGCCACCATGACCGCCGTTGCGACGAGGACCGCCATCGGCAGCCCCATCTCCACCGCCATCTCCAGCGGCGTCGAGTGAGCCCGGTCCCAGATGCCCGCGGCCCCGAGCCCGGCCGGGCGACGCGACGGGAAGACGCTCTCGAATGCTCCCAGGCCGATGCCGAGCACGGGATAATCAGCGACGATATCCAGGGAACGCTCGTAGACCTGGAGGCGCCCCGCATCTGCGAGGCCTCGCCGCTCGATGCGCGCGGCCACGCCACTGCCCCACACCTCGACGAGCAGGAACAGCATCACCGCGCCGGCGCCCAGCCAGAACCATCCCCAGCGCCGGATCGCGGACCACCAGTCGACCGAGAGCGCACCGGCCAACCCCAGCAGCGCCGTGGTCAGCAGCAGGCCTGCACGCGAACTGGTCGCCGCGACCGCGCCGAAACAGATCAGCAGACAGCAAGCGCTGACCAGGACGTCGCGGGGCGGATCGCGCAACAGGGCCTGAAGGTTCTGCGCGACGCTCAGCTGACGGCTGCTTCGGCTTCGGAGCTCATGGATGAACGCAAGCAGCCAGATGATCGCCGCGCCGCCGAAATAGGTGGCGGCAGTGTTCCTGTTGATGAACGTGCCTGTGAGATTGTCGAGATAGGCTTCCTTCGTCCGCCATAGCAGCATGCCCGGCGCGACGATCAGCGAGATGGCGCTGTACATCGCATAGGCGACGGCAGCCCACCCGATGACCCTGGCGATCGACCGGGCACCATCCGGCTCCGTCGCGAGAACGAAGGCCCTGAATCCGGCAGCGGCAAACAGCAGCGCCGGGGCCAGCGTCAGCAAAGGAGAGGTCGCGATGAAGGAAATCCGTGGGGGGAACCTTTCCCCGAGAAGGGCACTCGCCTCCGCCCAGATTGGCGCCGCGAACCGCCCTGCCCATTCCACCCACTGCAGCCACGCCACCCCGGCATAGACGCCGAACAGCAGCAGACCGGCAACGATAAGGCGGAACTGACTGTCACGGACCCGGGAATAATCGGCTGTCGCCAGGCTCGCCGACAGGATCGCGATCCAGATCGTGATCCAGATCCGATCGAGCGAGCCGAAGGGCAACGGCGCCAACGCGAACACAGCCAGCGCGGCCCCTCGCGAACAGCGATGAGCGGCATTCACCCCAATAATCCCCCCTCAACGGCAGCCGACCGGCTGCCTGTCCCAGTTTCGGGTTCTCATTGATATTCGCTGCTGCGCTCGGCCGAGGCCGGCGCAAGCCTTTCGGCGGTAGGCATGGTCAAAACGGCGACGCGAGCGGCCAAGCCGGGCCTGCATTGGGGCCCGATGGCGGAGGCGCATGTGTCCCCAAGGGGAACCGCCCGCCGCGCCATCGGGGTCGCCGCGCTCAGCGGCTGTACCCCTTCAGGATGATACGGGCAGCGTCGGCGTCGGTGACCGTATTGCCGGCAAGCTGCAGCAATTGCAGGAACTTCGTGATCTCGACCGTCTGGGCATTCGAGACGAACAGCACGTCCTTGTCGAACATCGGGAACTTGGTCGCGACGAAATAGCCCTGCGGATCGCGCAGATTGACGCGGTAGATCACCGGCACCTGATCACGCGGATACCCCGTCGTGTCGTAGCCCATCTTTTCGAGCGTCCGGCGGTTCTCCAGACGATAGAGGAAGGTCTGAGCCGGGTCGCCACGCGAATCCAGGATGCCGCCGGCCCGGCCCACCGCCTGGGTCAGCGTCAGGTTTTCAGCCTCGAAGTTGATGAAGCCGTTCTGGCCGGACGCGCCGAGCGCCATGAACGAACGGGTCAGGCGCGACAGGCTGAGAACGTCGCCCGGCTGAACGAAGATGTTGTTGCTCGGCTCGTTCAGGAGCCGGTTGAAATAGATCATCGACGTCCGGCCGCCGCGCTGCAGCGTGACGTAGGTTTCGTAAGGCTGCCACTTCGACCCGCCGGCGCGCGTGATCGCATCGAGTATCCGGTCGCTGGAGCGCGACAGCGCGAAGCGTGCCGGCTGGGCAGCCTCTCCCGTCACGGTGACCAATGTGGAGCGCGAATCCTGAAGCGTGACGAGTGCCTGCGGCTCGATCGCACGGTTGCGCAGCCTTTCCTCGATCGTCTCCTTGACCGAAGCCGGCGAGCGCCCCGCAGCCTGCACGAGGCCCGCAAACGGAACCTGGATCATGCCGTTGCGGTCGACTTCCTGCGTCGGCAGCGTCACGAAGTTGCCGGCGCGGGAGCCAGCCTCGGCGGGGATGAAGAGACCGCCCGCCGCAGCTTCGAAGATCGTAACGTTGACGAGGTCGCCAACACCCAGCAGCAGGGTGGGTTGGCCGCCCCGGATCCGGGCGAAACTGTCTCCGAGCGCCTTCGGGCCCTCCTTTTCGAGGACCGACAGATTGGTGGGGCTGAGATCGATCAGCACATAGCCGGTGCCACTCTCGGACGCCGGCACTTCCTGGTTGACCGTCAGCGAGTTCGGTCCCTGGGTCGGAAACGCAGAACACGCCGCGAGCAAGGTGCCGACAGCGGCACACAGAAACATGCGCCGCAAGGCTCTAACGCGCCGCTCGCTCACGAAAATACCTCATAAAATACAGGCCGAGCAGCAAGCAGCACGGACTACCGCAGCGCAGCATACCGATGGATGCCCAAGGGTAAAGGGCCCTGACCTAATCACTTGAATATCGGTTAATGATCGTGCCAAAATTGCAACGAAATCGGCCCTCTGCGCACCTTCTGCGGGCATCGCAGTTGCAACATTCTTCCCTTGGTTTTCCCTCAGTGACGCTGCGCCTGGAGGCCACGAAAGCGTCAGATCGACGCTTTCCAGGCTGTGACGGCACTCGCCATCGGCCCCATGTGGAGCCAGTGCGATGGATGTGTTCCGTCCTGGGTCGCTGCGGTGCGCACCACGCTCCCCGCAGCGCGTGCGCGGGCCGTCGAGCCACCGCTCGTCTTCAGCCACCACTTGCCTGCGCCTGCCGCCGCGACGGACGTGATCCAGCCGCTGAAAGCTTGCGCGCTTCCCGGGGCAGCTTCCGGATTCGCCATGTCCGGGTCGAACAGCGCCAGGCAGGTGCCGACCTCCGGCGCGACGGCCGAGGCGACGACGAGACCGGTGGAACTGAGATTGAGGCCGGCTGCCACGCCCGACGGATAGTCGGCCGCATCGATGGTGCCGCCGCCCGCTGCGGTGAAGGGAGTCTGACGCCACTTCGCGACACCCGAGCCGTCATCGGGCGCACAGCAGGCCGACCCCGCCGGGATCACGCTGGTCGCACCGATTTCGGCATGATGGACCGCGATCCAGGCATTGAAAAGCCTGACGGCGACAGCCTTGTAATTCCCGCTTCCTGGCACCTGAAGCGCCGGCTCCGTACCGAAGCGCGATGCCTGAAAGCCGACGCCGATCGATTGGATCGGCGGGATGTCGACGAGGTGAATCCGCACACCCCGGAAAAGCTCTCCGACAGCCGCGACGAGCTCCTTGGCCTTGGCCACGAACAGGCTGAAGGTGCGGGCCGCATCGGCGCCGTTTAGGCTGACGAAGTCGTTTCGGAAATCGAGAACGATGTCGGTGAATGGCCAGCGCCCGCCATTGAGCCCGGCAATCGCCTCCAGAATCGCGAAGCGCTTTGCGAATGTGCCCGCGGAATCGGTATCCTGCTTGGCTACGCTCTGGCCGTTGACGGCGACTTGCCACCACCCCATCCGGCCATTGGTCGCGCTGTCGAGGCCAAGCGGCAGATAGCCATAGGCGTTGCGACCGGGGCTCGGGATGTAGCGATAGGTTGAGTCCTGCCCGCGCATGATCGAGGTGCCGATCAGCAAGAACGAGCGCTGCCCCGCGGCCATCGGCGCGACGATGCCGGCTGCGGTGAAGCCTTCGGCGTTGAAGACGCCCGAGCCCGCCGAAGACGCGACGGCCGTGGCGCGGGCGCTGTCGAAGGTCGAAAGCGTGGCGCTCGCCCGTTGCTGCTCTCCGATGATATTGAAGCCATGATGGGCCATGCGTTGCCCGCCCAGCGGCGCCGAAATCACCGTACGCAGCGCGTTGCCATCGGCAACGGCCACGCCGATCGGGTCCGAAATGGTGAAGCCCCCGGCGGCGATGGAGAGGCCGAACTCGGAAAAGGTCACGTCGCTGCGGCGTGTCGCACCATTCACCGTGGTCATCAGGCTGGACCACGCGATGGTTTGACCGTTCGGCAAGCCGAACTCAACAGGAAAGGTCCCATCGCCGCGCCCCCAGCTGTTCGCATAGATGACGCGGGCCCCGGCGGGCTGCGCCGGCAGATAGGTCTCGCAAAGCGTGTGTTCACGGCCGGCCGCGACCGTAAAGCCCGTAGCCGCTCCGCGCACCGGATAGGCCATGGTGCCCTGGGAACCGAAAACCAGATCCCCCGCATGAGCCGAAGAGCGCATCCGCGGCCGCACGTTGAGCGGCATCGTGGCCGCGATCACGCGCTCTCCGTCGGTGGCCTCCACGGCTACGACCGGGCGAGGTTCGGTGCCATTGTCGAGCGGCGCCGCACCGACGAGCAGATTCGCGCTGGCGAGTTGAAACCGGCCGCCAGCGTCGTCGACGAGACTGATGGTCCAGGGCCCGGCCCCGGCGCCCGCGGCTTCGAACGCGCCTATGAACGTGCCGGGCGCCGCGTCCTCGTCAATGTCGGCATTCGACAAGGTAATTGAACCGGAGCCGCGCGTCGCGGCTTCCGAAATCGACAAGCCGAGCCCGATCATCGACCCGGCTCCGAACAATATGCGACGGCGATCCATATCCATGGCGTCATCATAGCGACCTCACGAGATCAGCGCGACGATGCCGCTCGCGGTCGTTCCGGTGTCTCGGATCGCCTTGGCGCGCAGCGGGTAGATCTGCCCGGCGACGACGGGCACCGTGACAGCCAGATCGTCATCGACGGCCACGACGGAGATCACGCCTCCGACGGCACAGACGATCGCATTGGTAACGAATTCCAGCTCGTCGGTGTCGTGAGGAGAGATTGAGCGAAGTCGGCGGGCAGATCCGCCCGCGGCTCCGGAATGGGTGGCGTAACGATCCTGTGCTGGCATGGCGGCACCTTCCTGTCGAAGCCAGGCGACCTCGTCCGCCGCGCCGTATGTCGCACGGGTCGAATGTCGATCGCTTTCTGAATAAGAATATCATCCTATCATAACTAGGAATAAAGTCAAACAGAAAATGCTTCCGGGAGCTGAGACGGCTCAAGCCAACGGAAGTCACGGGCGCACGGACCGACGAGCTCGCGCGAGACGCGTCAAAAGCCTCGGCGCGGAGCAGCCGAGCGGCCTTTTTGCTGGGAGAAACCGGGAGTAAGGGCGCAGTCAGCCGCGCTGGACAGTGCCTGCGTCGCCGTCACGCCGCTCGCACCAGCCTGTGCGCGAGAGCCGTCACTGCTGGGAGAAGCGACCGTATGCGTCGACTTTGATGTCGCTGCGGATCACGACCGCCGGATTACCCGCGACGATGCTGCCCGGAGGCACGTTCTTCGTTACGACACTGCCGGCCGCCACGATCGATCCGTCGCCGATCTCGATACCGGGAAGGATCACGCTGCGCGCGCCGATGAAGCAGCGGCTTCCGATCCGCGTATGCTTGTACATCCGCCGAGTCGTGTCGTGCGCCAGGATCGCCACGTCGAACGCAATGTAAGTCTCCGCCCCGACATGCATGCCGGCGGGATAGGTCTTGTCGAAACGGACGCTGAGGGAAAACTCGGCGGATGGGTGAATATCCATGCCCCAGACCCGATTCAGATAGAAGCGCCTCGCATCGACGAGGATCCGGCGGAGATTCTTGAGCTTGTTCAGAGACGGCATCGTGTCGGCCTCGGCAGCTGGCTGGCGCAAGCCCCTGCAAGAGCCGTGCTCGGCACCCCTACAGGATTCGCTTCCCGATCTCGATACCGGCAGTACAAGACCCTAACGAGACGCCTACACCCGGAGGCTCTGCCGCCCCCGCGTTAACGGCACGCCGACGGGCGGCTCAACCGCTCACGCCATCTCCCAGAGATTCGGATCCCGGATCGTCTGACGCTTGATCCAAGAATAGGGCGCCTCCCCCACGGCACGAATGTCCGAGGTCAGGTTGTCCAGGACCAGCGCCCCCCGGTCCGTTCGAACAACCAGAACGAGATGCCCCTCGCCTGCCGGTGTGCGCACCACATTGATCAGCAGCGCGCTGGACGGCATACCGCGGGCGAGCAGTTCGTGCCGTTTCGAGACGACATAATCATTGCAGTTGCCGCTCGATGGATTGATCCGCCACTGCCCCTCCTCCCGCGAAGGCGCAATCCGCGCGTTGACGGCCCGATTGACGCCTTCGAGCACGGCAAGAACCTGCGAGTCGAGCGCGACGACAGCCTGGGCCGGCCCTTTCGGCGCACACTCGGCGCCATTGCGCATGCAGAAACTCACGAACTGAAGCGGGGCCAGTGTCAGCTTCGACGCATCGAGCCTTTCCTGCACAGGCGCATTGGCGCGAAGATTGCTTTCCACGCTGCCACACGCCGCCGCAGCAGCGGCAACGCCCGCAACGAACGAAAGACGGATCAGCCGACCGAATAAGCGCATGAAAGAGAGTCCGAACATCCCGCCAGACACTATCGCTGGTAGATTAACGACCCATGTGAAGCTCAATTGTGGCCGCAGCAGACTTGCCATCGATCACTTCGGGGCCGCGACCCAACTGAAATTCCTCAAAGGAAGTCGCAGTAACCGTATTGATTCAGCAAAATCGATCGGCCAGACAGCGGCGATGTTGCACCGCAAACCCTCGTATGATACTGCCCTGACGCGTATTATGGAGACTTATATGAGCATTCGCCTGCTGAGGCTTGCAGCGTTCGCCGTTGCGCTTCCTTTCGGCGCCGCCAACGCGGCCTGCCTCACGCCGGCACCAGTAACCCCGGATGCGATCGAGGCATTCAAGGCGAATCCGCAGGCTCTCCTGTCTCGTTTTCCTGATGCCGGCGGCGCGCTGGTGGCGGAGATCCGCAATCTTGCGACATCTGACGGCTCGGTCATCGCCGCTCTTGCCGGTTTGACGCGGAGCGGCTCACCCGGACAAGCCGGCAGCATCGGAACAGGCCTGGCTCAGGCCGCCGCAATCTGCCTGCCGCGCGAGCCGGCCACGGCGCAACTGATTCAGTCTACCGTGCTCGGCACGGACAGCTCGGCATTGATCCTCGCCTTCCAGGCTGCGGCGGGCGACGTCCGGACGACCGCTGTTGGCGGTGCCGGCGGCGGTGGCGGTGGCGGTGGGTCGCTCGGCGGCGCCGGTGTCGCGGCGGGCACGGGCAACGGCGGCGGCGGCGGAAGCAGCTTTACGCGTAACAGCGACTCAAGCGTCTCTCCCAACGCGATCTTCGCCTTCACCATAGCGCCCGGCATTGCGCCGACGCTCGCAACGCGGAACGCCCTGACGTCTGTCAGTCCTTGAGGCGACCGGGTCGATCGAGAATACCACTCGACGACACGGCAAGATCGACAGGCGAGGCGCATGCTGACACGAAGCCCGGACGCATACGGCAAGTACGAGACTGCGCCGAACGTCGATCCTCTCCTGGCATTGTTTGATATCGGCGCGATCCTCGAGACGTTGCGCCGGCAATGGCCTTTGATCGCGATCTCGGCAGCCTTGTTCCTGATGCTGGGCATGGGCTACCTCTTCACCACTCCCTCGAAATTCACCGCGACGACCACGGTGATGATCGACACGCGCAAGAACCAGCTGCTTCAGGCGCAGCAGGTCGTGGGCGACATGCCGATCGACGGCGGCGCGATCGAGAGCCAGACCGAGATTCTGAAATCCGAATCCGTGGCACTCTCGGTGATCCGCGATCTGAAGCTGACCACGGATCCGGAATTCAACGGGCAGGGCGGCAAAGGGATCGTCAGGACGATCCTGGGCATCATTTTGCCGAGCGATGCCCCCCCGTCTGAATTTCAGGTCGAACGAATTGCGCTCTCGGTCTTTTCCCGGAATCTCACGATCAAACGTGTCGGGACGAGCTATGCGATCGATATCTCTTACACGTCGCTCAGCCCGGCCAGAGCCGCGGAGGTCGCCAACGCGATTGCCGATGCCTACATGGTCGGCGAGCTCGACGCTAAATATCAGGCGACCAAGCGCGCGAGCCGTTGGCTTCAGGACCGGATGTCGGAGCTGCGGGGACAGGCCAGCCAGGCCGATGCCGCCGTGCAATCCTTCAAGACGGAAAATAACATCGTCGACACCAGCCGGGGGCTGATGAGCGACCAGCAATTGGCGGACGTCAATACGCAGCTGGTGGCGGCCCGTGCCGCAACAGCCGAAACCAAGGCCCGACTTGACCGAATCGAGCAGATCTCCGTCGGCTCAGTCCCCGACGCAACGGTCGCCGACGCCTTGAAGAACGACGTCATCAACCGGCTGCGTGCGCAATATCTGGATCTCGCCGCGCGTGAGGCGGATTGGTCTTCGCGCTATGGCAGCTCGCATACGGCGACGGTGAACCTGCGCAACCAGATGCGCGAAATTCAGAGATCGATTGCCGACGAGGTCAAGCGCATCGCACAGACCTATCGAAGCGATTACGAGATCGCGACGGCTCGCGAGGCTTCGCTCGACAAGAGCCTTGCCTCTCTGGTCGGCCAGGCTGCGATCACAGGGCAGGCACAGATCAAGCTCAGGGACCTGGAGAGCACCTCTCAGTCCTACCGCAATCTCTATGACAACTTCCTCCAGCGGTTCATGGAGGCGACGCAGCAGCAGACCTTCCCGATCAGCGAGGCTCGTGTCATCTCGAGCGCTACGGACCCACTGTCGAAAAGCGCTCCAAAATCGGGGCTCGTGCTGGCCGCATGCCTTGCCATCGGATTGCTCTTCGGATCCGGCGCGGCAATCGCACGCGAACGCCTGGACAATGTCATCCGGACCGCTTCCCAGGTTCAGCAATACGCTGGCGTCGAATGCCTTGGCGTGGCCCCGGAGCTGCAGAAGGCAGCGCCGGCGTCGGAGGCGACCGAAGCCGACATCGCCCATCGGCGGCTGGCTCCGTCGATCGGACTGCTCCGCTATGTGGTGGACGCGCCTTTCACCCGCTTCACCGAAACCCTGAGAAGCGCGAAGGTCGCGGTCGATATCAAGCTGTTCGAGCGTCCCTCGCGCATCGTCGGCGTGACCTCCGCCGTCCCGAACGAAGGCAAGACGACCATCTCCAGCAATATCGCGCAGCTGGTCGCCCATACCGGCCAGCGTGCGATCCTTCTCGACGGCGACCTTCGCAACCCGTCGCTGACCCGCTCGCTCGTTCCGCATGCGACGGAAGGGTTGATCGAGGTCCTGACCGGCAGGCGCGCCCTGGAGGATGTCATCTGGACGGACCCGGTGACGGGGTTGCATGTCCTGCCTGTCGTGGCGAAGGGCCGCATCACGCATACGGCAGAGCTGATCTCGTCACAGGCCATGGCCGATCTGCTGACAAAGCTCCGGGCCAAGTACAGCTATATTTTCGTCGACCTGCCGCCCGTTGCGCCCGTCATCGACGTCAAAGCCGTCAGCCATCTCATCGACGGCTTCGTGCTGGTTATCGAATGGGGCCGAACCCGCAAGGAGATGATCCAGGAGGTCGTCGAAGGCAACGAGCTGCTGCATGCTCGCGCAGCCGGCGCCATCCTGAACAAGGCCAACACCACCATGCTCCGGCGTATCGAGAACTATAAGGGTCGATACTACCGGAACTACTATCACGAAGATGCATAACGGCGCCCCCGGCTCGGCTGGGGTTTTCGGTCCCGCCTGCAGGATGGGGCCGCTCTTTGAGATCCCGCGTCGGCAGATCCACGACGACTGCGTCACCGTCAGCACCCAGCGATACGCCGTCGAGGGAGCGTGCTGACCATGGAGCATCACATCGCACCTCAGCGGGCGACAGCGGCCCATGGCCTCGCGAAGCTCGCCGGAGTGGTTTTCGGCTTGGCGGGACTTGTCGCCGCCGCCTTCGCCGCCTCCGAGGCGCTTCAGACTTCGCCTCTTTCGCTCTTGTCGTCTCGGCTGATCATGCGCGAGCCCTTCCCGCAGGAGGTTCTCGACGAATTTGGCCAACGAGCCGCCAGATACCAGGCCGTAGGCGGATGCTCCGTTTCCGCCCATGCCGGCAGCGCCCTGCTTCGTGCTGTGTCAGCCGAGCGGGCACTCGCGACGGCGGCCGACCTCGACAGCCGCATGGATGCGCTGGGGACTTCCGCCTCCGCCCTCCTGAAATGCGCGCCAACGATGGGCTTCGGCTGGTTCGCGCTTTACTGGGTCGAGCTCAATCGTTTCGGCCCGAGCCAACGCGCCCTTTCCTATCTGGACATGTCGTATCGCGTTACGCCGCATGAAGCTTGGGTGGCGCTGATGCGAAATCAGGTCGCCATACGCCTGCTGCCGTCTCTGTCTCCACAGACGCGAGCGGCCGTTCTCGACGAGTGGCGAGATATTCTGAAGGCAGGCCTGTTCGATCATGCCGCTCGAGTGCTTGTCCACGCAGATCCCGCACGACGCAGCGAGCTCATCGCCGCAACAGCAAGCCTGGATCCGGCCACTCTCAAATGGCTGCCTGTTCATCTCAACCGCCTCGGGCTCGAGATCGAGCTTCCCGGCGCGGCCGAAAGCTCGCCCCCCAAGCGGGATCGCTATCGGCCCTTTCAGTAGGCAGTCGGCAGGAAATGAGATAACCGCCCAGGGTCAAGCGCGCGTGACCCAATCGGCATACGGAGAACGATGACACATCAGCCGGCAAGACAGCCACGAATCCGATCCGACGGGCCGGCACAGGAGCGCGTTCAAGCAACTTCCAATGATGCGGGCCGACCCAGCGCGATTCGACAGTTCTACGACCGCATCCGCCGCCGCTTCCCCCCGGCCCCGCGAAGCGCCAAGGCGGACCAACCTGCCGGTGTTTCTGTCTGGAGCCTGCCTGAAGGCGAGCGTATCTATGCGATCGGCGACGTGCATGGTCGCGCCGATCTCCTCCACCGCATGTTCGCTGCCATCGATGCGCATGATGAGCACAACCCCGTCCGCCGCTCGACCACGGTCCTGCTTGGTGACTACATCGATCGCGGCCCCTCCTCCCGGGAGGTCATCGAAATGATCCTTGCTCGCAGCAGGGACAAGAACGTCGTTGCCCTCGCCGGCAACCATGAGGCGCTGCTGCTGGAATTCCTGGCCACGCCCGCGACCTATTCCGATTGGTCCCGGTTGGGCGGCAACGAAACCTTGATGTCCTATGGCATCGCGCCCGCAACGGAGCCATCGCAAGAGCGGTTGCAGGCCTTGGCGGAAGCCCTTCGACAGGCCATGCCGGCAGAGCATCTCCACTTCCTGAAGACGCTGCCTCTCATATTGTCGAGCGGCGACTTCCTCTTCGTGCATGCCGGCATCCGGCCTGGTGTCGCTCTTGACCGGCAGACCTCAGCCGACATCCTGTGGATACGAGACGAGTTCCTGAAACACCGAGACGACTTCGGAGTCATGGTCGTCCACGGCCACTCGCGCGTTGCCGAGCCGGAAATCCATCCTAACAGGATCAATATCGATACCGGCGCCTATATCAGCAGCCGCCTGACCTGCCTCGTTGTCGAAGGCGATCAGTTAGCCTTCCTTTGAAGCGGCAGGCTCCACCGGCCCGGCCGTCTTCGGCCTGCCTCGATCCTGGATTGTCGCCGCGTAGAGGCTGGTCAAGCGGGGCAGGACGACCTCGGCGCTGTAATGCGCCTGAATGCGCGCCCTGGCCTCTTGGCCGATGCGCCGGCGGAAGTCGTCGTTCCGGCCGAGCGCGACGATCGCCGCCGATAATGCCCCGACATCGCCGGGCTCGATCATCAGCCCGTCGACACCGTCGGTAATCGCCTCGGGCAGCCCCCCGACGCGCGTGGTGATCGTAGCCAGCCCACAGGACATCGCCTCGAGCACGCTCATCGGCAGCCCCTCATTGTAGGAAGGCAGGACGTAGATCGCCGCCCTTCCCAGCAGCTGCTGTCTCTCCTCCGGACCGACCCATCCGGCAAGCCGCACATGATCGCCCAGGCCGAGTTGCGCGATCAGCCGCTCGGCGCCTTCGACATCCCCGTTTCCGCCGATGGTCAAACGCATGTCGGGCACATCCTGCCGCGCACCTGCGAAGGCCCGCAGCAGATCGAAGGTGCCCTTCCGCGGCCCGACCAGACCAAGGAACAGCATCTCGACAGGCCCTGGTCCCTGCTGGGTCTCGGGCCCGACCTCGACATAATTCGGAATGACGGTCACCCGCGCCTGCGGCGCAATCGCCGTGACGAAATGCGCCCAGCTGTCGGACAGCACCACCACCTGATCGGCTCTCGAGAAGGCGCCTGCGATGATCCGTTGCGCCCATGCCGGCTGCTGGCTGTAGAACAGCTTCGTCTCCGAACCGTGCAGGTGGAAGATCACCGGCACCCGGAAGAGAGCGGCCAGCCGGGCGATCAGCGTCTTGCGCCAGAAACTCCCTCGGGCCGCCACGTGAATATGCGCCAGCTCCGCCGAACCGGAGGCGAAGGCGCGCAGGCAGGCAAGCAGCGCCTTCAGAAAGACAGCCTGCCGGAGAACGAAGCCACCGTCGCGATAGGTCTCAATAAACTGCGTGTCGGCATCGGTGAAGCCGCTCGCACGGTAGTTTTCGACGACGGTCCGGATGCCCCCACGAGCCGCCGGATAGATCATGAGCTTCACCGACACCGTCTCCCAGCAACCGGAGGACGGATCGGGCTGCGGAGCCTGACAGCCTTGCAGGCCCGGTTCTCCTCAGCCCTTCCAGACGCCCTGCCCGGCCATCGCTGCACCCGTCCCGTCGAACGCCGCGTGCGACCCATCGAATGCTTGCGCTACCTAAACCCGACGTTATGCTGCAAAGCAACAAGATCGCTCGCGGATCGTGAATCCGCCGTCTTCCACCGGAGCGGCCTTCCGCCAACCTTAAGGCAATCGTTGCATCCTGCATGGTAAATCGACCCATGACGCGGGCTCCACTCTCCCCGACCGGTGGCTATTGAACGATCTTTCGAAAATTCGACATGATGGCGTTGCCCAACCCGCGACGCGGCGCATCTTCGGCGGCATCGAGCTCGGACGTGGCATCGCAGCCTCGCTGGTCGTTTTTCACCATGCCGGAAACATTGCAGCCCAGCCCCGCTTCTTCGGGCACGAGACCTTCGGCGGCCATCTCGAACGCTTTCACGTCGGCGTCGATTTTTTCTTCGTCCTGAGCGGATTCATCATCTGCTGGATGCACGAGGACGACCTGGGCCGCCGCGAGCGGCTGGCGAGCTACGCCAGAAAGCGCTTCCTGCGCATCTATCCGCCCTATTGGGGCGTGCTTCTACCCTTGGTCGTCCTCTATCTGTTGTTTCCCGGCGCCGGCATCCCCGGCCAGCGCGACGCGGCGAACATCCTGATGTCGACGCTGCTGCTGCCCTACCCCATGCCGCCCGTCCTCGGGGTCGCCTGGACGCTCGTCCACGAGATCTTCTTCTATGCGATCTTCGGCGCGATCATCATCGCCGGGCGTCGCGCTCTGTGGCTGCTGCCCGCCTGGGCCGCAGCGATCCTCGTGGGGCAGGCCGTCGGCGGCCTGCCTTTTCCGGTCTCCTTCGTCCTCAGCGCCTATAATCTGGAATTCCTGATGGGTGTCGGGGTCGCCCTGCTGCTGCGGAGACACCGGCTTCCTGCGCCCGCCTTCTTCTTCTGGGGCGGCCTCGCCCTGTTCGCGGCGGCGTTGCTGGTTGCCAATCCCGTATCGACGAACCCGTTCTGGGGCCGGATCGTCTTCGGAGCCGCTTCGGCCGCAATGCTGGCCGGCATCGTGGAGCATGAGCGGCATCGGCCCATCAGGATGCCGGCCCCGCTGCAGCTGCTCGGCCGGGCATCCTATGCCGTCTACCTCGTCCATCCCGTCGCCCTCTCGCTGGCCGTTCACATAGCCAGCCGCCTGCGGCCGGATGTACCGCTCGAGTTCGTCGTGCTGGCGCTTGGCTGCTTCGGCATCTTCGCGGGCGTGGCCTACCATCTGGCCGTGGAAGGCCGCCTCGTGGCGCTGTTCCGGGGTGTTCTCCAGCGTCCTGAGCGGAGCGAAATGCGATGACCCGTCGCGTTGCGGCTTCGATGGCAGGAGGCACGAACCCACACCTGCTGCGCAGGGCACGAATGCCCGCTCTCGCCGGTCGTGACCCGGTCGGCTATGCCGAACACGCCTTCCTGTTGTTCCTGATCGTGTTTCCCGCGATGGGCACATTGGTCCTGCCCAGCTCGTCCTTCTCTGACGGCGGCAGCCCTTCTCCGCTCAGCGCTTTCGACATCGGAAAACTCACCTTCTATCCCAGTGCGCTTGGGCTAGTGATCCTATGCGCCGCCCGTTACCGAGAAGTCATCGCGACAGCGCTCAAGGCGCTCCCGATCCTCACCTTCTCAGTATGGGCCTTCGTATCCTGCCTCTGGGCCCCTGAATTCCTCGCCGCCTTCAATACAACCGGCCGGATGTTCGTCATCGTTCTCGGAGCCGTTTACATCAGCGCGCGGATGGCACCGATCGACATCATCAGAATATTGACGCAAGCCTTTGCGATATCGATCGCGATATCCTTGATTTGCGTATTGCTCTTTCCCCGAATTGGCTACAACAGCACGCTTATGGGTTATGAAAGCGCCTGGAGGGGCGCCATGGCTCAGAAGAATTTCCTTGGCGGACTTATGACGTACGGCGTCATTGTTGGATATTATGCCAATTTATACAGATCAAATCTTCGGATAGTTAGCTTATTCGTTCTGTTTGGCGCGATGGTCATGACAGTTATGGCCCAGTCGGCGACGTCGATCATATCTGTCGTCGTCACAGCGTTCGTTCTTTGTCTTCTTGCGTTCATAAATAATGCTAGAAACAATTTTGAGAAATCAATTTCTTTATGGCTATTATTTGCATCGATAGCCATGTTTCTGTTCGCAACCGTCTTCTCAGAGGAGCTATTCCAACTGATCGGACGGTCATCCAACCTCACAGGCCGGTCCGAGATATGGCCACTCGTCTGGGGTTTGATCCAGAATAATCCGGTCAGGGGTTATGGTCACACGTTCTGGACTTTGGAATCGCCCGTCAAACTTGCCCTCTGGGCACAGGGCGGGTGGAAAATAGCCCATGCGCACAACGCCTATCTCGATATCTGGCTTCAGACCGGGCTGCCTGGGCTCGTGATCGCGATCCTGTTCATCCTCAAAGGCTTTGGACGCACGATCACGCTGGTCGTCCGCGGCGTTTCGCCGATCGGCTTTTTTTGGAGCGCCCTCTTTTTCGTGGCCTTCGCCAAGAGCTTCACTGAGACGCAATGGGTTGACCCAAACGCCTCAACGATCTTCTGGACCACATTGGCCTATATCGGCCTTGTCAATCTCAGCCAGGCAAGGCCCCAGCAATTAGCGCCCGCCGACGTGAGCCGACAGCCCGCCACATAGCCTCCTTAGGCCGGCCTCGTGGGTCCATATCTAGGCGCAGAGCTCAGCCCCGGCAGGGCGGACACCCAGGCATTTCAACCGCGGAATCGCGCTCGCGATCGGCATTGGAGCCATTTCGGCAAGAAAATCCCGGCCAACCTTATCGCGCCGTAGCAGCATCGATGAAGGACGCATTTTCAAGCGCCCAGTCGGGGTTAAAATGACCCGCATCCTTGTATATCGGGCGACCACCGGCATCCGTCATGCGACACAGGCCTTCCGCTGTGCAAACGGCCAGAAACGGATCGACGACCTCAGCTCCAGCACGCATGGCGAGCTGCAACATCTCGTCATGCAGTTCCACCTGGCGCGGGTCGATCCGGATGGTTCGGCCTGGCTCGAAACCGGTGCCGTTGGCGCCGAGACGGACCGCCAGCCCGGTCGGGCTCAGGGCATTGTCGGCTGGATTATCCAGAACGAACACGACCCGCTTGCCGTCACGAACCAAGGTCTCGATCCGAGCGGCAAGCCGATCTAGCGCCGCCTTGCGCCCTTCCGCGCTGAGAAGCGGATAGGTCTTGCCTGCATCCTTGTAATAGAACTCCTTGGACAGGAAGTACCAGTTCCAGGAACCGCCGATCACGACAGTCGAATGTCGGGCGTCGCGGGCCATATCGTAGGCCTGATCGCGGAGTGCCCAGCACTGGCCACGAATGATCTGATCGGAGAACACGCCATCGATCGGAATGCACCCTCCCCCGATCGCGAGAATCGCTCCCGGCCGCAACGGGTCCGAGGAGATCGTCCTGTGAATGCGCTCCGCATATTGCGCGACATGGGAGTCGCCGATGAAAAGGGCGACTTTTGAACGCCCGGCCTCGAGCGGGTAGATACCAACCGCGTTTCGATCGAAGTTCGGCGTCCTGACCTTCAGAAAATCCCATTCGTGCCGATTGGGCGCGTCCACCAGGCTGAGGCGCGGCGGCACGACGCGGGCAATCATCAACACGCCGACCGCCAGCACGCACAGCATCGCGCAGCAGAGCGCGACCACTTTGAACGCCCCATCACCCCTTTGCCGGAACGGACGCTCGACAAATGCAAAAGTTGCTGTGGCAAGAACGAAGGTAACGACGACGAGCCCCAACGTCTTCGTCGGCGACAGCGATCCGATGACGATGTGCCCATAGCTCAGAAGCGGCCAATGCCACAGATAGAGCGGATAGCTGATCAAGCCGCACCAGACCATGGGCCCGGTCGAAAGCACGCGCTGGTTGAACCAGGCATTTGGCCCGCTGGAGAGAAGCAGGAGCGTGCCGAACGTCGGCAGCAGCGCCCACCAGCCCGGAAACCTGCTTTCCTCGGTGATCGCGAAAAGCGATATGACGATCAGCGCAACCCCGGCCAGAGAACGAACATTTGCATGTCCCTTCCACTTCGTCCCGAAGTTCAATTCGACATGCGCCAGTGCCGCACCAATCATCAGCTCCCAGAAGCGTCCAAGAGGCGAGTAATACGCCGCGGTTGGATCATTCGAGACGTACCAGAGATTTAACGCGAAAGAAGCAGCCGCCATCACGTAGAGAGCGGCCATAAAATTGATCTTTTTCTTGTATATATAAACCAATATCAACGGCCAAAAAATATAAAACTGCTCCTCGATCGCAAGACTCCAAAGATGCAAAGTCGGCTTCAACTTCGACGAAACGTCGAAATAGCCTGCTTCGCTCCAAAGCATGAAATTCTCGGAGAAGAGCGCCGAGGACACGACATGCCAGCCGAGGTTTGCGAATTCAGGCCGGAACAGGAATGTCCATCCGGCTAGTATGACCGCCAATAGTGTCGCGATAAGCGCCGGGAATATCCGCCTGACGCGTCGATCGTAGAAATGCAGTATCGAGAAATTGCCGGCCTGGATCGACTTGATGAGAATCGACGATATCAGATAGCCGGACAGGACGAAGAATATATCGACGCCGACGAAGCCGCCGGGCAGCAAAGTTGGGAATCCGTGCGAAATGATCACGGAAACGACGGCGATCGCCCTGATCCCGTCGATGTCCGGGCGATAGGTCCCGCTGTGAAGCGAGGACGCGATCTGACGAAGACCCATCATGCGCGAACAAGCCCTCGCTCGAACAACTCAAGCGAGGCACCATTGCTTGCTCTGTCCTTCGGCAACACCGTCTCGCCCTTACGCAGCAAAGCCATGGCATCTCGACTTCGCAGGTCGCAATACGGCCCCGCGGCGCAGTTAGGCGCGTAGCCGAGCGGGCAATGGGCCGTCCGATCCCGCATCGCTAGCCCTGCTTCCTGCCGCGCATCTGGCGGTAATATCCCAGCACCCGCCGGACCGACGGCGGGGCGAGCAGCGCCGCGAACGGCACGGCGATCGTCCAAAGGCCCAGCTGCTGCCAGAACAGGCCGATGGCGGCCGCGCCCCACCACAACGCCGCGAGCCGGTAGTCCGGGGCGCCGATCTCGCGGGTCAGGGCCATATGCACCGCGACATAGGCCAGGATCGCCGCGGCCTCTCCCATCCCGTAGCCGACGATGCCGTAGCGCGGCACGCAGATGGAGGCGACGGCGAAGAACAGCGCCACATGGATGGCGAAGGCGATCGCCAGCGCCCTGTTCTTGTTGAGAACGGAGAGCGCCGCGGAATGCATGTTGAAGGGCGCTGCGGCGAGGTACCCGACCGCGAGATAGGGATAGACGTCCATGACCGGCGCCCAGCGTGCGCCGAAGACGAGCGGAACGAGAAAGCCCCCGGTCCACCCAAAGCCGAGCAGGATCGTGCCGACGGCCAGCACCTGCAGCTCCATGCCCTCGGTCACCGCCTTGCGCAGCTTGGCGGCATCGTCCTGGAAGCGCCCGAGCATCGAGACCGAGAGCCGCCACGCGATCGTCTTCACGATGCTGAGCATTTCGAGCAGCCCGATCGTCATCCCGACCAAACCGACCGCCTGGGCGCCCAGCGCAGGCCCCACGATCAGCGGGTTGAGCAGCATGCGAAGCTGCCAGATCCAGTTCGCCGCCGAGAACGACACCGCATAGCGCACCATATCTTTCGCGATCGTCCTCTCGAATGCGGGGCGAGGCCAGGCCTTCGCCGCGGCATGGCCGAGCACGAACCCGATCCCGTTCTGGAGGATGAGCGCCAAAGCGAGCGCTTCGGGACCGGCGCCGAACCAGACCAGCAGCACTGCGAGGGCGTAATAGGCAACCTGCCCCGCGACCTCGATGAAGGCGATCTGCTTGTAGTTCAGCGCCCGCTCGAGCCGGATATTGGCCGGAATGGTCAGCAGTTGCAGCGGCAGCGCATAGGCGATGACGGCGGCCACGCTCTCGAAACCATCCACCCCCATCCATGGGCCGAGCGCCCCGCGCCCGAGCTCCATCGCGGCAAAGAGCACCACCGAAAGCCCGGCGAGCAGCACATACATCGTGCCATACGCAGCTTCGCTGACCTCCCCCTGCATCCTGAGGAGATAGACGCCGATGCCGGCCGAGCCGAGCGCGATGGCGTATTGATAGAGATTATAGGCCGAGACATAGGCGCCATAGGACGAGGGGCCGAGCGCCCGCGTGATCAGCAGCACGCCGATCAGCTTCAGGCACACGGACAAGACCTGGCGCCCCATGAGATAGGCGCCGCCGGTTAGCGCGACGCGACGAAGACTCGTCGACGAGGACGTTTCCTTGTCTGGTTGGGAATTCAACGCGTGATCCTACCGCGACACCGGGATCGGCAGTCGTCGACCTGAGCCGATTCGCCCCGCCATCGACAAGCACCGAGAGCGATCAGGAACATGCGTGCACGCGGGCATGGCGCTCAGGCGTTGTTGAGAACATCGACGCCGGCGGGCCGCGGCGCCAGCCGCTCATAAGCGGAGACATAGCGCTGCGCTTCCCGGCCCCAGTCGAAGCGAGCATCCGCGAGCGCCTTGGCCTCGAGCCCCTTTCGCTGGCGCAGATCGTCGTCATCGATCAGGGCGGCGCAGGCGCGGGCGAGCCCGTCGCTCGTTGCGTCGGTGGCATAGGTGCCGGCATCGCCGAGCAGCCGGCGCGTCTCGGTCAGGTCATAGGACACCGGCGGGACACCCAGCGCCGAATATTCGAAGACCTTGTTCATGCTGATTTTGTCATTGTACTCGTTCACCGGGTCCGGAATGACGCCGATATCGAACGTGCTCATCGCGGCCAGCAGCGCATCGCCCCTGAGATATCCGGTGAAGGTGATCCGGTCCTCGACGCCGAGCTGGCTGGCCAGTTCGCGCACGCTCGCTAGGGCAGGTCCGTCGCCGACGATCGCCGCGCGGACGTCCTGGCGCCCTTCGGCCACGCAGAGCCGGTGCATGCAGCGCACCAGATGATCGACGCCGTCCTGGTCGCCGATGATGCCGATATAGCCGAGAACGACCCGCGCGCCGCCACGAAGAGCTTCATCCGGGGCCACGCGGCGGATGCGCGAGCGGTCGGGCACGCTATAGACCGTGACGACATCCGCCGGGTCCTTCCCACCGCGCTCGATCGCGAGATCCCGGTAGGTGTCATTCGCGGTGATGACGAGGTCGGCCGCACGGAAGCTGCGCCGCTCGACGAACAGCAGGAGCCGGTGGAACAGGCCGCGCCGGCCGAACTTTGCCTCGAAAAGTTCCGGGCAGACATCATGATGGTCGAAAACGAACTTCTTGCCGAAGAGCTTGAACGGCGCCGCAACCAGGAAGATCAGGTCGGGAGGATTGCAGGCCTGGATGACATCGAAGCCTCCGCGCAGGCTGACCTTGAGCAGGAGCCGCAGCTCATGGAACAACGCTGCGCTGTATTCGAGCAGGAAGCCGAACTTTCCGCGCGCCTCCGTCGGCAGCGAATGCCGGAATATCTCGATCCCGTCGAGCTCCTCGAAGGACGCCGGATACTGGTCGCTGCGCGGGCAGATCACCGACACGGCCCAGCCCGCATCGCGGAGCGCCAGCGCTTCCTGCCAGACCCGCCTGTCGAACGGGACGGGAAGGTTCTCGACGATGATCACACATGACCGCTCCCGCCGTACGGAATTCCGGCTGAAGCTCATCTCGCCCTGCCCCAAAGGCCTTGTCATCGTCGTGAAGCCCGTCCCCGCAGCCCCCTGCGGCCTATGCTGCAACGCAGAAATCGACACAGAACGAACGATGACGCAAAACCAGTTTTACGGTCCGCATCCTGCGATCAGTTGCACCTGAACGCGCCAAGTGCCGGTGATTGTGTCGATTGCCCTGCCCGCAGAGTCTCAATTGCCATTTATGTTGCAATGCAAACTCTTGCCGCGTCAAGATACTCGCGGTAATGCCGGATTATTCATCGTAAACGATGCCCGGAAGTCACAGGGAGGCGTCGCACATAACGACGGAGACGCTGTGAAAATCTTCCAGATTCTGCCGCGGCGGATGAAGTTCAGCAAGGGAAGGGCATCATCGGTCGAATTGTGCGTCGCCGAATGGGTGGCAGGCAGCCGCTTCCGCGGCGAGACGACCGTCTTCGCCGAAGCGGGCGACGATCCGTTGATCGACGTCGATATCCACAGGTGGCATCCGGCGCGAAAACTGGTCAGCTGGCAGACCGCTCTGGAGATTCGTCGGCAGGTGGCGCAGCGCGGCTGCGATCTCATCATCGTTCAGCAGCATATCGCCACGGCCGCCCGGATTGCCGCCTTCAACCCCGGCACCCCCGTGATCCTGAGCACGCATAATTATGTCGAGGGACGCGCCGAAGGTTTCGGCGCCCCCGTGCGGGATCGCCTCGTGCAGCATCGCCTGCGCGGCCTGAGCGGCATCACGCTGATCAGCGAGGCGACCCGCAGCGAGTTCACCGAGAACTGGCCGGGCGTGAAGATACCGCGCGCGGTCGTTTCGAACGGCTTCGACTTCGGTCAATGGCAGCCGCGTCAGGAGCGCGACAAGCTAGTGCTCGTCGTCGGCAGGGTCACGGAAGAGAAGGGCCTCCTTGAGGCTGCCAGCGGGATTGGCACCTTCCTGGCCGATCATCCGGACTGGCGCGCCTGCTTTGTGCTCTCGGAACCTGAGAAGAACCCGTCTTACTTCCAGGCGATCAAGGACGCGCTGGCGGCGCGGGCGAGCCAGGTCGATCTGCTGGCCGGCATCCCCTATGCGCAGGTCAGGAACCTGTCGGAGCGCTGCGCCATCGCGGTCGTGCCGTCCAAATGGAACGAGCCATTCGGCCGGACTGCGCTGGAGGCACATGCGGGCGGGGCTGCCCTCGTCTCCTCCGGCTCCGGCGGTTTGCGCGAGATCAGCGGAGACTGCGCGCTCTATCTCGATGCCGTTTCGGGGCCCGCCATCGACCTCGCCCTGCGCGCGCTCGCGCAGGATGACGAACAACGCCGGGATCTCGCCGCTTCGGGAGCCGCGCGGGTGCGCCGCCTCTTCCAGATGTCTGGCATCGATGCCGCAGAGGACACCCCGTCGATCTGCGAGCGCCTCGATCGCTTCTGCGAACGGGTGGTGGCGAGCTTCGGCGTGCCGAACGCCACGGCCGAGACATTGCGGGCATGACCCAGGTCTCGTCCCGAACCGCGCATCGGTCCGTTGCGATTTACCTGCCCGATCTGAGCGGAGGCGGCGCGGAGCGTCTCCACATCAATCTGGCGCCGGCGTTCGTCGCAGCAGGCTATGACGTCACCTTCCTGCTCGATCGGCGGCGCGGCGAGTTGCTGGAGCGTGTTCCGGCCGGCTGCTCGGTCGTCTCGCTCGACACATCGCGCCAGTTGAAGGCTGTTTCGGCGCTCGCCCGGTATTTGCGCGAGACCCCGCCGGGCATCCTCGTCGCGAATATGGAGCACATGAACATCATGGCGCTCGCCGCGCGTTTCTTGGCGCGCGCGCAAACCCGAATCGTCGTGACGCAGCACAACACGGTGTCCGAACAGGCGAAACGGCCGAGCTGGCAATTCCGCGTGTTACGGCCGCTCTATGCTGGCTTCCTGCGCTTCGCAGACGCCGTCGTGGCTGTGTCGGCCGGTGTAGCCGATGATCTGGCCCGCTTTGCCAGAATGCCGCGCCAGCGGATCGAGGTGATCTATAACGGCGTGATCGGCACCGATCACGCGCAGCGCGCCGCTGTTGAGCCGGACCATCCCTTCTTCAGTCTGCCGGAACCGGTGATCGTGGCCGCTGGGCGCCTGACCGCCCAGAAGGATTTCGCAACCTTGCTGCGCGCCCTTGCGGAGGTCCGCAGCGAACCTGCGCCCCGGCTGCTGCTGCTCGGAGAAGGTCCTCTGCGAGCGGAGTTGCAGGCTCTCGCGGAATCCTTGGGCATCGCGCAGCGTCTCGCTATGCCGGGCTTTGCGCAGGACCCGCTGCCGGCGATCCGCTCGGCGCGAATGCTGGTGCTGTCGTCTCGTTTCGAGGGCTTCGGCAACGTCCTGGCCGAGGCGCTCGGATGCGGCACGCCGGTCGTGAGCACCGATTGCCCTCATGGGCCGGCGGAGATCCTGGCGGGCGGGCGCTACGGCCGGCTGGTCCCGGTTGGGGACAGTGCGGCCATGGCGCGGGCTATCGAAGCTGAACTCGCGGAGACACCGGACCGGGATGCCCTGGTCGCCCGCAGCGCCGCCTTTTCGGTGGAGAGCTGCGCACAGGCCTATCTGACCTTGTTCGAGCGCCTCTCGGTTCGAACGGGTTGAGTGGCGCGGCAGAGGCCGGTCACGTTGCGCAGGCGCGCCCCGCGATAGCCTTCACCAGCCCCGGGACCATCACCTCGGCGCTGATCTGCGGCGTCGGATGCAGTCCATCGGGGATCGCAGCCTGCAATTGCGAGGGGGGTAGGCTCGCCCAGGCCGGGCCGTGATCGATGAAGGCACCGCCCGATTGCAGCGCGAGCTTGCGGTGGAGATTGACATAGCGATCGAGGAAAAACCGATCGAGCCCGCGCACGCCGGAAACCGGATTCATCGCCATGTTGAAGACGCGCGGCCTCGGCTCCAGCGCGGCCAGCCGCTTGAATATGGCACTCATATTGCGCCGGCTCGTCGCCATTGAAACGAGGCGGTGAAACGCCGCGTCATTGGCCGACATCTCGACCAGAACAACATCGGGCCGCGCCGCGAATACCCGGTCTGCGGCACCAACCGCCCAGTCCGAAGTCGCGCCGGGCTGCGCCACCACGACAACCGATACAGGCTGCTTCAGGCAGCGGCCGAGCGCGTCTTCCAATGCCGCCGGCCAGCCACCGCGCGCCGTAAGGCTCGTGCCGAAGGCCACGACTGTGAAATCCTTGGCATCCACCGGCCGAACCGACATCAGGAGAAGCACGGCCGCACTCACGGCCAGCCCTCGGATCAGGGGAAACAGCGACGCCACGCCAGCACTATCGGATCTGCTGGATCGGACGGACTGACTTCAGGTCGCCATGCAGCGGGACGCCGATGGACCGCCCCACCGCGCTCCGATCGCCGGAGCCGGCATTGGACGCCTCCATCTGCTTGCGCAGGCTGGCCGCCCGGATGGCGTCGTCGACCTCCGCCTGGGCATCCTCGCGCGACTTGTAGAACTTGTCGAACTCGCGAAGGAATCCCGGATCGTTATAGGTCTTGGCCGTCTTCTCGATCCATCGGGCCGCCGCAGCTTGCTGCTTCTTCTCGCAGAGCCGGGCCGCCAGAGCCATGCCGGCGCCCGCCGCCTGCCGCTGCTCCATGTTGCCGGCGCTGATCGCCCGAAGGATCTGCGGCACAGCCGCCTTGCTCGATGCGACGATCGCGCTCACCCGGTAGCGCATGCCAGGGCCGCCGCGCGGATAATCACGCAACAGCGAGCCCTGTTCGAACATGAAGCCTTCGACGAGTGTCCGCGCCCGGTCAAATGAGGCGACGGAACAGTCCGCCCGCACGGGTTGAGCGACGAGAGCGACCGCGGCAAAGGCTAGTGCAGAGATCAGACCGCGCATACGCACCCGTTCGTCCGAGCCTTGTCTGGATGATGACCCGCGAACTCTACAATCACGGCGCCTCATATTCAAATATGACGTTTCGGCAACGGAATGCCTGCAAGAAAGATCGCCCCAAGGCCACTTGCCGGCGCTATCCGCGCGTCCTGCGTCAGCCGAGCTCGGCGAGCTCCGCGGCGACACGCAGGAGGTAGCGGCCGTAGTCGCCCTTGGCGAGTTCTTCGCCGAGGCGGGTAAGGTCGGCGGGGCTGATCCACCCCTGTCGACAGGCGGTCTCCTCCGGGCAGGCGATGCGCAGATCCTGGCGGCCCTCCAGCGTGCGCACGAACTCGCCGGCCTGCAGCAGACTCTCGGGCGTGCCGGTGTCGAGCCAGGCGAAACCCCGCCCCATCAGCTCGACGGAAAGGTCTCCACGCTCGAGATAGGCGCGGTTCACATCCGTGATTTCCAGCTCGCCGCGCGCCGACGGCTTGAGCGCGGCCGCAATCTCGACCACCTGCGCGTCGTAGAAATAGAGCCCGGTCACCGCCCAGTTCGACTTGGGCGCCTTCGGCTTCTCCTCGATCGAGAGCGCCTTGCCGGATGCGTCGAAGGAGACGACGCCGTAACGCTCGGCGTCGCGGACCTGATAGGCGAAGACCGTGGCGCCATGCTCGCGCCGCGCCGCGGCCTGCATCATCTCCGTCAGGCTGTTACCATAGAACAGGTTATCGCCGAGGATCAGCGCCGATGGCTCCCCGCCCACGAAATCCGCGCCGATCACATAGGCCTGAGCCAGCCCGTCGGGCTGCGGCTGCTCGGCATAGGAGAGCGAAAGCCCCCACTCCGCCCCGTCTCCGAGCAGGCGCTGGAAATGCGGCAGGTCGTGCGGCGTGGAGATCAGCAGGATCTCGCGAATGCCCGCCAGCATCAGTGTGTTGAGCGGGTAGTAGATCATCGGCTTGTCGTAGATCGGCAAGAGCTGCTTCGAGATCGCCCGTGTCATCGGATGAAGCCGCGTGCCGGAGCCGCCGGCGAGAATGATGCCCTTCATGACGCCAGTGTCCCTTCTTCCGCCAACAGCCTTCCGACGCAGGAATGGGTCGCTTCCCGCCACTCCGGCAAGACGATGCCATGGACGGCGGCTAGCCTGGTGCAGTCCAATCGGGAATTGGCCGGCCGGCGCGCGGGCGTCGGATAATCCGCCGTGCCGATCGGGCGGACGCGGACAGGCCGGCGGCCATGCCGCTCCGCTTCCGTGAAGATCGCCTCGGCGAAGCCCGCCCAGCTTGTCTCGCCCTGCCCTGCCATATGAAAGACGCCGCGCAGCGAAGCCTCGTCCGGCCGTTGGCACAGGTTCTTCGCGACGACGAAGATCGCGTCGGCAATGTCGAGCGCGCTGGTTGGACATCCCAGCTGGTCGGCGACGACGCCGACTTCGTCACGTGTCTCTGCGAGCCGCAGCATCGTCTTGACGAAATTCTTGCCGAAGGGGCTGTAGATCCAGGCAGTGCGTAGGATCACATGATTGGCGTTGGCGGCTGCGACAGCCTGCTCGCCGGCAAGCTTGCTTGCGCCATAGGCCGAAACCGGGTGAGTGGCGTCGTCCTCGCGATAGGGCCGATCGAGGGCGCCGTCGAACACATAGTCGGTCGAGAGCTGGATGACGGGAATGCCGAGCGCCGCTGCCGCCCGCGCCGCCTCGCCAGCCGCCTCGCCGTTGACGCGCATGGCGAGCTCGGGCTCCGTCTCAGCCTGGTCCACGGCAGTATAGGCGGCCGCGTTCACGATGACGTCGGGCCTGGCCGCGCGCAGGGCCGGCGAAATCGTCTTCGGAACAGCCAGGTCAAGGTCAGGGCGACGGAGCGCGATGACCTCGACGCCAAGCGGCACTCGCTCCAGCATGGCGCGGACGACTTGGCCGGTCCAACCCGTGACGGCGATGCGCAATGTCATCAGTCGAAATAGCTCAGCATCTCGGAAAGCCGCGGATGCTTGCGGTCCTTGTCCGAGAGTGTCAGCTCCGATGCTGGCAGCCGCCAGTCGATGCCGAGCGCCGGATCGTCGAAGGCCAGCCCATGGTCGTTCTGCGGCGCATAGGGCGCGCTGACCTTGTACTGGACCTCCGTATCGGGCTCGAGCGTGACGAAGCCATGGGCGAAGCCAGCAGGAATGAAGATCTGCTTCCAGTTCTCCGCCGAAAGCTCGATCGCAACATGATGACCGAAGCTGGGCGACGAGGCCCGGATGTCGACCGCGACATCGAGAATGCGCCCGCGCGTCACCCGCACCAGCTTGTCCTGGGCGAAGGGCGGCGACTGGAAATGCAGGCCGCGCAGCGTTCCGACCTGGGCCGACAACGAGTGGTTGTCTTGCACGAAGTCGACATCGATGCCGGCTTTCGCGAAGCCCGCCCGGCTCCAGGTTTCCGAAAAGAAGCCGCGAAGGTCGCCATGCTTCGTCAGCGTGACGATCTTCACCCCGGAAAGACCACTATCCTCAACACTCAGCATCACGCAGCTCTCCGCTCAGCCGGTCAGCCAGCTCCGAGGCGCTCGCCGCGATAGACGCCGGAGCGGATATCGCCCCACCACTTCGGATTGGCGAGATACCATTCCACGGTGCGACGCAGTCCGGTCTCGAAGGTCTCCTTCGGCATCCAGCCCAGTTCGCGCCCAATCTTGCCTGCATCGATCGCATAGCGCGCATCATGGCCCGGCCGGTCGGTCACATAGGTGATGAGCCGCTCATGCGGGCCGGCCGGATCAGGCCTGAGCTCATCGAGGATCGCGCAGATGGCCTTCACGACCTCGATATTCGCCTTCTCGTTGTGCCCGCCGATATTGTAGCTCTCGCCGAGTTCGCCCCGGGTCGCGACGGTCAGCAGCGCTTCAGCGTGATCATCGACATAGAGCCAGTCGCGGATATTGAGGCCGTTGCCGTAGACCGGCAGCGGCTTCCCCTCCACCGCGTTCAGGATCATCAGCGGAATCAGCTTCTCCGGGAAATGATAGGGCCCGTAATTGTTCGAGCAATTGGTCATCACGACCGGCAGGCCATAGGTGTGGTGCCAGGCGCGGACCAGATGGTCGGACGCTGCTTTCGACGCGGAATAGGGCGAGTTCGGCTGATAGGCCGTGTCCTCGCGAAAGAACCCTTCATCGCCGAGCGAACCGAACACCTCGTCGGTCGAGATGTGGTGGAAGCGGAAAGACGCCTTGCGTTCGTCCGGCAGCGCCCGGAAATGGCGCAACGCCTCCTGCAGCAGGGTGAAGGTGCCCACGACATTGGTGTCGATGAAGGCGGCTGGTCCGTCGATCGAACGATCGACATGGCTCTCGGCCGCCAGATGCATCACCACATCCGGCGCGAAATCGGCGAAGATCGTCTGCATCTGCTCGCCATCGCAGATGTCGGCCTGCTCGAACCGGTAACGATTGCTGCCGGCGACAGGCTCCAGCGAGGCGAGGTTGCCGGCATAGGTCAACTTGTCGACTACGCAAACCTCGTGCGGCGTCTCTTCGATCAGCTTTCGCACCACGGCCGAGCCGATAAACCCGGCGCCGCCGGTGACGAGGAAACGCAACAACACCAGGCTTCCCTTGTTTCCGGCACGCAGCCGTCAATGACCGGCTACCGCATACACGCCGGTAAGCCGATAGTCACCCACCCCGCGGGAATTCGTCAGGTCGACGCCGCCTCGCCCATCGTTCGCGGAGGTTCGGCACAGGCGCAAAAGGCCCTGGAACGGCCCAATCCTTCAATAGGTCTGCCTGACGTCCACCAACGTCGTCAGCGTCCGCGCCATGATGCGTAGGTCCAGCCAGGCGCTGGCATTCTCGACATACCAGATATCGAGCCTGACCCGCTCCGCCATGCTCTCGGTCGTGGGCGTCTCGCCACGGCTGCCGTTCACCTGCGCCCAGCCGGTGATCCCTGGCTTGACGTGCTGACGATAAGGATAGTCACCGATCAACTGCTCGTAATGGGCGTCATGAGCGAGCGCATGCGGACGCGGCCCGACGATCGACATGTCGCCGCGCAGCACGTTCCAGAGTTGCGGCAGTTCGTCGATGCTGAGCTTGCGGATCCAGCGGCCCACGGAGGTCACGCGGCGGTCGTGCCGCGAGGCCTGCCGCACCATCTGTCCGTCCTCCATGACATGCATGCTGCGGAACTTGAGGATGCGGAACGGCCTGTTGTTGAAGCCGTTGCGGGTCTGCTTGAACAGAATCGGCCCGGGGCTGTCGAGCCGGATGGCCAGCGCGGTCATCACCAGCAGCGGCGAGATCAGCAGGATGGCGCTGCCCGCAATGGCGATGTCGAGGCCCCTCTTCACGGCGCGATCGACCGGCGACATCGGCGCCCGGTGCATCTCGACCGCTACGAGACCGCCGCTGAAGCGCTCGACGGGCCGCACGGCCAGTTCGCCGAGCCCCCGGCCGAGCACCAGCTTGACGGGAAGCGGCAGGATACGCAGCGCCGCGATGACCTGCTGCGCGCGCTTGAAGTCGCCATCGTCGACGGCCACGACAACCTCTTCGATCTGCGAACCGCGCAGGCGCGCGATGAGCTCGGAGACCGCAGCGCTCTCCGCTGCGGCGTCGCCGTCCGGCAGCCTGACGCGCGTGGAGATCGAGAAGCCGTAAGGCGCGAGCTTCTGCGCCAGCTTGCTTTCGTCGATGCAGGCGTCGTCCCCGATGACGGCGATGCGCCGGGTCGCGAACCGACCCTGGTCCAGGGCCCGGTTCATGAAGGCGTGCCAGCCGAACCGCAAAGCCGCGACGCCAAGGAACCCTGTCAACATGAACGTTACGGCACCGACGCGCGAGACCAGATGTCCGCTCTTCAGCGCGAAGCCGATCGCCGTCAGGAAACAGACGACGAGGGCCCAGACCGTGAAGGCGCTCGAAATCTGGCGCAGCGGTCGCAGCAGCTCGAGCGGTCGATACAACCCGCGCCACTGCATCAACAAGACGAACAGCGAGGCGAACAGCGCGCCCAGCGCCAGCGCGTCCACCAGCAGATAGGCCTCTCCACCTCGAAAAAGGTTGTAGCCTGCGCTGCACAGCAGGCTCGTAGCAACGACGGTCAGCACATCGGCGACCATTGCCACCGGACCCGCCAAGTCATAGCGAAACCGGACGCCAAGCCCGGACCGCGCCGCACCTGCTGCGATCATATCATTCGCCATGGCATCCAAGATCGCTAGGGAATTAGTGATCTGTTTACGATGTTGCACTGCGAAGATCAACTAGAGACGCGACGGAATCGGCATTGTTCCGTAGAGGAATTCGCCGGCTTCCCCTTGGTGCCCAGATCGGTGATTTCGTGCCTTTTCGAACGCGCAAAGCGCCGGTAGCGCGCCCGGCTCACGCCGCCCGCGTGAACCGTCCGCGCCGGCGTAGCTGTTTCAGCTCTTGTTCGCGAGGAACCACTGATAGGTCGAAGCAATGCCGTCGCGCAGCCCGATCCTGGGAGCCCAGCCCATCGCCCTCAGCCGGTCTGCGCTCATCAACTTGCGCGGCGTGCCATCGGGCTTGCTCGTGTCCTTGACGATCTCGCCCTGAAAACCGACCACCTCGCAGACCGTTTCGGCGAGCTCGAGGATCGAAACATCCTCTCCGGAGCCGATATTGACGTGCTCGTAGCCGGAATAGTGCTTCAGCACATGCACGAGCCCGTCCGCGCAATCATCGACATGGAGGAACTCGCGCCGCGGCGTGCCCGTGCCCCAGATCGTCAAGGTCTTGTCGCCTCTGAGCTTCGCCTCATGCGCCTTGCGCATCAGCGCCGGCATCACATGGCTCGACTGGAGATCGAAATTGTCTTCCGGCCCATAGAGATTGGTCGGCATCGCCGAGATGTAGTCGGCGCCGTACTGCTTGCGGTAGGCTTGGGCGAGCTTGATGCCGGCGATCTTGGCGATCGCGTACCATTCATTGGTCGGCTCAAGAGATCCGGTCAGGAGCGAATCCTCCTGGATCGGCTGGGGCGCGAACTTCGGATAGATGCAGCTCGATCCGAGGAAGAGCAACTTGCCGACCCCGGCCTGGCGCGACGCCTCGACGATGTTCGCCTCGATCATCAGGTTCTGATAGAGGAAATCGGCCGGATAGGTGTCGTTCGCCAGGATGCCGCCGACCTTGGCCGCAGCGACGATCACGACATCGGGCCTGCTTTCCGCCAGCCAGCGCTCGGTTTCGGCCTGCCGCATCAGATCGGCCTTGTCGCGGCCCGCGATCAGGACCTCGCAATTCTCGCTCGCGAGCCGGCGCAGCAGCGCCGCCCCGACCATGCCGCGATGACCGGCGACCCAGACGCGCTTGCCGGCGAGGTCGTAGATGGCCTCACTCGGCATTGGCGCGGCGCTCCCGCTCGACCCGCTTCAGATCCTCGCGAACCATTTCCTCGCACAGGGCGCGCCAGTTGGTTTCGTGCTTCCAGCCGAGCTTTTCCTCGGCCTTGCTCGGGTCGCCGATGAGCAGCTCGACCTCCGTCGGCCGGAAATAGCGCGGGTCGACCTCGACCAGAACCTGGCCGGTCTTCGCATCCATTCCCTTCTCGTCGACACCCTCGCCCTTCCAGGTGAGATCGATCCCGGCCTGGCTGAAGGCATGGGTCACGAAATCCCGGACCAGCGTCGTCTCGCCGGTCGCGAGCACATAATCGTCCGGCTCGTCCTGCTGCAGCATCAGCCACATCCCGCGGACATATTCGCGGGCATGGCCCCAGTCGCGCTTGGCGTCGAGATTGCCGAGATAGAGCTTGTCCTGGAAGCCGAGCTTGATCGCCGCCACCGCGCGGGTGATCTTGCGGGTCACGAAGGTCTCGCCGCGCAGCGGGCTCTCATGGTTGAAGAGGATGCCGTTCGAGGCGTGCATGCCATAGGCCTCGCGGTAGTTCACCACGATCCAGTAGGCATAGAGCTTGGCCACCGCATAGGGGCTGCGTGGATAGAACGGCGTCTTCTCGCTCTGCGGGACTTCCTGCACCTTGCCATAGAGCTCGGACGTCGAAGCCTGGTAGAAGCGCGTCTTCTTGGTCAGTCCGAGCAGACGGATCGCTTCCAGCAGGCGCAATGTCCCCGTCGCGTCGGCGTTGGAGGTATATTCGGGCGTCTCGAACGAAACCTGGACGTGGCTCTGGGCGGCGAGATTGTAGATCTCGTCGGGCTGAACCTCCTGGATGATGCGGATCAGATTGGTCGAATCCGTCATGTCGCCATAGTGCAGGACGAAGCGCGGATCCTTCTCATGCGGATCCTGGTAGAGATGCTCGATGCGGCCTGTGTTGAAGGAGGACGACCGGCGCTTGATGCCGTGCACCACATAGCCCTTCTCGAGCAGCAGCTCCGAAAGGTAAGCGCCGTCCTGACCCGTCACGCCCGTGATCAAGGCAACCTTACCAGCACCAGAACGATCCATTCCGTCCTCCAGTTGCGCCGCGTTTCGCGGCGCCGGATTGCGTTTCCTGCCAGGCAGCACGCAGCATCGCGGGCCGGCACGGCCTCGCGGCGACGCACAACTCCTATATTCCGCCCGGATGTGCAATCGCCAATGGCAGCGTGCCGCTCCGCGAGCGGCAGCCATCCTCGTCTTTTGCGGTTGAAACGCAGCGCGCTCGAAGCCGCCGGGGAGCATCCGGGATCATGCGCGCGGCCGATGCCTGGCGCTAATAGCCGCGCCCCCTCGCCGATCGCGTTCGCGAAGAGCTTTCAGCCCTCGATCACCGGCGCGCGATCGGCCAGTTCGAGGAAGATCGCTGCGCAGGCGAGCCAGACGACACCGATCGAAAGCAGCATGATTTACTCCACGGACACTGTCCGCGGTCTAACCGGCCACCTCTTTACACCCCGTATAAGATTGTCGTTGCTTGCCGACAGGGTTAACCGGTGATGTCACGCGGCCTCTCAGGCCGCGTGCTCCTTGGTCTTGGGCTCGGGCGAAACGATGCCGCGGCCGATGTCGTCATAGTGGAAGCCCTGCGCCCGCACCTGCTCGGCGCGATAGACATTGCGCAGATCGACCAGCACGGGCTCCTTCATCAGCTTCTTGACGCGGTCGAGATCCAGCGCGCGGAAGATGTTCCATTCGGTCACGATGACCGCCGCATCCGCCCCGGTCACGCAGTCATAGGCGTCGCTGCAGTATTGGATGTCGCCCGACAGCGCCGCCTTTGCCTGCTCCATCCCCTCCGGATCGAAGGCCCGGATGGTGGCGCCGCCATCCTGGAGGGCAGCGATGATCGCCAGAGAAGGCGCGTCGCGCATGTCGTCGGTGTTGGGCTTGAAGGTGAGGCCGAGCACCGCGATGGTCTTGCCGCGCACCGCGCCGCCGCAGGCAGTGACGACCTTGCGGCCCATGGCGCGCTTGCGCTGGTCGTTGACCGCCGCGACCGTCTCGACGATCCGCGAGGGCGTGCCGTAGTCCTGCGCGGTCTTGATCAGGGCCAGCGTGTCCTTCGGGAAGCAGGAGCCCCCATAGCCGGGCCCGGCATGCAGGAACTTCCCGCCGATGCGGTTGTCCAGACCCATGCCGCGCGCCACGTCCTGGACATTGGCGCCGACCTGCTCGCAGAGATCCGCCATCTCGTTGATGAAGGTGATCTTCGTGGCGAGGAAGGCATTGGCGGCGTATTTCGTCAGCTCGGCCGTGCGCCGGCTCGTGTTCAGGATCGGCGCGCTGTTGAGATAGAGCGGGCGATAGACATCCGCCATCACGGTCCGCGCGCGCTCTTCCTCGGCACCGATAACGATCCGGTCGGGCCGCTTGAAGTCTTCGATCGCAGCGCCTTCGCGCAGGAATTCGGGGTTCGAGACCACTGAGAACTCGGCGTCCGGCCTGAGCTCGCGCACGATCCGCTCGACCTCATCGCCAGTGCCGACCGGCACCGTCGATTTGGTCACGATCACCGTATAGCCGTTCAGCGCCAACGCGATCTCGCGCGCCGCCGCATAGACATAGGACAGGTCGGCGAAGCCGTCCCCGCGCCGCGAGGGGGTGCCCACCGCGATGAAGACGGCGTCGGCATCGGCCACCGGGCCGCTCAGGTCGGTGGTGAAGGAAAGCCGGCCGGCGGCGGCATTGCTGCGCACCAGCTCCGAGAGACCGGGTTCGAAGATCGGGATCTCGCCCCGGTTCAGTGCCTCGATCTTGCTGGCCTGCTTGTCGACGCACACGATGTCGTGGCCGAAATCCGCAAAGCATGCTCCGGACACGAGGCCGACATAGCCGGACCCAACCATTACGATCTTCATCGTCTGCTCCTACTGCGGATGCTGCGGCAGACCTGTCGCCGGCCTTTCGCAGCTGCGAAGTAACACACTCCCCCTCGCCCGCCAAATCACGAGGGAACGACGATGATCCGGTGTGCCGGAGCGAATGCAGCGAGACGGTCGGACGATCTAGAGTGTCCGACTTAACGTCAGATTAGAGGATTTGGCGCAGCTTTCACTTCGGAAACGATATGCCGGACTCATCGGTTGCGAGAGGTTTGCCGTCCTGACGTCTCAAGGGCCTGCAGCCGGAGACGCGTGAATGACACCGGGTCGTGAGGAGCGTCGTCGAAGGCGAACTATGTATGAATGGTAGGGGTTGATGTCAGGCCGATGAAACCGGAGCAGGGGGACCTTCGTCAGACTCGGTTGAATCTGAACGCGATCGCGCTCGAGGCCGTCGCTCATGGTCTGTGCCTCTTCGACTCCGATCTTCGAATCGTCCACTTCAACCGGCCCATGGCCAGTATCCTCGGCCTGCCGCCGGACGCCCTCCGCGTCGGCCTGCCGCTTCAGGGTCTGCTCAGCCGGTGGAACGCCCTGGAGGATCTGTCCGAGGAGGCAAGCGAAGACCTCAGGCTGCGCCATGCGCGCCAGTTTGCAAGCGGCGGCGCCTTCAGTGAGTGCTGGCCGCTGAGCGATGCCCGCATGGTGCGGGTCCGTTACGAGCCGATCGTCTCCGGCGGCTGGGCCGCGACTTTCGAGGACATCACCGAGCAGCATCGACTCGATCTCGAGCTGAAGGCGCAGGTCGCCAGGTTCGGCACGGCTCTCGAGAGCATGTCGCATGGCTTCGCCATGTACGGCGCCGATGAGCGCCTGATCGTCTGCAACAATCAGTATCTGAGCTATCTCGGCCTCGATCCCGCCCTGGTCCCGCCCGGCACGTCTCTGCGGGACGTGGTCGGGCATTACTACAAGGCCTATCTCCATCCGGATTTCACGGTCGAGCAGCTCTTTGAGTCCATTCGCGCGCTCCTCGTCAGCGGCAGCGACTATGTCAGGCAGCTGGGCGATGGGCGCTACCTCTTCACCCGCAACAGGCCGATGCCGGGTGGAGGCTGGGTCGTAGCATGCGAGGACGTCACCGAGCGCGAGCAGGTGGCGGAGAATTTGCGTCGGCAGCATCGCCTCTTCGACGCAGCCCTCAACGGCATGTCTCAGGGCTTCTGCATGTTCGATGCGGATGAACGCCTGATCGTTAGCAACGAGCTCTACGCCAGCATATTTGGCTCTGACCCGGCCGTGGTGAAGCCCGGCGTCACGCTGCGCCAGATCTTCGAGTACGGCGTTGCCGCAGGCACCTATCCAGGGTTGATGGTCGAGGATCTGCTGCGCCGCCGCCGCGCCAAGCAGGCGGGTGGCGTCCCGGTCACGTTCGACTATGTGCTCGGCGACGGCCGCACTGTCCGCGCCCTCCTAGCCCCGATGCCGGACGGCAGTTCGGTCGGCACGTTTGAGGACGTTACCGGGCTGCGACAGATCGAGGCCGCGCGGCGCACGGCAGCCGCGGAGCTTCACCGGCAAAATCTCCTGCTCGACGCGACGCTCGACAACATGGCCCACGGCTTGTGCGTCTACGACGACGACTTCCGCCTGGTCCTCTGCAACCGCCAATATATGGAGCTATACGGGCTCGACGCCGAAACGACGCAACCCGGCACTTCGCTGCTCGAAATGGTTCGGACCAGCGTAGCGCGCGGCCTGCATCTGCCGGGATTGGACGCCGAGGCCGTGGTCGCCGATTTTCAGTCTCGCCTGATCGACAGGCGCGAGCCCGGCATGCAGCGGCGCTTCGCCGACGGGCGCACCATCGCGATACGGAGCCGCCCGATGGGACATGGCGGATGGGTCGTTACCTACGAAGATATCACCGAACAGATGCGGGCGGCCGAGGAACTGCGCGAGCAGCACCGGCGCTTCGACGCCGCACTGAATTACATGCCCCACGGTCTCGTCATGCTGGACCGAAACCTGAAGCTCGTCGTCTGCAACCGGCGCTATCTCGAAATGTACGGAATGTCGGCCGCGGTCGTGAAGCCCGGCACCACTATCCGCGAGATCGTAGCCCAAAGCGTCGCGAGAGGGGCCATCGACGCAGAGGCACTCGACGATGCTGTTGCCCGCCTTCACGCGGAGCTGGAACCCCGGCAGCGCGTCTCATATCGCCGCCCCGCGCGAGACCGCATCTTCAAGGCGACCTACGAACCGATGGAGAATGGCGGCTGGGTCGCCATCCATGAAGAGATCACCGAACAGGAGCGCGCGGGCGAGGCCCAGCGCGAGCAGCATCGGCTTTTTGACGCCGCCCTCAACAACATGGCCCACGGGCTGGCCATGTTCGACGAGCAGCTCAACCTCCTCGTCTGCAACAGCCGCTATCTCAAGCTCTACGGGATGTCCCCGGACGTCGTGAAGCCCGGCATCTCCATGCGTGGCATCGTCGAGCACAGCATCGCGATCGGAAACCTCCCCGGCGGGGACCCGGATGCGATCGTTGCGGATTACATGCGCAAGCTAGAGGCCGGCGAGCACATGGCATACCGCCAGCTCGGTGACGGGCGCATCATCGAGGTCATCTACGAGATCATGCCTCACGGCGGCTGGGTCGTGATGCATGAGGACGTCACGCTCCGCCGCCATGCCGAGCAGCGCATCGAACACATGGCGCATCACGACATCCTGACGGACCTGCCAAATCGCGCCCTGTTCCGCGAACGGATGGCCGAAGGGCTGACCACGGCGTTGCATAGCGGCAAGCCGATGGCGGTGATCTGCCTTGATCTCGACAGGTTCAAACTCGTCAATGACACGCTTGGGCACCCGCTGGGCGACAAGCTGCTGCGCGCGGTGTCCAGCCGGCTCGGCAAGGCGATCCGCCCGGGGGACACAATCGCGAGGCTCGGCGGCGACGAGTTCGCGATCCTGATGCATGCGACGAACGTCACCGCTGTGGCCAGGTTGGCGGAACGCATGGTGCACATCATGTCTTCGCCCTTCACGATCGACGGCCATGAGATCAGCACCGGCCTCAGCATCGGCATCGCCATGGCGCCGGCCGATGGCGTCACCGCCGACCATCTGATGAAATGCGCCGACCTGGCGCTCTATCGCGCAAAAGCGGAAGGGCGGAATGCCTATCGCTTCTTCGAGTCGGATATGAGCGCCCAGGTCGAGGCTCGGCGCGCGCTCGAGATCGATCTCCGTCAGGCCCTAGCGAATGACGAGTTCCATCTGGTCTTCCAGCCGCTGGTGCGCGCGGACGACCGGGCCCTGACCGGCTTCGAGGCTCTCCTGCGCTGGTCACACCCGCTGCGAGGCTCCGTCTCGCCGGCGCAGTTCATTCCGATCGCAGAGGAAACCGGCCTCATCCTGCCGATTGGCGAGTGGGTCCTACGCCAGGCTTGCCAGGAAGCAGCCCGCTGGCCAGCGCCGATGCGGATTTCGGTCAATCTGTCGCCGATCCAGTTTCGCGGCCGCAGCCTCGTCACGATGGTCAGGCGCGTGCTCGCGGAGTCCGGCCTGGCGCCGAGCCGCCTGGAACTCGAAATCACCGAAGCGGTCCTGCTGCGCAATGACGAGGCCACCATCGCGGAGCTGCACGAACTGCGCGCGCTCGGCATCCGCATCGTCATGGACGATTTCGGTGTCGGCTACTCGTCGCTGAGCTACCTGCGCTCCTTCCCCTTCGACAAGATCAAGATCGACCGCTCCTTCATCGCGGATCTCGCCGACAACAAGGACAACGTCGCGATCATCCGCGCGGTCGCCGATCTCGGCGCCAGCCTCGCCATCGACACCACGGCCGAAGGCGTCGAAACCCTCGAGCAGTTCGAGACGATCCGGGCCTGCGGCTGCACCGAGGCACAGGGCTATCTGATCAGCCCGCCCTGCCGACCCAGGGAGGTCGCGTCCTTCATCGCCGATCATGGTGGCGGAGACAGGGCCCACAGCCAGACCGGCATTCCGTTGGCACGAACAGCCAGGGCATCCTGATATCTAGGCGGTTCCCGCCATGCGCATATAGCGGCCGGGCGGCTGCCCGACCTGCCGGCTGAAGGCAGTGCTGAAGGTGCTGGCCGAACGATACCCGACGCGCAGCGCCACCTCCTCCAGCGCGAGATGTCCGGCGCGGAGCAGGCTCTTCGCCACCGCCATCCGCCAGCCGAGCAGGTATTCCATGGGCCGCAGGCCGACAGTGCCGCTGAAGCGCTCGAAAAAGGCCGAGCGCGACATGCCTGCTTCCCGGGCGAGCTCTGCAACCGTCCATGACCGGGCGGCATCGCCGTGAATCCGCTTGAGTGCGATTGCGATGCGCGGATCGCCCAACCCGCGCAGGAGCCCCGGCGAGGCCTGGCTGGGTACCGCGCGCAACGCTTCGATCAGCAGCACTTCGACCAGGCGGGCGAGCACCAACTCACGGCCCGCCTCGTCTCTCCCCGCCTCATCCCCGACGAGGCGCACCAGCACCGAAAGCCGCTCCACTCCACGGACGTGTATCATAGACGGCAGCAGCGACACGAGCAGGGCCGCATCAGGGGATTCGAAGGCGAAATAGCCGCCGAGCATCCGCACATCCGGCGGCCCGTCAGCTCGCCCGTGGCGCACCTCATCGTTCGGAGCGAGGGCCGTCTTCGGGTCTACGAGCACGGGTCTCACCGGCTCAAACCCGGTCATCGAGAAGGAGGGCGTCGCGGGCAGGAGCACGAAATCTCCCGCCTGCAGAACGACGGGCACCTCGCCATCGACCGTGAGCCGGCAGCTTCCCTCCGTCACCGCGCAGAACCCGGGCTGGCCGAATGCCGAATAGCGCACGCCCCAGCGGCCAGCGCCACTGATGCCCTTCGAGAAGATCGTGCGCGGCCGCAGCAGCTCAATGAACTGAGAGAGCGGATCGGACATCTTCCTGGACTATCGCAAAAGAATTACGGACACCTTATCGCAGATAGTACAGTCTGCCGCGGCTATCTCCGGTGCGTCAACAGCGAAACCGGAGCTATCCATGAAGACTGTCCTCATCACCGGCTGTTCGTCCGGCTACGGCCTCGAGACCGCGCGTCATTTCCACACCGGTGGGTGGCACGTCGTCGCCACGATGCGCAATCCCCGCGACGGCATCCTGCCAGCCTCGGAGCGGATCCGCATTCTCCCCCTCGATGTCACCAGCCCCGAAAGCATCGCGGCGGCGGTCGAGGCGGCAGGGCCGATCGACGCGCTCGTCAACAATGCCGGCATCGGTGTGGTCGGCGCCTTCGAGGCCACGCCGATGTCCCATATTCGCAAGGTCTTCGAGACGAATACCTTCGGCACCATGGCGATGTCCCAGGCGGCGATCCCGCAGTTCCGGGCGCGCCGGTCCGGCATCATCGTCAACGTCACCTCCAGCGTGACGCTGACCCCTATGCCGCTGGCCGCCGCCTATACCGGCAGCAAGATGGCGATCGAGGGCTTCACCGCCTCGCTGGCGCACGAGCTCGCCCATTTCGGGGTGTCGGCGAAGCTGGTCGAGCCCGGCTATGCCCCGACGACGCAATTCGCCCACAACACCGAGGTCAAGGTCACCGACCTGATCCCGCAGGCTTATGCAGCCTTCGCCGAGCCCATCTTTGCCGGCTTCATGAGCCCATCTCTTGTCACGAAGGAAAGCGACGTGGCCGAAGCCGTCTGGGCAGCCGTGACCGACGGCACCAGCCGACTGCGCTATCCAGCTGGCGCCGACGCCGTGGCGCTCGCCCAGGTGAGTTGAGCGCCGACTTCGCTCAGGTCAGCGTCTGGCCGCCATCGACCACGATCGTCTGGCCCGTCACCCAGCTCGCCATGTCGCCGGCCAGGAAGAGCGCGACCTTGGCGATCTCCTCCGGAGTCCCCAGCCGCCCCCAGGGAATGCTGTCGAAAACACGCTTGTAGAGCTCCGGGTCGGTCGTCTTGCGGTTCTCCCAGGAGCCGCCCGGAAACTCGATCGATCCGGGCGCGATCGCGTTGACGCGGATGCGTTTGGGCGCCAGCGCCCGCCCCTGCCCCGCCGTATAGTTGATGACGGCCGCCTTGATCGCCGCATAGGGCAGCGAGCGCGGCGAGGCCATCATGCCGGAGATCGACGAGATATTGATGATGGCGCCGTTGCCGGCCTTCTCCAGATAAGGGATGGCGGTCTGCGTCGCGCGCACCGTCGCCATCAGGTCGACCTCGACGCTGGCGAGCCACCCGCTCTCGTCATCCTTCGCGCCAAAGCCCGAGGCGTTGTTGACGAGGATATCGATGCCGCCCAGCGCGGCAGCTGCCTTCTCGACGAAACCGATGACGTCCGGCGCCTTCGAGAGATCGGCCGACAGCGCGAAGACCTTGCCGCCGGAAGCCTTCAGCTCAGCCTCGGCCGCGGCCAGCGCCTGCGGGTTGCGCGCGCAGATCGCGACGTCCGCGCCCTCCGCCGCGAAGCCCAGGGCGATCGATCGCCCGATACCCCGGCTGCCGCCTGCAACGAGGACCTTCTTGTTCTTGAAGGAAGTCTGCATCGTCTCATACCCCATACCGCTTCGCGTTCCCTTTCCTTAGAGCACGCGCGGACTGGAGTGCAGTGCAATCTGGTCGGGTCGGACGTTCCTGTTCGACGCCTTGGCGGCAAGAACAGGCCAGTCCAGGCTATTCGAACAGATCCGGAAAGCTCGCTTCCGTCTTCGGCAGCGCGCGCAGGATTTCAGTCAGATGGTGGCGCATGGCGACTTCGGCGCGCGCCCGATCGCTCGCATCGATCGCATCCATGATGCTCCGGTGCTGCTCCACCAGCGGCAGCATGGCGTCAGCACCCGGCAGGGTCAGCTGACAGACCCGGTCCATATGCGCCTTGATGTCCCGGATGGCCTCCCAGGCCAGCGGCATGCCGACGCCTTCCGTCAGCTCGATATGGAACAGCTCATCATAGTGCTGGAAAGTCGAGTGGTCGCCTCGGGCCGCGGCCTTCTCCTGCATGTCCAGCAGATCCGCGATCCGCAACCGGCTCTGGGCCGAAAAGGCCTGGCAGGCCTGGCGGACGATCGCGACCTCCACCGCCTCGCGCACGAAGCGCGCCTCCATCATCTTCCGGACGGAGAACTTGACGACGACCGTGCCGCGCTGCGGCTGCACGTCGACGAGTCGCGTCTTGGCGAGCGCAATCAGCGCCTCACGGACCGGCTGCCGCGAAACCCCGTATTTCAGCGCGATCTCCTGCTCCGACAGGCGCGCGCCCGGCGGCAGCTCCAGCGCGATGATCGCCCGGCGCAATTCGGCCTCGACACGCCCGGCGGCCGAAGCGCCCGGGAAGGACGGGGGTGATGCCAACGAAAGGCTCAAGTCCAAAACCTCCACGCCTGTTGCGTGCCATACGATTACATACTACCATACAATCACTGCGACGGCCAAGCATGGCCGAGCAGCAAGCTTACGTTCGCAGCGCCTCCGAACAAGCCGGGAAACGGCAAAGGCCTCGAATTCCAAGGGAGAAACGCATCATGACCGCACGCCGCAGTTTCCTTGCCTGCACCGTCGCGCTGGCCTTCTCGGCCGCGGCGGTGACCTCCGCACTGGCCCAGAGCGTCACGCTGCGCTCGGCCGATATCCATCCGACCGACTATCCGACCGTCGAAGCCGTTCGCCACATGGGCAAGCTGCTCGAGGAGCGCAGTCAGGGTCGCATCAAGATCAATGTCTTCCACTCGGCCCAGCTCGGCCAGGAGAAGGACACGATCGACCAGACGCGCTTCGGCGTCATCGACATGAACCGCATCAACATGGCGCCGTTCAACAACCTGATCCCGGCGACCAACGTTCCCTCGCTGCCCTTCATCTTCCGCTCTGTCGAGCACATGCGGAAAACCATGGACGGGCCTATCGGCGACAATCTGCTGAAGGAGTTCGAGAAGCACGACCTGATCGGGCTCGCCTTCTACGATTCCGGCTCGCGCTCGTTCTACAATTCCAAGCGCGCGATCAAGTCGCCGGGCGACATGAAGGGCATGAAGATCCGCGTCCAGCAGTCCGACATGTTCGTCGCGCTGGTCTCGGCGCTCGGCGCCAACGCGACGCCGATGCCCTTCGGCGAGGTCTATTCGGCCCTCCAGACCGGCGTCATCGACGGGGCGGAGAACAACTGGCCGTCCTATGAATCGACCCGCCATTTCGAGGTCTCGAAGTTCTATTCGGTGACCGAGCACTCGCTTTCGCCGGAAGCGCTGGTGATGTCGAAGAGGAGCTTCGACAAGTTCAACGCCGCCGACCAGGCGCTGATCAAGGCCGCCGCCAAGGAATCGGTCCTCAAGATGCGCGAACTCTGGGATGCGCGCGAGAAGGCTTCCGAGGCCAAGGTCAAGGCCGGCGGCGCTCAGATCAACACCGTCGAGAAGCAGCCCTTCATCGACGCGATGAAGCCGGTCTACGACAAGTTCGTCACCGACCAGAAGCTCAAGGACATGGTCGCCGCCATCCAGGCAGTGAACTGAGTCTCGATCAGGCGGGGCAGCCTGCAACGGCCGCCCCGCTATCGGCCCCTTGCCAGCTCGGGCAGATTTCATGCGCGCTTTCACAGCTCTTCTGACACGCCTCGATGCCAAGCTCAGCCTGCTTGCGCTCATCACCGCCGGAGCCGGCCTCGTCCTGATGACCGTGATGGTCGCCTGGGGCGTATTCGGCCGCTATGTGCTCAACGACACGCCGATCTGGGTCGAGGCCGGATCGCTGTTCCTGATGTCCTGGTTCATTCTGCTCGGAGCCGCCGTCGGCGTCCGCGAGAGCGATCATCTCGGCTTCGAAGTCGGGCTGGTGATGTCTCCGCCGCCCCTGCGCGCCGCGCTGATCATCATCGGCGAAGGCCTCGTCTGCGCCTTCGGGCTCGCCATGCTCGGCTATGGCTGGCAGCTCGCTGCCGGCACCTGGGCTGACCGCATGCCGATCATCGGTATCTCGCGCGGCTGGGACTATGTCCCGATCGCGGCCGGCGGCGCCCTGATAGCCCTGTTCGCGCTGGAAAAGCTCCTGCTCTTCATCACTGGCGAGCAGCAGGCGCCGCTCGGCTTCGTCCATTTCGGCGAAAGCCAGGAGGCCTGAACCATGGAACTCTGGATTCTCTTCGGCGTCTTCTCGCTTCTGCTGCTGATCGGCGTGCCTGTCGCCTTCTGCCTCGGCATCGCCTCGGTCGCGACCGTCGCCTATATGGGCCTGCCCCCGGTCGTCGTCTTCCAGCAGATGAATTCCGGCATGAACGCCTTCGCCATGATGGCGATTCCGTTCTTCATCTATGCCGGCGACCTGATGATCCGCGGCGGCATCGCCGAGCGGCTGATCCAGATGGCCGCGAGCCTCGTTGGCCATCTGCGCGGCGGCCTCGGCCAGGTCAACGTCGTGACCTGCACGCTCTTCGGCGGCATCTCGGGCTCGGCCGTCGCCGATGCGTCCGCCGTTGGCGGCCTCATGATCCCGCAGATGAAGAAGCGCGGCTATGACGCGGACTACGCCGTCAACGTCACGGCGAATGCGGCGATCATCGCGCTACTGATCCCGCCCTCGCACAACATGATCATCTATTCGCTCTCGGCGGGCGGCAATCTGTCGATCGCGGACCTGTTCACGGCCGGCGTCGTGCCGGGCCTTCTGCTCTGCGCCGCGCTGATGTTCGCCGCCTGGGCGGTGGCTGTGAAGCGCGGCTATCCGCGCGAGCCCTTCCCCGGCTTCGCGATGGTGGGCCGCTATGTCGTGCTGGCGCTCCCGGGCATTCTGCTGATCGGCATCATCTTCGGCGGCGTCCGCTCCGGTGTCTTCACCGCAACGGAATCCTCCTGCGTTGCCGTCGTCTACGCCATCCTCGTCACCATCTTCGTCTATCGCCAGCTCACCTGGACCGCCTTCCTGGAGGCCACGCTAGGCGCCGTGCGGACCACGGCGATGGTGCTGCTGGTGATCGGCACCGCCGGCGCCTTCGGCTGGCTGATGGCCTTCCTCGAGGTGCCGCAGGCGACCATCGCCGCGATGAAGGCGGTCTCCGACAACCCGATCACGATCCTGCTGATGATCAATCTGATCCTGCTGGTGCTCGGCACCTTCATGGACATGGCACCGATGATCATCATCTGCACGCCGATCTTCCTGCCGGTGGTCAAGGCCTTCGGCGTCGATCCAATCCACTTCGGCGTGATCCTGATCCTCAACGCCGGGATCGGGCTCAACACCCCGCCGGTCGGCTCGGTGCAGTTCGTCGCCTGCGCCATCGGCCGCATTTCCATCGGCGAGTCCATGCGCACGATCTGGCCCTTCTACGGTGCCAGCGTTGCCGTGCTCCTGCTCGTCACCTATGTGCCCGGCCTGTCGCTCTGGCTGCCGCGCCTGTTCCATTGAAGGACTGATCATGACCATCGAGATTCGCCAGGTTTCGCATCCTGAGGCGGTGAAGGGCTTCGACACGGCCGAGCTGCGGCGGCATTTCCTGATCGAGACGCTGTTCGCGCCCGGCGAGGTGACGCTGACCTACAGCCATCTCGACCGCGTCATCGTCGGCGGCGCCATGCCGGCCGATAAGCCCGTCACGCTGCCGACGCCCAAGGCTGTCGGCACCGACGCCTTCCTCAGGCGGCGCGAACTCGGCATCGTCAATGTCGGCGGCCCGGGCAAGGTCTCGGTCGGCGGCAAGGACTACGCGCTGGCCAAGCGCGACGCGCTCTATGTCGGCAAGGAGGCCGGCGAGGTCTCCTTCGCCAGCGACGATGCCGCCAATCCCGCGAAGTTCTACCTGCTCTCGACGCCGGCCCATGCCGTGCATCCGACCAAGGTGATCCGCGAGGCCGATGCCAAGACGCTGGCGCTCGGCGAGCAGGCGACGGCCAACAAGCGCGTCATCCGCCAGTACATCATCCCCGGCGTCTGCGACACCTGCCAGCTCGTGATGGGCGTCACCACGCTGGACGAAGGCAGCATCTGGAACACCATGCCGGCGCATGTCCATGACCGGCGCTGCGAGATCTATCTCTATTTCGACGTTCCCGCCGACGCGCGCGTCTTCCACCTGATGGGCGAGCCGCAGGAGACCCGCCATCTCGTCGTCGCCAATGAGCAGGCGATCCTCTCGCCCGGCTGGTCGATCCATTCCGGCGTCGGCACCAAGGCCTATTCCTTCATCTGGGGCATGGGCGGCGACAACGTCGACTACACCGACATGGACATGGTCGCGACCGGCGAGCTGCGCTGATGGCCGTCTCCTTCGATCTGACCGGCCGCACGGCGATCGTCACCGGCGCCAATACCGGCCTCGGCCAGGCGATCGCGGTCGCGCTCGCTGAGGCCGGCGCCGGCATCGTCGCGGTCGGCCGTTCGAGCATGGCCGAGACGAAGGCGCGGGTCGCAAGGACCGGCCGGCCCTTCCATGAGGTGACGGCCGATCTCGCCACGCTGGAGCCGATCGCGCGCGTCGTCGACGAGGCGGCAGCCGCCGCGAAAGCGGATGGCTCGCGCCTCGACATCCTCGTCAACAATGCCGGCATCATCCGCCGCGCCGACGCCATCGACTTCACCGAGGCCGATTGGGACGCGGTGATGGATGTGAACCTGAAGTCGACCTTTTTCCTGACTCAAGGCGTCGCGAAGCGGATGCTCGCCGATGGCAAGGGCGGCAAGGTCATCAACATCGCCTCCCTGCTCTCCTTCCAGGGCGGCATCCGCATCCCCTCCTACACCGCCTCGAAGAGCGGGCTCGCGGGGCTGACGCGGCTTCTCGCCTGCGAATGGGCGGGTAAGGGCATCAACGTCAACGCCATCGCGCCCGGCTATTTCGTGACGAACAACACCGAAGCCCTGCGCGCCGACCCCGAGCGCAACGCGGCGATCCTCGGCCGCATTCCGGCCGGGCATTGGGGCGACCCGCGGGAGATCGGCGGCGCCGCCGTGTTCCTCGCCTCCGACGCCGCAGCCTACATCCATGGCGTCGTGCTGCCCGTCGACGGCGGTTGGCTCGCTCGCTGAAGGAGACACGAGATGGACCGCAGGAACGAGCCCTTCGCCCATGACGCCGACCTCCCCTGGGAGCCGGCAGGCGAAGGCGTGGTGCGCAAAATCCTGACCTATCGCGACGAGGTGATGATGGTGCGGGTGCGCTTCCAGGCCGGCGCGATCGGCCCGGCGCACAGCCATCCGCATATCCAGTGCTCGCTGGTCGAGAGCGGCGTCTTCGACATTACCATCTCGGGCCACACCGAGCGCCTCGTCGCGGGCGATAGCTTCACCGTGCCACCCGATGCGATCCATGGCGCGGTCAATATCGAAGCCGGCGTGCTCGTCGACGTCTTCACGCCCATGCGCCGGGATTTCGTCGTAGCCTGAGCGACGTGCTTTGGCACTGCTGACGCACCACGGCCCCGGCTTTACGTCGAGGCCCCGCGTTGGATTCTGGCGTCGCAGCTGAACAGAAGCCGCTGCTCACGAATGCCGGACAGGATTCCGACCGGTCTTGCGCATCAGCTTCTTCAGTTGATCGCTGAAGAAGGTGGTGTGGGCCGCCTGGATGATCGGCTGAGGCCTGCCGAGCAGATAGCCCTGCGCTTCCGTGCAGCCCGCTCCCTGGACAGCTCGCAACTGGTCGAGTGTCTCGATGCCCTCCGCCGTGGTCGTCATGCCGAGCTCGGTCGCGAGCGCGGCGACGGCGACGACGATGGCCGCGCTGTCGGGCCGGACGGTCATGTCGCGCACGAAAGAGCGATCGATCTTGACCTTGTCGAGCGGGAAAAGGCGCAAATGGCTCAGGCTTGAATAGCCGGTGCCGAAATCGTCGAGCACGATACGGACGCCGAGGCTCTTGAGACCCTTGAGCACCTCCAGATTCCGCTTGTCGTTCGAGAACAGTGCGGTTTCGGTGATCTCCAGCTCGAGCCGCGCGGCATCGAGGCCGGTTTCGGCGAGGATATCGCGGACCATCGCGATCGGATCACCGAAAGCGAGCTGCACCGGCGACAGGTTCACGGAGATCCGCGGCGTACCGGGAAGCTGCGCGGCATCCACACAGGCCTGTCGCAGGGCGAAGGCGCCGATCTCGACGATCAGCCGGGTCTCCTCGGCGAGCGGGATGAACTCGGCGGGTTCGATCAGGCCCCGTTCCGGATGGACCCAGCGCAGCAGCGCTTCGAAGCCGCAGAGCTGCTGGGAGCCCAGCTGATAGACCGGCTGGTAGGCCAGCTCGAACTGATGCTCCGCCAGGCCGCGGCGTAGATCCGCCTCCATGGCGAGGCGGTCGCGAAGTTGGTCGTCCATCGCGGTGGTGAAGACGCAGAACGTGCCGCGCCCCAGCGCCTTCGACTGGTAGAGCGCGAGATCCGCCTGCTTCAGCAGGATGTCGGCGTCCGAACCGGGGCCCTGCGCAACGGCGATGCCGATACTGGCGGAGATGGCGATCGTGCGGCCATGAATCACATAGGGACGGCTCAGCGCTTCGATGATCCGGGCGCTCAGCTCTTCCGCCTGCTGGGGCTGCCCGGGTTCCAGGCTGAGAACGGCGAACTCGTCGCCCCCCAGGCGAGCGACATAATTGGCATCCTGCACGCAGGCAGCCAGGCGCTCGGCGACGGACTGCAGCAGCAGGTCGCCGACCGGATGGCCGAGCGTGTCGTTGACGTCCTTGAAGCGGTCGAGGTCGAGGAACAGCAGGGCCGCGGATCCACGCCTGGCCTGCAGGCGCTGGACGATCTGGTGCCGGAAGGCGAAGCGGTTCTGCAGCCCGGTCAGGTCGTCGTGATGGGCCAGGAAGCGAATCCGGCTTTCCTGCTCTATGAGGGTCTCGTTCTGCCGCTGCGCTTCCTCGGCGGCTTCGTTCGCCCGCTCGTTGGCGGCGGCAAGCTCGGCATAGGCCGCCTTCAGCGCCGTGATGTCGGTGCGGATGCCGACGGTGCCGCCATCCGCCGTCCTTCGTTCGGTGATCAGTAGCCAGCGGCCGTCCGGCAGCAGCCGTTCGATGGCACCGCTGCCGCTCCGGTGCCAGAAGACGATGTCCCGGACGAATGCGTCGATCTCGCCCGTTGCCTGCGGATACTGCCCCAGTTCCGCGCCGCTTCGGATGATGTCTTCGAAACGCGCCCCGACCGTCATGAACGGTGCGCTCAAGGCGTAGAGATCCTTGTAGCGCTGGTTGCAGGTCACCAGCCGGTCATCCTCGTCCCACATGACGAAACCGTCGGCCATGGCTTCGATCGCATTGCCGAGAACACGCGCGGCCCGCGTCCGTTCCGCATCCGCCCGCTCGCGCTGCCCGATGGCGTGCATGAGCGCCGCCGCGAAGGCCGTGATCAGGAGTGCGGCGATCGCAGCGGCGAGAATCGTGCTGTCGCGATCCTTGCGCCAGTCCGCCAGCAGGGTCTCAACGCTTGCGGAAAGCACGACCTGGATATCGCCATAGAGCGTGCCACGCGCCACGTTCAAGTTGCCGCCCCCCTCCCCGTTTGTGCCAGTGAGGAAAGCCTTGCCGTCGGCCGCGTGCCAAGCCGGCTTGGCTTCGCGTGGCTTGCCCGTCAGGAGTTCGTCATGCGGCAGAGCGGCAATCAGCAGGCCGTTGGCCCGCTCGACGACAATCTGCGCGCCCGGGCTGATGCTGGTCTCCGCAAGGCGCCCCATCAGCACGGGCAGCGGCACTTCGGCGACGGGAAACACGCCGTTCCATGCCGGGGCCGCCCGCGTCACATAGAGCGACCAGTCTCCGGTGATCGCGTTCCTCAGCGGGCCGACGAGGCTCGTCGGCAGTTGCCCAGCCGGCACGACCTCCGGCGGCAGGGCGCGACGCGCGCCGCGCACACGGGAGGACGCGACGATGTTCCCGTTCACGCCGACGAGCAGCAGGTCCCGAAAAGCCATCGTCTGGAAATTGAGGCCTCTTAGCAGCCGGCTGGCCGCGTCCGGTTGCTCGGGCGAGATGTTCGCCGCTTCGAACAGGGATGTCAGGCTGGCCAGCGCGCCGTCGACCTGCAGCAGCTGCCGGTTGAAGACGTTCTCGACGGCCACCGCGGAGAGCTCCAGCGACTGTTCCGCGCTCTGCCAGGCGGCCTGCTTGCTTCGCGCCACGAGCTGGACGGTCCCGGCCGCCAGCGCGGCCAGAATGACGGCCGTTCCCGCGCCGACCATGAGTTTGAGCCGGTGGATCATGGCTCACCGTCGCGGCACACCCGGCCCGTCATGGCGTCTTCGGATCCACCGCGTGAAGAGGCCGGAGGTAGGTGTTCCAGGAGCGCAGGCAGTCCTGGCCACAGCGTTCAAGCCAGCGCGGCAGCACGACGTCCGCGATGAGGCGGCGGCGGAGCGCCTTGTCCGCCGGCGAGGTGGGCACGACGACCATCCGCCGTTCGGGCTTGCCAGGGCACTCCACAGTACCGGCGTTGCAGGCGAGCCCGCGCTCCGTATCCGCCTCCGCCTGCGACCAGATGCGCTCTTCGAGTTGGGCCACGCCGCTGCGGATCACGTCGCGCGCCTCGGCCGGCAGGCCGTTCCAATAGGTCGCATTGGCGGCGAAGACCGACACGCCCCAACTCAACGCCATGGAATGGACATGGGAGGTAACGCTCGGCAGGCCGATCTCGTAGCCGCTCAGCGTGCCCGTCACAGCGCAATCCACGACATGGGCGCGCAGATTGGACACGATCTCGGCAAAGGGCAGGATCACGGGCACGGCTCCGATGGCGGCCATCAGCTCCGACTGCCCGACGGAAGATGTGCGGACCTTGCGGCCCGCCAAGGCGTCCAGCCCCGCAAAGGGCTCGGCGCAGAACAGAACCTGCGCCGGATAGGCATAGATCCCGAGCAGCTCGATCTCGTAGCGCTCGCGCAGCACCTTGCGCAGATGCTCCCGAAACGCCGCCACCGTGCGGCGCAGCGTCGCCACGTCCGGGTTCAGCGCCGGCAGGTCGACTGCGCTCAGCTCCGGATCTTCCCCGGCGGCGACGCTGAGCAGCGCAGTGCCGATCGACACGACCCCGAGCCGGAGGAGTTCCAGCATTTCCTGGTTGCGCAATCCCCCCGCATCGAGCGGCCGGATGGTCGCGCTGATCTGGCCCTTGGACAGGGTTTCGATCTCGGACTGCCAGAACGGCTGCTCTATCCGCGTGTATTGGGTGACGCCGGCCAGCCCGCCAATGACCTGCAGCTTGATCGGAGCGTCGTTGCGCTGCTGGGCGACCCCGGCTTGCCCCGTCGGAGCGATCAGGGCAACGGCAAGCAAAATCGCGACGCGCCATCCCCTCGGGAAACAGCGTCGGGTGGCTCCCAATCGAGCCCGATTGCTCATGCGTCGCCCCTTATGACTCGCGCGGGCAATAGTCGGCTTCGCGGGTTAACGGAGTTGAACTTAAAAATGCGGCCTTGCGTTGTCACGACCGATTTTCAGCCGATGCCCGTCTTTGCGGGCCGCACTTCTCCGCAAATTGCAAGTGTCGAGCTGCGCCTCGCGCTCGATGTGTTTCGGGCCTCCGAGGCGGATTGAATCGCGGCCTGGAGGCCCGCCTTCGTCATGGCCAGACAGGTGCGCCGTCGAGGCCCACGGTTTCGGGCAGGCCGCAGATCAGGTTCGCATTCTGGATGGCCTGGCCGGCAGCTCCCTTGCCGAGATTGTCGACCGCGCCCATTGCGATCACCAGGTTGCGTTCCGGATCGGCCGCATAGCTGACGAAGCTGAGATTCGATCCCGTGGCCCATTTGGTTTGAGGCGGCTTCTCTGTCACGCGGACGAAGGCCCGTCCGTCGTAGAATTGGCGGGCCGCTTCCAGACATTGTTCCGTGGTGGCGCGGCCGCGGCAGTACATGGTCACGAGCAGACCGCGCGTCATGGGCACCAGATGCGGCGTGAACACGAGCCCCGACGCGCTTCCTCCACTCAGCCGCTCGATCGTCTCGGCCATCTCCGGCATGTGGACGTGCTTGAGCAGACCATAGGGCGAGAGGTTCTCGTTGCTCTCGGCGTAGCCGAACTTGCTATCGCCGCCCCGGCCGGCGCCGGAAATGCCGGTCTTGCCGTCGATGATGATGTTGCCCGGCTCGATCAGCGTGTTGGCGAGCAACGGCGCCAGCGCCAGCAACGTCGCGGCTGGGAAGCAGCCCGGGTTGGCGATGCGGGTCTGACCCTTGATCTGCTCCGGCCAGACATCGGCGAGGCCATACGCCCAACCCTCGACGTAGCGGTGGTCTCCGCCGATATCGACGATCTTCACCTCCTTGGGGACACGCGCCAGCGCCGCGGCCGAGGCACCCGTGGGCATTGACGCGAAAAGCACATCGAGCTTCGGCAGGGTCGCAGGATCCCATTTCTCGATCACCAGTTCGGCCAGCTTGGCCGGTACGCCGGGAAAGCGCTCCACCAGACGACTGCCGGCGCTCCCCTCGCCTGCGGCGTAAACCAGCTCGAAAGACGGGTGGCTCGCAATGAGGCGCAGCGCTTCGCCGCCGCCAAACCCACTGATCCCGATAATGCCGACGCGAATGCTCATGGAGTTGTCCTTCCGATTCTTGGCAAAAGAAAACCCCCGGAGCCGAGGGCTGCGGAGGTTCAGGAACGCGGGCCGGGGCCGGCTCGGCGGATGGGGCCTAGGTTGAGGCCATCATCACGCGGAGGGACGCTGATCGACGCGCAGCCCGAAGAGCCGCCGCTGGGGTGCAGCGACGTCGGCGTCGGTCAAAAAGGGTCTCGTTCCTGAGCATGTCCCGCAACACTGTCGCGACCCACCGGCATCGTCAAGCGGATCGTCCCCGCGACGCCGCGCGGACGATCCGCGGGGAATTTGGATCAGGATTCGCGCGTCGCAGAGCAGCGGCGCGAAACGCTCCGGACGAACTCGATTGAGATGATTGAGAAATGGCTGGGGCGCCAGGATTCGAACCTGGGAATGGCGGTACCAAAAACCGCTGCCTTACCACTTGGCGACGCCCCAATGCGCCGCGCGTTCTAGAGCATCGGCCCGGAAAGGGAAAGCCGGTTTTCGAAACGGCGCCCGCCATGCCAAGAAATCCACGGAAGGCTGCAAACAGCCTGTTGCGCAGCCGGCGTGTGCTGGCTATAAGCCGCCCACCAGTTGATCGGAGTGTGGCTCAGCCTGGTAGAGCACCTCGTTCGGGACGAGGGGGTCGCAGGTTCAAATCCTGCCACTCCGACCAAAATTCCCGAGATATCGCATGAATGTGCAAAAGGCCCCGTCAGGGGCCTTTTTGCTGTCGTGCTGATTCAGCGCCGCCTCGCGACATACCCGACGCAACGGGCCTCGCCCGGCTTCGGATTCGCTATCTCGAAGGCGAGACCGGGGCAGTCGTTCGCAGGCGCCGGGCCGTCGGGCAGTTCGGAGATCGCGAAATTGAGCGGCTTGATGCGACGGTAGGTCGTGGTCGTGCCATTGGCGTCGCTTTGCTCGGTAACCTGCCAATCGGCCTGCCCCTCGACCGGAACCAGCACGCCGAAGGCGCACAAGCCTCCGGCAAGAATATTTCTCGCTGTCTGCCCCAAGGTCGGACGCGCCGACGGCGAAGCAAGACGGGTGTTTGTCTTCGGATCACTCTGTATCATATAGGGACATCCAATCGTTACGCCGGTAACGATTTGGCAACCCTTATGCCAATGGATGCCGCTGCGATTGTCTGGATGCCGCAGCCCGCCACACCGGTTCAGGCCGGCTTCGCCCCCGCGCCCGTGGCCGCCTCGAGCACCGGCATCAGATCCCAGATCCGGCGGTTGAGCGTGTCCAGCTCGCGGATGGTATGGACGATCTCCTCCAGCCTCGCATCGTCGACCGGGCGGCGCACGCCGAAGCGCAGATTGCCCCGGCTCTCCTCGACCTTCATGTGCTGGGTGTGGGTGATCTCACCATGGTCGTCGAGCACGAAGGTCGCATGGCTGAAATCGTTGCGCAGCCGGGTCGCAGCCGAGAATCGCTCCACGATATCAGTCAGTTCATTGCGGACGGCCCGATCGGATACGGCGATCTTGGCAAGGCGCTGCACGAGGTCGAGCCGCGCGCGCGTGGTGTTCAGCGTGGCGAAGACAATCGCCGCTGCCCGTTCATCCGTGCCGAGCAGCACCATCAGCACATAGATGAACAGGCTCTCATTGTTCGACCAAGCAAGATTCAGGTCGCCTATCAGGTTCATGAAGGTTAGCCTGCGGCCTGAGGAGTGCTGCGCGGCCAGAGCCTCCAGCGCCTCGAAATCGGGGCGGGGCGGCAGGGCCGATTGTCCTCGGGCTGGTTTGCGCATCGCTATCCCATCAGGCGAGGTTTCGATCAGGCTTTGGACTGCAGGCGGGGGCCGCCATGTTCGAGCTCATCAAGATTCGCCGGGCGCGTCGCCTGGCGCATGCCACCATCGCGCCCTTCCTGCTGCGTGGACCGGGCGCGAGCGTGACCTTGCAAGCCGGGGACTGGCTGCAGCCGCAGATCATCGGCTTCCTGGCCACGCTTGTCACCTTGCTCGCGCAGCGCCATTGCGGCCCGATGCGCGACCACGCGCTGGCCGCAGTCCAGTCCGACGTTCTCAACGCCGTGACGGGAATCGGGCCGGAGCTGATCGGTTCCGAAATCTTCCTGCTGAGCAGCCGCGAGGACCCTGCTTTCGCCACCGGCGCGCATGGGGCGGTTGACTTCATCGAGGCGTTGCGGCCGCGCAGCGAGTTCGACGAAGAGATCGACCCCTCGCCCCAGCCGGCCGAAGCCACGCTTCTGCGGCTGTGGGAAGAGCATGTCGACCAATGCCTCCGGCGGGGCCCGGCCTTCGGCTAGAGCATCGGACCGAAAAGTGGAATCGACGTTTCGGAAGAATCTGATGCCAAAACAAATAATTCGATCGCCACTTTTTGTCCGATGGGACGCACGGCGATCCAGGCCGGAGGGCCCGCGCGGAATTTCGGGCCGCGCGCCTTCATGCCCGACAAGCATCCGCTCGCGCGAACCCCATGGAACAAGGCGATCTGGAAGCAGTCTTCTTAACGGCTGCGGATCCCGGCGCATTCTCGGTCGAAATGGACGCCTCGCCGCATGCAGGGAACACCCTAGGCTTTCCCGTCCTGGCCGGATCGATTGCTCGCTCCGCCCATCTGTCGTTTGCCATCTTCGAAGAGACTGAGCTCGAGCTGCTGTTCGATATCGCGCCCGGTCGCTCCGAGGCCGCTGTTCCCTGCCAATTCGCTGGATGGCGAGAGGAGCAGATAGAGCGCATCGAGGAACAGCGCATCGCTGCGCGCATCCGCAAGGTTCTCGATCGCCTGTAGGAAACGCTCGTAGCGCGCCTTGCAGACCGCCTGCCCCGGCTGCTGCGGCGCCGGCTCTTCCTGCATCGGCGCGCGGATGACGCGCTCCAATCGGCGCACCATCCCACCCGGCTCCGTATGGTCCTCCGCGGAGGCCAGCCCCGCCGCGATCTTGGTCTTGAGATGCCAGGCGGTGCGGACCGAGACGCCCAGCACCTGCCCGAGCTTCTGGGAGCTCACGCGGTGCTGGCTCGCGACCAGCAGGTAAAGCCCTTGGAGCCAGACATGCATCGGGACATGGCTGTTCTGGAAGATGGTGCCATGCCGCACGGTAAAGGGCTTGCGGCAGGCGTAGCACTTCCAGGCACCGATCGGAGTGCTTTGCCCCGCAAGTCGGCCGAGCCGGCTGGTCTCCCCGCAATGAGGGCAGACCGGGCCTTCCCGCCAGACCAGTTTCTCGAGGGAGAAGACGGCAGCCCTCTCGTCGTGCAGGCGGACGGCGTTCGGCATAGCCAACCTCCGGCGCGCGACATTCCATCCATGGGCCGGGTGCCCTTGGGTCAGGAAAAGTCAACGTTTGGTTAATTCAGGGTAACGATTCAGCACATTGACCCCCCGGCCCATCCATGGCTGTTTATATAGACGGAACGACCGATAGGGAAGCAAAAACACTGAGGACGTTTCGGTCAGCCTTCCTGACTTAATCTAATAACACAGACTAAAGCCTCTCGCAGAGAAGAATTTCTGCAACGGATACCTGCTGCCGAACTGTACGGCATTGAGCGCCCTCGCGGCGCAACGGGAATCTATTGCCGATTTCATGGAGTTTGTTCCGGCGGGCCTGACAGAAAAAAACAGAAAAGGCCGGGGCACCGGAACAATAACATCAGAAACAGCAGGGAGTGACGCCAATGACCTAGAGTTACATCGTTTCCCGGACCAGATGATCCGGCAAGAGGACGACGCTTGACATTCACCGGCTGAGCAAAAGTCCCGAATTCATTCGCATTTTCATTCATTCGACATCGTTGAGGGCGGGACGGCGCAGCGCAGAAGAGAGGCGCCTGACCCGGAGCGGCGATGTCTCCTGATCACACAGGAGCATGTCATGAGCGGCCAACAGAACAACCATCACAACTATGACGATCCGACGCAGGGCCAGTTGCAGGGCCAGGCCGAACTCCAGGGCCAGTTGCAGGGCCAGGCCGAACTTCAGGGCCAGGGACAGGGCCAGGGCCAGGGACAAGGTCAGGGCCAGGGTCAGTCCCAGGGTCAGTCGCAGTATGCCGGTCAGGCCGTCGGCCAGTTTGCCGGCCAGGCGGTCGACACCAGCGTCTGGAATGACAATCTGAACGCCAACGGCAATCTGAACGGCAACGGCAACCTGAACGCCAATGGCAACGTCAACTACAACGACCTCGAAAACCACGTTAACAACTCGGTCGACAACTGCGTGAATGTCGCCGTGAACGTCGAACTCGGCATCGAGGGCGCCATCACCGGGCCTCAGGACAACGACGCCATCGACATCGACAACATCTACGGCATCACCGACTCCATCGTCATGCCGGATGTGGTCTCGCAGTACGTCTACGAAGGCAACAACTTCAATATCGATCAGATCAACAACCTGACCGACAACGATGTCCTCAACGGCGCCTCTGTGTCGTACAGCGCTGGCGGCGTGGCCGATGCTTGCTGCTGGGATCCGTGCGGTGGCTCCCTCCCGAACTCGGTCGGCGACTTCACGATGAACGCCACCGCTTCGGGCGGCGCGGCAAGCGCCAGTGTCGGCTCGATCACCGGCGATGACGGCAACTTCAGCGGCGCCGGCGCGGCCTCCGCTGCGGCCAACCTCACGCAGGAAGCCTTCACCCAGTCGATCGTCCAGGGTGCGAACATCCAGTTCAACTCGATCGACATCCATGCGGTCGCAGGCGACGCGACCGACGGCCTCTGAGCCCTGAACCGGTAACGCGACCGCGCGGGGTCCTCCCCGCGCGGTTTCCGCTCCGGTGCTTCCATTTTCCTTACACGCCATGCGCGTGAACTCTTCCCACCCGGCGCGAGCCGGGCAGAGTGGAGGATTGTGTCATGCAGGCCGGCGGCTTCACCGAGACGATCTGGCACTTCATCGGCTACCTGCACATCACCGATTCGGTCGCACGGACGCAGGAGCTCTACCAGGGAGATCCGCCTCCGCAGCCTCAGCCGGAGAGCTACGATCTGCCAAGGGAGCCGCTTCGAGGCATCGAATTCGATGAGCTCGCTTCGGTCCCAACCAGGCTGAGCCAGGTGACTCCGCCCGATCCGGGTTCGAGCCACATGTTTGTCTCGCCTCCCTCCTCTCTCGGCGTGCCCACCAAGGTCCTGCCCACTCCCCCGACCCCATTGAAGCCGTTGCCGCCCGCATTCGAGGACTTCGGCATTTACGGCGGCTTCCGCCTCACGACCCGGGAGATCACCGTTGAATACGGGGACGCCAAGGGCGAGGGCCTGTTCGATATCAAGCAAATCAACGTGGCAAGCGACCGGGATCTGATCACCTCCGACGCGATCACCTATCCCGACGGCAGCCTCGTCGTGCCCCCGGAACTTCACCTCGAAGGTGAGTTCGCCACTCTGGTCGCGCAGGCCAACGACATCGCCCCTGACGGCGTCCCGGACATGATGACCGCGCTGCAGCTCGGCACGGACGATGTCATTGCCATGGTCTCCGCGCGCGACACGCTCTGGGCGGAGACCGGCAGCCCCAACCCGGACGGCAGCCCGGCCGAGGCAGCCCCGGTGGGCCGCATCGTCGACGGCGTGGCCGGCGCCCCCGACCCCTATGTCCCTACGGTTCTCGACAGTGCGCCCTGGAGCGCGGACACGCCCGTGGTCGTGACCTCCGGGACTGGGACCGTAACGCATGAGGTCATCGGTCCGACCGGCGGCGTGGCAACACTCGTCGATGCCGGCCTCAACACGCAGACCAACGCCTGTCTGATCGTCGACCTCAATGAAGGGGTCGGCTCGATGATGGTGGGCGGCGACTACTTCTACAGCCGCGGCATCGTTCAGGCGAACATTCTGGTCGACAACGATCATGTCGACATCGCCATCTCCGGCGCTCTCGATCCGATCGTGAAGACCCAGGGCAACGAGGCGCACAACATCGCCGAGTTCATCACCCATGAATCGACGATCGAGGTGCGTGGAGCAGGCGCGACCCCGCATTGGGTCGTCGACGTCCTGAACGGTGATTTCTACGACGTGAAGTCGATCGTTCAGTTCAACGGCCTCAACGACAGCGACCGTACCGTCCAGGCGGAGAACGGAACCTATTACGATCTCGGAACAGGCAGCAATGGTCAGCTCAACCTAGCCAAGATCTACAGCCTCTCCGACTACGACATCATCATCATCGGCGGCAATTATCATCGCGCCGACTGGATCTTCCAGTACAACATCATACTGGATCCTGATTCCGTCAAACTCTACAGCACAGGCGGCGACGACAGCAGCACGACCGTCACGACCGGCTTAAACAGCCTGACAAACAAGGCCACCATTGAGACCTACGACGCGTCGGGCTTCAAGCCGATGCAGGACGCGCACCACGAGCTGCTCGGGCAGCTTGCCGGCGGCGCGACGACGCTCACGCCCGACGCCGACTGGCACCTTTATGGCAGCGCCTCCGGCACGCTGAAGATTCTCTACGTCACCGGCGATTACTACGACGCCAACGTCATCACGCAGGTCAATTTTCTGATCGACGGCGACCAGAGCATCCAGGCCAGCGCAAACGGCGGCACCGAGCAGGGCGTCGCGGCCGGCGGCAACGCCGCGCTCAACGAAGCCTACATCGTCGATCCAGGCCTGCTGTCGACCTCGAATTATCTCGCCGGCCAGGCCTACGAGGACTCGATGCTGATCCAGGTCAACATCGTCACCGACAGCGACAAGGTGACGATCCATGACACCACCACGCTGGTGCCGGAACTCGTGGCCTTTGCGGAACATGCGGCGCCGGAGCCGCAGCCTGATTGCCCGTCGACCCCGGTTCCCGACCCGGCACAGCACGATCACCTGACGTCGAACATTCTGGTCTGAACCACAAGAAAAGACAGGTTGGAGAAGGGGGCAGGCATGAAAGAAAAGCTCGAAGCGACACCGGTTCCGCCGGCGTCTGCCGGCCCGGAACCGGTGAGGCTGATCGGCCTGCCGCCGGCAGTCGGTCTCGGCACGGTCAGGATCGCGCCCACAGCCAACACCAATAATGCGAAGCCCGCCGCCGCGCCTGCCACGGAGCGCGCAGAGGCTCGCACCGACGGCCCGCCGGCCGTCGAGGAGGTCACCTTGCGGCCAAGGCCGGATGCGCAGGAGCCAAAGACCCAGTTCGGCGGCGACAGCGGCGACAAGGGAAAGGGTGGCGGAGGCGGAGGCGGTGGAGGCGGCGGCTCCGGACGCGGCGGCGGCATCGAGCAGCGCCTGGGCGACCGGGACTTCAAGCAGGTGCTCGGCGCCGGCCTCTCGGGGGCACGGCACAACCTCTTGATCGTCGCGATCTTCTCGATCGTGGTGAACACGCTCGTGCTCGCCGTCCCGATCTACCTCTTCCAGATGTCGGACCGCGTGCTGACCAGCCGCAGCCTCGATACGCTCGTGATGCTCTCGCTCATCGTCATGCTGGCGATCGGCGCGCATGTGCTGCTCGACATGGTCCGCCGCTTCATCCTGATGCGGGTGGCGGTCGATGTCGAAAGCCGGCTCGGCGGCCCGGTCCTCGCCGCCGCCGCCAAGGCCGCGCAAACCGGCTCCAATCGCGAATTTCAGACGTTGGCGGACCTGCAGCAGATCCGGTCATTCATCACCGGCCCGGTCATCCTGACGATGCTCGATGCGCCGACGGCGCCGATCTACCTGCTCGCCGTCTACCTGATCCATCCGCATCTCGGATACATCGTCACCATCGCGGCGCTGGTGCTGTTCCTGATCGCCTATCTCAACCAGCAGTTCACCGCCGTGCCCTTCGCGCGTTCCAGCGCCTTCTCGACACGGGCGAACCTCCAGTCGGAAGCCATGTCGCGCAACGCGCAGGTCATCAACGCGATGGGGATGATCCCCGAGGGCGTGCTGATGTGGGGCCGCGAGACAGCTGAATCCCTGAAGGCGCAGGTCAGCGCGCAGGACCGCAACATCATGATGACCGGCGCCTCCAAGTTCTTCCGCCTGGGCACGCAGGTTGCGATGCTGGGCTGGGGCGCGATGCTCTCGCTGGAGAGCCAGTTGACCGGCGGCATGGTCATCGCATCCTCCGTCGTCGCCGGCCGTGCGCTGGCACCGCTCGAAGGTACGATCGAGGGCTGGCGCAACTTCATCCACGCGCGCGCCGCCTATTCCCGCGTCAAGGCTCTGCTGCAGGCCTCGCCGCTCAATCTGGACCGTCTGAAACTGCCGAGCCCCAAGGGCAGGCTCGACGTGGAGCGCATCCTCTACGTGCCGCCGCCGAACAAGAAGGTCATCCTGAACGGCATCAGCTTCAGCCTGGAGCCCGGGGATTCGCTGGCCATCGTCGGTGCGTCGGGCTGCGGGAAGTCGACCCTGGCGCGCATGCTCGTGGGCTCGATCTCGCCGACCGCCGGCACCGTCCGGCTCGACCGGATGGAGCAACGCAACTGGGATCCGCGACAGTTCGGTGAGAGCGTCGGCTATCTGCCGCAGGACGTGCAGCTCTTCCCGGCTTCGATCAAGGCGAACATCGCCCGCATGCGGGACGATGCGTCCGACGCCGATGTCTTCGAGGCGGCCGAGATCGCCGACATCCACGAGATGGTCGCGCAGTTCGCCCATGGCTACGAGACGCAGATCGGCATCGACGGCGCGCCCCTCTCCGGCGGACAGAAGCAGCGCCTCGGTCTTGCCCGCGCTTTCTTCGGCAATCCGCGTCTGGTGGTGCTCGACGAGCCCAATTCCAACCTCGACACCCTGGGCGAGGCTGCGCTGGCGCGCGCCTTCGAGCGGGCGAAGAGCCGCGGCATGACGGTTGTTGCGGTGACGCAGCGCCCCGCCCTGCTGCGCAACGTCGACAAGATCATGATGATCAAGGATGGCGCGGTGCAGGCCATCGGCGCGCGCGACGAGATCCTGCCGATGATCGTCGGACAGCGCAACATCGAGGGCGGCGGGCCGCGCCCGCATTGAAGCCGTAAGACCCGGACAGAATCCGGGCATGGGGAGGGAGAGGCATCATGGCGCAGGAATTGGTTTCGCAGCCCTGGTACGGCGACGTGCCGCGCAGCACGCGGGCGGCCACGATCACAGGCATCGTCATCATGGCATCGACGGTGATGGGCTTCGGCGTCTGGGGCAACACCGCGCCGATCGCCGGCGCGGTCATCGCCACGGGCGTCTTCGTTACCACAGGCCAGAACAAGACGATCCAACATCTCGAAGGCGGCGTGATCCGGGAGATTCTCGTCCACGAAGGCGACGTCGTCGAACCCGGTCAGCAACTGGTGAAGCTCGACGACGTCTCCCCGCGCGCCGAGCTGCGCCGCCATGAGCTCAAGCTCTACCGGCTGGAAGCAATCGAGGCACGGCTGCGGGCAGAGATCGCCGGCTCGAGCGATTTCGCCTACCCCGCCCATCTGCGCGAGCAGAACGCCGATCCCGACATCGCGGCCCTGCTCGTCACGCAGCGCCTCGCCTTCCGCGCGCGCCAAAACAACATGGCGAGCGAGATCGCCGCGCATCAAAAGAGCATCGACGCGCTGGAAGAGAAGATCACGGGCAGCAAGACCCAACTCTCCGGCGTCGAGAAGCAGATGGAACTCCTGAAGGAGGAACTCGAAGGCAAGCAGGCGCTCCTGCAGCGCGGCTATATCCGCAAGCCGGACGTGCTCTCGCTACAGCGGCTGGCCGCCAATCTGACCGGAGAGGCCGGCCGCATCACCGGCGATATCGGTGATGCGCGTGAACGCATCGCCCGCTCGCTGGAGCAGATCGACGGCGTGCGCAAGGCCGCGCAGAAGGTCGCTTCGGATCAGTTCCAGGAGATCAGCGCCGATCTCAACGACGTGCGCGAACGCATCCATACGGTGAAAGGCATCCTGGACCGTTCCGTCATCAAGGCCCCCGTCAGGGGCACGGTGGTCAAGCTGCGCTATCACACCGCAGGCGGCGTCATCGAGCCCGGCAAGAACATCATGGAGATCGTCTCCCTCCAGGACGAGCTCATCATCGAAGCCCGTGTACGCCCGCAGGACATCGACAAGATCAAGCACAGCCAGCTCGCTTCGGTGCGGCTGACCGCGCTCAACCAGCGCACCACGCCGATGGTCACGGGTCGCGTCATCTATATCTCGGCGGACGCCCTGCCTGACGAGAAGCAGCGCGCCTATCCGGGCGTGCCGGACCTCTACGTCGTGCGGGCAAAGCTCGATCAGAAGAGCCTCGCGAACGTGCATGATTTCCAGCCGACTGCGGGCATGCCGGCGGATGTCTACATCCAGACCACCGAGCGGACCTTCTTCGAGTACCTGCTGCAGCCGCTGAAGGACAGCATGGCGCGGGCCTTCCGCGAGACCTGAGAAGCATTGTCGAGCGAAGTGGAACGGTTCGCGCGAGGAAATTGCGATTAACAAAGAGCTAGAACGCTCCTGCGCTTCAGAGAAGCGCAGGAGCGTTCTGATCTGCTTCCAGCCGGCCTCGCCCGCCCCTGCCGGCCAGGAAGGCGGTTTCCCGGTGCCGAAGAGCACCGGGAAACCGTCACCCATCTGTCAGATGGCGTATCTATTGCATCGCCTCCTACGAAGGAGACGATGCATGCTGACTCATTGGCCGAACGAAGCGAAGGCAACGATCGCCCTGATCGCCCTTGCGGCAACGGGCATGCTGGGTTGGCTCTCCGGCGCCGGCTTCTGAGCCTCGGCAGCCCCTGTCCAACGGCCTCGGCAGCCTCTAAGTTGCCGTCCTCATCGAATCGGACGGTCGAAGCCATGAAGCGCGTTGTCATCCTTGCCGGTCTTCTCGGGCTGGCCCTGTCACTGTCGGCCTGCGACAAATGCGGTAATTTCGGCCCGTTCTTCGGCATGTCCGACAAGAGCTGCGGCGGCCAGCAGACGAACTGACCCCTCCGCAGAGCCGGACACGGATAACAAAAAGGCCGGGGCGAGCCCCGGCCTTTCGCATTTCTAGCTGAGCTTGTTCTCAGCCGCGGCGGCCGATCAGCGACCAGCCGGCGCCCGCGCAGCAGATCGTGAGCGCGACCTTGAGCGCCTCACCGAGCAGGAACGGCTCGGCGCCATAGGCGCAGGCCTTAGCCAGGCCGACGCCCGTCGCGCCGCCCGCCATCTGCGCGCCGAAGGCGAGCCACAGGCAGCCCAGCGTCAGCAGAGCGAGATCGGCCAGCACCAGACCGCCGACGAGGCGCAGGCGCGAAGCACCGCGCTCGGCCGCCCAGCCGGCCAGCGCCGCGGCGATGACGAAGCCGACGAGGAATCCGCCGGTCGGGCCGACGAGATAGAGCGGGCCGGCGGCCACCGGCGGGGTGTTGGTGAAGACGGGCAGGCCGGCGAGGCCATAGGCGATGTAAAGCGCCATCGTCGCGGCACCGAGGCGCGCACCATAGGCGGCGCCGAGGCCGAGCACGGCCAGCGTCTGCAGCGTCATCGGCACCGGCCAGAACGGCACCTTGATCTTGGCGGCGAGGACCATGAGCAGGCTGCCGGCGACGACGAGCGCAGCGTTGCGCAGAGCAACCGAGCGAGCGCCTGCGGCGGGGAAGAGCGTGCCGGCCAGCGTGGGCGCCTGCATGGGGAGCATCTCGGCCATGGGCTTGGGTTCCTTTCCGCAAAAGGCCGCGCATCGCGACCGCTTTCGCGTCTATAGGAAAAGCCGCCGGAGGCCACAAGCCGACACCTCCATGCGCTTATGGACAGATGGCTTGCGCGGAATCCGCAAGAGGCAGGCCGTTCCGCATGCGCTACAAGAAGGCATGAACGACGAGATCGAATTCGACAGAAGCGCCACCGCGCCGGCCGGCGAGGTAGTGACATTGTCCCCGTTGGTGCGCCGCGTCATCGCCGGCAACAGCGGCCCGATGACCTTCACCGGAACCTGCAGCTACATCGTCGGCCACGGCACCGTCGCGATCATCGACCCCGGCCCGGACGATCCCGCCCATGTCGAGCGTCTGCTTGCCGCCGTCACCGGGGAGACGGTGAGCCACATCGTCGTAACCCATACCCATCGCGACCACTCCCCTGCCATGCCCGCGCTCAAGGCGGCAACGGGCGCTCGGATCGTCGGCTGCGGCCCCCATCGCCCCTCGCGGGAGCTCGGCCCGGGCGAGGCTCGCGTTCTGGACGCTGCCGGCGACACAACCTTCGCGCCCGAATGGCTGATGCGAGACGGCGACACGGTCACCGGCCCGGGCTGGAGTCTCGCGGCGGTCGAGACGCCCGGCCACACCGCCAATCATCTCGCCTTCACGCTCGCGGAGGAGCAGACGCTGTTCTCCGGCGACCACGTCATGGCCTGGTCGACGACCATCGTGGCGCCGCCCGACGGCTCGATGCCTGCCTATATGGCTTCGATCGAAAAGCTGCGCGGCATGGAGCACGCACTCTATCGGCCGGGCCATGGCGGGCCGGTCACGGATCCACAGCGTTTCCTGCGCGGTCTCGTCCAGCATCGCCGCCAGCGCGAGGCCGCGATCCTGAACCGCCTCGGCCTGGGCGACGAGACCATCGCCGCCATGGTGCCGGTGATCTATCAGGGGTTGGCGCCTGCCCTGCACGGAGCGGCTTCGCTGTCGGTGCTGGCGCAGCTCGAGGATCTGGTGGCGCGCGGCGCTGTCGAGGCGAGCGATGACGTTCCCGCTCTCGGCAGCCGCTACAGGCTTGTCTAGAGCATCGGACCGAAAAGTGGAATCCACTTTCCGGAAGAATATGATGCTAAATCAAAGAGCTAGATCGCTACTTTGCGTCCGATGGGACGCAGGGCGGTCTAGCGGTTCTCCATCAGCAGATCGATCTCGTCGGCGAAAGCCGCGATCCGCTGGGCGTTGACGCCGAGATCGTGGCTGCCGAGGCGAGAGGCCGATCGGACATCGATCCGGCTGCCGTCGACGCGTGGCCGTATGCGGATGGTGATGTCTTCCGAGAAGCGCAGGATGCGCCCGCGCGCCACGGCCTCGATCCGCCCTGCCCCGCTGCGCCCGCCGGGCCTTGTGCTCTCCAGCACCTGCCAGCCAAGGCTGACGGCCGCCCGGCGTGCCAGGTCATAGGCCGCCTCCGCCGGCACCTCCAGCAGGATCGGCACCGCCTTGGGATAGGCCTGACGCTGCACGCGCCGGCGCAGGGCCGGCACATCCGGCGGCACGCGCCCGGCACGCGCCGTAAGGGCAGCCTGCGAGCGGCTGAAGGCGGGCGGATCGTCGATATCGGTGGAGACGTCGGCCAGCGTCGGCTTGGTCAGGAGCCTGAAGCCGAAATAGCCGGCCGGCGCGAGCGGGATCAGCAGCAGCAGCAACGCCGTCGCAGCGATGCCGACGCCGCGATGGCCGAACTGCCAGATGCGGACGAAAGCGATAATCGCCAGCCCGAGCGCCGCAAGCACGAAGACATAGGCGCCGGCGACCGGCGCGAGCCCCTCGATGCTGGGCTCGCCCAGCCGGACCAGCAGCAGCGAGAGCAGCAGCACCGCGAGCGAAAACCACGCCAGCCTCCGGCTCCAGACGGCGGCGCGCGAAACCGGTTCCTCGAAGACGAGACGACGGTGCATTGCCACCTAGGTGAAGCCATCCTGCGAGGAAGGCAAGCCGTCAGCGCTCTGGAGAGCCTCTGGCCGCGGCACGATCAGTCGAGAGGGTGAATCCGGGAAGTCACAGCACCGCGATTTCAGCGTGGTGGCCGGTCTTTTCGAAGGCTGGTCCAGGCAAAACTAACGCGTTTTTAACAGCTTCCTCGCCAACGGTAGGTCAGCGTCGCTGCCCTTTACAGTATGGCAGCTGGACCAGGGGGCTCGCGTGACCAGACTGTTTTCCACCATGTCGATCAAGACGATGCTCGTCGGGCTCCTGGCCTTGATGGGATTGGTCGTGGCCATGCTCAGCGGCCAGCAGATCTGGACCGCCTATGAACGCAACAGCGCGGCCGAGAAGGTCGCGTCCCTGTCGGAGTTGAACAAGAACCTCTTCGATGCGCTCGTTGCGGCACGCCTCGAGCGCGCCTCGATGCAGACCGCCGTGATCCAGCCCCCCGGCCCAAACCAGGGTTCGATCGACACCTACATGATGCGCCGCAAGTTGGTCGATACCGCGATGGCTTCGGCGCTGCCGGTCATGTCCCGCTGGTCGCAGGGTGAGGTGAAGTCCGCCGGCGGTGGGTTGCAGTCCGCGCTCGCGGAGCTCGGCAAGGTCCGTGCGCAGGTCGATGCAGAGTCCAGGCAGCAGCCAGGTGGCCGCACGAAGGACCTGCCGGCCACCGTCTTCAAGGTCGGCGAGAACTATCTTCAGGCGCTCGAGACCGCGTCCGCGGCGGTCGAGGCCGAAATCCGCACGGCCGCTCCGACGCTGGCCGAGCTCGTCATGGTCCGTTCGCTGGCCTGGTCCGTCCGCGCCGTCACCGGCACGAGCGGCGCGATGGTCAGCTCGATCCTGGCCCAGAACCGCCCCTTCGACGCCAAGGAATCGCGCGCCATCACCATCGCCGAAGGCAACGGCAACTTTGCCTTCAATTCGCTGCGCGCCATCGCCGACACACCGCAGGCTGCTCCCGAGATCCGGGCCGCCGTCGCCAAGGCGCAGTCCAGCTACTTCTCCGGTCGCTTCCAGGAGATGCGGGACGACCTGATCGGCAAGCTGACCTCGGGCCAGGCCGCCTCGCTCAGCCCGGATGCCTGGCGCGAGTCGGTCGTCCCGGCGCTGGAGACCGTCGGCGATGTCGCCAGCACCGCGATCACCGTCCTTAACGAAAGGGCAGACAGCGCGGTCACCGCGTCCTTCTGGATCCTGATGCGTTACTCCGCCCTGTTCATCGCCTCGCTGGCGCTGACGGCCTTCGGCTTCTGGCTGGTGCTGTCGCGCGTGACGAAGCCGATCGGCCGGATGACCCAGGTCATGAAGACCATGGCTGAAGGCGATCTCTCCGTCTCCGTGCCTTACGGCGACCGCAAGGACGAGGTCGGCGCCATGGCCGGCGCGCTCATGGTCTTCCAGGAGAACGGCCTGCGCGTGCGTGCTCTCGAGGAACAAGAGCGCGCGGCAGCTGCCGCCCGCCTCGCCCGTGCCCAGTCGATGGAAGCGGTGGTCTCCGATGTCGGCGAGGTCGTCGCGGCGGCTGCGGCCGGTGACTTCTCCGCCCGCCTCGAGATCAAGGACGCCGACGAGCAGATGCAGCGCCTCGTCGCCGGCATCAACGAGATCAACGCGGTGGTGGATTCCGCCACGACGGAGTTCGCCGGGACGCTGAAGGCGATTGCCGGTGGTGACCTGACCAACCGCGTCGAGACTGCCTATCGCGGCAAGTTCGCCGACCTGAAGGGCGCGATCAACGAGACGGTCGACCGTCTCTCGGATACCGTCTCGACGATCCAGACCACCTCGGCCGATGTCGGGCTCGCGGCCCGCGAGATCAACATGGGCGCCGACGACCTCTCCAAGCGTACGGAAGAACAGGCCTCTTCGCTCGAAGAGACCGCCGCTACGACCGAGGAGCTCGCGGCCTCCGTCAAGGCTTCGGCCCAGGCCAGCAAGGACGCCGCCCGCATCGCCGAGGAGGCCATGCAGGCCGCCCAGAGCGGCGGCGCGATCGCCGGCCAAGCTGTCGAGGCCATGGCCCGCATCGAGACCGCCTCGCAGAAGATCTCGGATATCATCCGGGTGATCGACGACATCGCCTTCCAGACCAACCTGCTGGCGCTCAACGCGGCGGTCGAGGCTGCCCGTGCCGGTGATGCCGGTAAGGGCTTCGCGGTCGTCGCCTCCGAAGTGCGGACGCTGGCGCAACGTTCCAGCGAGGCGGCCAAGGACATCTCGGGCCTGATCTCGTCCTCGAACGGCGAAGTCGGCGAGGGCGTCAAGCTGGTGCGTCAGGCCGGCGACCAGCTCGCGCGCATCCTCGAAGCTTCGCAGAAGGTTTCCGCCACCATCGCCGACATCTCGGCAGCTTCCGGCGAACAGGCCAACGGCATCGACGAGATGAGCCAGGCCGTCGCCCATCTCGACGAGATGACCCAGCAGAACGCGGCGCTCGCCGAACAGAGCGCGGCTTCGGCCGGTTCGCTCTCCGGCCGCATCGGCCAGCTCAACGACCTCGTCGCGACCTTCCGCACGAGGCGCGAGGCGACGAGCGGACGGAGCGTCGCCGCGCCGATGGCGGTCAATGCCGCCCCGGCTCCGCGAGCCGCCCCTCCGCGCGCCCCGGTCGCTCCGGCCCCCGCCCCTGCCAAGCCGCGGACGAGCACACCGAACTGGCCGGCCGCCAGCAAGGCCGCCACGCCTGCGGCGGGCGCCTCCGAGCCTGAGCGCCTGCGCCAGCTGGCCGAGGCCGCCTTCGTCCAGTCGAAGGCCGCTCCGGCGCCGCGCAAGGTCGCCAATGCCCGCGCCCACGACGCAGGCTGGGAAGAGTTCTGACAACCGGGCCGGAATCACTCCCGGCCCGACGGTTCGCACATCCCCAGACACCGAACGGCGCCCGAAAGGGCGCCGTTCTCGTCGGAAGATAGCCAATTCTCCGTGCGGGCTCGCCTGCATCCACGAGATGGTTTAGGCCTGATCCTTCGCAAGCGAGGAAGCGCGATGTCCGCACCGAAGCCTGTGTCGCAAGCTCCCGCGGAACCGGACCGGGTCTGGTTCCGCTTCATGCGGCTTCACCAGCGCATGCTGATGCAGATGTCGGCGCGCATCCGCACGCTCGGCCTCTCCATCCCGCAATTCGACCTGCTCTCGACGCTGACCGAGCAGGAGGGCATCAGCCAGAGCGAACTCGCCCAGCGGCTCTACGTCACCAAGGGCAATGTCTCCGGCCTGGTCGACCGGCTGGTCGAGGCCGACCTCGTCGAGCGCCGCGCCATCGCCGGCGATCGCCGCTCCTACGCCATGCATCTGACGCTCGAGGGGCGGCGGCTTGCGGAGGCCGGCATCGCCGCCCAGCGCGATTTCGTCGCGAGCACGCTCGGCAAGTTGAAGCAGGACGATCTCGCGGAACTTGATCGGCTCGTCGTGCTCTGGCGCGAGCTCGCGCGAGCCGTCGATGCCGAGTGAGGCTGCTGCTTAAACCGCGGCCTTGACCTTCTCGACGACCTGTCGGCCTCCAGGCAGATCCCTCAGCACGATCCGCTCGTCGGCTGCGATCTGGCCGAGCGCCGTATCACCGCTCGCCGTCACCGCGGTCGCGAGCTGGTTGACGAAGACGATGACCGGGCGGTTGCCGGTGGCGGCCCAGCGCCTCAGCTGCGAGTAATACGGCTCCTTGCGCCAGGCCTGCGCCGCGCCGGGGTCGACCTGCACGAACAGCCAGCGCGTCGCCGGGTCCATCGTCAGGACGAAGCGTGCCTTGTCCGGCTTCCATTCCGGCCCGAGGAAATCCTGCGTCATCCACAGGCAGAAGAAGGCGCGGCAATGGTCGGGCCGCGTCTCATGGATGCCGCAGCCCTGTCCCGGCTTGCAGTGCCGGCACCAGACGCCGGCAGCGCTCTGGACAGCCGGCACCTCATAGACCTTGCAGCAGAGCGTGCAGCTCCCGCAATCGCGGCCGGGGGCGGGCCGGTTCACCATGCTGGCCGGGTCGATCATAAGCTCTTCAGTCCGGAACGATTCCAGGCTGGACATTGCCCAGCACACCCCTTGCTGGCAAGCACCTCCAGAAAGCGCCGCCTGCGGGCCGTCCTGCAGCAAACTCTGCCGTGCCCTGCGCGAAAATCGCTCAGAGCTTGCACGCAAGCCGGCTTATGCTGGCAGGACCAATTCAAAGCGCCGGGAGCCGCCGCCATGTTGTCCAACGTCGCCGTCAGGGACATCGAGACACTCGTCCACCCCTATACGAACCTCGCCACGCATCGGGAGACCGGGCCGCTGGTGCTGGAGAGCGGCAAGGGCGTCTTCGTCTACGACTCCACCGGCAAGGAATACATCGAGGGCATGGCGGGCCTGTGGTGCACCGCGCTCGGCTACTCCAACCAGGAGCTGATCGAGACCGCCTATGAGCAGATGAAGAAGCTGCCCTTCACGCACATCTTCGGCGGCCGCAGCCACGACCCGGCGATCGAGCTTGCCGAGAAGCTGAAGGAAATCTCCCCGGTTCCGATCTCCAAGGTGTTCTACGGCGCCTCCGGCTCCGACGCCAACGACACCCAGGTCAAGATCGTCTGGTATATGAACAATGCGCTGGGCCGACCGCAGAAGAAGAAGATCATCTCGCGGCTGAAGGGCTATCACGGCGTCACCGTCGCCTCCGCCTCGCTGACCGGCCTGCCGAACAACCACATCGACTTCGACCTGCCGCTGCCGGGCATCCTGCACACCTCCTGCCCCCATCACTACCGCTTCGCGGAGCCGGGCGAGACCGAGCAGGACTTTTCGACGCGCCTGGCCGCCGAGCTGGAGGAGATGATCCTGCGCGAGGGGCCGGACACCGTCGCCGCCTTCATCGCCGAGCCCGTCATGGGCGCCGGCGGCGCGATCACCCCGCCGGAAGGCTATTTCAAGAAGATCAACGCCGTCCTCGCCAAATACGACATCCTCTTCATCTCGGACGAGGTCATCACCGGCTTCGGCCGCACCGGCAAGATGTTCGGCACCGAGACCTACGGCATGAATGCCGACTCGATCTCGCTCGCCAAGCAGATCACCTCGGCCTATTTCCCGCTCAGCGCCGTGATGATGAACGACAAGATCTACGACGTGCTGGTCGACCAGAGCCGCAAGATCGGCACCTTCGGCCACGGCAACACCTATGCCGGCCACCCGGTCGGCTGCGCCGTCGCGGTCAAGACGCTGGAGATCTACCAGCGCGAGAAGATCGTCGAGCATGTCGGCAAGGTCTCGCCGACCTTCCTCAGGCGCCTGAACAAGCTCGCCGAGCATCCGCTCGTCGGCGAGGCGCGCGGCGTCGGCCTGATCGGCGGCGCCGAGCTCGTCAAGGACAAGCAGACGAAGGCTCCGTTCGAGGGCAAGAAGGGCGTCGGCGCCAAGGCCGTGAGCTTCTCCCTGCAGGAAGGCCTGATCACCCGCGCCATGGGCGACCGCCTCGCCTTCTGCCCGCCGTTGGTCATCAGCGAGGCCGAGATCGAGGAGATGTTCAACCGCTTCGAGCGCGCCCTCGACAAGACGCTGAACTGGGCCAAGGCCGAAGGCCTGCTGGCCGCCTGACATCAGGCTTCGCACTGAATAACCAGAAGGCCGGGCGTCTACCGCCCGGCCTTTTTTGCTGGCCGGGCGATACAGCCAGGGCGGCGACGATCGCTCCCATCTCGCCACGAACTGATCACAGAGACGCCCCTGCATCGTCTCGATCGGGAGTCACGGTGCCAGCGTCGCCGGGCGCGAGCTCGCGACAGCGGGCCATCAGTTTCTTCAACTGACCTCCCCTTCGAGACCCTCACTGACCGGCGCGGAGCCTCTGCTCCCGCCGGTCTTTTTATGCCGGGCGGCGACGCGCAGCCCAAACGCAAACGGGCGGCCCGAAGGCCGCCCGCCGAAACCTGCCAGCGCAGGAAATCTCAGACGACGATCACCTTCGCGCCGGCCGGCACGCGGTTGAAGAGATCGATCACGTCGATATTGCGCATCCGGATGCAGCCCGAGGAGGCCGAACGGCCGATCGTCTCCGGCTCGTTGGTGCCATGAATGCGATAGAGCGTGTCCTGGCCGTTCTGGTAGAGATAGAGCGCACGCGCGCCGAGCGGATTTTCCGGGCCGCCATTCATGCCGCCGGCAACCGGCTTCAGATGCGGCCAGCGCTTGACCATCTCGGCCGGCGGCGTCCAGCGCGGCCATTCGGCCTTGCGCTGGATCACGGCCTCGCCGGTCCAGCCGAAGGCCTCGTCGCCGGTGGCGACGCCGTAGCGGATCGCCTTCTTGTTCGGCAGCACGAGGTAGAGGAACTTTTCCTTCGTATCGACATAGATCGTGCCGGGCGGCTGGCCGGTCGGATCACTGATCTCGTAGGGGAGATACGGAAGGTAAGTATCGAACTTGGGGACGAGCGCGATATATTCGGCGTCGCGGGCTGACAGCTCCGGTGCGTTCACGCTCTTGTATTGACAGGCTCCTAGAGACGCCGACAGCGCCAGAGCGACGAGAACCTTCTTCTTCATAGCTTCCACCAGAGCGTCCCGCAGGCAGGCATTTATGATGAATCAAGAGTTAACGCTTCGTATCGCCTGGGCCTTGCCGCGCTGGCGACGGACTGGCGAAGGAGTAGGGTCCAAACCTGCAGCACGCAATCAGGTTCCGGCCCTGATGCGTGCAATGCAGCGAAGCGTGGCAAAGCAGCCACGCTTTGGTCTCCCAAGTCTTCCTTTCGCTAGGTAAGCGGCCTTTGACGACCCTGCTGATCACCCATCCGGCCGGCCTCGCCCATGCAATGCCTGCGGGCCACCCCGAGCGAGCAGAGCGGCTGAAGGCGGTCGAGCAGGCGCTCGAGGCCGAGCGATTCGCGTCACTGATTCGGATCGAGGCGCCGCTGGGCACGCTCGAGCAGGTCGCGCTGTGCCATCCGCTCGCCCATGCGCAGGCTCTGGCGGCATCGGCGCCTGAGGCCGGCTTCGTGCAGATCGACGCCGACACATTGTTGTCGCCGGGTACGATCGAGGCCGCGCTGCGCGGCGTCGGCGGCGCGACCCTCGCGGTGGACGAGGTGATGACGTCCACCGCACGCAACGCCTTCCTCGCCATGCGCCCGCCCGGCCACCACGCCGAGCGCGAGCGCGCCATGGGCTTCTGTCTCTTCAACCATGCCGCCATCGCGGCGCGTCATGCGCAAAAAACCCACGGGATCGAGCGCGTCGCCATCGTCGATTGGGACGTGCACCATGGCAACGGCACGCAGGACATCTTCTGGGACGATCCCAGCGTGCTCTATGCATCTACCCACGAGATGCCGCTCTATCCGGGCACCGGCGCGGCGTCTGAGCGCGGCGTCCATGGCACCATCGTCAATGTCCCGCTTCACCCGGGAGAGGGTTCCGACGAGTTCCGCGACGCCTTCGAGACCGCGATCCTGCCGCGACTCGACGATTTCCGGCCCGGCCTCGTCATCATTTCTGCCGGTTTCGACGCGCATTGGCGCGACCCGCTGGCCAGCATCAACCTGCGCGAAGCCGATTTCGCCTGGGTGACGCAGAAGGTCATGGAGGTCGCCGACCGCCACGCGGGCGGCCGCGTCGTCTCGATTCTGGAGGGCGGCTACGATCTCGAAGGGCTGGCGAAATCGACCGCCGCCCATGTCACGGCGCTGATGGAGGGCTGAAGCCCTCACTCCAGCGGCGCGGTCTCCGCGATCTCGATGCCGAAGCCGCTGAGGCCCACGAAGGAGCGCGGCGACGACGCAAGGTTCACGATGGACGAGACGCCGAGATCGCGCAGGATCTGGGCGCCCAGCCCAACCTCGCGCCATTGCTGGCTGCGCAGCGCATCGGAGCCCTCCTCCACGCTCTTGATCGGCACGCCGGCCGTGCCGTCGCGCAGATAGATCAGGACGCCGCGCCCTTCCTCCTGGAAGCGCTTCAGCGCGCATTGGATGGCGTTGGCTCCGCCCAGCACATCGGCGACGACGTCGGCGCGATGCAGCCGCGCCGGCACCTTCTCGCCATCGCCGAGCTTGCCCATCACGAAGGCGAAGTGCTGCGTGTCCTCGAAGGGCGTGATGTAGACATGGCCAGTCATCTCGCCGAAGGCGGTCTTGACCGGGAATGAGTGCACACGCTCGACTAGCTTCTCGCGCGACTGGCGATAGGCGATCAGGTCGGCGACGGTGATCTGCTTCAGCCCGTGCTTCTCGGCGAAGGCGGTGATCTGCGCGCCCTTCATCACGGTACCGTCGTCATTGGCGAGTTCGCAGATGACGCCGACCGGCGGCAGGCCGGCGAGCTTGCACAAATCGACCGCCGCTTCGGTATGGCCTGAGCGCATTAGCACGCCGCCATCCTTGGCGATCAACGGGAAGACATGGCCCGGCCGCACGAAATCGGCCGCGCCCATATTGCCGTTGGCGAGCGCCCGCACCGTATTCGTGCGCTGCTCGGCCGAGATGCCCGTGGTCAGCCCGTGCTTGACGTCAACCGTGATGGTGAAGGCCGTGCCGAGCGGAGCATCGTTCGACGACACCATCGGGTCGAGCCGCAGCCGCCGTGCCTCGCCCGTCGTCAGCGGCGCGCAGACGATTCCGCAGGTGTTGCGGATGATGAACGCCATCTTCTCCGGCGTGCAGAGCGAGGCTGCGACGATGAGGTCGCCCTCATTCTCGCGGTCGTCGTCATCGGTGACGATGACGATGTCGCCGCGCGCGAAGGCATCGATGGTTTCTGCGACTCTATTGGACATGGCTGCCTCACGCGGCCCCGACAGGCCGAGGAAATCATTGGGGGTGACCGCGCCACGGGTGGCGGCGGCAATACGCTCTGCGCTCTCGCGCGAGATCCAGGCGGTCTGGTCGTTGCAGAGCGCCGTCACGCTTGCAGGCGACAGGCCAACCTGCCGGGCGAAGGCGCTGCGCGCGATCTTGTTCTGCCTGAGCCAGACATCGAGCTTCATGCCCGCAAGCTAATACGCCCGGGCTTCATCCGCAATGAATGATCCGCGCATTTTCAGTATTGCTGAAATGCAAGCCGTCCATTCACTCCTGGAACGGCCACCGCGGCTCGACCACGCCCACCTGCGCCCGATGGCGCAGATACTGGTCCGCCAGCACGCAGGCGACCATCGCCTCCCCCACCGGCACGGCGCGGATTCCGACGCAGGGGTCGTGCCGGCCCTTGGTGAACATCTCCGCCTCTCCGCCGGTGCGTGTCACCGTCGCGCGGGTCTTGAGGATCGAGGAGGTCGGCTTCACAGCGAAACGCGCGACGATGGGCCGCCCCGTCGAGATTCCTCCGAGGATGCCCCCGGCATGGTTCGACAGGAAGAGCGGGCGCCCGTCATTGCCGGCGCGCATCTCGTCGGCGTTCTCCTCACCGGTGAGTTCGGCCGCGGCGAAACCTTCGCCGATCTCGACACCCTTCACTGCATTGATGCTCATCAGCGCCGCCGCGATCTCGGCGTCGAGCTTGCCGTAGATCGGCGCGCCCAACCCGGCCGGCACGCCCTCCGCCACGATCTCCAGCACCGCTCCGATCGAGGAGCCGGCCTTGCGCACGCCATCGAGATAATCGGCGAACAGAGCGGCAGCCTTCGCATCCGGGCAGAAGAAGGGATTGCGGCCGACCTCCTCCCAATCCCAATTGGCGCGGTCGATCTTGTGAGGCCCGATCTGAACCAGCGCGCCGCGCACCGTCATGCCCGGCACGACCTTGCGGGCGATGGCGCCGGCAGCGACGCGCATCGCCGTCTCGCGCGCCGAGGAGCGCCCGCCGCCGCGATAGTCGCGGATGCCGTATTTCACGTCATAGGTGAAATCGGCATGGCCCGGCCGGTACTTGTCCTTGATCTCGGAATAGTCCTTCGAGCGCTGGTCGACATTGTCGATCAGCAGGCCGATCGAGGTGCCGGTTGTCACCTGCACGCCGTCGCTCTCCCGCGCGAAGACGCCTGAGACGATGCGCACCTCGTCCGGCTCCTGCCGCTGCGTGGTGAAGCGCGACTGGCCGGGCCGGCGGCGGTCGAGATCGCCCTGGATGTCGGACGCGGTCAGCGGGATCAGCGGCGGGCAGCCATCGACGACGCAGCCAATGGCCGGTCCATGGCTCTCGCCGAAGGTGGTGACGCGGAAGAGGTGGCCGAAGCTGTTATGCGACATGGGTGCCTGCGGAACTGTCGTGCAGGCTCTTAAGGGCTAACAACGGCCAAGGAAACCCCGGCCGCATGCCCGCTCACCATCGCGCGACGCCTTCGAGATAGAAGACGCAAGCTCCTTCGAGATGCACCCGATCGCCATCGAGCCGGCAGTAGAGTTCGCCGCCACGCGCGGAGGCCTGAAAGGCGTGGAGTTCGCGCTTGCGCAGCCGCTCGGCCCAGAACGGCACCAGCGCACAGTGAGCGCCGCCCGTCACCGGATCTTCCGGAATGCCCTTGGCGGGAGCGAAATAGCGGCTGACACAATCATACCCGCCGTCTCCGGCCGCCGTCACGACGACTCCGGCGCAAGGCAGACGCCCGATCGCCGCCAGATCGGGGCGAAGGCCGCGCACCTCATCGGCGGATCCAAGCCGCGCGATGAAGTTGAAGCCGTCCCACAATGTTTCCGCGACGGCGACGCCCAGCGCCTCGGCGAGCCCCTCCGGAGCCTCCGCGGCCTTCCAGCGGCGCACCGGAAAATCCATCACGTAGCCGCGCTCGGAGCGTCGGACGATCAGGGGGCCGCTGGCCGAATGAAACGTGACCGTCTCGCGCCCGGCCTCCAGGCGCTCGAGCACCACCGCCGCGCTCGCCAGTGTCGCATGGCCGCAGAGAGGCACCTCCACGGTCGGCGTGAACCAGCGAATCCGGTAGTCGTCTCCCTCGCGGACGACGAAGGCGGTTTCGGCCAGATTGTTCTCGGCAGCGAGCGCCTGCATTACCGAGGCATCCGGATATGCCTCGAAGAGCATGACCGCCGCCGGGTTTCCGGAGAACCGGCGGGAGGTGAAGGCGTCGAGCTGGAACAGACGGGCTTGCATGCGATCAGCGTAGTGGCCGGGGGCTGGATTCGCCAGCCTCCAGCCCGGCAGATCAATGCCCCGCGGACGCCTTCGCAGGCACCGCCGGCGCACCCTCCCAGCGCGTATGCGCCGGCAGGTTCTCGCCCTTCATGATGACGGTGAGCAGGCCGATCTGCGCGTAATCGCCGACATGGGTGTCGTAGAGCACGGTCGCGCCGGCCCCGACGCAGACGCCCTTGCCGAGCCTGACCCGGCCGACCTTCATCACCCGGTCCTCATAGAGATGGGTCTGCAGCGCCGAGTGGGCGTTGACGGTGCAGAAATCGCCGACCCGGATGCAGTCGAATTCGGTGATGTCGGTGGAGTCGAGCCAGACGCCCTTGCCGTATTTCGCGCCGAACAGCGTCAAGAACCAGGGCAGGAAGGGCGTGCCGCGCAGATAGTCGAACAGCACCTTGCCGCCGAGCCCCCAATACATCACCGCGACGGCCTCGGTCCGCATCGCCCACCAGGACCACATCGGCTTCATCACGGGCTTGTAGACGCCCATCATCAGCCATTTGACCGCAGCGCAGATCAGGGCCTGCACGACGGCGATCGCCACGGCTACGCCCATGAAAGACAGCACCAGACCGAGCCAATCACCCTCGTTGATCTTCTGCTGCAGCACCAGATCGACCGCGAGCGTGCCGAAGGTGATGAACAGCATCGAGGGGAAGGAGGTGTGCAGCGCCTCGAAGACGCCGCGCCCGAACTGCTTGGCGAAGGACGGCTTGTAGGTCCAGTCGGCGCCGAGATCGACCTTCTGCCGCGTCGGCAGCCGGATCGGCGGCGAGCCGAACCAGGTATCGCCCGCCTGCATGCGATCATTGGCCGGCGGCTTCGACTTGATGCCGATCAGCACCCGGTCGGGAATGACGGCGCCGGGCGGCACCACCGCGTCATTGCCGACGAAGACCTGCTCGCCCGTGCGCGTCATGTCGAGGCGCATATAGCCGCGGCGCATGTCCTCGTCGCCGAAGACCACCTCGTCGGCGATGAAGTTGCCCGCGCCGATCCCGGTCAGGTCGTAGCGGCCGGAGAGATTGGTCGAGATTTCCGCACCGCTGCCGATGCGCGCGCCCATCAGCCGATACCAGGCTCGCATGTAGATAGTCGCAAACAGCGAGGACAGCGTTTCGAGCGTGACTTCAGTGGCCAGTGCGACGGTCCATTTGCGCGCATAGAACGCCGAATGGATCGAATAGGAGCCGGATGTGACGCGCGGCAAGATCGCCCAGCGCAGCCCCGCCATCAGCAGCACCGTGAAGGCGATCAGGCCGATCGCGGTCGGCCAGGTCAGGATCGGCAGGAACCAGAGGTAGCTGATCTCCGTCCATTCCGCGATGAAGTTGTCGATCTGGTCGAACAGCCAGAAGGCCGGGAAGATCGGCAGCAGACTGACCGGCGGCAGCACGATCAGCATCAGGATGTGGAAGGCGGTCATCGTCGCCCGGCGCACCGGGCCGGCCTCGGCCAGCGGCGGCAGCGAGGCGAGATCGACCGTCCCGATCTTGCGGGCGGGCGTGCCGTCCCAGATCTCGCCTTCGCCGATATGGGCGCCGGGCGGGATCGCGGTGAGGTCCCCGATCTCGGCATGGTCGCCGATCACCGCGCCATGGCCGAGCACGACGGAGGCGCCGGCCGAAACGTCCTTGCCGATGGTGATGCGGCCGATGATGAGCTTGTCGCCGATCGCCTCGCCATTGGCGAAGGTCGTCTTGGAGCCGAAGCTCGTGCCCTCCCCGATCTCGATCAGGTCGATGGCGCCGGCCTCGTAGTCGGAGAGGATGACGTCGCGTCCGACCTTGGCGCCGAGCAGGCGCCAGTAGAAGCGCATCACCGGCGTACCCTGCAGCCATTTGATATGGACGAGGCCGGCGACGCGCGCCGCGAACCACCAGCGGAAATAATAGACGCCCCAGAGCGGGTAGACGCCGGGCTTGGTGCGCCCGAGCACCAGCCATTTCAGTGCGATGGCGATGGCGCCGGTGACGACGATGATCCCGATATAGACGCCGAGCAGAGCGCCGATCTGGCCGAGAAGCGGCAGATCCTCGCCCGAAATGATCATGTAGGTGACGAAGACGCCGAGCCACTGCGCCGTGGAGAGCCCGATGATGACCGGCAGCGCGGCCGCCTGCGCCAGCCCGCAGAGGAAGCGGCGCATGAACGGAGGCGGCGTGAAGGAGAGGTCTTCGCTCACCGCCGCGCCGCGCGAGTCGAGCAGCTCCGCCATCGCGCGCAGCGTGCGGGCGCCATAGACGTCCTGCAGCGTGATGCCGGCATGGGCCGGCGTCTCGCGCACGATCGAGATGAAGCGCGCGGCGAGCAGCGAATGCCCGCCGAGATCCATGAAGAAGTCGGCCTCCAGCGGCAGGCTCGACGCGCCGAGCACGCGCTTGGCCGCCTCCAGCAGCGCCGCTTCCGTGGCGTTGCGCGGCGGCTCCTGCTCGCCATCGGCGCTGGGCGCCGTCAGCGGCGCCGCCTTCAGCATCTTGCGGTCGACCTTGCCGGAGACCATACGCGGCAGCGACCCGACCGCCTCGAAATGCGCCGGCACCATGTAAGGCGGCAACTGATCCCTGAGGGACGCGCGCAGCGCCGCCCCGTCCACCGCCACGCCGGGCTCGGCCACGACGAAGGCGACGAGCCGCTCGATACCGTCATCGCTGCGCAGCACGACCGCCGCCTGCGCGACACCCGGCTCATCGGCGAGCTTGGATTCGATCTCGCCGAGCTCGACGCGGAAGCCGCGAATCTTGATCTGGTCGTCGATGCGGCCGTGGAAGACGATGTTGCCGCTACCGTCGAGGCTGACAGCGTCGCCCGAGCGATAGAGCACGGGGTCGTCACCGCCCGCGAAGGGATTGGCGATGAACTTCTCGGCCGTCAGCTCCGGGCGGCCATGATAGCCCTTGGCGACGCCCGGCCCGCCGATCAGCAACTCGCCCTGCTCGCCCGGCTGGACGAGGTGCAGCTCCTCATTGACGATGTAGGACGTGTAGTTCGGGATCGGCCGCCCGATGGTGACGATCTCGCCCGGCACCACCTCGGCGGCGGTCGCGACGACGGTGGCCTCGGTCGGCCCGTAGGTGTTGAGGATTCGCCGCCCCGGCCGCGACCATTTCTGCACGATCGCGGGCGGCAAGGCCTCGCCCCCGAGCAGGATGAGCTTCAGCGAGGGCACGTCGGCTGGCAGGATGCCAAGTAGCGTCGGCACGGTGTCGATGACGGTGACGCCCGCCTCGTTCAGGATGTCCGGCAGCTTCTCCGCATCGCCCATCATCTCCGTCGAGGCCACGAACAGCGTCGCTCCGACGAGATAGGGCGTCCAGATCTCCTCCATCGACAGGTCGAAGGCGACGGAAGCGCCCTGGAACACGACATCCTCCGGCCCGATGCCGTAGAGCGCGTTACCCGAGCGGAGGAAATGGCAGATGTTGCTGTGGCTGATGACGATCGCCTTCGGCGTGCCCGTCGAGCCCGAGGTGTAGATCAGATAGGCGGGATGATCCTTGGTCAGCCCGGCTGCGCGGGCCGGCGGCTCGGCCCCGTCCGCACCATCGGCGAGAGCCTCCGGCGTCCAGACCGTCCGCTCCGTCGCCTCGGCCCGGCCGGTCCAGCAGGGGCAGGTGACGATGCCCTTGGCGGCCGCGTCGTTGAGGCAGGTGGCAATGCGCTCGACCGGCGCCTCGGCATCGAAGGGCACCCAGGCCGCGCCCGCGCGCGTGATCGCGATCTGCGCAATAAGGAGATCGATGCCGCGCGGCATCCACAGGCCGACCATGTCGCCCGGCCCGACGCCTGCGAGCTGGAGACCCCGCGCCTGACGCCCAGCCTGCGCCCAGACCTCGGCATAGCTCAGCCGGCGTTCGCGATCGACGAGGGCGGCATGATCGGGGCGCAAGGCGACGGTCGCCGCGAAAAGCTCGGCCAGAACCTCGTCACGGATCAGATCCGGCCGCTTCTCCCCCGCCAGCATGGCGAGCGGAGTGGCGGTCGCTTCAGGCGCCGCCGACGGCTTCGTCATATCGTTCATCGCGCCCCGCTGCGCCCTAGAAGACCCGCCATCGCGGAGGCCAGCACACCTCCGACAACCGCGCGCCGTCTTACCGCGCACCTCATGAAGAAAACCGCAATCGTCGCCTCTGCGCAGCGACTTTCACGTGAGCCCCCCGGCCGGGCAAGCCGCTGCTTCACGCCGTTTTGCTACCACATCCCTCCTGCGGAATCACGCGTGAACCCGCGATGAATGTCGAAAGGGTCCCGATTTGACATCCTGCATCCGCAGAGCGAAGCCGCAGGAAATGAGGTCTCGGAGGATGTTCGGGTGCTAACGTAGGGCGCCGCTCAGAGCCAGTCGGCCTTGCCGCCGTTGATGACCAGCAGCTTGCCCTGCCAGATCTCGACCATGGCGGCCTCGCGCGGCGCAACCGCCCCGACCAGCGCCAGCACGGCGCGCGCCACGCCGCCATGGCTGACGATCACCGCCTCGCCGTTCAAGCCCTCGAGCACCGGCCGAACCCGCTCCGCCAGCATGCGATAGCTCTCGCCGCCCGGCGGCACGAAGCCCCATTTGTCGCGCTCGCGCAGATGCGCCTGCTCGCGCTCGGCCTTGCGGATATCCCGCCAGGTGAAGCCTTCCCACTCGCCGAAGGTCAGCTCCCGGAGCCGGTCCTCGGTCTGGTAGGCGCCGGCCGGAAGCGCGAGTTCGGCGCGTAGGATGTCCATCGTCTCGCGCGCCCGCTGCATCGGTGAAGCGATGTAGTCGAGCTCCGCATAGTTGGGCGCCAGCGCCTTGAGCCGTCCGGCGGCTTCCGCTGCCTGCCTGCGACCGAGCTCGTTCAGCGGGATGTCCTGCCCGCCCTGCAGCCGCCCCTCCCGATTCCAGTCGGTCTCGCCATGGCGGACGAGGATGAGCCGGTGCGGTAGCGATAGCGGAGTCATAAAACGCTTCTGCACGCTGCGCCTGCACGCGTCAAAAGCCCTGAGCGGCAAAACGCCATGCATCTCGCCCATGGCGACAATCGGCCGCTTCCTGTGGCCCAATATCCACGGGCTGTGTATAGCGGCCGCATGCCCCACGCGCTCACCTTGCCGGACGGCCGCAAGCTCTCGCTCGACGCCCCGCGCGTCATGGGCATCGTCAACGTCACGCCGGATTCCTTCTCGGATGGCGGGCTGCTGGCCGATACGGAAGCCGCCGTCGCGCATGGCGAACACCTGGCGGTCGAGGGCGCGGCGATCCTCGACATCGGCGGTGAATCGACCCGTCCGGGCCATGCCGCAGTCGATGCCGCTACGGAGAAGGGGCGCGTCGTTCCGGTCATCGCCGGGCTCAAAGCTCGGCTCGACACGCCGATTTCGATCGACAGCTACAAGGCCGAGGTGGCGGAAGCCGCGCTCGCCGCCGGCGCCTCGATCGTCAATGACGTCTGGGGCGCGCAGCGCGATCCCCGCATCGCGGAGGTCGCAGCCCGCGCCGGCGCACCGATCATCCTGATGCACAACCGCGACGAAGCAGATGCTTCGCTCGACATTTTCGAGGAGGTGCTGCGCTTCCTCGAGCGCTCCATCGCCATCGCGATGGAAGCCGGCGTGCCGCGCAGCCAGATCGTAGTTGATCCAGGTATCGGCTTCGGCAAGACGGTGCGCCAGAACCTGGATCTGATCCGCCGGCTCGACCGGCTTGACGTGCTCGGCTGCCCGATCCTGCTTGGCGCCTCCCGGAAATCGACGCTCGGCGTCGTCACCGGACGGCAGGTCCCCGCCGAACGCCTCGCCGCCAGCATCGCCGCGCATCTCTATGGCGCGAGCCGCGGCGCCGTCATCATCCGCGCCCACGACGTCGCGCCCCATATCGATGCGCTGAAGACCTGGGCGGCGATCGAGGATTTGAGGAAGGTGAACCCGTGAGCGAGACCGGCCGCATCCTGATCGAGAAGCTCGACATCTACGCCTATCACGGCGTCTTCAGCGAGGAGGAGCGGCTCGGCCAGCGCTTCCTCCTCGACATGATCCTGGACGTCGATCTGCGCCAGGCTGCGAAAAGCGACGCACTCGCCGACACCGTCGACTATGGCCGCGCCGTCGCCGTCGCGAGTGATGCCTTCACGGCACGCCGCTACCAGTTGCTGGAGGCTGCTGCACGCGCTGTGGCACAGGCCCTCTTCGAGGCCTTTCCCCCCATTACCGGCATCGAGATCACCTTGCGCAAGCCCGGCCCGCCGATCCCGGCTGCGCTCGGTTCGGTCGGCGTCCGGCTGGGCTTCCGGCGTGAGGACTGAGGCGGCGCTCGCCTTCGGCGGCAATCTCGGAGATCCGGTCGCAGCCTTCGCGGCAGCACTGCGCAGCCTTCGCACCCATCCCGCGGCTACGCTGGGAGCGCTCTCCGCGGTCTATCGCACCGCCCCTTGGGGCAAGACCGACCAGCCTGAGTTCCTCAACATGGCGGCGCTCGTCCGGACGACGCTCGCGCCAGAGGAATTGCTAGCTCTTTGCCTGGAACTGGAGCGCGCCGGCGGCCGCGAGCGCGGCGAGCGCTGGGGCCCGCGCACGCTCGACATCGACATCCTGGCCTATGGAGCTGAGGCCATCGACCGCCCCGGCCTCCAGCTCCCGCATCCGCGCATCGCCGAGCGCGCCTTCGTGCTGGCGCCGCTGGCTGACATCGCACCGAACAAGGTGATCGGCGGACGGACGGTGAAAGAACTTCTCGAAGCGGTCCAAGACGAAACGATCCGCCGCGACCTGGTCGCGACGGATCGTTTGAACGCCTTGCTGGCTGGCTAGCTCACTCGCCCTTGTCGAGCGAGATGTCCGGCGCGGTCGGCACCTTCATGCCGACGACATGGTAGCCGGCATCGACATGCATGATCTCGCCGGTGATGCCGCGCGACATGTCGGAGACGAGGAAGACCGCAGTCTCGCCGACCTCCTCGATGGTGACCGTGCGACGCAGCGGCGAGTTGTACTCGTTCCAGCGCAGGATGTAGCGGAAATCGCCGATGCCCGAGGCGGCGAGCGTCTTGATCGGCCCGGCCGAGATCGCATTGACGCGGATCTTCGAGGGACCGAGATCGGCGGCGAGATACTGCACGCTCGACTCCAGCGCGGCCTTGGCGACGCCCATGACGTTGTAATGCGGCATCCACTTCTCGGCGCCGTAATAGGTCAGCGTCAGCAGCGAGCCGCCATCGGTCATCAGCTTCTCGGCGCGCTGGGTGATCGCGGTGAAGGAATAGCAGGAGATCAGCAGCGACTTGGTGAAGTTCGCTTCGCTGGTCTCGACATAGCGGCCGGTCAGCTCGTCCTTGTCGGAGAAGGCGATGCAGTGAACGACGAAGTCGAGCTTGCCCCAGAGCTTCTCGATCTCGGCGAAGACGGCATCGATGGTCGCGCCATCGGTGACGTCGCAATGGCCGACGACATGGCCGCCGAGTTCCTTCGCCAGCGGCTCGACCCGCTTCTTCAGCGCATCGCCCTGATAGGTGAAGGCGAGCTCCGCGCCCGCATCGGCCGCGGCCTTGGCGATGCCCCAGGCGATGGAACGGTTGTTCGCGACGCCCATCACGAGCCCGCGCTTGCCCTTCAGGAGATTGGCGGTCGGCGAAACGGCGCTGGAATCAGGCATGGGGGACCCGCAAACTGGACGAGGAGGACGGTCTCTTAGGGCATCGGCCCGAAAAGGGGAACCCGGTTTTCGGGCAGCGTCCACCCTCGATCAACGCGCCACGGCGCGCAGACCGTCTATTCCGTGCGCGCCTTCATCAGCGCGGTCAGCTCCGCGTCGTCTGTCGGCATCTCGATATCGATGGCCACGAAGAGATCGCCGACCACGCCCTTCTCGCCCTTCAACCCCTTGCCGCGCAGGCGGAACTGCTTGGCTGTGCCGGTCATCGGCGGGATCGTCATCTCGACCGCGCCGGTCAGCGTCGGCACATGCAGCGGCCCACCCAGCACAGCCTTCGCAAGGGGAACGGAGACGCGCGTGCGAAGATCATTGCCATCCGCATTAAAGCGCGGATCGGGCTTGATCTTGATGGTCATCAACACGTCGCCGGTCTCGCCCGAGAATGGGTCGGTCTGGCCGAGCCCGCGCAGGCGCATCACCTTGCCGTCGCCGACGCCCTCGGGAATCGTGATCTCGACCTCGCGCCCGTTCGGCAGCTTGACCCGCCGCGCGCCGCCGCTGACGACCTGCGACAGCGGCACCTCGATGATGAAGCTCTGCTCCGGCGGCTTCTGCGGCTCGGCCTTGCCGCGCGCGCGCCGGCTCGCCTCGCCGAAGAGCGAGGAGAAGATGTCGGAAGGGTCGAAGCCGGCCTCGGCGCCGCCCCCGCCTGCCCCGCCGCCGCGGCCGAACGGCGAGCCACCCTGCCCGAAATGGAACTCGAAGCCGCTGTTTCCGGCCCGGCCGCCGCGGCCGGCGCCGCCCATGCCCTCGAAGCCCTGGAAGCGCGGCTTGCCCTCGCCGTCGATCTCGCCACGGTCGAACTGCTTGCGCTTGGCCTCGTCGCCCAGGATCTCATAGGCGCTGTTCAGCTCGGCGAAGCGGTCCTTCGCCTTGGGGTCGTCCTGGTTGCGGTCGGGATGCAGTTCCTTGGCGCGGCGACGGAAAGCCTTCTTGATCTCCGCCTCGTTCGCCCCACGGGCGACGCCCAGAACCTGATAGGGATCGCGCATCCAAAAACCTCGTTTCCACGCAAAGCCGGCTGGCCGTCCCCGAAGCGGACAGCCTTCCGCTTCCGCCTTATCTGGTGACGCTGTGGCGCGAACGCAACACCGGCCGAAGGCCCTTCTGCACCTGCCTCGGGACCATGGCAAGCCGGCGGTTAAGAGCCCTCAGCCCGGCTGCTTCGCCGGCCCGGCCTCTTCTTTCCAGGGGCTCATATCCTTGACCACCCATTCGCCGCCGGAAGGGCGACAGGCGGTGCCCTGCAGCTTCAGCGGCCGGACCTGGGTATGGACGCTGGCGATGAAGGCGCGGCAGATCTCGTCGGAGCGCAGGAAGGGCCCGCCGACAGGAGTGAACGCGCCTTTCATCCCGCTCTGGGGATTGTCCCAGGAGACGGCAGCGCCATTGCCCTGCGGATCGAGCGCGACGCCCATCGCACCGTCGGCGCGGCGCAGATCCTCGGGGCCAAGTTCGCTCGCGAGGCCCGCAAGCGCTGCGCGCCGGTCGCCGCCGCGGGCCGGCAGGACGGAGGCCGTGGTCATCGATTTTACGGCGATCTCATCCTCTCCCTTGCCGGAGAGGCCGAACATCGGGAAAGAGACGGAACAACCGGCGCAGAGGAAGGCGAGAGCCACGGCGGCAGCGAGCCCACGCATGGGCGCTACGCGACGAGGAAGGCTTTGGAACGAACCCGCCCCTGCCCTATATAAACCAGCCGCTCCAGAACGGTTCACTATTGCGCTCGCCCAACGCCAGATAACGACCGAGGATTAGACTGTGGAACCGTTAACGAGCGGTGACTTCACCCAGGAAAACGAGCCCTTCGTTCTGTTCCAGAGTTGGCTGGACGAGGCGGTAAAGTCAGAGCCGAACGACCCGAACGGCATGGCGCTGTCGACCGTCGATGCCGACGGCCTGCCAAATAGCCGCATGGTGCTGCTCAAGGGCCATGGGCCGGACGGCTTCGTGTTCTACACCAACACCGAGAGCCAGAAGGGCCAGGAACTGCTCGGCCAGCCCAAGGCGGCGGCCCTCTTCCACTGGAAGAGCCTGCGCCGGCAGGTCCGCATCCGCGGCCCGGTCACGCTCGTGACCGACACCGAATCGGATGAGTATTACCAGTCCCGCCCGCGCGACAGCCGTATCGGTGCCTGGGCCTCGCAGCAGTCGCGCCCGCTCGAGAGCCGCTTCGCGCTGGAGAAGGCGGTGGCGAAATACGCCGCGCAGTTCGGCTTCGGCGAGATCCCCCGCCCGGATTACTGGCGCGGCTTCCGCATCGCGCCGGTCTATATCGAGTTCTGGAAGGATGGCGCCTTCCGCCTGCATGACCGCATCGTCTTCCGCCGGGCAGCCCCCGGCGAGTCCTGGACGAAGACGCGCCTTTATCCCTGAGGATCCCCGCCCCATGGCGATGCCTAAGTTCAATTTTCCCAAGACCGAGCCGGGCAACCGCCCGGTCATGCTGCTGACCGGCGCGAGCCGCGGCATCGGCCATGCCACGGTGATGCAGTTCGCCATGGCGGGCTGGCGCATCCTGTCCTGCTCGCGCCAGGCCTTTTCCGACAAATGCCCCTGGCCGTCGGGCGCCGACGACCATGTCCAGATCGATCTCGGCGATCCCGAAGACACGATGCGCGGCATCGCCGAGATCAAGAAGCGGTTGGCGGCCGAAGGCGGCAAGCTGCATGCGCTGGTCAACAATGCCGGCATCTCGCCGAAGGGTCCGAAAGGCGAGCGGCTCGGCGCCGCCACCACCTCCTTCAACGACTGGCACAAGGTCTTCCAGGTCAATTTCTTCGCGCCGATCATGCTGGCGCGCGGCCTGCTGGACGAGCTGACGGCCGCGAAGGGCGCCATCGTGAACGTCAGCTCCATCGCCGGATCGCGGGTTCACCCCTTCGCCGGCGCGGCCTATGCGACCTCCAAGGCGGCTCTCGCCAGCCTCACCCGGGAGATGGCCTCCGACTTCGGTCCGCTCGGCGTGCGGGTCAACGCCATCTCGCCCGGCGAGATCGACACCGCCATTCTCTCGCCCGGCACGGAGAAGATCGTCGCCACCCTGCCGATGCAGCGCCTCGGCAAGCCCGACGAGGTCGCCAAGGCGATCTATTTCCTCTGCACGGACGCGTCGAGTTACGTCACCGGCTCGGAACTGCACATCAATGGCGGACAGCACGTCTGATGCGTGAGGATTTTCGGGCGAAGCGGATACCGGGTCGCACGCCATGACGGCCGATAGCGGCCAGGTCATCCGCTTCCCGGCCTCGGGCCGCGCGGGCGGCCGCCCGGTGCTGGCGGCGTCGGTCGCCGTCTTCCGAGACGGCAAGGTGCTGCTGGCGACACGCACCAAGCCGCCGGCCGACCAGCTCTGGTCGCTGCCAGGCGGCAAGGTCGAGGCCGGCGAGACGCTGGAGCAGGCGGCGCTGCGCGAGCTTGAGGAAGAGGTCGGCGTCACTGCCCGCATCCTCGGCTTCAACCGCCATGTCGAGATCTTCGGCCGCGACGCCAAGGGCGCCGTGACGCATCATTTCGTCGTCGCCTCCTTCATCGGCGAATGGCTCTCCGGCGAGCCGCAGACGGGGCCTGAGGCAGGCGCGGTGATGTGGGCGGATCCCTTGAAGCTCGGCGGCTTGGCGACGACGCGCGAACTCGGCGATGTGCTGCGCCGGGCGTATCACCTCTTCACCACGGGCGAGCCGGCATGAGGCGCCCCAGCCCCCTCCTCGCGGCGGCAATGAGCCTGCTTCTGCTGACGCCGCTGGCGGCTCAGGCCCAGCAGCGCGCGCAGCCCCCGGCGGCCAAGCCCGCGGAGAAGCCCCCCGAGCCACCAGCGCCGGAGCCCCCCGGCCCTCCCTACGAGCCGCAGCTTCTTCAACTGGCCGAGATCATGGGCTCGCTCGCCTATCTGCGTACGCTCTGCGGGGGCAAGGAGGCGCAGGACTGGCGCAACCGCATGACGGCTCTGGTCGAGGCCGAGGGGCGCACCCCGCAGCGGCGCGACCGCTTGACGGCCGCCTTCAATCGCGGCTTCAAGGCCTATTCACTGACGCACCGGGTCTGCACGGACGTCAGCCAGGAGGCCTCCGCCCGGCTCGCAGCGGAGGGCGAGGCGTTGTCGCGCGTGCTCGCCGGCCGCTATGGCGGATAGGCAACAGCTGTTGCCCGAATACGATTTTACGCCGAATTCTTGCGGTCGCGTTAACCTTTCCTAAACGCCACGGTAGCGTCCCGCTCTGGCACGGCCTATGACAGGGATCATTACCAAACGTCGCGATCCGGGGCAGAACCGGCGCGATTCGCGTCAGGCAAAGGCCGCAGAGTCCCTTCGATGTCGATCCCGCACGACGATACGATGCTCGATCCGAATCTCGCCGAAGATCATGGCGATGAGCGTCGGGTTGCCTATGGCTATGTCGAGGACGCCTTTGCCGAGGCGCAGCAGGACGGGCTCGATTCGGATGCGCTGGCCCATGCCGCACTCTTCGCGGCTCTGCGCACGCTGGTGGCGACCTATGGCGAAGATGCGACCGCCCTCTTCGCCGAAAACCTGCCCGAGAAGATCCGGCACGGCGCCTTCACCTGCGGCACGCGGCACTAAGCCCGACAGATAGAGCGGCCTAGCCGGCCGCCGCGCGGGCGGTTGCAGCCCTATCCGTCATCAGCGCCTGCTCCCTGACGTTGCGCGTCAACGCGACGGCTTCATCGAACGCGTCCGCCGCCTCGCGATGCCGTCCGAGCTTCGAGAGCAGGTCGCCGCGCACACTCGGCAACAGGTGGTAGCGCTTCAACGTGGGCTCGCCCGCCAGCGCTTCGACCAGCTCCAGCCCCGCCGCCGGCCCCTCGGCCATCGACACCGCGACCGCGCGGTTCAGCTCGACGATCGGCGACGGCGCGACACGCCGGAGCACGCCATAGAGCGCCGCGATTCGCGCCCAATCCGTCTCCTCCGCCGTGCGGGCGCGGGCATGACAGGCGGCCAGTGCGGCCTGCAGGAGATAGGGACCGGGCGACGAGCCGGCGAGCCGCTGCGCCCGCTCCAGCGCATCGAGCCCGCGTTGGATCAGCAGCCTGTCCCAGCGCGCGCGGTTCTGGTCGAGCAGCAGGATCGGCTCGCCATCCGGCCCGCTCCGCGCGCGCAGCCGGGACGCCTGCAGCTCCATCAGAGCGATGAGCCCGTGGACTTCCGGCTCTCCCGGCGCCCGCGCCGCCAGGATGCGCCCGAGCCTCAGCGCTTCCTCGCAGAGCTCGGGGCGCACCCAATCCTCGCCGGATGTCGCCGCATAGCCTTCGTTGAAGATCAGGTAGACAACCTCGAGCACCGAGGCGAGACGCTCGCCGAGCTCAGGCCCCGAAGGCACCTCGTAAGGCACCTTCGCCTCGCTCAACGTTTTCTTGGCGCGCACCAGGCGCTGCGCCATCGTCGGCTCCGGCACAAGGAAGGCGCGGGCGATCTCCTCGGTCGTCAGCCCGCCGAGCAGCCTGAGCGTCAGCGCGAGACGCGCCTCCTGCGGCAGCACCGGATGGCAGGCGGTGAAGATCAGCCGCAGAAGATCGTCGCCGACCTCGTCGTCGAGAGCGGCATCGAGATCCGGCATCGCGCCGTCCTCGTCGAGGTCCCGCCCCAGCTCCTCCTGCTTGCGCCGCGCCATCGCCTCGTGACGGACCGCATCGAGCGCGCGATGCTTGGCGACCTGCATGAGCCAGCCGGCGGGATTGCGGGGCACGCCCTCTTCCGGCCACTGCTTGAGGGCCGCGACCAGCGCGTCCTGCGCCAGCTCCTCGGCCCGGCCGATATCGCGCGTCAGCCGCGCGAGCCCCGCGATCAGCTTCGGCGCTTCCATGCGCCAGACCGTCTCGACGGTGCGGTGTGCATCGCTTGCCGACATTGGAAGCGATACACATCACTAGCGGCCTTGGCTGGCAAGCGGCCCGTACCCGCCGCAGCCCGCTCAGCCCTGCTCCCCGGCCTCCTTCTTGAGACGCTCCCAAGACGCCACCGTATCCGGCGTGACGATATCGCCGAAATCGGCAAGGTCGTAGAGCGGCCGGATCTCGATCTCCGAGGGGCCGGGCATCGGGTTGGGGCAGCGCTTGACCCAGGCGATCGCTTCTTCCAGCGAGGCGCATTCCCAGAGCCAGTAGCCGGCGACGAGCTCCTTGGTCTCGGCGAAGGGGCCGTCGACGACGGCGCGCTTCGTGCCGTCGAACTGCACGCGCACGCCCTTGGAACTGGGCTGCAGGCCGTCACCGCCCTTCATGATGCCGGCTTTCACCAGCTCCTCGTTATAGGCCATCATCGCATCGAGCAGCTCGGCCGTCGGCGGCGCGCCGGCTTCGCTGTCTTTGGTCGCCTTGACCAGAACCATGAAACGCATCGGTTTTCTCCTTGGAACTTGGGAGGTGGAGGCGTCGCCTCGCACCTGCCGGTTCGATTGGGCTTTCGGGAATCAGGATTGGGCAGCGAGCTTCTTCGCCTGCGCCTGCAGGCGCTCTTCCTGCTCGCGCAGCTCGGGCGTCAGCTCGTCACCGAAATCCTCGGTCTCGTAGACCGGCCGGATCTCGATCTCGGTGCCGCCATCGAAGGGCGCCCGCTTCAGCCACTCGATGGCCTCGTCCATCGACCTGACCTGCCAAAGCCAGAACCCGGCGAGCAGTTCCTTGGTCTCTGCGAAGGGGCCGTCGGTCACGGCGCGCTCCTTGCCCGTGAAGCGCATGCGGATGCCCTTCGATGTCGGATGCAGCCCCTCGCCCGCCAGCATCACGCCGGCCTTCACCAGCTCCTCGTTATAGGCCCCCATATTGGTCAGCATTTCGGTGCTCGGCATCACGCCGGCTTCGCTGTCCTTGTTGGCCTTGACCAGAACCATCACACGCATCGGTCTTCTCCCTGACTTGCGTTCTCTGCGAAGACGATCAGCCGCCTTCATCATCACGTCGGATGGCAGCTGCCGAAATCGACAACGCGCCGAAAAAAAATTTCGGCTCAGCTTTCCGTCGTCCATTTCCGGCGGCGCTCGATCTCGGCCGGAGACGGCTCTGCCATCGCGAACGAGCCGGGCTTGACCGCGCCATCGCGCCGATAACGCCCGATCATGACGCCGGAGGGCGACACCTTGCTGTCGACAAGCCGCATGGCCGCCGGCATCGCCCCTGCCCCGAAGAGCCGCTTGCCCTTGCCGAGCACGAGCGGAAAGATCATCAGCTTGATTTCGTCGATCAGGTCATGCCGCAGCAGAGTCTGGATCAGGTCGCCGCTGCCCTGGATCAGGAGCGGCGGCCCCTCTTCCTGCTTGAGCGCGATCAGCCGCGCGACGACATCATCGCCGAGCGAGACGGAATTCTGCCAATCGAGCGCGATCCCGGAGCGGGATGCGACATATTTGGTCGCGCGGTTGAACGCCTCGGCGATCGGGCCGTCATCTCTTGTGAACGGCCAGTGAGCCGCGAAGATCTCATAGGTCTTCCGCCCGAGCAGCAGATCGAACGGCGCGGCGAAACTCTCCATCACCGCCTGGTTCGTAACCTCGTCCCCGTAGTTGACGATCCAACCACCGAGCGTGAAGCCGCCGGACCGATCCTCGTCCGGCCCGCCCGGCGCCTGCATCACCCCGTCCAGCGACAGGAAGGTTGCGGCAACGATCTCTCTCATCTCGTTTCTCCATGGCAGGGCTCTGCGGGGGCGGATCATCCGCCTCCGTCATCGCCTCCTGCAAACACGTCGAACGAGCCCGGCGGGTTTCGACACCCCGCCGGAAATTCTTGATCGGCCGTCAGGCGCTGTGCGGCAGCGCCTCCAGGAACCTGGCCGGCTCGCCCTGCGAAGGGTTCGTGAGCTCGCCCTCCCACATTACCTTGATGCCGCGCACGAAGGTTCCGACCGGCCAACCGGTGACGGTGACGCCGTCATAGGGCGTCCAGCCGCATTTCGAGGCGCTCCACTCCTTGGTGATCGTCTCGCGGCGCTTGAGGTCGACGATAGTGAAGTCCGCATCGTAGCCGACCGCGATCCGTCCCTTGCCCTCCAGCCCGAAGATGCGCTGCGGCCCGGCGCTGCTGAGATCGACGAAACGCTCCAGCGTCAGCCGGCCGGCATTCACATGGTCGAGCATGATCGGCACCAGCGTCTGCACGCCCGGCATGCCGGAATGGCTCGCCGGATAGGCGTGGTGCTTCTCCTCATGGGTGTGCGGCGCATGGTCCGAGCCGAGCACATCGACGATGCCCTGCTCGACGCCCCACCAGATGCGCTGGCGATGGCTGTCGTCGCGGATTGGCGGGTTCATCTGGGCATAGGTGCCGAGCCGCTCGTAGCAATCGGGCGCGACCAGCGTCAGATGGTTCGGCAGCACCTCGACGGTCGCGACGTCCTTGTGGCCCTTGAGGAAGAGCATCTCCTCCCCGGTCGAGATGTGCAGGATATGGACACGCGCGCCGGTCTCCCGCGCGATCCTGACCAGCCGCTTCGTGCAGGTCAGCGCCACCTCCGGCGAACGCCAGACCGGATGGCTCGACGGATCGCCTTCGACGCGCAGCGGCATGCGCTCGCGCAACATCATCTCGTCTTCGGAATGGAAGGCCGCGCGCCGGCGCGTGCGCTTCAGAATCTCGGCAACACCCTTGTCGTCCTCGACCAGCAGGTCGCCGGTGGACGACCCCATGAACACCTTGATGCCAGCCGCGCCCGGCAGCCGCTCCAGTTCAGGCACGTCGTTGGCGTTCTCATGGGTGCCGCCGACCCAGAAGGCGAAGTCGCAATGCATGCGGTGCCGCCCGCGCCGAATCTTGTCGGCGAGCGCCTCCGGCGTCGTCGTCTGGGGGATGGTGTTGGGCATCTCGAAGACGCAGGTCACGCCGCCGAGCGCAGCGGAGCGCGAGCCGCTCTCCAGATCTTCCTTGTGGTCGAGGCCGGGCTCGCGGAAATGCACCTGGCTGTCGATCACGCCGGGCAGGATGTGCAGGCCGGTGCAATCGACGGTCTCGCCGGCCGAAGCCTGCGAGAGATCGCCCAGCGCCATGATCTTGCCGCCGATGATCCCGACATCGCGCGCGATGCGGCCGTCCTGGTTCACCACCGTACCGCCCTTGAGGATGACGTCGTAGGTCTGGGGCATGGCTGGTCTCCGGGCGGTTGAGTGAAAGGCCGATGCAGCCTACCTATCGGCCAATGCGCCGTCCCGGAAGCCAAAACAGCTTTCGGGTGGCGCCATTGCATTCTTTCGGCTGTCGAACCCCGACCCGAAACCAGACTGGGAACGGCTGCGCATGTCCGCAACCCGATTGATAGACCGCGGCGTCATCCGCGTGAGCGGCGATGATGCGCGGGACTTCCTGCAGAACCTCGTCACCAACGAGATGGACACGGTGGTGCCGGGCCGCGCCGGCTACGGCGCGCTGCTGACACCGCAGGGCAAGATCATCTGCGACTTCTTCATCGTCGCTCTGCCGCCGGAAGACGGCGACGGCTTCCTGCTCGACGCGCCGCTGCTCCATACCGCCGATCTGATGAAACGCCTGAAGCTCTACAAGCTGCGCGCCAAGGTCGCTCTCGACGACCTGACCGAGGCGAGCGCGGTCGTCGCATCCGCCGACGGCGCGCCGCTGCCGGCCGATGCCGGGATCGTCTATGACGACCCGCGCCTGCCCGAGCTCGGCCAGCGCGCCATCGCCGACGCCGCGGGTATCGATGCGCTCGTGACAGCCGAGCCCGAGATCTATCACGCCCGCCGCGTGGCGCTCGGCATACCCGCCGGAGGCCGCGATTTCGCTTATGGCGACACCTTCCCGCATGAGGCGCTGCTGGACCAGCTCGGCGGCGTCTCCTTCAAGAAGGGTTGCTATATCGGGCAGGAGGTCGTCTCCCGCATGCAGCATCGCGGGACCGCCCGCACCCGCGTCGTTCCGATCGCCTTCGACGGCGGCATCGCTGCCGAAACCGGCACGCAGGCTATCGCCGGCAGCAAGCCGCTCGGCACCATCGGCACCACGGCGGACGGCAGGGCTCTCGCCATGCTGAGGCTCGACCGGCTGGCCGATGCGATCGCCGCCGGCGAGGCGCCCAGCGGCGGCGGGCTTGCCTTCCATCTCGCGGAGAAGCCCGGCTTCATCCGCTTCCCCTTCCCCGGCGAACCGGGTTTCGGAGCCGCCGCATGAGCGAAGCAGCTGCCTTGAGCGATGCAAACATCACAACGGAAGAACGCATCGCCATCCAGGGCCCGGACGGTAAGTTCCGCTGCCGCTGGCCGGGCACGGACCCGCTCTATCTCGATTATCACGACACGGAATGGGGCGTGCCGGAATACGATTCGCGTGCCCTCTGGGAGAAGCTGATCCTCGACGGCTTCCAGGCCGGACTCTCCTGGATCACGATCCTCAGGAAGCGAGACGCCTTCCGCGCGGGCTTCGCCGGCTTCGAGCCGGAGACGGTGGCGCGCTTCACCGAGGCCGATGTCCTGCGCCTGCTCGCCGATCCCGGCATCATCCGCCATCGCGGCAAGATCGAGGGCACGATCAAGAGCGCGCAGGCCTATCTCAGGCTCAGCGAGCGCGAGCCCTTCGCCGATTTCCTCTGGAAGCATCTCGACGGGCGCGTCCTGCAGAACAACTTCCGCACCCAGGGCGAGGTTCCGACGCAGACCAAGGTTTCCCAGACGATCTCGAAGGAGCTCAAGAAGGCCGGCTTCACCTTCTGCGGCCCGACCATCGTCTACGCATTCATGGAGGCATGCGGGCTGGTCAACGACCACCTCACCGGCTGCTTCCGCTGGAGCGAATGCGCGGCGCTCGCCCGCGACACGCGCCCCGCCGCCTGATGGCTCGCAAGCCCGAAGCGCCGCGCGCCTGGCAGCGCATGCTGTCCGGCCGCCGGCTCGACCTGCTCGACCCCTCGCCGCTCGATGTCGAGATCGAGGACATCGCGCATGGGCTTGCCCGCGTCGCGCGCTGGAACGGCCAGACGCGCGGCGCTCATTCCTTCTCGGTGGCGCAGCACTGCCTGCTCGTCGAGGCCATCGCCGGCCATCTCAATCCGGACTGGAGCGATGGCTGGCGGCTGATGGCGCTGCTGCACGACGCGCCCGAATACGTCATCGGCGACATGATCTCACCCTTCAAGGTGGTGATGGGCGACGCCTACAAGAGCGTGGAGCTGCGCCTGCAGACGGCGATCCATCTGCGCTTCGGCCTGCCGGGCACCATGCCCGCCGTGCTCAAGCGCAAGACCAAGGAGGCCGACACCATCGCCGCCTTCTTCGAGGCGACGCAGCTTGCGGGCTTCGGCCGCGAGGAGGCCCTGAAGTTCTTCGGACGGCCGCAGGCGCTGCCTGCCGCCGTCCTCGCCTGGCTCCAGCCGCTCGACACCGAGACGGCCCAGACCCGCTTCCTCGCCCGCTTCGCGGAGCTTTCTCCGACCGGTTAGTGCGTCAGGCGCACCGCGCTGATCTCGTTGGCGATCGCCTTGAAGATGGGATCGAGTTGGGAGGCGTTCTGGACGTCGTAGTACATGCTCGCATCGCTGGCGCACCCCTTCAGCAGGGCTGCGTCACCGTCGATGACGCGGATCGTATAGAGGCTGATACCTGCCGCCTTGGCATTGGTGCAGGCGAGGGTCGTGCGCTTATCGATATCGCTGCCGTTGGTGGTGAAGCGGTTCTGCGTATTGTCACCGTCCGTCAGCAGGATCATGTACTTCTTGAGCCGCGGCTCGGTGGTGGGCTTCGCCTCCGTGAACGGCGCGTCCTGCGTCAGCGTTGCCCAGCCCCAGACGGCTCCGATGGTGACGTTGGTGTTGCCGACCGGCGTCATGCTGTCGATCTTGGCCGACAGCGCAGTCCAGTCTGACGTCAACCCCATCGTTTCGACGAGAGAGGCTTGGCCGCACCATGTCGCCGGGTACTGCTGTGCGCTGGAGGCATAGGAACCTGCGTCGGTCACGTCGTAATTCTGATCGCGATCGGCGATGCAGCCCTCGTTCTTGACCCAGTTGTCCTTGCTCAGGCTCTCGGTGCAGGTCATCACGCCCTTACTGTTGGTGCTGCAGCCCGAGATTGTTGAATCCGTCGAGGCTGCACCGCTCGGCGCTTTGCAGTTCTTGCCGTTCTTGTCGCAGGTCATCGTCACCGATCGGGTCATGCCGTAGCGCAGCCACGGTTCGTCCTTCAGAGCCCTGTTGACACGAATCTGCGTGTTGAACGGCACGATCGAGATCCGGATCTGATCCGGTTCGAGCGTGGCATCCTGCATGATCTTGATCAGGCTCTTCGCAGCCGTCTTCAGATTGGTCATCTTGTTCGAGTTCGCCATCGAGCCCGTGTTGTCGAGCGCTAGCGCCAACTCGATCTTGTTCGTGCCCCAGGTCGATTGGGCGTTGCTGGCGACGGGAATGTACTGGGTGCCCAGCACGCGCGCGATCGTCGTCGGCATGTTCGCGTTGCCGTCGATCCTGATCGTGCGCTCCGTGCGGTCGATCGTCACCACGGCATTGGTGAAGGCCTGCTTCGCATCCGGCGGGAGATTGTCGCGGATCCAGGCATCGATCCGGGTTCGGAGCTGCCCGTCGGTCAGCTTGGGGGCATCGCGCGCCGCCATCAGCGCGGCCGTGTCGATGGCCGAGCTCAGCGCCTGGCGCACGTTGCTGGCTCGCGAATAATCCACCGAGACACCGACGACGCCCGTCAACGGAACGATGGCGAGGCCGGTCATCACCAGCACGTTGCCGCGCCGGTCCCGGCCGAACCGCCGGATCATCTCCATCAAGGAAGCGATCTTGAACATGGCACCCTGTCCCCTGATCGAATGGCCGCATTCGACCTGGGAACCCTGACGCCGGGGAACTTACGAATTACTGAAACCGATTTTAGGAACTCGGGCCTTTCTTCACATTTTAACGACAGCCGGGATGCCGCGGCGTCGGCAAGCGCCTATCCGGCCAAGAATACGCCCACTGGTTGTGCAAGGGATAACCCACGCAACGAGGCCATTATTTCCACAATGGAACAGGTGATCATCGTTTTTTCGGGATTTTGAAAAGGCAGTTTTCGAGAGATCATCCTTGTTGAAACAGTTGGAGGAACAGCCATGTCGGACACCCCCACCCTCGCCCTGCCCGCCGGCGTCGTCATCAAGGGCGCGCTCCAGCCGCGCTTCGAGGAAGTGCTGACCACCGAGGCCTTGGCCTTCGTCGCCGACCTCCATCGCCGCTTCAACGAGACGCGCAAGCGCCTGCTCTCGCTCCGCGCCGAGCGGCAAAAGCGCTTCGATGCCGGCGAGACCCCGGACTTCCTTGCCGAAACCAGGCATATCCGCGAGGGCGACTGGAGCGTCGCGCCGATCCCGGCCGACCTGCTCGACCGCCGCGTCGAGATCACCGGCCCGGTCGATCGCAAGATGATCGTCAACGCGCTGAATTCCGGCGCCAAGGTCTTCATGGCCGATTTCGAGGACGCGTCCTCGCCGGTCTGGGCCAACATGGTCGAGGGCCAGCTCAACCTCAGGGATCGCTGGGCGAACGCGATCGACTTCACCGAGCCCACCACCGGCAAGGCTTACAAACTCGGCGCCAAGCCTGCCGTGCTGATCATCCGCCCGCGCGGCTGGCACCTGCCCGAGCGCCATATCGAGATCGACGGCGAGATAGCCTCGGGCTCGCTGGTCGATTTCGGTCTGTATGTCTTCCACAATGCCAAGGCGGCGCTGGCTGCCGGCTCTGGGCCCTATTTCTACTTGCCGAAGCTGGAGAGCCATCTCGAAGCCCGGCTCTGGAACGACGTCTTCGTCGCGGCGCAGAGCGCGCTCGGCCTGAAGAACGGAACGATCAAGGCTACCGTCCTGATCGAGACCCTGCCTGCCGCCTTCGAGATGGACGAGATCCTCTACGAACTGCGCGAGCACATGGCCGGCCTGAATTGCGGCCGCTGGGACTACATCTTCTCCTTCATCAAGAAGCTCGCCCGCAACAAGGCCTATGTCCTGCCGGATCGCTCGCAGGTCGTGATGTCGAAGGCCTTCCTGCGCGCCTATTCGCTGCTGCTGATCAAGACCTGCCACAAGCGCGGCGCCTTCGCGATGGGCGGCATGGCGGCGCAGATCCCGGTCAAGAACAATCCCGAGGCCAACGCCGCCGCCTTCGCCAAGGTCAAGGCGGACAAGGAGCGCGAGGCCGGCGATGGCCATGACGGCACCTGGGTCGCCCATCCGGACCTCGTTCCGGTCGCCATGGAGGTGTTCGACCGGCTGATGCCGCAGGCCAACCAGCTCGGCAAGAAGCGCGACGAGGTCAGCATCAGCGCGAAGGACCTGCTCGAGGTCCATCAGGGCACGCGCACAGAGGAAGGCTTCCGCGAAAACATCCGCGTCGGCGTCCAGTATATCGAGGCCTGGCTGCGCGGCCGCGGCGCGGTGCCGATCTACAACATGATGGAGGACGCAGCGACCGCCGAGATCAGCCGCGCCCAGATCTGGCAATTCGTCCAGTACGGCGTGGCTCTCGAAGGCGGGATCACGGCCGATGCCGCGCTGTTCAAGCGCTGCCTGCCGGAGGAGATGGAGCGCGTGAAGGGCGAGCTCGGGCCTGAGAACTATGCCAAGGGCCGCTTCCCCGAGGCGATCGCCCTGTTCGAAACGCTCTCGCTGGCGCCGAATTTCGAGGACTTCCTCACCGTCCCGGCTTACGGCAAGCTGGCCTGAGCCGATCGTCCGAGCACGACCTTGAAGCGCCGCCGCAAGGCGGCGTTTCCGTCTCGGCCGGCACGCCCGCGAAGCCCCAGGAAGGAACCATGGATTTTCTCGCCCGCCTCGCCGCCACTGTCGACCACTATCGCAGGGAGGTCGCCGACCGGCGCGAGCATCTCTCCCTGTTGCGCTGGCAGATCGGGCAGGGCCATGCACTCGACAGTCGCGACACCTTCCCCGGCCACCTCACCACCAGCGCCTTCGTCCTGTCCCCGGACCACACCCAGGTGCTGCTGATCGACCATATCGTCATCGGTCGCTGGCTCCAGCCGGGAGGGCATTGGGAGGAAGCCGAGCATTTTCACTGCTCGGCTGCGCGCGAGGCCCTGGAGGAGACCGGGGTTCAGGGGCTCAGCCTGCACCCCTGGCATGGCGAGGCCGACATCCCCTTCACCGTCGACAGCCACGACGTGCCCGGCAAACCCGCTCGCGGGGAGCCGGATCATATCCATCACGATCTGCAGTATCTCTTCCTGGCCGATCCCCAGCAGCCGCTCGTCGCGCAGGTCGAGGAGGTCCACGCTGCAGCCTGGAAGCCGCTCGGGCTGCTCGCGGAGATCGCGCCCCGCGCGCTGGCGCGCATCGCGACGCTTTCCCCGCCGGGCTGATGTTGCAGCGGCGCAACATGTAACTTTATAACACCGAAGACTTGGAAAGGGCACTCGCGCCTGGACCAAGCTTGCGGCAGATTCTGCGTCGGAGAGGCGATTCCATTATTGCGAATAATTCGCAATAGCATTATCGAGCTTTCATCTGACCGGAGCCTGTGATGTCGCCTCGTTCCTTCGCTGTCGCCCTGCTCGCCTGCACTGCCGCGACGGCGGCCGCAGCCGCCGACCTGCCGTCTCGCAAGGCCGCCCCGGTCGCAGCCCCCGTGCTCTCCGCCTGCACCGAAAGTGAGGGCATCCCGACGGACGCCTTCGGCTTCACCACCGGCTCCGACGTCGCGGAGAAGGGCTCTTTCGGCCCGAGCCTGACCTATAACGGCGCCTTCGGCACCCGCACCGGCACATCGAATGGCCATGCCCTGACGCTGCAGGGTTCCTATGGCCTGTTCCCCTGCTTCGAGATCGGCCCCTATGCCCTCGGCTCCTTCACCAACGCCTCGGCCGGCGGCATCAGCGCCGATGAGCGCAGCTACGGCGCCGGCGTCGAGATGAAGTACCGGCTGCTCGGGCGAGACCTGCACGGGTTCGGCCTCACCGTGGTCGTCGACCCCAGCGTCAACCGCATCGACCCGGAAGGCGCCGGCCGCTTCACCGTCTACAACACGGGCCTGCGGCTCTTCGCCGACAAGACGCTGATCCCGGGTAGGCTCTACGCCGCCCTCAACGTCTCGCAGGACATGACCTGGACCGGCCCCTCGCCCTATGGCCGCTCATCGACCTTCACGGTCGCCGGCTCGCTCGCCTGGCAGGTGCAGGACGGGCTTTATCTCAGCGGCGAGGTCCGCCATCTGCGCGCCCATAACGATCTCGGCTTCGGCAACGAGGCCGGCTACGCCACCTTCGCCGGCCCGGGCGTCTTCTGGCAGGCGACGAAGCAACTCGCCCTCTCCGCCGCCTACAACATTCAAGTTTCAGGCAAGGCCAAGGGCGAGCCCGGCAATCTCGACCTGACCAATTTCAGCCAGCATCTCGTCAAGGTGAAGCTCGGCTACAGCTTCTGAAGCGCAGGTTCCGTTCGGCACCAACGAGGCCGTTGCGTCACCGCGCGGATCGCAGCACTTTCTTATCGATCTTCCCCTAGCGTCCCGCTCGCTTGACGTTGAGGGAGCCTGGTTTGGTCGATCCGTTCACGCTGTTCATGGCCAATGCCATCGTCATGGCCATGATCGCCTTGGCGTTTCTCGCAGCCTGGATGCACCAGCGCGAGGCGCGCCATTGGCCCAGCTGGATGTTCGCCAACTTCCTGCTCTCCGGCTCGATGATCTCCTGCATGATGATCGGCCCGGGCATCGGGCTGGCCGGTGCGCCGGTCGCGATGGTGCTGATCGTGGGCGGCTTCGGGTTGCGCTGGCGAGCTGCGCGCCAGTTCAGCGGGCGCTCGGCGCCTTGGCTGCTGCCGGTCGTGCTGCCGACGGCGACGATCGGCATTCTCGTCCTGTTGCCGTCGCTCGTGCCCTATCCGGTCGTCTACGGAGCGCACAACGCCATCGCGGCGGTGCAGGGCGCCGCCACCCTCTATGAATTCTGGCGGGATCGTCAGGACAGGCTCACCTCGCGCTACGGGCTGATCGCCTCCTACGGCTTCATGAGCGTGGCCTTCGCGCTGAGAGCCCTGCAGGGCGTCACCGTCGGCTATGAGATGGACCATCTCCTGCCGCGTGACCTGATGCTTCAGCTACATCTGACAATCGGGCTCATTCACATCACCAGCGCCGGCGCCTTCGCCCTGTCGCTCGCCTATGAGCGCGGCGCGGCGGAACTGCGTAACGCGGCAGCCGAACTCCGCCAGACCGCGAACAGCGACGCGCTGACGGGCGTGCCGAACCGCCGGGCCTTCGAGGAACACTTCGGGGAGCTGGGGCGCGCAAAGACCCCGAACTGCGCTCTCGCTCTGCTCGACATCGATCACTTCAAGACGGTGAACGACCGTTTCGGCCACGCTGCGGGCGACAAGGTCCTGCGGATCTGCGCCCGGACGATTGGCGAAACGATCGGCCAAGCGGGCCTCGTCGCCCGCATCGGCGGAGAGGAATTCGGCGTACTCCTGATCGACAAGACCGCCGACGAGGCCGCCGCGCTGATCGAACAGGCGCGCGAAGCCATCGCGCAAACCGGTATCGGCCATGGCGACGGCAGCATCACGCTGACGGTCAGCGCCGGCCTCGTCCATACGCGAAACGGCTTCGGCAGCTTCGACCATGCCATGAGCCGCGCCGACGCCAGCCTCTATGCGGCCAAGCATGCCGGCCGCAACCGGGTCGAGCGCGCCGCCTGACGGGTCGGATCGCTCGCCCGTTGACGGCTCCGGCCCATCGCCCTAGAACAGCGACACGATACTCCCCCTGAGTATATTGCCGCCATGCCTCATACCCCATCGGAGAAGCGGCGCGCCATTGCCCGGCTCCGCCGCATCAAGGGCCAGGCCCAGGCTTTGGAGCTTGCGGTCGAGGCCGGGACCGAGTGCGGCGCGCTGCTCCAGCAGATCGCCGCCTTGCGCGGCGCGACGACGGGCCTGATGGCGGAAGTGCTCGAAATGCATCTGCGCGAGACGCTGCAGGCGCGCTCGCCCGCCGCCCCGGCTCCGGCCCTGCCCGATGGCGAGGCCGAGGTCACCGAGATCATGCGCGTCATCCGCCCCTATCTGAAATGAACGCTCCAGAAGAAGGAATCTCCCGATGAAGACACGCGCCGCCGTCGCCTGGGAAGCCGGCAAGCCGCTCACCATCGAGACCATCGAGATCGGCGGGCCGAAGCCCGGCGAGGTTCTCGTCGAGGTGATGGCCACCGGCATCTGCCACACCGACGCCTACACGCTGTCGGGACTGGATTCCGAGGGCAAGTTCCCGGCGATCCTCGGCCACGAAGGCGCAGGCATCGTCCGCGAGGTCGGCGCCGGCGTCACCACGCTGAAGCCGGGCGACCACGTCATCCCGCTCTACACACCGGAATGCCGCAGCTGTAAGTCCTGCCTCTCGCGCCGGACCAACCTCTGCACCTCGATCCGTTCCACCCAGGGACAGGGCGTGATGCCGGACGGCACGAGCCGCTTCTCCTGCGACGGCGGAGAGGTCTTCCACTATATGGGTTGCTCGACCTTCGCGAACTTCACAGTCCTGCCGGAGATCGCGCTCGCCAAGGTCCGCGAGGACGCGCCCTTCGACAAGATCTGCTACATCGGCTGCGGCGTGACGACCGGCATCGGCGCGGTGATCTACACCGCCAAGGTCTGGCCGGGTGCCAATGTCGTGGTCTTCGGCCTCGGCGGCATCGGCCTCAACGTCATCCAGGGCGCCCGCATGGTCGGCGCCGACAAGATCATCGGCGTCGACATCAACCCCGCCAAGGTCGAGATGGCCCGGAAGTTCGGCATGACCGACTTCGTCAACCCGAAGGAGGTCGGCAACGACAAGGTCGTGCAGGCGATCGTCGACCTCACCGGCGGCGGCGCCGACTTTTCCTTCGACGCCACCGGCAACACCGACGTGATGCGCCAGGCGCTGGAGTGCTGCCATCGCGGCTGGGGCGAGTCGATCATCATCGGCGTCGCCGAGGCCGGCAAGGAGATCGCGACCCGCCCGTTCCAGCTCGTCACCGGCCGCGTCTGGAAAGGCACGGCCTTCGGCGGCGCGCGCGGCCGCACTGACGTACCCAAGATCGTCGACTGGTACATGGAGGGCAAGATCAACATCGACGACCTGATCACGCACAAGCTCTCGCTCGACGAGATCAACCACGGCTTCGACCTGATGCACGAGGGCAAGTCGATCAGGAGCGTAGTGGTCTACTGAGGCGCCGTTTTCCCGCCTCATCCATGGGGCAGTGAGATGCGGTCTGCCATTCCGGGGCTTCGCGAGGCGAAGAACCCGGAACTCACGACCGGGTGTCACGCTGGATGATGCGATCGGGCAAAGGCTCGCCCGGTCGTAGGTTCCGGGTGCGATCCTGCGGATCGCCCCGGAATGCCGAGCGTCGCGCCCAACCTGAGTCGCGCCACAAGAAAGGACCCCGCATGGAACTCCTCTCCGCCTCCAAAGCCTTCGGCGGCTCGCAGCGCGTCTACCGTCACGACAGCGCTGCCTGCGCCTGCCCGATGACCTTCGCGATCTACCTGCCGCATCAGGCCGATGACGGGCCGGTTCCGGTGCTTTGGTATCTATCCGGGCTGACCTGCACCCATCAGAACGCCATGGACAAGGGCGAGTACCGCGCCGCCGCCGCGGCCAACGGCATCGCCATCATCTGCCCGGATACCAGCCCGCGCGGCGCGCATGTGCCCGACGAGCCCGAGAACTGGCAGTTCGGCTCCGGCGCCGGCTTCTATCTCGACGCCACGCAGGAGCCCTACGCCGAGAACTACCGCATGGAGAGCTACATTCGCGACGAGCTGCCGGAGCTCGTGGCGCGGCATTTCCCGCTCGACATGGACCGGCAGGGCATCTTCGGCCACTCCATGGGCGGGCATGGCGCGATCACCCTCGCGCTCAAGAATCCCGGACACTACCGCTCCGTCTCGGCCTTCGCGCCGATCACCCAGCCCTCGACCGCCGGCTGGTCCCGCCCCGCCCTCGAGAAATATCTCGGGCCGGACGAGACGGCCTGGCGCGCCTATGATTCCACCCTGCTGATCGCCGACGGCCACCGCCTCCGCGATCTGCTGGTCGACCAGGGCATGGCCGACGGCTTCCTCGAGGAAGGGCTCCGTCCGCAGCTGCTGGAGATCGCCTGCGCCACGGCCGGCATCCCGCTTCAGCTCACGATGCGCGAAGGCTACGACCACTCCTACAACTTCATCTCGACCTTCATGGCCCAGCATGTCGCCTGGCACGCCGAGCGGCTGATGGCCTGAGCGGCCGGGCCTGCGGAACGGCGGCTGGCACGCCGCGTTGAAGCTCTCGGAGCCCCCCGGGTTCCCGCGAGCTCAAGGCCCGGCTGATGAAGCAAGACAACCGCTCCTTGTTCACCCGCCTCTCCCAGTCCGTCGCCCACTGGGCGGGCAAGCCGCAGACCTTCGTGGCAGCCGTGGCCGTGATCGTGCTGTGGGCAGCGTCCGGCCCCCTTTTCGGCTTCAACGACACCTGGCAGCTGGTCATCAACACCTCGACGACCATCATCACCTTCCTGATGGTCTTCATCATCCAGAACAGCCAGAACCGCGACACCGCGGCGATGCAGATCAAGCTCGACGAGCTGATCTCCAAGCTGGAGGGGGCTCGCGAGGAACTGTTGGATCTCGAGGAGCTGGACGAAGAGAAGATCGAGACGACCCGCCGGGAATTTGAGGATCTGGCGGCCAAGGCGCGCGAGAAAGCCGGCATCGAACCAGATTCACCAGGCGCTAACGTTAGCGGTTAACGTTAAGTCGGACTTAAGAAGTCCCTGTCATTGTCCTTTCCGTGAGTAACTCGCGCGGGCTGCGTTCTTTTGCGCCGCGCAAACGCGAAGGACGCTGCCATGGGCAGTTTGAAAACACTTGCGCTGGCGGGCGGCCTTGCCCTCAGCGCCTCCGTCGCGGCGAACGCGGCCGATCTCGCTTATGCCCCGCCCATGCAGCCTGAGCCGCTGGGCCTCAAGGGCACGATCTCCAGCGGCGTCTATCTCCGCGGCGACATCGGGGTCGGCGTGCAGAGCGTCGGCAGGTACTACCAGCAGGATGTCGCACAGTTCGGCGGCACCTTCTTCGGCAAGACCGACAACGCGGCCTTCTTCGCCGGCCTCGGCATCGGCTACCGCTTCAACAACTGGCTGCGCTTCGATGTCACCAGCGAATATCGCGGTGCCGGTCAGATCGGGGTCAACGACTTCATCTACAACCCGTTTAACAACGGCTTCCAGAGCAACACCTACAAGGGCAACCTGACCTCGCTGGTCACGCTCTTCAACGGCTACTTCGACCTTGGCACCTGGAACTGCCTGACGCCCTACATCGGCGCCGGCATCGGCTTCACGCAGAACCGCATCAGCGGGCTGAGCGATCAGGGCGCCCTTGTCGGGGACTTCACCGGCGCCACACTGAATACGGCCGGCAGCGGCACCACGAGCGGCCTCGCCTGGGCGCTCATGGCAGGCCTCGGCTACGAGGTGAACAAAAACCTGACCCTCGAAGTCGGCTATCGCTACCTGAACCTTGGCGACGCCCAGTCCGGCCGCCTGGTCAACGCCTTCACCGGGCAGGTCCAAGCCCCGCTCAAGGCGCGCGATATCGACAGCCACGACTTCCGCATCGGCATGCGCTGGAACTTCGGCGACCCGAGCTGCTGTGGCCCCGAGCCGGTTGCCTATGCGCCGCCGGTCGTGCGCAAGTACTGAGACGGCCTCCAAGGCATGAATCTGAAACGGCGCGGATCCCTCCGCGCCGTTTTGCTTTTCCTGGCTGACCCGTCAGCGCAGCAGAGACTGCCCGGTCATCTCGGCCGGCTGCCCTAGCCCCATCAGCGCCAGCAGCGTCGGCGCGATATCGGCGAGGCGCCCGTCTGCCAGCGTCTTGCCCCCGCCGCCGATCAGCATCAGCGGCACCGGATTGGTGGTGTGCGCCGTATGCGGCTTGCCGGTGACGGGATCGACCATCAGCTCCGCATTACCATGGTCGGCCGTGACGAGGAGCGCCCCGCCCGCTCGCTCCACCGCTTCCGCAATGGCGCCGAGACCCGCATCGACCGTCTCGACCGCCTTGATCGCCGCAGCGAGCACGCCGGTGTGGCCGACCATGTCGGGATTGGCGAAGTTGAGCACGACGAGGTCGTAGAGCCCTGAATCGATCGCCTCGACCGCCTTGGCGGTCAGCTCCGGGGCCGACATCTCCGGCTGGAGATCATAGGTCGCGACCTTCGGCGAAGGCACCATCACCCGCTCCTCGCCGGCATAGGGCGTCTCCTCGCCGCCGTTGAAGAAATAGGTGACGTGCGGATACTTCTCCGTCTCGGCCATGCGGATCTGCGTCCGGCCGGCCTTGGCGACGGTCTCGCCGAGCCCGTTGGCGAGCGTCTGCGGCGCGAACAGCACCGGCATGATCCTGTCGAGCTCGGCGCTGTAGGAGGTCATGCTGACCGCCTTGACGAGGCTCGGCACGCGCGACCGGGCAAAGCCGTCGAAAACCGGCTCCAGCACCGCGGCGAGGATCTCGCGGATGCGGTCAGAGCGGAAATTGAAGCTGAGCAGCCCGTCGCCGTCCTTCATCCCCTCATAGCCGCCGATCGTGGCGGGCAGGATGAACTCGTCGGTGACATTCCCCGCATAGGCGGCGGCAATCGCCGCATCGGCCGTGGCGAAGGCCTCACCCTCGCCCAGCACCATGGCGCGCCAGGCCTTCTCGACCCGTTCCCAGCGGTTGTCGCGATCCATCGCGTAGTAGCGGCCCGACAGGTTGGCAATGCTCGCTCCGGCCGGCAGCGCGGCGACGAAGGCCTTCACATACTCGGCCGCCGATTGCGGCGGCGTATCGCGCCCGTCCGTGAAGACATGCACCTTCACCGCGATGCCCTGCTCCGTCAGGATGCGGGCAAGCGCCACGGCATGGTCCTGATGGGCATGCACGCCGCCGGGCGAGACGAGCCCGAGCAGATGGCAGGCGCCGCCACTTGCTTTAAGCGCCGCGACGAGGCCGCTCGCTTCGAGCGACTTGGCGATGGAACCGTCGGCAATCGCCTGGTTGATGCGCGGCAGGTCCTGCATCACCACGCGGCCGGCGCCGAGATTGAGGTGGCCGACCTCGGAATTGCCCATCTGCCCCTCCGGCAGCCCGACATCGAGCCCGGAGGTGCGCAGGAAGCTGTGTGGGCCCGCCTGCCAGAAGCGGTCGAAATTCGGCTTCTTCGCCAGGCGGACGGCGTTGTTCCCGCTCTCCTCGCGCCAACCCCAGCCATCCAGGATCATCAGCATCACGGGGCGAGGCGGCATTGGCGGACCTTCGGCGTTCGGTGAAAGAGGCTGCGTGCCGATACCATGCCCGGCGCCGGCGGTGCGAGTGCTAAGAAGACTGCATCGCAATGGAGATAGGCATGACGATCAAGCTCTACTACCACCCCTCGCCGAACCCGGCGAAGGTCGCGCTGTTTCTGGAAGAAGCCGGCCTGCCCTATGAGATGGTGCCGGTGGACACCCGCAAGGGCCAGCAGTTCTCCCCCGAATTCCTCGCGATCAACCCCAACGCCAAGACTCCGGCCCTGACCGACGGCGATGTCACGGTGTTCGATTCGAACGCGATCCTGCTCTATCTCGCCGACAAGACCGGCCTGTTCCTGCCCGAGAATACGCCGAAGGCGCGCGGCGAGATGCTCTCCTGGCTGATGTTCGTCGCGACCGGCATCGGCCCCTATTGCGGCCAGGCCGTGCATTTCAGCCGCTTCGCCCCTGAGAAGATCCCCTATGCGATCAACCGCTACGCCCGCGAGGCCGAACGCCACTGGGGCATCATCGACGAGCGGCTGAAGAGCCGCCGCTACATGCTGGGCGACGCCTACACGCTGATCGACATGTCGGTCTGGGGCTGGGCGACCCGCCTGCCCTTCGCCATCGGCGACAGCTGGGCGACGCTGTTCCCGAACGTGAAGCGCCACACCGACGAGATCTCGGCAAGGCCCGCTGCCCAGCGCGCCACGGCGCTGAAGGACCAGTTCGCCTTCAAGACGAAGTTCGACGACGAGGCACGCAAGTTCCTCTTCCCACAGAACGCGCATCTGGCGGGTTGAGCCGACCGGCGCGGCGTATCAGCGTCATGCTCGGGCTTGCCCCGAGCATCTCAGGAAGAAGATTCGCCTTTTCCTACTGGGGATTCTCGGGTCGGCCTGCGGCCGCCCGAACGTGACGCACATGCCGCCACCCTGTGCATCACCCGCAAAAACGCTGGCGGCGCCAGAAATTTCACGCCAGTGTCGCCGCGGCCCCGCCCAGGGAGGCGCGGGGCCCAAGCACAGTCTCCGAGAGGACGGATGCCTACCGATATCGAGATCGCGCGCGCCGCGACGCTTCAGCCCATTGCCGCCATCGCCGCAAAGGCGGGCATCCCTTCGGAAGCGCTGAACCCCTACGGCAAGTACATCGCCAAGGTCGACACCCACGCCGTTCCGGACTTCCAGGCGCGGCCGGACGGCAAGCTGATCCTCGTCACCGCCATCAGCCCGACGCCGGCCGGCGAGGGCAAGACCACGACGACGGTCGGCCTCGGCGACGGCCTCTCCCGCATCGGCAAGCGCGCCATGATCGCGCTGCGCGAGCCCTCGCTCGGCCCCAGCTTCGGCATGAAGGGCGGCGCGGCGGGCGGCGGCTACGCCCAGGTCGTGCCGATGGAGCAGATCAACCTGCACTTCACCGGCGATTTCCACGCCATCACCAGCGCCCACAACTTGCTCGCGGCGATGGTCGACAACCATGTCTACTGGGGCAACGGGCTCGGCCTCGACACCCGGCACATCGCCTGGCGCCGCGTGATGGACATGAACGACCGGGCGCTGCGTTCCATCGTCTCCTCGCTCGGCGGGGCGGGCAACGGCTTCCCGCGCGAGGACGGCTTCGACATCACCGTGGCCTCCGAGGTCATGGCTATCTTCTGCCTCGCCCGCGACGCTGCCGACCTGGAGGCGCGGCTCGGCCGCATCGTCGTCGGCCGCACCCGGGAGAAGCGCCTTGTCACTGCCGCGGATGTCAAGGCGACCGGCTCGATGAGCGTCCTGCTCAAGGATGCGCTGATGCCGAACCTCGTGCAGACGCTGGAAGGCACGCCCGCCTTCGTCCATGGCGGCCCCTTCGCCAACATCGCCCATGGCTGCAACTCGGTCATCGCGACGAACGCGGCCCTGAAGCTCGCCGACTACGTGGTCACCGAGGCCGGCTTCGGCGCCGATCTCGGGGCCGAGAAGTTCTTCGACATCAAATGCCGCAAGGCCGGACTGAAGCCCGCGGCGGCCGTCGTCGTCGCGACGGTGCGCGCGCTCAAGATGCATGGTGGCCTCGCCAAGGATGCGCTGGCCCGCGAGGACCTCAAGGCGCTGGAGGCTGGCCTCTCCAACCTCGCCCGCCATGTCGGCAACATCCGCAAATTCGGCGTGCCGCCCATCGTCGCGATCAATCATTTCGCGACCGACACCGCCGCCGAGCACGAGCTGATCCGCCACTACTGCCGCAACCATCTCGGCGTCGAGGCGGTAATCTGCCGGCACTGGGCTGAGGGTGGCGCCGGCACCGAGGAACTCGCCCGTAAGGTCGCGGCTCTGGCGGACGAGGACGAGGCTGATTTCGCCCCGCTCTACCCGGACTCCATGCCGCTGCGGCACAAGCTGGAAATCATCGCGCGCGAGATCTACGGCGCCGAGGGCGTCAGCGTTGCTCCGAAGCTCGAAGCCCGGTTCGAGGAACTGGAGGCCGCCGGCTTCGGCAGCCTGCCGATCTGCGTCGCCAAGACCCAGTATTCCTTCTCGGCCGACCCGACGCTGCGCGGCGCACCCTCCGGCCATATCGTGCCGCTGCGCGAACTGCGGCTCTCGGCCGGCGCAGGCTTCGTCGTCGCCATCTGCGGGGACATCATGACCATGCCCGGCCTGCCGCGCGAGCCCGCCGCCGAGCGCATCCATATCGACGGCCAGGGACGGATCGAAGGTCTCTTCTGAGCGTCCTGCCGGCGGCGCTCAGATGATGCGCCGCCGCAGCCAGCCGCCGATCTGCTCGACCAGCACGACGAGGATGAAGACCGCCAGGATGATGGTCAACGCGGTGTCGTAGTCGAACAGGTCGAAGGCGACCTTGAGCTCGACGCCGATACCGCCGGCACCGACGAGGCCCAGCACCACGGAGGCGCGCGTCGCCTTCTCGACGCAGAACAGCGAGGTCGCGATGAAGGACGGCATCGCGTTGGGTACCACGGCGGAGAAGATCAGCCCGCTTTTGCTGGCGCCGATGGTCGAGAGCGCCTCGCGCGGCCCCTTGTCGGTCTCCTCCATCGCTTCGGCGAAGAAGCGGCCGGCATAGCCGATCGTGTCCACCATCAGCGCGAGCACGCCCGCAGCAGGGCCCAGGCCCACGGCGATGACGAAGAACAGCGCCCAGATCAGGTCCGGCACCGTGCGGAACAGTGCAATCAGCCCGCGCGCCAGCGTCCGCACCACGGGATGCGGCGAGAGCCCGTCCGCCGCCAGCACGGCGAGCGGGAAGGACAGGATCAGCCCAAGCACGCAGCCGGCCACCGCCATCTGGAAGGTCACGGCCAGCGACCAGAGGATCTGGTCGAGCCGGCTGAGGTCCGGCGGGAACATCCGCGACAGGATGTTGCCCATATAGGGAATGCCGCGGGCCAACTTCTGGGCCGAAAGGTCGGAGCCGCTGAACGACCAGACGATCAGGGCGATGACGAGGAACCAGCCGAGAAAGGCGAAGGCACTTGGCCGCTCGAACCGGTCGGGACGGCCGGGATGAGAACTGGCGAGGCTCATGCGGGCACCATGACGGTCTCCGGAGCGGCGGGATTGGCGTCGCCCTCCGGCTCGGTCTCGAAGAAGGCGGCGAGCTCGGCCTCGCTGCAGGCTTCGGCGCGGCGGTCGAGCGCGAGTCCGCCCTGTCCGAGGCCGGCGATGCGATCGGCGAAACGGCGGGCATGCGCCATGTGGTGCGAGACGAAGACGAGGGTGAGGCCCTTGTCGCGCGTCAGCCTGAACAGCAGTTCCATGACCTCGCGGCCGGCACGCGGGTCGAGGCTGGCGTCGGGCTCGTCGGCAAGCACGAGCTCGGGGCGCTGCATCAGCATGCGCGCGATCGCGACACGCTGCGACTGGCCGCCGGAGAGCGAATCCGCCCGCTGCATCGCCTTGTCGGCGAGGCCGACGGCTTCGAGGCAGGCCATGGCCTCGTCGCGGATGGCGGCGGGCGCGAGCGCCTGCGACCAGGTCCGCGGCCCCGAGCGGCGCGACTGCACGCCATGGACGACATTGGTCAGCGCGCTGACACGGGCGACGAGGTTGTGCTTCTGGAAGACGACGCCGACCCGGGAGCGGAAGCGCTTCAGCCTGGCGCCGCGCAGCGCGGGGACCTCCTCGCCGAGAACGTCGATGCTGCCGGCATCCGCCTCGGCGAGGCGCACGACCATGCGCAGCAGGGTGGATTTGCCGGTGCCGTTGGCGCCGATCAGCGCCAGCGCCTGGCCCTGCGGCACGGCGAGATCGAACCCGTCGATGATGGTCCGGGAGCCGAAGCTCTTCTTCAGCCCCCGGATGGCGATGACGGGCGCGTCGGCGCCCGTCCTGCCTGAGTCATGAGATGCGATTTGCGACATCACTCGATGAACTTGGTGAACTCGGTGATGCCGATGGTGGTGTAGATCTGGCGGACGTAGTCGTAGTCGCTGTCCTTGACCTCGGGCAGGAAGACACCGCCGAGGAATTTCTTGTTGTCGTCGGTGGTACCGGTGACGGCCTTCATCAGGGCCTCGCCGTTGTCGACGAAGGTCTTGCGGACCTTGGCGAGAACCTCCGGCTTGACCTTCGGGCTCGCGACCATGACGTCGTTCGGCAGGTCGCGGCCGCGGGCGATGACCAGGAAGGCGGTCTTCGGGTCGGACTTGCGGATGCTGGCGAGATGGCCCTGGTTGAGGCCGATGCCGGCGATGTCGCCACGCTTCAGCGCCTCGACGGCGACGTTGCGCTTCACGAAGAGCGGCTTGTAGTCGGTGTTGTACTTGATGCCGAAATCGGCCAGCGCCTGCGCCGGGCCGAGATGCTGAGAGGTCGAGCCGATCTCGCCGAACGAGATGGTCTTGCCCTTCAGATCGGCGGGCGACTTGACCGGGCCGTTGGCGAGCACGACGATCTGCGGGAAATAGTCCGGGCGCTGCCAGGCGACGACCGGGAGAGCACCGACGCGGGCCTTGAACACCACGTACTCGGCCGGGCCGGTGAGCACGAAATCGACCTGATCGGCGGCCATCGCCTCGACGGCGGCGGTGCGGCCCGAGACGGCGAAGAACTGCATCTTCAAGCCGGAGAGCCTCTCGAACTCGGCCTTGAACGGGCCGAACTCGCGCTGAAGCGATTCCAGGCCGTCGACATCGGTCACGGCGAAGCGGATCGTCTCCTGGGCCTTGGCCGGCGCAGTGAAGGCGAGAGCGGCGCCGATCAGCGCCAGAGCAAGAGATTTGAACATGGGCGTCCCCTTCGAAATGGATTGAGGGAGCGGCTAGAGATGGCGCGCGACGCTCGGGTGACGGCTGCAAGACGTTTCGGTGACGCCCTTGGTCATCCTCCTGTCACGTGAGCGGAGCACTGCGCGCGCCCTGCAACGAGAACGGAGTCGAGTCGTGAGCGTGATGATCCGCAACGGGCGGGTGCTGCTGCCGAAAGGCTGGAGCGAGGCCGATCTGGCGCTGCGCGGCGGGTTGATCGAGCGCGAAGGGAGCGCGGGCGGCGGACTCGTACTCGACGCCGCCGGCTGCATGGTGCTGCCCGGCATCGTCGACTGCCATGGCGACGCCTTCGAGCGCCATATCATGCCGCGCCCCGGCGTCGCCTTCGACCTCGACCTCGCCCTGCGCGACGCCGACCGCGCCCTGCTGGCGAGCGGCATCACCACGGCCTTCCACGGCGTCACCTGGTCCTGGGAGCCGGGCCTGCGCGGTGCCGAGAATGCGCGCCGCCTGGTTGAGCGCATTGCGGCGCTCCAGCCCGAGCTCGGCGCCGACACCCGCTTCCACATGCGTCACGAGACCTTCAACCTCGACGCGGAGGAGGAGATCGGCCTCTGGCTGGAACAGGGCCGCATCGGCGTGCTCGCCTTCAACGACCACACCGAGGGCACGCTGAAAACCCGGCACCGGCCCGACAAGATCGGCAAGATGGTCGAGCGTACCGGCCTCAGCCATGACGCCTTCATGGCACTGGTCGATCAAGTCTACGCCCGCAAGGGCGAGGTCGCGGGCTCGATCGCGCGGCTGGCGGAGCGCGCGGCCCGCGCCGGCGTGCCGATCATGTCCCATGACGACATGAGCCCCGAGATGCGGCGGGAGCATCGCGCTCTCGGCATCACCATCGCGGAATTCCCGATCAACGAGGAGACGGCGCGCGAGGCGGCCTCGGCCCATGAGGCCATCGTCTTCGGCGCGCCAAACGTCGTCCGCGGCGGCTCGCATACTGGCTGCCCGGCCGCCGAGGAGATGGTGCGGGACGGTCTGTGCACCATCCTGGCCTCGGACTACTACTACCCGGCCCTGTCGCTCGCGCCCTTCCTGCTGGCGGAGCGCGGCGCGGCAACCTTCCCCGCCGCCTGGAAGCTGGTCTCGGAGAACCCCGCCACCGCGCTCGGCTTGACCGATCGCGGTCGTATCGCGCCCGGCCTGCGGGCCGATCTCGTCATCGTCAGGCCTGAGCCGACGCCGCGCGTCGTGGCGACCATCGCCGCAGGCCGGCTCGTCCATCTGGCCGATCCGAGCCTGCTGGACTGATAGGCCGTTCAGGCGAAGTCGAGCTGGACCTTGATCGCCTTCGACTTGTCGGCGGCGAGGTCGAAGGCTTCGATCGCGCGGTCGACAGGGATCGTCGCCGTCAGCAGCGGCGAGAGATCGATGTTCCCGGAGCCGATCATCGCCACGGCCCAGTCGAACTCCTCATGGAAGCGGAAGGAGCCGCGCAGGTCGAACTCCTTCGCGACCACGACATTCATCGGCAGGGTGAACTGCCCGCCGACGCCGATCTGCACGATCACGCCACCGGAGCGCACCACGTCGAAAGCCCCCGTCAGCGCATGCTGGTTGCCGGAGGCCTCGAACATCACGTCGAAGGCGCCCTTCTCGGCGCCATACTCTTCCTTGAGCCGGTCAGGCTCCGCCGCGACATTGACCGTCGCCGTCGCGCCCATCTTGCGCGCGACCGGCAGCGGCCCGTCGACCACGTCGGTCGCGACGATCTCGGCCGCGCCCGCCGCTTTCGCCGCAATGATGGTGAGCGCGCCGATCGGCCCTGCCCCCGTCACCAGCACGCGCTTGCCGAGCAGCGGCCCGGCCCGCTTCACCGCATGCAGGCAGACCGAGAGCGGCTCGGCGAAGGCAGCCTCGGCCGCCGTGACGCCGGTCGCAACCTTCACCGCCTGCCGCTCCTCGACGACAAGCACGTCGCGGAAGCCGCCTTGCACATGGGGAAAGCGCATCGCCGAGCCGTAGAACAGCATGTCCGTGCAGTGCTGCTGCTGCCCCATCTGGCAGTAGCGGCAATGGCCGCAGGCGCGACTCGGATTGACCGCGACGCGGTCGCCCGGCTTCACGCGGCTGACCTCCTCGCCAACGGCCTCGACCCGGCCGGCGATCTCATGGCCGAGGATCAGCGGCTCGCGCACCCGGATCGTCCCGAAGCCGCCATGCAGATAGTAATGCAGGTCCGAGCCGCAGATGCCGCCCGCCTCGATCCGCACGCGCACGTCGCGTGGTCCAAGCTGCGGCGCAGTGGTCTTCTCGACGCGCAGATCCTTCTCGGCATGGATGACGACGGCACGCATGGTCTTCTCCCTGACGGCGCCGGCAGATGGCCGGACGCCATTGTCTAATCGTTTGAAAACTGCTTACCCAAGGAGGCGCCTCCGGCGCAAACCGAAAGAACCGTCACCGGTCGCTCACGAGGATACGCCATGTCTCTGTCCCTGTTCAGTCTGGAAGGCAAGGTCGCGCTGATCACCGGCTCGGGTCAGGGCATCGGGCTCGCGCTCGCCGAGGGGCTCTCTGAGGCCGGCGCCCATGTCGTGCTGAACGGCCGCGACAAGGCCAAGCTGGAGCGGGCGCAGCAGGCGCTGCTCGCTGCCGGCCGCAAGGCCTCGGTTGCCGCCTTCGACGTCACCGATCAGAAGGCTGTCGAGGCTGGCGTCGCCGGCATTGAGGCCGATGTCGGGCCCATCGACATCCTGATCAACAATGCCGGCATGCAGAAGCGCGCGCCGATCCACGAATTCCCGGTCGAGGGCTGGCACGAGGTGATGAACACCAACCTGCATTCGGTGTTCTACGTCACGCAGGCCGTGACGAAGCGCATGCTGCCCCGCAAACGCGGCAAGATCATCAGCATCGGCTCGGTGATGAGCGAGCTCGGCCGCGCCACCATCATCCCCTACACGGCCTCGAAGGGCGCAGTGAAGATGATGACGCGGGGGCTGGCCGCCGAACTCGGCAAGCACAACATCCAAGCCAACGCCATTGGGCCGGGCTATTTCGCCACCGAGATCAACACCGCCCTGATCGCGGATGAGACCTTCTCCAACTGGGTCTGCAGCCGCACGCCGGCCGGGCGCTGGGGCGAGACGAAGGAGCTCGTCGGCGCCGCCATCTTCCTCTCCTCGGCCGCAAGCGACTACGTCAACGGCCATCTCCTGATGGTCGATGGCGGGCTGACCGCGGTGGTGTGAGGCCTATCCGTCATTCTCGGGCGAAGCGCAGCGCAGACCCGAGAATCTCATGACGAGATGGTGCCGGAGACACCTCCGGCAGGAGATGCTCGGGTCAAACCCGAGCATGACGCCCGATATCAGGCCGCGGCCTTCGTCACCGCCTCGACGACATCGTCCACGGCGCGCTCGACGAGGTCGCGGTCGTCGCCCTCGGCCATCACGCGGATCACCGGCTCCGTGCCGGAGGGGCGGATGACGAGGCGCCCGCTCTCGCCTAGCAGCTGCTTCGCCGCCTCGATGGCGTTGACGACGGGCTGCTGCTCCAGCGGGCGACCTGACTTGTAGCGCACGTTCTTGAGGATCTGCGGCAGCGGCTCGAAGCAGTGGCAGACCTCCGAGACCGGCTTGTCCATCCGCTTCACCACCGCCAGCAACTGCAGCGCCGCGACGAGCCCGTCGCCGGTCGTACCGAAATCCGACAGGATGATGTGGCCGGACTGCTCACCGCCGAGGTTGAAGCCGTGGTTGCGCATGTGCTCCAGTACATAGCGGTCTCCGACCGCCGTGCGTGCGAGTGAGAGGCCCAGCCCCGCCAGATAGCGCTCGAGCCCGAGATTGGACATCACCGTCGCGACGATGCCCGGCGCCGAGAGCCGGCCATCCTCCATCCAGGAGCGCGCAATCACGGCCATGAGCTGGTCGCCATCGACGACCTGTCCCTGCTCGTCGATGATCAGCACGCGATCCGCATCGCCATCGAGCGCAATACCCACATCGGCGCGCAACTCCCTGACCTTCGCGACCAGCGTCGAAGGATGGGTCGAGCCGACATCGCGGTTGATGTTGAAGCCGTCGGGCTCGTCACCGATGGTGATGACCTCGGCGCCCAGCTCCCATAAAGCTTCCGGTGCCACCTTGTAGCCGGCGCCATTGGCGCAATCGAGCACGATGCGTAGGCCTTCGAGGCTCATATTGCGCGGCATGGTGCGCTTGGCGAACTCGACATAGCGCGCCGCGGCGCTGTCGATGCGCTTGGCGCGGCCGAGCGTTTCCGAACCGGCGAGACGCGGCCCGAGATCGGCATCGACCAGCGCCTCGATCTCGCGCTCGACCTCGTCGTTGAGCTTGTAGCCGTCAGGCCCGAACAGCTTGATGCCGTTGTCCTCGTAAGGGTTGTGGGAAGCCGAGATCATCACGCCGAGATCGGCCCGCATCGAGCGGGTCAGCATGGCGACGCCCGGCGTCGGAATCGGGCCGAGCAGCATCACGTCCATGCCGACCGAGGTGAAGCCGGCGACCATGGCGTATTCGATCATGTAGCCGGAGAGGCGGGTGTCCTTGCCGATCACGACGCGGTGGCGATGCTCGCCGCGGCGGAAGGCGAGCCCCGTCGCCTGGCCGACCTTCAGCGCGAGGTCGGGCGTGATGACGCCGTTCGCCCGTCCGCGAATGCCGTCCGTTCCGAAATATTTGCGTGTCATGAAATGTGTTTCCGAGAGGCGCGTCGCGCTCGTTTTCACGGTTTCTATAACCAAAAAACCTTTCCGCCTTCTCACAAATTATGACGGAACGTGACATGGCGCCCGACTGGTCCGCGGCAGGTCCAGTAGAACGCCGTCATCCCGGGCGACCAGAGGTGGACCCGGGATGACGGCGCGGATACGAAACGCAGCCAAACGAAAAGGGCGGCCTCTCGGCCGCCCTTCCCTATTCCATCGCTGGAGCGCGCGAGGTTACACCTGCGGCTGCGGCTCCATGCCGGCATCCGGCTCGCCGCGCTTGCGGCCCTTGCCGGCGCTCGGCACGGCCGAGCCGCGCGGGGCATGCGGCGTGTCGTCGACATCGCGCGAGGGGCGCTTACCGGCGATCAGGTCGCGGATTTCCTCGCCCGTCAGCGTCTCGAACTCGAGCAGTGCTTCGGCGACGTTGACGAACTCGTCATGGTGCTCGGTGATGATCGCCTTAGCGTCGCGGTAGCCCTCGTCGACGAGGCGCTTCACCTCGGCGTCGATCTTCTGCGCCGTCGACTCCGAGAGGCTCTGGCTGCGGCCCATCGACATGCCCAGGAAGACCTCTTCCTGGTTGTCGCCATAAGCGACCATGCCGAGCTCGTCCGAATAGCCCATCTGGGTGACCATGGCCTTGGCCATCTTGGTCGCCTGCTGGATGTCGCCGGTGGCGCCGGAGGTGATGTTCTCCTTGCCGAAGGTGATCTCCTCCGCGACACGCCCGCCCATGGCGACCGCGAGCTGCGAGGTGAACTCCTTATACTTCATCGAGTAGCGGTCGCCCTCCGGCAGGAACTTGACCATGCCGAGCGCGCGGCCGCGCGGGATGATGGTCGCCTTGTGCACCGGCACGCCGGCCGGCACGTAGAGGCCGACGATCGCGTGGCCCGCCTCGTGATAGGCCGTGAGCTTCTTCTCCTCCTCGGACATGGCCATCGACTTGCGCTCGGCGCCCATCATGACCTTGTCCTTGGCGTCCTCGAACTCGGCATGGGTGACCATGCGCTTGCCGCGGCGGGCCGCCAGCAGCGCCGCCTCGTTGACGAGGTTCATCAGGTCCGCGCCCGAGAAGCCGGGCGTGCCGCGAGCGAGGATCTTGAGGTCAACGTCCGGCGCCATCGGCACCTTGCGGACATGGACGCGCAGGATCTTCTCGCGGCCGGCGACGTCGGGGTTCGGCACAACGATCTGGCGATCGAAGCGGCCCGGGCGCAGCAGCGCCGGGTCGAGCACGTCGGGGCGGTTCGTCGCGGCGATGATGATGACGCCTTCGTTCGGCTCGAAGCCGTCCATCTCCACGAGGAGCTGGTTCAGCGTCTGCTCGCGCTCGTCATTGCCGCCGCCGAGACCGGCGCCGCGATGACGGCCGACCGCGTCGATTTCGTCGATGAAGATGATGCAGGGCGCGTTCTTCTTGGCCTGCTCGAACATGTCGCGGACGCGGCTGGCGCCGACGCCGACGAACATCTCGACGAAGTCCGAACCCGAAATGGTGAAGAACGGCACATTGGCTTCGCCCGCGACGGCACGCGCCGTCAGCGTCTTACCGGTGCCGGGAGGGCCGACGAGCAGCACGCCGCGCGGGATGCGCCCGCCGAGCCGCTGGAACTTCTGGGGATCGCGCAGGAACTCGACGATCTCCTGGAGATCCTCCTTCGCCTCGTCGATGCCGGCGACGTCCTCGAAGGTGACGCGGCCATGCGCCTCCGTGAGGAGCTTCGCCTTCGACTTGCCGAAGCCCATCGCCCGACCGGCGCCGTTCTGCATCTGGCGGGACATGAAGATCCACAGGCCGATGAAGATGACGAAAGGCAGCGAGTTGACGAGCAGCGCCATGAACCACGGCGTGCCTTCCGAGGGCGCGCGAGCCGAGACCTGAACGCCCTTCTGCGCCATGGTCTTCAGCAGGTTCGGGTCGCCATAGGGCGCGTAGGTGACGAAGCTGCGGCCATCCGAGAAGGAGCCGGAAATCTCCTGCCCCGCCACGACCACGTTCGAAACGCGGCCGGCTTCGGCCTCGTTGATCAGCTGGCTGTAGGGGATCTCATTGGTGCTCGACCGCTGGCTCGGGCTCTGGAACAGCGTCACCAGTGCCAGCACCAGCAGGAAAATCACGACCCACAGGGCAAAATTTCGAAAATTCGGATTCATCACCAGTCCGATCGGGCCTGCCGGTCCAACCGGATAAGGCCAAGGGTTTCCTCGACTAATCTAGGAGCGACCTGCCTCCTTGCCAAGGGAAACAGATGATCGGCTCGCACTATGATGTCGCAGGGTGAACACCGCGTCGCCGCGGCCCTTCGGGCATCAACGTCAGCATGCCGTCACTCCGGAGCGCGACGATGCAGCCGGACAATGTCCGTCTCAAGGCGGTGCCGGCCCTTTGAGCGCCCAGCAGAGCCTGCGCGCAATCCTCCAGCCGCTCCAGCCGGCCATAGGCCTCGCCGCCGGGCGAGACCGCATCGAACGCCCGTGCCAGCACGCGCAGCACGATCTCCTCCGGCTCCAGTGCCAGCGCATCGAAGCGCAGGCTCATGGCCTCCCCCGGCAATCTCACGGCCGCGAACACATCATCGGCGCGCCGCGACGCCGCCTCGTCCAGTCGCGCCATGCGCTGCGCCAGCCGCCCGAACCGCTCCGCCGTCAGCCCCTGCTCGGCGAGAAAGGGCAGCGTCTCCCGCCAGCGCACGCGTTCGAAGCGCTGGTCGGCATTGCTGGGGTCGCGGACGAAGGACAGCCTGCGCGCCTCGGCCGTCGCGACGAGCCGCGCCTTCGCGATGCCGAGCAGCGGCCGCGCGAGCGGAATGCCGCCCTTCTCGGCGCGGGCGCGCATGCCGGTGAGGCCGGAAGGGCCCGAGCCATGGGCCAGCCGCATCAGCAGCGTCTCGGCTTGATCGTCGAGCGTGTGCGCCGTCACCAGCACCGCGCCGCCGAGCCGCCGCGCCTCCCGCACCAGGAGATCGTAGCGTGCGCGGCGCGCCTCGGCCTGCAAAGCGGTCGCGGGCTTCAGGCCCTCCCAGCGCAGCGTCGCATGCGACACACCGAGCCGATCGCAAAGCGCCGCGACGGCATCCGCCTCCGCGGCGGATTCCGGCCGTAGCCCATGATCCACCGTCGCGGCATGGAGCCTCGGCCGATCCGCCCCTCGCCCCCATTCGGCAAGAAGAGCCAGCAGCGCGACGGAGTCGGGCCCGCCGGAGACGGCGACCAGAAGCGCCGCCTCTTGCTTCAGCTCCCGAAAAAGCAAGCCGGCCTCGGAAGCCGAGACCGGCGGAAATCCCTGTTCGGATTGTGCTGCCGCGCTCAAGCGCAGCCGGAACGGCGCCGCTCGCGGGCGATGCCTTGCCGCACCGCGTCGGAGGCGGCGGGATAATCGACACCGACCTTGGCATAGGTGGCGCAGGCCTGCTCCTTGGCGCCGAGGCCGTTCAGCGACATGCCGAGCCGTAACAGGCTGTCCGGCGCCTTGGCGGCGCGCGGCGATTCGCGCGAGATCTTCAGGAACTGCTCGGCCGCCTCGCGATAGCGCTGGCGCTGCAGATAGCTCTCGCCGAGCCAATAGGTGGCGTCGACCGCGAGCCGGTCACGCGGATAGCTCTGCAGGAACTGGCGGAAGCCCATCTCGGCCTGCTCGTATTCCTTGCGCTGGAGCGAAGCGAAGGCGACGTCATAGGCGTCCTTGGCGCTCGCCGGGCCGCTGGCGGCGGCGACGCTCTGGCCGCGCGGCATGGCCTGCGGCAGCGCGCCCTGCGGCACCGGCCTGCCGACACCCTGCAGATCGAGCGGCTGACCGGTCGCCGGCCCTTCATCCTCGCCTTGGATGATGCTGGCGATGCTGCCGGTGCCACCAAGCTGCTGCGGCGCGCCGGCCGCGCCCTGCTGCATTGTCGGATCGAAGGCGTCGCTGCGGCGCTGCCCGGGAGCAGGCCCGGCCGGCGGCTTGGTCGACGGAGCGGGAGCAGCCGAGCGCCCGCCGCCCTTCTCGTTCAGGCGGAAATCGACATCCTCCTGGAACTTGCGGAGCTGGTCGCTGAGGCGGCGGTTCTCGAACTGGAGCTGTTCGATCTGCCCGGACATCTGACGCAGCTGGTTCTCCAGCCGGGTCGTGCGCACGAGCAGATCGGCGGCGTCCTGCGCCGAAGCGGGGCCGGCGCCGAACAATGCGGCGGCAACGGCGAGAGCAGCAACGCCCGGGCGGGCGAGACGGCGGGCAATGATGAATCGAAGCATCGATGAAAGCCGGTTCCGAATATGTCGCACGCTTCTATAACACCTGCTCACCGCGGCCAAAATATGAACATCTTCATGGCCGGATGCGTCTGCTGCGGATAAATCCCCTCTGGCGCTTTGCCGGCAGCTTGCCTACATTGCAGGAGCGGGGCTGCCTGGTGCGTGCGAGACAGCATTCCCCGGGCCCATACGACTCCCTAGGGAGCTGTCCCTGTCCGGATCCATCGGAACCGGGTACACGGCGCCCACCTACTTTGTAGGTGTCCCGGGATTCAAAACTCCACGGCCGAGGTGGCTCCGCAGCCCTTATGACAACGCCTTCCCCCCTCAAAGCGTCCCTGCGCGAAGCGGCGCTCGCGCGCCGCGATGCCCTCGAGATCGACGATCGGCTCGAATGGGACCCGCAGATCGCCGCCAGCGTGCTGGCGCTGCCGGTCTGGGACGGCGCATTCGGCCCGGTCTCGGCCTATTGGCCGATGCGTTCCGAGGCCGATCCCCGCCCGATCCTCGAAGAGCTGCACCAGCGCGGCCTGCCGCTCTGCCTGCCGGCCATCGTCGAGAAACGCATGATATTCCGACGCTGGGCGCCCTATGAGCCGATCGTGCCGGGCGGCTTCGGCACGCTCGTCCCCTCCCCTGCCGAGCAGGAGGTGAAGCCCACCGTCCTGCTCGTCCCGCTCGCCGCCTTCGACCGGCGCGGCTACCGCATCGGCTACGGCAAGGGCTATTACGACCGCGCCCTGACGGAGCTCGCGCCGACGATCAGCATCGGCATCGGCTATGCCGCGCAGGAGATCGAGGCGGTGCCCCATCAGCCGCATGACCAGCGCCTCGACTGGATCGTGACCGAACGCGACGTGATCCGCTGCAGTTGATTCTGCCGCGCCTTCGGGCGAGGGAAGGAGTTTCAGGGCTCCCGGATCGGTTCCATGCGCTTTCTCTTCCTCGGTGACATCGTCGGCCGCCCCGGCCGGATCGCGGTGCAGGAGCGCCTGCCCGGCCTGCGCGAGGCCTGGAAACTCGACTGCGTCGTCATCAACGGGGAGAACGCCGCGGGCGGCTTCGGCATCACCGAGGCGATCTGCGAGGAGATCCTGGCGGCCGGTGCCGATGTCGTGACGCTCGGCAACCATTCCTGGGACCAGCGCGAGGCCCTCGTCTTCATCGAGCGGCAGGACCGGATGATCCGCCCGGCCAACTACCCGCCCGGCACGCCGGGGCGCGGCGCCGCCGTGATCGAGGCGCGCAACGGCGCCCGCGTGCTCGTCGTCAACGTCATGGGCCGGCTCTTCATGGACCCGCTCGATGACCCCTTCGCGGCGGTGGAGCGCGAATTGGCCGCCTGCCCGCTCAGCGCCGTCGCAGACGCCGTCATCGTCGATGTCCATGCCGAGGCGACCAGCGAAAAGCAGGCCATGGCCTGCTTCCTCGATGGCCGCGCCAGCCTCGTCGTCGGCACGCACACCCATGTGCCCACCTCCGACACGCGCATCCTGCCGGGCGGCACCGCCTTCCAGTCCGACGCCGGCATGTGCGGCGACTATGATTCCGTGCTTGGCATGCAGAAGGACGAGCCGGTGCGCCGCTTCCTGCAGAAGGTGCCCGGCACACGGCTGGAGCCCGCGACCGGCGAAGGCACGCTCTCTGGCGTCGCGGTCGACATCGACGACGCGACAGGCCTTGCGAAGGCGGTCTGGGCCGTGCGCGTCGGCCCGCATCTGAGCGAGGCCGTCCCCACCGCCTGGATCGGCGGCTGAACCTACCGCTACGCCGGCGTACTCCTTGCCAGCAGGCCTGCTGCCAGCATCGCCAGGCGGCAGACGGTCCGGGCGCCGACACCGCCGATGTCGTTCTCCGGTACGAATTCGACGATGTTGAAGCCGATGATCGGCGCTCGCTCCGCAATGCCGTTCAGCAGTTCGACGACATCGGCATAGCTCAGCCCGCCGGGCGCAAAGCCGGTGACGCCCGGAACGGCGGACGGATCCAGCCCATCGACATCGAGGCAGACGACGACCGGCCGCCCTTGCGGAACGCAGCCGCTGGCATAAGCGAGACCCTTGGCCCGCAAGATCCGCATGTCGATGATCCGGGAACCGGCCGCGAGCGCATCCTCCACGTCGGCCGGGCGGGCACTGCCCATGCCGCGGGCGCCAATCTGGACCATCGCCTTCACACCTGCGAATTCCGACGTGCGCCGCATCGTGCTGGACAGCCCGAAGCGCTCGCCCTGCACCTCGTCGCGCCAATCGATATGCGCATCGATCTGGACCACCGTGATATCGCGATGCGCCGCGAAGGCCTTCAGGGCCGGGATCTGGACGCTGTCGTCTCCGCCGAGCAGCAGAGGTGCGGCGCCCCGCGCCAGCAGCGCCGCATAGGTCGCCTCGATGCGGGCCCGGTTGCCGGCGAAATCATCCGCGTCGAAGATGATGTCGCCGCAATCCACCAGCGTCTTTCCCGGCGGCAGCAGCGGGCCGCCGAGATCGAAATCATAATGCGCGCGGTTGGGCGCGTGCCGCTTGCTGACCGCGCGGATCGCCGCGGGCGCCGCCCCGCAGAGCGGCGCGCCCAGCCGATAGGGCGTAGCGCCGGCCGCACCGATCGCCACGACAGCTCCCTTTGGAACGGCGTCGAGCGCGAGGTTGTCGCCACCGAGAAAAGTCTCTCCGCCGGCGGGAGGGCAAGGAATGTCGAAACGCATGTCAGACCCCGGACGCGAGCGATGACAACTATATGCGGCCCGGCCCGACGTTGGGGCAACCGGCCGGATCGGGAAAGCGGCATTGCGCCATGCCGGCTTGCCTGCCGGTGAAGGCGGCGCCTATAAGCCGACAATCCGTCGCATGCCCGCTCCGGGGCCGCGAGCGCCCTTCGACTTGCAAGACCAGAGGCTGAATTCCCATGGCCGGCCATTCCCAGTTCAAGAACATCATGCACCGCAAGGGCAAGCAGGACGCGGTGCGCTCCAAGCTGTTCTCGAAACTGGCCCGCGAAATCACCGTCGCCGCCAAGATGGGCATGCCCGACCCGAACATGAATCCGCGCCTGCGCATGGCGGTGCTCGCCGCGCGCGCCGAGAACATGCCCAAGGACAATATCCAGCGCGCCATCAACAAGGCGGCCGGCGGCGAAGGCGACAACTATGACGAGGTCCGCTACGAGGGCTACGGCCCCGGCGGCGCTGCCGTCATCGTCGAGGCGCTGACCGACAACCGCAACCGCACCGCTTCCGCCGTCCGCTCCTACTTCACCAAGTCGGGCGGAGCGCTGGGCGAAAGCAACTCCGTCTCCTTCATGTTCAACCGCGTCGGCGAGATCAGCTATCCGCCTGAGGCCGGCGATGCCGACAAGGTGATGGAGGCCGCGATCGAGGCCGGCGCCGACGACGTCATCTCCGACGAGAACGGCCACACCATCCTCTGCGCCTTCGACAGCCTGAACGAAGTCTCCAAGGCGCTCGAAGCCTCGCTCGGCGCCCCCGCCTCGGCCAAGCCGGTCTGGCGTCCGACGACCTCCGCCCCGCTCGACGAGGAGAAGGCCGCCTCGATGATGCGTTTGATGGAAGCGCTCGACAACGACGACGACGTCCAGAACGTCTTCGCCAATTTCGAGATCGCCGACGACATCATGGCGAAGCTCAGCGCCTGAGTTGTCTCCACGTCATGCTCGGGTCGAGCCCGAGCATGACGGCCGTTAATTCCGCCCTATCACCGCATCCCAGAGCGGCAGGCTGACCAGCGCGCTGGCGAAGATCACCAGATAGGCGATACGCCGGAAGGTGATCTCGTTTGCCAGCCGGAAGCCATGGGTTCCGGCCCACATGCCGGCGCCGTAGACCGCCATCAGCGGCAGGGCCATCTTGAGCGCCGTCATGGTCAGGATGTCGTTGCGCCAGAGGATCGCGCCCGAGATCAGCGTCGAGACGCCGAAGAAGGTCTGCAGGTTGGCGCGGGTCTTGTGCCGGTCGTTGCGCTGCGCACCCAGCCAGAACACGGCGAGCGGCATGCCGCCGATCGAGGCCATGCCGTTGAACAGGCCCGACAGCACGCCGACGCCAAGCGAGAGCGGAATGCCCGGCCGGCCGTGATAGCGCCAGCCCGAAGCCATCAGCGCGACGGCAGCCAGGATCAACACCGCCAGGATCCAGCGCATCGTTTCGCGATCGAGCCAGATCAGCAGCCATATGCCGGCGGGCAGCGCCAGCGTCGCGGTCAGGAGCAACGGCGCCACCTCCCGCCACTCGGCCTGCCTTGCGTTGCGGGCGGCGATCGGCAGGGCGAAAGGCAGGTCGATGCACCAGATCAGCCCGAGCGCCGCCACAGGACCGAGGATCATCGAGGCCAGCGGCATGAAGACCATCGCGAAGCCGAAGCCCGTGAAGCCGCGCACCAGCCCGCCGAGCAGCGTCGCCCCCAGCAGGACGGACAGGCCGGATGCGGAAATACCGGGAAAGAACGAGGCGAGGAATTCAGGCATGATCCGGCAGGTCGAGAGGCTTGCAGCACGGCTGGTGCTCGGCACCAACAGTGAAGCGGCCGGCGCGACAACCCCTGTCAGTGTGATGTGACCGATGCGCGGCGTTCATCGATCGGCAATCTGACAGTGAATCGTTAGGAAGCTCCATGGAACAAAGCGTGTCCAACCTTTAGGCTGTTCCCGTCATGAACCCACCGATTCGCATCCTCGGCATTGACCCCGGTCTCCGGAAGACCGGCTGGGGCATCATCGTCTCGGAAGGCAGCAAGCTGTCGTTCGTCGCCTGCGGCTGCATCGAGAGTGACGGCAACCTTTCGCTGGGCGAGCGCCTGCGCCAGCTCCATGAAGGCTTGAACAAGGTCCTCGCCGCCCATCGCCCGCATGAGGCTGCCGTGGAGGAAACCTTCATCAACCGCGATCCGCAATCGGCGCTGAAGCTCGGCCAAGCACGCGGCATCGCGCTGGTCGTCCCTGCCCTCGCCGGTCTCGATGTCGCGGAATACGCCGCCAACCTCGTCAAGAAGACCGTGGTCGGCGTCGGACATGCCGACAAGAAGCAGGTTCAGGCGATGATCCGCGTGCTGCTGCCAAAGGCCGAGACGAGTTCGGCCGATGCCGCGGATGCACTAGCGGTCGCGATCTGCCATGCCCAGCATCGCGGCATGAAGGCGCTCGTCGCGCAGATGCGCGCGGCGGGCTGAGCCGGAAGGCCGGGAGAGAGATTTATGATCGGCAAGCTCAAGGGCCTGATCGATTCCTACGGCGAGGACCACGTCATCATCGACGTGCAGGGCGTCGGTTATGTCGTGCAGTGCTCGGCGCGCACGCTGCAGCGCCTGCCGAAGCCCGGCGAGGCCGCGGCGCTTTCGATCGAGACCCATGTCCGCGAGGATGCGATCCGCCTCTACGGCTTCATGTCCGATGTCGAGCGGGACTGGTTCCGGCTGATGCAGGTGGTGCAGGGCGTCGGAGCCAAGGTCGCGCTCGCCATCCTCTCCACGCTGGAGCCCGGCGCGCTCGCCACCGCCATCGCCACCAACGACAAGGCGGCCGTTGCCCGCGCCCCCGGCGTCGGCCCCAAGCTCGCCCAGCGCCTCTGTGCCGAGCTCAAGGACAAGGCGCCGGCCTTCGGCCATATCGACCCAGGCGTCGTCCAGCTCTCCGGCGCGCTCGAAGACAAGAAGCTGCCGCAGCCCATCGCCGACGCCGTCTCGGCGCTCGCCAATCTCGGCTATCCGCAGGCCCAGGCCGTGGCCGCCGTCGCCGCTGCCTCCAAGGCCGCCGGAGAAGGCGCCGGCACGGCCCAGCTCATCAAGCTGGGCCTGAAGGAACTGGCGAAGTGACCGCGCCCGACCAGCTCGAACTGCGTCGGGTCACCGACAAGAGCGAGCTGCTGCGGATCATGATGGCGGCCTGGGGCTCGCATCGCATGATGATCGACCTGCATGTCTATGACGTCGCCGAGATCGACGCGCTCGGCCTCTACGAGACCGACGGCAGCACGGCCGCGTTGGCGAGCTGGACGGTCCGCGGCGAGACCGCCTATCTCTGCGCGCTCCATTCGCTGAAGCCGGGCGAAGGCGTTGCGATCCGCATGCTCGACGCCGTCCTGTTCGCCGCCCGCAAGGCCCGTGCGAAGAAGCTCAAGGCGATGCTGACCAACGACAACATGCCGGGCCTCACCTTCTACCAGCGCCGCGGCTTCCGCCTCTCGGGGCTTTATCTCGAAGCCATCGACGCCTATCGCTCGATCGTGCCGACGATCATCAAGACCGGCTACAAGGACATTCCGGTCCATGACGCCATCGAGCTGGAGATCGCATTGTGAGTGGCCCGTCGGCGATGCTCGATGAATCCCAGCAACGGCGATTCTTAAAAAGAAAAAAAATCATCACCAAGTCGATGATTGTATTGTTTTTTATCACAATAGGTCCGGCACTCGGTTTAATTTCATTTGTATTTGGCTTCTTCGTGGAAAAAATGCTGCGTTTACCCAACCTTGAACGACCTGAATTCTTTTCAACGGAAAGCCTATCGCTAGTTTATATTGCCGGATTCATTCCTGCGCTTATTGTCGGAATTTCTTCGTGCCGTACCGCGGAACCGGATGGTCGCTTCTCGCTGAAACGAGCCATGATATCTGGCACACTGATCGGGGCCTTGCTCTCGTCCCCATTTCTATTTTTTGGCTACGATATCCCGCCCCACACAATTTCGGAGCGCCTTCCGACAGCCGTGATGATCGTATGGGTCAACATTGGCGCAGCAACGCTCTCATGGGTCGTATGGGAGTTGTTGCGACGTGGAGCCATGATGACCTCGAAGAGACAAGAAGCTTAGTATCCCATGGCTGAACCTCGCCCCGGCCTCCTCTCCGCAGAAAAGCGCGACGACGACAGCGAGACCTCGCTGCGGCCGCTTTCGCTGTCCGATTTCACCGGCCAGGCCGCGGCGCGCGCCAATCTCCAGGTCTTCATCAACGCTGCCCGCACCCGCGGCGATGCGCTCGACCATGTCCTCTTCGTCGGCCCGCCGGGGCTGGGCAAGACGACGCTGGCGCAGATCGTTGCTCGCGAGCTCGGCGTGAATTTCCGCTCGACCTCGGGCCCGGTCATCGCCAAGGCCGGCGATCTCGCCGCCCAGCTCACCAACCTCGAAGAGCGCGACGTGCTCTTCATCGACGAGATCCACCGCCTCAACCCGGCGGTGGAGGAAATCCTCTATCCGGCGATGGAGGACTACCAGCTCGACCTGATCATCGGCGAAGGCCCTGCGGCACGCTCGGTCAAGATCGACCTGCCCAAGTTCACGCTCGTCGGCGCCACCACCCGCGCCGGCCTGCTGACCACGCCGCTCAGGGACCGTTTCGGCATCCCGATCCGCCTCCAGTTCTACACGGTCGAGGAATTGCAGGGCATCGTCGCCCGCGGCGCCCGCGTGCTCGGCGTGCCGATGTCGGACGACGGCGCCAACGAGATCGCCAAGCGTTCGCGGGGCACGCCGCGCATCGCCGGGCGCCTGCTCCGGCGCGTGCGCGACTTCGCCATCGTCGACGGGGACCCGATCGTCACCCGCAAGGTCGCCGACAAGGCGCTCTCCCTGCTCGATGTCGACGGCATCGGCCTCGACCAGATGGACCGGCGCTACCTCACCACCGTCGCGATCAATTTCGGCGGCGGCCCGGTCGGGATCGAGACCATCGCCGCCTCGCTCTCCGAGCCGCGCGACGCGATCGAGGAGATCATCGAGCCCTTCCTGCTGCAGCAGGGCTTCATCCAGCGCACGCCGCGCGGGCGCCTTCTCACGCCCCACGCCTTCCGCCATCTCGGCATGCCCGAGCCCTCCCGCGAGACGGCGCAGTTCGGGCTGTTCGGAAGCGACGAGGACGAAGCGTGAAGCAGGCCGTTCGCAATCTCGTCTTGGCATTCGCCCTCACGGGCCTGTTCGCATTCCTCGCTGTGTCCGCTCGCGCAGGCGACGACGTCCCACGCGGACCGGTGGAAGAAGGCTATGCCATCACGATCAAGGTGCTCGCGGCCAAGGGCAAGGCCCCGCCGCCGGCCTGGCGCCCGCCGCATCGTGACAAGCTGATGAGCAAGAGCCTCGCCGCGCTCTTCGCCCGCGACGATCTCTTTCAGGAGGAGAGCGGCGATATGGGCCAGATCGGCGCCGATCCCTTCCTCAATGGCCAGGATGGCGAGATCAAGAGGCTGAGCTTCGACACGATTCCCGTCGCGGCCGGCAAGGCGACGGTGGTGGCGAATTTCCGCAGCTTCGGCAAACCCGTCGCGGTCCAGTTCCAGATGGTCCGCGAAAACGGCGGCTGGCGCATCGACGACATCGTCAACCAGTTCGAAGGCAAGAGCTATTCGATCCGGGAAGCGCTCTCGCAGCCCTATGACTGCGGCTCTTTCATGGGCAAGCCCTGCAAGCGCTGAGCGCCTGCAGGGTTAGCGATCGCGCGCCCGCTCGGCCTATTGCCGGGCGATCTTGGATCGCATCATCGCCGGGCGAGCGCCAGCATCCTTGAGCGCGCCGGATTTCGCGGCCTTCGGATTCTCGACCGGCTGCATGCCCTTCCGCGCTGTCCGGCTCTTCGGGCGTTCCACCGCGCGCTCGCGCTGCTTCAGGGCGAGCGCCTTGCGGGCCAGGCTGCGCTGGCTCGGCGCGCGCAGCTTCTCGGCCCGGCGGGTCTGCTCGGCCCCGACGCGCTTCAGCGCCACCGTCAGCGCATCGGCCTTGGCCTTGGTTCCGTGGTTGTCGGAAGCCACGCGCGTGCCCTGCGGCGGCGCCTTGCCACGAAATTCGCGGCGTTGCTGGCGGGCGATGTCCCGCGCCCGGTTGCGCCGCTCGCGCAGGGTCTTGCCGAGATCGCGCAAGCCGTCGTCGCTTTCGCCCGAGAGCTTGCCGCGCCGGGTGCGCCCCACGAGATCGCGTTCGGATTTGTCGAGAAGTCGTTCGAGTGCCTTGGCCGATAGCGACATGGACTGTCTCCGTAGCGTTGGTGCCCGCCCCGTGATCATGCCTCCGGCCGCTGTTTTGTTCCCGCAGCCATTTGCTCGCGATGCGTCTGGCCTATATGCCGGCCGCCATGACCAAGACCCATCAGATCACTGTCCGCGTCTATTATGAAGACACGGATTTTTCCGGCGTCGTCTATCACGCCTCCTATCTGCGCTTCATGGAACGCGGCCGCACCGAGCTGATCCGGGCACTCGGCGTCGAGCAGCGCGAGCTCTTCGACGGCGAGACGGCGCTGGGCTTCGCCGTCCGCAAGATGACGATCGACTTCCTGCGCCCGGCCGTGATGGACGACCTCCTCACCATCGAGACCCGCTCGGTCGAAGCGCGCGGCGCCACCATGGACCTCGAGCAGCGCGTGCTGCGCGGCGAGGACGTGCTGATCACCGCGCAGGTCAAGGTCGCCTGCGTCGGCGGCGGCAAGGCGCGGCGCATCCCCGACGGGCTGCGCAAGCGCCTGATGCTCGACGATTGAGCCGATGAAGATCGACATCGACGCTGCACCCGCCGCCATGTTAGCGCTCCTTACATGAGCTGGAAGCGCGACAGACCGGAACACCCCCGCGGCTACCACCACGGCAACCTCAAGGAGGAGCTGGTGCGGGCCGCCCTCGGGCTGATCGGCGAGAAGGGGCCGAACGGCTTCACCTTCGCCGAGGCCGCGCGGCTGGCCGGCGTCAGCCCCGCCGCGCCCTATCGGCATTTCCGGGACCGCGACGAGCTGCTCGCCGATGTCGCGACGCGCGGCTTCCAGGCCTTTGAGGCCGCCTTGATGCGCGCCTGGGATCAAGGCAAGCCCGATCCCGAGACCGCCTTCCAGCGCCTCGGCCGCGCTTATCTCGCCTTCGCCCATGACGAGCCGGCCTATTATTCCGCGATGTTCGAGGCCGGCGTGCCGCTCGATGCCAGCCCCGAGCTGCGCGCGGCGGCCGATCGCGCCTTCGCAGCCCTGCGTCAGTCGGCGGAGGCGCTGATCGCGCTGCTCCCGCAGGGCAAGCGCCCCCCGGCCCTGATGGTGGCGCTGCACATCTGGTCGATGTCCCATGGCATCGCCGCCCTCTTCGGCCGCGCCGATGGCGGGCGCCGCCCGCTGCCGATGTCCGCGGCCGAGCTGCTGGAAGCCGGCACGCTCATCTATCTGCAGGGCCTGGGCATTGGCGGCGACGGGCCCACTCCGAAAGCGGATTGAGGCCGATCAGACGCAACCGTGATTCTCGGGCGGGGCGCAGCGTAGACCCGAGAATCTCAGGCAGGATGGGCTCCTGACTGCCCTGAAGTGCTCGGCTCAGGCCCGAGCATGACGCCCGGCAACGCTCCCTTTTACGACCCCAACCACATCCATCTTGACAAGCCGCACCCTCGGGGCCATTTATGTAAATGTGATTTACATTCACGAGACGGAGACAATCATGCCGATCGTCGCGAAGTTGGACGAGTACGGAAAAGGAGCCTGGATCGCCTTCGCTGTTCTCGGCTTCATCCTGTTCTGGCCTCTGGGTCTGGCGACCCTGGCCTTTCTTTTTTGGAGTGGACGCATGGGTTGCGGAGCATATGGAGACCGATACGAGCATCGGATGAGCCGTCTTCAGGGCAAGATGGACCGGCTGCGCGAGCGCATGGGCGGCCGTGAAGGCGGCTTCGGCGGCGGCTTCGGCGGCTGGGGCCGCGGCCCCTCCAGCGGCAACCACGCCTTCGACGAGTATCGCAGCGAAACGCTGCGCCGCCTCGAAGAGGAGCAGCGCGAGTTCCAGGACTTCCTGAGCCGCCTGCGCATGGCCCGCGACAAGGCCGAGTTCGACCAGTTCATGGCCGATCGCCGCAACAATCCGCAGCCCAACCCGCCGGGCGCGCCGACCATCCAGCCCGACGCAGCCTAAGCAGGCTTCTGCAAGTCTGACGCGTAGGCCTAGCGCCTTCCTCGCCCGCTCCGCGCAACGGAGCGGGTTTTTTGTTACCGCGGAGCCGTCGCAGGCGCGTCGGGAAGCGGCCGTATACCGTACATTAACCTTGCCGGATGCTTAACTCGATCCGGAGCATGCGTTTCGTGGGAAACCCCGTTTCGGCCCATCTTTCGCCGGATTCGCGCGCGATTGACGGGATACGGCATTTTCCCCGATCGCGGAAACGGGCGGCGGCGTGGGTCTCCCGCGACGCGAGCGGCGGGGTTTGGGCCGGAGCCCGACCGGGAACGAGAATCTCCCGGCTCGGTAATCGGCCAGACCGCCTGGGTAGAAGGATGACAGGATGAACCCCGCCGACGTCGCGCAGGCCGCGCCGCAGATCGACATGTCGTTCTGGACGCTGTTCTGGCACGCCCATATCGTCGTCAAGCTGGTCATGCTCGGCCTGATCGGCGCCTCGATCTGGTGCTGGTCGATCATCATCGACAAGACGCTGCTCTATCGCCGCACCCGCAAGGACATGGACGCCTTCGAGGAAGGCTTCTGGTCGGGCCGCTCGCTCGAAGAGCTCTATCGCGACCTTGCGGGCCAGCCGGTCAACGACATGGGCGCGGTCTTCGTCGCCGCGATGCGGGAATGGAAGCGTTCCTTCGAGAATGGCGGCCGCTCCGTGGCCAGCCTCTCCCAGCGCATCGACAAGGTTCTGGACGTCACCATCCAGCGCGAGACGGAGCGGCTGGAATCGAAGCTGCTCGTGCTCTCCACCATCGCCTCTGCCGCCCCCTTCATCGGCCTCTTCGGCACGGTCTGGGGCATCATGCACTCCTTCACCGCCATCGCGGTCTCGAAGAACTCCTCGCTCGCCGTGGTCGCCCCCGGCATCGCGGAAGCGCTCTTCGCAACCGCCATCGGCCTCTTCGCCGCGATCCCCGCCCTGATGGCCTACAACAAGCTGCAGGCCGAGGTCGCCAAGGCGCAGGGGCGGCTGGAAGCGTTCGCCGACGAGTTCTCCGCGATCCTGTCGCGGCAGATCGACGAACGTCTGGCCGCGTGAGGGCCTGAGCCGATGGGTATGTCCGCAGCCACAGGCGCCAAGGGCGGGTCCCGCCGAGGCCGTCGCGGGCGCCGCCACGGCGCCATCGCCGAGATCAACATGACGCCGTTCATCGACGTCATGCTGGTGTTGCTGATCATCTTCATGGTCGCCGCGCCGCTCATCGCGACCGGCGTGCCGCTCGACCTGCCGCAGACCGGCGCCAAGCCGATCAATGTCGACCAGAAGCCGATCACTATCGCCATCGACAGCAAGGGCCAGATCTTCCTGCAGGATCAGCCGACGCTGGAGCCCGATCTCGTGGCGAGGCTGCAGGGCCTCGCCAAGCAGGGCTTCGACGAGCGCATCTATGTGCGCGGCGACAGGCAGGTGGATTACGGGCGGGTTGCCTCGGTGATGTCGACCATCACCTCGGCTGGCTACAAGCGCGTCGCGCTGGTCACCGAACCGGCAAGCCGCTGAAGGCATAGAAGCGTAGGGATGTTAAGGGCGTGAAGCTTTCGACCTCCGAACCTGGCATGCTGATGTCGGCGCTCGGCCACGCGACGTTCCTCGTCGCGGGGCTGCTGGCGTTTTCGTCGCCGACGCCGCTGCCGGAGAACGAGGAAGCCATCGCGGTCGAGGTGGTCGACCCCAGCGCGTTGAACCAGGTGACGCGCGGCGAGCGCAACGCCCAGAAGGTCGAGACGGAGCCGAAGCCCCGTGCCGAGCGCCAGTCCGAGGTTACCGAGCGCAAGGAAGCTGGCGAGGCCAAGACCGACACGCCTGCCCCGCCCTCCCGCCCCGCCGAGCTGAAGACCGCGGACGAAAGCGCCTCCGCGCCGCTGCCTCCGACTCGCACGGCCGAGGCCCCGAAGCCGGAAACCAAGCCGCCAGAGCCCGCCAAGCAGCCGCCGCAGAAGAGCGAGGCCGCCGCTGCTCAGGAGGCCGAGCAGAAGCGCGAGGCGCAGGCGAAGCTCGCCGAGGAGGCCGAGCTCGCTGCCAAGGCCAAGCAGGCCGAGGAAGAACAGAAGGCCGCTGCCAAGGCGAAGGCTGAAGCCGACGCCCAGGCCAAGCGCGTCGCCGAAGCAAAGGCGAAAGCCGAAGCGCTCGCCAAGGCTGAAGCCGACAAGGCTGCCAAGGACAAGGCGGAGGCCGCCGCCAAGGCCAAGGCGGAAGCCGACGAGAAGGCCAAGATCGCCGCCCAGGCGAAGGCCAAGCAGGAGGCGGAAGCCAAGGCCAAGCGCGAGCTCGAGGTCGCCAAGAACTTCAACCCGAGCGACATCGAGCGGCTGCTGCAGTCGAAGGAGAAGGCCCAGTCCTCCGGCTCCTCGGCGCCTCAGGTCAACCGCACCGCCTCGCTCGGCACCGAGCGCGGCTCGGCGCAGAAGCTGAGCCCCTCGCTGCGCGCGCAGCTTATCGGCATCATCCAGGATCAGCTGCTGAAGTGTTGGAACGTGCCGATCGCGCTCGCCAATGCGCAGGGCGGCGGCAACATCGTCCCATCGGTCAGGATGAAGCTCAACACGGACGGCTCGCTCGCCGCCCAGCCGGGCGTGATCAATTCCTCGTCCGACCCGCTTTTCCGCGTCGCCGCCGATTCGGCGCTGACCGCGACCCGCCGCTGCGCACCGTTGCGCATTCCGGCTCAATTCGCCGCCTATTATGACGACTGGCGTGACGTCGTCGTCAATTTCGACGCAAGGGACGTACTGTGACCCTGATCGACCGCACTCCCCTCCCGCTGCTGGCTGCCGCTCCGACGCGCCGCCGCCTCCTGGCAACCGCCGGCGCGAGCCTTCTCGTGCCCACCGTCGCGCGCGCTGAACTCGTCATCGACCTGCGCGGCGGCACCTTCCAGCCCCTGCCGATCGCCATCGCCGATTTCGGCGGCGAGGGTGGCGTGCTGGTCTCCGGCGTCATCGCGAACAACCTGAAGCGCTGCGGCTATTTCCTGCCGGTCGACAAGTCCCGCTTCCCCGAGCCCAACCCGCCCTTCGACACCGCGCCGCGCTTCGACGCCTGGAAGGCTGCCGGCGTGCAGGCGCTGGTCACCGGCCGTGTGGCGCGCGACGGCGGACGCCTGCGCACCGAATTCCGCCTCTGGGACGTCGCGACCGGCACCCAGACCGACGGTCAGCAGTATTTCACCGATCCCAACAACGCCCGCCGCGTCGGCCACATCATCTCCGACGCGATCTTCACCAAGGTCACTGGCGTGGGCGGCTTCTTCGACACGCGCGTCGTTTTCGTCGATGAGTCCGGCCCGAAGGAGAGCCGCCGCAAGCGCCTCGCCATCATGGACCAGGACGGCGCCAATGTGCGCTACCTGACGGACGGCAACATGTCGGTGGTGACCCCGCGCTATTCGCCGGTTTCGCAGGAGGTCACCTTCATGACCCAGCGGACCGGCGAGCAGCCGCGCGTGCAGGTGCTCAACATCGAGACCGGCCAGCGGCAGATCGTCGGCAACTTCCCTGACATGAGCTCGAGCCCGCGCTTCGCGCCGAACGGCCAGCGCGTCGTGCTTTCGCTGCAGCAGGGCGGCAACTCCAATCTCTACGCCATCGACATCGGCTCGCGCACGACGCAGCGCCTGACCTCGACGGCCGCGATCGACACCTCACCCTCCTATGCGCCGGACGGCTCGCGCATCGTCTTCGAGAGTGACCGCGGCGGCCAGCAGCAGCTCTATGTGATGCCGGCCGGCGGCGGCGAAGGGCAGCGCATCTCCTTCGGCCAGGGGCGTTACTCGCAGCCGAGCTGGTCTCCACGCGGGGATCTGATCGCCTTCACCCGCCAGGGCGGCGGCGGCTTCGCCATCGGCGTGATGCGTCCCGACGGTTCGGGCGAGCGTATCCTCACCGAGGGCTTCCACAACGAGGCCCCGAACTGGGCGCCGAACGGCCAGTACATCATGTTCTTCCGCGATCCGGGCGGACAATCCGGCGGCAAGCTTTACATGGTGGACATTACAGGGCGCGTCGAAGCGCCGGTGCCGACCCCCGCCTTCGCTTCCGACCCGACCTGGTCGCCGCTATTGAGCGGGCAGCGCTAAGGCGAAAAGCGCCCCGTCATTTATGTGCTCCGCGAAGCCGCCCGAAGACCTCGGGCGGCTTTTGCTTTTGCGCTATCGCCGGCTCAATCGCGATAGACCGGCTCCTCTGTATCGAGCTGCCGGCGGATGGAAGCCAGGTGCAGACGCGCCGATTCCGGATCGCCCTCGCGCATCTGGCGATAGGCCGCCTCGGCGATCTCCGGCTTGACCGGCAGGACCTGGCGCCCCGTCGCGAGTGCCAACGCCTGAACCTCGCAGGCCCGCTCGAGATAATAGAGGTCGTCCCACGCCTCGGCGATGTTCGGCCCCAGCACCATCACGCCATGATGCTTCATGAACACGATGTCGGCCTCGCCGACCGCGGCGGCGATGCGGTCGCCCTCGCGCTCGTCCAGCGCCAGCCCGTTATAGTCGCGGTCGACCACGGTGCGGCCGTAGAACTTGAGCGCCGTCTGCCCCGCGAAGATCAGCGGATCCCCCTCCGTCATGGAGAGCGCCGTCGCATAGGGCATGTGCGTGTGGAACGCGACCTTCGCGCGCGGGATGTTCTTGTGGATACGGGCATGGATGTAGAAGGCCGTGGCCTCCGGCTGCCCCTCGCCGGAGACGACATTGCCGTGGAAGTCGCAGATCAGCAGCTTCGAAGCCGTCAGCTCCCGGAAGGCCCAGCCATAGGGATTGACGATGAACAGGTCGTCATAGCCCGGCACCAGCGCCGAGAAGTGATTGCAGATCCCCTCCTCGAAACCGTAACGTGCAGCCATCCGGAAGGTCGCGGCCAGGTCCCGGCGCGCCTCCCAAACCGCTTCCGAGTCGAGATCGGGCTGGTTCGGGCCGCGAAGGGGCGTCACGTTCGCAGCGCCGGACTTAAGGGAATGGGCCATCGCGATCTCCGCTCGGGACAGGAAGACGGACCGAGGCATGCATCGGGCCGCATGCCCCAACGATAGACCGGGACGCGCGAAAGATGCGCTGCAATTCCGCGCCGCGTTTGCGCAATTTTTTCGCGCCTCGCCGGAGACTTCAGCTGATCCCTCAGGCTTGGCGCTTGCCACGCCATTTGGCTGCATGAGGCAGCATGAACAAGTAGAGCCCGCTGAACAGCAGCAGGAACAGTGGGAGCAGGGGCGAATAGACGATCCAGGCAGGCGGCTCGCCGCGCGCCATCGCGAGGAAATTCGCAAGGACGGTGGCCGTGAAGACGATCGACAGCCAACGATGGCCCTGCCGGATTCCGGTGTTCCAGGTCACGGAAAGCTCCTTTGATGTTGGGATATGAGGAAAGGCGACTTCCTAGTCGCGCGCAGCGACCTCTTCGAGCTTGGAGAGGAACTGCTGCCAGCCGGCCTTGGCGCCGCCGAAAGCCTGCTTTTGCTCCGGCCGGAAACCGACCTGTTCCATGCGCAGATGCGTACCCTTGGCCGAGGGCGTGAGCGTGAAGGTCACCACGCTCTTGAGCGCATAGGCCGGGTCGTCATGCGCGAAGTCCCACGTGTAGGAGAGCGACCGGTTCGGCTCGATGGTCAGCACCTCGCAATCCAGTACCCCGCCCCACTCGCCGCGCAGGTTGAAGCGGTGGCCGACCTTCGGCACGAAATCGTTCTTCATCAGCCATTCCGTGATCAACTGCGGCTGCGTGAGCGCGCGCCAGAGCTTCTCCGGCGGATGGGGCATCTCGCGCTCGACGATCACGGAGCGTGTTTCGGTCATTGGTCCATCCTTTTGAGCAGATCTTCGAGATCGTCGAACCGGCTCTCCCAGTATCCGGCCATGCGGTTGGTCCAGTCGGTGAGAGGTGCGAGCGCTGCGAGCTGCGCGCTGTAATGCGTCTGGCGGCCCTGATGGCGGTCCCTCACCAGCCCCGCCTGTTTCAGGACGGCCAGGTGCTTCGAGACCGCCGGCTGCGAGACCCCGGCCTGCGCGGTGAGCGCGACGACGGTCTGTTCGCCCTGGCTGCACAGGCGCTCGAAAATGCCCCGCCGGGTCGGGTCGGCCAGCGTCTTGAACAGCAAGTCATAGGCGTCGGGCATCTGAGATCCATAACCGATCAGCTATGAATAAACCCATAACCAACCAGCTATAGATTCGTCAACCGACAACCCCGAACTTTTTGGGGCGGCTATCCGGGCCGCGCCGAATCACTCATCGGCAGGTTCGGCCGGCGGGCATCTCTGTGCCCCTGACGCAACAGCCTGCCCTCTAAATGCCTTTTGCCATAATTGGTTAACCATAAGCCGCAATGCCGCCACTTCGCCTTGTTTTGGCAAGGTCTCGTTTAGGTTGACGCTTCATTGATGAAGCCAAGCGAGGCGCTCCTCGAAGGGCGCCGCCACAGGTTTCGATTGCCCGGAGTTCATCCATGTTGACCACCCTCTTCGCCGGCGGCCGCACCGTCCGCTTCGCCGCCGCCCTCGCCGCCACGCTCGCGCTCGGCGCCTGCTCCAAGGATCAGAATGCCGATGGCTCGGGCTTCGGCGCCGGTGGCGCCGCGACGCCGGGCAGCGCGCAGGACTTCGTCGTGAATGTCGGCGACCGCGTCTTCTTCGAGACCGACTCGACCGATCTCACCTCGACCGCGACCGCCACCCTCGACAAGCAGGCCCAGTGGCTGCAGCGCTATCCGCGCTACACCTTCACCGTCGAAGGCCATGCCGACGAGCGCGGCACGCGCGAGTACAACTATTCGCTCGGCGCCCGCCGCGGCCAGACCGTGCGCGACTATCTCGCCTCGCGCGGCATTGCCGCCAACCGCATGCGCACGATCTCCTACGGCAAGGAGCGCCCGGTCGCGGTCTGCAACGACATCTCCTGCTGGTCGCAGAACCGCCGCGCCGTCACGGTGCTGGACGGCGCCGGCGGCGCCTGATCGCTGCAGCAAGATCCTAAAAGGAAAGGCCCCGGACATCGTCCGGGGCCTTTTTCCGTTCCGTCACTTCGGGACCAGCCCGAGCACGGCGTCCCTGCATCACCCTACTGCGGTCGGGATCAGGCTCTTCGCCACGCCTTCGATCCGCTCGGCTGCGGCGACCAGCGCTTCTGCCGCCCGGTCCTCGATCTCGGTGAGGCGCCGGTCGGTGGCCCCGGCATTGCCCTGCGTCGCGGCGAGGTCGGTCTCGAGCCGGGATACGCGCTGCCTGAGCTCGTGCACCTCATCGGCCACCATCAGCGCCGCCATGACATGCAGGCGCATATCGCCGATTTCGCCGAAAGCCTCCCGCATATCTCCGATCTTCTCGTCATAGAACCGCGCAAGGCCTTCCAGATGGGCTTCCTCGCCCTCTCCGCAGGCCATGCGATAGGCCTTCCCTGCGATCATGACGTTGACTTGCGGCATGTGCTTTCCTGCCTTCTTCTCGTTTCAGCCTCCGGCTCCCCCCAACCGGATCCTGTTTACGCCCTTACTCTTCCATCTCCGGCTCGGCCGGCTGCTGGGCCTGGACGCGATCGATCACCGCACTGATCACGTTCATCGCCCGCTGCAGCCGCTGGTCGACATCGGCAGCAGCCGTTTCGACATGCCCGAGCCGCGCCATCGCGCCGTCGAGATCCGCCGCGAGCCGGGCCCGGTCGTCCTGCATCAGCGCCAGTTCCGTCTCGAGGTTTGAGCGGCTGCGCTCCGCATCAATCCGCCGCCGCGCAGCTGCTTCCAGCTGTCCCAGCGCTCCGTCCAGCCGCGCCAGCGCATTGTCCAGCATCAGGCTCGCCACCATCGCTCTCCTTTCAGATCGAAGCCGGCTCACACGATTCGTGACTGAATTTACAGCAGAATGCGGGAAAACAGGAATCGCTCGTGGGGCAGGAAGCTTAACCCTCCAATAGCTTGGCCCGCGAGGCTGAGACGGAACCTGCGAAAAACCGCGTGACAGGGGGCCGGAACACCGCCCGAACCCACATCCGCGAATTGACTTGAGCCGATGGCAAGGCCTAATCCACCCCGTCCTTTCGCCGTCCGGATCGCTGAGGCACCGGCCATCCGCCGCCCGACGTAAAGCCCGAGAGCATCATGACCAGCATCGACCGCGCCCAGCACGACAAGCTTGCCAACGCCATCCGCGGCCTGGCGATGGACGGCGTCGAGAAGGCCAAGTCCGGCCATCCCGGCCTGCCGATGGGCGCGGCCGACGTCGCGACCGTGCTCTTTACCCGCGTGATGAACTACAACGCCGCCGACCCGCGCTGGCCGGACCGCGATCGTTTCGTGCTCTCCGCCGGCCATGGTTCGATGCTGCTCTACGCCCTGCTCTATCTCACCGGCACGCCCGGCATGGAGCTCGACGACCTCAAGCTCTTCCGCCAGCTCGAGTCGAAGACGCCGGGCCATCCCGAGAACTTCATGACAAGCGGCGTCGAGACCACCACCGGCCCGCTCGGCCAGGGCCTCGCCACCGCCGTGGGCATGGCGATGGCCGAGCGCATGCTCGCCGCCGAGTTCGGCAAGAAGGTCGTCGACCACCGCACCTATGTGCTCGCCTCGGACGGTGACCTGATGGAAGGCATCAGCCAGGAGGCGATCGCGCTCGCCGGCCACCAGAAGCTGAACAAGCTGATCGTGCTCTGGGACGACAACGGCATCTCGATCGACGGCCCGCTGACCATCACCGACAATGTCGACCAGGTCGCCCGCTTCAAGGCCTGCGGCTGGCGCGCCGAGCGCGTCGACGGCCATGATCCGGACGCCATCGAGGCCGCGATCCGCCGCGCCCAGAAGTCCAACAAGCCGACCATGATCGCCTGCAAGACCGTGATCGGCTTCGGCGCCCCGAAGAAGGCCGGCACCTCCAAGGCCCATGGCGAGCCGCTCGGCGCCGAGGAACTCGCCGCCGCCAAGCAGAAGCTCGGCATCACCGGCGGCGCCTTCGAGGTCGCGGCCGATGTGCTCAAGGCTTGGCGCGCGGCCGGCAAGGCCGGCGCGAATGCGCACGCCAACTGGCGCAGCCGCTTCGGCCTCCTTTCCGAACGCAAGCGCGCCGAATTCGACCGCCGCCTCGCCCACACCGTCCCGGCAAAGCTCGACAAGGCGATCCTCGCCCACAAGAAGGCGCTGATCGCTGCGCCGCAGGCCGTTGCGACCCGCAAGGCCTCGGAGCTCGCGCTCGAAGCCATCACCCCGATCATGCCCGAACTGGTGATGGGGTCTGCCGATCTGACGCCCTCGAACAACACCCGCGTCAAGGCCGCCGAAGACTTCACGCCCAAGACGCCGAAGGGCCGCTATGTCCGCTACGGCATCCGCGAGCACGGCATGGCCGCGGCGATGAACGGCATCACTCTCCATGGCGGCTTCCGCACCGCCGGCGGCACCTTCCTCGTCTTCGCCGACTATGCCCGCCCCTCGATGCGGCTCGCCGCGCTGATGGGCCTGCCGGTCGTCTACGTCATGACGCATGACTCGATCGGCCTGGGCGAGGACGGTCCGACCCACCAGCCGGTCGAGCAGATCGCCTCGCTGCGCGCGATGCCGAACATGCGCGTCTTCCGCCCGGCCGATACGATCGAGACCGCCGAGGCCTGGCAGTATGCGCTGGAGCACACCAAGGGTCCGACGGTGCTCGCCCTCTCGCGCCAGAACCTGCCGCAGCTGCGCACCGACGCCTCGGCCAAGAACCGTTCGGCCACCGGCGCCTATGAGCTGCTCGCGGCCGAGGGCGGCAAGGCTCAGGTCTCGCTCTTCGCCTCAGGCTCCGAGGTCGAGCTCGCTGTCGCTGCGCGCAAGCTGCTGGCCGAGAAGGGCGTCCGCGCCCGCGTGGTCTCCGTGCCTTCGCTCGAGCTTCTGCTGGAGCAGGACGAGGCGACGCAGACCGCCATCATCGGCTCGGCCCCGGTCAAGGTCGCGGTCGAGGCCGGCGTGCGCTTCGGCTGGGATGCCGTGATCGGCCATGACGGCACCTTCATCGGCATGAACTCCTTTGGCGCCAGCGGCCCCTACAAGGACGTCTACAAGCACTTCGGCATCACGGCGGAAGCTGTCGCGGACGCCGCGATGAAGAAGCACAACGCCTGATTCTGCCCGCACAGGCGGAGATTCCCGAAACAGGTCTTGCGTTCGGCCACGCTTTGGCCGAATTGCCCGCGTGAATGGCGTGCGAACGCCGTGGCAGAGCATCGCGCGGAGAAGTGGACACCGGTTTTTCGCGCAAGCGATGGTCCGAATGGTCGAAGGAGAGGATTGAGATGACGGTCAAGGTGGCGATCAACGGCTTCGGCCGCATCGGGCGCAACGTGCTGCGCGCGATCATCGAGTCGAAGCGCAAGGACATCGAGGTCGTGGCGATCAACGATCTCGGCCCGGTCGAGACCAACGCCCATCTCTTCCGCTTCGACTCCGTCCATGGCCGCTTCCCCGGCACGGTGACGGTCTCCGGCGACACGATCGATGTCGGCCGCGGCCCGATCAAGGTCACCGCCGTGCGGGACCCGAAGGAGCTGCCGCACAAGGCCCTCGGTGTCGATATCGCTCTGGAATGCACCGGCATCTTCACCACCAAGGAGAAGGCCGCCGCCCATCTCGCCGCCGGCGCCAAGCGCGTCCTGGTTTCGGCCCCCTGTGACGGCGCCGACCTCACGGTCGTCTATGGCGTCAACCACAGCGCCCTGTCGGCCGAGCACCTCGTCGTCTCGAACGCCTCGTGCACCACGAACTGCCTCGCGCCGGTCGTGCGCGTGCTGCAGGACACGGTCGGCATCGACAAGGGCTTCATGACCACGATCCATGCCTATACCGGCGACCAGCCGACTCTGGATACCATGCACAAGGATCTCTATCGCGGCCGCGCCGCGGCGATGTCGATGATCCCGACCTCGACCGGCGCCGCCAAGGCGATCGGCCTCGTCATCCCCGAGCTGAAGGGCCGGCTCGACGGCACCTCGATCCGCGTGCCGACGCCGAACGTCTCGGTCGTTGACTTCAAGTTCCTGGCCAAGCGCAAGACCACGGTCGAGAAGATCAACGACGCGATCATCAAGGCTTCGAAGCGCGGGGCGCTGAAGGGCATCCTCGGCGTCACCGACCAGCCCAACGTCTCGATCGACTTCAACCACGACTCGCATTCGTCGACCTTCGCGCTCGACCAGACCAAGGTGATGGACGAGAAGTTCGTCCGCATCCTCTCCTGGTACGACAACGAATGGGGCTTCTCGAACCGCATGAGCGACACGGCCGTCGCCATGGGCAAGCTGCTCTGACCATCACGAGGGCCGCGCCGCAAAGTGCGGCCCTTTTTCGTCGACCCTCATCGGACGGACAGCTGATGACCAAGATCGAGCCGACCATAGACCAGCCCGCCACGGAAGGCGCCGAGCCGAACACCTCACCCGCCACCTGGCGGCAGGTCCGGCAGCAGGACACCGTTTCCGCCGAGACGGCCGCGCCGGCCGCCGCCGCAGTCCCCGTGCCGGCTCCGCAGGCCGCGCAGGCCGTCGTGGCTCCCCCTCCGGTGGCTCCGCCGCCGGCGGCCCAGATCGTCGCCGTCGCTCCGGCGCTTTCCGCCTCTGCGCCTGCCCGCGCATCCGACCCGCGCCAGCTCGACCAGCTCGCGCGCATCGAGGACAAGGCTGCCCGCATCGAGGAGAAGTTCGCCCGTTACGAGGCCGTTCTGACCCGCGCCGAGGCCTCGCTTGAACGCGCCGCCCACAAGGTCGACAGCGCCGCCGGCACCATGGACTTCGCCTCGATCCGCGGCGAGGTCGCTGCCCTGCGCGAGCGCATCGACGCGACGCCGCGCGCCGGCACGCTCTTCCTCACCGCGATCGTCACTGCGGTGCTGACTGTGGCCCTCACCGTCCTCGTGCTGCGCTTCGGCGTGCCCGGCCTGTTCGGGAGCCTGCTGGTCCGATGAGCGCCTTCCGCACCCTCGATGACGCCGATCTCGCCGGCAAGCGCGTCCTCCTGCGCGTCGACCTCAACGTCCCGATGGAGGACGGCAAGGTCAGCGACACGACCCGCATCGACCGCGTGCTGCCGACGATCCGCGAGATCGCCGACAAGGGCGGCAAGGTCATCCTGCTCGCCCATTTCGGCCGCCCCAAGGGCCGCGACGACAAGAACAGCCTGAGGCAGATCGTCCCGGCGCTCGGCCATGCGCTCGGCCATGCGCTCGGCCATGCGCTCGGCCGCCCCGTCACCTTCGTCGAGGACTGCATCGGCGATCCCGCCGCAAAGGCGGTCGCGGCGGCGAAGAACGGCGATGTCCTCCTGTTCGAGAACACCCGCTTCCACGCCGGCGACGAGAAGAACGACCCCGAATTCGTCAAGGCGCTCGCCGCCAATGGCGACCTCTACGTCAACGACGCATTCTCGGCCGCCCACCGGGCCCACGCCTCGACCGAGGGCCTCGCCCATGTGCTGCCGGCCTATGCCGGACGCACCATGCAGGCGGAGCTGGAGGCGCTCTCGGCCGGCCTCGACAACCCGGCCCGGCCGGTGATGGCGATCGTCGGCGGCGCCAAGGTCTCGACCAAGCTCGAACTGCTCGGCAACCTCGTCAAGAAGGTCGACGTCCTCGCCATCGGCGGCGGCATGGCCAACACCTTCCTGGCGGCGCGCGGCGTCAATGTCGGCAAGTCGCTTTGCGAGCACGATCTGGTCGGGACCGCCCGCGAGATCGAGGAGAAGGCCAAGGCGGCCGGCTGCGAGATCCTGCTGCCCGTCGATGCGCTGGTGGCGCGCGAGTTCAAGGCTCATCCCGGCCACCGCGTCGTGCCGGTCGGCGGCGTCGAGGCGGATGAAATGATCCTGGACGCCGGCCCGCTCTCGGTCGCCGAGGTCGTGCTAAGGCTGGAGAAGGTCAAGACGCTGGTCTGGAACGGCCCCTTCGGCGCCTTCGAGCTGCCGCCCTTCGACACCGCGACCGTCGCGGTCGCCAAGGCTGCCGCGAAGCGCGTCGCAGCCGGGGAGCTGGTCGCGGTGGCGGGCGGCGGCGACACCGTCTCGGCCATGAACCATGCCGGCGTGGCCGAAGACCTGACTTACATCTCCACCGCCGGCGGCGCCTTCCTCGAATGGATGGAAGGCAAGGCCCTGCCCGGCGTCGAGGCGCTGCGGAAGCCCTGAGCAGAACCTGCTGACGAAATCAAAAGCCGCGCTGTCACCAGAGCGGCTTTTCGATTTTAAGCGCTTTCCCCGCTTTCGCTTTACCTTTGTCTTAGTTCGCCGCTAAACCCTCCCTACATTCATTGCCTCAAAGGGGAGAGCCAAAGTGGCCCGTATTACGCTTCGCCAGTTGCTCGATCATGCCGCCGAGAACGACTACGGCGTGCCAGCCTTCAACATCAACAATATGGAGCAGGCTCTGGCGATCATGGCGGCGGCGGATGCGACCGACGCACCCGTCATCATCCAGGCCTCGCGCGGCGCCCGCAGCTACGCCAACGACATCATGCTCAAGCACATGATGGACGCGGTCACCGAGATTTACCCGCATATCCCCGTCTGCGTGCATCTCGACCACGGCAACGAGCCGGCGACCTGCATGACCGCGATCCAGGCCGGCTTCACCTCGGTGATGATGGACGGCTCGCTCAAGGCCGACGGCAAGACCCCCGGCGACTGGGACTACAATGTCGGCGTGACGAAGACCGTCACCGACATGTCCCATCTCGGCGGCATCTCGGTCGAGGGTGAGCTCGGCGTGCTCGGCTCGCTGGAATCCGGCGAGGGCGAGAAGGAGGACGGCCACGGCTTCGAGGGCAAGCTCAGCCACGACCAGCTCCTGACCAATCCCGATGAGGCCGTGAAGTTCGTCGCCGAGACCAAGGTCGATGCGCTCGCCATCGCCATGGGCACCTCGCATGGCGCCTACAAGTTCACCCGCAAGCCCGACGGCGCGATCCTGGCGATGCATGTCATCGAGGAGATCCACAAGCTGCTGCCGAACACGCATCTCGTGATGCACGGCTCGTCGTCGGTCCCGCAGGACCTCCAGGACATCATCAACCAGTACGGCGGCAAGATGCCCCAGACCTGGGGCGTGCCGGTCGAGGAGATCCAGCGCGGCATCAAGCACGGCGTCCGCAAGATCAACATCGACACCGACAACCGCATGGCGATGACCGGCCAGATCCGCAAGATCCTCTCCGAGAACCCCGGCGAGTTCGATCCGCGCAAGTATCTGAAGCCTGCGATGGAAGCGATGACCAAGCTCTGCAAGCTGCGCCTGGAGGAGTTCAACACCGCGGGCCAGGCCTCCAAGATCAAGCGCGTCATCACGCTGGCCGACATGGCCAAGCGCTACGCCAAGGGCGAGCTCGACCCGACCTTCGGCGCCAAGAAGGCCGCGTAATCAAGATGCCGCCCCGGCTCCGTTTCACCCCTCGCCGGGGCGGCATTCAGCAATGAAGAAGGTGCTGTTCGTCTGCAGCCAGAACCGCTTGCGCAGCCCGACGGCCGAACAAATCTTTTCGATGCGAGCCGATATCGAAGTCGCTTCGGCTGGAACCAACAATGACGCGGAAACCCCGCTGACCGCGGAACTGGTCGCTTGGGCGGATATCGTTTTCGTCATGGAGAAGGAGCACCGCCACAAGCTCCAGCGGCGCTTCAAGAAACATCTGAAGGCGCGGCTGATCTGCCTCGATATCCCGGACGATTACCAGTTCATGGACCCTCTGCTTGTGAGCCTCCTTCAGTCCAAGGTTGGCCGCTTCTTGCCCTGATAACGAAGAGCAATTCCGACAAGCAGAAACGCCCGATCATGGCGACCGGGCGTTTCGTTTTTCAGGAGATGCCCGGATCAGACCGTGCCGTGACGGCAAGCCGCCTCAAACGCCGATCTTGCCGCCGCCGCGCTTGGTGATCGCCACGACGGAGGGCCGCACCGGCATGTCCGGCTTGAAGTCCGGCCAGCGGGTCGAGAGATCCTCGTAATAGGAGCGGCGGCCGAAGGCCGGCCAGTCCGGCCCATCATCGCCGGGATGCTGCACGGCGACGAAGGCGGTCGTATCGTCCGGCGTGAAGCAGGGGCCGCAGAGCTCCGCACCGTGCGGCACACGGTAGAACAGCTTCGAGGTCCGGCGCGCGCCGCCCTCCGTGTCGACCGCCCAGAGACCGTCAGTGCGCCCGGTATCCGGGAGGCTATTGCCATCGGTCGCGACCCAGAGCCGGCCGGCAGAGTCCACCACCGCATTGTCGGGCATGCCGAACCAGCCGTTCTTCGTCGTATCCGTCGAAAAGCTCGCCCCGACCGCCGCGACGGACGGATCGCCGCATTTCAGCAGAATCTCCCAGCGCCCCTTGGTGGCCGTGTGGTCGCCGCCGTCCTCAATGATCTCGATGATGTGGCCAAAGGCGTTCTTGGCGCGCGGATTGGCGGCGTCCACCTGCTCGTCCTTGCGGCTCGTATTGTTGGTGAGCATCACATAGACCTTGCCCGTCACCGGGTTGGGCGTGATGTCCTCGGGCCGGTCCATCTTGGTCGCGCCCAACAGGTCGCCAGCGCGGCGCGCCTCGATCAGCACATCGGCCTGGCTCTGGAAGCCGTTGGCGGCCGTCAGCGGGCCCTGCCCGAAGACCAGCGGCAGCCATTCCAGCGCGCCATCCGCCGCGAACTTCGCGACATGGAGCGTGCCGGAATCCAGCAGGTCGAGATTGGCCGCGCGGTTGTTCGGGTCGAACCGGCCCGTCGTCACAAACTTGTAGACATAGTCGAAGCGCTCATCGTCGCCGAGATAGGCGACCACGCGCCCGTCCTTGGCGACGATCATGTCGGCGCCCTCATGCTTGAAGCGGCCGAGCGCAGTGCGCTTCTTAGGGGCCGAATTCGGATCGAAGGGGTCGACTTCGACCACCCAGCCGAAGCGATTGGCCTCGTTCGGCTCCTTGGCGAGGTCGAAGCGCTCCTCGAAGCGCCCCCAGGCATAAGGAGCGGACGGCACGGCGAGGCGCTTGTAGTTCGCCTCCTCGCGATGGCCCTCCGGCAGCTTGCCCGAGAAATAGCCGTGGAAGTTCTCCTCACCCGAGACGAAGGTGCCCCAGGGCGTCATCGCGCCCGAGCAGTTGTTCAGCGTGCCCAGCACCTTGCGGCCGGTGGCATCAGTGCCGGTCTTCACGCGGTCGGTGCCGGCGACGGGGCCAGACAGCTGCATCTCGGTGGCGACGGTGATGCGGCGGTTGTATTTCGAATCCTTCACCAGCGCCCATTTGCCGTCTGTCTTGCGGATTTCGGCGACGGTCGCGCCATGCGCCATCGCCTCGATGCGGAAGCGCTCGGGCGTCGCATTTTTCATCACCGGCTTGCCGTCCTTCATTTCGACGACGCCGGGGAACATCAGATGCGGATTGGTGTATTCGTGATTGACGAAGAGCACGCCATGCGCGGACGGGTCGGCCGCGCCCGGCATCGGCAGGTAACCGACGAAGTCGTTGTTGTAGCCGAATTGCTGGGCCTGCGCCTCCGGCGTCTGCCTGGCCGGGTCGAACGCGGGCGCGCCGGCGGTGACCGGATCGCCCCAGCGCAGCAGCACATCCGCGTTGTAGCCCTCGGCGACATGGTGGTCGGCGTCGATGCCGACCTCGACCTCCTTGAAGGCGAAGGCGGATTTCGCGCCCTGGGCCTGCGCCTGTTCGGCGGTCTCCAGCGCGACCGTGCCGACGGTGGCGGAGATCGCGGAGACGGCGAGCGCGCCCTTCAACAGCCCGCGGCGGGAGAAGCGCTGTGAGATCAGCTCGCCCATGGTCGGGTTGTCGGAGAGGTTGCGCGGCTCTGCATCCTCATGCTCGAGCATACTCGCGCCGAAGCTGGATTCGTAGTCGTCATCGCGCATGGTCGGCCCCGCTGGCTCGAACTGGAACAATGAGAATAGCTAGAATCCGGCGTTGACGGCCACATGACAGCACAGGTGCTTCCGCGCCGTGGCACTGCGTGCCGCGTCATCACCCCCGCCTTGCTCCCGCCACCCTTTCCGCCTTCCGCTATTTCTGGTTCAACACTCGCCCTTCCCGCTCTCAGCCTGCCATTCCCGCCCGTCATGTCGATCGTCTTCTCTGCTCTCGTCGCGGTCTTCGTCGGCTTCGCCGCCTCGGTCGCCGTCATCCTCGCCGCCGCGCAGGCGATGGGCGCGAGCGCGAGCCAGACCGTGTCCTGGGTGGCGGCGCTTGCGATCGGCACCGCCCTGTCGAGTACGATCCTGTCCTGGCGCTACCGCATGCCGATGATCTGCGCCTGGTCGACCCCGGGCGCGGCGCTGATCGCGGCCGCGAGCGGCTTCGATATGGCGTCCGCCGTCGGCGCCTTCCTCGTCGCCGCCGTGCTGATGATGCTGACCGCCGGCTTCCGCCCGCTCGGCCGGCTGATCGAGCGCATCCCGATGCCGATCGCCTCGGCCATGCTCGCGGGCGTCATCTTCCGCTTCGTCGTCGCGGTCTTCGACGAGATGCGGCTCGCGCCCGGCCTCGTGCTGCCGCTGCTGGCGATCTTCCTCGTCGCACGGCTGATCAGCCCCTTCCTCGGCGTCATCGCCGCGCTCGTGGCCGGCATCCTCATCAGCTTCCTCGGCGGGCTCAGCCATTGGCCAGCGGATGGCGTGGCACTGACCAGCCTCGAATTGGTCACGCCCCGCTTCGATATTGCGGCCATGCTCGGCATCGGCGTCCCGCTCTATCTCGTCACCATGGCCGCCCAGAACCTTCCGGGCTTCGCCGTGCTGCGCGCCGCCGGCTATCGCCCGCCCACCGCGCCCGCCCTCTTCGTTACTGGGCTGGCCTCGCTCGTCACCGCCCCCTTCGGCGCGCATATGACGAACATGGCCGCGATATCAGCCTCGATCTGCACCGGCGGCGACACCCATCCCGATCCGGCTCAGCGCTGGAAGGCGGGCGTGATCTACGGCCTCGCTTATTTCGCCGTCGCGGGCTGCACCGGCCTGCTGATCGCCCTGCTGCTGTCGCTGCCGAAGGCGCTCATCGTCGCTGTCGCCGGCCTCGGCCTCCTCGGCTCGCTGACAGGCGCCCTCGCCCAGGCGATGTCGTCGGATAAGGAGCGCTTTGCGGCGGTCATCGCCTTCGCCGTCGCGGCCTCGAGTCTCTCGATGTTCGGCGTCGGCTCGGCCTTCTGGAGTCTGGTCGCAGGGCTTGCGGTCTTGACATTGGACTTCGCTGCGGGCCGTTTGCGCAGCCGATCATGACCACACAAACTTCTCACACCCGCCTGATGCTCGTCACGCCGCCCGTCGCGGATGCGGAGACGTTCGCCTTTCGCCTGATGCAGGCCATGGCCGGTGGCGACATCGCCGCCATCGTCCTGCGCCTGACGCCCGGCGACGAGCGCAGCCGTATCGAGCGCGTCAAGCGCCTCGCCGCGCCGGTCCAGGCCAATAATGTCGCGCTCGTCGTAGAGGACACGGCGCTCGTCGCCGCACGCGGCGGTGCCGACGGCGTGCATCTGGACGGCGGCCCCGAGGCCATCGCCGAGGCCCGCTCCAGCCTGAAGACCGAGCGCATCATCGGCGCCGGCAGCCTGCGTGCCCGCCATGACGCGATGGATGTCGGCGAGGCCGGCGTCGATTACGTCATGTTCGGCGAGCCGCGCCCCGATGGCAGCGTGCCGCCGCTGCCGGCCGTGATCGAGCGCGCCGGCTGGTGGGCCGAGATCTTCGAGACGCCTTGCGTCGCCTATGCCCCTGACGCGGAATCCGTTGCCGCCCTCGCCGAGACCGGCGCGGAGTTCGTCGCGCTCGGCGCCTGGGCCTTCGAGGACGGGCAGGATGTCCGCGCGCTGGTCGAGGCGGCCAATGCCGCGATCGCCGCATGCGCGGAACGGAAGGCGGCGCGATGACGCGGCGCGCGCGCCTGCTCCCCGCCTTCTTTGTTCTGCTCGCGACGCCCGCCGCCGCGGCGCCCGTCGTCGATATCGCCTACAGCGCCTATCAGACCGGGCATTATCGCCGCGCCCAGGCCGAGGCGCTGAAGCGCATCGAGACCAACAACAACGACGCCGCCGCCATGACGCTGCTCGGCGAGCTCTATCGCCAGGGCCTCGGCATCCCCGCCGACCAGAAGGCCGCGACCGAATGGTATGAGCAGGCCGCAGCGCGCGGCGACATCAACGCCACCTTCGCGCTGGCGATGCAGCTTCTCGACGAGAAGAGCAGCAAACGCGATCCCGCCCGCGCCGGGAGCCTGCTGGAGAAGGCCGCGGCCGCGGGCCATCCGGCAGCCAACTACAATCTGGCGCTCGCGCTGCTCGCCACCGGCCGCCCCGAGGACGACAAGCGCGCCGTGGCCTCCCTGGAGATCGCAGCCAAGGGCATGATCAGCGAGGCGATGTATGCTCTCGGCACGCTGGCGCGACAGGGCCGCGGCATGCCGGAGAGCGAGCAGGTCGCGGCAAACTGGATGAAGCAGGCCGCCGAGGCCGGCAACACGCCCGGCGAGGTTGAATACGCCATCATGCTGTTCAACGGCACGGGCGTGGAGAAGGACGAGGCGGCGGCCGGCAAGCTCTTCCAGCGCGCCGCCGGACAGGGCAATGCCATCGCGCAGAACCGGCTCGCCAAGCTCTACCAGTTCGGTCTCGGCGTACCGCCCGACAGCATCGAGGCTGCCGCCTGGCACCTCGTCGCCCGTGCACAAGGGCTGGAAGACGCGTCGCTCGATGCGCTGTTCGACCGCCTGAACCCCGAGCAGCAGGCCCGTGCCGGGCGCATCGCCGCCTCCCGCATCAGCACCGCCGTCTTGACGTCGCCTTGATAGCCGCGCAAGTGACGCTTTCGACGGCCGAAACACAGCCCTCATCCTGAGGAGCCGCGAAAGCGGCGTCCCGAAGGATGTTCCAGTGCGTGCTGGGGCATCCTTCGAGACGCAGGCTTCGCCCGCTCTTCAGGATGAGGGCTCGGGATTTCACAAGCCCCTTATCCGATAGCGCCCACGGCGCATACGAGGTTCCAGATGATCCGCTCCCCCCTGATGACCGTGATGACCGACGCCGTGATCAAGGCGTCCCGCTCGCTGAAGCGCGACTTCGGCGAGGTCGAGAACCTGCAGGTGCTCGCCAAGGGCCCGGGCGATTTCGTCTCCAAGGCCGACCACAAGGCCGAGCAGATCATCCGCGAGTCGCTCGAGAAGGCCCGCCCCGGCTACGGCTTCGTCATGGAGGAGAGCGGTGTCGTCCAGGGCACGGACGAGAGCAACCGCTGGCACATCGACCCGCTCGACGGCACCCACAACTTCCTGCGCGGCATCCCGCACTGGAACATTTCGGTCGCGCTGGAGCGCGACAACCAGTTCATCGCCGGCGTGGTCTATGACGCCGCCAAGGACGAGATGTTCATCGCCGAGAAGGGCAAAGGCGCCTTCGTCAACAACCGCCGCCTGCGCGTCTCCGGCCGCAATGAGCCCGCCGAGATGCTGATCGGCACCGGCATTCCGCATATCGGCAAGGGCGGCCACGGCCTCTTCCTGCGCGAGCTGGCCGCGGTCATGCCGCGCTTCTCGAACGCCCGGCGCATGGGCTGCGCGGCGCTCGACCTCGCCTATGTCGCCGCCGGACGCTTCGACGCCTATTGGGAGCGCGGCCTGAACACCTGGGATTTCGCGGCCGGCAGCGTGCTGGTGCGCGAGGCGGGCGGCACCTTCGGCACGCTGGACGGCAAGCCGGCGACCAGCGCCAAGGACATCATTTGCGGCAACGAGGCCGGCGAGCAGGCGCTGCGCGCCGCGCTGAAGACGGCGGCCGCCTGAGCCCCTTCCGGTACGCCTGATTCCGGGCGAACGGACGATCCGCGCCCGGAAGTCCCTCGGGTTTCCCTGCAACACCGGCCCTATGCCGGGAACCCCTCGCGTCTTTCGTGCTTGATCCCGGCGGCGGGGGAGGCGACAGTTCCTCCCGCACTCCGAGGCGAACGGAAGACGATTCATGGCGACTGAGGATCTCGCGGCCGAGCCGGTTGAGGCCGCACCAAAGCGGATCGAGACCCGCTTCTCGCGCCCGTTTCGCTATGTCATCCGAGCGGTCCTGTTCCTCGCGCTGATCGGCTTCCTCGGCTACATCCTGCACGGTGGGCTGACCCAGGCCTTCATGACCAATCCGGGGCTGAATGGCCTCATCCTCGGCGCGCTTCTGGTTGGTGTGCTGATCGCGCTGCGCGAACTCTGGCGCCTGCACAGCGAGGCCCGCGCCGCCACCCGTCTCGCCGCCGCCCCTCTCTCAGCCGAGGTTCATCGAAGCCAGGTCATCGCCCCTTTCGGCTCGATCCTTCCAGCGCTGGACAGCGGCACGCTCGCCCATGCCCAGGCCGTCTCGGCCGTCGAATCGATCGCGATCCGGCTGGACGACGGGCGCGAGGTGCTGCGCTATCTCGCTGGCCTCCTCGTCTTCCTCGGCCTGCTCGGCACCTTCTGGGGCCTGCTCGACACGGTCAGTTCGGTCGGCAACGTCATCAAGACGCTGCGCACGGGCGCGGAGGCGGGCGTCCTCTTCGACGAGTTGAAGGCGGGCCTCGCCGCGCCGCTCGCCGGCATGGGCCTGTCCTTCTCGTCCTCGCTCTTCGGCATCGCCGGCTCGCTGATCCTCGGCTTTCTCGATCTCCAGGTGGCGCAGGCGCAGCGCCGCTTCCGCAACGAGATCGAAAGCTGGCTCGGCACCCGCACCGGCGGCCTCAGCGGCGCGATCGAGCTTCCGGCGCTACCCGTGGGTGGCGATTCGCTCTCCCATCGCTTCGACCGGCTGAGCGTCGCGATGACGGACGGCGCCGCCAACAACCGCGCAGCGACCCAGGCTCTCGCCAATCTTGCGGAGGGCATCCAAGGCCTCGTCCAGCACATGCGCGCCGAGCAGCAGATGATCCGCGACTGGGTCGAGGCGCAGGCCTCCCGCGAGAAGGATCTCAAGCGTCTGATCGACCGCCTTACGGCCGACCAGGTCACCGAGCCATGATCGCTGACCACATCCTGGGAATCTGAGCATGGCCCTCTCCCGCGCCCATCGCCGCGAGGACGTGAATTTCTGGCCAGGCTTCGTCGACGCGCTCTCTACGATGCTGATCGGCATCGTCTTCCTGTTGACGGTCTTCGTGCTCGGCCAGTTCTTCCTCTCGCAGGAGATCACCGGTAAGGACACGGCGCTGGAGCGCCTCAACAAGCAGATCTCCGAGCTCACCGACCTGCTCGCGCTGGAGCGCTCCTCCAACCGGCAGGCGCAGGAGAGCCTGCAGCTCATGCAGTCGACCTTGACGCGCGAGCAGGCCGAGCGCGGCCGCATCCAGGACATGCTCAGCACCCAGTCCAGCAACGGGCCGGCGCAGCTCGCCGAGGCGCAGAAGGCGCTGGACAGCGAGAAGCAGCTCACCGCCCGCGCCCAGGCGACCGTCGATCTGGTCAACCAGCAGATCCAGGCGATGCGCCGCCAGCTCGCGGCGCTGGAAGAGGCGCTCTCCGCCTCCGAGGCCAAGGACAAGGATTCGCAGGCCCGCATCTCCGAGCTCGGCTCGCGCCTGAACGTCGCGCTCGCCCAGCGCGTGCAGGAGCTGGCGCGCTATCGGTCTGACTTCTTCGGTCGACTGCGGCAGGTGCTCGGCACCCGGCCCGACATCCGCGTGGTCGGGGACCGTTTCGTCTTCCAGTCCGAGGTCTTCTTCGACGCCGGCCAGGCCGTGCTGAAGCCGGAGGGCAAGGTCGAGCTCGACAAGCTCGCCACCATCCTGGTCGATCTCGGCCGCGAGATGCCGCCCGACCTGCCCTGGATCCTGCGCGTCGACGGCCACACCGACAATCGCCCGATCAAGTCGGCCCAGTTCCCGTCCAACTGGTATCTCTCCTCGGCCCGCGCCATCGCCGTGGTCGAATACCTGATCTCGCGCGGCCTGCCGAATGATCGCGTCGCGGCCACCGGCTTCGGCGAATACCAGCCGCTCGACGTCGCCAACACCGACGAAGCGCATCGCCGCAACCGCCGTATCGAGTTCAAGATCACCGAGCGCTGAGATCGCTGGCCCTGGCTGGGGAGCGAGGCAGCTACGCCCCCTGCTCCGCCCCTCCTTCACCCGTCACAGTGATAACCCGCCGCAGCGTCGCGCGCAGATCCGCCGCCTCCTGCGTGCCGAAGGCCTCCTCGAACTCGGTCTGCGCCTCTTGCCAGCGCACCGAAGCCGCCGCGAGCTTCGTCTCCCCGATCGCCGTGAGGTGCAGGCTACGCGTCCGGCCGTCCGGACCCTGCCCAATCTCCAGCAGCCCGTCGCGCTCCAACGGTCTCAGCGCCCGCCCGAGCGTGGTACGGTCCATCACCATGCGCTTCGCCAGCGCGCCGATCGGCTGGGGGCCGCACCGCCCCAATGTCGAGAGGATCGAGTATTGCGAGGCCCGTAGGCCCTCCGCCGCAAGATGGCGTTCGTAGATCTGGCTGACATGGCGCGCGGCCTGGCGCAGGGCCAGACTGTTGCAGGGCGTCGTCTTGCGTTCCTCGAAGGTCGCATTCCGCATGGCATCCATTCTCCATACGCGCCGCCGCCAGCATACTCGGCCCTTGGAAACAGGTGCATATGCGCGTATTGGCGGGAAGACAAGTGCATATGCACCTTTCCTGGAGATGGTCATGGACGCGCGCACCAAGCGCCTGCTGGAAGCACCGGTCGGTCCCACAATCATCCGGCTGGCTGTGCCCAATGTGGCGGTGATGGTGGTCCAGGCCTCGATCGGCCTGATCGAAACCTATTTCGTCGCGCGGCTCGGGCTGGACGCTCTCACCGGCATGGCACTGGTCTTTCCGCTCCTGATGCTGCTGCAAATGGTCTCGGCGGGCGCAATGGGCGGCGGCATCCTCTCCGCCATCGCCCGCGCCCTCGGCTCCGGCCGGCGTGAGGAGGCGAACGGGCTGGTCTGGCATGCGGTGGCGATCACCGTGCTGCTCGGCGCCCTGACGACCGCTGCGGCACTCGCCTTCGCGCCGAAGCTGTTCACCGCCATGGGCGGCCGCGACGGCTCGCTCGCCGCCGCTCTGCTCTATGCCAACATCGTCTTCGCCGCCGCCGTGCCGCTCTGGCTGTTCAACTCGCTGGCCGCCGTCATCCGCGGCACCGGCAACATGTTCTTTCCGGCGGCGGTCATCATCGTCGGCGCCATCATCCTGATCCCGCTCTCGCCGGTGCTGATCTTCGGCTACGGGCCGCTGCGGCCTCTCGGCGTCGCCGGCGGCGCGCTGGCGATCGTGCTCTATTATTGCGTCGGCGCGGTCGTCTTCGCCGTCTATATCTGGTCCGGACGCGGCGTCCTGAAGCCGTCCTTGCTGCCGCCGCGCCTGTCTTGGCCGCCACTGCGCGACATCCTGCGGGTGGGCGCCCTCTCCTCGCTCGTCAGCATCTCGACCAACGTCACCGCGGCGGTCGCAACCGGTCTCGCCGGTCTGCTCGGAGCGGCCGCCGTTGCCGGCTATGGCACCGGGGTCAGGCTCGAATATCTGCTCGTTCCGCTGGTCTTCGGGCTCGGTGCGCCGACGGCAGCCATGGTCGGCACCTGCATCGGCGCCGGCAATCGCGAACGGGCCCTGAAAGTCGCGTGGACGGGGGCGATCATCGCCGGCCTGATCACCGAGGCGATCGGCATCGCGGCCGCGCTCCGGCCAGAAGCCTGGCTCTCGCTCTTCGGCGATGACCCGCAGATGATCGCGGTCGGCTCGGATTATCTGCGCATCGTCGGCCCGACCTATGGCTTCTTCGGCTTCGGCCTGACGCTCTACTTCGCTTCGCAGGGCGCCGGCCGCATGGGCTGGCCGATGCTGGCCGCACTTCTGCGCGTCGCCATAGCTGCCGGTGGCGGCTGGCTCGCTGTCAACGTCTTCGGCCAGAGCAACGGCCTCTTCGTGGCGCTGGCGGTCGCGCTCGTCGTCTACGGCATCGCCAACGGAATCATCGTCGCCAGCGGCGCCTGGTTCCGCGAACCGGCGAAGGCGCGTGCCGTGGCCGAACAGCCGGCCTGAGGCACCGGTTCAGGCCGCCTCCAGCCCGAACTGCAGCGCCGCCAGCCGCGCATAGAGCCCACCGCGCGCCTTGAGCTCGGCGTGGCTGCCTTCCTCGACGACGCGCCCGTCCTCCATGACGAGGATGCGGTCGGCAGAGAGGATGGTGGCAAGGCGATGCGCCACCACCAGCGTCGTGCGCCCCTGCATCAGCCGGTCGAGCGCATCCTGCACCGCCCGCTCGCTTTCGGAATCGAGCGCAGAGGTCGCCTCGTCGAGCAGCAGGATCGGCGCATCCTTCAGGATGGCGCGGGCGATGGCGAGCCGTTGGCGCTGCCCGCCCGAGAGCGTCACGCCCCGCTCACCGACCACCGTGTCATAGCCCTGCGGCATGGAGCGGATGAAGCCGTCCGCCGCCGCGAGCCTGGCCGCCGCCTCGACCTCGTCCTGGGAAGCCTCGGGCCGGCCATAGGCGATGTTGTCGCGTATCGAGACACCGAACACGGTCGGCTCCTGCGGTACGAGAGCGAAGCGCTCGCGCCAGATCTCCGGATCGGCCTCCGGTCCGGCGACGCCGTCGACCACCACGCGGCCGTCCTGCGGATCATAGAAGCGCAGCGCCAGCTGCAACACCGTGCTCTTGCCCGCGCCCGAGGGCCCGACGAGCGCGACGCGTTCGCCCGGCCTGACCGAAAAGTTGAGCTTCGCCAGCGCCGGCCCGTCCCGCCCCGGATAGCTGAAGGAGACGTTCTCGAAGGACAGCTCGCCGAGCGAGGGCTGCGGCATGGGCTTCGGATGCGGCGGGGCCGCGATGGCGGGCTTCAGCGCCATGATCTCGCCGAGGCGGCTCGAAGCGCCGGCGGCTGCGCTGATGTCGCCATAGACCTCCGAGAGCTGGCCGAGCGAGCTCGCCGCCAGCACGGCATAGAGAATGAACTGCGAAAGCCGCCCGCTGCTCATCCGGCCCTCGAACACCTCGGTCGCGCCCGTCCACAACACCCAGACGACGCTGGCGCTGACGAGAAAGATCGCGACGCCCGAAAGCAGCGCGCGCGAGACCGTGGCCGAGCGCGCGGTGTCATAAGCCTCGTCCGAGGCGGCCTCGAAGCGGTTCGCCGTCTGCCTGGCGGCGCCGAAGGACTGCATGGTGCGGATCGCGCCCACCGCCTCGGCGGCAAAAGCCGAGGCGTCGGCGAGCCTGTCCTGCGCCGCCCGCGCCCGGCGCCGAACGGAGCGGCCCGACAGCACCAGCGGGACCACGATCAGTGGGATCACGCCGATCACGATGGCGGAGAGCTGCGGACTCGTCCCGATCATCAGCCCGAGCGCCCCCAGCGCCATGATGGCGTTGCGCAGCGCGATCGAGGCGGTGGAGGCGAAGGTCGACTTGATCTGGGTGGTGTCGGCGGTCAGCCGCGAAACGAGATCGCCCGCGCGGCTGGAATCGAAGAAGGCCGGCTCCAGCCGTGTGAGATGGCGGAAAAGGTCCGCCCGCAGAGAGGAGACGATGCGCTCGCCCACGGTCATCACCAGGTAGAATCGCGCCGAGCTCGCCATCGCCAGCACCGCGACGACGCCGATCAGCAGGATGAAATAGCTATTGGCCAGTTGCTGCTCGCCGCCCGCAAAGCCGACATCGATGACGCGCCGGACCGCGAGCGGCAGCGCCAGCGTCGCCAGCGAGGCGACGATCAGCGCCACGAGCGCCATCGCGATCCGCCCCTTCTGCGCGCGCGCATAGGGCCAGAAGGTCATCAGCGACCGGAAATCGGGCCGCGCTTTCGTTTCGGTCGCCTTTCCGGCGTTTTTGTCAGCCTCGGCCACGCGCCGGAACTCCTGCACTGCGCGCCTGTCCGAGACGCATTCCTTCGGTCCATATAGGTTTCGCGTGGGTGAAGCCCATCGCGACCGCCTTGGCAAACGACGCAACGCCGCAGGGGACGCCGCCGGCGGAACAGACCTGCCACTGAACTTGCCGGTGAACTTGCACTGAAGCCCCGGCTGCGATATGTGCACGCGACTTCACGACAGGCTCATCCGAATTTTTCGACGGGCCGGGCAGGCTCGCCTGCTTGTCGACACGCCCGTTTTTGTAAGGTTCGAGGATTTCGTCATGGCCAAGACCGGCATCCACCCCGACTACCACACCATCAAGGTCGTGATGACCGATGGCTCCGAATACTTCACCCGCTCGACCTACGGCAAGGAAGGGGACACCCTCAACCTTGACATCGACCCCAAGACCCATCCGGCCTGGACCGGCGGCTCGGCGCAGTTGATGGACCGCGGCGGCCGCGTGTCGCGCTTCAACTCGCGCTTCGCCGGCCTGGGTGCGATCGGCAAGAAGTGATGCTGCGGCGCCCCGGCGCCGTCGTTGATCTGAAACAAGAAACCCGGCCGAAAGGCCGGGTTTCTTCGTTTTAAGGCCTGCTTCCACGCCATCATTGCGAGGAGCAAAGCGACGAAGCAATCTAGGGAGACCGGGCAAGACGCTCGACCACCTCCCATGGATTGCTTCACGGCGCTCGCAATGACGGTGTGCGGCCTGCGCCTGAGTGTTTACCAGGAGATGCCGAGCCGGGCCTGCAGGCTCGCGAGCTGGTCCTGGACAGGGTTGGCCGTTTCGCCCACGGGCGCGGTGCCGTTCATCTGGCTCTCGAGATGGCGCACGCGCGCCTGCAGCCGTCCCGCATGGGCCATCAGGTCGAGCAGGCGCTGCGGCAGCTGCGCGACGATGTGCTCGGCCGGCGTGCCCATCGGATCGCTGATCCGGACCCGGTTCTGCTCCGTCCTGGCCTGCTCCGGGGTCAGCTCGCCTTCAGCGACAGCGCGCTGGGTCAGCAGCCAGGAGGCGATCTGCATCAGCCGCGTCGTCAGACGCATGCTCTCCGTGGCGTAGCTCAGCGAGATCTCGCGCGGCAGCGCCGCGGCGTCCTTGCGCCCGTCGCCATCGAGATAGGCGGCGGTCTGCTCGACGAGGCCCATGCCCTCGCGGAAGAGCAGCATGAAGGCTTCGGAGCGGACGAAACGGCGCGCGAAGGACAGGGCGCCCTCTTCGGTCGGCGGGTCCATGAGCTGGACGTCGTTCATGCGGTGTCTCCCATCGGCACAGGCCCGTGCACGTCTGAAACGCGCCACGGATGATGCCGCTCACATCGCAAGGATAACGCCGATTGATGCGATCGATGGCGGTAAGATGTTGTTAACCTTAATGGCGCTAGAGATCGGTGGCGAAAACATGGCGGCGGCCCGCATGGCGGGAATTGCAGCCGGGTCGCCAGAGACGCCCGAACAAAAAAAGAGCCGCTTGAGGGCGGCTCGTGAAGGTCAACAGGGAGGCGTCAAACAGAGTGGGCAGGAGCCACTCGACATCCAGACAAACTGGATGGTTCGATTCATACTTTGGAATCATTAATGCCCCGTTAACGCCGTCCCTTTTTGACGCGTTTCAGGCGGGTTTTCGAAAGAACGCATCTGCGGCCGAGCGCGAGGCGTCCTTGCGCGCCCGCGTCTCGTCGAGCCGCGCGATCTCCGCCCTCAGCGCGGCGATCCGTTCGTCGATCTCGGCCAGCGACAGCGTCGACAAGTCCTGGCCGATCTCATGCACGCTTTTCGGCTTGGGCCGGTCATCATCCGTGAATATCGACATGGCGACCTCGTATCTGCTCAAACTGCGCGCGGCAGGCTAGCCAACTCACGGCCGCAGTCACGCTGCGCCGCACAATACCGGAAAGACGGGACGCGATGCACACCACGCCAGAGACGATGACCGCGATCGGAATCGTGACGCCCGGAGGCCCTGAAGTTTTGAAGGCCGAGACGCGGCCCGTTCCGAAGCCGGGCCCGGGCGAAATCCTCGTCGCTGTCGCGGTTGCCGGCGTGAACCGGCCGGACGTCGTGCAGCGGCTCGGCAACTACGCCCCTCCCCCCGGCGCCTCGGACATTCCCGGCCTCGAGATCGCCGGCACGGTCGTGGCGCTCGGCGAAGGCGCCTCGCGCTTAGCCATCGGCCGGCAGGTTTGCGGGCTCGTGCCCGGCGGCGGCTATGCCGAATATGCCACCGTGCACGAGAGCAACGCCCTGCCGGCGCCGAAGGGGCTGTCCCTGATCGAGGCCGGCGCGATCCCCGAGACCTATTTCACGGTCTGGACCAATGTCTTCCAGCGCGGTCGGCTCGCGGCCGGGGAGAGCTTCCTCGTCCATGGTGGCTCGTCCGGCATCGGCACCACCGCGATCCAGCTCGCCAAGGCCTTCGGCGCGACCGTGCTGGCAACCGCCGGCTCGGACGACAAATGCCAAGCTTGCCGCGATCTCGGCGCCGACCACGCCATCAACTACCGGACGGAGGATTTTGTCACCGTGGCGAAGGCGGCGACCGAGGGGCGCGGTGTGAACCTGATCCTCGACATGGTCGGCGGCGACTATATCGACCGCAACTACGAGGCCGCCGCGGACCAGGGCCGCATCGTCCAGATCGCCTTCCTCAACGGCCCTAAGGCCAGCGTCAATTTCAGCCGGATTATGCTGAAACGCCTGACCCATACCGGCTCGACGTTGCGGCCGCGCACCGTCGCGGAAAAGGCCGCGATCGCAGCCGAACTCCACCAGAAGGTCTGGCCGATGCTGGAGGCAGGGCGCTGCAAGCCGCTGGTCCACGCCACCTTCCCGCTCGCGCAGGCGGCCGAGGCTCACAGGCTGATGGAATCGAGCGCCCATATCGGCAAGATCGTGCTGACCGTGTGATTGCTGGCCGCAACCGCCGCGTTTCGACGTGGCGGTTGCGGCGCATCATCCCTTGATCTGCGAGCGATCGGCGTCTAAACGCAGCGTCACAGGGTCCGCAGTTCACCCAGGCGTCGCCGATCCCGCAAGGGAAGCTAAACCTGCGATTTCGATATCTTGCCAGACAGCTTGTCCTTGGCCGGGTCGTAAGACGGTGACCACGACACTCCCCTGCGGAGCGGCCTTTCATCGAGGATGAGAGATGTCGAGATCACAGATCCCTTTCGCTGCCGACGACATGTCGGCGCTTGCCCGTTCGCTACGCACGCAGCTTGCCGGCCGCGATGGCCTCCCCGGCCATGTCGAGCTGCTGAACATGCTGTCGCGCGCGGCCGGGCGGCGGAATTTCCAGCATTTCCGCGCCCAGCTTTCGGCGCATGAGCGGCTCGCGGCGCCGCTGGCCACTCCCGAACCTGTCGACCACATCCGCGTCGCGCGCACCGCCCGACAGTTCGACGCTGAGGGCCGCCTGACGCGCTGGCCGAGCCGGCCCTGGCAGCGCCAACTCTGCCTCTGGGTGCTCTGGTCCGGCATCCCGGCCGGCGAGACCTTCTCGGAAAAAGGCATCAGCACGCTGCTCGACGGGCTCCAGCGCTTCGGCGATCACGCCCTGATGCGCCGCGAGCTCGTCGACAACGGCATGCTCTTCCGCACCGACGATTGCCGGATCTACCGGCGAATCGAGCGGAAGCCGCCTGCCGACGCTGTCGCCCTGATCCGGCATCTGAAGACGCGCGCCTGAAGACAGGTCGCACGGGCATCGGCTCGCACAAGGCGGCGTGGCTTGCTTTTTCGGCGTGCTGCGCCGCCGCTCTTTTCGTGGACAGCCGCCCCGCCCTCGCCTATAAGGCGCGCCATCCTGCTCATCGACGATGATTTGGATGGCCGGCCGGGGAGGCCGGTCGGCGCATGAGAGCTATTGTCCGCGACCCTGCCCTTGCGAGCCCTGAAGCGGCACCAAAGGCATTTCAGGAGACGCAACCCGTGTCACAAACCCCGCTGATGCCCAAGGCCACCGCGGTCTGGCTTGTCGAGAACACTTCGCTGACGTTCGAGCAGATCGCCGAGTTCTGCAAGCTGCACCCGCTCGAGGTGCGCGGCATCGCCGATGGCGAGGTGGCGGCCGGCATCAAGGGCCTCGATCCGATCACCTCGGGCCAGCTCACCCGCGAGGAGCTGGAGCGCGCCGCCAAGGACACGAACCACCATCTGCGCCTCGCCGAGCGCAAGGTGAAGGTGCCGGAGATCAAGCGCAGCAAGGGCCCGCGCTATACCCCGGTCTCCAAGCGTCAGGACCGGCCGAACGCCATCCTCTGGCTGCTGCGGAACCACCCGGAGCTCAAGGACGCGCAGATCATCCGCCTGATCGGCACCACCAAGTCGACCATCGCGCAGATCCGCGAGCGCACCCACTGGAACGCCCAGCAGCTGACGCCGATCGACCCGGTCAGCCTCGGCCTGTGCTCGCAGATCGATCTCGACTTCGAGGTCGGCCGCGCCGCCAAGGACCGTCCGGCCGCGCTGGCGGAAGCCGGCTCGACGCTGCTTCCGGCCGAGGAGACCACCGCGCCCGAGCCGACCCACAGCGGGAACCAGCCCTTCGCCGACATGAGCCGGCCGAAGCGCGAGGAAGAGGCGGCCATCGACGTCGACTCCGTCTTCGCCAAGCTGAAGCAGCTCAAGCGCCCGGCCGACGACGAAGACGACGAGGGCTGAGCAACCTGTCATTCCGGGACTTTCGCGAAGCGAAGAACCCGGAATGACAATTCGGCCTACCCCAGCCCCCTGCCCTTCAGCGCCGTGCCGATCTCGGCCAGCACCGTGACGTCCTCGATCGTCGCAGGCACGGCATAGTCCTCGCCATCGGCGATCTTCTTCATCGTCGCCCGCAGGATCTTGCCGGAGCGCGTCTTCGGCAGGCGATTCACCGTCAGCGCCAGCTTGAAGGCCGCGACCGGCCCGATCCGCTCCCGCACCAGCGCGACGAGCTCCCGCTCGATCTCGTCCGGAGACTGGCTCACGCCCGCCTTCAGGACCACGAAGCCGCAGGGCTGCTCGCCCTTCAATTCGTCGCGGATGCCGACCACCGCGCATTCCGCCACCGCCGGATGCGCGGCCAGCACCTCCTCCATCCCGCCCGTCGAGAGCCTGTGGCCCGCGACATTGATGATGTCGTCCGTGCGGCCCATGATGAAGACATAGCCGTCCTCGTCGATGAAGCCGGCGTCCGAAGTGTCGTAATAGCCCGGGAAATGCGCGAGATAGGCGTCGCGGAAGCGGTCATCGCTGCCCCAGAGCGTCGGCAGCGCGCCGGGCGGCAGCGGCAACTTCAGCACGATCGCCCCCATCGTCCCCGGCTTCACCGGATGGCCGCCTTCATCGAGACACTGCACGTCCCAGCCCGGCAGCGGCACGGTCGGCGAGCCATGCTTGACCGGCAGCGCCCCTAAGCCCAGCGGATTTCCGACGATGGGCGAGCCCGTCTCGGTTTGCCACCAATGGTCGATCACCGGCACCTTCAGCAGCGCCTCGGCCCATTTCAGCGTCTCAGGGTCGGCGCGCTCGCCGGCCAGGAACAGCGCCCTGAAGCCCGATAGGTCATGGCCTGCGAGATGGCGCCCTTCCGGGTCTTCCTTGCGAATGGCGCGGAAGGCGGTCGGCGCCGTGAACAGCACCTTGATGTCGTACTCGGCGATCAGCCGCCAGAAGGCGCCGGGGTCGGGTGTACCGACCGGCTTGCCCTCATAGAGGACGCTCGTCGCGCCCTGGATCAGCGGCGCATAGACGATGTAGCTGTGCCCGACGACCCAGCCGACATCCGAGGCGGTGAACATCACCTCCCCCGGCTGCACGTCGTAGAGCTGGTCCATGGTTTCCTTGAGCACGACGAGGTGCCCGCCATTGTCCCGCACCACGCCCTTCGGCCGCCCGGTCGTGCCGGAGGTGTAGAGGATGTAGAGCGGGTCCGTGGCAGCGACCTCGACGCAGTCGGCCTTGCGCCCTGCGGCTTTGGCCGCGGCGACCAGCACGCGCCAGTTCTTGTCGCGTGTCGCATGCATCGAGGCTTCGGCCTGCGGCCGCTGCAGCACCACGCAGGCCTGCGGCTTATGCGCGGCCATCTCGATCGCGCCGTCGAGTAGCGGCTTGTATTCGACGATGCGCGTCGGCTCGACGCCACAGGTCGCGGTCAGGATCACGCGCGGCGCGGCGTCATCGATGCGGCTCGCCAATTCCTTCGCCGCGAAGCCGCCAAACACCACCGAATGCACCGCCCCGATCCGGGCGCAGGCCAACATCGCGAAGACCGCTTCCGGCACCATCGGCATGTAGATCAGCACGCGGTCACCCTTGGCGACGCCGAGATCCTGCAGCACTGCGCCGAGTGTCGAGACCTCCTCCAGCAGCGCGGCATAGCTGAAACGCGCCTTCGTCCCGGTGACGGGGCTGTCGTAGATCAGCGCCGTCTGCTCGCCGCGCCCGTCGCGGACATGGCGGTCGAGCGCATTGAAGCAAGTGTTGCAGGTCGCGTCCGGGAACCAGCGGCCATAGACGCCTGCATCCGGGTCGAATGCCTTCTGCGGCGGCTTGATCCAGTCGATGCCGCGCGCGATCTCCAGCCAATAGGCCTCCTGATCGGCCCGCCAGCGCGCATAGGTCTCGCGATAGCCCTCGCCGGAGCGGGCGGATGCCGCATGGGAGCCATTCATCGGAAGCGTTCCTCTACGCCGGGTTTCATCCTAAAGCCTCGCGGAGAGCCGGCATGCGCGGGCGGGTTTTGCAGGGAATCCTGAGCACTCCCCTCGGCCAGCGCAAGCGCGCCGTCTTAAGACTTTCGCCCATCCCGCCCTGCATCTTCCGGCCCCGCGACGCAGCCTCCCTCCATGCCCTTCGACCTGCTCTTCTTCGCCGCCATGGTGCCGGCCGTCATCCTCACCGGTCTGGCGAAGGGCGGCTTTTCGGGGATCGGCCTGCTTTCGCTGCCATTGATGGCGCTCGTCGTCTCGCCGGTGACGGCCGCCGCGATCATGCTGCCGCTCCTGATCGCGCAGGACGTCGTTTCGGTCTGGTCATACCGGCGCGATTTCGACCGCCGCAATCTCCTGACGCTCGCGCCCGGCGCCCTGCTCGGCATCCTCGTCGGCTATCTCCTGGCGGCGAAGGTGTCGGACGCCGCCGTCGTGCTCGCTGTCGGCCTGATCTCGGTCGGCTTCGCGCTGCGCCGCATGCTGAGCGATGGCAAGAAGCCTGCAGTCGCCACGCAGGCGAACTGGAGCGGCGGAAGTCTCTGGGGCTTCGTCTGCGGCTTCACGAGCATGGTCGCCCATGCCGGCGGCCCGCCCTTCCAGATCTATGTCATGCCGCAGAAACTGCCGCCCGCCGTCTTCGTCGGCACCGGCGCGGTCTTCTTCGCGGCGATGAACCTCGTGAAGCTCGTTCCCTATCTCGCGCTCGGCCAGCTCAACGGCCCGAACCTCCTGGCCTCCGCCGCGCTGCTGCCCTTCGCGGTTGCCGCGACCTTTGCCGGTGTCTGGCTGGTCCGCCGCGTCCCGCCCGAGCGCTTCTACGGCATCGTCTACTGGCTCCTGCTGCTCGTCGGCACGAAGCTGATCTGGGACGGGGTGAAAGGGCTTCACCTCATCGGCTGAACGCCGCGCGCTTGCGCCGCATCGGACAAAGGGATGGATTACGTCAGCGGGCGCTGGCGGCTAAGCCTGTCCGCGCTTGCGAGGGGGCTCCGATGAACCGTTCGGCCTATGACACCGATCTCGACCGCAACCCGGCGAATTTCCAACCCCTGACGCCGCTGACCTTCCTGGAACGCGCCGCTTCGGTGTTCCCGAGCCATACGGCGATCGTCCACGGCGCTCTCCGGCGCTCCTATGCCGAGTTCTACGCCCGCTCGCGCCGCCTTGCCTCCGCGCTGGCGAAGCACGGCATCGGCAAGAACAACACCGTCGCCGCCATGCTGGCAAACACGCCAGCCATGCTCGAATGCCACTACGGCGTGCCGATGGTCGGCGCGGTGCTCAACACACTGAACACGCGCCTCGACGCCGCGATCATCGCGTTCTCGCTCGACCATGGCGAGGCCAAGGTGTTGATCACCGACCGCGAATTCTCGAAGACGATCAAGGAGGCGCTCGCCATCTGCAAGGCGAAGCCGATCGTCATCGACTATGACGACCCGGTCTATGACGGACCGGGCGAGCGGCTGGGCAGCGTCGAATACGAGGATTTCATCGCCGGTGGTGATCCCGATTTCGACTGGCAGATGCCTTCAGACGAATGGGACGCGATCGCGCTCAACTACACCTCCGGCACCACCGGCGATCCCAAGGGCGTGGTCTATCACCACCGCGGCGCGAGCCTGCTCGCCACCTCGAACGTCATCACCGGCAATCTCGGCCGCCATCCGGTCTATCTCTGGACGCTGCCGATGTTCCACTGCAACGGCTGGTGCTTCCCCTGGACGATCTCAATCGTCGCCGGCACCCATGTCTGCCTGCGTCAGGTCCGAGCGAAGGCGATGTTCGATGCGCTCGCCGACCATGGTGTGACCCATCTCTGCGGTGCTCCGATCGTGATGTCGACGCTGCTCAACGCGCAGGCCGACGAACGCCGCGAGTTTTCGCAGACCGTCTCCTTCTTCACAGCCGCGGCCCCGCCGCCCGAGGCCGTGCTCGCCGGCATGAAGCAGGCGGGCTTCGCCGTGACGCATCTCTACGGGCTGACCGAGGTCTATGGCCCCGCCGTCGTCAACGATTGGAATGGCGAGTGGGACGACCTGCCCCCGTCAGAGCAGGCCGCGCTCAAGGCCCGCCAGGGCGTGCGCTACCCGGCGCTGGAAGGGCTCGACGTGCTCGACCCCGAGACGATGGAGCCCGTTCCGCGCGACGGCAGCACGCTCGGCGAGGTGATGATGCGCGGCAACGTCGTGATGAAGGGCTATCTCAAGAACCCGAAATCGACGAATGCCGCCTTCACCGGCGGCTGGTTCCACACCGGCGACCTCGGCGTCCGCTATCCGGATGGCTACATCCAGCTCAAGGATCGCTCGAAGGACATCATCATCTCCGGCGGCGAGAACATCTCATCGATCGAGGTCGAGGATGCGCTCTACAAGCACCCCGCCGTGCAGACGGCGGCCGTGGTGGCCAGGCCAGACGAGAAATGGGGCGAGACGCCCTGCGCCTTCATCGAGCTGAAGCCGGGCAAGGAGGCGACCGAGGCCGAGATCATTGCCTGGTGCAGGCAGCACCTCGCCTCGTTCAAATGCCCGCGGACGGTGATCTTCGCCGAAGTGCCCAAGACCTCGACGGGCAAGATCCAGAAGTTCCGCCTGCGCGAGATGGCGCGGGCGCTTTAGCGCTTCCAGAAAGCACGGACAGCGCGGGGAACCCTCTCCCGGAGGGAGAGGGCAGGGTGAGGGGTAGGCCGCTGGACACTGTGGCCGTGACCTGACCGCTGCCTCCGTTAGGTTCGCTTTTTACTGGTCCAGGGGCCTACACCTCACCCCTACCCCTCTCCTTACAGGAGAGGGGTTCCCGCGCTGTCCGAGCGCTTCGGGGGTAGTCAGCTATCCTCACCCCCGGTTCAAATTCCCGCCCGGCGTGTAGCGATCCACCGCATCCGGCAGCACGCGTGAGAGCCGGTCGAGCAACTCGTCGCGCGAAAGCCCGGTGTGCTGCGATATCTTGGTCAGCACCTCCGGCCCGAGCACCTGCTCGAGCTCGTTTGGCGCAACCTCCTCGTTCGGACCTTGCTGGACCCAGGAATCCGCCTTCTGGCTCTGCCCTGACTGGTTGAAGCGGTCGATCAGCTCGCCGAGCCCGCCATTGACCAGCGCGCCCGCGCCGCCGGCGCCCAGGAGCCCACCGAGAAGGCCGCCGAGGCCGCCGCCGCCCGCCAGAGCGCCGGCGTCGGACTGGTTGGGCTGCGGCGACGGGATCGGGCCCGGTGGCAGCATGTTGCCGGGCTTCGGATCGGGCTCGAGCTGGCCTTTGCCGCCCAGCCACTCCGAAATCTTGTCGCGGTTCTGGTAGCCCGCCACGGCGAGCATTCCGAGCAGGGCGGTCAGCGATGGAAAGCCGCTGCTGCGATCTTCGTCACTCACGACGGTCACTCCTCTTGGCGATGGAACGAAACGTTCAGACTGCGCGGTTGCGGCTGAGCATGCCCCAGAGGGCGAGCACGATGATCGCGCCGACGACCGCGCCGATCAGCCCCGCCCCCTGCCCCGGCGCGTACCAGCCGAGAGCCTGGCCGAGGAAGGTCGCGACGAAGGCGCCGACGATCCCCAGGATCGTCGTGAGCACGAAGCCGGACGGCTCGTTGGAACCCGGCATGATGAATTTGGCGACGATGCCGGCGACGAAGCCGATGATGATGGTCCAGACGAATCCCAAGGATGCCTCCCCATGTCAGCGCCGGCCTCGCCGGCCCTCAAAAGAAAGTTCACGCTCGATTGCGTCATCTTGGTGACGAAGCGGCAACCGGCGCGCCGACAAAAAAACCGGCCCCTCTCAGGGCCGGTTTTCCGCATCGTTCAAATCCCCCAGCAGGTCACAGACCCGCTTCGCCTCAGTGCAACGTCGGCGCCGGCGCCATTCGCGCCGCCTGCTTCCGTTCGGGCATGGTCTGCTTCACGCGTGCGATCTCATCTTTCAGTTGCAACTTCTTCCGCTTGAGCTCGGCGACGCTGAGATCGCTCGATGACGGGCTCGCCACGGCCTGGGCGATTGCATCTTCAAGCTGACGGTGCTTGCGCTCGAGTTCGGCAAGACGGGTATGCAACGACATCTGGATCCTCCTGATACCGGTTGACGTCCCAATTTGGCATAGAGCCGGCTTCACGTCTGCCCGGGGCGTCATGCAACATTCATGAGATTCTGTGATCCTCACCGGCTCGTTGCCGGAAAGCCGTTAATAGAAGGCTTCCGGTCGCCGCCGGCGCTCTTGCGGGGCGCATGGCGGCGCAGGCATAGTCGCGCCCGATAAAGGCGATGATGAGATGGCCATGGGATTCGAGCTCAGCCCCGAAGAGGTCGAGACCTTCACCACGGAGCTGGCGAGGCTGCGCGAGGAACACCGCGATCTCGACAGCGCCATCGACGCTCTCGAGCGGGTCGGCGCGATCAATCAGATCCAGGTCCAGCGGCTCAAGAAGCGCAAGCTCTACCTCAAGGACCGCATCTCGCAGATCGAGGACGCGCTGACGCCGGACATCATCGCCTGAGTTAAGCGTTTTCGGCGCCGGCCGGCCCGATTCGCCCTTGCTTCCCGGGCCTCAGGCAGTCTAGATCGCGCGCTTCCGAAGGCTAAGCCCGAGCGCGTTTCATGGCCGAGACCAGCCCACCCGTCGCCATCATCATGGGCAGCCAGTCCGACTGGGCGACCATGCGCCATGCCGCCGAGACGCTCGATGCACTCTCGGTCGCCTATGACGCCCGCATCGTCTCGGCCCACCGCACGCCGGATCGGCTCTTCACCTTCGCCAAAGGCGCAAAGGCCGAGGGCTTCAGGGTGGTGATCGCCGGCGCCGGCGGGGCGGCCCATCTGCCGGGCATGACCGCCTCGCTGACGTCGCTGCCGGTCTTCGGCGTCCCCGTCGAATCCAAGGCGCTCTCGGGGCAGGACAGCCTGCTCTCCATCGTGCAGATGCCGGCCGGCATCCCGGTCGGAACGCTCGCCATCGGCCGCGCCGGAGCGGTCAACGCCGCCCTTCTCGCGGCCGCCGTGCTCGCCCTCTCGGACGAAAGCCTCGCCGAACGCCTCGATGCCTATCGCGCCCGCCAGAGCGCCGGCATCGCAGAGCGCCCCACCCGCGAGGACGCATGAGCCCGCCGGTCCCGACCGGGCTCGCGCCCGGCGCCATGCTTGGAATTCTCGGCGGCGGCCAACTCGCCCGCATGATCGCGCTGGCGGCGGCCGATCTCGGCATACGCTGCCATGTCTTCGCGCCCGAGGCCGACAGCCCCGCCTTCGATGTCGCCGCGCGCCACACCGTCGCTCAATACGAGGATGAGGCAGCACTTGCTGGCTTTGCCGCAGCCGTCGACGTCGTCACCTACGAATTCGAGAACGTCCCGGCCGCCACCGCCGCGTTCCTGGCCGGGCGCGTGCCGCTCCATCCCGGCGCCCGCGCGCTCGCCGTGACGCAGGACAGGCTGACCGAGAAGAGTTTCGTCGCCGATCTCGGCCTTCCCGTCGCCCCCTTCCGCGCCGTCGACACGCTCGCCGATCTCGAAGCGGCGGTTTCCGAGCTCGGCCGGCCTTCCGTGCTGAAGACGCGCCGCTTCGGTTATGACGGCAAGGGCCAGGTCAAGATCGCGCCGGGCAGCGACCTCACTGAGGCGCATGAAGCGATCGGCCGCTTCCCCGCGATCCTCGAAGGCTTCGTGCCCTTCGTCCGCGAGGTCTCGGTCATCGCCGCGCGCGGGCTCGACGGCGCCTTCGCCGCCTTCGACGTCTGCGAGAACGAGCATCGCGACCATATCCTGGCCTTCACACATGTGCCGGCCACGCTCTCGGCCCAGACCTCGAAGGCGGCCATCGACGCCGCCCGCCGGATCGGCGAGGCGCTCGGCTATGTCGGCGTCTTCGCCGTCGAGATGTTCGTGCTGGAAGCAGAGGGCGACCTCGCCGAGCGAATCGTCGTCAACGAGATCGCGCCCCGCGTCCATAACTCCGGCCATTGGACCAGCGAAGGCGCACTGACCTCACAGTTTCACCAGCATGTCCGCGCCGTCTGCGGCTTCCCGCTCGGCGCGACCACCAGGCGCGGCCGGATCGAGATGGAGAATCTGATCGGCGATGCCGCGCTACGCTGGCGCGCCTTCCTGGCCGAACCCGGCGCGCATCTGCACCTCTACGGCAAGCGCGACGCCCGCCCCGGCCGCAAGATGGGCCATGTCACCCGGGTGAAGCCGGAATAGCGCGCAGACCGTCATTTTCACGGTTCCATGCCGTGGACACGCCAAATGAATTCTGCTATCCGCACGAACCTTCGAGTGACGCACTTGCGTGCTGTCGCCGGCCCTCATTTTTGGATCAACCGCTAAGGACGGACGTTTCACGTGCAGGTTCTCGTTCGCGACAACAATGTCGATCAGGCTCTCCGCGCTCTCAAGAAGAAGATGCAGCGCGAAGGTATCTTCCGTGAGATGAAGCTCCGCGGTCATTACGAGAAGCCGTCCGAGAAGAAGGCGCGTGAGAAGGCCGAGGCCGTCCGCCGCGCCCGCAAGCTCGTCCGCAAGAAGCTGCAGCGCGAAGGCCTCCTGCCCGCGCCGGCCAAGCCGAAGCGCCCCTGATCCAACCATGGCGGCCTAACGGCCGCTGAGGACAGGGCCGATAGCTAACGGCGCCTGGAGCCTGCTCCGGGCGCTATTGCTTTTTCGGCCGGCGCTTCCTGCGGCCGCGGGCTCGCAGAAGCCATGACGTCGGCTCCGCCTGACAGGCATGTGCCCGCCGCAGGATCGATGCCCGTTTTTGCGGGGCATAATCCCCCGCGTTAACCAAGTTTTGGCGGGTTTCAGGCGTTCTCTTCGGCAGGCGCTGTCGGTTCGGGAGCGCAATCACGTCGCTGTTGGCCCTCGGGGCAGGCTCCGGAATGGAGCCAGCGGCAGGCAAGCACGAGACCAAAGAGGCTGAGCATGATCCGAGGCAGTTATTGGCTGGCCGCCACCGGCATGGCGCTGGCACTCGCAGGCTGTGACACCCTGTCCAGCGCCTCGCAGACCGCGGTCGCGGAGCTCGATACCCGCAACAGCGCCGACGCCAGCGTCAATATCGGCTCGCTGAGCGAGGTGGTGAACCGCAACCCGAACGATCCGGGCGCCTACAACACCCGCGGCGCCGCCTATGCCCGTATCGGCCGGTTCTCGGACGCGATTTCCGACTTCACCAAAGCCGTCCAGATCGATCCTAACCTCGCCTCGGCTTATACGAATCGTGGCCTGGCGCTGCGCCAGAGCGGTCGCGCCGACGCCGCGCTCTCCGACTTCAACCGCGCTACCACCGCCAATCCCAATTACGCCCCGGCCTATATCGCGCGGGCCAACCTGCTGCGCCAGCAGGGCAACAGCCAGCAGGCCATCGGCGACCTCAACACCGCGATCCGCCTGAACCCGGAATCGGCGGAGGCCTTCCATGCGCGCGGCCTCGTCTACCAGAAGGAAGGCCAGCACCAGCACGCCGTCACCGATTTCGACTCGGTGATCGACCGCAATCCCTACAACGCCCCGCCCTATATCGCGCGCGGCCAGAGCCTGAACGCGCTCGGCAAATACGACGCGGCGCTCGAGGATTTCACGGCGGCCCTCAATGTCGACAACCGCAACGCCGACGCCTGGGCGGGCCGCGGCTTCGCCTTCGAGAAGCTCGGCAAGAAGACGGAGGCCGCGGAGGCCTATCAGCGCGCGCTCAGCCTCGACGGCAACAATGCGCAGGCCCGCGCCGGCCAGTCCCGCATGGGCGGTGGCGGCGGCTTCTTCCGCAGCTGAAAGAGCATTCTCGCGCGAGGCGGACACGCCATTCGCGTCAGGAACGAGAAAGGGCCGCGCGAGCGGCCCTTTTTGCATTTCAGTACGGCTGAAGCGTCGCTGTCAGGCGGCTGAGCGCATCGGCCGCCCGAAGCCCTGCGCCGGCGCGCTGTCGACATGGAAGCTCGCCAGCAGTTCGGCCAGCTCGGCGGTCGCCTGCTGAAGGCTGTGTGCCACCGAGGCGCTTTCCTCGGCCATCGAGGCATTGCGCTGTGTCATGTCGTCCATATGGGCGACGACCTTGGCGACCTCGTCGACCGCGCTCGCCTGCTCCTGCGATGCGCTGGCGATATCGCCGAGCGCGGAAGCGACGCTGTTCGAGGATTCGACGATCTGGGACAGGGCCTGGCCCACATCCTTGACCAGCCCGACGCCCGTCTGCACCTCGCCGGTGGAGTTGGAGATCAGCGCCTTGATGTCGTTGGCAGCCGTGCTGGAACGCTGCGCCAGCGCGCGCACCTCGCTCGCCACCACGGCGAAGCCCTTGCCGGCATCGCCGGCGCGTGCCGCCTCGACCGCGGCGTTGAGCGCCAGCAGGTTCGTCTGGAAGGCGATGCCGTCGATCACGGCCACGATCTCGGAGATGTCGCTGGAAGCCTTCTCGATGCGCTCCATCGCCGAGACGGCGCCACTCGCCACCGCGCCGCCATGGTCGGCCGCAGCCTTGGCGACCTCGCCGAGACCGGTCGCCTGCGAGGCGCGCTCGGCGCTGTGCTTGACCGAGGCCGCGAGCTCTTCCGTGGTCGCTGCCGTTTCCTGCAGGCTACTCGCCTGTTCCTCGGTGCGCTGCGCCAGCGCCCGGCTGTCACTGGTGATGCGCTGCGAGCCGGCGCTGATCGTCGCGCAGATCGTCGAGGTACGGCGCACGATATCAGCGACCGTATCGACGAGCTCGTTCACGCCGGCGCAGAGCGCCTTGATGTCGCCGTCCTTGCCGACGAGCGCGATTCGCTGCGTCAGGTCCCGGGCGGTCGCCGCCTGCACGATGGTGCGCGTCTCCGCAACAGCGCCCTGCAGGGCCTCCTGTGCCTCCTTCGCAGCCGTGATGTCGGAGGCGTATTTCACCACCTTGAACGGCTCGCCGAGCGCATTCAGGATCGGGTTGTAGGTCGCCTGGATCCAGACCCGGCGGCCGCCCTTGCCGACGCGCAGATACTGCCCCTCATCGAACTCGCCCCGGCCGAGCTTGGCCCAGAACTGCCGATACTCCGCGCTGTCGCGCGCTGCCGGCTCGACGAACATCGAATGATGCCGCCCCTTGATCTCGTCCAGCGTATAGCCGAGCGCATTCAGGAAATTGGCGTTCGCCTCCAGCACGTTTCCCGAGAGATCGAACTCGATCACGGCCTGCGACTTGCGGATGGCAGCGACCTGTCCCTCGAAATCCGAGATCATCTCCTTCATCCGCGTGATGTCGGTCGCGAACTTCACGACCTTGAACGGCTTGCCGGAGCGGTCGAGAATCGGCGTGTAGGTCGCCTGCAGCCAGATCCGCCGCCCGCCCTTGCCGATGCGCAGGAACTGCGCCTCGAGGAACTCGCCGCGCGCGAGCTTGGCCCAGAAATCCTTGTAGGCCGCATCGCGCGCCTCGGCCGGCTCCACGAACATTGCGTGATGCTGTCCGACGATCTCGCTCAGCCCATAGCCGATGGTGTCGAGGAAGAGTTGGTTGGCGGTCAGGATCCGCCCCTGGACGTCGAATTCGATAACCGCCTGCGAACGCCTGACGCTCGCGGCCTCTGCGGACGCCCCGCCTCCAAACACGTCGATGAGCATTGATCCCCCGAGAAGATCACGTTGACCTATGGTTGCATCTAATTGCAACTGCAACCCAGCACTCATCCTTGCCGATAATAGTAAATTCTTACTTACGCCCTCTATAGGAGCGTAAACGCCGCCATCCGCACCCAACGACACTTGAAGATGACGCCCAATAAATTCAGTATACTGCCGACAAAAATTCTGAATCGCGGAAATTATACAGAAGTTATGCGCACTTATCGCTAGGTCACAAGAAAGGTCCGCCAATAGACGCTGAGCCCAAAAAAAAGGCCGGCGTCTCCGCCGGCCTCGATAACCTCTTCGTGATCCGATGTCGTGCGCCCGATCAGCCCACCCTCAGTGCGCCATGGCCTTGACGATCTCGTCGGTGACCTTCTTGGCATCGCCGAAGAGCATCATCGTGTTGGGGCGGAAGAACAGCTCGTTCTCGACGCCGGCATAGCCCGCCGCCATGCCGCGCTTGATGAAGAGCACGGTCTTGGCCTTCTCGACGTCGAGGATCGGCATGCCGTAGATCGGCGAGGCCTTGTCGGTCTTGGCGGCCGGATTGGTGACGTCGTTGGCGCCGATGACGAAGGCGACGTCGGCCTGGCCGAATTCCGAGTTGATGTCCTCGAGCTCGAAGACCTCGTCATACGGCACGTTGGCCTCGGCCAGCAGCACGTTCATATGGCCGGGCATGCGGCCCGCGACCGGGTGGATGGCGTATTTAACCTCGACGCCTTCCTTCTTCAGCAGGTCGGCCATCTCGCGCAGCGTGTGCTGGGCCTGGGCCACCGCCATGCCGTAGCCCGGCACAATGATGACCTTGCCGGCATTCTTCATGATGTAGGCGGCGTCGTCCGACGAACCCTGCTTGACCGGGCGCGCCTCGACCGCTCCGCCCGCACCGGCTGCAGCATCGTCGCCGCCGAAGCCCCCGAGGATGACCGAGATGAAGCTTCGGTTCATCGCCTTGCACATGATGTAGGACAGGATCGCGCCCGACGAGCCGACCAGCGCGCCGGTGATGATCAGCGCCATGTTGCCGAGCGTGAAACCGATGCCGGCGGCAGCCCAACCGGAATAGGAGTTCAGCATCGAGACGACGACCGGCATGTCGGCGCCGCCGATCGGGATGATCAGCAGCACGCCGAGTACCAGCGAGACCGCGACGATCAGCCAGAAGACGGTATGGCTCTCGCTCTTGATGAAGATCGCGAGCAGCACCACGAGCGCAATGCCGAGCCCGATATTGATGCCGTGGCGCTGCGGCAGCATGATCGGCTTGCCGCTCATGCGCCCGTCGAGCTTGAGGAAGGCGATGATCGAGCCGGTGAAGGTGATCGCGCCGATGGCGACGCCGAGCGCCATCTCGAACAGGCTCGCGCCCTTGATCGAGCCGACGCGGCCGATGTTGAAGGCTTCCGGCGCATAGAGCGCGGCGGCCGCCACCAGCACCGCCGCCAGGCCCACCAGCGAGTGGAAGAAGGCGACGAGCTGCGGCATCTGCGTCATCTGCACGCGCTTCGCCATATAGGCGCCGATGCCGCCGCCGATGGCGATGCCGAGCACGACGAGCAGCCAGCCGGAGAAGCCCGCGGGCGGGAAGAACACCACGGTCGTGACGATGGCGATCGCCATGCCGATCATGCCGTAGCGATTGCCCTGCCGCGAGGTCGTCGGATGCGACAGGCCCCGCAGGGCCATGATGAACAGGACGCCTGAGACGACGTAGAGCAGGGCTGAGAGGTTCGCGGCCATGCGTCAGCCCTTCTTCTTGTACATCGCGAGCATCCGCTCGGTGACGAGGAAGCCACCGAAGATGTTCACCGAGGCAAGGATCAGCGCGAGGAAGCCAAACACTTTGGCCCAGATCGGCCCGTCGCCCAGCGCCGGCAGCGCGTCGACGCCAACCGCGAGCAGCGCGCCGACGACGATGACCGAGGAGATCGCGTTGGTGACCGACATCAGCGGCGTGTGCAGCGCCGGCGTCACCGACCAGACGACGTAATAGCCGACGAAGACCGCCAGCACGAAGATGGCGAGGCGATAGACCGTCGGGTCGACACCGCCGGTCGCGATGCTGGCCGCGGCGGCCGCCTGATCGGCATAGCGCTCGGCCAGTTCCGCGGCCTGTTTGGCCAGCGCCGCGGCGTTGCGAGCCTGTTCGATAGCCTGTTCGGGAGAGGCATTTGCCATGGTCGGAATTCCTTCGCTCAGGCCTTCGGCGCGAAATTCGGATGGATGACGGCGCCGTCCCTGGTCAGGGCCGTGGCCTTGACCAACTCGTCCTCCCAGTTCACCGCGAGCTTCTTCTCAGCCTTGTCGATCAGCGTCTCGACGAAGGCGAAGAGGTTCTTCGCGTAGAGCGAGGAGGATGTTGCGGGCAGTCGGCCCGGCACGTTGAGGTGGCCGACGATCTTGACCCCGTTCGGCGTGGTCACGACCTCGCCGGGCTTGGCCAGCTCGCAATTGCCGCCGCGCTCGACCGCAAGGTCGACGATCACGGAGCCGGCCTTCATGCTCTCGACCATCGCCGTCGAGATCAGCTTCGGCGCCGGGCGGCCGGGGATCAGCGCGGTGGTGATGACGATGTCCTGCTTGGCGATGTGGCTGGCGGTCAGTTCCGCCTGCTTCGCCTGATATTCCTTGGACATCTCCTTGGCGTAGCCGCCGGCCGTCTGAGCCTGCTTGAACTCCTCGTCCTCGACGGCGAGGAACTTCGCGCCGAGCGATTCGACCTGCTCCTTGGTGGCGGGGCGCACGTCGGTGGCCGTGACGATGGCACCCATGCGCCGCGCGGTCGCGATCGCCTGCAGGCCGGCGACGCCGACGCCCATCACGAAGATCTTGGCAGCGGGCACCGTGCCGGCCGCGGTCATCATCATCGGCAGCGCCCGGCCATATTCGGCAGCGCCGTCGATCACGGCACGGTAGCCGGCGAGGTTCGCCTGCGACGACAGCACGTCCATCACCTGTGCACGGGTGATGCGCGGCATGAACTCCATGGCGAAGGCCGCGACATTGGCCTTGGCCAGCGCCTCGACCTCGGCTTCGCTGCCATAGGGGTCCATCACGGCGAAGACGAGCGCGCCCTTGGGCAGCCCCGCGATCTCCTTGTCAGCCGGGCGGCGCACCTTGAGCACGATCTCGGCGCCCTTCAGCGCCTCCTTCGCCGTCTTGGCGATCGTCGCGCCGGCCGCCTCGTATTCCGCATCGGGAATGCCGGAGGCTTTGCCTGCCCCCGCCTCGATCACGACCTCGGCGCCGAGGCCCTTGAACTTGCGGACGGTCTCCGGCGTCGCGGCGACGCGGGTTTCCGCCCCTTGCGTTTCGGCTGGGACAGCAATGCGCATGGCGGGGGAAGGCCTTTCCGGCGTTATGGGAAGACGGTCAGAGAAGCAGCAGCGCGAGCAGCATCAGGACGAGCGAGACGAGCGGCGCGCGCCAGCCGATCGACGGAGCGGCGATGCCGACACCAGTGCCGATGACCGCGAGGATCGTCCCGATCAGGGCCGTGCCCCAGGCATGCTTGGTGCCGCCGACGGCGAGAGCCGAAACGATCGCAAGGCAGGCAACCGTGCCGACTTCGGCGAAATGAATGAAGCCGGTATAGGTCCGCTCATGCTCCGGATAGTCCATCGCGGGGGCGTCGGCGGCGTGATGGGCGTGGTCGGCCATGGTCTCGATCCTGAAAAAGACACAGTCTCTTTAAGCCTGTAGCGCACCCGCGACGCACGGGCAACGCGGCAGCATGCAGCAACCGTGGAGCGCGGCGTCACAGCCGCGCACGCCCATTTTCTAGCGAAGGGATCACGGCAACTCAATCGATTTAAATGGAAGAATATTCTTCTTTGGCGTCAATTTTTGGGATTATTAACGCCATCCATGGCCTGCCGAAGCGCGACGCGGCAAATTCTTGTATCCTCCGATCATCGCGAGGGGGTGTCAGTGGACGAGCGGCCCAAGCAGACAGCGACGTATGACGGATCGGGACTCGACCCCGCCTTGCGCGAACAGGCTAGGCGCTGGTTCGCCGAAGCCCGGGAACAGACCAAGCGCGACGATGAGGAGATCGCCGCGTGGCACCGCCGCCGGTCCGACCGCGAGGACGGTATCGGCGGCCCCTATTTCACGGAGCCGAAAGGCGACTGAAAGCCTTATGTCGCCGGCTTCAACCCAGCGGCGATTAGCGCCTTGCTCTGCCGCGCAGCCACCGTCTCGACCGCAAATCCCTCGATTTCCGTCTCGAACAACCGGTGGAAGTTCAGCTCCGCGTCGAGATGCAGGAACACGCCGCCGAGCCCGATCGCGGCGCGGTCCATGAAGACGAACTCGCGCGGCACCGTCACCGGCCCGCGCTTCTTCAGCGCCTGATGCACCTGGAAAGCCTGCTTGCGCCCATACTCGGCGGGGCTGACATCCTCCGCGATGCGCCGCACCCGGTCCTCCATCAGCGGCCCGTAGATGAAGCGCGCCCAGATGTTCAGCGTCTCCACCAGATCCTTGGTCAGCCCCTTGAAGCCCCAAGTTTCATAGGCGTGGACGACCCGCGCGTCGTCCCCTTCGAGGATGCCGCGATAGAGATCGACCACCCCGCCGACGAAGGAGGGCGGGAAGATGCGGATGCAGCCATAGTCGAGCAGGTTGATGCCCTGCGGCTCCCCGCCTTCCGAGAACACCGTGTAGTTGCCGAGGTGCGGATCGCCGTGGATTACGCCGTGATGGCTGAATGGCCGCCACCAGGCCTTGAACATCGCGGTCGAGATGCGGTCGCGCGCCTCCTGCCCATCCTGCTTGTGCGAGAGGATCGGGCTGCCGTCGAGCCAGTGCATGGTGAGCAGCCGCCGCGTCGAGAGCGCCGGCTCGACGGCCGGCACGCGGACTTCCGACGTATCCGCCAGGATCTCGCGGTAGAGCGCGATATGGCTCGCCTCGCGCCGGTAATCGAGCTCCTCGCGGACACGCGCGCCGATCTCCTTGGCGATCTCGGTGGTGTCGATCACCGCGCCCATCCGCCGGTGCAGCGCGAACAGCACCTCGAGCTGGGCGATATCCGCCTCAACAGCCGATTCCATGTCGGGATATTGCAGCTTGCAAGCCAGCGACGTGCCCTCCGGCGTCGTTGCGCGGTGCACCTGCCCCAGCGAAGCGGCCGCCGCCGGCTTCAGGTCGAACTCGCCAAAACGCTCGCGCCAGTTCGCGCCGAGCTCCGCCATCATCCGGCGCTTGACGAAGGCCGCGCCCATCGGCGGCGCCTGCGACTGCAGCTTCTGCAGCTCGGCGGCATATTCCGGCGGCACGACATCGGGGATGGTGGCGACGAGCTGCGCCACTTTCATGATCGGCCCCTTCAGGCCGCCCAACGCCTTGGCCAGCGCTTCGGCATTAGAGGCGTCACGCCCCTCCCCGCCAAAGATCCTGGAGCCGGCGATCCGGGCCGCCACGCCGCCCACATTGGCGCCGACGCGGGCATAGCGCGCAGCTCGGGCGGAAAAGCGGTTGGCTTCGGCATCGCGTTCGGACATCGGCTCGCTTTCGCGGATGGGGCTTCAGCTGATGTAAGCCGTCGAGCGGCCTGTGCCAGTGCCGCCCTCGCCGCATCGGGCATGCGGCAGGAGAAACCCGCGCAACACGCACTGCGTCGTCACGGCCGCCCCAGCCGCTCCAGCGCCGTCCTGAAAGGTGCGTCCGAAACCTGGATGAAGCCGAGATAGGGATGGTCCATGTCGATCACGAGGACCAGGGCGAGACTGACCGAGAAGGAACAGACGAGCAGCGTGAGCACGACTGTCCCGTTGCCCGGCGCGAGCAAACCGAAGGACGCAAAAAGCAAGGCGAACCAGAGGATCAGCACGATCAGGAAGGGCGTGGGAAATCCTCCCACCTCCGATTCGGTGCGTAGCCATCGCGCCTCGGCGATGTCGCTGCTGATCTGAAGCGCTCGCGCCTGGAGCAGGCGTCGCGGCTCGACGTCCGGCGTCAGGGTCCGAAGCTCCTGCTGGAGGGCCTCGATATCGAACCCCTCGGTGACCTGGGCATCGCCCCCTGCCTCGCCCTTCTCGGCGCTCAGCCTGGCTTCAACGGCCTTGCGAAGCGCGACGCGCAGCGGCTGTGCCTCCGGACCATATTGCGCCAGCACGCGGTCGAGCAGAAGCACCCGTGCGGCGGATGTCCGCCGCTCCAGGCCGGCATCGTCGAAGGTTCGCTTCGCCGAGGCGATCAGCAGGCCCAGCGCCAGCGCCGAAAGCGTGCCGATGATCGCCGTCGCCAGTTTGATGGCCTCGCGGGATTCGGTCGCCAGATGATGATCGGGCAGGCGCGTCCGCAGCGCCATGCCGCCGAGCGCAGCGCCGAACACGCACACAAATGCGATGCAGCCGATGACGATGGGGCTCATTGCGGATCTTGGCCAAAGCCCGAATGGGCAAGCCGGCAAGATATCGTCGCGCTGACGTTGGGTCCACTACCCCCTCAGCGCCTCGCGAAATCCGCCCGCACCTCGGCAGCGCTCGCCGGCCTGCCTCCGGCCGCCTCGACCAGCCGGACCGTCTCAGCGATCAGTGCGGCGTTGGTCTTCGCGCAGCCGAAGGGCGCATCCTCGAGCCCACCGCGGACATGGACGCCGCGCTGCACGGCCGGTCCGATCAGCTCCGAAAGATCAACGCCAAGCCCGGCGATCATCACCGGCGCCTCGGGCGCGTCCTCGGCCAGCAACTTCAGATGCGCGTCCAGCGCCCACTCGCGCGGCGGGAAGCCCCAGGCGAAGGTGTCCGAGAACATCAACCGATAGATCGGCATCGGCATGCCCGGATAGGCCTTGGCCAGCGCAGCGCCCAGCCGCGTGAAGCCCGGCTCGTAGATCGCATAGCTCGGATGCACCTTGTGGCGCTCCGCCACCTCCATCCCCTCGCGGATATGCTCGCCCGGGTTCTGGTAGATGAAGCCAGCCTCACCCTCGGGAATGCCGGCGAAAGTCGTCCAGTTGCAGGAGCCAGGATCGAGCACGCCCCACTCGGCGAGCCCGCGCTTCGCCAGCTCCTCCAGATGCGTGTAACGGCCCGATCCGATCATGTCCCCGGCATAGCCAGAGCCGAGGATCGGAATGGTCGGGTAGACGATGGCGTCGACCTTGGCGCGAATGCCCTCGATCGCCTGCGCATAGAGCTCCCAGTCATCGCGCTGGCGGCCGGTGGCAAGGTCGTAGACATGCAGATGCACGATCGCCGCGCCCGCTTCGACGGCCGCTATGCCGTCCGCGACGATGTCGGGAATGCTGATTGGGATGCCCGGCTGGCGCTCCTTGCCCCAGGGTCCGTTGATGGCGGCTTCGATCCAGATGGGCGTGGTCACAGGCATTCCCTCGATGGCCCTTTGCGGCTTTGCGCAGACGGTAAGCCGCATCGCCCGGGCTTGTCAGCCCGCCCGGCCGCTGTTCAGGATCGTGGGAACGCACGGGAATGAGCGAGGCGGCCCCATGCTGGAGCGCGGCACCACCTATGACGACACGCTGCGCCGCTTTGCCTGGCGCATCCCGGAGCGCTTCAATATCGGCACGGCCTGCTCGGACGCCCATGCCGACGGCAGCCACCGGCCGGCGCTGGTCTTCGAGGAGGATGGCGGCACGGTCTCAACGCTTTCGTTCGACGATCTCGCCCGCGCCTCCAACCGTTTCGCCAACCTGCTCACGGCCCATGGCATCGGGCCTGGCGAGCGCATCGGCATCCTGCTGCCGCAGTCGCCGCAGACGGCGATCGCCCATCTCGGCACCTACAAGCGCGGGGCCATCGCGTTGCCGCTCTTCATCCAGTTCGGCCCGGACGCGCTCGAGCATCGGCTGAGCCATAGCGGCGCCAGCGTGCTCGTCACCGATAGCGAGAACATCGGCAAGGTCGAAGCGATCCGCGACGCGCTGCCCAACCTGCGCCGGATCTTCGTCGTCGGCGGCGCGGGCCATCTCGATTTCGAAGCCGAGATGGCGAAGGCCTCCGATCGCTTCACTGCGGCAGACACCCGCGCGGACGACCCGGCGCTGATCATCTACACCTCCGGCACGACCGGAAAGCCGAAGGGCGCGCTCCATGCCCACCGCGTGCTGCTCGGTCATCTGCCGGGCGTGCAGATGCCGCAGGAATTCTTCCCTCAGGCCGGCGATCTGTTCTGGACCCCGGCCGACTGGGCCTGGATCGGCGGCCTGCTCGATGTGCTGCTGCCGAGCCTCTATTGCGGCGTCCCGGTGCTGGCCTCGCGCGCCCGCAAGTTCGATCCCGAGGCCGCTTTCGCACTGATGGCGCGTAATAAAGTGCGCAACGCCTTCCTGCCGCCGACGGCGCTCAAGCTGATGCGCCAGGTCCGCGATCCCCGGCGTTTCAGATACGCGATGCGTTCGATCGGCACCGGCGGCGAGACGCTCGGCGCCGATATGCTCGACTGGAGCCGCGAGACCTTCGGCTTCCCGGTCAACGAGTTCTACGGCCAGACCGAGGCGAACCTTCTCGTCTCGAATTGCGCGAGCCTCTTTCCCGTGAAGCCCGGCTCGATGGGCCGCGCCGTGCCGGGCCATCGCGTCGCGGTGATCTCCCCCGAGGGAGAGGAACTGCCGGCAGGCGAGCAGGGGCTGATCGCCGTGGCGCGGCCCGACCCGGTGATGATGCTGGAATATTGGAACCAACCCGAGGCGACGGCGGCGAAATTCATCGGCGACTGGCTCGTCACCGGAGACACCGGTGCGCGCGACGAAGAAGGCTATTTCTGGTTCCAGGGCCGCGACGACGACATCATCTCCTCAGGCTCCTACCGCATCGGGCCGGGCGATATCGAGGACTGCATCATCCGCCACCCGGCGGTACTCATGGTCGCGGTCATCGGCGTGCCGGACGCCGTCCGCACCGAGATCGTCAAGGCCTTCGTCATGCCGAAACCCGGCATCGAGCCGACGCCCGAGCTGGCGGCCGAGATCCAGGCCTTCGTCAGAGACAGGCTGGCGGCCTACCAGTACCCCCGCGCGGTCGAGTTCGTCACCGAGCTGCCGATGACCGCGACAGGCAAGATCAGGCGCAAGGATCTGCGCGACCGGGAAATTGAGCGGCAGCAGGCGGGCTGACGCCTGCGACCTAGCGCGCTTCCAGCACCAGTTCGAAGGTCATCAGCACCGGGTTGTCGCCGCGCGTCAGGCGCCCGCTCGCTAGTGCGCCGGTATAGTCCACCAGCGCGACGTCGATCTCGGCCTCGAACCCGTTCGCGCCCTTGGCGATCGTGCCGTTGGTGATCACAACCTCGGTGGCGAAGTTCTCCACCTTGGTGCCATCCGTGAACCGCGCGCCGATGGTCGAGCCGACACCGCCATGGATCGCAGCAGAGCGGATGCCCTGCTCGGCGCAGAAGGCTTCCAGCGCACCGCAGAAATCGATGTTCGGCTTCACCCTCAGCGCGAAGAACCGCCCCTCCCGGGTTGCCCCGAGGAGCGGCGCGGCCTGGGGCCCGAACAGCTTGAAATTCGTCTCGCTGTCCGGCTCCGCGACGAAGCCCGCGCTGTCGAGCCCGACGGCCGGCACGGTGATGGTCTCGGCCACCATTGTCTCATCCGGCAGGACATGGCCGCCGCTCTCCTTGCCGCTGCCCTCCGTCCAGATCGCATGGGCGTGGAAAAACGGCGCCCCGTCGCGCCGGCCGAAGGTCATGGCGCCGACCTTGATTCGCGCCACGCCGCCCGGCCGGAAGGTCTCGCTGTAGAAGGCCGCGTGATCCGGTTTCTCGGACAAGGCGGGCATCACATAGGCGAAGGGCGAGAGCGCGAGCCCATCGAGCCTGGCGACACCGGAGGTGAAGCCCGCCGCCGCGAAACCACGCCGCACAGCTTCAAGCAGCGGCAACCCCGCCTGCAGCACCATCGGAAAGCGTAAGCCGTGGCATTCCGCCCATTGGATACGTTCCGGCGTGCCCTCTCCCGGCTGTTCGATACGCCTCACGAAGCCTTGTCCTTCCTGAGCCAGTCCAGTTCGCCACGCTTCTCGAGCTCATCCTTGACGAGGCGCTTCGGCACCTTGCCATAGCCCGACTTCGGCAGCGCCTCCCAGAAGAAGAAGCGCTTCGGCATTTTGTAGCGCGCAATCTTCTCGCTGAGGAAGTCCGCGATCTCCGCCTCGCTCGCGCTCTGCCCCGGCCGCGGCACGCAGACAGCGACGCCGATCTCGCCCCAGACCGGATCCGGGAGGCCGAGCACCGCGACCTCGGCGATGGCGGGATGGGTCAGGATCTTCTCCTCGATCTCGCGCGGATAGATGTTCGAGCCGCCGGAGATGTACATGTCCGACGCCCGGCCGGTGATGTAGACGAAGCCCTGCTCGTCCATATGGCCGAGGTCGCCGGTGCGGAACCAGCCGTCGCGGAAGGATTTCGCATTGGCTTCCGGATTGTCGTAGTAGCCCGCGAAGACGGCCGGCCCGATCACGCAGATCTCGCCCTGCACGCCCGGCTCGACCTCCTTGCCCGCCTCGTCCTGGATCTGCACCTGCATGCCCGTGCGCTCGAAGCCGCAGGTGCCGATGCGCGCATGCGGCCCGTCCTCCGGCTCATGCAGCGCCGGCGGCAGCACCGTGATGTTGCCGGTCACCTCGCCCAACCCGAAATACTGCACGATCACTTTGCCGAGCTTCTTCAGCGCGGCCTTCTGGTCCTCGCGATACATCGGCGCGCCCGCATAGATGATGTAGCGCAGGCTCGAATGATCGTGCTGGTCGACGGCGGGATGCTCGACCAGCATCTTCAGGATCGTCGGCACGGTGAAGATGTTGCTGACGCGATGCTTCGCGATCAGCCGGTAGGCCTCGTCGATGTCGAAGCGCTCGGTCGGCAGCAGGATCGAGGCTGCCCCTCGCGCCGACATCATCAACTGGTGCACGCCGGCGCCATGCGACAGCGGCGCCACGACCAGCGAGGCATCCGCTTCCGTCGAACCCGGCACGAGATCACAGAGATGGTTCGTCACGACGAAGCTCATCTGGCCATGCGTCAGCACTGCGGCCTTGGAGCGCCCGGTCGTGCCGGAGGTGAAGAAGAACCAGCAGGGATCGTCCCGCTCCACGGCGGCGTTGTCGACCTTCTCGCCGCGATGGCGCGCGATCACCGCGCCGACCTCGTCCTCGCCGAAAGCCCCCTCCCCGATTCGCCATGTAAACGCAGGCGCCGGGCTCGCAGCCGCAACCGCCGCGGCATGCTCGGGAAAATCGCCATGGCAGAGGAAGCCCTTCGCGCCCGAAGCCGTGGCGAGATAGGCGACCTCATCCGGCAGCAGGCGGAAATTGGTGGGCACCCAGACCGCGCCGAGCCGGAAGGTCGCGAACATCGAGACGAACATCGCGTCGCAGTTCTTCGAATGAACGAGCAGGCGATCGCCCTTGCCGATGCCCCGCGCCTTCAGCCCTGCCGCCAGAGCCGAGACCTGCGCATCCATCTCGCGCCAGTCCAACGTCTTCTCGCCCCAGATGAAGGCGGGGTGCGCGGCCAGGCGCCGCGCATTCTGCGTCACGATATGGGCGAGGTTCATCACCCGCCGCGACATCGGCACGACGCCCCCTGCGGGGACCGCGGTTCCAGCGTTCATTTCGACGCCCTCCCTGTTTCATTCTGTTGCGGCTGTGTCAGCGCCGCAGCCCCGGCGCCGCGCCGGGATACGAACATCTGCGCGAGCTGCGCCTCCATTCGCGCCGCCTCGCGCGCCAGCAGCGCCGAGAGTTCGGGCTGCCGGGCTGGGTCCATGCGGCTGTCGATGGCGGCCAGCGAAAAAGCGCCCGCGACGCGCCCGTCCGGATAGCGGAAGGCGCGCCCGATCCCCCAGGAGCTCGCGACGAGCCGGCCCGGGTTGAGCGCGAAGCCGCGCAGCCGTGCCTCGGTGACGTCGCTCTTGAGCGAAGCCGGCGCAAAGCCCGGATAGCGCTCCACCAGTACCGGCTCGTTGGCCGCGATGATGCGGTCCACATCGTCGTCCGGCAATGCCGCCAGCAGCGCGAGCGAGCCCGCGCCGACGCCGAGAGGGTGCTGATCCCCGGTCTGCAGCGCATGGGTGCGGACCGGATAGGTGCCCTCCTCGCGATGCAGGCAGACCGCGTAGTTCTCGCGCCGCACGGTGAGAAAGCTCGTATCCCGCGTCTCGCCCGAAAGGCGGCGCAGGCCGTCCATCGCCATTTCCAGCAGGCCATGGCGGCGAGCCGCCAGCACACCGAGCACGAAGGCCTCCTCGCCGAGGCAATAGCGACGCGTCTGCGTCTCCTGCTCGACGAGCCCCGCCCGCATCAGCGCCAGCAGCAGCCGCCGCACCGTCGGCTTGTTGAGGCCGCTGCCAAGGACGATCTCGCCAAGCGGCAGCCCCTCGGCCGGCTCCCGCCCGATCAGCGAGAGCAGCCCGAGCGCGCGATCGACGCTCTGCGAGCCGGACAACGCGACTCCGGCAGCGAGACTGAGTGGCGACAAGCGCTCCTCCCGATGGTCCACAATATGGACCTTATTCTTATGGATTGAGCCTAGTTGTCTGCCTTCGCGATTGCAATGCGGTCATGCTCGTGTAAACCTGCCGGCCGCCCCACTGCCCAACCATTCACAGTGTGGACCGCAATCGACGCCGGCAGAAGATCGGCGCGAAGGGAGGATGAACCGATGGCCCTCGAGGCAACCCGCACAGCGGGCGCGCAGATTCTGCGCCGTATGACCCGTATCTGAGGTCGCGACATGGTTGATGTCGTCGACACGCTGCATATTCCCGAGAACCTGAGCGAGAACGAGGACGCGCGTCCCGGTTCCGCCATCATGCGCCCGGTCGAGGTCGTCGCGGCCGCCCTGGTCGCCTTCATCATCGGCGTGCTGCTGCTCGGCGTGGTCTCGCGCTACGTCTTCGCACTGCCCTTCGTCTGGGTCGACGAGGTCGCCTCGATCTCCTTCATCTGGCTCGCCATGCTCGGCGCGGCCATCGCCGTCGATCGCAATGAACATCTGCGCCTGACGCTCTTCGTCGGCCTGATGCCGGTGCGGCTGCGCGAATTCGTCGAGACGCTGGCCCTCGTCGCCGTGGCCGCCTTCCTGGCGGCGATGGTCTACCCGGCCATCGATTACGCGATCGAAGAGAGCTACGTCACCTCGGCCGCGCTCAACATCCCCGTCAGCTGGCGGGTCTCGGCCATCGCCGTCGGCATCGTGCTCATGCTACTGCTGACGATCCGCTACGCCTTCAAGACCGCGCGCCTGGCGGATATCGTCGGCGCGGCGCTGGTCATCGGCGGACTAGGCCTCGCCTTCTGGCTGCTCGGGCCGACGCTGAAGGGCCTCGGCTACTACAATATCCTGATCTTCCTGGTCTGTGTCGTCGCAGCCTGCCTCATCGCAGGCGTCCCGATCGCCTTCTGCTTCGGGCTCGGCACGCTCGCCTTCCTCGCCTTCTCGACCAATGTGCCGATGATCGTGATGGTCGGCCGCATGGACGAGGGCATGTCGAGCCTCATCCTGCTCTCCGTGCCGATCTTCGTGCTGCTCGGCTGCATCCTCGACGCGACCGGCATGGGCAAGGCGATCGTCGATTTCCTGGCATCGCTGCTCGGCCATGTCCGCGCCGGCATGTCCTATGTCCTGCTGGGCTCGCTCTATCTCGTCTCGGGCATCTCGGGCTCGAAGGTCTCGGACATGGCGACGGTCGCGCCCGCGCTGTTCCCGGAGATGAAACGCCGCGGCTACAAGCCGAAGGACCTGATCGCGCTGCTTTCGACGGGCGCGGCGATGGCGGACACGGTGCCGCCCTCGATCGTGCTGATCGTGCTCGGCTCCGTCGCCGGCGTCTCGATTGCGGGGCTGTTCAACGCCGGCTTCGTCATCGCCGGCGTGCTGCTGGTGGCGCTCGCCGGCCTCGCCCGCTGGAAGGCGGCGGCGGAAGATATGAAGGGCGTGCGTCGCGCCCCGCTCGCAGTGATCGGCAAGGTCGCGCTCGTCGCGGCTCCGGCGCTGGTCCTGCCCTTCATCATCCGCGCCGCGGTCGGTGGCGGCGTCGCCACTGCGACCGAGGTCTCGACCATCGCCGTGCTCTACGCGCTGGTGATCGGCATCGTGCTCTACGGCGGCATCAGCCCGCGCAAGTTCTACCAGATGCTGGTCGAGACGGCCGCGCTCTCCGGCGCGATCCTGGTCATTCTCGGCACGGCGCTCGCCATGGCCTGGGCCCTGACCCAGACCGGCTTCGCCCGCGACCTCGCCACCTTCATGGCGAACCTGCCCGGCGGCTGGCTGACCTTCATGGCGTTCACGATCGTCGTCTTCATGATCCTCGGCTGCGTGCTGGAAGGCCTGCCGGCGATCGTGCTGATGGCGCCGCTGATGTTCCCGATCGCCAAGAACCTCGGCATCAACGACGTGCATTATTCGATGGTCGTCGTCACCGCGATGAACATCGGCCTGATGGCGCCGCCGATCGGCATCGGCTTCTACATCGCCTGCAAGATCGGCAACGTCTCGCCGGACGAGGCGATGGGCGCGATCTGGCCCTATCTCATCGCGCTGATCGTCGGCCTGATCGTCATCGCCCTCGTCCCCGGCCTCTCGACCTGGGTGCTGTAGCCTCATCTGCCTTCACAAACAGAACCGGACAATCCGGACGCTCATCCCAAGGAGAAAACGCCCATGACCATTTCACGCCGCACCCTCATCCAGGCGACGGCCGCGGCCTCCGCCATCGGCACCTTCAACATCGGCCGCGCCAACGCTCAGGCGGCCGAGTTCACCTATAAGTACGCCAACAACCTGCCCGTTGCGCACCCGATGAACGCGCGCGCCAACGAGGCCGTGGCGAAGATCAAGGAAGAGACCAAGGGTCGCGTCGAGATCCAGATCTTCCCGAACAACCAGCTCGGCTCCGACACCGACATGCTGAGCCAGGTCCGCTCGGGCGGCGTCGAGTTCTTCACGCTCTCGCCGCTGATCCTCTCGACGCTGGTCGCCAACGCCTCGCTCTCCGGCATCGGCTTCGCCTTCCCGAACTATGACGCGGTCTGGAAGGCCATGGACGGCGAGCTCGGCGCCTATGTCCGCGGCCAGATCAACAAGGCCAACCTCGTCGTCATGGACAAGATCTGGGACAACGGCTTCCGCCAGATCACTTCGTCCAAGGGCCCGATCAACACTCCTGACGACCTGAAGGGCTTCAAGATCCGCGTGCCGGTCTCCCCGCTCTGGACCTCGATGTTCACCGCCTTCCACTCGGCCCCGGCCTCGATCAACTTCGCGGAGGTCTACACCGCGCTGCAGACTAAGGTGGTCGACGGCCAGGAGAACCCGCTCGCCATCATCTCCACCGCGAAGCTCTTCGAGGTGCAGAAGTATCTCTCGCTGACCAACCACATGTGGGATGGCTTCTGGTTCCTGGCGAACCGCCGCGCCTGGGAGCGCCTGCCGGAAGATCTGCGCGCCATCGTCGCCAAGAACATCAACGCCGCGGCGCTGCTCGAGCGCGAGGACGTCGCCAAGCTCAACGCCGGCCTGCAGGGCGAGCTCGTCTCGAAGGGCATGGTCGCCAACGAGACCAAGGCCGACGCCTTCCGCGAGGCACTGCGCAAGGCCGGCTTCTACGCCGAGTGGAAGAAGAAGTACGGCGACGAGGCCTGGGCCATCCTGGAGAAGGCCGTCGGCAGCTCGCTGAGCTGATCGCTGAGCGCCCGAACGACGGACACGACGATGAAGGGCGCGGGAACCCCTCTCCTGTAAGGAGAGGGGTAGGGGTGAGGTGTAGGCCGTTCGACCAGTCAAGCGCGGCCTCACGGGGGCGGCGGTCAGGTCACAGCTAGAGTATCCAGCGACCTACCCCTCACCCTGCCCTCTCCCTCCGGGAGAGGGTTCCCCGCGCCTTTCGCACTCCCCCCACATCAAGAGAGAGCCACCATGGCCGACCGTCTGAAGGGCAAGATCGCGATCGTCTTCGGCGCCGGCTCCTCCGGCCCGGGCTGGGGCAACGGCAAGGCCGCCGCCGTCGCCTATGCCCGCGAGGGCGCCTCCGTCGCGTGCATCGACCTCAGCCAGGCGGCAGCCGACGAGACGGCCGGCATCATCGCCGGCGAAGGCGGCAGCGCGCTGGCGCTCGCCGCGGACGTCACGAAACTGGACTCCGTCGAGGCCTGCGTCGCGGCAACCGCTGAGCATTTCGGCCGCATCGACATCCTCCACAACAATGTCGGCGTCACCCATATGGGCGGGCCGGTCGAGCTCTCCGAGGCGCAGTTCGAGGCGGCACTCCAGCTCAATCTCGGCTCTGTCTATCGCTGTGCCAAGGCCGTGATCCCGCGCATGCTGGAAGGCAACGGCGGGGCCATCGTCAACATCTCCTCGCTCGCCGCGATTCGCTGGACCGGCTATCCGTACTTCGCCTACTACGCCACCAAGGCCGCGGTGAACCAGGCGACGGTGGCGCTGGCGATGCAGTACGCGAGGCAGCGCATCCGCGCGAACTGCATCATGCCCGGGCTGATCGACACGCCGCTGATCTACAAGCAGATCTCCACGCAATACGCCTCGCCCGAGGAAATGGTCGCCGCACGCGACGCGCTGGTGCCGATGGGCAAGATGGGCACGGCCTGGGACATCGCCAACGCCGCCGTCTTTCTGGCCTCCGACGAAGCGAAATTCATCACCGGCGTCTGCCTGCCCGTCGATGGCGGCCAGAGCTGTGCCGCAGGCCCCATGGGCTGAGGATCGACTGTCCGTTCCGCGCTGGAACGCTTGCTCCATTTCCGCTTCGCTGCCAGAAAAAGAATCAGGCGCGGGCCGCCGCCGACGAAAACGAGAAGCCGGAGCAGGAACGGACAGGGATGAGCGAGATCGTCACCGAGGAACTTCCCCGTGATTTCGACGGTCTGCGCACCGTCATCCTCGCCCAGCGCGAGCGCCTGCCCAAGCGCATCGCGCAGATTGCGGCCTATGCCCTCGACAACCCCGACGAGATCGCCTTCGGCACCGCCGCGAGCATCGCGGTCTCGGCCGGCGTCCAGCCCTCGACGCTGATCCGGTTCGCCCAGCATCTCGGCTTCGATGGCTTCACCAGCCTTCAGGGCGTCTTCCGCGAGCGGCTGCGCGAGCGCAATTCGAGCTATGAGGACCGGCTCAACACGCTGCGCGCCGGCGAGGGCGCCAGCGGCGGCAATCACCGCATCCTCGACGGCTTCCTGACCGCTTCGCGCAAATCGGTCGACGTGATGAGCCGCACCCTCGATGAGGACGCGCTCGATCGCGCCATCGAGGTGCTTGCCGGGGCCGAAACCATCTATGTCCTGGCCCGGCGGCGCTCCTACCCGGTTGCGAGCTACCTCGCCTATGCGCTCGGCAAGCTCGAGGTCCGCAGCCAGCTCGTCGAATCGGCGGCGGGGCTCGATCCCGAGATCATCGCCTTCGCGACCCCCAAGGACGCCGCGATCGTCATCAGCTTCTCGCCCTACGCCCCGGCGACGATCGAGGATGCGCGCGGGCTCACCGAGCGCGGCGTGCCGGTGATCGCGATCACCGACAGCGCCTTCTCGCCGCTCGCCAGCGCGGCGAGTGCCTGGTTCGAGGTGGCCGAGGCCGATTTCGGCGGCTTCCGCACCCTCTCCGCCACCATGGCGCTCGCCATGACGCTCGCCGTCGGCGTCGGCGAGGCCAGGAGCAGCGGCCGCCGCCGCCGACGCCCGCGCGAAGCCTAGGAACGAGCGTTCCGCATTGACGGCATAATAGAATTATTATTTCATGCCGTCGACGCGCGGCGCATGATCGCGCGTGCCAACAAGAGCGGCAGGCCGGGAGGAACATATGACGCAACCGCGCGGCGGCTCGGCGCAAGCGCTCGACGTCATCACGATCGGCCGCGCCTCGGTCGATCTCTACGGCCAGCAGATCGGCTCGCGGCTGGAGGATGTCACCTCCTTCGCCAAGTCGGTCGGCGGCTGCCCGGCCAATATCGCCATCGGCACGGCGCGGCTCGGCCTGCGCTCGGCCCTGCTGACGCGCGTCGGCGACGAGCAGTTCGGCCGCTTCCTGCGTGAGCAGCTCGCCCGCGAAGGCGTGAACCTCGACGGCCTAAAGACCGATCCCGAGCGGCTGACAGCGCTCGCCATCCTCTCTGTCGAGAGCGACAAATCCTTCCCGCTGCTGTTCTATCGCGAGAACTGCGCCGACATGGCGCTGGAGGAAGGTGACATCGACCCGGCCTTCATCGCCAAGGCCCGCGCCGTCGTCGTCACCGGCACGCATTTCGCCCGGCCCGGTCCGGAAGCCGCACAGCGCAAGGCGATGAGGCTGATGCGCGGGAACGGCGGCAAGGTCGTGCTCGACATCGACTACCGCCCCAATCTCTGGGGGTTGGCTGGCCATGACGCTGGCGACAACCGCTACATCGCTTCGCAGGCGGTCTCGGAGCGCATGAAATCGGTCCTCCCCGGCTGCGACCTCATCATCGGCACCGAGGAAGAGGTGCTGATCGCCTCCGGCGAGAACGAATTGCTGCCCGCTCTGAAGACCATCCGCGCGCTGACCCCGGCCACCATCGTGCTCAAGCGCGGCCCGATGGGCTGCATCGTCTATGACGGCGCGATCCCGGACGATCTGGAAGACGGCATCGTCGGCAAGGGTTTCCCGATCGAGGTCTATAACGTGCTCGGCGCGGGCGACGCCTTCATGTCCGGCTTCCTGCGCGGCTGGCTCGGCGGCGAGAGCCTGCAGACCGCCGCGACCTGGGCCAATGCCTGCGGCGCCTTCGCGGTCTCGCGCCTGCTCTGCTCGCCGGAAAGCCCGACCTTCGAGGAGCTGCAATACTTCCTCAAGAACGGCAGCCCGCACCGGGCGCTGCGTAAGGACGAGGACATCAACCACATCCACTGGGCGACGACCCGCCGGCGCGACATCCCCTCGCTGATGGCGCTGGCCTGCGACCATCGCAGCCAGTTGGAGGAGCTCGCCGCGAGGCTCGGCGCCGATCCGGCCCGCATCCGCGATTTCAAGGTGCTGGCGGTCAAGGCCGCCGCCCGCGTAGCGGGTGGCCGGCCCGGCTACGGCATGCTGCTCGACGAGAAGCATGGCCGCGAGGCGATGTTCGAATTCGCCCGCCATCCCTTCGCCTGGCTCGGCCGCCCCGTCGAGCTGCCGGGTTCGCGCCCTCTGCGCTTCGAGACGAGCCAGGACATCGGCTCGGCTCTGCCCGAATGGCCTGTCGATCACTGCATCAAGGCGCTTTGCTTCTACCACCCGGACGACCCCGCCGAGCTGAAGCAGGCGCAGCAGGAAAAGCTGCGCGGCCTGTTCGAGGCGGCGCGCAAGGTCGGGCGCGAGCTCTTGGTCGAGATCATCGCCAGCAAGAACGGCCCCCTCGGCCCCGACACCATCGCTCGCGCGCTGGAGGAGATCTACGCGCTCGGCATCAAACCGGACTGGTGGAAGCTGGAGCCGCAATCCTCTCCGGCAGCCTGGTCCGCGATAGAGGCCGCCATCGCGAACCACGATCCCTGGTGCCGCGGCGTGCTGCTGCTGGGGCTCGACGCACCGGCCGAGGAGCTGGAAGCCGGCTTCGCCGCCACAGCGGGCACGCCCATCGTCAAGGGCTTCGCGGTGGGCCGCACTATCTTCATGACCGCCGCCGAGGGCTGGCTCTCCGGCAGGCTCTCCGACGAGGCCGCCATCGCCGACATGGCGAAGCGCTTCGAGGCGCTGACCGACCTCTGGCTCGCCACGCGCGGCCGCAAGGCAGCCTGATTCTCTATGCCAGAGCCACGCCTGCGCGGATCATCCCGGACAAGCCGCGACAGCGGCCTCGATCCGGGATCCATTCCTGAGCTTTCATCGGCTAGGCTCCGGAATGGGTCCCGGGTCTCACTTCGCTCGCCCGGGATGACATCGTCACTTGTTGCAGAGAGTCGGAAGCCGACATGACCCGCACGATCCGCCTCACCATGGCGCAGGCGCTGACGCGTTACCTCGCCGCGCAGATGACCGAGATCGACGGTGTGCGCCTCCCGATCTTCGGCGGCGTCTGGGCGATCTTCGGCCATGGCAATGTCGCAGGGCTGGGCGAGGCGCTCTGGCACGAGCGCGAGCGCCTGCCGACCTTCCGCGCCCATAACGAGCAGGCCATGGCCCACGCAGCGATCGCCTATGCCAAGGCGAACATGCGCCGCCGTTTCATGGCAGCCACCACCTCGATCGGCCCCGGCGCGACCAACCTCGTCACCGCCGCCGCGCTCGCCCACGTGAACCGGCTCCCTGTGCTGCTGCTGCCGGGCGATGTCTTCGCCAACCGCATCCCCGATCCCGTCCTCCAGCAGGTCGAGGATTTCGGCGATGGCACCGTCTCGGCCAATGACTGCTTCCGCCCCGTCTCGCGCTATTTCGACCGCATCACCCGCCCCGAGCAGATCATCCCCGCGCTCGCCCGCACCATGCAGGTGCTGACCGATCCGGCCGAATGCGGCCCCGTCACGCTCGCGCTCTGCCAAGACGTGCAGGCGGAAGCCTACGATTACCCCGAGAGCTTCTTCGCCGAGCGGCTTTGGACGCCGCGCCGCCCGCGCCCGGATCGCGACGAGCTGGCAGCCGCCGCCGCGGCGCTTAAATCCGCGAAGAAGCCGCTGATCGTCGCCGGCGGCGGCGTGCTCTATTCCGGCGCCAGCTCCGAACTCGCCCGCTTCTCGGCCGCGACCGGCGTGCCGGTCTGCGAGACCCAAGGCGGCAAATCCTCCCTGCCGGACGACGATGCGCTCAACATGGCTGCGATCGGCGTCACCGGCACCTCCGCCGCCAATCGTCTCGCCGCCGAGGCCGACGTCATTCTCGCCATCGGCAGCCGTCTGCAGGATTTCACGACCGGCTCCTGGGCGCTTTTTGCTGCGCAGCAAAAGACGGTCATCGGCCTCAACGTGCAGCCCTTCGACGCCGGCAAGCATCGCGCCCTGCCGCTCGTAGCGGATGCCCGCGAAGGACTGGCGGAGTTGGCAGAGGCTGTCAGTGGCTGGAAGGCCCCGGAAAGCTGGACGGCCAATGCCAAGGCCGGCAAGGCCGAGTGGCGCAAGGAAGCCGACAAGGCCACCGCTGCGACCAATGCCGCCCTGCCCTCCGATGCCCAGGTCATCGGCGCCGTGCAGCGTGCATTGGGTTCGGACGTGATCCTGCTCCATGCCGCAGGCGGCCTGCCCGGCGAATTGCACAAGCTCTGGCAGGCCGGACCGCCCGGCTCCTATCATGCGGAGTACGGCTATTCCTGCATGGGCTACGAGATCGCCGGCGGCCTCGGCGCCAAGATGGCGCGGCCCGACAAGGAAATCGTCGTCATGGTCGGCGACGGTTCCTACCTGATGATGAACTCCGAGATCGCGACCTCGGTGATGCTGGGCCTCAAGCTCACCGTCGTCCTGCTCGACAATCGCGGCTTCGGCTGCATCAACCGGCTGCAGAACGCGACCGGCGGCCAGAGCTTCAACAATTTGCTCAAGGACGCCCGCCACGAAGCACTGCCGGAGATCGACTTCGTCGCCCATGCGGCCAGCATGGGCGCGATCGCGACGAAGGCGGCCTCGCTCGCGGAGCTGGAAGCGACGCTGAGCCACGCGAAGGGCAATACCCGCACCACCGTCGTGGTCATCGACACCGACCCGCTGATCTCGACCGGTGCCGGCGGCGCCTGGTGGGATGTCGCGGTGCCGGAAGTGAGCGAGCGTGAACAGGTCCGCACAGCCCGGGCGGATTATGAGACGCGGCGCAAGCATCAAAACATCGGCAACTAAAGCCGCCCCATAGACGAGAAAGACCCCTGATATGATCCGCATCGGCGCGAACCCCATCGGCTGGTCGAATGACGACATGCTGGAGATCGGCGGCGACATCCCGCTCGAAACCTGCCTGAAGGAAGCCCGCGAGGCCGGCTTCACCGGCATGGAGCTGGGCAACAAGTTCCCGCGCGAAGCCGCCCGGCTGAAGCCGATCCTCGATGCGCAGGGCCATGCCCTTGTCTCGGGCTGGTACTCGACCGAGCTGCTCATCCGCGACGTCGCCGCCGAGATGGAGGCCGTGAAGGCCCATGCGACCCTGCTGCGCGACATGGGTTGCGCCGTGCTGATCGCGGCCGAGACCTCGAACGCGATCCACTCCGACATCACCCGGCCGCTCTCGGCTCGCCCGGTCCTGCCGAAGGCGAAATGGGATGATTTCGGCGCGCGCTACACCAACTTCGCCGAGGCCGTGAAAGCCGAATACGGCCTCCAGCTCGTCTACCACCACCATATGGGCACGGTGGTGCAGACCGAGGCCGAGATCGATCGGTTCATGGGCGTCACCAGCCCGGCCGTCGGCCTGTTGCTCGACACCGGCCATGCCACCTGGGGTGGCGGCGATCCCGCCCGCATCGCCCGCCACTGGAAGGCGCGCATCCACCACATCCACTGCAAGGACATTCGCGAGGCCGTGATGTGGCGCTCCAACCGCGAGGATTGGTCCTTCCTCGAATCCGTGCTGGCGGGCGTCTACACCGTGCCGGGCGACGGGCTGATCGACTATGTCCGCGTGCTCCGGGAACTGCAGGGCTATTCCGGCTGGATCGTGGTCGAAGCCGAGCAGGACCCGAAGAAAGCCGAGCCCGCAACCTACGCGAAGCTCGGCCACGCGAACCTCACTCGCTTCATTCGGGAAGCGGGCCTGGGCTGAAACGGAGCACGACGATGTCCCGCCTCAAGATCCGCCCCTCCGGCTCCCATGGCCGCGTCACCCATGTCACGCCGCAGGGCGCCGGCTGGACCTATGTCGGCTTCGACCTCCACCGCCTCAAGCCGGGCGAGACCGTCTCTGCCCTGACCGGGGACCGCGAGACCTGCCTCGTCTTCGTCACGGGTAAGGGCGAGGTCACGGCCGGCGCACAGGCTCTGGGCGAGCTTGGCGGCCGCATGAGCCCCTTCGAGGGCAAGCCCTGGTCCGTCTATGTGCCGCAGGATTCCGATTGGTCGGTGACGGCGACGACCGAGCTGGAGCTCGCCATCTGCACCGCGCCGGGACTGAAGGGCGGGCTGCCCGTGCGCGTCGTCGCGCCGGACGATCTCGGCCAGGAAATCCGCGGCAAGGGCTCCAACACCCGCCACGTCACCAACATCCTGCCCGAGGGCGAGCCCGCCGATTCCCTGCTTGTGGTCGAAGTCATCACGCCCGCCGGCAACACTTCGAGCTATCCGCCGCACAAGCACGACCAGGACAACCTGCCGCACGAATCCTATCTGGAAGAGACTTACTACCACCGCCTCAACCCGCCGCAGGGCTTCGGCTTCCAGCGCGTCTACACGGATGACCGCTCACTCGACGAGGCGATGGCGATCGAGGACGGCGATGTCGTGCTGGTGCCGAAGGGATATCACCCCTGCGCCACCTGCCACGGCTACGATCTCTATTATCTCAACGTCATGGCAGGGCCGAAGCGGACCTGGAAGTTCCACAACGCCGCCGAGCACGAATGGCTGCTGAAGAGCTGATCCTTCCGTTTCAGCGGCTCCCGCATTTATAGACCGTGCCGGAGCTGTCGCCGCCGGTCCACTTCACGTCGGCAACGGCGGCGACGACATGGGTGCCCCCCATCTCGGCTGCGTCGATCTTGAGCCGCGTGATCACCGAATCGCGGTTCTTGTCGAGCGGCATGATCGCGCGCAGGCTCGACTGCCCGTCGATCTTGCCCAGGCTCGTGCAGCCCTCGACGACCTGCTGGCTGTCGGTGATGACCACAACGCTGCTGCGCGAGGTGTGATAGGCGCAGCCGCCGAGGATCAGGGCGGGTAGAAGCATGAGAAAGCGCGGCATCGTCGCGGTCCGGCCTGTCTTGTGGAGCGAGTCGGCGCCATGTTCCGCTGCTTTGCCGCAAATGCAAGCCCGGCCGCATGGCCTTTCGGCCCGAAAATGAAAGTTTGCCGCAAATCATCCGCAATAAGTTTAACGTAACGACAGCGTTATTCTTGACCTACCGTCGCGCCTGCTCTTAAGTCCTGCCATGCCAATGGGAGGCTGAGAGGAAATTAGAATATGCGTAGCATTCTGATCGTGGGCGCCATGGCCGCGCTCCTTGCCGGTTGCCAGACCGCGCAGGAATCGATGGCCGACGCCGAAGTGACCTGTGAGGCTCAGGGCTTCCGCCCCGGTACGCGCGCTTATCAGCAGTGCCGCTCGGCCAATTATGTTGAGAACCGTCGCGCCTCGAACGAGGCCGGCAATGCCGTCGCGGCCGGCGTGGCCGCCGGCGTCGTCGGTGGCGCCATCGCTGCCGGCGCCAGCCGCAGCTACTATGGCGGCTACTACGGCCCGCGCCGCTATTGGTGGTGATAGCGGCTGACGCCTCCGCCCGGATGGCGTAGCCCAAGAAGTTGAAGCCCTGCGGCGCCAAGCGCCGCAGGGCTTTTCTTTGCTGGCTATTCGGATGCGAGGCTTAACGGCGCCGCGAGCCCTTGCGGGCCGGAGCGCGCGGCGCACGCCGTGCCGGTGCCGTCTCACTGGCGGCAGCCGAGGAGGAACTCAGCAGCGCCCCGACGACGTAGATCGCCAGCCCGACCCCGAGCAGTGCCGCCATCGGCTCGCGTTCCGCTCGCTTGGCGAGCATCCGCCCGCCCATATCGGCATAGTCCCGTGCCCTGGCCGCATAGTCGCCGGCCCGGTCGGCATAATCGTCGGCAACCTCGCGATGAGCGCCGAACCACTTGCTGCCCGCATTCAGGGCGCGCTGCCCCGCCGCGGCGGCTTCCGAGCCGTAATCGTTCAGCCAGCCCCGCCAACGGCCGTAATCCGGCTGGTAACGTTCCAGCGAGGACTGCCATGACGGCTGCGGACGCATGGTCGCCCAGGCGATCAGCCCGAGGCTGAGCGCGCCGAGGCCCAGCATGGCGAGCGGGTGGCGCTCGGCGCCGCGCATCACCGCTTCTCCGCCTTCCCGGACGGTCTCGAGCGGCTCGGCCTCGTCCCAGGCGTCGCGGGCCCGCTCATAGCCCTCCTTCACCGTGTCGCTCGCCCGGCCGGCCATGTCTGCCGCCTTGCTGCGCAGCGTCCTCACGGTCGCGCCGGCCTCTTCGCGCACCTCCTCGGCATTGTTCGGCACATCCGGCGGAAAGCTGTTGGTCATCGCCATGGGGCTGCTCCATTTCTCGATGCGGTGGTCTTGGCCAGTGAACGAAGCCCGCCGCCGCATGTTCCGCAGCCCCCGGCGTTGGGTCACGTTTCTTAGACTGTTCGGCCACGACCGCGTCATGATTGGATGCGACCCAAGAGCTCTTAGGGGCCTCATACGAGAAGGAGACGCTCATGAACGTTCAGCACCTCCAGATCGCGCATCCCTCCGTTCTCTCTGATCCCGAATGGATCGCTCTGGAGAGCATCGAAGAAGAGACCCGGCACTTCATTTTCGATGATACGATGCTGCACGCTTTGCAGGATCGCGGCCTTGTCGAATCCGACGGCATCGCCTGGCGGGTGACCGCGACCGGACAGAAGCGCCTCAGCGAGCGCATCTGATCGGCTGGCGCGGCGTATCGACGCAAGCAGGACTGCCGCACTCAACCATTGAAGCCCGCCCCGCTCTCATGCGGGGGCAAGCGACGGCGCTGGAAAAACTCCGGCGCCGTTGCCATGTCGGGTGTCGACATCCTCTTCCGTGAGCGCCATGGCCAAGCCCGTCACCATCACCATCTCGCATGATCTCGGCCGGCAGGGCGCGGTGAACCGCCTGCGCGGCGGGCTCGACAGCATCCGCGACAAGCTCGGCATGGTGCGTATGCAGCTCGTCGAGGAGGCCTGGGACGGCGATAGCCTGCGTTTTGGCGTGGCTGCGCTCGGCCAGACCGTCAATGGCCGCATCGATGTCGAGGACAGCCTGGTGCGGGTCGAGGTCACCCTGCCCTGGATGCTCGCCATCTTCGCCGAGAAGCTGAAAATCGGCGTCGAGAAGCAAGGCCAGCTCCTGCTCGACAAGCCGAAGGGCTGAGATCATCAGCCGCGAGCACCGATAAACGCGACTGCAGCGCATTCGCGACAAGCGATGATCCCCTACCCAGCCTCGCGAAAGTCCTACTCCTTAGGTTGAAATCGAAAGCCCCAACCATCATTCTGCAAATGGCAAGGCATTCGCCGCCAACCTCATCGATTCTCTGACTTTTCGGATTTGGGAGACCCATGCATCACGGCCCGCTGATCGCCATCGTCGTTGCGGGCCTCGGCCTAGCCTTCGTCTTCGGGGCACTTGCCCAAAGGTTGAAAATCTCTCCGCTGGTCGGATATCTCCTCGCCGGCGTCGCGGTCGGGCCTTTCACGCCGGGCTTCGTCGCCGACCAGAACCTCGCCAACGAGCTGGCCGAGATCGGCGTCATCCTGCTGATGTTCGGCGTCGGCCTGCATTTCTCCCTCAAGGATCTGCTCTCGGTAAAGGCGATCGCCGTGCCCGGCGCGATCGTGCAGATCGGCATCGCGACGCTGTTCGGCCTCGGCCTCGGCACGCTGCTCGGCTGGAACCTGATCTCCGGCGCCGTCTTCGGCCTCGCCCTCTCCACCGCCTCCACCGTGGTGCTGCTGCGGGCGCTGCAGGAGCGCAGGCTGGTCCAGACCGAACGCGGACGCATCGCCGTCGGCTGGCTGATCGTCGAGGACATGGCGATGGTGCTGGCGCTGGTGCTGCTGCCGGTGCTGGCCGACATCCTGAACAACACGCCGAACGCCAATCCGCCGCTGGCGGCCCGCTTCGACCTCGGCGTCTGGGGCGTCCTCGGCCTGACCGTCGCCAAGCTGATCGGCTTCCTCGCCTTCATGCTGGTCGTCGGCCGGCGCGTCATTCCCTGGGTGCTGCACTGGGTCGCCCATACCGGCTCGCGCGAGCTCTTCCGCCTAGCCGTGCTCGCCGTCGCGCTCGGCGTCGCCTATGCGGCCGCGACGCTGTTTGGCGTCTCCTTCGCGCTTGGCGCCTTCTTCGCCGGCATGATCCTGTCGGAATCGCCGCTTTCGCAGCGCGCCGCCGAGGAGACGCTGCCGCTGCGGGACGCTTTCGCGGTGCTGTTCTTCGTCTCGGTCGGCATGCTGTTCGACCCCGGCATCATCGTCAGGGCCCCCGCGCCGCTGATCGCGACGCTCGCCATCATCCTCTTCGGCAAGTCGATCGCGGCGTGGCTCATCGTGCGCGCCTTCGGCCGCTCGAACGCCGTCGCGCTGACGATCTCGGCCTCGCTCGCCCAGATCGGTGAGTTCTCCTTCATCCTGGCCGGGCTGGGCAGCGCACTCGGCCTGCTGCCGGCGCAGGGGCGCGACCTGATCCTCGCTGGTGCGATTCTCTCGATCCTGCTCAACCCGGTGATCTTCGCCCTCGCGGACCGCTTCGCCAGCGAGGCACCGGCCACAAAGCCGAAACCCGCCTCCCCTGATGCCGAGACACCCGAGCCGGAAGCTGCAGCCGCCACGCCGGAAGCCACAGCAACACCGGAGCGTGACACCACACCGACGCAACTCAAGGATCACATCGTTGTCGTCGGCTATGGCCGCGTCGGCAGCCTGCTCGGCGCAGGCCTGCTCTCGCAGGGCTCCAAGATCCTGGTGATCGAGGACAATCCCGACGCGGTCGCAACAGCCAAGCGCGACGGCGCCGAGCTTCTGGTCGGCAATGCGGCCGATCCCGAAGTGCTCTCCGCCGCGGCGGTGGACCGCGCGATCCGCCTCTTCGTCGCCATTCCCGGCAGCTTCGAGGCCGGTCAGGTCTGCCAACAGGCGCGGGCCGAGAACCCGGCCCTGCCCATCGTCGCCCGCGCACATTCCGACGCCGAGGTCGCGCATCTGACGAAATGCGGCGCGACGCTGACGATCATGGGCGAGGCCGAGATCGCCCGGGCCATGCTCTCGCTCTGCCAGAACCTCAGTGGCGCGGCCAAGCCGGCTGCCCAGCCGGACGTGAAGCCAGGCGAGGCGAAGGCGGAAGAAGGGCCCGAGCCGCAGCCGGCCATCCCGGCAAAAGAAAGGCCGCCGGAGGAGCCCCCGACGGCCGCCTAAGCCAGGCGATATTCTGAGGTCCGAAAGCGCTCAGCCCTCTTTGCCAGAGATGCCCGGATCAGACCCGGGCATGACTGAAGGCTGCAATAGAGCCACCCGAACCGCTCACTCCACGATGTCGAAGCGGACGTCCTGCACGCCCTCATAGAGCGTCTTGCGGCCGAGCGTGTAGAGGTTCTCCAGCCCCGAGGTCAGGGTGATGAAGTGGTTGCCGGAAAGCACGCCGGCCTTGCTCGCAAACTGCACGCCGCCATAGGCGAGCAGGATCTCGGTCTCGCTGACGCCGCCCGGATACAGGATGATATGGCCAGGCGCGGGATAGGCCGTGTTGTTCTCGTAGCCGACGCCGAAATCGAGATCGCCGAGCGGCATCCAGACGCCCTCGCCGCTCCAGCGCACATGCACCATCTTGCTGATGAACGGCAGATGCTTCTTGAAGGCGGCGCAGGTCTTCGGCGCGGCCTCCAGCTCGAACTTCGCGTCGAACTTGAACGGGCCGGCGGTGACGATCAGCTTGCTCATGAAATCCCTGTCCTTCCGAAACGGAGCCAGATGCGCTGAATGGCATCCCGCACCATCGCTGCGCAAGTAGCTCCGCGCGGCGGCATGGCGATCTGAAGGGCGGGGATCAGTCCAGCCGCGCCGAGGCGGCTTCCGCCGGCACATGGCGCACCCGCTCACGATAGAGCAGGTAGAGGCCCGACGCGATGACGATGCCCGCGCCGACCAGGGTCCAGCGGTCCGGCCACTGGCCGAAGACGAACCAGCCGAACAGCAGCATCCAGATGATCTGCGAATAGATGAAGGGCGCCAGCACCATCGCCGGCGCGAGCCTGTGCGCCAGGATCAGCAGCCAGTGCCCGAGGCCGCCGAACACGCCGACAGCAACCATGACCGCCCAGGTCGTCGCGCTCTGAGGTGTCTCCCAGATCCAGGGCAGCAGCGGCAAGGTCGCGAGCGTGCCGGCCGCACCCGAATAGACCATCGTCGTCTCGGGCGAGTCATGGCCAGCGAGCATCCGGGTCGAGATCGAATAGAAGACGTAGCAGACGCAGCCCGCCATGATGAGCAGCGAGGCGGGATGCATGGTGCCAAAACCAGGCCGCGTGACGACGAGCACACCGATAAAGCCAACGCCGATCGCGACGAGTCGGCGCGGCCCGGGCCATTCGCCCAGCATCGGCCCGGAGGCCAGCGCCACCAGCAGCGGTCCCGCAAACATGATCGAGACCGTTTCCGCCAGCTGGAGATAGAGCAGGGCCACGAAGTTGAACGCGGTCGAGCCCAGCAGCAGCAGCGAGCGCACCCATTGCAGGACGGGCTTCTTGGTGCGCAGAACGCCCGGGCGCGTCCACGGATTGATCAGGATGAAGACCAGCACCATGCTGCCGGCATAGCGCGCGAACACCACCTGCAGTGGGTTCATCGACTGGCCCAGCCATTTTGCGCTGGTGTCGAGCATCGAAAACAGGAAGACGGCCGCGCAGATCAGGCCGATCGCGACCATCCGCGTTCGCCTCGCCTCGGAAGACGCCTCGGATGGAGGGGACACGCCGGGTCTCGCCATGCTCTGGAGGAATGACGAAACCAGATTTAACCGATTTGAACGGCTCCGCCACCTCGTAGAAGCATGCGCTCCATGCAGAAATCAGGCGTCGCTATCGGCCTCGTCGATATCCGCATCGAGGTCGTCGGCCTCGGCCCCGGCCTTGGAAAGCCCCTTGGCCGCCTTGCGAAGCAGCTTGCGCAGTTGCTTGCGCTCCTTACCGTCGAGCTTGTCGAGAAGCTCTTCCTCGACATCGTTCCAGAGCGCGTCGAGCTCGGCCGCGGTCTTGTGGCCCGCCTCGGTGAGCGCGACCTGGACGAGGCGCCCGTCGCGGCTGCCGCCTTCGCGCGTCACCAGCCCTTGCAGCGAAAGCCGCCCGATCGTCTTGGAAACCGTCGGCGGCTTGACGCGCAGCAGCGAAGCCAGTTCGCCCATCGTCATCGGCGCCGGCTGCAATGCTTTCAAAGCCTGCTCCTGCCCCGGAAACAGGCCGAGCCCGTTGAGCCGTTCGCCCATCCGTGACCGGTGCAGCCGTGCCGTCACCAACAGGGCACGGCCGACGCTCTTCTCGATAGCCTTGGTCATGGTCAATCCTTCGGGCCGATCCTTGGACGGATAAGGAAGACGCTTCGCCGGCTCTCTGCTCGCGCGCCAACATGACAGAGAAATGACGGTCCCATGTCAGAGAAAAAAGACTTTGGGCTTCGCATGGACTTTCTGCTGGAGTGGCACGCCACGCTCTATCGTATCATTTCGAGCAGTCAAAGGTAGCCGGCAACGCGAACACTGGCGGCCGATGTGACACTGTCCCGGCTCAAGACCGGCAGGCAGAGGTCGGACGCCTCGCGCCGTGTGCCCCCACCGGTCAGTGGCAGGGCTTTCGGGCTTGTTCCTGCGGGCCGGATCGCGCATGACGGCGGCGACATCGCGAAGAGGAAGGTCGAGCCATGGCCGGTGAAGCCCGCATCATTGACGGCAAGGCTGCTGCAGCAGCGCTTCGGGCCGAGATCGGCCGTGAGGTCGCCGCCGTCAAGGCTGCGCGCGGGCTGGTGCCCGGCCTGCATGTCGTGCTGGTCGGCGAGGATCCCGCGAGCCGCGTCTATGTCGCGTCCAAGGAGAAGCAGGCCGTCGAGGTCGGCATGGACTCGGTGGCGCACCGCCTGCCGGCCGACACCTCCGAGGCCGCTCTGCTCGCCAAGGTCGCCGAACTCAACGCTGACGACAGCGTCGACGGCATCCTCGTCCAACTGCCCCTGCCCGCCCATATCGATGCCGACCGCATCATTGACGCCATCGACCCGGCCAAGGATGTCGACGGCTTCCACCTCAGCAATGTCGGCAAGCTCGCGGCCGGCCGCGCCGCGCTCGTGCCCTGCACACCGCTGGGCTCGATGATCCTGCTGCGCCAGACGCTGCCCACCCTGGCGGGGCTGGAAGCCGTCGTGGTCGGCCGCTCGGCCATCGTCGGCAAACCGATGGCGCAGCTCCTGCTCCAAGCCGATTGCACGGTCACGATCGCCCATTCGCGCACGCGCGATCTGCCCGCCGTGGTGCGCCGCGCCGACATCGTCGTCGCCGCCGTCGGCCGCCCGCATATGGTCAAGGGCGACTGGATCAAGCCCGGTGCGACCGTCATCGATGTCGGCATCAACCGCCTGCCGGACGGCAAGCTCGCCGGCGATGTCGACTTCGCGGAAGCGGTCAAGGTCGCGGGCGCGATCACGCCCGTCCCCGGCGGAGTCGGCCCGATGACCATCGCCTGCCTGCTCAAGAACACGCTGACGGCGTTTCACGCGAGGCGGGGGTAAGCCCCCTCGCCGCTCGGCATCGCGGAACTGCATCTGGCTCCCATGAGACCAGCCTAAAAAGAAAGGAGCCGCAACCAGTGCGGCTCCTCTTCATTCATGGCTTCCGGGCTCGCATCTTGCGCCCCGGAATGACGGCGCTGCGCCGTCCGATCACATATGGATCGGGCGCTTGTCGACCGCGAGCGCGGCTTCCTTGACCGCCTCGGCCAGCGTCGGATGCGCGTGGCAGGTGCGGGCGAGATCTTCCGACGAGCCGCCGAACTCCATCAGCACCGTCACTTCGGCGATCAGGTCGCCGGCATGCGGGCCGATGATGTGGCAGCCGAGCACGCGGTCGTTCGCGGCATCGGCCAGGAACTTCACGAAGCCGTCGGTATGGCGGATGGCGCGGGCGCGGCCATTCGCGGTGAAGGGGAACTTGCCAACCTTGTAGGCGATGCCTGCGGCCTTCAGCTCCTCTTCGGTCTTGCCGATCGCGGCCACTTCCGGCGCCGTGTAGACGATGCTCGGAATCGCGTCGTAGTTCACATGGCCCGCCTTGCCGGCGATCAGCTCGGCAACCGCCATGCCCTCGTCCTCGGCCTTGTGCGCCAGCATCGGCCCGCGCACCACGTCGCCGATCGCATAGATGCCGGCAACGTTCGTGCGGAAATGATCGTCGATCACGACCCGGCCGCGCTCGGTGGCGACGCCGGCCTTGTCGAGACCGAGGCCGTCCGTGTTCGGGCGACGGCCGATCGAGACCAGCACGATATCGGCGTTGAGCGTCCTGGCCTCGCCGCCAGCGGCGGGTTCGACGGTGACGGTCGCGCCGCCCTTCTTGCCCGTTTCGACCTTGGTCACCTTGGAGCCGAGCTGGAAGGTGAAGCCCTGCTTCTCCAGGATGCGCTGGAACTGCTTGCCGACCTCGCCGTCCATGCCGGGCAGAATGCGGTCGAGATACTCGACGACGGTCACCTTGGCGCCGAGACGGCCCCAGACCGAGCCGATCTCGAGGCCGATCACGCCGGCGCCGACCACGACGAGCTCCTTCGGAACGCCCGTCAGCTCGAGCGCGCCGGTCGAGGTCACGACGGTCTTCTCGTCGATCTCGACGCCGGGAAGCGGCGCCGATTCAGAGCCGGTGGCGATGACGATGTTCTTCGTCTCCAGCTCCTGGGTCTTGCCGTCCGCGGCCGTGACGACGACCTTGCCGGCGGCCGGGATCGAGGCCGTGCCATGGAACGGGTCGATCTTGTTCTTCTTCAGCAGGAAGCCGACGCCATTGACGTTCGCGTCGATGGTCTCCTGCTTGTGGGCCATCATGGCCTTGAGGTCGAGCTTCGGCTTGCCGACGACGATGCCGAGCTTCTCGAAGGTGTGGCCGGCCTCCTCGAACATCTCGGACGCGTGCAGCAGCGCCTTGGAGGGGATGCAGCCGACATTGAGGCAGGTGCCGCCATGGGTGGCGCGCTTCTCGACAACGGCGACCTTGAGGCCGAGCTGGGCAGCGCGAATGGCGCAGACATAGCCCCCGGGGCCGGTTCCGATAACGACGAGATCGTAGGCCATGACATCCTTCCGCTGCTGCTCGTGAAGCCACCGGAATGGGCGGCGGCACGTTCGCGCGGGCATACATCGGTTCCGGCGCCTGCGCTACCGCCATTCATGTGTTGACGGGCGGCATCAGCGCCCTTGCTGCGGCAGGCTGTCGCAGGCTTACTAGTCGGGTCCAAAAGGGGAATCGCGCATCCGCTGAACCATTTCGCCGCCAAGCCCATCCGAGGAGCACGCCGCTATGTGGAATCAGGTCTATGATCCCTTCGGCAACAGCGTCATGTCGACGCTCGCCGCAGCGCTACCCGTCGTCATCCTGCTCGGTCTCATCGCATCGAACGCCGTCAAGGCGCACATAGCCGCCGTCATTGCGCTCATCGTCGCCAATCTCGTGGCGATCTTCATCTTCACCATGCCTGCCGGAATGTCCCTGCGCGCGACCGCGCTGGGCGCCGTCACGGGCTTCTTCCCGATCGGCTGGATCGTCCTCAACGTCATCTTCCTCTACCGGCTGACCGTCGAGAAGGGCGCGTTTGCGACCTTGCAGACCACGATCGGCGGCGTCACCGACGATCGGCGCATCCAGCTCCTGCTGATCGCCTTCGCCTTCGGCGCCTTCTTCGAGGGCGCATCCGGCTTCGGCACACCGGTCGCGGTCACCGGCGCCATCCTGATCGGGCTGGGCTTCTCGCCTCTGGCCGCTTCCGGTCTCTCGCTCATCGCGAATACGGCCCCAGTCGCCTATGGCGCGCTCGGCACGCCGATCCAGGGGCTCTCCCAGGTCACGGGGATCGACCCCTTCCTGCTCGGCGCGATGGTGGGCCGGCAATTGCCGTTCTTCTCGGTGCTGGTACCGTTCTGGCTGATCTGCGTCTTCGCGGGCTGGCGCGGCATGATGCAGATCTGGCCCGCGATCCTCGTCACCGGCGTCTCCTTCGCCGTGCCGCAATTTCTGATCTCGAACTTCATCAATCCCTGGATCGTCGACATCGGCGCCTCGCTGATCTCAATGGCGTGCCTGATCGGCTTCCTGCAGATCTGGAAGCCGAAGGAGGTCTGGACCTCGCCGAAGCTGCGCGGCCACGACATCTCGGACGACGGAAGCCTCGTCCCTCCGGTCGCCGCCGCCAAGCCGAGCCGCTCCCAGGTCTGGATGGCGCTGACGCCCTGGATCATCGTCTGCATCATCCTGCTCATCTGGGGCACCGGTTGGTTCAAGAGCGCGGTGAACCCCTGGGCGACCTGGAACTTCCCGGTTCCGGACCTGCACAACCAGATCAACAAGGTCGCGCCGGTCGCCGCCAAGCCGACGCCGGAAGGAGCGGTCTTCTCCTTCACCTGGCTGTCCTACACCGGCAGCGGCATGCTGATCGCCGCGATCCTCTCCGGCATCGCCATGGGCTTCGGCCCCGGGAAGATGCTCTCCATCTACGGAAAGACGCTGAAGCTCTGCACCTACTCGCTGATCACCATCGCTGCCATGCTGGCGATCGGCACGCTGACGCGGCTCTCGGGCATCGACGCGACGCTCGGTCTGGCCTTTGCCGGAACCGGGGTGCTCTATCCCTTCTTCGGGACGCTGCTCGGCTGGCTCGGCGTCGCGCTGACGGGCTCGGACACCGCCTCGAACGTGCTCTTCGGCAACCTGCAGAAAGTCACGTCGGAGCAGCTTGGCCTATCGCCCATCCTGATGGGCGCGGCGAACTCCTCCGGTGGTGTCATGGGCAAGATGATCGACGCCCAGTCGATCGTCGTCGCCTCGACGGCGACGGGCTGGTTCGGCCATGAGGGCACGATCCTGCGCTTCGTCTTCTGGCATTCGATCGTGCTGGCGAGCCTCGTCGGCGGCTTCGTCATGCTGCAGGCCTATGTCCATCCCTTCTCGGCGATGGTCGTGCAGCCCTGACCCGAACCGGTCTGGCGCGGGGGCTCCTGCCACCGCGCCAGACAGCCTCACATCATCAGGCGCCAGAGCATCAGCGCCAGCCCGACGATCGAGGCCAGCCAGACGAGCGTGCGGACCACCGGGATGCCCGCCGCATAGAACACGACATAGACCACCCGGGCGCCCAGATAGAGCCAGGCTCCGGTCGCGCCCAGCCCCCCGGCCTTGCCACTCACCGCGAGCGCGAGAGCCAGCGCCACGAAGGCGGGATAGGTCTCCAGCAGATTGTCGAGTGCCCGCTTCAGCCGCCGCGCGGCAAGGTTCTTCGGCTCACGCAGTTCGTCGCGCGGGCTGAACAGATAGGCCGGCCCAAGCTCAGCGGCGCTGCCCGCCTGCAGGACGACCTGCACCAGCAGCAGAAGCACGCTCCAACCAAGGACGGTGATTTCAGTCGATGTCGCAAGCGCAGCCATGGCCGTCTCCCCCTGTCGAGGAGAGCAGGATGCCAGCTTGCCTGGCCTTGGCCAATCCGCTCGGAAGGGGAAACCTGCCGGCGCAGCGCGCCGGCGTGGCTTTCAGCGGGCGCCGGTGACGTTGAGCACAGCGCCGTTGGTGTAGGAAGCTTCGTTCGAGAGCAGCCAGGCGATCGCCTGCGCCACTTCGAGCGTCGAGCCCTCGCGCTTCATCGGCAGCTGGTCGCGCATCTCCGCGACACGATCGGGCCAACCGCCGCTGGCATGGATGTCGGTGTCGATGATGCCGGGCCGGACCGCGTTGACGCGGACACCCTCGGCCGCGACCTCGCGGGCAAGGCCGAGCGTGAAGACATCGATGCCGGCCTTCGCCGCCGCATAGTCCACATACTGGCCGGCCGCGGTCAGCACCGCCGCGGCCGAGGACAGGTTGACGATGCCGCCGCCCTGCCCGCCATGGCGCGTCGACATGCGCTTCACCGCCTCGCGGGCGCAGAGAAAGCTGCCGATCATGTTGATCCGGAACATCCGCTCCAGCCGCTCGACGCTGATCTCGTCGATGCGGGCCGGGGTGTCGATCACCCCGGCATTGTTGACCAGCGCCGTAAGGCGGCCGAGCCTGTCGGCCGCTGCGAAGATCGCCATGACATCGGCCTCGACGCCGACATCACCCTTCACCGCCACAGCCTGGCGGCCCAGGGCGTTGATGGCGTCGACGACCTCGGCCGCTGCCTGCGCGTTGGCCTGATAGTTGACGACGACGTCGTAGCCGCGCTCCGCGAGCAGGATCGCAGCCGCCCGGCCGATACCCCGGCTGCCGCCCGTGACGATGGCAACGCCCGACATGAGCCCGCTCCCTCTATCTCGTGATCAGAGATCGAGGACGAGGCGCGCCGGATCCTCCAGCCCTTCCTTGAGGCGGACGAGGAAGGTCACGGCTTCCTTGCCGTCGATGATGCGGTGGTCGTAGCTGACCGCGAGATACATCATCGGGCGAGCCTCGATCTTGCCGCCGACGACCATCGGGCGCTCCTGGATCTTGTGCATGCCCAGGATCGCCGACTGCGGCGCATTCAGGATCGGGGTCGACATCAGCGAGCCATAGACGCCGCCGTTCGAGATCGTGAAGGTGCCGCCCTGCATCTCCTCGATCTTGAGCTGACCGTCACGAGCCTTCTTGCCGAACTCGCCGATCTTCTTCTCGACGCCGGCGATGGAAAGCTGGTCCGCATCGCGCACCACCGGAACCACCAGGCCCTTCTCGGTGCCGACGGCGACGCCGATGTGGTAGTAGTTCTTGTAGACGATGTCGGTGCCGTCGATCTCGGCGTTGACGGCCGGGATCTCCTTCAGCGCCTGCACTGCGGCCTTCACGAAGAAGCCCATGAAGCCGAGCTTCACGCCGTGCTTCTTCTCGAAGGCGTCCTTGTACTGGTTGCGCAGCGCCATGACGTTGGTCATGTCGACCTCGTTGAAGGTCGTCAGCATCGCGGCCGTGGACTGGGCTTCCTTGAGGCGGCGCGCGATGGTCTGGCGCAGCTTCGTCATCTTCACGCGCTCTTCGCGCGAGGCATCGTCCGGCGCCGACGGGGCGCGGACCTGAGCCGGAGAGGCAGCCGCCGGAGCAGCGGCACCGCCGGTCGCGATCGCAGCGAGCATGTCGCCCTTGGTGACGCGGCCATCCTTGCCCGAAGCTGCGACATTCGCGGGGTTCACGCCGCTCTCGGCGGCGAGACGCGACACGGCCGGGCCGGAATCGGCGGCCTTGGTGGCAGCAGCCTTCGGAGCCTCGGCGGCTGGAGCCGGAGCGGCAGCGGGCTTAGCCTCGGCCTTAGGCGCGGGGGCAGCGGCAGCAGCCGCGCCGCCTTCGGCGATCGTGCCGAGCAGCGCGCTGACGCCGACCGTGTCACCTTCCTTGGCGACGATCTCGCCGAGCACGCCGGCGGCCGGAGCGTTGACCTCGAGCGTCACCTTGTCGGTCTCGAGCTCGACGAGAGGCTCGTCGGCCTTCACCGCCTCGCCCGGCTTCTTGAACCACTTGCCGATGGTGGCCTCGGAAACGGATTCGCCGAGGGTGGGTACGCGGATTTCGGTCGCCATGTCAGGCCTCTGTTGTCTCGTTCTGTGGCGGCCGATGCGGCACCGGCCCGGCTATCTGGGATGACGGTCAGGCCGCGAAGGCCTCGTCGAGGAAAGCGTTGAGCTGGGCGACGTGCTTGGACATCAGGCCCGTCGCGGTCGCGGCCGAGGCCGGCCGGCCGACATAGCGCGGCCGCTTCGACTTCGAACCGGCATGGCCCAGTACCCATTCGAGATAGGGCTCGACGAAGGTCCAGGAGCCCATGTTCTTCGGCTCCTCCTGGCACCACACCACGTCGGCGCCCTTGAAGCGCGAAAGCTCCTGCGCCAGCGTCTTGAGCGGGAACGGATAGAGCTGCTCGACGCGCATCAGGTAGACGTCGTCCACGCCGCGCTTCTCGCGCTCCTCCAGCAGGTCGTAATAGACCTTGCCCGAGCAGAGCACGACGCGACGGATCTTGCCGTCCTTGACAAGCTTGGTGGTCGACCGGCCGCGCTCGGCATCATCGTGCAGCACGCGGTGGAAGGTCGAGCCCTCGGCCAGTTCCGACAAGTCGGAGACGCAGCGCTTGTGGCGCAGCAGGGACTTCGGCGTCATCAGGATCAGCGGCTTGCGGAAGTCGCGCTTCAGCTGCCGGCGCAGGATGTGGAAGTAGCTCGCGGGCGTCGAGCAGTTCGCGACCTGCATGTTGTCCTCGGCGCACATCTGCAGGAAGCGCTCGAGGCGCGCGGAGGAGTGCTCCGGGCCCTGACCCTCATAGCCGTGCGGCAGCAGGCAGACGAGGCCGGACATGCGCAGCCACTTGCGCTCGCCCGACGAGATGAACTGGTCGAACACGACCTGCGCGCCGTTGGCGAAGTCGCCGAACTGCGCCTCCCACATCGTCAGCGCGTTCGGCTCGGACAGGGTGTAGCCATATTCGAAGCCGAGCACGGCTTCTTCCGAGAGCATCGAGTTGATGACCTCGTAGCGGGCCTGATCGTCACGGATATCGTTCAGCGACGTGTGGCGGGCTTCCGTCTCCTGGTCGATCAGCACCGAATGGCGCTGCGAGAAGGTGCCGCGCTCGCAATCTTGGCCGGACAGGCGCACCGGGTTGCCGTCAAGCAGCAGCGAGCCGAAGGCCAGCGCCTCAGCGGTCGCCCAATCGATGCCCTCGCCCGCCTCGACCGCCTTCTTGCGGTTGTCGAGGAAGCGCTGGATCGTGCGGTGGACATTGAAGCCGGCCGGAACTGAGGTGATCTTGTCGGTGATCTCCTTGAGGACCGCCTCCGGCACGCCGGTGGCGCCGCGGCGCGGATCGTCCTCGTCGGCGCGGATGGCCTTCATGCCGGCCCAGCGGCCGTCGAGCCAGTCGGCCTTGTTCGGCTTGAAGGTCTGGCCGGCCTCGAACTCGATCTCGAGCTTGGCCTTCCAGTCGGCGCGGGCCTTGTCGAGTTCGCCCGGCGCCAGCATGCCTTCGGCCTCGAGCTTGGCGCCGTAGAGCTCCAGCGTCGACTTGTGGCCGCGGATCTTGCGGTACATCAGCGGCTGGGTGAAGCCCGGCTCGTCGCCCTCGTTATGGCCGAAGCGGCGATAGCAGAACATGTCGATCACGACCGGCTTGTGGAACTTCTGCCGGAACTCGATCGCCACCTTGGCGGCGAAGACCACCGCCTCCGGATCGTCGCCGTTCACATGGAACACCGGCGCCTCGACCATCTTCGCCACGTCGGACGGATAGGGCGAGGAGCGCGAATAGCGCGGATAGGTGGTGAAGCCGATCTGGTTGTTGATGATGAAGTGCAGCGAGCCGCCGGTGCGATGGCCCTTCAGCCCCGAAAGACCGAGGCATTCCGCCACCACGCCCTGGCCGGCGAAGGCCGCGTCGCCATGGATCAGCAGCGGCAGCACCTTCGACCGCTCGACGATGTCGCCGAACTGGTCCTGCTTGGCGCGCACCTTGCCGAGCACGACAGGGTCGACGATCTCGAGATGCGACGGGTTGGCGGTAAGCGAGATATGGACGTTGTTGCCGTCGAACTCGCGGTCCGACGAGGCACCGAGATGGTACTTCACGTCGCCCGATCCCTCGACGTCGTCAGGCGCGAAGGAACCGCCCTTGAACTCGTGGAAGAGCGCGCGATGCGTCTTGCCGAGCACCTGGGTCAGCACGTTCAGGCGACCGCGATGGGCCATGCCGAAGACGATGTCGCGCACGCCGAGCGCGCCGCCACGCTTGATGATCTGCTCCAGCGCCGGAACCAGCGCCTCGCCGCCATCAAGGCCGAAGCGCTTGGTGCCGGTGTACTTCAGGTCGATGAACTTCTCGAAGCCCTCGGCCTCGACCAGCTTGTTCAGGATGGCGCGCTTGCCCTCGCGGGTGAAAGCGATCTCCTTGTCCGGCCCCTCGATGCGCTCCTGCAGCCAGGCCTTCTGCTCGGGGTCGGAGATGTGCATGAACTCGATGCCGACCGTGCCGCAATAGGTCCGCTGCAGCACCGTGACCATCTCGCGGACGGTGGCGAACTCCATGCCGAGCACGTTATCGATGAAGATCTTGCGGTCGAGGTCGGCCTCGCCGAAGCCGAAGGCGGCCGGCGAGAGCTCCTCGGAATCCTTCACCTGCTCAATGCCGAGCGGGTCGAGATTGGCATGGAGATGGCCGCGCATGCGGTAGGCGCGGATCAGCATGATGGCGCGCACGGAATCGCGCGTCGCCTGCTGGACGTCCGCCGGAGAGAGCGTCGTGCCGGCAGCCTTGGCCTTGGCGCCGAGCTTGTCGGAGACGACCTTCTCGACCACCGCCCAATTGCCGTCCAGCGCCGAGATCAGGTCGCCATGCGCGGCGATCGGCCAGTTAGGCTTCTTCCAGGAGGCACCCTTGGCGTTGTCCAGAACCGACTGCTTGTCGTCCTGCAGCGCGCCGAAGAAGCTCTGCCACTGCTCGTCGACCGACTTCGGGTCGGCCTCGTACCGGGCGTAGAGATCCTCGATATAGGCTGCGTTGCCGCCATAGAGGAACCCGGTCTGCGCGAGAGCCTCGTTGATATCCTGGCGAGCCATGATGCTTCTGCCTTCCTTCGCCGCTTGCGATATGCCCGGCCCCTCACCGGACATTCTACTCAACTCTTCATGACCGGAGCCTGAGCCCGGGCATCCTGTATTCCAACGATGCCCGACTCAGCCGGGCATTTTCTTCGCTGTGGCGACACGCGATGGCCGGCACGAGGCCGGCCATCGGGCCGCAGGGCAACTCAGCCCTTCAACACTTCGACCAAGGTCTTTCCAAGGCGCGCCGGCGAGGGCGAGACCCGGATGCCGGCCGCTTCCATGGCCGCGATCTTGTCCTCGGCGCCGCCCTTGCCGCCCGAGATGATCGCGCCCGCATGGCCCATGCGGCGGCCCGGAGGAGCCGTACGGCCGGCGATGAAGCCGACCATCGGCTTCTTGCGGCCGCGCTTGGCCTCGTCTGCGATGAACTGCGCCGCATCTTCCTCGGCCGAGCCGCCGATCTCGCCGATCATGACGATCGACTCGGTCTTCGGATCCGCCAGGAACATCTCGAGCATATCGATGAACTCGGTGCCCTTGACCGGGTCGCCACCGATGCCGACGGCGGTCGTCTGGCCGAGGCCTTCGTTCGAGGTCTGGAACACGGCCTCATAGGTCAGCGTACCCGACCGCGAGACGATGCCGACCGAGCCCGGCTTGAAGATGTTGGCCGGCATGATGCCGATCTTCGATTCGCCGGCGGTGACGACGCCCGGGCAGTTCGGCCCGATCAGGCGGGTCTTGGAGCCGATCAGCGAGCGCTTGACCTTGACCATGTCGAGCACCGGGATGCCCTCGGTGATGCAGATCACCAGCGGGATTTCGGCGTCGATCGCCTCGCAGATCGCGTCAGCGGCGCCCGGAGGCGGCACGTAGACGACCGAGGCGGTGGCGCCGGTCTTGGCCTTGGCCTCGTGGACGCTGTCGAAGACCGGCAGGCCGAGGTGCAGTGAGCCGCCCTTGCCCGGCGAGGTGCCGCCGACCATCTGCGTGCCGTAGGCGATCGCCTGCTCGGAGTGGAAGGTCCCGTTCTTGCCGGTGAAGCCCTGGCAGATGACCTTGGTGTTCTTGTCGATCAGGATGGACATGTCTGCTCCTCAGGCCTTCTTGACCGCGGCGACGATCTTCTGCGCCGCATCGTCGAGGTCGTCGGCGGGAATGACGTTCAGGCCGGATTCGCGGATGATCTTCTTGCCTTCCTCGACATTGGTGCCTTCGAGGCGGACGACCAGCGGAACTTCGAGGCCGACGGCCTTCACCGCCGCGAGCACGCCGCGGGCGATGACGTCGCACTTCATGATGCCGCCGAAGATGTTGACGAGGATGCCCTTCACCTTCGGGTCGGCGGTGATGATCTTGAAGGCCGCGGTCACCTTCTCCTCGGTGGCGCCGCCACCGACGTCGAGGAAGTTGGCCGGGCTTTCGCCGTAGAGCTGGATGATGTCGAGCGTCGCCATGGCGAGGCCGGCGCCGTTGACCATGCAGCCGATCGTGCCGTCGAGCGCGATATAGGCGAGGTCGTACTTGGAGGCCTCGATCTCCTTCTCGTCCTCCTCCGTGGTGTCACGCAGCGCGACGACCTCGGGGTGACGATAGAGCGAGTTCGAGTCGAACGAGACTTTGGCGTCCAGGCACTTGATCTGGCCCTGGGTCGTCACGATCAGCGGGTTGATCTCGAGCATGTCCATGTCCTTGGCCACGAACGCTGCATAGATCTGACCGAGCACGGTGACGGCCTGCTTGGCGAGGTCGCCCTGCAGCCCGAGGATGCGCGCCATGGCGCGGCCGTGATGCGGCATGATGCCGGTGGCGGGATCGACCGAGAAGGTCTCGATCTTCTCCGGCGTGTCATGGGCGACCGCCTCGATGTCCATGCCGCCTTCGGTCGAGATGACGAAGGCGATGCGCGAGGTCTCGCGGTCGACCAGCGCCGAGAGGTAGAACTCCTTCTCGATGTCCGAGCCATCCTCGATGTAGAGGCGGTTGACCTGTTTGCCGGCCTCGCCGGTCTGCACGGTCACCAGGGTGTTGCCGAGCATCTCTTTGGCGTGGGACTCGACTTCCTCGACCGACTTGGCGAGGCGCACGCCGCCCTTGGCGTCGGCCGGCAGTTCCTTGAACTTGCCCTTGCCGCGGCCACCCGCGTGGATCTGCGACTTCACGACGTAGAGCGGGCCCGGCAGCTTCTTGGCGGCCTCGACAGCCTCCGCCACCGTCAGCGCCGGGAACCCGGCGGAAACAGGCGCGCCGTATTCCTTGAGGATGGCTTTGCCCTGGTATTCGTGGATGTTCATGTGCTCGGTTTCCCTGACAGCGAATGCGTAATGGCGAGGAGCGGGCGGAAGATGGCGGGCGCTCCTAGCGCCGCCGCCATCTCGCCACCCGCTTCATGTCACGCCAGCGACGGATCGACGGTCTTGCAGGCGTCGATGAGCGACTGGACCGAAGCCACCGACTTCGCCAGCATCTCCTTCTCGGCGCCATTGAGGCGGATCTTGACGACGCGCTCGACACCCTTGGCGCCGATCACCACCGGCACGCCGACGAACATGTCCTTGACGCCGTACTGGCCCTTGAGCGCGGCGGCCGCCGGCAGCACGCGCTTCTGGTCCTTGAGGTAGCTCTCGGCCATCGCGATCGCCGAAGCCGCCGGAGCGTAGAAGGCCGAGCCGGTCTTCAGCAGGTTGACGATCTCGCCGCCGCCCTTGCGGGTGCGCTCGACGATGGCGTCCAGCTTCTCCTGCGTGGTCCACTTCATCTTGACGAGGTCCGGCAGCGGGATGCCCGCGACGCCCGAGTAACGGACCAGCGGCACCATGTCGTCGCCATGGCCGCCGAGCACGAAGGCCGAGACGTCCTTGACCGAAACCTGGAACTCCTCGGCGAGGAAGTGGCGGAAGCGGGCGGAGTCGAGCACGCCGGCCATGCCGCAGATCATGTTCGGCTTGACGCCCGAGAACTTCTGGAGAGCCCAGACCATGGCGTCGAGCGGGTTGGTGATGCAGATCACGAAGGCCTTCGGGGCGTACTGCTTGATGCCCTCGCCGACCGACTTCATCACCTTGAGGTTGATGCCGATCAGGTCGTCGCGGCTCATGCCGGGCTTGCGCGGCACGCCGGCGGTGACGATCACGACGTCCGCGCCCTTGATGTCCTCGTAGGAATTCGTGCCCTTGTAGCCGGCGTCGAAGCCGTCGACCGGCGCGGACTCGGCGATGTCCAGACCCTTGCCCTGCGGGATGCCCTCGGCGATGTCGAAGAGGACGACGTCCCCGAGTTCCTTCAGGCCGGCGAGGTGGGCGAGCGTGCCGCCGATCTGGCCGGAGCCGATGAGGGCGATCTTCTTACGGGCCATAGCCTAGTCCTTTTGTCTGGCGCTTCGACCGAAGCCGGCTACAGCCGGTCCGGGCATCCAAATGTCTTGGCGCTGCGAAAGGCCGGCGAGCCGGCCAAACCGTGGGTTCCTTTGGCCCAAACCGGGCTTTTGCCGCAACCCTCGCCGGAAAAGCGGCTTTTTCCGGGCTGTCAGGCGCGAGCGCTACGCGCGCGGAGGCACGGCGCCTTGTTTTTCAAAGACTTGCGCAAAACTTGCTGAATCGCGACCCGCCCGCGTGGCTGGAGCCAGGCTGGAAATCCGCCAGTTACAATTTACGTATTCTGTAATTAGTCACCGGATTTTTTACACGATGCCGCTGCCGATCACCCGCAGGATGACTCGGATCAGGGTCGAGAGCCTCGCATCGACCGAAGCCTGCGGCACATCCCCCTCCAGCGCCAGCGACGCTGGATGGATGAAGCGGTGGGTGGCGTCGATCACGAAGGCAACCGCGCGGTCGCGGTCGCGCGGCTCGAAGACGCCGGTGGCAATCCCCTCATCCACGACGCGCTCGAACAGGGACCGCACGCGCGTCCGGTTGCGTCGACTGATGGCATGGCGCTTCGCCACGGCCTGCGACAGGGCCGCGAAGAGATGCGGGTCCTCGCTGAGGAGGTCGCGATTGGCCTTGGCGAGCGCCATGATCAGGCGCTCCAGCTTGTCGTCGGCGGGATCGGGGCCGTCGGCGATGTCGGCGAGCCTGCGCTCGGTCGCCTTCAGCCAGACATCGACCACCGCATCGATCAGCGCCACGCGCGAGGGGAAGTAGCGGTAGACATTGGCGTGGGTCATCCCCGCCTCTTCCGCCACCGCGACGACGGTGAAGCGCTTCAGCCCGAACTTGCGCAGATGCTCGCTGGCGACCGTGAGGATGCGGGTCTCGCTCGGCTCGCGCTGCGGCATGGGTCAGGTCTCGACCAGTCCGGTGGCATCTCCGCTCGCGGTCGAATCCGGCCGGCCATGCGGCATGGCGAGATAGTCCTCCGAGCGCATCTCTATCAGCCGCGAGACAGTGCGGTCGAACTCGAAGGCCTCACGCCCCTGCTTCGCATGATAGAGCTCATGCGGCTCGGCCGCCGCTGAGGCTACGAGCTTGACGTGGTGCTCATAGAGCGTGTCGATCAGGATGATGAAGCGCTTGGCCTCGTTGCGCCGGTCGAAATTGAGGATCGGGATGTCGTCGAGCACCAGCGTGTGGAAGCGTTGCGCCAGCGCGATGTAGTCCGAGGCGCCATAGGCCTGGCTGCACAGATCGGCGAAGCGCGCCCGGGCGATACCGCCGGCCGCCTGCGGCACGACGAGGTCGTGCCCCTGCACGTTGAGCACGGCCTGCTTGGCCTCGGCAACGCCGGAGAGCGCCTTGAAGGCGGCGTCGAGCGCGGCTTTCGCCTTCGCATCCGCCGGGACATGATAGACCGGGGCGCCGCCGAGCTTCTCGAGCCGGAAATCGGTGCGGGAATCGAGCCTGAGCACCTCGACCTTGGTCTGCAGCAGCTCGATGAAGGGTAGGAACAGCGCCCGGTTGAGGCCGCCCTCATAGAGCCGCGAGGGCTCGACATTCGAGGTCGCGACCACGACGATCCCCGCCGCGAACAGCGCCGTGAACAGCCTGCCGAGGATCATCGCATCGGCGATATCGGTGACGGTGAACTCGTCGAAGCAAAGCAGATAGGCATCATCAGACAGATCAGCCGCGACGAGCGCGATCGGGTCGGATTCCTTGATCTCGCCGTTCTTGATCTTCTGGCGATAGGCGTGGACGCGCCCGTGCACATCGGCCAGGAACTCGTGGAAATGCACCCGGCGCTTGCGTTTCACCGGCACAGCCTCGAAGAACATGTCCATCAGCATGGTCTTGCCGCGGCCGACCGAACCCCAGATGTAGAGCCCTTTCGGCACCTCGCTGGCGGCCGGCTTCTTGCCGAACAGCCAACCCAGCGCGCTGCCCTTGCGGGCGAGGCGACGCGCCGCGAGCACGCCGTTGAGCGCCTCGAGCTTCCTGACGACCGCGACCTGCGCCGGATCGCGCTCGATGGCGCCCGCCTCGACCTGGGCGGCATAACGGTCGGTAATCGAGGCGGTCATTGGATGGCAGAAGCGGCGGGAGGGTCCGGGAGAAAGCCTCTCCCGGTTACGGCAGCCCCGCCGTCACCGCAAGCCCATCGGGCTCGCAGACGTCATTCTCGGGCGACGCATCGCGTCGACCCGAGAATCTCATAACGAGAAGGCGCTGGTTTCCGAGACGCTCGGGTCAAGCCCGAGAATGACGCGAAACCAAGCCAGCCCTCACTCGCCCTGGTTGAGGACGATCGGCTTCAGCGGATTGTCGACGAGGCCGTATTTGGCGATCAGAGCGTCATAACCGCCATTGGCCTGCAGCCGGTCGATCGCGCCCTTGACCGCGTCGCGCAGCTGGGTGCCCTCGGCCGTCTTCGAGAACGGCATGCCGCTCAGCGAACGGGTGAAGGGCTTGCCCAGCGGGATGTAGGTGTTGGGCTCGAGCTTCTGGAAATGGCCCATCGTCTCGCTGCCCTGGACGCCGCCCTGCAGGCGCTGCGTCTTGAGCTGGGTGCGGGCATCGGCCGAGCCTTCGGTGCCGACCACGGTGATCGCCGGCTTGCCCTTGGCGACGCAGTTCGCCTCGCTCCACTCGCCGATCTGGCGCGGCCAGTTGGTCGAGCGGCTGGCGCCAACGCTCTTGCCGCAGAGGTCCTCGACCGACTTCACCTGATCCTTGAAGGGGGTGACAGTGTAGAACTGCGCGCCCGAGACCATGTAGTCGACGAAATCGACCTGCTCGCGCCGCGCCGGCAGGTCGCTCATGCCGGCCAGCACGGTGTCGACACGGCCCGTCTGCAGCGAAGGCAGCATCTGGGCGAAGGCGATCTCCTGCCACTCGACCTTGACGCCGAGTTCCTTGCCGATGGCCTCGCCCAGGTCGATGTCGAAGCCCGAGAGCTGGTTGGTGGCCGGGTCCTTGAAGGAGATCGGCGGGTAGTTCGGCATCGTCGCGATGACGAGCTTGCCGGCCGTCTTGATGCGTTCCGGCACGGCCTGGGCCTGAGCGGCCAGAGCGGTCGCCGCGAGCAGCGCGGAGGCGAGGGTCAAACGAAGCATGGGTCTCTCCCGGTTATTAAAACAATCCGATGCCGTCACGTCAGGACGGCGGCAATGAAATCGCGGGTGCGTGGCTGCTGCGGCGAAACGAGGACGGTCTGCGGCGGACCCTGCTCGACGATCTCGCCCTTGTCCATGAAGACGACGTCGCTCGCCACCTCGCGCGCGAAGCCGAGCTCATGCGTCACCACGATCATGGTCATGCCCGTCGCGGCGAGATCGCGCATCACGTTCAGCACCTCGCCGACGAGCTCGGGGTCGAGCGCCGAGGTCGGCTCGTCGAAGAGCATCAGCCTCGGCTTCATCGCCAGCGCGCGCGCGATCGCGATGCGCTGCTGCTGCCCGCCGGAGAGTTCGCTCGGATAGGAATCGCGCTTGTCGGCCAAGCCGACGCGCTCCAGCAGTGCCATCGCCTCAGCCACCGTCGCCTTGCGCGGGCGCCTCAACACGGTGAGCGGCCCCTCGATGATGTTCTGCAGCGCCGTCATGTGATTGAACAGGTTGAAGCGCTGGAAGACCATGCCGGTCGCCAGCCGCTGCTGCGAGATCTCGGCGTCGGTCAGCTCATGCAGGGCCTCGCCGACACGGCGATAGCCGATCAGCTCGCCATCGACGGCGATCGCGCCCTCGTCGATCTTCTCGAGCTGGTTGATACAGCGCAGCAGCGTCGACTTGCCCGAGCCCGAGGGGCCGATGATGCACTGAACGGTGCCGGGTTCGATCGAGAGCGAGACGTTGTTCAGCGCCTTGAGCGGGCCGAAGAACTTGCTGACATTGGCGATCGTGACGATCGCCGTCGCGGAGGGGGCCATGGTCGCGACCGCGCTCATGCGGGTTCCTCCTGAACGGTGGCGCGTTTTGCGCGCCGCTCTCCCCGCCCCTTCGAGAAATAGCGCTCGAGGAAGTACTGGCCGATCTGCAGCACCGTCACCACGAGGAGATACCAGCCGGCGGCGACGATCAGCAGTTCGATGACGCGGGCATTGGCATAATAGATCGTCTGCGCATTGCGCAGGATCTCGGCGTACTGGATCACGCTCGCCACCGAGGTCAACTTGACCATGCTGATGACCTCGTTGCCGACCGGCGGAATGATGACGCGCATCGCCTGCGGCAGCACGATCCGGCGCAGCGTGGTCAGCCGCGTCATGCCGATCGCCTTCGCGGCCTCGGTCTGGCCGGCATCGACGGAGAGAATGCCGCCGCGCACGACTTCCGCCGTATAGGCGCCCTGGTTCATACCGAGCCCGAGCAGCGTCGCCATGAACGGCCCGATCACGTCGATGGTCCGCCAGGAGAACACGCCGGGGATGCCGATGGTCGGGAAGACCAGCGCCAGGTTGAACCAGAGCAGCAGCTGCAGCAGCAGCGGCGTGCCCCGGAAGAACCAGATGTAGAACAGCGCGACGCCCCGCAGCACCGGGTTCGGCGACATGTACATGATCGCGAAGACCACGCCGAGCACGATGCCGAGCGCCATGGCGCAGACCGTCATGATCAGCGTGTTTGTCAGGCCAGCGAGGATCGCCGGCGCCGTGAAGAACTGGGCGACGACCGGCCAGGCGATGTCGCCCTTGGCGAAGGCCAGCACAAGCCAGGCGAGCACGCCGATGATCGCAGCGGCCGCGATCCAGCGCCCATAGAAGCGCCGCGGCACGATCCGGAGGCGGGCGACGGCCGCAAGCTCACGGCTGCTGATCGGCGAGGTGATGGCGCTCATCGCCGCTCCTTCGGCTTCGGGGGTGGAGGGACGATCGCGAAACCGCCCGTCCTGGGCGAGATCGCCGTTATACAAAAGTCGAGCGCCTATCAAGAAGCGGGCCAGCGCGAAACCTCAACGGTCCCCACGCGTTATGCGCGAAGGAGGTACCATGCTCACCATCCTGCCCGCGCCGGACCATGTCGGCGCCTATCGGCTGTCGGAGACGCTGACCGCGGAGGATCTCGACCGGATCATCGCGGACATCGAGGCGCGGCTGGAGCGTCACGAGCATGTCGGCATCCTCGCCGATCTCACCGGCTTCGCCGACATGACGCTCAAGGCCGCCTGGAAGGACGCGCGTTACAGCATCGGCAAGCTCTGGGAGCTGCGCCGGTTCCCGCGCGAAGCGGTGATCACCGACAATGGCTGGCTCTCCGGCTTCGTCAGCCTGGTCAACCCCGCAATCCCCTTCGTGACCGTGCGGGCCTTCAAGCCCGACCAGTTCGAGGAGGCGCTGGCCTGGGCCGGCGACATCGAGGGCGGCCCGAACGCCTGAGCACGCCGCGATCTGCGCGCGTCAGCTGCGCGCGAACGTCTCGTCGAAGGCGTAGCCCGCGCCGCGGACCGTGCGCAGCGGGTCCTTGGTGTTGGCAGGCGTGATCGCCTTGCGCAGGCGCCCGACATGCACGTCGACCGTGCGCTCGTCGATATAAACGTCGCGGCCCCAGACGGCGTCGAGCAGCTGGGCGCGGGAATAAACCCGCCCCGGCGCCTGCATCAGGAATTCGAGCAGGCGGAACTCGGTCGGACCGAGGTGCAGCTCGCTACCCGCGCGGCGGACGCGGCGCGTCGTGCGGTCCAGCTCGAGGTCGCCCGCCTGAAGCAGGCCGGCGACATGGCCCGGCTTCGCCCGGCGCAGCAGCGCCTGGATGCGCGCGATCAGCTCCGGCAAGGAGAAGGGCTTCACCACATAATCGTCCGCGCCGGTGGCAAGGCCGCGCACGCGCTCGGTCTCTTCGCCGCGGGCGGTCAGCATGATGATCGGCACCCGCTCGGTATCGCGCCGCGAGCGCAGGCGCCGGCACAATTCGATGCCGGAGAGCCCTGGCAGCATCCAGTCCAGCAGCACCAGATCGGGCGTGTGGTCACGCAGATGTAGCTCCGCATCGTCCCCGCGCGCGACGCTGTCCACCTCGAAGCCCTCGGCCTCGAGATTGTAGCGGAGCAACAGGGTGAGCGGCTCTTCGTCCTCCACGATCAGGATGCGTGCGGCCATGTTTCTTTTCCGTTCGTGGGTCCAGCCCGCCGTCTAGCTCGTCTCTGCGGCCGGCATCGAGGGTTCGAGCACCGGACGCGACAAACGAAAAATGAGTGGCCGGAAACGAGTCCGGCCCTCAGGGCATTGGTTCTTGCGCTTTCGCGGCTCAGCTGCCGGTGACCGCCTCGACCTCGATATTGGTCGTGTCGAGCTTCGGCCGGTTCACGTCGAGCGAGTCGCCAGTGATGAGATAGTGGATCGTCTCGGCGATGTTGGTGGTGTGGTCGCCGATGCGCTCGATGTTCTTCGCGCAGAACAGGAGATGCGTGCAGAACGTGATGTTGCGCGGATCCTCCATCATGTAGGTCAGGAGTTCGCGGAACAGCGAGGTGTAGAGTGCGTCGATCTCGTCGTCGCGGCGCCAGACCTCCAGAGCCTTCTGCTCGTTGCCGGCGGCATAGGCGTCCAGCACGTCCTTGAGCTGGGCCTGGACGAGCCGGCTGATGTGCTCGAGCCCGACCACCGCGCGATGCGGCGGCTGGAACTGGCCGGAGATGGCCACGGCGCGCTTGGCGATGTTCTTGGCGAGGTCACCGACCCGCTCGACATCGGCCGCGATGCGGATCGCCGAGATCAGCTCGCGCAGGTCCTGCGCCAGCGGTTGGCGGCGGGCGATGGTCAGCACCGCCTTTTCCTCGACGTCGCGCTGGAGATTGTCCAGGCGCTGGTCGGCGCTGATGATCTTCTGCGCCAGGCTGGTATCGCGGCGCACCAGCGCCACGGTCGAGTCGGCGAGCATGCGCTCGGCCATGCCGCCCATTTCGGCGAGGCTGCGGCGAAGACCTTCGAGGTCGGTGTCGTAAGAGCGGACGATGTGTTCTGACATGGCTTGGGCCTCCTCCTGCCTCGGCACAGCTCAGCCGAAGCGGCCGGTGACGTAGTCCTGGGTCTGCTTCTTGGCAGGGTTCATGAAGATCGTGTTCGTGGGCGCGAACTCGATGACCTCGCCCAGATACATGAAGGCGGTGTACTGCGAGATGCGCGCCGCCTGCTGCATGTTGTGCGTGACGATGACGATGGTGAAGTCGCTCTTGAGCTGCTCCAGCAGGTCCTCGATCTTGCCGGTCGAGATCGGGTCGAGCGCCGAGGTCGGCTCGTCGAACAGGATCACCTCAGGCTTCTGCGCAATGGTGCGCGCAATGCACAGGCGCTGCTGCTGGCCGCCGGAGAGGCCCATGCCCGAGCTCTTCAGCTTGTCCTTGACCTCGTCCCACAGGGCCGAGCGCCGCAGCGCGCCCTCGACACGGTCGTCGAGCTCGGACTTCGGCGGCTTCTCGTAGAGGCGGATGCCGAAGGCGACGTTGTCGTAGATCGACATCGGGAAGGGCGTCGGCTTCTGGAACACCATGCCGACCCGCGAGCGCAGCTCGTTCACGTCGACATCCTTGGAGATGACGTTGCGCCCGTCGAGCAGGATCTCGCCCTCGGCGCGCTGCTCCGGATAGAGCGAGTAGATGCGGTTGAAGATGCGCAGAAGGGTCGACTTGCCGCAGCCCGAGGGGCCGATCAGCGCCGTGACGTGGCGGTCACGGAAGTCGAGGTTGATGTTCTTCAGCGCCTTGTGCTCGCCGTAGTAGAAATCGAGGTTCTTCACCGCGATCCGGACGGGCGCTTCGGCGTCGAGCGTCTGCGGGGAGAGTTCAAGGGTCGAAAGCATCGACATGGTCCTTAAGGTCGGTCGCAGCCGGGTTGAATGCAAGTCTCACTTGCCGCCGGCGACGATGCGCCGGGCGACGATGGAGAGCACGAGGATGGACAGGGTGATGATGAGGGAGCCGGCCCAGGCCAGCTGCTGCCAGTTTTCGTAAGGCGCCGAGGCGAACTGGTAGATCGTCACCGGCAGGTTGGAAACGCCGCCGACGAGGCTCGGCGAGAACCAGAAGTTGTTGTTCAGCGCGGTGAAGATCAGCGGCGCGGTCTCGCCGGCGATGCGGGCGAGCGCCAGCAGGATGCCGGTGACCATGCCGGCCTTGGCGGCGCGCCAGGTCACGCTGGTGATGACGACCGCCGGCGGGGCGCCGAGCGCGGCGCCCGCTTCCCGCAGCGGACCGGGGACGAGGTTCAGCATGTCCTCGGTGGTGCGCACGATGACCGGGATCGCGATGATGCCGAGCGCCACGCCGCCGGCCCAGCCGGAATAGCCGCGGAACGGCTCGACCAGGATGACGTAGACGAACAGGCCGATCAGGATCGACGGCGCCGAGAGCAGGATGTCGTTGATGAAGCGGATCAGGTTCGCGAGCTGGGATTTGCGGCCGTACTCAGCGAGCCAGGTACCGGCCAGCACGCCGATCGGGGTGGCCACCGCGATGCCGAGGAAGGTCAGCACGAAGGAGCCGACGATGGCGTTGGCGAGGCCACCGCCTTCCGAGCCGGGGCCGGGCGTCACTTGTGTGAAGGTTGCGACGGAGAGACCGCCGATGCCCTTCACCAGCAGCATCCCGAGGATCCAGAACAGCACGAAGATGGCGCAGAAGGTGAAGCCGGTGGCGATCAGCTTCATGGCGCGGTCGGCGGAGCGCCGGCTCTGGCGCACGCGGCCCCAGGGCACATGCGGCAGCTCGCGGGGCGAGGCGGAGGTCGTCGTGGTCATGGCGGTTTCTCCGGGCCTCAGTAGCGCTTGACGCGGGAGACGAGCAGCCGCGCAATGACGAGCACGACGAAGGTAACGAAGAACAGGATGCAGCCCAGCGCGATCAGCGAGTTGAGTTGCAGGCCCATCGCCTCGTTGAACTCGTTGGCGATGCGCGAAGCAATGGTCGAGCCCGGATCCAGGATCGAGGCCGAAAGACGGTTGGCGTTGCCAACCACGAAGGTCACCGCCATGGTCTCGCCGAGCGCGCGGCCGAGACCGAGCATGACGGCACCGATGATCGAGACACCGGCCTGCGGCACCAGCACGTGGCGCACGACCTCCCAGGTCGTCGCACCGATGCCGTAGGCGCTCTCGCGCAGCACGGAGGGGATCTGCTCCAGCATGTCGCGGGTGATCGAGGCGATGAAGGGCACGATCATGAAGGCCAGGATGAAGCCGGCCGTGAAGATGCCGAGGCCCGAAGGCGAGCGCGAGTAGAAGACGGTGCCGAGAACCGGCATGCCCTCGACGATGTTCGACACCGGGATCTGCACATACTGCGCGAAGAGCGGCACGAAGACGAACAGGCCCCACATGCCGTAGATGATCGAGGGCACGGCAGCGAGCAGCTCGATGGCGGTCGCCACCGGCTTCTTGAACCAGGGCGGCGCGAGCTGCGTCAGGTAGACCGCGATGCCGAGCGAGAGCGGCACGCCGATGACGAGCGCGATCAGCGCGGTCGAGAGCGTGCCGACGATGGCCGGCCATGCACCGTATTGCTCGTTCTGGGTATCCCAGACCGTCGAGGTGATGAAGCCGAGGCCGAATTCGCGGAAGGCCGGCCAGCCGCCGACGACCATCGAGACCATGATGCCGGCCAGCAGCACCAGCACGAGCAGGGCTGCGGCGAAGCTGGCGGTGCGGAAGGCGAGGTCGAAGCCCGCCTTCGGCGGCTTGCGGGCCACCACGCCCCCGGAGGGAATGCTGGTCATGTCGGTTGCTGCGGTCATCCGCGGAGGCTCCGGTAGCGTAGCTGGAACTGTCGGCTTCCGGTCGCCCGGCCCGATCAGCCTCAGCCCTCATCCTGAGGAGCCGCCGAAACGCGCCTCGAAGGCGGCTTCGCTCGATGCTCCAGGATCATCCCCGGGGCGCCGCTGTCGCGGCTCCTCAGGATGAGGGCCAGTCGGTCGACGAGGCGGGAATTCCCGCCTCGTCTTGGTTCATCGGCAGCGATCAGAAGATCGGCTTGCCGGCGTTGTCGGTCACGCCCTTCCAGGCGGCGCGGACCTGATCCTTCACGTTCGCCGGCAGGGCGACGTAGTCGAGGTCGCTGGCCAGCTTGTCGCCGCTCTTGTAGGCCCAGTCGAAGAACTTCAGCGCGGACTGAACCTCTTCCGGCTTCTCCGGCTTGGCATGGACCAGGATGAAGGTCGCCGAGGTGATCGGCCAGGCTTCCGCGCCCTTCTGGTTGTTGAGCGAGATGCCGAAGCCCGGAGCCTCGTTCCAGTTGGCGTTGGCGGCAGCGGCCTGGAAGGACTTGTCGTCCGGAGCCGGGTAGTTGCCGTCGGCGTTCTTCACGAGCGTGTGGGAGAGCTTGTTCTGCTTGGCATAGGCATACTCGACATAGCCGATCGAGTTGGCGACCTGCTTGACCGAGGCCGAAACGCCCTCATTGCCCTTGCCGCCGATGCCGACCGGCCACTGAACGGCGGTGTTGGTGCCGATCTTCGACTTCCAGTCCGACGAAACCTTCGAGAGGTAGTCGGTGAACTGGAAGGTCGTGCCCGAGCCGTCCGAACGATAGACCGGGTTGATGTTGGCATCCGGCAGCGTGACGCTGGCGTTGAGCGACGCGATCTTCGGGTCGTTCCACTTCTTGATGTCGCCCAGGAAGATCTGAGCGATCACGTCGCCCGAGAGCTTCAGCTTGCCCGGCTCGACACCAGCGATGTTCACGACGGGAACGATGCCGCCCATCACGGAGGGGAACTGGATCAGGCCGTCCTTGGTCAGGTCCTCGCCCTTGAGCGGGGCGTCGGTGGCGCCGAAGGCAACGGTCTTCGCCTTGATCTGGCGGATGCCGCCACCCGAGCCGATCGACTGATAGTTAAGGCCGGTCCCCGTCTCCTTCTTGTAGGCCTCGGCCCACTTCGCATAGATCGGGAAAGGGAAGGTCGCGCCGGCACCGGTGATATCGGCAGCCTGGGCGGAACCGGCAATCCCAGCGGCCACGGCCGCCAGAACGAGAATCTTACGCATTGAGATGTCCTCTCTGGTCGCTGTTGTCAGCGCCCCGTCAGAACACCCTCTATATGACAGCGACATGACAATCCGTCACGAAAACTGTCACAATCCCAGGACCGCGCAAACCTGACGCAGCGCATGATCACGCCCTGAGCCGTGGCTCACGCCTGATCCAGGCTCATCCGTGGAATAGTAGCCTGCGAAGGGGTTCTGCGCTCGGATCGGTCTCGGGCGCGAAGATCGCGACGGCCTGGGGGTGGACCTTAAAATGAGCGGGCGTCGCCGTGACGATCTCGCCATCTGTGTTTACTGGCATCGGTCGCTTGGTTTCGATATCGAACTCGACGCAACGAGCGGTACGGACCTCGCGCCAGGCACCATGGGTGCCGGACCGGAACGAGCGCAGCATCAGCGCGAGCTTCCAGAGGTTCGTGAGCTCAAGGCTGTAGAGGTCGAGATGGCCGTCATCGATCTCGGCGTCGTCCCGAACGACATTGCCGCCGCCATAATGCCTGCCGTTCCCGATCGCGATCTGGAAGGTGTCGACCTCGGTGGTGCGGCCTTTCTCGGTGATCCTGGCGTGGAAGCGCGAGGCCTTCGTGAGGACCTTGGTCGCCGCCAGCGCGTAGCCGAGGCGCCCGAAGCGCTTCTTCAGGGTGGGATCGAGCCCCTGCGCGAGTTCGCTGCTCAGGCCGATGCTGGCCACGTTGAAGAAGGCGTGGCCGTTCACCGTGCCCATGTCGACGCGGCGCGTCTGCCCGTCGGCGATCACCTTTGCCGCTGCTATCAGATCCATCGGAATCGCGAGCGTCCGGGCCAGGTCGTTCGCCGTGCCCATGGGCATGATGCCCATGGGCAGGCCGCTTTCCATCACCGCCAGCGCGCCGGATGAAATCGATCCGTCCCCGCCACAAATCACGATCAGATCCGCAATGCTGCGTAGCCGCACAATATCGCGCGCGATCTCCGGCAGGGCCTCGAACGTCTCGATGGTAACGTCGATCCCGCCCTGCTCCAGCTGCTGCAGAGGGCCATCGAGCGTTTCCTGCCCGCGCCGTGCCTTGGGGTTGCGCAGCACCAGGGCACGCTTGCGATCGGGCTTTTTCATTGAGATGGCTCTCGTAGCGGGATGGCCGGCTCACTTGGGAGCAGGAACCCGCGCTTTCAACCGCGATGGCCTTCGCGGGCGCGAACCCGACCCAGGCAGCCGGCGCAGGGCGCTCTAGCCGGCCCGGCCCGCCGCCTCAAAGCGCGGCAGGATCGCCTTGAAGGTCGCCCCCTGCCCCGGCTTGCTCTCGATCGTCAGGCGTCCGCGATGGCGCAGCACGATATGCTTGACGATGGCGAGGCCGAGCCCCGTGCCGCCCGCCTCGCGGCTCGCGGCGGTGTCGACGCGGTAGAAACGCTCCGTCAGCCGCGGGAGATGCTCCGGCGCAATGCCCGGCCCGTCGTCGCGGACCAGGAAGCTGGCCTCGCTGTCGTTGGCCTCGACATTGATCGTCACCCCGCCGCCCTGCTTGCCGTATTTGATCGCGTTCTCGACGAGGTTTTCCATCAGCCGCAGCAATTCGTCGCGGTCACCCGGCACCTGCAGCGACTCGCGCGGCGTGTTGAGCGTCAGCGTCACCTCCCGCTCCCGCGCCAGCAGCGCGAGCGAGTCGATGATCTCGCGCGCGATCCCGGCGAGATCGACCGGCGTGTCGGGCGCGACATGCGCGCGCTGCTCGATGCGCGAGAGCGACAGCAGGTCATCGACGAGGCGGGCCATGCGCAGCCCCTGCTCGCGCATGATCCCAAGGAAGCGCTCGCGGGCCTTCTCGTCGTTGCGTGCCGGCCCCTGCAGCGTCTCGACGAAGCCGAGCAGCGAGGCGAGCGGCGTGCGCAGCTCGTGGCTGGCATTGGCGACGAAGTCGACGCGCATGCGCTCGATGACGCGCTGCTCGCTCAAATCCTGGAAGGTCAGCAGCGTCGCGCGTCGGGGCGCGCCCTCCAGCGCCGCGATGTGGATGCGGTAGGCGCGTTCGAAAGGCACGCGCTCGACCAGCTCGACGGTCTGGCGACCGCCGTCGCGCGCGACACCATCAATGGCGTCGTTGACGTCCGGGTCGCGCAGCACCATCGCCAGCAGCTTGCCGGTCTCCAGCCCCGGAACCAGCGCGCGCATCGCCGGGCTCAGCGCCAGCGCGACGCCCTGCTCATCCAGCAGCACGACGGGTGCACCGAGCGCCTCGATCAGGCTGCGGGTCGTGGTGCCTTCGGGAGAGATCGTGTCGACCATTGGCAGGCCCTGGCGGTCTGCCGGTTCAGGCCGGCACGGCGCTCTTCTGGGGGGAACGCGCCGGGCCGTCAATTCCCTTCCATGCCGCAGCCGGCTAGAGTTTGGGCAACAGGAGGCGCCTATGGCCAAGTCTGATGCCAAATCTGACGCAAAGTCCGATGCAAAGACGAACACGAAAGCCGGCAAAACGTCCGAAGCCGACCTGGACGTTTCGAAGCCAGGCCCCAGCCGCAAGACCGGCAAGCACAAGGATTTCGACGTCGAGGCCGACGAGTTGCCGGAAGCCATCGTCGATGCCGCCTATCACAGCGGCGACTATCCCTATGGCAAGCGGATGAAGCGGAAGCGCTACGAGCGCGAGATCGCCCCCCTCCAGATCGAGCTGCAGAAGCTGAACCGCTGGGCTCAGAAGCATGGCGAGCGCATCGTTATCGTCTTCGAGGGCCGCGACGGCGCCGGCAAGGGCGGCACCATCACCCGCTTCACCCAGCATCTGCCCCCGCGGCAGGCCCGCATCGTCGCCCTGCCCAAACCCTCCGACACCGAGAAGGGGCAATGGTATTTCCAGCGCTATGCCGCGCAGATGCCGGCGGCCGGCGAAATCGTCTTCTTCGACCGCTCCTGGTACAACCGCGCCGGCGTCGAGCGCGTCATGGGCTTCTGCAAGCCGGAGGAGACCGAGCACTTCCTGCGTGAGGCGCCAGTCTTCGAGGGCATGCTGGCGCGCGACGGCATCCGCCTCATCAAGCTCTTCCTGACCATCGGCCGCGAGATGCAGATGACGCGGCTGCATGCGCGCTGGCATGATCCGCTCAAGCGCTGGAAGCTCTCGCCGATCGACTTCGAGGCGATCCCGCGCTTCGACGACTACTCACGCGCCTTCGACGCCATGCTCGGCCGGACCTCGACCGAGACCGCGCCGTGGTATGTCGTTCGCAGCAACGACAAGCTGCGCGCGCGGCTCAACGCTATCCGGCACGTGCTGAAGACGATCCCCTACGAAGACAAGGACGAGGCCGCCATCGGCACGCTCGACCACAAGATCGTCATTCCGGTCGAGCGCTATCTCGAGCATGGTGGCGAGCCCGAAGGGTCGTGAAAACGCGCGCTAAATGGCTCCTGCCGGATTCCGGTCACAGAATCGGTTGAGTTTCGCGACGACCGGACCGGAGACAAGCATCCGCCCATGGTAGCGCTGGCCTTCTCAGCCCTGCGGCGATCCCTCGCATCGAAGCTGACGATCGGCATCGGTGGCTTGTTGGCGCTCGGCCTGACGACCGCCCAGACCTTGCGCGAAGCGATGCCGCCCGCCAGCCTCCCCGCCGCACAGGCTGGGCAGCCCATCGAGGCCGGTCGCTGGCAGGTCGTCATCCGTGAAGCCGGGCTGAGCGCCGCGCCGCGCCCCGACGGCTATCGGGGGCGCCCCGGCACGAAGGCGCTCAGCGTCGAGCTCGACCTGACGAACCGCAGCTCGGAGAGCAGCAACGCCTTTGCCCGCATCCTCGGCTTCGACCCGCCGATTGCCGGCCTCTCACCTTCGCCCACCGCCTACCTGCTGCGAGACGGCGCGATCCTCGGCGCCCTGCAGCCCGGCTTGCCGGAGCGCATCCGCCTGGTCTGGGAGCTGCCCGAGGCCGCACCCACGCCCGAGAGCGTTCGCCTCGTCGTCACCGGCGAGACCTTCAAGCCGCGCGACAACCTTCTCGCAGCGCCCGGCTGGTTCAACCCGAAGGCTGTCGCGGCGATCACGCTGCCCCTGCGGTCGGAAGGCTCCGGCTCGTGATCCGCGCCCTCGCCCGCGTCGCAGCGCTCGCCATAGCGGCGCTTCTTCTCTTCGCGCTCCAGCAGACAACGCCGGGCTATAGCGAGATCACCGGCCCGATCACGCAGCACAGCCGAGCCGGCGCCACCGCCGCTGCCCGCGGCTTCACATTGCGCGTCGAGAAGGTCGTCCTGGCGGAGCGCCTGCGCTGGCGAGCCTTCGGCCGCAGCTATGACCGCGACACCGGCGGGCTCTGGGCCGTAGCCATGGTCGAAGCTGAGGGCACCCCCGCCACCACGGCGCTCAACGGCGCAACCTGGCTGGCAGCGTCGGGCCTGCGCTTCGAGGCGAGCCAGCGGGCCGAGTCAGCCGGTGGCTTCCTGCGTGGCAAGCGCCTCGAACCCGGCTTGCCACAGCGCGGCCTGCTGATCTTCGAGATCGGCCGCGGCGCGGCGCATGGCGGCGCCCTCCTCGTTTCGGAAGCGCGCTGGCCCCGCCTCGACACGCAATTGCGCGTCGCCTTGCCCGATGACCGCATCGAGCAGGCCGAAACGCTCGATCTTGATACGCTGAAATGACCGACGCGACAGCAGCTCAGCTTCCGGTGAAGCCGCCGCCGAACTGGCGCAGGCGTTGCCTGTGGGCATTGCCGGTCATACTGCCGCTCGCCCTGTTCGTGCAGGCCCACAAGCCCCTCTCGACCTGGGCCGGTGCGAGCGAGCTTTTCGCTGAGCCTACGTCCTTCGACCGCCCTGCCACCCTCGGCGGCGCCGAATGGCGGGTGGTCAGCCTCCAGCGCATCGCCGAGCGGCCGGATGGCTCCGCCGTCGCCTTGCTGCGGATCGAGGCGAAGGTAATCGATGCAGCAGCGGTCGCGCAGCCGCCCTGCCGCATCGCCTTGCTCGGGGCCGATGGCAGGCGCTGGCAGCCTGCCTTCCTGGCGCCGAGCGAGGCGCGGCGCGTTGTCGGCCGCGACAAGGACCCAGGCAAGGGCTGCGGCCCCGCCTTCCTCGGCAAGCCGCCCGCCGGCTCGACCGTCGCGATCACCGAGAGCTTCATCCTGCCTGCCGCCGCCTTCGCGACGGCCGATGTCACGATCAGCCTGCCGGCGTCGCGACCGCGTTATCTGCGTTTTGCCCGGACGAGGTGAGCGCCTCGGCCCGCTTCGCCGCGGCCTGCTCGACCACCGCCGCGATGAGGCAGATGCGCAATGCATCGACGAGGATGGCCCCGCGGATATCGCTGGGCCCGCCGAGGAAGAAGGCGATGATGCTGACCAGCACCTGCCAGGCCGGCAGTTCCTGCGGGCCGATGAGATGCGCCAGCCCGATCCAACCCCAGGCCGCCACCCAGCCAATGACGCGATAGAGCAGAACGAAGCCGATCAGCACGGCAAGCCCGGCCCCGAAGGCGAGGCGGACGCTGTTTGCAATCGGCAGGTAACGCGAGCGATAGCCCGCGACGAAATGGTCGATGAACTCGCGCAGGAATTTCGGCAATCGCCCATAGCGCGACAGCGCCGCCGCGGTGCGGCGATGGCTGCTCAACGCTGCCGCATCCTTCATGTCGAAACCGTAGATCACTGCTGCCATCAGCAGCCAGACCAGAGGCAGCAGGGCATAGAGGAACAGCCCCTGCGCGCTGCTCTCCAGTGAAGGCGGCGCGAGATCGACCGCGACGGGCGTCGCCGCCTGCGCCTTGCCGATCAGCCCGAGGAAGAAGTCTCGCACCCGGATGAGATAGGGCAGCGGCCCGCCGGCCCCGATCCAGGACCAGACGGCATTCTTCCAGCCCGTCAGCGCATAGAGGCCGATGAAGATCCAGTTGGCGTCGCAGAGCACGATGACGAACTGCCATGCGGGCCGCGAGCTGCGCGTCTGCATCAGCTTGGCCAGCCGCCGCACGCCGAAGGCGAAAGCGACCGCGATACCGAGCCAGAGCGTCGCCGGCACGTCGAACAGCGAGAGTTTCTGGCCGAACGCGGCCATGTCCAGCGCCAGCAGCGAATAGTCCCGCACGGTGTCGCCGAGGAAGCCCCAGGCCGCGTAATAGGCGAAGAAGGGAATGATCGCGATCGCGACCACACCGAGCCAGCCCGGCTCCTTCGGGGCGCTGTCCGTCGCATCAGTGCCGGCCTTTACCGGAAACAGGGCTGCGACCGAGGGCATCGCGGGGCGCAGCGACAGGCACATCGCGACCACGGTGACGAGCTTGGTCAGCACGATCAGGGAGAGCACGACGAAGCCGGCGAGCGCGTTGGCGAAACCCGCCTTCACCGCCAGCGGCAGCAGCAGATCGCCTATCAGCGCCCCGGCGGCGGCGATGCAGATGAGCATCGCCCAGCCGAAGCGCCAGAGCCGAAGGAATTGCCGAAGAAGCTCGCCGATCGCCCGCATCGGCGCCACTCTAGGCGATCGCCCCGCCCCGGCGAACCCGGCGCGGGCGCATTGCTGACACCCGCTGCCAGGAACGATCTCCGCCTACTTCCCCATCACGAGATTGGGCAGCCAGGTCGTCAGCGGCGGCCACAGCGTGATCGCGACCAGCACCGCCAGCAGCGGCGCGAGCCACGGCACGATCGCCCGCGACATCGCCTCGAACGAGATGTTCGCCACCTTCGCCGTCACGAACAGCACGACGCCGACCGGCGGCGTGATCGTGCCGATCATCAGGTTGAGCACGAAGATCAGCCCGAACTGGATGGGGTCGATGCCGAACTGCGCCGCTGCCGGCGTCAGGATCGGGATCAGGATCAGCATCGCCGCCAGCGCCTCCATGAAGCAGCCGACGAAGAGCAGGAGCAGGTTGACGATCAGCAGGTAGACGAGCGGGCTGCCTGCGAGATCGACAAGCATCGGCCCGACCACCTGCGGAATCCGGGAGATCGAAAGGCACCAGCCCAAAGCGGCCGCGGCCATCACCAGGGCCAGCACCACGCCCGTTGTCTCGACAGTCTGGACGACGAGATCCGGCAGGGTCTTCAGCGAGAAGCTGCGATAGACGAAGAGCCCGAGCACCAGCGCATAAGCGGTCGCGACGGCCGCGGCCTCGGTCGGGGTGAAGACGCCGCCCATCATGCCGCCGAACAGGATCACCGGCGTCATCAGCGCCCAGTGCGCCTCCTTGTAGGAGATCCAAAGCTGCCGCACGCCGGGGAACGGATGACGCGGCAGGTCCCGCTTTTTCGCGATATAGACCACCATCGCCATCAACGCGCCGGCCATCAGCAGGCCGGGAATGATGCCGGCGATGAACAGCCCGCCGATAGAGACATCCGCCGTGACGCCATAGATCACCATCGGCAGCGAGGGCGGGATGATCGGCCCTATCGTGGCCGACGCCGCCGTGATCGCGGCGGCCGTCTCCGTATCGTAGCCCTCGTCCTGCATCGCCTTGATCTCGAGCGTACCGACGCCGCCGGCGTCGGCCACGGCCGAGCCGGACATGCCGGCGAAGATCACGCTGGCGAGGATGTTGGCATGACATAAGCCTCCGCGCATGAAGCCGACACAGGCCGTGGCGAAGCCAAAAATCCGGTCGGTGATACCGGCCGAGTTCATGATGTTGCCCATCAGGATGAACAACGGCGCGGCCAGCAGCGGGAACGAGTTGGCCGATTGCGCGATCTTCTGCGGCACGATGCCAAGTGGGAAGCCGCCAAGAAATGCGAAGGCGATCGCAGCCAGCGCCATCGAGACGAAGAGCGGCACGCCGAACAGCAGCGCCACGAACCAGACCGGGATGATTTGCAGCATCAGCGTCGTCATAGCGGCTGCGCTCCCGGCTCTGCGACCTTGACCTTGTGCCCGGCAAGCACCTCGCCGATCTCGACGAACGCCTGCAGCATGAGAGCGACGGCAGCGAACGGCATCGCCACGTAGAGCGCCGCGCCGCTGATCGGCAGCGCGATCGACTCGACGTCCCAGTTCCGCTCGATCAGCCCCCACGAGTAGCGCAGCAGGATCGCCGCGAAGACGATGACCGCGACCTGGGTGACGATCTCCAGCGCCGCCTGCGCCAGGCGCGGCAGCTTCTCCGCGAAGACCATGATGCGGATATGCGAGCGCCGCCTCGCCGCGATGATCCAGCCGGTGAAGCCGGTCCAGACCAGCAGATACTGCGCAAGCTCGTCCGACCAGGCCAGCGGCGCGTTGATCTGGCGGAAGAACACGCCAAGCACGACCACGGCGAGCAGCGCGAGCAGCAGCACGACCGCGGCCCAGTAGACCAGCCTGTCCGCCCAGCCGGCGAGAGATTTCACGAAGACCATCGGCTTCCTCGGTTGGATGAACGGAAAGCGAGCGCACTCGGCGCACTCGCCCTTGTGGCGAGCATCCACGTCTTGAACGCAGCCCTCGACCGGTGAGGGCGTGATGGTCGGGACAAGCCCGACCATGACGGCGACGTTCAGTGCTGCCGACGCCTCAAAGCGCCGCCAGCGCGTCCCAGGTGCCCTTGCCCCATTTGCTCTCGAACTGCTTCGGCAGGCTCGCGAGCACGGGCTTGGAGAAGCTCTCGAGATCAGGCTCGGTCACGGTCATGCCGGCGCCCTTGAGTGTCGCGACCAGACTGCTTTCCTGGCTGGCGAGTTCGGCGTCCTGCCAGGCGACGCCGTCTGCGATGGCGGCTTCCAGCACCGAAAGGTCGGCGTCCTTCAGTCCCTTCCAGAAGTCGGTGTTCACGATCACCAGCCGGGGCGTGATGATGTGCCCGGTCAGGACGAGATGCTTCTGCACCTCCTGCAACTTGGCGCTGTGGATCGTCGGCAGCGGGTTCTCCTGCCCGTCGACGGCGCCCTGATTCAGCGCGAGGTAAAGCTCGTTGAAGTTGACCGGCGTCGCCTTGCCGCCCCAGGCCTCGACCATGGCGCGGAAGGTGTCGACGGGCGGGACGCGGATTTTCAGCCCCGCGACGTCGGCAGCCGTTTTCACTGGCTTGGAGCCGGTGGTGAGGTGGCGTTTGCCGTAATAGGTCACGGCCGCCATCCGCATGCCGCGCTTCTTCTCAAGCTCCGCATTCATTTGCGAGAAGACGGGCGCCTTGGCGACCTTCGCCATATGCGCCGCGTCGCGCCAGAGATAAGGCGCCTCGACCACCGAAAGCTGGGGCAGGAACGCACCGAGCGCCGCCGCCCCGTCGGTGGTCATGGTCAGCGCGCCCGAGGCGACCGCCTCCATCATGTCCTTGCCTGAGCCGAGCTGCCCGGCTGGAAAGGTCTGGATGTCGACGCGGCCGGAGGTCTTTTCCTTCACCTGCTTGGCGATGCGCTCGACCATCTGCACCTGCGGATGCGTCGCCGGCAGCATCTCTCCCCAGCGCAGAACCGTCGCCTGCGCCCGCGCGATCGCCGGCATGAAGACGGCCGCGCCAACAGCGGCGGAACCCTGAATAAAGCCTCGCTTCGTCAGTCTCGTCATGATCGCTTCCCTCCCGTTTGCGGCCGGTTTCCGGCTCGTCATGCTGCAGCTTCGCCCTGCGAAGCCGTAACTCTTATTGCTTTTGCCTCTCGATAATATCGCTTCTCAGTATTGCAATGCCCGCGTGCGGGCGTTGTCGATATGGGCCGCCATCGCATCGGCCGCGCGCGCGGGGTCGCGTGTCTCGATGGCGTCAATGATGGCGAGATGGTCGCGCATCACCGGCACGATGATGCTGTTATGGATGCGCGTCTCATATTGCCGGATCAGCCGGATCTTGAGCCAGGTCACGCGGAAGGCCTGGCTGACGATGTCGTTGTCGAGATGGTCGATGATCGCCTCGTGCATCAGCCGGTCGACATCCTCCGCATCCTCGATCAGGCGCTCGTCGCCGCCCTTCTCCGCGCGGGCGACGATCGCCTCGTGCCGGGCCCGCTGCTCGGCGATCTCCTCATCCGTGGCGTTCTGGGCATAGAGCGCCGTCGCCTCCTTCTCGAGGAAGAGCCGGAACTGGAAGGCGTTGCGGATCAGGTCGAGATCGACATGGGCAACCTGCATGCCGCGCTGCGGCACGGTCTTGATCAGCCCCTCCGCCTCCAGTCGCGGGATCAGCTCGCGGATGGCGCCGAGCGGGAAGCCCGTCATCGCGACGAGCTCGCGCTGGGTGACGAACTGGCCGGGCTTGATCTCGCGCGCCAGCAGCCGCTCGGTGAAGGAGGCATAGGCGCGCTCCCTCAGCTTCAGCGGCTCTCCCTCGCGCGGCTCCTGCTCCGGCTGGCTCACATTCCCTCCTTCAGGCCTGCAGTCAGGCGGCCTTGGCCTGCGTGATCGAATCGAAGGCCGCAAAGAGCCGCTTCCGCGTCGCCTCGTCCAGAGCTTCCAGCGGCGCACGCATCGCGCCATAGCCGGCATCGCCATGGATGTGGCCGGTCAGCGCCTTCACGGCCGCCATCACCGGGTAGGAGCAGATCTCGTCGACCAGCGCGTTTACGACCGCGCTGTCCTTGCCCTCATAGACCATCGGCCGGAGCAGTTCCGGCACCAGATTGGCGACGCCGCAGATCGAGCCCTGCGCGCCGTTGCGCACCGCCTTGGCGAGCTGGCGTTCGTCGCCGACGAGGATGGCGAGCTCGCCATGCGCCTTCAGCAGCGCCTCGGTGTTGGCATAGCTGCCGGAGGAATCCTTCACGCCGATGACGAGCCCGGGGAAGGCCGTCTTCAGCCGTTGCACCAGCCCGACGCTGATATCGACCGCCGTGACCGACGGGATGTGATAGAGCACGACATTGCGCGCGGCGGGGCCCAACTTCTCGAAGTACTGCGCGAACCAGGCATAGAGCCCTTCGTCGCTGACGCCCTTGAAGTAGAAGGGCGGCGCGACCAGCAGCCCCTTGGCGCCCGCATCGAGCGCAAGCCGAGACTGCTCGACAGCTTCGTGCAGTGAGGCGGCTGCGATGCCGGCATAGATCTGCTTGGCCGGATCGACGCCCGCTCCGATCAGCGCGCCCATCATCGCCCCGCGCGCCGGCAGGCCGAGCGCCGCGCCCTCGCCCGTCGTGCCGAACAGCGTGACGGAGTCGCAGCCCCGCGAGAGGACATGGCGCGCATGGTGGACGAGGCGATGCAGATCGACGCTGCCGCCCGGCCGCATCGGGGTCGTGATCGCACAGGAGAGGCCGAAGCGGTTCTGATCGAGGGCCATGGGGAGCACTTTCAGGGCTGAACGGTGACTGACATGTTAGAATGAGGATAGAGGTGCCCGCAAGCGGAACCCCGGGATTTCAAGTGAATTCGCTAGCCGTCTTTCAGGCCACCGGCCGAAAGCCCCGCGACGATCTGGCGCTGTGCGATGACGGTCACCAGCAGCACCGGCAGCGTCACCAGCAGCGCCGCCGCAGCCAGCGGTCCCCAGGAGATCTGCTCGAAGGTCAGTGAGTTGTAGACGGCCGACGGCAGCGTGCGGCTCGCCTTGCCGCCGAGCACGACCGAGAAGATGAAGTTGTTCCAGGAGAAGATGAAGGCGAGGATGCCGCCGACCACGATGCCGGGCTTGGCCAGCGGCAGCGCGACATGGCGGAAGGCCTGCCAGCTCGTGGCGCCGTCGATGCGCGAGGCGTCCTCGAGCTCCATGGGGATGTTCTCGAAATACCCGATCATGATCCAGACGATGATCGGGATCGTGATGACGAGATGGGTGATGACGAGCGCGGTGATGGTGCCCACCAGCCCTGTGATCTGAAACAGCAGGAAGAGCGGGATCAGGTAGGACAGCGCCGGCGTCATCCGCGCCACCAGGATCAGGATCGCAAACTTGTGCGCCTTGCCGCGTGCGATGCCATAGCCCGCCGGCACGCCGACGAGGAGGCCGAGCAGCACGGCGCCGCCCGTGACCAGGATCGAATTCCAGAGATAGAGCCCGAAATTGTTCTGCGCGAAGACGTCGACATAATTCTTCAGCGTCGGCGGATCGGGGATGAAGACCGGCGGGAAGGCAGTGTTGTCGAGCTCGTTCTTGAGCGAGAGCGAGATCATCCAGAGGAAGACCAGAACCGCCGGCGAAACCAGCACGAAGACCGAGGCCCAGAAGCCGAGCTTTTTCAGCGCGCGGGTCATCACGCGTTCCACTTCGACTTCTGCCGCGCATAGAGCAGCAGCAGCGAGAGCATGATGATGATGACGAAGAAGATCACCACGACCGCCGAGGCGTAGCCGATCTTGTAGAACTGGAAGGCCTGCAGATAGAGGAAGATGTTCAGCGTCTCGGACGCGGTTCCCGGCCCGCCCTGCGTGATCACGAAGATCGTGTCGAAGGCCTTCAGCGCATCGATCGTGCGGATCACGATCGCCACCATGATGAAGGGCCAGACCAGCGGCAGCGTGATGTGCCGGAACATGTGCCAGTCATTGGCGCCGTCGATCAGCGCGGATTCATAGGGCTCGCGCGGCAACCCGGCGAGGCCGCCGAGCACGATCAGCATGACCAGCGGCGTCCAGTGCCAGACCTCGACCATGACCAGCGTCGGGATCACCGTCGCCGGATCATAGACCCAGCCGGAGGGCCCGATGCCGACGAGCGAAAGCAGGTAGTTCAGCACGCCGAGCTGGGGATGGAACATCATCGTCCAGACCAGCGCGACCGCCACCGGCGTCGCCATCATCGGCATGACGAAAATGGTGCGCAGCAGCCCGCGGAACGGGAATTCGCGATGGAAGACCAGCGCCGCCGCCGTGCCGAACACGATGGGCAGCACCACAGCCAGGATAGTGAAATAGGCCGTATGGCCCATCGACTCGAGGAAGCGACGGTCCTTCACGATCTCCGCGAAGTTGCCCAGTCCGATGAACTCGACATCGCCGCCGATCTTCCAGTCGTGGCCGGACATGTAGAGCGTGAACAGCCACGGAAAGACGATCACCGCCGCGATCACCAGCACGGCCGGCAGGGAGAACAGCCAGTAGCGCGGCGTGAAATCCTGCGAGACCACGACCGGGCTCGGCGGCGCCGCTTCAGAAAGGCTGGCAGGCAAGGAGGTGCTGCTCATGCGTTCTGCTTCATTGGAAACACACCGTCATGCTCGCCCTTGTGGCGAGCATCCACGTCTTGAACACGGCATCGGCGGAGGAAGACGTGGATGGTCGGGACAAGCCCGACCATGACGCCTCCTCGTGCCGGATCGGCTCAGCCCTGCTCGCTCTTCGCCAGCACCGGAGCGAAGGCTTCCGTCGCCTTCTTCAGCTCCGCCGCGACATCGGCGCCGCCGATCGCATTGGTCAGCCCCACGCCGAAAACGTCGCGGAACTCGGTGACCGGCACGATCTGCGGCAGGCCGGCCCGCGCGATCTTGGCCGAGCCCAGCAGGCAATCGAAATACTGCTTGCCGAACTTCGACTGGGCGATCGTCTCGGTGTCGAGATAGGCCGAAGAGCGGCCCGGCGCGCCCGCGCCGGCCTTGAGCATGGCGATCTGGTTCTTCTTGTTCGTCATGAACTGGATGTAGAGCCAGGCCGCCTCCTTCTTGGAGGAGCCGCGCGAGATGCCCATGCCGTCGGCGAACATGCCGGCGTGATGCGCCTTCGGCCCCGGCGGCGTGATGCCGTAGCCGACCTTGCCGACGATGCGGGACTTGGACGGATCCTCCAGCGGGGTGGCGAAGCCGATGCCGTCGAGCCACATCGCAGCCCGCCCCTGCATGAAGGTGGTCTGACACTCGTTCCAGTTGAAGCCGACAGCACCCTGCGGCCCGGTATCCTTGTTGAGCTTCTTGTAGAGCTCGCCCGCCCAGATCGCCTCGGGCGTATCGGTCAGCAGCTTGCCCTCAGGCGAGGTCGTTTCCGTGCCCTGTCCGAGCAGCAGCGAAGTCCAGACCGGGACATTCGCGTTCTTCAGGCCGCGCGAGACGAAGCCGGCGATGCCCTTGGCCGGATCGTGCAGCTTCGCCGCGGCCGTCGCCATCTCGTCCATCGTCTTCGGATAGGCGACGCCCTTCGCCTCGAAGAGCTCCTTGTTGTAGTAGACCATCCAGTAATCGACGAAGAACGGGATCGTATCGAGCGATCCGTCGGCCTGCCGCGCATAGGCGACCGGGCCCGCGCCGAAATCGGCGAAATCGAACTCGGGCGCGGTCAGCGAGGCGTTCTTGATGTAGGGGTCGAGGTTCTCGAACCACTTGCCCTTCGCCGCCATGCGCTTCTGCACATGCAGCGAGATGCCGCTGACGTCGAAGCTCGGCTTGCCCGAGGCGAACTCGATCACCGCCTTCTGGCGCTGCTGCTGCTCCGGCACCTGCTCGGCCGAGACCTTGATGCCGGTGAGCTCGGTGAATTCCTTCTCGGCCTGCTGCATCAGGTCCGAGCGCGGGTTCTTAACGAGCAGCACGTCGATCGACTGGCCGGCGAAGCGCTTCCAGTTGAAGGCGGCTTGCGCGCGCGCCTCGCGCAACACGAAAGGCGAGGCGATCGCGGCGGCGGCGCCACCGAGCAGCACGCGACGGGTCGGCTTGAGAATATCGGTCATCGGCGTCCTCCCCAGGACTGACTTCATAGGACAGACTTTTCGTCTAAAGACCGGGCTCTCCGAGCCACGGATCTCTTGCCCTTTGCGGGCTTTGGTCGCACGGGTTTGATCCCGCGATCGAGCCGGACGCTAATCCCCTTTCAAGCCGGTTGCAAGCTAACATGTTGGAGTGCACATAGTGTCGTCACGACCGACAGCATCCACCCGCGAGAGCCAGCCTTGACGAGCCCGCCCCGCATCGATTCCCACCAGCATCTCTGGCAGCTCGCCCGCGGCGACTATGGCTGGCTGACGCCGGCGCTTGGCCCGATCCACCGCGACTTCGGCCCCGACGAACTGAGCCCCCTCCTCGCCCGGCACAACATCGCCTCCACGATTCTCGTCCAGGCCGCGCCGACCGAGGCCGAGACGCGCTTCCTGCTCGAAACCGCAGCGACGACACCCTTCGTCGCCGGCGTCGTCGGCTGGACTGATTTCGAGGCGCCCGATGCCGCGGAGCGCATCGCCGCGCTCGCTGCCGACTCGCTGCTCGTGGGCTTGCGCCCGATGGTGCAGGACATTCCCGATCCGGACTGGCTCGCCCGGCCGGACCTCGCGCCCGCCTTCGCGGCGCTCAAGGCGCACGGCCTCGTCTTCGACGCGCTGGTGAAGCCTCCGCAGATCCCGGCGCTGCTGAAGCTGCTCGGCCGCGAGACGCAGCTTCCCGTCGTCATCGACCACGGCGCCAAGCCCGACCTCACCACGGCCGACCTTTCCGCCTGGCGAGACGGCATCGCCGCGCTGGCCGCCCGGCCGAACACGTTCTGCAAGCTCTCCGGCCTCGTCACCGAAGCCGCGGCAGGCTGGACCGAGGCGACGCTCTCGCCGGTCGTCATCCATCTCCTCGCCTGCTTCGGGCCGCAGCGCCTGCTCTGGGGCAGCGACTGGCCGGTGGTGACGCTGCGCGCCTCCTACGGGCAATGGTTCGAGGCGGCCCGCAACCTCACCGCCACGCTCTCCGAGAGCGACCGCGCCGCGATCTTCGGCGGCAACGCCGCCCGCATCTACCTGGCCAAGAGGGGCCGACGCCCCGCAGCAGGAACAAAGCCATGCTGAAGAATCTCGACCCCGTGCTCTCGGCCGACCTGCTCTGGGTGCTCGCCGCGATGGGCCATGGCGACGACCTCGCCCTCGTCGACGCCAACCACCCGGCCGAGACCATCGCGCGCGCCACCACCAGCGGCCGCCTGATCCGCCTGCCCGGCCTGACGCTGGAGCGCGCCGCCCGCGCCATCCTCTCCGTGCTGCCGATCGACGATTTTGAGCCTGATCCGCTGCGACGCATGGAGGTGGTGGGCGACCCCGCGGCGGTGCCGGAAGTGCAGCGCGCCGTGCAAGGCGAGATCGACAGGGCGCTCGGCCGCCCCACACCGCTGGCAAGCATCGGGCGCTTCGCCTTCTACGACGCCGCCAAGGCGTCTTTCGCTGTGGTTCAGGCCGGCGATCCGCGCCCCTATGGCTGCTTCCTGCTGCGCAAGGGCGTCATCGCCGGCGAGCCGGGCTGAAGCCGAAGCCTCAAGCCCCCTTCGCCACCGCCTGCTTCAGCCGCGCGATGGCCTCCGCCGCGCCGGACTTCACCGAGACGTCGAGCGTCTCGCCCTCGCGCTCGATCTGCGCGATCAGCGTCTCCGGCGTGATCTCTTCCCGCGCCACGGTGAGCTTCAGCACCGCATTGGCGAGGATGTTGGGCCAGAACGCCGCCCCGCCCTTGGCCAGCCCCTTGGCCTTGCGGCCTTCGAATTCGCGGGCGAGCTGTTCGGGGGTCTTCTTGGCCATTGGTCGGCTCCGTGGATTACGTCTGCCGACGGGGCTTAGCGCATCCGCCCCTCGTCTCAAACCGACAGGCGCGGCTCTGCCCGCAAAGCCCCCGCCTACTTCGCCGTCTGCTTGCGGAATTTCGCCGCGCACTCGATGTAATAGTCCCGCCGCACGCGCGCCGGCTTCGAAGCGCGGTGCATATAGAAATCCCCCGGATTGGCGTATCCCGCCTGCTTCTCCAGGTTCTGGAACAGCAGCAGCCGCTCCCGCTTGGTGAGCTTCTTGCCGTAGTCGATGCCCTTGATCAGGCCGACGATATAGGCCGCCTGAAAGTTCTTCCGCTGCTCCGGGTAGACCGAATTGTAGTCCTTGGAATTATCCGCGAACTGCTCCCGGATAAACGCATTCGTTTCATGCGCCGCGCCGAGCACGATGCCCTGCGTGATGCCGCTCAGCGCCTTGTCCTTCTTGATCTCGTTGAGCGCGCCCAGATGCGGGCCGCCCAGCGCCAACCCCACCCCCACAATGGCTGTCGCAGCGCCCAGAAAATCAGCCGCCAGCCCGATGGCGCCGAGCTCCACCGCGCTGATCGCAAGCCCGGTCATCAGGAAATCGGACACGTTCAGCGCGAAGCCGATATAGTCATAGATCGCGCCGGACTGGTCGGCCTCCAGCAGGGCCTTGCCGAGATCGGTGCCGCTGCCCACGCTCTCGTTGAACTCGTCGAAGGCGTCCTTGAAGACGATGGGCTTGGGCGTCGGCCGATAGATCCGCCCCGGCTTGTCGCTGGAGCTGAATTCATAGTTGCGCCGATCCTTCGTCTCCTTCGTGCAGCCGACATTCCGCTGCAGATACCAGTTCACCTCGTCGGGATTGTTCGTCTGGAAATTGAACCAGACCAGATACTCGACATTGATGAACCACCTGGCAGCCAGCGATTTCCAGCTTTCGCCATCCTTGACGTCATGGGCGATGCCGCCCGGGGGGATGTATCCCTTCGGCAGGGGGTGAGGACCGCCTCTGGGCGGCTTCGCGATGGCCATGGCACTGCGTCCGTTATGGTTGCGGTACGGCATCTCAAGGCTAAGGCAGGCTTGGGCCCTCGGAAGCGATCCGGTGCGCCGTCATCGCGGCGGCAGCGTGCGGCAGGGCAGGCAAGCACTCGTCGATGGTTTTACCCGATCGCACCCTGCGGCGCATCGTTCGAACCGAGGAGGAAGGCTTCAACGCCCCCCGCACCACGACGGAAGGCGCCGGCCGCCTGCCCTTCTCCGGCCGCACTGCCCTGCCCGCGCATCGGGGCCGCGACAATCGCATTTGCATGAGGCCGCAACGCTGGATCGCCCTGCGTCCTGCCGGACGCAAAGTGGCGATCCAGACTTTTGCTCTGGCATCGGATTCTTCCGAAAAGTGGATTCCACTTTTCGGTCCGATGCCTTAGCAGGAGCGCGGCTCAAGGCAGGCCTGTGATGCGGCTGCCCATCAGGACCAGACAATGCCCCGTTTTGCCCGCGCCTACCTGTCTCGCGCTGTCCTCGCCCGCGCCCTCCTCGCCGCCTGCGCCGGCCTCCTCCTCGCTGCGCCCGCCGCCGCCCGGATCACCGACCGGGAGCTGAGCTGCGCCGACTGGCTGAAATCTGGCGGTCACCGGAAGAGCGACTACGCCGCCCCTGTCGCGGAGAAGATCAGGGCCTTCTGCGCCGCCAATCCGCGGATGAAGGCGATCGACGCCGAGATGACGATGACGGGGGATTGAGAGGCGGGAACCGCGACGCCTCTTTCCTTCTCCCAAACGATCCCATGACCGGAGAGCCCGGGAACCGCGGGGAACCCCTTTCCCGTGTGGGAGAGGGGTAGGGGTGAGGGCAGGACAGAAAACGCCGTAGCCGTGCCTTTGCCGCTGCCGCCGTTAGCTTCAGCCTCACTGGTCCAAGGGCCTACACCTCACCCCTGCCCCTCTCACTGATCTCGGGCTTGCCCGAGATCAGCACCTGGAGTGTCGAAGTCGGCAACAGCCGACTTCGATGCAGGAGAGGGGTTCCCCGCGGTTCCGCGCATGATCAATCCCCGCCCGCGCTTCCGCGCGGCGGCTTCCAATTGAGGGGCAGCGGAGCGCCGCGAGGCGCGTTGGGTTAAGGCCGCTTCCATTGAGCCAGGATGCGGCGCGGAAGGATTGAGCCACCTTCCGCACGCCCCGTGGCGCTCCGCTCATCGGCGTTTTTAAGTCTCCGGGCCGCGCTTATTGGGTCGAGGCCATCCTTCGCTGCGAGCCCTTTCGACGCCAGTTCGGCAGAGATCGCAGCGCGATCTCCTTTGTCTCGTGCATCGGATGCCCCGAAAACGGCGTGCCGCTGTTCGGGCCGATGCCGGCCTTGTCGCGTCTCGTCGGGCATGGAGCGAAGGCGTGATGCCGCCGACCGTTCCAGCGAGTTCCTCGCACAGGGGCCGTAGTACCCCCAGGGCGGTGCCCCGAAGCCTCCCGGGAGTGGATCGTGACTCCACCCGCAGGCGCCGCCCCCATCCCGACCAACGGCACACCTCCGGATGGCTGCCCCTCGGGGATGAGGTGGGACGAGGATAGGCGCGGGGTGTGGGGGCGGGGATTAATTTGGCGCGCCATCCACCCTATTGGGGCACCGAGCACTTCTACGGCCGTGGATTATTCGGCCGGGACGAGTTCGAGCAGCTCAGCGCCGCTTTACAGGGCCTTCAAGGCCGTTTCATCCTCTCGCTGAACGACGTGCCCGAGGTGCGCGAGCTGTTCGCCTGGGCCTCGATCGAGACGGTCGAGCTGAGCTACCAGGCGACCGGGGCCGGCCGGACGAAACGGGTGCGGGAGGTGATAATCACGGGGCTCAGCCATGCGATTGCTTGATGAAATTGTTGGTGGAGCGACTTCATCCGGAACGCCGGTAGCAGACCTGCTACGGCAATGCCTGGTTCTGGCATATCGGCTCAAAAATGCTCGCCTGAAAGAATGGTGTAAGGCCGAGCTGGACGGCTATCCGGATGGCAGCGAACTTCCAGAGTATCGCAAGGGGGTCGCACACTCCTACGGCCTCATGGTCGGTCCCTTTGGCGCCAGGATAGATCGGCAGCCTCTCGCCCTGGGCCTTGTCGAGGAGAAGCATCGGTCCTTCTTGATGGAAATCTGTTGGCAAGAGCCGATCGCCCAACTCGAAGCTATGCTGAAGATCGAGTCCGACGAGATTGTCGCCGCTTGGCCTGCAGACCTGGTCGCATACTATCAGTCGCGCTTTATTAAAGGCTTCGCGCTCAACCGTGCGTGGAAATCAATCCCGAAGAACGCGATTGTCGCTATCTGTGACGTGGTTCGAAGCAGAATCTTGCTTTTTGCTCTCGAGTTATCGGAGGAGGTGGGAGACGCCGAAAGCCCGTTGGAGCGTATCTCAGGACGAGAAGTGGAGGCCAAGGTGACGAACATTATCTTCGGAGGTCAGAATATCATTGGGTCTCAGGTCGCCGGTTCAGTCCATCAGGCAGGGGGGGAAACCTAATCGCCGGAGATTTCGATAGCCTAGCCAAAGCGGTCATGGGGCTTGGTGTCCCGGCATCCCAAATCCCGGATCTCAAGGAGGCGATCGCAGAGGATACCGCGGAGGTCGGTAAGTCTGGCCTCGGGAGCCGGGTTGGAGCTTGGATTGCCGGCGTCACGGAGGCCGGCGTTGCCGCAGTTAGCGGTGACGTACTCGGCGCGCTTATCAAGCAGCATCTAGGTTTGAGCTAGCGACGTTCCGCGATCAAGCCAGACCTGCGGTCGGGATGGAATGGTCGCTCATCCGGGGAGAATCTTGGAGAAGCGTATTTATGGAGTGCCACTCAAAGTGCGCTGGTGGTGGAATGATCGTGTTCGCGAAGGCGTTGACCGCTGCCACAGCCTAGTGCCGTCGTGGGCAGCGCTGAGAACGCTCGGTCAGTCCCGGGTCGTCGGAGCAACGATGTTGGTGCCTTTTCTCGGCACCGTTTTGCTCTTTAACGATGCGGTTTTGAACGCGGTTCGTATCCCGGAAGAGCTACTTTCAGCGTGGGGGGTACATATTGCGCTGACGCCCAACGAGGCTAGTCTCGTACGTCTCAAGCTGACTTATTTCGGCCTATGCCTAGTCGGCGTGGCCTCCTTCATTTTTACGCTGGCCTGCCCGGAGGTGGTAAAACGATACGGATCAGCCGCGGAGTTTATGCGGGGCGATGAGCCGCTCTTTACAGGTCAACGCGTAGAGGCTGTGGCTGGAGACGTTATCTTCGCGTTCCACCGACAGACGCGAGAAGAGGAATCCGGCAGGGAGCCTTCGTTTGCATGTCCGCGAGCGCTTTTGGTTCAGACTTACATCTTTCTCGATGAGCTAGCGACGGCCATGCTGACCGAAGACGCGGAAGCTGCGCGAACCCACGCGGAGCGGTTCCCCTCGGCAGGAAGCGCGGATCCGGAGCCTATCGGCGAGACCGACGAGGAGCGAGCAGCCCGCTGGGAACAAGAGGAGCGCTACTTTCTATGGAAGCGCCATGCTCCTGGAGCGGACGTCGATAAAATCTTGGACTTGATCGTCAACGGCAGTCGGGCCGATCAAGGAATGTTCTACAGGCTTCGCACAATAAGCCGGGGGCACGCGGTCGACGTCATGTCGGTGAGCTACTCATGGCAGAGCTTCAGCAGGCCGCTTATTCGCGGTTCCATCGCACTGATCTTCCTAGCCGGTTTTGCCCTGCTCGCGGTCCCCACCGTCTTCACGTTTGTAACAGTCGCTCGGCAGACACTTTTGTGAAGTTGTTGCCATTTGATCGTTCGCGCGCTGCCATTTGAAAGTTCGCGCTACAGAAGCGACCATACGCTTGACTCCCCCGCCCTCCCATCCTACCCCCATCGACGGGACACGCCCCCCCAACGGGGCGCGCCCATCTGTAAGGATGGAGACATCGATGGCGAATACCGCACCGAGCACGCGCCCGCGCGTGCCTAATTTCTCGTCCGGCCCCTGCGCCAAGCGCCCCGGCTGGGCCCTCAAGAACCTCTCGGACGCCCCGCTCGGCCGCTCGCACCGCGCCAAGATCGGCAAGGACAAGCTCAAGCTCGCGATCGACCTGACGCGCGAGGTGCTGCAGGTCCCCGCCGATTACCGCATCGGCATCGTGCCGGCCTCCGACACCGGCGCCGTCGAGATGGCGCTCTGGTCTTTGTTGGGCGCCCGCGGCGTCGACATGGTCAGCTGGGAGAGCTTTGGCGCCGGCTGGGTCACCGATGTCGTCAAGCAGCTCAAGCTCGCCGATGTCCGCACCTTCGACGCGCCCTATGGCGAGCTGCCGAACCTGAAGAAGGTCGACACGAAGAACCGCGACGTCGTCTTCACCTGGAACGGCACCACCTCCGGCGTGCGCGTCGTCGACGCGAGCTGGATCGCGGATGACCGCGAGGGGCTGACCATCTGCGACGCCACCTCCGCCGCCTTCGCCCAGCGCCTCGATTGGGCCAAGCTCGATGTCGTCACCTTCTCCTGGCAGAAGGTGCTCGGCGGCGAGGCCGCGCATGGCATGATCGTGCTCTCGCCCCGCGCCGTCGCCCGGCTCGAAAGCTACAAGCCGGCCTGGCCGCTGCCGAAGATCTTCCGCATGACCTCGGGCGGCAAGCTGATCGAGGGCATCTTCACCGGCGAGACCATCAACACGCCCTCCATGCTCGCGGTCGAGGATTATATCGACGCGCTGCAATGGGCGAAGAAGGTCGGCGGGCTCGACGGGCTGGTGAAGCGCGCCGACGGCAATGCGCGCGCCATCGCCAAGTTCGTGCGCGAGAACGACTGGATCGACTTCCTGGCCGTGAAGCCGAAGACGCGCTCCAACACCTCGGTCTGCCTGAAGTTCACCGACCCGGCGGTCACGGCACTGCCCGCCGACGCGCAGGCGGCCTTCGCCAAGCAGGTGGTGAGCATCATCGAGAAGGCCGGCGCGGGCTACGACCTCGGCCATTACCGCGACGCCCCTCCCGGCCTGCGCATCTGGTGCGGCGCGACCGTCCAGAGCCGCGACGTCAAGGCGCTGCTGCCCTGGATCGCCTATGCCTTCGCCGAAGCCAAGGCGGGGCTGGGGAAGAAGGCGGCCTGATACGCGGCCGTCACGGTCGGGCTTGACCCGACCATCTCTTTCGCAAATCGCATCGAACCACGCCGTCATCCCGGACAAGCCGCGCAGCGGCGCTGATCCGGGATCCATCGTAGAGCTCAGCCCCCTGCGATGGATCCCGGAGTTCCGCTTCGCTCCATCCGGGATGACGGGCGAGGTTCCTGTTCTCCAGAATCTCAGCGCAGAGCGCCCTCGCGCCGCGCCAGCCGGAGCCATTCCATGCCCGCACCCAAAGTCCTGATTTCCGACGCCCTCTCCCCCGCCGCCGTGCAGATCTTCAAGGATCGCGGCATCGACGTGACCTTCGATCCCAACCTAGGCAAGGACAAGGACAAGCTCGCCGCCATCATCGGCGAGTATGACGGCCTCGCCATCCGCTCCGCCACCAAGGCGACCGCCAAGCTGCTGGAGCAGGCCACGAAGCTGAAGGTCATCGGCCGCGCCGGCATCGGCGTCGACAATGTCGAGATACCCGCCGCGACCTCGCGGGGCGTGATCGTGATGAACACGCCCTTCGGCAACTCGATCACCACCGCCGAGCACGCCATCGCCATGATGTTCGCGCTCGCCCGCCAGATCCCCTCCGCCGACCTCTCCACCCAGGCCGGCAAGTGGGAGAAGAACCGCTTCATGGGCGTCGAGATCACGGCCAAGACGCTGGGCCTGATCGGCGCCGGCAATATCGGCTCCATCGTCGCCGAGCGCGCCATCGGCCTGAAGATGCGCGTCATCGCCTTCGACCCCTATCTCTCGGCCGAACGCGCCGTTCAGCTCGGCGTCGAGAAGGTCGAACTCGACGATTTGCTGAAGCGCGCCGATTTCATCACGCTGCACGTCCCCATGACCGAGAAGACGAAGAACATCCTCTCGGCGGAGAACCTCGCCAAGACGAAGAAGGGCGTGCGTATCGTCAACTGCGCCCGCGGCGGCCTCGTCGACGAGGCGGCGCTCGCCGAGCTGATCAAGTCCGGCCATGTCGCGGGAGCGGCCTTCGACGTGTTCTCGCAGGAGCCGGCCGAGACGAACCCGCTCTTCGGCCTGGAGAACGTGGTCTGCACGCCGCATCTCGGCGCCTCCACCAACGAGGCGCAGGAGAATGTCGCCCTGCAGGTCGCCGAGCAGATGAGCGACTATCTGCTCAAGGGCGCCATCACCAACGCGGTAAACTTCCCCTCCATTTCCGCCGAGGAAGCCCCGCGCATCAAGCCCTTCGTCGATCTCGCCGAGAAGCTCGGCTCCTTCCTCGGCCAGCTCACCGAGGCGCCGGTCAAGGGCATCCGCATCGAGTATGAGGGCGCGGTCGCGAGCCTCAACCTCAAGGCGATCTCGGCTGCCGCCATCACCGGCGTGCTCAGGCCCTTCCTGCCCGAGATCAACATGGTCAATTCGGCCATGGTGGCGAAGGAGAAGGGCATCGTCGTCGAGGAGCTGACCCGCGACGTCGCCGGCAACCTCGAAAGCGTCATCCGCATCGTCGTCGAGGCCGAGGACATGCCGCGCCACGCCTCGGGCACGGTGTTCCAGGACGGCAAGCCGCGCATCGTCGAGATCCGCGACATCGCGGTCGACGCCGAGTTCGCGCCGCATATGCTCTATGTCCGCAACGCAGACAAGCCGGGCTTCATCGGCGCCTTCGGCTCGCTATTGGGCGCTGCGGGCGTGAATGTCGCGACTTTTTCGCTCGGTCGCGACAAGCCGGGCGGCGACGCGATCTGCTATGTCAGCATTGACGAGCCGATCTCGGACGAGCTACTGGCCCGCATCCACGAGATCCCGATGGTCAAGCGGGCTCGGCGTTTGAGGTTCTGACTCCCGAAATGCGTTTCAACACCCTGCGCTCCATCGTCGCCTCCCGCCCGGAGGCGCCGCTGGAGCCGATCAAGTTCGAGGTCCGCCGCGATGAAGCAGCGGATCTCTGGTACGCGGTCGACACAGGCGACCTCGGCATCGTCACCGAAGCGAACACGCTGGAAGAACTGCGCGAGCGGCTGCAGCAGGCCCTGCCCGAATGCTTCGGCATCGAGGGCTGCCCGGTCGAACTGGAGCTTTGCGACGACGCCGACGGCGCCTGATCAGACCGTCACCACGATCTTCCCGAACTGCTCGCTCGACTCCAGATAGCGATGCGCCGCGACGATCTCGTCGAGCGGGAAGCGCTTCGCGATCACCGGCCGGAAGGCTCCATCGGCCACGCCTGAGAGGATGAAGTCCTTCGCCGCCGCGAGCCTCGCCGGATCGCGCGTCACCTCATGCACGAGATAGCCGCGGAGCGTCAGGCTCTTGCCGAGCACCGCCGGCAGCGGGAACGGCGTCGGCAGCGGGCTCAGGCCCCCGTACTCGACCAGGATGCCGCCCGGCGCCATCGCGGCCGTCAGCGGCTCGAAGATCGGCCCACCGACGGCATCGAGCACGACGCGGATACCGCCGGGGCCGGCCACGGCCGCTAGCCGGCCTGCAAGATCCTCTCCCTCCGATAGAACGACCGCCGCAGCGCCATGGACCAAGAGCGCCGCGCGCTTCGCATCACTGCGCGTCACCGCCACCGGCCGCGCGCCGATGCGGTTGGCGATCTGGATCGCCGCGAGGCCGACGCTGCTCGACGCGGCCGTGATCGCCACGGTCTCCCCCGCCTTTAGCCCCGCCAGATCGACCAGCGCGCCATGGGCGGTGAGATAGGCCATCCAGAGCGCCGCCGCGCCTTCCCAGCCAAGCTCCGGCGGGTGTTTCACGGCAAGTTCCGCCGGCACGCGGATAAGCTCGCCATGCACCGGCCAGCGCAGCATCGAACGCGGCGGAATAAGGCTGACCGCATCGCCCGGCTGCAACCCGGCAACGCCCTCACCCACGCTTTCGACGGTTCCAGCCGCCTCCAGCCCGAGCCCTGACGGCAGCGTGGCCGCCTCGATGTAGAGCCCTCGCCGCAGCAGCGCCTCGGCCCGGTTGAGACCGAGCGCCTTCGTCCGGATCCTGATCTCCCCCGGGCCGGCCGGGGGCACTTCAACATCCTCGATCTCCAGCACCTCCGGCCCGCCCAATGCCGAGAAACGAACGACCCTTGCCATGACTTCATTCCGATTGATTTCGAATGAAGCGATTGTTCCGGCATGATGCAGGGTGATAAAGCCTGGCCCTCTTCCGAGATCAGAAACCAGAGGTTTCGAAATGGATCGTCTGACCAGCATGGAGGTCTTCGTCCGGGCGGTCGATCTCGGCTCCTTCGCCGCGGCGGCCGAGGCGTTCGATCTCTCGCCGCCGATGGTCGGCAAGCATGTCCGCTTCCTGGAGGAGAGGCTCGGCGTCCGGCTTCTCAACCGCACGACACGCCGCCAGAGCCTGACCGATTTCGGCCGCGCCTATTACGACCGCTGTCGCACCATCCTCGCGGAAACCTCGGCTGCCGATGCGCTAGCCGACGAACATCTCGGCGAGCCCAGCGGGCGCCTGCGCGTGACGATGCCAGCGCATTTCGGCCGCCGCTGCGTCGCGCCCGTGCTCTATGCGCTGGCCCGGCGCTATCCGCGTCTCCAGCTGGAATTGTCCTTCGGCGACCCGCTGACCGATCTGGTGCAGCAGGGTTATGACCTCGCCATTCGCACCGGCACGCTGGAAGACCGCGCAGGTATCGTGGCGAGGCGCATCGCCCGCCAGCCGATGCTGCTCTGTGCCGCCCCCGCCTATCTGAAGCAGCAGGGCACGCCCGCCCGTCTCGAAGATATCGGAGAGCATCAGGCCATCCTCTACGGCCGCTCCGGCTGGGCCCGGCCCTGGCAGTTCCCGCGCCCCGGCCTGCCGCCTCTCGAAATCAATCCGCAGGGCCGCCTGCGCCTGGACGATCTCGACGCGATGGCCGATGCCGCCGCTGCGGGTCTCGGCGTGTCCTGGCTGCCAGCCTGGCTGATCCGCGACCGGCTGGCGAAGGGTGAGCTGGTCACGATCCTGCCCGAGCACCCGCCCTTCCTCTATGACGCCCATGCGCTCTGGCCTCAGACCCCTTTGCTCCCGCTCAAGGTCCGGGTCGCCGTCGACGAGCTGGTGCAGGCGCTGCCGGCTCTCATGAGTTGAGCCCCACCGCACCGGGCCGGCTGCCGTGACGGCGCCGCAATCACCGCTCCCTGTGATGACCTCTCATTGGGGATCGCCATGCCTGCCCGCCTTCGCCTCGCCGCCGCCTTCGCCTGTCTCGCGGCCGCCTTTCCCGCTTATGCCGACTGGGACCGTGCGAAGCTCGATCAGGGCATCGCCGCGATCGAGCAGCAATCCAAGGGCCGGCTCGGCGTCGCGCTGCTGGACTTGAAGGACCGCCAGCAATGGTCCCATCGCGGCACCGAAACCTTCCCGATGCAGAGCGTCTTCAAGCTGCCTGTGGCGGTCGCGGTGCTGCAGGCGGTCGAGGCCGGCAAATTCAAGCTCGACCAGCAGATCACCGTCACGCGGCGGGACCTCTCGATCTTCCACAGCCCCATCGCCAAGAGCTTCAAGGGCGAGCGCCAGGACTATCCGCTGCGCGAGTTGATCCGGCGCGCCGCCGGCGAGAGCGACAACACCGCCGCCGACCTTTTGATGCGCGAGATCGGCGGCCCGCAGGTGGTGACGAAGATGCTGCGCGATGGCGGCATCACCGGCATCTCGGTGGATCGCTACGAGCGGCAGTTCCAGCCAGAGATCTACGGCCTCAAGGGCTTCGGCTGGGGCGAGATGGCCGATGAGGCGCGCATGCGCGCCGAGCTGAAGGCGCTCGACCCGCAAAAGCGCATTGCCGCGCTCTCCGCGGCGATGAAGGACAAGCGCGATGCCTCGACGCCTGAGGCGAGCGCGCTCTTCCTCGAAGGCTGGGCGAAGGGCAACTGGCTGCGCGACCCCGCGCACACCGCCTTCCTCGACAGGATCATCACCGAGACCAAGATCGGCTCCGATCGCATCAAGGCCGGGCTGCCGGAGGGCTCCCGCCTGGCCCACCGCACCGGCGCGGGGCTGACGACGGACGGCATCAACCACGCCTTCAACGACATCGGCATCGTCACCCTGCCGAACGGGCGCCGCTTCGTCATCGCGATCTATCTGTCAGGCTCGCGCGCCAGCGTGCCCGAGCGCGATGCGGCCCACGCCGCGATGGCTAGGCTCGCGGTCTCGACGCTGAAGTGATGCCGGCGGCGCTCTAGCGCCGCCCCAGCCGCTCGGCGATGAAGATGCCGCCCAGCACCAGCGCCAGCGCGACGGCGTGGAACAGCCCGAAGGGCTCGCCGAGGATCAGCACGGCGAGGATCGGCGCGAAGACCGGCACGAGGTTGACGAAGACGCCGGCCCGCCCCGGCCCGATCAGCTCGATCGCCCGCATGAAGGAGAGCTGCGACAGGATGGAGGGGCCGATCACGGTGAAGGCGAGGATGGCCCAGCCGGCCGGGGTCGGCATATGGAAGCGGCCGAAGGCGATCTCGGCGGCCAGCATCGGCAGCGAGAACAGGCAGGCGAAGGAGGCGGCGATCGTGAAGAAGACGAGCTGCGGCATCGGCGGCCGGTTGCGCACCGCGACGGTGAAGCCGGCATAGAGGAAGCAGGCGAGGATCATCAGCAGGTCGCCGGGGACGAAGCGCAGATTGGCCAGCGCGTGGAGATCGCCGCGGCTCGCCGTCACGGCCACGCCGAGCAGGGTGACCAGCACGCCGGCCGCCTGCATGACGCCGATCGGGCTGCGATAGACGACGAACGCGCCCAGCAGCACGAAGATCGGGATCGAGCCCTGGAGAATCCCGATATTGATCGCGGAGGTGGAATAGGCCGCGACATACATCAGCGTGTTGAAGGCGGTGAACCCCATGAAGCCGAGCAGCGCGATGAACAGCCAGTGTTTCCGGATCTGCGGGAGATTCTCCGCGATCTGCCGCCGCAGCAGGAAGGGCATGATCAGGCAGACGCCGATCCAGCGAAAGGCGGTCAACGCCATCGGCGTGATGTTGTCGACGGCGAGCCGGCTGGCGACGGCATTGCCGCCCCAGATCATCGTCGTCACGATCATCAGCAGATAGGCGTTGTTCCAGGCCGCCCGTGGCCAGCTCAGCGTCGAAGTACGGTCGGGGTGCACGATCTCGCCCTGTCGCATGGGAGGGCTTCTGCAATAGCCTTGCGCCCTGCCCGTCTCATATGAGATTGCGCGCACACCCGCCCATCGCCCGACGCATCCCATTGGAGCCCGCCTGATGATCGAAACCGCCTCCCGCCCGCTGCGCCTGCTGTTCGTCGACGGGAATGTCCGCGCGCAACGCGAGGGAGCGAAGGCGTCCTATGGCCAGGCTTTCGGCGAATCCTACGCCGCCGAGATCGCAGCCTTTGCGCCCGACATCATTTCCGACATCTGCCTGCCGGCCGACGAGGGCGCGAACCTGCCCGACGGCGCCGGGCTCGAATCCTATGACGGGATTTTCCTCACCGGCTCGACGCTGCACATCTATGAGGACGATCCGGCCGTCACCCGCCAGATCGAACTGATGCGGTCGATCTATGCCAGCGGCACGCCCTGCTTCGGCTCCTGCTGGGGCATCCAGATCGGCTCCGTCGCGGCCGGCGGCACCGTCACCGCCAATCCGAAGGGCCGCGAGGTCGGCTTTGCGCGCCGGATTGCGCCGACCGAGGCCGGCCGCAACCATCCGCTGCTCAAGAGCCGCCCGGCCGCCTTCGACGCGCCGGCGATCCATCTCGACGCGGTCGCGCTGCCCGCGCATGGCACGACCATCCTGGCCTCCAACGCCTATGCCCAGGTCCAGGCGGCCGAGATCAAGCATGACGGCGGCTGCTTCTGGGGCGTGCAGTACCATCCCGAATTCGCGCTGAAGCAGGTCGCTACGATCCTCGGCGGCATGGTGCCCACGCTGATCGCGGAAGGCTTCCGCAAGGACGAGCCCGCGGCGCAGGCCTGGCTCGAGGATCTGCGCGTGCTCGATGCCGAGCCCGGCCGGCAGGACCTCGCCTGGGCGCATGGTCTCGACCGCGAGGTGCTGGAGACCGAGCGCCGGGTCACCGAACTCCGCAACTTCGTCGAGCACAAGGTAAGGCCCCGCGCCAGCGAGCGCGGCCGGGCCTGAGGGCTGCCTGCAGCTCAGGTCGTCAAGCCTCTTCCGGGCCGGTTACCCCGGCCCGGCCACGCAAGGCACTTGCCGACAACAAACGGCGCCTAGTCTAAAGACGTGCACCGGATCGGGCGCTCAAGCCTGGAGGGTATGATAAGCCAGCCATGAATTCGGCCAGAAAGGCGTGATTCAAAGAGAGAACGGCGCTTCTTCTCAGAAAACACCGATCGTCAAATATGTGTTAGCGACCCGTAATAACCGGCCGTTAACCACCATCTCCGGCGAACGACATTGGACTGAATTAATTAGTCAGCTCAATTCGGTTGAACTCGTCGATCTATATTGCAGAGATACTGCAATATCCGGAGATATTACCATGGCTAACATTGTTTTGCATGCTCATCGCGGCTCCGATCCGTATCCCGACCACTCGCGCGAGGCTCATCTCTGGGCCGCGAACTGGGGCGCGGACTTCATCGAGCCCGATCTGTGGCTCACCAAGGACGGCGTCCTCGTCGTCAGCCACGACAACCACAACTATTCGAACCTGACCTATGCGGAAGCCAAGGCTCTCGAGCCGGCGCTGCAGACGTTCGGTGAGGTCATCGAGCTCGTCAAGCAGATGTCGGTCGAGACCGGTCGCAATCTCGGCATCATCCCGGAGACCAAGAGCACCACCTACGCGACCAGCGAAGCCGTCATCAAGGAGCTGATCGCGCACGGCTTCACCGATCCGGACCGGGTCGTGATCCAGAGCTTCTCGTCGGCCAACCTCAAGATGCTGCATGAGACGATCATGCCGCAATACGGCGTCGACCTGCCGCTCGCCTTCCTCGGCTACAACATGAGCGCGGCCACCATCGCGGACACCGCGACCTATGCCGACATCATCGCGCCGAACACCGCCGTCATCACCGCGGCGGGCGTCGCTGCCGCGCACGCTGCCGGCCTGCAGGTTGTCGGCTGGACCATCCGTGGCACCCAGGCCGAGATCCAGCGGCTCATCGACATGGGCGTGGACGGCGTCTTCGCCAACGAGACGAACACCGCCCGCGAGGCCATCTCGAACATCAACAACACCAAGGTCGGCTACGGCACCGTCGGCGATGACGAGATCACCGGCACGAGCGGCGATGACCTGATCTACGCCATGCAGGGTGACGACACCATCAACGCCGGCGCCGGCAACGACGTCGTCTATGGCGATGCCGGTGACGACACCATCGATGGCGAGGCCGGCAACGACGTGCTGTTCGGCGGCGCCGGTGACGACATCATCAAGGGCGGCGCGGGCAACGACATGCTGGTCGGCGGCGTCGGCGACGACGAGCTCGACGGCGGCGAGGGCATCGACACCGTTTCCTATGCGGCGGGTCTCAGCGACACGGCCGGCGTCACCGTGAATCTCGCGACCGGCGAGGCGTTCGGTGACGAATCCGGCTTCGACACGCTCATCGACATCGAGAACGTCATCGGCGGCAAGGGCAACGACACGATCATCGGCAATGACGGCGCCAACGTCCTCCATGGCGGCGACGGCAACGACACGCTCGATGGCGGCGCGGGTGACGACATCCTCGCGGGCGGCGCGGGCGACGATATCATCCGTGGCGGCGCGGGCTTCGACACGCTCGACCTCTCCGACGCGACCGGTGCGATCACCATCGACTTCGCTGCGGGCAAGGCCTCGGGCGCCGGCATCGGCACCGACACCTTCACCGGCATCGAGGCGTTCCGCTTCGGCGCCGGCGACGATGTCGTCACCGGCGGCAACGGCAATGACGTCTTCGACGGCGGCGCCGGCAACGACACGCTGAAGGGCGGCGCCGGCGATGACACGCTCAAGGGTGGCGCCGGCGACGACCTCCTCGATGGCGGCTCGGGCGACGACGTGGTCGAGGGCGGCATCGGCAACGACACGATCAAGGCCGGCTCCGGCAACGACCGGGTCGACGGCGGCGAAGGCAATGACGTGATCGACGCCGGTTCGGGCGACGACATCGTCCTCGGCGGCGCCGGCAACGACACCATCGATGGCGGCTCGGGCGACGACCGGATCGTCGGCGGCGCGGGCGACGACATCCTGACCGGCGGTTCCGGCCATGACGTCTTCGTCTTCGCGGCGGACTTCGGCAAGGACGTCATCACCGACTTCCGCACCACGGGCTCGAGCTCGGACGTGCTGGAATTCGGCAGCGACATCTTCGCCGATTTCGCCAGCGCGATGGAAGCGGCCGATCAGGTCGGTGGGGACGTGGTCTTCACCATCGATCCCGACACCACGCTGACGCTGAAGGGCGTCCAGCTCGCCAGCCTGGCCCAGGACGACTTCCGCTTCGTCTGAGCCGGCCCCGATGACATCGAAAATAGGAAGGGCGCCGAAAGGCGCCCTTCTGCATTTCGTGGGCCGGATCAGGGCCCGCCCCGTTCAGGCACTCCTGGGCCGCCCCCCTGCTGCAAGCAATCGCTTCTGCCGATCGGAGACATCGAGCGGGCTCCAGCGGAAATGCAGGCGGTGGACATAGATCCAGCCGAGCTTCATCGGCGTCTGCCGGCGCAACCGCGACAGCCACGGCGTCGCATCATGGTCCGTCACCACGCTGCCGCCGCCCATCATCGAATAATACCGCCCGAGCGTGCGGCCATACTGCGCATTGTCCTGCTGCGCGCGCGGCAAGGTGAGCGCATAGGCGCGATCGACATGGTCGAAGACCTTCGTGCCCGGATTGCGCAGCCAGTGACCGACCTCATGCGCCGCGGCGATCTGCCCGGTCTGACCGGTGATCCCGCGGGAGCGCCCGGCCGTGAAGCGGTTGAACGCGAAGAGCACGCTTTCATCCGTGATGCGCGTCATCCGGTCCCGGAAAGTGTCGCCGGGATTGGCGAGATGGGCGACCTCGATGATGGCATGGGAGGCCGCGAACGGAGGCTGCAGATCGACTTCGAGCACGCCCACGACATGCGCCGGCATGCGCGGATTGCCGATCAGTTGCATGAAGTCGGCATCGCTCAGGCTGTCGCCCATTTCGGTAGGCAGGAACACCATCTGGTTGTTCCAGGAGTTCTGCACCGTGTGCTTGAAGCGCGAGGTGAAGGCCCGCCATTCGCTGACGAGCCAGCTGCGGCAAGGCACGGGGTTGCTGCTTGCATCGAGGACGCTGCCTCGCTTGATGGCGGCCTCGTTCGCGGCCAGATGCGAGGGCGGCATCGTCCCGACCGGCGCGCCCGGCAGCTTGGATGAATGCCCCGCACGGGCCCAGGCCGTGGAGGGATCCAGCGGGATCAGCGTCACCTTCAGCCTGATGCGCAGCTGCGCGGGCCGCCCCGGTCCGGCTGGGTCGAAGAAGGAGTCGTAATTCGGCTCGAGAATAGAGGCGCGGATCGCCATTCGATCACCTGTCGACTTGACCGAGCCGATCAGAGCGGGAAGACGCTCCGCCCGGACACGGGCATCGTGCGGCGGGAGGCCGCCGCATGCAGGTTCACGAAGCTGGACAGTCGCATCGCAAAGTCTGTGATCGGCCGCATAGAGGCGCTGAACGAGCCCCGGCCATCTCGCACGGGTGACGTTGAAGCTCACCCCTAGAACTGGAAATAGACGAACTCCTTGACGTCGGCCAAAAGGGCGACCGCGATCAAGAACAGTATTCCGGTGACCCCGCCTGCGACGACTCCCTGTCGATACCGCAACCACGGGCCGAATTTCCGTGCCGTCCAATCCTGCGGAGGGGCGTCGACGATCTGCTGAGAATTCGGAGCCAGCAACACGATAGCGATGGCGACAGGAAGCACCAAGGATGAAGCAAGCGCTGCGAAGTTGCTTCGCACCGCATTGATCATTCCGTCCTGGAGAATGAGATCGACGAATTCCGTTGCCCCGCTCGCCACGACACCTTGCATGCCGGCCATGCCCATGAGGACAGACTTTGCCGCTGCAAAATTCGGAGCGGCGAAAGGCACCCATGCAACAAAAACCGCGACCATCGTCAGGAACCAACAGGCGACGCTGTTCACGCGAGACGGCGGCCGAGGCGCCCGTCGTGCTTCGACGAGTTCTCGCCATGCGTGATTGACGAGAAGAAAGGCCCCGTGAAGACCACCCCATAACAGGAAGGTCCAGCCGGCACCGTGCCAGATGCCACCGATCAGCATCGTAGCCATCAGGTTGACGTAACGACGAGCCGGCCCATGACGGCTTCCCCCGAGAGGAATGTAGACGTAATCCCGCAGAAACCGGGACAGCGTCATATGCCAGCGGCGCCAGAAGTCGATGATGGAAGTGGCCTTGTACGGCGAATTGAAATTATAGGGAAAAACAACGCCGAACATCCGCGCAAGCCCGATAGCCATGTCGGAGTATGCGGAGAAATCGAAATACAACCCTATGCCGAACGCAATCGCCGCCAACCACGCCGTTGTCATGGCAGGTGGATTGGCGTCCGCAACGGCGAATACGGGCGCAGCCAGATCCCCGATCGGGTCGGCGAGCAGCAATTTCTTCAGCAGACCAATGACGAATAGCAATAGTCCGCCGGAAACCATCGGCGGAACGAATTTGAACGTCGATATTCGCCTGAATTGCGGAATCAACTCATAATGGTGAACAATGGGCCCGGCGATCAAATGCGGGAAAAACGTCACGAAAAGCGAATACTCGATAAAGTCGTACTTATCTGCCCGCCTATTCCACGTGTCGACCAGGTAAGCGATCTGCAAAAAGGTATAGAATGATATGGCCAGCGGCAATACCAGTTGCTTGATATATATATCATATCCAGTCAATAGGGAAACGTTTGATGCAACGAAGTTATAATACTTAAATACACATAATAATAATACATTACTCAACACACCAAATATCATAAACAATTTCGAATATCTTGCGTCTCCCCGTATCGCCAATGCGATTACAAAATTGAAAACAAGAGATAGAATGAGCAGGAACAGATATAGCCAGTCCCACCAAGCGTAGAATACCAACGATGCTGCAAGCAACCAAAGTTGGGACAATTTAATTAAGTTCACCTTGGCGACAAGATAATGCCCCAACAGAACGATAGGCAGGAAAACGAATATAAAAATATGGGAGTTAAACAACATCGCGCCTAGCCCCCGCTGGGATGACGGCTGGGGGCCACATTGCTGGCACCCTGCTCGAATTCCCGAATTCGGGCGGCATAAAACTCCGTTAGCTTGGTATGGAATGGGAACAGGACATGCACTGGATCAGCGAAATCGGAGTCGCGCCAAGGTAGATCGCGCCCATCGATCAGCCGCGTGCTGCTTGCCTTCAGAGCATCCCTCATGCCCTGCATCCAGCGATCCATGTTTGAACCGTCGGGATCCTCGACAGCCCGCCACGACTCCATGACCGGCAAGGTGCCAATGATCAGGCGCCCGCCGCGCTCGAAGACAATCGTTTCCAAGCGCGTCAAACCGTCAAAGCATGAACGATCAATCTTGAACGCCGGCCGCCATTCCTGGGTTTGCGTCAGAACACTCGATCCATAAGCGTCGTATCGCGCGGTTCTTGCAGGGTTGTAGGCGCCGCTCTTCAGCATGGCATAAGCATCGCGAGCAAGGCGTATCGGACGGAATCCGCTGACGTAAGGCAGCCAGACCGGTATCCAGCGGGAGATATAGGCCGTCGCAAGATCCGTATTGAAGAATTCTGTTTGCGATGGAGTACAATCTTCGAAATCGCGGGGCGCAGTAATAAACAGAACAGTCTTGATGTTCGGCATGTGAGGAAGAAGGAAATTCGCCAGAAAGGCGATCTGATCGACATGGATATAGCATGGCGCCGCATTATAAGGACTGGCGTCCGGCAGCGCACGCATAAGCGCGGCGCCGTCCAGATTTCTCCAGGTCACCGATGATCCAACCGCCAGAAAATTTCGGCTGCCAAGCTCTGCATTCCTAAGGTCGAGAAATTTCTCGTTGATGCAGCTTGTTCCAGTAATGGTCGGCGGTGGAAGTGCGCCGACTATATAGAGGAGTTTGTGTGCACCAATAACGGACCCGACTCCGCACGCCACCATCACGATAAAACTCAATAAAAATCGCGATCCGGCGACAAAAAGTTCCTGGTTGCGGTTCATGGTGGATTGGATTGTGTGCAGTCGCGCTTGCGTGCCAATAACAAGAAGGCGACTACAATCGGTTATCCGGCGGATTGGCGGCCGGAAGAGCCACACGACTTAACGTGTCCATATTCATTAACCATAATGCCTAATTCCGTTTGGGAAGCAAGACTGATTCTACACGCAAACGCAGGCCGCGGCTGATTGAGGCGTGCCCTCCATCGGACTTTCGTGAGATCGCGTCAGCGCAATCCGGTTGTGGGCCGCCCGGTCTGGTGCGGAACCAACGATGGACCGTTCGAATGCCGCCCCTCCGGTAACGATGGGCAGCATCGCGGAACCGATGCGAGAATCGTGCCCGCCTGCAAATTCTCCTCTGAACACAGGACGTCGCGACGGCCTGCCCGACATATCTGCAGTCAGACCCGATTTCGCCTTGGACGTGCCCAAATCGGCACCGCCTATCACGGCGTTCAGATCATGATTTGGTGGGGTGAATTCATGAAGTATGGCCTAGCCGCAGCCCTCGTCATCGCGCCCGGCCTCGCCGGCGCCGCGGAGACCGAGCTTTCGAGCCGCATCGACCGCGTCACGGTCTATCCCGACGGGGCCGTGGTGACGCGCCTCGGCAAGGCCGAGTTGATGCAGGGCGCCTCGCAGATCGTACTGCGCGGCCTGCCGGCCGCGATCGATCCGGCCTCGATCCGCATCGAGGCCAAGGGCGAGGGCAGCTTCGCCGTCGGCGCCGTCGATGTCCGTGTAACCCCTGGGGAGGCAAAGCCTGTGCTCGACGCCGCGATGGAGGAGAAGCTCAAGGCCCTGCGCGAAGACAAGGAGAAGCTCGAAGGCGGCATCGTCGCCATCGAGGCCAAGCGCGCCACCATCGAACGCTTCGCGCAGACCGGCCCCGACAAGCTCGGCCCCGACGGCAAGGCACTGCCCGTCACCGACTGGCCAGCCGTGTTCGATGCGATCGGCACCGCGTTGGTCAAGGTGCAGGACGAGCTGCGCGGCCAGCGCAACCGCCTCGTCGATGTCGAGGCGGAGATCGAGGCGCTGGAGCGCGCCCGCCCTCAAGAAGGCCGCCCCGGCGCGCCGAAGCGCGACGTCGCCATCGCGGTCGAGGCCCCGCAGCGCGTCGCGGCCGAATTCACGGTGAGCTATCGCGTCTCCGGCGCCAACTGGACACCGAACTACGAGGCGAAGCTGACGACAGCCACCGACAAGCCCGAGATCGCGCTGACCCGCCGCGCCGAGATCCGCCAGCGCACCGGCGAAAGCTGGGACGATGTCGCGCTGACGCTCTCGACGACCCGCTCGGCCGGCGGCACCCGCGCGCCCGAGCTCCAGCCGATGCAGGTTGCCTTCTTCGAGCCGCCCACCGTCTATGAGAGCCGCTCGCGCATGACAGCCGCGCCTGCTCCGATGGCGGCGGCACGCGCCAAGGCGGAAGCCGAGGCGGACGCCGTGGCGCAGATGAAGGCCGAGCAATCGCAGCGCGCCTATCGCCCGGCCGAGGTCCAGGTCGCCCAGATCGAATCCGGCGCCTATCAGGCGAATTTCCAAGTGCCCGGCCGCGCCTCGATCCCGCAGGACGGCGCGGCCAAGACCGTGGTGCTGACCCAGCGCAAGGCGGAAGCCGCGCTCACCGCCCGCACCGTGCCGGAGCTGGAGCAGAAGGCCTATCTGGAGGCGAGCTTCACCCATGAGGAGGAAGCCCCGCTCCTGCCTGGCCGCGTCGCCCTGCATCGCGACGGCAGCTATATCGGCATGGGCCAGTTCGGGCTCGTGGGCCCCGGCGACAAGGTCGAGCTCGGCTTCGGCGCCGACGACCGCATCAAGGTGACCTTCGCGCCCGTGCGTCGTCGCGAGAACGAGCCGGGCTGGCTCGGCCAGAGCCGCACCGATCTGCGCGAGTTCCGCACCGTGGTGAAGAGCCTGCACGCCCGGCCGGTCAAGGTCACGGTGCTGGAGCGCATCCCCTTCTCGGAAAACAGCTCGATTACGGTCGAGACCCTGGCCGCCCAGACCACCCCGCCGACCGAGAAGCAGCTCGGCGACAAGCGCGGCATCTCCGCCTGGACCTTCGACCTCGCCCCGGGCGCAGAGAAGGAGATCAAGCTGGCCTATCGCATCAAATGGCCTGGCGACCGGGAACTCAGCTTCGAGCAGCAGCCCCTGCCGGGCAACCCCTCGCCCGTGCCGCTGCCGATGCCGCGCTGAGCCAAACTCACACCGTCATTCTCGGGCGAAGCGCAGCGCAGACCCGAGAATCTCGGACAACAAAAGGCGCAGGCGCCACCTCTGCAAGAGATGCCCGGGTCAAGCCCGGGCATGACGCTCAATACGTCAGAGCGCCATCTCCAGCTCGCGCTTGCGGCCGAGATCGTTCATCCAGACCCGGAATTTCGGCTGCGCCTCGATCTGGTGGGCGTAATGGCGGCGCAGCGCCTCTGTCAGCCGGCCCTCCCGGCCGAGCTGCGCATCGGCAAAGCCGACCATTACCGAATTGGGCCAGGCCTGCGGCCGGATCTCCCGCAGCCGGGCGAAGAGCGCATCCTCGCCCTCAGTCGGATCGGCCTGCGCCATCAGCGCCAGCATAGCCGCGGTCGAGCGCGAGATGCCCATATGGCAATGCACCAGCAGGTGCCCCTTGACCCGCGCCTCCGCCGTCTCGCGCAGCCCCTCGCCGAAGCGCAGGATCTCCTCGACATGCCCTGCCGCCGGCATGATCTGGCCCGGCCGCGGATCGATGATGTCGTGGAAGCGCAGCGTCACGCGGTGATGCTCGCCATAAGCGCCGAAGGCGTCGAGTTCGGCCCTGTCGGGGTCAAGCACAGACAGCACATGCGTGACCTCGCGGGCGCTGTTGCCCGGCAGCTCGTCGATGCCGCAGATCGTCAGGGTCGAGATGGCGAGTGTTTTCATGGGTTCTCGTTCCAGCCACCAGCCGTCATGCTCGGGCTTGACCCGAGCATCTCATGCCGAAGAAGGCTCCCGCGCCCAATTCGACCAGAGTTTCCCGGGTCGCCGCTTCGCGACGCCCGGGAATGACGCTCTATCGTCTCACTCCGCCGCGACGGCCTGCCAGCTCTGGCCGAGCTCCTGCTCGACGAGGCCGACCCAGTAGCGCGCGCCCGTCGGGATGATCGCGTCGTTGAAGTCGTAGAGCGGCGTGTGCAGGCCTACGAAGGAGCCGTCCGGATTGACGCCGTTGCCGATGCGCATGAACGCACCCGGACGCACCAGCATCATCTCGGCGAAATCCTCGCCGCCCGTGCCGGGGCGGAGCTGGCCGTTGACATGCTCCGCACCGACGGCAGCCGAAGCCGCCGCGACCGCGACCTTGACCTGCTCGGCCTCGTTCACCAGCGGGCTGGTGCCACGATGGTAATGCGCCTCGGCCTTGCAGCCCCAGGCCTGCGCCGTGGCGGCGGCGAGCTCGGCGATGCGCCGCTCCACCGTGTCGCGCACTTCCTGGGAATAAGTCCGCGCCGTACCGCCGATGACGAGCTCGGAGGGGATGACGTTCGAGGCGTTAACGTCGCCGCCATGGATGTAGCCGACGCTGATCACCGCCGTGTCGAGCGGGGCGACGTTGCGGCCGATGATGCCCTGCAGGCCCAGCACGAAATGCGCCTGCGCATAGGTGATGTCGGTGGAGCGGTGCGGCTGCGAGCCGCCATGGCCGCCGACGCCATGGAAGGTGACCTTCCAAGAATCCGCCGCCGCCAGGAACGGGCCGACAGTGGTGCCGAAGGAGCCAGTCGGCATGCCCGGCGTGTTGTGCAGCCCGTAGATGGCGTCGCAGGGGAAGCGGTCGAACAGGCCATCGGCGAGCATGGCGTTGGCGCCGCCGCGGCCTTCCTCGGCCGGCTGGAAGATCAGGTTGACGGTGCCGGCGAAATCGCGGTTCTCGGCGAGGTACTTCGCCGCGGTCAGCAGCATGGTGGTGTGGCCGTCATGGCCGCAGGCATGCATCCGGCCGGGGCTCTTCGAGGAGTACGGCAGGTTGGTCGTCTCCTCCAGCGCCAGGCAGTCCATGTCGGCGCGAAGCCCGATGGCCCGGTCACCCGGCTTGTTGCCACGGATCACGCCGACGACGCCGGTCTTACCGACGGCCTCGCTCACCTCGACGCCCCATTCGCGCAGCTTGTCGGCGACGAGCTTGGCGGTGCGGTGCTCTTCCAGGCCGAGTTCGGGATGGGCATGGATGTCGCGGCGGATGGCCGTGAACTCGGCATGGTGCTGGTCGAGCCAGGCGTCGAGCTTCGTCATGATCGGTGCGTTCCCCTTGGTGCTTGCGCTGCGGCAATTCTGATCCGGGCCGCGGCGCTCATCTACCCCTTACGCCTGATTGTGGCAGCATCACTGCGCCGATCCTGCAGAGCGGCCATGCTCCGCCCGATTGCCCGCACGATCCCCGCTTTACCCAGGGAAAACTTGACCTAGCGGCCGCATTGGCCCATGAGGGCTTGCAAGGACCTGCCCCGAACCCCGGCCTTTGCGTCGGGGTTCTGCGTTTGCGCGGGCGCTTGCGCCAAAACGCGAAACAAGCAGGGACACCTCGCTCATGGCGAATGTTGTGGTGGTCGGCGCCCAGTGGGGCGACGAGGGCAAGGGCAAGATCGTCGACTGGCTTTCCAGCCAAGCGGACGTGGTCGTCAGATTCCAGGGCGGGCACAATGCCGGCCATACCCTCGTCATCGACGGCGTCACCTACAAGCTCTCGCTGCTGCCGTCGGGCATCGTGCGCCCCGGCAAGCTCTCGGTCATCGGCAACGGCGTCGTCGTCGACCCCTGGCATCTCGTCGAGGAGATCAGCAAGCTGCGTGCGCAGGGCGTCGCGATTACGCCGAAGAACCTGCGCATCGCCGACAACGCCACGCTGATCCTGCCGCTGCACCGCGAGCTCGACCATTTCCGCGAGACCTCGAACGCCGGCATGAAGATCGGCACGACCAAGCGCGGCATCGGCCCGGCCTATGAGGACAAGGTCGGCCGCCGCGCCATCCGCGTCATCGACCTGAAGGACGAGGCCCTGCTGGAGGCCAAGATCGAGCGGTTGCTCGCGCACCACAATGCGCTGCGCCGTGGTCTGGGCATCGGCGAGGTCGATGGCAAGGAACTGCTCGGCCAGCTCAAGGCGATCGCGGCCGAGGTGCTGCCCTATGCCGACACGGTCTGGGCGCTGCTCGACGCCGAGCGCCGCGCCGGCCGCCGCATCCTGTTCGAAGGCGCTCAAGGAGCCCTGCTCGACGTCGACCACGGCACCTATCCCTTCGTCACCTCCTCGAACATCGTCGCCGGCCAGGCCGCGACCGGCTCCGGAATGGGCCCTTCGGCCGTCGGCTACGTGCTGGGCATCGCCAAGGCCTACACCACCCGCGTCGGCGAAGGCCCCTTCCCGACCGAGCTTTTCGACGAGATCGGCGAGCTGATCGGCCAGAAGGGCAAGGAATTCGGCGTCGTCACCGGCCGCAAGCGCCGCTGCGGCTGGTTCGATGCCTGCCTCGTGCGCCAGACGGTCAAGACCTCCGGCATCGACGGCATCGCGCTGACCAAGCTCGACATCCTCGACGGCTTCAAGGAGATCAAGGTCTGCACCGGCTACAAGCTCGACGGCCAGATCCTCGAGCACCTGCCGGCCGGGCAGAGCGACCAGGCGCGCGTGGAGCCAATCTACGAGACGATCGAAGGCTGGGAAGGCTCGACCGCGAACGCCCGCTCCTGGGCCGACCTGCCGGCGCAGGCGATCAAATATGTCCGGCGTATCGAGGAGTTGATCGGCGCCACCGTCGCCGTGCTCTCGACCAGCCCGGAGCGCGACGACACCATTCTCGTCCACAATCCGTTCGAGGGATGACGCCGCCCGTCGGGGAACGCCCCTGATCTTCGAGGGTTGACGCAAGCCGCCATCAGCGACAAGTGAGGCCAATGGCCGACTTCCATCCGATCCTGGCGCGCGCCGTTGCCGGGCTGTCAGACAACACTCCCGAGGCGCGCCGCGCGATCTACGAGCGCGCGAGGGCGGCCTTGCTCGCGCAGCTGCGCGGCCTGGACCCGCCGCTGAGCGAGTCCGAGATCATGCGCGAGCGCCTGGCGCTCGACGAGGCCGTCGCCCGGATCGAAGCCGATTACGAGGACGAGCCCGATCTACAGCCCGTAGCCGGCGGGCCGGTCATCCGCCCGGCAGAGCCCGCCCCGGCTCCCGCCTGGCAGCCCGAGCCGCGGACGCAAGCCGATTTCGCGCCGCTGCCGCCTGCCGCGGGTGAAGAGGACCATGGCGAGCCGCTGCCTGAGCCGGCCGAGCCGCAGGCGGCAGCCCGGCCGCGCCTGATGCCGCCGCGCGAATCGCGCGTCAATCCGAATCATATCCGCTCGGCCGTCGTCGGCATCGTAGTGGCGATCGCGGTCGCCGCGATCGCAGCGACCGCGATCTATGTCCACAAGCTGAGGCCGCAGGAGACCGCGCGGCCGAACGGCGAGACGCCGGCGCAGACCGCGCAGCGGACCCAGTCCGAAGGCGGCGGCAAGATCAACGACCGTATCGGCGAGCCCGGCGCCACGCCCCAGAGCCGCCCCGGCAGCAATGCCGCGAGCGCCTCGCCCGGCATCCCGGTTCCGCAGCCGGGCGGCGAGATCGCCGTCGCCCAGCGCGCCATCCTCTACGCCGAGACGCCCGAGAACCCGCAGCAGCCGCAGGCCGTCAACGGCCGCGTCTTCTGGCGCCTCGACAGCGAGAGCGCCGGCCAAGGCCGCCCGGTCGAGACCATCGTTCGCGCGACGATCGAGATCCCGGATGCGGGCATGAATCTCGACTTCACCATTCGCCGCAACACCGACACGGCCTTCCCGGCCTCGCACATCATCGGCCTGCGCTTCACCATCGCAGGCGACCCGACGACGCAGGCGATCAAGGAGATCGGTGTTCCCCAGCTCAAGGCCGAGGAAGGCGAGCGCGGCGCACCGCTTTCGGCGATCAACTCGGCTCTGGGCGACAATCTCTTCGTCGCGGCCCTGTCCAATGTTCCGGTGGAGGTCGAGCGCAATATCGACCTCATCCTGAACCGGAGCTGGATCGACATCCCGGTCCGCTTCGCCTCGGGCCGGCGCGGCATCATCACCTTCGAGAAGGGCATCTCGGGCAGCCAGACCCTGGCCGATGCCTTCGGCCGCTGGCGGTAACCGGCCTTAGCTCTTCCGCTGCGCAGCAAACTGCGCCGCGGCCCTGAGTACATCGGCCGCCGGGCCAAAGCCGGAAAGCGCCGCCACGGCCTCCCCGCTCAGCCGGTCGCGCTCGCGCTTGGCACCGTCGAGCCCGAGCACGCCGATCAGCGTCCCCTTGCCCTTGTCGGCGTCCTTGGCGGTTGCCTTGCCCATCTGGGCGGCATCCGATTCGACGTCGAGGATGTCGTCTGCGACCTGGAACGTCGCGCCGAGCGCCCGGCCGTAGCGACCGAGTGCCGCAAGCGCGGTTGCATCCGCGCCGCCGAGCCGGGCGCCGATCTCGACGCTCGCCGCCAGCAGGGCGCCGGTCTTCATCGCTTGCAGCTGGCGGATCGCCGCTTCCGACAACGCGCCGCGCTGCTCCTCGAAGCGCCCTTCCGCCGCAAGGTCGAGCATCTGCCCGCCGACCATGCCGCCGAGCCCCGAGGCCCGCGCGAGGCATGCCACCATCGCCGCCCTGACGGCGCCGTCGGCATGTGTCGCCTCGTCGGCCAGCACCTCGAAGGCGAGCGTCAGAAGCGCATCACCGACGAGGATCGCCGTCGCCTCGTCGAAAGCCTTGTGAACCGTCGGCCGGCCGCGGCGCAGGTCGTCATCGTCCATCGCCGGCAGGTCGTCATGGACCAGCGAATAGCAATGCAGCAACTCGACGGCCGCGCCCGCCCGCAGCGCCTGGTCGGCAGGGACGCCGAAGAACCGCGCCGTCTCCACCGTCAGGAAAGGTCGCAGGCGCTTGCCGCCGCCAAGGGCGCCATGCCGCATCGCTGCGGTCAGCCGCGGCGGGCGCACGATCTCACCGGGCGCGACCTCATCGCAGAGAAGCACTTCGAGCAGCCGCTCGATGGCCTCGGCCGTCTGGACGAGACGCTGGCCGAGATCGCTCTCGCCGGCTGATGACGGTACGGAACTCATGGAAGGGTCTCGCGTTCGCTGCCGGACGGGGCCTTGCCGGACCTAGGCCGGACCGTCAAGGTGGGGGGCGATGGTCAGCATTTCGACGGAACGACAGGTGCGAGGCAACCCGCTGGGCTGGTTTCTGGGATTGTGCTTCCGGCTGGCCTTCTGGCTCCTGCTCGCCCTGCTGGCGGCGATCGTCCTCTACCGATTCGTGCCGGTGCCCTCGACGCTCATGCTCGGTCGCTGGCTGACCTTTCAGCCGGTGGAGCGCGAATGGGTGCCGCTCGAACAGGTCTCGCCGAATCTGATCCGCGCCGTCATCGCCTCCGAGGACCAGCGCTTCTGCAGCCATCGCGGCGTCGACTGGATCGAGCTCAACGCCGTGCTGGAGGATGAGGACGGGCCGAGCCGTGGCGCCTCGACGCTGACCATGCAGACCGCCAAGAACGTCTTCCTCTGGCCCGGCCGCTCCTACGTTCGCAAGGGGCTGGAGATCCCGCTGGCTTTGGCGATCGACTTCGCCTGGGGCAAGGAGCGCACGATGGAGATCTATCTCAACGTCGCCGAATGGGGCGACGGACTGTTCGGGGCCGAGGCGGCGTCCCAGCGCTATTTCGGCAAGCCGGCGGCGAAACTCTCCTCGGCAGAGGCCGCGCGGCTCGCCGGCGCACTGCCAAACCCGCTGCTGCGCAACCCGGCACGGCCGAACCGGGCTCTGCAATCGGCGGCCGGCCGCTCGCTGCGCAATCTCGGCCAGCTAGGGCCTTTGGGCGACTGCGCAGTGCCGGACTGATTGGCCGGGATGAATCGCCACGCCGGCGAAGAATTCCGGATTCGGCACTAGCCATCCAGCACCCGAGCGTGTATGGGCAACGCCTCAAGAGATTGATCCGTCGCCGTGGCGGAGGCGTGGCTGTGAAGCCAGCGCATCCTGACGGCGGCACGATGGAGAGTACCATGGCCGTTCCGAAGAGAAAGACGTCGCCGTCGAAGCGTGGCATGCGCCGCTCGGCCGACGCGCTGAAGCAGCCCACCTATATCGAAGACAAGAACTCCGGCGAGCTGCGCCGCCCGCACCATGTCGACCTGAAGTCCGGCATGTACCGCGGCCGTCAGGTCCTGAAGGTCAAGACCGACGCCTGAAGCCGAGTCGGCTGAAGGATCGAAGATGTTGAAAGCCGGCCGCGAGGCCGGTTTTTCTTTGGGCGTCGTTCAGGGCCGCGCAGCCTTCGCGACAAGGCCGGCCACCATCCGGTAGCTGCCGGCAGCGGCCTGGGGCGTGGCCAGCCCCTGCTGCGCGAAGGGGCCGATTCCTGCGCGCGCCGCGGCGGCCTGCAGCAGCAGCATCGCCGAGGCGCTGGCACTGCGCTCGCTTCTTTCGCTCCCGGCCCCGCTTTCGGGCATGTCTCACTCCGACACGGACGATTGTGACGGAGGCGAAAGTTGCAAATCGGCGGCCATATTTAACGGCGCATTAATCAAGCCGGCGTATCGTTTTGAGGCACTCCCATCACCCGGACGGGGCGACGAAGCTGGCAAGCCAGAGCGCAGTGTCCAACGAGGCCGAACGATGCCCAGCCCATCGATCTTCCGCTTCCAGAACGGCAGCCCGGTCGATCCCCGCAGCGTCCTCTCCTCGATCGGAGAGGTGGTCTATGGTTGGGACATCCAGGCCGACGCCCTGAGCTGGGGGCCGAATGTCGGCGACGTGCTCGGGCCCATTCCGGACCGGACGCTGGTGCGCGGCCTCTCCTTCGCCGGGCTGGTCGAGCCCGGCAGCGGCCCCAGCCGCTATGATGCGATCTTCTCCTCGAGCGAGGTCGATCAGGGCGACGGCGTGGTCTATCGCACGCGCTACGCCCTCGAGCTCGACGGCCGCAAGATGTGGGCGGAGGATACCGGGCGCTGGTTCGCCGGCACCGATGGCCGCCCGGCCATGGCGCGCGGCGTGCTGCGCATCGAGCGCGCGGCGCGGCCCGAGGAACTGACGAGCCCCGGCAGCGAGCTCTGTGACCGCTCCGCACTGGTCGAGCGCATCGAGCACGCCCTCAAGGAGCATCTGCCGGCGGAACGACCGGTGGTGGTCCTCGTCGCCGCGATCGACGAGCTCGCCCGCCTCAACGACGATTTCGGCCACGAAGCCACCGACGAGATCATCGACACGGTCCATGAGCGGCTGCGCTCGGTGACGCGTCGGCGCGACCATCTCGTCCGCTATGCCGGCAACAGCTTCGCGATCCTGCTGGTCGGCTGCCCGCCGGACCAAGTCGAATCAGCGGCCCGCCGCTTCATCAAGGTCGTCGCCCATTCCGCCATCGAGACCGCGCGCGGCATAGCTCTCGTGCGGCTGCGCGTCGGCGCAGCAGGCGCCCCCGAGCTCGGAAGCCGCGGTGGCGAGATCCTGACTGCGGCCGAAGGCGCGCTTGCGAGTGCGCGGGCCGGCGCCGCCGACGGCGCCGTCATCGCCAAGCCCCGCGCGCGGCGCCCCGCCGGCGAGGACCCGGTCGGCTTCGACGTGCAGGCCATTGCCGCGCTGAACGAACGGCGCGTGCGCCTCGCCCTGCAGCCGATCGTCCGGACGAGCAATCGCGAGACCGCCTTCCACGAGGCCCTGCTGCGCGTCGGCCAGGGCGAGGCCGGCCTCTACTTCGCCTCGACCGAGCTCGTCCCGATGCTGGAGCGTCGCGGGCTGGTGCGGCTCTTCGACCATCGCGTTCTCGAACTCGCCATGGAGATGCTGAGCGCGGACCCCGCGATGGTGCTCTCGGTGAACGTCTCACCGCGCTCTCTCAACGACCCGGAATGGTTCGACGCATTCGTGGCCTGCACCAGCGTCGCCAGCGACAGGGCCCGGCGCCTGATCGTCGAGGTCACCGAGACCGCCACGATCGAGAATCCCGCCCGCGTGGCGAAGCTGCTCGGCCGGATCAAGGAACAGGGCGCGCGCATCGCCATCGACGATTTCGGCGCGGGCCATTCCTCGCTGCGCCACCTGCGCGCCTTCCCGGTCGATATCCTGAAGATCGACGGCGCCTTCACGCAGAACCTGCGCCGCTCCACCGACGACCGCTTCTATGTCCGCACGCTGATCGATCTCGCCGGTCATCTCGGCGTCGAGACGGTGGCGGAATGGGTCGATGACGAACTCCAGGCCGGTATGCTGCGCGACTGGGGCGTCACCTATCTCCAGGGCCACCTCGTCGGGCGCGCCGAGCTGTACGAGCCTGCGTCGCCGCAGCGAAAGCTGGCGGCCGGGTAGAACCGACGGAACCGCGCCGTCATGCTCGCCCTTGCGGCGAGCATCCACGCCTTGAACACCGCTATTGGCAAAGTAGGACGTGGATGGTCGGGACAAGCCCGACCATGACGGGAAATGCTGTGCTCGTGGATTCCGGGATCGCCGTCACGCAGGGCCCGGAATGACCGTCACTGCTTGCCTCACCGCCCGCGCGACAGCTTGTCCAGGCGTTCGCGCATCTCGTTGAGCTCGCGCTTGAGATCGCTGAGTTCGGCGCCGCTCGATTCCGTGGCCGGCTTGGCCGCCGCGGGTTCCGGCACCGTGCCGCCGGCCTTCGCCGCCGCCGCGAACGGATTGAACATGCGGAACGCCTCGGTGAACATCTGCATGTTCGCGCGGGTCTGCGCCTGGATGGCGTCGAGCGGATTGCCGGCGAAGTTCGATCCGCCGAAGGCCTTGGCCATCTGCTCGCGGAACTTGCTCTGCTCCTGCGTGAAATTCTCCATCGAGAATTCGAGATAGCGCGGCACCACCGCCTGCATGCTGTCACCGTAGAAGCGGATCAGCTGGCGCAGGAAGGTGATCGGCAGCATGTTCTGCCCGTCCTTGGCTTCTTCGTCGAAGATGATCTGCGCCAGCACGGAACGAGTGATATCCTCGCCCGACTTGGCGTCATAGACTACGAAATCTTCACCCGAGCGCACGAGGCCCGCAAGGTCTTCCAACGTGACGTAAGAGCTCGTGCCCGTATGGTACAGTCGCCGGTTGGCGTATTTCTTGATAACGGTCGGTTCTTTGTCGTTGGCCATCAGGTCCTGCTGCGTTTCATCCGCGGCCGCCGGTAAACTCGGCATGCTCTTCGGAAAGACCTCCCCAAGGGTATCTACCCTGTGACGACGATAGCCTGTCGGTGCTGCACTGCAAGCTCTTTGCGTGGGCGGTGCAAAAAATCGCCGCAGCATGGTTGATCCGGCTCATTCTGCTTGCGCGGAACCGGGCCCTCCCCCCGGATTGACCTTCCGTCCGTCTTGACGGCGTCGCAGCAGGCTTCGAAGGTGGCGGGGAAGGCCTGCGCCGGCGGGAGCGGCACGGGCCATGAACGACAAACAAGGAACCCTCTCATGGCAGATTCGGATATCGTGATCGTCGGTGCGGCCCGCACGGCTGTCGGCGCCTTCAACGGCGCTTTTGCCAACACGCCCGCCCACGAGCTGGGCGCCGCCGCGATCAAGGAGGCGCTGAAGCGCGCCAAGGTCGACCCCGCCGATGTCGACGAGGTCATCATGGGCCAGATCCTGACCGCCGGCCAGGGCCAGAACCCGGCCCGCCAGGCGGCAATGGCAGCGGGCATCCCGCAGGAGAAGACGGCCTGGGGCCTCAACCAGCTCTGCGGCTCGGGCCTGCGCACCGTCGCCATCGGCCTGCAGCAGATCGCCAATGGCGACGCCGACATCATCGTCGCCGGCGGCATGGAATCGATGTCGATGTCGCAGCATGCGTCCCATCTGCGCAACGGCACCAAAATGGGCGACACCAAGTTCATCGACACGATGATCAAGGACGGCCTCTGGGACGCCTTCCACGGCTACCACATGGGCACCACGGCCGAGAACGTCGCGACCAAATGGCAGATCAGCCGCGAGGAGCAGGACTCATTCGCCGCCAAGTCGCAGAACAAGGCCGAGGCGGCGCAGAAGGCCGGGCGGTTCAAGGACGAGATCGTCCCCTTCACCGTCTCGACCCGCAAGGGCGACATCGTCGTCGACACCGACGAATATCCGCGCCACGGCGCGACGGCCGAAGGCATGGCGAAGCTCAAGCCCGCCTTCTCCAAGGACGGCACGGTGACCGCCGGCAACGCCTCCGGCATCAATGACGGCGCCGCCGCGCTCGTCATCATGAGCGCCAAGGAGGCCGCCAAGCGCGGTCTGAAGCCGCTGGCGACGATCAAGGCCTGGGCGACCGCGGGCGTCGACCCCGCGATCATGGGCTCGGGCCCGATCCCGGCGACCCGCAAGGCGCTGGAGAAGGCCGGCTGGAAGGTCTCCGACCTCGACCTCGTCGAGGCCAATGAGGCCTTCGCGGCGCAGGCCATCGCGGTCAACAAGGACCTCGGCTGGAACACCGACATCGTCAACGTCAATGGCGGCGCGATCGCCATCGGCCACCCGATCGGCGCCTCCGGTGCCCGCGTCCTCGTGACGCTGCTGCACGAGATGGCCAAGCGCGACGCCAAGAAGGGCCTCGCCACGCTCTGCATCGGCGGCGGCATGGGCGTCGCCATGGCGCTCGAGCGCTGATCACGCGATGGCGCGTCAGACGACGCTCTACCGCTACCTGACCGGGCCCGATGACGCCTCCTTCTGTCATCGGGTCTCGGAGGCCTTGAGCCAGGGCTGGGTGCTCTACGGGCACCCGACCTTGACCTTCGATGCAGCGCAGGGCCGCGTCATCTGCGGCCAGGCCATCATCAAGGACGTCGACGGTCCCTACACACCCGATCTGAAACTCTCGGAACAATAGCGCGGTCGACACAAGAGCGCGGCGCGAACGCCGCCAAGAGGAGGAACGGAAGATGACGAAGGTGGCACTGGTCACGGGGGGAACGCGCGGCATCGGCGCGGCGATCTGCAAGGCCCTGCAGGAAGCGGGCTACAAGGTCGCTGCCAGCTATGCCGGCAATGACGATGCCGCCGCGAAGTTCAAGGCCGAGACGGGCATCCCGGTCTATAAATGGGATGTCGGTGACTACGACGCCTGCGCCGCCGGAATCGCCCAGGTCGAGGCAGAGAACGGCCCCGTCGAGATTCTCGTCAACAATGCCGGCATCACGAAGGACGGCTTCTTCCACAAGATGACCAAGGACCAGTGGTCCGCCGTCATCCGCACCAATCTCGATTCGCTGTTCAACATGACACGGCCGGTTATCGAAGGCATGCGCGGGCGTGGCTTCGGCCGCATCATCGTGATCTCCTCGATCAACGGCCAGAAGGGCCAGATGGGCCAGGTCAACTATTCCGCGGCCAAGGCCGGCGACATCGGCTTCGTCAAGGCGCTGGCGCAGGAGAACGCCAACAAGGGCATCACCGTCAACGCGATCACGCCCGGCTATATCGGCACCGACATGGTCGCCGCCATGCCCGAAGAGGCTCTGAAGCGCGTCGTTGCGGGCATCCCGGCCGGCCGGCTCGGCAAGCCCGAGGAGATCGCCCAGATGGTGGTCTGGCTCGCCTCCGACCACGGCGCCTTCGCCACCGGCGCGACCTTCGCGCTCAATGGCGGGCAGTACATGGCCTGAGCGGCCCGCGCCGCCCGGCCACGGGCGGCAGCCTGCTTCCATGATCACGCCATGACGGGGCGCGGCGTCCCGTCTGCCGTAGTCGCCTCCGGCTCCTGTGTGATCGGCGCGTTGAGCGGCGCGATGATCTCGAAGGGCCGCTCGACCTTCGTCGGCGCCTCCCGCATCCGGATTCGCAAGCCCGCCAGCCCCGCCAGCACCAGCGCGATGGCGGCCATGAAGTAGAGCAGCCCGTCGATGTCGAAGCGCGCCATGATGCCGGCGCCGACCAAGGGCCCCAGCGCCGAGCCGAAGCCGCTGACGAGGATCAGCCGCCCGCTCACCGCCACGACCCGGTCAGCCGGCATGCGATCGAGCGCATGCGCGACGCAGACCGGATAGAGCGTCGACATGAAGCCGCCGAGCAGCGCCGCAACCGGCAGCACCGCCAGGAGCGAGCGCGGCATCGCGACCAGCACGACCACGGCCACGGCGAAGCCGACCGCCAGCCCCGCCAGCACGAGCCGGCGGTCCTTGCGGTCCGATAGCCGCCCGACCGGCACCTGGAAGGCCAGCCCGCCCAGCACCGCGACGAGCATGAACAGAGCGATGGTCTGCTGCGAGATGCCGTTGCTGAGCATCCAGGCCGGCACGAGCGCATAGAAGGCGCTGGTGATGATGCCGCTGACGACGCAGCCCGCAACCGAGATCGGCGCCTGGCGGCTGAGCTCGCCATAGGGCAGCGAGGCCTCCGGCGCGAGCCCCGGCGCCTCGGCCCGCGTCGTGCTGACCATCACCAGCGCGAGCGCGAAGAGCGCGATGACGAGTTGGAACGGCCCGCCCGACTGGATCGTCAGCCCGGCGACGGCGAGCTGGCCGATCGCCAGCGCCAGGAAGGTGCCGACCATATAGGCGGAGAACACGCGGCCCCGCTGGTCCGGCAGCGCCTTTGAGTTCAGCCAGCTTTCGGTCGTGACGAAGAGCCCGACGCAGCCGATGCCGATCACGACACGGCAGGTCGCCCAGGCGAGCGGCGTCGCCAGCAGGGGCATCAGCGCCGTGGCGACGACCACGAGCCCGGCAAAGGCCGTATAGGCGCGGATATGGCCGATGCGCTGGATCACGCCGCCACAGGCGACGGCGCCGATGGTGAAGCCCACGAAATAAGCGCTGAGCACGATGCCCGTCGCGGCCGGGCCGAAATCCTCGATTGTCAGCCGCAGCGACAGGAAGGTGTTGAAGAAGCCGTTGGCGAGCTGCACCAGGCTGGTCGCGGCAATAAGCGTCCCGATCTGTACGAGCATCGGCCAATCCCTGCGGCAACGACCGTCAACGCCCGTACCTGATGGTGCAGTGCGGCAGGCCTATAGGGGCCTAACGCATCGGGAGGCGTTTCTGATCCCGGCCGAAGGCTCGGCGGGCATGATGGCCAGAGCATGACGACGCGTGCGCCATCATGCTCGGGGCCGCGCGAAAGCTACCGCGTGGCCCTCGGCAGCAGGAAGGTCAGCAGGCCGAGCGCCGGCAGCCAGGAGCAGAGCTTGAACACGGCGACGATGCCGATCCAGTCCGCCAGCGCGCCGATGCCGGCCGCGGCCACGCCGCCGAGGCCGAAGGAGAGCCCGTAGAACAGCCCGCCCACAAGCCCGACCCGGTGTGGCACGAGGTCGATCGCATAGATCAGGATGGCGGAGAAGGCGCTCGCCATGATGAAGCTGACGACCACGCTGAGCACGCCCGTCCAGAACAGATCCGCATAGGGCAGCATCAGCGCGAAGGGCAGCGAACCCAGGATCGACAGCCAGATAACGCGGTCGCGGCCGATCCGGTCCCCGATCATGCCGCCGACGATGACGCCGATCGCGCCGACGACGAGATAGAGGAACAGCATGATCTGCGAGAGTTGGATCTCGATGCCGAAGCGCGTGATCAGGTAGAAGGTGTAGTAGGAGGTGAAGGCCGCCGTGTAGCCGTTCTTCGAGATCAGCAGCACGACCAGAACCGCCATCGCCAGCAGCACGCGCCCGCGCGGCAGCCCATGGCTCGCGCTTTCCTCGACATGGTCCTTCGAGGCCTTCTGGTCGCGCCGCAGCGCCGAATAGCGCGAGCCGAGCCAGCCCATCACCAGCATCGCCACCAGCACCACGCCGGAGAACCAGGACAGGCTCTCCTGCCCGCGCGGCATGACGATCAGAGCCGCCAGCAGCGGCCCGACCGAATAGCCGATGTGGCCGCCGACCTGGAACACGCCCTGCGCCAGGCCCTGCCGGCCGGCCGCAGCATGGCGCGCCATCCGCGTCGCCTCCGGGTGGAACACCGCGGAGCCCAGCCCGATCAGCCCGGCTGCGAGCAGGACCATGGCGTAGCTATGGGCGAAGGAGAGCATCAGCAGGCCCGCCAGCGTCGAGCACATGCCCGCCACCATCGCATAGGGCCAGGGCCTGCGATCGGTCACGAAGCCGAGCAGCGGCTGCAGCAGCGAGGACGTCACCTGGAAAGCGAGCGTGATCAGGCCGATCTGCACGAAATCGAGCTGATAATTCTCCTTGAACAGCGGATAGAGCGCCGGGATCATCGACTGGACGAGGTCGTTCAGCAGATGAGCAACGCTGAGCGCCGCCAGAACCGGCATCAGCGGGCGGCGAGTGACGGATTGCAGCGGGATCGTGGTCATAAATCAGGCAATGGGCCGCCGCGCGCCCGCGGTCAACAGCGTCGCACGGCGCCCTGAGCATGGCGCCCATGGCCGCGGTGCCGAGGTGCGCTGCAGCAAGGAGATCGCCGCTGCCATCGGCAAGCCCCGCGAAACCTGCTATCGCCCGTGGTCCCGAAGCCCGGCTTCTCCGAAATGACCTCCCGCACCGCGACCTTCATCGGCTTTGGCGCCATCCTGCTCTGGTCGACGCTCGCCCTGTTCACGGCGATGACGGGCCGCGTGCCGCCATTGCAGTTGGTCGTCATGACCTTCACGATCGGCGGTGCGCTGATCCTCGCCATCGCCATCCTGCGCGGGCAGGCCTCCCGCATCAGGCCGACGCCAGCCTCCTTCGCGCTCGGCTTCTACGGCCTCTTCGGCGACTCCGCGCTCTATTACGCTGCGGTCAAGACGGCGCCGGCCGCCGAGGCGAACCTGATCCATTATCTCTGGCCGCTGCTGATCGTGCTCTTCGCGGCGCTGCTGCCCGGCGGCCAGTTGAAGCCACGCCACCTCGCCGGCGCGCTGATCGGCCTCGTCGCCACCGCGCTGCTGGTCTCGGGCGGGCTCGGCTCGGGAAGCGGCCTCGCCCTTGGCCACGTACTCGCCATGCTCGGCGCCTTCGTCTGGGCGAGCTATTCGGTGATGTCGCGGCGCTTCGCCGGGGTGCCGTCCGAAAGCATCGGCATCACCGTGCTCGGCTGCGCCCTGCCGGCGCTCGCGCTGCATCTCGCCTTCGAGACCACGCTCTGGTCTCTGACGGCGACGGAATGGATCGGAGTGCTCGGCCTCGGCCTCGGCTCGATGGGCCTTGCCTTCGCGGTCTGGGACATCGGCATGAAGAAAGGCGACGTCGCGCTGCTCGGCGTCGCCTCCTATGCCGCGCCGGTGCTCTCGACGCTGGCTCTGGTCGCCTTCGGCTACGCCCAGGCGAGCTGGCTGCTCGCCGCATCCTGCACGCTGATCGTCGTCGGGGCACTGGTGGCGAGCTGGGGTGGCTCCAGCAGACGAAACGAAGGGCGCGGGGAACCCCTCTCCCGTGTGGGATAGGGGCAGGGGTGAGGGAAGGTGGGGAAACCAGATAGCTTTAGTCGAGAAGCGGGTGGGTCCCGGATAAGCCGTCCAACGGCCTACCCCTCACCCTGCCCTCTCCCTCCGGGAGAGGGTTCCCAGCGCTAAAGCCGGCTAACGTCGCAGTCCTCAATTCCGCCTGAGCAGCCGCTCCAGATATTCCAGCTCCTCGGTCGGGCGCAGCGGGTCGCTGAGGCGCTGGCGCAGTTCCTCGAGGATGCGCCGGGCGCGCTGCGTCGCACTCTCGTCGGCACCGGGCACCCTGACGCGGCCATCGGCCCAGTCGCGCTGGCGCTGCGGCCGGCCGAGCGGGTCCTCGCTGCCGCGCTGCTGCGCGGAAGGCCGGCCGGCCGGGCGCCCGTCCGGTTCGCCATAGGCGCCCTCGGTGCCGTCGCCCTCGCCGGGCTGGCCCTGCATCTGCTGCGCGAGGTTCTGGCCGCCGCGGCGCAACGCCTCGAGCGCGCGGCCCTGCGCGTCGAGGGCGCCCTCGCCCTGCCCCTGGCCGAGCTGGCCTTCCGCCTCGCGCATCGCGTCCTCGGCCTCGTCGAGCTCGCCGCTCTGGGGCGCGCCCATGCCGCGCATCCGCCGCTGCAGCTCCTGCAGCCGCTCGCGCAGGGCCTGCTGGCGCTCCGACAGGCCGCCCTGGCCGTTCTGGCCCTGCATGCCCTCGCCGCCTTCGCCGTCCTCGCCCTGCTCGCCAGGCTGCTGCCCCGGTTGCTGGCCGCGCTGGCCCTGCTGCCCGCGTTGCCCCTGCTGGCCTTGCTGACCCTGCTGGCGCTGACCCGGCCGGGCCTGCTGCTGCTGGCCGGGGCGCTGGCCGCGCTGGGTCTGGCCCTGCCGACGCTGCTCGTTCTGGTAGGTCTCGTCGCGCAGGTTCTGCTGGTCGCGCGTCATCCGGTCGAGATCGCCCAGAGCCTGGTTCATCTGGTTCTGGCGTTGGTCGCCGCGCTGACCCGGCTTCGCCATCTGCAGATTGTTCAGCATCCGGTTCAGCTCTTCCATCAGGCGCTGCGCCTCGGCCATGTCGCCGCGCTTTGACAGCTCCTCGATGCGGTCGAGCATGTTCTGCAGGTCGCGCGGCGTCACCGTCCGGAAGTTCTCCGGCAGCTGAGCCTGGTTCTGCTCGCTGTTCGGCTGCTGGCGCATCATCTGCTCGGCGAGCTGACGCATGAAATTGTCCATCGCCCGCCGCATTTCCTCGGTGAGCTTCTTGATCTCCTCCTCGGAAGCGCCGCGCTCCAGCGCCTGCTGCAGGTTCTCCTGCGCCTGCCGAAGCGCCCGCTCGGCATCGGACATGTCGCCATCCTCGAGCTGCAGGGCCATCGCCCACATCAGCTCGGAAACCTCCCGCAGCTCATCGTCACTGCCGGCCCGGCGCAGCCGCTCGGACAGCATCCGCATGCCGAGATAGACGCCCGTCTCCTTCATGAAGAGCTCGGGCTCGATCATCAGCGCATCCATGGCGAGCTGCACCCGGGAACGGTCGTCGACATTCATCACGAGCTTGCGCCGTTGCTCGACCAGCGACTTGGCGAGCGGCTTGGTGAAGGTGCGCTGCGGCAGCACGACCTCGACCGGCTCGCTGCGGCCTTCCTGCCCGGCCTCGTCCTTGGCGATCAGCACCATGCGGACCTTGGCGCCGGCCCAGGGATGAGCCGAGAAGTCGACATTGCTCTTCATCTCCTCCTCGGCCCCCGAGGAAGGCGGCACGGCGAGGTTCTGCTTCGGCGGCTCGACCAGCGAGCGCCCATTGCCGCCATCTGGCCGCGACACGGTCGCCTCGACGGAGGTGATCCCGTAGTCATCCTTGGCGCGGTAGGTCAGGCTGAGCGCGCCGGTCTGCGCACCGGTAACGGGCTTCGGCGGATCGGCGAAGCGGATCTGCGGCGGCTGGTCCGCAATCGCCGTGATGTTGAGCGAGGAGCCCGGCGCGCCGCTGCCGGTGAGCCTCAGCGTGCCGTTGCCGGCGAGCGTATAGCGCTTCTCCAGCACCGCCTGCTGCGGATTCGCCGACTGGGCCGGCCGCGCGGGGGCGGCGGCGCTCGTGACATTCTGGGCGGCGCCGTTCTGGCCCTGCCCGTCCTTGGCATCGGGCTGAACCAGATCGAGACGGCCCGTGGTCGCAACGTCCATATTGGTCTTGCCGGCAATGCGGACCACGATGACCGACTTCTCGGGCGCGCTGAGATTCGGGCTCGCAAGCTTGGCGAAATCGATCAGGATCGGCGGCAGCCGCGTATAGGCGGGCGGATCGATCCAGGCGTCGATACGGGTCGAGGGCGCGGTGCCGGGCGGGCCCTTCCAGTCGAAGGCCGCGGAAAGGCGCTGCGTCGCCTCCGGTCCGGCGACGAAGAAGGCCGTGATGGCAGCGAGCAGCGGCACAGCCCGGAGCGCGCGCTTGTCGCGCCCGGCCATCAGCGGCTGCGGCAGCGCAACGCTGAGACCCGCGACCTGCCGGCTCTGACGCTCGACATGCAGCTTCCACAGCGCCTGCGAAACCGGATCCGCCGAACCGACGGCGAGGCTGTCGCCCAAGGCCGAAGCCGGGCGATGCCCGCCCGGGAAGGAACGGTCGAGCCGCGCCAGCGCATCACGATGCGTCGGCAGCACGAGCCGCACGACATGCCAGATGCTACCCGCGAGCGCCGCGGCGAAGATCAGCACGCCCGCGATCCGCCCATACCAGGGCAGATGCGTCCAGAGCCCGAACCAGGAGACGGCGACGAAGGTCAGCGCGACGGCGAGCGGCAGCCAGAGCCTCGGCCAGAGCCGTTCCCAGCCGAGCGAGAGGCGCGAGGCCACCGCAAGACGAGAAAGCCGCTTGCGGATGCCTTCGATCGTATCGGGCGCCTTGCGGCGCTCTGCCTCGCTCATGCCATCGCTCCGGGCAGCCCCCACCTCTGAGATGATCCAGAAGGGTCAAGCTAACACGGGAATGTGGCATTGCCAGCGCGAAGACGCCGCGGTGCACAATGCTCCGCCTTTCGTGAACGGCGGCCGGCGGTCGTCATGCTCGGGCTTGACCCGAGCATCTCCGGAAGGGAGCCCCGTTCTGACAGAGGTTCTCGGGCCTGCGCTTCGCTCCGCCTGAGAATGACGCCGAAACCTAGGCGAACCAGCCCGGCAGCCGGTCCGTGCCGATCAGCTCCTCGTAGCTCTGGCGCGGGCGCGTCACCGCATAGGCATCGCCCTTGACCATCACCTCGGCGACCAGCAGGCGCTGGTTGTAGGTCGAGGACATCGAGGCGCCATAGGCGCCGGCCGTCATGAAGGCGATGAGGTCGTCCTGCTTCAGCGGCGGCAGCGCCCGCCCCGTGGTGAAGGTGTCGCCCGATTCGCAGATCGGCCCGACCACGTCATAGGCGGTGGTCGCGGCGTCGGAGGCCGCCTCAGTCACGGGCCAGATCTCGTGATAGGCCTCGTACATCGCCGGGCGCATCAGGTCGTTCATCGCCGCATCGACGATGAGGAACTGCTTGGTCGGGCGCGGATTGAGATGCAGTACCCGCGTCAGCAGGATGCCGGCATTGCCGACGATCAGCCGCCCCGGCTCGAAGCCGAGCTCGACATCGAGGCCCTTCGTCACCCGTCCGACCATCGCGGCATAGGCCTCGATCAGCCCCGGCCCGTAATCGAATTCCTTGGGAATGTCGTAGGGGATGCCGAGCCCGCCGCCGAGATCGAGCCGGTCGACGCGGTGCCCCTCGCCCTGCAGCGAGCCGACCAGCGAGACCATCTTGGTGTAGGCCGCCTCGAAGGCGTCGATCTCGCGGATCTGGCTGCCGATATGGACGGCCAGCCCCATGATCCGCACGCCCGGCATGTTGGCGGCCCGCGCATAGAGCCGGTGGACCTCCTCGAAGGAGACGCCGAACTTGTTTTCGGAAGAGCCGGTGGTGATCTTCGCATGCCCGCCGGCGCCGATATCCGGATTGACGCGGAACACCGCCTCCTGCCGCTTGCCGAGCGAGGCAGAGACCTTCGACAGCAGGTCGAGCTCACTCTCGCTCTCGATATTAACCTGGTAGATCCCGGCCTCGACCGCGAAGCGCAGCTCCTGCTCGCTCTTGCCGACGCCGGAGAAGACGATCTTCTCAGGCGGGATGCCGGCGGCGAGCGCCTTGCGCACCTCGCCCTCCGAAACCGTGTCGATGCCGGCCCCGAGCGCACCCAGCGTCTTCAGCACGCCGAGATTGCCGTTCGCCTTCATGGCATAGAAGGCATGCGCCTTGCCCCCCGGCGCGGCCTTCTTCATCGCCGCCGCGAAGATCTGATAGTGCCGTTCGATCGTCGCCGTCGAATAGACATAGACCGGCGTGCCGACCTCGGCCGCGATACGCTGGAGATCGACGCCCTCGGCATGGAGCGAGCCGTCGCGATAGGCGAAATGATGCATGGGTCTGGGCTCGTGGTCAGAAGAAACCGGCTACCCGCACGTCATTCTCGGGCGGAGCGAAGCGCAGACCCGAGAATCTCTTTCAGGAGATGCCCGGGTCAAGCCCGCGCATGACGCTGCGTCGGCAGCGCTTGTTCGTTACATCAGGGGGTCGAGAAAAAAGGGCTTTTCCGGCACGGTGATCGCCCTGTTCGCCTTGGCCGGCTTCGCCAGCACCGACGTCGAGTTCAGCGTGGCCGGATCGTTCGGCTTCGCGCCGATCTGATCGTCCGGCAGGTCGATGGCGCCGGTCGCGTTCGGCGGGGGCTCCAGCGGTCCTTTGCGCCCGCAGGCGCCGAGCGCGACAGCAAGCAGGCCGACGACCAGCAGGGTGCGGCCGAGTTTCAGGCGGGAATCAGGCACGAAAACGAACCCTCGAACGAAGCGTGGCGGGACTGTAACGAAGGAAGCGGCGGAGCGCGAGGCTCTCGCCGCCACAGCCGTCAACCTTTAGCGAGCTGCTTGAGCCAGCGCCGCGCCTGCTTGCGGACATTGGCCGGGGCCGTGCCGCCATAGCTGACGCGGCTCTTGACCGACTGCTCGACGCCGAGCACGGCGAAGACGGCCTCGGTGATCTTGGGCTCGACCGCCTGCATCTCGGCGAGCGAGAGCTTCTCCAGCCCCACCTTCTTCTCCGAGGCGAGGCCGACGAGCCGGCCGGTGACGTGATGCGCATCGCGGAACGGCATCTTGAGGACCCGCACGAGCCAGTCCGCGAGGTCCGTCGCGGTGGCATAGCCGAAGCCGGCGGCCTTCTTCATGACCTTGAGGTCCGGCTGCATGTCGCGGACCATGCCGGCCATGGCGGCGAGGCAGAGCGAGAGGGTCTGGAGGGCGTCGAACGTGCCTTCCTTGTCCTCCTGCATGTCCTTGGAATAGCTCAGCGGCAGGCCCTTCATCATCGTGAGCAGCGCCTGCAGCGCGCCGAAGACGCGCCCCGCCTTGCCGCGCACGAGCTCGGCCGCATCGGGGTTGCGCTTCTGCGGCATGATCGAGGAGCCGGTCGAGAAGGCGTCGGAGAGCTTGACGAAACCGAACTGCGGCGTCGCCCACAGTACGATCTCCTCGGCCAGCCGCGACAGGTGCATCGCGCAGATCGAGGCCGTGGACAGCGTCTCCAGCACGAAATCGCGGTCCGAGACCGAATCGAGCGAGTTCGCCGTCGGTCGGTCGAAGCCGAGCGCCTTTGCCGTCATGTGCCGGTCGATCGGGAAGGACGTGCCGGCGAGCGCGGCCGCACCCAGCGGGCATTCGTTGAGGCGCGCGCGGGCATCACGAATACGGCCCCGGTCGCGGCCGAGCATCTCGACATAGGCGAGCAGGTGGTGGCCGAAGGTGACCGGCTGCGCCGACTGGAGATGGGTGAAGCCCGGCATCACGGCGCCGGCATAGGTGTCGGCCTTCTCGGCCAGCGCGAGCTGGAGATCGGCCATCTGCGCGTCGAGCTCGTCGAGCGTATCACGCACCCACAGGCGCATATCGGTCGCGACCTGGTCATTGCGCGAGCGGGCCGTGTGCAGCCGGCCGGCGGCAAGGCCGATCTTGTCCTTGAGGTTGGACTCGACGTTCATGTGCACGTCTTCGAGCGCGCGCGAGAACGTGAAGGCCCCGCTCTCGATCTCGCCCTCGACCTGCTTGAGTCCGGCGATGATCGTCGCAACATCGTCCTTCGTCAGGATGCCCGTCTCGGCCAGCATCGCGGCATGCGCGAGCGAACCGCGGATATCCTGCCGCCAGAGCTTCTTGTCGAAATCGATGGAGGCATTGATCTCCTCCATGATGGCGCCGGGACCTGTGGCGAAACGCCCACCCCACATGCGATTGCTCACGACGGTCTTTCCTGCTTTTGAGGACGCACGATGACGTCTGGAAAAAAGATCGGACTGGCCCTCGGGGTCGTGGCGGTGCTCGGCCTCGCTGGCGTTGCGGCCTTCTACCCCGTGATGGGCGATGCCGGCAACGGATCATGCAGCGCGGCACGCACGACCGCAGCGCGCATGGCGCCGCTCGTGAAGGGCGAGGTCGCGGCCATCGAGATGCGCACGCGCCCGCAAGCCGCTCCGGAGCTCTCCTTCACCGGCCCGGACGGGCAGCCGATGACGCTCGCCTCCCTCAAGGGCAAGACGCTGCTCGTCAATCTCTGGGCAACCTGGTGCGCGCCCTGCCTGAAGGAGATGCCGTCGCTCGACGCGCTGCAGAAAGAGATGGGCGGGCCGGACTTCGCCGTGGTTGCGATCAACATCGACACGCGCAATCTCGACAGGCCGAAAACCTGGCTCGCCGACAACAAGGTGAGCACCCTGCCCTATTACGCGGACCCGCAGGCCGGCGTGTTCCAGGCGCTGCGCGCCGCCTACAAGGTCGAGGGCATGCCGGTGAGCCTGATCGTCGACAAGGCCGGCTGCGAACTCGGCATCATCCAGGGCCCTGCCGACTGGGCGAGCGCGGATTCGAAGGCGCTGATGGCGGCGGCGATCGGACGCTAGAACCAAAGCGCCGATGGGTCGGCCTCTGCCCTTTGGTCAAACCGCCACAATCGACCTCTAGCGAGGACGGCGTCATTCGCCCGATCTCGCCATGGCGCCCGCATGCGCCCCAAAGAGGTATTGCCGATGAGCCTGACCGCCTGCGCCCAGCCTTCCCCGTTACGTCGTCCCCGTTTTGCCCGCCCCCGCCGCCTGCTTGCCGCCGCGCTCCTGGCCCTGCTGCCGGCGCAAGTAGGCCTCGCCCAGGAGCGCGTCGCTGTTCCCGGCACCAGCGTCAGCCTCGTGCCGATGAAGAGTTTCGTGCCGGCCTCGCGCTTCGCCGGTCTGGAAAGCGAGGACCTTCAGGCCTCGCTCGTGGTCGTCGAGATGCCGGCTGTCGCACATCCCGAGATCTCGAAGATCTTCGCCGACCTCAACACCGCCAAGACCAATTTCGCCAAGCAGAACGTATCGATCGCGACGCTCGACCAGCTCAAGCTCGCCGCCGGCGAGAGCATCCCGCTCGCCACCGGCAAGCAGACCATGGGCGCTGTCCGCTTCGACAAATGGATTGCCCTGCTCAAGGGCCCGCGCACCGTGCTGCTGACCGTGCAGGCGCCGGAGACGACCAAGCTCAAGGCGCAGGACGTGCGGGCGATGATCACGACGGTCTCGCTCGGCGCCGAGCCCACCCTGGAGCAGAAACTCGACGCCCTGCCCTTCCGCATCCGCCCGAGCGAGCCGTTCCGCGTCGTCGACACGTTCGGCGGGCTCGGCGTGCTGATGACCGTCGGCCCGCAGGACACCGATCCGAAGAGCGAGCAGCCGATGCTGATCGCGAGCTACCAGACCAGCGGCCAGCTCGGCCAGAACCAGCTCGGCGAAGCCGCCGAACGTCTCCTCAAGACCACGCGAGGCTATGAGAACGCCGAGATCGCACGCCGCGACGAGGTCCGCTTCGCCGGCTCCGACGGCCTGCTCTTCAGCGGCACCCATGAGGTCTCGGGCGCGCGGAAGCGCTTCGTCCAGTACATGTCGATCGGCCCGAACGCGCGCTTCCTGCGCCTGATCGCGTCAGTGGACGAGGCCCGCTTCGCCTCCCTGGAACCGGCCATCAAGGCGGTCGCGGAGAGCGCGAGCTTCGCAGCGAGCCGCTGATCCTCGCCTCGGCCGCCGTGCGGAGATCCCGCGCAGCGGCCGGGCAATCAGCGGACATGATCCTGCGCATCAGGAGAATGCGCTGGTCCAAAGTCGATCACGGCACCATCCTGCGCCCATCAGCCTGCAAGCGGAGGATCGACCGGCCATGCTGCAACTGCGCCCGAACTGCGAATGCTGCGACCGCGATTTGCCGCCGGACGCGCGCGATGCCCTGATCTGCAGCTTCGAATGCACCTTCTGCGCCGATTGCGCGGAGCACCGCTTCAAGGGCGCCTGCCCGAACTGCGGCGGCGAACTCGTGCGGCGGCCTATCCGGCCTGCCGACAAGCTCGCGAAAAACCCGCCCCTTGCGGAGCGGGTTCGAAAGCCTCACCCGGAATGCACGGCGACCTGACGGGCGCCGCGCTTTCCGAAGTCGCGCGCCTCAGCTCGCCTGCTTCACCACGATGCCCTTCTCCTGGAAGAGCTGCTGAAGTTCGCCGGCCTGGAACATCTCGCGGGTGATGTCGCAGCCACCCACGAACTCGCCCTTGACGTAGAGCTGCGGGATCGTCGGCCAGTTCGAATAGGCCTTGATGCCCTCGCGGATCTCCTGATCCTCCAGCACGTTCACGCCCTTATAGGGCACGCCGACATAGTTGAGGATCTGCACGACCTGGCCGGAGAAGCCGCACATCGGGAACTGTGGTGTGCCCTTCATGAAGAGCACAACGTCCTCGGACTTCACCTCCGCATCGATGCGGGCATTCACGTCGCTCATGGTCAAATCTCCCGGGGCGGGTTCAAGGCCCGCCGGATGGATATCGTCTAATCTTGGGGAACGCTCGTCGTCAGCGCAAGGGCGTGCAGCACGCCGCCCATGTTCCCCTGAAGCGCGGCATAGACCATCTGGTGCTGCTGCACCCGGGTCTTACCCTTGAAGGCGGCCGAGCTGACCGTCGCAGCATAGTGGTCGCCGTCGCCGGCCAGATCCTTGATCTCGACCGCCGCATCCGGCAGCGCCGCCTTGATCATGCGCTCGATCTCGTGCGCGTCCATCGCCATGGTCTGAACTCCTCAGGCCGCCTTGCCGGCCATGTAGGACGGCAGCCAGTCTTCATGGATCTTGCGCAGATCGGCGATCGCCAGCGCCGGCTCGCCCGGCAGGCTGAGCGCCGCGCCGCCGGTGCGGCCGAGCTTCAGCGCCGGGACGCCGGCTGCCTTGGCATCGGCCAGAACCGCATCGGCCTGGGCGGCGGGAACCGTCAGGACATAGCGCGCCTGGTCCTCGCCGAAGAGCGCGGCATGGGCCGGGCCGGCCGGCAGCGCCTCGATGGTGGCGCCGATGCCCTTCGCCATCGCCATCTCGGCGAGAGCGACGGCGAGGCCGCCGTCGGACAGGTCATGGCAGGTCGTCACCTTGCCGGCCGTGATCAGCCCGCGCACGAGATCGCCATTGCGGCGCTCGATGGCGAGGTCGACCGGCGGCGGCGCACCCTCTTCGCGCCCGCAGACGGTCGCGAGATAGGCGCTCTGGCCGAGCCAGCCCTGCGTCTCGCCGATCAGGATGATCGCCTCGCCCTCGGCCTTGAAGGCGATGGTGGCATGCTTCGTCACATCGGCCATCACGCCGACGCCGCCGATGGTCGGGGTCGGCAGGATCGAGACGCCATTGGTCTCGTTGTAGAGCGAGACGTTGCCGGAGACGACCGGGAAGTCGAGCCCCTTGCAGGCCTCGCCGATGCCACGGACACAGCCGACGAACTGGCCCATGACTTCCGGCTTCTCGGGGTTGCCGAAGTTCAGGTTGTCGGTGATGGCGAGCGGCGTCGCGCCGACGGCCGTGAGATTGCGCCAGGCTTCCGCCACCGCCTGCTTGCCGCCCTCGAAGGGGTCGGCCTCGCAATAGCGCGGCGTCACATCGGCGGTCATGGCGAGGCCCTTCGGCCCGTCCTCGATGCGGATCACGCCGGCGTCGCCACCGGGCGTCACCGCCGAATTGCCGAGGATCAGCGTGTCGTACTGCTCCCAGATCCAACGCTTGGAGGACAGATCCGGCGAGCCGATCAGCGTCTTCAGCGCCTCGGCATTGCCGCAGGGCGGGGCCACGTTCTCAGCCGCGATGCGCTGCTGCAGCGGGGTCTCGATCCAGGGCCGATCATATTCCGGAGCCTCGTCGCCGAGCTCCTTGATCGGCAGGTCGGCCATCGTCTCGCCCTGATGCTTCACGACGAAGCGGAGCGTGTCGGTGGTGTGGCCGATAACCGCGAAGTCGAGCCCCCACTTCTTGAAGATCGCCTCGGCGGCGTCCTCATGGCCGGGCTTGATCACCATGAGCATGCGCTCCTGGCTCTCCGACAGCATCATCTCGTAAGCGCTCATGCCCTCCTCGCGGCAGGGCACCTTGTCGAGATCGAGCTCGACGCCGAGATCGCCCTTGGCGCCCATCTCGACAGCCGAGCAGGTCAGGCCGGCGGCGCCCATGTCCTGGATCGCGTCGACATGGCCGGCGGCCATGATCTCGAGGCAGGCTTCGAGCAGGAGCTTCTCGGCGAAGGGGTCCCCGACCTGCACGGTCGGGCGCTTCTCCTCCGACTTCTCGTCGAATTCGGCCGAGGCCATGGTCGCGCCGTGAATGCCGTCGCGGCCGGTCTTGGATCCCAGATAGACGATCGCCTTACCGACGCCGGAGGCCTTGGCGTAGAAGATCTCGTCGGCCTTCGCGATGCCGACTGCCATGGCGTTGACGAGGATGTTGCCGTCATAGCGCGTGTGGAAGCCGGTGGCGCCGCCGACATTCGGCACGCCGAAGGAATTGCCGTAGCCGCCGATGCCCGCAACGACACCCGAGACGAGGTGGCGGGTCTTCGGGTGCTCCGGATCGCCGAAGCGCAGCGCATCGAGCACAGCGATCGGCCGCGCGCCCATGGTGAAAACGTCACGCAGGATGCCGCCCACACCCGTCGTCGCGCCCTGATAGGGCTCGATGAAGGACGGATGGTTGTGGCTCTCCATCTTGAAGACGATTGCCGTGCCGTCGCCGATATCGATGACGCCGGCATTCTCGCCCGGCCCCTGGATCACCCATGGGGCCTTGGTCGGCAGCGTCTTCAGATGGATCTTCGAGGATTTGTAGGAGCAGTGCTCGTTCCACATCGCCGAGACGATGCCGAGCTCCGTGATCGTCGGCTCGCGGCCAATCAGATGCAGGAAGCGCTGATACTCATCGGGCTTCAGGCCGTGCTCGGCGACGAGCTGCGGGGTGATCTTGGTATCGTTCGGAATCACGGGCTCAGGGTTCCTGGCGGTCCGGCGAGGGGGATTGAGGCGACATAGCTTGCCTACGCGCGCGATACAACGCATTCCCGCCCTGCGCGCAGCCCTCAGCGCTGGATGGCGGTCAGCGCGGCCCTCAGCGCATCCGGAATCGTCACGGGCTTCTGCCCGGCGCGCTGCACATAGACATGGGTGAAGCGGCCTTGCGCCGCCGCCTGCTCTCCGCCCTGCTTGAAGATGCCGATGCGATAGGTGACGGAGCTGTTGCCGAGCCGCTCGACCGCGATTCCGGCCTCGACGGTTTCGGGAAAGGCAACGCTCTCGAAATAGGTGCAACCCGTCTCGACCACGAGGCCGACGATCTCGCTCGTCGCGGGATCGAGAAAGCCGTTCTCGATTAGCCAGGCGTTCACCGCCGTGTCGAACCAGCCATAATAGACGACGTTGTTGACGTGGCCGAAGACGTCATTGTCGTGCCAGCGCGTCGGGATGTCGCGGAAGACGCGGAAATCGCCCCGCATCAGGCGAGGCTGTCTCTCGCTCATCCCTCGCCCCCCGGCTTCTCGCCCGTCCCGACCTCGCGCACGCCGAGCGCATCAGCCAGACGGGCCTTGGCCGAGCCCGGGCGCAGCGGCTTCTGCTGGCTCTCATGTGGCGCCCAGCCGGAAACCCAAACGAACTCGAAGGTCGCCGGCAGCCGCCCATCGGGATCGGCAAAGCGCTCGGCATAAAGCGCCGCGGCGCGCAGCAGCGTGTCGCGGCGGAGCGGCGCCTTGCGCCGCGCCACCAGCGCATTGGCCCAGCCCATCGCCTTCAGATCGCGGAACAGGCCGAAGGCGTCGCGATAGCGCACCGTCACGACCTCGCTGTCCACGACCGGCAATGCGAAGCCGGCGCGTTGAAGCAAGCTGCCGAGATCGCGCAGATCGGCGAAGGGCGCGACGCGCGGGCTGACGCCGCCTGTCGTCTCGCTTTCGGCCTCGAGCAGCGCCTGCCGCAGCTCCTGCAGGGAACGCCCGCCCAGCAGGCACCCCATGAACAGCCCGTCGGGCTTCAGCGCCCGCTTGATCTGGACGAAGGCACCCGGCAGGTCGTTGACGCCATGCAAGGCGAGCAGCGAGACGGCGAGATCGAGAGAGCCGGCCGCGAAGGGCAAGGCTTCCAGATCGCCGACGAGATCGGCGCCGGCGCCCTCCGCCTCCGCCATGCGCAGCGTGGCCTTGGCTTTCGCGGCGATGATGGCGTCGGTGACCGGCAGCGGCGTGCCGAGATCGGCCGCCAGCACGAATTCGCGCAGCACGGCGCCGAGGCGCTCTTCCAGATCCCCCGCCGCGCGCTGCAGCAGGAAATCGGGATAATCCCCGGCGACCGCGCGCTTGAGCCGCGAACGGCCGAGCGTGCGGTCGAAGACCAGGCTCTGATCGCTCAACCGCGTCTCCCTGACGCTCTGTCCGACTCAGCGTTCCAGCAGGCGCTCGATCTCGGCGCGAAGATCCGGGCCAAGATCGTCACGGTCGAGCGCATAGGCGATGTTCGCCGTGAGGAAGCCGATCTTCGAGCCGGTGTCGTAGATGTCGCCGTCGAAGCGCACGGCATGGAACGGCTCCTGCCGCGACAGGGCGATCATCGAATCGGTGAGCTGGATCTCGCCACCCGCGCCCTTCTCCTGATGGGCCAGCAGGTTGAAGATCGTCGGCTGCAGGATGTAGCGGCCGGTGATGTGGAGATTGGACGGAGCCGTGCCCTTGGCCGGCTTCTCGACCATCTTGGTGATCTTGGAGACCTTGGCGTTGACATCCTGGACGCCGACGATGCCGTACTGATGCGTCTGGTCCTCAGGCACCGGCGCGACCGCGATGTGGTTGCCGCCATGCTGCTTGAAGGCGTCGATCATCTCGGCGAGGCAGCCCTTGCCATGGCTGTAATGCAGCATGTCCGGCAGCAGCAGCGCGAAAGGCTCGTCGCCGACGATCTCGCGCGCGCACCACACCGCATGGCCGAGGCCGAGCGGCGCCTGCTGGCGGGTAAAGCTGGTCGCGCCCGCAAGCGGCAGATCGGCCTTCAGCGCCTCGAGTTCCTTGACCTTGTTGCGCTTCGCAAGCGTGTCGTCGAGCTCGTAGGACATATCGAAATGGTCTTCGATCACCGCCTTATTGCGGCCGGTGACGAAGATGAAATGCTCGATGCCGGCGGCGCGCGCCTCGTCCACCACATGCTGCACGACCGGACGGTCGACGATGGTGAGCATTTCCTTGGGAACCGCCTTGGTGGCGGGCAGGAAGCGGGTGCCGAGTCCGGCGACGGGAAGAACGGCCTTGCGGATGCGATTCGTCATGAAAAATCCATTGGGCGCGGCAGCCTGAGTCGCAGGCAGGCAGTGGCAGGACTCGCCGGATCAATTGTCATCGAAACCGGCGATGGGATGTTATTAGCTGACAAGCCTTGAAAACCCGTCAACGTTTTTCGGGGATAAGCGGGCTTCCCGACAAAGATGAGGCAAGGAACGCAATGGCGGTATTGGTTTCCGGCGGGGCCGGCTACATCGGCAGCCACATGGTGCTCGAGCTGCTCGATCGGGGCGAGAAGGTCGTGGTGCTCGACAATCTCTCGACCGGCTTCTGGTGGGCGGTGCCGCCCGAGGCGGTCTTCGTTCAAGGCGACATCGGCAACCAGGAATTGGTCGAGGGCCTGATCGGCGAGTATGAAATCACGGAGATCGCTCATTTCGCCGCCAAGATCGTGGTTCCGGAATCGGTCAGCGACCCATTGGGCTACTATTTCAACAATACCGTGAAGACGCGTGCGCTGATCGAAAGCGCCGCGCGCAAGGGCGTGAAGCACGTCATCTTCTCCTCCACGGCAGCGGTCTATGGCGAGCCTGATGTCTCGCCCGTGCCGGAGGAGATCACGCTCAATCCGATCAATCCCTATGGCCGCTCCAAGCTGATGAGCGAGTGGATGCTGCAGGACGCGGCGAAGGCGCATGGCTTCAGCTATGTCGCGCTGCGCTATTTCAACGTCGCCGGCGCCGATCCGAAGCTGCGCTCCGGCCAGTCCTCCCCGAACGCGACCCATCTCATCAAGGTCGCGAGCCAGGCGGCGCTGGGCCAGCGCGACGGCCTGACCGTCTTCGGCACCGACTATGCGACGCCGGACGGCACCTGCGTGCGGGACTATATCCACGTCACCGACCTCGCCCGCGCGCATCTCGCCGCGCTCGACTATCTGCGCAACGGCGGATCAAGCACGACGCTGAACTGCGGCTATGGCCGCGGCTATTCGGTGAAGCAGGTCGTCGAAGTGGTGAAGAAGGTCTCCGGGGTCGATTTCCCCGTGACCCTCGCCGGCCGTCGCGCCGGCGATCCCGGCTCCCTCGTCGCCAAGGCGGACCGCATCCGCGAGCTGGGCTGGCAGCCGGAGCACGACGACCTCGAGGAGATCGTCGGGCAGGCACTCGCCTGGGAAGAGAAGCTCAGGACACGCAACGCCTCGGCCTGAGCCCGGAGCATCAGACCGAAAAATGGGAGCCATTTTTCGGAAGGATCTGATGCTGGAACAATGAGTCCGGCCGTCAGGAGTTGGCAGGCTCCACGGCCGGCTCGCCCACGGCGATCACGGTCAGGCGCTTGACGTCGCCGGAGCGCGTCGTCCAGTCGATCGAGCGCTCCGCGGCCATGCCGATCAGCGCGACGCCGATCGGCGTCATGACCGAGACGCGGTGCTTCTCGATATCCGCGTCCTGCGGCCAGACGAGCGTGACGGTGGCCTCCCGGCCGGTGCTCTCGTCGCGATAGACGATCTCGCTGCCGATCCGGGCATGGTCCAGCGAGACGCGTCCCTCGGGCAGGATGCGGGCGCGGTCGAGCTCGCGGGTCAGCTCGGCGGCGAGATCGGGCATCGAGTTGACCGCGCCGGCCGCGATCCGGCTCAGCATGGCGTGGTCGGCGGCAGTGACGGTGATGGCGGGACGCGACGGCGTCCGGGTGCTGGCAATGGCCATGGTTTTGTCTTTCGTCGAAAAGCCCCGGGCGCGACCGGCGAACGCATCGCCGCAGCCGCAAGGCAGGGGTCCGGATGGGATTCGTTTGGAGGTGTAGGCGCTCCCCGAGCCGGAGGCGCCAAGCGCGACAGGCCCGGGGCTAGAAGCCCGCGATGAGGTTGCCCGAGCGGTGCAGACCGCGGCAGAACGAGAAGGCGCTGTGCATCTGACAAGCCTCGGGCAATGGCTGCCGCTTGTCAAATCGGAGCCCTTTTCGACGGCTCGCGGCGGATTTAACCTTAGGTTAACCTTGTTCGGGCGCTTTGGAGATGCTTCCATCCACGCCTCTTCCGGGAGAACCCATGCGCCTGTCCGTCGTCGCAGCCTCGATCCTGATCGGCCTCGCGCCCGCTCTGGCGCAGACCACCGGCTCGATCAATGTGACGGGAGCCCATGCGCGCACCGCGCAGCCTGCCGGCGCATCGGCGACGCCGGCGAGCGCCTCCTTCGACATCTTCCTGCAACGGCTCTGGCCGCTCGCCCAGGCTCGCGGCATCTCGCGCTCGACCTTTGATCTCGCCTTCCGCGGCGTCACGCCGGACCCGTCCATCGTGGCGCTGACGAAGAAGCAGGCGGAGTTCAGCGCGCCGATCTGGAGCTATCTGCAGAACGCTGTCGGTGGCGGGCGCATCGACCGCGGCCGTGAGGCGGCGGAGCAGCACGCCTCCGTCCTTGCCCATGTCGAAGCCCGCTATGGCGTGCCGAAGGAGATCGTCCTCGGCGTCTGGGGAATGGAAACCAATTACGGCTCCTTCAAGGGCAACAAGGACGTCATCCGCTCGCTAGCGACGCTGGCCTCGATCGGCTATCGCGGCGACTTCTTCCGTGACGAATTGCTGACCGCGCTGGAGCTGATCCAGAAGGGCCATGCCGAGCGTGACGAGCTCAAGGGCTCCTGGGCCGGCGCGATGGGCCACACCCAGTTCATGCCGTCGAGCTACATGAAATATGCCGTCGACTGGACCGGCGACGGCCATGCCGACATCTGGAGCTCGACCAGCGACGCCATTGCCTCCACCGCCAATTACCTCAAGGGCTATGGCTGGGTGCCCGGCCTGCCCTGGGGCATTGAGGTGACGCTGCCGGCAGGCTTCGACCACCGCTTGAACAAGGCAGGCTTCGCCGCCTTCAGCGCCGCCGGCGTGCGCCGTGCCGACGGCCGTGGCCTGCCCTCCTCGGGCGAGGCCCGCCTGTTCTATCCCGCCGGCCATACCGGCCCGGTGATGCTCCTGACCGCCAATTTCGACGTCATCAAGAAATACAACTCCTCGGATGCCTATGCGCTCGCCGTCGGCCATCTCGGGGACCGCATCATGGGCCGCTCCGCCATCCAGGCGGCCTGGCCGGTCAAGGCCGCCCGCCTCGACATGGCCGGCACCAAGGATCTGCAGCGCCGGCTCAAGGCACTCGGTCTCTACGACCACGACGCCGACGGCCGTATCGGCACCGGCACCCGCGAGGCCGTCCGCCGCTACCAGATCAGCGCCGGCGAGATCGCCGACGGCTACCCGACGCCGGCCCTGCTCGCGAGACTGCGCACCAAGCGCTGACTTGCAGGGCGCTGACTTGCAAATCCATCCGCCCTATACTGCGCATGGGATGGGCCGCTGATCGGATGGCTTGATGCGTCTGCGCTCGCTCGCCACGGTTCTGTTTGCCGCCTGCCTGCTGCTGCTCACCGGCGGGCCGGTTTCGCTCGCCCAGCAATGGTACTGGACGCAGCAGCCACCGCCGCAACAGCGCCAGCAGAGATACGTGCAGCAGCCGCCACCGCAGCAGCGCAACATCTTCCAGTTCCTCTTCGGGCAGACGCCGCCGCAGCCACGCGTCTATCAGCAGCCGCGCCAGCGCGTCGTCGCGCCGCCGCCCGTGCGCCGCCGGCAGGCCCCTGTCATCGTTCGCGACGATCCAGTCGTGCCGAAGGTCGATGTCGCGCACCATATTCTGGTGATGGGGGACTCGCTCGGTAATCTGCTCGCGGACGGGCTGGACGATGCCCTCGAGGATCGGCCCGACGTCGAGGTCGTCCACAAGGCGAAGCCGGATTCCGGCCTCGTCCGGAACGACTTCTACGACTGGCCGAAGGCGGTCTCCGAGATCCTGGCCAGCGATCAGAAGGTCAGCCTCGGCGTCATGCTCGTCGGCCTCAACGATCGCCAGCCGCTGCGCGAGGGCGACACCGTCCACGAGCCGCTGAGCCCGCGCTGGCTGGAGCTCTACCGCGCCCGTATCGACGCTATCGCCGAGGCCTTCGCGGCGAAGCGTATCGCATTGATCTGGGTCGGCGCGCCGCCGGTGCAGAACCCCCGTCTCTCGGCCGATTTCGTCACCTTCAACGAGCTCTATCGCCAGCGCGTCGAGCTGGCCGGCGGGCAATATGTCGATCTATGGGGCGGCTTCGTCGATGCCGAGAACCGCTACACCGCGATGGGGCCGGACGTTTCCGGCCAGCCGGTGCGGCTGCGCCTCGGCGACGGCATTCATTTCACCGCAGCCGGCGCCCGCAAGGCCGCGCACTTCGTCGATCTCGTGATCCGGCGCATCATCGAGGCCGCGCCGCCGGGCAGCGTCATTGCCCTGCCCGCTCCCTCGGAAAGCGGCGCGCCGGCGCCTTCGCAACCCAACAACGTCGAACGCATGATCGACCAGATGGTCTCGGGCGTGCCGTCGGCGATCGGCCTGAGCCCTGCGCTCCAGGCGCGGCCGCTGGCAGGAGCGATCCAGCCGTTGACCGGCCAGGTGCCTGCACCGGGCCAACCGCTCCTCGCCTCGATCAGCGAGGCACGCGGCCGCGGCGACGGCGCGGCCCAGCTGGAGCGCACCTTCGGCCAGGGCATCGCGCCCAATCCGGTGCCCGGCCGGCTGGACGATTATCGCTGGCCGAAGTGAAGCCCGTCAGTTCCGCGCGATCTGCCCCAGGAGCTCGCGCAGGCTGCACGCATCGGCGGCGTGGCGCCCCATCCCCGGTGAGACGGCGGCCGGGACGCCCGCGAGCGCGGCATGCATGGCTTCCTTGGGCGTCACGCCGAACTCCTTCTTGAAGGAGCGGCTGAAGCTCGATGGATCCGTGAAACCCAATCCCTCGGCAATGGAAGCGACCGGACGGAAGCTGGTGTTGTTCGACAATTCCAGGAAGCAGCGCTTCAGCCGCCGCTTCTGGATATAGCTTTTCACGCCCCCTTCGCTTTCGAGCAGGCGATAGAGCTGCGAGCGCGACATCGCGGCTTCGCGGCACAGGAAATCGGGCCCCAGGGCGCTACGGTGCAGATTGTTGTCGACGATCCGTCGCACGGTTTCCTTGCGCGCCACAGTGAGCGGCGCCGAACCGAAGGCTTCGTGCTCCGGAGAGGGAGCGAGACAGGCGAGCAGCATCCCGCGAACCGCGATCCGCAAATTCGGCAGGTCCGCCTCGGCCAAGCCCGAAGCGTTGCGCGCCAGCAGGCCGATGAACTCCGCCAGGAGCCGCCCCATCGCATCGCTCAGCGGCCGGCCCTCCGCCGGCTCGAACACGGCCGACAGTTCGGAAAAGCTGTCGCGCGGCAGATAGAGCTGCAGCCGGTCGTCCTCCTCCCGCAGGCTGACGATCGGGCGGCCGAACGATGCGACAAAGGGCGTGTTGGCCGGCACGTCGATCGAGCCCAGCCGGCCGGCCTCGCCGAAAGTCCGCTGGTGGCCGATGGCAAGACCCCAATGGTCGACGGGGTTGCGTCGAACCAGACCCGGCGTGCGCAGCGCGCGCAACTTCGGTGCCCGGACCCGGCTCAGCCCGAAGCCGCCAAGATTCCAGGTCTCGCTGGTCGCAGCGAAACCTTGCCGCGGATCGTCGACCTCGACGTCGAAGACGGTGTCGAACCAGCCACGCCAAGCATCGAGCTGCTCCGCTTTCGGGAGACCCAGCGTCGTAAAGATAACCGGTGTCATATGACTGAACGGAATTGGAAGAGATGAGCCGCATGCATCTCACTCCGGCAACCACGTCAAGTATTTATTTGTATCCGGCGAAGCGATGCAAACTTTTGAGGCAATTCACTTGCTCGCTTCCGCCGTGATCACAATAGCGGCACTCCCCTTTCCGGAAGGCAATATCAAGCGGAATCCAGATCCGGTCATCGGACGGCCGCCCGACATCGACACGCGCGCGGCAGGAGATGGAAATGACGATCCATCTCCTTGTTATCACACCGCATTGCCCCAAAGGCGGCCTCCGCCTTTCGGGCTCGATGCGACAGCCGGCGACCGGCCGGTTGGGCGAAGATCTCCTGCCGGAAAGATCAACCCGACATCAACCTGTCGAACACCGGCGTGGGGTCGTCGATCTCGACCAGCCGCTTCCCAGCGATGACCCAGAACCGGGTTGCAGCTGCAAGGACGAAGGCGCGATCGTGGCTGACCATCAAACACGCCGCGCCATGCTCGACGAGCTCTCGCTCCAGCATGTCCTGCCCCTCGATATCGAGATGATTAGTCGGCTCATCGAGGAGGTAGAAGTTCGGCTGCGCCAGCCGCAGCAGCAACATCGCCAACCGCGCCCTCTGCCCGCCGGACAGGCGCGCAGTCGGCGCCACCTGGGCCAGCGCATCGATGCCGGCGCCGGCGAGCAGCGTCCGCGCCAGCTGGTCCCCGACATCGCTTGAGCCTTTGACCGCGCCCCACGGCGTCGGCCAGCTGTCGAGCTGCGACAATCCCTGGTCCGAATACCCGGCCTTCAGGCTCGCCGCCGCCCGGATGTCCGGATCGGCGCCATCGCATGCGGCCTTCAACCGCGCGACGAGGCGCGTTTTGCCACTGCCATTCGGCCCCAGCAGCGCGACACGATCCCCCTTCTCGACCCAGAGCGGGCCGGCGCGGAAAAGCAGGCTTCCATCCGGCGCGGCGACCGTAGTCTCCCTGATCGAGATCAGGGCCTTGGCGTGGGTCCCGCTGTTGGCGAGCCGGATCGCACCGGCGGAGTACTCCTTATGTGCAGGCCGGGCGCTTTCCTCCAGCTTGTCGGCGCGCTCCGACAATTGCTTGGTCTTGACCACGAGCAGGTCCGAGCCGGAGTTGATGCCGATGTTCTTGAGCTTGGCGGCCTGCTGCCGCAGCGCCCGCACCTTGCGCATGTCGTTCTCGAACTGGCGGCCGCGCGCCGTGTCGCGCTCTTCCAGAGCCTCAAGCGCGCGCGAATAGGGCAAGGCGAAATCGACGCTCTCCGCCGGTCGAAGGAACAGCGTGCGCGTGCTGACATCATCGAGAAAAGCGCGATCATGGCTCGCTGCAACCACTGCGCAGTCGCGCGGCAGGGCAGCAAGGAACCGCTCCAACACGCCGATCCGTTCGAGATCGAGATGGTTGGTCGGTTCGTCGAGGAGCAGCAGATCGGGCTCGATCACGGCCGCCCGCGCCAGCAGCATCGTCCGCTGCCAGCCGCCTGAAAGCGCGCCGACCGTGCGATCCCGCAAGCTCTCATCGACGGCGAGATCGTCCAGCAGGACATCGACCCGCCAGCTCTCGCTCTCGGCCGTCTCGGCGTCGAGCGCGCTGCGCACGGCCTCGAACAGGCTCATCGGCAGGAGAGACGCGGGCGGGTCCTGCGGCACGAAGGCCGTGACGAGGCCCCGCGCCCGGGTGATGGTGCCGGAACTCGAGTCCTCCTGCCCGGCAAGGATGCGCAACAACGAGGATTTGCCGCGGCCATTGGCGGCGACGAGGCCGAGGCGGTCGCCTTTGGCGACGGCGAGGTCGAGGCCGGCGAAAAGCGGCGTGCTGCGCGCGAGCGAAAGGTCTTTCAGGGTGATGAGGGACATCGGGATCTCATGAAGTCAGGCATGCGCGCAAAGGCGCGCCGAAAAGGCTGACTATGAGACGACGATGCGCTCCTGGTCAGCCCCGCGAGGTAAAGCGCGGGGCGCAGACAGGTCCGCGGGTGCGGCAATGGAAGCGGCGGCGCGGCGCCTGCTTCCCCTTCTGGTTCGAGTTCATGCTCGGCAGCATAACGAAGTGGAGGCGGATGAACAGAGCGCCTTCGGCATGAGGGGCACATGCGCGACGCTGCCCCGGCTTGGGCGGAACCGCCTCGCGCCCGCAGGATTGATCTGAGATCGAGGAGGCGCAGCGATGCCCAGATTTGTAACGATCGGCTATGGCGACCGCTCGGGCTATGACCGGACGGCCCCTGCCGTCCGCGATGCAGCCCACGCCCAAGATACAGCCCTTGCCGCGCGCGGTGCCGTCATCGGCATCGCGGGAAGCCCGGTGCAGGTGCGCAATCCGGATGATACCGGGCCGCGCACGACGGAAGGCCCGTTCATGACCTCGGCCCTGCCCATCGCCGGCTTCGCGATCATCGAGGCCGCGGATATGGCGGAGGCCATCGACCTCGTTTCCCGCGTGCCTTGCGCCGTGGCGCATGGCGTCGTCGAGATCTGGCCGCTGGAAGAACCGGGGCGGTCCTGAACCCGGCCCGATGCGGCGCCGGTTAGACCGGCAGGATGGTCGAGCCCATCAGGTCCTTGTCGATGGAATGCGCGGCCTGGCGGCCCTCGCGGATCGCCCAGACGACGAGCGACTGGCCACGGCGCATGTCGCCCGCGACATAGACCTTGTCGGTGCTGGTCTTGTAGTCGCGATCATTGGCGACGACGTTGGCGCGCTTGTCCACCACCGCGCCGGATTGCGCGATCATGCCTTCGATCAGCGAGCCGGCGAAGCCGATGGCGAGGAAGCAGAGGTCGGCCTGCAGCACGAATTCGGTGCCGGCGATGGGCTTGCGCTTCTCGTCGACGCGCACGCACTTCACGCCCGTGAGCCGCCCGTTGCGGCCCTCTAGCCCGAGCGTCGCCGCCTGGAACTCGCGCTCGGCGCCCTCGGCCTGCGAGGAGGAGGTGCGGAACTTCGTCGGCCAGTAAGGCCAGACCGTCAGCTTGTCCTCCAGCTGCGGCGCCATCGGGCGGATGTCGAGCTGCGTCACCGAGAGCGCACCCTGCCGGAAGGCCGTGCCGACGCAGTCCGACGCCGTGTCGCCACCGCCGACCACCACGACATGCTTGCCGGCCGCCAGGATCGGCTCGATGCCGGTCATATCCTCACCGCCGACCCGCTTGTTCTGCTGGGTCAGGTAGGGCATCGCGTAATGCACGCCGGCGAGATTGGTGTCCGGCAGGCCGGGATCGCGCGGAGCCTCCGCGCCGCCCGTCATCAGCACCGCATCATGCTCTGCCGTGAGCGTGGCGAAGGGCAGCGTCACGCCGACATTGACGTTGTAGTGGAAGATGACGCCTTCGGCCTCCATCTGCTTCACGCGACGGTCGATGTGCTTCTTTTCCATCTTGAAGTCGGGGATGCCATAGCGCAGCAGGCCGCCGGCCCGCGCTTCCCGCTCATAGACATGCACGTCGTGCCCGACACGGGCGAGCTGCTGCGCCGCCGCCATGCCCGCCGGGCCGGAGCCGACGATGGCGATGCGCTTGCCGGTCCGCTTGGCCGGGATTTCGGGCGCGATCCAGCCTTCCTGCCAGCCCTTGTCGGCGATGGCCTGTTCGATCGTCTTGATCGTAACCGGCATGTTCTCGAGGTTCAGCGTGCAGGCCTCCTCGCAGGGCGCGGGGCAGATGCGGCCGGTGAACTCCGGGAAGTTGTTGGTGGAGTGGAGGTTGCGCAGCGCAGCCTCCCACCCGCCGGAAAAGACCAGCTCGTTCCAGTCCGGGATCTGGTTGTGCACCGGGCAGCCGGTCGGGCCATGGCAGAACGGGATGCCGCAATCCATGCAACGCGCCGCCTGCTTCTTGACGTCGCGCTCCTCCAGCGGGAGCGTGAACTCCCGGAAGTGGCGGATACGATCCCCGGCGAGCTGATACTTCTGCTCCTGCCGGTCGTATTCGAGAAAGCCCGTAACCTTGCCCATGCCGTTTCTCTCGCCGTGTGCCCGGGCTTGCCCGCGCGCGTGCCAATCCATGATCGCTTGACCGGGGCCCGGATCGGCCCCGGCGGGTGGCGTATCCTTATTCAGCCGCCTGCAAGGTGCGGGCCTGCTCCATCTCGCGCAGTGCGCGACGGTATTCGACCGGCATCACCTTGACGAACTTTGTGCGGTAGTCCGCCCAGTTGTCGAGGATCGTGCGGGCGCGCTGCGAACCGGTATAGGTGAAGTGGTTCGTCAGCATCTGCATCAGGCGCTCGTCGTCGTGGCCGGACATGTTGGTCATGTCGATGCGGCCCTTGTGCTCGAGATCGCCGCCATGATGGTGCAGCCGCTCCATCAGCTCCTCTTCCTCCTCGACAGGCTCCAGATCGACCATCGAGAGGTTGCAGCGCGACTTGAAGGTGCCGTCCTCGTCCAGCACATAGGCGATGCCGCCCGACATGCCGGCCGCGAAGTTGCGCCCCGTCTGGCCGATCACCGCGACGACGCCGCCGGTCATGTATTCGCAGCCATGGTCGCCCGTGCCTTCCACCACCGCGATGGCGCCGGAATTGCGGACGGCGAAGCGCTCGCCGGCCACGCCCCTGAAATAGGCCTCGCCCGAGATCGCGCCGTAGAGCACCGTGTTGCCGACGATGATCGAGCGCTCGGGCACAGCCTTGGCTGCCGGGTCCGGCCGCACGATCAGCTTGCCGCCGGAGAGGCCCTTGCCGACATAGTCGTTGGCCTGGCCGGTCAGCTCCACCGTCACGCCCGCGGCCAGGAAGGCCGCGAAGCTCTGGCCGGAGGTGCCCTTCAGCTTCACCGTGATCGTGTCCTCCGGCAGGCCGGCATGGCCGTACTTCTTGGCCACCGCGCCGGAGAGCATCGCACCCGTCGAACGATCGACGTTGCAGATCGGTTCCTCGATCACGACCGGCGTGCCGGTCTCGATCGCGCCCTCGGCGGCCGCGATCAGTCTGCGGTCCAGCACCGTATCGATCGGATGCTTCTGCAATTCGACATGGCGGATCGCGATGCCGGGCAGCTCGACCTTGTGGAAGAGCTTGGTGAAGTCGAGCCCCTTCGCCTTCCAGTGGGCGATGGCATCGCGCTTGTCGAGCAGGTCCGAACGACCGACGAGTTCCTCGATCTTGGTGAAGCCCATCTCCGCCATGAGCTGGCGGACATCCTCCGCCACGAAGAAGAAGTAGTTCACGACATGCTCGGGCAGGCCCTTGAAGCGCTTGCGCAGCACCGGGTCCTGCGTCGCGACGCCGACCGGGCAGGTGTTGAGATGGCACTTGCGCATCATGATGCAGCCGGCCGCGATCAGAGGCGCGGTCGAGAAGCCGAACTCGTCGGCGCCCAGCAGCGCGCCGATGATGACGTCCCGCCCCGTGCGCAGGCCGCCATCGACTTGCAGTGCCACGCGCCCACGCAGATGGTTCAGCACCAGCGTCTGCTGCGTCTCGGCCAGGCCGATCTCCCAGGGGGAACCGGCATGCTTCAGCGAGGTCAGCGGGCTGGCGCCCGTGCCGCCCTCGAAGCCCGAGATGGTGATGTGGTCGGCGCGCGACTTGGCGACGCCGGCCGCCACCGTGCCGACGCCGATCTCGGAGACGAGCTTCACCGAGACGTCGGCTGCCGGATTGACGTTCTTCAGGTCGAAGATCAGCTGCGCCAGATCCTCGATCGAATAGATGTCGTGATGCGGCGGCGGCGAGATCAGGCCGACGCCCGGCGTCGAATGCCGGGTCCGCGCGATCTTGGCGTCGACCTTGTGGCCGGGCAACTGGCCGCCCTCGCCCGGCTTGGCGCCCTGCGCGACCTTGATCTGCATCATGTCCGAATTGACGAGATACTCGGTCGTCACACCGAAGCGGCCGGACGCGATCTGCTTGATCGCCGAGCGCTTGGAGCGGCCGTCCGGCAGCGGCTTGAAGCGGATCGCCTCCTCGCCGCCTTCGCCGGTGTTCGACTTGCCACCGATCTGGTTCATCGCGATGGCGAGCGTCTCATGCGCCTCGCGCGAGATCGAGCCGAAGGACATCGCCCCGGTGGCGAAGCGCTTCACGATATCGGCCGCAGGCTCGACGCTTTCCAGCGGCACCGGCGCACGCCCGTCATCGGCCGCCATCTTGACCTTGAACAGGCCACGGATGGTGCTCAGCCGCTCGGCATCGTCGTTCACCTGCTGGGCGAATTCCTCGTAGCGCTCCTTGGCGTTGAGGCGCACGGCGTGCTGCAGCGAGGCGACGACATCCGGCTTCCAGACATGGTCCTCGCCGCGGATGCGGTACATGTACTCGCCGCCGATATCGAGGCTGTCGCGATAGAGCGGCGAGTCGCCGAAGGCGTCGCGATGGCGGCGCAGGCTCTCCTCGGCGATCTCGTCGAGACCGACGCCCTCGATGGCCGTGCCGGTACCGAAGAAATACGCATCGACGAAGGCGTTCTTAAGCCCCACCGCGTCGAAGATCTGAGCGCCGCAATAGGACTGGTAGGTCGAGATGCCCATCTTGGACATGACCTTGAGCACGCCCTTGCCGACCGACTTGATGTAGCGCTTCACCACCTCGTCGGCATCGACCTCCTCGGGGAAGGCGCCCTGCTCGTGCTGGTCGAGCAGCGTGTCGAAGGCGAGATACGGGTTGATCGCCTCGGCGCCATAGCCGGCGAGGCAGCAGAAATGATGGATCTCGCGCGGCTCGCCGGACTCGACGACGAGGCCGACCGAGGTGCGCAGGCCCTTGCGGATCAGGTGATGGTGCACCGCCGCCGTCGCCAGCAGCGCCGGGATCGGGATGCGGTCCGGCCCGACCTGCCGGTCCGACAGGATGATGATGTTGTAGCCGCCATGCACCGCGGCCTCCGCGCGCTCGCACAGCCGCGCCACCGCGCCCTCCATGCCGGCCGCGCCCTCGCGCGCCGGATAGGTGAAGTCGATGGTCTTGGTGTCGAAGCGATCCTCGTAATGACCGATGCAGCGGATCTTCTCGAGATCGTCATTGGTCAGGATCGGCGTGCGCACTTCCAGGCGCTTGCGACGCGAGGTGCCTTCGAGGTCGAGGATGTTCGGCCGCGGCCCGATGAAGGAGAGCAGGCTCATCACCAGCTCCTCGCGGATCGGGTCGATCGGCGGGTTCGTCACCTGCGCGAAGTTCTGCTTGAAATAGGTGTAGAGCAGCTTCGACTTCAGCGAGAGCGCCGAGATCGGCGTATCCGTGCCCATCGAGCCGACGGCTTCCTGGCCGGTCACCGCCATCGGTGCCATCAGCAGGCGAACGTCCTCGGTGGTATAGCCGAAGGCCTGCTGGCGATCGAGCAGCGGCACGTCGGTGCGCGAGGCCCGCGCCTCGACCGGCGGCAGCTCCTCCAGCACGATCTGCGTGCGCTTCAGCCAGTCCTTATAGGGGTTGGCGAGGCAAAGCTGGGTCTTGATCTCGTCGTCGCCGATGATGCGCCCCTGTTCGAGGTCGATCAGCAGCATCTTGCCGGGCTGGAGGCGCCACTTCTCGACGATCTTCTCCTCCGGGATCGGCAGCACGCCGAATTCCGAAGCGAGAACCACGAGGCCATCATCCGTGACGAGATAGCGGGCCGGACGCAGGCCGTTGCGGTCAAGCGTCGCGCCGATCTGGCGCCCATCGGTGAAGGCGATCGCGGCCGGCCCGTCCCAGGGCTCCATCAGGGCGGCATGGTACTCGTAGAAGGCGCGCCGCTCCTCGTTCATCAGCGGGTTGCCGTTCCACGCTTCCGGCACGAGCATCATCATGGCGTGGGTCAGCGAGTAGCCGCCCTGAACCAGGAATTCGAGCGCGTTGTCGAAGCAGGCGGTATCCGACTGCCCCTCATAGGAAATCGGCCAGAGCTTCGAGATGTCCGAGCCGAAGAGCTCGGAATCGACGCTCGCCTGCCGCGCCGCCATCCAGTTGACGTTGCCGCGCAGCGTGTTGATCTCGCCGTTATGCGCCACCATCCGGTAGGGATGGGCGAGGCGCCAGGACGGGAAGGTGTTGGTGGCGAAGCGCTGGTGAACGAGGGCGAGCGCGCTCTCGAAACGCTCATCCTGCAGGTCCTTGAAGTAGGAGCCCAGCTGATTCACCAGCACCATGCCCTTGTAGACGATGGTGCGGCAGGACATCGAAACGGCGTAATACTCGCTCATGTCCCGGTCCTGCCCGCGATAGAGCTTGTTCGAGACCGACTTGCGCAGCACATAGACCTGCCGCTCGAACTCGTCCTCGGTCGCGAACTCTTCCGAGCGGCCGACGAAGAGCTGGCGATGCACAGGCTCGGTCTCCAGAACCGCCTTGCCGAGATCGGAATTGTCGACCGGCACGTCACGCCAGCCGAGCAGGATCATGCCCTCTTCCTCGACGGTCTGAGCGATGATCTCCTCGCAGATCGCGCGGCTCGCCGCATCGCGCGGCATGAAGAACTGCCCAATGGCGTAGAAGCCGGGCTCGGGCAGCGACATGCCGAGCTTGGCCGCCTCCTCCTTGAAGAAGCGATGCGGGATCTGGGTGAGGATGCCGCAGCCGTCGCCCAGCTTCGGGTCGGCACCGACCGCGCCGCGGTGGTCGATGTTGTGCAGGATCTGCAGGCCCTGCTGCACGATAGAGTGGCTCTTGCGGTTCTTCATGTCGGCGATGAGGCCGACGCCGCAGGAATCCTTCTCGTTGGCGGGGTCGTAGAGTCCCTGGCGGACCGGCAGGGCCGGGTCGCGCACGGCCGGAAACCGCTCGAAGCCCGAGACTTGCTCGAAGCCCTTGGCCCCGCTCGCCTTGCTCGCTGCGCTCATCGTCAAACCCCGCTTGCCGGAACCTGCTGGCGTGACGCCGGCAGGCAGACCCACAGAAATCCATCTTTCAGCCTGATGGCGAAGCCCGCAACCCTCTCCGCGCCGGCCCGTGCGCCGGCCTTCTCTGGCCGGCAGCAAGGATCGGGCCGAGTGGGTCGGCCGTTCTTCGTCGGAGGCTTGCCTGCGCTTTGGTTTCCACCGCGCCCGCGTCCTCCGCAGGCGCCTCGGGCTCGCTATCGCCCGGTCGCGCCTGTCTCAGGCCGTCGTTTTACGGACGGCGCGCGTACGATTGGCTTTGGCATCTGCAGCCTGGCCCTTCGTCATGTTCGCCTCCGTTGTCGACGGCGCTCCCCGGAGCCTATGCAGGCTTCAGGGCGGCGCGATGAAAAATGGGACAGCAACACTGTCCTATCTCGATGAATTTGACAGAATTCCAATCTGCGCACAAGCGGCGATTTGACGCCAAGGCGAAATTTTATTGCAAAATCGAATCCACCCCGGACACATCCGGCATGAAAGCAGGACTCAGACAGAACGCTTCTTGTTTTCGGGCGGCAACCCGGCAACCCGGCGCGACACGCAGCCCCGGGCGGCTTATCAGCCGCTTGGCAGGACAGCGCCCCTCGCCTAACCGTTCGGCATGGACTTCTTCAGCGACAACACCGTCGGCGCCAGCCCCAAGGTCATGGCCGCCATTGCCGCCGCGAATGACGGCTCCCTCCTCTCCTACGGCAAGGACGATTGGACGCGCCGGGTCGAGGAGCGCTTCGCCGCCCTCTTCGAGCATGAGGTCGCGGTCTTCATGGTGCTGACCGGCACGGCCGCGAACTCGCTTGCGCTGGCCAGCCTCGTCCGCCCATGGGGCGCGGTGCTCGCCCATCGCGAGGCCCATGTCTGCGAAGACGAATGCGGCGCGCCGGAATTCTTCAGCGACGGCGCCAAGCTGGTCGAGCTGCCCGGTGTCGGCGCAAAGCTGACGCCGGAAGCCGTGACCGAAGCGCTCGGCCATCTGCGCGCCGGCGATGTCCATCAGGTCCAGGCCCAGGCGATGACCATCACCCAGGCGACCGAATGCGGCACGATCTACACCCCGGCCGAGATCGCGGCGCTGAAGCAGGCGGTGGCTTCGCGTGACATCAAGCTGCACATGGACGGCGCGCGCTTTGCCAATGCGCTGGTCACGCTCGGCTGCACACCGGCGGAGATGACCTGGAAGGCGGGCGTCGACGTGCTCTCCTTCGGCGGCACCAAGAACGGCGCGCTCGCCGCCGAGGCCGTGATCTTCTTCGACCCCACCCAGGCCGAGGAGATGCAGTGGCGTCGCAAGCGCGCCGGCCAGACCCTTTCCAAGGGCCGGCTGCTCGGCGCCCAGTTCGAGGGGCTGCTCGCGGACGACCACTGGCTCGACCTCGCTCGCCACGCCAATGCACAGGCGAAGCGGCTGGCCGAGGCGGTAGTCAAAGGCTCGGAGGCTCGGCTCGCCTGGCCCTGCCAGGCCAACGAGGTGTTTCTCGTTCTGCCGCCGGGCCTGCAGCAACGCCTGAGGACAGCCGGCATCGGCTATCATCAATGGTCGGCCCGCTCGCTGCCGCCGGAAGGGCCGCTGAAAGAGGGCGAGATCGTCGGTCGCTTCGTCATGTCCTTCGCCACCAGACCCGAGGACGTCGAGCGCCTGATCGCTACAATCGCAGACTGAACCGGCGGTTTCCCTCCCGATTCCAGCCCCACACCTGCCGCATTCCCTAAGAAGACTCGTCAAGGCGACAGTTGAACTTCGAGGAAGGACGGCATGACGGACCATGCGACCACTGGCCAGCGCGCCGCGCTGATGGGCCTGCTGGTGGCCGGGGCGCTCACCGGCACGGCGGGCAGCGCCAGCGCGCAGTACTACAGCTACTTCGAAGAGGGCGACCCCTTTCCGCCCTATCGCGAGTTGCGCCAGCGCGACTACGGCTACCGCTACGCACCGCCACCGCCCTCCGTGAGGGTTGCGCCCAACGACGCGGGCCGCCACTTCGCCGCCCGCAATTACGGCCTCGCCCGGATCGATCGCTCGGTCGATCGCGGTAATATCCGCATCATCGACGGCGTGGCGTCTGACGGACGGCATCTGCGCGTGATCATCGACGCCTATTCCGGCGATCTGCTGCGGCGCATCACCCTGCCCGGCGAGCCTGCGCCCGCTCCGCGCGTCGCCCGCGTCGATCCGCGCGAGGAGCGCGCGCCGCCGCGCCCGCATCTCGTCCCCCAGCCGCCGGAACGGCCGGCCGAGCTGAAGCCGCCGGCCGAAGCCAGCGCCCCGGCCACGACCGCGCCGCCCCCGGCCGCCAAGCCGCCCGAGCCCTCGCCCGGCCCCGCCGATCCCCGGACCGGCGCCGACAAGCCGAAGCTGGTGAACCCGGACGATGTCCGCGGCATCGAGGAGGGCGAGCGCAAGCCGCCCATCGCCGCCGCGCAGCCGGCCGTTCCGGCCCCGGCACCGGTTCAGATCGAGCAGCCCGCATCGGCGGTTCCGGCGCCCCCCGCACCAGCGACCGCAGCACCGGACGTAACGATCGCCCCGGTCACGCCGCTGGAGTAGCTCGCCTCGCCGTCATTGCGAGCGAAGCGAAGCAATCCAGGGGTTCCAGAGCTCTACGTCCCCTGGATTGCTTCGTCGCTGCGCTCCTCGCAATGACGCCCCGAGCAGGCACCACAAACAAAAAAGGGCTCCCCTTGCGGGGAGCCCTCGTCGTCTCTGGTTCAAGCGCCCGCGGTTACGCGGCGACCTTGGCCTCGAGCACCTTGGCCGCGCCTGCGCCGATCGGAATCTGGCGGGGCTTCTTGGCCTCGGGAATCTCGCGGACGAGGTCGATATGGAGCAGCCCGTTCTCAAGGCTGGCGCCCGTCACCTGCACATAATCCGCAAGCTGGAAGCGGCGCTCGAAGGCGCGCGCGGCGATGCCCTGATGCAGGACTTCGCGCTTCTCGCCGTTCTCGGAGAGCTGCTTGTCACCCTTGACCGTGAGGGTGTTCTCCTTCGCCTCGATGGCGAGGTCACCCTCACCGAAACCCGCGACCGCGATGGTGATGCGGTAGGCGTTCTCGGCGGTGCGCTCGATATTATAGGGCGGGTAGGTCGGCGCGGAATCGTTGCTGGTCACCTGGTCGAGGATCGAGAACAGGCGATCGAAGCCGACGGTGGAGCGATAAAGGGGGGAAAGATCGAAATGACGCATGATGTGTCCTCCTGAGGAAGCGACAATGTCATCAGCCCGCCTCGCCTGAGCGCGGGCCTGGTTTCACTGGTGCGCACCCGGTTCCGGCCTGCGCAGAAATGATCTGGGGAGGCATTCCGCCTTTTCAAGAGCCCCCGACAACGGGCATAACAAAGGGAAATGCGACTGGCGGCTTCGAGCCGCGATGCGGAGCGCACCTTGTCCGAAGCCGCCCTGTTTCATCATCCCGACTATCCCGTGCCGGGCCATGGCAAGGTCTGGCTCGCGACCACGCGGGACGGCGCGTCGCTGCGCTTCGCAAGCTGGCACCCGACCGTGCGGCCGGCGCACGGCACCGTCGTCGTCGTGCAAGGCCGGGCCGAGTTCATCGAGCGCTACAGCGAGACGGTCGCGGAGCTGCGCCGCCGCGGCTTCCACGTCCTGACCTTCGACTGGCGCGGCCAAGGGGGCTCCCAGCGCTTCGTCGGTCGCGGGCGCAAGGGCCATGTGGGCCAGCTCAAGCACTATGAGGCCGATATCGACCTCGCCATGGCCGAGATGCGGGAGAAATTCCCGCCGCCCTATTTCGTCCTGGCCCATTCGATGGGCGGAGCCCTCTGCCTCGACGCCGCCCGCCGTGGCGCGCTGCCGGTCTCACGCCTCGTCGCCCTCGCGCCGATGCTGGCGCTGACCCTCCTCGGGCGGCCCGCGGCCGCGAGCAGGCTGGCGAGCCTGCTGTACTGGCTCGGCTTCGGGCGCTCCTTCGTGCCGGGCGGCGGCGATACCGCCATTGCGACGAAGCCCTTCGAAGGCAACCGCCTGACCAGCGACCCCGCCCGCTATGCCCGCAACGCTGCGCTTTCGGCCGCCGCGCGCGATCTCAGCATCGGCGATCCGACCATCGGCTGGGTAAGAGCCGCCTTCCAGCTGATGGCGCGGCTTTCAGCGCCCGCGGCTGCGCTGGACGTCAAAGTTCCGACGCTGATCATCGCGGCCGGACAGGACCCGGTCGTCTCGACCCCGGCGATCGAGCGCTTCGCCGCCCGGCTGAAGACCGGCCAGGCGCTCGTCCTGCCGACGGCGCGCCACGAGATCCTGATGGAGAGCGACGCCATCCGCGCCAGCTTCTGGGCCGCCTTCGACGCCTTCATCCCCGGCGAGGACCAATCCTCGGCCAGATCAGCCGGCGAGCAGACCGAGGGCAGCCTCATGCAGCGCCTTGCTGCCGGCCGCGACGACCCGGCCACCGCCGGCGGCGCTGCCGCCGTCCCATGAGGTGATGACGCCGCCCGCGCCCTGGATGATCGGGATCAGCGCGACGATGTCATAAGGCTTGAGGCCGCTTTCGATGACGAGGTCGACATGGCCGGCGGCGAGCATGCAGTAGGCATAGCAGTCGCAGCCATAGCGCGAGAGCCTGACCTTGCTCTCGACCCGGCCGAAGGCAGCGGCCTCCTCGCCGGCGAAAAGCGCAGGAGATGTCGTCATCAGCGTCGCCGCCGAAAGCTCCGTCACAGGCCGGGTGCGCAGCTTGCGCGGCCCGCCCGGCCCCTCATAGCGCGCCTGCCGGCCATCGCCCGAATAGCGCTCGCCCGAGAAGGGCTGGTGCATCATGCCGTAGACCGGCACGCCCTTGCGCGTCAGCCCGATCAGCGTGCCCCAGACCGGGATGCCCGAGATGAAGGCGCGCGTGCCGTCGATCGGATCGAGCACCCAGACATATTCGGCCTCCGTATTCTCGCTCCCGAACTCCTCGCCGAGCACACCATGAGCGGGGAACTGCCGCTTGATCAGATGGCGCATCACCGATTCGCCGGCACGGTCCGCCTCCGTCACCGGATCGAAGACCCCGCCGCGCGACTTGTCCTCCGTCGCATGATGCGCGCGGAAGAAGGGCAGGATCGCCTGCCCGGACTGCGACGCCAGCTCAGCAACGAAAGCGCCGAAATCGACTGCGCCCATGAACACTTCTCCATTTTGCTGCTGCGCAGCATGAACGCCGTCAGATCAGGAACTTGGAATCACTCACACACAACCAGAACTACGAAAACTCTCGGAAAAGGCGAAGAGGAAGGGGCCTGCCATGCGCCCGGCGCATGTCGATCCTGACTCCAGCCGATTCCACTTGCGTTTTGCACTGCACTCTCATATTGTGCATTGCGAAGGCGAGATGATCTCAAACCTTCGTTGCCCTCCTTGGGCGTTTCCTCCCTAGACTTGGGCCGCCACGCCAGTGTGCGGCCCTTTTTTCTTGCCCGAGCGTTCCCGCCGAAGCTGCGTGATTCGTTGCCGGTCCGGTTATGCCTGCAGCCCGGCCTGAGGCCAATGGCGGCGCGCTATTCCGCAGCCTCGCGCCAGTCGTCGAGCCAGCCGCTCCAGGATGCGAAGCACTCCGCCATGGCGCTGCTGATCGCCTGCTCGATCGCGCCGAAGCCTGCATGCGGCTCCAGCGTCGTCTCGCTCATGTAGAGCGCGCGGTTCACCTCGATCTGCAGCGCATGCACGCCGGCGGCAGGTGCTCCGTAGTGCTCGGTGATGAATCCGCCTGCATAGGGCCTGTTGCGGGTGACGCTGAAGCCCAGCCGTGTGAAGGCCTGCTCGGCGATGTCGATGATGTAGCCCGCCGCGCTGGTGCCGAAGCGGTCTCCCAGGATGATGTCGGACTTCGCCAGCCCGTCCCGATCGAGCCCGGCCGAGGGCATCGAATGGGCATCGACGAGGATGCAGGTGCCGAAGCTGGCATGGGTGCGCTGGACGAGGCTGCGCAAGCCGGCATGATAAGGCCGGTAGAGTTCGTCGATCCGGGCGAGCCCTTCCTGGATCGGGATGCGCCCGAAATAGATCTCCTGCGCGTCGCCGACGATGCGCGGAATGGTGCCGAGCCCGCCTGCCACCCGCATCGAGCGCGTATTGGCGAAGGGCGGCAGCCGCCCCTCGAACATGCGCGGATCGAGCTCGTAGGGCTCGCGGTTGACGTCGAGATAGGCGCGCGGGAACTCCGCCACGAGCAGCGGCGCGCCGAGCGCCACGCTCTGCGCGAAGAGCCGGTCGACGAACGCATCCTCCGAGCGCCGGAGGCTGCGTAGCGGCAGGCGTGCGCTGTCGACGAAGCCGCGCGGGTAACGCCGCCCCGCATGCGGCACATCCACCACCACCGGCACGAGCTGCAGCGCCGGCTGGTAGAGGCTGAACGGCCGCTCGATCTCGGCGACGACATCGTCGGGCGCGGGCGGGAACGGGGCGGAGGAGAAGGTCATCTCCAGCGAGGAAAGCACACAAACCCGCCTTGTTGAAGCGACGTCGCGGTATGCCGGGAATCCGCGATCGCGTTCATCCATTGTTTACCACGATGGCGCCTTATAGAACGGCAAGGTTCCCACTGCGCGGACGGGTCTTTACTCAGCCCTTCGAGGCGCAATGAAACACAGGCCTCACGGACGGACAGAACAGGCCCATGACGAAGATACTGCTCGCGGAAGACGACAACGACATGCGTCGCTTCCTGGTCAAGGCCCTGCAGAACGCGGGCTACGACGTCGCTTCCTTCGATAACGGCCTCTCGGCCTATAATCGCCTGCGCGAGGAGCCCTTCGAGCTCCTGCTCACCGACATCGTCATGCCGGAGATGGACGGCATCGAGCTGGCGCGCCGCGCCACCGAGCTCGATCCGGACATCAAGGTGATGTTCATCACAGGTTTCGCCGCCGTGGCGCTGAACCCCGATTCACAGGCTCCGAAGGACGCGAAGGTGCTCTCCAAGCCCTTCCACCTGCGCGAACTCGTCAACGAGGTCGAGAAGCTTCTCGCCGCCTGATGATTTTATCCGGCAAACGCCTTGCAACCCGCGAGGCGAGCCGTTATAGCCCCCTCACCTCGCAGCGTGACCGCGGCCCTTGCGGCCAGGACACGCTCCGAAGCCGCCTCGATGCGGCAACGGGCGCGTAGCTCAGCGGGAGAGCACTACGTTGACATCGTAGGGGTCACAGGTTCGATCCCTGTCGCGCCCACCATTTTAAACCCCGGAAATCGCTTCAGAAAAGCGACTTCCGGGGTTTTTGCTTTCAGCCTCGTGGGGTCCCGCCGGAATGGCGTTTGCGCCCAAGGCGCGCAGCAGGGCCGATGGCGTCAGGAGCGATTCGGGAGCACGGCCGAACGCTTGTCAGCCGGCAGCGCTCGCCTCTTGTGGCACGGCAATCCGACCGGCCTCTTGCTCCGCGCCAGGCACGATACCGAACTTCTCGATGGCGCAGGTCTTGAGGTTTCCGGTGAAGAGAATCCCGGTGATCGGAAGAGCGGGCTCCTCCGGGAAGGTCTCGTGCCGAACGCTGTCTTTCGGCACGTGCAGCTTGTGCTCGGCGGCCGCAGTTCCTCCGGTGAGGGTCAGCGCGCGCGCCTGCTTCATGTCGAGCAGCGTCGGGCCATAGAGGAACTCGAAGCTGAGCATCGACACCAGGAACTTGTAGGTGCCGTCGCGCACGCCGCCCTTGAGCAGCGCCGCGCGGTGCATGTCGTCACCGGCCTTCAGATCGAGCGGCGGAGTGCGTGGCTCGCAGACATAGCTCAGCGCCAGCAGCATCCCGTTGTCGATGTCGAAGCGCAGGCTATCTCGCCCCAGGTCCACGGCCGCGACCGAGAATCGGCGATTGGCATATTCGACCTCCGGCCGCCCGAGCCGCTTGGCCAGCCAGGGGCCATCGAGCGCGCGGGCATTGGCGAAATGCTCCGGGTCGATCGGCGGAGGCAGCGCAGCCGCGCGCAAAGGTGCAGCCAGAACGGGCTCCAGCTCATCGGCGATCAGATTCGCGACGACCGTCGTGGCCACCGGCCGGGCGTAATGCCCTTGGTCGGAATAGAAGCTTGGATGCCCCACGACCTCGCGCCCAAGCCGCTGCATCAGCAGCTGCGAGACGTCGATGCAGCTCGTGCCGTACCAGCGGGAGATGTAGCCAATCCCGGCATCGATCGATGGCACGGACGTCAGGAAGGAGCCGTTGCGCGCCCCGAAGACGAGCGTGGCGATTCGAAGCTTCGGGTTGCGCTCCCGGGCGAAGCGGATGATGCCCTCGTAGAAGCGCGCCCAGTGCCGGAACGGCCGCCGCTCATCGCCATAGACGAAGGCGTCGTTGAGCGCATATTCGATCAGCAGCAGGTCGCAATCCGCCAACTCTTGCTCGTGCAGCTTGAGCTGGTAGAGGCCGAAGGCGCTGGTCGTGCCGCCGACCGCGAGGTCCGCGACGATATCGAGCGCAGTCCCGCGGCGCGCCATGGTCGAGAGCAGCGCGGACAGATAGCCAGGCTGCATGACGGTGTTGGAACCGCCGATGATCAGGGTCTTCATCGTCAAGGCGTCACCGCGGCCCGGCCGGCGGGAGAGAGTTCACCACAGCGCCAGACCCCATAGGTCGTTGCGTCCCAATCGAAATAGAAGGCGGCGGCGATCCGGCCCTGGCGCATCAGATCGGCGAAACGATCGCGCGTCGCCTTGACCAGCTTCTCGCGCCGGCTGTCATCGGTGGGGCAGGTCTTGGCAGTGTTGGCGTAGCCCCATTCGGTGATCCAGCAGGGCTTGCCTTCCGCCGGGCGCGCGCTGCAGATCGACAGAGCGCCTTCGACATGTTTCTCGCGGGCGGCCGGCGTGCGGTCCCCACCGGGATAGACGTGGATGCCGTAGCCATCGGCAGCCTGATCCAGCCCATGCTCGCGCATGAGCGCGGTGAAGCTCACGGGGTCGATGCTGTCGATGCCGCGGCGGTCGGCATGCTCAGGCGGGATGTCGGAAAGCCCGGCAGAGACGACCTTGGCATTGCCGCTGAGCCTCGTCCGCGCCAGTTCCTCGCGGGTGACCTTGAGCACCTGCACGTAGTTCGCGACGCCCCGCGACACGGCATCCGGATCCGAGACGTCCGCGAGCGAGCGCGCCGTGCGGGTGTTGGCTTGCGGCCTGATGTCGAGATCGCCGTTATAGGCGCCCCAATTGATCTCGTTGCCGGGCTCGACGGCAATGAGGGGAACGCCGAGCCGGTCGATCCGCTGCAGCGTGTCGCGCAGCACCGTCCGGTAGTGCTCCGGCGAGATGTCGGAGAGGCGATACATGTCCCAGATCCGGCCGAGGCCGGGGCGCGGCTTGGTGCCCTCGGGATAGAGGTTGGCGTTGTTGAGCGAGATTTCGAGCAGGACCTCGAGGCCCTTCTGATGCGCGACCCGCACGGCATCGATGCTGGCATCGACCGGGTTGGTCAGCGAAAGCCGGACCGACCGAATGCCGCTCTGCGCGATCTGCTCCAGCACCTTTTCACGGCCCGCCGCGTCGACCCAGGCGAGGTTGACACGGTTGATACCGAACGGCGCAGGAGCGGAGACGGGCGCTGCGAAGGCAGCGGCCGCCAGGCCCAGCGCGGCGACGAGCGGGACGAGCCGGCGCAGCAGCGCCGGGCGCCCAGCACGCCACCCCAGCACGCTGCGCGCGAATCCCGCCATCAGCGGATCCCGATATCCTTGAGCGCCGCGTTGAAGTTTTCCTCGCACTCCGAATAGCGATGGATCGCGGCCGGAACGTCGATCTTGGAGAGGAAGTCCTGCAGGAAGGCCTTCTTCTTGGCCTCGCGGTTCCAGACTGACGCCTCGATATAGGGGAAGCCGACGAAATCGAGCATCTCGCGCATGCGGTCGTCGACCGCGATCATCAGCGCCGGCACGCCGGCCTGCATGCCGATGATCGAGCCATGGAAGCGGCGGCCGAAGCAGAAATCCTGCTCCGCGACCCAGCTGCGCCATTTATGCGTGTCGAAGAAGACGCGGAATTCGCAGTTCCGCTGCCACTTCTCGGCGTGCTTGTACTCGGTCTTGGCGGTGATGCGGCCGGCCGCCTGATCATAGGCGTCGTCCGTATCATCAGCGAGGATGTTGAGATTGTAGACGGTGAGCTCGTCCTGGATGACATAGCTCGCGACGCTGTCCTGCCGCAGCAGCGCATGGGCGTCGACGATCGTGTCCGGCACGCTGCCGAGATAGCCGCCGAAGGCGATCTTCTGGGAATCGGCGAGATCGGGATCGGCGAGGTGGCTGAGCGAGCGCTTCATCGCTGCCGGCTCGTAATACAGTGACGGGCAGCCGGTCGGGCGGACGTATTTCATACCCTCGGCCTTGAGGAAATCGGCCGTGAAGTGCCCCCGCGTCAGGAAGAAGCTCTCCTTCTTCTTGAGCACGTTCAGGAAGCGGCGCGTGCCTTCGGGCAGCGCGTCCTGAAGGTTCTCTTTCTTCTGGATGCCGATGCCCATGACTACGATCGGCATGTTGAGCCGCTCGAACACGAAGGATTCGGTCGTCGCCGCATAGCCCGGCCGCAACAGATTGGCCGAGGCGAACAGGCACAGGTCGAAGCTCTCGTTCAGCTTCTCGTAGGTCTCTGGCGAATTGACGCTGTTCGCCAGATGCCAGAACGGCACATAGGTGACGTCGTGGCCGCGCACGCTGTTGGCGGCGCCCTCGCCGATCAGGTAGTTGCCGGTATTGGCAATCTTCTTGACCTGATCAATCAGGTTCTGCTTGGTCCGCACCGGCTCGAAATACGGGCGATGCTTGACCGAAGCCCCCGATACACTCTCGACGGTCCGCATCAGGTAGGATGGTATGCCCGTGACCATGATCCGCATGTCAGTCTGCCCCTAAACCCACTTCACCCAGCACCGCATCAGGCGATGCCGATTTCGCTCAAAACAGAGCGGAAATTGCGCTCGCGCTCGGAATAATTCTCGATGACCCGCGGAATGTTCATCGCTGCGATGTGATCGGCGACGAAGGCCGCGCGATCATTGGCGGCGTTGAAATCCTCCGCCTCGAGCTTGGGCAGCCCGGAGAAATTCAGCATCTCGCGCATCCGGTCGTCGACGGCGACGATCAGGCTGGGCACGCCGGCCTGCAGCGCGATGACATTGCCGTGGAAGCGCCGGCCGAAGGCGAAATCCATCGACGAGGTCCAGGCTCGCCACTGGTTGGTGTCGAAGAAGGCGTGGACGTTGATCTTCTTCTTCAGCTCGTCCGAGCCCTTGAACGCGAGGTCGCCGATCACCTCGCCCGAGGCGGAGTTGTAGACGCGGCCATCCGCATCGGGCTCGACCTGCATGTCGAAATGCAGCAGCTCGTCCTGCACCACATAGGATGAGCGCCCGTCATCCGACGACAGCGCGTTCATGTCGCTGATCGTGTTGAGTTCGGCGCCCATGTAGCCGGTGAAGACCGTGCGGCATTCTCCGACCTTCACATCCGGCAGCCGGCGCAAAGCGCGCTTGACGTTGCCCGGCATGAAATAGAGCGACGGGCAGCCGACCGGTCGGACGAAGGAGAAGCCCTGATCCCTCAGGAAGGCGGCAGTCTCCTCCCCGCGCGTCAGGAAGTAATGCTCCCTGTCCTTCAGGACCTTGAGCAAGCGCTGCGTGCCTTCCGGCAGGGACTGCTCGAGATCGGGCCGGTTCTGGATACCGATGCCGAGCATCACGACAGGCATGTCCAGCTTCGACAGCACCAGCGCCTCGGCATCGGCCGACAGCCCCTTGCGCAGCAGGTTGGCGCAGGTGAAGACGCAGATGTCGAAGCGATCATTGATCGCGTCGAGCCCGGTGTCGTTGTTGACCGCGTTCCACAGATGCCAGAACGGGATATGCGTCGCGCTCGGCGACAAAGCCCTGAGCGCACCCTCGCCGATCAGGTAATTGCCGGTGTTGCTGATGTTCTTCATCTCGCGGAGGAAGGATTCCTTATCCTCCGGCTGCTGCGGCTTCTCCGAATAGAAGACCTGCGCACCCTCCGCCCTCTGGATGAGGCGGGTGAAATGACTCGGGATGCCGGTGACGAGAATTCTGGGGGCCATGGCTTCGGATCTTCCGTTGTCATCACGCGACGGCGCGGACGTGGAGCGCGGCTTCGGCCGCACGTTCCGCGCCCGCAGGCTCGCCGGAAGCGATGCTGCGTTGGATGGGGGTGGCAGGAGCGATGCTGTCGCTCCAGGCGATGAAATCGGCGAAGGACGCACTCCAGGAGCGCTGCGCCGCCGTCGCGAGCGCGCCCTCGGCTAGACGCGCGAGTAGCGCGCGGTCTCCCGCCAGCGCAGCAGCCATCCGCGCCATCTCGACCACGATCTGCGTGTCGGCGCCGTTCCCGATCAGGACGCCGTCCTGACCGTCGAGCACCAGCTCGTCGACCGCACCGACGGCAGTCACCATCGGCACGCAGCCAAGCTGCTGCGCTTCCGCGATCATCAGCGGGGCGCCCTCCCAGCGCGAAGGCATCACCAGCACATCGGCCCAGGCCAGATGGGCCGCGATGTCCCGCGCCGCGAAGACCGGCGGCAGCACCTCGACACCGGCGCTGCCCAGGCGCGTCATCCAGGACGAGCTTGGATCGTCGGAAATGATCTCGCCGCCGATGGCGCGGGCCTCGAAGGCGATGCCGCGCTCCTTGAGCTGGACAAACATGCCGTGCAGCCGGTCGATGCCCTTCTGCCGGTCGAGCCGGCCCATATAGAGCAGGCGCAACGGCCCGCTATGCCCGGCCTTGCGCGCCTCGGTCACCTGAGCCCGCAGTTTTCCGTCGATGGAGAAGCCCGCGGAATTCGGCACGGCGAAGATCTTGCCGAAGGGCACGCCGAAGCTGTGCAGATACGTCTTCAGCTGCTCCGAGCAGGTCAGGAAGGCGTCATAGGCATGCTCGAACGCCATCGCCGCATAGGGCTGACCGGCCGGGCGCTTCATCCCCGTCTCGTCCACGACATGGAGATAGCAGGCCGTCCGCGTCCCGCTGGAGCGGAACTGCGCCATCAGCGGGTGGGCTGCCATAACATGGTTGTTCACGATCAGGTCGAAGCCCGAGAGCAGCCCCTTCAGCCCGTCCCAGTCGAGCGGATGCTCGTCGGTGATCAGGTCCTGGCCGAGGAAATAGCCGGTCGAGCCCCAGGCCGGGATGCCGTCCTTCCAGAAATGGAGGTGATCGAAGGCCTGATCGAACTCGTCGAGCACATCCATCCGCCCGGAGCCGAGCACGAACAGATGCGTCTCGAAGCCGTTCTTCCTGAGTTCACGCCCGGCCGCATAGGCCACCTTCTCCGCCCCGCCGAAGGAGGCATTCGGCACCAGCACGGCTGCCGTTCGCTTCTTCCCCGGGTGATGCGCCACGGGCAGGATGGGTGAGCCGCCGAGCTCGGTCCGCAGCAGCTTGTAGAGCTCCGACAGCGCGGGCAGCCGGCGCGGCCGCCATGTCCAGCGCGTCGACGCCGTCTGCCGCAGCGGGCTCGTCGTCAGCGCGCTGACGAGGTTCAGCAGCGCCTGCTCCGGCCGGACGAGCGAACGCCGCTGCCGCGCCTTCGGGAAAGGGAAGCTGATCTTCAGCCGCGCCGATGTCGGCCAGGTCTGGTCGCGGCCGATCGAGGAGAACCAGTCGAGCGCATCGTCGTCGATGACGTTCCGGATCAGGCCGGTCGAGACGAATGTCAGATCCGCCGGGCCCTGCTGCGCACCGGACGGCAGGATTTCCCATTCGATGCTCCGCTGCGAAACCACGTTGCAGAGTTCGACGAAGACGACGTTGCAACGCTCCGTGAGCATCTCGAGATGACAGAGAACATTGGACAGGAGCCGCGAGCCGGCGAGGAGCTTCAGCGCCTCGCTGCTGCTGGCCGCAATGAAGGGCGGGAAATGGACGTTGTCGGGCTCGCCGACATTGCCCCAGAAGGCGCGCACCGCTTCATCGAAGCTGATCTGCCCGGGCGGCAGCATCGGATCGGTGAAGACGTCGAGCATGCCCTCCCCGGTGCGGATCAGCGCGTAGCGCGGCGCCTCCTCATGCTCGAACCCGACCAGCGTCGGCCGGCGGAACAGCGCCTTGTGCCGGCGGCGGAGGAAGCTCATCGAGGCCGAACGGTCGCGGTTGGCTTCCTTGAATCGGCTTTCCGCGCGCAGGCGATATTCGAAGGCCGTGTCGTGGCAGGGCTCGCCGACGAAGCCGCCCTCGATGGCCGAGAGCCAGAACTCCCAGTCCTCGAAGCCGTTCTGGCGATCATCCGAGAAGCGGATGCCGGCCCGGAAGACATCGATCGAGATCATCGAGCCGGTGTCGCAGATATTGTCGCTGATGCAGTGGATCAGGCGCGAATAGCTGTCGCCGTAATGCGCGCGCCAGTTCACCGAGAACGTATCGATATTCGTGTAGATCCAGCCGGCCTTGCTCGCCTTCAGCCGGCGATAGAGCGTCTCGACGGTATCGGGCAGGACGCGGTTGTCGGCATCGAGGAAGTAGATCGCCTTCGCCTCGGGCAGCACGTCGAGGATGTAATCGATCGCGCGATTGCGGGCGCCGCCCGGCCCGGCATTCTCGCCGAAGATCACATGCAGCTCAGGATGCGCCGTGGCATAAAGGGTGAGATGGTCGAACACCTCCTGCTGCGGGTCGCCATCCACCGACACCACGACCGCGAGGCGGCAATCCGTCACCGACGCCCGGGCCGATTCCAACGCCTCGATGACGAGCGCCGCATGCCCGTAGAGCGGCATCGCGATCGCGACCAGATCCTGGGGCGTGTCACGCATTGGCGACTTCCCGGGCCGGCTTGCTTTCGAGATACTTCACCAGCCGGAAATTGAAGACCTTGAGCCAGGCAAAATCGACGGAATCTGCAGCGGCCTTGCTGAGCACGACCAGGTTCATCGTGCGCGTCGTCGGCGTTTCCAGCATGAAATTGATGTCGACCGCCGCCGCCGCCGTGATCTCCGTCCAGCCGCTGAAGAACGCGGCGGGCGGCACGGCGCGACCCTCGGCCAGTGCGGCGATCTCGCGGCGCATATCGGCCGACAGCGGCACGAGCATCAGCCCGACCGTGGCAGGTTTGCCCTCGGGATGATCGATCACGGCGCGTGCCGAGATGCGCGCCGTTCCCGGCGCCACGACGCGGCGAACGGCGCCGGCGGTGATGCCCTCGTTGAGCGGATGGCAGCCGATCGCATCCTCCAGTTCGAGGAATCGCACTGTCTGGAAGCTCGGCTCGATCGGGCTCGCCGAGACGTTGGCGACGGCGCGCAGCAGCTCCACCGGCAGCCGGTAATCCTGGACCTTCCGACCGGAGATCGCGGTGGACGGCGCGAAGACATTCGGCAGGGCCGTCGGTCGCGTGCCCGGGATCCCGGTGAAGATCCGCAGCGCCAGCGGGCGCATGTCGAGATCCGCATGCTGCGTCCGCGCCTGGGCGGTGTAGCGCTCATTGGTGATGACGTGGCCGAGCGAGAGTTCCGGCGGGATGCCGCCGCTCGCCGAAATCTTCAGCCGCAGCGTCCGGGGACTGCCGTCGCAGGCCTTTGGCAGTGAAAAGAAGTTCCAGCCCGGCGTGACGCTCTCATAGGGGATGAGCCATTCGGCGATGCCCTCGCTGCTCTCCACATAATCGAGCACCGCGATGAGGCGGCCGGACTTGTCCGCCGGAACCTCGCGAAAATGCAGCGCGAAGCCCGAAACCGCATAGCTAGAGATCGGGAAGAGCTGCACGATCTCGGTTTCGCACAGCAGCGTCGTCAACCCCTGATCCTTGGGGTCGACGAAGGGATCGTGAGCGAAGACCTCCGTCACCGTGTCCCAGTTGCGGGCGTGGAAAGCATTCTCCAGAGCGCGGTAGTTCTCGAACAGCGTTTCCCGTTCGCGGCGCAATGTCGCGAGCTCGGCATTGGCGCTAGCCATATGGCGCGAAAGCCGCCCGAGGCCGCCTTCGAGCACCTGTGAGACGAGCTCCGCCTCCGATGCCAGCGCCGCCGCCTGCAGCCGCAGCACCGGCACATCGGGCACGGACCGCAGCTTGCGGAGCTGCTTCAGCACGACCCGCAACGCATCGCTACCCGCATCCGACACCGCTACGCCGAGGAGCGGAAACACGCCCTGCAGACCGTCGGCGCCCGCATCCGGATCGACGAACACGATCAGGTCGCCAAGCGGAGAGCCAGCGAGAACGTCCTGATCACGGATCGAGGCAACGACGTAGCGATTGCGGCGCGGAAGTCGATGGATGGTCGTGGACAATGGGACGTTCAAGACAGCATCCACCATGAGCTAAAAACAACCAATCCTGCTATGACCGACGTCATTATCCTGAGTAATACAAGCCTAATGTCAATAATATAATTATGGCATTTTCGCGAAAACTCTATGATTACAATGTAATCATAATTGAAAAAGGTTGGAATTTTGAAATATATTCGAATTGCGCCACATTTCTACATTCACACAATTGTCGCATAAATCGCAGCAACTTAGCTCCCGCACTGCAGCAATCGGGGTGAGCGTGATCGAAAACGCCGAGAACGGCAGAATGACCAGGAGATGAACGAAGCCGCCTACCGGCGGCACGCTCTGGATTCAGCCCTCAGGGCCGCGCTGCGCCCGGCCATGGCCGAGCTTCTCGCCCCTCTGGCAGCCGTCGGGGGCAGGTGCGGGCTGGCGTGCGGCGTCAGCCCAGGCGGGGGCACGCCTCTCCGCCTGTTTCGTAGTCACAGCTGCTTCGGGCACCAACCAAAACCCGGAGGTCCGATCCGCCCGCTTCCTTAGCGCAGGAAGCGGGGCGTGACCGCGGCGATATACGCGTCGCGCGACGGCTCGAGATGCTCGCGGCAGAGCGCCACCAACCCGCGCCGATCACCGGTCTTGATCGCCTCGATCATGCGCAGGTGCTCGTCGCGCGCCAGCGCCAGATGCTCCGCGCTCGCGGCGGTGATCGAACGCGCGCCGTGGACCTTCTGGGCCATCGCCTGGATCAGCTCGACGAGGTGGGGGTTGCCGCACGCCGCGAACAACGCCTCGTGGAAGGACATGTTGGCTCGAAAGGCCCCGCGCGCGTCGCCGGAAGCGACGGCAGCGCTATGGGCGTCCTGGATTGCCTCCAGCTGCGACAGCAGGCGATCGGGCGCCGGCATCGGAATCTGTTCGGCGGCGAGCGTCTCCAGCGCCTCTCGCACCGAGTAGATCTGCCGGACCTCGGTCGGGTCGAGCAGCTTCACGAAGGCGCCGCGATTGGGAACGCGCTCGATCAAGCCGACGCGCTCCAGCTCGGCCAAAGCCTCTCGCACGACATGGCGCTTCACATCGAGCCGCTCGGCCAGGTCCTCCTCGACCAGTCGCTCGCGCGGCATCAACCAGCCCAGCACGATCTCCTCTTCCAGGGTCGCGGCGATGCCACGGACACGGTCGGTCGTCTGGAGCTTCAGAGCAGCGGTCGGCATGCCAGATTATAACCCTTCAACAGAATTGTTGACAATCATGGCGACGATCTGGTTCCCATAGCGCCATGACAAAGCGCGACGATGATACCTCATCCCCGGTCCCGGCTGCACGCGGCATGCGCCGCAACCTCGCGACCTATGGCGATCCGGGCTTCTCGCTGTTCCTGCGCAAGGCCTTCATCAAGGCGGCCGGCTTCTCGGACGATGCGCTCGACCGGCCGATCATCGGCATCACCAACACCTTCAGCGACTTCAACCCCTGCCATGGCAACGTGCCGCGGCTGATCGAGGCGGTGAAGCGCGGCGTCATGCTGGCTGGCGGCCTGCCGATGGAGTTCCCGACGATCTCCATCCACGAATCCTTCGCCAACCCGACCTCGATGTTCCTGCGCAACCTGATGGCGATCGACACCGAGGAGATGATCCGGGCGCAGCCCTGTGACTCGGTCGTGCTGATTGGCGGTTGCGACAAGACGGTGCCGGCGCAGCTCATGGGCGCCGTCAGCGCCGATGTCCCGGCGATCCAGCTCATCACCGGCCCCATGCTCGTTGGCCACCACAAGGGCGAGGTGCTCGGCGCCTGCACCGACTGCCGCCGGCTCTGGGGCCAGCATCGCGCCGGCCAGATCGACGAGGCCGAGATCGAGGTGCTGAGCGGCCGGCTCGCCCCGACGCAAGGCACCTGCATGGTGATGGGCACGGCCTCGACGATGGGCTGCCTCGTCGAAGCGCTCGGCATCGCTCTGCCCGGCTCCGGCACGATCCCCGCCACCCATGCCGACCGCATCCGTGCAGCCGAGGCGAGCGGACGCGAGGCGGTCAGGCTCGCCAAGGGTGGGCCGAAGCCGAGCGAGATCCTGACCGAGACCGCCTTCCGCAACGCGCTGACGGTGCTGCAGGCGATCGGCGGCTCGACCAACGGCCTCGTGCATCTGGCGGCGATCGCGCGTCGCGCCGGCCTGACAATCAATCTCGAGGAGTTCGACGCCATCGGCCGCAAGGTGCCGGTGCTGATCGACCTCAAGCCCTCCGGCGACCACTACATGGAGCATTTCCATTGGGCCGGCGGCGTGCCCAAGCTGATGAAGGAGCTCGGCGACCATCTCGACCGCTCGGCCCCGACGATCGACGGCCGCACCATCGGCGAGGTCGCCGATGCGGCCGAGGACGTGCCCAACCAGACCATCATCCGCACGTCTGCGAGCCCGGTGAAGCCGACCGGCGGCATGGCCGTGCTGCGCGGCAACCTGGCGCCCGGCGGCGCCGTCATCAAGCACTCCGCCGCCTCGCCCGCTCTGCTCAAGCATACCGGCCGCGCGGTGGTCTTCGCCTCGGTCGAGGACATGGTCCGCCGCATGGATGATCCCGCCCTCGACGTGAAGGCTGATGACGTGCTGGTGCTGACCAATGCTGGCCCGAAGGGTGCGCCTGGCATGCCGGAGGCCGGCTATATCCCGATCCCGAAGAAGCTGGCGCAGGCCGGCGTCAAGGACATGGTCCGCATTTCCGACGCACGGATGAGCGGCACCGCCTTCGGCACCATCGTGCTGCATATCACGCCGGAATCGGCCGTCGGCGGCCCGCTCGGGCTCGTCCGCGACGGCGACATGATCCGGCTCGATGTCGAGGCCCGCGAGATCGCGCTGCTCGTCGAGGACGCCGAGCTGGAGCGGCGCAAGGCGCAATGGAAGCCACCGGCGCATCTCACCGAGGACACGCGCGGTTATCGCCACCTCTATCTGACAACCGTCCTGCAGGCCGACGAGGGCTGCGACTTCGACTTCTGCTGATCGGCCGTACCGGCCCAAACCTGATCCGCGAGACCGGAGCCAACCGGTCCGCTAGACCACTTCCGGAGGATTTCGCATGTTCGATCGTCGCCACCTGCTCGGCGCGCTCGCCGGCCTCTCGCTGGCCATTCCTGCCGCGGCCTTCGCCCAGGCCTATCCGCAAAGGCCGATCACGCTGATCGTGCCCTATGCTCCCGGCGGCGCCACCGACATCATCGGCCGCGTCGTCGCTGAGGAGATGTCGAACGGGCTCGGCCAGCGCATGGTCGTCGAGAACCGGGCCGGGGCCGGCGGCAATGTCGGCGCCCAGGGCGTGGCACGGTCCACTCCGGATGGCTACACGCTGATGCTCGGCGCACTGACCAGCCACTCGATCAACATGAGCTTCGTGGCGAAGCCCGGCTTCGACTTGAAGAAGGACTTCGTGCCGGTAGGCCTGGCCGGAAATGTGGGCTTAGCCCTCGTCGTCCACCCCTCAGTGCCGGCAAAGACGGTCCCCGAGTTGGTCGCGCTCATCAAGGCCAGCCCGGCCGACTATTCCTATGCCTCCTCGGGCCAGGGCTCGCCTCAGCACCTCTCGGGCGAGCTGTTCAACCTGAAGGCTGGCACCAAGATGCCGGTCGTGCCCTATCGCGGCTCCGGCCCGGCGATGACCGACATGGTCGCGGGGCAGGTCAAGGTCATGTTCGATACGATTCCAGCCGTGCTGCAGCATGTGAAGGCCGGTTCGCTGAAGGCGCTCGCCACCACGGGGCGCGAGGCCTCCCCCTTCATGCCGGAGACGCCGACGGCGATCTCGCAGGGGCTCGCGGATTTCGAGGTATCGTCCTGGTTCGGCCTGCTCGCGCCGGCCGGCACGCCGCAGCCGGTTCTGGACAAGCTCAATGCCGAGTTGAACAAGGCGCTGCAGAGCCCGAAGGTGAAGGAGGCCCTCGCACTGCAGGGCGTCGACCCGAAGCCGAGCACGCCCGCCGAGGCGACCAAACTGATCGAGAGCGAGATCGCGAAATGGGGCGAGTTGATCAAGGCGAGCGGCATCAAGCCGGAATGACGAGCGTGGGCCTCCGCTCATGAGTGTTTCCATAGAGAACCTCGCCATCGTCGGCGCCGGCATGATCGGCGCCAGCTGGGCGGCGCTTGCCAGCGCTCATGGCGTCAACGTCTCGGCCTACGACCCCAACCCGGAGGCCGAAGCCCGCTTCCTCGATTATGTCGAGCGGGCGCGGGCTCAGCTCGTCGAGCTCGGATTGTCGGGGTCGGGCGCCGTCGGCTTCTCCACCAATCTTGCGGCTTCGCTGAAGGGCGCGGGCTTCGTCCAGGAGAACGGGCCGGAGAACGAGGCGGTGAAGCGCAAGCTTCTCGCCGAGATCGATTCCCTATCGCCGCCGGAAGCGATCATCGCCAGCTCGACCTCCGCGCTGGTCCGCAGCGCCATCGTCGCCGATTGCGCCAGGCCGGAGCGGATCGTCGTGGCGCACCCGTTCAACCCGCCGCATCTCGTGCCGCTGGTCGAGATCGTCGGGGCCGATCCGGAGGTGGTCGCGCGCGCCGCCGCCTTCTATCGCGCGCTCGGCCGGCGTCCGGTCGTACTCAACCGTGAAATGCCCGGCCATATCGCCAACCGGCTGGCCTCGGCGCTCTATCGGGAAGCGGTGCATCTCGTCGAGCAGGGCGTCGCCAGCGTCGCCGACATCGACGCCGCGCTCTGCAACGGCCCCGGTCTGCGCTGGGCCCTGATGGGGCCGCATATGACCTATCACCTCGGTGGCGGCGAGGGCGGCATCGCCGGTTACCTCGCTCATCTCGGACCGAGCCAGGTCCGGCGCTGGCAGTCGCTCGGCAGCCCGTCACTCGACGCCGACGTCCAGGCCAAGATCGTCGCGGGGGTCGCGGAGGAAGCGGACGGGCTCTCGATCGCCGAGCTCGAAGCGCGCCGCGACGAAGGATTGCTCGCCGTGCTGAAGGCGCGTCGGCTGGTCAGCGAGTGACGGGGCGCCCATCATGACCGACACGACCGAAGTCCCTCCCCGGATCGCGCTGATCCACGCGCTGGAGGAATCCGTCCTGCCGGCGCGGAACGCCTTCGCCGCAGGCTGGCCGCAGGCACGCCCCTTCGACCTGCTCGACACCTCGCTCGCCGCCGATCTGGCGGCACGCGGCAGCCTCGACGAGGCGATGACCGAGCGTTTTCTAACGCTCGGCCGCTATGCCGCCGCGACCGAAGGCACCGCCGGGCCAGCCAAGGCGATCCTGTTCACCTGCTCGGCTTTCGGCCCGGCAATCGATGCGGTCAAGCGCGCTCTGCCGATCCCGGTGTTGCGGCCGAATGAATCCGCCTTTGCGGAGGCGCTGGCGGCGGGCAACCGTATCGGCCTGCTCGTGACCTTCGGGCCCTCGCTGGCGTCGCTGACCAGAGAACTCGAGGAGATGGCCGGAAGACCGGTCACTGTGAAAGGAATGCTCGCCGAGGGGGCGCTTGCAGCCCTCAAGCGGGGAGACACCGCCAGCCATGACCGCCTCGCGGCCGAGGCTGCGGCTGAACTGAAGCAGGTCGACGTCCTGGTGCTCGGCCAGTTCTCGCTCGCCCGCTCACGCCAGGCCGTCGAGCAGGCCACCAGCCTGCCCGTCGTGACGACACCCGAGGCGGCCGTGCGGGGTCTTCAACAGGCCTTGGGCTCGCCACGGCAAAGCTGATCCGCGGCGATACCGAAGCGGGCGGGGCCTCAGGCCCTCGCGCTCCGGCTGGCCGTCTCGTTCAGCCGCTCGACGATGGCCGCATCCCGCGCGCTCGGCATGGGCGCGCCATGGAGGAAACCCTGGACCTCCGTGCAGCCTTCCTTGCGCATTTGCTGGAGCTGCGCTTCGGTCTCGACGCCTTCGGCGACGGTTGTCACGCCCAGGCGCTTGCCGATCTGGGCAACAGCCCTGACGACAGCAGCACAATCCGGCCGCCGCAGCGCGTCGCGCACGAAACTGCCGTCGATCTTGATCTTGTCGAAGGGAAACGCCGTGAGATGGGCCAGAGACGAATAACCGGTCCCGAAATCGTCGAGCGCGACCCGCACACCCAGGCCACGCAGCTGGCGGAGATCCGCGATCGCGTCGCGCTCGTCTTCGAGCAGGGCCGTCTCCGTGACCTCGATCTCCAGCCGGCTGGGTGACAGGCCGGAGCTGACGAGGGTCGCGAGCACCACTGACGGGATCGTCCCCTTGCCGAGCTGGACCGCCGAGATGTTGACCGCCACGCGCGCATCATCCTCCCACGCGACGGCGTCGCGGCAGGCACGGTCGAGCACGAACTGCCCGAGCCTGTCGATGAGGCCGCTCTGCTCCGCGACGGGTATGAATTCCCGAGGCGAAATCCATCCGTATTCAGGGTGATGCCAGCGCACCAGCGCCTCGCGGGCCGTGACCCTGCTGGTGCGGACGTCAACGATCGGCTGGTAGAAGACGAACAGGCCTTCATGGGTCTGAAGCGCAGCATGCAGCTTGGCCTCGAGGCGCACGCGCTCCTGGACCCGCGCCTCCATCTCATTCGAGAACAGCTTGCAGGTGCCCTTGCCCGCAGCCTTCGCGGCATAGAGTGCCATGTCCGCCCGAGCCAGCAGGGCCTCGCCCGAGACGCCATGCATAGGCGCGAGCGCGATCCCGATCGACGCCCCGATCTGGACCTGATGAACCTGTTCGAGCGCATAGGGCGCCGAGAGCACCTTGATGATCCGGTCGGCGAACTGCTCGGCGGCGATCTCGCCATCGCAGGGGGCGAGCACCGCGAACTCGTCGCCGCCAAGCCGGCCGATCGCGATCCCCGGGTCGCCACACACCTCGCGCAGGCGCCCAGCAACCTTCCGCAGCAATTCGTCACCGACGCGATGGCCCTTGCTGTCGTTGACGAGCTTGAAGCCGTCGAGATCGATGAACAGCAGCTTGAGCGGATTGGCCGGGATGGCGAGGCTTTCCTCCAGCCTCTCGCGGAAAGTGACGCGGTTCGCGAGGCCGGTCAGCGCGTCGTAATGGGCGAGCTGACGGATGCGCTTCTCGATCTCCACTTCCCTGGTCACGATCGCCCAGCTCAGCATCGGCCCGAGATAGCTGCCATCTGCGCCCATCACCGCGGAGACCTTGAGGTCGATCACCTCCGGCCCGAGCGTGATACGTGCGTTGTGCGGCAGGTTCTCCGGGTTGTTCAGGATCCGACGCTGATGTTCCGGGTGCTTGTGGAACACGTCGATCGACGTTCCCACCAGCGCGTCGGCGTTGATCGGCAGCAGGTGCTCGATGCTCCGCATCAAGCTCTTGGATGTCTCGTTGGCGTAGTTGATGCGAAAGCTCTCCGGATCCACCGTCATGACGGCGACGGGCATGTCGTCGATCATGCGCAGAAGGCGGTCCTGCGCTTCCTCCTTGCGGCGCGCCTCGGTCTGCGCATTCACCATCCGCGCGAAATCGCGATAGTTGATTCCCAGGATCACCAGCATGGCGACGGAGACCAGCGCGATATTGAGCGCGACGGCGACGAATGTCGGCTCGCCGGTCGAGGCGAAGAAAGCGATGAAGGCGCCGTTGACGATGACGGTCACGATCAGCGCGGCCGAGCGCAGATGCATCAGGCAGAAGATGCAGGCGATCACCGTGATCGCCATGTAGAAGGCCAGATGCGACCGGCTGTAGGCGTCACCGTAGGGGAAGAGCAGCAACGACCAGCCGGTAAAGGCAACCGCGGTGACGATCGCGAGACGATTGGTGCGGATCAGCGCGCGGCGTGCATCCTGCGGTGAAGGGTCCACATTGCGCGACCGCCACCAGTAGATGACGCGCACCAGCGCGCCGAGCGTCAGCAGCAGGGGAACTCCGACCGTCAACCAAAGCGGTGCGTCGGCCAGATGCGTGGCCGCCACGGCCCATGTGCTCGACACCAGGATCGGGTACATCATCGGCATCTGCCGAGAGAATGCGCGATACTGCTCTCTCAGCAGCTCCGGATTGTCATCCGGCACCGCGACAAGACCGACAATTCTGTCAAACATTCTCGACATCGACGATTATCGAAATTCTCTATATCCGAATACAACCTCGCATCATCGCGGATTGAGACGTATTCAGATTACGAGACCAGAGAATTGATCTGCAATCCTTTCACTCAATCCATCGAATTAGATGCCTTGCCCTTGCGATAAGGGGCAAAATTTTAAAATGGATTAAGGCTGCTACTGCACCCCAGCACTCAGATGATTGATTGACGCAACGTCAGAAACACCTCAACCCGCCTCGCTCGGCGCCAGTTGGCGCACGAAGCGGCGCAGCAGTGCCTCAAAAGCCGAGAGCGCCGGCGACACGGAACGTCCGCTCGGGCGGATCATCACGATATCGCGCGCGATCGAGGGCTCAGCCAATGGCCGGGACAGCACCGAGGCCGGCGCCACGGCCCGCGCATAGGTCGGCAGCACCGCGATGCCGAGTCCGGCTTCCACCAGGGCGAGCGCCGTAGTGATCTGCGCCACCTCATAGGCCGGCTTCAGGATGATCTGCGCGCTCTCGTAGCCGACCTCGACGAGCAGCCGGATGCCGCTGTCGCGCGTCAAGGTGATGAGCTGCTCCTCGGCGAGATCACTCCAGCGCACGGTTTCCATACCGGCGAAACGACTGCCGCGGCTGCAGAACAGCATCAGGCTGTCGCGGGCCAGCGGCACACGCTCGATATTGTCTTCCAGCGCGGAGAAGGTGCCGACGCCGCAATCGGCCTTGCCGAAGCGCACGGCCTCGACGACGAGTTCGTTGCGCGCATCGATGAGCGACACCTGCAGGCCGGGATGCCGCTCCTGCAGCGCCACGATGGCCGGCGGCATGATCACGGCAGCCAGCAGCGGCGGCACCGCCACGACGATGCGTCCGCGCCGGCGCTCCGCCAGCCCGTTGGCGTTCTGCACCGCCGTGTCGAGGTCCTGCACGACCTTGAGCGCCGCGCCATGGAACTCCCGCCCGCCTTCGGTCAGTTCGACCCGGCGCGTCGTGCGATCCAGCACGCGGATGCCCAGCTCCCGCTCCAGCTCCCGGACGAGCTGGGAGAGCGCCGGCTGCGCCATGTGCAGCCGCTCCGCCGCCTTGGTGAAGGTGCCCTGCTCTGTAACCGCGAGGAAAGCCTGGATCTGGCGCAGCGTGACCGCCATGGAAACTCCGATTTATAAGGAGAGCTTCCGAATTCATACGAATGTTATGAGTTGCCGTATAGCCCGGCTCTCATCATCCTGACTGCAGCGGAATGCGAGGGTCAGGGCCATGAAATACGCCAAGAAGGACGCCAAGGCCTATGCCCGCGCCCATATGAAGGGCATCTGGGCAGCGGCGCTGACCCCCTTCACCGATAGCCTCGCGATCGACGAGGGCGGTTTCCGGGACAATATCCGCCACTGGCTGGACGATCTGAAGATCGACGGCCTGTTCATCGCCGGCAAGCAGGGCGAGTTCTTCTCGATGTCGATCGAGGAGCGCAAGCGCTCCTTCGAACTCGCGGTCGAGGCCTCGGCAGGCAAAGGCCAGACCATCATGTCCTGCTCCGACCAGAACATGGACGTGGTGATCGATCTCGCCCGCCACGCCCAGAAGATCGGCGCCGACTACATCGTCGTCCACGCGCCGATCCTGCACTTCTTCAAGGCGCAGGACGAGACGGTCTACGAGTACTACCGGACCATCGCCGAGAAGGTCGATATCGGCATCGCGCTCTGGAGCCACCCGGATTCGGGCTATCTGCTCTCGCCCCAGCTCTGCAACCGGCTGGCCGACATCGAGAACGTCGTCGCGATCAAGTACAGCGTGCCGCGGCCGATGTATGCGGAACTGACCCGGCTCGCCTCCGATCGGATCCTGGTCAGCACGGCCTCCGAGGAGGAATGGCTGGACAACATCCTCGAACTCGGCTGGCAGCTCTATCTGTGCTCCTCGCCGCCCTATCTGATCCAGACGGCGAACGATCTGCGCATGCGGGAATACACCGACCTCGCCTTCGCAGGCGAAGCCGAGAAGGCGCGCGCCGTCCGCGACAGCCTGGACCCGGTGCGAGGGGCGCTACGCGGCACGCGGCCCGCCGAGAAGCCCCACGCCCATCAGAAATACTGGCAGGAGCTGCTCGGCCAGACCGGCGGACGCGTCCGGCCGCCGATGCTGGAACTGACCGAAGCCGAGAAGGCCGCCACGCGCGCCGCTTTCGAGGCCTGCGGGCTGAAGGCCGGCGCAGCGCCGCTCGCCAAAGCCGGCTGATCGGCCATTAGAGACAACGGGAGAGGTGGACCATGGCGACCGAAGGACGGCTGAAGGCCTTCAACTTCAACAAATGGATCGAGGAGCACAAGCACCTGCTCAAGCCGCCCGTTGGCAACCAGCAGGTCTGGACCGATTCCGACCTGATGGTGACGGTCGTCGGCGGGCCCAACCAGCGCACCGACTATCACGACGATCCCGTCGAGGAGTTCTTCTACCAGCTCAAGGGCGACATGATGCTGAAGGTCGTCGATGACGGGAAGCATTATGACGTGACGATCCGCGAAGGCGAGATCTTCCTGCTGCCGCCGCATGTGCGCCATTCGCCGCAGCGCCCGCAGGAGGGCTCGATCGGCCTCGTCATCGAACCGAAGCGCCCGGAGGGCTGGCTCGACGCCTTCGAATGGTACTGCTTCGAGTGCCAGGGCCTCGTTCATCGCGTGGAGGTCGACCTCGTCAGCATCGTTGACGACCTGCCGCCGCTCTATCGCGCATTCTACGGCAACGAGCAGGCTCGCACCTGCCCGCATTGCGGCACCCTGCACCCCGGCAAGGAGCCGCCGGCCGGCTGGGTCTGTCTTTGAAGAGCGCTGCGCCGCCACCCGGCGGCGCTCCTGCCCGGCGTGCATTGGCGCGCCGACACGAAGGGCCTGCCGAGACGGATCGGCGGGCAGCTTGGAAATACCGGAGCTCGGAATGAAACAGCGTGGAGCATTCCTCGGCATCGCCTTGGCCCTGGCGACCGGCGGCAGCGCCCTCGCCCAGCACGCCCCGGTCAAGATCGGCATGATCACCACGCTTTCGGGTGCCGGCGGCTATCTCGGCCAGGACATCCGCGACGCGTTCAAGCTCGCGATCGACATGGAGGGCGGCAAGCTCGGCGGCGTGCCGGTCGAGCTCATGGTCGAGGATGATGGCCTCAAGCCCGGCCAGGGCAAGCAGATCGCCGAAAAGATGCTGAAGACCGACGGCATCAAGCTGTTCACGGGCATCGTCTTCTCGAACGTCGCCGGCGCCACCGTGCCGGACATCGTCGATTCCGGCGCGCTCTATGTCAGCGCCAATGCGGGCCCCTCGGAATTTGCCGGCAAGGCGTGCCACGAAAACTATTTCGTCGTCTCCTGGCTGACCGACACCATGCAGGGCAGCGCCGGCCAGAACGCCACGGCCCTCGGCTACAAGAAGGCCTTCGTGCTGGCCCCCAACTACCAGGCCGGCAAGGACGCGATCGCGGGCTTCAAACGCTTCTTCAAGGGCGAGGTCATCGGCGAGGTGTATACCCGCCTCGACCAGACCGATTTCGCACCGGAGATGGCTCAGATCCGGGCGGCGAAGCCGGACGTCGTGTTCCAGTTCCAGCCCGGCGGTCTCGGCATCACGTTCCTGCGCCAGTACCAGCAGGCGGGTCTGCTCGGCTCAGTCCCGATGGTCGTCGCCGAACCGTCGATGGATCACACGATCCTCGCGGCTGTCGGCGACGCGGCCATCGGCCTCAACGTCTCCGGTCACTGGAATACGGACCTCGACAACGCCGCCAACAAGGCCTTCGTCACGGCCTTCGCGAAGACCTATGGCCGCACGCCGACGATGTATGCGGCTCAGGGCTACGATACCGCCCAGGCGATCGGTGCCGCGCTGCGGGGAAGCAGTGGCAAGGTCGATGCCGCCGCCTTCCGCAAGGCGATGCTGAAGGCCGACTTCGCATCGACCCGCGGCAGCTTCAAATTCGGCGCGAACCAGCACCCGGTGCAGGACTGGTGGGCCATGGTCGTAGACAAGGACGAGGCCGGAAAGCCGGTCCTGCGCACCAGGGCCAAGTTGCTGAGCGAACAGGGAGACCCCTTCGCGGCGCAGTGCAAGCTGCCGGCGCCGTGACATGGCCGAGCTGACGCGCCTGCGACTTCCCGAACTCTCGGCCACGGCCGACATGCTGAGCATCGGCTCCACCCGTATCTATCGGGTCGCCGACATCGAAGGCATCGGCTGGCCGGCGAAGGCGATGTTCGGCTCGTTGACGCAGGCCGACCTGGCAGCCGCCGCCCAGCAATTGCCCGGCTCTGCCGTCGACGCCGCGAACGCGACGCTCGATCTCAGCTTCAACAGCTATATCGTCGCCCGTCCGGGCCTGAGCGTCCTGATCGATGCCGGCATCGGCAATGGCAAGGAACGGCCCGACCGCCCGGCATGGCATCGCCGCTCCGGGCGCTTCCTCGATATCCTGACGGCATTGGGCTTTCCCCCGGACAGGATCGATCTCGTCGTCAACACCCATCTCCACGCCGATCATGTCGGCTGGAATACGGTCCATGACGGGCAGTGCTGGCGGCCCACCTTCACCAATGCGCGCTATGTCGTGCCCCGCGCCGAACTCGATCACTGGTCGGCGCTTCACCGCGCAGCCCCCTCCGGCGCCACGCTGCACGGCGCCTTCGCGGACAGCGTCCTGCCGCTCGTCGAAGCCGGCGTCCTGACCGCCGTCGAGACACCGGCTGAGATCGCACCCGACCTCTCTCTCGAGTCGGCGCCCGGCCACTCGCCGGGAATGACGATCGTCAGGCTCAAGACCGACGAGGACGATGTTTGCTTTCTCGCCGATCTCATACATCATCCGATTCAGCTGATCATGTCCGGGCTGAACTCGAATTTCTGCGGCAACCCCTCCGAAGCGCTGGCGACGCGTGACCGCATCCTGCGTCGTTGCGCAGAAGAAGGTGCGACGGTCGCCCCGTATCATTTTGCTGCGCCGTCTTTCGGCAAGATCGGCGAGAAGGGGAGCGAGCTATCGTTTCGCTACCTTCCCGTATCACGGGACGACGTTGTCATCTCCGTGGACAAGCCCGAAAAATTATGAGTTCAAAGACAAATAAACAGGGGAACCCGACAACCATGCTCAAACTTATGACGACAGGACTAGCCGCCTCGTTCGGGCTGGCATCGCTGCTGATGGCCCCGGCCGCCTTCGCCCAGGCGCCGGTCAAGATCGGCATGATCACCACGCTCTCGGGTCCGGGCGGCTATCTCGGCCAGGACATCCGCGACGCCTTCAAGCTCGCCATCGACATGGAAGGCGGAAAGCTCGGCGGCGTGCCGGTCGAGCTCATGGTCGAGGATGACGGCCTGAAGCCCGGCCAGGGCAAGCAGATCGCCGAGAAGATGCTGAAGACCGACGGCATCAAGATCATGACCGGCATCGTCTTCTCGAACGTCGCCGGCGCCACGGTGCCGGACATCGTCGATTCCGGCGCGCTCTATGTCAGCCCCAACGCCGCGCCGTCGAACTTCGCCGGCAAGGAGTGCAACGAGAATTATTTCGTCGTCTCCTGGCAGAACGACAGCCTGCACGAGAGCGCCGGCCAGCACGCGACCAATCTCGGCTACAAGAAGGCCTTCATCCTCGCCCCGAACTACCAGGCCGGCAAGGACGCGCTGACGGGCTTCAAGCGCCTGTTCAAGGGCGAGGTCGTCGGCGAGGTGTATACCCGCCTCGACCAGACCGACTTCGCCCCCGAAATGGCGCAGATCCGCTCGGCCAATCCGGACGTCGTCTTCCAGTTCCATCCGGGCGGTCTCGGCATCGCCTTCATGCGCCAGTACCAGCAGGCCGGCCTGCTCGGTAAGGTTCCGATGGTCCTGGCCGCGCCCTCGGCCGACGCGACCACGCTCAAGGCTGTCGGAGACGCAGCGCTCGGCATCGACGTCACCAGCCAGTGGAACTCGGACTTCGACAACGCGGCCAACAAGAAGTTCGTGGAGGCCTGGACCAAGGCCTACAACCGGACGCCGACCTATTACGCCAGCCAGGGATACGACACCGCGCTCGCCATCGCCTCCGCCCTGAAGGCGACCGGCGGCAAGACCGACGTGGCAGCTCTTCGCACCGCCCTCGCCAAGGCTGACTTCCAGTCGGTGCGCGGCGCCTTCAAGTTCGGCAAGAACCAGCATCCGGTGCAGGACTGGTACGCGCTCAAGACCGAGAAGGGCCCGGACGGCGCGCCGATCCTCAAGACCGTCGGCAAGGTCCTGAGCAACCACGGCGACGTCTACGCCAAGGACTGCAAGCTCTGATCCGGCCCACGCCGGTTCACAGCCACAGTTTACGACGCATCCGTCATGGTCGGGCTTGTCCCGACCATCCACGTCCATGTCGGCCGATCGCCGTGATCGAGACGTGGATGCTCGCCGTAAGGGCGAGCATGACGGCGATGCACCCGTCCCAAACCAGCATGCGGCAATGACGCTCGTTCTCGAACAATTGCTCAACGGCCTGCAGTTCGGCGTGATGCTGTTCCTGCTCGCTGCCGGGCTCACCCTCATCTTCGGCATCATGGGCGTGATCAACCTCGCCCATGGCTCGCTCTACATGGTCGGCGCCTATGCCTCGGCCTTCGTCGCAGCCCAGACCGGCTCGGTCTGGCTCGCGCTGCTGGCGGGCCTCGCCGCCGCCGCCATCATCGGCATGGTCATGGAGCTCGTCGTGCTGCGCAGGCTCTATGCGCGCGACCATCTCGACCAGGTGCTGGCGACCTTCGCGCTGATCCTGATCTTCAACCAGAGCGTGACCCTCCTTTTCGGCCGCCAGCCGCTCTTCGTCTCGGTGCCTCCGGCCCTCAACGGCTCGGTCCAGCTCCTGCCGGGGCTGACTTACCCGGTCTATCGGCTTGCCATCATCGCGGTCGGCCTTCTGGTCGCGCTCGGCCTCTATCTGCTCATCAACCGCACCCGCGTCGGCATGCTGGTGCGCGCCGGCGCCACCCATCGCGAGATGGTGCGCGCGCTCGGCGTCGACATCCGCCTGCTCTACACCGCCGTCTTCAGCCTCGGCGCCCTGCTCGCCGGCCTCGCCGGCTTGATGGCCGGGCCGATCCTTGCCGTGCAGGTCGGCATGGGCGAGCAGATCCTGATCATGACCTTCGTCGTGGTCGTCATCGGCGGCGTCGGCTCGATCCGCGGCGCCTTCTTCGGCGCGCTGATCGTCGGCCTCGTCGACACGAGCTTGCGTGCCTTCATGCCCGGCCTGCTGCGGCAGGTGATGGCTGGCCCGGAGGCCGATGCGCTGGGCGCCGGCCTCGCCTCGATGGGGATCTATCTGCTGATGGCGATCGTGCTGCTCGTGCGGCCCAAGGGACTGTTCCCCGCCCATGTCTGACAACGCTATCCACACGACGCGTGCCGCGACGCCGGCGCTGGGCCGCGTGATCGGGCTGCTTCTGCTCGCCGTCGCGCTCATCGCCCTGCCGTTCGTCGTCAAGGCTCTCGGACAGCCGGCCCTGGTGCCGCTGGCGACACGCGTGCTGATCTACGCCATCGCCGCCGCCAGCCTGAACCTCGCGCTCGGCTTCGGCGGCATGGTCAGTTTCGGCCACGCCGCCTTCTTCGGCATCGGCGGCTATGCGGTCGGCATCCTCTACCGCACCTTCGCGGACGATGCGCTCTTCCTCGGCTTCATCCCCGGCACGGATCAGCTCCTGATCGCGCTGCCTGCCGCAATTCTCGTCGCGGGGCTGTTTGCCTGCATTATCGGCGCGCTCAGCCTGCGTACCAGCGGCGTGCAGTTCATCATGATCACGCTCGCCTTCGCGCAGATGCTGTTCTTCTTCTTCGTCTCGCTCAAGGCCTATGGCGGCGATGACGGCATGACGATCCGCCGCCGCAACGCGCTCTTCGACCTCAACACGCGCGACGACGTGACGTTCTATTTCATCTGCCTCGCCATCACCGCGCTGGTGTTCCTGGCGCTCTGGCGCATCGTCGGCTCGCGCTTCGGGATGGTGCTGGCCGGCATCCGCCAGAACGAGCGGCGCATGGCCGCGATCGGCATCGCGCCCTATCGCTACAAGCTCGCGGCCTTCGTCATCTCCGGCATGGGCGCCGGCCTCGCAGGCGCGCTGATGGCGAACTACCTGCGCTTCGTCAGCCCGGACATGCTGCACTGGACCAAGTCGGGCGAGCTGATGATCATGGTCATCCTCGGCGGCGTCGGCACGCTGCTCGGACCGCTGCTGGGCGCCGGCGCACTCGTCATCCTGGAGACCGTGCTGACCGGCTGGACCGAGCACTGGCAGCTCATCCTCGGCCCGATCCTGCTCCTCGTCGTGCTCTTCACCCAGGGCGGTCTCAGCGGATTGCTGGCCCGGCTCGGCCTTGGCGGCAGGAACGAGCCATGACCGGAACGCTTCTTTCCGTGCGCGGCCTGCGCAAACGCTTCGGCGGGCTGATCGCCACCGACGGCGTAAATCTCGACGTGCTCGACGGCGAGATCCATGCCCTGATCGGCCCCAACGGCGCCGGCAAGACCACGCTGATCACCCAGCTCTTCGGCGAGCTGACCCATGACGAGGGCGCGATCAGCCTGGAAGACGAGGAGATCGGCGGGCTGACCACGGTGCAGCGCGTGCGCCGCGGTCTCGGCCGCACCTTCCAGATCAACCAGCTCCTGCCCGACTTCACCATGCTCGACAATGTCGCGCTCGCCGTTCAGGCGCATGAGGGGCACAGCTTCCGCTTCTTCGCGAATGCCCGCCGCGATGAAGGCCTACGCGCCCGCGCCCGCCAGCATCTCGCCACGGCAGGCCTGAGCCACCGCGCCGAGGTCAGGGTCGCCGACCTCTCCCATGGCGAGCAGAAGCAGCTCGAATTCGCCATCGCGCTCGCCAACGAGCCGCGCCTGCTTTTGCTCGACGAGCCGATGGCGGGGCTGGGCCACGCCGAGAGCGAGCAGATGGTCGCGATGCTGTTGGCGCTGAAAGGCCGCGTCACCATGCTGCTGGTCGAGCACGACATGGATGCCGTCTTCGCGCTGGCCGACCGCATCTCCGTCCTCGTCTATGGCCGCGTCATCGCGACCGGCACTGCCGCCGAGATCCGCGACAACCCGGAGGTTCGCACCGCCTATCTCGGCGAGGGAGACGCCTGATGCTGAGCGTGCGCAGCCTGCAATCCGCCTATGGCGCGAGCCAGGTCCTGTTCGACGTGGCGCTCGACATCGCCGAGGGTGAAGTCGTGACGCTGCTCGGCCGCAACGGCATGGGCAAAACCACGACCGTCCGCTCGATCATGGGGCTGCTCGCGCCGAAGGGCGGCGAGATCAGCTTCGAGGGCCGCGCGGTCGCCGGCATCGCGCCAGAGAAGATCGCTCGCTGCGGCATTGGCCTCGTGCCGGAAGGCCGGCAGGTCTTCCCGACGCTCAGCGTGCGCGAGAACCTCGTCGCCACCGCCTCCAACCGGCTCAAGCGTTCCTCGCCCTGGACGCTAAGCCAAGTCTACGCGCTCTTTCCCCGCCTTGAGGAACGCGCTAGCCAGTCGGCCCGCACCCTCTCCGGCGGCGAGCAGCAGATGCTGGCCGTCGGCCGCGCCCTGATGACGAACCCCAAGCTCCTCATCCTCGACGAGGCGACCGAGGGGCTGGCGCCCGTCATCCGTGCCGAGATCTGGGGCTGCATCGAGGCGCTGAAGGCGCAGGGGCAGTCCATCCTGCTGATCGACAAGAACATCAACGTGCTGAAGCGCATCGCCGATCGGCACTACATCATCGAGAAGGGCCGCACCGTCTGGTCGGGATCGAGCGCCGACCTCGCCGGGAATGCGGAGCTGGTGCATCGCTATGTCGGAGTCTGAAATCGTCGGCCGCAGCGCCGAGGCCGATCCGGTCGAGGCCCTGCGCGACGCGCTGAGCGACATCCTCGCCGGGCTGATCGCAGCCGGCTGCGGCCCGCATCACCTGCAGGACATGGTCTGGGAAACCGACCGGCCGGAAGCCTTCCACCTCTCGCGCCACACGGTCGAGCTCGCCTATCGCGAGGTCTTCGCCGGCTTCCGCCCGCCGATCACGCTCAAGCCCACGGCAGAACCCGGCCTCACGATCCGCGCGCGCCACGCCGCACCGCAGCCGCTGCCGGACGTGACCGTCGACGGCTACACGTTGCGCGATCTCGGCCGGCAATACAGCCCGCGCCTGCAGGCTGACATGAAGGCGCTGTTCCGGCAGTGGAGCCGCGACGGCGCGGCCTTCCAGCGCGCCCATGCCGGGCTCGACCTCGCCTACGGACCGAGTCGTTTCGAGACGCTCGACCTCTACCGCCCCGCAGGCTCCACGCGCGCGCCGATCTTCGTCTTCATTCATGGCGGCTACTGGCAGGCCTCCGACAAGCTGCAACACGCCCAGTTCGCTCAGGGCCTGCTCGATGCCGGCTATGCCGTCGTCATGCCGAATTACGGGCTCGCGCCCGATACCCCACTGGAAGCGAGCCTCGCCCAGAGCGTCGCGGCACTGAACTTGCTCGTCCGCGAGGCAGACGCGTTGGGTCTCGATGCCACGCGCCTGCATGTCTCCGGCCATTCGGCTGGCGGCCATCTCGCCGCCATGGTGCTCTGCGCGGCAGACGCGCCGCCGATCGCCTCGGCCCTGCTGCTGTCCGGCCTCTACGATCTGAAGCCGCTGGGGCACCTGCCCCTTGGCCGGCTGCTCGGCCTCGACGACGAAGCCCGCGCAATCCGCCTCAGCCCCCTCGCCCAACCGCGCCCATCGGTCACGCGCATCGCGCTCGCTGTCGGCGAGGGCGAGAGCCACGCCTTCAAGGCGCAATCGGCCGCCTTGGCCGCAGCCTGGCAGGCGCCGGCGCCGCTGATCTGCCCGGGCCACCATTTCAGCATGCTCGAAGGGCTGAACGGCGGAGCGCTGTTGGAGCTGGCTCTGGCGACGGCGGAAGGCTGACAAACAGAAGTGCGGACAGCGCGGAGAACCCTCTCCCGGAGGGAGAGGGCAGGGTGAGGGGTAGGCCGTTGGACACCCTGGCCGTGACCTCACCGCTGCCGCTGTTGGTTAGCTTCCTACTGGTCCAGGGGCCTACACCTCACCCCTACCCCTCTCCTTACAGGAGAGGGGTTCCCCGCGCCCTTCTCTGACGCCTTGGGTATTCATAACTCAATCCATCTGAATTTATCTGATTTATCCAGCTAGATCGCAGAATGCGCCCCCTCCTATCGTCAGGCTGACAACACGGCGAAGCCGAGCCCCGAGGCCTTCATGACGACCTATCCCGATCTCAAGCTCTATATCGGCGGCGCCTGGCGGAAGACGGCCGAGGAGCAGCCCGTGCTGAACCCGGCGGACGAGAGCATCATCGGCGCGGTCCCCCTCGCCTCCCATGCCGATCTCGACGACGCGCTCGCCGCCGCCGACGCGGGCTTCAAGGTCTGGAGCCGCACCGCGCCGCGCACGCGTGGCGAGATCATGCTGAAGGCGGCCTCGCTGATGCGCGAGCGCGCCGAGGAGATTGCCCACTCCATCACGCTGGAGCATGGCAAGCCGCTGGCCCAGGCGCGGCTCGAAGTCGTGCGCGGCGCCGAATTCTTCGAATGGGACGCGGGCGAGGGCCAGCGCGCCTATGGCCGCATCGTCCCGAGCGAACCCGGCATCCGCTATCTCGTGATGCACCAGCCGGTCGGCACGGTCGCGGCCTTCTCGCCCTGGAATTTCCCGATGAGCCAGCCCTGCCGCAAGATCGCGGGCGCGCTCGCCGCCGGCTGCTCGATCATCATCAAGGCCGCGGAGGAGACGCCTGCCGGCGCGCTCCATATCGCCCGCGCCCTGCATGATGCCGGCGTGCCGCCCGGCGTCTTCAACCTCGTCTTTGGCGTGCCGGCGAAGATCTCGGACTATCTGATCCCCAAGGCGCAGACCCGCCTCGTCGCCTTCACCGGCTCCACCGCGGTCGGCAAGCATCTCTCGGAACTCGCAGCACGGCACATGACGCCGGTGCTGATGGAGCTCGGAGGCCATGCCCCGGTCATCGTCTGCGACGATGTCGATCCCGTCGCGGCCGCCCATCTCTCGGCGATCCGCAAGGTCCGGAATGCCGGCCAGGTCTGCACCTCGCCGACCCGTTTCTTCGTGCAGGAATCGATCTACGAGCCCTTCGCCCGGGCCTTCGTCGAGAAGGCGAAGACCGTCACCGTCGGCAACGGCCTCGACGAGAAGACGCAGATGGGCCCGGTCGCCAATCACCGCCGCATTGAGGCGATGGAGGCTCTCGTCGCGGATGCCCATGCCCGTGGCGGTCGCATCCTCACCGGCGGCGAACGCATCGGCAATCGCGGCTATTTCTTCCCGCCCACCGTGCTCGTCGAACTGCCGGACGATGCCCGTGCGATGCGCGAGGAGCCTTTCGGCCCGATGGCGATCATCAACCCGGTCCGCTCCGTCGAGGAGGCGATCGAGAAGGCGAATTCTCTGCCCTTCGGGCTCGCGGCCTATGCCTTCACCCACTCGGCCGCGCGCGCCGACCTGCTGGCGGAGAGCATCGAGGCCGGCAACGTCTCGATCAACACGCTGGAGGCCTCCGTCGCAGAGGTGCCCTTCGGCGGCGTCAAGGACAGCGGCTATGGCCGCGAGGGCGGCGCCGAGGGCCTGCACCACTACATGACTGTGAAGACGCTGTCGCACCGTATGGTCATTTGAGAAGCGCCGGGTCAGCTTCTTCAGCGAGACAGCGTGCAGTTCAGGTGAAGACGGAGACGACGATGCATGGCGTGACGATCAGGCAGGAGATCATCGACCGGGTGATGGCGCGGCGCGGCCGGCTGCATCCGTTCGAGAGCCTCGATCCGGCCCGAAGCGCGCTCATCGTCATCGACATGCAGAACACGTTCTGCGAGCCCGGCGCGCCGGCGGAGGTCGCCGCCTCGCGCGGCATCGTCGCCCCGATCAACAGGCTCACAGCAGCGCTCCGGCCGCTGGGCGTGCCGGTGATGTGGGTGCTTCACGCCAACAACCAGAGCGCCGGGCGATCCGACTGGGAGCTGTTCTTCAACGGCTTCGTCGCCAATGAAGTCCGCGCGCGAACGATCGCGAGTCTCGGAGCGGAACGCCAGAGCGTCTGGAAGGAACTCGACGTCGATCCTTCCGACAGGATCGTGCTCAAGAATCGCTACAGCGCCATGATCGCGGGATCCTCGCAGCTCGAACGGATCCTGCGCAGCATGGGCATCGACACGCTGCTGATTGCCGGCACCAAGACGAACATCTGCTGCGAGTCGACATTGCGCGACGCGATGATGCTCGATTTCAGAGGGGTCATGGTCGAGGATTGCTGCGCGGCGCTGTCCGACGACGAGCATCGCTCGGCGCTCGAGAACGTCATCCAGCAATTCGGGGACGTAATGACCGGTGACGAGGTCGTCGCACGCATGCGCGCCGCGACATGACAGACCCTGTCTGACAGAACGGTAATCTGATAGCCATCACCCGGCCATTCTGCCAAAGGCAGAGTTCGGCGACTGGCTATAGGGACTGAATCTTGCGTATTGATGCGGCTGAGAGGTGCCGGGCACGGGTTTTCCCGGCATTCTGGCCGCAATGATTCGCTCCGCAACCATGGTCGCGCTGGCGCTGGGCCTCGGCGCTTGCGCCGTGGGGCCTGACTATGTGCCGCCCGCGCTCGAACTGCCGCAGCGCTGGAGCGCAGCGTCGGGCGGGCCGAAGGCAGCCAAGCCCTCCGAATGGTGGCGCGGTTTCCGCGACCCCACCCTCAATGCGCTGATCGATGAGGCCATCGCCGGCAATCTCGATGTCGCGCAGGCCAAGGCGCGCATCCGCGAGGCGCGCGCCACCCGCGAGCAGGCTGTCGGCGCGCTGTTCCCGCAGGTGAATGGCGGCGCATCCGCCACCCGCTCGCGCTCCCAGATCGTGACGCGCAACAGCTTCCGCGCCGGTTTCGACGCCTCCTGGGAGATCGACCTGTTCGGCGCGCGCGATCGCGCCGTCGAGGCCGCGACCTACGGCGCTGATGCAGCCTTCGACAACCTCGATACCGCGATGTTGACGCTGATCGGCGACGTCGCCTCCACCTATGTCGAGGCACGCGGCCTGCAGGCCCGCATCGCACTCGCCCGCTCGACGGCGCGCACCCAGCGCGAGACGGAAGAGCTGACCCGCACGCGCTTCCGCGCCGGCGACATCTCGGCCATCGATACCTCTCGCGCCACAGCCCAGGCGGCCAGCACCGAGGCGCAGATCCCGGCGCTGGAAGCCTCGCTGTCCCAGGCCCAGCATCGGCTGGCCGTGCTGACCGGCCGGCCGCCCGCAGCCATGGCGCGCTTCTTCGCCCGTGCCGCCGCCGTGCCCGCGACGCCCGCCCCGCCGCGCGCCGGCATCCCGGCCGATGTGCTGCGCCGCCGGCCGGATGTCCGCTCCGCCGAGCGCCTGCTCGCGCAGGCCACGGCCCGGATCGGCCAGGCGGAGGCCAACCGCTATCCTTCGATCTCTCTCACCGGCAGCATCTCGACTTCGGCTTTGAAGCTCGGCGACCTCGCCAAGAACAGCGCGATCGGCTGGTCCTTCGGCCCGACGCTGAGCGTGCCGATCTTCAACGGCGGCGAACTGGCCGCCGCGGTCGATGCCGCGCGCGCGAGTCGCGACCAGCAGGATGCGGCACTGCGCCTTGCCGTTCTGACCGCTCTTCAGGATGTCGAGGATGGGCTGGTCGGCCTGCGTCAGGAGCGCCTGAGGATCGCGAGCCTCACCGAGGCCGCAACCGCTTCGAAAGAGGCGGAGCGGCTCTCCCGCGTGCTCTACACCTCCGGCAATGCGAGTTTCCTCGACGTGCTGGAGGCACAGCGCACGAGCTACTCCGCCGAGCAATCGCTGATCGACAGCCGCGTCACGCTCGCCACCCAGTTCATCGCGCTCAACAAGGCGCTGGGCGGCGGCTGGCTCAAGCCCGTCAATATCGAGGTGCCGGCTGTCGTCGACGGGCAGACCGGCCCGCGCCTGCGCATCCTTCCCGTGGAGGCCCCGCAACCATGAGGCTGCGCCGCCTTGCCCTGCCCGTCCTGATCCTCGCCGCTGCGGGCGGCGGCTATTGCTGGTGGCAGTCGCGCCAACAGGCGCAGACGGAGACCGTCGCGCTGCCGAGCGTCGAGGCGACGACCGGCAATGTCGAGGAGGCGGTGCTCGCCTCCGGTTCGCTCGAACCCGTCCGGCAGGTGAATGTCGGCGCTCAGGCCACCGGCCGGATCGTTTCGCTCAAGGTCAAGCTCGGCGACAACGTGAAGGCCGGAGACCTCGTCGCCGAGATCGATGGCATTCCGCAGCAGAACGCGCTGCGCTCGGCCGAAGCCGACCTGACCGCACTGAAGGCCCAGCGCGCCGAACGGGCCGCAAGCCTCGCCTATGCCGAATCCGTGCTGGCCCGCCAGAAGCAGATGGTCGGCCAGAACGCCGTCTCGCGCGATGCCTACGAGAACGCCGAGATGACGGTGAACACCACCCGCGCCCAGATCGAGTCGCTCGACGCGCAGATCGTGTCGAGCCAGGTCAAGGTCGAGAACGCCCGCACCAGCCTCGGCTACACCAGGATCACCGCCCCCAGCGCCGGCACCGTGCTCGCCCTGGTCGCGCAGGAGGGCCAGACGGTCAACGCCACGCAGACCGCCCCGACCATCGTGGTGCTCGGCGACGTCTCGACCATGACGGTCAAGGCCAAGATCTCGGAAGCCGACGTGCTGCGCGTGAAGACCGGGCAGGAGGTCTATTTCAGCGTACTCGGCGCGCCCGAGCAGCGCTTCCCGGGCAAGATCTCCTTCGTCGAGCCGGCGCCCGACACGCTGAAGACGCAGAACACCACGAGCTCCTCGACCGCGAGCAGCTCATCCTCCTCGTCGAGCACGAGCGCCGTCTACTACAACGCCCTCTTCGAGGTGCCGAACCCGGAACGGCGGCTGATGACCTCGATGACGGCGCAGGTGACGGTGATCGTCGGCCGGGCGCAGAACGTCGTCACCATCCCCTCGACCGCAATCCGCCGCCGTGGGCCCAACACCATGGTCGACGTGCTGGACGCCGACGGCAAATCGACGGCACGCCGCGTCACGGTCGGGCTCGACAACAAGATCGTCGCGGAAATCAAGGACGGGCTGAAGGCTGGGGAACGCGTTGTCACGACTCGCGCCAGCGGCGGCCCGGATGCGACTCGCGTCCCGCGTGCGCGCCGGTCTCCGTTCGGGTTCTGACGATGGGCGTGCCGCTCATCCGGCTCAAGGGGGTCCGGCGCGACTTCGGCGAGGGCGAGGCTGCGGTCGCGGCGCTGGATGGCGCCGATCTCGTCATCGAGGCCGGCGAGATGGTCGCCATCGTCGGGCAGTCGGGCTCCGGCAAATCGACGCTGATGAACATCATCGGCTGCCTCGACCGGCCGACCGGCGGCAGCTACGAGATCGACGGCCGCCCGACGCGCGAGCTCGAGCCCGATGAACTGGCGCGGCTCAGGCGCGAATATTTCGGCTTCGTCTTCCAGCGCTATCATCTGCTCTCGGAGCTGACGGCGCTCGCCAATGTCGAGGTCCCGGCGATCTATGCCGGCATCCCTCCGGGCCCGCGCCAGAGCCGCGCCGCCCTGCTGCTGGAGCGGCTCGGCCTCGGCTCGCGCATGACGCACCGGCCCTCCGAACTGTCCGGCGGCCAGCAGCAGCGTGTTTCCGTTGCGCGCGCGCTGATGAACGGCGCCCGCGTCCTGCTTGCCGACGAGCCCACCGGCGCGCTCGACCGCAAGAGCGGCGAGGAGATGCTCGCCCTGATCGAGGAGCTCAACCGCGAGGGGCACACCGTCATCCTCGTGACGCACGACATGAACGTCGCGGCCAAGGCCCGCCGCATCATCGAGCTCAGCGATGGCCGGATCGTCGCCGACCGGGTCACGGCGCCTCCTTCAGAGAAGGTGCCGCCGCCCTCCCCCGTCCCGCCGCCGGCAGGCAGGCTGCGCGCGGCCTTCGGGCGCCTCAAGGAAGCCTTCGGCATGGCCGTCCGCGCCATGGCCGCACACAAGCTGCGCACCACGCTCACCATGCTCGGCATCGTCATCGGCATCGCCGCCGTGGTCAGCGTCGTCGCGCTCGGCGAGGGCGCGAGGCAGCGCGTGCTGCAGAACATCTCCAGCCTCGGGACCAACACGCTGGAGATCTTCCCCGGCGCGAGCTTCGGCGACACGCGCTCCACCCGGGTCCGCACATTGACCGTGCTCGACGCGCAGGTCCTCGCCGGTCAGCCCTATGCCGCGAGCGTGACGCCCACGGTGACGACCAGCACGACCATTCGCCTCGGCAATGTCGAGGCCAACGCCCTCGTCAATGGCGTCGGCGAAAGCTACTTCGATGTGCGCGGCAGCGTCCTGCTACGCGGCGCCTTCTTCGACTCCAACGACATCCGCACATTGGCGCAGGACGTGGTGATCGACGAGAACGCTCAAAACGTCCTCTTTCCGCAGGGGGCGGCGAACCCCATCGGCACGGTGATCTTCGTGGGCTCCGTGCCCTGCCGCATCGTCGGCGTGATGCGCCAGCAGCAGGGCGGCTTCGGCGGCAGTCAGAACCCGCAGGTCTTCCTGCCCTACACCACCGTGCAGGGCCGCTTCCTGGGCGATCTCTCTTTGCGCAGCATCATGGTCCGCATCGACGACGAGACGCCAATGGCCGCGGCGCAGGAAGCGGTGACAGAACTGCTCACCCACCGCCATCGCACCAAGGACTTCTTTATCTTCAACCAGGACGAGATCCGCAACGCCATCACCAGCACGACGCAGGCGATGACGCTGATGATCTCCTCGATCGCGGTCATCTCGCTCCTGGTCGGCGGCATCGGCGTGATGAACATCATGCTGGTCTCCGTGATCGAGCGCACGGGCGAGATCGGCCTGCGTATGGCAGTGGGCGCGCGGCGCAGCGACATCATGCAACAATTCCTGATCGAGGCCTCGCTGGTCTGCTTCATCGGTGGCGCTCTCGGCATCCTGCTGTCGCTGGCGATAGGCTTCGCCTTCGGGGCATCGGACTCTCAGCCGAGCTTCATTTTCTCGGGCGAGGCCTTCGTCGCCGCCATCGCCTGCTCGACGCTGATCGGCGTGACCTTCGGCTTCCTTCCCGCCCGCAACGCCGCGAAGCTCGATCCCGTCACGGCGCTGGCGCGGGATTAGAATTTCAGGCGGAACATCCCACCCTTTCGCGCGTTAGTATCCCCGCACGGCAGAGCCGTGGCCTCTCCGAAACCGGATGCCCGCGGCGCCGCGGGACGCGATGATGGAGGCTGAAGATGCAGCAGCGCGACACGCTGGACGAGAAGTCGAAGCGCGAGATCAACAAGATCGCCCATGAATTGTGGGAGAAGGCAGGTCGGCCTGAAGGGCGCGATCGCGAGCATTGGGACGCCGCCAAGGAGCTCTGGGCCTATCGCAGCCACAACCATGTTCTGACTGACGAAGCCGAAGCCGGACACCGCCAGCAGGCAGCCGACTCAGGCGACAAGGCGCGTAAAGCTCAGCGCTGAATCAGCCTCGGCGCGAGAACGCGTCAGGGACAGACGTAGCCGCCCTGGTCGGGCATGCAGCGCGCGCCCGTCGGCAGCACGAGCGCGCCCCTGGCGTCGCGCTCGACATAATCGCCATTCGGCAAGGTGATACCGCCGCGGATATCCGGCGCAACGCGCGTGCCGTCGGGCAGGATGAGTTCGGCGCCATCGCGCACGATCCGCTTGCCGCCGGTAATCTGCGTCGCCGGCATGGATTGCGGCGGCGGTGCCGGCGGCACTTCCATCGACAGCCTGCCGCAGGCGCCTAAAAGTGAGCCCGTCATCAGCAGAACTGACACACCCGAAATTTTCGCGATTCGGTTCATGTCGGCATTTTTGCCGTGCTGGAGGCCAACAAGCAACCTTGTTATGTTATTTTGCCGACTTACCATCAGAATCCGCAGCCAGACCACGACCTAAAATAGGGTGCGGAAACTCTCCGGCAGCCGGAACACCTCGCTTCCGGCAATATCGAGCGGCGCGACATACATGGTGCCGACTTCGCCGCCGCGCTGGGAGGGCCGGACGCGATCGAGGAATGCTCGGCAATGCTGCTTGACCGCACCGTCCGCCCAATCCGTCCGCTCCAGATCGCAGAAAGACCGATAGAGGTTCATCAAGGCGAGATCGCTGCTGCGCTGGTGGTGGCCCTGGTCCTCCTGCGCGAAATCGAGGCTGCGGGTCAGCGCCTGGCGGCGCAGACGCTCGCCGAGATCGGCATATTTGAGATGAAAGAGAAAGCTGCCGTTGAAATGCGGCGGCTGGTTGGCGTGATGGAAGCCGCCGCCCCAGCGGATCGGCTTGCGCACGATCAGCGTCTTGCACATCGGCGAGACGAAGCGGACATGGCCGCGCTGCTGCAGCACACCCTGGCCGTCGACCAGGATCGCGCTCTCGATGTCCAGCAACGTCACGACATTGAGGCCGATGCAGGTCGAATATTCGAAATCGCTGCCGTCGAGCCAACCGGTGAAGCTCGCGAAGCGGCGCGGATCATGGCTGACGAACTCGTCGCAATCCGAATAGATCACCGTCTCGTAGAGCTCGAGCAAGGCCGAGACGAATTTCGAGACGAAGCGCGCCCGCTCCTGGTCATCCAGCGCCGAGCGTGGATAGCGAACCACGCTGACCCCATTCAGCGCCTGGCGAACCTCCTCGTCGCTGTCATGATCGATGACATAGAGGTTCTCCCTGCCGACGAGCCGGGCGTAATAATCGATCCAGCGCGAGACGTAGAACGCCTCGTTGTACTGCATCGTGACCACGGCAACCTTTTTCATGCACTGGCCTTTCCGGGCAGCTACATCCGGTGCGGTACGCCGTTACGGTCCAGGAAGTCCCGCATCCGGTCATAGGACGCGGCATAGGATGTCGCGAGCGCCTTGAGCGCGCTTTCCTTGTAGACCGCGCGCCAGCCGCCCTCGGCCAGCGCCGTCTCCGGCACCACGGGGATCTTCAGCGTCTCAGCGAGTTCCTGGCTGCGCGTGTCATAGGAGACGAGCACGCCCGGCACGCCATGGGCCACCGCCGGCAGCACGCCATGGACGCGATAGCCGACCGCGAGGTCGAGCCCCTGCGAGAAGCGGTCATAGTGCTCGACATCGAAGAAGGAGAAGAGCTGCTGCTCGTAGATGCGCCGCATCGCCGCATCGTCCGGCCCGCTCCACCAACCGCTATGGACGAACTCCGCGACGGCCTTCTCCTTGGCCGCCTCGTCGCGCAGGAAGAAGGCTTTTTCCTCCTGCTCGCCATGGGAGGACATCACCATCTCGCTCTGTGAATCGACCTTCAGCAGCGCCGCGCGCTGGTTGCGCAGATAGGCATCCACATCGGCCGTATAGGTCCTGTCGGCCTCGCGGCGCAGGCTGAACGCAACCTTGCGGATGTCGCGCTGGTCCGGCACGCGGATATGGAGATCGCGGTTGCGCGTGCGGAAGATCGAGGGGCAGCCGACCACCTCGACATTGCCGATGCCGTTGCGCCGCAGGGTCTCGGCGCTGAACGTGCCACGCACGCCGATGGCGGCCGAGCGCTCCGCCACGATCTGCCAGAAGCGCTTCGAGCTCTCCGGCAGTTCGATGTCGCGGTTCTGGCTTGCTTGAGCGCCGACGCCGATCGCGTAGACCGGCAGCTTGACCTTCTCCAGAACCTCGACGGCGCGGAACCACTCCATTTTCTCATGGATGAAATTCGAGCCGCGCACGAAGACGAAGTCGAACTCCTCGGCATAGCGCGCGATGTCGGCCTCGGTGGGATTCATGATCTTCATCGGCTCGATATGCGCGTAGCGCAGCAGCTTCAGCGTCGAGTCGAAGACGATCATGTCGCCGATGTTGAAATAGTCGGAGAGCAGCTTCTCCATCGGCGCGCGGTACCAACGCACCTTGTCGTGCTCGTAGACCTCGCCGGCCGGATAGATCACCAGCGCGCGCAGGTTCTTGGCCATGGCGACGGGTCGCAGCAGCGAGCCGGGCGCCAGTGCCCCGGTGCGCGCATCCGCGACCGCAATGGCCCGCAGCCGCCCTTCCGGCAGAACAGGGAGCGGGATCGCGATCTCGGCGACCGTCGCGTCGCCCTCGATCAGGCTGCCCGGATGGATCGTGGCGTAGTCCTGCCCGTCGATCAGGAGCCGCAGCGAGGGCCAGCTCGCGCCCGGCTCCCTGACGACGAGGACAACGACCTCCTGCGTGGTGGCGCGCAGGATCTTCATGGGCTGCACCGCCTGCCCGGCGGCGAATTGATGCAAGGGCGCGTTCATGGCGTCTCTTTCACGATGCGGAGCTTGATCCGGACGAGGTCGCGCTGCGGGCCCAGCTTGCAGCCGGCCACATGCATCTTCGTCATGAAGAGGTAAGGCTCGTCGCCGGTCGTCTCGAAGTTGCGGGAAGACGAGCCTGGGTCGGCGACGGCGCCATAGGCGTAGCGCACGCTGTCCGCGCAATCCTTGCTCCACATCGTCGGATGGGTGAGCAGAGTCTGCAGCGGCGACCAGTCGATCATGTCCTTCGACCAGCTATAGGCGACGCGGCCGCCGGCGATGCCCTGCTTCGTGTCGGGGCCGAGGTGGAAGATCGCCAGCCAGAGGCCGCTCGCTTCGTGTCGCGTGATCGAGCCCACCGTCGTCGGCATCACTTTCAGCGGCAGGCAGGGCTGCGCCTGGGTAGTGTCCTCGCGATAGGGGTCCACCGCGCGGATGGTGAAGTCCTTGCCGTCGAAGGCGCGCCAGCCCTGCGGGTCCTTGATGTCGGTGGTGCGGTAGAGGCAGGTGCCGCCCTTCTGCCCCTCGCCACCGGTCGTCGCGATCAGCGCATACCAGGCGCCGTCCTTCTCGACGATGTTCGAGGGGTTGAAGAAGCCGCGATGCCGGCCCTGCCCGACATCCTGCTTGAAGGCCGGCGCGGCGACCAGCACCGGCGGCTCGTGCGTTTTGAAGCTCCTGCCGCCGTCGCTGGAGCGCGCTTCCGTAACGACATTGTACCAGCAGCTCATCCCGTCCTTGAAACGGCAGGCGCCGGGATGCCGGTCGGCATGATACTCATCATGCATCAGCGCGAAGACGTCACGGCCGTTCGGCGTCCAGGTCGCCGCGATCCAGCTCATATCGCTGAACTGGCTCGGGTCCGGGCTGTTCTTGGCCTCGAAGGAGATCGAGCAGGTGGTGGCGATCCGATCGAGCGCAGGGCCGATCAGCGCCCGGTTGCGGTGGTGGCTGGCGAAGGCGACGATCTCGCCCTTGTCGTCCCGGAAGGCACGCAGCGGCGCGTCCGGGATGTGCCATTCCTCGCAGCGTTCCTTCGACCAGGCATAGACGGTCTCCTCCTGGGCGGCGGGTGCCAGCTCCAGGCGATAACCCGGCTTCTTCGCCGCAGCGGCGAAGCCGACCGGCAGCAGCAGCGCCGCGAAGAGCGACGCCGCGCCGAGCCAGGTTCTGCAGGTCTTGCGGACCGTCCTCATGCGACCTTGCGCGCGGGCTCCGCGGCCGCACGGCCCACCATCTTGTTGTCGACGCCGTTCTCGACGAGGAAGTCCCGCATCTGCCCGTAGACGCGAGCGTAGGCCGCGTTGAAGCGGTCGAAACGGGACTGCTCCCAATAGTCTTCGAGCCGGAAGTCCTTGCCGGCGAAGACGTCGACGCTCGGGATCTTGAAGGTATCCGCGAACTCGACGGTGCGGCTGTCATAGGTGAAGTAGATCGAGGGCGTGCCGTTGGCGAGCGCCATCAGATTGCCGTGGAGCCGGTAGCCCAAAACCAGATCGAGCCCGCGCACCAGCCGCTCATATTCCGCGACCACGTCGGAATAGAACATCCGGCTGCGGTAGAGTTGCTCCATCTGCTCGTCGAGGTACCAGTCGCGCGCCCAGGCATTGTCGCTGAGCGACGCCATGGCCTGCTCCTTCTGCTCGGGCGTGCCGAGCGCGAGCTTCTTCTCCTCGACCTCGCCCTGCGCCATCAGCGTGACGTCGAAGCGGTCCGCCATCGCCTTCACCAGCGCGCGATGGAAGGTGAGGTAGCGCTTGATGTCCTGCGCATAGGTCTTGGAGACCTCGCGCCGCAGCGTCACGCCCACCGTCTTCACCTGCTCCAGCGGGGACAGCTTGATGGCGAGATCCGGGTTGTTGTTCCGGAAAGCCGTGGGGCAGCCGATGACGCGGACATTGCGGATGCCGAGATCGTTCATCACCTCGGCCGAATAGGCCCCGCGCACGCCGAGCGAGGTGGTCGAGTCGGAGATCAGCTTCAGGACCGTCTTCGTCTCTTCGCTGAGCTCCAGCTTGCCGCTGACGGGAGCCTGCGCGCCGATTCCGAAGGCGATGACCGGCAGCTTCAATCGCCGCAGCACATCGGCCGTCTTCGACCAGTTCATCTGCGCGTGGATGTAATTCGAGCCGCGCAGGAAGACGTAATCGTACTCGGCATTCAGCCGGTCGACATTCGCCGGGTCGAAATGCGCGATCGGCAGCTCGCTGAGCTTGTCGAAATTGAGCAGCTTCAGCGAGGAATCGAAGACGAAGGCGTCGCCGATGTTGTGATAGTGGTCGATATGGCTGGCGAGGTCGGCGTAGCGATACCAGCGCACATTGTCATGGTCATAGACCTCCCCGGACGGGCTGATGACGAGGATGCGGGCCATGGTCTGGTTCTCCCCTTTTGTTATGGTTCAGGCGCTCATCGCAGCGGCATTGCGCGCTGCCGGCTGGGCCTGCCGGCGCTCGGCGATCAGCCGGCGATAGAGTTCGAGGTGGGTCTGAGCGCATTCGACATGGCTCATCGGGCGCTTGATGCCGTCGCGCAGCCGGTCCCATAGCTTGGGCTCGGTCAGCGCCCGGACCATGCAGTCGACCAGGTCTTCCGGACTGCCGGAGCGGAAATGCAGGCCATCGACCTCGTCGGTGATCTTCTCGGCCATGCCGCCGAGATTGCTCGCGAGGATCGGCCTGCCGTGGAAGAAGGCCTCCTGGATCACGATCGGCGAGTTCTCCCACCAGACCGAAGGCATCACCACCCAGTCCACGGAGCGCATCAGGTTCGGCATCTCATGGTTCTGGAACGCGCCGCAGAAGCGCACCCGGCGCCCCGCGCGCTCGACCAGTTCCGCGAATTTGTCCTGATAGGCCTTGGGCTGGCGCTCCAGATTGCCGCCATAGACCAGCAGGATCGAATCCTCGCCCCAGACGGAATCGGGAATGCGCGTCACCGCGTCGATCAGAACGTCGGCGCCCTTGTAGGGCGTGAGCTGGCCGAAATAGGCGAAGCGCGAACGCCGCGCCTTGGCATCTGGCAGCGGCCGCGGCGGAGCGGCCTCGGCGACGTCGATGCCGTTCTCGATCATCGAGAAGCGCTCGGCCTTGAGGCCCCAGTCGACATAGCGCTCGGTGAGGAAATGGCTCGGCGAGATGAAATGATCCGCCTGGTCCAGCATGCCGCGCACGAAGGTCTCGCGCGCCAGGAACCGCGCCGGCGAAATGTCGGGGAAGCAGCCGTTGCAGTCGGTCGGCGAGGCCCGGTAGCAGAGCTTGAAGGCGCCGGTCTTCACCATCTGGCCGTGATGGTGGCAGATCGAGAGATATTCGTGGAAGGTCACCACGATCAGCGCATCCGGCAGCGTGTCGCGCACCGTGAACAGGCATTCCAGGCCGAGCCCGATGAAATGGTGGAAATGCACCACATCGGGCTTCAGGTCCTGCAGCACGCGCAGGAAGTCGCGCTCGAGCTCTTCCGTGGCGCGGTTCGAGATCAGGAAGTGGTCGTAATCCTCGGCGTAGTAGAGCAGTTCGCCCGCGCGCTGGCGCAGGCTCATCAGCGCCGTGCCGGCATGGCGCTGCGTCGGCGCGCCGACGCGGGCGAGAAAATGCGTGTCGACATCCCCGCAGGCCTGCAGCCCCTTGTGCAGGTTGTAGGAGGCGACCTCGGCCCCGCCCAGAGAGAGCGACGGATGGCCATGGGATATGACGAGAACCCGCATTCCTAGCCTAGCCCTTCATGTTGGAGATCGCGAGCGCCCAGCGCCGGTCGAAGCTCATGCGGTCGGCGAGTTGCGCCAGAGCGGCGACAGGCGCGGCCGCCGTCTCGCCGTCATCGACCGCATAGACCTCCACCTCCGGCACCCAGATCGAAGGCGCGCCCTGCATCCTGAGCTTGAGGCAGAGGTCGAGCCCCTTCTCCGCGGTCGTGAAGTAGTTGCGGGCAAAGCCGCCGGCTTCGACGAAGGCGGCGCGGGAAAGCACGCAGCATTCGCTCGCACCGGCCGCGACCTCCATGGGTCCAAGATTGCCGATCGCATCGAGAGGATAGCCGACGAAACGATTGGCGATCCGCCGGCTCTGCCCCTCCCCTTCCAGCCAGGCGCCGGCCCAGCGGATGGAGTTATCCTCGAAGAGCAACGTCGGGCTCGCGACACATTGGCCGCCGCGGGCGCGATAGGCGCGCTCCAGGCGGCCGAGCCAGCCCGGCATCCGGATCTGAGCCACGCCCGACAGCAGCGCCACGGTCTGGAAACGGCAGGCCCTGACCCCGGCCTCCATCGCATCGCAGGCATCCTCGACGCCTTCGACCGCGACGAGCCTGACCGAAAGGCGGTAGAAGCGCGCGAGCCGGCGCGCCTCGGCCCCGACCCGGTCGAAACTCTCGGAGGGAGCCGCCAGCACGATCGGCAGCGGCCGCACCTCAGGGTCCATCGCCAGCAGCGCGAACAGCGCGGACAGCTCGCGGGACCGGTGATCGAGCCCGATGACGAGGCCGAGCGGCACTTCCGCCTCGAAGGCGCCGACATCGACAGTCTCGGCCGCGCGCGGCGGCGCGATCTCGGCCGCCTGCAATGCAGGCGCGATCTGGCGCTCGACCACGGCACTCGCAGTCGCCGAGCGCGGATCGAGCAGGCCGAGGATGCGCTCCAGGCTGCGTCGCGCCTGGCCGCGATTGGCCTCCAGCGGCAGGAAGGCCGGCCCCGTGCCCTGAACCTCGAAGGTCAGATAGAGCGGCTGACCCGGCTCCGGCACCAGCTTCGGCGCGAAGACGATGAAGCCGTGGCTGTTCCGGCGCGACGCCAGAGCAGGGCCGAAGCGCGGATCCTCCATGAAGGCGGCGGTGACGTCCGGCCGCTGCACGCGCGTCCAGAGCCGGTCGATGGCGCAGGACTGGCTGCCGCTGCGCAGCGTCACCCCATCGACCTTGCGCTCGGGATCGAACAGCCAGCCGATGATCAGCACGCCCGTCTCGTCGACGATGGTGGCGGCGTCGATGCCGGCCCGCACCGGCTCGGCCAGCAGGCAGACCGTATCGCGCCCGTCGAAGCGCTGCGAGGCGCGGCGCAGCTTGTCGCTGGTGGCCTGCGGAGCGGTGCCGCGCTGCAACCCGTCGCGCAGATGCCCCGGAACCGTGATCGGCTCCAGCAGCACATAGCGCTCATAGATCTCCAGGGCCCGCCAGCCGTCGCTGCCGCGGAAATAGATGCGCTCCAGCTCGCTCGGATGCTGGGCGCGGCAATCCTCCAGCAGTCCGAAAAAGCCGCGCGCGCCTTCGCCGAGATCGTCCCGGTCGAAGGTTCCGGCTTCGAGATGGGCCGAGGACAGCCCTCCATGCGCGATCAGCAGGTTCACGCGCCCGGCGGAGAAATGCGAGGTCCAGCCCTGCAGGAAGATGCCGTCACCATCGAGCGAGCCCATCACCTCGACGAAGCCGCCCGGTCGCGCCACGGTCTGCAGCAACATGGAGACGGCCCGCAGCCGCCGCGGATTGGGCGCGCCGGTGAGCAGCACTTCGAGCAGCCCGTCGACCACGCTCGGGAACGCCTGCCCCGCATCCTCCGCGAGTTCCGAAAGGAAGGCCTGCAGCGGCAGCGGCTTGGGCGCCAGGATCAGCCTTAGCGGGCGGCCGGGGCGGCCGATCAGCAACGCGCCGCTTCCGGCCCGGTCAGCCGAAGGCGCGGGCGCGAGACACAGGAAGCCGGTCGCGACAGGGGCCTCGGCTCCGGCGCGCCGCCAGCTTAGCACCATCGTCTGGGCTCTATTGCGCGGATTGCCGTCGACGGCCACCGGCACCTTGGCCGGAATGGCGTCGCAGACGCTCATGATGAGGATCGCGTTCTCGCCGAGCGGCGTCCACGCCACGGTCGGCGCGGGGCTGATCGCCGTCATTTCGGGAACGATGACCTCGCTCATGAACCTAGCTCCAGAGCGTCACAGCGAGCGTCACGAAGGACATCACCGCCGCCAGCCCGGACAGGAAGCCGAGGATCAGCGTGACCTGCCTGAGCGGCGCACGCGCCTCCTTGCGGATCAGGGCCAAGCGCTCGTCGAAGGCGCGCAACGTGCCGTCGAATCGGAGCTGGAAGACGTCGAGTTCGCTGAGACGCCGGGCGATCTCGCTGGTCTGCTCGGCATCCATCTTCGCGGCTTCGGCCAGCGCATGGTTGTCCTCCAGCCGCGCGGCGATCCGGTCGAGCTTCTCGCTCAGTTCTTTTTGCGCGAGCTGGCCGCGCCGGTTCAGCGCGATCAGCACCTCGACCTTGTCAAAGAAGCGGGCGAGCGGAACCGCGATCGCGGCCTCCGCCGCGAGCTCGTCCGCCGCCGGCAGGCGCAGTTCGAGTTCGGCGCCGGTCTCGGGCGAGACGCCCATGACGGTGAGCCGGTCGCGCACCGCCAGCAGCGCCTGGTCGAGCTCCATCGAGAAGGCGTGCTTGCCATCGCCGATGCCGTTGCGGCGCAGGTCGATGCGGCTTTGATCGGCCTTCGTCTCGCCGACGAGTTCCCCGTCGCGATAGAGCTTCACATCCATGGCCTGATCGGGACGGGTCTCGTCCCAGATCCAGCCATGCAGACGGGTGCCGTCGAGGGCATCGACCCGGCCATTGAGCCGCGCCGGGTTGACGTTGGGCAGGCGGATTTCGGTGTCCTGCTGTTGGGCTGTCGTCATGCGGCCTCCTTGAGCTTGAGGCTGTCGAAGAGGGTGAGATGCCGGCCGGCGCATTCCGCCAGCGACGGCTGCTCGGCGATGCCATGGACGAGCCGCTGCCAGAGCCCGGCCTCGTCCATTGCCCGACGCATGGCGCGGGCGAGCGCGGCGGGATCGCCCGGCCGGACATGCAGACCGTCGATCTCGTCGCGGACCATCTCGGCCATGCCGCCGATATTGCTGACGATCAACGGCCGACGATGCTGGAAGGCTTCCTGGATGACGAGCGGTGCGTTCTCCCACCAGATCGAGGGCATCACCACCCAGTCGACCTCCGCCATCAGCGCCGGCACATCCTCGCGGGCATAGGCGCCGCTATGGCTGACATGGCTGCTCGCCGCCGACAGCGCGGCATCGAGCGCCGTTGTGAAACGCTCGGCCTGGAACGGCGCGCCGCCATGGATGCGCAGCGAGAAATCCTCCTCGCCGGAGGCAGAGAGCAGCTTCGCCGCCTGCAGCAGCGGCAGCACGCCCTTCCACGGATTGAGATTGCCGAAGTAGCCGAAGCGGCCGCGCCGCCCTTGCGCCGGCCTATGCGCCGCCGCCGTCTGCGCCGGGCGGGCATTGGCGATGACTTCGATCTTCTCGGCCGGCAGGCCCCAGTCGACATAGCGCTGGCGCAGGAAGCGGCTCGGCGAGACGAAGCGGTCGACCACCGCCAGATGCGTCTTGATGAAGCGCTCACGCAGCAGGAAGCGGTCGGAACCGATCTCGGGGAAGCAGCCATGGCAAGCGCCGGGCGAGGCGCCCGTGCAGCGCTGCCGGTCGCTGGGCCGCACCATCAACCCGTCATGGTGGCAGATCGGATAGTAATCATGCAGCGTCATCACGATCGAGACGTCCGGCAGCAGCCGGCGCGCCAGCGTCAGGAACTCGGCGCCGATCAGCACGAGATGATGGATATGGATCACGTCCGGGCGAAACTCGCTGAGCAGCGTGCCGAGATCCTGCAGCGTGCCGTAATGGTCGATCTGGCTGAGATGAAAGCGGTCGAAATGCCCGCTCCAGAGCAGCACGTCGTCGCCAGCCGCCTGAAGCGCCGTGCCCGGATGCGGCTGCCGGTGGATCGCGTTGGTGGCACCGAGGAAGAGCACCTCGCTGCCCTGCTCGCGATAGGCGCCGGCAAGGTCATGCGCGAAGATCTCGGTGCCGCCGGGATGCAGCTCCGGATGGTTGTGGGCAACGACGAGGATGCGGCGCGTCATCGGCCGCTCCCCGGCCCCGGCTTCACCGCGAGCAGCACGTCCTGGTAGTGCGCTGCGCTGATGCCGCGCCAATGTCCCGGCCGCAGCGCCTCGACTGCGAGCCCGGCCTCCGTCGCCTTCTCCAGCAGGAAGGTGGAGTCGAAGCCGGCGGCGGCGAGCGGCGCCTCGTCGATCGCATACCAGCCCGGGCCGTCCTGCCAGCGCTTGAAGGACAGGCGTTCCTGCCCGGTCTTCTGATCGATGCCGAAGGCCGTGAGGAAGAGCCGGCCGCCGGGCGCGAGCAGGCGCGAGGCTTCCTGCAGGTAGACGACGAGTTCCTCAGGCGGCAGATGCGTCGCCACCGAGATCATGGTGATGAAGTCGAAGCTGCCATTGGCGAAGCCGAAGCGCACCTCGACACCCGGCAGGGAGCCCTGCGGATTGTAGAGCGGATGCGCGATGTCCAGCCGCTGGAAGCGGAAGCGCGGATAGGCCGGCGTGATGGTCTGGGCGCACCAGAGAATGCCATCCATCACCGGATCGACGCCGTCATAGGTCGCGCGCTCGGGGTCGAGATACTGCGTCAGCGGCACGGCCATGCGGCCGATGCCGCAGCCGATGTCGAAGACGCGCTCATGCGGTTGCAGCCGGCCGATGCGGACGAAATGCCCGAGAAACTCCGCACCGATCGCGCGATAGTCACCATCGCCGACGAAGATCGAATCCGGCGGCGGATGCGGCAGAAAGCGGTTCGTCTGCACCGCGGACAGCAGCCATTCGAAGTCCGGCCCCGGCGGGGCGATCGCGGGCGGCGCTCGCTCCGGCTGCGGCGCCACGGGTCTCAGGGCTGTCATGTCGATGGCCGTCATCGCGCTCATGCCGCGGTTGCCCTTCCGAAGTTGAAGCGGGGAATGGGGTTGGCCTCCTCCGGCACGGGCGCGGCGAGCGCCGGCTCCGTCGCCGCGGAGGTCTCGAAAGCCAGCATCAGCGCATCGATCTGCGCGTCCCAGCGCTTCGTCTGCAGCCAGGAATTGTGCTGAGAGGCGGCGCCGCGCGTGTAGTCGGTGCTGCGCGAGATCGATTGCCGCTCCAGATGATAGAGCGAGACGTCGGGCGCATAGATGATGCTGAAGCCCGCGCGCCTGATCTTGAGGCAGAGATCGCTGTCCTCGTAATCGCCGATCACATAGGTCTCGTCGAAGCCGCCGAGGTCGTTATAGAGCGCGCGCGGCATCACGAAGCACGCCCCGGTTACGCCGGGCACGGGCCGCTCGACATTGGCCGGCGCGTAAGTCGACGGCATGCCCTTGAAGTAATGATGGTTGAGCCAGGTGCCTTTACTGTCGCGCTTGAAGAAGAGCCCGGCATGCTGCAGCGAGCCATCGTCATAGACGAGCTTCGGACCGACGGCACCGACCCGGCCGCGCCCGTCGAGCTTCGAGATCAACGCACCGAGCCAGCCATTCGCGGACGGGATGACATCCGAATTGACCATCGCCAGCACCTGCCCGCGCGCCTGCCGGGCGCCGGCGTTGCAGGCAGCCGAGAAGCCGCCATTGCGCCGCATCGTGGCGAGTCGCATCGGCAGGCCGTAGGCGAGGTAGAGCCCGCCCAGCAGGTGCGCGACTTCGGCGGCGTGTTCGGGGGAATCGAGCACATAGATCAGCTCGGCATTCTCGACGAACCAGGGATCGCCGGCGAAGGCCGCCACCTGCACTCGCAGGAAGTCGTAGACGCGATAGAGCGGGATCACGACCGAGACCTTCGGCCGCGCGGGCTTGCGCCCGTAATCCTTCATCTCGGGCTCGGAGCGGTTCTCGCGCAGCTCGTCCTGGCAGGCGGCCAGCACCGGGGCCAGTGTCGTCTCCAGCATCTGCGCGGTGAGATATTGCGGCGGGATCGACGAGAGCGCCCGCGCTCGGATCGTGGAGGCGTCGGCCGGCTGGACGGCCGGGCGCAGCGTCAGGGTCGTGCCCGATTTGAGCCTGATCTCGCAGCGTGGCTGCAGCACCGGCGCGCCGGAAGCATAGTCCGGAGCGAGCGCCGCAAAGCCGGTGGCGGCACGCGTCTCGCCTTCCTCGCCGGTGGGCAGCCGCACCGGGAAGCGCTGCAGCCTGTCGAGCATCCGCACGGGCTCGCCCTGCCCGCGGTGCAGCAGCACCTCTTCGAGCAGATCGTCGGGGTCGCGCAGCCAGCCGCCGATCAGCAGGCCGGCACGGTTGCACAGCGCCATGTCGAGTTCGGCCGCCGGCAGATCATCCTTGCGGCGCACATGCTGGACCGCGAGCGGAACGCGGCGCTGCATCTCGATCGCCAGCAGGCGGCCCTGATCGGAGAGGCCGGCCAGCTGCTCGACCACCCAGTTGCGCAGCCCGTCACGGCTGGCGGCCTTGCCGGCCCACCAGCGGCCGAGCGAGGGCGCACCCTGCCGCCCCGGCAGCGCGCGAAGGACGAGCCCACGCTCGCCCTGCAGGATGACAAGGCCGCCGCCACGCGCGGGCGGCTCGTCCAGCACGAGATGAAGCTCGCGCTTGCCGCTGCGGTCCGTCTGGCCGAGCCGTGCAGGCGCCTTCAGGCGGGACAGGCCCGCCGCATCGAGCCGCGTGGCGGCGCGAAAGGCGCCAAAATCGGCTGGAGCGACGGTCTCGAACAGCCAGCGCCCTTCGACGAGCGCCGCGGCCGGCTGCATCGCGCCGGGCTTCGGGAACAGCGCCAGAAGGAACTGGCGCAGAAAAGAGAGGTAGCTCGGAATCGCGCCGAGCCCGAACAAAGGCGGCCAGGAGCCCACCAAGGCGTTGGCCAGCGCCAGCCGCGCCGGCGGCGACAGCTCGCGCAGGATCGCGGTCGCATCGGCCGCACCATGGACGAGCGTCGGATCGAAGCTCGCCGTCACGTCGCCCTGCGGGCCATGCTCGGACAGCGTCGCCGTGATCATATCACCCGAGGACCGAAAGGCGACCGCGAGCCGCTCGCGCCCGTCACGCAAGCGCAGTGAGACCGAAGCCGCCGCGAGGCGACGTCCGCCGCCGGTCAGGGCGATCGAAGGCTTGCCAAACGGAGAGGCCTCGAGCGTCCAGCACAACAGGAAGACCGAACCGCCGAGGCGATGCAGCTCAAGCTGCGCCGGCGGCTGTTGAGCAGGCGCAGCGGCCGCCATGGTGGCGGGGGCGGGTGCGAACATCTGTGTTCCTTCGGGCGTTCTCTGCGGACGCCGCCACGACCGGCGGGCGTCTCTTGCGGTTCGAAGGATTGGCGTCGGCCGATAGAGGCCGACGCCCCCCGGGGCGCTCTGCAAGGGGTGGGGCGAGTGCGTCCCTGGGTCTTCGCTTGCGAACCGGCTCCACCGACCCGCCATTGCGGCCGGGCGATGGAGCCGGCTCAGAGCGATCAGGCCACCGTGAAGTAGCTGTTCGGGTCGGCCTGGACGTCTTCGGCCGATACGCCGACGAGGGTCAGCGTGTCGCCATTGCCCAGATCCACGACCGCGTTGCCGCCGACCGTGGTGGTGCGCGCCGCCACGTCCTCGGCCGAGGCCACGCCCGTGCCGTTGATGTCGGACGAGATCTGCAGCATGTCCGAGCCGGTCTCGAAATCGAGCACGACGTCGTTGCCGCCGCCGCCGGTGAAGACGAAGGTATCGGCACCGGCACCGCCGTGCAGGATGTCGTCGCCAGCGCCGCCGAAGAGCATGTCGTCGCCCGCGCCACCCTGAAGGGTGTCGTTTCCGGCGCCGCCCTGCAGGATGTCGGCACCGTCGCCGCCCTGGAGAACGTCATCACCGAGACCGCCCTGCAGGATGTCGTCACCCGGGCCGCCCTGGAGGATGTCGTTCCCCTCGCCGCCGATGAGGATGTCGTCCCCGGCATTGCCACGCAGGATGTCGTCGCCCAGACCGCCGGACAGGACATCGTTGCCCTCTCCGCCGAACAGGGAATCGTTGCCGTCGCCACCCGAAAGCACGTCGTCGCCGAGGCCGCCGAACAGGGTGTCGTCACCATCGCCGCCGAAGAGAGCGTCATTGCCCCCGTCGCCGTACAGGACATCGTCGCCCTCTTCGCCGAACAGCTGATCGACGCCATCACCACCACGGACGATATCGTCGCCTGCACCCGCGAGAATGACATCACTGAAGCGACTTCCAATCAAAAAGTCGTCGAATGCACTTCCTTCGATCGTTGCCATGAACACCTCCTTGGCGATCTGATGAACCCGGAGCCTTTCCGCGGCCCCGCCGCGGAATCAGAAGTCCAGGAACGGTTCCGACAGCATTCCACGGAATGATGCCGATCGACGCCGGGAGAATTACTCAATTAATGCGGCGCAGCAAGATATTTATTGTGATGATTTTGCGATGCAACACAATTTAGTCTTTATTTCTATTCGCGACTATCTGGATATTCCGGAGATTATATTCGCAAAATCGAAGTACTGAGCCGCGCGCCGCTGAATCGCGGAAAAGATGCGCTGCCGACAGCAGCCTTCAATCCTCGCGGAAGGCGCGGTTGAAGCTGTCGGTGAACGGCGAAAGCAGGTAGTCCACCGCGCGGCGCGCGCCGTTGACGATCATGACCTCGGCGGTCATGCCAGCGTGGAGCGTGACCTTGTAATCGCGCAGGCTCGCCTGATCGATCTCGGCGCGCACGACGAAATAGGCCAGCCCCGTCTTTTCATCGATGAGCTGGTCCGGCGCGACATAGCTGACCTTCGCTTCGAGCGGAGGCAGCAGCCGTGAATTGAAGGCACTCAACCGCACGCGCGTGCCGGCGCCGACGCGAACCGCGTCGATGTCGCGCGGATCGACCTTGGCCTCGACCACCAGCGGCTCGTTCTCCGGCACGATGTCCAGGATCGCCTCGCCCGCTGCGATCACGCTGCCGGCCGTCCGCATCCGGATATTGGCGACGATACCTTCCTGCGGCGAGATCACGACGAGGCGGCGCAGGACGTCATGCGCCTGAACGATGCGCTCGCGCACCTCGGAGAGCATCAGCTGCGAGTCCTGGATTTCGCCCGCGATCTCGCTCTGCCGCTCTAGGCTGATCGAGAGTATTTCGAGCTTTGCCCCGGCGACCATTTGCTCGGCCTTGGCCTTGCGTGCGGCGTATTCCCCGCCCTTCCCGGACAATTCGCTTTGCTTGGTCTGGAGTTCGACCAACTGGCTGCGCTTCGCGTAACGCTTCTCGTAGAGCTCGGCGAGAATCTTGACCTCGTCGTCGATCAGCGAACGCTGCCGCTCGGTGGCCTCGATCTGCGCTGCGAGCGCATCGGCCTCGGCCTTGTTCTGCTCGATGACGCGTTGCTGGATCTGGATCTTCCCCTCCTGCACCTCGGCGCGGGACTTGAAGAACGTCTGCTCTGCGCGGAGCACGGCGCGCGCGATCGGCGTATCGCCTCGCTCGATATCGTCAGGGAAATCGACCTCTTTCGCGCCGGATTGCTCGGCACCGAGACGGGCGAGTTTGGCCTCCAGCCCGATGCGCTTCGCCTGGAGCTGCTGGAGCTCGGCACGGGCGCGCGCATCTTCCAGCTGCAGGAGCGGCTCGTCCTTTGCGACGCGCTCGCCCTCGGCCTTCAGCAGCGTCTTGAGGATGCCGCCTTCGAGATGGCTGACGGTCTTGCGCTTGCTGTCGACGGCGATGACGCCGCTGGCGACGGCGGCGTTGTCGAGCCGGGCCGTGACCGCCCAGGCCCCGAAGCCGCCGAAGCCGACGCCGATCGCGGTCACCCCGGCAAGCACCAGGCTGCGGAGGCTGGGCACGCGCTCTTCATGCTCGATCGTCTCGGGCACCACGACGAGTGCGCGCTCCGGCCGCTTGATGAGGGAACGTCCGGTCATGCAGCACCTCCGCGAATCGGCGTCGCCACGGCAACAGGCTTGGGCGCGGCCGACGCAGCAACCTCGGCGGCAGGTTCCATCTCGACCCGCCCGCTCGGCGTGATCATCCCCGCGATCGCGGCACGCGGCCCGAATTGCTGGATGCGGCCATCGCGCAGCACGAGGAGCTTGTCGACGACCTGCATCACCGAAGGCCGATGCGCGATCAGCACCACGATGGCCCCGGCCTCGCGGGCGGCGGCGACGGCGCGGATCAGGCTCTGCTCGCCCTCGGCATCGAGATTCGCGTTCGGCTCATCGAGGACGATGAGACGCGGCATGCCATAGAGCGCCCGCGCCAGACCGATGCGTTGCCTCTGCCCGCCCGAGAGCTTGAAGTCACCGTCATTGACATTGGTGTCGTAGCCGAGCGGCAGGCGACCGATCAGCTCATGCACGCCGGCAATGCGCGCCGCCTCCAGGATGGCGTGCGGATCGGGATCGCGCATGCGGGCGATATTCTCGGCGATCGTGCCGTTCAGCAGCGAAACCGACTGCGGGAGGTACCCGACCATCGCGCCAAAGGAGCCGCGCTCCCAGAGGAAGGTGCTGTGGCCATCGAGGTAGACGCCGCCGACATTCGGCTTGAGCACGCCGACCAGCAGCCGCGCCAGGGTCGACTTCCCCGCGCCCGAGGGGCCGACGACGCCGAGCACGTCACCGGGCTCGAGCGAGAAGGACACGCTCTTGATGACGGTCTGCTCCTGGCCCGGCGGCGCGAAGACCACGCGGTCGACGACGAGATCGCCCTGGCAGGGCGGCGTCGGCACGGTCTGCCGCTGCGAGCTGCGTGTCAGCACCAGCTCGCGCACGCGCTTCCAGGCGCTCGCGGCCAGGACCCACTGGCGCCAGTCGCTGATCATCGAATCGAACGGCGCGAGCAGGCGCCCGAGCAGGATACTCGCCGCCATCAGCGAGCCGGCGGAGACCTCGTTGCGGATGATCAGCGTTGCGCCGGTGGCATAGATGGCCAGCTGCATCGTCATGCGCGAGGAGCGCGTCAGCGCCGCGATGAACTTGCCGCGGCGCGTGCCCATGTCGAGCTGCTCGATCATCGCGAACTGCTGGCGTCGCCAGCGGTGCGCCAGCGCAGGCAACATCCCCATGGCCTCGATGGTCTCGGAATGGCGCAGGCTCGCGCCGACCTCGTTGATGCTGGCGACACCGGCCTCGTTGGCGTCCTTCAGGACGCGCCGGGTCAGCATGTCCGAGAGCGCGCCCAGCAGCAGCAGGATGACCAGCGACACGACGCCGACCAGCCCGTAGATCGGATGCAGCGCGAACAGCACCGCCAGGAAGATCGGCGACCAGGCCGCCTCGAGTGGCGTTGCGATGGCAGAGCTCGCGATGAAGTAGCGGATGTCGTTGAGGTCGCGGATCGCCTGCGTCGCCTGGCCTGACCCCTGTTCGAGCGAGGCGCTGACCGCCGCCTGCAGGGCCGGCAGGTTGAGCCGGCGCGCGAAAATGCTCGCCATCGTCTGGAAGGTGAGCGAGCGGATGAACTCGATCACGCCATAGAGCGCCAGGGCCCCGAGCCCGATGACGAGCAGCATCGTCAGCGTGTCCAGGCTGTGGCTGACGATCACCCGATCCTGCACCTGCATCATGAAGAGCGGAACCGTCAGCAGCAGCAGGTTCACGCACAGGCTGAGGAAAGCCGCGTAGCTGAGGCCCCCGACGAAAGATCGCTGCAGATCGCGGATCAATACGTCGGACGCAGGCTTAACTGCCTTCATTCAGACCTCCGAGGGCGAGGATCGCCGCGCAGGAGCTGCCGTAACGGCAGCAAAAACCTGTGCGCGCTTGCATGAAAAAGGAGACATATCTGGAGTGTCAAGATTATGACAGATTAGAACTATAGATGATTTCTTCGAATCGAAGCAAATGGGGCAGAAATATGAGCTATTTTGAATTTCGAAACATTTTGAATTAAATTTTGGGATTGATACAATCTTATACATGAGTCACTTTTGTTGGCATGTGCTTTGCCTATAGGCTCAATGGAACAAAAGGGTTTCTGAGGTGATTTGGCTAAAATTCGACCAGGCGGGGTAGAGGATGCACTTCAAATTGCATGGCGGCGAGCAATTCACAGGCGAATCCTTCAATGGCCATCATCGAGCCAATGGGAACGGCGAGGTCGAGGAAGGCCCGGATAGAAGGGTTTCCCCGTTCGATCTGGCGCGCGTGATCGAACGGGTAAGCAGGCGCTTCCTGGACTATCTGCGGCTCGAGCTCGGGAAGCTCGGCATCGACGATATTTCGCCTTCGCAGGTGATGGTCCTGCTCACGATCGGGCAAGGCGAGATCGCGGTCCGCGACCTGCTGGACCGCGGGCATTATGGCGGCTCCAACGCGTCCTATAACCTCAAGCAGCTCGTCGAGAATGGCTATCTGGATCGCGGTGCCTCGCCGCGGGATCGCCGGCTGGCGCGCATCTCACTGTCGCTAAAGGGCCAGATGCTCTGCGAGAAGCTGCGTCTGCTCGACGAAACCAGCCAGTTCGGGCCCCGTGCCGAGAATGGCCACGAGGCGGATCTGGTGACGACGCACGACACGCTGCGGCGGCTCGAACTCTGGTGGAACGATTCGCTGCGCTACGGCGGGATCGTGGTCGCATCATGCATGTCCTATTCGTTCATCGCGCAGGATCTGGTCAATTCGCTGCTCTGATCGCGGGCCTCGTCGCTCAGGGCGACGAGGTCACGTTGATCACGGAGCGACCGGCGCCGGAGCAGCCGGGAGTGCGGCAGCTCGCCTATACGGTGGCCGACTCCTCGACCCAGCATCCGGCTCTGGCGGCGACCGATTATCATCTGCGCACGGCCGAGGCCGTCGCGCGGCTGATGGCACAGCTGCGCACCAGCGATCCGCCTGACGTCGTGCTCGGGCATATCGGCTGGGGCGGGCTCACCTTCGCACGCGACGCGCTGCCCGACGCCGCGCTGATCGGTTACTGCGAATACTATTATCGCAGCGTCGGCTCGGACCTGGACTTCGGTGCGTCCAGCCCGGTCCCCGATGCCGAGCGCCAGCGCATCCGCATGCGCAACGCCGCGCAGCTTCTCGCGCTCGACACGCTCGATGCCGCCTATGCCCCGACCCATTGGCAGCGCCAGCAATACCCGGCGCCGTACCGGCCCCGCATCGCGGTCTGCCATGACGGCGTCGACACAGATTTCTGCCGCCCGGATCCGCAGGCGAGCTTCACCCTACCCGACGGCCGCAAGCTCACGCCGGGCGCGCCCGTCATCACCTTCGCCGCACGCGATCTCGATCCCTATCGCGGCTATCCGCAGTTCATGCGGGCAGCAGCCATCCTTGCGGCGCGGCGCCCAGAGCTGACCTTCGTCGTGGTCGGCGGCGACGGGCCGGGCTATGGCCGCCCGCGGGAGGATGGGCGCGGCTGGCGCGAAGCGATGCTGGCGGAGACCGGCTTCGGCGAGGCCGGGCTGGCGGACCGCCTCGTCCATATCCCCTGGCTAGGCCATGACGACCTGATCCGGCTGTTCCAGGTCTCAGCCGCCCATGTCTATCTCAGCGTGCCCTTCGTGCTCTCCTGGTCATTGCTGGAGGCGATGGCCTGCGGCTGCCTCATCGTCGGCTCGGACACGGCGCCGGTCAGAGAGGTGATTCGCGACGGGCAGAACGGACTGCTGGCACCCTTCCACGACGAGGCCGCCCTGGCGCGCCGGATCGAGGACGCCTATCGCCACAGCGCGCGGCTGCGCTCGCTCCGGGAAGCTGCGCGCGAAACGGTGATGACGACCTATGACCGCGCACGCTGCGTCGATCGTCAGATCAGCTGGATCGCCCGGCTCGGCTATCGCGAGGACGCGGCCTAGGAAGGCTCCTCGGACAACAGTGTTTCGTAGCGCCGCAGCGCGGTGTCGGCGGCTCGTCCTGCCTCGGTCAGCGAATATTCGACATGCAGTACGCGCCCGCTCAGGTCTCGCCGCTCGACATAGCCGGCCGCTTCCAGCGCCTTCAGCCGTGCCGACAGCACCCGGGCTGAGACACCTGCCGGCAGGAGCCTGCGCATCTCCCCGAAACGCAGCGCGCGATGCTGAGCAAGCGCAAAGACGATGTGGCTCGTCCACTCCTGCGCGAAGAACTTCAGCAGCGGCTCGGCCAGGCAGCGGTTAGGGGCCGGCAAGTCGAGTTTGTGATGCATGATCGCGGCCGGTATCCCGCAGGTAACTGATGGTCACAGTCTCAGGGCAGAGCTAACGTCCCCACCACTCAACAGGAGACGCTTCTCATGTCAAACGCCAAGGCAGCCCCGGGCAAGCAGCTGCTCACGCCCCAGGATCACACCCTGATCCTCATCGATTTCCAGTCGCAAATGGCCTTCGCGACGAAGTCGATCGATGCTGTCATGCTGCGCAACAATGCAGCCTTGGTCTCGCATGCGGCCGCCGGCTTTGGCGTCTCCACCATCCTCACCACCGTCGCCGAGAAGAGCTTCTCTGGCCCGATGTTCGACGAGATCACCGAGGCTTTCGGCGGGCAGAAGATGCTCGACCGCACCTCGATGAACAGCTGGGAAGATGCCGGTGTCATCGCGAAGGTCAACAAGATCAGCAAGAACCGCGTCGTGCTCGCCGGCCTCTGGACCAGCGTCTGCATCGTCGGCCCGGCGCTGTCCGCTCTCGAGCAGGGCTTCGAGGTCTATGTCATAGCCGATGCCTGCGGTGACGTTTCGGAGGAGGCGCATGAGCGCGCCATGGACCGCATGGTCCAGGCCGGCGCGCGGCCGATGACCGCCCTGCAATACCTGCTGGAGCTCCAGCGCGACTGGGCGCGCGCCGAGACCTATGACCTGACCACCGGCATCGCCAAGAAATTCGGCGGCGCCTATGGCCTCGGCATCATCTACGCCAAGTCGATGTTCGGAGCGCAGGAAGGGCACTGAGGCCGCCGGCTGTCGCCGCGACCGCTACGCCCGCATCGGAAGCGACCGCGCCTCGCCGGCCGCTTCCTTTCCAAGGCCTGCCACGGAGGATGCCCCATGCAAGCCTATACCCTGTCCCTGGGTGCCGGCCTCGTCGTCGGGATCGTCTACAGTCTGATGAACGTCCGTTCGCCGGCCCCGCCCGTCATCGCCCTGATCGGGCTTCTCGGCATGCTGGCTGGCGAGCAGATCGTGCCGGTTGCCAAGCGGCTGATCTCAGGCGAACGGCTCAGCCTCGGCTGGCTTCGAAGCGAATGCGGCGAACACGTCTTCGGAGCGCTGCCGGGCCGGCGGAACGAAGACGATTCCCGTGGCAACACGCCGTCATGAGCCTGACACCCCTCCAGGATCCCGCCCGATGACCGCCGACCTCATCCTCGTCAACGGCCGTTTCACGACGCTCGACCGTACCAACCCCGCCCCCGAGGCCGTCGCCATCGCGGATGGCCGCTTCCTCGCTGCCGGAACCCAGGCCGAGATCAGGGCTCTCGCGGGCCCGGCGACCGAGGTGATCGACCTCGGCGGGAGGCGCGCCGTGCCGGGGCTGATCGACAGCCACATGCACATCATCCGCGGCGGGCTGAACTACAACATGGAGCTGCGCTGGGACGGCGTGCGCTCGCTGGGCCAGGCGATGGAAATGCTGAAGCGCCAGGTCGCGGTGACGCCGCCCCCGCAATGGGTGCGCGTCGTCGGCGGCTTCACCGACCAGCAATTCGCCGAGAAGCGCCTGCCGACGCTGGAGGAGATCAACGCCGTCGCGCCCGGCACGCCGGTCTTCATCCTCCACCTCTACGACCGCGCCTTGCTCAATGGCGCAGCACTGCGTGCCGTCGGCTACGGCAAGGACACGCCCGAGCCACCCGGCGGCGAGATCCGGCGCGATGCCAACGGCAACCCGACCGGGCTGCTGCTCGCAAAGCCCAACGCCACGATCCTCTACGCGACGTTCGCCAAGGGGCCGAAGCTGCCGCCGGAATACCAGCTCAACTCGACCCGCCATTTCATGCGCGAGATGAATCGGCTCGGCGTCACAGGCGTGATCGATGCCGGCGGCGGCTTCCAGAACTATCCGGACGACTACGAAATCATCGAGAAGCTGCAGGCCGAGGGCCAGCTCACCCTGCGCATCGCCTACAACCTCTTCACCCAGAAGCCGAAGCAAGAGCTGCACGACTTCCAGAACTGGTCGAAGCAGGTCAGGCCCGGGCAGGGCGACGATCTCTATCGCCACAACGGCGCCGGCGAGATGCTGGTCTATTCGGCAGCCGATTTCGAGGACTTCCAGGTCGAGCGCCCGGAAATGCCGCCGAACATGGAAGGTGACCTTGAGCCCGTGGTCCGGCTGCTCGCCGAGCAGCGCTGGCCCTGGCGCATGCACGCCACCTATGACGAGACGATCACCCGCGCGCTCGACGTCTTCGAGAAGGTCAACCGCGACGTGCCCCTGCAGGGCCTGCACTGGATGTTCGACCATTGCGAGACGATCAGCGACCGCAACATCGACCGCGTCGCTGCGCTCGGCGGCGGCATCGCCGTGCAGCATCGCATGGCCTATCAGGGCGATTATTTCGTCGAGCGCTATGGCGCCAAGGCTGCCGAACGCACGCCGCCCGTCGCCCGCATGCTGGAGGCTGGCGTGCCTGTCGGCGCCGGCACCGATGCGACGCGCGTCGCGAGCTACAACCCCTGGGTCTCGCTGTCATGGCTCGTCACGGGGCGAACCGTTGGCGGCACGCGGCTCTATCCGCAGCGCAACCTGTTGGACCGCGAGACGGCGCTCAGGCTCTGGACCGAGGCCAATACCTGGTTTTCGACCGAAGTAGGCAAGAAAGGACAGATCAAGGCGGGGCAACTCGCAGACCTCATCGTTCTCGACCGCGACTATTTCTCGGTGCCGGAAGATGAAATTCAGGACATCGAAAGCGTGCTGACCTTGCTCGGCGGCAAGCCCGTCCACGGCGCGGGCGATTTTGCCTCGCTCGCCCCGCCCCTGCCGCCGGCCATGCCCGACTGGTCGCCGGTCCGCAGCTTCGGCGGCTATCAGCGGCGTGCCGCTGCCGAGAGCGTGAGCAAATATGCCTTCGCCGCCAACTGCGGCTGCGCCAGTTCTTGCGGCGTCCATGGCCATGCCCATGCAGCGGCGCTGACTGCGTCGGTGCCCGCGAGCGACGAGCGCTCTTTCTGGGGCGCACTCGGCTGCGCCTGCTGGGCGTTCTGAGGAGACGCCCATGAGCGCAAACTCGACCACTCCTTCGCCGGCCGCGCCCGTCTCTGCCTTCGCGCCGCTCCGCCAGCGCGTCTTCGCCGTGCTCTGGGCGGCGACGATCATCGGCAATATCGGCTCCTTCATGCGCGACGTCGCCAGCGCCTGGCTGGTGACGGACCTCTCCGGCGCACCGGCTGCGGTGGCGCTGGTGCAGGCCGCGGCGACACTGCCGGTCTTCCTGCTCGCGATCCCCGCCGGCGTGCTCTCGGACATTCTCGACCGGCGCAGATTCCTGATCGCGATCCAGATCCTGCTCGGGCTGACCAGCCTGTCGCTGATGCTGCTCGCCCAGACCGGGCTGCTCAGCGTCCCGGCGCTCGTCGGCCTCACCTTCCTCGGCGGCGTCGGCGCAGCGCTGATGGCGCCGACCTGGCAGGCGATCGTCCCCGAGTTGGTGAGCGGCCGCGAACTCAAGAGCGCCGTCGCGCTCAACTCGCTCGGCATCAACATCGCCCGCGCCATCGGCCCGGCGCTCGGCGGGCTCATCCTCGCCGGCTTCGGCGCCGCCATGACCTATGGCGCGGATGTGCTGAGCTACGTCATCGTCATCGCCGCGCTGTTCTGGTGGCAGCGGGCGGCGGGCGCCGACGATGCGCTCAGCGAGCGCTTCACCGGCGCCTTCCGGGCCGGGCTGCGCTATGCCCGGGCGAGCCGTGAACTCCATGTCGTCCTGCTGCGCGCCGCGATCTTCTTCGCCTGCGCCAGCGCCGTCTGGGCGCTGCTGCCGCTGGTCGCGCGCAACCTGCTCGGCGGCGGCGCGAGCTTCTACGGCGTGCTGCTCGGCGCGGTCGGAGCCGGCGCCATCGGCGGGGCGTTCCTCCTGCCGCGACTGCGTGCGCGCTTCGATGCGGACGCCCTGCTGCTGCTCTCGGCCGTCGCCAGCGCGGCCGTCATGGCGGCGCTGGCCTTCGGCCCACCGCAATGGCTGGCCGTCGTGATCCTGCTCGTGCTCGGCCTCGCATGGATCGTCGCGCTGACCACGCTCAACGGCGTCGCGCAGTCGATCCTGCCGAATTGGGTCCGAGGCCGGGCGCTCGCGGTCTATCTCACCGTCTTCAACGGCGCGATGACGGCGGGCAGCCTCGGCTGGGGCGCGGTCGCGGAGGCCGCCGGCCTGCGTGGCACGCTGCTGATCGGCGCAGGCGCATTGCTGGCCGCGGGGATCGTCATGCATCGCGTCCGGCTGCCGGCGGGCGAAGCGGATCTCGCGCCTTCGAACCACTGGCCGGAGCCCCTGGTCGCCGCCCCGGTCGAGCACGACCGCGGCCCGGTGCTGATCCTGATCGAGTATCGGGTGCCTGCCTCCGAGCGCGAATCCTTCCTGCGCTCGATCCATGCTCTCTCAGCCGAGCGGCGGCGGGACGGCGCCTATGGCTGGGGCATCACCGAGGACACGGCCGACCCGGAGAAGCTGGTCGAGTGGTTCATGGTCTCGTCCTGGGCCGAACATCTGCGCCAGCACAAGCGCGTCTCGAAGGCCGACGCCGACCTGCAGAAGGAACTCGCGCGCTTCCACGCCGGCCCGGAAGGCCCGGTGGTCCGCCACTTCCTCCACATCGAGCCGCCGGGAGCGGCTAGCAGCCGATCACCTTGAATTCGACGCGCCGGTCGAGTGAATCGCTCGCGTCGTCCTTGCCGGTTCCGACGAGGTTCTCGTTGAAGCCGCGGCCGGTCGCGATCATGCGGCCGCGATTCTCCGGCGCGCCGATCAGCAGCAGGTCCATGATGAACTGCGCCCGCAGCACCGAGAGCCGCTCGTTCACATGCGGCAGGCCGGTCTTCGAGGTGTGCCCGACGATCTCCAGGCAGGAGCCCTTCTGGCGCGCCCGCGTGGCGATCTGGCTGAGCCACATCGGGTAGGCCTCGGTGATCTGCGGATTGTCGACGAACTGCGTCGTGCCGGGCTTGAACAGCAGCTTCACCATCAGCTCCTTGTTCTGGAGCCCGTATTCGACAAGGTCGCCGAAGGCATCGACCGTGTCGTCGCGGCGGTGCAGCTTGCTCGCCGCGAGATAGGTGCCGATCCTGACGCGGTGCTGCTCGCCGCCCGGCAGCTTCCGCGCCGCGCGGTAGAACGCCAGAGCCTCGCGGTAATGGCTGCCCTCATAGGCGAGGATGCCGTCATTGATCAGGGCGGCAGCCGTCAGCCGCTCGACATAGGCCGGATCGACCGCTTCCCCCAGCTTCGAGCCCTGGCAGGTCTTGACGTAGGCGTCGGTCGAAGCGTCCTTCGACCAGAGCGGGGAGTCCCGGTAGTACGGCGTCGGCGTCGTATCGACGCCCTCGATCTGCGCCCGTGCCACGCCCTTCGAGACGATGCTGTTCGATTTCAGATCAGCCAGGGTGAGGCAGATGCGATAGGCATCGCGCGGCCCATCCGCCGCGCCCTGATTGTTCACGGCCGTGAAGGTGCCGACCAGAACCACAGGCTTGCGCGACAGCGCCTCGCTGTCGAAGGCCTGCACGGAGAAGCGCGGATAGGACGAGCGGATGATCTCGGTGAGCCGCTGCTGCATCGAGCGCGTCGCTGCGGACTGCGCTCCGGAGGCTGCGTCAATCAGCGGATCAATGACGATCTCGACCTGCTCGCCTTGCACCGACGCCTTGCTGAACAGGTCGTCCGCGGCCTTGAGCAGCGCCTCGGCAAAGGGCAGCGGCGTCGGCGGCGCAGGCTGCTGCGCCTTCGCCACATCGCCGCAGGCCAGGACGCCGAGCGTGGCCAGGATGCCCATGAGCATGCTGCCCGGACGGAAAAAGACCGCCATGCCTCACCTCTCCCTTTCGGAAGCCCGCCGGCGGTTCAAGCCGGCGTTGCGCTTCCCCGATCCCATGACGCTGCCGGCTCTAGCGGCAAAGCTGCAATTGCTCGCGGGCGGCCGCGGTCAGATCCCCGAGCTGCGCGCGCACCAGAAGCTCGGCGCAGTCGGCGGCAAGTCGCGCCTTCGCCTGCGCGCTGACCGGCGCCGGGCGCGGCTCCGGTTGCGGGCGCGCAGCCTCCACAGGCGGGACCGCGGGCATCGTCGATCTGTCGACCTGCGGCAAGGCCACGAGGCCGAGACGGGCCGCCATGGCCTGTTCGACCGTCAGCCGTTCTTCGGCCAGCCGCCGCTTCTCGGCCTCGATCGTGGCAAGCTCGGTCTCGCGCTTCGCGAGCTCGTCGGCGAGCCGGGCGCGTTCTGCCTTGTCCTCGGCGCGAGGCTGCCGGGCGTTGGGCGCGATGGCCAGCGAGGGAGCACGGCCTGCGGCCGGCGCAGGGGCTGCCGCAGCAGCGGGAGCGGCACTGTCCTTGAGGGCGAGATCATCGGCCGCCTGGCGCCGGCTCTGCTCGGCCCGCTCGAGCCGCTCGATCAGCGCGCGCTCGCGATCCGCGAATTCGCGGGCGAGCCGGTCACGCTCGCCGATTTCCACCGAGCGGCGCTCGATCAGGTCCAGACGCGTGCGCGCATCGATGGTGAAGAAGCTCGCCGGATAGCGCTGGATGAAATCCTTCAGCGCCGCCGGGTCGTTGCTGGCCCGAATGCGGCCCCAGACATCGGCGTCCGTCTCCTCGCGGTTGAGGTAGAAATCGCCGAGCAGGGAGAGCGAAAGCTCCGGCGTCTGCTTGCCGGAGGTCTCGTCATAGACGCTTTTCTGGACGCGGCGGAACAGCGCCGCCACCTCGAGCCCGGGCTGGGCGATCTCGCGCACCAGCGCAGCGGTGAAGGGGCTGTTGCGACCGGCCCCGTCGGCGGCGACATCATTGGCCTGCGTCGCATAGGCGATGACCATGCCCTGTGCCCGCTGCACCGGCGCCAGACCCGAGCCCACGGCGAAGCCGCGCGTCGCCTGCCGCTTGGCCAGCAGCCCCACGAAGGGATTGTTGCGGCAGGCGTCGAGCACCATGATCTTGACGCCCTTGGCGTAGTTCAGCGCCGTCACGACGTCGTTGAGCCGCGTGGTCTCGTACTGGACGCCGACCTCGTCCTCGATCCGCGCCTCGACCGGCACGAGATAGTTCTCGCCGTTGAACTGGAAGCCGTGGCCGGCAAAGTAGAACATCGCCGCGTCGGCATCCTGCACCAGCCGGGCGAAGCGCGTCAGGGCTGCGTCCATGCCGCGCTTGTCGAGGTCGAGGCCGTCCACCACCTCGAAGCCGACCCTGCGCAGCGCCACGACCATATCACGGGCATCATTGACCGTGTTCGGCAGTGCAGGAGCGTGACGATAGCTCGAATTGCCGATGACGAGCGCGACGCGGCGCTCCGGCGCCGGAGCCGCCACCGCCGTGGCCAGGCTCGACAGCATCAGCATGATCAGCCCACAAAGTCTGGCGACGACGATCATGAGCCCCTTCTTCCCAACGTCATGTTAGCGCATGACCATGCTTAGCTCCAGAACAAACACGACGACGAGCATTATAGCAGGCTGCGTTTTGCTTGAAGCCCGGCGGTTGCACTGGTAGCGTCCAGCATATCGTCTCGTCAGAGGGGTGACGCACATGGTGAAGGCGGCGCTTCGCTTCGTGTCGGCGGTCCTGATGAGGGCTCGCCCGGCTGCGATCCTGACGGCGGGCCTCCCGGCGGCCCTGGTCCTGTTCCTGGCACTTCCCGCCTCCGCCCAGCAGCGCACCCCGGCGCCACGGACCGCCAAGCTCTCCTTCGTCGGCCTCGCTGACAATGCCCGGGTGCCCGGCAAGTTCACGGTGCGCTTCGCGGTCACCGAGATGGAGGTCGTTCCGGCAGGGCAGGTTCAGCGCAACGCCGGCCACCACCACCTCCTGATCGACACAGAGCTCCCGCCGCTCGACCAGCCGATCCCGGCCGACTTCAACCACATCCATTTCGGCAGCGGCCAGACCGAGGCGGAGATCGCGCTCTCGCCCGGCAAGCATACTCTCCAGTTGCTCTTCGCAGATCATAATCACGTGCCCCACAACCCGCCGGTCATGTCCGAGCGGATCACCGTCGAAGTCGCCGCCGATCCCGCCGACAATCCGCGCTCCGCCTCCGCGCCGGGCGCAAAGGTCTTCTTCATCGATCTCGCGGATGGCGCCACCATTCCGTCCCGGGCCAAGATCCGCTTCGGCATCCAGGGCATCGACATCAGCCCAGCCGGCACGGCGAGCGCCAATGGCGGGCATCACCATCTCCTCGTCGACACCGAGCTGCCGCCGCTCGACCGGGAAATTCCGAGCGACTTCAACCATCTGCATTTCGGCCGCGGGCAAACCGAGGTCGAGCTCAACCTGCCGCCGGGCGAGCATACGCTGCAGCTCCTGCTCGGTGACCACGACCATGTCCCGCACGATCCTCCGGTGATGTCCGAGCGCATCAAGGTGCGCGTCGTCGCGGCGCAGGGCGATGCGGCTGCGCCTGCGCCCAACGCCGCGGCCCGCACGCGCCAAGCTTCGCCGAACGATGCCGCCGTCTACTTCATCTATCCGAAGGACGGCGAGACGATCTATCCAACGTCCACGATCCGCTTCGGCTTACGCAACATGGGCGTGGCTCCGGCCGGCATCGCCAAACCCAATACCGGCCATCACCACCTGCTGGTCGACGCGCCGACTCCCGCGCTCGACGAGCCGATCCCGGCCGACCTCAACCATATCCATCTGGGCGGCGGCCAGACGGAGCTGCGCGTCACCCTGCCGCCAGGGCAGCACACCTTCCAGCTCCTCCTCGCCGACGAAAACCATGTGCCACACGATCCGCCCGTCATGTCGGAACGCATCACGGTCACCGTGATGCCGGGCGGACGCAAAGCGAGGAGGGGCCGGTGACATCCTTCCCCGTAATGGTCTCCCGCCTCGCCTCCAGGCGGATCATCCCGGCGCTTCTCGCCGCATGCGCAACCTGCATCGCGGTCTCTTCTGACGCTGCGGCGCAGACCGCCGGGCGCCAGAAGGCGCCGCCCGGCGCGATGGTCTATTTCCACTATCCGCTCGACGGGCTGCGGGTGCCCGAGCGCTTCACCGTCCGTATCGGCCTGCGCAACATGGGCGTGGCGCCGGCGGGCGTCAGCCAGGCACAGACGGGGCACCATCACCTGCTGATCGACACCGACCCCGGCCCTCCGGACCAGCCGATCCCGGCCGATTACAACAACATCCACCTCGGCAATGGCCAGACCGAGGTGATCGTCACCCTGCCGAAGGGGAAGCATACGCTTCAGTTACTAGTTGGCGATCACAATCACGTTCCGCACAATCCGCCTGTGATGTCGCAGAAGATTGTCGTCTATGTTCGCTGAGTCCGGAGCAACCGAGGCAAGATGATGCGCGCGGGAGGGAAGCGCGTCTCAGTGGGAGTCGATTTTTAGCATGGCCTGGCTGCTGTCCCTCGTGCTCGCTTTGGCGCTGCAGGCGCTCACCTCGATGCCCGCCTCCGCACAGCAGGCAGCGACGCCGGCGCGCGTGGCTCTGGTCATCGCCAATGGTTCCTATCCGGAGGCCGGGATTCCGGGGGCGCAGGCGGACGGGCGCGCCGTCGCATCTGCGCTGCGCGACGGCGGATTCGACGTGGTTGCGGTGGAGGACGCCGACCGGGCCGCGATCCTGCGGGCGCTGGCAACCTTCACCGAGAAGCTCCGCCGCGGCGGCGAAGCCATCGTCTTCTATTCCGGCCATGCCGTGCAGCAGCGGGCCCGCAATTTTCTGGTGCCCCTCCCCCCGCAGAACGCCGAGCAAGATGCCGTCGATCTCGATGTGCTGATCGACGCGCTGATCCTCGCGCGGCCAGTGAGCGCCTTCGTCTTTATCGACGCCAGTCGCAACAATCCTTGGCAGCCCGCCGGCAAAGGGCTGTTGCCCGTCGAGCCGCTGGAGCGGATCGCCGTCATGTTTTCCGCCGCACCGGGCAAGACAGTCACCGATACCGGCGGCCGCGCCAGCCAGACCGTCGAGGAATGGCTGAAGGCGATCCGTACGCCGAACCTCGACATGGGCGCCGCCGCCAAGCGCACGCAGGATGCCGTCGCCCGCGCGACGCGACGCGCGCAGCTGCCCTGGCTTTCCTCCGATCCGCCGGCGGGGCTCGTCGTCACGCGCCCGGTGGCCGTCGCGCAGAACAATCGCGCAGTGATCCCGCCGCTCGAAGGCACCAGCGCCCCGCCCGACGCCTACGAGCTCGCCTTCTGGGAGACGATCCGCAACAGCGAGAACGCGGCCGAGTACAAGGCCTATCTCGACGCCTATCCCAACGGCCGCTTCACGGCGCTCGCCCGCGCTCGCGAGCAACTCTATCGGGGCAAGCCGCCCTCTTCCGCGTCGTCCGCCTCGGCGGCCGTCACCGCCCCGCCTGCTGCGCCCCCCGCGGCAGCCGCACCGGCCGCGCCTGCCACCGCCGGCACACAGCGCGACTGCACCGGCTGCCCCGAGCTTGCCGCGATCCCGGCCGGTACCTTCCAGATGGGCTCCAACGACCTCTACGAGTTCGAGAAGCCGGTGCATCCCGTCACGATCAAGGGCTTCTATCTCGGTACGCGCGAGGTCACCTATGAGGAGTGGGATCTCTGCGTCGACCAGGGCGGCTGCAACCATCGGCCTGACGATCGCGGCCTCGGGCGCGGCAAGCGCCCGGTCACCGACATCCACTGGACCGACGCCAACGCCTATCTGAGCTGGCTTTCGGCACGGACCGGCAAGCGCTACCGCCTGCCGAGCGAGAGCGAGTGGGAATATGCCGCGCGCGCCGGCACGACGACCACCTACCCCTGGGGCCAGACGATGGTGAAGGAGCGCGCGAACTGCAACGGCTGCAACGACCAGCCACGCCGCAACGCCATCGCCGTCGGCCAGTTCCCGCCCAACGCCTTCGGGCTCTACGACATGGCCGGCAATGCGGCGGAATGGGTCGCGGATTGCTGGAGCGAGAACTATCGCACTGCGCCGCGTGACGGCAGCGCCTACACCGTCCCGGCTTGCCGCGAACGCGTTCTGCGTGGTGGCTCCTTCAACAACGACCCGCGCTACCTGCGCTCAGCGGCCCGCTTCAAATACGACGCGGATGTACGCTTCTACACCAACGGCTTCCGCGTCGCGCGCGAACCTTGAAGCGTGGTCCTCAGGCCGCGTGGTGGTCCCGCGTCGCCTGCTCTTCCGCGAACTGAAGCCGTGTCTCTGCCGTGTTCGGCAGGCGGCGGCGCGTCAGCCAGTCCAGGAACTTCGCGGGTCGGACCGTGACGATCTGCAAGGCGCGCCCACGGGCAAGCCAGGCGTTGACGACGGACATCGCATCGCGATGCCAGACATCGTAGTCCGAAGGCATCGAATCACGATCATAGGCCAGTTCCCAAAGCCTGGCGAAATCCTCGCGCTCGTACCAGGGAATGGCGACCGTGTAGGCTTCGACCGTGGGTTTCATCGCGAAGCCGATCCTCCGTGCACAACGCGGATTTAATCGCCGACCATCCCGGTGAAAGCCAGCCCTGTGCCAATAGCGCCCATCTCGCGGAGCCTTGTCAACTCGACCGGGATGCCGATGTGGACGGCCGGGTCTGCGGCAGCGAGACGCCCGGATGCGACGGCATCAGAAGCGCGACTCCGGCGACAATGGCGACGGCGCCGATCACCGCAAGCCAGAGCCAGAAATCGAGCGGAGGGCGTTTCCTACGACGGTCCATGGCCTAGCAATGCAGCTTTGTGGCCGAAGTTCCGACTCTTCGGGCTCACATGATCGAGGCGGGTCCGCTCGGCGGCAAGGCCATCGCAACGCCGGTCGCCTCGAGGGCATGAGCCGCCCGCAGGCAGAGATCCTCACGCCAGGGCGGAGCGATGAGCTGGACGCCGATCGGCAGGGGACCGCTCGTGATGGGCGCGAGCGCGACCGGCAGGCCGATGCAGGAGATCGGCTGCGTGAACAGCCCGAGGCTCGGCCGCAGCGGCAATGTCTCGCCGCGGATCTCCAGCGTCTTCTGCCCGATCAGCGGAGCGGGACAGGGCGTCGCCGGCGCGATGATCAGGTCTACATCCGCGAAGAGTTTCATCATCTCCTCGTGGAACCAGCGCCGCGCGCGCTGCGCCTGGACATACCAGCCCGCCGGCAGCAGGGCGCCTGCGATGAAGCGGTCGCGGGTATCGGGATCGAAATCGTCGGGCCGCTGGCGCAGCCGCTCCAGATGGAAGGCCGAGCTCTCGCTGTTCGTGATCAGGAAGGCGGCGGCGCGCGCGATCGCGGCTCCGGGAATGTCGCGCTTGCCTTGCGCGCCGAGCGCTTTCGCGACAGCCGCCACCGCGGCGGTCGCCTCGGGCATGCCCTCCGTCTCGAAATAGCCGCCGGCCACGACGATGCGCAGATCGGATATCCCGTCCTGCAACCGCGCCAGCACCGGCTCGACCGGCCGTTGCGCGCAGGCGTGGTCGCCGGCATCCGGCCCCTGCATCAGGTCATAGGCCAGGGTGAGATCCGTCGCGTTCCGCGCGAAGGGCCCGAGGTGATCGAGCGCATCGCAGAAGGGGAAGCTGCGCGTGCGCGGCAGCCGGCCATAGGTGGGCTTCAGCCCGAAGACGCCGCAGAGCGAGCCCGGCACACGGATGGAGCCGTTGGTGTCGGAGCCGAGCGAGATCGGAGCCATTCCCGCCGCCGTCGCCGCGCCCGAGCCGGAAGAGGACCCGCCTGCCATGCGCGCGAGATCGTGCGGATTGCGGCAGGGCCCGTCATGCGCGTTCTCGCCCGTGAAGTCATAGGCGTATTCGCCCATGTTGAGCCCGCCAAGCAGCACGGCGCCCGCCGCGCTCAGACGTTCGATCAGCACGGCGTCGCGGGTTGCCGGCGGCCGATAGCGGTTGATCTTCGAGCCTGCCCGCGTCGACAACCCCGCAATGTCGAACAGGTTCTTGGCGGCGAAGGGCACGCCGGCCAGCGGCCCGAGCGGCCTGCCGGCGGCACGATGACGGTCGATGCCATGCGCCTGCTCGCGCGCCTGATCGGCCGTGACGTCGGTGAAGGCATTGATACGCGGGTTCAGCGCAGCGATGCGGGCAAGGAAGGCCTCGGTAACCGCCTCCGCGCTCACCTCTCCGCTGATCACCCGGCTCGCCAGCACATGGGCCGGCGCGAAAACGTCGATGCTCACGCGGCCTCGTCCCCGGCAACACCCGGCCGAAACACCGGCGCGAGGTCGAGCCCGGCATCGTCGAGCGGGCAGGTCGCGGCGATCTGCGCCATGCGCTCTGCGATGGCGAGGAACTGCAGCACGCCCGGCCGCTGCTCGGCCGTGATCGTCAGGCCGAGCGCCGGAGCCATCGCGTCGAGATGGCGCTCGGGATCGAAATCGAAGGCTCCGCTCATTCGGCCGGCTCCAGCTTGGCATGTGGCTCTGTCGTCATGGTCTTGGCGTTGTCTTCCAGAGCCAAGCTGCGCGAGCAGTAGAACAGGAAGCCCGCCACCATCGCATAGGCCAGGCTGATCGAAGGCGTGACGCCGAGGCCCTTGCCGATGCCGATCGCCTCGCCATGCATCAGCCCGAAATAGGTGAGGACCGCCCCGGCGGCCGCGAAACCGGCGGCCTTGTCGAACTGCTTCTCGATGATGAAGACAGCGATGGCGCCGAGCACGAGGCCGGAGAGGATCGCCCCGCCGCCCATCAGTTCGAGCCCGTGATAGAGCACGCCGAGATTGGCCATCTTGTCGATGCCGACCGCGGCCGCATTGGTGCCGGCAGCGCCCAGCGCGCCGTCGATCAGCACCTTGGCCCAGGCGGCGAGATGCGGCGTGATGGCGAGCACGATCGCCGGGGCGTGGCTCGTCGGCGTGGTCTGGAAGGCCTGCGCGCCGATCAGCATGCCGATATAGAGCAGGATCGGTGAGATCGCGACGATCGGCACCAGCGCGAGCAGCAGCGCGATAATCCCGAACCAGCACAGCACAATCACCATCAGCCCCGTCGCGGCCGAATAGCCGATGCGCCCGCCCATCGCCTTCCAACCGGGATGGCCGATATAGACGGCGTTGATGAAGGGGTTGCCCATCAGGCAGCCGATCAGGCTGACCACGCCGTCGGCGGTCAGCACCCGCGTCGTCGGGTAGTGGTCGCCCGCCGCCTCAGCGCTCTCGACATTGTCCATCGCCTCGACGAGGTCATAGATGCCGAAGGGGATGGCCGTGACGAGGATGACGCCGAGATAGGTGAAGCCTGAGAAGACGTGGTCCACGGCCGGCAGCGGCAACGAGAAGCCGAAATTGCTGAAGGCCGCGCCGAGGCGGGCGAGCGAGAGCCCGCCGACATCGAGCCCGAACAGCGTCGAGCCCCAGGCGAGCACCATACCGAAGGCGATGGCGACGAGCCCGGCCGGAATACCCCGCGGGTAGCGCAATCCGCCGAACCAGCTCGCCAGGATGATGGCCAGGCAGGTCAGGCCGATGGCGGGCGTCAGGAAGATCTCGAGCGCCGGGCGCATCGAGATGAAAGCGATGGAGACGCCGGCCAGCGTGCCGAGCAGCGCCGCGCGCGGCGTGATGTGGCGGATATAGGGAGCGATGAAGCCGCCGATCATCAGGATGAAGCTCTGGAAGAACACCCAGACGAGGCCAGCTTCCCAGCCCTTGATCGGATCGCCCGTCGCGCTCGCGATCGGCAGCATGATGACGAAAGTGACGACGAACATATGCGGCACGCTGATGCCGGAGGGCAGCGCGCAGACGTCGCTGCGCCCGGTCGTCTTCGCCAGCTTGTAGGCGAGCCAGGCGTAATAGCCGGTGGAGAACGCCATCATCAGCCCCAGCGCCGGCAGGATGCGCCCAAAGACGATGTCGGACGGCATCTTGAGCACGAATTGGAGCAAGCCGGTCAGAACCAGCAGATTGACCAGGATGTTGGTGCCGAAGCCGAACAGGGCGTTCCAGTCCCCGGGCGTCCAGAGCTTCGGTGAGGTCGTCGTCGCAGCACCCGTCGCCATATCCCCCCTCCTGCGTTGTCAGGCGGCGCGCTCGGCGGCGGAGAGCGCCGCGAGAACCTCGCCCGTCGTGGAAACCCAGCCGAAGATGCCGCCTTGGGCCGCGATCATGCGCAAACCCACCGCGTGGAACTCCGGGAAGTAGGAGGCGCAGGCATCGCTCAGCACGAGGCAGCGATAGCCGCGGTCGTTCGCCTCCCGCACCGTTGTGTGGACGCAGACCTCGGTGGTGACGCCCGCCACCAGCAGCGTGTCGATGCCGCGGTTGCGCAGCATCAGGTCGAGATCCGTCTGGTAGAAGGCGCCCTTGCCGGGCTTGTCGAGCACCGGCTCGCCCGCAGCGGGCGCGAGCTCGGCAATGATCTCGTGGCCGGGCTCGCCGCGCACCAGGATGCGCCCCATAGGCCCGCAGGCGCCGATGCGCTTGTCCGGCGGGCCGCGCAGCACCTTGGCCGGCGGCGCGTCGGTGAGGTCGGGGCGGTGCCCTTCGCGCGTGTGGATCACGAGCAGCCCGGCAGCCCGCGCGCCCTCCAGCATGGCGCGGCATGGACCGACGGCGCTGCGCAGCCGTGAGACGTCGTTGCCCAGCGCAGCGCCGAAGCCGCCGGGTTCCAGGAAGTCCCGCTGCATGTCGATGATGACCAGCGCCGTGCGCGCGAAATCGATCTCGAACGGAAAAGGCTCGGCTGAAATTTGCGACCGGCTCATGATCCGCACTCCCCATCGCGGGCGAACGGAACGAGCTTTGCAAAGCATGTGCCTGACCGGGTTCCGGTGCGGCAAGCGCCCGGCCCCAAACGGTTAAGACGCGGTTAGGAAACTGAAATAACTCATGAATCGAACGGCGCCCACATCATGGATTGGCTTGTTGGGATGCCCACGTCGGCTGCAGGCAGATTGCCGCCGGGGCTCCTTGCATAATCTTTGTATGCAACTCGTCATCAATTGCTGTTCCATTAGGCAGATTATTGAACTGCCTCATTGAAGCCCAGGCTCTTCGAGAGCCCGCCCAGAAGTCCAGTTGGAGATCCCCGTGCCGACCCTCGCCAGCATTCTCGCCGACCACCACTCCGGCCGCACGACGATCCCCGAGACGGTGGCGGCCTGCTATGCCCGCCTGCGCGCCCATGGCGACGAGGCGATCTTCATCACGCTTCGCCCTGAGGCCGAGGTTCTGGCGGAAGCGGAGCGTCTGCAGCAGGAAGGCTCGCAGGGGCGCCGCCTCTGGGGCGTGCCCGTGGCGGTGAAGGACAATATCGATGTCGCCGGCCTGCCGACCACCGCCGCCTGCCCCGCCTTCGCCTATGATCCGGCTGCCGATTCCAGCGTCGTCGCGCGGCTGAAGCGCGAAGGCGCGCTCATCATCGGCAAAACCAATCTCGACCAGTTCGCCACAGGGCTGAACGGCACGCGCTCGCCCTATGGCACGCCGCGCAACGCGCTGCGCGCCGATCTTGTGCCGGGCGGCTCCAGCTCCGGCTCGGCGAGTGCGGTGGCGGCCGGCATCGTCCCGGTCGCGCTCGGCACCGATACGGCTGGCTCCGGCCGCGTGCCGGCCGGCCTGCAGAACATCGTCGGCCTGAAGCCGAGCCTCGGGCTGATCCCGAATACCGGCGTCGTCCCCGCCTGCCGCACGCTCGACACTGTCTCCGTCTTCGCGCTGACGGTCGAGGACGCCTGGGCCGTGCTGGAGGCCGTCGCAGGCGCCGATGCGGCCGACGCCTTCTCACGCCCCCTCCCCCTCGGCCGGCCCGGCGCCAGCCCGCCACGCATCCGGCTCGGCGTGCCGCGGCCGGAGGATCGCGACTTCGCCGGCGACAAGGCCGCACAGGCCAGCTACGAGGCCGCGCTCGAACGGGCCGTACATTTCGGCGCCCAGATCATCCCGCTGGACTGCTCGCCCTTCTACGAGGTCGCACGGCTGCTCTATGACGGCCCCTGGGTGGCGGAGCGCTGGCTCGCGATCCGCGATCTTCATGGCCGCGATCCCGAGGCGATCCTGCCCGTGATCCGGCAGGTCATCGCCGGCAAGCCGTTGCCGGATTCGGCCGACGCCTTCGCGGCGCGCTATCGGCTGGCGGAGTTGGCGCTGACGACCAAGGCCGCGATGAGGACGGTGGACGCGCTGATGGTGCCGACGGCCCCGCGCCCGGCAACGCTGGCCGAGATGGCGGCGGACCCCGTCGGCGCGAATTCCATGCTCGGCCGCTACACCAACTTCGTGAACCTGCTCGATCTCTGCGCGCTGGCGTTGCCCGCGAGCCTCGCTGCGGACGGCACGGCGGCGGGCATCACCCTGATCGCGCCTGCCGGGCAGGATGCGGCGCTGGCGGGTTTCGGCCGCGCGCTCCATGCGGCCGCCGGCCTGCCCCTCGGTGCGACGGGCTTGAGCTTGCCGAATGCGCCCGATTGGCCGGCAGCCGCGAAGCCGGGCGAGATCGAGATCGCCGTCGTCGGCGCGCATCTCTCAGGCATGCCGCTCAACGGCGAACTGACGGCGCTGGGCGGCAGCTTCGTGCGGGCGACGACGACCACGCCGGACTACAAGCTCTACGCGCTCCCGGGCGGCCCGCCGGCAAGGCCCGGCCTGGTGCGGGTTGCGGGCGACGGCGCGGCTATCGCGCTAGAAGTCTGGTCTCTGCCGGCCGAAGGCTTCGGGCGCTTCGTCTCCGGCATCCCGTCCCCGCTGGGGATCGGCACGCTGGCGCTCGCCGACGGCACGAAGGTCAAGGGCTTCCTCTGCGAGGCAATCGCGACCGAGGGCGCCCGCGACGTCACCAACTTCGGCGGCTGGCGGGCCTTCGTCGCCTCGCAGGCGCCTCAGCGCGCCTCGGCATAGGAGTGGAAGGCGGCGCGGACGATGTCGATATGGGCGCGCATCGCATCCGCCGCCGCATGCCGGTCCCCCCGTAGGATCGCCTGAACGATCAGATCGTGCTCCTGCCATGAGCCGCCAAGCCGACCCGTCGTGCGGAACTGCGCACGGCGGAAGGGAGCGACGCGACGGCGCGTCATCAGCGTGAGCTCGGCCAGGTAGCCGTTATGCGTGCCGTCATAGATCGCGGTGTGAAAGGCCTCGTTGCATTCGTGATAGCGCAGCGGATCGCCCTCCCGGACGAGCCCGCGCAGCTCATGATGGATCGCTTCCAGCGCCCGCCGCTCCGGCGCCGTCATGTTGCGCGCGGAGAGCCCGGCGCAAAGCGCCTCGAGTTCCGCCATCGCCTCGAACATGTCGTCGAGCTGGTCCGGGGTCGGCAACGCCACGACCGCGCCGCGATGCGGCCGGACCTGCACCAAGCCTGAGGCCGAGAGCTGGCGGATTGCCTCCCTGACGGGCGTCCGCGAAACGCCGAAGCGCTGGGCGAGTTCCTGCTCGTCGAGCGGCTGGCCGGGAGCGAGCGCCCCTGAGACGATCTCGTCGGCCAGCTGCAAACGCAGGCTCTCAGTGCGCGTGCGCGACGCTGGCTCGGAAGGCACCGCCTTGACGGCGGTCTGGGTCGTACTGGGCAGCATGGCAGTCGATCGCAGAATCCTTGGCTCGCCCACCATTCTAGCGGGCGGAATCCGCTCGGTCATGGGGCGCTGGCAGGATCGGGAATCACGCTGACATGGGCGGCGACGACGCGCCAGCCTTCGGGAAACTTCGCCCAGCTCTGGCTCTGCCGGCCGACCTTGCCGGGCAGGCTTTCGCGGCGGAACAACGTGTTCGCCGTGGCGAAGCTGTCGCCATAGCTGGTGATCGAGGTGCGCTCCAATTCCCGCATCAGCCCCGCAGGCGAGCGCGCCGAACGGAAGGCCGCGATCTCGGCATAGCCATAGAGGTTCTCGCCCACGCCATAGCGCAGCGTTTCGGGCGCATTGCGGAACAGCCGGTCGAGCGTCTCGACATCGTTCGTGACGAGCGCCTTCTCATATTCGGCGAAGGCGGCCTCGACTTCCGCCAGCACGGCGGGATCGTTGATCTTCATGGTCGTCAGGTCTCACAGCGGCGGATGCGGGATCGCGTTGAGCAGTTCCTTCGTATACTCCGCCCGCGGCGCGCCGAGCACCTCCTCGGCCGTGCCCTGCTCCACGATCTGGCCGGTTTTCATCACGATCACCCGGTCGCAGAGCAGGCGCACGACGTTGAGATCGTGCGAGACGAAGATGTAGCTCATGCCGAGCCGCTGCTTCAGCTCCTCGAGCAGGTTGAGCACGACAGCCTGCACCGAGACGTCCAGCGCCGCGGTCGGCTCGTCGAGGATGACGAGATCGGGGTCGAGCGCGATGGCCCGCGCGATGCCGACGCGCGCCTTCTGCCCGCCCGAAAGCTGATGCGGAAAGCGGTCGATCAGCTCGACGGGCAGGCCGACGAGCTGCGCCAGCTCCTCGCAGCGGGCACGAAGCGCATCGCGGCCGCGGATCTTGCCCATGCGCAGGATCGGATCGACGATCGCCCGCTCCGCGGTGAAGCGAGGATTGAGGCTGTCGGTCGGATCCTGGAACACCATCTGGATGCGCCGCCGAAAGGCCGATGTGGCGAATTGCTTCGCCGGGATCGCGCCGATGTCCTGCCCGTCGAAGACGATGCGCCCCGAGGTCGGATCGAGCAGGCGGTTGATCATCATCGAGGTTGTCGACTTGCCACAGCCGGATTCGCCGACGAGCCCCAGCGTCTCGCCGCGCCGGACCGTAAAGCCGATGCCGTCGACGGCACGGAAGGCGGGGCTCGAAGGCTCGGCCTTGCCGGCGAGCTTGGCGAGGAAGGAGCCCGTGGCCGGCCGCGGATACTCCTTGACGAGATTCTCGACAATCAGCAGCGGCGTCTCGCTTGCCTTTGCGAGCGCAGCGGCAGTCTTGGCCGGCTCCTTCCGCTTCGGCTGCTCGTCGGGCAGCAGGTCCGTCAAACTCGACCCCACCCGTGGCGTCGCCTTCATCAGCTTGCGCGTATAGGGATGTTGCGGATTGCGGAAGATCTCCTGCGCCTGCGCCGTCTCGACGACGCGGCCCTTCTCCATCACCACGACCTTGTCGCAATAGGCGGCAGCGAGCCCGAGATCATGGGTGATCAGGATCGTCGACATGCCGCGCTCGCGCGTCAGCTCCACGATCAGGTCCATCACTGCTTTCTGCGTGGTGACGTCGAGCCCCGTCGTCGGCTCGTCGGCGATCAGCAGTTGCGGCTGGCAGGCGAGCGCGAGCGCGATGACGACGCGCTGGCACATGCCGCCAGAAAGCTCGAAGGGATAGGCATCGTAGCGCTCCTGCGGCCGGGCGATGCGGACCTTCTCCAGCGCCTCGATCGCCTTCTCGCGCGCCGTCGCTCGCGTCGCCTGGACATGCTGGAGCAGCACATCCTCGAGCTGCTTGCCGACCTTGCGGATCGGGTTCAGCGCCGCGCGAGGGTTCTGGAAGATCATCGAGATCTCCCGCCCGCGCAGATCCCGCATCTGCGGCTCAGAGGCGGCGACGAGATCGACACCCGAGAACGAGATCGAACCCTCCGCGACTTTGCCGGCGCGATCGAGGATGCGGACCACGGCATAGGAGGTCACGGATTTGCCGGAACCGGACTCGCCGACGATGGCGACGGTCTCGCCCTTGCCGACGCTGACATCGATCGCCTTCACCGCCTGCACCGTGCCACGGCGCGTGGCGAACTCGACGGTAAGGTTGCGGATGTCGAGAAGCGGGGGGCTGCTCATCCTCAGTTCCTCCGCTGCGGATCGACGAGGTCGCGCACGCCGTCGCCGAGCAGGTTGAAGCAGAACACCGCGGTCATCAGGGCCAAGCCCGGGAAGAAGGCCACCCACCATTCACCGGAGACGATGAAGCTCGCCCCCTCCGCGACCATGATGCCCCATTCGGGCGTCGGCGGGCGGACACCGAGGCCGATGAAGGAGAGCCCCGCGGCGTTGAGGATCGCGTAGCCCATGGTCAGCGACATCTGCACGGCCATGATCGGCATGATGTTGGGCACGATCTGCGTCAGCAGCAGCCGCCATTCCGAATTGCCGGAAAGCCGGGCCGCCTGCACAAATCCGGCATCGCGGCGGACATTCGCCTCGGCGCGGGCGACGCGGGCATAGAGCGGGAAATTGATGATGGCGGTCGCGATGACGATGTTCGTCACCGTGTTGCCGAGCGCAGCAACGATGCCCATCGCCAGCACGAAGAGCGGGAAGGCCATGATCGTGTCGGCGATGCGCCCGACCACCGTATCGACCCAGCCGCCGAAGAAGCCGGCCATGACGCCGGCAAGCCCACCGAGCAGGAAGACCAGCGCCACGGAAGCGACGGCGATCGAGAAATCGAGCCGGGTCGCCACGACGACGCGGCTGAAGATGTCGCGGCCGAGCTGGTCGGTGCCAAACCAATGCGCCGCGCTCGGGCCCTGCAGGGCCACGTTCGTGTTCGAGGCCAGCGGATCATAGGGCACGATCCACGGTCCGAAGACCGCCGCGAGCAAGATCAGGGCGAACAATGCGAAGGCAAAGCCGGTGACCGGATTCTCGGCGACGATGTGCCGGGCATGCGCGATGAGCGAGGTCGAAGGCGGAGCCTCGAACCGCAGGGGCTGCGCGGCTTCGGCGGTGGTGGGCGTCTGGCTCATGTCGTTCATCGGCATCAGCCCTCCAGCCTGACGCGCGGATCGATCACGCCGTAGAGGATGTCGATCATCAGGTTCAGCGCGACGTAGAGGATCGCCATCGTCAGCACGAAGCCCTGGATCGGCGCATAGTCGGAGGCGAGCAGCGCCTCGACCGCGTAGGAGCCGACGCCAGGCCAGGCGAAGACCTTCTCGACCAGCACATTGGCGCCGAGCAGGAAGGAGAAGACCATGCCGAGCGTGGTCACCACCGGCAGCATCGCGTTCCTGAACGCATAGGTGCCGATGACCTTGCCGCCGGAGAGGCCGCTGGCCCGCGCCGTGCGGACGAAGTCGGCGCCGAGCACGGCCAGCATCGAGGCACGCGTCATGCGCGTGATCGGCGCGAGCGAGAAGATTGCCAGCGTCAGCGCCGGCAGCAGGATCTGGGTGAACGCCGCTCGGAATGTGTCGAGGTCGCGTGCGATCAGCGAGTCGATCAGCAGGAAGCCGGTGACGCGCGGCGGCTCGGAAAAGAACACGTCGAGCCGCCCGAGCGGCGCCGGCGCCCAACCGAGAATGAAGTAGAAGACATAGACCAGCAGCAGCCCGGTGAAGAACACCGGCAGCGAGACGCCGGCCGTCGCCACGATGCGGCAGAGATGGTCGATCCAGGAGCCCTGCCGGACCGCCGCCAGCACACCGAGAGGCAGCGCGATTGCCATCGAAAGCAGCAGCCCGAACAGGGTGAGCTCGCCCGAAGCCGGCAGCCGTTGCGCGAGGTCGGCCGTGACAGGCTGGCCCGTGGTGAGTGATGTGCCGAGGTCGCCCTTCACCAGCGACATGACATAGGAGACGAACTGCACCGGAAGCGGCTGGTCGAGACCGAGTTCGCTGCGGATCTGCGCGATGGCCTCGTTCGAGGCCGCCGGCCCCGCGAAATAGGCCGCCGTATCGCCGGGCAGCACACGCGTCAGCAGGAAGGTGACGATGATGACTCCGATCACGGAGGGGATCGTCGTCTTCAGCCGGGCAGCGATCATGCGAAGCATGGCGGGTTCCCTTTGGAGCTTTGCGCCGTCACTCCCGGGCGCCGCCTAGCGCCAACCCGGAAATCTCTGTCGGGAGGAGCTCTGGCCGAAGCCGAGCATGACGAGCGGGCGCCGGAACGCCCGCCCGCAAGGGCGATTACGCCTTGGTCAGATACCGGAAGTCCGGCTCGCGGCAGGGCTGGAACTGGTAGCCGCCGATGCTCTTCTGCAGCGCGACGTCATGGGTCGGCTGGTTGATCGGCACCATCGGCACCTCGTTCTCGACCAGCTTGATGAAGTCGACGACATTGGCGTCGTAAGAGGCCTTGTCCGGCGCAAAGCGGGCGGCATCGACGAGCTTGTCCAGCGCCGGGTTCTGATAGGCGGCGATGTTGAAGATCGAATTGTTGCCGTGCATCGTCCAGAACAGATAGTAATCGGGATAGTCGAGCCAGCCCGCGAAACGGTTGAGCACCATCGGATTGGTCTTCTTGGCGATCTCGGTGCGGAAGTTGGCGCCCGGAACCTTGTTGATCTCGACGGTAATGCCGATCGTTGCCAGCGCCTCTTTCATCAGCACTGCCATCGGCTCGGCGACGGTCGCGTTGCCGGCATCGAAGTAGAGCGTCGTCGAGAACGGGCCGCCGGCCGCGTCGACCAGGGCCTTCGCCTTGGCCACGTCGGAGGTGTAGGGGAAGGGTTGCGGCCAGGCGACCTTCGGCGTCGTGCCGCCATCCATCGAAACGCCGCGGCCGAACAGCGCCGCCTGCTTGATCTTCTCATAGGGCATCACCCAGGCCACAGCCTGGCGCAGGCGCACATCCTTGAACGGGCCGACCTGCGTGTTGAGATAGCAGCCCCAGACGCCATTCGGGATCGGCACGCCGACGACGTTGATCTTGCCGCCGTCGAGCAGATCCTTGAAGTCCTTCGGCGGCAGCCCGTATGACACATCGGCATCCCCGCGCTCCATCAGCGCGCGGCGGGTCGAAGGCGAGGCGATGTCGCGCGCGATGATGCGGCGCAGCTGCGGCAGCTTTCCGCAGGCCCAGGCATCGTTGCGGACATAGATCGTCTCGACGCCGGGCTTCCAGCTCTCGACCTTGTAGGCGCCCGAGCCGGCGATGTTGTTCTTGAGGTATTCCTTGGCGTGCGGATCACCGCCGGAATTCGCGATCGCCAGCTCGGAATCGAACACGAAGGGGATCGTCACGGCGAGGTTCGGCAGCGTCATCTTGTCCTTGCGGACGAAATCGACGCGGAAGGTCTTGTCGTCGACGACGACAAACTGCTCGGGCTTCTCTAGCGAGCCGGCATTCATCTGCGTCGTGGCGAAGCCGCCGATCGTGCAGGCGCGGTCGAGCGACCACTTAACGTCCTTCGCCGTGACAGTGCGGCCGGAATGGAACTTCGCATCGCGCAGCTTGAAGGTGCAGCTCATGCCGTCGGAGGCGACCTGCCAGCTCTCGGCCAGCTCGCCCTCGAGCTCGCCCATCGAGATCGTGTTACCGCCACCGCCCGGGATCGGCACCGGCTTGAAGCGCAGCAGCCGGTCATAGCAGTTCAGGGCGACGCCATTGACCGGCTGCGAGGAGCCGATGCCCTGCATGTCCAGGCTGTTGGGGCCATATTCCTGGACCAGTAGCAGCGTCTCACTGCGGCTGGGAGCTTGCGCACCGGCACGGCCTGTCATCAGGAACGGGGCTGCGAGCCCCCCGGCGATGGCGGTGCGACGCGTAATGGCCATGATGCTCTCCCGAGATTGCCGGCACCAATCGGCGGGCCGGACACTGACATTCGGGAGGCTCAATGCAGGGACCGTGCCGAGCTGCGACTGACTGGAAGAGCATCGTAAGCCGGCGCATTTCGACCGGTTTGGGCCGATGTCAGGCTCGAATTGGCAAAGGTCGAACGCCGGCTTTGCATACAACGTCGCAGAATATGATTAAATTATATGCACGATCAATCTGGCGGCAACCTGCGAGCGGTCAACTTTCCGTCCCGCCAGACATCCGGCTGCCTTTGATCGACAACGGCGTCAAAACAGCGGAAACTCCCTTCGATCGCCCCGCGCAGGCCGATCGCCCGGAAACTTCGGATGTTGAAACTCTGCCTCGCCTCGGCCGCCCTGATCCAGCTATCGAGCGTCGCCGCGGCGACCGAACTCACCGGCCGCTATGGCTTCCTCGGCGAATGGGAGATCGAGGCCGCGCTGACCGAACGGCCGGCTGAAGGCCGGGCTCGCGAATTCGCGGGCGACCTGACGATGCGCCACATGGCGGTCTGCGGGCCGGGCGAGAAGCCGGTCAAGGCTGGAAACATCACGCTCGCGGTCAGGCGGGATCGCTATTCCGCGAGGCTGCGGCTGGAAGATGCCGAATGCCGGTTCGACGGCACCCTTTCCGACGAGAAGGTCGTCTTCATCAAATGCGGAGGGGAACAGATGATCCCCATCCGCCTCTGGTGGAAGGACGGCGCGAAATAAGCGCCGCCCCCCAGGACTTTACGAAGCTGGGCAGGCCGCACCGGTATCGGCCCAGGCCTGCATCAGCGCCCCGAACTCGGCCGCCGTGCCCGGCGCAGGCTCACGGCCCTTGCCGGGATGCCAGCCCCAGAGCACCAGCGTGTCGGTGGTGACGTGCTTCACCAGCGCGGCGAGATCGCGGCTGCCGTTGCGGTTCGGGTCCTTGAGCTGCTCGCAGATCTGCGCGACCGTCTTGCCTTCCCAGGCCATCGAGGCCGGCGCGAGCGCCCAGTGCCCGTCGCCCGGAATGCCGGCCGGATCGTAGTTCTGCTTGCCGTGGCAGGTCGTGCAATTGAGGCCGGGCGCGCCATGCCCGTCCTTGCCGCGCACCACCAGCGGCTCATGCGGCTTGCGGATATCGCCTTGGCGCGGCCGGTCCGACACCGGATGGCAATTCATGCAGCGCGGATGCGTCAGCACCTTGCCCATCTCGTTGAACAGCGCGACCGAACGGTCGCGCTGGTTGGCGATGTTGGCAAAGCTCGCGGCCGGGCGCAGCGTCGCCCCGCCCGGCTGGGCCTGGTTCGCGCTCTGCGCCAGCGTCAGCGCGGTGCCGGCAAGGCAGATCGCGAGGCCGGCGGCTGCGGACATGAGAAGCGGCCGCATCAGACCGTCCCTCCCTTGACCGGCAGCTGTCGCGGCCGGCCATGGCCGAGCGCAGCGAGCGCATTGGCGACGGCAGGTCCGATCGGCGGCACGCCCGGCTCGCCCACGCCTGTCGGAGCGGCCGTCGAGGGCAGGATCTTCACCTCGACCTCCGGCATCTCGTGGATGCGCAGCGAGCGGTACTCATGGAAATTGGTCTGGACCGGCCGGCCCTGATCGAGCGTGATCTCGCCATAGAGCGCATGCCCCAGCCCGAAGCCGATGCCGCCCTCCATCTGCGCCCGGATGATGTCCGGGTTGACCGCGACGCCGCAGTCGACCGCGCACCAGACTTTGTGGACCTTGGGCTCGCCGTCCGGCCCCATCGAGACCTCGGCGATCTGCGCCACGAAGGACGAGAAGCTCTCGACCACCGCCACGCCGCGCGCCCGCCCGTCGACCGGCCCCGCCCCCTTCCAGTTCGCCATCTCACCCACCGCGCGCAGCACGGCGGCGGCCCGCGCATGCTTGTCGCCCATCATGGCGAGCCGGCCCTGCAGCGGGTCCTGCCCCGCCGCCTGCAGCAATTCGTCGATGAAGCATTCGACGGCGTAGCCGGTATGGGTGTGCCCCACCGAGCGCCACCACAAGGTCGGCACGCCGACCTTGGGATTGTGCACCTCGCAGCGGAAATCCGGGATCTCGTAGAAGATCTCGTTCGCCCCTTCGACAGAGGTCGCGTCGATGCCGTTCTTGACGATCCAGCTCTCCATCGGCGTGCCGATGAAGAAGGACTGGCCGACGACATGGTTGGCCCAGGCTACGATCTTGCCGTCCTTTACCGCACCGCGCAGACGATGGACGAAGAGCGGCCGGTAATAGCCTCCCTGCAGATCGTCCTCGCGGGTCCAGACGACCTTCACCGGCCGGTTCGGGCCGATGGCCTTGGCGGCCATCGCGAGTTCTGCCGCCAGATGCTGGCTGACCTGCGCGCGCCGGCCGAAGCTGCCGCCGGCAATCATCGTCTCCAACGAGACCTTCTCCGGCGGCAGGCCGAGAATGGTGGCGATGGTCTGGTGCTCCGTGGTCTGGAACTGGCTGCCGAAGCGCGCGAGCGCTTGCTGACCGTCCCACTCAAGATAGCCGTCGAGCGGCTCCATCGGCGCATGCGCCAGATAGGGGAAGACGAACTCCGCCTCGATGACCCGGTCGGCTTTGGCAAGGGCGGCTTCGGCATCGCCATGGCTGCCCGCGACCGTGCCGGCCTCGCGGGCGAGCTTCCGATATTCGGCGATCAGATCGGCGCTGCCGCGCTTCTCCGCTTCGCTGTCGTCCCAGGTGACTTTCAGCACCTCGCGGCCCTTGAGCGCGGGCCACATGCCGTTGGCATAGACCGCGACGCCGGAGCCGATCTGCTTGACGTCGACCACGCCCTTGACCTTCAGGGTCTCGGCTGCATCGAAGCTCGCGACCTTGCCGCCGAAGCGCGGCGAACGCGCCACCACGACGGTCAGCATGTTCGGCGAATGGATGTCGATCGTGAACTGCGCCTTGCCTCGTGACTTGTCGGCGCTGTCGAGGCGCTTCACCGCCCCTTCCTTGCCGATCAGCCGGTAGGCAGAAGCCGGCTTGAGTGTCGGGTTCTCCGGCACGGGCAGCTTGGCCGCGGCTTCAGCGAACTCTCCGAAAGAGCCCTTCTTGCCGGAGGCATGGGCGATGACGCCCTCGGCGACGGCGACCTCGCCGACCGGCACCTTCCAAGCGGTGGCCGCCGCCTGCACCAGCATGGCGCGCGCCGCCGCGCCCGCCTTGCGCATCTGCTCCCAGCTGTTGGCGATGGCGGTCGAGCCGCCGGTGCCCTGCACGCCGAAGGCGAGGTTGGCATAGAGCTTGACGTCGGCCGGCGAATGCTCGGCACGCATCTGGCTCCAGGCCGCGTCCATCTCCTCAGCCGCGAGCGTCGCCAGCCCGGTGAAGGGGCCCTGGCCGAACTCGATATGCTTGACCAGCACGGTGACGGTGGAGTCCGGCGCCACGCGGATGAAGGCGTTGGGCGCGAAGGTCGCATTGCCGCCGGGCCGGTAGGCAGCGCCGGCGCCGGATTGCGCCTTCGCCGCACGCGGCAGGTGGAAGCCGATGACGAGAGCGCCGGCGCCTGCAAGCAGGGAGCGGCGCGAAAGCTTTGGATCATGCGCGGTCATGGTCAGATCTCCAGCGCGCGGGCCGCGTCATGGATCGCGGCGCGGATGCGGACGTAAGTGGCGCAGCGGCAGATGTTGCCGTTCATCGCGAGGTCGATGTCGCGGTCGGTCGGCTTGCGGTTTTCCTTGAGCAGCGCGATCGCGCTCATCACCTGGCCGGACTGGCAATAGCCGCATTGCGGCACGTCGCGCGCAATCCAGGCCGCTTGCACGGCCTCCGCCTCCTTGCCCGCAAGGCCTTCGATCGTGGTGATTTCGCTGCCGTCGACCGCCGAAATGGGGGTGACACAGGAACGCACCGGCTGCCCGTCGACATAGACGGTGCAGGCCCCGCATTGCGCGACGCCGCAGCCGAACTTGGTGCCGGTGAGGCCGAGATTGTCGCGGATCGCCCAGAGCAGTGGCGTATCGTCGTCGACATCGACGTTCTGCGTCGTTCCGTTGACTTTGAGAGAGACCATGGCCGCCTCCGATGCTGGCATGACGCAGCGCGGCACAATGGTGCGGATCGAGGCTTAACCTCGCAGGCCCGATCTGACATATCAGATGGCGGGCGATGTATCCGTAGCCCTGGGTCGCGCGACTGGACTAGTTAGACGATTTGAGTCTAACTAGGATGGTCGCGCGCAGTTTGGATTTTGTCAAGACTGCTGAAGCCGCAATGCAGCAAGAACGCGAAAGTTCCGGTCCTGATTCAGCCGACGAGGCCAATGCCCGCGTCGACCAGATCGCCGATTCAGCGCTGCGGCTCTTCGCCCGCTACGGCTATAAGCGCAGCTCGATGGACGACATCGCCAAGGAGGCCGGACTCGCCAAGGCCACCCTTTATCTCCATTTCAAAGGCAAGGACGATGTGTTCCGGGCGATGCTGCGCTTGCTCGCCCGCCGCGTCGAGGCACGTTGCCGTGAGGTGGTCGCGGCGAAAGGGCCTTTCGCGGAGCGGCTCGGCGCGCTGCTCCTGGCCCATCATGGCCAGGCCTATGCCTGCTTCGGCACGGGCGAGCATCTCGTCGAACTGAAAGCGGTGATGAACACCGTGGCCGCGGACGAGCTGCAGGTCTTCGAGCGGATTTTCTTGGACTTCGCAGATGAGCTGCTGAAGCAGGCCGAGGCCAGCGGCGAGGCCGCTCCTTCCCGCATCCCCATCGGCGCGAGGGACTGGATCGCGGGCATGATGTTCGCGTCGGCCGGTGCCAAGCTCGGCACGCCTCCGACGAGCGAAGAATATGCGCGCCGGCTCGAGGCCGTGGCCTCAGTGTTTGCCGCCGCCCTCACCCGGTAGCTTCGGTCAGCAGTCCCCGGGGCGTTTGCGTAGGCGCTGACGAAGAAAGCCGGCGTGCCCGAATGACGAGCGACGCCGGCCTCCCCCCAGCAACCCTTTAGGCCGTATCAGCGGCCCTTCGAGACGTTCCAGTAGACCGGCAGCCCCGGGGAGAGCAGCCCGTTGAGGCTCGCCTGCTGGCCACGCACCAGCCAGAACTGCCCGACCGGGATATAGGGCACCGTCTCGACGGCGCGCTCCTGGATCTTCCGCGCGATCGCCTTGCGACCATCGAGGTCGGGCGTCATCGTGAACTCGGCGCGCAGCTTCTCGATCGTCTCGTCGCAGGGCCAGCCGAACCACGAATTCTCACAGTTCGAGCGCAGCGCCAGATGGCCGACCGGCTCGGTCATGTCCGGCGCAGCAGGCCCCGAGGCGAAGGTTGACCAGCCGCCCTGCTCCACCGGGTTCTTGCTGGTGCGCCGGCTGGACAGCGTGCCCCAATCCATCGCCTGGTAGTCGACATTGAGCCCGGCGTCGCGCAGCAGCTGCGAGACGACGAGGGTCTGCGGGCTGAGCGCGGTCTCGGTAGCATCGAGCACGACGATCTTCTCGCCCTTGTACCCGCTTTCCGCGATCAGCTTCTTGGCGGCCGCGACATCGGGCTTCGGCCAGGACGCGTCGGTGAAATAGGGCGAGTCGCACATGTAGAAGGACGGGCAGACGGTATAGAGCGCCTTGTCGTCGACATAGGCACGCACCGCCTGTTCCTGGTCGACGAGACGCAGGATCGCCTGGCGCAGCTTCACATTGTTGAAGGGCGGCTGCGACTGGTTCATCCGGAAGACGCCCTGCAGCGCGGAGAGCTTCGAGACCGAGATCTTCGCATTGCCCTTCACCAGCGAGATCATGTCCGGCGGCATCTCCTCGAAGATGTCGATCTCGCCGGCCTGCAGCGCGTTCAGCGCGGTCTGCGCATCCGGCATGATCAGCCATTCAACGCGGTCGACATTCGCCACCTTGCCGCCGGCGAGACCATCAGGCGCTTCCTTGCGCGGCTGGTAGGTCGGCGCCTTCGCGTAGACGATCTTCGAGCCCGGCGACCACTGGTCCCGGACCAGCATGAAGGGGCCGGAGCCGGTCGCGTCCGTGATGTTCTGGTTCGAGGGCGTGGCGGCGATGCGCGCCGGCATGATCACCGGCAGCATCGAGCTCGGCTTGCCGAGCGCGTCGAGCACGAGGCCCCAGCGATCCTTCAGGACCAGCGTGACGGTCTTGGGGTCGGTCGCCGTCAGCGAAGCGGTATGAGCGGCGAGCTGCTGGCCGAGGCCGTCGCGCTCGCCCCAGCGCTTCAGCGAGGCGACGACATCCGTGCTCGTCACCGGCGTGTTGTCGTGGAACTTCAGCCCGTCGCGGAGCACGAAGGTCCAGGTCAGACCGTCCGGCGAGGTGGTGAAGCTCTCCACCATCTGCGGCTTGATCAGGCCCTTGGCGTCCTGCGCGAAGAGCGTGTCGTAGACCATGTAGGCGTGGTTGCGGACCATGTAGTCCGAGGTCGTCATCGGATCGAGCGTGCGCAGATCGCCGAAGGGGCGCACCTTCAGCACGGTCTGCGCAGCGGCGGGCAGCGCCGCCAGCGACAGGGCAAAACCGGCGGCCAGAGCCATTCGTCTCGTCAGTTTTCTCATTCTTCCCTCCCTGTGGACTGTCCTACAATTCTTCTTCTGTTGCCTGCCTTCAGACCCTGAGCTTGCGGGCGAGGCGGGGATCGATGGCGTCACGCAGTGCGTCGCCGAGCACGTTGACGGTCAGGACGAGCAGCGCCAGCGCGACGCCCGGAAAGGCGATCATCCACGGCGCGCGCTGCATGAAGGGACGCGCCTCGGCCAGCATGTTGCCCCAGCTTGGGATCGTCGGCGGCGTGCCGGCGCCGAGGAAGGACAGGATCGATTCCACGATCATCGCCGAGGCGAAGACATAGGTCGCCTGCACGATCACGGGCGCAGCCGCATTGGGCAGGATGTGGCGCAGCAGCATCCGCGCGAGGCCCGTGCCGTTGGTGATCGCAGCCTCGACATAGGTCTGCTCGCGCAGCACCAGGACCGAGGAGCGCACCACCCGGGCCATACGCGGGATCTCGGCAACGCTGATCGCAATGACCACGTTCTGGACGCTCGACCCGAACAGCGACATCAGCGCGATGGCGAGCAGGATGCCGGGGATCGCCATCAGCCCGTCCATAATCCGCATCACCGTGCCATCGAGCCAGCGCACATAGCCGGCGACGAGGCCGATGAGCAGGCCGAACGAGACGGTCAGCACCGTGACGAGCGCGCCGATCGTGAGCGATATGCGGGTGCCGTTCAGCGTGCGCGACAGGGTCGAGCGGCCGAGCTGGTCCGTGCCGAACCAGTGCTCGGCGCCGGGCGGGCGCAGGCGCTGGATCGGGTTCACACGCACCGGGTCCGGCAGGATGAACGGCGCGATCAACGCGACGAAGGTGAAGGCCGCCAGAACCGCAAGGCCGATGAGGATCGTCGGGTTGGTCCGCAGGAAGCCGCGCACGATCTGCAAGAGGCCAGGCGTCTTCTGGGCGACGGAGCCGGTCACGGTCATCGTCACGGCGCCCTCAATAGCGGATACGCGGATCGAACAGCACATAGCTGAGATCGACCAGCAGGTTGACGGTGACGTAGACAAGCGAGAAGACGAGGATCAGCCCCTGCACCACGGGATAGTCCCGGCGCAGAATAGCGTCCGTCGTCAGCCGGCCGAGTCCCGGGATGTTGAACACCGTCTCGGTCACCACCACCCCGCCGAGCAGGGCGGCAATGCCGACGCCGACGACGGTCACGACCGGGATCGCGCAGTTCTTGAGCGCGTGGCGCAGCACGACGCGACCAGGTTTCATGCCCTTGGCATGGGCGGTGCGGACGTAATCCTCCGAGAGCACCTCCAGCAGGCTCGCCCGCGTGACCCGCGCCAGCAGCGCGGCATAGAGCATGGCGAGCGCCAGCCCCGGCAGGATGAGGCTGTTCAGGCAGGGCAGCAGCCCTTGCGAGAGCGGCACATAGCCCTGCGTCGGAAACCAGCCGAGCGAGAGCGCGAAGACATAGACCAGCAGGAAGGCGACGACGAAGACCGGGGACGAGAAGCCAACCATGGCGAAGGCCATCACGGCCCGGTCCGTCCGGCTGCCGGCCTTCAGCGCGCTCAGCGTTCCCAGCGGCAGCGCGATGGCGAGCGCCATCAGGATCGCGACCAGTGCCAGCATCGCCGTCGGCTCGATCCGCATCCCGATCAGCCGCGTCACCTCCATGTCGGAGAAGACCGAGCGGCCGAGATCGCCCTGCGCGAGCTGCCCCACCCAGGCCAGCAGCTGCTGCGCCAGCGGCCTGTCGAAGCCGAGCTGGGTGCGGATGGTGGCGATTTGCTGGGTCGTGGCCTGGTCGCCGGCAATCAGGATCGCCGGATCGCCCGGCGTCAGCCGCAGCAGGAAGAAGACGAAGAGGCCGACGAAGGCCAGCACCGGAATGGTCGCGGCCAGCCGTCGCAGGACGTAGGAGATCATGGCAGCGCGCAGGCGCCCGCGGCGAAAAGATGCACGCCCATCATTGGATCTCCCCAGTCGTTTTTGTAACGTTTCAATCAGGCTCTCACAGACCGAATGATGTGGCAAGCAGCTTTATCGGTGAGCTTCAGGCTTGCGGAATGCGATGTGATCCGCAAAGCTGAAAAAAATTTTGAACCGTTTCACCGAGGGATGGATGGCGACGATTCGGGACGTGGCGCGCTTGGCCAATGTGTCCGTGGCGACGGTGTCGAACGTGCTGAACAGTGCCGATCGTGTCAGCCCGGAGCTTGCCGCGCGGGTTCGCGCCGCGATGGAGAAGCTGAGCTTCACGCCACATGCCGGAGCCCGCTCGCTGCGCAAGCGCTCGAGCGGGCTGATCGGCCTCGTCGTCGGCGACATCACCAACCCGTTCTTCTCCGACCTGTTCGAGGCGGTGGAGGATGCGGCTGCCGCCTGCGGCTATCTCGTGCTGCTGTGCAACTCGAACGAGCGCAGCGAGCGTGAGGAAGCGCATCTGCGCATGCTGCGCACGCAGCGTATCGACGGGCTGATTCTCGCTCCCACAGGCGCCGTCTCGATGAACCGCGCCTCGCTGCTGGCGCAGCTCGAAGTGCCGGTCGTGCTCGTCGACCGCGCCATGGACGGCCTCGGCTATGATGCGGTCGTCCTCGACAACCGGCGGGCGGGCTTCGAGGCGACGCAGCAGTTGATCGCCCGCGGTCATCGTCGGATCGGCCTCGTCAACGGGCCGGAGGTGCTGCGCACGGCCGCCGAGCGTCTTGCCGGCTATCGCGAGGCGCTGCTGGCAGCGGGTCTATCCTTCGACCCCGAACTCGTTCGCGATGCCGGCTTCCGCAAACAGCCTGCCGAGCAGGCGATGGCGGAGCTCATGGCATTGCCGCAACCGCCCAGCGCCGTGTTCGCCACCAACAGCCTGATGACCATCGGGGTTGTGAAGGCGCTCGCCGATAGGGGACTCGCCTGCCCGCAGGACGTGTCCGTCATCGGCATCGACGACCTGCCCTGGGCCGATGCTGTCTCGCCCCAGCTCAGCGCCATCGCACAGCCTGTACGCGCCATGGGCGAAGCCGCGCTCGACCTGCTGATCCGCCGGCTCAACGGCACGCTGAACGGCCCCGGCACGACCACCGTGATGCAGCCGCGCCTCGTCATTCGCCGCTCCTGCGGCACGCCTGCCCAAGAACGAGCGACCCAAGACCTGTCCGACCAAGACCTGCCTGCCGCCGGAAAGCCTGCCCATGTCGACTGAATTGACGAAGCTCAGCGCGCTCGCCGCGCGCAATCTCCTCTTGACCGGGGAAGTCACCTCGGTCGAGCTGGTGGAGGCCGCCGCCGCACGTCTGGCCGTCGTCGAGCCCGCGCTCAACGCCGTCCCGACGCTCTGCCTCGACCGCGCGCGGCAGCAGGCCCGCGATGCCGATGAGGCGCGCAAGGCCGGCTATACGAGCTTGCTCGCCGGCCTCCCCATCGTCGTCAAGGACAACAACGACGTCGAAGGCGTCCGCAACACCGGCGGCACCTCGATCTTCCGCGATCGCATCTCGACCGAGTCGGACCGGACCATGGCGCTGATGGAAGCCAACGGCGCGATCACGCTGGGCAAGTCGAACCTCTCCGAACTCGGCGGAGCACAGACCACCAACAGCGTCCACGGCGCGACGCGCAATCCCTACGACCGGCGCCTGACCTGCGGCGGCTCTTCGGGCGGCGCCGCGGTTGCGCTCGCAACCGGCGAAGCCTGGCTCGCCCATGGCAACGACTATGGCGGCAGCCTGCGGATCCCCGCCGCCTTCTGCAACATCACGGGCTTGAGGCCGACGCCCGGCCGCGTGCCACGCAAGCGCCTTGCCGACCCCTTCGACACCATCGCCGTCGAGGGGCCGATGGCGCGCGACGTCGCCGATCTCGCCCTCTTCTTCGACGCGATGACCGGCTACGATCCAGGCGACATCCTGACCGCGCCGACCGGCGAGCCGCCCTTCCTCGAAGCCGCACAGACACCGCGCAAGCCGGAGCGGGTGGCTATCTCGGCCGACCTTGGATTGCTGCCGATCGAAGAGCCGATCCGACTGGCTCTCGAGAACCTAGCCGCCATACTGAGCAAGGCGGGGGTCGCGGTGGCCCATGGATCGCCGGACGTCACGGGGGCGATGGACGCCTTCCGCGTGTTGCGCGGCGAAGGCTTCTACGGGAATTTCGAGCCACTCTTCGACACGCATCGCGACCTTTTCCCGGCGCCGGTCCTCGCCGACCTGCTGCGCGGCCGCGACCAGCCGGGCCACGCCATCGTCACGGCCAATCGCCAGCGCAGCGAGCTCTATCGCCATGCGGTCGATTTCCTCGACGAACACGACTTCCTGATCTGCCCGGCGACGCAGGCGATGCCCTTTGCCGTCGAAACGCTGTTCCCGACCACCGTCGAGGGGCGGCCGATGCAGGACTATGTCGACTGGATCTCGATCACGGCGATCTGGTCGCTCACGGGCCTGCCCGCCATCGCCATCCCGATCGGCTTCTCCCGGGAAGGCCTGCCGATCGGCGTCCAGATCCTCTCCCATGCCCGGCGCGAAGCCGATCTGTTCAGGCTGGCCGCCTGGATCGAGCGGGAGCTCGCGCTGCCGAAGACGCCGATCGACCCGCGATAAGGCCACCAGCCGGCTCTTCACGCCGCGCAGCGTTTGGCCCCGGCACGGCCTTTACAGGCCGGGGCCGGCGGGTGCCCGTTGTTAGAGCGGCTTCTTGATCAGCTTGGCGACGAGGCCGACGATGCCCTCGCGGAAGGTCAGCACGCAGATCACGAAGATCACGCCCTGGACGACCGTGACCCAGGCGCCGAGGCTGGCGAGGTAGTTCTGCATCGAGACGATGACCAGCGCGCCCGCGATCGGCCCGAACACGGTGCCGAGACCACCGACCAGCGTCATGAGCACGACCTCGCCCGACATCGACCAGTGCACGTCGGTCAGCGATGCCAACTGGAACACGATCGCCTTGGTGGAGCCGGCGAGTCCCGCCAGCATCGCCGACAGTACGAACACCGTGAGCTTGTATTGGTTGGCGCGGTAACCGAGCGAGATCGCGCGGGGTTCGTTGTCGCGGATCGCCTTGCAGACCTGGCCGAAGGGCGAATGGATGATGCGGTACATCGCCAGGAGCCCGCCCAGGAAGATCGCGGCCACCAGCCAGTACAGGGTCCGGTCGTCCGAGAGGTCGATCAGGCCGAAGAGCCTGCCGCGGGGCACCGCCTGGATGCCGTCCTCGCCGCCGGTGAAGCGCGGCGTCTGCAGCGAGAAGAAGAACACCATCTGGGCCAGCGCCAGCGTGATCATGGCGAAGTAGATGCCCTGTCGGCGGATGGCGAGCGCGCCGAAAACCGTGCCCAGCAGCGCAGCTACGACAGTCCCCAGCAGGATCGCGAGTTCCGGGGTCAGTCCCCAGTTCTTGGCGGTATAGGCGGTGACATAGCTCGCCATGCCGAAATAGGCGGCGTGTCCGAAGGAGAGGAGCCCGCCATAGCCAAGCAGCAGGTTGAAGGCGAGCGCAAACAGAGCGAAGCACAGGACCTTCATCACGAAGACCGGATACGCGATGAAGGGCGCGACCACGAGCAGCGCCGCGATGGCGATGAACAGGTTGCGGTGCAGCCTTGCGGTACCGCCGTCGGTCTCGACGACAGGGGCGGCAGCCGGGGCTTCGGTGGAGGCGAGATCGGTCATGTCGTCGTCCTCAGCTTGCGTCAGGCCGCGCGGCCGAACAGGCCGGCCGGCTTAACCAGCAGCACCAGCACCATGATGATGAAGATCACGGTGGCGGAAGCCTCCGGATAGAACACCTTCGTCAGCCCCTCGATCAAGCCGAGCGAGAAGCCGGTGACGATGGCCCCCAGGATGGAGCCCATGCCGCCGATCACGACCACGGCGAAGACGACGATGATCAGGTCGGCGCCCATATTCGGATTGACGGAGTAGATCGGGGCGGCGAGGACGCCGGCGAGCCCCGCCAGCGCAACGCCGAAGCCATAGGTCAGCGTCACCAGCAGGGGCACGTTGATGCCGAAGGCCTGAGTCAGGGTCGGGTTCTCGGTCGCGGCGCGCAGATAGGCGCCGAGCTTGGTCTTCTCGATCAGGAACCATGTCGCGAGGCAAACCACCAGCGAGGCGACGACGACCCAGCCGCGATAATAGGGCAGGAACATGAAGCCAAGATTCTGCCCGCCGCGCAGTTCCGGCGGTATCTGGTAGGGCAGCCCGGACGAGCCGTACTGGTTGCGGAACACGCCCTGGATGATCAGCGCCAGGCCGAAGGTCAGCAGCAGCCCGTAGAGATGATCGACATGGGCGATGCGCTTGAGCAGAAATCGCTCGATCACGATGCCGGTCGCACCCACGATGAGCGGCGAGAGCACGAGTGCTGCCCAGTAGTTGATGCCGAGATAGTTCAGGCACATCCAAGCCATGAAGGCGCCCATCATGTACTGGGCGCCATGGCTGAAATTGATGATGTTCAGCAGCCCGAAGATCACCGCCAGCCCGAGGCTGAGGATCGCATAGAACGAGCCGTTGATCAGGCCGAGCAGGACCTGGCCGAACAGCGCCTGGGGCGGGATACCGAGTAACTCGAACATGCGGGGCTCAGCTCGTTCTTGGTGGCATCAGGCCCGTCATGGTCGGGCTTGACCCGACCATCTCGGAAACCAGCGGCTTCTGGTCATGAGATTCTCGGGACGAGCCCGAGAATGACGCGCTTCGGCGAAGGCCAGAACACGCCGCGCGACATCAGGCGCGCGGCGCGTCAAAGGCTCATTTCTTGACGAGCGGGCACTCGCTTTCGGAGAGCGGCCGGAAAGCCTGCTCGGCCGGCAGCACCGCGAGCTGCTTGTAGTAGTCCCACGGGCCCTTCGAATCGGCGGGCTTCTTGACCTCGAACAGATACATGTCGTGCATCTTGCGGCCGTCGGCGCGCACCGAGCCCTTGCCGAACAGCGGATCGTCCGTCGGCAGTTCCTTCATCTTGGCCATCACAGCCGCCGTATCCTTGCTCTTGGCCGCCTCGACCGCCTTGAGATAGTGCAGCATGCCGGAATAGACGCCGGCCTGAACCATCGTCGGCTTCTTGCCGCCATTGGCCTTGGCGAAGCGCTCGGACCACGCACGGGTCTGGTCATTGGTGTCCCAGTAGAAGGACTCCGTCAGCACCAGCCCCTGCGCCGTCGCCAGCCCGAGCGAATGCACGTCCGAGAGGAAGACGAGCAGTCCGGCGAGCTTCTGCCCGCCCGCGACGATGCCGAACTCGCCGGCCTGCTTGATCGAGTTGATGGTGTCGCCGCCGGCATTCGCCAGCCCGATGACCTTTGCCTTCGAAGCCTGTGCCTGCAGCAGGAACGACGAGAAGTCCGTGCCCGGGAACGGGGTGCGCACGGCGCCGACGACCTTGCCGCCGTTCTTGGTGACGATCGCCGCGGTGTCGCGTTCGAGCGCGTGGCCGAAGGCGTAATCCGCCGTCAGGAAGAACCAGGTATCGCCGCCCGCCTTCACCATGGCGCCGCCCGTGCCCTGGGCCAGCGCGTAGGTGTCGTAGGTCCAGTGAATGGTGTTGGGGGTGCAGGCCTTGCCGGTGAGATCGGAGGCGGCCGCGCCGGAGTTGATGTGGATCTTGTTCTTGTCCTTGGTGATCTGGCTCACCGCCAGCGCCACAGACGAGGTCGGCACGTCCAGGATGAGGTCGACGCCATCCTGGTCGTACCAGGTGCGGGCGATGGTCGATCCGACGTCGGGCTTGTTCTGGTGATCGGCCGAGACGATCTCGACCTTGATGCCCTTGTCGGCGGCCTTGAAGTCTTCCACCGCCATGCGCGCCGCGATGACCGAGCCCTCTCCGGAGAGGTCGGCATAGAGACCGGAGCGGTCGTTCAGCACGCCGGCCTTCACGCTGATCTGCTGGGCGAGCGCAGGGCTCGCCATCAGAGCCGCGAAGGCGGTCGTCATCAGGAATGTCTTGAGCTTCATCGTCTGTCTCTCCCTGGAATGGCGTCGTTTTCGACGTGTTGTCCGATTATGTTCGGATTGGGGGCGCCCGATGCCCGCGGAAGCGCGGATCAGACCCCGAGATAGCCGTGGAGCTTGTCGATGTTGTTATCGAGCTCCGCATTGGGGATCATGTCGACCACCTTGCCCTGCTCGACGACATAATGCCGGTCCGCCACCGTCGCGGCGAAGCGGAAATTCTGCTCGACCAGGATGATGGTGAAGCCGCGGCTCTTCAGCTGCGCGATGGTGCGGCCGATCTGGTCGATGATCACCGGCGCAAGCCCCTCGGTCGGCTCGTCGAGAAGCAGCAGATTGGCGCCCGTGCGCAGGATGCGGCCGATCGCCAGCATCTGCTGCTCGCCGCCGGAGAGCTTGGTGCCTTGGCTCCGGATCCGCTCCTTCAGGTTCGGGAACAGCGTGAAAATCTCGTCGACCGAAAGCCCGCCCGGCTTCACCTGGGGCGGCAGCATCAGGTTTTCCTCGACATTGAGCGAGGCATAGATGCCGCGTTCCTCCGGCACATAGCCGATGCCGAGCCGGGCGATGGCGCGCGATGGCAGCTGGATCGTCTCGGTGCCAGCCATCGTCACCGAGCCCTTGCGCTTGGCCATGATGCCGATGATCGACTTCAGCGTGGTCGTCTTGCCGGCGCCGTTGCGCCCGAGCAGGGTCACGACCTCGCCGGGCGCGACGTTGAAATCGATGCCGTGCAGCACATGGCTCTCGCCGTACCAGGCCTCGAGCCCGCGGACCTCGAGCAGAGGCGCGGTCGCGACGTCGGGCTTCACCGCCACAGCCTCAGTGAGCATGTCCGCCTCCCGAGCCGATATAGGCCTCGACCACCCGCGGATCCTTCGAGACGGTGGCGTAGTCGCCCTCGGCCAGGACCTGCCCGCGCGCCAAAACGGTAATGCGGTCTGACAATGAGGCGACGACGGAGAGATTGTGCTCGACCATCAGGATCGTGCGGTTCTCCGAGACCTTTCGGATCAGCGCCTCGATGCGTTCGACATCCTCGCGCCCCATGCCGGCCATCGGCTCGTCGAGCAGCAGCATCTCGGGATCGAGCGCCAGCGTCGTCGCGATTTCGAGCGCGCGCTTGCGGCCATAGGAGAGCTCGACCGCCGGCAACTCGGCGAAGGCGGAGAGGCCGACCGCATCGACCAGCCGCAGCGCCTCCTCGTCGAGCGGCTTCAGCACGTCCTCCGAGCGCCAGAAATCGAACGAGTCGCCGCGCTTGCGCTGCAGCGCGATCCGGACATTGGTCTTGACGCTGAGTTGCGGGAACACCGCCGAAATCTGGAAGGACCGCACCAGCCCCAGCCTGGCGATCTCGGCCGGCTTCTCGCGGGTGATGTCCCGGCCGTTATAGACGATCGTGCCCTTCGTCGGCGGCAGGAACTTGGTCAGCAGGTTGAAGCAGGTCGTCTTGCCGGCGCCGTTCGGCCCGATCAATGCGTGGATGGAGCCGCGCCGGACCTTGAGATCAACGCCGTTTACGGCGGTAAAACCGCCGAACTCCTTCACCAGACCGGACGTAGCCAAGATGATATCGTCGATCATGCGCTTCTCCGAGGAACAGCACCCTATCCGGGGAAAAGCGACGTGTGAACTAATGCGAAGGTTCTAGTGCCGCCGGCCTTGGCGCGCCCTTTTATACCCTTTGTCCGGGGGCCAGAACCGGCCCGCGAAAACGGCCGATGCCCGGGTCCCGCGAAACGCAGGGCGCTACTGGCGGGCGGGCGGCTTATTGCTTTGATCCAGTTGCTGTCCTTCGGGCTGGGTTTCCCGCCCGTAGCGCTTGTTGTCTGGGCTCTCGGTCGTCGATGGCGCCTGGCCGCCCGGATCCGGCCGCGGGGCCTGCGTCGGATTCGAGCCGGTGCCCTCCTGCGCGGCAGAGCCCGGCCCCGGCTGCTCTTTGGGCGGGCTGGGCGGGGCGGGGGTTTGGGTTTGTGCCTGAGCGTCGACCTGCACGAGGATCGCACCCAAGAACGCAAAGGCTCCGAAAGCGAGTTCTGCAATCTTCATGGCAACCTCGAACGCGCGCGGGATGTCCGCGGCAACGTTCGGGATCGATGCGTGTTCCGTGCGCGGCCGTGGAGAACGACGACCTGCACACCGAACCGTCGGCGCCGGAATTTTCCGATCACGTCTGAATCGGCGGGCGGATGATAGCGGACAGCGGGTTCGTCGAACCATACTCCGCCTGAGCTCAGATCAAGTCAGACGTCACGGCGCTTACAGGCTCTGCTGCCGCGAGGCCTCTGCCCTCTTCGCCGCAGTATGCTCCTCCTCCGTCACGCCCCGGCGCCAGTAGCTGACGATCAGGTGCTGGTCGCGCTCCGGCCTGAGTTTGGCTTTCGCTGCCGCGCGGATATCGCGGAAGGCGCCGTGCTCGGCGGCTACCCAGAGATAGACGCCGGGTCCGTCGGCGGGCCAATCCAACGCAGCGAAGGTCTCTTGCAGCAGCGGCCGGCTACCGGGAGTGGCGTCGCCGCGATGCAGCCAGGTGACGGCGATGCCGGCCGGCGCGCTCAAATGCTGCTCCTCGCCCGCATCGGCGATCTCGACGAAGATCTGCCCCACCGCATCTGTGGGTAGCTTCTCCAGCATCCGCGCGATGGCGGGCAGGCCGGTCTCATCGGCGAGGAAGACATAACGCTCCGCAAGCTTCAGCCCGCGTCCCCCGGGCCCGGCCATGCCGATCCGGTCTCCGATCTGCGCCCGCATGGCGAAGGCCGAGCCCGGGCCGGCGTCCTCATGCAGCACGAAGTCGAGCGCGACCGCGCCAGCGGCGCTGTCGATCTCGCGGATCGTGTACTTGCGGACGACCGCGCGCTCCTCGGGCGGCGGCTGGAGCAGAAGCCCATCCTCGCCGATCATCGGCCAGACCGGTTCTGCGAGCCCTTCCGGCGGGATGAAGAGCCTGACATGCAGCGCCTCGGTCTGCTCGAAGCGCGCCAGGTTTTCGCCCCGGAAGCGGATGCGGCGCATATGTGGCGTGATCGTCTCGATGCCGGTTACGGTCAGGACGCGGAAATCGGCCGGAAGGGCCGGGCCGGTCCCATCCCCGCTCCAGCGGATCTCCGGAGCCCCGCCTTTCGGCGCGAACTCGACGACATGGCTCGCGATGGCGCGCTTCATCGCCTGCAGCGCGGAGGCGTCCGGCGCCTCGACGCTGACATCGAGCGCGGCGGGCAAGAGGTCCAGGCGCGCCTTGGCCGCATCGAGCACGATCAGCGTCGCGCCCGCATCCTCGGTGATGACGGCGTCGTGCTCGATCAGGTGTTCGCAGAGCGGCCTGAGCACGCTTTGCGGATCGGCGAGCGCGATCCGCGTCCGGGTGGCGAGCATGACGGTCTTCCTCAGGGCTTGTTGGCCGCGATCCAGAGCGTGCCGTCGAGCGGAATGGCGGAGAAGCGCGCGCCCTCCACCAGCGTCGCCGCCGGGTCGACATCGGCGAAACGCTCGGGATGCAGCCATTTCGCCAGCACCTCGATGGCAACGACGTGCAGCGGTGTGTCGTTGAACAGATGCCAGAAGCCGAAGGCGCGGCGTTCGCGGATGGCGCCGAGCATCGAGAGCATCGGCGTGGCAAGCAGCTTGGCGAAGCTCGCCTGCGCGTCGCTTTCAGTGACGCCAAGCCCGAGCACCAGCCCGCCGAGCTTCGTCAGATGCGTGCCGCCCGTGGCGATGTAGAAATCGGGCTCGGCGGTGAGCAACTGTTCCAGCCCGATCTGCCCGGTGGCGCCGGGCAGGATCGCGGCCGCGACGTTACGCCCGCCCGCGGCATTGATGAACTCGTTGAAGGTGCCCTGGCCCGCGGTCATGCAGCAGTCGTAGCCGCCGGCATGGGCGTGGATGAAGACGGAGGGGCGCGGCGCGCCGGCGATCCGGCTGGCGATGCGCTGCATCCGCCCCTCGTAGAAGGCGATCAGCTTTTCGGCCTGTTCGTCCTGGCCGATGAGCCGCCCCAGCGCGCGCAGGCTGGGCACGGTGTCGCGCAGGGGCTCCAGGAAGAAATCGACGACCGCGACCGGGATACCGGCGGCCTCCAGCTTCTCGACGAGGTCGCCGGGGCCTCGACGGGTGCCGGCCAGCGAGCGGCTGAGCACCACGAGATCGGGACCGAGCGCGACCGTTTTCTCCAGAGAGAACCCATTGGCCGTGTTGCCGTCGCCGACGATGGGAATGTCCTTGGTCGCCGGAAAGCGCGTGCGGTAACGCGCCAGCGCATCAGCGTTCTGGCGTTCCATGTCGTTCGCCCAACCGGCGAGGATGCTGATCGGATCGGGATGGATCAGCCCCAGCGCGTTGACCTGGCGGCCTTGCCCCAGAACGATGCGCTTCGCCGGTGCCGGCAGAGTGACTGCCCGGCCGAGAACATCCGTCGCGGTGACCGGCCCGGCCGCCTTCGCGGGCATCGCGGCGCAGGTCAGCCCGGCCAGAAGCAGGGAGCGCCTGTCGATCGTCATGCTGCCGCGACCTCATCCTGCGCCGTGCCAGCGAGGGCGAAGGCCACCGCGCGCGCGAGCATCGGCGGGATCACCGAGACATGGTTCTCGCCCGCAAACTCGACGAAGCTGCAGGCGACGCGGCCCGAAGCTTCGAGGCGGGCCGCCATCTCAGCGGCATTGTCTCGCATCCGCGCCATCGCGAGCCGCTCCGCCCGCCGCGGACCGACCGCAAGACCGGGGTTCTGCTCCATACCGCCGACCGTGATCAGCAGCCGCCCACCCTGTGCGCCGCCACGGCGGAAGGCCTCCTCGCTCGGCAGGATCGCGCGGTCCTGCCACCAGATCGACGGACTTCCGGCGACATGGGCTGCGAACAACCCGGGCCGGGTGAAGAGCGCGTTGAGCGTGAACAGCCCACCATAGGAGTGGCCGACGAGGGCACGCCGCGCCGGATCGAGCGGCGTGATCTTCTCGACGGCCGGCAGGATTTCCTCTGCGATCGTGTCCAGAAAGCGCCCGGCCCCGCCCGGCACCGGCAGCAGGTCCTGCTGGCGCCGTTCTGCATCGAAGGCTCGCTCGCCGGGATAACCTATGCCGATGATCACGGCTGGGCCGACGCTGGTGGCCTCCGGGCGCCGGGACTGCATGTCCGCTGTCACGGTGGTGATCGGGAAAAGCGCGTGGCCGTCGACCAGCAGCATCGAGGGGAAGCCGCGGGCCGGCGCAGGGCCGGCCGGCACGGAGATCAGCAGCCGGTAATCCGCGCCGTCCGTCGCCGTGAAGTCGCGCCGCCAGGCCTGTGGCAGCATCACTGGCTGGAGATCGGTTTCGGGATCGTTGGGCGGCGTCACGTTTCCCTCACCAGCGATAGGACAGCGTCGCCAACACGGTGCGGCGTAGCCCGAAGGAGCACTGCACGTCGCCATAGCAGCCCGAGACATACTCTTTGTCGAAGAGGTTCTGGGCGTTGACCTGCACCTTCCAGCCCTTCAGCGCCGGATTGGCCACGCCGAACTCATAGCTGATGGCAGCGTCGAACAGCGTGTAGTCGGGCGTGAAGAATGTATTGGCCGGATTGCCTGCACCCTCGCCGACATAGCGCACGCCGGCGCCGAGCCCGAGACCGGCGAAGAGGCCGGACTTGAACGTGTAGTGCGCCCAGAGCGACGCCATATGGCGCGGCACCACCGGCGGGCGCTTGTGCAGGTCGACGCCGTTGCTCTTGGTCACCTCGGCATCGGTATAGGCATAGGCAGCGACCAGATCGAGGTTCTCGAAGATGTTGGCGCGGGCCTCGAATTCGGCACCGCGTGAGCGGACCTCGCCGGTCTGCACCTGGAAGCCGGGATTGACGGGGTCGGTCGTCAGGACGTTCGTCTGCGTCAGGTCGTAGAGCGCGGCCTGCAGCGAGATCTTGCCGCCCGGCGGCTCATATTTGAGGCCAACCTCGTATTGCTCGCCTTCGCTGGGCTTGGCGAGACCGCCGCCGAACAGGGTGCCGCTCTGCGGGTCGAAAGAGGTCGAATAGCTCGCATAGGGTGCGAAGCCGTTGTCGAAATTGTACATCAGCGCGACGCGGCCCGTGCGGGCGGTGTCGTCCTGCTTGGTCCTGATGCCGGTGATCAGCGAGCGGCTGCTCGTTTCGGCCCGGTCGAAGCGGCCGCCGACGAGCAGGGAGAGACGGTCGAGCTTGATCTGGTCCTGCAGGTAGACGCCGTACTGCGATGTCGTCTGCTTTACGCTCAGAGACAGCGGCGGCAGGGCGAAGGGCAGCCGCCCATAGATCGGATTGGTGAAGTCGAGCGTCTGCACCGTGCCGCCGGCGCCGGTGAGGGCGGTGCCGTCCGTCCAATAGCCATCGACACCGAACAGGACCTTGTGGGTTAGCGGCCCCGTATGGAAATCGGCCTGGAGCTGGTTGTCGATGCCGGCGGTGCGCGCCGTCTCGTTCGACACGGTGACGCGGCGCGTCAGCGTCTTCTGGTCGGCGCCGATGCTGGCAGCCGCAACCGTCCTGAACCGCGATTCGAGGTCTGAGAACCGAGCATTCTGCTGGAAGGTGAAGACCTCGTTGAAACGATGTTCGAAGGCCCAGCCGATATTGGCCTGGTTGCGGCTATAGCCCTCGAAACGCGGCTCGCCGGGGAAGAACTCGCTGCGGATTCGCCCGGCGCGGCTCGGCAACACCGAGCCGACAGCCGGGATGAAACCGTAGAAACCGGTCTCCGGGTCACGCTGGAAGGAGGTCATCAGCGTGAATGTGGTCGCGCCGTTCGGCCGATAGGTGACGGAGGGCGCGATGAAGATGCGCTGGTCCTGCGTATAATCGACCTGGGTGTCGGCCGTGCGGCCCAGCCCAACCACGCGGTAGAGCCACGTCTTGTCGGGATCGACCGGACCGCCGATGTCGAAGGCCATCTCGGCCCTCTGCCTGTTGCCGAACCTGAGCTCGACCTCGCCGTGCTTCTCGTCGAGCGGCCGCTTGCTGACCATGTTGACCAGGCCGCCGGGCTTGACCTGCCCGAACACCACGGACGACGGACCGCGCAGCACCTCGATCCGCTCCAGCCCCCAAGGTTCGTAGGAGGGCACCAGGAAGTTGACGCCGCGCTGGTAGCGCAGCCCATCGAGGTTGTTGACGAAGCCTGCGCCCGATCCCGCGCCGCCGAAGCCGCGGATGAAGACGCTGTCGTAGCGGCCGCCGGAGGAGAGACGCGTCTCGCCGAGCACGCCGGGGGTGTAGCGCAGCGCTTGGCTGACCGTCGTGGCGGCTTGGTCATCCATCTGCTGGCGGGTGACGACGGAGACCGATTGCGGTGTCTCGATCAGCGGCGTGTCGGTCTTGGTGGCGGTGTCGCTGCGGCGGGCGACATAACCATCGACCGGCCCGCTGGCGCGCTCGCCCTGGACCTCGATCATGTCGAGGCCGATGGCGGTGCCCGCCGGCGCTGTCGGCGCATTCTGGGCTAAAGCTGCACCGGACCAGCCGGCAATGAGGGCTGCGAGGGCCACGCTGGCCTTCTGCGTCACGCGATGGGCTGCGCGATTGCCGATGATGATCTGCGTCTTGGCCACGGTCTCAAATCCTGCCCCCGGCGCCAACGTGCGCCTCTGTCGGGGTTCTTTCAGGAAGGGAGGTGGCGCGGCAACGCGCTCGGCTTTCGATTCCGGCAGTATTTCTTTCGGATGCGTTTCGAATGCGTCCAAGCAGGATCACCGGGCGGAAAACCCGTGCAAATCAGCGCAAGGCGCTGGGCGCGATGCCGAAGCGCTTGCGAAAAAGCCCTGAGAAATGGGCGGGGCTATAGCCCACCCGGAATGCGGCGACCGAAACGCTCGCCTCGCCGCTCGCGATCATGGCATGGGCCAGTTGCAGCCGGTGTTCCTGCAGATATTCGAAGACACTCGTCCCGAACTCGGCCCGAAAGGCGGAGGTCAGCTTGGTCGGGTTGAGGCCGCTCAGCCGCGCGAGCTCACCCAGGCTCGGCGGCGCCTGCATCGATGCCAGCAACCTGTCGCGCACGGCATGAACCTGTTCGCGCAGCCGTGGATTGAGCCTTGCCGGCCGGGCGGCCTTTTCGCCCAGCACCTCGTCCAGCACGAGCGCGCTGAGTTCCAGCGCCTTGCCGGCGAGGTAGAGCTGGCGCAGTGCAGGGCCCACCGGGCACTCGGCCATCTGGAGCGCCAGCGCCCGGACCGGTGCACTGGCCGGGCGGACCCAGAGGCCGGCATCGCCCGAGCAGGCGAAGCGCGCCGCCCTTGCGGCCCCGGCGCCGAACTCGCGCGCGACGAAATCGAAGTCGAACTGCATCAGCGCATAGCGTAGCGCCCCGCCGGTGAGGGCGGTGCGCCGCTGCACATGTTCGCCGCCATTCGCCGCCACCAGAACGACCGGCCCATCGAGCATGACGGCCGGGCGGTCGTCGAGCTCCACCGCCTGCCGGCCCTCGAGCATGACCGCGACCTTCAGGCCTGGCCGCATCGGCCCGACCACGCGCTCGCCCTGCTGGATCGCGAAGCGGCCGGCGGACAGGGAGAGCTGGCGCGAGAACAGTTCCAGGCTGGGGGCAGGCGTGGGCGCGAAACGGGACCCGGGCAGCATCGGCACCTCGATGGACATGGCGTCATACTATCGACTAAGGATAATAAAATCAACAATTTCAATTGTTTAAATGATTTCTAAGGTTGGAAGGAGCTCGCGCTCTGAGATCGGCACCGGCAGGACGCGTCGATCAGAGCCGGTCGCCCAAGCCACGCCGGTTTATTGCAGCGGCACCGCATGTCGAGATAATCACGGGGTTCGCGGCGAGTGCATCCCGGAGCGACGAACGCATGAATCGCTATCCGATGTTCAACCCGCAGGTGCTGATCAGTTTCGTCGCGGTCTGCGAGACGCTGAGCTTCACGCGCGGGGCCGATCGGGTCTCGCTCTCGCAATCAACCGTCAGCCTGCAGATCAAGCGCCTCGAGGACTTGCTCGGTTGTCCGCTGCTGGAGCGCTCCTCGCATCAGGTCCAGCTCACCGAGGAAGGCGAGCGGCTCCTGAGCTATGCGCGGCGGATCGTTGCCCTGAATGAGGAAGCTCATGATGCGCTGACGGGCGCCTGGCGAGACGGCGTGCTGCGGCTGGGAATGCCCGAGGATTTCACGGTGCCGACCATCGACCTGCTTGCCGATTTCAGCCGCGAGCATCCGCATCTGCGGCTCGATGTCAGCAGCGGCCTGAGCGCCGACCTTCGCAGCGCCTATGACCGCGAGGAGCTCGATCTCGTGCTGGTGAAACAGCGGCGCGGACAGCCCCCGCGTGCGGCCCGGCGCGAGCCGCTGCTCTGGCTCGACAGCCTGGCGCATCCGGCGATCGAGCGCGCGCCGGTATCGCTCACGACGTTCCCTCTCGGCGGGCTCTATCGTGACGAATTATGCCAGGCCCTCGACGCACGCAGCATGCGCTGGCGGATCGGCTATAGCAGCGGCAGCCTGGCTGCGCTTGCCGCGGCTTCGGCAGCCGGGCTTGGCTTGACCCTGCTGCCTGCCAGTTGCCGCCTGCCGGGCCACAAGGTTCTCGGTGCAACCGAGGGCTTCGCCGAGATCACCGATTTCGAGCTCGCACTCTATTACCGCGATGAGGCCCCTGCCCCGACCATGATCCTGGCCGAGCGGCTCATCGCCTATTGCCATCTTGAGGCTTGAATGACGGCAGTATTGCCGTTCGCAATCGCCAGCATTGCCAAATATCGCTGCCAAAACGCAGGCTTCGCGCTTATGCCGTCGACAACAATCACAAGGAGGCGGCGACCATGGAACTGGCATTTCATCAGAGCAGGCGTTCGTTCATCGGCCGGACAGGTGGGCTCGCCACCGCCTGCGCCATGATGGCGGGGCTGCCGGGCGGGGCGGCGACCGCTCAGACGGCCGCGGCCAACGCCACGTCCACCAAGCCTGCCGGAAAGCGCATCCCGACCGAGCAGCATTATCTCCTGACCGATGTCCGCCTTGAAGAAGGCTTCGTCTATGACGGCGACATCGTCACGGGCACCCGCTCGGGGCTCCATACCCTCGAGATCAAGGCCGGCAAGATCGCAGCGATCCACGCCGCGGGCGCCACGCTGCCGGCGGGCGTGCCGAGCTACGGGGCCAATGGCGAGCTCGCCTTGCCCGCAATGCGCGACATGCACATCCATCTCGACAAGACCTTCTATGGCCGCCCCTGGCAAGCCCCATTGCCGCGCCAGGGCAAGACGATCCTCGACATGATCGCCCGCGAGGAGAAACTGATCCCGCAAATGCTGCCGGACTCGCAAGCTCACGCCGAACAGCTCATCGCCCTGCTCCATTCCAAGGGCACCACGGTCGCCCGCAGCCACTGCAATATCGACCCGGTCAGCGGGCTGAAAAGCCTCGAGCATCTCCAGCGCGCGCTGGAAAACCATCGCGAGGATTTTAGCTGCGAGATCGTGGCCTTCCCGCAGCACGGCCTCCTGCTCTCGAAGGTTGACGGGCTGATGCGCGAAGCCATGAGCATGGGCGTCGCCTATGTCGGCGGCCTCGACCCGACCAATGTCGACGGCGCCATGGAGAAGTCGCTCGATGCGATGTTCCAGATCGCGCTGGACACCGGCAAGGGCGTCGACATCCATCTGCACGAGACGAGCCCCGCCGGCGTCGCCGCGATCCAGTACATGATCGCGACCGTCGAGAAGAACCCGGCCTTGCGCGGCAAGCTCACGATCAGCCACGGCTTCGCGCTCGCCACGATGGCGCCGGGCGCCCTCGATGAAGCTGCCACGCGCATGGCCGCCCAGGGCATCAGCGTCGCCTCGACGGTGCCGCTCGGCGCCTCGACGATGCCGCTGCCGCAACTCAGCGCCAAGGGTGTATCGGTGATGACCGGCACCGACAGCGTCACCGACCACTGGTCGCCCTTCGGCCGCGCCGACATGCTCGAAAAGGCCAATCTCTACGCGCAGCTCTATCGCGGCAGCGACGAGTTCCGCCTGTCCCGCGCGCTGGCGATCGCGACCGGCGGCGTGCTGCCGCTCACCGACAAGGGTGAACGGGCCTGGCCCAAGGTGGGCGATACCGCCGATTTCACGCTGGTCCCGGCGAGCTGCTCGGCCGAGGCCGTGGCCCGTCTGCCGGAGCGCAGCGCGACCTTCCATCGCGGCCGCATGGTCTTCGGCGGCGTCGGCGCAGCCTGAAGCAGTCCGCCGCGCCTGCTACCGCTCCGTGAAGGGCGGCAGGCGATCGCGCCGTCCAGGCCCGGGTGATGATAACAGCTCGGGCCGGGATGCAGCGCCGCGGTGGTTCCCGCGTCCGCTTGGTCACCAATCCCGTCAGGCCGCGTGGTTACGGATTCCACCAAGCACTCTTACACAACGCAGCTGGAAGATCTGTTGGGAGGCGGGCAGCGGGCGCCTGGCCCCCAATACGCCACCCGCCTTCTCGCATCCGCCTTTTGCAGCAAACTGTCGTAGCTCTTGCCCACCGCCTAATGTTCGCGATGGATCGGCGACAGAGATTGTCGATGTGATACCGAAATCGCTCCCAGCGGGATTTCGAAAGGGCTCACAATGATAGTTGCAGAATCGTCCTTGTAGATCTCAAGCTCATGCAGCCTGCCGTCGATGACATGCAGCAGCATGTGCACTGCCGGCCTCCACTGTCCTTCTTCGGCGTCGCCGTCGTGATACCAACCTTCGATCGGGACACGTTCGGCCACGGAAGCGCGAGGGCTTTCCACCCGGAAGCGTAGGCTGCCTTCGGCGTCCACCCGGACAACCTGGGCTGACTTGCTCTGCGCGACAAGTTCGTCTCTGCCGGCAAAATCGACTTGAAGCAGATGGTTGAGTAGCGCTCGTTCCCGAGGGGCCATTTCGCGCCAGTCTTCGCGGACCATGACTGCGCCAACTTCAAAGACGTCTGATACGGCCACTCCAGCATACAGTTTGGCGGCCGCGGCCATGTGATTAGGGGTGTGGAGAAGGAGGGATAGAAGCGCATCGCCTATCTCCTTCATGCTGAAACTGGCCGGGTCTTCGCAGAACTTCACGAAGCGATGCAGGTCTTCCAAACAGTCCGTCATGTGAAGCGCCACATCGCGAGCGATTTCAGGCGGCAGATTCATTTCGGCTGAAGCCGCGCGTTCGATCTGAGCCCGAATTTTCAGGGCATCAAGCATGTGTCGCCCCCCTCATTGTCTGGCGATCATCGTCGCCAAGCAAGGCTGTCGCACTTCTGGGCCGTCAGCTAACGCTCGGCCTCGCACTGTTACTCGCGGCGACGTCTGTCAGTCGTCGTTGTCCGCATAGCGGTGAGGGTCGTCGCCGAGCGCTGCTTCTAGGAGCTCACGGAGACGTCGGACGGTCCCGAAAGTCCTGCCGCAGTCGCTGCAGGCGATCTCGGCGTCATCATGTATCCAATCCGGAATGCGGAGCGACGCGTCTCCACAGTCCTCACAGCGGGTTGGTTTTGCGGTGGATGCCATGCTGAGCCCCGGTCGCATGGCGATAGCAATATCCGCGCCACGAGGCCGCGGCTGACGGAACCAAGCCATAGGCTTTCGTCAGGGCTGCGAGATCGGCGAGCAGGCTGGGCTTGAGCGGCTTTCCGGCGAGGGGCTGTATCGCTCATGGATCGTCCGCGTGGAAAGGCTCGGGACCGCCGCTTATCGACCGGCGCCGAAAGGCGCGCAGCCCCAGACCATCTCCCTTCGACGCGTCAGGACTGCGGCAGCGCAAATGATCAGCGTCGGCGCCAACTCGCGAATGGGAAGAAACGGCGTCCGGGCGCATTGCTTACATCTGCGAGGTCAGAGACCTGCAGACCCGCCATACCGGTGGCATCTCCCTCCTCGATGTCATCGAGCCAGCCGGCGAGCATGCTCTGCTGGGCCGCCAGTTGCCGCAACCGCATCTCGGCCTGCTTCATCTGGGTCTCTGCCTCGACGAGCATCCGCTCCTCGGTCGGCTCCCGCTCATAATAGATGCCGTCCTCATTGCCGAGCAGGGAAGCGGCCCGCAGCCGCGCCTCCTCGAGCCGTCTCGTCAGCCCTTCGCGCTCGCGTTCGATTCCCGCGAGGGCATTGGCGATCCCGGCACGCAGCGGCGCGATCCGTTGGATGTCAGTCTGGAGATCGCGCTCGGGCGATCGGAAACGCTCTGGCTTCGCCAACCATGACCTCCTGGACCCGGACCCGGTCGCACCGGACAAACGCCGGCTCCGGCATGGCAGCCGGTCGATGCACTCAGCAAGCGACGTGCCAGACCCGCGAACGAATCCGGCCAGATCGGGATAGCGGGGAGGTCGCGGCGCCCCCGAACTAACGTGGCAGCAGCCGGCTCAGTGTCTGCATCACGACGCTGCGACCTTCCGGCGCATCATCAGGGCTCCCTCGTCCGTAGACGAGAGCGACAGCAAGGCCTCCGACGGCCAGACTTGCGGCGATGGGGCCGCCGAGCAACGCATATGCGATGCCGTAAGGCCAGAGCATCCACATCGCGAGTCCGCCGCTGGCCAGCGCGATGAGGAATAGTACCACTGTCATTGGATCCTTGCTTTCCGCAGCGTGGCCCACCCTGTCTGTGATCATAGACACACGACCTCGGCAGTGAAAGCGCTATCGCGCTCGTAGCTTGAGGGTGCAGTCTGCCTGAGCAAAGTTAACAGCGCTTCTACTTGCTGCATCGGCTGGCAACAAAATTGCTTGCAGTTTTGTAGAATATTTCCAGGGGGCCCGAATGGTCGGTTGGACTAAGTCCTTCACCTCTGCCTTTGCGTCATTGGCGGCTGGCGCGATGCTGCTTGGCTCGCTCTCCGGCCCATGCGCAGCTTTCGAAGCGGACTATCATGTCGGCCCGCAGGACAAACTCAGGGTCAAGGTCTCCGAATGGCGGCCGGCAACCCGGGAGTTGTTCGAATGGGCAGCCGTCAGTGGCGAATTCACGATCAACTCGACGGGCGTGCTCTCGATGCCCGTGGTCGGGACGATCGCAGTCGAGAACCTCACCACGGCTCAGATCAGCGAGCTGATCTCCCGCCGCCTGAAGGAGGCTGCTGGCCTGGTCACAGCCCCTGCTGCGGCCGTGGAGGTCTCGCAATATCGGCCGGTCTATGTGGTCGGCGGGGTGGAAAGGCCGGGCGAATACGCATATCGGCCCGGCATGAGCGCGCTGCAGGCCGTCAGCATTGCCGGCGGTTTCTACCGCGTCGAGAGCTCGCTCGGGCGCTTCGAGCGCGAGACGATCGTCGCCGAGGGCGAGATCAAGGTGAACGAGACGCAGCTCATAGCGCTCCTGCTGCGGCGCGATCGGATGCTGGCGGAATCGCGCAGGGCATCAACGATAAGCTTCTCCGATGACGCGATGCGTTATGGCGAGCGCCGGCAGATCGAGCAGGGCATGGCGGAAGAGCGCGCGCTATTCCTCTCCCGCCAGCAGGCGGTCAAATCGCAAATCGACGGTTTGATGCAGGCCCGGACGCTGCTCGAAGACGAGATCAAGACGCTGACCGCCAAGGGCCTGTCGCTGCAGAAGCAGACCGATCTCGTACGGCGCGAACTGGACAACATCAACACCCTGATGAGCAAAGGGCTCGCCGTCAGTCCGCGCCAGCTCGCCGTAGAGCAGAATCTCGCGCAGCTCGAGAGTCAGACATTGGACCACGTGCTGGCGATGGCGCGCGCGCGCCAGGAGATCGCCCGCACGGACCGCAACATGGCCGATCTGCAGAGCCAGCGGGAAACCGAGGTCAATCGCGATCTGCGCGATACCCAGACGCAGCTCAAGCAAACCTTTGACCGCATCGGATCTCTCAAGCTCCTTGTTCGCGAATCGAGCCTCGTCGCGCCGCGCGCGCAAGCCCAGCAGGTCAGGGAGGCCACGCGGATCAGCTTCTCGATCCTGCGCCGGCAGGACGGCGCCCTGCGGGAGCAGACAGCCGAGGAGACGTCGATGATTCTGCCTGGCGACATCGTCAAGATCGAGCGCTTGAACCCGCATGCGCCGTTGAGCGACGTCTCCGTTGGTGAGCGCCAACCAACGTCTACCGCCGTACAAAACTGACTGATTGAGGCCTAGCTCGGATAGCGGCCATCAGCTTCTCCGAAGGCTGAGGCCGCCAACCGGGAAATCGATCGCGCCACGCTGCCGAAGGGCACATGGCGGCCTGACGTCGCAGCACCGGCCCTCACGGGCGCTGTGAACGAAAAACAAGAAGTCTGGTCGAGGGGCAGCGGCAGCTAGGCCGCGCCACTACTGCTGCCGATCATCCAACCGACTTGCGCATGACGGATGATGGACCAGCGTACGTGTGGAATTCGCCGACCGGCGGGCCTCTCCTGCTGCCCGGTCGATTATCCGTCAAACCTACCATGGGTTTCTGCCGTGAGCCTGCTTCTGGATACGACGATCCGGGTCTTTGTGGCCGACCAGCACCCCCTTTTCCTGGCGGGCATGCGCGCATGCCTGGAAGCCGCACCGAACGTCAGCATCGTCGGCGACGCTGCGAGTCCGATGGAGGCGGTCCGCCTGATCGCGGAGACTGCACCCGACATCGCGCTGCTCGAACTCGATCTCAATGGGATATCGATCGTCGATTTCGTCACCCGAACCGCCCCATCGACGCGGATCATCGGCTTCGGCGACAGTGACGCCGGCGGCTATGCGAAATCCGTGGTCGAGCGAGGCGCGCGCGGTTATGTCCTCAAGCGCAGTCCCGGCACCATCCTGCTTAAGGCGATCTCCGCTGTTGCACGCGGTAGCGTCTATATCGACGGCCTCGATCCCTATCGCGCCAATGCGCTGCGGCTGGCCCTGGAGCCCGTTCCCCAAGGCAAGCGGCGCGGCAGCGCCGCGCTGACGGCACGGGAGCATGAGGTGCTGCGGCTGATCGCGCTGGGTTTCACCAACCGCGAAATCGGCGAGAAGCTTGGCGTAAACGTCAAGTCTGTCGAAACATACAAGATGCGGGGCAGCGACAAACTCCGCATCGAGAATCGCGCAGAGATCGTTAGATTCGGAATCACACAAGGCTGGTTTCACGAAAGCGCGAACTGAGACAATACGTCGCATCTCCATAAAACGGGCGATATATCAGTGGAGCGTTCAAAACGGGACTCATACTGCAATCAGATGATGATCGGCTATTTATTGATCATAATTTAGAAATTTATAGTATTTTTTGTAATGAAAACCCTTACATCAGCGAGTTTCTGAGCAAAAATTTTATATACTGTGCAAAATCATTGCACTGCACAATATCGACTTGAATAAGATTAAACTTCCGTTAGGTTAACATTCATGCGCCTTGGTCCTTCGATTGGGGTAATAAGATGAATAAACCTAGCTGGACTCAGGTTTTGTCTGTGTCGATTCCTTTATCGACACAGACGGCTCGGCCAGCCGGTCGAGTCTCTCGACATGCTAAGCGCCTGTTAGATCTTTCCCTTGCGCTGGTGCTCGCCTTTGCACTGGCACCTCTGATGCTGGTGCTGGCGGCGCTCGTCCGCGGCTCCGACGGTGGGCCCGCGCTTTTCCGCCAGGAGCGGATCGGGCGTGGTGGCCGGCTGTTTCGCTGCTGGAAGTTCCGCACCATGGCCTGCAACGCAGAGCAGGCGCTGCAGGACTATCTCAGCGGCAATCCCGAGGCCGAGCGCGAATGGCGAGAAAACCAGAAGCTCGTCGACGACCCCCGCGTGACCAGGCTTGGCACCTTCCTGCGCAAGTCCAGCCTCGACGAACTGCCACAGCTCTACAACATCCTGATGGGTGAGATGAGCTTCGTCGGCCCGCGCCCGATCGTGGTGGCGGAGGTCGAGCGCTACGGCGAGGCTTTCCAGCACTGCTTCTCGGTGCCGCCCGGGCTGACCGGGCTCTGGCAGATCAGCGGTCGCAACGACTGCAGCTACGCACAGCGCATCGTGCTCGACAGCCGATACGCGAGTGAATGGGATCTGCTGCTCGATGCGGAGATCATGCTGAAGACCGTGCCGGCAGTCCTACTTCAAAAGGGCAGCCGGTAGAGACCCTATGTCCGGCACGCCGGGCACGAAAGCGAACACGAGACGCCACAGCACGGAGGCTCGGAACTGCCATGAAGGTCGCTATCGTCCATTACTGGCTGGTCGGCATGCGCGGCGGCGAGAAGGTCGTCGAGGCGCTCTGCCGCATTTATCCGGAAGCCGACATCTTTACGCACGTCTATGTGCCGGAGGCAGTGTCGCCCGAGATCCGGCGCCACAAGGTCATGACCAGCTTTATCAATCGCCTGCCGAGAGCGGCGAAGCTGTACCAGAAATACCTGCCATTGATGCCGCTCGCGCTCGAGCAACTGGACCTGCGCGGCTATGATCTGATCATCAGCAGCGAATCCGGCCCGGCAAAGGGCATCGTGCCCCCACCGGGCTCGATGCATATCTGCTATTGCCACTCGCCGATGCGCTACATCTGGAACATGTTCCACGAATACCGTGAGCGCTCCGGATTCGTCACGCGCGCGCTGATGCCTTTCCTGGCGCACTACATCCGCAACTGGGATTCGGCTTCGGCCAACCGGGTCGACAACTACATCGCCAACTCCGAGACGGTCGCCGCACGGCTCCACCGCTACTATCGTCGCGCCTCGACGGTGATCCATCCGCCAGTGGACGTCGATGCCTTCGAGGTACTGCCCAAGGACGAGGTCGAGGACTACTGCCTGATGGCCGGTGAACTCGTCGGCTACAAGCGCCCCGAACTCGCGGTCGAAGCCTTCAACCGTAGCGGCCGCAGACTGGTCGTGGTCGGCGGTGGCGAGATGTTGAACGAGCTTCGACGGATCGCGAAGCCGAATGTCGCCATTCTCGGTCCGCAGCCGTTCTCGACGCTGCGCCATCTCTATTCGCGCTGCCAGGCCCTGATCTTTCCCGGCGAGGAGGACTTCGGGATCGTCCCCGTCGAGGCGATGGCAAGCGGTCGCCCCGTTCTGGCATTCCGGCGCGGCGGCGCGACTGAAACAGTGGTTGATGGTGTCACCGGCCTGTTCTTCGACGAGCAGAGCATCGAGGCGATCATTGAGGTCGAGCAGCGCGCCCGTACGATCGAATGGCATCCGACGGAGATCGCGACCTATGCCCGCAGCTTCTCCAACGAGGTCTTCGAAAGGCAGATGGCGCTGCATATCGGCCAACTGATGAAGCCCATGCCGGCGGCAATGGCACGGCCGCGGCCCGCATGGACGTCGAACGACCTTGCGCCGATCAAACCTCCCCTGCTCGGGCAGAGAGCTTGATCCGGACGGTGAGGGAGGCACCCGAATGCAGACGACCTGGGCGACGCTGAGCGACGAGTTTGCTCGCCGAAGTGGCTGTTCAGCCAACCTCTGCGACGGCGTGCGTATGCTCGGCGGCTGCGGGCGATCGTCTTGCGGGAATTGGGGTCGGCTGACGGTCGGCGACAGCGCAATCGTCGGAACCTCCCTCCTGGCGGAGGGCGGGTAGACGCGCCATGAGCATTGAGCCGATCGGCATCGCGACCTTTCTGATCGGGCTGTTCTGCCTCGCAGTAGGCAACGGCGTCCTGGTGCCTGCCGTTGCTCTGGCCTCACTGTTCGGAGCGTCCGCAGCGCTGCTGATCGGAGCGGCGAACATCCAGCCAGGCCACGTCATGCTTGGCTTCCTGCTGATATCGGTGATGAGCCGACGGCAGGATGCCGCCAACATGCTCCGTACCCTTCGACCCGGCGAACCCGGCTTCTGGTTCGCCTGCCTGACGCTCTACGGCGTCGTCAGCGCCTTCCTGCTGCCGCGAGTGCTCGCCGGCACGACACAGATCGTGGCGCTCGGATCATCGTCCTATGACGAGACCGGATCGACGATTCCGCTGGTGCCGGTTTCAAGCAACCTGACCCAGAGCGTCTACCTCACCGCCAACCTGCTGATATTCACGGCAGCTGCCGGCATCGCGGCCCGTCGGGAGGGTTTCCTCGCGGTGCTGGCAGGGCTGATGGCCTACAGCATCGGCAACACATTCTTCGCTTTCCTCGATCTGGCGACCTATTCCACGGGCACGCAGGACGTGCTCGGCTTCATGCGCAACGCCCGCTACACGCTCCATACCGAAACCGAGGTTGCGGGCATGAAGCGCATCGTGGGCTCCTTCACCGAGGCCGCGGCCTTCGCCCGCACGACCCTGGGCGTGATCGGGTTTACCGGCACGCTTTGGCTCTGCGGCTATCGCCCTGCCGTCACCGGCACCTTGGCGGCGACATCGCTGGTTCTGCTGGTGCTCTCCACCTCGACGGCCGGGCTCGCCGGTGCGCCGGTGATCCTCGGCGTGCTCTTCGCCACGGCGCTGTTCGGCAGCAGGACCGTATTTGGCGGCCGCACGCGTGCCTTCGCGCTCGTATTTGCGCCGCCGCTGCTGCTCGCGGCCCTGCTTTTCGTTCTGCTGAACGCTGAAGCGCGCTCGATCGTCCATGAATATCTCGACATGGTGATCCTGCAGAAGGGCCACAGCGATTCCGGCATTGAGCGCAGCTCCTGGAACCGGATCGCATTCCAGAATTTCATCGATACTGGCGGGCTCGGCGTCGGCCTGGGGACCGCCCGCACATCCAGTTTCGCCGTGGCGCTGATCGCAACAGTCGGCATCCCCGGCACCCTGTTTTATGGATTGTTCTTCACGGGCGCCCTGCTGCGGCGGCGCGGCGAGCCCGGCAGCTTCCCGTCCTGTGTGCGGCTGGCCGCACGCAACGCTTGCTTCGGCCTGCTGATCGGTGACCTTCTGGTCTGTCCGGTCATCGAGCAGGGCCTGTTCTTCTGCCTGCTCGCGGCCCTCGCATCCGCCTATCCGGAACGCGATCGCGCCGTCGTGCGCGCCCCAATGAAGAGTTTCGTTCCTTTGGGGCTCAGGGCATGACCGCGCCCCTGGCCTTCACCATCAATGGCCGCTTTCTGACGCAGTCCCTGACGGGCGTGCAGCGTTACGCCCGCAATGTCGTCGCGGCGCTGGACCAGACGGGGTTGGGGCACGCGGCCGTCCTCGTCGCGCCGCACGGAGCCTCCGATCCCGGCCTGAAGGACATCGGACTCCGCCGCGTCGGGCCCCTGTCCGGTCATGCCTGGGAACAGGCGATACTGCCATTGCGGACCGAAGGGCTCCTCCTCAACCTCTGCAACACGGCACCCATGCTGAAGCGGGATCAGATCGTCTGCATTCACGACGCCAACGTCTTCACGGCGCCCGAGAGCTACAGCCGCGCCTTCCGCGCGCTTTACGGAACGCTGCAACCACGGCTCGCACGCCGCGCCATGCGGGTCGCCACTGTTTCTCAGGCGTCGGCGCGCCAGATATCGCGCTTCCTGCCTCTGCGCGCGCAGGACATCGTGGTGTTGCCCAACGGCCATGAGCACGCCCTCGCCTGGAACCCCGCGCGCGCCGAATATGCTCCCTCGGTCCTCGCGCGTCTCGAAGGGCGCCGCTTCGTCCTGGCTCTGGGATCCCAGGCCCGCCACAAGAACCTGAAACTTCTCGTCGAGGCGGCATCGGGTCTCGCCGACCTGGGTGTCGAGATCGTCGTGGCGGGCGGTGGCGGTGGAATATTCGCGCCGGAAACACTCGCCGCAGCACCGAACCTCCATGCCGTCGGCCGCGTTTCCGATGACGACCTCGCCTGCCTCATGGATCAGGCGCTCTGCCTCGCATTCCCATCCTGTACTGAGGGCTTCGGCCTGCCGATCGTCGAGGCTATGGCGCGCGGATGCCCGGTCGTCTCCTCCGACCGGGCCAGCATGCCCGAGGTCTGCGGCGACGCAGCGCTGATGGCCTCGCCCACCGATCCGGCCGCCTGGATTGCCCACATCAAGGCGTTGCGTGACGAGCCCGCCTTGCGAGCGGATTTGATCGGCAAGGGCCACGAGCAGGTGAAGAACTTCTCCTGGCGGGCGACCGCCGCAGGCTATGCCGAACTGATTCGCGAGCCTGCCGCCCGTCTGCCGACCTCGATGATCGCTGCGCCCAAGACAAGGATCACCACGGTCATCGCCACGCGGGGTCGACCTGAGATCGTCGCGGCGACGGTGAAGCATCTGCTTGCAACCCAGACATTGAAGCCCGTAGCGACCCTCGTCTCATGCATCGACGCCAGTGATGCAGGCGATCTCGCCGCCCATGAGGAGGTCACCATCGTTACCGGTCCAGCAGGATTGGCAGCGCAGCGCAACACCGCACTCGCCCGTCTCCCGGAGGAAACAGAGATCGTCGTCTTCTTCGACGACGATTTCGTGGCCCACGAAAACTGGCTCTCGGTGGCCGCACAGAGCTTTCGGGACGAAACGGGCATCGCCTGCTTCACCGGCCGCGTCGTCGCGGACGGCGCGACGGGCCCCGGCATCGGTTTCGAGGAGGCGCTGCGCCTCGTCGAGAAGGCTGAGCCGGGTGGCGAAGGCTGGGTCGAGCCCTTCAGCCCCTATGGCTGCAACATGGCGTTCCGAAACTCCGCCATCGAGGGGATGCGCTTCGACGAGCGGCTCGTGCTGTATGGCTGGCTCGAGGACCGTGATTTTGGGGCGACTCTCGCCCAGCGCGGCGGTCGGCTCGTGAAATCGCCCGATGCGATCGGCGTTCATATGGGCGTCAAGGGCGGCCGCGTCTCGGGCGAACGCCTCGGTTACTCGCAGATCGCCAATCCGCTTTACATGCTGCGCAAGGGCACGATGACGCCGAGCCAGGTCGGCGGGCAGCTCTTCCGCAACCTGGCGAGCAATTTCGGCAAGGCCATTCGGCCCGAGCCGTTCGTAGACCGTCGTGGACGGGTCAGGGGGAATCTCGTCGCGTTTGCAGATCTCCTGCGCGGGCGCCTCGCGCCGGAACGCGCCGCACTGCTCGCCCCGAGAACCTCTCAGCCAGTGCTCCAGCCTCAGGTGAAGACACGATGATGCACAAGAGTCTGGTTTCGAAAGGGCGCCTATCGCGTGTCTGGCCTATTGATGACCGCTCCGTCGAGCGCACGGATGACGGGCCAGCCGCGCTGCTCAGGGCGATGGCGGCAATCGCGTATAAGCACAAAGGCAAGCTGCTGATCTGGACCTTGCTCTGCGCCATATCTGCTGCGTTCTACGCTCGCTCGCGAGATCCCGTGTTCACAGCGACGGCAAGCCTCCTGCTCGAGCCGCGTCGTCAGGCCGTCACCTCCGCGCGTGAAGTCGCCGCGCCGGCGACACTCGATCTCAGCCGCGCAGACAGCGAAATTCAGGTGATCCGCTCCGAGCGGCTGCTGACGAAAGTCTTCGACAACCTCGATCTTGCCAGCCACCCTGAACTCCAGCCCCGCCCTCCGGGGCTCTTGCGGCGATTGATATCCCGCGTGACCGGAAAGCTTCCCGATACGCCGGAGCCCGCCCAGCCCGCCGGCACCACCGACATGAGAGCGGGGGCAGCATCCAGGGCCGAGCTGCGGCAGATAGCCTTCGCCAACTTCACCGGGCGCATCTCCACGCGCCGCGTAGGCCAGTCCTACGTGATCGAGATTTCCTACGTCTCATCCGATCCGGAGCTGACGGCTCGCGTGGCGAATTCGGCCGCTTCCGCCTATCTGCTCCAATCGGTCGGCGCGAAGGCCGATGCGGCCGCGAGCGGCGCCGAATTCCTGCAGCAAAGGCTCGACGCACTCTCCGCCCAGGTCAAGGCGGCAACCGAGGCCGTGCGTGAAGGCAGCCTGCCGACCCTTCCGACGCCCGATGCCGACGCCCGTATCATCGGCGCGGCGCTGGTTCCGCTGGGGCCGTCGGGGCCCGGCACGTCACTGATCGTCATCTTCGGTGCCGCGTTGGGGCTGATGACCGGCTTCCTCACCCTCGCCATCGCGAGCCTGTTCGATCGGCGCGTGCCCAACGGCGAGGTGCTGCAGCGAGAGACCGGACTACCCTGCCTGGCCCGCATTCCCGACGTGGGGGGCTGGAGTTGGCGGAGGCGGCACGATCGCCTCGATATGGAGCGACTTGCCGTCTCGGACGACGACACCGGGTTCGGCGCCGCCATCCGCGATCTACGCACCGCGATCGACATCATCGCTCCCGCCAATTCCAACGACGGCCACCGCATCATCGCCCTTTGCTCCGCCAAGCCGGGCGCTGGAAACACGCTGCTTGCGATGAATCTGGCGCATCTCATCAGCCAAAGCGGTCGCCGCGTCACCGTTATCCATGGAAAGAGGACGTGGCCCCCGCTGGGTCTGAACGACCCGTCCGCGGCCGCCTCGATCGTGGACGCATTGGCGGAATGGGGCGCCCCGCCCGACAAGATCGCCTTCTTCGATCTCGATGGCATCGCCATGTTGCCGGTTCACTCGTCCAACCCCCAGCGCAACCGGGTGGCCGATCTCTGCTCACCGGTCGTGGCGCGGATACTGGCCCATGCCTGCAAGAAGGGTGATGTCCTGCTCGACCTGCCCGCGCTTTCGACCTCGGCCGAAGGCCTCGCGCTCGCCAAGCATGCCGACGCCGTCATCCTGACCGTCGCGGCCGGTCGCAACAGCGTCGAAGAGATCGACGCCGCAGCGCGCGCACTTTCGCGCGTCGATGCCAATGTCATCGGTGCAGTGGTGAACCATGTCGGGCGGTGAGCAACTGGCACAACAAGCGCCGGACGTCGACGAGCAGCGGGTTCCGTCTCGTCCGCCACGACTCGCAGTCGTCATCCCTTGCTGGAACTACGAGGACTATGTCGGGCGGGCCATTGCCAGCGTACTCGATCAGAGACGAGACGATTGCGAACTCGTCGTCGTCGACGACGGCTCGACGGACAGCTCCTGGGACGCGATCGTCGCTACTGGCGTCAAAGCCTTCCGCATTCCCAACGGCGGCGCGCGCGCAGCCTGCCTCTACGGTCTCGAGCGAACAACGGCGCCTTTCGTGCTTTTCCTCGACGCCGATGACGAACTGAAGCCTGGCGCGTTGGACATCGTCCTCGCGCATCTCGACCCCGGCGTAGCCAAGCTCCAGTTCGCCCTGACGCGCATCGATCGCCACGGCAACATCATCAGCGGCGCCATACCTTCACTGGCCGCTTTCCGGCAGCGCGAGGAACTCGTCGAACGCGTGCTGCTCAGCGGCGCCTATACGACCCCCCCGACATCCGGCAACATCTTCCGGCGGGATGTCTGCGAATTGCTGCGAGAGTCGGAGTACGACAAGTTCGTCGACGGCGTGACCGTGTTCGCCGCGCCCTTCATGGGAGACGTCGTCAGCCTGCCGGATCAGCTGGGCCTCTACCGCGTCCATGACCGCAACGATTCCGGCCTCGGCCGTGAGCTCGATCCGGCATTGTTGCAACGTGACCTCCAACGCTTCTCCGTCCGCATGGATCACCTGCGCGCCATCGCGGCTCGCTACGGCCTCGGTGATCGGCTCAGCAAGACGGAGGACACCCGCATCCACCTCGAACGAAGCTTCTATCTCGCCATCGCCAGCGGTCAGCGGCCGTCATTTCTCACATTCCGCCGCCTCCTCGTTCGCCATTGGCGGGAACAGCCGCTTTCTCGCGCCAGCCTTGCGATGTCTGCGTTCTTCATGCTGGCAATGCTGCTGCCCGTCCGCCGCGCCCAGCAGGGCCTAGCCTATCGACTGGGTGCGGCGGAGCGCTCTCCCGTGGGCCTACTCAAGGCCGTGATGCGCTGAACCGCAGCCAGCGGTCAGCCAGTTCGAGCCGCCCGCCACCGATGATGAGCTGCATGCCCAGGCCCAGCACGGTCGCTGCATAAAGCCCCGCACCTGCCGCTGCGACCAAGCCCAGCTCGATGATGGCGGGAAGCGCAAGCGGTTCGAGCTGCATGCGCAGCAGCACCACGCCAACGGTCATCAAGGCGGCGGCGCCAGCGACTTTCCAGAGATTGGAGAGTTGCGCCGGCAGACCGATGCCGACCAGCGAACGCACCTGGATCAGGTTGACCACGAACATCAGGCCGGAGGCGAGCACCCGGCCGTAGCACACGCCGATGACGTCGAAGCCGTAGAACCCTGCCGAGACCAGGGCGACGCGCAGGACCAGGTCGCAGAGATTCGTCTGGAAAATAATATGCGGCCGGTCGGTTGCGAGACTGAGCGAATACAGCGTCTGGAAATAGGGAATCGGCATCATCACCAGCGCCATCAACTGCAGCAGCGGCGCAGCTTCCGTCCATTTCGGGCCAAGCATCAGTGCGACGATGAGATCGGCCGTCAGCGCGATTCCGAGACTGACGGGCACGGCGAGGAACATCGCAAAGCGCCCCGCCTTGAGGAAGGCGAACCGCACGCGATCCGGATCATTCTTGATCCGGGCGAATGCGGCCATCACGGGTTGCTGTGCCGGGCCGATGAGGCTCTGCGTCGGGAGCGCCGCCATGTCATTGGCGACGATGAACGGGCCAAGGCTCGCCTTGCCTTTCACCGCGCCGATCAGCAGGCGATCGAACTGCCACGTCAGCGTCGACACCAGCTGGGCCGAACTGAACCAGCCGAAGAACCGGGCAAAGTGATGCAGCCCCGCCAGAGAAAATCGTGGCCTGTATGGCGCAAGCACATAGGACGCGGCCACGGCGGCGACGGAAACAGCGATGGAATTGGCGACGAGCGCCCAATGGCCGCCACCGAGCATAAGCGTCGCCATGGCCGCGCCAAAGCCCACGACCTTGCTGATGGCTTCCATGATGAAGGTCTGTCGGAAGCCGAGTTCGCGCATGGCGAACACCATCGCGGGGCTGGAGAAGCCGCGCACCACCGGGCTCAATGCCAGGACACAGATCACCGGCGCGATCGACGGCTCTCCATTGAAGGCTGCGAACGGCCATGCGCAGATCAGGAGAACCAGCGCGAGCACGCCACTTCGCATGAGGGAGAGCGTGAAGCATGTATCCAGATGCCCCCTGTCGACGCTCTCCAGCCGCATCAGGGCCTGGACGACGGGAACCTCCAGCAGCACGTCGACGATGGCGACCAGACTCAGCGCCAGTGCGATCAGGCCGAAGTCCGAAGGCGTCAGGAGCCGCGCGAAAATCAGCAGCGCGACAAAGTCGATGGCCCGCCCGAAGAAGCGCGAAAAGACCAGCCAGCCGGCGCCGAGCAGGGTCTTCATCGTCAGCATGACGTGCCCTCCAAACGGCGGGCAGCAGTGCACCCTGGCACCGCACAACGGGCATGCCTTCTCAGGCAGCCACGTTGACGTCGATCGATCGGTTGAAAAGACGCGGCCGACGCCGCTGCCCCGCCGAAGATATGTAAGGACCCGGAGACAGGCATAGGCAGCATCAACGCGTCGAAGATGTCGATCGAGATCAGCCTGTCCCCCTATCGGATTTTCTTCGAGCCGTTCGAAGGGTCATGTCGCAGTCGTTTGGCATCGCCCCGGTGCACGGGACGATGAATACCGCGATCAAGCAGCTATCGTGCCACCGGCCTCTGCGACAACGACACCTTAATTCGCCCCTGGTCTTTGCCTCAGGACGTCAATACCGCCCCCTGAAGCAGGGCGGACGCCAAGCTGGTCCAGGCCTTGCTAGGTTCGAAACGGCCAGACGCGAGCTGGCGACGATGCCGGAGCGGCGATGAGTGATGCGGAGGGCGGCGGACGCTATGATGCCATCGTGCTTGGCGCGGGCATATCGGGCCTCGTCTCGGCATCGGTTCTGCTGAAACAGGGTTGCCGCCGTGTGCTTGTCACCGACGAGTACGCGCATCTCGGTGGAAACCACATCGACTGGTCGTCGGATGGCTACACCTTCGATATCGGCAGCCTGATCTTTCAGGACGACTCACCGCTGTTGGCGCATTTTCCTGAGCTGCTGCCGCGTTACGTGCCGATCGACCCGCGTTGGACCCGCCTCAATCCGCAAGGCATGGTGACAGCCTATCCGATCTCGCTGCGTGACGACCTGCTGGGCTCCGGTCCTCTCCAGCTCGCAATGATCCTCGGCTCTGCACTTTACGCCCGGCTGTTTCATCGGCGGATGGCCAACGCCCGCGACTTTGCGCGCTATTGGATTGGCGATCGGCTGCTGCGTCGCTCCGGGCTCGAGGCCTATATGCGGCGCTTCTACGGTGTCGAGCCCGAGCAGATCGATCTCGAACTCGCGCGCAAGCGGATGCTCTGGATCAGCGAGCATGCCTCGATCCCCAACGTGCTGCGAAGGCTCCTCACCCCGCGACGGGCGGGGCCGACGAACCGCCAGCTCGCGCGCCCCCGCGAGGGCTTTCAGTATCTTTACAGCGCTGCGGCGGAACAACTCTCGCAACGTGGCGCGAGCTTTCGCCTCGGCGCGCGTTTCCAGGCGATCACGAAGGACTCGGGCGGCTTCACGCTCCACTGCGAAGACGGCGAGATCGCAGCTCGCCGGATCGTCTCGACGATTCCGATCCCCCGCGCCCAGGAACTCTGCGGCATCGCCGCAGCGAAGCTCGATACCGTCACTTTGATCGCGCTCTACTTCAGCTTCGCGGGGGAACGCGGCTTTGGCTCCTCCATCCTCTACAATTTCTCGCATGAGAGTGCCTGGAAGCGCCTGACGGTCTATTCCGACTTTTACGGGCGCACGAACGGGCGCGAGTATTTTGCGGCGGAGGTCATCGCCGATCACGTCGGCAGAGACGCCGCTAAGGCGGAAGCCGATTTCCGCCGGCATATGGCCGCGAACAGCCTTCTCATCGGCGATCTCAAGCTGGAAGGGCACCAGTTCCTCGAGAATGCCTACCCCATCTATAAGAACGGCGCCGAGCAGGCCGCGGCCGAGGCTGTCAGGTCGCTGAAAGCATTCGGAGTCGAGTCATTCGGCCGGCAGGGAGCCTTCAACTACCAACCAACGGCGCGCGTCTCGACAGTCGAAGCGGAAGCCGCACTGCAAAGATAAACCTGCTCAAAATGGCATGAAACTTGCCGAATTCCAGGGAGGCGCGGAGGCGACAACGCGGGCGCGCCGAGGGGTTGATACGGGGCACGATGGCGAGCCGTTTGCGCGGCGCCCGGAAGGGATTCCATGCCTGACATATCGAAAGCTGCGATCATTCAGACAACGCGACGCCGGCTCATCAAGGGCGCTTCCGCTGCGTTGATGTCCGGTGCGATGCCGCATCGTGCTGCGGCCACATCCGGCGAGGCTGTGGGCGACCCGACTGTCGGGCGACAGCTGATCTTCGACGAGCCATTCACGAAGATCGACATGGAAATCTGGAATGCCGGGCCAAAGGCCACGCGCGCGGCACAGGGGCACTATGGCAGGGCGGCCTTCTCGCGCTTCGGCGGCGAGGAAGGTTTCGACCCCTACGCCATCATCGACGACCCGGAAGCCGAGAATGGCAAGGCGCTGCAGATTACGGCGAAATACATCGGCCGCCCGATGCACATAACCAATTACTACGGCAATACGAATCCGGAAATGCAGTGGATAGCCGGAAATATCCAGACGGGGCGGATGGACGGCACCGTCTCCCGGGGCTGGCGGAACGGCTATTTCGAGACGCGGATCCGTTTTCCCCGGCACCCGCTGACATTTCCTGCCTTCTGGCTACTGAACCGGGATTGCATCCTGCGCCCGCAGCAGTCCGTCGAGGTCGACATCGTCGAGCACAAGGGCTGGGAACCCTACATCTACGGCGCACATATCCACGAATGGGGCCAGCCGGGCGAGCGTGGTGACGGGACCGGCGTGCATCCCCGCGTCGACCTCACCACCCAGTATCATCGCTACGGCGCTCTGATCGACGGAGCGCACTGCATTCCCTTCTTCAATCGAACGCAGGTCCGCAGCCCGCAGACCGGCCAACCGATTGCCTGGACCATCGCTCGCGCGCCGATACTCGACGCGACGCAGGACGTGTTCTGGCCGTTGATCACCCTCGCGCTCAACACGGATCCTGTCTTCCCGCGCCCATTGCTGCCCGAGCATCACGAGGCACATATGCAGGTCGACTACTTCCGGGTCTATGCCTGAGGCATCGGATTTCCTGCTCAGCTCGGCTAGCCCCATCGTTCTCCGCCTTCACCCGCTCGAACCGTTCGACCTGCGCCCAGATGCCGATCGAACGGAAGCTGGCTTCGGGTGACCATGCGTTCCCGTTGTCAAAATCTCCTGCATCTAAGTTGGACATCAGAAAAGGGACCGAGAGCTTCCATCTGTCAGGTATTAACTGACAAAGGACATTTTCTAACATCGGCGACCGATGCCTTGAATGATTTCAAAGCAACACTCTTCGGCCACGAACTTGTTTATCCGGCTCTGCCCTTTACGCTCATACCCGACGCCAGGGACTTTCATGCGCATCCTGCACCTGCTGAACCATACCAAGCGGCTCAACGGGCATGTTCACGCCGCGGTCGATCTGGCCTGCGCCCAACGTGAGCTCGGCCACGAGGTCTGCATCGCCAGCGGCGGCGGAGAGTTCGATGCGTTGCTGGCAAAGAATGGCGTCGAGACGATCGAGATCAGCCATCGTCGTGCCGCACTAGACTTGGCGCGCTCCCTGCTGAGCCTGCGACGGCACATTCGGGACTGGCATGCCGACATCGTCCACGCCCACATGATGACGAGTGCCGTACTGGCCTGGCCGGCCTGCCGCCTCACGGGCGTTCCGCTGGTCACGACCGTTCATAACGAGTTTGAGAAAAGCGCGATCCTGATGGGCCTCGGAACGCGCGTCATCGCCGTGAGCGAAGCCGTCGGCGCATCGATGCGCAAGCGCGGCGTGCCCGCTTCTCGGTTGCGCGTCGTGCTCAACGGCACGATCGGCTCAGCCCGCTTTGCCGGGCGCGACCGCAGCGCCATGGAGCTCGGTTCGCCCAGCATCCTGTTCGTCGGTGGCCAGCACCCCCGCAAGGGGCTACCGGACCTGTTTGAGGCCTTCGATCTTGCTTATGCGCGGCATCCGCAGGCCCGCCTCGTCATCGTCGGCGAAGGCCCCTTTCTCGATGCCTATCGCGATATGGTGGGCAAGATGGCCTGCGCACCCGCGGTCCGCTTCGCTGGTGCGCAAGAGGATCCTTTTCGCTGGATGCGCGGCGCCGACATCTTCGTCCTGCCGTCACATGCCGACCCGGCGCCGCTTGTCCTTTCGGAAGCGCGCGAGGCCGGCTGCGCGGTGATCGGCACGGCCGTCGATGGGATCCCGCAGCTCCTGGGCGATGGCCAGGCCGGCCTTGTTGTACCGCCGCGCGATCCGCAGGCGCTGGCTCAAACGCTCTGCATGCTCCTCGAGGATCCGGCGAGGCTCGCCGAATGGCGGGATCGCAGCCAGCGAGGCATCGCCAACCTTACGATCGAGCGCGTCGCTCGGGAGACCTTGAGCGTCTACGCCGACGCCGGCGCAAGCGGCGCGGAAAGCCTGCCGGTCGCGGCTTGAACCGGGGCCTGGCCGGAATGCTCCCGTCCGCAGACGACACTGCTTGTAGAAGATCTTCCCGCTGGATCGCTGCAAGCGAGGCGAAGCATCTGATGCCATGTGATTGGCTTGGAACTTGCAGCCTTGATGCCTGCGCAGCGGCCTACCGAATGGCTGCGCACCTCGGGCACGATGTTGACCAAGGGATTGAGCGCTCATGATCCAACGCAAGACGATCAAAGCGGTATCGGCGACGACCCGGGGCTCGGAAACCCGGCGCGTATGACAATGATCGACCTCAGCAGCACGTTGCATGCCCCTGCTCCCGCGCTGGAGGCTTGCGACGTCTGCATCATCGGCTCCGGGCCGGCAGGTAGCACGATCGCGCGCGAGCTATCCGGCACGGGGCTGCGCGTGACGCTTCTGGAAAGCGGCGGTGAGACGCGCCTGCCCGAAGCCGATGCCCTCGACGCGATTGAAAACGTCGGCCGCCAGCGGCACGTCGATCAGTGGCCCGTACGAAACAGGATCCTGGGCGGCAGTTCCTACACATGGGGCGGACGCTGCGCTCCATTCGATGAGATCGACTTCGAGCAGCGGTCATGGGTCCCGGAGGCCGAATGGCCATTCGATCTCGCCGCACTGACGCCATATCTCGACCGGTCGGCGGCGCATCTCGGCCTGACGGTGGGAACCGGCTTCAGCGATGACCGCTTCTGGAAGCTCGCGAAGCGGCAGCCTCCGGCGAGCAATCCCAACCCGGACGAACTGCTCCCGTTCTTCTGGCAGTTCAGCAAGGACCGCGCTGCATCCTACCCGTTTGAATACACGCGCTTTGGGCGGCGCCTTGCAGCGCAAGTCGGCCCGAACGTCACCATCGTCACCGGAGCGACGGTGCTGCGGATTCATACGGTGGAGTCCGGCGGCGGCGTCGAATCGGTCGAGTTCGCAGGTTTCGACGGCAAGCGGAGCAGATTGAAGGCGGGGACGGTCATTCTCTGCGCTGGAGGCATCGAGAATCCCCGGCTGCTGCTCGCATCCGATGACCGCTCACCCAATGGCCTCGGCAATGAACGGGATCTGGTGGGCCGCTATCTGATGGATCACCTCCGTGGGCCCGTCGCTCGCTTCGCCGTTGCCGGCACCGAAGAACTGCAGCGACGCTTTGGCCGGTTCACCGTCGACGGCCGGATTTTCAGAGCTGGATGGCGGCTCAGCCCGCAGTTGCAGCGCTCGGAACGGCTGCTCAACTGCTCCGCATGGCTGGGAGAAGAATATTCGGCGACCGATCCTTGGGACGCATTGCGCAGGATCACGGGCGGCAGGCCACAGGGCCTCGACGACGCCAGGATGGTGGCGCGGAATTTCGGCTTTCTGGCTCGCGGACTGAAGCAGTACTTCGTCGACCGGAACGGAATCCCCCGCGCGCTCGATGGGCTCTCGCTCGTCGGCATGTGTGAGCAGCGCCCCGATCCGGATAGCCGGATCACGCTGTCAGACAAGCGCGATCCGCTGGGTCAGCGCCTGCCGCGGATCGATTGGCGGTCGCATGGCGACGAATCGCGCACCATGCGGAGGATGGGAGAGCTCGTCACTGCGGAATGCGGTCGCCTTGGCCTGCCGCAACCCGTTCTGGAGGAGTGGGTTCGGGACAAAGCGCCCATGCCCGACGATTTCGTCGATGTCGCCCATCCGACGGGAACGACTCGCATGGCGGTAGACCCGAGCGAGGGTGTCGTCGACGCCCAATGCCAGGTGCATGGCGTTTCAGGGCTCTATGTCGCAGGTAGTTCGGTCTTTCCGACCGCCGGGCATTGCAACCCGACCCAGATGATCGTTGCGCTCGCGATACGCCTTGCGGATCAGGTCAAGGCGAAGGCAGCTCGGGCGCAGACGAGCGTGGCGATTTCGCCGCCACGCCGCGCGGGCGCGGAGCGTGTCCTGGTCACTGGCGCGACGGGGCGGATCGGCAACGTCGTCTGCGCCGATCTGCTCAGGCGCGGCTATTCGGTCCGAGCGACGACATCGCGGCCGTCACAGCGCTTGGACGAGCCCGCGCTGGAGTGGCGCCAAGCCGATTTTAGCGCGGACGATGCAGACTACGACAGCCTCGTCGACGGCTGCGATGCCGTCATCCATCTCGCAGCGGAACTCGGCGCGCGGGAACGGATGCAGGCAGTCAACGCCGATGCGACGCGCCGTCTCGCAGAGGCCGCGGAGCGACGGAACGTCAGTGCGTTCTGCTATGCCAGCAGCATCGCCGTCTATGGCAGCGGCCTGAAGCGGACGATGACGGAGGAATCGCCGGTCCTGACGGTCGACCGGGACGTACCCTCTGAATACTGGGCGCTGGACTATGTCCGCGAATACGGCCGGACCAAGCTTGCCGGTGAATACGCCATCAGGGCCGTTGCGAAAGACATCAGCTACACGTTGATGCGCCCGGCGGTCGTGGTCAGCCTCGCGCAGATCATCGGCGTCCGGGACTGGAGCCTGATCAAGCGCACGCTGGCCGCGCATCGGCATGCGCACCACATCTTCGTCGAAGACGTGTCCGACGCCATGATCTGGGCGATCGAGCGCGGGCTTTCCGGCACCCTCCCCCCTGGTGCGGTCGAGCTCTTCAATCTCTCCGACGACGATTGTATCGCCCCGCGACACGCCGATTTCATGCGAGACGCCTTTGCAGCAAGTGGCGACAGGCGCTACCGCGTTGTCCCGATGCCATCCTATGGCGATTGGCTTCATGACTTTCTCCGCTTCCGGACCTTGCCGCTGCGCAACCCGCTGTGGCGCATGCGTTTTCCCAATACGAAGCTCAGGGATGCAGGCTGGGCACCGCGCGTCGGCATGGCCGAGGCGAATGCACGCGCGCTTGCGATGTTGCGGGCGGAAGCGGGGGAGCAGCCTTCGCGTTCGGAAACGACCATGCAGGCAGTATCGAGCGGGTTGAGGTAGCGTCATGTGGCAGTCGCGTGGATCATCCGGCAAATCCCCGGCATCCGAGCCTGGGTTGGTCAGGACCGCGTCCGGCCCGGATTCGCCCCCCACCCATTCCTGGGCATCGCTTGCCAAAACGCTCCGCGGGCAAGCCGGCGGCGGGCCCAAGTCGCGAGACATGCGCCGCTCGGATCACTCGACGTCCCGGCAAGCCGACCGCCCCGCGGCGAAAGGCCATCTGCCATCTCTATCGCCGACATATCAGTCGAGGAGCGAGCATCCGCTGCGGATTCTCTACATTGTCAACCAGACGCCCTGCTATGCAGGAATAGAGCGCGTCGTTGACAGCGTGGCCGAAGAGATTGCTACCAATTTCAATAACAAACTTGACGTGTCAGTTCTATATTTGACGGCCTACGAACAAGTTGTCGACGCCGATCACAATTACAAAGTGATACTAAAAACCGATCGTGAGCGCCTCAAAATGCTCTGGAACGTTCGCCAGATTATTGCAAAGGGCGCATACGACCTCGTCATCACCCCACAGGTCGAACCGACGACATTGTTCTGGCTCGCGACGATCGGCCTTCGGCAACGCATGGCGATGCATCTGCATGGCAACCCGCGTCTCGAGCGCCGCTCCCTAAAGGCCAGCGTCATGTTCACCATCATGAAGACCCTGGTGCTGCAACGGCTGGCGGCTGTGTTCGGAACCTCGCCACGACAGCTTGAAATCTTCAAGGCCGATTACCCGAGCGCAGTGCCCCACATATGGCTCGCCAATCCGGTGCGCGCCTTTGAGCCGACGCCGGAACGATCACCATCGAGCGACGAGCCTGTTTGTTTTGTCAGCGTCGGGCGCTTCGATTACCAGAAGGGTCAGGATATGCTGATCCGCGCTTTCGCCGCTTTCAGCAAACGCCGCCCAAACGCACGATTGAAGCTTGTCGGCTTCGGCGCCGACGAGGGGATGCTGAGGGCCTTGATCAGCGAGCTCGGGCTGGGCGAATCCGTTTCGCTCGAGCACTACCCTGACAGCCCGGCAATCCCGCTGTCGCTGAGCGACGTCTATTTGTCCGGCTCCCGGTGGGAAGGCTGGTCTCTCGCGATCTGCGAGGGCCTGCGCTTTGGCCTGCCGGTGATTGCCTTTGATTGCGATTTCGGACCGAGCGACATCATCGTCGACGAACGGCTCGGCCGCCTCCTGCCGATCGACGACATGGACGGCTTTGTCGACGCGATGATCTATTACCATGATCACATCGAGACAGAGCGCCGACACGCGCCGTACCGAGCAAATTATATCGACCGGTTCAGCATGAGCAAGGTCGGGCGCACGCATGCGGAAGCGCTGGAATCGGCGGCCACATCAATCCACAAAGCTTCAGTCTCCGATATGACGTAGAGTAATTTCTTCTCTACATATAATCACATTCATCCAAACATCATCAAAAATTCAAAGCACGCCCATATTGCTATCGCTATCACTTACAAAGATTCAAAAATGAATCTGCGCGAACGAGATACCGCTGAATCGAACGGCCACGAGTGAGCTTGAACGGCGTCGCTCCGGGGTATCGATTGGCACGTTTCTTGAAAGCGTCAGTATTGAGAACTCGCCTACCGTAACTGGAAGCAACACTCGTCCGACAACCGCACGAAAATGAAGTGCTAGTTTCATTTCCTTGACTTCTCATGCGTAGAGGAATTTTGCCTTGAAATTCCTGATAACCGGCAACCTCGGATATGTGGGATCGGCCGTAACCAAGCTCCTTCGGCATCGATTCAAGGATTCGATCATTGTAGGATTCGATTCCGCCTATTTCTCGCACTGCATAACAGGAAGCTCGGCTCCGGAGCATTTGCTGAATCAGCAGATATTTGGAGATATTCGGAATATTACCCCAGACATTCTGGAAGACTGCACCGCGATCATCCATCTGGCGGCCATTTCGAATGACCCCATGGGAAACAGTTTCGAGCAGGTTACGCGCGAGATCAATCAAGATGCCTCCGCGCAACTAGCTCTAGCTGCCTCTACGGCAGGCATCTTGAATCTCGTCTTCGCCTCGAGCTGCAGCGTCTACGGGGTCGCTGAGGGCGGCGCGCGGCGCGAGGGGGATCCACTGAACCCTGTGACGGCTTACGCCAAGTCAAAGGTCGGGACGGAGGAGCAGCTTTCCGGCATCGATGGCGACATGACGATAACCTGCCTGCGCTTCGCGACGGCGTGCGGGATGTCTTCGCGGCTTCGACTGGACCTTGTCCTCAACGACTTCGTCGCCTGCGCTCTGAGCAGCGGGGAGATCAGCGTTCTCAGCGATGGCACGCCCTGGAGGCCGCTGATCGACACACAGGATATGGCAGAGGCCATGGTCTGGGCGGCCACTCGCCCACCCGAGAATGGTGGCCGGTTCCTCATCGTGAATGCCGGCGCCAATGCCGCGAACTATCAGGTCAGGGATCTTGCCGCCGCGGTCGCTCGGCACGTGCCTGGGACCAACGTCTCGATCAACACTTCGGCTGCAGTCGACAGCCGCTCCTATCGTGTCGATTTCGGCCTCTATGCAGAGCTCGCTCCCGACAACCAGCCGCGGGTGACGCTGGACGACTCGATCGCGCAACTCGTCAGCGGGATGCGCGGCATGGGGTTCGCCGACCCGGACTTCCGCCAGTCGAAACTGATCCGGCTGCGCGTGCTGCAGGACCACATCAGTTCTGGCCGCCTCAGCGGCGCTCTGAAATGGCAGGACGACAGACCGTGAAAGTAGCATTGCTCGCGGGTGGTTTCGGGACGCGTCTCAGCGAAGAGACGGCAGTGAAACCGAAGCCCATGGTCGAGATCGGCGGCAGGCCGATCATCTGGCACATCATGAAGTTCTACGCCCATTACGGGCTGAAGGACTTCGTCGTCCTTGGCGGGTACAAGGTCGAGTATATTCGCGACTATTTCCTGAACTATCGCGCAAGCGAGAGCGACTTCACGGTCGATCTCGCCACCGGCCAGGTCGAGTGGGCCAGCAGGGTGGCGGAGGACTGGCGCGTGACCGTGATCGACACGGGGTTCAATTCCATGACGGGCGGGCGCCTGCGCCGCGCCCGTCATCTGCTCGGCGGCGAAACCTTCTGCCTGACCTATGGCGACGGCCTGTCGAACGTGAACATTCCGGAACTCATCAGGACCCACCGCGAGACGAAGGCGTGGTGCACGCTGACGGCAGTGGTCCAGCCCGGCCGGTACGGCTCTCTGCGCCTCAGCCAGAACAGGCATCAGGTCGAAGGTTTCCGCGAGAAGGGAGCCACCGACGGCGGCCTCATCAACGGCGGCTTCTTCGTCTGCGAGCCGGAGATGATCGACCTGATCGATGGCGACGACTCCGTTCTGGAGGCGCAGCCGATGGATCGGTTGATCGAACGCGGCAAGCTCGCGAGCTATCCGCACACAGGCTACTGGCAGAGCATGGATTCGCTGCGCGACCGCCATGTGCTCGAGGAGCAATGGGCCAAGGGCGCTCCGTGGAAGGTCTGGGAGTAGCGATCCATGATCCTCGTCGATAGCGCCCTCGCCCGCCGCGAGGCGGAAGGACGACCGATCTCCGTCGCGCTCGTCGGAGCCGGCTTCCAGGGCAAGGGTATCGTCCGGCAGATCGTAAACGCGACGCGCGGCATGCGCATCGCCGGCGTCGCCAATCGCCACCTCGACGCCGCCAAACTCGCCCTCACGGCCGTTGGCATCGAGCCCGCCATCGTCGAGGGGCGCGGCGCAATCGAAGCCGCCATCGCCACCGGCAAGACCGTCGCTACCGAAGACGCGATCGGTCTCGCCCAGGCCGACGGGATCGACGTCGTGGTCGAGGTCACAGGCTCGATCGACTACGCCGCCCATGTCGTCCTCGCCGCGATCGAGGCGGGCAAGCATGTCGTTCAGATGAATGCCGAGATGGACGGCACCATCGGCCCACTCCTGAAGAGCAAGGCCGACGCGGCCGGCGTCGTCTACACATTTTCGGATGGCGACCAGCCCGGCGTGCAGATGAACCTCTACCGCTTCGTCGCCGGGCTCGGCGTCAAGCCGGTGCTATGCGGCAACATCAAGGGCCTGCACGACCCTTATCGCAACCCGACGACGCAGCGCGCCTTTGCGGAGAAATGGGGGCAGAAGCCCGCCATGGTCGCCTCCTTCGCCGACGGCACCAAGATCTCCTACGAGCAAGCGATCGTCGCCAACGGAACCGGCTTCCGGGTCGCCAGACGCGGGATGATCGGCCCCGACTTCTCGGGCGGCGACCCGACCGCACCGCTCACCCCGCTCGACGAGACGGTTTCGGCATTCGCCGAGCATCTGGATGCCAGTGGCGAGGGCCTTGTCGACTATGTCGTCGGCGCCCGTCCGGGCCCCGGCGTCTTCGTTCTCGGAACGCATGACGACGCGGCCCAGAAGCATTTTCTGAACCTCTACAAGCTGGGTCAGGGCCCCTATTACTGCTTCTATACGCCGTATCATCTCTGCCATTTCGAAGTTCCGAACTCGATCGCGCGCGCTGCCCTGTTCGGCGACGCCGTGCTCGCCCCAGCCGGGGCGCCGAAGGTCGGCGTGATCGCCCTGGCGAAAAAGGACCTCTCGCCGGGCGAGATCATCAGCGAGTTCGGCGGATACGAGGTTTACGGCGTCGCCGAGAATAGCGATGTCATCGACCGCGATGACCTGCTGCCGCTCGGTATCGCGCTTGGTTGCACGCTGAAACGTCCTCTGGCCAAGGACACACCAATCCGCTTCGAGGATGTCGAGGTGCCGGCCGGTCGGCTCGTCGACAGGCTCTATGCGGAGCAACGCGCGCTCTTTCCGGCACAAGCCGCGTCATGAGGTGACGGCATGATCTTCCATGACACCGAGCTGAAGGACGCAAGGCTGATCGATCTGGAGCCGCGCGGCGACGACCGCGGCATGTTCGCACGCAGCTTCTGCGCCAGGGAGTTCGCTGCAGCCGGGCTGGAGACGATCTATGTGCAACAGAACATGTCGGTCTCGAACTTCAAGGGTACGCTGCGCGGCATGCATTTCCAGCGAACTCCGGATGCGGAGGTCAAGCTGATACGGTGCCTGCGCGGCGCGATCATCGACATCATCGTCGATATTCGCCGCCATTCGCCCAGCTTCATGCGCCACCAGGCCTTCGAGCTCTCGGCCTCCAACCGGCGTCAGCTTTACGTGCCGCGCGGCTTCGCGCACGGCTTCCAGACCCTGACCGACGATGTCGAGGTCAGCTATCTGGTCTCCGCCTTCTACGCGCCGAACAGCGAGGGCGGCCTGCGCCATGACGATCCGGCGCTGGCGATCGACTGGCCACTCCCCGTTACGGTGATCTCGCCCAAGGATGCGAGCTGGCCGCTCATCGAGCGCGAAAGCTATGCCGGCCTTTGACTCAGGGCTGAAAGCCGGGTCCCGGCTCCGGCCTCCCTCAATTCGACCGGATCAATTCTGCCATGGTGGACATCGACGGTCAGGCTGCCTCCTCTTCGAGTTTGCGACCCCTCGTTGCGGTCGTTACCCCCGTTTACAACGGTGGTCCGCTGCTCGCGCGCACGCTGGCCTGCGTTCAAAGCCAGACATATCCCAACATCGTCCATGTCGTGCTCGACAATGCCAGCAAGGACGCGACGCCGGACCTCATCGCGGCGGCGGCCGGCGGAAGTAAGAGGATCATCACGCGGAGAAATGCAGCGCTGCTTCCACAGATCGAGAACTGGAATGCGGCCATGGCCATGGCCCCACCGGAAGCCAGGTACATCAAGCTGCTGACGGCCGACGACCTGATGCGCAAGGACTGCGTGGAAAAGATGGTCGCAGCCGCTGAACTCGACCCAGAGATCGACTTCGTCCATGCCATCGATGTGTTCGGTGGCTGGACCAAGCCGCATGGGCTCGACCCTGCGAAGACCGTCTACTCAGGTGCCGAATATGGGCGGCGCTGGATGGCGGGCGAGATTACCTGGCTGAGCGGGTCGCATATGTTTTTCCGAGCGAGGCCGGCCCTGCTGAAAGAGACCTTCTCCAGGGAGATCTTCCCCCTGATGGACATGGAATTCATCTTCCGGGAGCTCCTGAACCGAAAGATGGCATTCGTCTTCGAGCCGCTGATCTTCACCCGCTACACGGAAAATGCCGTGACGGCGAAGCTTGGTGGCCTGAGCTCCTACATCATGCCGTCCTATCGTCTGCTGTTGAAGCACGGCCGCAAATTCCTGGACGAGCAGGCTTTCGCGACAGCGCGACGGCGCGGTCACGTCAAGATCGCGCGGCATCTGCTCGCCGCCAGCGTGACCGGCCATCCAATGGCCGTCCAGATCCGCGACGGCCTCGACAAGGAGAAGCTCAGCGTCGGACCGAGCGACTACATCAGCGCCGTTGCGGGCTGGCCCCTGCACAAGCTGACGTCGAGCATGCGCAACATGCGCCGAAATGACAGCGACCCGCCGGTCCCGATCGGCGAAGAGTATTTCGCCTCCTGAGGCATCGCCGAGCGAAGCGGACACCGGATCGCATGGAGAAGCGCGAGACAACGGGTCGTCGGACTTGGAAGCGATATCGAGCCGCACATCCGCCGGCGGGCCCCAAACCCGGCCGAGAGCTTCAGGACACGCACGCAGCCTTGGCGCGCGCCGCCAAGGCTTGTGACAGGTGAAACGCCAGGCGCTGCGCCAGGCAGACGATCGTAAACGTGGGGTTCGCCGCCGCCGATGTCGGGAACACGCTGCTGGACGACACGAACAGGTTGCTGAGCCCGTGAACCCGGCAGTCGGGGTCGACCACGCTGCTGCGCGGATCTGCTCCCATCCGCGTGGTTCCGATCTGGTGATAGCCGTCGCTCGCCTCGTCGAAGACCGCGGCCAGCCGCTCTTCGGGCGGATGCCAGTATTCGATGTAGCCTCTGCCGCTCGCCCGCAGGAGCCGGTCCAAGGTCGCGTGCGCCCGCAATACGGACTGCGCATCCTCGTCCTGATAGCGAAAGTCGATAGCGAGCTCTGGGCCACCGTTCGCTATGGCAGCTTGATTGAGCCACACGCGACTGTTCGGGTTCGGCGCCTGCTCCGCATGATAGCGCAAACCATAGCGCCCCGAGCGATTGAGCAGCACCAGTGGCAGCTTCTCGATCCGCGTTCTCAGGAGCAGCCGGCAAGCGTCCACCAGGGTTGTGTGCGGCCGCTTCAGGACGTTGGCGAAGTGCGCGCTGATGACACTGCGTCGAGCATGCGATGCCGTGTTCAGGAATCGGCGGGACTTCACGAAACCCGTAACCTTCGGAATCTGCGATGCCATATAGGCGAGCGACAGGGCACCGCTTCCGTGGGCGCTGTCGGCCAGCGGGGGCGAACGCAGCGTGAAGGCCGTATTGAGCAGCCGCTCTGCCCGCTGCAGCTCGTCGCTGAACTGCAAGCGCCGCTGCTTGGGGATCCCATCCTTGTCGAATTGATAGAGCAGATCGGCGGCATCCGCGGGATTGTTGAAGACAATCGTCGCGATCTCTCCGGTTACATGACCCATGTAGAAGCGGCCCAGCGGCCCGTTCTCTCCGTCCAGCGCCCGCGGGTGTTGCCGCTGCAGTTCCAGCAAAAGCGCAGTCGATTGAAGGCCACCGCCCGCGATGACGTACATCCGTGCCCGCGGGCCATCGAGGGTCTCCCCTGCCCTCCTGGCGATCTTGACCCCGACGATGCGCTGCCCTTCCGCATCGGGCGTCAGCGCAATCACACGCGCACCAAGCCTGACATGGATGCGACGAGACCTTTCCAGCTGCTTCCGGTAGGTGCCAACCAGATTCCAGTGCCGCGCCAGACGGCCGACCGAGCTGGAATTGATCCTCACAGGCGGCTGCCAACTCGGCTCGTCATGCCTGAACCGAGGCTCCCCACATCCGAGAAAAGTCGCTGCCGGCTCCTCCCAGTCGAGCAATTCCTGGAAATCGATGGGCCAGCCTGAATCCGCGACATGAGCGCGTCGCGCCAGGTCCAGGCTGTCCATCGCCACACAGAGCCCGCCCCAACTGACGGAGGTGCCACCGAAGGACTGCCGCGCGCCGATCGGCAGGGGCACATGCCAGGCCTCGTTCAGGATCGTCGCCGCGAAGGAATCCCCATCGGTCGAAGGCTTATTCGTCCCGGCCTCGAGCACGGCGACGTCGAGCCCCCTTCGTTCGCATTCGAACGCAATTGCCAAACCGGCCGGGCCCGAGCCTATGACGCAAACGTCGTAGAGCTCCGCCGGGAACGTCGAGCCAGGCGCGATCAACACATGGGTCTCCGTTCGGTGTGACTGGAAAGGGCTCTATTTCAGGTCAGACGTGCAAACTCACATGCTTCTTTCAGAAGGCGGTCGCCTGCATTTTTCGAGCCAACATCACGAGCTCAAGGTCATCTTCGGCCAGCGGCGCGAACTCCGTCTTCATCGTCAACCCGGCTCAGGACCTGAGCAGCGAGCGCGCTCTGGTTGCATTCGCCTTCGGTTCATCGGCGGAAGCCTGATCAGGGCGGAGCGTTGGATTAAAAGGAGCAATTCGAGAGAGTGCTCAGCGCCGCGCCTTGCCGTTGGAGAGGCCGCACGTTATTCCCGTGTAAATACAGCGAATATGATCGTCTGCGGCGCGCGTGCTCGCAGGCGAAGTTGCACGGGAGGCGACCTTGTCCCAGCGATTCACTGCGCTCTTCTTCGCTCTCCTGCTCGTGCCGCTCATGGCGTTCTCAGCCCGCGCCGAACGCACGGTCACGGATCAGCTCGGAAGGAACGTAGCGCTGCCCGACAAGGTCTCGCGCGCGGTCGTTCTCCAGCATCAGACGCTCAATCTCGTCGTGCAGATGAACGCGACAGGTAACGTCGTCGGCATCCTCGACCAATGGAAGCAGCAGCTGGGCGCGAACTATGTCCGCCTGGCTCCCGAACTCGCCAAGCTGCCGATGCCGGGCGGCCTGACGAAGGTCAATATCGAGGCGCTGCTGCAACTGAAGCCCGATGTCGTCTTCGTCACCAACTACGCCCCGGCCGAGATGATCGGCCAGATCGAGAAGGCAGGGATTCCGGTCGTCGCGATCTCGCTTCTCACCGCCCCGCAGGCGGAGGCGACCAAGGTCAGCCCGGTCGTGGCCGATGAGGAGGCCGCCTATGAGAGCGGCTTCGCGGAGGGCGTGAGGCTGATCGGCACGGTTCTCGATCGCAAGGACGAGACCGAGGCGCTGATCGCCACCGCCACGGCCAAGCGGAAGCTGGTCGCCGAGCGCCTCGCCTCGGTGAGCCCGGCGCAGCGCGTGAGCGCCTATATGGCCAATCCGGATCTCAACACCTATGGCTCCGGCAAATACACCGGGATCATGATGAAGCGGGCGGGCGCCGCCAATGTCGCGGCCGGCCTGCAGGGCTTCAAGCAGGTGACGATGGAGGATGTCCTGAAGTGGAATCCCACCGTGATCTTCGTTCAGGAGCGCTATCCGGAGGTGGTCGAGGAGATCAAGCGCGCGCCCGCCTGGCAACCCGTCGCAGCCGTCAAGGCCGGCCGCGTCTTCCTCATGCCGGAATACGCCAAGGCCTGGGGCTACCCGATGCCGGAGGCGATGGCGCTGGGCGAACTCTGGATGGCGAAGAAGCTCTATCCTGAGCGCTTCGCCGATATCGACATGCAGGCCGAGGCGGACGCGTATTACCGGCGCTTCTACCGCACCGGCTACGATTCCTTCCATTGACCGCGGGGGCAGACCGCCTGAGAACGGAGCGTGTCGCGCGCCGCTCTGGCCCTGGCCTGATGCTGGGGCTGCTTGCCGCCGCGCTGGTTCTGGCGCTGCTGGTCTCCCTCGGCATTGGCCGCTACGGCATCTCGCCCGCTCGCGTGGCGCAGATTCTGCTGTCTCTCGATGGCGCGGATGCGATCGAGCGGCATGTCGTGCTGACGGTCAGGCTACCGCGTATCCTGATCGCCCTGTTCGCCGGCGCGGGGCTCGCGCTGTGCGGGGCTGCGCTGCAGGGCGTGTTCCGCAACCCACTCGTCGGCCCGCACATCATCGGCGTTTCGACCGGGGCGGCCTTTGGCGGCACGCTCGCGATCCTGATGAGCGAGTCGCGCGGGCTCCTCCTGGCTCTGGCCTTCCTCTTCGGCATGCTGGCGCTGCTGATGGTCTACGCCCTCAACGCGCTGGTCGCGCGGCGTAACATGCTCGTGCTCGTCCTCGCCGGGGTCGTGGTCAGCGGTTTCTTCGGCGCGCTGGTCAGCCTGTCGCAATATCTCGCCGATGCGGAGGAGAAGCTGCCGCGCATCGTGTTCTGGCTGCTCGGCTCTTTCGCCACGGCCGATTACGACAAGCTTTCCTTGATGCTCGGGCCGCTCGTTCCGGCGGCCGCACTGCTTCTGCTGCTGCGCTGGCGCATCAACGTGCTTTCGCTCGGTGAGGAAGAGGCGCAGGCGCTCGGCGTCCGGACGGAGCCGACGCGCTGGCTCGTGCTGATGCTGATCGGGCTGATCGTTTCAGCGCAGGTCGCCGTGAGTGGCGTGATCGGCTGGATCGGCCTCGTCGTGCCGCATCTGGCGAGGATGCTGGTCGGACCGGACCATCGCGTTCTTCTGCCCGGAGCCATGCTGGCCGGAGGCCTGTTCTTGGTGCTGGTGGACGATTTCGCGCGCACGCTGAGCCAGAGCGAGATTCCCCTGGGAATTCTGACGGCGCTGATCGGCGCGCCTGTCTTCGCGCTCGTCTTCCTGCGCACAACCGGCTCGGAGCGTGGGCATGGCTGAGCATCGTATTCGGGCGACGCGGGCCGGCCACTCCTATGACGGCCAACGCTGGCAGTTCCGGGAGCTGGATCTCGCCGTCTCGGCCGGCGAGATCGTTGCCGTGCTCGGCCCCAACGGACGCGGGAAGTCGACGCTTCTGCGGGCCGTCGCCGGCCTGATACGTCCGAGCACCGGCACGATCACTGCCCAGGGCGACATCGGTTTCGTGCCGCAGGCCTTCATGCCGGCCTTTGCCTACAGCGCCTTCGACATCGTGCTGATGGGGCGGACGAGGCACATTCCGCTGCTGCGCACGCCCGGGCGCCATGATCGCGAGATCGCCTCCGCCTGCCTTGCCGAGCTTGGCATTGCGGGGCTGGCGGAACGTTCCTTCAACTCGCTGTCGGGAGGCGAGAGGCAACTCGTCCTGGTCGCCCAGGCGCTTGCGGGCGAGACGCCGATCCTGCTGCTCGACGAACCGGCGGCGGCTCTCGATCTGCACCATCAGGACGAGGTGATCGCCCTGATCCGGAAAATCGCCGACGACCGGCGGCTCGCGGTCCTGTTCACCACGCATCATCCCGACCACGCCTTCGCGATCGCGGACAGGGTGCTGTTGATGCATGACGACGAGCGGCACCTGATCGGCCCAACCACAGAGACGATGACGGAGGCCCATCTCGCCGAGCTCTACAAGGTGCCGGTGCGTCTGCTGCGCTTCGCCGCCGAGGGCCGGGAATTGACGGCCTTCGCTCCGATCTTCCGAAGCCAGGTCGCGCGGGCGGGCAAGCTCGCGCCGGGAGATCGTCATGCCGAATGAGACGACCGCCACGCGGTCCGTCACGCTCTATGCCGCAGGGAGCCTGCGCCGTGCCTTCGGCGAATTGCTGCCGATATTCGAGGCCGCTCAGGCGACGCGCGTCGAGGCGCTGTTCGGCCCGGCCGGCTTGCTGCGTCAACGGATCGAAGCGGGCCAAGGAGCGGACGTCTTCGCCTCGGCGAATATGGAGCATCCCCGCCGTCTGTTCGAGACGGGGCTTTTCGACGAGCCGATCTGCTTTGCCCGCAACGAGATCTGTGCGGTCGTTCGGCGCGACCTCGCCATCGGCACAGCCGGGCTGATCGACGCGATGCTCGATCCGGCGCTGGTGCTGGCAACCTCGACGCCCGGTGCGGACCCTTCCGGAGACTATGCCCAGGCGGTGTTCGAACGCGTCGAACAGACCCTACCAGGGATGGGGAAGGCACTGGCCGCCAAAGCCCATCCCTTGCTAGGTGGCGGCTTCGTCTCGGACGTACCGGCAGGGCGCGCTCCCGGTGCCTGGCTGATCGAGACCGGACAGGCGGATATCGTCCTGGGTTACCGGTCGGGCACGCTTGGTCTCGACCCGTCGGGTCCATGTGCGGTCGTGGCGTTGCCCGAAACCTTCGCCGTCACGGCGAGCTATGGCCTCGCGGTCGCGCGCGCCAGCAGCGAGGCGGAGCGCGCCCTTGCGGCCTTTCTGGCTGGCGACCAGGCTGAGACCGTGCTTCTCGATCATGGCTTTACCGCCCCCGACACCCACGCCAGCAGGATGTGAGAGACATGTGGCGATCCTGGATCTCGTTTCCTGCTGCTCTCTTGCTGGCCATCGCTTTCGCAGCCGGCGCCGTTGCCCGGCCGGTCACCGACTCTGCCGGGCGGGTCGTCGAGGTGCCCGACAATGTTCGCCGGGTCTTCGCCGCCGGGCCGCCGGCTTCAACGCTTCTCTACGTCGTCGCTCCGGAAACGATGGTCGGATGGACGAGGGCGCCGCGGGCCGAGGAGAAGCCCTTCCTGCTGCCGCGGACCCGCGACCTGCCGGAACTCGGCCGATTGACCGGTCGCGGCAACACGCTCAGCCTCGAGCGCCTGCTGGCCGAGAAGCCCGACCTCATCATCGATTTCGGCACGATCAACGACACCTACCGCTCCCTTGCCGACCGGGTGCAAAACCAGACCGGCATCCCGTATCTTCTGATCGACGGCGGCTTCGCCAACACGCCGAACGCCTTGAGGCTGCTGGGTGACGTGCTCGGCGTAAAAGCGCGCGGGGACGTGCTGGCCAGGGAAGCCGAGCGCATCCTTGCCGCTGTCGATGCGACCTTGGCGAAGATCCCTCAAGCCGAGCGTCCGAAGGTTTATCTCGCACGCGGGCCGGACGGCCTCGAAAGCGGAACGCGCGGCTCGATCAACACCGAGATGATCGAGCGCATCGGCGCCATCAACCCCGTCGACGGCTTGCGCGAAAGCGGCGGGCTGGTACGGGTCGGAGCGGAACGGCTGCTGGCGCTGGCCCCCGACGCCGTCATCACGCTCGATGCGTTGCTGCGCGAGAGCCTCGCGACGCGTCCGCCCTGGCCCGAGCTTGCGGCCGTAAGGGCGGGCCGGGTCTACGTCGCCCCGGCATTGCCGTTCGGCTTCATCGATTCCCCGCCCTCCGTAAACCGGCTGATCGGGCTGAACTGGCTTCTGCACCGGCTCTATCCGGGCAAGGTGGAAGGGGATCTGCGCGCCGAGGTGGCTGCCTTCCACCGGCTGTTCTATCAGGTCGAGCTTGACGGTCCGGCGCTCGACCGGCTGCTCGGCAGTTCACGCTGACGCGATCGATGCACCGCTCGGTCCTGCCGATCCTTGTGCTGCTGCTTGTCGCCGTGGTCGTCGTCGCCTGCGGCATCGGACCTTATCCCGTGTCGCCGCTGGCGGTCCTGACGATGCTCGCCGGCGGCACGGCCGATCCGGCGTCCGCGCATGTCGTCTTCGACATCCGGTTGCCGCGCGTGCTGGCGGCGCTGCTGGTCGGCGCGGCGCTGGCGGCTGCCGGCAGTGCGTATCAGAGCCTGTTCCGCAATCCGCTCGTCTCGCCGGACATTCTGGGCGTTTCGAGCGGAGCCGGGCTTGGGGCGGTTCTGGGCATCCTGCTCGGGCTGCCCGTCTTTGCCGTGCAGCTGCTCGGCTTCGGTGGAGGTCTCGCGACGGTCTTCTGCGTCGCGCTGCTCGCCCGCGCATTGCGGGGAGGAGCGGATATTCTGGTGCTGGTCCTCGCCGGCATCGTCGTCGGGGCCCTGGCGGGCGCGGCGATCGCCCTGATCAAGGTGCTGGCCGACCCATACGAGCAGCTCCCCGCCATCACCTTCTGGCTGCTGGGTTCGCTGTCCGGCATCCAGCGCGGCGATGCCTCGGCGGCCGCGCCCATCGTTCTCATAGGCCTTGCTCCGCTCGCTCTGATGCGGTGGCGCATCGGCGTGCTCGGCCTCGGCGAGGAAGAGGCGCGCGCGCTGGGCATCGACACGGTCTGGCTGCGCCGCATCGTCATCGTCTCCGCGACGCTGGTCACCGCCGCTGCGGTCGCGATCTCGGGCGTCATCGGCTGGGTCGGCCTGATGGTGCCGCATATGGCCCGGCTCATCTCAGGCCCACGCTTCGATCGCCTCCTGCCGGTGGCGATCCTGCTCGGCGGCAGCTTCATGGTTGCGGTCGACACGCTGGCCCGCAGCGCAGCCCGGATCGAAATCCCTCTCGGCGTGCTGACCGCGCTGATCGGCGGGCCTGTTTTCGTCTGGCTCTTATGGCGCGGGCGGAGGAGCGCTGGCTAATTTGAACCGGCTTTCGCGAATCGGAAGCGCATTGCTCATCTTGCGGCGATCGCTGGGGTTTCGAGCGCCCGAAGCATTTGATTCATCGTTCAAATGCTGCGCTTGGCGCAGATAAAGTGGCGGACAGGGAGGGATTTGAACCCCCGATACCCTTGCAGGTATGCCGCATTTCGAGTGCGGTGCATTCAACCACTCTGCCACCTGTCCGCGGTCGCTCTCGGTCGAAGCAGGGTGCCTACTACACAAGCCGCCGCCGGGAAACAAGCACCCGGGTCGCAGAAATCCACGTTTCCGCTTCGCTTTCGCTTGACCTTCCGGACGAGCACGACTATCGAGCACCGTCCGGCGCGGGGAAACCTGCGCCCGATCTCTTTTGGCCTGCGTGATGCGTCGCAGGCCGCCAAGAGCAAACCCGAACACGCAAACGACTGCCAAAAAGCCGTCCCGCATGCGCATCCCGATCTGGGAGGCCGTGACAGGGCGGGGCCGAACATGGAGGATAAAATGTTCGCAGTCATCAAGACCGGCGGGAAGCAGTTCCGCGTCGCCGCCAACGACAAGATCACCGTCGCCAAGATCGAGGGCAACCCGGGCGACACCGTCGCGCTCGGCAACGTGCTGCTCCTCACCGAAGGCGAGAAGACCACGCTGGACGCCAAGGCGCTCTCGCAGATCACCGTGGCCGCCGAGATCGTCGAGCAGGCCCGTGGCGAGAAGGTCATCGCCTTCAAGAAGCGCCGCCGTCAGAACTCCAAGCGCAAGCGCGGCTTCCGCGCCGAGCTGACCGTCATCCGCATCACCGACATCCTCACCGGCGGCAAACAGCCGGAGATGAAGAAGGGCGCCGTCGCCGCCGATGTCGTCGCGGAAAAGGCTGCCAAGCCGGCGAAGGTCGCCAAGGCTGCGAAGGCCGAGGCCGCCGACGAGGCTGAGGCGCCGAAGAAGGCCGCGGCCAAGAAGGCCCCTGCCAAGAAGGCGGCAAAGGGCGAGGCCTCCGAGGCCTGAGACCGGGCAACCGGCGTCGATATTCGCGCCGTGGCATGACCCTGGAGGGCGAAAGCCCTCCGCCTGTCTCTCCTGACAGGATCGTGCTGCGGCATTTCGTATCCGAAGCGGGTGGCTTTCGCCGTCGTTTCGGGTTAGAGAGACACAACAGTTTTTCGAGGTAGGGCGTTATGGCTCACAAAAAGGCAGGCGGCTCGTCCCGCAACGGTCGCGACTCTGAAAGCAAGCGCCTCGGCGTGAAGCGCTTCGGCGACCAGGCGGTCGTGCCCGGCAACATCATTATTCGTCAGCGCGGCACGCGTTGGCATGCCGGCGTCAATGTCGGCATGGGCAAAGACCATACCCTCTTTGCGACGACGACGGGCCGAGTCCGATTCACGACGAAACTCGGCCGAGCTTTCGTGAACGTAGTGCCGGCCCAAGAGGCCGCAGAGTAAAAGGCGGATAGGGAAATCTCTCGATCCGCCGGTTCCATCGAACCGAACGGATCAAGGGTTAGAAGGCCCGAAGAGGGTCTCCCGAAGGTCAGCGAAGGGGAGATGGGACCGAAGTCCCAGCTCCCTTTTTCGTTTGCGCCGACGGAGAGACAAGATGTTCCCCGAATTGACCCGCGACGATGTCTTCCGGCTCGAGACCCGGCGTCTCTGGCTGCGCTGGCCGCGCATGGCCGACACGGCCGCCATCCTTCGCCTGGCCGGGGAGAAGGCCGTGGCGGAGATGACCGCGTCGATCCCCCATCCCTATCCGACCCAGGCGGCCGAGCCCTTCATCTTCGCGACGCGCAAGGGCAACGCGCTGGGCGAGCATCTCGTGCTGGCGATCACGCCGCGTTCCAAGCCGAACGAGCTGATCGGCATGATCGGAGCCCATAAGCAGGCAACGGGCACGCCGTTCATCGGCTACTGGCTCGGCACCCCGCACTGGAACAAGGGCTACGCGACCGAGGCCGTGCAGGGGCTGATCGACACGATGTTCTCGCTCGTCGACGTTCCGGCGATCGAGGCCGATACCCGCGTCATCAACCCTGCCTCGCGGCGGGTGCTGGAGAAGTCCGGCTTCCGGCCGGAGGGATCCTTCCTGAAGTCGCTGCCGGCGCGCGGCGGATTGTTCCCGTGCGAGCAGTTCCGCCTCGACCGCTCGACCTGGGCGGCGCTGAAGAGCTGGAGCAGCAGCGGCTGGAAGCCCGTGACGGACGATGGCGAGCCCGCGGAAGCCCTGACGGAGACCGGTCCGCGCCTCCAGCAGGCACAGGGCGAGCCTTGCCCTGCGTGAGCGTGGCCTGCCCGGCCTTGCCTACACTGTGCGCCAAGGGCGCTCCATAGCGCGAGGAGTGACAGCTAGACCGTCACTCCTCGCCTGCTTGCATTGAGCGGTCCAGGATCGTTAAAATGCGATGTAGACTGCTTACTTTCGTGAAAGTAGCTGCTGGTAGCCATTCTAAGCTCTGAAAGAAGCGGAATGGATCTGTGAGACACTTGCCTAAAACCATCCGAGCTCATCTAAGTTCTTCTTTGCTCACTCAAGCTTTCGCCGGTTGCTTTGTCGCAACGCACGTACCGATCATTGCAGTCATTGCCTATGTCGCCTCTGGGGCAGATATCAGCGCCCAAGCGATTCTCGTCATCACTCTTCTCGCCACGATCGTCGGAACCGGCTTTGCCTTCGTCATTATGCGGCATCTGCTGCTCCCGGTCGGCGACCTCGCCCGCGCGCTTCGCAGCTACAGACTGGACGGCAGGATCCCTCACCTCCCCAAGACCCGAGACAACGATGTCGGCCGGCTGACCGCCGAAGTTCGCGCGCTGATCGACGCGCTCGAAGACAAGCTGTCACGCCTGAAGCGGCAGGCCTTCTCCGATACCCTCACCGGCCTCGGCAACCGCCGCTGGCTCGCCGAGGTCGTCGGTTCGGAAGTCATCCGCTCGCGCCGCGAGCAGCGGCCACTCTCGGTCGTCGTCTTCGATCTCGATCACTTCAAGCGCATCAACGACGATTTTGGCCACGATGCTGGTGACGACGTGCTCGTTGCCGTCTCGGAGACCGCAAGGCGCGTCCTGCGGCCTTATGATCTGATCGGGCGGCTGGGCGGCGAGGAATTCTGCGCCTTCCTGCCGACAACCACCCTCAAGGAGGCCGTTGCCGTCGCCGAACGGCTGCGACAGGCGATTGCTGAAATGCGGATCGACTCTCTGCAGGGCCGCAGCGTCACCGCCAGTTTCGGCGTCCATGAAGCCGATCTGGTACGCGAGCAGTTCAAGGACATGCTGCGCGTCGCCGACCAGTATCTCTATCACGCCAAGGATGGCGGGCGGAATCAGGTGCGGACCCTGGAGGCCCGCCCCTCCGTGCTGCGCGCCGGCTCTTCCTTGCACAGCGAGATCTGACGCTCTGGCGTCCCGCAGGAGGCAATGTAAAGAGGGCGGCCTTTTCAGGCCGCCCTCTTCATGTCTTCACTTCACGAACGTGCCGTGCAGCTCATCCTCGATATGCGCGCGGATGATCTCCTCGAAATTCGCTTCAGCCTTGAAGCCGAGGGCGAGCGCGCGCTGCGGGTTGAAGTTGCGCGGCCAGCCCGCGACGATGCCGTCGATGACGGGATCGATCTCGCGCTTGATCCGCTTCACGACGTTCTCGCCGGCAACCTTGCGCAGCGTCTCGATCTGCTCGGCGACCGTGCAGGAATAGCCCGGCATGGTCAGCGCCCGGCGCGGACCGATCTTCGCCGTATCCATGGTCGCGGCATGGACCAGGAAGCCCACGGCCGAGCGCGGCGAGGCATGCCAGTGGCGCACCTGGTCGGAGACCGGCAGCACCGCCTCTTCGCCGTTCAGCGGCTCGCGGATGATGTTGGAGAAGAAGCCCGACGCCGCCTTGTTCGGCTTGCCCGGCCGCACGCAGATCGTCGGCAGGCGGATGCCGACGCCGTCGAAGAAGCCGCGCCGCGAATAGTCGCAGAGCAGGAGCTCGCCAATCGCCTTCTGCGTGCCGTAGCTCGTCAGCGGCGTCGTGAAGAACTCGTCCTCGATCTTGTCGTGGAAGGGCGCGCCGAAGACCGCCACCGACGAGGTGAAGACGACACGCGGCTTGTAGCCGTCGCCGGCGTGGCGGATCGCCTCGAAGAGATAGCGCGTGCCGTCGAGGTTGATGCGATAGCCCTTGTCGAAATCGGCCTCCGCCTCGCCGGAAACGACCGCCGCGAGATGAATGATCAGCTCGGGCCGCGAGGCGATCAGCTTCTCCGCCTCGCCCGGAAGCGAGACGTCGGAGACGACCGTATCGAAGGCGAAGGACGCCGCCGGCGGGGCCGAGGCTGCCACCACGTCCTGCGCCGTCACGCGGGTGACCGGCTTGCCGCCGAGCCCGCCGTCGCGGGCCAGCCGCTCGATGAATTTGCGCCCGACCATGCCGGCGCCGCCGAGAACGAGAATATGCATCGGTTCTGTCCTGAAAGTTCGGATTCCGCTCTTCAGAGCGTCGATCAAAGCCTGAGCTTGGAAGTTATCCCGGGCCAGCTTTCGGCCGCCCCGGGATAACCTGCGTCAGCAGAACTCAGAGCGCGAAGCCGCCATCCGCGAGATGAATCTGGCCCGTAGTGTAGCTCGCCTCGTCGGAACCGAGATAGACCGCGAGCCACGCGATCTCCTCCGCCGTGCCGAGCCGCGCCATGGGCTGGCGGTCGATGAAGGCCTGGCGCGCTGCCGCCTCGGTCGTGCCGGTGGAAGCGGCGAGATCCTTGATGCGCTGGTCGAGCGAGGGCGACTGGATCGTGCCCGGGCAGATCGCGTTGGAGCGGATGCCCTGCTTGATGAAGTCGGCCGCCACAGCCTTGGTCAGGCCGATCACCGCCGCCTTGGTCGTGCCATAGGCATAGCGGTTCGGGATGCCGCGCACCGAGCCCGCACCCGAGGCGATGTTGACGATGGAGCCCTTGCCCTGCTTCAGCATGCCCGGGATGAAGGCCTGGATCGTGCGGTGCATCGAGGTGACGTTGAGGTCGAAGGAGAAATCCCACGCCTTGTCGTCGGTGTTCAGCACCGTGCCGTGATGCACGAAGCCGGCGGCGTTGACGAGGATGTCGATGGTGCCGACCTTCTCGGCGAAGGCATTGACGGCCTTGGTCGAGAGCACGTCGAGCTTGCGCTTCTTCGCCTTGGCGATGCCCTCCAGCAGCGCGACGTCCTTGTCGGTCGCCCAGACGGTGGCGCCTTCGGCCACGAAGGCTTCGGCAATGGCCCGCCCGATCCCCTGCCCAGCGGCAGTGACGACCGCAACCTTGCCCTTCAAACGTCCAGCCATTCTCGTGTCCTCTTTCAACCGGCTTTTGCGACAGACTTGCGCATATGGGTCAGCCGCCGGTCGGCCATGTCCTCATGATGCGTGATGGCGAAGCCGAGGCGCTCGTACCAGCCGATGCGCTGGGTCAGCTTTGCGTGGGTGTAAAGATGGACGGAGTCGTAGCCGAGCGCCCGGGCCCGCTCATCCGCGAAGGCCATGAGCGTCGAGCCCAGCCTGCGGCCGGCCGCCTCCGGTGAAACCGCGACGCTCCAGACGGTGAAATCGTCAGGCTCGATGTCGAGCACGAGCGCAGCGGTCAGCCCCTTGCTGTCTTCCGCCAGCCAGACCTCATGCTCTGCGACGACCTGCACGTAATCGGCGATGCGCGGCAGCGAAGGCACGCCGATGATGCTCTCATTGGGCGTATAGGCTGCGTTCTTGAGCGACAGGATGGCCGGGATGTCGGCGATGCCTGCCCGCCGCAGCGGCAATTCGCCCGCCATGCCGGCGATCTGGTTGAAGGCACCGAGCGAGAGCTTCTGCCGGCCCGCCTCGTCGAAATTGCTGGGCGCGAGCCAGCGGCGGAAGGCCTGGGCCCGGACGGGCCATTCGCTGTCGAGGATGGAGAACCAGGCGGTGTCGCGGTTCTCGCCCTTCACCACCATGTGCTGGCGGAACAGCCCCTCATACTGGAAGCCGAAGCGCCGGGCCGCAGCCTTGGAAGGCTCGTTGCGGTTGTTGCACTTCCATTCGTAGCGGCGATAGCCGAGCGAGAAACCGTACTCACCGACGAGATAGATCGCCTCCGTCGCGGCCCGCGTGCGCTGCAGGGAGGGCGAATAGGTGATCCAGCCCACCTCGAAGACGCCATGCGCCGGCCGGATCTCCATGATCCAGAGATGGCCCTTGGCCTTGCCGTCGACATTGTCGATGACGGCGAGCGGAACGATGCCAGCCTGATCCACCATGGACTGCAGGAGCTTGCCGTAGTCCTCCTTGGTCTTCGGAGGCGCGGCCGGAAGCCAGTCCCAGACCTGCTCCTGCCCGCCATTGGCCTCCCAGATCTCGTCCAGATGAAGCGCCACGTCGAGCGGCTCCAGGCGGCAATAATGCCCTTCCAGCACCTTGGCCGGCGGAAAAGGCGGCGCCTTCCAGTCGAGCGTCATGACCTGTCTTTCCCCCGCCAGCTCGTGAAATCCTGCTTGATTTCCCAGCCCGAACCGAGTTCGGCCGCAATCACCTGCGCCAGCGCATGGCCCTCGGCCTCCCAGGCCAGCCGATCGACCTCGTTGGCGAAGTCCGAACCCGCGACGTCGTCCTCGTCATAGATCGCGTCGAACGTGTCCATCCAGGCTTCGAGCCGGTCGCCGAGCTCGTCCGACAGCCCGATATCCTCCGCATCGACAGTCTTGCGCCGCCCCTTCGCATCGATCTGCCAGAGGCCGCTGTTACCCAGCCACTCGGGCGCGATGAGGAGCGTGCCACTCATGAACGCGCCTTCAGATCGGCGTGAAAGAACGGGTTGAGCGGAGCGGAAGGACCGTTGCCGGCGAAACCCTTGAAGCTCCCCTCCTCCGCGATGAGCCGCGTCGCCTCGATGAAGGCGGCCCAGGCAGCTCGCGCCAGCGCCCCGCCGATCGAAATGCGCCTCGCGCCCGCCGCCGCGATCTCGTCGACCGTCAGCCCGAAATCGCCATAGACCAGCGCGTTCACCGGCCGGCCGCCGGCCGCCGAGACGATGGTGCGGATGTCTTCAACCGTCTTCGGCCCCGGCGCATAGAGCACGTCGGCGCCGGCATCGGCATAGGCCTCGATCCGGCGCACCGATTCTTTCAGCGGCTCGGGATGGCCGGTCAGGAAACACTCCGCCCGCGCCGTCAGCAGGACGCCGGAGCCCGTCTCGTCGATGGCCTTGCGGGCCGCCTTCACCCGCTCGACCGAAAGCTCGAACGCATAGAGCGGATCGTCCGTCCGCCCGGTCGCGTCCTCGATCGAGAGGCCGGCGACACCCGTCGCCACGCAGAGCTTGACGTTGGCCGCGACACCATCCGGCGTGTCGGCATAGCCGTTCTCGAAATCGGCGTTGACGGGCAAGTCCGGCACCGCCTTCACCATCTCGGCGATGTGGGCGAGCATCATGTCGCGCGGCACATCCTGGTCAGCCCGCGCCTGCGTGAAGGCGAAGCCCGCGCTCGTCGTAGCCAGCGCCTTGAAGCCCTGCCCACGCAGCCAGCGCGCCGAGCCGAGATCCCATGGATTGGGCATGACGAAGCAGCCGGTCTCATGGAGCTTGCGGAAGCTTTCGATCTGCGGGGAATAGCTCATTTTAAATCGTTTCAAATCGAGCCGAGTGGCGGATCGGCATAGTGTCGGGCTCGCGAGGGTTTGTCAGCCCCGAAGTCGCGCGCCGGCCGGCGGGTGCCGATGCGCCGGGCGAATGCCGGTTTGCGCCGTGCGCGGCGTCATTCTCGGGCGCCGCATAGCGGCGACCCGAGAATCTCTGGCAGGAGATGCTCGGGTCGAGCCCGAGCATGATGGCGATGCCAAACGCCCGCGCTCAGTGGTTGTCGCGCGGAACGCCGAACTTCTTGTGGATCTTCTGGTACTTGACCGCCGGCTTGAGGACCATGCCCTCGGAGAGCTCGCCGACGATCTTGCGCTGAATCTCCTGCCAGGGCGTCTGGCTCTTCGGGTATTTGTAGCCGCCGCCCGCCTTGAACGCGGCCTTGCGCTCCGTCAGCTCCGCATCCGAGATCAGGATGTCGGCGGTCCGCTTCTTCAGGTCGATGCGCACCTTGTCGCCGGTCTTGAGCAGGGCAAGCCCGCCGCCCGTCGCCGCTTCCGGCGAGGCGTTCAGGATCGAAGGCGAACCCGAGGTGCCGGACTGACGCCCGTCGCCGACGCAGGCGAGCGCGGTGACGCCCTTCTTGATGAGGTAATCCGGCGGCCGCATGTTCACCACCTCTGCCGCGCCGGGATAGCCGATCGGCCCGACGCCGCGGATGAACAGGATGCAGTGCTCGTCGATGGCGAGCGCCGGATCGTCGATGCGGTGGTGGTAGTCCTCCGGCCCGTCGAAGACGATCGCGCGGCCCTCGAAGGCCATCGGGTCCTTCGGGTTCTCGAGATAGCGCTTGCGGAATTCCGGCGTGATCACGCTGGTCTTCATGATCGCCGAGTCGAACAGGTTGCCGGAGAGGTTGAGGAAGCCGGCCTCCTTCTTCATCGGCTCGTCATAGCTCTTGATGACGTTCCGGTTGATCGCGAAGAAGCCCTTGCAGTTCTCTTCATGCGTGCGGCCATTGGCGGTGATCGCCGGCTTGAGCTTGCCCTTCTCGAGCAGCTCCGCGATCACGGCGGGCAGGCCGCCGGCGCGGTAATAGTCCTCGCCGAGATATTCGCCGGCCGGCTGCATGTTCACCAGCAGCGGCGTGTCGTAGCCGATCTTGGTCCAGTCCTCATTGTCGAGGGCGACGCCGATATGCTTGGCGATGGCGTTGACGTGGATCGGCGCATTGGTCGAGCCGCCGATCGCCGAGTTGATGACGATGGTGTTCTCGAAAGCTTCGCGCGTCAGGATCTTGGACGGGATCAGGTTCTCCCAGACCATCTCGACGATGCGCTTGCCGGTGAGATAGGCCATCTCGTAGCGGTCGCGATAAGGCGCCGGGATCGCCGCCGCGCCGGGCAGTGTCATGCCCATCGCCTCGGCCAGCGCGTTCATCGTCGAGGCCGTGCCCATCGTGTTGCAGTGACCCGCGGATGGCGCGGACGAAGCGACCAGATCGACGAAGCCGCGATAGTCGATCTCGCCGGCGGCCATCATCTGGCGCGCCTTCCAGACGATCGTGCCCGATCCGGTACGCTCGCCACGGAAGTCGCCGTTCAGCATCGGCCCGCCGGGCAGCGCGATCGCCGGGATGTCGACCGTCGCGGCGGCCATGATCTGGGCCGGGGTGGTCTTGTCGCAGCCCGTCGTCAGCACCACGCCGTCGAGCGGATAGCCGTAGAGGATCTCGACCAGCGAGAGATATTGCAGGTTGCGGTCGAGCGAGGCGGTCGGCCGCTTGCAGGTCTCCTGGATCGGATGGATCGGGAATTCGAAGGGCACGCCGCCCATCTCGCGGATGCCGTCGCGGATGCGCGGCGCGAGCTCGAGGTGATGGCGGTTGCAGGGGGCGATATCGGAGCCGGTCTGGGCGATGCCGATGATCGGCCGGCCGGACTGCAACTCCTCGCGGGAGAGGCCGAAATTCATCGTGCGCTCGATATAGAGCGCGGTCATGTCGGCATTGGCCGGATTGTCGAACCAGGCCTTCGAACGAAGTTGCTCCGGCTTGATCCGGCGCGATGCCTTCTTCTTCGCCGTCGCGACCGGGCGCTGGTCGCGCGGGACATTGCTCTCGGGAGTCTTGGCCATCCTCGTTTTCCTCTCGCGCGGCGCGACACTGACGGCGCGCTTGCCGCATCGTTCTTTCAAATGATTTTAGACACGCCATCAATGCGCATCGCGCCCGGCTGGGCAAGGCCCGATCCGCAAGATAGTCATACTATTTACGCAGCCTGCATGCTGCATGCAACAGTAGTCACGGCGGCGGCGGCGCTTGCCAGCAACCGCGATTTGGCGCCAAGAGAGCGCAAGGCCCCGACGCGAGCGGGCCGGACAGACACGCCCGAGGACATGACGCCATGACGCTCCAAGTTGTCCCAGCCTTCGCCCGCATCGGCGAGGAGAACGCCTTCGCGGTTCTCGCCCGCGCCACGGAACTCGCCCGCCAGGGCAAGGACATCATCAATCTCGGCATCGGCCAGCCCGATTTCGCCACCCCCGACCACATCGTCGAGGCCGCGGTGAAGGCGCTGCGCGACGGGCACCACGGCTACACCCCGGCCAACGGCATCCTGCCGCTGCGGGAAGCGGTGTCGGCCGATCTGCACAAGCGTTTCAAGGTCGATGTCTCGCCCGATTCGGTGATGATCGTGCCGGGTGGCAAGGTCACCATGTTCATGGCGATCCTGATGTTCGGCGAGCCCGGCGCCGAGATCCTGTATCCGGACCCCGGCTTCCCGATCTATCGCTCGATGATCGAATACACCGGCGCCACGCCCATCCCGGTGCCGATCCGCGAGGAGAACGGCTTCGCTTTCTCGGCCGAGGAGACGCTGTCCCTGATCACGCCGAAGACGCGCCTGCTCATCGTCAATTCGCCCGCCAACCCGACCGGCGGCGTCACGCCCAAGAGCGAGGTCGACAAGCTGGTCGCTGGGCTGGCGAAGTTCCCGGACGTCGCGATCATGTCCGACGAGATCTACGACCAGATGCTCTATGATGGCGAAGAGCATGTCTGCCTGCTCTCCTACCCGGAGATTCGCGACCGGCTGATCCTGCTCAACGGCTGGTCCAAGACCTATGCGATGACCGGCTGGCGGCTGGGCTATTCGGTCTGGCCCAAGCCTCTCTACGACAACGCCCGCAAGCTGGCGGTGAACTCTCACTCCTGCGTCAACGCCCCGGCGCAATGGGCTGGCCTCGCTGCCTTGACCGGGCCGCAGGACGCCGTCGCATCGATGCTGGCTGAATTCGACCGGCGCCGGAAAGCCGTCGTGAAGGGGCTGAACGCCCTGCCCGGCGTCTCCTGCATCGTGCCCAAGGGCGCGTTCTACGCCTTCCCGAACGTCTCCCAAACCGGCTGGAAGGCGAAGAAGCTGGCCTCGGCGCTGCTGGAGGACGCCAGCGTCGCTACGATCGGCGGCCCCGATTTCGGCGTCCATGGCGAGGGCTATATCCGCCTTTCCTACGCCAATTCGCTGGAGAACATCGAAAAGGCGCTGGAGCGGATGAGGGCGTTTCTCGAACAGGCGAAAGCCGCCTGAGCATGATCACCTGCTATCTGCGCTACATCGTCGATCCCTATCAGCTTCCGGCCTTCGAAGCGTACGGCAAGCTCTGGATCAGACTCGTCGAGAAATTCGGCGGGGAGCATCACGGCTACTTCATGCCCTCGGAAGGAACCTCCAACGTCGCACTGGCGATGTTCAGTTTTCCGTCGCTGGCGGCCTATGAGGACTACCGCAAACGCGCGGCAACCGATCCGGAATGCCAGGCAGCCATCGCGATGAACGACAGGGATCGCTTCATCGTCAGCTATGAACGGTCTTTCTTCCGGCCTGTCTTCGAGGACGACCGGGGCGCACGTCCTATCCCGAAGATGCTGGACGACCGCTGAGACCGGCCGGAACCATAGCACCGGGGGCATAATCGCATGGGCTATCTTTACCTGGCCGTCGCCATCATCAGCGAGGTCATCGGCACCTCGGCGTTGAAGGCCTCGAACGAATTCACACGGCCGGTGCCCTCGGTGATCACGGCGGTGGCTTTCGCCTGCGCCTTCTTCTGCCTGTCGCTGACCCTGAGGACGATCCCCGTCGGCATTGCCTACGCGATCTGGTCAGGCGTGGGCATCGTGCTGATCAGCGTGATCGCGCTCGTGCTCTTCGGCCAGAAGCTCGATCTGCCAGCGCTGATCGGCATGGGGCTGATCGTCGCCGGCGTGCTGGTGATCAACCTGTTCTCGAAATCGACGGCGCACTGACGCGCCTATCCGTGCACTTCGCGCGCGGCTTGGCTCAGTTCCGCCGCATCGCCGCCGTGGTGCCGGGATCGACCTTGAAGCTCGAGGCCTCGATCACGGCCGTGCCGATCATGGTCTTCACCGAGATGCGGACCGGCACCATCATGTCCGTGCCGGCGACCGGCGCGAGCCAGGTGGTGATGTCGCGGTTCTCGGCCATGAACTTCGTGCTCGGCCTGAGCGCCCGGTGGCCGGCGATGGGCACATAGCGCGCCTGGCAGATCGAGACCGGGCCCTTGTAGCCGTCGAGTTCGACCTGGCGCGTGCCGGCGCTGCTGAGCTTGATGTCGTAGCGCGCGGCGCCGTCGAAGATCGGAAGCGTGCGGTTGCAGGCCGCGTCCTTGCCCTTGCCGCTGACCGGCATCAGGAAAGCGCTGAGCGGATCGAGGACATTGCGCTGGTGGCTGCCGTTGAGCGGCACGCGATCCGGCTTCGCGTCGATCGGCGGCTCGATCTCGATGGCCGCTACGTCTCCGCCGGCAAGCGCCATCCGCACCGTCCGGCTTTCGCTGCTGCTGGCGGAACTGACGGCGAAGCTCTTGGGTGTGAGCCGGCCGCCGATGAGCGTACCCGTCGCCACGCCGGAACCGCGCCCGCCGGTCACCCCGCCAACGAGGCCCGTCAGCTTTGCCGCCATGTCGAGCTTGTAGCCGTTCCCGTCGATGCCGCCGGAGAGGCTCGCCTCGCCCAGCGAGATACCGAGAAGCGAAACGTCATACCGTGCATCGATCGACGCCGCGCCCGCCGCTCCGGCCAGAGAGACTGCAAAAGCGAGACCAGCCAGGGACGATGCGACGGCGGGTTTCATCGATCTCCTCCGGAACGACGCAGATTTTCACGAAATGCACTTTGATTCGGTCCGAATCGTGACCGGCCGAGAGGCGGGACGAAGCGGCATCGAGGCAAAGCATCGGCCTGCGATCTTTACACTCCGTTAACGCTGACGCCTCTGTGAATGGGCGGCTGAGTTTTCCTTGACGTAGCCGGCTGCCTTGGCTATGGAACCCCGACTTCAATTTGACTTCCGGTGCTCGCCGGCACGTCGCGTGTCGGTTTTTTTGTTTGAGCCAGCCGGAGACGCAAGGAACGATTGACATGGCCCGCCGTTGCGAACTGACCGGGAAAGCCACCCTCACCGGCCACCTCGTCAGCCACTCGAACCGCAAGACGAAGACCGTCTTCCGCCCGAACCTCGTGAACGTCACGCTGCAGTCGGACGCGCTCGGCCGTTCGGTTCGCCTGCGCGTTTCGGCGAACGCCCTGCGTTCGGTCGAACATCGCGGCGGCCTCGACGCCTTCCTGCTCAAGGCCGCCGCCGGCGACCTCTCGGTCGGCGCCCTCTCGCTGAAGCGCGACCTCGAGAAGAAGCTCGCCGCCAACTGAGCCCTTTCGGGTCAGGACGTGGTCACGGAAAAGCGGCCTTGCGGCCGCTTTTTTTTATTGCGCACGCAGCGAAGTTTAGCCGCACACCACCCGGCATTCGAGCTTGGGCGGAAAGCCACCGACCTCGCATTTAAGTTCGCAGCCAGGTAGCAGACCACTGATCGATTTATCCGCCTTCTCTTTGAGAACGGCGGCGACGTTTCCCGCCGTTACCTCTTGCCCCATGACACACTCCCTGATTGTGAGACCCCTTCCTTGGGGGACTTCGAAGGTACAACCTGATCACAAAATTGCAACCTATGAGTGTGTAACTTTCAGGAAAACTCGAATTCCAGCAACAGCGTCCGCTGCAGGAACGAGAAATTGTCGTCGGAGATCAGGGTCAGCACCGTGCGCCCGTTCTCCAGATGCACCGACAGCCCTTCCATATTATCGATCTCGCAGCCGAGATCGGCCTCGATCAGATAGGGGCCGTCGAGAAGGGTGCCGGCCTTCAGATCGCGCCCGGCGATTCGACGGATGCGCATGCCGACGCCGCGCAAGGGCGTGTACCAGCGCTCCAGCAGCAGCATGTCGCCCGACGGCAGGAAGGCGAGATCGGTGATGTCGTAGCCATCATGGCGAGCGACCTTGAACAGTCCCGGCTGCGGCCCGGTCAGGATGAAGCCGAGCGTCGGCTCGTGCTCCTCGCCGGAACGCTCCGCGACGGCGACCAGGGAGCCCTTGAGCGGGCCAACTGTCACCATACCGAGCGCTTCCAAACCGCGATTGCGCGGCAGGCGCTTGGCCTCTCGCGGGACGGGCACCGGGCGCGCCTGCGCATTCATGCCCTGGGCGGCCCAATCGAACCGCACGACCTCGTGACGGCGCTCGATCCCGACATAGGCGATGCCATCGACGATGCAGAGGCTCTCGGTGTCGTAAAGCCCGGAGCGCGCCAGCGGGCGACCCGACGCCCCCAGCAGCGCGCCCATCTCGACCTCTTCGAAAGCCGACGGCCGGCCATTCTGGCGCAGGAGCTTGCCCGTCAGCCAATCGCCGCGGTCGCTGACCGCGACGATGTCCCCGCCAGAGCGTGAGAGGCCCGAAAAGCCGCCGAAGCGCGGATTGCGGGAGGTCAGGACGAGCCCGCCCGTGAACTGCAGCGCGCCGAAACGGCGCTTATCGGGGTTCCGCGGCTCGAAGGCAGCGATGGGTCGCACTGAGACATCGACCGCAAAACGCGTCTGCTGGACGGCCTGGGCCGCCCCCGGCAGCGTGAGCGCGCCGAAACCCGCGAGGGCCGCCCGACGCGTCAGGCGCATCAGTGCAGGCGGCGCGAGGGGGAGGCCCCGGCGGCGGCGCCGTCCTCCTCGAAGAGTTCGGCGAGCTTCTCGGTCATCACACCGCCGAGCTCCTCGGCATCGACGATGGTGACGGCGCGGCGGTAATAGCGCGTCACGTCATGGCCGATGCCGATGGCGATGAGCTCGACCGGGGAGCGCGTCTCGATCTCGGCGATGACATGCCGTAGATGCCGCTCCAGATAGTTGCCGGCGTTGACCGACAGCGTCGAATCATCGACCGGCGCGCCATCCGAGATCACCATCAGGATCTTGCGCTGCTCAGGCCGCGCCAGCAGACGCTTATGCGCCCAGTCCAGCGCCTCGCCGTCGATGTTCTCCTTGAGCAGCCCCTCGCGCATCATCAGCCCGAGATTCTTGCGTGCGCGCCGCCATGGCGCATCGGCCGCCTTGTAGATGATGTGTCTGAGATCGTTGAGGCGGCCGGGGTTGGCCGGCTTGCCGGACTGCAGCCAGGCCTCGCGCGCCAGCCCACCCTTCCAGGCGCGCGTGGTGAAGCCGAGCAGCTCCACCTTGACGCCGCAGCGCTCCAGCGTCCGGGCCAAAATGTCGGCGCAGGTGGCGGCGACCGTGATCGGCCTGCCGCGCATCGAGCCGGAATTGTCGATCAGCAGCGTCACCACGGTATCGCGGAAATTGACGTCCGATTCCTGCCGGAAGGAAAGCGGCTGGAACGGATCGATGATGACGCGGGTCAGGCGGGCGGGATCGAGCGCGCCCTCTTCCAGGTCGAACTGCCAGGAGCGGTTCTGCTGCGCCATCAGGCGGCGCTGCAGGCGGTTGGCGAGGCGCGCGACGACGCCCTGAAGATGCGCGAGCTGCTTGTCGAGATAGGCACGAAGCCGCGTCAGCTCTTCGGCATCGCAAAGCTCCTCGGCCGTGACGACCTCGTCGAACTTGACCGTGTAAGCCTTGTAGTCCGTCTGCGGCCGTTCGTTGCCGCGGCTTTCGCGCGGGCGCGGCGCCTCGCCGGCCTCTTCCGATTCGGAGCTTTCGTCTTCCTCGTCCCAGTCGCCCGCGGGAGCATCGCTCGCCTCGGAGGCGCCCTCCTGCAGTTCCTCGGTCGCGTCCTCGCTGACCTCGACCTCGGAGCGGTCCGCGCCGCTCTCCTGCTCGGCCTCGCCGTCCTGCTGCTGCTGATCCTCGGAGGACTGGTCCTGATTGTCCTCGTCTTCCTCGGATTCGTCGCCCTGCGCCGTCTGATCGGCCATGTCGAGCGCGGCCAGCATGTCGCGCACCGTGCGAGCGAAGCCGCGCTGGTCCTCGATCGTCTTCGACAGCCGGTCGAGATCATCGCCAGCCTTGGCCTCGATCTGCTCGCGCCAGAGCTCGACGATCTTCTCGGCCGCCTTGGGCGGCTTCAAGCCCGTCAGGCGCTCGCGCACCATCAGCGCCAGCGCATCCTCGAGCGGCGCGTCGGCCTTGTCGGTGATCTCCTCATAGCGGCCGCCGCGGTGGTAGCGATCCTCCAGCATCGCCGTGATGTTGCCGGCCATGCCGGACATCCGCCGCGCTCCAATCGATTCGACGCGCGCCTGCTCGATGGCGTCGAACACCGCCCGCGCCGCATCGCCCTCCGGCGCCGCTCGGCGATGGATCGCCGCATCATGGCAGGCGAGCCGCAGCGCCATCGAATCGGCATGGCCGCGCAGGATCGCGACGTCGCCGGCCGCGAGCTTGCGCGGCGGCTCGGGCAGGCGCGCCCGCTCGCCGACCAGCGAAGGTTTGTCGGCGGCGAAGACGATCTCCATCTCCGGCTTGCGCGCGATCGCCTTCATCGCGCCCGAGATCGCCCGCTTCAGCGGCTCGGCCGGGGCTTCCTTCGGCGTTCCGGGCTTGCGGTTGGAGATGCTCATAGCGCCTTCGTGAAGTAGTGCATCGTTTCACCCGCCACCGGATAGTTCTCCATCCGGCCGCATTCGCGGTAGCCGAGGCGCGGGTAGAAATCCGGCGCCTGGATGCTCATCGTCCCGAGATAGACGCCCTTGGCGCCATGCTCCCGTGCCGCCTGCTCGGCCCTCGCCACCAGCGCCTCGCCGAAGCCGCCGCCGCGATGGGCGGCATCGATCCAGAGCAGATCGACATAGAGCCATTCCCATTTCAGTTCGCCGACGAGACCACCGACGATCATGCCGTTGTCGTCGCGCAGGCTGATGGCGAGCGGCTTGGTGTTGCGCGGGCCGACCTTCGCCTCGTTATGCGCGCTTAAGCCCCGCAGAACCGCAGCGCGCGTCTCGTCCTGCCCGGGCTCGACCGCGATCGCAACCATCACCGCTCCTAGCGCGAGCGCCCGTCGAAGCTGCCGGGCGAAAGCTCCGACGGCTCCACGCCCTCAAGGCAGCGCACATTGACCGCGACCATCGGCGTGCCGTCAGGGCCGTTGGCCTTGGCGAAGGCCTCGATCCCGCAGGTCTCGCAGAACAGATGCTGGATCTTCTGCGTGTGGAAGCGGTACTCGGTCAGCGCATCCTCGCCCTTGGTCAGGGCGAAGACGCTCGCGGGCGAGAAGGTCAGGATCGAGCCGCGGCGCTGGCAGTAGGAGCAGTTGCAGGTCATCGTCTTTCCGAGGTCGGCCTCGACCTCGAAAGCGACGCGTCCGCAATGGCAGCTTCCCTCATAGCGCGCCATGGCCCGCTCTCCTCAGCTCAGGACGACGTTCGCCGCACTCTCCGGCAGTTCCTTGCCGAAGGAGCGCTGGAAGAACTCCGCCACAAGCGTGCGCTCCATCTCGTCGCACTTGTTCAGGAAGGTGACGCGGAAGGCGAAGCCGATATCGCCGAAGATCGCCGCGTTCTCTGCCCAGGTGATGACCGTACGCGGGCTCATGACGGTCGAGAGATCGCCGTTCATGAAGGCGTTGCGGGTCAGATCAGCGACGCGGACCATCTTGTTGACGATGTCCTTGCCGTCGGCGGCCTTCTGATAGTGCTTCGACTTGGCGAGAACGATCTCGACCTCGTTGTCGTGCGGCAGGTAGTTCAGCGTGGTGACGATCGACCAGCGGTCCATCTGGCCCTGGTTGATCTGCTGCGTGCCGTGATAGAGGCCCGAGGTGTCGCCGAGGCCGACCGTGTTGGCCGTGGCGAACATGCGGAAGGCGGGGTGAGGACGGATGACGCGCTTCTGGTCGAGCAGCGTCAGCTTGCCGGACTGCTCGAGCACGCGCTGGATCACGAACATCACGTCCGGGCGGCCGGCGTCGTATTCGTCGAAGACGAGCGCGACGTTGTTCTGCAGCGCCCAGGGCAGGATGCCGTCCTGGAATTCGGTGATCTGCTTGCCTTCCTTGAGCACGATCGCGTCCTTGCCGACGAGATCGAGGCGCGAGACGTGGCTGTCGAGGTTGACGCGGACGCAGGGCCAGTTGAGGCGAGCGGCGACCTGCTCGATATGGGTCGATTTGCCGGTGCCGTGATAGCCCGAGATCATGACGCGGCGGTTATGAGCGAAACCGGCGAGAATCGCGAGCGTGGTGTCGCGGTCGAAGCGATAATCGGTATCGAGATCCGGCACATGCGGATCGGTCTCGGAAAAGGCCGGCACCTCAAGGTCCGAATCGATCCCGAAGGTCTGCCGCACCGAAAGCTTCATATCGGGCAGGCCGGGCGCGTTCGTCGTCGTCATCATCTTGTCTCCAGGCACGGGGCCATGAACGGCTAGCTGCCGTTGCCCAGAGCCGACCGGGGAGGGAGGCGGATCGTCCCTCATTAGAGCGAAAGGGCGAAAGCGGCAATTCGCAAAGCTGCACCCTGGCCCTCGCAAAGGGCATGCCGGCTCAAGGTCGCCCGCGCGTCAGGCCCGTTCGGAAAGAAGGTCCCGCACTATTGCGGCGGCATTGCGCGCGCCATCGAGCGCAAGGCGTGGAACCGGCGGAATTTGCCCGATCGCAGTGGCGACAGCCGCCGTGAGCGCCACGGGCGTCACCGCGTCTGCCCCCGACAGCTTCAGGCAGAGCGCCAAACCCGCCTGCTCCATCGCCTCGGCACGGATCGCCTGCTCGGTCTCGTTGCCCGCGTCGAAGGGCACGACAATGGCCGGCCGGCCGGCGGCGACGAGATCGAGCACCGTGTTGTAGCCGGCTTGGCTGATCGACAGCGCGCAGCCTGCCAGCAGCGCCGGGAAATCCGGCCTGACGCGCTCGACCACGACATGACCCGGCGCATCGGCGGCAAGCCTCCGGAAGTCATCTTCGGCCACGCCGCGCCCGACGAGAATGCGCCAGCGCCAATCGACCGAACCGAGGCGGGCCGCCGCAATAGCGAGCCTGAACAACGGCAGCGCCGCGGCCGAGCCGCCGCCGGAAACGAGGATCTCCCCGTTCTCGACAGCTTCGGCCGGAGCAGGCGCTTCCGCGAGATAACCCGTGTACTGGAGCTTGGCCGCCAGCCCCGCATCGACCGGCCATGAGCGATCGAGCGGCAGAAAGCCTTCGTCGCCATGGACCAGAACCGCATCGAACAGGCCTGCGATCCGCCCATTGGCCTCCGCGATCCGGCGGGGGCGCGGCCTCACCAGCACGTCCCGAACGGAGGACAGCACCAGCACCTTGGGATTTGCGGCCTTCGCGGCAGCGATCAGCGCCAGGAATTCGCCCGCCATCTGCCGGCGACCGAAAGGAAAATGCTCGGTGACGACGGCATCGGGCTTCAGCTCCGCCGCCAGCGCCTCCAGCCGCGCGATGCGCTCGGCCATGCGCTCGGCGGTGGCCGGCTGCCCGTGCTCGTCGAGCAGATTGCGGAAATCGACGCCCTCGGTCCTGACCGGCGGGAGCTGGACGAAGTCGAAGGGCTCGCGATCCATCGCCCGCAAGGGCATGCCGCCGCTCGCCACCGCCACCGCGAAGCCATCCGCCGCCAGCGCCCGGCCCAGATTGGCCGCTCGCACCAGATGGCCGGAGCCGAGCAGATGCGTAACCGCGATGAGGACGCGCCCGCTCATGCCGCCCCGTCGACAGCCGAGGCGTGCAGCAGCGCGGCGATGCGGTCGAGCCCGGCAGAAGCCGAGAACGAGCTGTCGAGCCGCGCAAAGGCGGCTTCGCCCAGCGCGGCTCTCCGCTCGGGCGAGCGCGCGAGCTCCTGCAACGCGGCGGCGAGCGCAGCGGGGTCCCCCGGCGGAACCAGCAGCCCCTCGACGCCCGGCCGCACGAATTCGGGAATGCCGGCGAAATCGGTGGCGACGATCGGCAGCCCCTGGCTCGCCGCCTCCATCACCACATTGGGCAGGCCGTCACGGTCGCCATTGCCGGCCTGCTTGGAAGGCAGCACGAACAGATCGGCTTCCCTCAGCGTGGCCACGACATCGTCCTGTGCCTTGGGGCCGGCCCAGATGATGCGTTCTCCCAATCCGAGCGTCTCTGCCTGCTGCTGCAGCGCCTTGAGCATCTCGCCGCCGCCGATATGGGTCAGGCACCAATGCAAGGTGCATGGCAGCCGCGACAGCGCCTCCAGCAGATCGTCGAAACCCTTCTTCGCCACCGCCCGCCCGATCGTGACGAAGCGGACCGGATCAGCCGGATCGGAACCGTCCCGCAGCGAGCGCTGGCCAGGCGAAGGAAAGCGCGCCAGATCGAGCCCGTGATAGACCAGCGCCACCTTGTCAGGCCGGTCCGCGAGCCGCTCCAGCTCGCGATGCCCGTCCACGGTGCAGGTCACGCCCCAGGCGGCATCGGCGATCTTCTCGCGCCGCTCCCAGTCCGGAGTCGTCCAGATATCCTTGGCATGGGCCGAGAAGGACCAGCTCAGGCCGCGCAGCAGCGCGGCATAGCGGATGACCGAGGCCGGCGTGTGCAGATAGTGGACATGCAGGTGCGCAATGTCCCGCGGCAGCTCGCGCGCCATGACGAAGGCCTGACCGAGCCGGCGCAGGCGGTTGCGTGTCCGATCGCGAAAGAAGTCGCTCAGGAACACCGGCAAAAGCCTTGCGATGCCGGGCTTCGACAGAGCCGCCAGCAGGCCGCGCCACACACGCCCCGGCTCGTCACGCAGATATTCCGGCAGGTAGCGCAGCGGCGCCGTGATCTGCCCATGCATCAGATGGCGCGCGCCGTCAGTGGGATGGCGCAGCGACCAGATTTCGAAGGCGAGCCCCCGCTGCTGCAGCCCGAGCAGTTCCTGCGCGATGAAGGTCTCCGACAGGCGCGGATAGCCCTTCATCGCCACGGCGATCCGCGGCCTGGGCGTGCTGCTCATCGCCGGCCGATCAGCATGAAGCGCGTATAGTTCTTCGTCGGCCGCTCCCCGGCGAACCAGACCTCGGAAAGCCCGGCCTGCTCACGGAAGGCCTCGAGCGAAGGCACGCAACTGCGATGGTCCGGCTCGCGGAAATAGTCGTTCGACTGCAGCACCAGCGGCAGCCCCTCGGGCAGGGTCGCCACCCAGCCCGGAACATCGTCGAGATGCTCGCAGCTTGTGTTGATCACGAGCCCCGGCGCCGGCATCTGAGCCGCGAAATCCATCGCCATCATGTCCGCCGTCACCGCCCGGAACCGGCCCGCCGCGACATGGCGATGGTTCAGCGCTTCCGCGACAGTCGCGCAGGTTTCGTCGATGTCGAGGCTCACCACCTCGCTGACCGCGAGGCGTGGATCATCGAGCAACAGCGCCCCCAGCACGCCGTACCAGGCCCCCAGCACCCAGACCGGCCCTCCGGGCTTCGGAAAGCTCTCGGCCAGCGCCTCGACCAGCCATTGCTTCGAGGCGATCTGCTTGTGGTTGCAGGCGATCGAGAGATCCGGCGGCGCCCCCTTGCCGTACAGGCGCGCGACATCGGCGACGATACGGTTGCCCGACAGCGCCGCCATGCCGCGCAGCAGGTCGTGGAAGGACTCGATGGGCGGCTCGGGCGTCATGTGCTCTGGCGGTCGGCAGAAAAGTTGGCGGACCATAGGCAGCGCCGCGGCCAAAGGCCAGCCTCACGCGCCTCCTTCGGACTTCGGCTGGGCTGCATCCGGCTCCGGCGTCGCCGGGGTCGGCATCGCCGCCTCCTCGCGCTTGCGGCGGGCGATTTCAGGCGCGCTGGCGAAGCCGAAGGCCGCCAGCGGCTTCTCTCGCCCCTTGATCGCGATCTTGAGCGGCGTCGTCCCGGCATAGCTGCGGCCGGTGGTCCGGATCGTATCCTCGGAGACCACGACATCGGCCAGCACGCGCCGCGTCGCCGATTCCAGCTGGCTCGCGATCATCACCGTCTCGCCCACCGTGATCTCACGCCGCCCGAGATTGTCGTTCTCCACCGCTCCGGTGATTGCCTCGCCGGTGTGAATGCCGATGCCGATCCGAAGCGGCAAGGGCAGCGCCGGGCCGAATTCGCGGTTGAGCGCCTCGACGGCCCGCACAATGTCGGCGGCGGCGCTGATCGCCGCCTGGGCCCCGCGTGCCTGCGTCCCATTGAGACCGAACACCGCCATGAAGCCGTCGCCATAAAAGGCATCGATGCGTCCGTCATGCGCCGTGATCGCCTGTCCCATCTCATCGAAGAAGCGGTTCATGAGCCCGATCAGCTCGCGCGGCAGCTGCCGCGCCGAAAGCGCCGAGAATGCCCTGAGGTCAGCGACCACAACGGTCAGGCCTCGCTTGCCGATGGCCTCGTCCGGCTCGAAGCTCTGGACGCCGCCGGCCCTCAGCCGCGAGGCGAGCAGGATCTGCACCTGCACGTCGTCGCGCGGCCTGATCTGGCAGGCGAGCCGGACGCCTTCTGGCGCGGAGATCCGCCTGAGCAGCCTCGCCTCGTTGACCCCGGGCGGCGGGAGCCTGTCGTTGCCGTCCAGCACCAGCACGCGGCAGGTGGCACAGCGCGCCCGCCCGCCGCAGAGCGCTGCGTGCGGAATGCTGAAGCGGCGGAACATCTCAAGCACCGTCGGGCCGGGTGCGAGCCGCCGCGTGCCGTGGCCGACGAAGCGCACCGTGATCTGGCGTGTCGTCCGCACCCGCACCTCGCGGATGCCGACGAAGAGCAGGAAGGCGCCGACCAATCCGTAGAAGGCGCTCTTCGCCGCGATCACATCGCGGTCGAACATCAGGTTCTGCGCCTCGCTGGCGACCTCCGGCGGCATCCCCATGCGCTGCGCCTCGCGGGAGGCGACGGCAAAGCCGATCAGCGCGAGCAGCGGCACCAGCACCGCGGCCAGCAGGAACGGGTCGCGCCAATGGCGATAGCTTTCACGCGCACTCAGCATGAAATGGATGCCGAGGATGCCGTGGCTCCAGACCAGCAGCAGGAGCAGCGACTGCATCAGCGCCCTGTTGGGCCAGAGCCGGCGCAGAACCGCGCGATAGCTCTCGTCGAGCCCGAAATACATCCCGAGTATCCGGGTGCTGATGATGTGGTCGACGAGCAGGAGCGGGATGGCGAGGCCGAGCGCGATCTGCAGCATCTCGCGCACCGGCATCTTGAAGGTCCGCCGCTGCGCCACCCGCAGCAGCGCGAAAACCGGATGGATGATGAGCGCACCGTACAGCACGATCGTGCCCGGCAGCGAATGCCAGACATTGTAGCGCCAGTTCTGGACGCTCTCCATCGCCTCGATGCCGAAGATGCCGACGGCATGATTCAGGAAATGCGTGGTGGCGAAGGTGAGCAGGATCAGCCCGGAGACAAGACGAATGTCGCGGCTCCAGGACGAGACCTGGTCCATCCCGGAGGCCATCCCCGCGCGCTTGGCGCCGGTCGTCTGAAGGCTCATGCGTGTCCCGGTTTCATGAGAAGGCTTCCTCCTCGTGCAGCACCGTGCTGACGATCCGGTAGAGACGGCCCGCCAGATCGCGGCAGACGGCAAGGCCGAACTCCGGCACGGTATGAAGCAGTTCGAAGAACAGATCTTTCGGAATCCGCAGCGCCGACACCGAACTCTTGGCTTTGACGTCGCCGAGGAAGCGATGGCCGCTCAGCAGCGAGACGTCGCCGATGATGCTGCCGCTGTCCTTCTGGACGCGCAGCATCTCGCTGCCGCGCTGGCGCGAGAATTCCACCTCTCCGCTCAGGATCACGAAGACGTCCTCGGATCCGTCCGCTTCGCTGATGAGGGTCGCTCCCGGCTCGAAATGCAGCCGCTCGCCCATGAGCGCCACGAGCTTGAGCCGCGCCCCCGGCATGCCCTGGAACAGCGGAAGGGACTTGAGGCAGGCGAGATCGGTCTCGAGGGTCATGTCATGCCTCCTTTAGCCGGGCGTCCGCCAGTGAGACCGGCGGGTCCAAGGGAGCCGAATGATCGCCCGCGTCGTTTGCGGCCGCGGGCGCCGCCTCTGCCTCGATCGTGCCGGTCGGGCCGTGGAAGGCGACCCGCAGTGCAACGTCCGTCAGCAGCGTAGCATCTCTCGCCAGAAGAAACAGCGTCGTGTCGGCACAGTACTCCCGCAGCCGGCGCAAGACCCGCTCTGGGTCGTCGGACAGCGCCAGCAGCGCCGAGAGGTCTAGCACCGCGATCTGCGGCGCCTTGACCAGCGCCTGGACCACCGGAACCGCCTGCCGCAGCCGGGCAGGCAGATAGCGCCCGCGGATGCCGCTTTCGGTATCCAGGCCGAGCCGGTAGAGGGCTTCGCCCAGCCCTGCGTGCTCCAAAGCCCGCAGGACGATTTCCTCGACCTTTCGGCCGGCATCGGCGATGCCGTAGCCGATGCGCCCGAACATCAGGTTGTCGCGCACGCTGGCGCCGAGCATCACCTTGTCCGGGTCGTAGAAATCGACATCGCCCGCCGCATCCGCCGGCAGGTGGCGGTGGAAGCTCTCGCGCGCCCGCAGGATGCGGCGCTCCAGCCGTTCGTCGATCAGGTTCAGCCTGTGCTTGGGTTCGCTGTATCCGAGCGCCAGAGCCACGAGATCCCGCTCCGTCTCCTGGTCGAGCGGGCTGCGCATGTCGTGCTTGGCGAGGATCTCGGCCAGCTCGTTGAGCCGCTCGAAGTCGAAATGCTCGCCGAAGGAATAGCGCTCGAACAGTGCATGGCCCTGCGGCAGGCCGGCGAAGATTTCGACCACCGTCGCGACGATGCGCCCGCCCATCTCCGCCAACGGCTCGATCAGCGCCTCCGCCTGGAGGATCGACCGGGCATAGGGCTCGAAGAGCAGCGTCGCATTGGCAAAGCGCGCCGTGGTCCGCGTGCCGAAGATCAGGTTTTCGACCACGGTCGCGTTGCGGTTGTACCGATCGAGCCTGAACGGCTCGATCAGCCCGCCCCGCTTGTCGCGCTTGAGCTCGGCGGCGACCACGCGTCGCGCGGTGATGATGCGCTCCGTCGCCTGCGCGCTGACCGGAGGCATCACCTTGCCGCCGAGGCCCAGCTCGTAGACGTCCCGCGTGCAGCCGAGCACATCGAGCAATTCGTGGATGCGCAGGACGAGCCCCGCGCCGTCCTGGACGCCGATCCCTTCGTAATCGGTCCAGTCGGCCTCGAAGGGGAAGGGCGAATTCCCGGAGCGCAGCGCCTCGAAGAAGCGCCGCTGATCGCTCGCCGACAACTTGCCCGCGCGCTTCAGATCGGGCCGGCGCCGCCGCAGTGGCAGCAGGATGTTGTCGCGCATCGTGCCGGCGATGATTTCGGCCTCGTCGCCCGCATAGCCGACGATATGGCTCGCCCGCTCCACGGACATGCCCGACAGCGCCTCGCCATCAATCAGGACGCGGCCCGTATAGTTCGTCGCCTGCCGGCCGAGGATGCGCCCGAGCACCTCCTGGCCGCCGCCGGGCGGCCCGATCAGCGCCGCGACGCCGGGACGCGCGAGGCTGAGCGAGAGCGGCGCCAGCAGGGGCTGGCTGCGATTGTCGAGCATCTGCACGGCTTCGATCCGGATCTCCCCCCGCGAAGGCAGCGGCGCACAGCCGTTCTCCTCGTCGAGAACCAGCGTGTCCCCGCCGTTGAATTGCGAGATGACCTGATCGTATTTGATCGTCACGTCGTTGCGCTGCTGGTCCCAGTCGATCAGCTCCTTGATCGGCGGCGGCAGGTCGCGATAGGCGGCGATGACCGCCACGAGCTGGCCGATGTCGAGCCGGCCCTGCAGGGCGAAATAACCGCCGATGGCGTAGAAGAAGAACGGCGTGATCTGGGCCAGCAGGTTGTTGAGGAATTTGACCGCGAACTTCCGCTTGTAGAGCGCGTAGCGGATGTCGAAGAGGCGCCCCAGCCGGCCGGCGATGTCGGACTGGAGATAGGCCGTGGCGCCATGTCCCTGGATCATCGGCCCGGCATCGACGATCTCGCCGATGCGCCCGGCCAGTTGGCGCGAGGCGATCTGCCGCTCGCGGCCGAGCCTGAGCTGCTCGCGCCGCAGGATCGGGATGATGATCGCCTGAGCCAGCACGATCAGCAGCGCGATCGAGCCCAGCCAGAAATTCTGCGCCATGATGAAGACGAGCGCCGTCAGCGCCTGGCTGAGCAGGAAGACGGGCTGGATGAAGGCATCGCCGACGAAGCCGCCGACAGGCTCGACCTCGTCCTTGATCATGCTGGCGACCTCGGCCGGCTTGACCGACCGGATCTCCTCCGGCCGGAAGCGCATAAGCTGGCTGAAGAGGTCGTAGCGCATGCGCCTCAGCATCCGCTCGCCGAGGATGCCCTTGCGCACGTTGATCACGTATTTGAACGCACCATTGATGAGAACGAGCACCAGGAAATAGCTCGACAGCCCCATCAGCAGCCCGAGCTGCCCGACCTGGAACCCCTCCGACAGTTGATGGCTGCCCCCGCCGAGCCAGGACGGTAGCGAGATCGTGAAATCCATCAGCGTGGTCGTAGCCCGCCCGTCCCTGAAGGCGTTGCCCTGGATGGCGTCGTTGACGATCCGCTTTGGCACGTCGAAGGACGCCCAGTTGAACGGAATCGAGGCAAGAATGATCAGCAGGACGACGATCTGCTCCGCCCGGCTCTTCTGCCAGATATAACGGAAGAGATTGGGCTCCAAAGGCCACCCCGCAACGAAGCGCCGGCAGGCGCTGCCTCATGGGGCCTGGGCGGCCCCGAAACGAGCATATGTGGTGAGGTTGCCGCCCGTTGCAATGCGGGCCATCGCCCGACCGTGGCTGGCGTCGTCCGGCTGTCATCCGGGCCCGGCAGCTTCCCGCCCCCGAGTCGCCCGGCGAAATTCCGTTGGCAAGACGGAACTTTCGACGTCTAGTGACGTCAGAACAATGCGGACGGTTCATAAGGGGCGGCGTCAGTACAGGCTCATGGACATTCTGCGCATCAGTGATCTGCGTATCGGGTTCACCGTTCACGGACTTGCCCGCGAGGTGGTGAAGGGCGTGAGCCTGCGCGTCCCGGCCGGGAAGACGGTGGCGCTCGTCGGCGAGTCCGGCTCCGGCAAATCGGTGATCTCCCAGGCGATCATGGGGCTGCTGCCGCGCGCCGGCGCCGTCACCGGCGGCGATATCCTGTTCCGGGACCCGCTCTCGCCGCGCACCGTCGTCGACATCGCCGCCCTGCCCCCGGAAGGGGAAGGCATCCGGGAGCTGCGCGGCGGGCGCATCGGCATGATCTTCCAGGAGCCGATGTCCTCGCTCTCGCCGGTGCACACCATCGGCAACCAGATCGAGGAAGCCCTTCTCCTGCACCGACCGATCGCGAAAGCCGAGGCGCGCGGTCAGGTCGAAGCCATGCTGAAGCGCGTCGGCTTCAAGAATCCGCAGCGCGCCTTCGATATGTATGCCTTCGAGCTCTCCGGCGGCCTGCGCCAGCGCGCCATGCTCGCCATGGCGCTGATCTGCCAGCCGGCGCTGCTGATCGCCGACGAGCCCACAACGGCGCTCGACGTGACCATCCAGGCCCAGGTGCTCGACCTGATGCGCGAGCTGCAGGCCGAGATGGGCATGGCGATCCTGCTCATCACCCATGATCTCGGCGTCGTCGCCAACATGGCCGACGAGGTGGTGGTGATCTTCCACGGGGAGATCATGGAACGCGGCCCGGTCGAGGACATCTTCCGCCGCCCGCGCCATCCCTATCTGAAAGCACTGCTCAACGCCTCGCCGCATTTCGACATGCAGGAGGGCGAACGCCTCGTCGCGCTGCGCGAGGCGCGCCCGCGGCCCGCGGCGGCCGCTCCCGCCCCGAAGCCAGCTGCGGACGCCCCTCCCCTGCTCAGCGTCCGCAACATCCGCAAGACCTATGTCACCGGCTCGCGCAGCTTCTTCGGTAAGGGCACGCTGACGACGATCAAAGCGGTCGATGACGTCAGCTTCGACATCCGGCGCGGAGAATGCCTCGGCCTGGTCGGCGAGAGCGGTTGCGGCAAGACGACTGTCAGCAAGATCATCATGCGCGCCGTCACCGCCAATTCAGGCGAGGTGATCTTCGACGACGGGCGGCAGCGCGTCGACGTACTTGGGCTCGAAGGCGAGGCGCTGCGCGCCTTCCGCCCGCGCATCCAGATGATCTTCCAGGATCCGGTCTCCTCGCTCTCGCCGCGCATGACCGTGATGAACATCCTGCGCGAACCGCTGGCCATCCACGACCGCGGCGAGACCGCTGAGCAGACCGATCGCGTCAAGGCGCTGATGCAGGATGTCGGGCTCGATACCCGCTTCCTGAACCGCTACCCCCATTCCTTCTCCGGCGGACAGCGCCAGCGCATCGGCATCGCCCGCGCGCTCGCGCTCGACCCCGAGCTCATCATCTGCGACGAGCCGGTCTCGGCGCTGGACGTTTCCGTGCAGGCGCAGATTCTCAACCTGCTCAAGGATCTGCAGGCCGAGCGGGGCCTGACCTTCCTCTTCATCTCGCACAATCTCGCCGTGGTGAACTACATGGCCGACCGGATCGCGGTGATGGCCAATGGCCGCATCGTCGAGATGGCGCCCCGCCACACGCTCTTCACCCGGCCGGCGCACCCCTACACCAAGGCGTTGCTGCGCTCGGTGCCCTTCGCCGATCTCGATCGCAAGCTCGACTTCAAGCTCGCTGCGCCCGGTGGCGCCTCGGACGACAGCCATTGGGGTGAGGCCTTCAGGGGCCAGGACGCCGCCGCGCTGACCCACCTGCCCCTGGGCGACGGTCACTATGTGCTGGCGCGGCCTAATGCCGATGTCCGGGAGCTGGTGCCATGACACGCTCTTCACGCCCGACGCGCCGCACGGCGCTGCTGCTGGGGACGGCCGCGCTCGCCGGAGCCACCCTGCCGCGCAGGGCGGTGGCGGACGCCAAGCCCGCTGCCGCGATCGACAGCCCGTTCTTCAAGGACAGCGTCGGCTCGGGCGCGCTGCCCCCTGTTGCGGACAGGCTGCCCGCCGCCCCGCGCATCATCGAGCTCGCCAAGCTCGATCGCCTGCCCGGCCGCCATGGCGGCAACATTCGCATGCTGATGGGCGACCAGCGCGACGTCCGCATGATGACGCTCTACGGCTATACCCGGCTGATGGTCTATGACGACCAGCTCGAGCTGGTGCCGGATCTGCTCGAGAGCGTCGAGGTCCTGGAGGACCGGGTCTTCATCCTGCGGCTGCGCCCTGGCCATCGCTGGTCGGACGGCTCTCCCTTCACTACCGAGGATTTCCGCTACTGGTGGGAGGACATAGCCAACAACAAGCGGCTTTCGCCCGGCGGGCCTCCGCAGGCGATGATCGCGGGCGGCAACCTGCCCTTCTTCCAGGTGATCAGCGAAACCGAGGTCCGGTACAGCTGGGAAACGCCGAATCCGGTCTTCCTGCCGGCGCTGGCGGGCGCCCAACCAACCTACATCTACATGCCCTCGGGCTACCTCAAGCAGTTCCACGAGCGGCACGCGCCCAAGCACGAGCTGGAAAAGCGCGTGAGGGAGAACCGCGTGCGCGACTGGGGCGCGCTGCATGAGCGGCTCTCGCGCATGTATCGTCCGGAGAACCCGAGCCTGCCGACGCTCGACCCCTGGCGCAACACGACGCCGCTACCGGCCGAACAGTTCGTCTTCGAGCGCAATCCCTATTTCCACAGGGTCGATGAGAACGGCCGGCAACTTCCCTATACCGACCAGGTCACGCTGACGATCGGCACCAGCCAGCTCATCCCCGCCAAGACGGCCGCCGGCGAATCCGATCTCCAGTCCCGCTATCTGCGCTTCGACAACTACACCTTCCTGAAGGAAGCCGCGAAGCGGATGAACTTCGACGTCAAGCTCTGGAAGCGGGCGGAAGGCGCCTATTTCGCGCTCATGCCCAACCTGAACGCGATCGATCCCGTCTGGCGGGACCTGAACCGGGACGTGCGCTACCGCCGCGCAATCTCGGTCGCGATCAACCGCGCCGACGTGAACAAGGTCATCTTCTTCGGGCTGGCTCGGGAGAGCGGCAACACCGCTCTGCCCGAAAGCCCGCTTTACGACGAACGCCTGGCCAGGCTCTGGACCGAGCACGACCCGGCGCAGGCGAACCGTTTGCTCGACGAAATAGGGCTGACGAAGCGCGACGAGGATGGCGTGCGCCTCCTCTCCGACGGGCGTCGCCTGGAGTTCACCATCGAAACGGCGGGCGAGAACACGGAGGAAACCGATATCCTCGATCTGCTCAAGCAGAACTTCCTCGATGTCGGCATCAAGATCTATCCGCGCTCGACCCAGCGTGACGTCTTCCGCCGCCGCATCCTCGCCGGCCAGACGGTGATGTCGGTCTGGGCCGGCATGGACAACGCGCTGGTCACGGCGGACATGGAGCCCGACGCGCTGGCCCCCACCTCGAGCTCGCAGTTCCAATGGCCGCGCTGGGGCCAGTTCTTCGAGAGCAACGGGCGCGAGGGCGAAAGGCCAGCCCTGCACGAGGCCAACAAGCTCATCCAACTCTATGAGGAGTGGCGTGTCAGCGCCTCCCGCGCACAGCGCCGGAGGATCTGGCAGGAGATGCTGACGATCAACGCCGAGGAGGTCTTCACCATCGGCGTCATCAACAGCACGCTGCAGCCGATCGTCGTCTCGCATGATCTGCGCAACATGCCCGACCGAGGGCTCTACAGCTTCGAGCCCGGCGCCTTCATCGGCCGCTATATGCCGGACACGTTCTGGTTCGACCGGAACGGCATCGAAAAGAGCTGAATCGTGCTCCTCCGCTACATCCTAAAACGCATCCTGATCATGATCCCGACGCTGGTGGTCACCAGCGCGCTGATCTTCACCGTGATCAACCTGCCCGAGGGCGACTACTTCGAGACGCTCGCCGCGGAAATGCAGGCGCAGGGCGAAAAGGCGGACATGAGCCGCATCGAATTCCTGAAGAAGGAATACGGCTTCGACAGGCCCCCGGTCGAACGATACTTCTGGTGGGTCACCGGCCTTCTGCAAGGCGATATGGGCTATTCCTTCGAGTACCAGCGGCCAGTCAGGGAGATCGTCGGGGACCGCCTACTGCTGACGATGATCGTCTCCTTCGCCACCATCGTCTTCACATGGATCGTGGCCTTCCCGATCGGCATCTATTCCGCCACGCACCAGTATAGCTGGGGCGATTACGGGCTGACCTTCCTCGGGCTGATCGGCCTCGCCGTGCCGCACTTCCTGCTGGCGCTCGTCTTCATGTACCTCGCCAATCTCTGGTTCGGCATCTCGATAGGCGGCCTCGTCGACCCGCAATATCTCAACCAGCCGATGAGCTGGGCTAAGTTCAGGTCATTGCTGGAGCACCTCTGGATTCCCGTCATCATCATCGGCGCCGGCGGCACAGCCGGGATGATTCGCGCGTTGCGCGCCAATCTGCTCGACGAGTTGCAGAAGCAATATTACGTCACCGCCCGCGCCAAGGGGCTGCCGCCCGGCAAGGCGCTGCGGAAATATCCGCTGCGGATGTCGCTGAACTTCTTCATCTCGGACATCGGCGACATCCTGCCCTCGATCGTCTCGGGTGCTGAAATCGTCGCGATCGTCCTTTCGCTGCAGACGACGGGGCCGCTGCTGATCCGGGCGCTGCAGAGCCAGGACATGTATCTCGCCGGTTCCTTCCTGATGTTCCTGTCGTTCCTGACCGTGATCGGTGTGCTGATCTCGGACATCGCGCTCGCGCTGCTGGATCCGCGCATCCGCCTGCAGGGAGCCGCGACGAAGTGAGCGCCGAGACCCTCAAGCATCTCCCGCCGGACGGCACGCCCATGCCCCATGCGGCATCAGACGCGCCCTTCGAGCCCTATGCCACCGAGGAGATGACGCCGGAGCAGGAGCGCGTCTATCTCGCCTCGCAATGGCAGCTGATGTGGTGGAAGTTCCGCAAGCACAAGCTCGCGCTCATTTCCGCCGTCGTCATCATCATGATCTACGCGATGGCGGCCTTCGCCGAATTCCTCGCGCCCTATCACTACACGACGCGCAACACCGACTTCATCCGCGCCCCGGGCCAGAGCGTCCACCTGTTCCATGAAGGCAGCTTCATCGGGCCCTTCGTCTATCCCTACACGATGCGGCTCAACATGGAGAACCTGAAGCGCGAATATGAGGTCGACCGCACGCGCCCGCAGCCGCTGCGCTTCTTCTGCCAGGGCGACCGCTACGAATTCTGGGGCTTCATTCCCGGCGACCGCCATCTCGTCTGCCCGCCGAAGGACGGCACCTTCTTCTTCCTCGGCTCGGACCGGCTCGGCCGGGACATGCTCTCACGCATCCTCTACGGCGCGCGCATCTCCCTCTCGATCGGCCTGCTCGGCGTCGGGATTTCCTTCATCCTCGGCGTCATCATCGGCGGCATTGCGGGCTATTACGGCGGCAAGGTCGATCTGGTGATCCAACGCATCATCGAGATCGTGCAGTCCCTGCCGCACATCCCGCTCTGGCTGGCGCTGGCCTCGATCATGCCGGCCTCGTGGAGCCCTCTGCTGGTCTATTTCGGCATCACCATCATCCTCGGCCTGATGGACTGGACGGGGCTGGCTCGCTCCGTCCGCTCCAAGCTGCTCTCGCTACGCGAGGAGGATTATGTCGTCGCCGCCCAGTTGATGGGCGCGAAGCCCGCCCGCATCATCGGACTGCATCTGGTCCCGGGCTTCATGAGCCATCTCATCGCCTCGGCCACCATCACCATCCCCAAGACCATCCTCGGGGAGACGGCGCTCTCCTTCCTGGGCCTCGGCCTGCGCCCCCCGATCACGAGCTGGGGCGTGATGCTGAACGAAGCGCAGAACATCAACGTGGTGGCGCTCTACCCCTGGTTGCTCTATCCGGTCGTGCCCGTGATCGTGATCATCCTCGCCTTCAACTTCCTTGGCGACGGCCTGCGCGACGCGGCCGATCCCTATCGTTGATGTCTCGCCCGCATTCCCTTGCACATCGCTTTCCACACCCCCCTCAATCTCTTCGATGACGGCGGCGTCTCCGGCGACCGGCGCATGGCGCGCCAGCTCGCCACGGCGCTGGAGTCGCTCGGCCACAGTGTCGAGCCGGTGCAGGCCGGGCGGGGCTATCTGCGCAGCGCCGATCCCGAGACCCTCTCCCACCATCAGCAGGAGGCCGCCCGGCTGAGCGACGCGCTGCTTGCCGCCTATCGCGTGGGCCAGCGGCAGCGACCGGACCTCTGGTTCACCTATCACCACTATTATCGCGCGCCGGACCTGCTCGGCCCAGGCATGGCGGCGGCTCTCGGCATCCCTTATGTCACCGCGGAGGCCAGCGACGCCGGGAAGCGCGCCGCCGGCGAATGGGCCGCCCATACGGCGATCGTCCGAGACGGGCTCGCAGCCGGCGACGTCCATTTCTACTTCACGGACCGCGACCGCGTGGGCCTCGAGCCCTGGCGCAATGCAGGCACCGCACTCCTGCAGCTGCCCCCCTTCGTCACGTTCGACGCGCCCCCGCCGCCGCGCCTCGGGCGTGCCGGCCCGCCGCACCTCATCACCATCGCAATGATGCGCGAGGGCGCCAAGCTGAAGAGCTACCTGGCGCTCGCCCGCAGTCTCGCCCGCATCCGCCACGAGGATTGGCGTCTCACCATCATCGGGGACGGCAGCCAGCGCGGAGAGGTCGAGGCAGCCTTCGCCTCGCTCCCGCCGGAACGGATTGACTGGCTGGGCCAGGTGGAACGCGAGCAGGCGCTGGAGCAGCTCGCCTACCACGATGTCTTCGTCTGGCCGGGCGTGCGCGAGGCCTATGGAATGGTCTATCTCGAAGCGCAGGCGGTGGGGCTGCCGGTCGTCGCCTTCGACAGCGGCGGCATCTCCGCGATCGTCAGGAATGGCGAGACCGCGCTCCTCTCTCCCGATAACGACGAGGCGGCCTTTGTCGAGGCTCTTGCCACCCTGTTGCGGGACCCTCCCCGGCGCGAGCGGATGGGCGAGGCAGCGCGCCGCTTCGTCCTGAATGAGCGCTCGACGGCCAGCGCCGCGGCGCGTCTGGCCGAAGGGCTCGCCATCGCCTGCCGTCATCGCTCCGACAAGCTGAAGGCCGCGGACGGGCGGGTTGCATCGTGACCAATGACCTCTGGCACGCACTGCACCACGAACTCGACCGCTGGAGCGAGAACGGCAGGCAAGTCCGGCTCTGGCTGCGCGACGACGACGCCATCGCCCCGAGCGCGGCGCTCGGCCGCCTCTCGGACATCGCGGAACGCTTCGACGCGCCCGTCCTCCTCGCCGTCATCCCGATGCTGGCCAAGCCTGCCCTCGAACCGGCCTTGCGTAGCATGCCGCTGCTGCGGCCCTGCCAGCACGGCAACTGGCATCGCAATCATGCCCCGGCCGACGCCAAGAAATCGGAATTCGGCCCCGACCGCGAAGCGTCGATCGTCGATGCCGAGATCGCGCTCGGTCGCCGCCAGCTCGCGGACCGGCTCGGCCCTGCGGTCCTGCCCATCTTCGTTCCTCCCTGGAACCGGATCGATCCTGGCCATGCCGCGCGCCTGCCGGAGATCGGCTTTGCCGGGCTGTCCTGCTTCCGCGATTTCCGCTTGAAGTCCGAAGGCGGCCCCCGCCTCCTCAACACCCAGATCGACGTAATGGATTGGCATGGCGGACGCATCGGCCGCAGCCCGGACGCGCTTGTGGCTGAGATCATCGCCTGGCTCGTCGCAGAACGCGACAAAGAAGGGACGCGCGACGCAGATCTCGGCCTGCTGTTGCACCATCGCGACCATGACGAGACCGTCTGGTCCTTCCTGGCCGCTTTCCTCGGTGCCGCTTCCGCCCACCCGGCCCTAAGTACAATTGATCCGAGCGCACTGCTGACCGACGCTCCTGTCGCAGCGTAAGCGCTGCGAGCGGGACATGCCGATGGGCTTGGATCGCACCGCACGCCGGGCTATACATCGGCAGCGCTGGTGCGTAAGGCGTTCGTCCTCGCCGCGAGGTCGTTTGGCGTTTGTGGAGGACGGCGTCCGATGATAGCCAACGTCGTCGATCTGATCGGTGCCGAACGCGCGCCGCGCAGCCCTCATGCGCCCCGTGTCCTGATTTACAGCCATGACACCTTCGGCCTCGGCCATATCCGCCGCTGCCGCGCCATCGCCAATGCGCTGATCGCCAGCTTCCCCCATATCTCGATCATCATCGTCTCCGGCTCGTCGGTGATCTCGAGCTTTCAGTTCGGCGACGGCATCGATTACGTCCGCATTCCCGGCATCGAGAAGCAGGGTGACGGCCGTTATGAGCCGCACCATCTCAATCTCGATCTCGGCGACACGCTGCGCCTGCGCACCGATCTCATCAAGCAGACCGTGCTCTCCTTCGACCCCGATGTGGTGATCGTCGACAAGGAGCCGGCCGGCCTGCGCGGCGAGCTCAAACCCTCGCTCGACATCCTGCGTCGGCGCGGCGCCCGCATCGTGCTCGGTCTGCGCGACGTGCTCGACGAGCCCGCCGTGCTGCTGGAGGAGTGGCGCCATAACGGCGCCCTCGATGCGCTCGACGCCTATTACGACGATATTTTCGTCTACGGGCTGGAGGACATTTACCAGCCGCTCATCGGCCTGCCCGAGCAGCAGCGCTTCGCCGACAAGACCCGCTATGTCGGCTATCTCAAGCGCGCGGTGCCGAGCCCGATCCCGCCCAACCGCTATCCACGCATCGCCAAGCAGCCCTTCGTCCTGGTCACGCCTGGCGGCGGGGGCGACGGAGCCGGCGTGATCGACTGGGTGATCTCGGCCTATGAGGCGGACCCGACGATCGAGCTGCCGGCGCTCATCGTCTTCGGCCCGTTCATGTCGCGCGAGAAGCGCAAGGAGTTCGCGGAGCGCATCGCGCGCAATCCGAAGCTCGAGGGCCTCGGCTTCGATCCGCGCCTCGAACTGCTGATGAACCGCGCCCACTGCGTCGTCGCCATGGGCGGCTACAACACCTTCTGCGAGATCCTCTCCTTCGACAAGCCGGCCCTGATCGTGCCGCGCGTCCGGCCCCGTCTCGAACAGGCGATCCGCGCCCGGCGCGCCGAGGAGCTCGGCCTCATCGGCATGCTCTGCGATCCGTCTCAGACCGGTGAAGGCGAACGCGATCCCCTTGCCATGGCCGCGGCCCTGCACGCCCTGCCGAAGCGCCCGCCGCCGTCCCAGGCCTTCGTCCCAGATCTGCTGGACGGCCTGCCCCAGATCAGCCGGGCGCTCGCCGACGATCTATCGACGCCTGTGCGCGGCCGCGCACAGGCTCAGGCGGCCGCGACGAGCTGACACGGGGAGCGGAGCCATGGCGGCGCTGGTCAAGCCCCTGCCCTCGTTCTACAGGCTGAGTTCATGACCTTGTCCAACTCGCTCGTCTCCGTCGCGGTCGGCGCCGTCGCCGTCGTCCTGTTGCTCGGCCTGATCAACATGCTGCGCGGGGGCAGCGCCAACACCTCGCAGAAGCTGATGCGGCTGCGAGTCGTGCTGCAGTTCCTCGCCATCATCTGCATCGTCATCGTGCTCTGGTGGCGCAACGGCTGACGCACGGACCGAAGGCGACGACGGCCCCGCGGCGGGCGGTCATCGGCGAACTGTCCCCGCTATCCCATGAAACCGGTACGGCGGCGGCTGCGACATCGAATGCCTCTTGCGCAATCAACCGGATCGCGAGATTAAGGGCTCGTTAATCAAATCCGGGGCCGGCCAGCGCCGTCGAATTCCGACCATGCCTGCGTGCATTTGACTGCCTTGCCCCCACTGGAAAACCACCGAAGGCCTATGGTTCGCGTCGCGTTGCTGCTCCTTGCCTGTTGCCTGGCCGCTCCCGCCGCTTCTGCCCAGACGCGGTCGCTTTCCGGCCTGCCTCTTCCCGGCAATGCCTCCAGCTACGCCCCGGCTAACGAGCCGCCCGCTCCGGCCTGGGAGGCCCGCATCGGCGCCGGTCTCGCCAATCCCGGCGGCCGCGAAAGCGGGCTTGCGAATTTCGGCGCGGAGATCGTCTCTCCCCGTTTGATCGAGCCGACGGACCGCATCGCCGCCGCCTTCATCCCGCGCTTCAACCTGGGCAGCAGCCTGAACCTCAACGGCACGCGCTACGCCTATGCGGGCGCGACCTGGACCTTCGACATCACCCGCGACGTCTTCGTCGAGGCCAGCCTCGCGGCGGCCCTGAACGACGGCAAGACCGGCTTCGTCGTCCCGCAGAACCGCCTTGAACTCGGCTGCAACACCGGCACTCGCCAAGCCGCGGCCGTCGGCGTCCGGCTCACCGACCGCTGGAGCCTCGTCACGACGCTGGAGCACTTCAGCTCCGCCGGCTGCGGCAACGGAACCGCCAACGCCAGCCGCGGCCCCGCCAATGTCGGCGCCAAGCTCGGCTATACGTTCTAGCCCTCCCGCGGCGCGTCTTCCTGCTTCCGTCCGCACCGGGCCGCGCTATAAGCGTGGGATGGTCAAGCTCAATCGCATCTACACGCGCACCGGTGACGCCGGCACCACCGCGCTGACCTCCGGCCCACGCCGGTCCAAGCACGATCTTCGGGTCGCCACCTATGGCACGGTCGACGAGACCAATGCCTGCGTCGGACTGGCACGCCTGCATGCGGCGAACGAAGACGCCGATGTCGAAGCCATGCTGGGCCGGATCAGCAACGACCTCTTCGATCTCGGCGCCGACCTCTCGACGCCGGAGACCGGCGAGCCGCCGGCTTTCGAGCCGCTACGCATCGTCCAGGCGCAGGTCGACCGTCTCGAGGCCGAGATCGACCGGATGAACGAAAGCCTGAGCCCCCTGCGCTCCTTCGTGCTGCCCGGCGGCACGCCGGCGGCCACCCATCTGCATCTGGCCCGCACCGTCAGCCGACGGGCCGAGCGGCTGATGACCGAGCTCGCTGCGACGGAAGGCGAAACGGTCGGCGCCGCCGCGCTCAAATACATCAACCGCCTCTCGGACCTGCTCTTCGTCGCCTCCCGCTACCTCAACGCGAAGGCAAGCGGCGACGTGCTCTGGGTACCGGGCGGCAATCGCTGAGGCGCGCGCTGTGTTCGTCCCCCTGCATGACGGCGTGCCGCTTCGCTTCATGCGGACCCCTTATGTCACCTACGGGCTGATGGCCGTCAGCATCGCGGCCTATGCCGCCCTTTGGTTCCTGCCGCGCGAGGAGGGCCAGCTGGCCGTCATGGCCGGCTTCGGCATGATCCCGTCCGTGCTGTTCGGCACGGCGCAATTGCCCGAGGGGCTCGCCCACTTCCCCGCCTGGCTGACCCTTTTCAGCAACATCCTGCTGCACGCCAATATCGCGCATCTGCTCGGCAACATGCTGTTCCTCTGGGTCTTCGGCGACAATGTCGAGGATGCGATGGGCCACGCCCGCTTCTTCCTCTTCTTCTTCCTCTGCGGCCTCGGCGGCTCGGTCATCCACGCCGGAATGTATCCGGACTCCGAGCAGCCGCTGATCGGCGCCTCGGGCGCGATTTCCGGGGTCATCGCCTCCTATCTGATGCTCTATCCGCAGGTGCGGATCTGGGGCGTGGCCTTCAACTGGATTCCCATTCATATCCCCGCGCTCTATGCGCTCGGCGGCTGGATCCTGCTGCAGGCCGCCTCGGCCCTGTTCCAGACGGACGGGAATGTCGGTTGGTGGGCTCATCTGGGCGGGCTTGCGACAGGCGCGGCGCTGACGCCGCTCTTCATCCACCGCAATGTTCCCCTCTTCGGGCGCAAGCCTGCCAGCGGCTGAAGCCGGACCGTGCGCTTTTGCCTCTCCGTCCTGCCTTCTGACGCGTTGACAAGCGCAAACGGGCGTCGTTACGGTCCCGTCGCATTCCAGCCGAAGGCCGCGATGCCGCCATCCTGCCGTCTGAGACGGCGCGGCGCGAGGCGCATCTCTTCTGAACGGTGATCTGACGATGAAGATCTTGGTGCCCGTAAAGCGGGTGGTCGATTACAATGTGAAGATCCGCGTGAAGGCGGATGGGTCTGGCGTCGAACTCGCCAATGTGAAGATGTCGATGAACCCCTTCGACGAGATCGCCGTCGAAGAGGCGCTGCGTCTCAAGGAAGCGGGCAAGGCGACCGAGGTGATCGTCGTTTCGATCGGCCCGGCGCAGGCTGCCGAAACGATCCGCACGGGTCTTGCGATGGGCGCCGACCGCGGCATCCTCGTCAAGGTCGACGGCACGGTCGAGCCGCTGGCGGTCGCCAAGCTCCTCACGAAGGTCGTCGAGCAGGAAGGCCCCGGCCTCGTCATCCTCGGCAAGCAGGCGATCGACGATGATTGCAACCAGACCGGCCAGATGCTCGCCGCCCTGCTGGGATGGGGCCAGGGCACGTTCGCCTCGAAGGTCGAACTCGGCGCGGACAGCGTCGATGTCACCCGCGAGGTCGATGGCGGCCTGCAGACGGTTTCCCTGAAGCTGCCGGCGATCGTCACCACGGATCTGCGCCTGAACGAGCCGCGCTACGCCTCGCTGCCCAACATCATGAAGGCGAAGAAGAAGCCGCTCGACGAGACCACAGCCGAAACGCTCGGCGTCGATGTTTCGCCGCGCCTGAAGGTGCTGAAGACGACCGAGCCGGCAGGCCGCTCCGCCGGCATCAAGGTGGCGAGCGCCGCCGAACTCGTCTCCAAGCTCAAGACTGCCGGGGTGATCTGATGACCACGCTCCTGATCGCCGAACACGACAACGCTTCCGTCAAGGACGCCACCGCCAAGGCGCTGACCGCAGCCCAGGCGCTGGGCGCTCCCGTCCACATCCTCGTCGCCGGCCAGGGCGCCAAGGCTGCCGCCGATGCGGCGGCCAAGCTCGGCGGCGTCGAGAAGGTGCTGCTGGCGGACGACGCGGCCTACGGCCATGCGCTGGCCGAGCCGCTCGCGGCCCTCATCGTCAAGCTCGCCGCCGGCTATGACGCCGTCGTCGCTCCCTCGACCACGACGGGCAAGAACGTGCTGCCGCGCGTCGCCGCCCTGCTCGACGTGATGCAGATCTCCGACGTCACCAAGGTCGTCTCGCCTGATACCTTCGAGCGCCCGGTCTATGCCGGCAACGCCATCCAGACCGTGCAGTCCGGTGAGGCCAAGAAGCTTCTGACCATCCGTACCGCCTCCTTCCCGGCTGCCGCCGAGGGCGGCTCGGCCCCGGTCGAGAGCGTCAGTGCCGCCGAGAACCCCGGCAACTCCTCCTTCAAGGGCGAGGAAGTCGCGAAGTCGGATCGCCCCGAGCTCGCCTCGGCCAAGATCATCATCTCGGGCGGCCGCGCGCTGGCTTCCGCCGAGAACTTCACCAAGGTGATCGAGCCCGTCGCGGACAAGCTCGGCGCCGCCATGGGCGCCTCGCGCGCCGCGGTCGATGCTGGCTACGCTCCGAACGACTGGCAGGTCGGCCAGACCGGCAAGGTCGTGGCGCCGGAGCTCTACATTGCGGTCGGTATCTCCGGCGCGATCCAGCATCTCGCCGGCATGAAGGACTCGAAGGTCATCGTCGCCATCAACAAGGACGAGGAGGCCCCGATCTTCCAGGTGGCCGATTACGGCCTCGTCGGAGACCTCTTCACCCTTCTGCCGGAACTCGAGCAAGAGCTCGCGAAAGCCGGTAAGTAAGCGACGAACCGCCTTTCGGGCCGCCTCAGGGCGGCCCGGTCCGCTCCTGCGGGAGCACGACAGATTATCCGGGATCAGACCATGTCGGACCATGCGATCAAGACGATCGGCATCATCGGTGCAGGCCAGATGGGCAACGGCATCGCCCATGTCGCGGCGATTGCGGGCTTCGACATCAGGCTGCACGACGTCGCCGAGGACCGGATCAAGGCGGCGCTGGCCACCATCGACGGCAATATGGCCCGGCAGGTCACGAAGGGCGCGCTCGCCGATGAGGAGCGCCGCGCCGCCATCGGCCGGATCGAGCCCGCTGTCCAACTCGCCGATCTCGGCAATTGCGACCTCGTGATCGAGGCTGCGACCGAGAACGAGGAGGTCAAGCGCAAGATCTTCACCGCCGTCTGCCCGCATCTCAGGTCCGATGCGATCCTGGCCTCCAACACCTCCTCGATCTCGATCACCCGGCTCGCCGCCGCGACGGACCGGCCCGAGCACTTCATCGGCATCCACTTTATGAACCCGGTGCCGCTGATGCAGCTCGTCGAGCTGATTCGCGGCATCGCGACCGACGACGGCACCTTCGAGCGCGCCAAGGACCTCGTCGGCAAGCTGCACAAGACCGTCTCGGTCTCCGAAGATTTCCCGGCCTTCATCGTCAACCGCATCCTGCTGCCGATGATCAACGAAGCCGTCTACACGCTCTATGAGGGCGTCGGCTCGGTCGACGCGATCGATACGGCCATGCGGCTCGGCGCGAATCATCCGATGGGCCCGCTCCAGCTCGCGGACTTCATCGGCCTCGATACCTGCCTCTCGGTGATGCAGGTGCTCCATGACGGGTTGGCCGATTCGAAGTACCGCCCCTGCCCGCTGCTGGTGAAATATGTCGAGGCCGGCTGGCTCGGGCGCAAGACCAAGCGCGGTTTCTACGATTACCGCGGCGAGAAGCCGGTCCCGACGCGCTAACGTTTTCGCGACCCTTTCGGGCCTGAGCAAGCGTAAATCCGGGCCCTCGAGGGCCGGAAGCGCTGACTTCCAGCATGTTGCTGCATCATCCGGCCCTCGCGGCGAGCCGCCGGACGATTGCTTACATCGTCCCGCTCTTCACATTCCTGTCGTCTCGCGCTTACATTCATCGTCCAGCGGGATTCGTCCCGCTCGATGAAGCGGAGGTGCGACGAGTTTGACGGCGCATGTGATGCATCCGATGGCGTCGCCGGATGGCTGTCCGGCCCTCGTCCTGAACGCCGATTTCCGGCCGCTCAGCTACTACCCCTTGTCTCTCTGGAGCTGGCAGGATGCGATCAAGGCGGTCTTCATGGACCGCGTGAACATCGTCTCGGAATACGACACCGTCGTCCGCAGCCCCAGCTTCGACATGCGGCTGCCCTCGGTCGTCTCGCTGAAGACCTATATCAAGCCCTCGCGGACGCCGGCCTTCACCCGCTTCAACGTTTTCCTGCGCGACCGATTTGCCTGCCAGTATTGCGGCGAGCGCGAGGAGCTGACCTTCGACCACGTGATCCCGCGTTCCAAGGGCGGCCTGACCACCTGGGAGAACGTCGTCGCGGCCTGCTCGCCCTGCAACCTGCGCAAGGGTGACAAGATGCCGGCCTCGGTCGAGATGTTCCCAGCGCAGAAGCCCTACGCGCCGACGGTCAACGACCTGCACCGCAACGGCAAACTCTTCCCGCCGAACTATCTCCACGAGAGCTGGCTCGACTATCTCTACTGGGATTCGGAACTGGAGCCGTAAGCCTTTCTGCCCCGAGGCGTCGCTTCGGCCCCCTGCTTACGCTACGTGAGCCCTGTCACAGTCACCCTCGCAGAACCGCGTATTCATGGCGCTCAGTTGAGCCGCGGAGCGCGTCCATGCCCCTCACTGTCGATCAGAGAATCGCGCAATTTCACCGCAGCACCATTCAGCAGATGCGCAGAGTGGGGCTGTCGGCCTATGTCCTCAAAGAAGATGGAAGCGTGATACGCTTCAAGAGTGACGGAAAAAGAGAACTCATCGTCTCCGCATCAGCGATTGCAGCGAGCGTGAAACCGGCATCGGACGCAATGCTGAAAGCTGGAGACTGACGTTAAGCGACGCCAGATCATCGAAGCGTGATCGTGCGCTGAAATCAGCGGCGCGCGCTACGAATGGCTTCCGGCGTTGGAAGGCGACATCCGGAACAGGCCATAGGCGGCAAGCAGGAACAGCCCTCCGGAAACCACCGCATTCCATCCGGCAAGCGACAGGCCAAGGAAGCGCCAGGCGGCTTCCGAGCAGGCGACGATGCGCGTCGTCTGCAGCTGCTTCATGAAATCCTGCACGCCGGCCGCAGCGGCCCCTGCCCCGCCGCCGCAATCGTTCGGCCCGATAAACCAGCCCCATTCGACGCCGGCATGGTAGACGCCGAGCCCGGTGCTCCAGGCCATCAGAACCGCCAGGCCCAGCAGCACGATCCATTGGAGGAGCGGCGAGCGCGCCAGCACCAGCCCCGCCAGCGCCAGGCCGATCGCTGCGTAATGGGGCACGCGTTGCTCGAGGCACAGCTTGCAGGGCGTCAGATGGATGACGAGCTCGAAGAACCAGGCGCCTGCGATCAGCGCCAGGCTCGCAAGGCCGATCAGGGCGATCAGCCGCCGCCTTGTCAGCAACCGAGGGTACGCAGGGCTGGCGACAGCGGAAGCGGACATGGGATCGGGCTCAGCAGGAGAACAACTGGCCCGACCCTGCGACGAGCTTGAGGCCGAAATAAAGCAGGATCAGCGCAGCGGCCCCCACCACGGCGATCACTTTCAGGCGACGTTCGATGAAATGGCGGATGGCATGCCCATAGCGCCGCAAGAGCAGCGCGAGCGCGAAGAAACGCGCGCCGCGGGCCAACACACAGGAGATGATGAAAAAGGTCAGCCCTATATGGACGGCGCCCGCCAGGATCGTCACCACCTTGATCGGCGGCAGATGCGCCAGGCCCGACGTTGTCAGCAGGATCAGTGTCGTGTCCGGCCCGGCACAGGCGCGCATCTGCTCGAAGGCGTCCAGCTTGCCGTAGAAGGCGAGCACCGGCTTCGCCAGCGCCTCGAAGGCGTAATAGCCGAGCGCATAACCGGCGATGCCGCCCAGCGCCGAGAACAGCGTCGCCACGAAAGCGAAGCGCCAGGCCCGCGCGGGGCGCGCCAATGCCATCGGCACGAACAGCACGTCGGCCGGAATCAGGAAAACCGAGCTTTCCACGAAAGCGACGATCGCAAGCCACAACTCCGCTCGCGGCCGGGCAGCGAGCGAAAGGGTCCATTCATAGAGGCGCTTGAGCATGGCGCGCTCTAGAGCATGGCCCTCGCGGGCACGCAACGTCAGCCACAAAGATCGCGCTGAAAATGAAGCTCGTTTTTCTGAGAGGCGCTGTCGAGACGAGGAGCCGAGTGACGGCCTGATGTTTCGCAGGGCGCAAGCCCAATCTGCCGATTGACCGCCCTTCGACGATCGCTATAGTCCGCCCGCCCTGATGGGCCCCTGTGGCGGAATTGGTAGACGCGCTCGACTCAAAATCGAGTTCCGCAAGGAGTGCTGGTTCGATCCCGGCCAGGGGCACCAAAGGCTCGTTCGCCGGCCTTCGAAAAATCCAAGAAAACCGCTCAATATCAAGCGCCCGGCTTTCGCAAAGCTTCGCTCGCATTCCATTGACAGCCGCCGCTTTCGATTGAAGCAGGCGCCTTTCTGGAAACGGTAAAGGGCTCATCCGAAAGCTCGTGGATTGCTTCGCTATCAGAAGCGACTTGCTGCCTGCCCCTTGGACGTCTGGCGCTCGCGCCACCAATCGGCGAGCTGATAGCGCCAATAGGTGGCCTGCACCGCCACCCGGCCGAAGGGGCCGCCGTTCCAGACGAGGCCGAAGGGCTCGAACAGCGTGTGGCGGTCGCTCGCCTCCAGAATACCTTCCGCGACGACGCGCCCGCCGATCGCCGTCGTGTTGAGGCCGTGCCCGCCGAAGCCCATGCAATGCCAGACGCCCGGCACGATCTCGCCGATCTGCGGCATCAGGTGGCGCGCATAGGACATCAGGCCCGACCACGCCATCTCGACCTTCAGGCCCGCGAGCTGCGGATAGGTCGCGATCATCGTCCGGCGCAGCAGCGCAGCCAGATCGCGCGGCTCGCTCGTGCGGGTGGTGATGCGCCCGCCCCAGAGCAGGCGCTGCCCATCCTCGACGAGCCGATAATAGTCTCCGGCGCGGCGGTCGTCGCTGATGGCGGCGCGTGTCCCGATGACTTGCGCCAGGGCATCGGGCGCGACCTCGGTCGTCAGCACATAGGTCGCGATCGGCAGATGGCTCGCGCGCAGCTTCGGCACCAGCCCGTCCGTGTAGCCGCCGCAGGCGATCACGACGTTCTTCGCCGTGACCACGCCGCCCGCGGTCGAGAGACGCTTCTGCGCGCCCGAGAGATCGGCCGAGACGACGCGGGCATCCTCGAAGACCTGCCCGCCCAGCGCCTCGATCGCATCGGCGAGGGCGCGGGCATAGTTCAGCGGATGGATGTGGAAGGACTGCGGATCGAAAAGCGCCTGATGATAGCTCGGCGAGCGCAGAACCTCCCGAACCTGCTCGCGCGGCCAGAACTCCACGCCATAATCGAAGTCCCGCGCCAGCCGCTCGGCGGTCCGCTGAAGCCGGTCGCCGCTATCGTAGCGCACCGCAGCAATCTTGCCCGGCAGCGGCTTGACGCTGTCCGCCACGCCCAGATCTCGAATGCTATCGGCAACGATCTGCATGCCCTCGATCGAGAGCCGGTGCAGCGCGCGGGCCTTGTCCTCGCCCAGCGCGCCCGCGATCGAGGCATAGCTGCGCGAATAGCCCGGCCCGACGAAGCCGCCATTGCGCCCCGACGCACCCCAGCCGACGGCCTGCGCCTCCAGCACCGCGACCGAACGCCCCGCACGGGCCAGTTCGTAGGCGCAGGTCAGCGCGGCCAGCCCGCCGCCGACGATGCAGGTTTCAACCTCGACGGAGCCACGCAAGGCCGGCCGTTCGCGCCGGGTCGCCACGGTGCGGGCATAGAAGGTGTCGGGGTAGCTCGGCATAGGCGGCCGGTATCCTGTCGCGAGATGGGGCGGCCTCAGGAGGCCGGGCTGCGGTCATGGTCGGTCTTGAGCCGACGCTCCAGGAAGCGGCTGTAGGAGCCCATGCCATAGCTGAAGACGGCATACACCACCGCCGCGAAGACATAGCCTTCGATCACCGCAATCCCCTGCCAATTCGGATCGCGCATCGAAGCCCGCACGGTGTCCAGGAAATCGAGCAGGCCGATGATCGTGACCAGCGTCGTGTCCTGGAAGAAGCCGATGAAGATATTGACCAGCGGCGGAATGACGATCTTGAGCGCCTGCGGCAGCACGATCTTGCGCATCGATACCCAGTAGCCGAGCCCCAGCGCGGCTGCCGCCTCATGCTGCCCTTTCGGGATGGCTTGCAGCCCACCCCGGACAGCCTCGGCGATATAGGCGCCCGCGAAAATGATGATCGCGACCTGGGCGCGCAGTAATTTATCGATGGTGAGGCCGTCCGGCATGAACAGCGGCAGCATCACCGATGCCATGAACAGGATCGAGACCAGCGGCACGCCGCGTATCGCCTCGATGAAGACGATAGCGATGACCTGGATCGCCGGCAGCTTCGAGCTGCGCGCCAGCGCCAGCGCGACGCCCAGCGGAAAGCCGAGCGACAACCCGACGAAGGAGAGCATGAAGGAGAGCGGCAGCCCGCCCCAGTTCGTCGTGCTGACGACAGGCAGGCCGAAGACGCCGCCATACATCAGCACGGCACAGGCCAGCGGCACCCCGGTCCAGAGCCAGAGCAGCCGCCGCGACCAGAACCGCGGGATCATCGAGACGATCATGGCGCCGAGGAAGAGCAGCAGGGCGAGAGCCGGCCGCCAGTGGTCGTCATAGGGGTAGAAGCCGAAGATCATGAAGCGCAGCTTGGCCGCCAGGAAAGGCCAGCAAGCGCCGTTACCGACCTTGCAGGCCTGCGGCCCGCCCTCGACCACCGCCCGCGTGACGAGCCAGCCCCAGGCGCTGGTGACGAGGCGGAAGATCAGCCAGAGGCAGGCGAGCGTGATCGCGGCATTGAGCGGCGTTCCCAAATACGGCTTCAGCGGGCCGCCCAGCCCGCGTGCGCGCGGCGACGGCAGGTTCTCGCGCGCCAGGTTCAGGGCTTCCATCTCGGCGGCGGTGGTCATGCTCAACGCTCCACCAGCGCGACGCGCGCATTGTACCAGTTCATGAACAGGGAGATCGTGATCGACATGCTCAGATAGACCAGCATGAAGATCGCAATGCCTTCGATGGCCTGGCCGGTCTGGTTCATGGTGGTGTTCGAGACCATGACGAGGTCGGGATAGCCGATGGCGATGGCGAGCGACGAGTTCTTGAACGTCGAGAGATAGGAGCTGGTCAGCGGCGGCACGATCACCCGCAGCGCCTGCGGCAGCACGACGAGGCGCATCGCCTGACGATCGCGCAGACCGACCGCTCGCGAGGCCTCCCATTGCCCGCGACCGACGGAGAGGATGCCGGCACGGACGATCTCGGCAATGCCCGCCGATGCCGAAAGGCCGAGCCCGACCAGGAGCGCGGTGAACTCCGGCGTGATCTGGACACCGCCGGTGATCCGGAAGCGTCCCTTCTCGGGCCAGTTCACGGCGAGCTCCGGCTGGAGCAGCAGCGCAGCAAGCAGCGGCGGCACCAGCAGGGCCGCCAGCACGAACGGCCAGGCTGCCCTCTCGATGCCGGTCGAAATCCGCTTCTTCCGCAGGTAGGAGGCAACGACGAGCGCCAGAACCACACCGACGATCGCCGCCAGCAGAACAAGGCTGTGGTCCATCGACCAGCGCAACGACGGAACGATCAGCCCGCCATTGCTCAGGAAGACCTCCGGCAAGGGCTGCCAGGCATCTCGCACGGGCGGGAACACCGCCACGATCAGCGCATACCAGAGGAAGAGGTAGAGCAGCAGGGGCACATTGCGCAGCGCCTCGACATAGACCAGCGCGAGAAAAGCTAGCATCGGGTTGCGCGAGAGCCGGGCTACGCCGACGATCAGCCCCAGGATCGTCGACAGCGCGACGGCAAAAAGCGAGACGAAGATCGTGTTGAAGATGCCGACGAGCAGCGCGCGAGCGTAGGTATTGCTGGACTCGTAGGTGATGAAGGACTGGCTGATGACGAAGCCGGCCGGTCGCTCGAGATAGGCGAAGCCGGTCGCGATGTTCTGGTCGGCGAGCTTCCGCGAGACGTTGCCGAAGAGGTAGAGCGCGACGCCGACGACCAGCGCCACCGCCACGACCTGATAGAGGATGGCGCGCACGCGCACATCATAAAGCAGCCGCAACGGGCTGGACTCAGAAGGGGCCATGGCGTGGATCCGAGCCGGGAGGCCCGCCGGCAGCGGAGCTGCAGCCGACGGGTCTTGAGATCAGGTCAGGACACCGGGCTGGTTCGCAGAGAGGCGCTCTCGACGAAGCCAGGCGCCGGCGACGAGATCGCCCTGACGCCCGGGGCGCGTGAGGCGCGCCCGGGCAAGAGGGCTCGGTCGCTCAGCGGAAAGGCGGCGAATAGAGCAGCCCACCCTTGTTCCAGAGCTGATTGGGGCCGCGCGTCAGGCCGAGCGCGGTCTTCTCGCCGAGGCTGCGCTCGAAGAGCTCGCCATAGTTCCCGTTCTGCTTGATGATGTTGTAGGCCCATTTGTTGTCGAGGTTCAGCATCTTGCCGAGGTCGCCATTGACCCCGAGCATGCGCTGGATCTCCGGGTCCTTGCTCTGCAGCTGCTCGTCGACATTGGCCTGCGTGACGCCGTATTCCTCGGCGGCGATCAGCGTGTTGACCGACCAGGAGACGATGTCGCGCCAGTTGCTGTCATTCTGCCGGACGACGGGGGCCAGCGGCTCCTTCGAAATCGTCTCGGGCAGGATCACGAACTGCTTGGGATCGTTGGCGACGGCACGCACCGAAGCGAGATCGGACCGGTCGGTGGTGATGACGTCGCATCGGCCAGAGAAGAAGGCGTTGCGCCACTCGTTGTTGTCCTCGAAGACGACCGCCTCGTATTTGATGTTGCGCGGCTTGAAGTAGTCCTCGAGGTTCTGCAGCGTCGTCGTGCCCGGCAGCAGACAGATCGCCGCCTGCGACAGCTCGGAAGCGTTCTTCACGCCGAGCTTGGTCGAGACCATCAGGCCCTGGCCGTCGTAGAAGACGATCGGACCGAAATCGAGCCCGAGAGAATTGTCGCGCGAGAAGGTCATCGTGGTCTGGCGCGACAACACGTCGATCTCGCCGGACTGCAACGCCTGGAAGCGGATATTCGTGTTGAGCGGAACGAACTCGACCTTGTCGGGCGCCCCGAACACGGCCGACGAGACTGCGCGGCACACATCCGAGTCGAAGCCCCGGCGCACGCCCTTGTCATCGGCATAGGAATAGCCGGCCGAACTCGGCGACACCCCGCACAGAACCTTGCCGCGTTTCTTCACGGCATCAAGCGTCGCCTGCGCGGACGCTGGGCTTGCCGCAACAGCGGCAATGGCCGCGAACAGGCCAAGCGTCGCCAATCTACTGATCATGCGCGTCATCAACCCCTCCCATAATCGCACCCTTTAGACCGGTGCGTTGGGAGTGAGCCTAGTTCCGCGTGGAACCAGCTTCAAGCCGGTTTTGCGAGGTCCGTAGCGTCGGTCCCGGCGAGGAACCCAAGGCTCGTTCGCCGGGCTTCGCCCGCCCGAGAAACGCGATCATCGAGGATCGTTACGGGCCCGCGCATTCCGGAGCGCGCGTGGTCGGCGTCTGACCCACTTCGGCGGAATAGGCGCGGAAGCCGAGTTCGTCGAGCACGAGGATGCGGTAGCAGGGCGCGCCATCCGTCCACCACGGCCTCATCTCATCGGGGTCGGTGATGAAGCGATGCGCGCAGGACTGGCCGGAGCTGAAGGCGATGCCTTCGCGGCTGGTGCCCGCCATCGGCACATGCAAATGGCCGAAAACGACATGGCGCACACCTTGGGAATGCGCCGCCAGCCTTGCGATCAGCGCGCCGTCATCGTGCAGTCCGATATGGCGGAAATGGGCGAGGCCGTCCGGCATCGGCGGGTGATGGATGAAGACCGTTACAGGCTGGTCGCCGGCGCCGGCCAGCGCCCGGTCCAGCCAGCCCAGCCGCGCCTCGCAATAGATCCCGCCGATGACGTCGGCCTCGTGGCTGTCGAGGAAGAGCAGGCGTCCGAAAGCGGTGTCCTGATGGGACTGGATGAAACCGGCCTCGTCGCAGGGGTGCGCAGGAAAAGCCGCGCGAAAGGCGTCGCGCCGGTCGTGATTGCCCAGCAGCAGCCGCACCGGCATCGGCATCGGTGCCAAGAGCTCGCGCAAGAGGGCGTAAGCCTCCGGATCGCCGTCATTGCAGAGATCCCCGGTGATCACGAGCAGATCGGCATCGGCGTGGCGCTCAGCGATGTCGGCGAGCGCGAGCCGCAATTGCGCCTCTGGATCGACGCCGTTCACCACCGCCCCCGGCGGCACGAGATGGGTGTCGGTGACCTGGATGATCTTCATCGGGCTGATCCATGGAGAAAGGCGCGGCGGCAGAAGCCACCGCGCCCGCAGGGTTGGTTCACGGAAGCGGTGTCGCCGCTCACTTCATCAGGGCGTTGGTCTGGTCGACGATCTGGCGCAGGCCAGCCTCGGGCGTGACCTCGCCGCGCATCACCGAGGCGATGATGTCGCGCTGGGTGCGCCAGATGCGGACCGAGTCGCCGCCCGGATAGCCGGCCCAGGGGCGCGACTTGTCGGCCTGCAGCGAGGCGGTCTTCACGTTCGGATGCTCGGCATAATAGGGCGCCAGGAAGTCGGGGCCGGTGGCGAGCTTGTTGGTGGGCAGGTAGCCGGTGATGCGCACGATCATGTTCTGCGCCTCGGGGCCGGTGACCCACTTCAGATACTTCCAGGCGGCAGCCTGCTTGGCCTTGTCTTGGGCGATGATCACCGCAGCGTTGCCGCCGGTCGGCACGCCGCCTTTGACCTTGTCTTCGAGCGGGAAGGTCGTGGTGGTCAGCTTGAAGCGGTCACCGACGAGGCCCTCGATGGTCTGCACATGGGCGGGGGTCGAGAACATGAAGCCGGTGAGGCCGGCGCCGAACTGCTGGCGAGCCTGATCCCAGTCGAGGATCGGCTGGCCGGCGTCGGTGACGAACTGGCGCATCAGCTTCAGCGCGTTGAGGCCGATCTGGTTGTCGAAGGCGACCTTCTTGGTCGCGGGATCGACGAGCTCGCCGCCCTGCTGGTAGATCATCGCCTGCCACAGCCAGTCGTCGGGCCAGCCGCCGATGTCATAGGCCATGCCGGCGACCTTGCCGTCCGTCGCGCGGATCTTCTTGGCGAGTGCGATCAGCTCCGGGAAGGTGGTCGGCATCTTCTCCGGGTCGCCACCGGCCTTCTTCACCAGATCGGCATTGATGAACATGATCGGCGAGGACGCGTTGACCGGCAGGCCATACTGCTTGCCATCGACGACGCCGAGCGCGGCCATCTGCGGGGTGTAGTTCTTGTCGAGGAAGGCCTTGCCGCCATCGGCCTCGATCATCGGACCGAGATCGGTGATCTGGTTGCGTGCCTTCAGCGTGGTCACGAGCTCGCCGAGCAGGTGATAGCCGGAGAAGAAGACGTCCGGCGCATTGCCGGTCACAGCCGAGCGCAGCACCTGCTGGTGGCCTTCATTGTAGGCGACGGCCGGGGCGAGAAGATTGATCTTCACATCCGGGTTACGCTTCATGAATTCCTCGGCCAGCGGCTGATGGAATTTGGTGAAGCCCGGCAGGTTGTAGAGGACGTTGAGCGTCACCTCCTGCGCGGCGGCGAGGCCAGGCGTCATGGCCAGGCCGAGGGCAAAGGCCCCGGCGGCGAAACGAGTGCGGAACATCGGATACTCCAGTGGTTGTGGCGGTAGGCGGTTGTCCGGGCCGGTTACTTGACCCCGGTCATGGTGACGCCGGTGATGAAGTGGCGGCGTGCGAGCAGGAAGCAGACGACCATCGGCGCGGTGATGATGGTGGCGCCGGCCATCAGCGCCCCGTAATTGGCGCCGGATTCGACGTCGGCGAAGAACAGCATCCCGAGCGGCGGCGGCGCGAGCGCAGTCTCCGAGACCACGATCATCGGCCAGTAGAGATCGTTCCAGTGCGCGACGACCGAGAACACCGCGAAGGCAGCCAAGCTCGGCAGCGAGCCGCGCAGCACAAGCCCCCAGCAGATCTCCATCTCGGAGAAGCCATCCATACGGGCCGCGTCGATGATCTCGTCGGGGTAGCTGCGGAAGGATTGGCGGAACAGGAAGATGGCGAAGACCGAGAGGAAGAACGGCGCCATCAGCGCGAAATAGGTGTTGAGCAGCTTGGCCCAGGCCAGCCCGACGAAAAGCGGCAGGGCGAGCGCCTGCATCGGCACGCAGAGCGCCGCCACCACCAGCGCGAAGAGCAGCCGGCGCCCGGGGAAGCGCAGCTTGGCCAGCGCATAGGCCGCCGGCACGGCCACCAGCACCTGCACGATCAGGATGCCCAGGCAGACGATGACGCCGTTCAGCATGAAGCGGCCCATCGGCGCCTGCGTCGCCGCGCGGGTGTAGTTCTCGGCGGCGTCGAAGCGCTTCGGGACCGGCCAGAGCGAGACATCGAAGATCTCGGACGGCGAGCGGATCGAGGTCAGCGCCATCCAATAGAAGGGCAGCAGCATCACCGCTGCGCCGATGGCGAGGACGATGACCGGCAGAAGGCGGGGCAGCGCGCGGCGCATCAGTAATGCGCCTTCTTGTCGAGATGCAGCGTCTGGCCGATCGAGAGGATGAGGATGATGGCGAGGAACAGGATGGTCAGCGCCGCCGCATAGCCCGTCTCGGCATATTCGAAGCCCTCGAGATAGAGCGCGTAGAGCAGCGTCTCCGAACCCATGCGCCCGCGCGTCAGCACCGCGACAGTCTCGAACACCTTGAAGGCAGTGATCGAGGTGGTGACCACGACGAACAGCGTCGTCGGTCCCAGCATCGGCCAGGTCACGGTCAGGAAGCGGTCGATCGGATGCTTGGCGCCGTCGAGCCGCGCCGCCTCGTAAAGATCTTTCGGAATGCCCGAAAGCCCGGCGAGGAACAGTACCATGTTGAAGCCGAGCACCTGCCAGATGCCGATCAGCGCCATGGTCGGGATCAGCAGCGAGGGCGTAGAGAGAAAGGCGACGGGGTCGAGCCCCAACGCCCTGATCGCCATGTTGATCGGGCCGAGCGAGGGATGGAGCAGGAACTGCCAGACAGTCGCCATGGCGACGAGCGTCGCCGTCACCGGCAGGAAATACGCCGTCTCCCAGATCCAGCGCGTGCGCTTGCGGCCATGGGCGAGCAGCGCGACGCCGAGACCGAGGAAGACGCCGAAGGGGATGACAATCACCGCATAGAGCACGGTGTTGACCAGCGAGCGCAGGAACACCGGATCGCCGAAGGCACGCTTGAAATTCTCGAAGCCGACGAAGCGCGTCGAGACGGCGCCCAGCTTGTAGTCGGTGACGCTGAAAGCCGCGAGGGCGATCATCGGCAGGATGTAGATCGCCAGCAGCAGCAGGACGGCAGGCGCGACGAAGGCGAGGCCTCGCCGGCGCATGCGCGTCTCGGCGCGGCTTGCGGCCACGTTTCCGGCGCCGGCCGGCAGCGCGTCCAGGCCGATCGCGCTCATGCCGTGACCCGCTCGCGCAGGGCGGTCTCGCGGCGCTGGCCATCCTTGCCGAAGAGATGGGCGCGTCCCGGAGTGAAGCCGATATGGACCCGGGCGCCGAGATCAGGCGCGCCGCCAGCCACCATGGACTGGCGCATGATCAGCCTGACATCCGGCGCGGCGGAAACCTCGAGATGGAGATAGCGCTCCGCGCCGTGATGCTCGACGCGGGTCACATTCGCCTCAAGCCCCGTCTCGGCAAGATGGAGGTCTTCGGCGCGCAGACCCAGCATCGCCGGGCCTCGTTCGCCGCCTGGCGCTCCAAGCGCCAGCCGCGTTCCGAACAAGGCGATGTCCCCGTCCGCATCGATCTCGACGGGCAGAAGGTTGATCGCCGGCGCGCCGATGAAGCGGGCCACGGTCAGGCAGGACGGGCGCTCATAAAGCTCCGTCGGCGTACCGAGCTGCAGGACGCGCCCGGCATCGAGCAGCGCGATCCGGTCCGACATCGTCATCGCCTCGATCTGGTCGTGCGTGACGTAGACGAAGGTCGCTCCGAGGCGGCGATGCAGGCTGGCGAGCTCGTCACGCATATGGGCGCGCAGCTTGGCATCGAGGTTCGAGAGCGGCTCGTCCATCAGGAAGGCCGCGGGTTCGCGCACCAGGGCACGGGCCAGCGCGACGCGCTGGCGCTGGCCGCCGGAGAGCTGCGCCGGCATGCGGTCGAGCTGCGTCGAGATCTGCAAGGTCTCGGCGGCGCGCTCCACGGCCGCGTCGATCTCCCGCGTGATCGCGCCGTATCCGGAGGTCAGCCGGCCGATCAGCGGCAGCCGCGCGGCCAGAGACAGGCGGCGCATCCTGAGCGGCGTCGCGATATTCCTGCGCGCCGTCATATGCGGATAGAGCGCATAGGACTGGAACACCATCGCGAGGTCGCGCTCGCTCGGATCGGCAGCGGTGACATCGCGGTCGCCGATCGAGACGGATCCCCTGTCGGGCGTCTCGAGCCCGGCGATGATCCGCAGCAAGGTGGACTTGCCGCAGCCCGACATGCCGACGAGCGACAGGAACTCGCCCGGCCTTATGGTCAGGTCGATGCCCTTCAGCACGGTCTCCGTGCCGAAGGCCTTCGAAATTCCGGTCAGTTCGATCGAGCGCGCTTGCATGTCCCGTCCTAAAATGCGCGGGAGACATCAGAGCGCGACATGAAGGACAGATGACGGTTCCGTGCACGATCGGTGACGATGCACGAATAGAGCTTCGATCGGCGCGAGCCGTTCCGGGAGGTCGCCAGTCGCCAGGCTTACGCTGCCGACAGGCAGCGGCTCTCCGAAATCGCAAAGTTATCCGGGCTGATCGAGCGGCTCGGTCTAGATCTTGGGGCCGGGAAGACTCAGTTCCAGCGTCAGCCATTGCGCGAACATGCGCACCGAGCGGCGTGCCTTGGCTACCCGCGGAAACACCAGATAATGCCCGACGTAACGGACATCCGCGGCCTGCCCGCTGAGCGGCGCGACAAGCCGTCCGTCCGCGATCTCCCGCTCGGCGAGCCGGGTCGATTCGAGTGCGACGCCGAGCCCGTCGACGGCTGCAGCGATCGCCATGAACGAACGGTCGAAGCGCGAGCCGCGTGGCGGCGGTGGTACGGTATCATTGGCCTGGAACCAGTTGCTCCAGCGCACTCGCTTGTTGTCGCTGTCGATCAGCTCGGCATCGAGGAGATCCCGGACCGAGCGGATGCGCTGGGCGATGTCGGGCGCGCAGAGCGGCGTCACCGTCTCCTCCCCGAGCGGGATCACGATCAGCCCTTCCTGCCGCGGCGGCCCGTAGCAGATATCGGCATCGAACTCGTCGTGCTCGAAGCGGGGATAGTCGATGCCGGCCGAGAGGCGGACCTCCAGCCCGGGTTGCCCGGCGAGGAGGCCGCGCAGGCGCGGCAGCAGCCACTGCGCCGCCATGGAGGGCGCGCAATGCAGCCGCAGCAGATTGCCCGAGCGCGCGCCGACCGTCTCCATGCCCTGGCGCATTTCGTCGAAGCCCGCCGCGATGTGGCGCATCAGCGCCTCGCCCGCCGCATTCAGATGAACCGCCCGGTTCTGGCGCTCGAACAGCACGGTACCCATCAGCCCCTCGAGCTTGCGCACGGCATGGCTGATGGCGCTCGGCGAAAGGCCGAGCTCGTCGCTCGCTGCCCTGAAAGAGCCGGTGCGCGCGGCGGACTCGAAAGCTTGGAGAGCCGAGAGCGGCAATCTCACCCTGATCACTCCTCTGTCCGGCGACGTGTCGTCGAGAGCGATAGGTGAACACGGCTCACCGAAACGCGCAATTTTTGCGTTTTTCAGAGGTCAGAATTCGAGGCAGTCTCCGCGGCAAGAAACGATAAGCCGAGGGACGGAATGCTGCTCAAGGATAAGGCCGCCGCGATTTCGGGCGCGGCGAGCGCACGCGGTATCGGACTGGCGACGGCGAGGCTCTTCGCCGCCCAGGGTGCCCGGGTCGCCATTCTCGACATCGACGAGGCAGCCGCAAAGCGCGCCGCCGCAGAGCTCGGTCCGCAGCATCTCGGCGTCGCCTGCGACGTGGCGAACAAGGCCTCCTGCCAGGGGGCCGCGGACACGGTGATCGCGGCCTTCGGCGGGCTCGACATCCTCATCAACAACGCCGGCGTCACCGAGCCGGTGAAGACGCTGGAGATCGACGAGGCGCGCTGGAACCGGATTCTGGACATCAACTGCAAGGGCGTGCTGTTCCTGAGTCAGGTGTTCATCCCGCATCTCAAGGCGCGGGGCGGCGGCTCCATCGCCTGCATGTCCTCCGTCTCGGCGCAACGCGGCGGCGGCATCTTCGGCGGGCCGCATTATTCCTCCGCCAAGGCCGGCGTGCTCGGCCTCGCCAAGGCGATGGCGCGCGAGTTTGGGCCGGACGGCATCCGCGTCAACTGCGTCACGCCGGGGCTGATCCAAACCGACATCACCGGCGGCAAGCTGACGGACGAGATGCGCCGCGACATCGTCAGGGGCATCCCGCTCGGCCGTCTCGGCGAGGCCGACGACGTGGCCGGCATCTACCTCTTCCTCGCCTCCGATCTCTCCGCCTACGTCACGGGGGCGGTGATCGACGTCAATGGCGGCATGCTGATCCACGGCTAGGCGCGCCTGCCGGGCGTCGCTCCGTCCCGCCTCCATGCATCCCGCGATGCTGCCTCTCTAGGAAGGACCGGTGCCCATGAACACAGCCCCCATCGGCCACAACGTCTCGCTCGAACGGCGTGCCTGGAACATCCGGCGCCACGCCGTGCGGATGGGCGAGGTCCAGGGGCAGGGCTACATCGCCCAGGCGCTCGACATCGCCGACGTGCTCGCCACCGCCTATTTCCACGCGATGCGCTACCGGCCCGACGATCCCGAATGGGAGGGGCGCGACCGCTTTCTGCTCTCCAACGGCCATTACGCCATCGCGCTCTACGCGGCGCTGATCGAGGCCGGGATCGTGCCGGAGGAGGAGCTTGAGACCTACGGTTCAGATGACAGCCGGCTGCCGATGTCGGGCATGGCGAGCTACACGCCGGGCATGGAGATGTCGGGCGGCTCGCTCGGTCTCGGGCTGTCGATCGCGGTCGGTAAGTGCCTCGGGCTCAAGCGCAAGGGTTCCGATGCCCGTGTCTACACGCTGTTCTCGGACGGCGAGCTCGATGAGGGTTCGGTCTGGGAAGCGATCATGTCAGCGGCCCACTACCGGCTCGACAACCTGATCGCCGTCGTCGACGTCAACAACCAGCAGGCCGACGGCCCCTCGACCAAGGTCATGAGCTTCGAGCCGCTGCAGGACAAGCTAGAGGCTTTCGGCTGGTTCGCCCAACGTGTCGACGGCAACGACCTCGGCGCGGTGCGCGCCGCCTTCGACGCCGCCAAGGCTCGCGCCGGCAGCGGCAAGCCCAGCATGATCATCGCCGACACGCTGATGGGCAAGGGCGTCCCGTTCCTGGAGGCGCGCGAGAAGAACCATTTCATTCGCGTGGACGCCCATGAATGGCAGCTCGCGCTGGACGCTCTCGACGAGAGGAGACCCGCATGAAGCCCGCCAGCGTGAAAAGCGAGCCCGCCGGCACCCTCGCCGCGAAGCCCCGGCTCACCACCTCGGCGATGATCGCCTCGATCGCCAGCGAAGGTCAGCGAACGAAACCAGCCCCGTTCGGCCATGCGCTCGTCGAGCTCGCCCGGCAGGACGAGACCGTGCTGGGCATGACGGCCGATCTCGGGAAATACACCGACCTGCATGTCTTCTCGCAGGCCTTTCCGGAGCGGCATTACCAGATGGGCATGGCCGAGCAGCTGCTGTTCGGCGCGGCCTCCGGCCTTGCCGCAGAAGGCTTCACGCCCTTCGCGACCACCTATGCGGTCTTCGCCTCGCGGCGCGCCTACGACTTCATCCACCAGACGATCGCCGAGGAAAACCGCAATGTGAAGATCTGCTGCGCGCTGCCCGGGCTGACCTCGGGCTACGGCCCGTCGCACCAGGCGACGGAGGACCTCGCCCTGTTCCGCGCCATGCCGAACATGGTGGTGATCGACCCCTGCGATGCCCACGAGATCGAGCAGGTCGTGCCCGCGATCGCGCGGCACAAGGGGCCTGCCTATATGCGGCTGCTGCGCGGACAGGTGCCGCTCGTGCTCGACGAGTACGGCTACACCTTCGAACTGGGCAAAGCGAAGCTGCTGCGGGACGGCTACGAGGTTCTCTTCATCTCCTCGGGCATCATGACGATGCGTGCCCTCGAAGCCGCCAAGGCGCTAGAGGCCGACCGCATCGATGTCGGCGTGCTGCATGTGCCGACGATCAAGCCGCTCGATACCGCCACGATCCTCGAATCCTGCGCCAAGCCCGGCCGGCTCGTCGTCGTCGCCGAGAACCACAGCGTCGTCGGCGGGCTGGGTGAAGCGGTCGCCGCCCTGCTGATGCGCGAGCGGGTGCATCCCACCTTCCGCACGATCGGCCTGCCGGATGAGTTCCTCGCCGCCGGGGCCCTGCCGACGCTGCATGATCGCTACGGGATCTCGAAGCAGGCCCTCTGCGCAAGCGTGAAGGGCTGGCTCGGATAGCCCCGTTTGCGGGGAACAGTGCGGTCTCGCAGGAGGATGACGAGGGAAAGGCAAAAGCGGCATCGGCCGCAGGCGACCGATCCGGACGATGGGGTGACCAATAACAGCAAGAGCCGCCCGAAGGCGGCTAACAGAGGGAGGAGATCATCATGGAAGAAGGCTCGATCAAGATGAAACCCAGCCGCCGGGCCGTGCTCGCGGCCGGGCTCGCAATGCCGGCGATCCTGGGCCTGCCGCGTGGGGCGCAGGCTCAGGTGACGATGACGCTCGGCCACAACGCCGCAGCCGGCAATCCGCGCTGGATCGCGGCGGACAAGTTCGGCGAACTGGTCAAGGAGAAGACCGGTGGGCGCCTCGCCGTGCGCGTCGCCGGCGCAGAGCAGCTCGGCAACGAGCAATCGCTGCTGACCAGCCTTCGGACCGGCGCGGTCGACATGACCGTCAACAGCCAGGGCTCGACCTCCGCCCTGCTGCCGGAGCTCGCGGCGCTCGGCCTGCCCTTCCTGTTCCCGACCTCGGCCGCGGCCTTCAAGGTGCTGGACGGGTCGATCGGCACCGAGCTCGACCAGCGCTTCGCCAAGATCGGCATGGTCCCTCTCGGCTGGTGGGACAACGGCATCCGCCACATCACCAACAGCAAGCGTCCGATCGTAAAGCCTGCCGATCTCAAGGGGCTGAAGCTCCGCACGCCGCCCGATCCGATGACGATCGACATCTTCCAGGCGCTTGGCGCCGGCACCGAGCAGATCTCCTTCGGCGAGCTCTATGTCGCGCTCCAGCAGGGCGTCGTCGATGGCCAGGAGAACCCACTCGTCAACATCGCCTCCTCGAAGCTCTTCGAGGTGAATCGCTTCATCTCGCTCTCCGCACATAAATGGGAGTGCTCGCCCTTCCTGATGTCGCAGATCACCTGGACGCGCCTGAGCCCGGCGGATCGCGACGTCATCAAGGCCGCCGCCAAGGAATCCGGGGAGTTGCAGCGCAAGCTGTTCCTCGATGCCGAGACCCGGTTCGCCACGGAGTTCAAGGCCAATCCGAAGCTGCAGGTGAACGACGCCGATCAGGCCGCGTTCCGCGAGGCATCGGCCAAGGTCTACGACAGCTGGCGCACCAAGCCCTTCGGCGATTTCGTCGATCGCCTCGCCAAGACGGCGCGGGCCTGAGCCCATGGCGGCGCAACGGTCGGGCGACGGGCGGGCGCGCCTGCTCGCCCTCGCCGAGACGACGGATCGCCTCGCGGCACGGTTCTGCGAGGTGGTCCTCATCCTCGTCGGCACGGCACTGCTTGCCATGCTCGCGGCCAACGTCGGCGCGCGCTACGCGCTCGACACCGGCGGCTTCCGCTTCGCGCAGGAGCTACCGGAGCGGCTCTTTCCCGTCTTCATCATGGCCGGCGTCGTGCTCGGCGTGCAGAAGGGCGGGCACATGGCGGTCGAGACGGTCCTCGCCATGCTCGGCCGCGATGGCGCGCGGCTGATGCTGCTCGTCGGCCACGCCATCGTCATCGGCAGCTATCTCCTGCTGTCCCGCGACATCTTGATGCTGGCCGAGATGCTCTGGATCGACCGCTCGCCCGTCATGGGGATTCCGGCGAGCTACGGCTATTACACGCTGGCGATCGGGCTGGCGCTCGTCATCCTCGTCACCGCGACCCAGGCGCTCCGCGTCGCGCTCATGGGTCCCGAGGCGATGCCCGTGCCCGGTCCTGAGGAGCAGATCAGTTGAGCCTCACTCTCATCGTCTCCTTCACCATCCTGATGCTGCTGGCGATCCCGGTCGGCCACGCGCTGATCGTTGCAGCCGGCGCCGCGCTGCTCGTGCAGGGGCAGATCCCGCTGACGATCATCGCCCAGCAGATGTACCAGCAGACACAGTCCTTCCCGATGCTGGCGCTGCCCTTCTTCATGCTGGCGGGTTCGCTGATGCTGGGCGGCAAGCTCGGCGGCGAGCTTCTCGCCTTCGCCTCCAAGGCGATGCAGCGCTGGCGCGGCGGCCCGCTCTCGACGACCGTCGTCGCCTCGGTGGTGTTCGGAGGGGTCTCCGGCAGCGCGGTCGCCAACGCCAGCGCGCTCGGATCGGTGCTGATCCCCTGGCAGAAGCGGCAGGGCTATCCGGCGCCGCTCTGCGCCGCGAACAACGCCACCTCGGCGATCATCGACATCCTGATCCCGCCCTCGATTCCGCTGATCCTCTACTCGCTGATCTCGAACGTCTCGATCGCGGATCTCTTCACCGCCGGCATCCTGCCGGGGCTGCTGATGGCCGGCGGCTTCATCGTTCTCTGCAGCTGGATCGCGCGCCGCCGGGGCTATGTCTCGCCGGAGGCGCCGGTCTCGAAGATCGAGCTGATGCGGCTGGCCTGGCGCAGCATGCCGGCCCTGCTGATGCCGGTCTTCATCCTGCTGGGCTTGCGCTTCGGCATCGCGACACCGACCGAGATCGCCGTCCTCGCCGTGCTCTACGCAATGAGCTTAAGCCTCGTGCTCTATCGCGACATGAGCTGGAGCCGCTTCCGCGCCAGCATGGTCGAGGCCGGTGTGGCGACGGGGGTGGTCATGCTCGTCATCATGGGCTCGGCCATCGTCGGCTGGATCCTGACCTTCGACCAGGTGCCGCAGCGCTTTGCCGAATGGGTCTCGGCCACCATCTCGAACCCCTATCTCGTCATCCTCGCGATGAACGTCCTGCTGCTGCTGGTCGGCATGCCGATCGACCTGCCGCCCGCGATCCTGCTGCTGGGCCCGATCTTCGTGCCGCTGGCGGCCTCGATCGGGCTCGATCCGGTCCAGCTCGGCATCATCATGGTGCTCAATCTCGGCATCGGCCTCTACACGCCCCCGATCGGCACGACGCTGTTCATCTCGACCTCGATCGCCCGCACGAGCCTTGGCGAGACCACGCGCGAGCTCTGGCCCTTCTTCGGTGTGGCGATGCTGGTGCTGCTGCTGGTCAGCTACGTGCCCGCCCTGACGATCTACTAGGCGGGAGCTCGGTCGGCCGGATCTAATAGGCGACTAAGTTGACCGAAAGCGGACCTCACGCTTTCGATCGGCTATCCGGCAAAGCTCAGCGCTCCTCCCGCACGACGCACCGGAAGCCGACATGGCTCGTCGAGGTGTCCACCGGCTCGGCATGGCGCGCTGCCGGCCGGTAGCGCCTGCAATAGTTCGGTGCGCAGAGATGCGAACCGCCCTTGAGCACTTTCCGAGGGATGCGGATGGCGGGCTGGAGGGGATCGCAACTCTCGGCCTCCAAGCCGCCACGTGGATTCTGCGGCACGCAGCAGGCTTTCGGCGCATCGGCCTGATGGTGCACCGTCCAGAAGTCGGATGTCCATTCCCAGACATTGCCGATCATGTCGTAGAGGCCATAGCCGTTCGGCGGAAAGCTTCCGACCGGCGAGGTGCGCGCCCAGCCGTCCAGCTTCGTATTCTCCACCGGAAACTCCCCCTGCCAGACATTCGCCATATGCCGGCCACCGGGCATGAGTTCATCGCCCCAGGCGAATTCGCTGTCCACCTGCCCGCCCCACGCCGCGAACTCCCACTCCGCCTCGGTCGGCAGCGATTTGCCGGCCCAGCTCGCATAGGCTTCGGCGTCGCGATAGGCGACATGAACCACAGGGTGATCGTCCAGCCCCTTGATCGACGAGCCCGAACCATAGGGCTTGCGCCAGGTCGCGCTGAACTTGAACGTCCACCACTGTGACCAGTCCCGCAGGTCGACCGGATGCGTCGGCGGGCTGAAGATCAGCGAGCCCGCGCGCAGCATCTCCGGCAACGCGCCGGGATAATCCTTCGGATCCGGCGCGATCTCCGCGAAGGAGACATAGCCCGTCGCCTCGACGAAGGCGCGGAACTCGCGGTTCGTCACCGGCGCCATATCGATCCAGAACGGATCGACGCTGGCGAGATGGCTCGGCGCCTCTTCCGCATAGTGCTTGTCCGAGCCCATGCGGAACGTGCCGCCGGGGATGAGTATCATGCCCTCTTTCACGGTCAGGGCATTCGGGTTGGCGCGGTTCAGCATCCTTCACCCCCACGGAAAGCCTTGCGGCATGGTCGAATGGCACGGCTGAACCCGCGGCGGATATCCGCCCCTGCGCACAGGCTCATGGAACGTGAAGGGAAGGATCGGCAGGTTACGGCGCTTGTATCGCAAGGCCTTGCGAGGCTTCCCGGGCCGATCGTCTTTGCTCCGGATTGGCTTCGAGCGCGCTTTCCAAGATCGCGGCGCGCGCGCCATCGCAGATCGATGGCCGGCAGCCGACATGTTCGGCAGCGAGCGACCGCCCAGAAATCCAGCGAACGCCGCGCCGGTGCATTCTCCCGGCTCGTTCGGCTTCGCTGCAATCGAGGATGCCCGCACGTCTGAAGAAGGCACACGCCTCTTCGCACAGTCACTCTCCTCCCGATTGGCATTATTCTAAAATTTGAATCAAGCCTTTCCCAATACTGGATGCCGCCGACATCCCGCCGCATCATGACCATAGGTCGATTTGGGATGCTTGGCTACGCCGTTTGTGTTTCGTCAAGATCGACTGCTGGATGCGGGGAACATGAGGCGCTCGCCGAAGCAGTTGAGCACAGGATGCGACAAATCGATCCGGCATGTGGCGAGCGGACCATGATGGCACAACTCAATCCTGGGCCGGATGGTAAACCTTGGACGCTAACCGCTTGGGCTGACCACTTGAACAGTAGAAGCACACGAGGATATGCTCTTGTCCGCTAACGTTTCCGGCCATAGCGAATGCTGTTGCGGGAGTGACGGAACCGGTTGGTCTTTCTGTTCGAAAACATCCGCCGTTCTGACGGGGCAGGGCAATGACGATGCAATATGGTCGGGCGTTCTTGTTGGCGATAGTACTGGCGTCGCCGATGGCGGTCTCCCCCGCGATCGGCAAAGAGATCGTGTCCTACCCCGGGAGGGAAGAGCCAGGCTCGATCGTCATCCGGACCAAGGAGCGGCGACTTTATCTGGTCCTCGAAGATCGGACCGCCATCCGGTATCGTGTCGCGGTCGGCAAGGCGTCCAAGCAGTGGCTCGGAAATGTTCAGATCGAAGGCAAGCACATCGAGCCGGCATGGTCGCCGCCCGACGAAATCAAGCTGGACAACCCGAAGCTTCCGGACGTCATTCCCGGCGGCTCACCGCGAAACCCCATGGGTGCGCGCGCGATGACGCTTTCCGGCGGGGGACAATACGCGATCCACGGCACGAACAGGCCGGATTCGATCGGAACCTTCGCCTCTTATGGCTGCTTCCGCATGCTGAACGAGGATATTATCGACCTGTTCGGGCGCGTCGCGGTCGGGACGCCGGTCATCGTGCTTCGCTGAGCCATCACCCGCGTCCAGCGATGGGCGCGGGCGCGCCGCAAGCGTTTCAATCGTCGGCGTGCGACGAGAAATCGGAATCGGGCATTCTTCCCATATTCATCCGGCGAAGGCTGGATATGTAATCGGCCGGGTACTGCACCGTATCGGACGGCGCCTGCATGCCCATATACCTGGCCACTTCGCCGACCCAGCGGTTGCAGTTGTTCAGGACCGCATGCCACATCGTGGGCGTCCGCTGCTTGCGCTTGATATAAGCTAGAACACGCCGATACTGGGCCTCGTCCAGCAGCACGCGGAAGCGATTGGAGATGTACTGATCTTCCATGTCGCCGTCGCTGGGCCCGGTCTCCGCGGGAACCGGGAGGACATGCCCAACCGACCAGAGCTGAGGCCCCTCACCGGCAGGATGGAGGCCGGCGACCTGATCGGCCGTGACCTGGCCGACTTCGCCCCGTGCATTCAGGCGCCCGTGAACCAGGAACGTATGCCCATAGCTCAAGGCATAGCGCGAGCGGAACTCGACAAAATACTGTGGTCGCGAAAGGTGATACGGCCGCGCCGTCGAAGCGGTTCTCGCCGATGGATGCTGATAGCCAGCATCTGCCCCGGCGGGATCACGCGCGGCGGCTACATTATACCCGGATGCCAGGAAAATAGCGGATAGGCCGCAAGCCAGGATCCAAGAGCGCACCTGAGGGTTTGTCACAAACCGCATCGTAGGCCTCCCGATCAAACCTAGCGCTCAGATTGCGGGCATCCACAATCCGAACATTGCATTCGCAGCGATCAATGAGAAAGCGGCCGATTACTCGGCCGCTTTCTTAATTGGCGAGACTAACCCTTGGTCACGATGGGCGCGGCAACGGGAGGCGGAGCTTTGCCCTTCCCCTTGCCGATGGACGCGCACCCGCCGACGCCAATGAGTGCAACAGATACGGCCAACACTACGATCTTTTTCATCGGTTCGCCCTCGGTTGAACAAGCCCATTCTAAATTCAGCGCAATCCTTGTTCTAGTGCAATTGCGCCACACCGTGCACGACAATTTCCAATACAAATCGTCGATTGCACACGGTCAATCATCACCGAAGTGACGTGGCATTTCAATCGACAAAGGTCGATTTGGTTCCACCCAAGCGGGTTATGGTTGCCAAATAAAATGAACAGGGCTCTAGATAGCGGATGTCACCGCCCTGCCCTGTTTGCTTGGTCAGCGCGGCGGATCAACTTTGCCCAGGCGCGGGACTACGCGGCCGGTTCGGCCGATGTAGTCTTGGTACTCGCCTCCGAAGGCCTCACCCATGAGCTTTTCCTCCTCGCCGACGCGAAAGAAGTAAAGCGTACCGAAGCCGATCAGACCTGCCGGGCCCGCGACCCAGTTCGGAAGAAGCAAAGCCTGCGCGATGGCCCATAGCCAGAAGGCCGAATACATCGGATGGCGTACATAGGTGTAGATGCCACTCGTCACCAGCTTGTGGCTCTCGCGGAGGTCCAGCGAAACCGACCAGTTCCGGCCCAGCGCGCGATGGGTCAGGTAGAACATCAGCAAGGCCGCCGCCGTAACCGCCGCCCCGATCCAGGCGAGCGAGGGCTGGAACGTGTATCGCGCGAACCGCGGAAAACCGAAAGCGACGAAGGCGAACGGCAGTATTCCAAGCCCCGTCAAGGAAATACTGAGCAGAACGCGTTCCTTGAGCCCGCGCGCCGAGCGGGAAATCGGCGTTCGCCGGGATCTCCGCTCATGGGGGATGCGGATGACATACCAGCCGATCGCGAGAATAACGTAGATCGCCTTCGCAACGGCAACGGTCATGACTTCGCCGTCCCGACAGCTTTCAAGACCTCTGCGATGTCTGCCTGATCGAGCAACTCACCGTCTACCCCGAACGAATCCATAACCCCTCTCTCAGACTGTACGCTGCGCTCCGCGGGTATCGGCCCGCACGTCGCCATGAAGTAGTCATACGGCGCGCGCCGGTCGTTACCCCTGACGAACTGGCAGTGCATCTTGTACCAGTTCTTCCGGATTCGCGGGTAGCGCTCCGGAGCGATCATCCGGCGAATGCTGACATTGCGAACCAGCGGAGATTTCGCGGCAGGCAAGTTCAGATGCGCCAAAAGCTCGGCACCGTAGAAATTGATCACGTCGGAGCGCGCCCTGTAATCAACCCAGAACACGTCTCGATTGGAGCTGACGCGTTTGATCGCCGCGCGAAAGCCGCGAGCCGCGCGATGAAGCCCGATCTTGAGAATGGAGGCTCCGACCGAAAGGAAGACGAGCTTTCGGTTGGCCTCTCCTTGCTCCGCCTGGATGTTCGTGGCGCGGTCGATGAGCTCGATGGCGAGCACGGCTCCCAGGCTGTGACCGACGACCACGATCTCGTCCGGCCTGCCCGTTCGGCCTTCGTCTGCGACCACTGCCGCAACACGATCCAGGCGTTCGGCCAGTCCATGATCGCCATGGCGCGTGTACTGGCGCGCAAAGATCCAGTCTTCCAGGAGGAAGCCGAGAAACATCCAGCGATCGGCGATGTACAAGAGTGGCAGCGCTGTTACGAGAAAGGCCGCGATCCCGCCGATCAAGCCCACTCTGTTCCCGAAAAGCACGGATACCCCGAGCGACAGCGCGACGATCGAGAACAGCATCAGGAACGGGTAGAGGAAGAACATGGCGTAGCGCCAGCTCGCGCGCAGATAGCCCAGGAACGCGCCTGAAACCAGGAAGTCGCAGAAGGCGACGAGCCCCATGGCGAGGCGGTCCCATGCAGGGCGCCCGCCGGAATTGATGATCACATCGTCCCACCGAACGAGATTGATCTCGGTCTCGGTGCGCCAGTTCGGGCCCGAGGCCGACACATGCCACGTCGCCAGGTCCTGATCGACGGCGAGCTCGGAAATCGTCGTACGCACGCCCCACGCGCGCTCGAAGCGTCGCAACTCGCGTGCAAATCGCTCGAACACCGCCGATGGCGGCGCCGGGTCATAACCGGCGACATGAAACACGCGGCGTCTCAGCACCCGATTTTCGGTCATTCCCGTCATCTCGCCAGCCCCTTGAACGTCTGGCTCGGTCTCGTTCGAAGCAGAGGCCACCTCTGGAATTTTGAAGCTATAGCTCATCGCGTGACGAATGGAGCAGCGACATTGCGGGACGGGTATCGAAAAGCAATCTCGCCGCGCCGACCCTCCGCGCAGCGATCATCGCCATGCGGCTCGACGAGGCCGTTCACGAAGCGGCCCACTCGTTCCAGCCCGGAAACGAAGCCCGCAATTCCGCAACCGGGACGGCTCCTGCAGATTCCCTCATCGCTTCGGCTTTCCCTCGGTCGCATTCTCTTATTGGAACCGTTCTTGATTGGCGATCACGTCGCGGTTTTGCTGCCGTCGCCGCCCATCTTCAGTCTGCCTTCGGGTGGGTATGCGTGGTCGAGTGTCGTCTCGTGGCGGCTAGAACCCAGTCCCGCTCGGCGAAACTGGAGTGTCCCCGGATATTTCACCGGGGTGTAGGCACGTATCGTCCGATCTCTGTCGCATTACGCTCGGCATGAGACGCGCACGATAGTGGTCCGGCTCCCGGCTCCGGAACAGAGCAATCCGAGCCGTTCCCCAACTTTGTAACAGCGCGATCGATCGGCGAAGAGCAGGACCAGCTGCAGCCGTCATCACGGTTCGACAAAGCCAGCGGCAAACCCGGTGTTTCATCGGCTTGTCATCCGGAGCCGTCTTCCTGCAAAGCTCGTGCGTGCCCCGCTTCGGGGCCTTGCGAGGTCGATGAACATGACGAAGACGGTCCTGATCTCCGGAGCCACCGCCGGCTTCGGCGCCGCCACCGCGCGACGCTTCGCGGCGGGCGGTTGGCGTGTCGTCGGCACGGGTCGCCGCGCCGAACGGTTGGCAGAGCTGAAGGCCGAACTGGGCGACCTGTTCGAACCTGCGGCTTTCGACATCACCGACGAAGCGGCGATGGTCGCGGCGCTCGACGCCCTGCCGGGGCCGTTCCGGGCCATTGACGTGCTCGTCAACAATGCCGGCCTCGCGCTCGGCACCAAGCCTGTCCCGCAGACCCAGCTCTCGGATTGGCAGACGATGATCGGCACCAACGTGACCGGGCTGGTGACGCTGACCCACCATCTCCTGCCGGGGCTGATCGAGCGCAAGGGAGCCATCGTCAACATCGCCTCGGTGGCGTCGAACTGGCCCTATGCCGGCGGCAATGTCTACGGCGCCACCAAGGCCTTCGTGCAGCAGTTCTCGCTCGGCCTGCGCTCGGATCTGCACGGCAAGGGCGTACGCGTCACCTCGATCGAGCCCGGCCTCTGCGAGAGCGAGTTCACGCTGGTTCGCACGGGCGGGGACCAGGCCGCCTATGACGCGCTCTACAAGGGGGCGAATGCGCTGAAGCCGCAGGATATCGCGGACACGCTCTTCTGGGTCGCGACGCAGCCACCGCACGTCAACATCAACAGCCTCGAACTGATGCCGGTCAGCCAGTCCTTCGCCGGCTTCCAGATTCACCGGGAGGGGTGATGGCCGCATACGATCTCGCCGTCGTCGGCGCCGGCATCGTCGGTCTCGGCCATGCCCTCGCTGCGGCACGGCGGGGCAAGCGCGTCGTCGTGATCGACCGAGACGCCCAGGCCAACGGCGCCTCGGTCCGCAATTTCGGCTTCGTGACCGTGACCGGCCAGGGCGCCGGCGATTGCTGGCAGCTGGCCCGGCGCGCCCGCGATGTCTGGAAGGAGATCGTCGGCCCGGCGGGCATCGAGGTGCTGCAGCGCGGGCTCGTGCTGGCAGCCCGCCTGCCGGAATCGGAGGCGGTGATCGACGCCTTCCTCAGGACGGAGATGGGCGAGGGCTGCGAGAAGCTGACCGCCGCACAGGCGCAGCGCTTCGTCCCCTGCCTGAGGGCCGAGGCTGCGCCGGTCGCGCTCTATTCCCCGCATGAGGTCCGGGTCGAGTCCCGCAGCGCGGTGCCGCTGGTCGCGCGTTACCTCGCGGAGCATCACGGCGTCGCCTTCCGGCGTTCGACCAGCGTCGTTGCCGTCGAGGCGCCGCGCCTGGTGACGGCGGAAGGCGAGGTGATCGAGGCCGAGGCCGTCATCGTCTGCCCGGGCGACGACTACACCAGCCTCTTTCCCGAGCGCATCGCCGCCTATGGCGCGACCCGCTGCAAGCTGCAGATGCTGCGCGTCGTCCCGGCCCGGCCGGTGTCGCTCCAGGCCGCCGTCATGTCCGATCTCGGTCTCGGGCGTTATCTCGGCTATTCCGAACTGCCCGAGGCCGCGCCGCTGAAGCGCCGGCTCGATGCCGAGATGTCGGCTGAGCGCGAGAACGGCATCCACCTCATCGTCACCCAATCGGCAGACGGCTCGCTGGTCGTCGGCGACAGCCACCACTATGCGACGACGCCCGACCCCTTCGGCTCGCAGGAGGTCGACGAGCTGATCCTGCGCGAGCACGACACGGTGCTCGATCTGCCGGGCCGGACCGTGAGCGAGCGCTGGATCGGAACCTACGCCTCGGCGGACGGCCGCTGGCGCTTCACGGACAAGCCATCGGATTCGGTGCGGATCGTCATCGTCACCGCCGGCTGCGGCGCCTCGACCGCCTTCGGCATCGGCGAGGAAACCATCGACGAGCTCTACGGATGAGCGACAAGGAAAACAGGCGATGAGCAGGTTCAAGGCTGTCGTGTTCGACTGGGCCGGCACGGTAATCGATTTCGGCTCATTCGCGCCGATGGGCGCCTTCGTCGAGACCTTCGCCAAGTTCGGCGTGGCCACGACGATCGCGGATGCGCGCAAGCCGATGGGCCTGCCCAAGCGTGCCCATATCGCCGCCATGCTGGCCGAGCCGCATATCGCCGAGGGCTGGAGGCAGGCTCACGGCGAGCTGCCCGGCGAGGCGGCGATCGACGAGGTCTATGCGCTCTTCGTGCCGCTCAACGAGGAAGTCGTCTCGGACTACTGCACGCTCATCCCCGGCACGCTCGAGGCCATCAGCTATTGCCGCGAGCACGGCATGAAGATCGGCTCGACCACCGGCTACACCCGCTCGATCATGCGGCGCGTGCTGCCCCTTGCCGCGGAGCAAGGTTACGAGCCCGATAATCTCGTCTGCGCCGACGACCTGCCCTTTGGCCGGCCGACACCGATCGGCATGTACAAGTGCTTCCTCGACCTGATGGTCTGGCCGGCCTCGGCGGTCATCAAGATCGACGATACGGAGCCCGGCATCGCCGAGGGCGTCGCCGCCGGTTGCGTCACAGTGGGGCTCACCCTGTCGGGTAACGAGGCCGGGTTGACGCCCGATCAACTCGCCGCCCTATCCGCGGCCGAGCGGCAGGCGTTGCATGCACGCGTCGCCGAGAAGCTGCTCGCCGCCGGCGCCGACCATGTCATCGGCACGGTGGCGGAACTGCCGGCGCTGATCGAGCGGCTGGAAGGCGAAGGCTGATCATCCGCGCCGGAAGCGCCGGCGCAGCCGGGCCCAGCGCTCGGCCGCCCAGACCGTGAAGCGCGCCACGGGCCGGCGCAGCGCCGGCACATCACCCGCGAGCAACAGCAAGCCGATGGGCAGCATCCACAGGCCGAGCACCGGCAGGATCGAGAAGATGCCGCCCAACACCATCAGCACGCCCACGGGCAGCCTGATCCAGCGCGAGCGGGGATGACGCAGCCAGCGCAGCGTCTTGCCGAATGAGGTCGGAACCTCCTGCTCGAAACGCCGAAAGGCCAGCCTCAGCTCCTGCCTGCCATCCATCGTCGCGATCTCGAGCCCCGCTTGCCGCTCACGCCCCCACAGTGCTCTTGCACTGGAAACCGCGCCCATTCATGGCATGGTGATGGTCACGCCGCGGCGCCGGCGCCCACCCGCCATTCTCGGCCGACCGGCCACGGAGCCCTCTTGCGTATTCTCGTCATCAACCCGAACACCATGCCCGAGATGACCGCGCTGGTCGCACGCGTGATCCAGCCCCATCTGCCGCCCGATACGACGCTCGTGCCGGTGACAGGGCGCTTCGGCGCGCAATATGTCGCAAGCCGCACCGCCAGCGCCATCGCCGCCCATGCGGCGCTCGATGCCTTTGCCGAACACGGTGAGGGCTGCCACGGGGTATATCTCGCCTGCTTCGGCGATCCGGGCCTGCTCGCCCTGAAAGAGCTTGCGCGCGTGCCAGTGGTCGGCATGGCGGAAGCGAGCAGCCGGCTCGCAGCATCGCAGGCCGAACGTTTTTCGATCGTGACCGGCGGCGAGCGCTGGGGACCGATGCTGCGGGAGTTCGTGAGCGCGATCGGCTTCGGTGAGAAGCTCGCGGCCGTCGAAACGGTCGCGCCGACCGGCGCCGACATCGCCCGCGACCCGGAAGGCTCCACCGCCATGCTGGCGGAGGCCTGCCGCCGCACTGCGGCGCGCGACGGCGCGGGGGCCGTCATCCTCGGCGGCGCCGGCCTCGCGGGGCTCGCGGCCCGGGTGCAGCCGCATGTCGACATACCCGTGATCTGCTCGGCCGAGGCCGGCATCAGCGTCCTGCTCGATGCGCTCCGCAAGCCATCGGCAAAGCCGGAGAGCGGCGATCTCTCGCTGCCCGCACCGGTCAGCAGCACCGGACTGTCGGATAAGCTCGCCCGACTGCTGGCGCAGCCCTAGCGGCACCGCGTCATTCTCGGGCGAAGCAACGCTTCGGCCCGAGAATCTTTGGCGGAACTGACCGCGGAAGCCTCCGCGTCACGAGATGCTCGGGTCGAGCCCGAGCATGACGAAGAACCCCTTACTTCTTCCCGGCCAGCGACGTGCCGTTGAGCCCGGCGATCCAGTCGGAAAGCATCGGCACATAATCCTCGCCCTTGCCGCTTGCCACCGCTGCGGCAAAGCTGTTCTTCACCGCATTGCCGATCGGGTTGGCGACGCCGGCATCGTTCGCGACGCTCTCCAGATAGCGCACATCCTTCAGCGCATTGCTGAGCGTGAACTTGTGGGCGTCGCGGTCCCGCTCCAGCACGTATTTCATGAAGGTCTGGTAGAAGCCGCAGTCCATGCGGCTGCCGCTGAGCACGCTGTTGAAGGTCTGGGGCGTGATGCCGATCTTCTGGCCGAGCGTCAGCGCCTCCGCATAGATCGCCGCATAGCCCATCGAGAGGAAGTTGTTGAGCAGCTTCATCTTGTGGCCGTCACCGACCGGGCCGAGATGAACGATCTTCTGCGCCCAGGTCTCGCAGACCGGCTTGATGCGGGCGAAGACCTCCGGAGAAGCGCCGATCATCGCCGAAAGCTGGCCGAGCGCGGCCTGCGCCGGCGTGCCGCCAAGCGGCGCGTCTGCGAGGTGCAGGCCGTTGGCCTCAAGTTCCGCCGCGATCCGGACCGTGACCGTCGGATCGGAGGTCGAGCAATCGACCACGACCGTGCCGGGCTTGGCGCCAGCAATGATGCCGTTCTCGCCCTTCACGACGGCCTCGACCTGAGGCGAGCCCGTCACGCAGAGGAAGATGATGCTGGAGCGGGCGGCCAGCTCCTTCGGCGTCTTCGCCTCGCTCGCACCGGCCGCGACGAGCGCTTCCACAGGCTTGCGGTTGCGATGGCCCATCACCGTCAGTGGGAAGCCCTTGCCGACGATGTTGCTGGCCATGCCCTGCCCCATCAGGCCGACCCCAATGAAACCGACGGACTCTTTGGTTGCGGTCATCTTCAAATTCTCCCGTTGATATGGTTGATGTGAAGCTGGAATTGGATGAAGCGGCCGGGCCCGGGACTGATTGCCGGGGCCGTGCTCAGTGTGGACGAGACATGACTGCCGACGGGCCGCCCGAGACCAGACGGACCAGACGCCCGAGCCCGATGGCTCCGTCCGGCCGAAGCCGTGTCACCCTGCAGATCATCGCGGACCATCTTTCCGTCTCGACCGCGACCGTGTCGCTGGCGCTGCGCGGCTCGCCGCTGGTGGCGGAGGCGACGCGCACGCGTGTCCGCGAGATCGCGCGGGAGATGGGCTACAGCTACAATCGCAGCGCCGCCTCCCTGCGCACCGACCGGACCAACATCATCGGCGTCGGCTTTCACGACATCACCAATCCCTATTTTGCCGAGCTGCTAGCGTCGATCGAGGAAACGGCCGGCCATCATGGCCGCTCGATCTTGCTCGGCACCTATGCCGAGGATCTCGACCGTCAGGAGCGCGTGCTCTCCACGCTCGCCGAGTACAGGCCGGACGGCATGATCCTCTGCTCGGCCGGCGGCAGCACCGCGCAGAGCATCGCCCCGTTGGTCGATGCCGGCGTGCCGGTCGTCCAGCTGTCGCGGGAAATCGCCGATCTCGACCTCGATTTCGTCGGCGCCGATGATCATCACGGCGCGACCCAGGCGATGGAGCACCTGATCGGCCTCGGCCATCGGCGCATCGCCTTTCTCTGCGCGAGCGCAGCGATCTCGACCGGACGCAACCGCTATGGCGGTTACCGCGAGGCGCTCACCCGCCACGGCCTGAACTTCGATCCCGCGCTGGTGCATTCTGATTACGGCACGCGCGAAGCCGGGCTGACGGGTGTCCAGAAGGTGCTCGACGCGGCCGATCCGCCGACGGCGGCTATCTGCATGAACGACCTTGCCGCCTTCGGCGCCATGCTCGGCCTGCGCCATCGCGGGCTCGAGGCGGGCCGGGACTTCTCCATCGTCGGCTGCGACGATGTGAAGGAGGCGGCGCAATGGTTCCCGGCGCTCACCACCATCCATAATTTTCAGCACCAGCTCGGCGCGAAATCGGCCGAGTTCCTGCTGAAGCGCATCGCCGACCCGGCTGCGCCGCAGCAGCGTCTGCTGCTGACGCCCGCCCTGGTCGTCAGAGGCACGACGGCGCCGCCGCCGCGCTGACGCAGCCTCAGGCATCGTTCGCCGGCTTGGCGTTGAGCGCGCGATAGGCTCGCACCACCTGGGAATCGTCCCGGCCGCCATGGCCGAGACCAGAGGCCGCCAGGAACATCTGATGAGCGGCAGCCGCCAGCGGCAGCGCCGCCTTCGCCGCCCGGCCCGCATCGAGCACGATGCTGAGATCCTTGACGAAGATGTCGACCGCGCTCGACACCACGGGCTCGGCTTCCTGCATGCGCGGCCCGCGATCCCTGAGCATCCAGGAGGATGCGGCCGAGCCGCCCATGATCTCGAAGAGCAGCGCGCCGTCGATGCCAGCCTTCTCCGCCAGCGAGAGCGCTTCCGCCGCCACCGCGATATGGACGCCGCAGAGAAGCTGGTTGACGGTCTTCACCGTCGCGCCCTGCCCGGCCTTTTGCCCGACATGGAAAACCTTGTCGCCAAGTGCGTCGAGCACCGGCTTCGCCCGCGCGAGGCTCTCGCTCGGCGCGCCGACCATGATCGTCAGCGTCGCGTTGCGGGCCCCGGCGACGCCGCCGGAAACCGGGGCATCGATGAAATGCCGGCCGGTCTTCGTGACCTCAGCCGCGATGGCCTCGGCCTCCCCCGGAGGGCAGGTCGCCATCAGGATCACCGTCGCGGCCGGTGCGAGCACATCCAGCGCCCCCGCCTCGAACAGCACCGCGCGCGCCTGCGCTGCGTTGACCACCATCAGGACCAGGGCGTCCGCCCCCTCGGCGGCTTCCTTCGCGCTCGCAGCCTCATGCCCGCCAACGGCTACGAGCGCCTCGCGCGCCGCAGCCCGCATGTCGAAGCCGGTGACGCGGAACTGCTTCCGGACCAGGTTCTCGGCCATCGGCGCGCCCATGGCGCCGAGCCCGACGAAGGCGACAGTGGAGATCGGGTTCTCGGACATGGGATCAGGCACTCTCGAAACGAGAGCGGGCACGGCTCGCGCCATGCCCGCGACAGGCGGCCCTGCCCTCCTGCGAGGTCAGCGCCGCGGTTCGATCACTCCTTCACCGCGCCGGTCAGCGAGGCGACGTAATAGTCGACGAAGAAGGAGTAGAGGATCGCAACCGGGATCGAGCCGAGCAGCGCGCCGGCCATCAGCGAGCCCCAGTGATAGACGTCACCCTCGACGAGCTGGGTCAGCACAGCGACGGGCACCGTCTTCTTCTCGGACGACTGGATGAAGGCGAGCGCATAGATGAACTCGTTCCAGGACAGCGTGAAGGCGAAGATGCCGGCCGAGATCAAGCCCGGCATGGCAAGCGGCAGCGTGATCTTCCGCAGCGTCTGCAGCCGCGTCGCCCCGTCGATCATCGCGCATTCCTCTAGCTCGTAGGGGATCGACTTGAAGTAGCCGATCAGGAGCCAGGTGCAGAACGGGATCAGGAAGGTCGGGTAGGTCAGGATCAGCGCCATCGGCGAGTCGAACAGCCCGAGCTGGAAGATCAGCGTCGCCATCGGAATGAACAGGATCGAAGGCGGCACGAGATAGGCGAGATAGATCGCCAGGCCGACATAGCCCGAGCCCCTGAACTTCAGCCGCTGGATCGCATAGGCCGCGAGCACGCTGGCGAAGAGGGAGAGCGCCGTCGCCACTGCCGCGACCATCATCGTCGTCCACAGCCACTGCGGGTAGTCGGTCTGGAACAGCAGCTTGTTGATGTTCTCGAGCGTCGGCGACTTCACCCAGAACGGGTTGTTGTTCTTGTAGTCGAGCAGCTCGCCATTCGGTTTGATGGCGGTGATCGCCATCCAGTAGAACGGGAAGAGCAGCACGAGGACGAAGAGCGACAGCGGCAGGTAGAGCATCACGAAGCGACGCGGTCCGGAGGACCAGTCGATGACGCCGGTGCTTTCCTTCTCCGTCAGCTGCGGTCGTTGGCTCAGGGTCTGATCAGTCATTGTCTTCTCCCTGCTGCCACTTGCGGCGGGCAAGGCCGAAATAACTGAACAAGGTCGCCATCACGAGGAACGGGATCATCGCGACCGCGATCGCCGCGCCCTCGCCGAGCTGGCCGCCCGGAATGCCGCGCTGGAAGGCGAGCGTCGCCATCAGATGCGTCGAGTTGACCGGGCCACCGCGGGTGATGGCATAGACGAGCTGGAAGTCGGTGAAGGTGAACAGCACCGAGAACGTCAGCACCACCGCCAGGATCGGCATCAGCATCGGGAAGGTGACGTGCTTGAAGCGCTGCCAGGCATTGGCGCCATCGAGCATCGCCGCCTCGTAGAGCGAGGGCGAGATCGTCTGCAGCCCCGCGAGCAGGCTGATGGCGACGAAGGGAATGCCGCGCCAGATATTGGCGGCGATCAGCGAGAAGCGCGCCGGCCAGGGCTGGCCGAGGAAGTCGATATAGGTGTCACGCCAGCCGAGCACGTCGACGAGCACATAGGAGATGATCGAGAACTGAGGATCGTAGATCCACCAGAAGGCGATCGCCGAGAGCACCGTCGGCACGATCCACGGGATCAGGATGATCGCGCGCAGCAGCGACTTCATCGGCAGGTTGTTGTTGAGCAGCAGGGCGAGCCAGAGGCCGAGCCCGAACTTACCGATCGTCGCGACGCCGGTGTAGAGCAGCGTGTTCCAGACCGAGGTGATGAACACCCTGTCGGACAGCAGCGACTCGAAATTCTCGAGGCCGATGAAATAGCCGGGGCGACCGATGCGCGTATCGGTGAAGGACAGCCAGATGCCCAGCCCCAGCGGATAGCTGAGGAAGACCAGCAGCAGCGCGGCCGCCGGAAACAGGCAGATGGCGATCAGGAAGGGCTTGTAGTCGAACAGCCTGACCAGCCAGCTCTGATCCAGCTTGTAGACGGTTCGCGACTCGGCGGCGGCAACAGCCATGGCGCTCTCTCTCTTGCACCGGCATCTCCCCGGCTGCCGACCATGGACGGCAGCCGGGGAGCGCTGGTCAGGTCCGGTAATAGCGCTTTGCGCGGCGTTCGGCTTCGCGGGCGGCCTCTTCAGGCGTCGCCTGGCCGGCGCAGACGGAAGCGACCATCTGCACGACGACGTATTCGGCGTTGACCGTGCCGGCGGCCTCGTTGATCGAGCCCTTGTAGCCGCTCCAGAGCGCACGCTCCCAGGTGTCGCGATAGATCACGATCTTGGGGTCGGTCGACCAGACCTTGCTGTCGGCATAGCCCTTCAGCGGCTGGGCCCAGTAGCCGGAGCTGCCGGTCAGCCACTTGTCGTAGTTCTCGCGCTCCATCATGAAGCGGAGATACTCCACCGCAGCCTTCGGATATTTGGTGTGCTTGAAGGCCATCGCGTTGATGACGAGCGCCGGCTCCGACGGGCGTCCGAGCGGGCCGATCGGCATCATCGCATGGTTCAGGTCCTTGCCGATCGCGGCGGTCTTCTCGTCCTTCGAGTTCTTGATCGAGAAGTAGAGCGAGACGCCGTTCTGGGTGACCGAGATTTCGCCCGCCGACAGCGCCTTGTTGTTGCTGATGTCGAGCCAGGAGAGCGTGCCGGGGATGAAGGTCTCGTAGAGCGCCTTGGCGTATTTCAGCGCCTCGATCGTCTCCTTGGAGTTGATCGCGACCTTGTTGTTCTCGTCGACCATGTAACCGCCATGGGTCCAGACGAGCCAGTTGCAGAAGGCGTTACCGTCGCCGACCGCGTTGCCGAGCGCGAAGCCGGCCGGGTGACCCTGCTCCTTGAGCTTGCGGCAGAGGCGCAGGAAGCCGTCGAGATCCTTCGGGAAGGCGTCGAAGCCCGCTTCCTTGACATGGGACTCACGATAGACCGCCGGCGCGCCGGAGGCGCCCATCGGGATCGAGACCCACTGGTTGGTCTTGTCCTTCTTGCCGTACTTCTCGGCGATCGGATACCAGCCGCCATGCTTCTTGCCGAGATCCTCGGCGAGCGGGGTCAGGTCGATCAGCTTGTCGGAGAAGATGTGCGGATCGTCCGCCCAGCCGACCACGACGTCCGGGCCGGCGCCGGTGTTGGCGGTGACCGCGGTCTGCGGGCGAAGGTCTTCCCAGCCGGCATAGTCGACGCGCACGGGCACGCCGGTCGCCTTGGTGAAGGCAGCGGTGTTCTCGTCGAAGATCTGCTGGTCGAGGTCGACGAACTTGGTCGGGCGCAGCACGCGCAGGGTCGCGCCCGGCTCGACCGCCTGCGCGTTGGCGGACGCCAGCGGCAGGGTCGCGCCAGCAGCAAGCCCGGCGCCGCCGATCAGCACGTCACGTCTTGAAATGCTCATGAATATATCTCCTCCGTTAGCGGCAGGGGCCTGCATTGGACCCCCGTCCTGCATTGATTGGGTTGGTCAGCCATCATCCGCCGCCCTGTTGCGGGCGGCGAATTCTCAAAGACGCTTGCCGGTGGCGGCGTCGAACAGATGCGTGACGCTGGTGTCGGGCGAAATGCCGATGGTCTCGCCCGGATGGGCCCCGATGCGCTCACGGAAGACGCAGGTCAGTTCCTGCCCGCCGCAGCGCACGACGACCTGGGTCTCCGAGCCGGTCGGCTCGATCACCACGACCTCGGCCTTGATCCCGTTCGGATCGAGGCGAACATGCTCCGGGCGGATGCCATAGACCGCTTCGAGCCCCTCGCTGCCGGCCGGCGCCTTGCCGATCGGCCAGACGAGACCCTCGCCGCCCTTCGGATTCTCGGCGGCAAAGCCTGCGGCCGTGATCTTGCCCTTGAGCAGGTTCATCGAGGGCGAGCCGATGAAGGCCGCCACGAACAGGTTGTTGGGGCGGTCGTAGAGGTCGAGCGGCGCGCCCATCTGCTCGACGATGCCGTCATGCATCACGACGATCTTGTCGGCCATGGTCATGGCCTCGATCTGGTCGTGCGTGACATACACCGTCGTGGTCTTCAGGCGCTGGTGCAGCTCCTTGATCTCGGTGCGCATCTGCACGCGCAGCTTGGCATCGAGGTTCGAGAGCGGCTCGTCGAACAGGAACACCTGCGGATCGCGCACGATCGCGCGGCCCATGGCGACGCGCTGGCGCTGGCCGCCCGAGAGCTGACGCGGAAAGCGGTCGAGAAGCTTGGTCAGGCCGAGGATCTGCGCGGCCTTGTTGACGCGCTCGTCGATCTCCGCCTTCGGAGCCTTCCGCAGCTTCATCGAGAACGCCATGTTGTCGGCGACCGTCATATGCGGATAGAGCGCATAGTTCTGGAACACCATGGCGATGTCGCGCTCCTTCGGAGGCACATCGTTCACCACGCGCGGACCGATACGGATCTCGCCGCCGGAAATGTTCTCGAGGCCTGCGATCATGCGCAGCAGCGTCGACTTCCCGCAGCCCGAAGGGCCGACCAGGATGACGAACTCACCATCGTCGATTTCGATATCGACGCCATGAATGACCTGCGTCGACCCGTAGGCCTTGCGGACATCGGCGATCTGGACTGAAGCCATGCCGTCCTTCCCTGTTTCCGTTCCCTTGCCGCCACCGATTTTGCAGCGGCGTGCGATCTTGTTCGGTTTCTTATGACCGAATGATGGGCCGGTCCATCATGACGACGGTTGTATCCAGCCTCGTGTTGGATAAAGTCATACGAATAGAAGCAAGCGTGTCAAGCGCTGCGATCGTCTGCCCCATGCCTCCAAAGGCAGCGGGCGGCGAAGCCCGAGGGAGGGGCAAGATCGATGCGCGTGCGCGACTTCTCGCGTCCGACGACGCTCAATCCGGACCGGCTGTTCGGACAGGTGGCGCAAAAGCTGGCGGTCGCCATCATCACGGGCCGCGTCAGGGCTGGCGAGCTCCTGCCGAACGAGGATGATCTGCGCTCGGACATCTCGGTTTCGCGCACGGCTTATCGCGAAGCCGTGAAGATCCTCACGGCCAAGGGGCTGGTCGAGGCACGGCCCAAAAGCGGCACCCGCGCCGCGCCGCGCGAGCGCTGGAACCTGCTCGACCCCGACGTCCTGTCGTGGCAGTTCGAAGCCGACCCGAACGAGAAATTCATCCGCGATCTCTTTGAGTTGCGCCGTTTCGTCGAGCCCAGCGCCGCCCGCCTGGCCGCGCAACGGCGCACCTCCGCGGACATTGCCCGGATCGAAGCGGCCTATCGCGGCATGGTCGACAACACGCCCTATGCCGAGGCGACGATCCGCGCCGACCTGGCCTTCCACGAGGCGATCTTCACCGCGGCCCAGAACGCCGCTCTGCAATGCCTGGCCAGCGCCGTCATCGCCACGCTGCAATGGTCGCTGCTGCTGAAGACGGGGGACAACGAAGCCTATGTCGAATCCCTGCCGGATCATGAGCATGTCCTGCTCGCCATCATCGACCGCGATGGCGATCTCGCAGCGGCCCGCATGGCCGGCCTGGTGATCGACAGCCTGAACACCACCCTGGCTTCGTTGGGCACGCATTACGCCACCGAAACCGGAAAGATCACGCGAATAAAGCATACTAAATAGGCAGTTCCGCATTTCCTTCCAAAACGGAAGCGGATACCGCTCATGCAGCGACGGACCTACAACGCCCTGACCGGCTGCGTAGTGTCATTTAATCGATTCATATGCTTTGAAGCAACGCCCATCCAAACTGACGGACAGCCAGACGATGCCAGCTCCCAACGCTCCCGAGATCATCATGACCGGCCCGATGATGGCCTATGTTACGGATCAGCTGAAGGCGCGCTTCGTCGTCCACGAGCTGTGGAACGCGCCGGACAAGGCCGCGCTTCTCGCCGAGGTCGCGGGCCGCGTGCGCGGCGTCGCCGCCGGCGGCGGTCACAACCGTGTCGACGGCGCGCTCTTCGACGCGCTGCCCAAGCTGGAAATGGTCGCGAGCTTCGGCGTCGGCTATGACCACATCGACGCCGCCGAGGCCGGCCGGCGCGGAGTCACCGTCTCGAACACGCCCGACGTGCTGACCGACGAGGTCGCCGACCTCGCGCTCGGCCTGCTCATCGCCACGGTCCGCCAGCTGCCGCAGGTCGATCGCTATCTGCGCGAAGGCAAGTGGCTGAAGGGCGCCTACCCTCTCACCACCTCCCTGCGCGGGCGCACGGTCGGCATCGTCGGCCTCGGCCGCATCGGCAAGGCGGTGGCGAGCCGCGTCGAGGCCTTCGGCCTGCCGGTCGTCTATCACGGCCGCACGCGCCAGGATGACGTGCCCTATCGCTTCTATCCCTCGCTGGTCGACATGGCGGCGGATGTCGACACGCTGATCTCGGTCGCGCCGGGCGGCGCCTCCACCCATCACATCATCAATGCCGAAGTGCTGAAGGCGCTGGGCCCGAACGGCATCCTCGTGAATGTCGGCCGCGGCACGGTCGTCGACGAGCAGGCGCTGATCAAGGCCCTGCAGGACAAGACGATCCTCTCCGCTGGTCTCGACGTCTTCGAGGATGAGCCGCGCGTGCCGGCCGAGCTGATCGCCATCGAGCATGCGGTGCTGCTGCCCCATGTCGGCTCGGCCTCGGTCTACACCCGCCAGCAGATGGGCCAGCTCGTCGTCGACAACCTGGCTTCGTGGTTCGAAGGCAAGGGCCCGCTCACGCCCGTGCCGGAGACCCCCTGGAAAAAGGCGTGATCCGCGGGCTCCTAGCCTTATACCTCCTCGGCGCCGGCCTGTTGCCGGCTGCCGCACAGACGGCTCCGCCTCCGCGCGGGGCCGACAGGGTGCCCGAGGCTCTGCGGCCATGGCTCGGCGCCTGGGACCTCGAACGATCGGATGCCCCGCGCGGCTGCACCATCACGCTGGGCGCCGAACCCGCGGGCGAGGCGCGCCAGTTGCGCTTCCCTGCGCCCTGCCGCCGCGCCCTCCCGATCCTCGACAACGCAACCGCCTGGGCGCTGGCGCCGGGCGGCCGGCCGCGTCTGCTCGATGCGGGCGGCAAGGAACTGGTCGGCTTCCGCGGCGGCTCGCGCGAGGCCGGGCTGGAAGGCCCCGGCGCGGACGGCAAGACCTATCGCCTGCTTTCCAAGGACCATCCGCGCGCGGCCCCGGCTTCACCACAGGATGCGGCAGCCATCGCCCGGCGCCCCACCGTCGTTAATCCTGCAAACGCCCCGGCCCCGGAGAGCCTGCCCGGCCGCTATGTGCTGATGCGTCAGGCCAATCGGGAAGCCTGCCGCCTCGTTCTCTCGGCCGCGCCCATCGCCGCTGACGGCCGCGCACCGGCCGCGTTCGAGGGCGCTTGCGACGACACCGGGCTGACGATCTTCGATCCCGCCGGCTGGCGCTATCAGGGCGGGCGTCTGAGCCTCGTCGCGCGCCGCGGCCATACGGTCGAACTCGTCTTCGAGAACGGCCAATGGCGCAAGGACCCCGCCGTCGGCGCTCCGCTGCTGATGCGCAAGGTCGCACCCTGACGGCCCTTGAAGGGCGCGCAGGGCATCTCGATATCGGTGCGACGCGGCGGCACCCCGTCGCACTCCGTTCAAGATCTCAGTCTTGATTATACCTCTTTCATGCCGCTGCTCGCGATGGCGAGCGGCAGCCTGCCGCGATGGAGACCGGATATGTTCAACGCCAAGTCCCTTCTCGATGCCCTCGTGAGTGCCGGTAGCCAGGCAGGTTCCCAGGCCGGGCAGCAGGGCGGACTCAGCGGCATGCTGGGTGGCCTGACCGAACAGGCCCAGCGCTCAGGGGGCATCGGCGGGCTCGCAGGGCAGATCCTGACCCAGGCCACGCAAGGCATCGGCGACGCCGCACGCCAGACCGGCGTCCAGCAGGGCGCCAACGACGCGCTCGGCCGCATCACCGGCGGCAGGACGCCCGACCAGCTGATCGGGCAGGCCAAGGGCATGTTCAACAGCAACCCGGCCCTGGCCACGGCGGTGCTCGGCGGCCTTGGTGCGTTGGTCTTCGGAACCAGTTCGGGCCGCGCCATCGCCGGCTCGGCAGCCAAGCTCGGCGGCCTCGCGCTGATCGGCGGCCTCGCCTACAAGGCCTATCAGAACCATCAGGCCGGCAAGCCGCTTCTCAACGTCAATCAGCAGGAAGTCCTGCCTGCTCCGGCCGGCACCGGCTTCGAGCCCCAGGCCGCGAGCGACACCGCGGCGCTGACCTTCATCCGCGCGATGATCGCGGCAGCCGCTGCCGACGGCCATATCGACGAGCAGGAACGGGCCGCTATTCTCGGCGGGCTCAGGGAAGCCGGCCTCGACGGGGAGGCGCAGGACTGGCTGGCAGGGGAGCTGGCCGCGCCGGCCTCGATCGATGCGTTGGTCGCAGCCGCCGAAAGCCCCGAGCTCGCGACGCAGATCTATACGGCGGCGCGCATCGCCATCAATCCGGACAATCAGGCCGAGAAGGACTTCCTCGCAGCACTCGCAGCCGCGCTCGGCCTCGATGCCGAACTCGTCGCCAACATCGACACGGCGGCAGCCGCAGCAAAGGTCTGATAGGCGAGCTTTGGGGCCTGCGGGCCGAGCCGAATGCGGCAGGTTGGCTGTCGCGGTGTCGCGCAGCATGGAAGCCGCTTGTTAAGCTTGCGGCGAATTCCTTGCCCGTTTCGGCGCCATATGCACCGGCGCTTAGGGTTTCACGCCCGATAACCCCTGCGCCGGCGTGACCGGCTTACCGCGTTCGGCGCCGTTCAGGCGCCGTCGCAAGCTGCTGGGGGCACGGGGCGGGATATGTCGGCGACCGCGATGATCAGGGCGATGCGGCCGCATCACTGGCTCAAGAACGGCCTGGTTTTCGTCCCGATCCTGCTGAACCATGATGTCTTCGATCCGGCGGCGCTCTGGCATGGCCTGATCGCTTTCGTCGCCTTCAGCCTGATCGCCTCGGCGGTCTATCTTCTCAACGACATCAAGGATGTCGAGGCGGATCGGCGCCATCCGACGAAATGCAAGCGCCCGCTGGCAGCCGGAGAAATCACCACGCGGCAGGCCTACACCGCAGTGCCGATCCTGCTCGTCGCGGCCTTCGCGACGGTCCCGCTGGTGCCGCAGCCGTCGATCTTCCTGCTTTCGCTGCTCGCCTATCTCTTCCTCGCGCTCGCCTATCTGCTGGTGCTGAAGCGCAAGCTCCTGGTCGACGTGCTCGGCCTCGCGACCATGCACACGCTGCGCATCCTCGCCGGAAACGCGGCCGCAGCGATCCCCGTCTCCTCCTGGCTGCTCGCCTTCTCGATGTTCCTGTTCCTGAGCCTCGCTTTGGTGAAGCGCTATGCGGAACTCAGGATCACGCAGGACCAGTCGGGCTTGAAGAGCGCGGGCCGCGGCTACCATGCCGAGGACATCGAGGCACTCTCCCAGCTCGGCATGGCGTCGGGCTGCACCTGCGCGCTGATCATGGCGCTCTATGTCGACAGCGCCGCGGTCAAGCAGCTTTACCGCCACCCCGAGCTGATCTGGCTGGTCTGTCCGATCATCCTCTATCAGATGGCGCGAATCTGGTTCCTGGCGCGCCGCGGGCACATGCCCGACGATCCGCTGGTCTTCATGATCCGTGACTGGCGCAGCCAGCTCATGGGCCTCGTGGTGCTGGCCATCATGATCGCGGCCTCGATCCTGCCGTGACCGCCGAGCCGGGACATCTGCGCCAAGGCTATCGCTCCTGGGGCGGGCTCGTCGCCCGCGACAGCGAAATCGTGTCGGCCCGCGACTGGATCGCGGCTCCGGCCGGCCATCGCCGTCCCGCACTCGCCTATGGCAACGGCCGTTCCTATGGCGATTCCTGCCTGAACGACGGCGGCGCCCTGATCGACACGAGCGACCTCGCGGAGGTTCACGCCTTCGACCGCGGCACCGGTATCGTGACCTGCGACGCCGGCCTGCGGCTCGACCGGCTGCTCGCGCTTGTCGTACCGGCCGGCTGGTTTCCGCCGGTGACGCCAGGCACCAGCCTCGTCACCATCGGCGGAGCGCTCGCCAACGACGTGCATGGCAAGAACCATCATGGGGCCGGCACCTTCGGCTGCCATGTCCGCGCTTTCGAGCTGATGCGCTCGGACGGGCAGCGCCTGATCTGCGCGCCCGACCTCAACGCCGATCTCTTCGCCGCGACGATCGGCGGCTTCGGCCTGACCGGGCTGGTGACGCAGGTCGTGCTGCAGCTCATGCCCATACCCTCGGCGCAGATGCTGCAGGAGGTGGTGCATTTCGACAGCCTCGATCGCTTCTTCGAGATCGCAGCCGAGTCCGACGCGACCCATGGCTACACCGTCGCCTGGGTCGACTCGCTGGCGGGCGGCGCTCGTCTCGGCCGCGGCGTGTTCTTCCGTGCCAACCACGCGCCTGCCTCCTTCGACCCGCCGCCGCGCGCCGGGCGCAGCCTCCCCTTCCCGCTGACGCCTCCGATCCCGCTGATCAACCGCGCGACGCTCAGTGCCTTCAATTGGCTCTATCGCAACGCTCAAGCCGGCAGCCCGGAGCCGCGCCGCATCCCCTACCGCCCCTTCTTCTATCCGCTCGACCGCATCCGCGACTGGAACCGCGCCTATGGGCCGAAGGGCCTTCGCCAGTTCCAATGCGTCGTCCCGATGGCGACCGCCCGCGACGCCGTGGCCGAGATGCTGCGCCGGACGCTCACGGCCGGCGAGGCCTCCTTCCTGACGGTCCTCAAGATCTTCGGAACGCGCCCCTCGCCGGGAATGATGTCCTTCCCGATGCCCGGCGCGACGCTGACGCTGGACTTTCCCAACCGCGGCGAGCGCACGGCGCGGCTGCTGGCGGAGCTGGACCAGATCGCGCTGGCGGCGGGCGGGCGCATCAACCCCTACAAGGACGCCCGCATGCCGGCCGCGACCTTCGAGGCCTCCTTCCCGCATTGGCGCGACTTCGCACGCCACGTCGACCCCGGCTTCTCCTCCGATTTCTGGCGCCGCGTCACCGCCGGCTAGAATTCCCACACCGCTTTGAACCTTCCTCCCGCTTCCCGCGACAAATGGGCATGGAGGGCGAGCCGTTCGCTCTCGAACAGTCGGGAGAAACGAACATGACGACGCTCCGCAAGACCGTGACCGCCGCTCTGGCCGTTGCGACCCTCGCCACCACCCTGATCGCTTCCGGCGCCGAAGCGCGCCCGCGCTGGGGCTACGGCTATGGCTACGGCCCCGGTTGGGGCGTCGGAGCCGGCGTGGTCGGCGCTCTCGCCGCCGGCGCCATCATCGCCTCAGCCACCCGCCCTGCCTACGGCTACTACGCCCGCCCCGTCCGTTCCTGCGACCTGGTCGAGCGGATGGACCGCTGGGGGAACATTGTCGGCTACCGCCGCGTTTGCGGGTATTATTGATCTTCTCTGGACGACCCCTTCGAGACCCAAGACTCAAAAAGGCCGGCGCAAGCCGGCCTCTTTTTTTGATCCGCAATGGCGGCTGAGCTCAGCCCTTCGCCGCCGCGACCTTGCGCAGATAGCCGGTGACGATGCCGGTCACGCCGCCTGACAGCACAGCCTCGAAGGCCGCGAGGAACTGGTCGCACTGCTCGCGCGTGACGATCAATGGCGGCTCGAGCCGGATGACGTTGCGGTTGTATTCGGTGAAGGCCACGAGCACGTCGTGGTCCTTGAGCAGCAGAGCCCCGACGAAGCCGCAGAGCGAGCCCTTCAGCTTGTCGTCGAGCAGCGCGACCATGTGCTTCACGCCGAAGGGCATGGTTTCGCTGATGTCCTGGAACTCGACGCCGATCATCAGCCCGCGCCCGCGGATCTCCTTGAGCAAAGTCGGGTACTTGGCCCGAAGCTCATTGAGCCGCTCGATCAGATAGTCACCCTGGCGCTTGGCATTGCCCATGAGGTCCTCGTCATAGAGGACGTTGAGGGCCTCGATCGACGAGACACAGGCTTCGCCCATGCCGCCGAACGTCGCCTGCGCATGGATCAGCGCGCTCTTCGGCTTGCCATAAGCCTTCATGTAGATCTCGCGGCGGGCGATCATCGCGCCCATCGCCGCCTTGGAACCGCCGAGCGCCTTGGCCAGCGCCGTCACGTCCGGCACCACCCCGTCGCGCTCGAAGGCGAAGAACTGGCCCGTGCGGCCGAGCCCGCACTGCACCTCGTCCGCGACCCACAGCACGCCATGCTTGTCGCAGAGAGCGCGCAGCTCGCGCCAGAACCCTTCGGGCGCCTCGACGATGCCGCCACCGCCCTGGATCGTCTCCATCACGACGATGCCGATCGACGGATCGCTTTCCAGCGCCTGCCGCACCGCGGCGATGTCGCCGAACGGAACCTTCACCCGGTTCTCGACCAGCTTGAAATGCGACTGGTAGAGCGTCGAATCCGTGACCGAGAGCACCCCCTTGGTCTTGCCATGGAAGGAGTTCGCGGCGTGCAGGATCTTCGACTTCGCCGGTCCCTGCGCCTGCTCGGCGACCTTCAGCGCCGCCTCCATCGCCTCCGAGCCGGTCGAGCCGAGGAAGACCATGTCGAGGTCGCCCGGCGCGATGGTCGCGAGGTTCTTCGCCAGCGCGGAAGCGTATTGCGACATGAACGCCATGCAGATCTCATGGCGGTTCTCGTCCTGGAACTTCTGGCGCGCCGCGACGATGCGCGGGTGGTTGTGGCCGAAGGCGACCGAGCAGAAGCCACCGAAGAAATCGAGGATCTTCCGGCCGTCCTTGGTGATGTAATGCATGCCCTCGGCGCGATCGACGAGGATCTTGTCGAAGCCGAGCAGCTTCAGGAAATGCAGCTGTCCGGGGTTGATATGGGCGGCGAAAAGCTCCTTCACCTGGGCGGCGTCGAGCTGCTTGGCGGCTTCCACGCTGATCAGCTGCGGCCGGGCGGTGGTCATGGGCGCATCCTCGGGCTTGAAGGCGGGCATGCTCATGCGGCGAGGCTCCTCTCGGCCTGTTTCAGGCCGTCCTTGGCCTTGCGGTATTCGGTATAGGCGGCGAGCAGCATGTCCTCGTCGCGATGTTGCGGCGTCCAGCCGAGCTGGCGCTTCGCCTTGGACGTGTCGAGGATGCAGATCTCGTCGGCGATTTTGTACTGCTCGGGGTCCATGATCGGCAGGTTGATCGCATCGAGCGCATCGAGCGTCAGCTTCACCAGCGGCGCCGGCGTCGGCAGCAAGATCGATTTCGAGCCGGCATGCTTGATCAGGTCGCCGAGCAGCTTCCTCACCGGCGGCGGATCGTCGGAACCGAGATTATAGGCCTCGTTCGGGAAATCCGCCTTCCAAGCCGCCACGCAGGCGCTGGCGCAGTCGAAGACTGAGATGAACTGATACGGGTTGTTGCCGCCGCCGATCATCGGCACCGGCAGGTTCATGTCGATCAGCTTGAACAGCTTGACCAGAATGCCGAGCCGGCCAGGCCCGATGATGAGGCGCGGCCGGAAGATCGGGATGCGGAAGCCCTTGGCGCGGTATTCCTCGGCCAGGCGCTCCGTTGCGAGCTTGCTCTCGCCATATTCGCCGAGCGGCTTGGCCGGATGCGTCTCGTCCTGCGGCACGGTGACAGAATGGCCGTAGATCATGTCGGTGGTGAAGTGGACGAGACGTTTCGCGCCCTTCTTCTCCATCCAGCTCAGGATGTTCTGCGTGCCGTGATAGTTCACCGGCCAGAAGAATTCGTGCCGCTCCGCCCGCGTCACGATCGGCGACAGCATCTTGGCCGACAGGTTGTAGACCAGATCGTCCGGCGAGAACGGGATGGCCTCGACGCTCTCCGGCCGCGTCACATCGGCGTTGAGGAAGGGCACCGTGGCGTAATGCGCATGGTCGCTCTTCTGGATGTCCGCGACCAGCACCTCTTCGCCCATGGCCGCAAGATCAGCCGCCAGATGCGAGCCGACGAAGCCGTCGCCGCCGATGATGATATGCTTCACCGTCTCAGCTCCTCGGATCGGCCGGCAGGCGCGGGCGTCGCACGGGCACAGGGATCGGCTGCGGTGCGGCCGGCGGCTCCAGCAGCGCGCCGAGGCGCAGGAACAGGCGTACGATCAGGTCCATGGTTCCCTCTCAGCTTTGTGCGATGAAGATGGTGCCGAGGACGATCAGGCCGATGCCGGCGATGCGCGTCAGGCTCAGATCCTCGTTGAAAACGAAATAGGCGTAGGCCGCGACTACGACATAGGCGAGGCTCAGGAACGGGTAGGCGTAGCTGATCTGCACCTTGGAGAGCACGATCAGATGCGAGGCCATGCTGATGACGAAGGTGCACAGCCCCGCGAAGACAAACGGATTGAAGACCACGCGGAAGATCGTGCCGATCAACCCATCGCCCGCGATGTCGAAGGAGCCGATGCCCGTCATGCCGCGCTTGAGCATGAGCTGGGCGGCGGCGTTGGTCAGCACCGTGAACAGGATCAGGGGAATATAGCTCGTCATCGTGGCGCAGGCCGCTCCGCATCGCTTAGAGCCGGATCCGATCAGGTTGAACCAACCTGATCGGTGAATCCGTCTCTAATCCATTGCTGGAGAACGCGTGGTCCGATCGGATTGCTGCGCAATCTGATCGGCGCGTGCTCAAGCGCTGTCGAGATGCAGCGGAAAATACTTCAAATGCCTTAGGGACAGGCCGCCGATTGATCCTAGCGTTAAGGGGATACTTCACCGATTGCCGAAACCGTTCCCGATACGCCGCTGACGCGATCGGGCAGCGGGCGCGATAAGCTGCAAGCCGCATCGGAGCGCGAACCCAGCCATGCCTCTTCCCAACCGCGTCAGGCCCGACGGCACACTCTTCGCGGATCCCGCCCGCGGGACCCTGTACGGCAATCGCGGCGGGCGTTTCCATGATCCCGCCAGCCATGCCGTCCCCTCGCGCATCCAGGCGACGCGGCAATGGCTTTGCTGCGTGCTGTCCTTCAAAGGGCGCAGGCGCAAGGTCTGGGGCCGCGGCTACACCGAGCTGTTCTTCTGCGACGAGGTCACGGCGCTCGCGGCCGGCCACCGCCCCTGCATGGAATGCCGTCGCAGCGATGCACTGTCCTATCGCACTGCGCTGGTGAACGGGCTTGCCCTGAACGAGACGCCCCTCTTCCCGGAGGTCGACCGCATCCTCGACAGCGAACGCAGGATCGGCCGCGCGAAGCGGACGCACGCCCTGCCGGCCGACGCGCTTCCGGACGGCGCGGTGCTGCAATCCGGCGCGGACTTCTTTGCCCTGCGTGGAGACGACGCCCTGCTCTGGTCGCCGGCCGGCTACGTTGCCCTCCGGAAGCGTCCCACCGGCATCGCCACCGTGCTGACCCCGCCCGCCACGCTCGCTGCGCTGGCGCAAGGCTATCGGCCGCTCTGGCATCCCAGCGCAGGCGACCTTTAGGAACCTTCGTTCATCCGAAAGCGTTTGCGCAGCATCATCCTTGCAACGAGGGGCTGTCCATGCGCTCGATCATTCTCTGGCTTGTCGGTGTTCCGATCCCGATCATCATCCTGTTGTGGTTCTTCATGAAATAGCGTCGAACAGGAAGGCCGGGCCAGCGCCCGGCCTTCTCATATGCGGGCCTCTCCCGCCATTGGCTGACAGGCAGCCATGCTTTTCCGGCACGCGACCACCATCGCAACACGCGCCGAGCTGGCCTATATGCCGTCCATGTCTTCCGCCCCGACCTCCCCCCCGACAGCCGAGCCGATCATCTCCGTCTCCGGCCTGTCGAAGACCTACGCCACCGGCTTCAGCGCGCTGAAGTCGGTCGATCTCGCCATCAAGCGTGGCGAGATCTTCGCGCTGCTCGGCCCCAACGGGGCCGGCAAGACGACGCTGATCAGCATCATCTGCGGACTCGTGCGGCCGAGCACCGGCACGGTTCTCGCCGATGGCTACGACATCGTCCATGACTACAGGGCGGCCCGTGCGGCCATCGGGCTCGTGCCGCAGGAGCTGACCACCGATGCCTTCGAGACAGTCCGCGCCACGGTCAGCTTCAGTCGCGGCCTCTTCGGCAAGCCGAAGGACCCCGCGCTGGTCGAGCGCATCCTCAAGGAGCTCTCGCTCTGGGACAAGCGCGATACCCAGATCCGCCGGCTCTCCGGCGGCATGAAGCGGCGCGTAATGATTGCCAAGGCGCTGGCGCATGAGCCGCGCATCCTCTTCCTCGACGAGCCGACCGCGGGCGTCGATGTCGAGCTGCGGCAGGACATGTGGCAGATGGTGCGCCGGCTCAGGGATGAGGGCGTCACCATCATCCTGACCACGCACTACATCGAGGAGGCCGAGGAGATGGCTGACCGCGTCGGCGTCATCTCGCGGGGCGAGATCATTCTCGTCGAGGAAAAGGCCGAACTGATGCGCAAGCTCGGCAAGAAGGAGCTGACGCTCCAGCTCCAACAACCGCTCGCGGCCCTGCCCGAGACGCTCGCCGATTTCGGGCTCAAGCTCTCCGCCGATGGCGGCGAGATCACCTATGCCTATGACACGCAGGCCGAACGCACCGGCATCACGACGCTGCTGCAGGGCCTTTCGGAGGCCGGCGTCCGTTTCCGGGATCTCAGCACCAGCCAGAGCTCGCTGGAAGATATCTTCGTCAGCCTGGTGAGAGAGCGGGCGCAAGAGCGGCCAGGAGAGCTGTCATGACCGCCACGAGCTTCAACCCGCACGCCATCGCTGCGATCTATCGCTTCGAGATGGCGCGCACCTGGCGCACGCCGCTGCAGAGCATCGTTTCGCCCGTGCTCTCGACCTCGCTCTATTTCATCGTCTTCGGCGGAGCCATCGGCTCGCGCATGCAGTCGGTCGAGGGGGTGCCCTATGGCGCCTTCATCGTGCCGGGACTGATCATGCTCTCGCTCCTGACGCAAAGCATCGCCAACGCCTCCTTCGCGATCTATTTCCCGAAGTTCACCGGCACGATCTACGAACTGCTCTCCGCTCCCGTGGCCTGGTGGGAGGTGGTGATCGCCTATGTCGGCGCGGCCGCCACGAAATCGATCCTGCTCGGCCTCATCATCCTGGCGACGGCGACCTTCTTCGTACCGTTGAGGATCGAGCATCCCGGCATGATGCTGCTCTTCCTCGTCCTGACGGCGACGACCTTCAGCCTGTTCGGCTTCATCATCGGCATATGGGCGGACGGCTTCGAGAAGCTGCAGGTCATCCCGCTGCTGATCGTGACGCCGCTCGCTTTCCTCGGCGGCTCTTTCTACTCGATCTCGATGCTGCCGCCCTTCTGGCAGACGGTGACGCTGTTCAACCCGGTCGTCTACCTGATCAGCGGCTTCCGCTGGAGCTTCTTCGGCATCGCCGATGTCAGCCTCGGCATCAGCCTGGGAATGACCCTGCTCTTCCTGGCGGTCTGCATCGCCGTCGTCGGCTGGATCTTCCACACCGGCTACCGGCTCAAGAACTGAGCTGGTAGCGCGCGTTAGGACTTAGCTGTTCGAGCGCGTCGCCTGCCAATCCTGGCCTGCGCCGGAGCCTTCGCTGCGCCCGGTCATGCGGTCGTTCTCGACCTTCGCGGTGTAGCGCTGCCCGCCGGCCATGAAGCTGATCTCGGTGCCCTTCATCTTGGCCTCCGTGATCGAGTGCTCCTTTCCGCCCCGCGTCAGCGTGCCCGCCAGCATCTGGAGGTTCTGGCTGAGCTTCAGCTCGCCATCGCCGAGCTTCCACGTGCCGGCGACCTTGGCCGGCACGACCCAGTAATAGGCCCGGCAATAGCTCGAGCAATTTTCGGCGACGTTGATCGTCTCGTCCGGCTGCCAGTCCTCCATCATGAAGGTATTGGAGACGACGCGCGTTCCCGGCTTCATGTTCAGGATCGTCGGGCGCAGCCGCATGTTGAGCTCCGGCAGCAGGAACAGCGTCAGCACCGTCGCCTCGCTGAAATCCGTCTCGAAGATGTCACCCTGTACGAAGCGCGCCTTGTCGGTAACGCCCTCGCTCTCGGCCGAGCGGCGCGAGAGCGTGACCATGTCGGGATTGTACTCGATGCCGAGCGCCCTGACGCCGCGCTTGGCGGCCGTGATGACGGTGCGGCCATCACCCGAGCCGAGATCGATGACATAGTCCTGCGGCGTGACGCGAGCGGTATCGAGCATGCGGTCGACCAAGTTCTGCTGCGTCGGCACCCAGACGACATCCTTGCCGGCCTGCCCGGACCGCGGGACGAAGTCAGGAACCGTGCTGGGGTCCTTGGTGGCCTGGACCGGCTGGGCATATCCCGAAACCGGCGCGAGCAGGCCGATGGCGCAGGTCGCGGCGAGAATGCGAAGGGTCTTCATCATCTTTCTCCCTGTCTGAAGGTCGTTCATTCGGCGGCGGCGGCCGGAGCCGCGGCGGACACGGGTTGAGGCTCAGCGTCCGGCCGGCGCCGGAACAGCAGGAGCGGAAGCCCCGCCATCACCACGGCAAGGCCGATCAGGGCGCCGCGGCCGGTATAGGCAAGGCTCGCATGCAGCATGTAGAGGCAGCCGAGGCAGAACAGGATCGGCGTCACCGGATAAAGCGGCACGCGGAAGGGTAGTTTCCGTTCCGGCTCACGCCAGCGCAGGATCGGCAGCGCGGCGCCGACCAGCAGCAGGAAGGCCCAGAACACCGGCGCGCTGTAGTCGACCATCGCCTGGAAGCCGTCGCGGCTCGCCGCTCCGAACACGACCAGCAGCAGCGCCACGAGGCCTTGCAGGATCAGCCCGTTCGCCGGCGCGCGGCCCCGCTGGTCCCAGTCGCCCACGCGCGGCAGCAGCGTCATGTCGCGCGCCATCGCGTAATAGACCCGGGCTCCGGTGAAGATCGTGGCGTTCAGCGTTGAGAGCGCCGCCGCCACGATGGCGAGGCTGACGACCTTCGCGCCGGCCTCGCCCGCCACCAGCCGCATCATGTCGGCGGCCACGGCCTGGGAGCTGCGCAGATTGTCCAGCCCGAGGATGGCCAGGAAGGCGAGGTTGGCGAGCACGTAGAGCGCCACCAGCACGGCCGTGCCGATGGCGAGGACGCGCGCCATGTTGCGCGCGGGGTCCTTCAGCTCGCCGGAGAGATAGGCCGCCTCGTTCCAGCCGCCATAGGTCAGCAGCACGAAGACCATGGCGAGCCCGAGCGCAGCCTCCGGGGCCGCGCTCGTTGCGGCCGCAGCCGCGGCGGGTTGGGTCGCACCGCCCCAGAGCAGACCGATTACGATGATCGCGGCGAGCGCGCCGATCTCGACGAAGGTCATCGCGATCTGCATCGTCTTGCTCTGGATGGTGCCGATCACGTTGAGCCCTGTCAGCGCCACGATCGAGAGCGCCGCGTAGATGGCCGTGCTGTAAGGCCCGATCGGCAGCACCTGCGCCGCATAGTCACCGAGCACGAAGGCGACGGCGGCGATCGCGCCGGTCTGGATCACTGCGCCGCGCGCCCAGCCGAACAGCATCGCCACCGGCCGGCCATAGGCCCGCGACAGGAAATGATATTCGCCGCCGGCATGGGGGTGGGCCGCGGCGAGTTCGGCGTAGCAGAGGGCGCCGATCAGCGTGGCCAGACCGCCCGCGACCCAGACGCCGATGAAGGCGACTTCGCTGCCGACATTGGCCGCGATCAGCGACGGCGTCTTGAAGATGCCGATCCCGACGACGATGCCGACCATGATCGTGACGGCGTCAAACACCGATAATGTTGGTTGCGGTTCGCCCGAAGCCGCGGATGCCATGCCAGTCCCCTTGTTATTGTCGCCGTCGTGGTGCGCAGGATGCTGCAGAGAATGTGACCGGACGTCGGGTTGTTCCGGTCACGAAACCTTCGGAAATTCTCACGGAACCGTGAGCGGGGATCCCTCAGCCGCCCGAGGAGGCGATGAGGAGACGCTCTCGCCGGATTGACTTCGCCGGGATCATCCTGTCTTCACACCGGCCATGACCGATCTTTCGACCACCACGGCATCGGCCGCAGATGCTGCGCCGCATGCGCGCCGGCGTACCTTCGCGATCATCTCGCACCCCGACGCGGGCAAGACGACGCTGACCGAGAAGCTGCTCTATTTCGGCGGCGCGATCCAGCTCGCCGGCGAGGTGCGCGCCAAGCAGGGCCGCCGCCAGACCTCCTCTGACTGGATGAAGATCGAGCGCCAGCGCGGCATCTCGGTCGTCACCTCGGTGATGACCTTCGAATATGGCGGCCACGTCTTCAACCTGCTCGACACGCCCGGCCACGAGGACTTCTCGGAAGATACCTACCGCACGCTGACCGCCGTCGACGCCGCGGTCATGGTGATCGACGCCGCCAAGGGCATCGAGGACCGCACCAAGAAGCTCTTCGAGGTCTGCCGCCTGCGCGACATCCCGATCGTCACCTTCATCAACAAGGTCGACCGCGAGACGCGCGACCCCTTCGACCTGATCAACGAGATCGAGACGACGCTGGCGCTCGACGTCGCCCCGATGACCTGGCCTGTCGGGCGCGGCCGCGAATTCGTCGGCACCTACGATCTCAAGGCCAACACCTTCCGCCGCAACCAGAAGGGCGACGAACGCGCCGAGGACCGCCAGGTCTCCGGCTGGGACGATCCGCTCTTCGACGAGCTGCTGCCGCATGGCGCCGCCGAGACCTGGCGCGAGGAGGTCTTCCTCGCCGCCGAGGGGCTGAAGCCCTTCGATCTCCAGGCCTTCCGCGAGGGGCATCTGACGCCGCTCTATTTCGGCGCGGCTTTGCGCGACTATGGCGTGCGCGACCTGATCGACGCGTTGGGCCGCTATGCTCCGAGCCCGCGAGCACAGCTCGCCGACAAGCGCCCGATCGAGGCGGACGAGCCGAAGATGACCGGCTTCGTCTTCAAGATCCAGGCGAACATGGATCCGAACCACCGCGACCGCATCGCCTTCATGCGCGTCTGTTCCGGCAAGCTGTCACGCGGCATGAAGGCGAAGCTGGTCCGCACCGGCAAGCCCATGCCGCTGAACGCACCGCAGTTCTTCTTCGCGCGCGACCGCTCGATCGCGGAGGAGGCCTTCGCGGGTGACATCGTCGGCCTGCCCAACCACGGCACGCTGCGCATCGGCGACACGCTGACGGAAGGCGAGGACATCGTCTTCAAGGGCGTACCGAGCTTCGCTCCCGAAATCCTGCGCCGCGTCAAGCTGAAGGACGCGATGAAGGCCAAGAAGCTGCGCGAGGCGCTGCAGCAGATGGCCGAGGAAGGCGTCGTCCAGATCTTCCTGCCACATGACGGCGCGCCTGCGATCGTCGGCGTCGTCGGCGCGCTCCAGCTCGACGTGCTCAAGGAGCGCATGGATGCGGAGTATTCGCTCCCTGTCGATTTCGAGCCCTGCCAGTTCGCCATCGCACGCTGGGTCTCGTCGGACGACAAGCTGGCACTGCAGAAATTCGTCGGCGCCAAGCCCTCGGCCATGGCCGACGATCTCGACGGCGACCCGGTCTTCATGGCCTCGAGCCAGTTCACGCTGAAATACGACGCCGAGCGCGCCCCCGACGTCACGTTCTCCGACGTGAAGGACTACCAGAAGGTCGCGAAGGCCTGAGCCGGCAGCTGTTGCCTGAAAGCGACAGCTCGCTATCGGCTCGTCCCCAATTGATCCGCATCAATTCGCGGCGCGCGAAACAGGCGCTCATGGAGGCATGAATCGCAGACGCCAGCCGGCGCCCGCGCTTCGCTACTCCGGGGGCTGCCGCCTATGACGTCTCATTCGATCCGCCTTTCCCTTGCCGCCGCGCTGCTCGGCGCCACGGCCCTCACAGGCGCACAGGCCAGCGACCTGCCATCCAAGAAGGCTGCGCCCTTCGTGCCCGCGCTCGAGAGCTGGAGCCCGTGGATGGTCCGTGGGCGCGCCCTCATCGTCATGCCGCAGGAGGAATCCAGCCTGAAGCTCGGCGGCGCCCCGATCGTCGGCGGTAAGGTCGACATTTCGAACTCGGTCGTGCCCGAGCTCGACATCACCTACTTCTTCACGAAGAACATCGCTGCCGAACTCATCCTCGGCGTCACCCCGCATAACGTGAAGGGCGCGGGCTCGCTCGCCGGCGCGCGCATCGGCTCAGCCTGGCTGCTGCCGCCGACCCTGATGCTGCAGTATCACTTCACCGATCTCGGCGCGTTCAAGCCCTATGTCGGCGCCGGCGTGAACTACACCGTCTTCTTCAACGAGAAGGCCAAGGGCGGCTTCACCGACTTCGACCTGAAGGATTCCTTCGGCGTCGCCCTCCAGGTCGGCTTCGACTACATGATCGACAAGCACTGGGGCATCAACTTCGACGTGAAGAAGATCTTCCTGGAGCCGAAGGTGAAGGTGAACAACGGGCTGGTCTCCGGCAAGGTCAAGATCGACCCCTGGCTGATCGGCACCGGCGTGACCTATCGCTTCTGAGCTGCCGTCGCCTTTTGCAAGATTCGGCTGGGGTGGCAGGGGAGCGGCACCGCCGCTCCCCTGCCTGTTTTTGGGGTCATTGCGACCGAAGCCCTTCTATGTCCCGGCGAAGCCGAGCGGGATCGCCGTCGTCGACTTCAGCTCCTCCATCGCGAACATGGAGGTGACGTCGCTGAGATCGATCCGCGAAATCAGCTTCTTGTAGAGCGCGTCATAGGCCGCGATGTCCGAGACATACGCCTTGAGCAGATAATCGATCTCGCCGCTCATCCGGTAGAAATCGACGATCTCCGGCAGGTCGTGCACGGCGGCGTGGAAGCGCTCCAGCCATTCCATCGAATGCCGCGCCGTCTTGACCGCGATGAAGACGGTGACGCCGGCGTTGAGCTTCTGACGATCCAGCACCGCGACGCGTTTGCGGATATGGCCGCTTGCTTCCAGCTTCTGGACGCGCCGCCAGCACGGCGTCGGCGAAAGGCCCACCGCCTCGGCGAGCTCCGCCAGCGGCAGGCTCGCGTCTTCCTGCAAGCGCGCCAGGATTCGCAGATCGAAAGCGTCAAGCCTACTCATGATGCCTCTAGTCGGATTTAGGATTCGAGTATCGCCGCAATGCCGTTGATCGCAATAATTTTCTACAGACGGCGGAAGAACGAGTTTCATTTTCCAAGTTTGGCTTGCTGAGCCGGACAACTCGCAAACCGATTCCAGCCTCCGGCGCTATCCTTTTCCGATCGAAAATCGGGGACAGGCGCAGCGATGCAGGGACTTCTGGGGGAGCAGCGACGCGAGGCCGTGCTGCGCAGCCTGCGCACCGACGAGGGCACGCTGTCACAGGATTACCTGGCCACCGCCCGCGGCGTCCTGCGCGAGCTCGTCGCAGTGCCGGAGCTGATCCACGCGCTGCCGCTCGCACGCAAGCCCGGCTGCTACGCCCGCAACCTCCTTGCCGGGGATGACGAGGTCAGCGTCTGGGCAATGGTCTGGGGCGAAGGCTCGATGACCTCGATCCACGATCACCATTGCTCCTGCTGCTTCGGCGTCATCTCCGGCACGGTCACCGAGACCTGGTATCGCGCCGTCGACGGAACCCGCGCCGTGCCGACCGGCGAACAGCGGCGGGAAGCCGGCTATGTCGCCTGCATGCTGCCCTCGGGCCCGAACATCCACCGCATGCGGAATTTCGGCCCCGGCGACGCGATCTCGATCCACATCTACGGTTTCGACCACCAGCTGCACGCCTCCTCGATCGAGACCGAGTACACGGCCGTGAGCGAATGGGGCATTTCGCCTCAACCGGTTCGCGAGCCGGCGCTCCACGTCGGGGGATAATCTCCCGCATTTCTCCCCGCTAGGCGCGCGGCGCCGATGATGTCGCCCTTTCGGGGGACATCATCATGTCGATGCGCGGCTTTGCAGATTTCATCGGGCTCGGCGCCTCGCCGCCTTCCAGACTCTCGGTCACGGCCGAGATGCTGCTGCGCCTGGCGCCCTCGGCGAGCCCGGCGATCCTCGCCGGCATCGCGAAGCGCTTCGACCGGCTCGCGCAGGAGCATGAGGTCGAGACGCGGCTGCGCCTCTGTCATTTCCTGGCGCAGGCCGCCCATGAGACGGACGGCTTCCGGACGCTGGAGGAATATGGCGGCCCGGCCTGGTTCATCCGCTACGAGGGCCGGCGCGATCTCGGCAATCTCCAGGCCGGCGACGGCCTCCGCTATCATGGCCGCGGCATCTTCCAGCTCACCGGCCGCACCAATTACAGCCGCTACGGCGACATCCTCGGCATCGACCTCGAAGCCGATCCCGAACGGGCAAAGGAGCCGGAGGTCTCGCTTTCCGTGGCCTTCGCCTACTGGACTGAGCGCGACATCAACCCCGCCGCCGACGCCGACGACATCGAGCGGGTGACGAAGCTCATCAATGGCGGCCGCACCGGCCTGGCCGAGCGCGCGCGGTATCTCAAGCTGGCGAAGGGAATTTGGCGCTAGGTAGCCGTCACGCTCGGGCTTGACCCGAGCATCTCATGACAAGAGGGCGCGGGCTTCCGAGATGGCCGGGTCAGGCCCGGCCATGACGGCTAGCACCTCAGGCGTGCCCCGCCTTCAGCGCCTGATCGAGATCGGCGTAGAGATCCCCGACATCCTCGATGCCGGTCGACAGGCGCAGCAGATCCGTCGGGCAGGGCGAACCGGCGCCCTCGATCGAGGCGCGATGCTCGATCAGGCTCTCGACGCCGCCGAGCGAAGTCGCGCGCTTGTAGAGCCCGACATGGGCCGCCGTCTTGATGGCCGCAGCCTCGCCGCCGGTGACCTGCACCGAGAGCATGTAGCCAAAGCCGTTCTCCATCTGGCGGGCTGCGATGTCATGGCCGGGATGCTGCGGCAGGCCGGGATAGAGCACGCGCGCCACCAGCGGATGGGCCGCAAGCTTCTGCGCCAGTTCCATTGCGGAGGCCGACTGGCGCTCCTGCCGCACATGCAGCGTGCGCAGGCCCCGCATCAGCAGATAGGATTCGAACGGGCCGAGGATACCGCCCTGCCCTTTCCGCACCGTCTTGACGCGGTTCCAGAACTCATCGTCTTCGCGCGCGCAGAGCACGCCGGCGACGACGTCGGAATGGCCGTTCAGCACCTTGGTCGCCGCATGCATCACGATGTCCGCGCCGAGCGTCAGCGGGCGGGTATGGACCGGCGAGGCGCAGGTGGAATCGACCGCGAGCTTGGCGCCGGCAGCATGTGCGATCTCGGCCGCGCCCGCGATGTCGGTAATCGTCCAGAGCGGGTTCGACGGGGTCTCGGCCCAGACGAGCTTGGTCACGCCCGGCTTCACCGCGGCCTTCAGCGCAGTAAGATCATCCGTCTCGACGAAATCGATCTTCAGCCCCCAGCGCGTCGCCTCGGTCAGCAGCCAGGCGCGCAGCGCCCAGTACATCACCTTGGACGCGACGACATGGTCGCCCGGCGAGAGCGCCTGGAACACGGCCGTCGCCGCCGCCATGCCGGAGCCGAAGAGCAGCGCGCCGGCCTTCGCCTCTTCCAACATGGCGAGCACGCCCTCGCACTCGCGCACCGTTTCGTTGTCGGGCCGGCCATAGATGAAACCGGAGGAATAGCCGTTGTCCTCGTCGCGGATATAGGTCGTCGAGATATGGATCGGCGGCACGACGCCACGGGTCTGCGGGTCGATCTTGCCCATGGCCTGCGCGGCGAGGCTGCGCCGGCTCCAGTTGTTCGTGCTCATCGTCTCTTCGGTCCCATCGTTCTGAAGCTGCAGAGTGAAGCCATGCCGGCCAGCTGAAAACACCGTAGCGGCCGTCAAAGGTTTTAGTTGGCGTTTTTCACCGATGAGCGCCCATTTTGGTCATTCCGGAAATCAAAATGACCTCTGTCGCCGCTGTCTCGAGCAAGTTCCCTGTCGGCACACGTCCGGCAAGATTTCGAATCCGGATTTTCGCTTCGCCCGATCGAAGAAAGTTCCATGACGGCAGAGCATGTCGGAAGCCTGCCCGTGACCTTGCCGGCAGCGCGAGCCCTCCTCATCTTCAGGGCATGATGACGCTTTCGGAAACGCACGGCGACCGCCGGACGCCGCTCTGGGCGGCTCTTCTCGGCGCAGCTCTCCCCGTCATCGCCGCGTCGCTATTGGGCAGCGCGGCGACCGTTCCCCAGATCGCCGGCTGGTATGCCGGGCTGGCGAAGCCGCCCTTCAACCCGCCCAACTGGATTTTCGGGCCGGTCTGGACGGCGCTCTACGCCATGATGGCACTGGCCGTGTTCCGCATCCTGCGTATCCCGGTCGGCGCGCCCGGGCGTCGCCGCGCCCTGCTGACCTACCACCTGCAGCTTCTGCTGAACCTCGCCTGGTCGTTCGCCTTCTTCGGCGCTAATAGCCCGCTCGCCGGCCTCGCGATCATCCTGCCCCTGCTGGCGGCGATCCTTGCCACGATCGCGAATTTCCGCCCGCTCGACCGGCTCGCGGCGAACCTGCTCTGGCCCTATCTGGCCTGGGTGAGCTTCGCGACGCTGCTCAATGCGTCGATCTGGTGGCTGAACCGATGAGGTCTTAGCCGATCGAGCGCTCGATCACCTTCATCACGGTCGCGCGCAGATCGGCGATGGTGAAGGGCTTGGTCATCACCTCCGCCACGATCGACTCGAGGCTCTTGGCGCGTTCACGCTGCTCGGCATAGCCGGTCATCAGCATGATCGTCAGTTCCGGGAACTGGGCCTTGGCGGCGAGCGCGAGCGCGATGCCGTCCATCAGCGGCATGCGGATGTCGGTCAGCAGCAGGTCGAAGCGGCCCTGCTCGGCGATGAGAATGTCGAGTGCCTCGGCGCCGTCGGCGGCGGTCAGGCAGCTATGGCCGTCCATGCCGAGGCCACGCGCCACCAGGACGCGCAGCGGCTCCTCGTCATCGACGACCAGAATACGAGACATCGTTGTTCCTTAGATGCCGGGAAGGCCGGCCTGATCCTCGGTCTCGACCACACCGACGAAGGGCAGCTGCCGATAGGAGTGGGCCACATCCATGCCGTAGCCGACGACGAACAGATCGGGACATTCGAAGCCGACATAGTCCGCGTGGATGTTGACGGCGCGCTTGCCCGGCTTCTCCAGAAGCACGGCGCTCAAGACCCGGCCGGCACCGCGCGCCGCCAGGAGGTCCTTGGCGAAGGCCAGGGTGCGGCCGGATTCGAGGATGTCGTCGACCAGCAGCACGTCGCGCCCGCGGACCTCGCTCTGCACGTCGCGCAGGATCTCGACCTGCCCCGAGGACACCGTGGCGGCCCGGTAGCTCGACAGATGGACGAACTCGACCTGTGGCGCCAGCCCGACGCGATGCATGGCGCGGATCAGGTCGGCAGCGAACATGAAGCTGCCCTTCAGCACGGCGACGACGAGCAGATCCTTCGGGTCGCTGGCCGCGATGGCCTGCGCCATCTCCTCGTTACGCCGCGCGATCGCGGCCTCGTCGTAAAGAACCCTGATGCGCCGTTCCGGCATGATCTCTCCGTCTCGCGCCGGCCGCTCCGCTTCGTCGGAGCCATGCCCCCCGGCCGCGTCAATTCACGCTGGTGATATTGGCGTCTGTCGCGACGGAAGTGAAGCGGACGCGCACGGACTGGCCTTTCTCCGGTGGAGAAGCCAGCCTCGCGCGGAAGCGGACGAGCTCGGCCGGCTCCAGGCTCGGCCGCGGCGGCTGCGTCGTCCAGCTGTAGAGCGTGGCTCCGGCGGCGTCGGTCACCGCCACCTCGATCAGCGGCATATCGGTCTTGCGCTTGGTGATGTTGGTGACGTCGCCCTCGACGACGAGGAAGCGCCCCTGGCCATCATCGATGAGCCCGCTCTCGACCGCGCTCAGGCTCAGCCCCCTGACATTCACCGGCAGGCCGGCCAGCGCAAAGACGTCGGCGAGTTGCGGCGCCATCCGCACGGCCGCATTCCGCTGCCAGGCGAGGACGCCGAGCAGGGCAAGCCCGGCCATCGCCGCGGCGACCGGCAGCGCCGCGCCTCGGCTCCGCAGGGAGATTTTCTTGGAGGCAGGCGGCTTGCGCGGAAGCGGTTTGCGACGGCCGGCCGGCGCATCGACGAGAGAAACAGGCTCCGCCTCGGCACCGTCTTCGATGTCGGCCGTCTCATCGGCGTCGCTGTCCGTCTCGGCGGCGGCGATCCTCGCATCGGTTTCCGCCGCAAGCGCCGTGATCTCGGCATCGATCGCCGCGGCGCGCTCCAGCTCTTCTTCGAGCAGCGCTTGCGTCTCCGCGGCGCTGGGTGGCTCGGGGAACGCGACCGGCGCTTCGGAAAGCACCTCCGCTTCCGGCATGACGTGCCAGGCGGTCTTGCAGCTGGCGCAACGCACCTTGCGGCCATCCGGCCCAAGTTTTGCGGCATCGAGCTCGTACTGGCTGGCGCAGGAGGGGCAGACGATCAGCATGGTGCCGGGACTGGGATAGGAAAACGGCCTGATCCATTGAGCCGGTTTATGGTTAACGCCTCGTGAAGAAACTTGGGGCAAGCTCCTGCGGACGCGATCTTTCCGACCCGCTGCGGTGTAGGATCGAGGCGCGGATTCGCGGATCGGAAGGAACGAGGAAGACCGCTTGGTTCGGTTCGAAAATGTCGGCCTGCGTTATGGCATGGGCCCGGAGGTGCTGAAGGACATCAACTTCACCATCGCTCCGCGCTCGTTCCAGTATCTGACTGGCCCCTCCGGCGCCGGCAAGACGACGCTGATGCGCCTGATTCTGATGGCGCTGAAACCCACCCGCGGCCTCGTCAGCCTGTTCGGGCAGGATGTGTCGCGCCTCGACGGCCCGACGCTGACCGCCTTCCGTCGCCGCATGGGGGTGGTCTTCCAGGATTTCCGCCTGCTCGATCATCTGACGGTCTATGAGAACGTCGCGCTGCCGCTGCGCGTGCTCGGCAAGGAGGAGGCGAGCTACCGCGCCGAGGTTGTCGAGCTGCTGCGCTGGGTCGGCCTCGGCGAACGCATGCACGCAGTGCCGCCCGTCCTCTCGGGTGGCGAGAAGCAGCGTGCCGCCATCGCGCGTGCCCTGATCGGCCGCCCGGAACTGCTGCTGGCCGACGAGCCCACCGGCAATGTCGACCCCGGCCTCGGCCGCCGCCTGCTCCGGCTGTTCATGGAGCTGCAGCAGCTCGGCACCGCGGTGGTCATCGCCACCCACGACCTCAACCTGATGGACATCTACGACGCGCCGCGCCTCGTGCTGGCCGACGGGCATCTCCATGTCGACGACTGAGATCGGCTATCACGAACCGGAGCGGGTGGAGCGCAAGCTGCCGGCCAACCTCCGGCGCGACCAGCCGCTCGTTCCGGTCGACAGCGTCGCCGGAAAGGCGCTGATGGCCGTGATCGCGATCCTGACCTTCCTCGCCGCCCTGAGCGCGGGCGCCGCTGTCCTCGCCGCCCGCGCTTCCGACCAGTGGCGCGGCGCCGTCTCCAACGAGATGACCATCCAGATCCGCCCCGATTCGCGCCGCGACATCGAGAAGGACGTCGCGCGCGCCGTCGCGATGGCGCAGGCGCTGGAAGGCATCGAAAGCGTGCGCGCCGTCCCGAAAGCGGAATCGGACAAGCTACTCGAACCCTGGCTCGGCACAGGGCTCGATCTCGTCGAGCTGCCCGTGCCGCGGCTGATCGTGCTGCGGCTGAAAGGCGGCGAAAGCCCCGACCTCGCAGCCTTCGGCCCGGTGCTGCGCCGCGAGGTGCCGACCGCCATCCTCGACGACCATCGGCTCTGGGTGCGGCGGCTCTCGGCCATGGCCGGCACCATCGTCGTCTCCGGTTTCGCCGTGGTCATGCTGATTCTGACCACGACGGCGCTTGCCGTCGCCTTCGCCACGCGCGGCGCCATGGCCGGCAGCCGCGACAGCGTCGAGGTCCTCCATCTCGTCGGCGCCGATGACGACTTCATCGCCCGCGAGTTCCAGAGCCGCTTCATCCGGCTGGGGCTAAAGGGCGGCGCCGTCGGCGGGTTTGCCGCCATCGTTGCGATCGGGGTGCTCGGCTTCATCGCCTCGCGCTGGAGCACGGCGCCGGAAGCAGAGCAGCTTCAGGCGTTGTTCGGTGCCTTCGAGATCGGCTGGGCCGGCTACGCGGCGGTGGTGCTCGTCGCCGTGGTCGTGGCGGCGATCGCGGGTCTCGTCTCGCGCATCACGGTCCGCCGTTATCTCAGGGCGCTGGCATGAGCGCCGCGGGTTTCTCGACAGGGAGCCGTCTTTACGCCTGTGGCGCGAAGCGACACCTCCCTGCCGCCGTTATGCCCGATTGGCGGGATAACTTTGCGCGGTCATGGCCATGACCGATAGCACAAACGCCCATCTCACGATGGCGCCGCTCGATTCCGCGGCCCGACGCAAGGGGCCTTCTGCGCGGGTCTCCCGGTTGCGGCTCCTCGGTCGCGCGGTCGCCGCTCTCGCCGGCCTGGGAATCCTGCTGCTCGGCATCGGCTATGCCCGCTTCGCCATAGCGATCGACGCGCGCGAACCTGTCGCCACCCCGCGCACGGATGCCATCGTCGTCGTCACCGGCGGAGCCCAGCGCGTCGGCGACGCCATCGGCCTGCTCGGCGCCGATCGCGGCGCGCGGCTCCTCATCAGCGGCGTCAACGAGAAGACCGGCCGCGAGGAGCTCGCCAAGCTCAACCCCGCATCGCGCGATCTGCTGGCCTGCTGCGTCGATCTCGACTACCGGGCCCGCAACACCATCGGCAATGCCATCGAGACGCGGCGCTGGGTTCGCCAACACGGCTTCCGCTCGCTCCTGGTCGTCACCTCGAATTACCACATGCCGCGCACGCTGGCGGAATTCGCCCACGCCATGCCGAAAGTCGCCCTCGTGGCCCATCCGGTGGTGACCGACCATGTCGACACCACCGCCTGGTGGAGCCAATGGACGACCATCAAGGTGCTCTTTCCGGAGTATGTGAAGTATCTCGCCGCGCGGCTGCGCAGTCTTGTCGAGAGCGACCCCGAAACCTCCCGGCTGTCTGTCATCGTGGGCGGCCGCAAGCCGGTCTCGGCGAAGCCCGCCGAATTGCTCGGCCCGGCCGCCGAGAAGCGCTCCCGCCTGATCGGGCAGCAGCGCAACGAGGGCTGACAGCCCTCCGTTTTTCAGCCGATACGCTTGACCCCGGCCCCGTCTCGGGCTCATTGCGCAGCATGCTCGTCCTGCGCTCCCTCGTCTTCAACGTCCTGTTCTACGGCGTTCTCATCCTCTGGCTGATCTTCGGGGTCCTGCCCTCGCTGCTGCTGCCGAGGCGCGTGCTTCTGGCGGTCGCGATCGCCTGGGCCGACACCTCGCTCTGGCTGTTGCGCGCGGTCGCGGGCACGCGCTGCGAGATCACCGGCCTCGAGAACATCCCGGAGGGCGGGCTGATGGTCGCGGCCAAGCACCAGTCCTTCCTGGAGACCTTCGCCCTCGTCACCGTCTTCCGGAACCCGGTCTACATCCTGAAGCGCGAACTCACCTGGATCCCGCTCTTTGGCTGGGCGCTGACCAAGATGCGCATGATCCCGGTCAATCGCGGCGCCCGCGCCCGCGCGCTCAACGACGTCACCCGCCGCGCCAAGGTCGAGCTCGGCCAGAACGGCCGTCAGCTCCTGATCTTCCCGGAGGGCACCCGCCGCCCACCGGGCGCCCCGCCGGCCTACAAGTTCGGCGTCGCCCATATCTACGCCGAGCTCGGCGTGCCCTGCGTCCCGGTTGCGCTCAACACGGGCCTCTACTGGCCGCGCCGCAAGTTCCTGCGCCGGCCCGGCACGGTCCGCATCGAGATCCTGCCGCCGATCCCGCCCGGGCTCGACAAGGTCTCTTTCCAGAACAGGCTGCAGGAGGCGATCGAGCCGCCTTGCGACCGCCTTCTCGCCGAGGGCCGCGCCGAACTCGCCAGGCGCGGCCTCGACCCGCTCGCCGGCTCCTGACAAACCCTGACAGCAGTCAGCACCGCCAGGCCCGATAGGGTCTCGGCGGGCGCTTGACTTATCCCCATGGCGTTCCCATTTTGTTCCTATCACAGGAGGAACGGACATGGCCGCTCTCGCCTACAGCTACACACCCGATCTCTTCGACGAGCCGCAGGTCGCGGACGAGCCCCAAGTCGCGCGCGAGATGCCGATGCGCAGCACTGCAAGCCTCAGCGAGCGCCGCTTCACCGCCTGGCGCGGCCGCTCCGGCCGGCGCTATGTCGCCTCGGTCTTCACGGCGGACGACACGCATGCGCTCGGCTTCACCGATGCCGTTCTGCTCGCGGTTTCGCCTGATCGCCAGATCATCGCCGCACGTGATTCCGGGCCCTTCGGCATCGAGGCGGCGCTGGGGCGCTGGCAGCGCGCGATCGCAGCCGCCGGCGCCTGCGAGATCCACGTGCATCTCCTGGCCGAGGACGGGATGAGCCGCCGCGCGGCCCTGCTCGACCTGATGCCCCAGACGGATAGTTGAGGGGTTTTCCCGGTGCCGATCAGCCCAGCGGCGGATGCGGCGCGCCGAGCCCCGGCGCGAGCTCCTGCGCCAGGCAGGCCAGGACGGGATCATAGATACCCATCTTGCGCAGATGCTCATGCGTCTGCAGCACATAATCGGGGTTCTCACCGGAACTGCCGCGCCCGCCGCGCACCAGCCTGAGCAGCTCCGCCGGCGGCAGCTTACCGGCATATTGCAAGTGCCGGCGGTCGGCGACATAGACCAGCCCGCGCACCTGCCGGCCATCCTCCAGCTTCAGCGGGACCTGACGCTCGATATAGACCGAGGTCGCCTGCTCGCGCGCCCTCAGATAGGCGACGGTCTCCGACGCCTCGGCCGCCGCGACGCGGAAGGCGAGCCCCCGGCAGACGCCGCCACGGTCTAGCCCCAGCACGAGCCCCGGCCGCTCCGGCGTCCCACGATGGACATGCGAGAAGATACAGAGCGAACGATGATAGCCGTGGAGGCGTGCCTGCACGCTCTCCTCGAATGGAAAGCCGGGCCGCCAGATCAGCGAGCCATAGCCGAAGACCCAGAGATCTGCCGCGCCGAATTCCTTCGTCATCGCCTTCTCATGATTTGGCCATGCGAGCCTGCTTGCTGGAAAACCGCTCGCTCTGGCGCCCGCCGTCTCCGCGAGCTATAGCATCGGGCCGAAAAGTGGAACCCGCTTTTCGGACAAATCCGGTGCTGAAACAAACGGTTAGACCGCCGTCCGCCTCCGCGCAAGGAATGCCTGCCGCATGACCGCTCCTCTCCCCGCACGTCGCCAAAGCCGTTTCTGGCTCTATGGCCCCGTCCTGATGCTCTTCGTGCTGGCTGCGGGCTGGTCCGCATTCTGGTTCTATGCCCGCGGGCGCGCCGCAGACGCGATCGACGCCGCGCTCACGCGCGAGGTCTCACGCGGCCGCACCTGGACCTGCGCGGACCGCACCATCACCGGCTTTCCTTTCCGGATCGAGCTGCGCTGCGCCTCGCTCAGCCTGACCTCGACGCGCTGGGGCGACGCTGTGCGCGTCGAGACCGGCCAGGCGCTCGCCGTCGGCCAGATCTATTCGCCGGGGCTCCTGATTTTCGAGGTGGCGAGCCCCGCGCGCGCGACCTTGCCCGAAGGTCGCACTCTTGAGGTCACCTGGAAGAGCCTCGAGGCCAGCCTCGCCTGGCAGAGCCCCGAGCGCTTCGCCCTCGTCGCCAGCGAGCCGAACGGCGTCCTGACCGCGCCCGGCGCCAACCCGGAGACCTGGCGCGCCACGACGCTGGAGGCACATCTGCGCCGCAACCCGGCCCGGCCCGCGACCGACCAGGCCGTCGACATCGCGCTCTCGGCCAAGGGCACCGTGCTGCCGGTGATGGACGCGTTGCTCGGCACGACCGATACCGGCGAACTCGACCTGCAGGCCACTCTCACCCAGGCCGAGAACTTCCGCCAGGGCTTCAACCCGGACACGCTCGAAGGCTGGCGCAACGCTAACGGCACGCTCGAGCTGACCCGCATCGCCTCGACCAAGGGCAAGGCCCGCGTCGAGGGCAGCGGCGAACTCGTGCTCGACCCCGTGCATCGCGTCGCTGGTGACCTCAGGATCGCGGCGGCCGGCATCGAGCAGATCGGCGGCCTGCGGATCGGCAACCTGCTCGGCGGCCTGGGCGGAATCCTCGGCGGGCGCAACAGCGCGGCCGCGGCACCCGGCCTGACCACCCTGCCGACGGTCGTGCTCCGCGACGGGCGCGTCTTCATCGGCCCCTTCCGCCTGCCGGTCCAGCCTCTGCAGCCGCTCTACTGAGCCGGCCCGCCTCAGCCGTCATGCCCGGGCTCGCCCCGGGCATCTCCTGACACGAAGGCTCCGCAGCCTCCTCTGGCCTGAGATTCCCGGGTCTGCGCTTCGCTCCGTCCGAGAATAACGCGCACACGAAAAAGGGGCGCCGAAGCGCCCCTTTGAAAACTCTGGAAGCCAGCGACGCTTTACGCCGCCGGCAACGCCGCCCGCGGCGCCTCGATGCGCGTGATCGCCTTCTTCACGGCGTCCTGCACCTTCTCGAAGGCGCGCACCTCGATCTGCCGGACGCGCTCCCGCGACACGCCGAACTCCTCGGAGAGTTGCTCCAGCGTGATCGGATCCTCGGCGAGACGGCGCGCCTCGAAGATGCGGCGCTCGCGCGGGTTCAGCACCTCCAGCGCCTCGCGCAGCGCGGCGTGGCGGTTGCCGCTCTCCTCGGAATCGGCGAGGCGGCGCTCCTGGCTTTCCGAATCGTCGACCAGCCAGTCCTGCCATTCGCCCTCGCCGTCCTCGCGCAACGGCGTGTTCAGCGAAGCGTCGCCACCGAGGCGGCGGTTCATGTCGACCACGTCCTGCTCGTTGACGCCGAGCTTGGTCGCGATCTGCTTGACCTGGTCAGGGCGAAGATCGCCCTCGCCCAGCGCCGAGATCTTGCTCTTGGCCTTGCGCAGGTTGAAGAACAGCTTCTTCTGGTTGGCAGTGGTGCCCATCTTCACCAGCGACCAGGACCGCAGGATGTATTCCTGGATCGAAGCCTTGATCCACCACATCGCATAGGTCGCCAGCCTGAAGCCCTTCTCGGGCTCGAAGCGCTTGACCGCCTGCATCAGGCCGACATTGCCTTCCGACACGACCTCGCCGATCGGCAGGCCGTAGCCGCGATAGCCCATGGCGATCTTGGCGACGAGACGCAGATGCGAGGTCACGAGCTGGTGCGCCGCATCGCGGTCGCCATGCTCGCGCCAGCGCTTGGCCAGCATGTATTCCTGGCTCGGCTCGAGCATCGGAAACTTGCGGATTTCGTCGAGATAACGTGACAGCCCGCCTTCGGCGGACAGGACGGGCAGCGAAGCACTCGCCATGCTCGTTCTCCTCATAGAGGCCCCCGCTTGGCGGCAGGCCCTCCGCGCGATCAACCTTCGCGCAGGCTCCGGACCCTGCAAAGCGATCCAACGCGGGAACCGGCTTCCGGTTCGGTTGGATGCCTCGCATGCGGCGCCCCCTTGGCCATCCGCATCCGAACAGCGCCAGTATATGCGAACTCAACTCGGCGGAAAGGTGGCAAAGATGCCGGATTCGCTCACAGCCTCGCGAGCGCTTCTTGCAGATCTGCAAAATCCTGCGGCGGTTCGGACTCGAACAGCATCTCCTCGCCGCTGCGCGGATGCTCGAAACCGAGCACCGCCGCGTGCAGAGCCTGCCGGCCGAGCGCCGTCAGCGCCGCCTGCGCATCGGGTGGCAGCCGGGCCGCCTTGGTGGCGAAGCCGGAGCCATAGAGACCGTCGCCCAGTAGCGGATGGCCGATATGGCTCATATGCACGCGGATCTGATGCGTGCGCCCCGTCTCCAGCCGGCATTCGATCAGGCTCGCCAGCGCCTCGGTCTCGTCGACGCCCTTGAACAGGGGCGGATAGCGTTCCAGCAGGGTGATATGGGTGATCGCCTCGCGCCCACGCCCTTCCTTGACCACCGTCATCTTCTCACGATTGCGGCTCGACCGCTCGATCGGTGCGTCGATCGTGCCTTCGCGCAAACGCGGCGTGCCCCAGACGAGTGCGAGATAGGCGCGCTGCAGCGGGCCGGTGCGGCCGTGATCGGCGAACTGCTTGGCGAGCTTCTGATGCGCACGGTCGTTCTTGGCGACCACCAGCAGCCCGCTCGTATCCTTGTCGAGCCGGTGGACGATGCCGGGCCGCCGCACGCCGCCGATGCCAGAGAGGCTCTCGCCGCAATGGGCAATCAGCGCATTGACCAGCGTGCCGTCTTCATGGCCCCCGGCTGGATGGACGACGAGCCCGGCAGGCTTGTCGATCACGATCAGGTCCTCGTCCTCATGGACGACGGTGAGCGGAATATCCTGGCCGACCGGATCGGGCGGCCTCGCCGCCGGCATCACCAGCGCGAGCGTATCGCCTTCGACCACCTTGCGGCTGCCGTCGCTGACAACGGCGCCGTTGAGCTGCACGCCGCCTTCCTTGATCACCTGCTGCAGCCGGGCGCGCGAAATCTCACCCGCCAGCACCGCCAGCGCCTTGTCGAGGCGCAGGCCCGCCTGCTCGGGCCCAACCGCGAGCATCGTTCCATTCTGGTCGATTTTGGAGTCCATCGCGCCGCTATAAGGCGCATGGCCGCCGGCCGCACGCATTTTTGGCGATGGAGTCCGTCACCCGAACAGACGGAAGCCGCTCTTCTTCGGCTCCACCGGCGGTTCGTCATCCGGGCCCGGATCATCCGGCGCATGGGAAACTGGGAAGATCACCGGCTTGGGTGGCGCTTTCGGCGCCTCCTTGGACGAAGTCGCGTCGCCCGCGGGCTTTGCGGCCTCGGACTTCGCCTCGACGGGCTTGGTGTCGACGGCGGCCCCCTCGATCACAGGCGCGACCTTGGGTTCCGGCTTCGGCTCCTCTTGCACCGGCGTCTCCGGCACAACGGCAGCCGGTTCCGGCGCCGCCTCCCTCTTCGCCACGGGCGCCGATACAGCCTCGGGCTCGACGGTGGTGACGGGCTCCGCCTTTGCCTCGATCAGCTTGGGCGTATCGTCGAGATCGGCCAGCACGTCGTCGAGCGCCGGGGCCTGGCTGCCCAGCGTCGCAGGCGGCACGGTCCAGACGAAGGCATCGAGACGGCCGGTGATCGGCGAGACCGGCATCCAATGGTCGGAGACCAGCCCATCGGCGACCCAGGCCGCGTCGCGCGGCGCGCGCGTCGCTCGCGCCAGCCATTCGCGCACGCGACCGGCGGCACCGTGCTCGGCTTCCTCCAGTTCGGCCATGAGCAGGCAGGCCCGCACAGAGGCCCCGCCCGCGAGCAGGGGCTTCAGCGCATCGCGCGCCTTCTGGAATTCGCGCGCATGGATCGCCGTGCCGGCAAATGCCAGCACGCTCTCCGGATCGGAAGGCCTGAGCTTCGTCAGCGTCTGCGCACGGGCCAGCCGGTCGAGCGCGGAATCGCCGGTGCGCGCATCGAGATAGGCGGCCGCGATATCCGGATGCGGCGCCTCCCGCCACGCCGCCTCGAGCAGCTTCGACGCCTTGCGGACATCGCCACGCTCCGAGAGCATCCGCCCCGCCAACGCAGCGGCCGGCGTCAGCGAGGGCGAGAGCTTCACGGCTTCGAGCGCCGCCGCAAGCGCCTTTTCCGGCTCGCTGTCGCGCGCCTGCAGCGCCTCGGCGGCGAGCAGCACGGCGCGCTGGCGCCGGGCCTCGGGCTTGTCCGCGAGGCGGAGCGCCGCACGCCGCTCGACGGCGGTGCGGGCGGCATGCCAGTCTCCGGCGCCGACATGGAAATCGAGCAGCGCGTCATTCGCCCAGGCGAGCGAGGGCGAGCGGCGCACGGCGTCGTCGGCGAAGGCGCGCGCTCCCTGCATGTCGCCACGGCGCTTCGCCTCGACGAAGAGCCCGCGCAGGCCGAGCACCCGCGTTTCGGATTTGTCGAGCATCGCCTTGAACGCGGCCTCGGCCTGGGCCCGGTCCCCCGAGAGCTGCGCGGTCTGCGCTTCGAGCAGCAACGTCAGCGCCTCGCCCGGCGCGAAGCGGCGCGCCTCGCCGGTGTAGCGCCCGGCGGCGACAGGGTCGCCCGCACCGATCGCGACCATGCCGCGCGAGACCGCCTCGAAGCCGCGCGCCCGGCGCCGTGCCCGCGAGGACAGGCTGAAAGCTGAAGGCAGGCCGAAGACGAAACGCACCACTGCCCAGACCAACAGGAACAGGAAGGCGAGCACCACGACGCCGATCGCCGCGATCGCGACGCTGGTGTCGATCCGGTAGCCCTGCCAGAGCACCGAGACCTCGCCGGGGCGGTCGGCGAGCCAGACCGCGCCGAAGGCAAGGCAGGCAAAGACGGCGAGATAGACGAGAACGCGAACCATGAACCCTCTCCGTCAGCCCGCCGTGCCGAGCGCCGCGACCGCATCCTGCGCGATCTTCGCGATCGCCGCATCTGCCGCCGCCCGCTTCTGCAGGTCGGTGCCGAAATCCGCACTGGCACGGCGCGCTGGCTCGGGCAACTGCCCCCACAACGCGGCTGCCCTCACCGTGTCGCCAGCGGCGATCGCGCCTTCGAGCCGGACGGGCAGCGTCGCGGGATCGTTCGAGCCGTTGTCGCCGACCGGACGGACGGTGACGATCCGGCTCGTCAGGCCGATCAGCTTCTCCGTCCAGCTGTCGGAAGCCGGCATCACCTCGCGCTGGAAAGTCCCGCCATATTTGCGGAAGCCCGCAAGCAGCGCCTCGCGCGTCGGCGCGCCGGAAGCCGCCACCGCCGTCAGCGCCGACATCTCCGCCGGCGCGACGCCCAGCTTGGTCAGCGCCGGAATCTCGCCGGCGAAGGGGCGGCCGGCCGCGAGCGCCTGCCGCACTCGCTCAGCCAGCACGATCCGCGCCGCTGCCGTGGCTTCGGGGCTCAGCGAAGCGGCGCTCTTGGCCTGCGTCTCGACCGCGCCGACCCGGCCGCTCACCTGATCGAGCCGCTGGCCGAGCGCTGCGACGGCAGCCTCGGCACGCTGGGCCTGCGCCGCGAGCGCGCTCGTGTCAGCCGCCGGCCCCTGAGCCAGCCCTGCGATCCGGCCAGCCAGACCTTGCGCCTCGGAACCGGCCTTCGCGGCAGCCTCCGCCGCAGTAGCCGCCTTGCGATCGGCCGCGGCAGCGCTCGTCTGCGCCGCCTCGATCCGGCTGCGCAGCTCCGCGACCTGCTCGGCACTCACCGTCGGAGCCGCGCGGTTCAGCGCGACGAAGACGAGCCCGGCCCCGATCGCTCCGCCGACGAGCCCGGCTGCAGCCACCGCGAGCCAGGGCGTGCGCGCCGGTGCAGCGCGCTCGGGGGGCGCGGATGCCGGCGCAACGGGCGGCGGCGTGAATTCTGCGGGCAAGGCCTCCGTCGGCGCGACGGCTTCAGGCGCATGCCCCTCGGCAACAGCATCCGCTAACGGCGTCCCTGTCTCCGGCTCCTCCGGAATGGACTCCGCCGCAAGCTCGATGGTGGGCGGCGTGCGCTTAAGGCTGCCGCGCGCCTTGGAGGCCGGCTTGGCCGGGGCGGCCTCACGCGCCGAGACCTGTTCCAGCGCCGAAAGCATGGCCGCCTCTTCAGGATATTCGGCGACGAGCACCGTGCTGGCTCCAGACGCGATCAACGGCGAAGCGACATCGGCCGAGAGCGCGACATGGGTCAGCTCCATCGCCGCGTCCACCACGCCGGCGGCCTGCGCCAAGGCGATGAAGGTCCGCGCCCCGCGCGCCGAATAGTGGAGCGCCGCATCGACCTTGCCGAGCCGCAGCGCGGCGATCGCATCCTCGGGTAGCATCGAGACCGGCTCGGCCGCATAGGCCGTCCAGAGCGCGACATCGTAGCCCGCCTCCTTCAGGCGCTCGGAGACATCCTCCTTGCGGTCCCGCGCTGCGATCATCAGGAGCTTCGCCGGGGCCGGCAGCGTCCGGCGAATCAGCTCGATCAGATCGTTGCGGTCGCCATCGGCGCTGCGGGCATCCTCCAGCCCCGCTTCGCGGACCTTGGCGGCCGTCCTTGCCCCGACGGTGAAGACCGGCAGGTCCCGCCAGTCGGCAGGGCCCTCGGCCAGGACCGGCACGGCATTGCCGCTCGTCAGCACGATCGCATCGAAGCTTCCCTGCGGCGCGGTGTCGGACAGGCGCACCACCTTGAACAGCGGAGCGACCATGGGCTCGAAGCCGTGGTCGGCCACGATGCGGGCCGTCCGCTCGGCATCGGGCTCAGGACGGAAGACGAAGACGCGCATTCAAGGCTCCTGACGGCACCGGCAACGATCACAGAACGACCCGCGAAGCATGCGGTCTCCCGCGATCATGCCGCATTGAGGCGGAACAATGATTCTGCGCACGCCGTCTCCCCTTTTTATCGTGGCGTCCCTTGAAACGGGCATTTCCCGAGTGAAGCCTCGCGATACGCCCATTGGCCTTGCGCACTTATGCGCACTATACGAAGGAATTGTCGGCGGGACAGTGCCGCAGCCCAGCAATCGTCCCGGCGCCCCTTCCGCGAGGTTAATCGAGCGATCATGCGTGTCCTAGGGATCGAGACGACCTGCGACGAAACCGCGGCCGCGATAGTCTCTGTCGAACGCTCGGGCGAAAACAAGATCCTGTCGAACGAGGTGCTGAGCCAGATCGCCGCACATGCCGCCTATGGCGGGGTCGTGCCGGAGATCGCGGCGCGCGCCCATGTCGAGGCGATCGACCGCATCATCGCCCGCGCCTTCGCCGATGCCGGCCTGAAGCCCGGCGACATCGACGCGGTGGCGGCAGCGGCCGGCCCCGGCCTCGTCGGCGGCGTCATGGTCGGGCTCACCGCCGGCAAGGCGATCGCGCTCGCAACCGGGCGACCCTTCATCGCGATCAACCATCTCGAGGCCCATGCGCTGACCGCGCGGCTGACCGACGACCTCGCCTTCCCCTATCTGCTGCTGCTGGTCTCAGGCGGGCACACGCAACTCCTGGCCGTGCGCGGCGTCGGCGACTATCTCAAGCTCGGCGGCACCATCGACGACGCCGTCGGCGAGGCCTTCGACAAGATCGCCAAGATGCTGGCCCTGCCCTACCCCGGCGGCCCCTCGGTCGAGCGCGAGGCGGCCAAGGGCGACCCCGAACGCTTCGACTTCCCCCGGCCGATGCAGGGCAGGCCGAACCCGGATTTCTCGCTCTCCGGCCTCAAGACCGCCGTGCGCCTCGTCGCCGAGCGGATCGCGCCGCTCTCCGACAACGATGTCGCCGATCTCTGCGCCTCCTTCCAGGCGGCCATCGTCGACGTCATGGTCGACCGGACGCGTGCCGGCCTGCGCGCCTGTCGTGCGGCCGGCATCACCCCCTCGACGCTCGTCGTCGCCGGCGGCGTCGCCGCCAACCAGGCGATCCGCAGCGGCCTGTCGCGGCTCGCCACCGAGGCCGGGCTGCCCATGGTCGCCCCACCCCAGGCACTTTGCGGCGACAATGGCGCGATGATCGCATGGGCCGGGCTCGAGCGGCTGCGGCTCGGCATGGTCGACGACATGAGCGCGGTCGCCCGCCCGCGCTGGCCGCTGGACGAGCTCTCGGCGCAGTCGCGTTCAGATACGCCCACGACCGTCGCATGAGCCACATGCCGGGCGACGGACGGATCGGCGTCGTCGGCGCCGGGGCCTATGGCACGGCGCTGGCGCTGGCCGCCAGCCGGGCCGGGCGCGATGTCCGGCTCTGGGCTCGCGACGGCGAGACCGTTGCCTCCATCGAACGCACGCGGCAAGCGCCCCGCCTGCCCGGCATCGCGCTGCCCGAGACGATCCGCGCCACCGCGCATTTGATCGATCTCGCCGATTGCGACGCGCTGATCATCGCTGTCCCGACCCAGAACCTGCGCACCGCCTGCGAAGCCCTGCGCGAAGCGCTGCCGCCGGACGCGCCGGTGATCTCCGCCGCCAAGGGCATCGAACAGGCGAGCGGTCTGTTTCCGACGCAGATCATCGCCGAGACCCTGCCGGGCGCTCCGGCCGCCATCCTTTCCGGCCCCAGCTTCGCCGCCGATATCGGGCGCGGACTGCCGACCGCCGTGACGCTTGCGGCACACGACCCGGTTCTGGCGCAAGGACTCGCCGAGGCCCTCAGTTCGCCGGGCTTCCGCATCTACCATTCAGCCGATCCACGCGGCGTCGAGATCGGCGGCGCGGCCAAGAACGTGCTCGCCATCGCCGCCGGCATCGCCATCGGATTGGGATATGGCGAAAGCGCCCGCGCCGCGCTGGTGGCGCGCGGCTTCGCGGAGCTGCGCCGCTTCGGCGAGGCCTTCGGCGCGGACCCGGAGACGCTGATGGGGCTCTCGGGGCTCGGCGATGTCGTCCTGAGCTGCGCCTCGCCGCAGTCGCGCAACTTCTCCTACGGGCTGGCGCTCGGCCAGGGCAAGGCGCCGGCCGAAGCCTCCGGCAGCGCGCTGGCGGAAGGAGCCTTCACGGCGCCCGTGCTGGCGACGATGGCGCAGGGCAAGGGTATCGAGACCCCAATCGCCGAGGCAGTGGCCGGGATCATCGCCGGACGCATCGGCGTTCGGGAAGCGGTGGCGGCGCTGCTGGCCCGCCCGATCCGGGCAGAGAACTGACCATGCCCGGCCGCTTGCTGAAGCGTGGCGTCGTTCTTCTCGCCGTAGCTCTCATGCTCGCGCTGGGGATTGAATTCACGCAGGTGCTGCGGACCGCTCCTGCACTTGCGGCTCCTGGAGAGCAGGCCACGCGCGTCGTCGTCGAAAAGGCGGTCCGACGCCTGACGCTGGAGCGAGACGGGGTCGTATTGGCGCGGTATGCGATCGCGCTCGGCGCCGATCCAGTCGGGCACAAGCAGCAGGAAGGCGACGGGCGCACGCCAGAAGGCACCTACGCCGTGGACTTCAAACATCCGCGCAGTCGCTACCACCTGGCTTTGCGCATTTCTTATCCCGATGCGCGAGCGCAGGAGACGGCCCGCCCGGCAGGCGTCTCGCCGGGCAGCGACATCATGATTCACGGCATCCGTAACGGCTTGGGCTGGCTCGGCGCCCTGCATCGCGAGCGCGACTGGACGGACGGCTGCGTTGCAGTCACGAATGCCGAGATTCGGGAGATCTGGGCGCGCGTTCCGCACGGGACACCTGTCGAGATTCGTCCGTAACGTGGCGGCGGAGTGAATGATGGCGCAAGACTGGACCAAGCGTGTGGCGCGCGGCCTCGCGGAAGTTCGCAAGACGACGGGTTCCGAACTCGTCGCGGAGGGCCAGCCCGTGCCGCTGGCCGGGCGGATCGCGGGTCCCGTCCTCCAGCATCGCAAGCGCCGGGCCGAGGGCACGCATCGCTTCGTGCTGATCCTGCCTTTCGGCGAGGGCGAGGTCCGCGTCGAGCTGGAGCCCAAGGATTACGCCGCGCTGACGCGCGAGATGGTGCGTTTCTGGAATGAACAGGGCGAGGCGGCCTCGGAGCCGCCGGCGCCGCTCGAGGAGGATGAGGCCTGATGGCTCACTGGTTGATCAAATCCGAACCCTCGGTCTGGTCCTGGGAGGACCAGGTCAAGGCCGGCTCGAAGGGCACCCATTGGGACGGGGTGAAGAACCACACCGCCAAGCTCAACCTGATGGCGATGAAGCTGGGCGATCAGGTCTTCTTCTACCATTCCAACGAGGGCCTCGAGGTCGTCGGCATCGTCGAGGTCATCAAGGAGGCCTATAACTGGATCCCCGGTGAGCCCTGGGTGCTGGTCGATTTCAAGGCCGTGAAGCCGCTGCCGAAGCCCGTCTCGCTCGTGGCCGTTAAAGCCGAGCCGAAGCTCGCCAAGATGTCGCTCGTCACCTCGTTCCGGCTCTCGGTTCAGCCCGTCACCGACGAGGAATGGGGCATCGTCTGCGGGATGGGCGGACTTTAGACGAGCGCTCTCTCGATTCGCGGCATTCGGTGACCCGGACATGCGCAAGCGCTATCGAATATTGGCGGCACTCCTGCTCGCCGGAGCACTGGCCGGCACCGCGGCATTTTATGTCGAGCACGGGTTGTACGGGTTCAACGTGCTCCTTCGCCGCGGCGGGACTCATTTTGTTATCGTCAAGCCCGACGACGCGAGGCTTTCCGCCTCGATGCGGGCGGCGCTGGGGCCAGTTCCGCCGAACACGACGGCCGCGGCGCCGGCATGGCATCAACATGAGCCCGGGTTGGAAACGGCCGAGCTGCCGGTCGTAGCCGGCGATGTCGAGGTCGATCGCCTGCTTCTCACACGTATCGACCCAGCCCATTTCCGCTTTGCCGTGCTGACCGCCTCCGATGGCAATGCAGAGCTCGCCGACTGGCTAGCGAAGGGAAAGCCCGCCGTCGTCATCAACGGCAGCTACTTCGACCGCAGAGGGTATCCGGATACGCCGCTCAAGAGCGCTGGCATGGTGAGCGGCCCTTCCTCCTACTCGGCATCGCACGGCCTGTTTTCGGTCTCGCCTGCGGGAGACGTAGCGATCTCCGATCTGCGCACGGTGCCCTGGCGGCCTCTTTTCGATAAGGCGCGCGACGCCATGGTTTCGTATCCGCTGCTGATGGCACGGAACGATTCGCCTTCGATCAGATCCGACCGGCGATGGCTGGCCAATCGAAGCTTCGTCGCCCAGGAGCAGTCGGGGCGGATCGTGCTCGGAACGACGAAGGAAGCTTTCTTTTCACTGGAACGCTTAGCCACCTTCCTGCGCAGTGCTCCGCTGGACCTCACGATTGCGCTGAACCTCGACGGCGGCCCCTTGGCCTGTCACGCCGTGCGAAGCGGAAGCTATGAACGTGATTTTTGTGGTGATTGGGAAACACAGACCAAAGGCGACGATATCCTGCTGCTTCAGCGCGTCTTCGGGACGCGGCGATGGGCGTTGCCGATCGTGCTCGCGGCCTTCCCGAAGGCGAAGTGAACGACCTCGGACGGCCCGCCGAAAGTCTGTGCCACGAAAGTGCGAGCGCGCAGCGCTTGCCGCACGGCGCGCGAACCCTATGATGCGCCGAACTTTAAGGAAGTTGGCGTCCGGCCGGGCCGGACCAGCCGACAACAGACGACCCAAGTCTGGGGAGACGCCCGAATGACCGAGATTATCTACGACGTGCCCGCCACCTGGGCGAAAAAGGCATGGGCGAACGAGGCCAAGTACAAGAAGCTATACGCCGCCTCCGTCAAGGATCCCGACAAGTTCTGGGCCGAACAGGGCCAGCGCATCGACTGGTTCAAGCCCTACACCAAGGTCAGGAACACCAGCTACAAGCCCGGCAAGGTGTCGATCAAATGGTATGAGGACGGCACCACCAACGTCGCCCATAACTGCATCGACCGGCATCTGGCGACGCGCGCCAAGCAGACCGCCATCATCTGGGAGGGCGACAACCCCTCCGAGTCCAGGAAGATCACCTATGGCGAGCTCTATACGGAAGTCTGCAAGTTCGCGAATGTCCTGAAGGCGAACGGCGTCAAGAAGGGCGACCGCGTCACCATCTACCTGCCGATGATCCCGGAGGCAGCCTATGCCATGCTCGCCTGCGCGCGCATCGGCGCGATCCACTCCGTCGTCTTCGGCGGCTTCTCCCCGGATTCGCTGGCGAGCCGCATCGAGGATTCGGATTCGAAGATCGTCATCACCGCCGATGAAGGCCTGCGCGGCGGCCGCGCGGTCCCGCTGAAGAAGAACGTCGATTCCGCCGACGGCAAGGCGAAGGGCGGCATCGGCACCGTCATCGTCGTCAAGCGCACCGGCGGCACCGTCACGATGAAGGACGGCCGCGACGTCTGGTATCATGACGAGGCGGCCAAGGTCTCGGGCCATTGCCCGCCCACCGAGATGAAAGCGGAGGATCCGCTCTTCCTGCTCTACACCTCGGGCTCGACCGGCAAGCCGAAGGGCGTTCTGCACACCACCGCCGGTTATCTGGTCTACACCTCGATCACCCACCAATACGTCTTCGACTACCATGACGGGGACATCTACTGGTGCACCGCCGATGTGGGCTGGGTGACGGGCCACAGCTACATTCTCTACGGACCGCTCGCCAACGGCGCGACCACGCTGATGTTCGAGGGCATCCCGACCTATCCGACGATCTCGCGCTTCTGGGAGGTGATCGACAAGCACAAGGTCAACACCTTCTACACGGCGCCGACCGCGATCCGCTCCCTGATGGGCGCGGGCGAGGAGCCGGTGAAGAAGACCAAGCGCAAGTCGCTGCGCCTGCTCGGCTCGGTCGGTGAGCCGATCAATCCCGAGGCCTGGGAGTGGTATCACCGCGTCGTCGGCGACCGCCGCTGCCCGATCGTCGACACCTGGTGGCAGACCGAGACCGGCGGCATCCTGATCACGCCGCTGCCGGGCGCCACCCCGCTCAAGCCCGGCTCCGCGACGCGGCCCTTCTTCGGCATCCAGCCCGAGATCGTCGATGCGGAGGGCAAGGTCCTGACCGGCGCCTGCGAGGGCAACCTCGTCATCGCCGAGAGCTGGCCCGGCCAGATGCGCACGGTCTATGGCGACCACCAGCGCTTCATGGACACCTATTTTGCCACCTATCCGAACAAGTACTTCACCGGCGACGGCTGCCGGCGCGACGCCGACGGCTACTACTGGATCACCGGTCGCGTCGACGACGTCATCAACGTCTCCGGCCATCGCATGGGCACGGCGGAGGTGGAATCCGCGCTGGTCGCGCATCCGTCGGTCTCGGAAGCGGCCGTCGTCGGCTATCCGCATGACATCAAGGGCCAGGGCATCTACGCCTATGTCACGCTGATGACCGGCGAGCAGCCGAGCGAGGATCTGCGCAAGGAACTCGTCGCCTATGTCCGCAACGAGATCGGCCCGATCGCGTCGCCGGACCTGATCCAGTTCGCACCGGGCCTCCCCAAGACCCGCTCGGGCAAGATCATGCGCCGCATCCTGCGCAAGATCGCGGAGGACGAATTCGGATCGCTCGGCGACACCTCGACGCTGGCCGACCCCGCCGTCGTCGACGACCTGATCGAGAACCGCCAGAACAAGCGCAAGGCGGGCTGAAAGCCTGTCTCTCGCTGAGTGAAACGAAGCAATCCGGGCCGGCTCGAAGCGCCGGAACACTCGGATTGCTTTTTCGTTTTACCCTTGGAATCACGACAGCGCCTGAAAGCTGCGATGTCTGCCGGAAAACGCTCCGGCAGGGGCTTGAATCATACTCATGCCGCGTTCAGGAAGTTCTTGTGATAAGGACCCGACCATTCGGCTGAGCTGATCGGAAACTGCGCCGCATGACGACGATGAAGACTGCAACGCCCGCGCGCTTCGGCAAGGTGCTCGTGGTTAAGACGCTCGCCCTGCTGCCCCTGCTGGCGCTGACCGCCTGCGCCGGTTCCCAGCGCTTCACCGGTTCGCTGATGAACCCGCCCTATTACGGCCAGCCCGCGCAGCCCTCGGCGCCGCCGATCGTGTCCGCGCCGGTCCAGTCCGAGCCGTTGCCGCCACCCGGTGGCTACCCGGCGGCTGCCGCGCCCCAGCCCGGCGGCTATCCTTCCGGATCGGCGGGAGCGGCGCCCGGCGCGCTGCCGACGCCTCAGGACCCCTTCTTCGATCCGAATGCCGGCGCGCCCCAGGGCCAGGGCATGCCCCCGGCCGGCCAGCCCGGGCAAGCGCCGGGTTTGCGCGGCAGCGACAACAATCAGGTCGCCGGCCTCGGCACCGCGCCCGCGGCGCCCCGCCCCTCGGCAAGCCGTGACAGCGTCGTCGGCAGCTGGAATGCGCGCGAGGCGACAGGCGGCTCCTGCCGCGTCCAGCTTTCGAGCTCGCCGACGCTCGATCTCTATCGCGCCAGCTCCTCGGGCTGCGCGAACAAGGATCTGCAGCGGATCACAGCCTGGGATTATCGGGACGGAGAGGTCTATCTCTACCAGCAGGGCGGCACCGTCGCCGCCCGCCTGCGCGCCACGAGCGGCAACGCGCTGGACGGCGCCGTGACGAAGTCCGGCGCCGGGCTCTCGCTCAATCGGTAGAGCCAAGCGTCATTCCGGGGCAGGCCGAAGGCCTGAACCCGGAATGACGGGGTTTCACGCCCCCCAAGCCCGCGCGAGCAGGGTCGTCGGCCAGAAGCTCCTCTGGATCGAAAGCGCCATCGTCGCGAAGCCGGTCGCGGTATCGAGCGCCTCGTCCAGGATCGTGAAGGGCGTCGGGCCACCGGTCGCGATCACGCCCTCGACATCGGCATAGCCGCCGACGAGATCGGCCTCGAACTTCGCGGCAAGCCGGCGCATCGGCGCATTCCCCGGCAGGCAGGCCATGTAGAGCGTGCGGACCCCGCGATTCCGGGCCGCCGTGATCAGGCGCCCGAACAGGTCGGAGCCGATGCCGCGGCGGCGCCAGGCCGTCTCGACGCTGAAAGCCGCCTCGCCCGTCTGCGCCACGATGTCATCGAGCCCGCGCAGCTCCGCCGCGCCGCGGACGATATCGTCCTCGACATAAGCGTAGACCAGCCCTCCGACCCCGAAGGTCGTCATGGCATAATTTTCGAGAAAGGCGTCCGACACCGCAGTGCCGAAGCGCTGGTGGCGGGTCGTCGCGTCCAGGCGGAGCAGATGCTCCTTGAAGAGTTCGCGCTCCGTCGGCCACAGCCGCCGGACAACGCCGTTGCCGGTCTTTTTGCCGGCAGATTTTGATCGAGCCAACTGTCATCTCCCGAACAGCGCATCTGTTGCACTGCCGTCCAGGAGGCGAATCTTCCCTAGCTCGCGCTCCACATCGTACCAGACGATCGGGATTGCAAGATGCGCAGCTGCGGCATTTTCGCCGGGTCGGGGCCAAGCATCGGCCAGAATGCCGAATTACCATGCAACGGCAGCATGGCGGATGACTTCCAACAGCTTGGGGATGGCGTAGAAGAAGGCACTGTAACAGCCTAAAATCTTATGAGATAATTTCGCTCAGACCCCGATGACGGCGCGCCCGGCATGAGCTAAGTTGCGTGCTCCCGGTCACTCAGTCTTGAAGCTCCATGTTCGATCGTCGCAAGCCTCCCTCTGCCCAGCCTTTCGTCACGCACGAAAATATCGAAGCCAAGGTCAAGTGGTTCGACCCCGAGAAGGGGTTCGGTTTCGCCTCGCCGTCCGATGGTTCGGGCGACGTCTTCCTGCACGTTTCGGCCATCGGCCCGCTCGATCAGCAGGATCTGCAGCCTGGCGCAACCATCATCGCCGATCTCGGTGAAGGACGCCGCGGCCTCCAGGTCGTCGCGGTCCACGAGATCGACGCTTCGACTGCAACGCCGAGCGCACCCGCTCCGCGTGGCGGTGGTTTCTCCTCCCGTCCGCCTCGCGATGATTTCGGCGGCGGTGGTTATGGCGACCGGGATCGCGGTGGCTATGGCGACCGTGGTGGTTTCGGCGGCGGCGGTGACCGTGGCGGCTTCGGTGGCGGCGGCTTCGGCGGCGGCGATCGCGGCCCGCGCGGCGGCGGCTTCCAGGATCGTGACAGCGGTCCGGTCGAGGGCCCCTATGACGGCGCCGTGAAGTTCTTCAATTCGGATCGCGGCTTCGGCTTCATTGCGCCGGACAAGGGCGGGCCGGATGTCTTCCTGCACGTCTCGTCGCTGAGCCGCAGCGGCCTGCAGCCGCCGATCGACGGGCAGCGCGTGCGCTTCTCGATCCGCGCCGGCCGCAAGGGCCCGGAAGCCGCGAACGTCAGCTTCATCTGAAGCCGGCTTCCAGCTAGAAACACAAAGGCCCGCCAATGGCGGGCCTTTTCATTTGTCCGCCGTCCCCTCTGTCATTCCGGGGCACGCCGAAGGCATGAAGCCGGAACCCACGATGGGATGATGGGCTGCGGTTCGCTCAGAGAGCACTTACGAAGCGCCCCACCCGGTCGTGGGTTCCGGGCTCGGCCCTGTGGGCCGTCCCGGAATGACAGAGCGCCCGCCAGCCCCGACCGATCAATGATCGTGGTCGTCGCCTTCCAGGCCGCCGATGTGCTTCTGGGTGTAGAGTTCGATGCCGACGCGAGCGATCAGGTCGAGCTGCGTCTCGAGGAAGTCGATATGACCTTCCTCGTCCTTCATCAGCGCCTTGAACAGGTCCTCGGAGGGATAGTCGCCGACCTCGCGGCAGTACTTGGCGGCTTCCTGATAAAGCGCGCGGGCCTCGACCTCAGCCTTCAGGTCGCACTCGATGACTTCCTTGACGTTCTCGCCGATGCGCAGCTGGTCGAGCGTCTGCAGGTTCGGGAAGCCCTCGAGGAAGAGGATACGGTCGACGAAGCGGTCGGCATGGACCATCTCCTCGATCGACTCCTTCTTCCAGGTCTTGGCCATGTCCTTGAGGCCCCAGTTATCGAGCATCCGGTAGTGGAGCCAATACTGGTTGATGGCAGTGAGCTCGGAACGCAGCCCCTTGTTGAGATACTCGATGACCTTTTTGTCGCCCTTCATCGGGTGCACTCCGCAATCCACATTAGAATGATACTAATGTAGACGCGTCAGCGATGGAAGGGAAGAGGTAAAAATCTCGGCTGCGGCGCCGGCCGGCCGGTGATCAGGCGGCCTCGTCCACGGCGATCTCAACGCCGTCGAGCATGCGCTCGACCGTGGCCTGCACCGAAATATGCACGGCGCATTCGATGTCGCGACTGGCGCAGCTTCCGCACTGCGTCGCGCAAGCGGCGCGCGCTTCAGCAAGGATGGCGCGCACTTCGCGCGCGCAACGCCCACAGTCCGGGCTGCAGCCGAGGCAATCATAGGCCTCGCCCGCCGTGCGCGGACCACTGCCGTCAGGAGCGATAGTACCCTTGATCTGACCGCAAGACAGGACGTTGCAGGAACAAACGATCACGCGTGGTGGCCCACCACCCGCTTGGTCTCGATTTCCTCGCCATCGGCACGACGCAGGCGCACGATGACCTCGACGGAGGAGATCTCCATGCCTTCCGGCGCCTCGGGCAGGCCGGAAACAAGGATGGTCGAGCCGGGGATGTCGGTGACCGTCTCGTCATCCTCATTATAGAAGTGATGGTGCTCCGACACGTTGGTGTCGAAGAACGTCTTCGGCCCGGAGACCGAAACCTGGCGCAGCAGCCCGGCTTCCGAGAACTGGCGCAACGTGTTGTAGACGGTGGCGAGCGAAAGCGGCTCGCGGGCCCGCAGGGCCTCCTCATAGAGCATCTCGGCGCTGACATGGCGGTCGCCCTTGGCGAACAGCAGCCAGCCCAGCGCCATGCGCTGCCGGGTCGGACGCAGGCCGGCCGTGCGCAGCCGGGCTTTCACCGCGCTGATCGGGCACGATGCCGGGTTCTTGTGCGGCCACGGAATATGATCGCTCGCCACCGGCTGGTGATCCCGATCCTTGTTCGTCAGAACGCTCATGCTAACGCCTTCCCAATGCCGCCACGCGGCAAGAGGTAGTTTAGAAATTATCTAAACTACTGATATTATTATCATATTTGCCGGTTCAGAGACCGAATGTCAATCATTTCGCCCATGCGCCCGACGCGACCCACAGCCGCATGGCTGCGGCCGGCCGCAAGCGCGACTGCGAAAAACGCGGTCTCAGTGCCCGCCGCCGGCTCCGGCAGGCGCCTTCGGCGGCTCGCGCAGGAACAGCGAGAGCAGCACGAGCGAGGCGAAGATCACCGTCAGCCCCAGGAAGATGTCGCCGAAGGCCATGACGAGCGCCTGCTTGTGGACACGCTGGTTGAGGAGCGCCAGCGCCATGTTATGCGCGGCGTCGCCGTAATCGCCGAAGCGCTGTGCCGTATTGGCGAGGGCCTCCTCGGCAACCTGCCGGCCTGCTGCGACCATCTCGTGCAGGCGAGTGATATGCAGGTCCGTGCGGGAGTTCAGCATGGTGTTGATGATGGCGAGCCCGACCGCGCCGCCGAGATTACGGGTGAGATTGTAGAGGCCCGAGGCGTTCTTGAGCTGCTGCGGCGGCAGCGAGCCCAGCGCGATGTTGTTGACCGGCACCATGCAGATCATCAGCGAGCAGCCCCTCAGGATCTGCGGGATCAGCAGTTCGTAGAAGTCCCAGTCGGTGGTGATGAAGGAGGCCCACCAGGTGCCGAGCGCGAAGCCCGCCGAGCCGATCATCATCATCACGCGCGGATCGAGCTTGGCCGAGAGACGGCCCGCGATCGGCGCGGTGAAGAACATGCACAGGCCGGTGACGAACATCGTCTCGCCGATCATCAGCGCATCATAGCCGCGGATGCGCCCCAGATAGACCGGGTAGAGATAGGTCAGCCCGTAAAGGCCGATGCCCATGCAGAAGGAGAACAGTGAGCCGAAGGCGAAGTTGCGGTTCCTGAAGGCGTAGAGATCGACCAGCGGCTCGTCGCGGGTCAGCGCGCGCCAGAAGAACAGCACCGCGCCCGCAACCATCACGGCCGAGAAGAACAGGATCTCGTGGCTCTCGAACCAGTCGAGCCGCGTCCCCTCCTCCAGCACATACTCAAGGCTGCCGAGGAAGGCCGCCATGCCGGCGAGACCGATCCAGTCGAAACGCTTGATGAGGCTGTGGTCGGGCTTGTCGAAGTCGATCAGCGTCCAGGCGGCGATGGTGACGCCGATGCCCGGCACGACGTTGACGAGAAAGAGCCAGTGCCATGAGAAGGCATGGCTGAGATAGCCGCCGACCGTCGGGCCGATTGTGGGCGCCAGCGTCGCGACGAGGCCGATCAGCGGCGAGACGATCGGGCGCTTCGAGGGCGGAAAGATCGAGAAGGCCGCGGCGAAGACGCCGGGGATCATGCCGCCGCCGATGAAGCCCTGCACCGCACGCCACAGGATCATCTCGTTGATCGAGGTCGAGAAAGCGCAGAGCACCGAGGAGATGGTGAAGCCCGCTGCCGCGATCGAGAAGAAGACCCGCGTCGAGAGCGCCCGGCTGAGATAGCCGGAGAGCGGGATCATGATCACCTCAGCGATCAGATAGGCCGTCTGCACCCAGGCGATCTCGTCGGACGAGGCCGAAAGCCCCGCCTGGATCTCGGCCAGCGAGGCCGAGACGATCTGGATGTCCAGGATCGCCATGAACATGCCGAAGACCATCGCCAGGAAGGCGAAGATCCGCCGCATCGGGATGGCGTCTTCGGCGGGCTTGGCGCCGGCGCCTGGATTCAGGGTCGCGGTGGCCATGGCGGCCTCCTCGGAGAGGTTTAGCGCTGGCCTGCCGGACGCGGGTCGATCGAGACGACGACCGACATACCCGGCCGCAGCACATGCTTGCCGGTCGATTCGCGGTCGAGCGCGATCCTGACCGGCACGCGCTGCACGATCTTGGTGAAGTTGCCGGTCGCATTGTCGGGTGGCAGCAGCGTGAAGACCGAGCCCGTGCCGCCGGCGATGCCGCTGACCGTGCCGTGGAAGACCTGCCCCGGCAGCGCATCGACGGTGATCTTGGCCTTGTCGCCGATCTTCAGCGGCCCGATCTGCGTCTCCTTGAAATTGGCATCGACATAGACCTGGTCGAGCGGGACGACCGACATCAGCCGCTTGCCCGCGCTGACGAGGTCCCCGATCTGAAGATTGGTGTTGGCGATGATGCCGTCGATCGGCGCAGCGATCTTCGTGAAGGAGAGATCGCGCTCGGCCTTCTGCTCGGCGACCTTGAGTTCGTCAATCTGGCGCGCCGCCTCGACGCGCTGCGCCTCCAGAACCTTGATGTTGGCCTGCGCCTGCACGACACCGGCCTTGGCGCTCGCCACCGAGGCGACGGCCTGGTCGCGCGCCGCGGTCGCGGCATCGAGAGTCGCCTGGGACCCGTAGGACTTGGCGGCGAGGCTGTTGGCGCGCTCGAAATCGGCGTTGGTGCGTGTCACCGCCGCCTCCGCCGAATTGCGCTGCGCCTCGGCCTGCGCCTGCGCGGCGCGGGCCGCCTCGACCTGGCTGTCGATGCGCGCCAGCGTAGCGAGCCCCGTCGCGGTCTTGGCGCGGGCGCTCTGGAGCGCAATCCGCCAGTCCCCGTCATCGAGCGTCGCGAGCGGCTGGCCAGCCTTGATCTCCTGGTTCTGCACCACCGAGACGCTGGCGATGTTGGCGGCGAGCTTGGCCGAGATCGTCGCCATCTCGGCGCCGACATAGGCGTCGTCGGTCGAGACGATGAAGCGGCCATTGCGCCACCAGTCGAGGCCGTACCAAAGGCCGGCGCCGATAACCGCCGCACCCACGATCATGAGCGCGCCGCGCTTCAGCGGGCTACGGCCGGGCTTGGCCTTGTCGGAGGCAGCCTCCGGCCGCGCTTCGGAGCCCTGCCGCGCACGCGCCTCCGGAGCTATAGCCGGATCGGCGGGAGCCGGGGCGACGGTCTCGTCGCGGGCGGTCTCGGGAGCGTCGACGAGCTTGAGGCGGTCGCGGCGCGCCTCGGACTTGGTTTCAGCAGACATTTGGCGTCCTGCACATCAATTCGAACCGATCGGTTCGATTGCGCTTGAAGTAGCGCGGGCGATCATGCATATCAAGTCAAATCGAACCGATCGGTTCGATTCTTTTTTGGATGACTGCGACGCGGGGCTGGTTCCTCGCGGAAGTGAGATGACCGAAACCTCTGAAGCCATCGTGAAGAAAGACGCGCGCAACCGTCGCGTTGCCGGCGCGGATCCCGACAAGCGCAGGCAGATCCTCGACGGGGCGCTCCACATCTTCACCGCGCGCGGCTTCGACGCCGCGAGCATGAGCGACATCGCTGCTGCGGCGAATGTCTCGAAAGGGACGCTCTATGTCTATTTCGAGGACAAGGAGCACCTCTTCGTCGCCCTGATCGAGCGCGAGCGTGAGGCGCAGAAGCGCGGTGCCTTCGAGGCGCTGAACCATGATTCTGATCCGGTCCGGGCGCTGAGCAATTTCGGCCAGTGCCTCGTGCGCATGATCAACAACGAGTTCGCCGTCAGCGCGCATCGCGTCGTCATCGGCGTCGCCGAGCGCATGCCTGACCTTGGCCGCAGCTTCTATGAGAACGGCCCCGCGCAGGGCTCCAAACTCATCGCCCGCTATCTCGACCGCATGGTCGCCGAGGGCAAGCTTACGATCGAAGATACCTATCTCGCGGCCGTGCAGTTCATCGACTTGTGCCAGGCCACGCTGATGCGCCCGCGCCTGTTCAACGCGGTCCGCTCCGCGCCGAGCGACGAGGACATCCGCCGCGTCGTCGCCTCAGCCGTCGAGATGTTCATGGCGCGCTATGCCGCGAAACCGGAGAAATAAGGTTCAACCGGCCGCGACCTGCTGCGCTCTCAGCCGCTCGCGATGGGCCGTGTAGAGGCCGGAAGCCGCGATGATCACGGCACCGACATAGGTCCAGAGATCCGGCAGCGCGGCCCAGAGGAGATAGCCGCTCACCGTCGCCCAAAGCAGCTGGATATAGGAGAAGGGCGCCAGCAAGGACGCGCCGGCGAAGCGGAAGGCGACGATCACCAGCCAATGGCCCGCGGTCGAGACGGCGCCGATGAACAGCCCGACCAGTGCGATCTCGAGCGTCGGATCGGTCCAGTGCAGCGGCAGCAGCAAAGTGGTCAGCAGCGCGCCGAAGACGGTTGAATAGGTCACCGTGGCGATCGGGCTTTCCGTGCCGCTCATCAGGCGGGTGATGATCAGCGAGAAGGCCCAGCTCAGCGCCGAGGCGATCGGCAGCAGCGAGGCCAGCTGAAACCCGGCCCCGCCGGGCCGGACTACGATCACCACCCCGACGAGCCCGATGATCGTCGCCAGCCAGCGGCGCCAGCCCACGCTCTCGCCGAGCAGCGGGATGGACAGCGCCGTCACGAAGAGCGGCGCGACGAAGCTCGTCGCCGTCGCATCGGCGATCGGCAGGTATTTCAGCGAGGAGACAAAGAGGATCGACGAGCCGATCAGTCCGATGCCTCGCAGCAGGTGCATACCGGCGCGCCGGGTCCGCAGCGTGGCGGAGCGCCCCTGCCAGGCGAGGATGGCGAGCAGGAACACCGCCGAGGTGGCATAGCGTAGCCAGACGATGTGCAGCGCCGGCACCTGCGCCGCGAGATATTTCGACGCCGCGTCTCCGGCCGAGAGAAAGATCGTGGCCAACAGCATAATGCCGATGCCGAGCAGCCCGTTGTCGCGCCGGAGCGAGGTGGCAGGAGCGGCGGGCTCGGGCGCTGGGCCGGGCGTCAAGGATCGGGACAAGGGATTCTGGGAAAGCTTCGCGGGCGGCTGATAAGTGACTCTAATCGGTTTGATCAGCCGTTCGCTGCGCAAAGTTGGCAGGCGCTCCATGCGCCGGCGGAGCCGCCCGACGCCCCTCCCTCGTCATCCCGGACGCAGCGATGCGGAGATCCGGGATCCATGCCTGAACCTGCTGCGGCAGGGTCAAGCCCGGGATGACGCGCAGCTCCTGTGCCCAAATACAAGAAAAGGCGGGCCTTTCGACCCGCCTTCACCACCTATTCAATCGCTTAGCCGCCGTTCAGGCAGCCTGCTTGCGCGGCTGGATCAGCTTGCGGTTGACCAACACCTCGGCGATCTGGATCGCGTTCAGCGCGGCGCCCTTGCGCAGATTGTCGGAGACGCACCAGAAGGCCAGTCCGTTCTCGACGGTCGCGTCCTCGCGGATGCGCGAGATATAGGTCGCGTCCTCGCCGGCCGCCTCGTGGGGCGTGATGTAGCCGCCGGGCTCGTGCTTATCGATGACGAGGATGCCCGGCGCGGTCCGCAGCACTTCGCGCGCCTCGTCCGCCGTGACCGGCTTCTCGCACTCGATGTTGACCGACTCGGAATGGCCGATGAAGACCGGCACGCGCACGCAGGTCGCGGTCAGCTTGATCTTCGGGTCGAGGATCTTCTTGGTCTCGACCATCATCTTCCACTCTTCCTTGGTGAAGCCGTCCTCCATGAAGACGTCGATCTGCGGAATGAGGTTGAAGGAGATCCGCTTCGGGAACTTCTTGCTCTCGACCTCACCGGCCGAGAACACGGCGCGCGTCTGGTTGAAGAGCTCGTCCATGCCTTCCTTGCCGGCACCAGAGACCGACTGATAGGTCGAGACGACGACACGCTTGACGCCAAAGCGCTCATGCAGCGGCTTCAGCGCCACGACGAGCTGCGCGGTCGAGCAGTTCGGGTTGGCGATGATGTTCATCTTGGAGAAGCCGGCGGCGGCGGCGGCGTTCACCTCCGGCACGATCAGCGGCACGTCGGGGTGCATGCGGAAGGCCGAGGAGTTGTCGATCACGACGCAGCCCTGCTGGCCGATCTTCGGCGACCAGGTCTTCGAGATCTCGCCGCCCGCCGACATCAGGCAGATGTCGGTGTCGGAGAAATCGTAATGCTCCAGCGCCTTCACCTTCAGCGTCCTGTCGCCGAAGGAGACCTCGGTACCGATGGAGCGGGTGGAGGCCAGCGCCACCACCTCACCGACGGGGAAAGCGCGCTCGGCGAGAATGTCCAGCATCTCGCGGCCCACATTGCCGGTAGCGCCGACGACTGCGACCTTGAAGCTCATTGGTGTGATCCTTTGCGGATGGATTCGGTTCGGATCTCCCTTTGGGGGCCGTCCCGCCCATCTCGGGCGGGTCCGGCGATCTGCCCCCGCCGGGGGGAGATGGACCCGGAACCGAGGCGAAGCGTCAGCGCGACGTACCGGCTTTGCCGGTCGTCGTTTTGGTCGTCGTGCTTTTCGTCGTCTGACGGAGCGTCACGGAACCGATCCTGAAACTTCGCATGCGGCGCCGATGGGGCGCCGTGGGATGTCAGAACACCCGCGACAGAAAAAAGTCAATCTCCCTCCGGGTTCCGCGCCAGCCTCGCTCCATTAACCCTGCTTCTTGACCCGTTGTTCACGCTGCCGGCCGATTGCCCGGCGCTGGTAACCGGCCGGCGACCCGCCATGCCCAAGCTGCGCCCCGGATGGGATGCTGTGCCGCCGCGATGCGGCGCGGGGAGTGACGGGTTGCGTTTGCGTTCGGACGAGGCGGTATCACAGCTACGGGATGGGCTGCGCTGGCTGCGGCCACGGCTCGTCATGGCCGCAGCCCGTAGCGCCGCCGCCGGCCGAAGCCTCGCCATGCGCGCCGCCCGCACGGACATCGTACCCTTCCTGATCACCTCAGCCGATCGCGTCGAGTCGAGCCTCGCGCGTCTCTCGAAGCTCTTGCGCCACCTGGTTCCGCGTCGGGGCCTCGGCCTCACCGGCGCGCTCGCCTGGCGCGGCGCCGCGACGCTTTGCGGCGTCGGCCTCACCGCCATCGTCGTCACCAGCCTCTCGGCCCAGGACGAGGACCCGCTTCAGCTCGCAGCGATGCGACCCGCACCGGATGCCCCGCAGCAGCGCCCGCGCTTTGCGGCAGCGGCCGATGACTGGGTCCCGGTCGCCCGCCCGATCGCCATTTTCAGCCTCGAATCCCCCGAGCTCGGACGCGAAGCGCCGAGCCTCGAGGCGCGCCGGAGGCCGGAAGGCAGCGAGCGCGAGGACCTGATGAGCTTCGGTAGCTTCCCTGAATCCACTCCGCATCTCGCCCTGCATCTGCGCACGGGCGCGCCAGCCGCCACCGGCTCCGCTTCCTTCACCATCGGGCTCGTCCACGAGGCAGCCCGCCGCGGGCTCGCCGTCGAACGCAGCAGCATGCCGGCCGCCATCGAGACACGCTTCGGCCCGCTCGATACCGCCGATGTCGTGCTGGGGGACGGTTCCACGACCCGCTCCTGCATCGCCTTCCGCACGGCGCCCGGCGCCGCCGCCTTCGCAATGAGCGGCTGGTGGTGTGCCGGAACCAAGCCCAGCGACCGCCGGCAGCTCACCTGCCTCGTCGACAGGCTCGATCTCGCCAACGCAGCCGCCGATGCCGAGCTGCGTTCCGCCTTCGCCCGAAGCGAGCTGAAGCGCCAGCCGGACTGCGCGCCGCAGCGCCTTTCCGCGACGGGCCGCAAGGTTTCCTGGCTCGATGCGGACGGCAATGTGCCGGCGCTGCGGATGAAGACTGCCAGCTCGGAGCCGATGAAGATCCCGCCCGAGCGGCCCAAGCGCCGCAGCAAGCCCGCCCGCGAGCTCTGACCCAGAGGAAGTTTCGCCTACCTTCTAACAAAGTTGTTAACGTTGATGCGTTAGCCTAGTTGCTGGTCTTAAGATGCTTACATGGAGTGGGCGCATCCACTCCCGGAGATTGCCGCCATGATGCAGTTCAAGCGTGTTGCCGCCGTCCTCGCCATCGCCGTGGCGGCCTCCACCGTCCTGGCGACGATCGCCGAGGCCCAGAGCCGCCGCGGTCCGCTCCGCGTCACGGTCCAGAAGCGCAGCTACCTCGACGCCGGCAACGTCGTCCCGGTCGGCTCGATGAACCGCTACGCCAACCAGCACAGCTTCGCCTCGCCAGTCTATGTCAGCACGGGCGATCTCTATGGCGAAGGCACCCTGCCCGGCCGCATCGGCGCCGGCACGAACCCCTTCGCCAACACCTTCGCCTCGCCGCGCTTCTGAGCGGATCCTGTCATCCCGTGCGCGCCGCAGCTTGAAACGCTGCTGCGCAGACACGGGATCGCATGACGAGAAGGCGCTTGCTCCTGACAACGGTCCCGTGTCTGCGCCGCGGCATTGCATGCCGCAGCGCGCACGGGACGACACGCTTCATGCGCGGTTGCCCGACTACGGCAGCGCCTTGAGGTAACGCACCGGCCGCCCCGGCGCGGCTGCATTGGCGGCATGGACGATCGCGTTCGCGTCGATACCGAAATGGCGATAGAGATCGGCCACCGTGCCGGTCTGGCCGAAATGCTCGACGCCGAGCGCCTTCTGCCGGTGGCCATGGACGCTGCCGAGCCAGGCGAGCGTCGCCGGATGCCCATCCAGCACCGAGACGATGCCGCAGTCGCGCGAGAGATCGCCGAGCAGCCGCTCGATATGGCTCGTCGCCGCATGGTTGCCGCGCTGGCGCGCCCGCTCCGCCGCCTGCCAGCCCGCATTGAGCCGGTCGGCCGAGGTGATCGCAAGCAGCCCGATGTCGCGCCGGTCTTCGGAGAGCAACCCTACCGCCTCGATCGCTTCAGCAGCGACAGCGCCGGTATAGGCGATCACGACAGAGGCGTTCGGGCCGGGCTTTCGCAGCCAATAGGCGCCGTCGATGATGTCGCGCTCCAACTCCGGCGTCATCGCGCGGCTCGGCTGCTCGACCTGCCGCGTCGACAGGCGCAGATAGACAGAGCCTCCGGTCTCGTCGCGCAGCCAGGTCCGCTCGTCGGGGTCGCCCTCGCCGTCGCGCTGCAGGTAGTCGAACGACCAGCGCATCATCACCGCGAGCTCGTCGACGAAGGCCGGCTCGAAGGAGCACAACCCGTCCTGGCTCATCCCGATCAGCGGCGTCGCGATCGACTGGTGCGCACCGCCCTCGGGCGCCAGCGTCACGCCGGACGGCGTCGCCACCACCATGAAGCGCGCATCCTGGTAGCAGGCATAGTTCAGTGCATCGAGCCCGCGCGAGATGAAGGGGTCGTAGAGCGTGCCGATCGGGATCAGCCGCTCGCCGAAGATCGAATGCGAGAGGCCGAGCGCCGAGAGATTGATGAACAGGTTCATCTCGGCGATGCCGAGTTCGATATGCTGCCCCTGTGGCGAGAACTCCCATTTCTGCATCGAGGGAATGCGCTCGTCCTTGAAGGTGTCCGCCATCGAGGCGCGCGCGAACAGGCCGCGCCGGTTCACCCAGGGTCCGAGATTGGTCGAGACGGTGACGTCCGGCGCCGTGGTGACGATACGGTCGGCGAGCGGCCCGCCCGCCTTCGCCAGCTCGTCCAGCACCTTGCCGAAACCCATCTGCGTCGACATCGTCGCCTGGATGCCGGCCTCCAGTTTGGCCGGGACCGGCAGCTTCGCAGCCGAGAGGCGCCGACGCCCCTGCGCGAAGAACGGCACCTTGTCGAGGAAGGTCCGCATCTCGCTTTCGGCCAGGCTCATCCCCTCGAACAGATCCCATTCATGGCCGGGGCGGACGCCATTCGCCTTGCGGAAACCGTCGAGCTGCTCCTTGGTCATCAGCCCGGCATGGTTGTCCTTGTGCCCGGCGATCGGCAGGCCGAAGCCCTTGACGGTGTAGGCGAGGAAGCAGACCGGCCGGTCATGGTCGACCGCCTCGAAAGCCTCGAGGATCGATGGCAGGTCATGCCCGCCGAGATTGCACATCAACGCAGAGAGTTCGCCGTCGGAGCGCTTCTCGATCAGCTTCGTCACCGGCCCCTGGTCGCCGAGATCATCCATCAGGCGCTTGCGCCAGGCCGCACCGCCCTGGAAGGTCAGCGCCGAATAGAGCTGGTTCGGGCAGGAATCGATCCAGGCCTTCAGCCGCTCGCCGCCCTTCTCCTTGAACGCGGCCTGCTGCAGCGAGCCGTACTTCAGCGTCACGACATCCCAGCCGAAATTGCGGAACATCGTCTCGAAGCGGTCGTAGAGCCCTTCCCGGATCACCGCGTCGAGCGACTGGCGGTTGTAGTCGATCACCCACCAGGTGTTGCGCAGGCCGTGCTTCCAGCCCTCCATCAGGGCCTCGAAGATATTGCCCTCGTCGAGCTCGGCATCGCCGATCAGCGAAACCATGCGGCCCTCCGGGCGGTCCTTCGCCCAGCCATGCGCCTTCACATAGTCCTGCGTCAGCGAGGAAAAGAGCGTCTGCGCGACGCCTAGGCCCACCGAGCCGGTCGAGAAGTCGACGTCGTCGATGTCCTTGGTGCGGGAGGGATAGCTCTGCGCGCCCTTGTAGCCGCGGAAATTCTCCAGCTTCTCGCGCGTCTGCAGCCCCATCAGATAGTTGATGGCATGGAAGATCGGCGAGGCATGCGGCTTCACCGCCACCCGGTCCTGCGGCTTCAGCGCCGCCATGTAGAGCGCGGTCATGATCGTCGCGAGCGAGGCGGACGACGCCTGATGCCCGCCGACCTTCATGCCGTCCTCATTCGGCCGGATATGGTTGGCGTTGTGGATCGTCCACGAGGCGAGCCAGAGGATCTTCCTCTCCAGCTCGGCGAGAAACGGCAGGCGCGGATCTGTCGTTGTCATGATTGTTTGTCCGTACTCCCCAGTACGGCAGATGATGCACGGGAAGCCTTGGCAGGACGAACCAAATTTCCGTGTGACGACTGCCCGCTTTGGCGGTTTCCACCATAGCGCCCCACCAAGATGAGCGAAATCACCAATTTCGTGGCGCGTTCCGTCATTGGTTCAATGACGTATGAGGAGCTATGTGCGTGGGAGGACCAGCGGCTCCCGGCAAACGCGCGCCGCTTGTGGACGAGCACCACCCCATGCCAGAAACCCGGCACGGAATCGGGCCGAACGACCCGGGCAGGAGGAGCCTTCCCATGAGCAACAGCAAGGAAGTCTGGCGTCTCATCGACGAGAAGGCCCCGGCCTATTTTGGGCTCTCCGACCGGATCTGGCACACGCCCGAGCTGAATTATCAGGAGGTCCGTTCCGCCGCCGAGCATCGCGCCATGCTCGAAAGCGAAGGCTTCCGCATCGAGACCGGCATCGCCGGCCTGCCCACCGCCGTGATCGGCGAGGCCGGCGAAGGCGGCCCGGTCATCGCGATTATGGGCGAATACGACGCGCTGCCAGGGCTCAGCCAGGAAGCCGGCAACGCCACCGAAACCCCGGTCGAGAAGGGCGGCAACGGCCATGGCTGCGGCCACAACATGCTGGGCTCGGCCTCGCTGCTCGCCGCCGCGGCGGTGAAGGACTATCTCGCGGCGAACGGCATCAAGGGCCGCGTGCGCTATTATGGCTGCCCGGCGGAGGAAGGCGGCTCGGCCAAGGGCTTCATGGTCCGGGCAGGCGCCTTCGACGATGTCGACATCGCCCTGTGCTGGCACCCGGCCTCGTTCAGCGGCGTCAACCGGGCCTTCTCGCTGGCCTGCGTCGAGATCGAATACACCTTCACCGGCCGCGCCTCGCATGCCGCCGCCGCCCCCCATCTCGGCCGTTCGGCGCTCGACGCCGTCGAGCTGATGCATATCGGCGTCAACTACATGCGCGAGCACATGCCTTCGACGGCGCGCGTGCATTACGCGATCATCAATGCCGGCGGCATCGCTCCCAACGTCGTGCAGGCCACGGCCACCACGCGCCAGCTGATCCGCGCCGCCACGCTCGGGGAGATGTGGGATCTCGTCGCCCGCGTGAAGAAGATCGCGGAGGGCGCGGCGCTGATGAGCGAGACGACGGTCACCCTCAAGCAGCTTTCCGGCGATGCCAACCTCGTCGGCAACCGCCCGCTCGAAGAGACCATGCACGCCAATCTGCAGGCGCTCGGCGGCCCCGGCTTCGATGCTGCGGACCATGCCTTCGCCGCGAAATTCCAGAAGACGCTGAGCCCGCAGGACATCGCCGCCGCCTATGGCCGCTTCGACTTGAAACCGAAGGAAGGCGAGGCGCTGAGCGACGAGATCTACCCGCTCGGCGCCGGCAACGACACCTCCGTCGGCTCGACCGATGTCGGGACCGTGAGCTGGGTCGTCCCCACCGTCCAGTGCCGCACGGCCTGCTATGCGGTCGGCACGCCCGGCCATTCCTGGCAGCTCGTCGCGCAGGGGCTGGCGCCGGCGGCGCATAAGGGCCTGGCGCTCGCCGCCAAGGCCATGGCCGGCGTCGCCTCGGACGTGCTCGGCGACCCTGCCCTGCTGAAGGCGGCAAAGGACGAGTTCGCAGCGTTCCGCGCCCGCAACCCCTTCGCCAATCCGATCACCGACGATGTCGAGCCTCCGCTCGACATGGCCGCGCATTGATCATGCCACGTCTAGACCGTCGCTAAGAGGATCCGCCGATGCCCCTGCCCGCTTCCGCCCGCATCGACATCGAGCGCTTCTGGACGACCATCGAGCGCTCCGCCGAGATCGGCACGGGCCGGCCCGGCGGGCTCTCCCGGCTCGCGCTCGGTGATGCCGACAAGGCGATGCGGGACATCTTCGTCGGCTGGTGCAAGGAGGCCGGCCTCTCGGTGCGCGTCGATGCCATCGGCAACATTTTCGCCCGGCGCTCAGGCCTCGACGACAGCCTGCCGCCGGTGGTGATGGGCAGCCATCTCGACACGCAGATCAATGGCGGGCGTTTCGACGGCATCGCCGGAGTGCTCGGCGGGCTGGAGGTGATCCGCACGCTCGACACTCTCGGCCACCGCACCCGCCGCCCGCTCGAGCTGGTCAACTGGACGAATGAGGAGGGCGCCCGGTTCTCGCCTCCGATGGTCGGCGCCGGCTGCTTCACCGGCGTCTACACGCTCGACTGGGCGCGCGAGCGCCGCGACGACGACGGCATCTCGATGGGTGAGGAGTTGGAGCGCATCGGCTACACCGGGGAGGTGCAGGCAGCGCCGCCCCCGCTCGACGCCTATTTCGAGTTCCACATCGAGCAGGGGCCGATCCTCGATCGCGAAGGCTTCGAGGTCGGCGTCGTCACCGGCGGCTATGCGAGCACGGGCATGATCGTCGAGTTCCGTGGCGAGACGGCCCATACCGGCCCCTGGCCGATGGAAAAGCGCCGCAACGCGCTCGCCGCCGGCGCGCGGCTGCTGACGGCGGTGGACGATCTCGGCTGGCAGTTCGCCGGCACGGGCGGCAAGGCGACGGCGGCGCGGCTCGTCGCCTGGCCGAACAAGCCCGGCATCATCGCCGATTGGGCGCAGGCCACCTGCGACGTCCGCCATGCCGACCCGGAAGCCGCTGCCGTGATGGCCGAGCGGATGCTGCGGGCGGCGCATGAGGCGGCGGCCCGCGCAAACTGCGGCGTCGAGATTCTCGACACCTGGCGCTGGGGCGGCAAGGTCTTCGACGAGGCGATGATCGGTCTGGTCCGCGACACCTCCATCGGCCTCGGCTACCGCACGCGCGACATCCTGAGCCAGGCCGGCCACGACGCCTATTTCCTCGCCCGGCACACGCCGAGCGCGATGATCTTCGCGCCTTGCAAGAACGGCATCACCCACAACAACAACGAGCTCTGCACCCGCGAGGATCTGGAGCCCGGCCTCAATGTGCTGCTGCGGGCCGTCGTGGCACGGGCGGATCGCTAGAGCATTTTCGAGCGAAGTGGACACCGGTTCGCGTGAAGAAAATGCGATAAAACAAAGAACTAGAGCGTTTATCTACGCGGAGGCTGGGCCGGCACGAAATCGAGCCGTTCTTCGATCAAGGCGCCGTCATCGGCCACGACCGCGAGCCAGAGCCGGTTGCCGCAGATCACCGAGAGCCGCCAGCGGCCCTCGTCATCCCCCTCGCCGCGCTCGACACGGCTGGTGACGAGACCGCGCCGCTGCATCTCGCGCCACTCGGTCGCCGACCGGCCGAAGCGCGCGGCGATCTTGTCGGCATCGATGATGAAGCCGCCGCCGGCATCGCGCTGAACCGGAAACCCGGCCGGATCGGCTTGCTCTCGTTCCATTCCCGATTCTCCGCCTGTGCGGCGATCTAACGCTGGATCCGCAGCGTCTCCGCCAGGCACAGGAAGAGATGGTAGAGCACGCGGGAGGGCAGCATGATCGACAGCGGCTGACCATCCGGCCCGAGCTGGTTATGCCAGCGCCCGGAAGGCACGTCGATGAAATGGCGGAAGAGCAGTTCGACATGGCGTTGCAGCAGCGCGCCGGCTTCCGCGTCTTCCAGAAATTCGACCCGAGCGCCGAGCGCCTTGATGAACTCCGTCTGAGGCCAGAGCAGCTTCGTCGGCTGCACCACCGCGCCATCGACCTCGATCCCGTCGAGCACGAGCGGCGGCCGGCCGGGCTGCGCATCGAGCCCCTTCGATAGGCCGAAGCGGTAAAGCCCTTCGGCAAGGTCCACGGCCTTCCCCCAGCCGGTCAGGCGGTGGTGATGGTGTAGCAGCCAGACCCATTCGAACTGGTGGCCGGGCTCGCGCAGCCGGCCCGGAGCCCCGGCGACTGGTTGCCACGCCTCGTCGAAGAACTCGCCGAGCGTCCCGTCGGCGTCGATGAAGTGCTTCGCTGCGAGCCGAACAATTCCGTCCGCCGCATCGTGCCAGCGCTGCCCGCCCGTGACGTCCGCCAGTGCGTGGAAGGCTTCGAGCAGGTGCATATGCGGGTTCTGCCGGCGCGGCAGAGCACCGAGATCATCCTCGGCATAGCCGCCGGCAGGATGGGCGAGCTCCCGCTCGATCAGGTCCATCGTCGCATCGGCGAGCTTCAGCGCCGCGGCCTCGCCCGTCGCGGCATGGTAATGCGCGCTGGCGAAAAGCACGAAGGCGAGGTCGTAGAGATCCCGCCGCGCCACACTGGCCGAACCGTCGGGACGGAAGCGCTTCGGAACGAAGCCGTTGATCTCATGGGTCTTGAGCAGCAGCGAGAAGCCGTGCCGCGCGGCATCCAGCACCGCTTCGCTTCCGCTCAGTCGCGCGGCATGGGCGAAGGTGTAGGCGAGCCGCGCCGTCGCGAGCGCGCTGCGATCAGGCGCAGCGACCGGACTGCCGTCAGGCCGGAATTCCTCAACATAACCGCCCGCCTCGCGTTCGACGGCCCGCTCGATCCAGGCAGGAATCAGCGTCTCGTCGGTCCAGCGTCTCAAACCCGCGGGCGTAAGGTCGAGCATCGGGCAAAACCGTCTTGAATCAATGCAGATGCGCCCGGCACAAGGCCGGGCGCATCGGTCTCGTCGGGCTCAGAACTGCGGCATCGGCGGCAGCTTGGTCAGCGGGATGCCGAACCAGGCCTGGTTGATCTTCGAGAGATCGCCGCTCTTCTCGATATCGGCGATGAACTTGTTGACGTACTCCGCCAGCGCCGTGTCGGCCTTGCGGAAGGCGATGCCGTTGGCCTGCTCGCGCAGGGTCAGCTTCGGCTCCAGGTTCAGCTGCGGATAGTCCTTGTTGAGCTGGGCGAGGACGACGTTGCTCGCGCCGATGGCCTGGACCTGGCCGGAGATCAGCGCCTGCAGCGCCGTGGCGTCGTCATCATAGCGCTTCAGCGGCGTACCGGCGGGCGCGACCGCGGTCAGCGCGGTGTCCTGCGTCGAGGCGCGGGCGACGCTGATCCCCGAAAGCGACTTCAGGTCCTCGGGAGCCTTGACCGCCGCGCTCTTGGGCGCCAGCAGGTAGATCGTGATCGAGCTGTAGGGGTTGGAGAACAGCACCTGCTTGGAGCGCTCGGCCGTGATGCCGAAGGTCGCGATCAGCGCGTCGATCTTGTTGGTCAGCAGATACGGGATGCGGTTCGGGCCGGTGACCGGCACGAGCTCGAGCTGCACGCCGAGCGCCTTGGCGAGCAGCTTGGCGACGTCGGCGTCATAGCCGGCCGGCTGCTGCTGGGCATCGGTGCCGCCGAAGGGCGGAAAATCGGTCATCACGCCGACCGTGATCTTGCCTTTGGCCTTGATCTCTTCGGGGGTGGCGGCCTGCACGGGAGCGACACCGAGCGAAGCGGCGGCAAGGCCGCCGAAAACGAGCGCGCCGAGACCGCGCCGGCAGATCGACTTGAACAGGGACATGAGACGTTCTCCTCTGAAGACAGGCCGGTGTTGCGTCGTTCCGCGCTATCGGGCGGCGACGAGGAGCTTCTGCTCCATCCTTTTGCTGTAGGCCGAGAGCGGCCGACAGATGACATAGTAGACCAGCGCGACGAGCGCGAAGATCGTGAAGGGCCGGAAGGTGGCGTTGTTGATCACCTGCGCGGCGCGCGTCAGCTCCACGAAACCGATGATCGAGGCGAGCGAGGTGCCTTTGATCAGCTGCACCAGGAAGCCGATCGTCGGCGGGATTGCGAGCTTGATCGCCTGCGGGGCGATGACGAGCGCCATCTTCGGCCAGTAGCGCAGGCCGAGCGCGGTCGCGGCCTCCCACTGCCCGCGTGGCACCACCTCGATCGAGCCGCGCCAGATCTCGCCGAGGAAGGCGCTGGCATGGAGCGACAGGCCAAGCGCCGCCGCCGTCCAGGGATCGACCGACCAGCCGAAGAGGCCGGGCACAAAGAAGGCGAGGAAGAGCTGCATTAGCAGCGGCGTGCCCTGGAAGAGCTTGATGTAGCCGGTCGCCGCCAGCCGCAGCCACTTGTACTCGCTCGTGCGGGCGAGCGCGATCAGCACGCCGCCGATCGATCCACCGATGAAGGCGACCAACGAAAGCAGCAGCGTCCAGCGCGCCGCCATGACGATGAAGAGGAGATCGCTCGATCCGAGTGCGCGCATCTGGTCCTCCTACCGGCTCGGTGCCTTGCGCAGGAAGGTGCGCTCGATAGCTGCGAAGACCGTCCAGAAGAAGACGGAAAGGGCGAGATACATGCAGGTGACGACGAAATAGACCTCGAAGCTGCGGAAAGTGCGCGACTGGACGTCGTTCGCCACCGCCGTCAGCTCGCTCGCCGCGATTGCCGAGCAAACGCTGGTGTTCAGCATCAGCAGGATGAACTGGCTGGTGAGCGACGGGTAGATCGCCTGGATCGCCGGCTTCAGGATGATCAGGCGGAAGATCTGCAGGGGCCGCAGGCCGAGCGCCTTGCCAGCCTCGATCTGTCCCTTCTGGATGCTCTCGATGCCGGCCCGGATGATTTCGATGCCGTAGGCGACGACGTTCACGACCAGCGCGAGCAGCGCGGCGGCGTCGGAAGACAGCTTCACCCCGGCGGCGGGCAGGCCGAAATAGATCACGAAGATCTGGATGAGGAACGGCGTGTTGCGGATCAGCTCGATATATTCGTCGATGATCCAGCGCAGCCATTTCGGGCCGGAGGTCTTGCCCAGCGCGCCCGCTATCGAGAGCACCATGCCGATCGCCATCGCCAGCGCAGAGAGCACCAGCGTATTGACGAGCCCGTGCAGCAGCTCCGGCCACGCGGCGAAGACATCGACGAAATCGAACTCGTAGCTCATCCGGCCTGCCTGTCGCGGGCGGCCGAGGCGGAACCGCCCGTCATGCGCCTTCTCCTATACGTGCCATCCGTCCGGCTGGGCGCCAGCTTCTCGTTCCCGCCGCTAGAACACGACAATTGCCCGGACAGCAAGCCCTTGGGCGCATTTGACCCGCCTGCAACATGAACGAATCATTCCCCGGGCGGGCCGAAAGCCCCGGAAGCGTCCGATCAGGAGAGGAATGCACGTTTCGCAGGCATCCGCGGGCGATGCGCCTTCCTGCGGCAAGCGCTGTCACAACCCGGGCAGGCCCGTCTCCTCCCCCGCGCGTTCCGAGCGCAGCGTCGGCAGCACGGAGCGGATATGGCTGCCCAGCGCCTTCGCCGCCGATGAGGGCCGCAATTCGGCGAACTCAAGCGCGATCCCGATCGTCGGCAGGGCCGGCAGCCCGGCGGAGACGATGTGAAGATCGGGCGGAACGGCCATCCGGGTCAGCACGCTGATGGCGTGGCCTGAGCGGGCGATGGCGATCAGCCCGGCAAGGCTGTTGCTGGCGAAGGCGACCCGGTAGCGCCGGTTGACCGCCTCCATGGCGTCGCAGGCCGCGCGATAATCGAGCGTCACCGGCGCCGAGAGCGCCAGCGGCAGGCTGTCCTGGGCGAGAATGGCGGGCTCCGGCTCGCTGGCGACCCAGACGAAGCTCTCCCGCCGGATCACCTCGCCCCCCTCCGGATCGGGCACCGAGACCAGCGCCATGTCGATCTGCCGGCGATGCAGCTGCGGCCGCAACTCCGAGGACGGCGCGCAGACCATGCGCAGCTCGACATCCGGATGCGCCGCGAGAAAGCCGCGCAGCAGGCCGGGCAGGAAGGCGATGGAGTAATCCTCCGGGCAGCCGATGCTGACCGAGCCCTTGAGCCCTGCCCCGCCCATATCGGCCAGGATCTCGTCATGCCGCGCGAGCAGCGACTCGGCATGGGCGAGCAGCTTTTCGCCCGCCCCCGTCAGCCGAACACCGGAGCCACTCCTGTGCAGCAGCGCCTGCCCCAGCGCCTCCTCGAGCCGCTGCATCTGCATGCTCAGAGCCGATTGCGTCCGCCCGACCTGCAGCGAGGCGAGGCTGATCGAACCCGAGCGCGCCACGACCGCGAAGTTCCTGAGCAGAGCGAGGTCGAGAAGCGGCCGCACGCCATCAATCCAATCGATATCCGGTTGAAGTAATATCAATTTGCCTTGATGGGCAAGCGCCGCTAGCCGTTGGAGCCTCGGCCCGAAAACTGCAAGGCGCTCACCGGGCCGTTCTGGAGGAGTCCGATGTCGCTGAATGCCGATCCCGCCTTCTGGGCTTCCGCCAACAAGCACCTCACCCGCTATGGACCCGCCTTCGAGACGATCATCGTCGAGCGGGCCGAGGGCAGCTTCGTCTACGACGCCGACGGCCGCGGCATCCTCGATTTCACCTCGGGCCAGATGAGCGCCGTACTCGGCCACACCCATCCTGACATCGTCTCTACGGTCGAGCGGCAGATGAGCTCGGTCGCCCATCTCTTCAGCGGTATGCTCTCGCGCCCGGTGGTCGAACTGGCAGAGCGCCTCGCCGCGCTGGCGCCTGGCCTCGACCGCGTGCAGCTTCTCTCCACCGGCGGCGAATCGAACGAAGCCGCCATCCGCATGGCGAAGCTCGTCACCGGCGGCCACGAGATCGTCGCCTTCGCGCAGAGCTGGCACGGCATGACCGGCGGCGCAGCCTCCGCGACCTACAGCGCCGGCCGGCGCGGCTATGGCCCCGCCGCGGCCGGCTCCTTCGTCATTCCCGCACCGAACTCCTATCGCCCGCGCTTCACCAAGCCGGACGGCTCCAATGACTGGCAGGCCGAGCTCGACGACGCCTTCGCGCTGATCGACAGCCAGTCGACCGGCAACCTTGCGGCCTTCATCGCCGAGCCGATCCTGTCCAGCGGCGGCATCCTGGAGCTGCCGCTCGGCTATCTCGCCGCGCTCAAGCGCAAATGCGAGGAGCGCGGCATGCTGCTGATCCTCGACGAGGCGCAGACCGGCATCGCCCGCACCGGAAACATGTTCGCCTTCCAGCGCGACGGCGTGACGCCGGACATCATGACCCTGTCGAAGACGCTCGGCGCCGGCCTGCCGCTCGCTGCCGTGATGGCCTCGGCCGAGATCGAGCAGAAAGCCCATGAGAAGGGCTACCTGTTCTACACCACCCATGTCTCGGACCCGCTGCCGGCCGCCGTCGGCGTGACGGTGCTGGACGTGGTGGCGCGCGACAATCTCATCGAGCGGGCGATCAAGAGCGGCGAGCGGCTGAAGCAGGGCCTCATCTCGCTGCAGCAGAAATACGAATGCGTCGGCGATGTGCGCGGCCGCGGGCTGCTGCTCGGGCTGGAGATCGTCACCGACCGGCAGACCAAGGCGCCGGGCTTCGAGCTGGGCGCCCAGATCATGGAGGAGGCCATGCGCCGCGGCCTCAGCATGAACATCGTCAAGCTGCCCGGCATGGGCGGCGTCTTCCGCATCGCCCCGGCGCTGACCGTCTCGGACGAGGAGATCGACACCGGGCTTAAGATCATGTCGGAAGCGATCGACTATGCCTCCAGCCGGCACTGAGCGGGATCGGCGCGCAAAAGAACGGCCGCCACCCGGATCGGGTGGCGGCCGTCATTCTTAGAAGCTGAGGGCGATCAGCCCTGCAGGTCGAAGCGGTCGAGGTTCATCACCTTCGTCCAGGCCGCGACGAAGTCCTTCACGAACTTCTCCTTGGCGTCGGCGCTGGCATAGACCTCCGCGAGCGCGCGCAGGATCGAGTTCGAACCGAAGACGAGGTCGGCGCGGGTGCCGGTCCATTTCGCGGCGCCGGTCTTGCGATCGGTGCCCTCATAGACGTCCTTGGCCTCGGAGATCGCCTTCCACTGCGTGCTCATGTCGAGCAGGTTGACGAAGTAGTCGTTGGTCAGCGCGCCCGGCCGCTGCGTGAGGATGCCGTGCTTCGAGCCGTCGACATTGATGTCGATGGCGCGCAGGCCACCGACCAGCACCGTCAGCTCCGGCGCAGTCAGGGTCAGCAGCTGCGCCTTGTCGATCAGCGCGACCTCGGCATTCACCTTCGAACCCGCCTGCTGGTAGTTGCGGAAGCCGTCGACGACGGGCTCCAGCCACTTGAAGGAGGCGACGTCGGTCTGCTCCTGCTTGGCGTCGGTGCGGCCGGCCGAGAACGGCACGGTCACGTCATGGCCGGCAGCCTTCGCCGCCTGCTCGACGCCGGCATTGCCGGCGAGCACGATCAGGTCTGCGAGCGAAACCTTCTTGTCGCCGTCGGCTTCCTTGTTGAACTGGCGGCGGATGCCGTCCAGCACGTCGATCACCCTTGCGAGTTGCGCCGGCTGGTTGGCCTGCCAGTCCTTCTGGGGCGAAAGGCGGATGCGCGCCCCATTGGCGCCGCCGCGCTTGTCGCCGCCGCGGAAGGTCGAGGCCGAGGCCCAGGCCGTGCCGACCAGCTCCGAGACGGAGAGGCCCGAAGCCAGGATCTTCGCCTTGAGGGCCGAGACATCCGCAGCGTCGATCAGGTCGTGGTCGACCGCCGGCACCACATCCTGCCAGATCAGCTCCTCCTTCGGCACTTCCGGGCCGAGATAGCGCGAGCGCGGGCCCAGATCGCGATGGGTCAGCTTGAACCAGGCGCGGGCGAAGGCCTCGGCGAAGGCCTGCGGGTTTTCCAGGAAGCGGCGCGAGATCTTCTCATAGGCCGGGTCGAGACGCAGCGACAGGTCGGTCGTCAGCATCGTCGGCTTGTGCTTCTTCGCCGGGTTGTGCGCGTCGGGGATGATGTCCTCGGCATCCTTCGCCTCCCACTGGATGGCGCCACCGGGGCTGCGGGTCTGCACCCATTCATACTTGAACAGGTTCTCGAAGAAGAAGTTGCTCCACTGCGCCGGCGTCTGCGTCCAGGTCACTTCGAGACCGCTGCCGACGGCGTCGGCGCCATGGCCGGTGCCGAAGTTCGAGGCCCAGCCGAGGCCCTGCGCCTCAAGCTCGGCCGCTTCCGGGTCCGCGCCCTTGTGGGATTCGGGCGCCGCGCCATGGGTCTTGCCGAAGGTGTGGCCACCGGCGATCAGCGCGACGGTCTCTTCGTCATCCATCGCCATGCGGCCGAAGGTCTCGCGGATGAAATGCGCCGCGGAGATCGGGTCGCCATTGCTGCCCGGGCCTTCCGGGTTAACGTAGATCAGGCCCATCTCGGTGGCGCTGAGCGGCGCATCGAACTTGTCGAGCGGGCGATGCGTCAGCCAGCCGGTTTCCGAACCCCAGCTCACATCATTGTCCGGCTCCCAGGTGTCCGCGCGGCCGGCGGCGAAGCCGAAGGTACGGAAGCCCATCGTCTCCAGCGCGACGTTGCCGGTCAGGATGAAAAGATCGGCCCAGGAGATCTGCTGGCCGTATTTCTGCTTGATCGGCCAGAGCAGGCGGCGCGACTTGTCGATGTTGACGTTGTCCGGCCAGCTGTTGAGCGGGGCGAAGCGCTGCTGCCCGCGGCCGCCGCCGCCGCGCCCGTCAGCCAGGCGATAGGTGCCGGCCGAGTGCCAGGCCATGCGGATCATCTGCGGGCCGTAATTGCCGAAATCGGCCGGCCACCAATCCTGCGACTCAGTCATCAGCTTGCGCAGGTCGTTCTTCAGCGCCTGATAGTCGAGCTTATTGAACTCCTTGCGGTAGTCGAACGCCGTGCCCAGCGGGTCGGACTTCGCCGAATGCTGGTTCAGCAGCTCCACGGGCAGCTGGCTCGGCCACCAGTCGCGGTTCTGCCGGGGGCTGCCGCCATGGGCGACGGGGCACTTGCCCGCGCTGTCCTCGGTCTTCGCGTTCATGACTGTCTCCGATCCTGTCCAGGCTGTTTCCGACGGCGGGGACACGGCAAAGTCACCGCGATCAACGGCTCGTCCCCCCTCTTGGCCGCGACTCTTAGCAAAGAGGTTTCATTATAGTAATTCCGATTTTCTGATTGGCTCGATAAGCTGGGATTATGACAAACCTGACACTGAAGCAGCTGCGCTACTTCGAGGCTCTGGCCCGGCACGGCCATTTCGGGCGCGCCGCGGAAGCCTGCGCGATCTCCCAGCCGGCTTTGTCGATGCAGATCAAGGCCTTCGAGGAAGAGCTCGGCGGCGAGCTTTTCGAGCGCGGCGGGCGCCAGGTCCGGCTGACCGGCTTCGGCGAGGAAGTGGCGCAGCGCATCGGCGGGATCGTGCGCTCCATCGAGGAGCTGGAGGATTATGCTCGCGCCTCGCGCGACGGGCTGATCGGGCGGCTGCGCATCGGCGTCATCCCGACCGTAGCGCCCTATCTGCTGCCGGAGCTGATCGGCACCTTGAGCCGGCTCTATGATGGGGTCGACATCCATGTCCGCGAGACTCAGACGCCGAAGCTGCTGCAGGAGCTGCATGAAGGCCGCCTCGACCTCGCGATCATCGCCCTGCCCGTCTCCGAGCCGGCCCTGACCGAGGCCCCGCTCTTCACGGAAAGCTTCGTGCTCGTCCGGCCGCAGGAGGATGCCGGCAAGCCGGTGCCCAGCGGCGAAGCGCTGCGCGAGATGAAGCTGCTCCTGCTGGAGGAAGGGCACTGCTTCCGCGACCAGGCCCTCTCCTTCTGCAACGGCAGCACACGCACGGTTCAGCCGCGCGACATCCTCGATGCGAGCTCGCTCTCCACCCTCGTCCAGATGGTCAATGCCGGCATGGGCGTCACGCTGCTGCCGGAAATGGCGATCCCGATCGAGACGCGCTCGGCCGCGATCTGCGTCGCCCGCTTCGAGGAGCCCGAACCCTCCCGCACCATCGGCATGGTCTGGCGCAACACGAGCCCCCTCGCGAAGCAGCTCCTCCAGCTCGCCGAGACCGTCCGCACATCGACGAACGCGCTGCGTCAGAGCCGGGAGAGAGCGTCACTCCCGTAGGGATGAAAGTCGCAACCGGCTAGGGCGGCCGAGGCGCCTTGTCGTCAGGGACGGACGCCCGGGGGCAGCGGCGGCTCCGCATTGAGCAGCGTGATCGTCACCCGCCGGTTCGCCGGGAGGTCGGGATTATCAGGGAAGACCGGCTCGGTATCGGCGCGTCCCGTCACGGACGAGAAGCGGTCGTTGGGGAGCCCGGCACCCGACAGGATCTCGCGCACGGCGAGCGCCCGCCCGGCGGTGAGGTTCCAGGGGTCGACCGCCTGCACCGTTCCCGGGCGCGCAGCGGAGGTGTGGCCGGTGATAGCCACGCGGCTGGGCATCTGACGCAGGGCGGGCGCGAGCGCCTCCAGCACGAGACGGGTGCGATCGTAGGGGCGGACGGAGCCCTCGGGGAACATGGCGCGGCCGAACTCGTCCGTGAGAGAGATGTTCAATCCCTCCTTGGTCGGCTCGATCATGATGTTGCGCGACAACTCGGCAATTTCAGGCACGTTCTGGAGCGCCTGTCGGATGCTGGCGGCGGCGCTGAGATGGGCCTGCAAGCCGGCGGCCGGGCGGCCCGAGGTGGCCCGCCGCGTTCCATCATCCTGCCCGATGACGCGCGCGTCGCGGGGCGACGACGACTTGTTGCCCGACTTGTCCAGGGCAGTGCCCATCAGAACGGCGCCAGCGCCACTGGTGCTGGGGCTCAGAGCCTCCGGCGAGAAGTATTCCGCCAGGCCGATCTTCTGCTCCTGCGTCGTCATGCTGATCAGCCACATCAGCAGAAAGAACGCCATCATGGCGGTCACGAAGTCCGCATAGGCGATCTTCCAGGCCCCGCCATGGTGCGCGTGAGCGGCCTTCTTGACCTTCTTGATGATGATCGGCTGGATCGGCTTGTCCATCGCGTCCCTGCTGGAGATTGGGTCAGATCTAGGCGGGCAGATCGGCGGTTGCCGCTTCGACTTCGCTGAAGGTGGGGCGGACGTCGCTCATCAGAGCCTTGCGGGCGAATTCGACCGCCATCACAGGCGGCTGGCCGCTGATATGGGCCAGGAGGCCCACCTTGAGTGAAAGGTAGTATTTGGCTTCCGCCTCGAAGATGCCCTTGAGCGACTGCGCCATCGGCCCGAAGAAGCCGTAGGCGACGAAGACGCCGAAGAAGGTGCCGACGAGCGCGCCGCCGATCAGATGTCCCAGCACCTCCGGCGGCTCGGTGATCGACCCCATCGTCTTAATGACGCCGAGCACTGCGGCGACGATCCCGAGCGCTGGTGTTCCGTCGGCGAGCGACTGCATGGCCGCAACGAGACGCTCCTGCTCCTGGTGGTGCGTCTCCAGCTCCTCGTCCATGAGAGCGTCGATCTCGTGGACGTTGTTGGCGCCCATCGTCAACATGCGCATGTAGTCGCAGACGAACTCCACCGCATGATGGTTCGCTGCAAAAATCGGAAAGGCGTTGAACAGCGTCGAATCGTGGGGGTTTTCGATGTGCTCTTCGACCGCGAGCACGCCCTTCTGCTTCACGAGTTTGTACAACGAATACTGCATTCCCAGCAGTTCGACATAGTCTTCCGGCTTGTACTTGGGCCCCTTCATGAGGGTGCCGAGCATGGCGGGCACGGCCCTGAGCACTGGCGCGGGATTGCCGATGACGAAGGCGCCGATCGCTGCACCGAGGATGATGACGAACTCGAACGGCTGCCAGAGGACGAGGAGGTGGCCACCCATCGCCGCGTAGCTGCCGAAGACGCAGACGAAGACGATGATTGTGCCGACGATCAGCCGCATGGTTTGCCACCTCGAACCACAGCCGCAGCAGGGACTACCCACGCGAAGCTACTATTGGGTCCGACAAAGACCGATTAAGGTTAACGGCGGGTTTAGAGCCATGGGCGAGCAGGCTTGTAAGCGTCGTTCTCCGGCCGCCAGGCTTGGGCGGCAGATGAGGTCCAGGGGAGGAATCCGGATGCAATGGCTCGCCGCCAATCCCGGGGATCGGCATCCAGTCGATCCGTTTCCCTAGGCGATCTATGCTGCGCTGCTTTGCGGCGCCGCGGCGAGGCCGAGGATGTGACGCGGGTGACCTTGTCCGCGCCAACCACGTTCACGGGCACGCGCATATCGAAATAAAGCCGCCCTCAGGGGATGATCAGAAAGGGGCGCCTTCGGCGCGGCTTCGCTGCTCGTACGCGCCGAATTGCATGGCAGTCCGGAGTTCAGCAAGCCGTTGATTGTTAAGAAATTTAAGCCCTTCGAGGGCTTAGCTGGCCGATGGCGCTCCCTAGGGGACTCGAACCCCTGTTTTCGCCGTGAGAGGGCGACGTCCTAGACCGCTAGACGAAGGGAGCAGCGCTGGCCGAGGGCTGCTCTTTAGTCGGGCTTCCGCCCGACCGCAACCCCTTTTCTCAGCCGGGACACGAATTCCGCGCCCGCCCGGCCGCACGGCGATCCGTGCGGCCGGACAGAACCGCCTCAGGCCGCCTTGTCCGCCCGGAAGGGATAGTCGGTATAGCCCTTCGCATCGCCGCCATAGAAGGTTGCGACATCAGGCTCGTTGAGCGGCGCGTCGGCCTCCAGCCGCTCGACGAGGTCGGGATTGGCGATGAACAGCCGGCCGAAGGCGACCGCATCCGCTGCATCGCTCTCCACCGCCTCGATCGCGAGTTCGCGGTTGAAGCTGTTGTTGGCGATGTAGGCGCCCTTGAAGGCCTGCCGGAGCGCCTTGTAGTCGAAGGGCAGGTAGTCGCGCGCCTCGCGCGTCGCGCCCTCGACGACATGGATGAAGGCGATGCCGGTGTCGTTGAGCCGCGTCACCAGATGGGTGAACAGCGCCTGCGGATCGGAATCGCGCGCATCGTTGGCGGGGCTCACCGGCGAGATCCGGATCCCGACGCGGCCCTTGCCGAAGACCCCTGCGACAGCCTCGACCACCTCGATCGCGAAGCGCACACGGTTCTCGATCGAGCCGCCATAGGCATCAGTGCGCTTGTTGGAATCGTCGCGCAGGAACTGGTCGATCAGATAGCCATGGGCGCCGTGGATCTCGACGCCGTCGAAGCCCGCTGCCTTGGCGTTCTCAGCCGCCTTGACGAAGTCGCCGATGATGGCGGGGATCTCGGAAAGGGCGAGCTCGCGCGGCTGCGAGACCTCGGCGAAGCCGCTCTCGATATAGGTCTTGGTCTTGGCGAGCAGCGGTGAGGGCGCGACCGGCGCCTGCTGGCCGGGCTGCAGCGAGACATGGCTGACGCGGCCGACATGCCAGAGCTGGGCGATGATCTTGCCGCCCTCGGCGTGGACGGCGTCGGTGATCTTCCGCCAACCGGCGATCTGCGCGTCGCTGTACATGCCGGGCGTCCAGACATAGCCCTGGCCCTGCTGCGAGACCTGCGTGCCCTCGGTCACGATCAGGCCGGCGCCGGCGCGCTGGCGGTAATATTCGACGTTGAGATCGTTCGGCGCATCCGTGCCGCGCGAGGCGCGGTTACGCGTCAGCGGCGCCATGACGACGCGGTTCTTCAGCTCGATATCCCCGATGCGGATCGGGGTGAACAGCTTGGCTTGGCTCATCGGAAGGTCCTTCGACTCCCGGCGGATGCCGGGCGAATACGGGTGTCGCGGCGGGCGGCAGGGCGCCACCGGCCAATCGACAGGCTGAACTTAAGCGTGAGAGAGTGTTTTGGCAGGGGCGCGCAAATGCGCCCGGGCGCCCGAAGACAAATCTTCCGCCAGGAGGCGCATCTGGAGATCGAAAAGCCCGCGATTTCGGCCCCTGGCGCTGCGAAAAACCTGCCGCTCCGCGCTCTGGCCGCGGGCCGACATGCACTGCGCGCAGGGCTCTCGGGCGTGCTCGCCATCGTCTATCCGCCGAGCTGCGTTGCCTGCCAAGCCGCGGTCGGGCAGGCGCAGGCAGTCTGCCCCTCCTGCTGGGGCTCGATCGGCTTCATCGAACGGCCCTATTGCGAGCGGCTCGGCACGCCCTTTGCGGTCGATCTCGGCCCCGGCCTGCTCTCGCCCGCGGCGATCGCCGATCCGCCTGTCTATGCCAGGGCCCGCGCCGTCTGCCGCTTCGACGGGGTGGCGCGCGAGCTCGTCCACCGCCTGAAATACGGGGATCGCATCGAGCTCGCGCTGACGCTCGGCCGGATGATGGCGCAGGCCGGCCGCGAGCTTCTCCCCGATGCCGATCTGGTCGTGCCCGTGCCGCTGCATCGGACCAGGCTCTGGAGCAGGCGCTTCAACCAGGCGGCAGCGCTCGCCGGCGTCGTCGCCCGACAGGCCGATCTGCCGCTCGCTCCGGCCGCCCTGGCCCGCGTCAAGCGGACACGCCAGCAGGTCGGCCTCACCCGCGCTCAACGCGCCGAGAACCTGCAGGGCGCCTTCCGCGCTCCGGAGACGATGCGCCCACAGATCGAGGGCCGTCGCGTCCTGTTGATCGACGACGTGTTGACCACCGGTTCGACCGCCAATGCCGCAGCCCGCGCCCTGGTGCGGGCCGGCGCCCGCGACGTCGATGTTCTGACTTTCGCGCGGGTCGTGACGGATGGCCAGGGAGACACTACATGACGGAACAGAGACACTGATTGAACGAACCCGAGAGGCCTTCCGCCCATGCCGCCGGTCACGATCTACTCCACCTCCTGGTGCCCCTATTGCCGGGCTGCCAAATCCCTGCTGACGCAGAAGGGCGTCGCCTTCACGGAGATCGACGTGGATGGCGAGCCAGAGCTGCGCAAGGAGATGACGACGCGGGCCAATGGGCGCACCTCGGTGCCGCAGATCTTCATCGGCGAGAGGCATGTCGGCGGTTCCGACGACATCCACGCCCTCGACGCGGCCGGCGAGCTCGACAAGCTGCTGGCGGCCTGATCGCCTCCGGCCTTGCTAAAGCCGCGCACAGACTTAAGTCCCGACACGCCATGATCCGCTACAGCCTCATCTGCGACCAGGCCCACGAATTCGAAAGCTGGTTCTCGACCTCCGCCAGCTTCGAGGAACAGGCCGGGCGCGGCCTCGTCACCTGCCCGTTCTGCGGCAGCGGAAAGGTGGAGCGCGCGATCATGGCGCCGAACGTCGCGCGTACCGATCTCGGCCCGCGCCAGCCGGAACCAGCGGCTGAGTCCCCGTCGAGCGCCCCCGCACCGGCGGCCCCTTCTCCCGCGCCGATGGCGTTGATGGGCGAGAAGGAAGCCGCCTTCCGCGAGATGCTGGCGACACTGCACGCCCATGTCCGCGCGAACGCCGAGGATGTCGGCAAGGGCTTCGCCGACGAAGCCCTGAAGATCCACCATGGCGAGACGGAAGCGCGCCCCATCTACGGCGAGGCGACGACCGAAGACGCCCAGATGCTGCATGAGGAAGGCGTCGACTTCCTGCCGCTTCCGCGCCTGCCGAGCTCCGGAAACTGACGGCGTTCCTGTCGGAACCGTAATATCTCGATCGGCGTTTTCCAAAACGGGCTTCGAAAAAGCGCGATCGCGTCGCAATTTTTTCTTCGAAATAACAACAACTTAACAAATCCGCACCAAGCGACGGCAGCCGCTGGAGGTTCATTGGCGGCCTTCCCCCCTTCCTTTGCGGATTAAACTTCTGTTAATGATTCCGGCGTTCCTTCCGGTGATCCGGGTGCGCCGTTCGGCAACCAGGCTTCCGAATTCAAGGGGTTGTCGCATGAAGCGGACCACGATCGCTGCGCTTGGTCTCCATTCCGATGGAGCTTTCCGATCCGGCGGCCGCAGGTCCATTCCGCTTCTGATTGCGCTGGCGGCGCCGGCCCTGGGCGCCTGCAGCATGTCCCCGGTCGAGACCGCCGCGGTCAGCGCGCCGGCGACGAAGAACGCGACTGCCGCCCGCAAGCATGCCGTCTCCCTGGCAAAGGCGGATCCGCGCGAAAAGGACTGCCTGGTCCGCGCGATGTATTTCGAATCGAATCGGTCGAGCGAATCCGGTCTGCTCGGCGTCGGTACGGTGGTGATGAACCGGGTCGAATCGGCGCGCTATCCCGAGACGATCTGCGGCGTGGTCGGCGCTCCCCGCCAATTCGCGGCCGGCGTCCTGACCCGCCCGATGACGGACGGCGTCCTGCCGAAGGTCGAGGCCATCGCAGAGGACATCCTCAACGGTCGCCGCAGTGACACGGTCGGCGCGGCGAAGCACTTCCACATGGCCGGGCTGCGCTTCGGCTACAAGAACATGCACTATGTGACAGTGGCCGGCGGCAACGCCTTCTATGTGAAGGGCGAGCGTCCGGAGCGCCGGCGCATCGAGGAGCCGACGATCCAGCTCGCCTCGGCCTCCTCCACGCCGCTCACGACCGCGTCATCCTCCGCGACGGCCGCCGCTTCCTTCGCCTCCGCGCCGCTCGCTTTCGCCCCCGAGGCACCGAAGCTTCCGACGATCGAGACGCCCGCCGCCATGCTCGTCAGGAACGCACCGCTGCCCCCGGGCCGCCCGCTCGATCTCGATCTGCCGAAGGCCCCGCTGCGCGCCTTCGTTGCGCCGCAGAAGGCCGACAACCGCCTGGCGGCCCTCCAGCCTTCCGACATCCGGGGCAGCCTCCCGTCGCGCTAGTCGCCGGCGCAGTCCAGTACAAACCAGCGGTGTAACTCCGACGCATACCGGCGCTGGCAGAACTGCGTCCGCCTAACGTCGAAGGGGACATCGCCGGAGCTCTGGCGTTATCTTCGCCGCAGTGCAACATTCAGATTGCTCTGCAGGACGGGGAGACGCCATGACCGCGACGACACCCGGCGGCGACAAGGCGGCGCAGCGCGACAAGCCCTGGATCTTCCGCACCTATGCGGGGCATTCCGACGCGGCTGAATCCAACCGGCTCTATCGCACCAACCTCGCCAAGGGGCAGACGGGCTTGTCCGTCGCCTTCGACCTGCCGACGCAGACGGGCTACGACCCGGATCATGTGCTGGCCCGCGGCGAGGTCGGCAAGGTCGGCGTGCCGATCAGCCATCTGGGCGACATGCGCGCGCTGTTCGACCAGATTCCGCTCGCGCAGATGAACACCTCGATGACGATCAACGCGACGGCGGCGTGGCTGCTCTCGCTCTACATCGCCGTCGCCGACGAGCAGGGCGCCGACCGCAGGCTCCTGCAGGGCACGACGCAGAACGACCTCGTCAAGGAATACCTCTCGCGCGGCACCTATGTCTTCCCGCCGCGCCCCTCCATGCAGCTGACCACCGACATCGTCGTCTTCACGGCGCGCGAGCTGCCGAAATGGAACCCGACGAATGTCTGCTCCTACCATCTGCAGGAGGCCGGGGCCTCGCCGGTGCAGGAGCTCTCCTTCGCGCTGGCCACCGCCATCGCGCTGCTCGATTCGATCCGCTCCCGGCCGGAGGTTCCGGCGGAGGACTTCCCCGGCACCGTCGGGCGCATCTCCTTCTTCGTGAATGCCGGGATGCGCTTCGTCACCGAGCTCTGCAAGATGCGGGCTTTCGTCGAGCTGTGGGACGAGATCACGCTCGGCCGCTATGGCGTCACGGAGGAGCAGCACCGCCGCTTCCGGTATGGCGTGCAGGTCAATTCGCTGGGGCTGACCGAGCCGCAGCCCGAGAACAACGTCTACCGCATCCTGATCGAGATGCTGGCGGTGACGCTCTCGAAGAAGGCCCGTGCGCGGGCCGTGCAACTCCCGGCCTGGAACGAGGCGCTCGGCCTGCCCCGCCCCTTCGACCAGCAATGGTCGCTGCGCATGCAGCAGGTGCTGGCTTATGAGACGGACCTGCTCGAGTTCGGCGACATTTTCGACGGCTCGTCCGCCATCGACGCCAAGGTGCGCGAGCTCAAGGAAGCGGCGCTGGAGGAACTCGCGCGCATCGACGACATGGGCGGCGCGCTCGCCGCCGTCGAAAGCGGCTATATGAAGCAGGCGCTGGTCGAGAACGGCGCGCGCCGCATCGAGGCGATCGAGCGCGGCGAGCAGGTCGTCGTCGGCGTCAACAAATTCACCAACAGCGAGCCCTCGCCGCTCTCGGCTGGGGACGGCGCCGTCGTCACCGTGCCGGATTCCGTCGAGATCGAGGCTATTGCCCGGCTCAAGGCCTGGCGCGAGGCCCGCGACACGAGAGCGGCGGAGGCCGCGCTGTCGGAGCTTGCGGTCAGCGCCCGCGAGGGCCGCAATGTCATGCCCGCCTCGATCGCCTGCGCCAAGGCCGGCGTCACGACGGGCGAGTGGGCGCAGACGCTGCGCGAGATCTTCGGCGAGTACCGCGCGCCCACCGGCGTCGACACGACGAAGCTCGGCGACGCAGCCGGCCTCGCCACGGCGAAGGCGGCCGTCGAGAAGGCGACGGAAAGGCTCGGCCGCCCTCCCCGCTTCCTCGTCGGCAAGCCAGGGCTGGACGGGCACTCAAACGGCGCCGAGCAGATCGCGGTCCGGGCGCGGGACGCCGGCATGGCCGTCAGCTATGGCGGCATCCGCCAGACGCCGGAGGAGATCGTCAGCGAGGCCAGGGAACAGGCGGCCGACATCATCGGGCTTTCGATCCTGTCCGGCTCGCATCTGCCGCTGGTGCGTGATGTCACGGCCCGCCTGCGCGTCGCCGGCATGGACGTGCCCGTCGTGGTCGGCGGCATCATCCCGCCTGATGACGAGAACGCGCTGCGCAACATGGGCGTGGCCAGGGTCTACACGCCCAAGGATTTCGCGCTGGACGGCATCATCGCCGATGTGGCGGGGCTGGCGGCGAAGAAGGGATGACGCCCTACACCATCCCCACGCTCTTCAGCTGCTGATACGCCTTCAGGATCTCCTGCAGCGTGCCCTCGCGCGAGCGGTCGCCGCCATTGGCGTCCGGGTGGAAGCGCTTCACCAGCTCCTTGTAGCGCGCCTTGATGGCGGCCGAATCGGCGGTGTCGTCGAGGCCGAGCGTATCCAGCGCCTTGCGCGCCACGACGCCGACGCGCGACTCCGGCTGCGCCGCCTGCTGCTTGGTGCGGGCGCCGAACAGGTTGAAGGCGTCGTTCATGTCGGGGCCCGTCTCGCCGCGCGCAGCGCGGCGGCCGCGCTGGGACATCCGCGCGGCCTGGGAATTAACCCCGAGCTTCCAGGTCGGCCGGTGGCCGATCTCCTCCTGCTTCGCATAGGCCGCGAGCGCGTCGTCATCCATGCCGGAGAAGTAGTTATAGGAGGCGTTATACTCCTTCACATGCTGCATGCAGAACAGGAAGAACTGCCCCTCTCGCCCCCGCCCCATGGGCGCGCGAAATTCGCCGACGCGGGTGCAGCCGGCGTGGTTGCAACGCGGCGCGTGGGTATCGGTGACCGCTTCCGCCTCGGAAGGGCCGATCCTGATGCTGTCGAAAAGGCGCGAGTTGATGTTCATCGTCGAAGGGTTATGAGACGCAAAGGGTTCGGACGGCAAGTGCGTGCACTGCAGCAGACGCTTGCCGAGCCGACGAGACAATCATCGCAACGGTGGCGCGATCATGACCTCAATCGCAGAAAGAATCACGCGAAAGCTGACAGAGGCTTTCGCGCCGCAGCAACTCGAGGTGATCGACGAATCGCACCAGCATCACGGTCATGGCGGCTGGCGCGAGGGCGGCGAGACTCATTTCAGAGTTCATATCGTATCGGACGCCTTCACCGGCAAGACCCGGCTGGAGCGCCACCGACTCGTCAACGCCGCTCTCACGCAGGAACTGGCCGACCGTGTCCATGCGCTGGCCATAGCGGCGAAGGCACCGGGCGAAGCCTGAGCCCGGCACGATCCCGTCCAGGGACAATCAGGCAATCCCGCAGGCTAGCGCGTGGCGGGAGGGGCGCTCTTCGATTCGGCGGGTGCCGCCAGATAGAGCGCCAGCGCCGCCGCCAGCGAAAGCCCCATGAAAGCGAAGAGCCAGGCGAAGGTCGTCGGCGCGTCGTAGCCGCGGGCGGCGAGCGTGTTGACCAGCCGACCCGACAGGAACTGCACGACCCCTGCCCCGCCCATGAATACGAAGTTCATGAAGGTCACGCCACGGCCGATCTCCCGAGCCGACATGAAGGCGCGCGCATGCGCCATCACCACGGCATAGGTGATGCCGAACAAGCCGATGACGAGGAAGAGGGCCACGGCGATGCGCGATGAGCCCTGCCCCCAGAGCGACAGTGCGAAGAAGGCGCTGGTGACGGCGATGGCACAGGCGATCACCGTGGCCTTCGCGCCGATCCGCCGATAGAGCGGCAGCACGAGCAGCGCGCCGGCTCCGATCACGCCCCCCATGGCCATCGCGGCATAGCTCGTCGCGGCCAGGTCGAAGCCGTGCACATTCTGCAGATAGGGCGCGATCCAAAGGCCGCGCATCGCGATCGTGACGCCGTAGCTCACGAAGGTGAAGGGGAAGATCAGCCAGAGCGACCGCTTCGTCACGATCTGCCGGATGCCGCCCAGAAGCGAGGCGGGCCGCTGGGCCTCGCCGGGCAAGGGCGGCGGGTCCTTCAGCAGCAGAGCCACCAGCAGGGTCGTCAGCGCCACGATGCCGGCCAGGCCGAAGACCGTCGCGCGCCAGCCATAGGCCGAGAGGAAATAGGCGAGCGGCGCGCCGCTGAGCGGATCGCCGATCGAGCCGAGCCCGATCAGCAGTGACGACATCGTCGCGAAATGCTGCGGCGGATAGAGCCGTGCCGCGAGATAGAACCCCGACATCAGGATCGGCGCGCAGCCGATGCCGATCAGCGCGAGGGCCGTCAACGCGGCGCCATAGCTCTGCGAGACGCCGAGGAGAATGGTTCCGGCGATGGCGGCCAGCAGGAAACCCGCCAGCGTCCGCCGGGGGCCGATCCGGTCGAGCGCATAGCCCACCGGAAACTGCGAGAGCGCGAAGGCAACGAGCCACGCCGCCTGCAGGCTGCCGAGCTGCCCCTGGTCGAGCCCGAGATCCCGCGTCAGATCGCCCGAGACCACCGCCAGGAAGGCCCGGAAGAACTGGCTCAGCATATAGGCCAGCAGCAGGACGAGGAAGCTCGTCACGGCCGGTTGCCGCCCCTTGCCTGTCGGAGCTCCCGCGCCGGCGAGCGGTCCCTCACTTGATCCGCTCGAGCACGGACACGTAGTTGGCGACCGCCGCCCCGCCCATGTTGAAGATGCCGCCAAGCCGCGGCTCCCGCAGCTGCATGCCCTCCGGCGCCTCGCCCGCAAGCTGCATGGCGCTGAGCACATGCATCGATACGCCGGTGGCGCCGATGGGATGGCCCTTGGACTTCAGGCCGCCGGAGACGTTGACCGGCAGCTTGCCGTCCTTCTGGGTCCAGCCTTCCTTGATCGCGCGGGCGCCGTCGCCTTCCTTGGTCAGGCCCATCGCCTCGTATTCGATCAGCTCGGCGATGGTGAAGCAGTCATGCGTCTCGACGAAGGAGAGGTCGTCGAGCGTGACGCCGGCACCGGCGAGCGCCTGCTGCCAGGCCAGAGCGCCGCCCTCGAACTTCAGGATGTCGCGCTTCGACATCGGCAGGAAGTCCTGGACATGCGCCATGCCACGGAAGCCGACCGCGCGGCGCATTTGCAGCGCCGTCGCCTCATCCGCCAGCACCAGCGCCGCCGCGCCGTCCGAGACGAGCGAGCAGTCGGTCCGCTTCAGTGGGCCGGCGACATAGGGGTTCTTCTCGCTCTCCTCGCGGCAGAAGGCATAGCCCAGATCCTTGCGCATCTGCGCATAGGGGTTCTCGACACCGTTCTTGTGGTTCTTCGCCGCGATCATCGCGAGCGCGTCGGACTGGTCGCCATGCCGCTGGAAATAGGCCGCGGCGATCTTGCCGAAGACGCCGGCGAAGCCGCCCTGCACCTCGCCGTCCTCAGGCAGGTAGGAGGCCTTCAGCAGGTACTTGCCGATCTCGGGGCCGGGCGTCTTGGTCATCTGCTCGACGCCGACGACGAGCACGACCTTGGCATCGCCGGCCTTGATCGCGCGTACGCCCTGATGCACCGCGGCCGAGCCGGTGGCGCAGGCGTTCTCGACGCGGGTCGTCGGCTTGAAGCGCAGCGCGGGGTCCGCCTGCAGCACCAGCGAGGCCGTGAAGTCCTGCGCCGAGAAGCCCGCGTTGTAATGGCCGAGCACGATCTCGTCGACGTCGTCGGCGGTGATGCCGGCATCGACCAGTGCCTCGGTCGCCACCCGCACGATCAGGCTTTCGACGGTCTCGGCATCCTGCTTGCCGAACGGCGTATGCGCCCAGCCGACGATCGCAGCGCTCATGACGGATTCTCCCTATGATGTGCAGTTACACGTTATTTTGGCACCCTCAGCCGGCCGGGCAAGCCCGTATCCACGCATGATGGCCGTGCAAGGATCGGCCGGTGGGGCGTTTGTGCTGAACTAAAGCACTTTCAGGCGAAGTGGACAGCGGTTCGCGTCAAGAAAATGCAGCAAGACAGCTGTTATTGCCGCTCGCCCTTCACAGCAACGACACCGACAGAAGCAGCCCGACCCCGCCGACGATCATCGCCATGCCGAGCATCTCGCGGCGGCTGGAGCCCTCGGCGAACAGCTTGCGCGAGGCGATCTGCGCCAGCGGCACCTCGATCAACGCGAGCGTGCGGACATTGGCCGCCGTGGTCAGCGAGAAGCCGATGAACCAGCATTGCGAGGCGGCTGCGCCGAGGAAGCCGGCCGAGAGCGAGCGGCGCCAGCTCTTCAGGCTGAGGATCAGCGCCGGCCGGTTTGCGATCAGCATGTAGGCGACGAGGATCGCCGTCTGCATGGCGAGCCCGAGGACGAGGATGGTGGAGGCGCGGATCAGGAAGGAGCCTTCCGGCAGCGCCTGGATGCCGCCCCGGAAACCGATGGCCGAGAGCGCGAAGAAGGCGCCGGAAACGATGCCGAGCACGGCCGGCCGCGCGCCCGCACGCGTGATCTTCTCTCCCGGCTTCCAGGACACCACGATCACGCCGGCCGTGGCGATGGCAATCGCCAGGAACTTGATCGGGGTCAGCGCATCGCCGAGCAGCGCCGCCCCGAACAGAGCCACCTGCACCGGCTCCGTCTTGGTATAGGCGGTGGTCACGGCGAAGGAGCGCTCGCGCATCGCCGCCAGCATCAGCGCCGTCGCCAGGATCTGGGTCAGCGCGCCGCCGAGCGTATAGCCGAGCGAGGCCGTGCCGATGGCGGGCGGCAGGGTCTGCAGGCCGAGACAGGCGAGAGCGAGAAACAGCGCCGCAAAGGGCAGGCCGAAGAGAAAGCGCACCTGCGTGGCGCCGACGACGCCGATGCTTTCGGTGAGAGAGCGCTGTGCCAGGTTGCGCGCAGTTTGCAGCAGCGACGCGCAGATCGTCGCCGGGATCCAGAGCAGGCCTAAAGCCACGGGAATAAAGCCTCGGAAGGAAGACGCAGAAGCAGGAACTCTGAGCTTGTGGACCTGAGCAGGCGACTAGGCAAATCGCTCGGCTGGGGGTAGGTATGCATTCATGGGCGGTCCGATCCGGCCTGCCGTCTCGAAAATGCCGTACGAATGCCGCACGCGTCGCTTTGAAACCCTGCGCCGTCGTCACCCGTCAAGACAGGTTCCAGACCGCCCGATGATCCTTTCCCGTCTCGCCACTGCCCTCGCTTTCGGCGTCGCTCTCGCCGGCCCCGCTCTCGCCGGCTCGAGCCTCGTCATCGATGCCTCCAGCGGCGAGGTCATCTCCAGCGAAAACGCGACGCAGGCCTGGCGCCCAGCGTCGACGACGAAGATGATGACGCTCTACGTCGCGTTGAAGGCCGTGCGGGAGGGCCGCCTCGGGCTGGAGACAGCGATTCCCGTCTCGAAGCTGGCGGCCAGCCAGCCTCGCGTGAAGGTCTATGCCCGCACCGGCCACGAGATCACGCTCGACAACGCCCTGCGCATCATGATGGTGAAATCGGCCAATGACATCGCCTATGTCGTAGCCGAGGGCGTCGGCGGCAATGTCGAGACCTTCGTCGGCATGATGAATGCGGAGGCGCAGCGCCTCGGCATGCAGGACACCCGCTTCGTCAACCCGAACGGCTGGGACCATCCGGACCAGCAGAGCAGCGCGCGGGACCTCGCCGTCCTCGCCATGGCGCTGATGCATGAATACGGGCGCTATTCGGATTACTGGAACACCTCGGCCGTGCAGCTCGGCAAGCAGGTGATCCACAACACGAACGGCCTTGTCGGCCGCTATCCCGGCATCGGCGGGATGAAGACCGGCTTCACCTGCCCGTCCGGCTTCAACGTCGTCGCGACGGCGAACCGCGGCGGACGCACCCTGATCGCCGTCGTCCTCGGCTCCGTCTCCGGCACCGAGCGCACCGTCAAGGCCGCGCAGCTCCTCGATGACGGTTTCGGTCGCTGGGGCGGCTTCGGCGGCGGCAATGTCGCCTCGATGGGCCCGAGCGGCACCCGGGCCCCCAATGTTTGCGACGATGTCCGCAATCGCGGCGGCGGTGCCCCGCTGGCCGACGACGCCGATGCTTCGGGACCGATCGCATCGGCAGCGGGCGACGCCGGCAACGCGCAGGATGGCGGCCGTTTCCCGACCTTCACCACCCAGTCGGCTGCGCCGGTCGCCAGCCGCTCGCCACGCGGACGCATGGTGCTCGGCCCTCGCGCCGAGGCTGCGCCCGTGCCGGTCGCATTCGGCCGCACGGCCGGTTCGGCCTCCGCGCCGATCGCCGCCAATGCCACGAGCAGGCCCGACAGCCAGGTCGCGCGCGGCGGCGCTCCGGTGATCGAGCCGGGCAAGCCCGTCGCCGCCGGCCTGTTCGGCGCGGGAACGCCGGGCCTGTTCAGCGACCGGGCCGCCAGCGGTGGCGCGATCCCACAGGGCACCACGGCCTTCGCTCCGGCGAACGGAGACGGCCAGCCCGCGGCCAATCTCGGCGGCGCTCCCATGTCGCTTCAGGGCGCCATCCGGCCAGGCGCGGCGAATGCGGCGAGCCTCAGGGCTCCGGCCGGCAAGCCTCAGGCCGCGAAAACCACCCCGGCCAAGGCCAAGCCGGTCAAGGCGAAGCCTGCCGCCAAGCCCAAGCAGCCGGCCCAGGCCAGCGCCAAGCTGCCGGCGCCCCGGCCCGCCGCCGCCAGCAAGGCGAAAGCCGACAACGACGCCTGAGAGCGGGATCGGGCGGGACGCGCGTGAACGAACGTCACGGGTTGCTTCTGGCCTTTGCTTCGGCCGCCGCCTTCGGCACCAATATCGTCAGCGCCCAGATCGCCGCGCAGGTGGGCCTCAATGGCCCGCTGCTCGTCTTCTACCGCGTCCTGCTCATGCTCGCGCTGGTCGGCGGCGCGGCGCTCGCCTGGCGCAGCGCGCTCAGGCTCAGGCCCGGCGAGTGGCTGCCGGTGCTGCGCTTCGGCATCGCCACCGCGCTCGTCGGCATCGCCTATCTGTCTTCGGTCGCCTTCATCCCGATCTCGGTCGCGGCCGTGGTGTTCTACACCTTTCCTGTCCTGATCGTGCTGGCCGAGCCGCTCGTCACCCGTACGCCGCTGCGGCCCGACAGGCTCGGCGTGGCGCTCATCGCCTTCCTCGGCGTCGCGATGGTGGTCGGGCCTGATCTGCACGGGCTCGATCCGCGCGGGCTCGCCCTGGCGCTCATCGCCAGCCTGTCCGCCGTGGCACAATTCTTCGCGGCCACGCATTGCGCCCGCATCCCGACCCTGCCGAAGTTGTTCTGGTCGCATGTCGTCGTGCTGCCGGTGGCGCTCGCAATCATGCTGGCGACCGGCAGCTTCCAGTCCCCGCAGACCTTCCTGCTCGCGCCCATCGCGGTCGCCATCACCTATAGCGGCTATATCATCGGCTTCGTGTTCCAGCTTCTCGCGCTGGCCCGCATCGCGCCCGGCCCGGCCGGCCTCGCCTTCTGCGCCGAGCCTGTCTTCGCCGTCGCGCTGGCCGCCCTCGTGCTCGGCGAGCGGCTGGGCCCGCTGCAATATGCCGGCGGCGGCCTTGTCATTGCCGCCCTCATCGCCAATGTAATATTAGAACAATCGAGGCGGCGCGTCCTGCCTGCCTGAAGGCCTGACCGGAAGACTTAGCCACCATGACCGGCGCCCCCGCCACCGTCCCTCTGACGCTGCTCACCGGCTTCCTCGGCGCCGGCAAGACGACCATCCTCAACCGGCTGCTGAAAGACCCGGCGCTGGCCGACACAGTCGTGCTCGTCAACGAGTTCGGCGAGGTCGGGCTCGATCATCTGATGGTCGAGGGTGTCGAGGAGAACATGATCCTCCTCGAATCGGGCTGCCTCTGCTGCACCATCCGCGACGACCTGATCGTCACGCTCGAGGACCTGCTGCGCCGGCGCGACAATGGCCGCCTCAAGGCCTTCTCCCGCCTCGTCATCGAGACCACCGGTCTCGCCGACCCGGCGCCGATCCTCAACGTCCTGATCAACCACCCCTATCTCGCCATGCGCTTCCGGCTCGACGGCGTTGTCACGCTGGTCGATGCGGTCAACGGCATGGCGACGCTCGATGGCCATGAGGAGGCGCGCCGACAGGTCGTCGCCGCCGACCGCCTCGTCCTGACTAAGACCGATCTCGCTACGTCAGAGGCCACGGCCGCACTGCGCGAGCGCATCACCGCCCTGAACCCCGGCACCGAGATCCTCGCGCCGGACGCTGCCGCCGACGAACTGCTCGGCGCGGGGCTCTACGATCTCGCGAAGCGACCCGGAGCCCTGCGGCACTGGCTGGGGGAGACGACCCCGTACGCCCATCACCATGGTCACGATCATCACGGCCACGATCACCATCATCACGACGGCCACGACCATCACCACCATGGCCACGCGCACGGACAGGACCCGCATGACGTCAACCGCCACGACGAAGCGATCCGCGCCTTTTCCCTCACGGCCGACCGCCCGGTGGCACAGGCGACCTTTGACCTGTTCTGGACCATGCTGCGCTCGATCCACGGCCCGCGCCTGCTGCGCCTGAAAGGCCTCGTCGACCTCGCCGAGCAACCCGGCCGGCCACTGCTCGTCCACGCCGTCCAGCAGATCCTGCACCCGCCCGTCCTGCTCGATGGCTGGCCGGATGCGGACCGCCGCTCCCGTCTCGTGCTCATCGTCAAGGATGTCGAGGAGGAGATGGTGCAGCGGCTCTGGTCGGCCTTCCTCGGCCAGGCTTCCGAGAAGCAGCGCGCGTGAGCGTTACCCCTCCGCGCGCAATAGCCGGCGGATGATCTTGCCGGTGGTGGTCATCGGCAGCTCGCCGCGGAAGGCGATCTCCCGCGGATATTCATGCGCCGAGAGCCGCCCACGGACGAAGCTTTGCAGCTCCGAAACCAGTTCGGGCGAGCCCTGATGATCGGGTTTCAGCACGACGAAGGCCTTGACGATCTCACCGCGCAGCGCGTCCGGCTTGCCGACCACCGCCGCCAGCGCGACAGTCGGGTGCTTCAGCAGGCAGTCCTCGATCTCGCCCGGTCCGATGCGATAGCCCGAGGAATTGATGACGTCGTCGTCGCGGCCGATGAAGCGGACATAACCGTCATCGTCCTGGACGCCCTCGTCGCCGGTTATCATCCAGTCGCAGATGAACTTCGCCGCGGTCGCCGCGGGGTTGCGCCAGTATTCCAGGAACATCACGGGGTCGGGCCGACGCACCGCGATTTGCCCCTCTTCGCGCGGTTCGCAGACCGTGCCGTCGGGGCGAATGATCGCGACGTCATGGCCCGGCACCGCCTTGCCGATCGCGCCCGGCCGGCTGACGCCGAGCGCGGCGCTCGAGGCCAGCACCAGGTTGCACTCCGTCTGGCCATAGGCCTCGTTGATGGTGAGCCCGAGCGCCTCCCGCCCCCAGGCCAGTGTCTCGGCGCCGAGCGCCTCGCCCGCCGCAGCGACAGTCCTGAGATTGAGGTCGTAGCGCCCGCGCGGGCTGCCGGCGCCGCGCAGCATGCGAAGCGCCGTCGGCGGCACGAAGGCGTTGCGGATGCGCAGATCCTGCATCAGCCGATAGGCCTCGTCGGGCTCGAAGCGCGTCACCGGCCGCGCCACCACCGCCACGCCGAAATGCAGCGCCGGCAGCAACATGTTCAGCAGCCCGCCGGCCCAGGCCCAGTCGGCCGGTGTCCAGGCCAGATCGCCCGGTTGCGGCATGAACTCATGCGGCATCTGCACGCCCGGCAGGTGGCCGGGCAGGACGCGGTGGCCGTGCAGCGCACCCTTCGGATTGCCGGTCGTGCCGGAGGTGTAGATCATCAGGGCCGGATCGTCCGGCCCGGTATCGACCGGAATGAAATCCGGGTTGCTCGCCGCCAGCACGTCATCCCAGCCCTCGGCGCTGCCTTCGGGACCGTCCGTGGAAATCAGCAAGGACAATTCCGGCAGCGGCTCCGCGATCTGCTTGATCTTCGTCAGCCCTGCCGCATTGGTCACGACGACCTTCGCCCCGGCATCGCCCAGCCGATAGGCCAGCGCGTCGACGCCGAAGAGCGCCGCCAGCGGCACCGCGATGGCGCCCAGCTTGTAGGCGGCGAGATGTGCGGCCAGCACCGCTCGCCCTTGCGGGAGCAGGATCGCGATGCGGTCGCCTCGCTTCACGCCGCGGCGCCTCAGCGCATCGGCGAGGCGGTTCGAATGCTCGCGGAACCAGCCGAAGCTCACCGGCGTCACGCGCCAATCGCTGGACACCTCAATGATGGCGGGGCGGTCCGGCTCAGCCGCCGCCCAGCGATCGCAGACATCCACGGCGATGTTGTAGCGATCCGGAATGCGCCAGCGAAAGGCTGCGCGCAGCGCGGCATGGTCCGTCAGTTCTGGCAGTTCCAAGATCGGAGTCCGGTGGGAAGGCGCCGCAAGATAGGCATGCCGCCTGCCGCTGTCATCGGCCCCTCGCGCCGGCTGCCCCTACGTCGCGATGCGCTCAGAACATGCGTTCGTCGGCGGGCGGCAGGAAGGCGCCGGTGAACGCATCGCCGGCGCGCGCCTTGTCGCGCAACGGACCGGCGAGCCCGATCTGGTCGAGCGCCAGCGCCCAGCGAGCAGGGTCGATACCGCCGAAGCCATGCGCCTTCACATAGGGCGTCAGCATGTTCTGCTCGATGGTCATGTCCAACCGCTCGCGCACGACCTCCGGCTGCGCCCCTTCATTGCGCTTGGCGACGAGCTGGGCCGCGAAGCCGGGGTTGGTCACGGCCTCCCGGACGCCGCGCAGCACCGCCCGCAGGAAGCCCCGCACCGCATCGGGACGCTCGGCGATGAGCTTCGGCGGCATGATCACGGCATTGCCGTAGAGCACCAGGCCATGATCGGCCATCCACATCAGCACGATGTCCTCGACGGGAACACCGCGCGCCTTCAGGCTGACATAGGAGGAGGCGCCGGGGCCGAAGGCGGCGTCGAGCTCGCCGGAAGCCAGCATCGGCTCGCGCACAGCCAGACCGATCGTCTCGAAACGGATCTTGCTCTCGTCGATCTTGTTGAGGCTCCGGAAGATCGGCCATTGCGCGAAGCTCGCATCGCCCGCGGGCGCGCCGATCTTTTTCCCCTCCAGGCTCGACGGCTCATCCGTCATGCCGCGGCTCTTGCGCCCGACCAGGGCGAAATTCGGCCGGTCATGCACGATCATGACCGCCTTGAGGTCGGCGCTCGGGTTCTCGTCGCGGAAGCGGATCAGCGTGTTGACGTCGCCGAAGCCGGCATCCTGCTGGCCGGCGGCGAGGCGCTGGATGATGCTGCGCGGCCCGGTTCCGGCCTCGATCGTGACATCGAGCCCCTCGGCGCCGAAATAACCCTTCTCCTGCGCGATCAGGAAGGGAGCGGAGGGCCCCTCGAAGCGTCCGTCCAGCGAGAACCGGATCGCCGTATTTCCCTGCGCCCGCGCCCTGCCCGCGCTGGCGCAGAAGGCGGCAGCGCCCGCGACAAGCCGCCCGAACGCGCGCCGGGACAGGGCTGTCGCTGAAGCGGGCGAAGCGAGGGGCATGGCTATCCTCCGGAGCCTTTCTGGCGCGATGCGCTCTTGGGGTGGTTGGACGACCCCTAACCCATCATCCGTGCTTCACAACATGATAATATGTCGAACCTTGCGTCAGCGTGGCGCAACGGCGTCGCGATCAGGGCTTTAAAGCGGCAAAGCACCGTCGGTTTTCACCTCCTCCATCACGGCATAGGTCCGCGTCTCGCGCACGGCCGGCAACGCCAGCAGCACCTCACCCAGGAAGTGGCGGTAGGCGTGCATGTCGGCGACGCGCGTCTTCACCAGATAGTCGAAGCCGCCGGCGACCATGTGGCATTCCAGAACCTCCGGCGCCCGCTTCACCGCCGCGGCGAAGCGCTCGAAGGCGTCGGGCGTCGTCTTGTCGAGATAAACCTCGACGAAGACGAGCAGGCTCAAGCCCAGCTTCACCGGGTCGAGCGTCGCGCGATAGCCGGTGATGTAGCCGTCCCTTGTCAGCCGCTTCAGCCGCTCCCCAGTCGCGGTCGGCGAAAGCCCCACCTTTTCGGCAAGTTCGACGCCGGCGATACGGCCATCGCCCTGCAGCAGCGAGAGGATGCGGCGGTCGGTCCGATCCAGCATGATAAATCTCTGTCAGATTTCTATCTTATAGAGATTGATACTGCTTCAACGACATAAATGCCAATTGATATGCGGCGCAGGAGCCACCATCCTGCAGATCATCCCGCCCGCCGACCGGAGCCCTTCATGGCCGCCCCCGCCCTGCCGCCTTTCCGCGCCCACTTCGCCGAGGATGATGGCGCCATTGCCGGCCGCCTGCTCGCGGCCGGCCGGCGCGATCCGGCCGCCAAGGCGCGGATCGATGCGCGCGCGACGGGCCTGATCGAGGCGATCCGGACACGCAAGGTGGGGCTCGGCGGCATCGAGGAGGTGCTGCGCGAGTACTCGCTCTCGACCAAGGAAGGCCTAGCCCTGATGGTGCTGGCGGAAGCGCTACTGCGCGTGCCCGACGCCACGACCGCGGACCGCCTGATCGAGGACAAGCTCGGCCAAGGCGACTTCGCCCATCACGAATCGAAATCCGACGCCTTCCTCGTCTCGGCCTCTGCCTGGGCGCTCGGCATCACCGCCCGCGTCATCCAGCCGGGCGAGACGCCGGCCGGCATCGTCGGCAACCTCGCCAAGCGCCTCGGCCTGCCCGCCGTGCGAACCGCGACCCGGCAGGCGATGCGCGTCATGGGCAACCATTTCGTGCTCGGCCAGACGATCGAGGAGGCGCTGAAGCGCGCACGCAGCGGCACCGGCCGGCTCTATCGCTATTCCTTCGACATGCTCGGCGAAGGTGCGCGGACGCAAGGCGACGCCGACCGCTATTTCAAATCCTACGCCGATGCGATCGACGCCATCGGCCGCTCCGCCGGCAACGACAAGCTGCCGAACCGCCCCGGCATCTCGGTCAAGCTCTCGGCATTGCATCCGCGCTACGAGGCGACAAGCCATGAGCGCGTCATCTCCGAGCTGGTGCCGAAGGTCGTCACACTCGCCCGCCAGGCCAAGAGCTACGACCTCAACTTCACCATCGACGCCGAAGAGGCCGACCGGCTCGAGCTCTCGCTCGACGTCATCGACGCCGTCTTCGCCGATGCCTCGCTCGACGACTGGGACGGCTTCGGCCTCGCCATCCAGGCCTATCAGAAGCGCGCCTCGGCGGTGATCGACCATATCGGCCGGCTGGCCGAGATTCATGGCCGGCGCATGATGGTGCGCCTCGTCAAGGGCGCCTATTGGGACACGGAGCTGAAGCGCGCGCAGGAGCGCGGCCTCGCCGATTATCCCGTCTTCACCCGCAAGGCGATGACGGACCTGAACTACGAGGCCTGCGCGGCCCAACTCCTGAAGCTGCGCCCGCGCATCATCCCGCAATTCGCCACGCATAACGCTCTGACCGTCTCCACCGTGGCCGAGATGGCCGGAAATGCCGAAGGCTTCGAGTTCCAGCGCCTGCACGGCATGGGCGAGGCGCTCTACGAGAAGCTGCTGCGCGAGAACGAGGGCTATGCCTGCCGCACCTATGCGCCGGTCGGCGGCCATCAGGACCTGCTCGCCTATCTCGTGCGCCGCCTGCTGGAGAACGGCGCCAATTCCTCCTTCGTCAGCGTCTCGGGCGACCCCGACATCCCGGTCGCGGAACTGCTGGTTCCGCCCGCCGACATCATCGGCAATCCCGGCGCGGCGCGGCACCGTCGCATCCCGCTGCCGGCAGAGCTCTACGGCCCCTCGCGCCGCAACTCGGCCGGCACCGAGCTCGGCCATGAGGAGAGCCTCAACGCACTGCTGAAGCAGGTGACATCGGCAGGCAGCTTCCCGGACGCGGCGCCGATCATCGACGGCAAGCCTCAGCCCGGCGGCGCGCGCGACGTGCGCTCGCCGATCGACAACCGGCCGATCGGCAAGGCCGTCGAGGCCGACGCCAAGACCGCCGAACGCGCGCTGGCCGCAGCGAAAGCCGGCTTCCCGGCCTGGAGCGCGACGCCGGCCCGGATCCGCGCCGCCGCCTTGCGCAAGGCCGCAGACCTGCTGGAGGCGCGCCAGGGCCTGCTGATCGCCTTGCTGCAGGCCGAGGCCGGCAAGACCATCGACGACGCCATCTCCGAGGTGCGCGAGACGGTGGATTTCTGCCGCTACTACGCGGCGCAGGCCGAGGAGCATTTCGCCACGCCGACCGCCCTTCCCGGCCCGACCGGCGAGGACAACCGGCTGGTGCTACGCGGCCGCGGCGCCTTCATCTGCATCGCGCCCTGGAACTTCCCGCTCGCGATCTTCACGGGCCAAGTCGCTGCCGCCCTCGTCGCCGGCAACAGCGTCGTCGCCAAGCCCGCACCGCAGACGCCGCTGATCGCGGCTGTCGCCATCCGCATCCTGCACGAAGCCGGCGTGCCCGCGACCGCGCTGCATCTCGTCCCCGGCGGGACCGAGCCCGGCTCGGCGCTCGTCGCGCACAAGGATGTCGCTGGCGTCGCCTTCACTGGCTCGACCGCGACGGCCCGCGGCATCAACCGGGCGCTCGCCGCCAAGGACGGGCCGATCGTGCCGCTGATCGCCGAGACCGGCGGTCTCAACGCCATGATCGTCGACGCCACGGCGCTGCCCGAGCAGGTGGCGGACGATGTCGTGATGTCGGCCTTCCGCTCCGCCGGCCAGCGCTGCTCGGCGCTGCGCTTGCTGGTGGTGCAGGATGACGTCGCCGACAAGATGATCGAGATGATCGAGGGCGCCACCAAGGAGCTGAAGCTCGGTGACACCCGCCGGATCGACACCCATGTCGGCCCGGTGATCGACGCCGCCGCCAAGCAGCGCCTCGACACCCATGTCGCCGCCATGCGCCAGCAGGGCCGCGTCGCCTGGGCGGGCTCCGTGCCCGATCTCGGCGGCACCTTCGTCGCGCCGCATGTCATCCGGCTCGATCGTATCAGCGACCTCACCGCCGAGCATTTCGGGCCGATCCTGCATGTCGTGCGCTGGAAGGCCGGCGAGCTCGACAAGGTCATCGCCGAGATCGACGCCACCGGCTACGGGCTGACGCTCGGCGTCCATTCGCGCATCGAGACGACGGTGGAGCGCGTCACCTCGCTGCTCTCGACCGGCAATATCTACGTCAACCGCAACATCATCGGCGCGGTGGTGGGCGTGCAGCCCTTCGGCGGCCACGGCCTCTCCGGCACCGGCCCCAAGGCCGGCGGCCCGCACTACCTGATGCGCTTCGCCACCGAGCAGACCGTCACGGTCAACACCGCCGCAGCCGGCGGCAACGCCAGCCTGATCGCGATGGGAGAGTGAGCGGCGCTCCCAGCGCCGTCATGGCCGGGCTCGACCCGGGCATCTCATGAAGAGATGGTGCTGGTTTACGAGATGCTCGGGTCAAGCCCGAGCATGACGGCCGAGGGGTCAGATAGAAAAAGGGCCGCTCGCGCGGCCCTTTCGCATTCTCGGCTGAAAGAACGTCTCAGGCGGCCTTGCGCTGCTCGAAGACGTGCTTGAATTCCTGGAGCTGCACCAGCGTGTCGTGCAGGCGCTTCTGCTCGTCCTCGCTGCGCGAACCGGCAAGCCGGGTCTCGGCGGCCAGGATCTCGGCATCGAGCACCGCGACGTCGACATCCTCGATGAAACGGCCCTGCTCGGCGAGGATCGTCGTCGAAGCCTGGTTGACCTCGACGAGGCCGCCATTGACGAAGAATTCCTTGCCGTTCTGGTCCGTCGTCTGAACGAAGACGATGCCGGCCTTGAGCGTCGCGACCAGCGGCGCGTGGCCGGCCAGGACGGTCATCTCGCCCTCGGTGGAGGGGACGATGACGCTGATGATCTCGCCCGAGAACAGGATGCGCTCCGGCGAGACGAGTTCGAAATTGAAGGTGGCCATCGCCCTTACTTTCCTCCGACGTCATCCCGGCCGCAGCGAAGCGGAGAGCCGGGATCCATGCCAGAACCTCTAACGCCCATGCTCAAGCATGGATCCCGGGCCAGCCTGCGGCCGCCCGGGATGACCCGCTGACGCGGTAAGTTACGCGGCCTCGGCGGCCAGGCGCTGCGCCTTCTCGACGGCTTCGTCGATCGAGCCGACCATGTAGAAGGCGGCTTCCGGCAGGTGGTCGTACTTGCCCTCGACCAGGCCCTTGAAGCCCTTGATCGTGTCCTCGAGCGCAACCAGCTTGCCCGGCGAGCCGGTGAACACTTCCGCGACGAAGAAGGGCTGCGACATGAAGCGCTCGATCTTGCGGGCGCGCGCCACGGTCAGCTTGTCGTCTTCCGAGAGCTCGTCCATGCCCAGGATCGCGATGATGTCCTGCAGCGACTTGTAGCGCTGCAGCGTCTGCTGAACGCGGGTCGCGACATCATAGTGCTCCTCGCCGACGATGTCGGCCGAGAGCATGCGCGAGGTCGAGTCGAGCGGGTCGACCGCCGGATAGATGCCCTTTTCCGCGATCGAACGCGAGAGCACGGTACGGGCGTCAAGGTGGGCGAAGGAGGTCGCGGGCGCCGGGTCGGTCAGGTCGTCCGCCGGCACGTAGATCGCCTGCACCGAGGTGATCGAGCCCTTGTTCGTGGTGGTGATACGCTCCTGCAGGTTGCCCATGTCCGTGGCGAGCGTCGGCTGATAGCCCACCGCCGAAGGAATGCGGCCGAGCAGCGCGGACACTTCCGAGCCGGCCTGCGTGAAGCGGAAGATGTTGTCGACGAAGAACAGAACGTCCTGGCCCTTGTCGCGGAAGTCCTCGGCGATGGTCAGGCCGGCGAGAG